>Ga0209370_1000010_pt1 | contig 850271 bp, 749 predicted proteins | sample AgamicAtPrz_FD_187164 | JGI IMG/M metagenome (GOLD analysis project Ga0209370, IMG submission 187164) | Agave microbial communities from Guanajuato, Mexico - At.P.rz (SPAdes) (version 2) | ecosystem: Host-associated > Plants > Phyllosphere > Phylloplane/Leaf | place: Guanajuato, Mexico...
ATATTGATATTGATATTGATATTGATATTGATATTGATATTGATATTGATATTGATATTGATATTGATATTGATATTGATATTGATATTGATATTGATATTGATATTGATATTGATATTGATATTGAAATAACTTTTTCTACACAAAAAAACTTCCAAATTTTTATCGATTAACATATTAGAACTAAACTTAATTCAGCTTTTAGTTACTAGTGTGCTGTTTTAAGCATTTGTTTGTTCTCGCAAAGCCGCGAAGACGCAAAGTTTAGAGCAATTTTCTTTGCGTCTTCGCGACTTTGCGAGAACTAAATCAAAGAAAAACTTAAAGAAAAAATCTTAACCTAATGTCTTTAGCCATAAAAGCTTAAAACATTTAAAACTCTTTTGTAACCCAAATACCCTTTATAAAATGATCAAAATCAAATCAGAAAAAATGAAAACAACAAAACTCATTCTGGCTTTGCTCTTTGTATCAACTGCGTTTACAAGCTGCAGTAACGACGATTCGGAACAAGAACAAGCCATTCCTAAGATTGACAAAATTGAACTAGGCCTTAGCAACAGCGAAACAGCGACTATTGGCGCAGATTTCCATTTTAATGCAGAAGTGACTGCCGCTGATAAAATCGAAAATGTGCAGGTAAAAATTGTGCAAAAAAACACCGAAACATATTCTAAAGTCTGGTCACACGAAATTACTTGGACACAATATGCGGGCGCAAAAAATGCAACGGTTCACAAACATTTTGACATTCCAGAAGATGCTGCAGAAGGAAAATACGACTTCATCATTATCGTAAACGATCAAAACGGAAGTAAGCTGGAAGTGAAGAAAAACCTAACGATTGTAAATCAAAAAATATGAAAAATTTAAAGCTTCTTTTAGGCATTTTGACTCTTGCCTTTATTTCATCCTGTTCAAGCGATAATGCCGAAATCGACACCGAATATCCTGTGATTGACATCACTGGGGCAAATGCTTTTCCTATTCAATGCAGCACGATTGAACGCGGAAAGACCTTTACTTTCAAAGCCACTTTTAACGATAATGCTGAATTGGGTTCTTACAGCTTGGACATTCACCACAATTTCGACCATCATACGCATAGTACAGAAGTTAATACCTGCGAAACCGAAGCTGTAAAAAGTCCTGTAAAACCTATGCTTTTCATTAACAATTATACTATTCCGAACGGAATGAAAAGTTACGAAGCAACAGCACAAATCACCATTCCTGCTGATGTTGATCCTGGAGATTATCATTTTATGATTCGCTTGACGGATAAAGAAGGCTGGCAAACGCTGAAAGGCTTAAGTATTAAAATTTTATAAGATCAGATTAATGAAGAATGCCCTATCCATGTATTGGAAATATTGTTTTTTACTCATCGGTTTATTGGTTTCAATTGAAGTTTTTTCTCAAAATCAGCCCTCAGAAAAAAAATCAGAAATTAAAGAGCTTGACGAAGTTTTAATCAGCAATAATACTGTTCAGAAACGCAAAAAAGAAGAATCGCTAAATGTTGAAACGGTAAACAATAGTTTTATTCAGCGTAATCTTGGCGGAAGTTTGATGCAGTCTTTGCAGAAATTGCCTGGCGTTAAAACCATTTCGATTGGTTCTGGAGGTTCTAAACCGCTTATTCGAGGTTTGAGTTTCAATCAGGTTATTGTGGTCGAAAACGGCTTGAAACACGAAGGCCAGCAGTGGGGCGCCGATCACGGATTGGAAATCGATCAATATGCTGTCAATCGGGTAGAAATTATAAAAGGCCCTTCTTCATTTATTTATGGATCTGATGCTGTCGGAGGTGCGATAAATATTAAACCTCTGCCCCTTCCATCTCAAAATACTTTTGGCGGAAGCGTTGACCTTACCGGAAAAAGCAACAATGCACAATTTGGAAGTTCTATTAATTTATTCGGAAGAAACAAAAACTGGTTCTTTGATTCCCGTGTCACCACAATGGATTATGGGGATTATCGCGTTCCGACCGATGTGGTGCATGTATACAGTTATGCTGTTCCGCTGTACAAAAATCATTTGCGAAATACGGCTGGAAAAGAACTCGATTTTCACTTGAGCACGGGTTATTCGGGCGAGCATTTTAAATCGGTTTTCTATTTCAGCAATGTGCATACCAAAAGCGGATTTTTCGCGAATGCGCATGGACTCGAACCTCGAAATGTTGATCTGGAATTGCACGACAAATCGAGCCGTGATATTTTGATGCCGTATCAGCAAGTCAATCATTTGAAAGTGAGCAATACGATTTCTTTTCAATTGGGGAATCATGCTTTTGAGACACAGATTGGTTTTCAAAACAACTTTAGAAGAGAATATAGCCATTACGTAAATCATGGATATATGCCGGCAATTTATCCCAAAGACATGTACGCTCCAAAAGATTTGGAACGCCAATATGATAAAGATGTTTGGTCGTTTTCTGCTAAAGATGAATTCCGATTGAATCGCCATCAGATTACTGTGGGAACCAATATTGCTGGACAGGAAAATGCCATTGGCGGATGGAGTTTCCTTATTCCTGCTTTCACACAATTCAACGCTGGATTATTTGCTTACGATAAAATTGAACTGAACGAAAAATGGTTTCTGCACGGCGCTATTCGTTACGATTACGGAAAAATTAAAATGAAATCGTATTACGATTGGTTTCAAAGTCCGGTTTCTGAAAACAATCAGACGCAGATGCAATACTTGCAGCGTTCTCAAGATTTAACCAAAACTTTTGACAGTTTTACGTGGTCTGCAGGAATCAATTATAATCCTGGAAATCTTTCGCTGAAAGCTAATTTGGGATCAAGTTTCAGAATGCCGATTGCTAAAGAATTGGCTTCAAACGGCGTAAATTATCATTATTTCCGATTCGAAAAAGGAAATCCGAATTTGGATGCAGAACGTTCGTATCAATTGGATTTGGGAATAGAATGGAATCAGCAAAACTGGTCTTTTCAGCTGACGCCGTTTGTGAACTATTTTCCAAATTTCATTTATCTGAATCCAACCTCAGCTCATGATATTTATTATGGAGCAGGAAATCAGGTTTTTGAATATGAACAAAGTGAGGTTTTCCGCTACGGCGCAGAATTCCAAACCCGTTATTATTTCCTAAAATCTTTAAGTGCAGAAATTGCGGCAGAATATCTTTATTCGGAACAAAAATCAGGCAGTAAAAAAGGCTATACGCTTCCGTTTTCGCCTCCGCCTTCTGTTTTGTTCGGATTGAATTATGAACCGCAAATTAACTTTTTAAAAGAACCCTATTTTTCTGTTGATTATCGTTTTACGGCACAGCAAAACAATATTGTTCCGCCTGAGAAAAAAACGGCTGAAAGTCATGTTTTTAATGTGGCTTTTGGCTCAAAAGTAAAAACAGGAAACCAAGACATCTCCATCAATATTCAGATCCAGAATTTATTCAATACAAGATATTTAAATCACACCAGCTTTTACCGTCTTATCGAGCTTCCGGAAGCGGGAAGAAACATTATTGTTTCTATGAAGATTCCGTTTTCGTTTTCGCGATAAGTTCAACCATTCAAAACTCAATTATTTACAAATTTTAAATCCTTTATTACAATGAAAAACAAGTTTTACAAACTACTATTTTTATTTGCAGTTTCGCTTTTTGCGGTTTCGTGCAGCAACGACGATGACAACCACGACGATCATGACCATGACCATGACACTTCAAAAGAACATACTTTTGTTCGAGTTTTGCTTTCTGACGAAAAAACTACGGAGCTAACGCTTTTTGATCCGCATGAAGATAAAATCAGTTCTTTTACGGCAAAATTTGCTAAATCTTCTTTGTACACAACAGAATCTGGACGTTATGCAGGAATTGTTCACAGAGACAATAATTTCGTAGAAACTTTTGACAGCGGATTGGAATTACACGGCGATCACATTGATGTTGATGATGTTCCGAAATTTGGAATTTTAGCCACAAGCGCATTAAAACCAACGCATTTTAAAAGTAAAATTGGCGAAATCCTAACTTTTAACGACGGCGACGGAACGCTTTCTGTTGGTAAAGAAGCCGATGTAAACAAAGCTGGTGCAACATTCAAAACGATAAATTCAGGTTTATTGGCACATCACGGTGCAATGGCGACTTTTACAAACGGAACTTATGCCATTACGGTAAAAGATAATTCGGTGACAGGAACGCTTCCTGAAAAAGTAAAAATCATCGACAATACCGGAAAAACCCTTTTTGATGCTAAAATTCAAACAAAAGGAATTCACGGAAATGCCTCAGACGGTGTGTATGCTGTTTTTGGTTCGTCAAGCGGAATTTTGGTTGTAGAAAGCAACGGAAACCAAAAACTAATCGATCATCCAGCAGATTTTGGAACGGCTTGGTTCGGAACTATTTTAGAAACGGCTTCTGCTGGAAGATTCATTGGCTATACAGCCGCAAAAGGCGCATTTTTAATTGATGTTGTGGCTAATACTGTAAAACCAATTATTCAGAACACAACCATTATGCAATGCAAAACGAGTTACGATCGTAAAAAACTGGCTGTTTTATTGCATTCAGGAGAATTTAAACTTTATGATATCAGCAGTTTGCAAGCGGTAAAAGAAACTAAAGCAACTGCAGAAACAGCTACAGATGCAACATTAAAACCTCAAATGGCAGTTACAGACCGTTTTGCTTATATTACTTCGCCAACAACTGGAGAATTAGTGCAAGTAAACCTTACTACATTGGAAATCAAAAAGACTAAGGTTTCTAGTACACCTTATATGATTACGGTTTTGGGTTATGAAAACAGCGAAACTCACAGCCACTAATTAATTTTCGAACAACTATTGCAATTATTTTAACACATAGAAACATAGCTTATCTTTGAGTATATAGACGTTTCACTTATTTAAAACCACATAGCTATGTGTAAAAACTAGTTTTCTCCAAACTCTTTTATGAGCATAAAATCTATGTTTCTATGTGTTTAAAAAATTCAACACATAAAAAAGGTCCAACTTTCGTCGGACCTTTTTTATATTAATCGTAATCTAAGATTACAATAAAGCGTCTAAACTATCTGCGTAGGCCTGTTTCGGAGCTACTCCTACTTGTTTTCCTACTACTTCACCATTTTGAAACACCAAAACGGTTGGTATGTTACGCACACCATATTTTGCAGCAAATTCTTGGTTAGCATCTACATCTACTTTACCAACAACTACTTTACCAGCGTACTCTTCGCTTAATTGGTCAATGATTGGACCAACCATTCTACAAGGACCACACCATGCTGCCCAAAAATCCACCATTACTGGTTTATCTGATTTTAAAACTACTTCATCAAAAGTAGCATCTGTTATTGCTAATGCCATAATATATTAAGATTAAAATTAGGTCTGAAATATTAACTTTCAAACTACAGTACAAATTTAAAAATTTAAAATAAATCAAACACCATTACTAAATTAGTTTTCATTATAAATGTATTGTCAATAATTATAAACTGTATAACGCTAAATTTACAATTTATTTGCTTGAAAATCAAACCAATAAACTTTTTAGCATTTTTTTAGTATCTTTAATATATCCAAAAATACGATTAAAATGAAAGAAACTTTATCCAAAACAAAATCCTTTCTGCAATCTGATTCTTTTAAAAAATATGCCAAACGCTTTGGATATTTTATTCTTGGACTAATCGCGATTCTTTTACTTGCCTGCGGAGGTTTGTCGATATATTTCAACCGAAATAAAGCCGAAATTATTGCCAAAGTCAACACCAAAATCAACGAGAATATAAATGGCAAATTTCATATTGGCGATTTTCATTATAAGTTTCTAACTGGTTTCCCGAATTTTACATTGGCGCTAAATGATGTCGAAATAAAAGACAATCAATGGCAAAGCCACAAACATACTTTGTTGAGAGCAAAAGAAATTGAAGCGCGTTTGAACATTTTGAGTTTATTGAAACACGAAATCAATATTCATAAAATCTTGATCAACGACGCTGATATTTATATCTACAAAGCTGAAAATGGTTATTCTAATGCCAATATTTTTAAACCCAAAAAGAAGAAACCGCAAACCGATAAAGAAAAGCCCGAAACTACCATTGATGAAGTAAACCTCAACAAAGTTCATGTTATTATTGACAATCATTTAGGCCATAAATTGTTTGATTTTGATGTGGCGAGTTTAGAATCGAAAGTAAATTATGAAGATGACAGTTGGCAGACCAATTTATTTTTGAAAACTAAAATCAATAGTCTTGCCTTTAATACCGTTCACGGAAGTTTTGCCAAAGAAAAAGTTCTCGAAGGCAATTTTGATATTTCGTATGCCGAAGCCAATCAGAAAATAGATATTAAAACCAAAGGACTTAAAATTGGTTCTGATGTTTTTGACATTGTCGCTTTTTTTAATATCGGAAAAAACAATTCGCTATTCGGAATCAATATCGGAACGGATATTTTATGGCGAAATGCTTCCAATTTATTATCGGCAAACATTAGTTCGAAACTTAACCAATTTGATATCAAAAAACCGATTAAGGTAAACTGCGACATCAAAGGCGATTTGAATGTCGAGGGCGATCCGAAAATTGTGGTTCAAGCAGATGTTCGCGATAACGAATTAACGATTCCTGACGGTTTGTTTACCAATTGCAGTTTTAAAGGAATTTTTACGAATACTTTTAGACCCGAAAAGGAATCCAGCGATCCAAATTCCGCTATTATTCTCACCCATTTTAAAGCCGAATACGAAAGCATTCCGTTAAAAATTGCGCAAGCCGTAATTAATAATCTTGAAAAACCAATTGCCACCGGAGTTGTAAATGCCGATTTTGACATTTCGAAACTCAACGGAATGACGAATGAAAAAATGCTTCATTTTGAAAGCGGTCATGCCAAAGCCAATTTGAAATTTCAGTTTGATATTGTCGATTTGTACATCAATAAACCCAAATTTACAGGCGATGTTGATATTGCTGATGCTACATTCGATTATATTCCGAAAAGGATTCATGCAGAAAAAACCGCAGTACAATTGTCGTTTACGCAAGAAGCGCTTTACATTAAAAAAATTGCCTACAAACACAAAAAGAACATTATCCGCATTGATGGAAAAATCGATAATTTCTTGAATCTTTATTACGACGCACCCGAAAAAATGGTGGTAAACTGGAATATCTATTGTCCAAATATTGATGTAAAACAGTTTTTGGGCGTTTTACAAAATTCGCCGAAACAAAAAGTGGCAGTAAAAAAACCAGTTAAGCAGAATGTCAATTTTACAAATCAGTTACGATCGGTTATCGAAAAATGTACCGCTGTGATTAATCTTAAAGCCGATAAAATCACTTATGGAGCACTTACTGCAACCCATACACAGGCAACGCTGCAAATGCTAAATTCTAAAATACTGCTTAAAAACGGAACATTAAATACTTCTGGCGGAAGCATAAACTTTAGCGGTTCTGTTGAGCCAAGCGGAAATCGTTACGTTTTTACTTCAAACGCGCAAGTAAACCGAGTAGATATTGCGAGCTTTTTAAGATCTTTTAATAACTTCGGAATCAAGTCTTTCAGTACGAAAAACATCCGAGGGCGATTAACTAGCAATGCCAATGTTGCTGGTTTAATGAGCAGCACAGGTGATTTGATTATGAATTCTATGAAAGGAAAACTCGATTTTAATGTCAACCAAGGCGCCTTAATCAATTTCGAACCGATTATGAAAGTCGGCAAATTTGCTTTTCCGCTTCGCGATGTTGAGAATATTACTTTCAGTGATTTATCGGGTTCGCTCAATCTTCGCGGCGAACAAGTCGATGTCAATAAACTTACCATAAGTTCCAGCGTTCTTAACATGGATGCAGAAGGTGTTTATTCTTTCGGCAGAGGCACCAATCTCGCGCTTACAGTTCCGCTAAGAAATTCTAAAAACGACGCCAAACTCGCCACCAAAGAAGAACGAAAAGCCGTTCGCGAAAAGGGCATTGTCCTGCATTTGATTGCTTATGATAATGAAGGAAAAATGAAGGTTAAGTGGGGGAAGAAGGATAAGGGGTGATAAAAATCTATTTTCCAAAAAATATAAAATCTCATAGTTGATATTAAGTTGAAAACTAAATAATTTTGAGGCCAATTGTACGCAGGTCAATTGTACGCACAAAACTATTTTTATACACTATGAATATCAAAGAAAAATTCGGATTCAAGGTCAAAGAACTTCGAGAAAAAAACGGATACTCAATCGAGTATTTAGCCAATATTTCCAACGTTGATAGAAATTATATCTCAGACATTGAAAAAGGTCAACGAAATGTTTCCATAGAAATAATAGAAAAAATAATAACAGCTCTTAATACTGATTTTGGAGCTTTTTTTAATGATAATAATTTTAAGAAATGAAGAAAATAAAAGTTGTAGAACTTTTTGCTGGTGTAGGTGGATTTAGACTTGGTCTAGAAAAAACAAAAAATTATGAAGTTGTATGGAGCAATCAATGGGAACCATCTACAAAGACACAACACGCTTCATTAGTTTATGAAGCGAGATTTGGCTCAGAGAATCATTCAAATCAAGATATAGCACAAGTTGATATTTCAGAAATTCCTGACCATGATTTATTAGTCGGTGGCTTTCCTTGTCAAGATTATTCTGTTGCAACTACTTTACACAATTCAAAGGGTTTAATTGGAAAGAAAGGCGTTTTATGGTGGTCTATTCATAAAATACTAAATGAAAAGAAAAATAAGCCTAAATATCTATTTTTAGAAAATGTAGATAGGCTTTTAAAATCTCCTTCGTCTCAGAGAGGAAGGGATTTTGCAGTAATGCTTAAAAGCCTTAATGATTTAGGTTATGCTGTAGAATGGCGTGTCATAAATGCCGCTGAATATGGTATGCCTCAACGTAGAAGAAGAATATTTTTCATTGGTTATCATAAATCTACGGAAATCTATAAAAAAATGAAGGAGTCTGAAAAAACAGATTGGCTTTTAAAAAATGGAACTATTGCAAATGCTTTTCCAGCAGTATCTGAAAACAACAAAAGAGCAAAATCTTATAAATTAGTTGGAGATTTAGTAGAAATAAGCGAAAACTTTAATAAAAAAGGAACTATATCTCCTTTTTTAAATACTGGATTATTAATCGATGGGGAATTTTACACTTTAAAAACTTTACCTAATTATGAAGGCGAGAAAACTGTTTTAAAAGACATTTTACAAAACGGAGAAGTTACAGAAGAGTTTTTTATTGACAAAAATGATTTACCGAAATGGGAATATTTAAAAGGCGCAAAAAAGGAAATTCGAAAAACAGGAGATTTTGAATATAGTTATAGTGAAGGTGCAATGATTTTTCCAGATGCATTAGACAATGCTTCAAGAACAATAATAACAGGAGAAGGAGGAAAATCAGCTTCAAGATTTAAACATGTTGTAAACACAAAAAAAGGATTAAGAAGATTGACACCTGTTGAATTAGAGAGGTTAAACATGTTTCCAGATAATCACACGAAATTAGAAGGAATTACCGATACAAAAAGAGCCTTTTTCATGGGAAATGCTCTTGTAGTTGGCATAATAGAAAAAATCGGAAAAGAACTTAACAATCAAATCAATAATTATGGAAAACAATCTTCCCTATGATGATAGTGATTTCAAGTCCATTTTACAATATGCGTCACTGTTAAGTAATAAATCTTTATCATCAGTTTTAAAACAACCAATCAATGAGAGCTCTTTAAAAGGGAAAGGTAGCTTTGGCCAAAAAGTTGAAAAATTATACTTTGGTTATGAACCCAATTCAAAACCAGAGCCCGATTTTCCAAAAGCAGGTGTAGAACTTAAAACAGCACCATTAAAAAAAACAAGCAAAGGACTAGCTTCAAAAGAAAGATTAGTTTTCAACATTATTGACTATGAAAAAGAATACAAGGAAAACTTTGTAACTAGTAGCTTCTGGAAAAAAAACCAGTTATTACTCTTAATGTTTTATCTTCACGAGCAAGAAAAATTAGATATTGATTATATATTCAAAATTATAAGACTATGGCAATTTCCTGCTATTGATTTAAAAATCATTAAGGATGATTGGACAAAAATCATTTCAAAAATCAAAGAGGGTAAAGCTCATGAAATTTCTGAAGGAGACACTCTTTATCTGGGAGCCTGTACAAAGGGAGCAAATAATAAATCGCTGAGGAATCAACCTTTTTCACAAGAAATGGCAATGCAGAGAGCATTTTCATTGAAATCGAAATATTTAAACTTTATTATTTCCAAAAGTTTAGCTAATGACGAAGTGAACATTGATTACGAAGAATATGATAAAATTCTAAATGAGGATAATGTATTTCGTGAAGAAAGAGCACAATACAAAAAAATCAATTATCTTGAACTAGAACCTATCGTAAAATCGATTGATGAATATCAAAAGGGAGAAACTTTTGAAGATTTAGTCGTTAAAAAATTTAATCCATTTATAAATCTTTCTATAGACGAGATAATTACAAAGTTAGAAATCAGCAAACCCAGTGCTAAAAACATGCTAAATATTGTTTCAAGAGCAATAATGGGTGTAAGAAGCAACAAAATAGAAGAATTCGAAAAAGCTGATGTGTTAATGAAAACCATCAAATTAGAAAAATCTGGAAGTTTAAAAGAAAGCATGTCCTTTTCTCAAATTCAATACAAAAAAATTATAAATGAAGAATGGGAGGAATCATATTGGCACGAAACCCTAACAAAAAGATTTTTCTTTGTCATTTTTAAAAAAAACGACAAAAACATATTAGTCTTAAAAAAAGTGATGTTTTGGACATTTCCTTTTAAAGATTTAGGAATTGCACAAAAATTTTGGGAGGATACAAAACAAAAAATTTCAGATAATGATTTTGAAAATTTCATAAAAATATCCGACGATATGATTTGTCATGTTAGACCTAAAGCTGTAAATAGTTTAGATTTAATGGAAACTATTTCAGGCAATATGGAAAAAAAGAAATGTTATTGGATTAATTCTTCATACATAAAAGAAGTCATAAAATAACCATCTCTAAAAGATGTCATTAAACTTAATTTAGACATACTTTATTTAAACAAACATATAATAATGTAACTTTACCAAAACAATCTATAAGCATTTAAATACCACTAATTATTAAATTTCAAACTTTAATAATTAAATTCAATGGACTGTTTCACTCCAGAACAACGCTCCAAAGTCATGAGTAAAATTCGTGGCAAAAGCACCAAAGATGAAGTTCGTTTGGCAAAGGCGTTGTGGCACATAGGATTGAGATATCGAAAAAACAATCGAAAGGTTTTTGGTTGTCCAGATCTGACTTTTACAAACTTAAAAATTGCGATTTTTGTTGATGGCGAATTCTTTCACGGAAAGGATTGGGAAACTAGAAAAAAACCGCAGACCAACACAGAATTTTGGATTAAAAAGATTGAACGAAATATGCAACGAGACCTTGAAGTCAATTCATATTTGGAATCTCAGAACTGGAAAGTTTTACGTTTCTGGAGTAATGACATTAAAAAAAACTTAGGTTCTTGTATTTTTGAAATATTAAACGCAATAGCCGAAAGACAAAACTAAAAAAGCCACTTTCTCAAGTGGCTTTTTCTCATTTCTTACTCAATCCCCAAATAAGGATCAAGAATTTCTGCTAATTCATTTAGCCAAAAGAAACCATCTTCAATATTTACGGTTTCAGTTTTCATAAATCCATCTTCTCGTATGGCATTTAACGCAATTAGGAAATTTACTTGCCTAATGGTTTTTGCCATACTTTTAGAATCGATTGAATTGTTGAAGAATTCTGTTAACCTCAATTCGGTTTCTTTGGAAAGGGTGTTGGTACTCATAAGTCTGAAAGTTTAGAGAGTATAAAACCCGCATGGGTTAGCTGCTCTACGCCTTTCAGAGCGTTGCGGTTGTTTCCAATACCGCCAGCATGCCATGCGGGCAGAAGTTTTGTCTTGTTCATATTTCTGAAAGTTTAGAATTTCAAATATACGAAAACAAAACAAATTGTAAGTTTTTTCTTTATTTATAAAATAAGATACTATAAGTATATTTTCTCCAAATCGAAATTACAAAATTGAAAAAATAAATCTTCAGATAATTCATAATATTTCCTTAACTCACTTGCCTTTTTCCGCCAAAATGGATAAGTTTGAGAATGAATCATTAAATTTTATTTGTTATGAAAGTACAAATCAACACCGACAAAAACATTGAAGGAAGTGCAAGATTAGAAAGCTATTTTTCTGGAGAAATAGAGAAAAGCTTAGATCGTTTTCAAGATAAAATTACTCGTGTAGAAGTTCACTTTGGAGACGAAAACGGGGAAAAGTTTAGCTTGCATGACAAAAAATGTGTGATTGAAGTTCGTCCTGTAAAACTACAGCCAATTACGGTTACAGAACATGCCGAAACACTCGAAAAAGCTTTCAGTGGTGCATTGGCCAAAGTGAAAAAATCGTTGACTACGACTTTCGAAAAAATTAAAGCACATTAATATTTTAAACCATATAAGTGATATAAGTTCATTTTAAGTTTACTGGAAAACTTTATATCACAAAAAAAGCGAAGCACTTTTAGTACTTCGCTTTTTTTGTGTGAAAATCTCAAATTCTCTTATATCACTTATATTTAAAGAGTGACAAAGGTGCAAAGTGACAAAGTGACAAAGGAAAAAACTTAGAACCTTTGCTACTTTGCACCTTTGTCACTTTTCTATTATTTTGGCAACGGTGCGCCTACTGCAATATCGCAACGGTGACCCGGTTTTCCGTGTGGCGGATTCATTCCTTCTGCAACTGTCGCCTCATTTCCTTCTGTGCTTAACAACGCTGGAACTGGGTTTGATGCTGGCGGAGAAACGGTAAAGTTTTGAGTAACTGTTCCGCTTTGAGCCGTATTTGTGGTTGTCGGAGTTGTTGTCGCTTTAGGCGAGTTTAGAGGCGCGCCAACAGGAATATCGCATCTATGTCCTGGCTGTCCGTGTGGCGGATTCATTCCTTTTGCCACTTTAACTGGCGCTGCAGTCGTAGTCGTAACCATTTTCTGCTGATTCGGATTTATCTGTACGGTTTGTCCCTGAGTTGCCTGCACTTGCTGTGTCGGCGCAGAATTTAAAGGCGCTCCAACTGCAATATCGCAACGGTGTCCCGGCTGTCCGTGAGCAGGATTAATTCCTTTAGTATCGCTTAAAACTGTATTTGGATTTGCTGCAGGGTTTTGCACCACTGGCGCAGCTGGTTTAGTTGTATCTTTTGCAAGTCCTAACCTTACTAATTCGGAAGTTGCTGTACTTTCTTGTGGTTCTAATTCCTTTTTACAGGAAACGAACAATAGAGAAGTTACAGCGAGTGAACTTATAAGTAATTTTGCCTTCATGACTGGGGTATTTATATTGAGAATCAAATATAGTAGTTTTTTGAGAGATTAAATGACATGAATATTGTTAATGATAATTTAATGAGGTACAAAGGTACATAGTCATTAGGCATCCTAAAATAAACTTTGCGCTTTGGTGCCTTTGTGGCAATAATTGGGTTTTCTTTAGTTTTCTTATATCACTTATATGGTTCAAAAAAATTATACCTTTAAAGTCAAATAACATATCTCATGAAAAAAATACTTTTACTTCTTTTATTCGCTGCAACTTTTGCAAATGCACAAACCGACAAAAACAAAATCAATCAAACTCTTGACGCGTGGCATAAAGCTGCGGGCGAGGTAAAATATGATGCTTACTTTAATGTATTGGCAGACGACGCCATTTACATCGGAACTGATGCAACTGAAAATTGGACTAAAAAAGAATTTGCTATCTGGGCAAAACCATTTTTTGATAAAGGAACTACATGGAATTTTAAAGCCTTAGAGCGTCATATCTTTTTTGATAAAAGCGGAAAAATAGCTTGGTTTGATGAATTGCTAGACACGCAAATGAAAATCTGTCGCGGTTCTGGAGTTTTGGTTAAAGTGGGGAACGAATGGAAAATTCAGCATTATGTTTTATCCATGACAATTCCGAATGACGAAGTTGATGCTGTAACCAAGATAAAAACTCCAATTGAAGACGCTTTGATTGCAAAACTTCAGAAAAAATAAAACATTTTACGGTTTTCTTATTATAAACGTAACTTTTTGAGCATATTAGAAGCGCTGTTAGCAGATTAATTTTAATTAATTCGGCAAAAACAGCGCTTTTTTGTAACTTTAGAATAAGATACTGTCAAAAAAATGAGCCGTATTTTACAAAATTGATCAAAATAAAACCCATACCTCTATTTTAACAGCCTTTAAAACAAGAATCTTTATTTTTTTCTAACTTTGACCCCAAAAAAAATAGGGTTAAACAAAGTATTTTAAAAATGAAAATAGAAAAACGCTGGATTATCTCCTTTATCATGATAAGCGTCGTATGTACGATAGGGGCATTTTGGCCAACAGTTACAGAAAATAATTATGTTTTATCAGAATTCGGAACTATAGATCATATCGTTCCTGCTGATGTTGCTTGGATGCTTACTTCGAGCTGCTTAGTTTTAATTATGACGCCAGGATTGTCTTTCTTTTATGGTGGAATGGTTGGCAAGAAAAACGTTATTTCGACCATGCTTCAAAGTTTTATCTGCTTAGGCGTCGTTACTCTTTTATGGGTTGTAGTGGCATTTAGTTTGGCTTTTGGAGAACCGGTTGGTTTTGGTTCTGGAGATCATTTTTATAGCTTTTTCGGAAATCCGACTACTTTTGCTTTTATGGATTATGTTGGCGTTCTGCCACATAAACAATTGGCAAACACGATTCCGTTTATGCTTTTTGCTTTGTTTCAGATGAAATTTGCCATCATTTGTCCTGCAATTATTACGGGTTCGTTTGCTGAGCGCGTTCGTTTTATTTCTTATTTAGTTTTCATTAGTTTATTTACGATATTCATTTATGCTCCTTTATGCCACGCGGTTTGGTATCCAACAGGTGTTTTAGGAAGCTATTTTGGTGTTAAAGATTTTGCAGGAGGAACTGTGGTGCACATGAGTTCTGGTTTTGCAGCTTTGGCAGGAGTTATTGTTTTAGGAAAAAGAAAAAACAGCCAGCATATTCCAACCAATATTCCGTTTGTGTTATTAGGAACGGGAATGCTTTGGTTCGGCTGGTTCGGATTCAACGCTGGATCTGCTCTTGCTGCCAACGGAACTGCTGCTATGGCTTTCGCTACAACGACAACTTCATCGGCTGCAGCCATGTTGACTTGGATTTTCTTTGATAGAATGAACGGAAGAAAAGTTTCTGCTCTTGGAGCTTGTATTGGAGCTGTTGTTGGTCTTGTTGCCATTACACCAGCTGCTGGATTTGTTTCGGTACCAGAAAGTATGTTCTTCGGTTTTATTACGGCTTTGGTTTCTAATACAGCTGTAAACTGTAAATATTCTAAAAAATTCGACGATACGCTTGATGTTTTTGCTTGTCACGGTGTTGGTGGAATTATGGGAATGATTCTAACTGCTATTTTTGCTCATGGCGAAGACGCAAGTTTACTTCACGGCGGATGGAATGTTTTCGGACACCACATGATGGCGTTGGTTTTAGTTTCGATTTTTACTTTCTTCGGAGCTTATTTCTTGTTTAAAGTAACCAATTTCATTATTCCGCTGAGAGTTTCAGAAGAATCAGAACACATCGGATTGGATTTGTCGCAACACGATGAATCTCTTGATCCAAAAGCACAACCAATTACTGAGCCTCATTACGGTTAATATTATTTTTTCCGCCACGAATTCACGAATTATTTTAAAATAAAATTCGTGAATTCGTGGCGGAAACATTTTTAAGATATAGTCCCTACGGGACATTTTTTATTTATATATATTATTTTTACCGATATTTTATTCCTAACGGAATAACTATAAAAATACTTCTTAGCTTTAAATAAATCTCGTAGAGATCAAATATTGGTAAAAACAGATAATCTTCAACTTCAAGTTGTCCCGTAGAGACTATACAATCCCTAAACATTGAATAAATCTTTTTAATCTTTGATCCCGATAGCGATCGGGAGTGGCAAAAAAACATTTAAACCCACTTACAGTATTTCATTCGTTTATATTCCTTAATTTTGCCGAAAATTTTTGTAAAAGTGGGAAGTAAAAATAAACTAAAAAGATTCAGAGAAAACGAAACATTTCAAAACGTTTTTCAACCAACCAGAGAAGAAGTTGTGGGCGATTTAATGCCTTTAAAAGGAAAATGGAATTCTGATTTCTTTAAAAATGATAATCCATTAGTTTTAGAATTAGGATGTGGAAAGGGAGAATATTCTGTTGGATTAGCAGAAAGATATCCTGACAAAAATTTTATCGGAATTGACATTAAAGGTGCTCGTTTCTGGCGTGGTGCTAAAACTGCTGTAGAAAACGGTCTTCATAATGTAGCTTTCGTTCGCACGCAAATCGAATTGATCAATCATATTTTTGCTGAAGGCGAAGTTGACGAAATCTGGATTACTTTCCCAGATCCGCAGATCAAATACAAAAGAACCAAACATAGAATGACAAATTCTGAGTTCTTGAAATTGTACAAAAAAATCCTGAAAAAAGACGGTGTCGTAAACCTAAAAACCGATAGCGAATTTATGCACGGTTATACACTTGGATTGCTTCATGGCGAAGGTCACGAGGTTTTGTATGCCAACCATAACGTATATAAAAACGAAGGAAGCCCTGAAGTTGTGACTTCTATTCAGACTTTTTACGAGAAACAATATTTAGAAATTAATAAGGCAATTACGTATATTCGTTTCAAAATTAAAGACTAACTTTAATTTTGAAACCTTTATCTAACCCATTTTAATAGCTAAATGACCTACCTTACTCCTTTACTTTCGGGCTTTATTGCCGCTGCCATTGGAACTATTCCGCCAGGATTGCTCAATATGACGGCTGCCAAAATAAAAATGAAAGAAGGAAAAAAGAATGCTTTGTCGTTTGTAATTGGTGCGGTTTTAATTATTTTTTTTCAGGCTTACATTGCGGTATTGTTTGCTCGTGTGATAGACAATCGCCCAGATGTTGTAATATTATTGCGTGAAGCTGGTTTTATCATTTTTTCGATCTTAACCATTTATTTTTTCTTTTTTGCAAAAGATCCAATAGCAAAGAAAAAAACGAAACTAAAGAAAACCAGCAAAAAAAGCAGTTTCTTTCTCGGAATGCTGCTTTCGGGATTAAACTTCTTTCCTATTCCGTATTATGTTGTAATAAGTGTAACGCTTGCTTCATATCATCTTTTCGTATTCGAAAATACAATTATTTTAACCTTTGTATTAGGCTCGGTTCTTGGAGCTTTTGCAATTTTATATAGTTATATTGCTTTCTTTGGAAAAATAGAAAAGAAAACCGATTATTTCATGCGAAACATGAATACCATTATCGGAACTATCACAGGATTAGTTGCACTTGCAACACTTTTTAATATCTTGAATTACTATTTCGGATAAATAAAACTAACGATTAAGAGATTAAGAAAAATTAAGTTTTTATTTTTATTAACTTCATATCGGAATGGTAAAAATATTTTAAAATGGCTGAAGAAAATTTTTTCGAAAGAGTGTATGTAATCGTCAGACAAATCCCATTTGGAAAAGTTACTTCTTATGGCGCTATTGCAAAAGCTTTAGGTGCTGCCCGCTCAGCAAGAATGGTGGGCTGGGCAATGAATGCCTGCCATAATATGGACGATGTTCCTGCGCACCGAGTTGTAAACCAAAAAGGACTACTAACAGGAAAGCATCATTTTGACGGAACCAATTTAATGCAGCAACTTTTAGAAAATGAAGGAATTAAAGTAGTCAACAATCAGATTGTAGATTTTGAAAAGCATTTCTGGAAACCGGAAGTTGAATCGTAAAAATCATTTTTACCATATAAGTGATATAAGTTCATTTTAGAAGAAAGAATTTATATTTTTATTTTTCTCTCGCAGATTTTGCAGATCTAGCCGATTCTCTTTTTAAAATTCAAAATCTGCCGAATCTGCAAAATCTGCGGGAACAAAAAAAATCTTTGCGTCTTAGCGCCTTTGTGGCTAAACCACTTTAGATTAAACAAATCACAAAACTCGTTTTATCTTCGTCGGTTTGATAGCTTAAATAACCTCCGTGGGCTTCTATAATATTTTTAGAAAGCGTTAATCCAATTCCCGCTCCATCTTTTCTGGTGGTGAAAAATGGCAAGAAAACTTTATCTCGAATCTCAGCATCAACCCCTTTTCCATTATCGGCAATCACAATAAAAAAGCGATTGTTTTCAGTATAACTCGAAATTAGCAGTTTCTTTTCTTCTTTTTCTTTTAATGCATGAATACTATTGGTAATCAAATTGATAATCACTTGCTCCATCTGATTTTTATCAATCAAAATCGAACGTGAACTGTGTATTTCATTTATCAATTCGATTCCTTCATCTTTCAAGATCGGACTCATAATTCGAAGACAATCTTCAAATAAAGCATTAATTGGCGTCATTTGCTTGTTTGGAGTTGGCAGCATTGCCAGCTTACGATAATTCTCCACGAAAAACTGCAAATGATCACTTCTATTGATAATAGTCGAAATACTGCTTTTGATGTCTTCAAAATCATCTTCTTCTAATTCTTCCTGATCTACAATATGAAGCAAATTCTGCGAAAGCGCACGAATCGGCGTTAAAGAATTCATTAATTCATGCGAAATAATCTTCATTAAATTAATCCATGCTTCTTTTTCTTTTTTCTCGATTACACGCTGAATGCTATCCAGTAAAATGATAAAATACTCTTTATTATACGTTTGAGTATGCGAAGTCTGAAGCATAAAAGTCTGAAGGTCTTGATCTTCAATTTTGATAGAAATAGCAGTCTTAAGTTCTGTAAAATCAACCTTTTCAATCTCACTGCACAAACTCGGAATATAGTTTTTAAGATATTGCCAATGGCTTACTTTTGGCACTTTGAAGAGATTTGAAAAACAGTCATTCATTATAAAAACAGACCAAGAATCGTTTTCTTTCTCTAAAATTAAGGCTGCAGTATCTATACTGTTCAAAATCGAACGGTAGATTAATTCTTTGGAAGTCTGTTCTTGTCTCTGTGTCTTTAATGTATCATACAATTGGTAGAGACTGTTGAAATTATCTCTTTTATGCTCTTCCGGAAAATGGGCAGAAAAGTCATCATGCAAAATTGAGTGTATGGTTTTATCATAAAACAGCAACTGATTTTTGACGAAAAAATACATTTCGAAAAGGAAAATCAAAACGAAAACTCCAGCCAAAATACCATTGAATCGAAATCCTTTATAAAACAATAAAGCACTGCAAAGAAAGAGTGCCATGACAAACACTACTCTTACGAACAACGCGTTATAAAATTTCCAGTTTTTCATTTAGTTTTTTTGTTTGCCACTCCCGATAGCTATCGGGATAAAAAGATTAAAGTTTTTTTTTATCTGCTAAATTTGCAAAATCTGCGTGAAACTAAAATTTAAGATAAAGTAAAAATCTTGACTCTTGCTTCTTTTTCTCTAATTCTTCAAATCGTATTTTTCTATTCTTCTGTATAATGCAGCGCGCGACAAACCAAGTTCTTCAGCCGTTTTACTGATGTTCCCGTTGTGTTTGAACAATGCTTTTTCAATGGCGCCTTTTTCCATTTCCGATAATGGATTTTCATCATTTTCTTGAATTTCCTCAAAATCCAAAATATCTAAATCCATTACCGAAATGGTATTGTTTTCAGCCAAAATCAAAGCGCGTTCGATTTTGTTTTCCATTTCGCGGACATTTCCTTTCCACGGATATTTTTCCAGATATGGTGCCGCATTTTCCTCAAAATGCCAGTTTTCCTGATTGTATTTTTCAGCAATCTGTTCCAGAATAAAGTTTGCCATTGGTACAATGTCATCTTTTCTTTCGCGAAGAGATGGAAGATTTATTTCCATTGTATTTATTCTGTACAATAAATCTTCACGGAACGTTTTATTCTTTACCTCAGTTTTTATATCACTGTTTGTAGCTGCGATTACGCGAACATTCAATGGTCTTGGCTTGCTTTCGCCCAAACGCGTTACGGTTTTGGTTTGTAAAACATGCAATAATTTAGCTTGAAGATGTAGCGGAATATTCCCAATTTCGTCTAAAAAAATAGTTCCGTTTGAAGCATTCTCGAAACGGCCTGGAGTATCGATTTTAGCATCTGTAAAAGCACCTTTTGCGTAACCGAAAAGTTCGCTTTCAAATAAATTATCACTTAACGAACCCAAATCTACATGCACAAAAGGCTGGTTTCTTCTTTCAGAATGCTGATGGATAAATTCAGCAAAAACATATTTTCCTGTTCCATTTTCGCCCAAAATCAAAACATTTGCATCTGTTCGGGCCACTTTTTCGGCTATAGAATACGCTTGCTTTATTTTTGCCGAAGTCCCGACAAAATATTTTTTCTCGGTCTTTTCTAATTTTTCTGAAGTTGTTTTTTTACTGTTTTTTCTGCTTTCGATAACTGCTTTGTCAATGACTTCTAACAGCTTTTCGTTATTCCAAGGTTTTAGAACATAATCAAAAGCGCCAATTTTAATGCCTTCTACAGCAGTTTCAATTTTTCCAAAAGCCGTCATTAAAATCACAATAGTCTGCGGAGAAAGTGTTTTGATTTCTTTCAGCCAATGAATTCCTTCGCGCCCGTCTTCAAAACCAATTCGGTAATTCATATCCAGCAACACCACATTTATGTCATTTTCGCTTAAAATTGAAATGATTTTTTTGGGACTATTGGTTGTAAAAATGGTTTCGAAATGCTTTTTAAGAATCATTTTTGCAGAAAAAAGAATTTCTTCCTGATCGTCGACAACTAATATTTGGGCTAGTTTTTTTCTCATGTGGTCTTTTTTCTGTCCGCTTACGAACGGTCAACTGTTCATTATCGGACACTGCTTTTTTGAAGTGTTTTCTGAAGCCTCTTTAAAATCAATACTTTACAAATAATAAATTCTATGGCACAGTATTTACCTATTGATTATCAGTAAAATATTTAAAAAAATGGACACGATAATTCCTCGTAAAAATAAAAAATTTAGATATCTCGCAATAGCAATTGCTGTTTTTTTAGTTTTGCTTACCATCTCGGTTTTCGCTTTTAACACCAAAAGAACTTTAAATGTAAAAGCAGACGAATTGGTAATTCAAAAAGCGGAAAAAGCTTTTTTTGAAGATTTTGTCGTTTTTCAGGCAAAAGTAGAACCTTTGAATGTTATGCTGGTAAACGTTACCGAAGGTGGTTCTGTAAAAGAGATTTTTGTAGAAAACGGCGCAATGGTTACCAAAGGACAATCTCTGGCTCGCTTGTATAATCCGAACACAGAATTGAATTATCTGACTCAGGAAACTGCTATTATTGAGCAAATCAACAATTTGAATACAGGGAAATTAAACATCCGAAATCAGGAATTAAACTTAAACAAAGATTTAGTTTTAATTGAACATGATTACAACGATGCCAAAAGATTGTACGACATGAATGCAAAGCTGTATGAGAAGGATGTAATTTCTAAAAATGACTGGAACACCTTTAAAGAAAGCCTTCGTTTTCAAGAAGAACGCAAAAAAACAATTCAGCAGAGCATTCAAAAAGAAAAACAAAGCAATCAGGTTCAGATTTCTCAAATAAACCGTTCGATCCAGACTATGGAAAAGAGTTTGGATATTCTTAGAAATAACAAAAAGAACTTTTTAATCACAGCGCCAGAAACAGGTCGACTGACTTCTTTTGAACCTGTTCTAGGGAAGACTTTTCAGGCAGGCGCAAGTATCGGAAAAATTGATTCTAATAAAGGATACAAATTGACTGCCGAAGTTGACGAATTTTATTTGGAAAAACTTAGAGAAGGATTAAAAGGACAAGTGGAATTTAAAGGCAAAAATCTTGAAGTTATCGTAACTAAAGTGATTCCTGAGGTTAAAGGTGGACGTTTTACTGTAGAATTGGCTTTTGCATCGAAAGAAAATATTGTGCTTCAGGATGGACTTAGCTTTGGCGTAAAATTGATTTTATCTGAAAAGAACAAAACTTTAGTTATTCCGAGAGGCGCTTTTAATCAGGAAGCAGCCGGAAAATGGATTTTTGTAGTAAACGGAAATAAAGCCGTAAGAAGAAATATCAAATTAGGACGCGAGAATCCTTCTTACTACGAAGTTTTAGAAGGCTTAAAAGAAGGCGAATCTGTAGTCACTTCTTCTTATACCGATTATAAAGATATTGAAGAGCTTTCTCTTGAGTTGCAGTCACAGTAGACAGTCGCAGTTTTACAATTCACAATTCACAATTCACAATTATAAAGACATCAATCATCAATCAAAAAACGATTTTAATAACATTTCAAAACCTTAAAAAATTATGATCACAATTCAGAATTTAACCAAAGTTTTTAGAACAGAAGAAATAGAAACTGCTGCTTTGAGCGGTATCAATTTAGAAATAAAAAAAGGTGATTTTCTAACTATCATGGGGCCTTCGGGCTGTGGAAAATCGACTTTATTAAACATAATCGGTCTTCTTGACGGCGCTAGTGGCGGAAGCTACAAACTACTAGATCAAGAAATGATTGGTCTGAAAGAAAAAGGAAGAGCGCAGGTGAGAAAAGAAAACATTGGTTTCATTTTTCAAAATTTCAACCTAATCGATGAGCTTTCTGTTTACGATAATATCGAACTGCCTTTGCTTTATAACAATGTAAAAGCTTCTGAAAGAAAACAAAAAATTGAGGCTATTGCTGAGAAACTTAATATCTCTCATCGTTTGAAGCATTTCCCGCAACAGCTTTCTGGAGGTCAGCAGCAGAGAGTTGCCGTTGCAAGAGCTTTGGTAAATGATCCGAAAATTATTTTGGCCGATGAGCCGACCGGAAACTTAGACAGTAAAAACGGTAATGAGGTAATGGAACTTTTAACCGATTTACATGCTAAAGGCGCTACTATTTTGATGGTTACCCACTCTGATTATGATGCTTCTTTTTCGCAGAGAACCATTCATATGAAAGACGGAGTTATATTTTCTGAAAAGTTAAATCAACGAAATGTTGATGTTTTTATGGACGCTAAATAATAAAGTGATGATTAAAATTATTGTTACTGCACTTGTAGTTCTGGTAGAATTAGTGTGCAAAATATTTACTATGATTTAAAACCGAAAGGTTTCAAAAAACTGCCATATCAACTATAAAAAATATACATCAAAATGATTTTTAACTGGTTCAAAATATTTATATATCATTTAAGACAAAGCAAACTGTTTTCGTTTTTAAATGTTCTGGGATTAAGCATCGGAATTGCTTCAATTATTTTTGCCATTCTTTACTGGAATAATGAGCATTCTTACGACCAATGGAATCCGGAAAAAGAAAACTCTTACTTGGTTCTTAACAAAATTGGCTCGGGAGACATTTGGGCTTCCAATTCGATTCCTTTTGGAGAAACTTCCAAAGCAAGCATACCAGAAATTGAGGAAATATGCTTTATGAACAACTGGTACGACGAAGAAGTGATCAAATATAAAGATCAAAAACTGTTGACTAAAAACATTATGGTTTCTGATGAACATTTCTTCGACTTTTTCCCTTTCGAAATCGTAAAAGGTGCCAAACAGAATATCCTAAAAGAAAAAAATAGTGTAGCCATTTCTACTGAACAGGCCGAATTGCTTTTTAAGAATGAAGATCCTATTGGAAAATCTATTTCATACAATAATAACATTTACACTGTTAAGTCGGTTTACCGATTAATTAAACCTTCATCAATTGAACCAACATACGTTTTTAGCGGTGTAAAAAGAGAAGGAGATTTAAATAGCTGGGGGAATTTTAATTATGGCTTAATGGTCAAAATTAAAGATGGAGTTGATCCTGCTCTTGTTTTAAAGAAAATGCAGAATGTAGTTTATATAAACAGAACGGTAAAAGATGCTAAAGAAAGCGGACAAACTGTTGAACAATATATTAAAGAAAATGGTGAAGTAAAAGTAATTATAGACCAACTGAAAACATCTCGTTTGCACGGTACAAAAAGTTCAGGAGGGAAAAATTTTCCAGAAGGTTATGGCAATTTAAAATTGCTTTATATTATGCTAGGTTTATCTGTTTTGATTTTAGTTTTATCATTAGTAAACTATATCAATTTAGCGACAGCATCGGCAATAAAACGAGCCAAAGAAGTTGGAGTACGCAAAATCGTAGGCGCCTCTAAAAACCAGATTATTGCTCAGTTTATTTTTGAAACTGCCATAATCGTAACATTAGCCATTTTATTTGCTTTGGCTATTGTAGAACTATCATTGCCTTACTACAACAACTTCCTGAACAAAACACTAACTATAAATGGCAGTGAATTCTACCTGCAGCTTATTTTAATATTTGGATTAGTAATCATTTTTGCAGGTATTTTCCCTGCCATTTATATTTCAAATTTTGAAACTTTAAAAGTTTTGAAAGGAAATTTTTCAAGAAGTAAAAGTGGTATCTGGATTCGAAATTCTATGCTTATTTTTCAATTCGGAATCGCTGCATTCTTTATTATTGGCGCATTAATTGTCAATTCTCAAGTTAATTATATGATGGAAAAAGATTTAGGTTTCAGCGGAGATCAGGTAATTTCTATTCCATTTAACAACCTTGATAGATCTAAACGAACAGACCAATATTTAGCCACCAAACAAGAAATCAAAAAAATACCCGGCGTTTTAGGTGTTTCTGCTTTTGCAGGATCTTTTGGAGGAAGTACCAATTCTAGCTCTGGCTTTAAGCACAATGGCATTTTTGTACAGCCAAGAAATGTGGAAATGGATTTTGGTTTCCTTGATATGATGAAAATCAAAATTGTAAAAGGGCGTGATTTGTCTCCTCAATATGCTTCAGATACCATAAGCAGCATGCTTATGAATGAAACCTTAGTAAAAACACTTAATCTTAAAGACCCTATAAATACTATTATAACATCTGGATGGGGAAATGATAAAGGCAATTTGAAATTTAAAATTGTAGGGGTTGTTAAAGATTTTAATATCACTGGTCTTCAGGACAAAGTCCCTCCAATGGTATTCATAAACTTACAAACTTTAAAATGGAATAATTTTAATAATGTGCTTGTAAAGGTTTCTCCAAATAATTTAACAGAAACGTTAGAAAAATTGAAATCATATTGGGAGAAGAATGTCAATCCAGATTATCCGTTTGATTACGAATTTGTTAACAAAGGATTTGCGAAGACTTACGCGGAGCAAGTAAAGCAGAAAAATCTGTTTTTCATCTTAAATTTGGTTGTAATTGTAATTGCTGTATTTGGATTGTTTGCTTTGGCATCATTTTCGATGGAGAGAAGATTGAAAGAAATCGCCATTCGAAAAACATTAGGAGCCGAAACAGATATACTCTTAAAAGAATTATCGAAACAATATATTGTTTTCTGTTTAATAGGATTTGGAATCGGAATTGTTCCTGCTTATATATTATTACAGAAATGGCTTGAAGATTTCGCTTTTAGAATTGGAATTTCGACAGTACCTTTTGCAATTGCCTTGATTTCTCTTTTGATTTTAACTTTAGTAATCGTTTTAACAAAAGCATTTCAGGTAACCAAAATAGATGTCTTAAAATATTTAAAATACGAATAAGCTTGTAGACCATTTTTTTTAAAGAAGCCCGACAGATTTCAGTAAAATCCGTCGGGCTTTTATGTTTAATCTCTCATGGTTACAGCATCATTATAAATCAGCTTGTCTAAACTCTGATCTCGATCATAGACATCTGGAAAAAAGTTGACTTCTCCGTTGTCCTGAACCCAGCAGGTAAAATAACCTATATAAACCGGTATTTTGCGTTTTAGCATACAAGTTGTTTCTTTTTCTCCGCTCATAGCGCTGTCAATTTTTTCTACAGGCCAGTCTGGATCGTCTTTTAGAATATGCAGTGCAAGCTGTTTGGCTTCTTTAACATTTATACAGCCATGGCTAAAAGTGCGCTTTTCAAATTCAAACAAACTTTTTGCTGGCGTATCGTGCATATAAATATCGTTTGGATTGGGGAACATAAATTTTACTAATCCAAGAGAATTCTTTGGTCCAGGTTTTTGTCTCACTTTCCCTCCATTCCATTCCATATTATGATCTGCCAAATAATTTTTATCATTTGCAATCTGAAGTTTTAATTCGTTTTGAATAATACTCGTTGGCACATACCAATACGGACTAAAAACAATTCGATCCATATTGCCGCTAAAAATTACAGTCTCACTAAGTCTATTGCCAACAAAAATATCCGAAACCAGATCATATTTTCCGTCCTTAACATAAAAAAGCCTGAATGAAGGAATATTTACCATAACATACTCTTCAGCCTTGGCCAATTTAGTCGGAATCCATCTGCATCTTTCCATATTCAGCATAATCGTTCTGATTCTTTTGCTGATTGGCTCGTTCATCTGATTGATAATATCTCTCGTTAGAGCATAATTAATTTTTAAATTGTATCTCTTTTTATAATTTAAAACTCCCGCCATCAATTCTTCATCATAAATATCGCTTCCAGAATCTTGTTTTAAATCTCCGACCACAAATAAGCGATTTCTAATTTGTTTTATGGCAATAGCTGTATCATCTGGTCTTAAATCTTTAAAAGTAGCACTGTCAATCGTAATTTTCTGCCACAGATTATCGGTTTCTATTTTGCGGTATTTTTTTAGTGCATCTTTCAATCTGTAGTATTGGCTAAATAAAAGATTATCATCTTTATCCAATCGATCAGAATCTACCATTAATGAATCTAGAATGTGAGTATACGAAATAGATTTTGCAGGAAGGTACCAGCCTATTTTTTTCAATGTCGCAGGATCAACTCCAGAATATACATTACTGGCATAAAATACATACATGCTTGTCAGCAGTAATTCGGTATCTAGCTGTGATGGTTTACTTGAAGCGCTTTCGTTAAAGGCTTCATCAATTTGTTCTTTATAGGGCATTTTCTCTTCAATTCCCTGATCTTTCAGAACATTTACTTTCTGATATAATAATGAGCCGAATTCTGTTATACTTTTATCATCATACCAAATAGATTTATAATCTTTGGCTTTGTAAATACCCTCAACATCTTTCTGATATTTTTTAAGTTTAGGATATTTTTTAAAAAAAGCATTAATCGAAGCTGCATCAAGAGTAATGACAGAAACAGTTTTTGAATTTGTTATATCAGCCTTGCTTTTGGCACTATTGGAAAATGAATTGAATGAAAATGCAAAAAAACTGACTGTAACAATAATTAAAGAAGAAGTAAAATTTCGCATATTTTTAAAGTTTTAAATTGGTAGAAACAACTTTAAAAAAAATACCGAAAACCCAATAAATTGCTCAAAAAACCTTAGTTTTCACATATTTTTTTCATATCTGACAATCATCGATTTGGGCTATCAAATATAATGAAGTTTTGTGAGAATTTTATTTAATCGGAAGAAAAACTTATATAAAAATATTCAGTTAAATCGAAAAAGTTTTTCTCAAATCATCAAATCAGTTTTATCATTTTTTATAAAAATTACTTTTGAATAATTTTGAATAATCTCAATATCAATAATTACAATTCAAAAACGCTTAATTTCCGAACTTAATCTGTTATCTTTGCACCCTGAAATCAGTTTAAATAAATATAATCTTATGAGATTGATTTTGGAGAATAAAAAAAGCCCATTACAATGAAACTAGATAGAAAAGAAATTCTAAAAGCTTTAGAGACCATCACTATTGCTGGAGAAGGAAAAAATATGGTTGAAAGCGGTGCCGTAACCAATGTAATTACATTTGGAGACGAAGCTGTTGTAGACCTTGTATTGCATACACCTGCTATGCACATCAAAAAAAGAGCGGAAGATGATATTAGAAAAACAATTCATGATTTAATATCTCCTGATGCAAAAGTAAAAGTAAACATTAAAGTTGAAGCTCCAGAAAAACCGGAAATTAAAGGCCGTGCGATTCCTGGAATCAAAAATATTATTGCAGTTGCTTCTGGTAAAGGAGGAGTAGGAAAATCTACCGTAACTGCAAACTTGGCTGTTACGCTTGCCAAAATGGGTTTTAAAGTTGGTGTTTTGGATGCCGATATTTACGGACCTTCAATGCCAATTATGTTTGATGTTGAAAATGCGAAACCTGTTTCTGTAACAGTTGACGGAAAATCAAAAATGAAACCAATTGAAAGCTACGAAATCAAAATGCTTTCAATCGGATTTTTTACAGCTCCAAGCCAAGCTGTAATTTGGAGAGGGCCAATGGCCGCAAAAGCATTAAACCAAATGATTTTTGATGCAGATTGGGGAGAATTAGATTTCATGCTTCTTGATTTGCCTCCTGGAACTGGAGATATCCACCTATCTATCATGCAATCGCTTCCAATTACTGGAGCTGTTGTAGTAAGTACTCCGCAAGCGGTGGCACTTGCAGATGCTAAAAAAGGTGTGGCGATGTTTATGCAAGACAACATCAATGTTCCTGTTTTAGGAATTATTGAAAACATGGCATATTTTACACCAGAAGAATTGCCAGAAAACAAATACTACATTTTTGGACAAGAAGGCGCTAAAAACCTTGCCGAAGATTTAGGCGTTCCATTTTTAGGAGAAGTTCCAATTGTACAATCTATTCGTGAAGCAGGAGATTACGGTCGTCCAGCAGCATTGCAGACTGCGTCTCCAATAGAAAAAGTATTTGAAGGAATTACTAGAAATGTTGTACAAGAAACCGTGAACAGAAACGAAAGCTTGCCTGCAACAGAAGCAATCAAAATTACAACAATGGCAGGCTGTTCTGCAGTTAAAAAGAATTAGATAATTGAGATAATGAGATAATTAGCTAATTTTAAAAAATTTTCTAATTGGCACATTTTCTAATTGAACATTAATATTATGACAACAGAAGAAATAACAAGCAATGTTTTATTGGCCTTAGATGAGATAAGACCATTCTTAAAATCTGACGGTGGAGATATTTCATTAATCTCTATTGAAGATGACAAACATGTAAAAGTTCGTTTGGAAGGAGCTTGCATTAGCTGCAGCGTTAATCAAATGACCCTAAAAGCGGGTGTTGAAACTACAATAAAAAAATATGCTCCGCAGATCGAAACTGTGGTAAATGTAATGTAACAAAACATCGTCTTTTCATAAGAATTGAACCTTTAAAGTTTAACAAGAATAATAAGTGTTTTGTTATTTGATTAAGAAAATGATAATATAACACTAAAAAAAAGACGTTTTTTGTCACATTCATAAAAAACAACGCAAAGATTTAAGAGTTTCAGTTAAGGAATTGTTACATTTTTAACTTAAATTTGTCACAAAACCCTTAAAATCTTAAATTATGAAAAACTATTACGCTCTTTTTTTCTTATTGTTTTTTGTTTCTGTAGATTATGCCCAAAGTAAGAATGTTGTGGTTGACAAGGCTTGGGTAAGTGAATCTGAAGAATGGTCAGATTTTCAATATTCAGGTAAGATTGTTTTTTCAATCAATCCAAATGAAGAACCTGGAACATTACGAATCGGAAACTATGACTTCTTGTATGACTTTGTTGAAGGCAAAGCCAAATTTACGGTTAAAACAACTTATAGTTCAGCCGAATTCTCTCATCCGAGAAAAATTTCTGCTTCAACAGACAAACAAGGTGTTTTAAATACGACTTACGAAGGAACATTAGTTTTTCAATCCGACAGAGATTACTATTCTGTAATTGCAGTAGTTACAATTCTTGAAAAAAATGATAATGTTCTTGGTGTAAAAATGCGCTTAAAGGACAATAATAGAAAAGAATACGCATTTAGTACTAAACCTACTAGCTAATATAAATTAGGATTTTTTCACGTTATAAAATCCTGCCAAAAAATTCCAATAATTAAAATGGATGTATTAATAAAGATTAAAGATCGAGAAGGAGTTGTACACGAATTACAAGCTCCAACCGATATGGCAATGAATATAATGGAGTTATGCAAAGCATACGAACTTCCTGTTGAAGGAACCTGCGGAGGAATGGCCATGTGCGCTTCTTGCCAGTGTTACGTTCTAAATGATGTTGCATTACCAGAAATGGGTGACGATGAAGAAGCCATGCTTTCGGAAGCATTTTATGTGAAGTCTAATAGCCGTTTAGGCTGTCAGATTCCAATTACTGAAGATTTAGAAGGATTGGAGTTAGAGTTGGCACCAGAATACTAAAAAAACAAATTTACAATACTATAAATTCCAAATTCTAAAGCATCTTCTGCTTGGAATTTGGATTTTTTTTAATTGGAATTTAACAGACCACTTGGATCAAAAGGCTCAAATTCTCTTTCAGAAAAAGCTTCTATTAAAATTCCAGAGGAACACAGCCAAGAAATGGTTTCTTCTAAAGAATTTCCTGCTTTATAAATCATTTCGCTATATCTAGGCAGAATATAATATTGATTGTTTAGGAATATAATTTCATCGCCATCAAAAGTATCTCCAATTCGGATCGATTTCAGCACTTCTTCCTTGGTTAAAACTTCTTTTCCTTCATCCCAAAACCAATATTGAGTAATACGGTTTCTCCATTCTTCCAAGGTTAAAACAATAGTTTCAGGAAGATAAATCCGTACATAAGTACCTCCAAAAATACCGCTTCCATATTTTTGAACATACTCTATATAATCTTCATCAAAAGTTATGTTTAATGTTTTCTCGCAAGCCAGTATATCTTCTTCATCGGCTGTAAAAAGATCTGTTTTATTGGTGTTATAATTAGGGATTATTTTATAGTTATCGAAATTCATAGAGTTTAAATTTTAACCGCTAAGTTACCTATTTATTAAAACTATTTCTCACAAAAAAACCGTAATTACATTGCTGCAATTACGGTTTTTCCTTTATAACAATTTAATTTAATCTCCCGATTATACCAAACCTGCTTTAATTAAATATTCAGCGATTTGGATGGTGTTTGTTGCAGCTCCTTTTCTTAAATTGTCAGCAACAATCCACATGTTTAAAGTATTTGGCTGGCTTTCGTCACGACGAATTCTTCCAACAAACACCTCATTTTTACCTTCTGCATATAATGGCATTGGATAAGTAAAAGTATCTAAATTATCTTGAACCACAACTCCATCTGTATGGTGCAGAATTTCACGAACTTCATTTACATCAAAATCATTTGTAAACTCAACGTTCACAGCCTCACTGTGTCCGCCTACAACTGGCACACGAACTGCAGTAGCTGTAACTCTGATGGTATTATCACCTAAGATTTTTTGAGTTTCGCGAACTAATTTCATTTCCTCTTTAGTGTACCCGTTTTCTTCAAAACTGTCGCAGTGTGGAATTGCATTTCTGTGGATTGGATATTTGTAAGCCATATCTCCCTGAATTCCTGCGTACTCGTTTTCTAATTGTTTAACTGCTTTTACACCAGTTCCTGTAATAGATTGGTAAGTAGAAACGATAATTCTTTTAATGTTGTATTTTTTGTGCAAAGGAGCCAAAGTCATTACCATTTGAATAGTAGAACAGTTTGGGTTTGCAATAATTTTATCTTCTTTAGTTAAAACATCAGCATTGATTTCTGGAACTACCAATTTTTTTGTAGGATCCATTCTCCATGCAGAAGAGTTGTCGATAACAGTTGTTCCTGCAGCAGCAAATTTTGGAGCCCATTCTAACGAAGTATCACCTCCAGCAGAGAAAACAGCGATATCAGCTTTCATGTCAACAGCTGTCTGTAATCCTACTACTTTATATTTGGTTCCTTTGTATTCGATTTCTTTTCCTACTGATCTTTCTGATGCAACAGGAATTAATTCTGTAACAGGAAAATTTCTTTCTGCTAATACTTTAAGCATTACTTCGCCTACCATTCCAGTAGCGCCTACAACTGCAATTCTCATTTTTATATTTTTAAATAATCAATTAATCTAATTTGTAACGCAAAAGTAAGTATAATAAAAGTCATGACAAGGTGATTCACAAAAAATAACAAAATGTTTAATTTATAACATTTTGTAAAAAAACCGCCTCTTTAGAAGGCGGTTAAGTTAGACTTAGTGTAGCGGTATTATATTTTTTATTTATTTTTCAATAAATCTCTAATTTCTGTAAGCAATTCTTCTTGGGTTGGTGCAGCAGGCTGATTAGGTGCTGGCTCCTCTTTCTTTTTAAGACTGTTTAGTGCTTTAATAATCAAGAACAAAACAAAAGCAACAATGATAAAGTTAATTACTGCTGAAAGAAACATACCGTATTTAACTCCTCCGAAAGCAGTTAAATCTTCAATTTTTGACAAATGAGCTGCATCTAAAGCAGGTTTTAATACCAGCGGCGTAATTACATCCTCAATAAATGAGCTTACAATTTTACCAAAAGCTGCTCCAATAATTACTGCAACAGCAAGATCAACTACGTTGCCTTTCATTGCAAATGCCTTAAATTCTGAAAAAAATCCCATATCTGATTTGTTTAGTTTTTAATAAATGAATATCGAAAATACGCAATTTTATTGAAAAAAACACATTCGGCATCCTCTTTTGAACCATATAAGTTATAATAGAAATTATAAGCGTCACGCAATTGAAATGCATAGTACGCTAAAAAAAGAAGTACATTTGGACAAAGATGGACTTATATATCTTATATGGTCTAAATACTATTATCTAAAAAATACCCTCTTAACGCGCTGCGAAATACTCGTCATGATCTCATATGGAATTGTTTTTAAGGCTATAGCCATCTCTATCACAGTCGGACTTTCGCCAAAAATAATTACCGAATCGCCTTCTTTGCAATCTATATGACTTACATTAACCATCAGCATATCCATGCAGACACTGCCTATAATTTTTGCTTTTTGATTTTTAATGGTTACATACCCAACTTCATTTCCCCATAATCTCGAAATTCCATCTGCGTAACCAATTGGGATCGTCGCAATTTTGGTTTCTCGGTCTGCCATAAAACGACGTCCGTAACCTACGCTGTCGCCTGCAGGAATGGTCCTAATTTGAGAAATTATAGATTTCAGAGTTCCAACATTTTCCAAATATTTCTGTTCTGCAGGATCGTTTGAAACACCATACAAACCAATTCCTAAACGAACCATACTGTATTGTGCATCAGGAAAATTGCTAATTCCTGAAGTATTCAAAATATGTCGAATTGGATTGATATTTAATTCTGATATCAATTTTGAAGAAAGTTTTTCGAACAAAGCAATCTGCTGTCTCACAAAATCAAAATGTTTTGGTTCGTCACTTGTCGCCAAATGCGATAAAATACTCTGAACACGAACTGTCGAATTGCCTTTTAAAGTCGCAATCAGTTCATCGATTGTATTATTTTCAAAACCTAAACGATGCATTCCCGTATCCATTTTGATATGAATGGGATAATCTTTTAAATTCTTTTCACGAGCAATTTTTAAAAAGGCATTCAGTCCTTTCAAGCTATAAATTTCAGGTTCTAGCTGATACTGAATCATAGATGGAAAACTCGTCGATTCTGGATTCAAAACCATAATTGGCACTTTTATGCCGCCATTTTTTAGTGATATTCCCTCATCGGCGAAAGCCACACCCAAATAATCAACTTTATGATGTTCTAAAAGTTTAGCAATTTCTAAACCTCCATTTCCGTAGCCAAATGCTTTTACCATAACCATCATTTTGATACCTGGTGCCAATTTCGATTTATAGTAATTAAAATTATGGCTAATGGCATCTAGATTTATCTCTAGAATGGTTTCATGGGTTTTCTCTTCAAGCAACGAAACGATTTCTTCAAATTCAAAAGATCTTGCTCCTTTTATTAAAATCGTTTCATTGTGAAAATTAAAATCATCGATTGCAGCAATAAAATTGCTTGTGTTTTCAAACATAGTACTATTTGGAAACTTAGCTGCAAAAGAAGATATTGTTGGTCCAATACCAATTATACGATTAATTTTATTGTCTGAAATTAACTGGGCTACTTTAGAATATAATTCTTCATTTGTAAACCCGCTCTGAAAAATATCTGATAGAATGACTGTTTTTGAAGCTCCTTTTTTCTTCTGGCTTTCCAAGAAATCTAAAGCAATTTTAAGCGACTGAAAATCGGAACTGTAACTATCGTCAATAATACTGCAATTATTAATTCCGTTTTTCACTTCCAAACGCATTCGAATTGGGTATAGCATCTGGATTCGACTTTGGATTGTCTCCTGATCGTAATTAAGATGCAGTAAAACCAATAAACATGAAATTGTATTTTCTATAGAAGCTGAATCGTTAAACGGAACTTCTAAATTGAAAGTTTCATTTTGATAATGGTATTGAATAAAAGTATGGTCGTTTTTATATTCTCGTTTTTCAATAAAAACATCAGCTTTTTTATCTGTAAAACTCCATGAAAAAAGCTTTCGCGGATGAATCATATATTCTGCGGCAAACTGAGTCAGGCATGATTCTACAACCTCTGTTTTTTGATAAATAATGATCGGACAGTCTTTAAACAAAAGCAATTTTTCATCAATCTTTTGTACTAAATTCAAAAAGCCTTCATCATGCGCACTTCCAATATTGGTGAGTACACCTATTGTTGGTTTAATGATTTTCTCCAGTTTAACCATTTCATTAACTGTCGAAATTCCAGCTTCAAAAATGCCTAAATTATGTTTTTCATTAATTCCAATTACCGAAAGAGGAACACCAACTTGAGAATTATAACTTTTTGGACTTCTAATAATATTATAGTCAGGACTTAATAAAAAATTAAGCCATTCTTTTACAATGGTCTTACCGTTGCTTCCTGTTAATCCAATAACCGGAAAATGGAAAAGACTTCTGTAATAGGCTGCAAATCCCTGAAGTGCAAGAAGCGTATTTTCGACCACCAAAAAATTAGCTTTATCAGCGTAACCCTCTGGAATATATTGAACAACAAAATTCCGAACATTGTTTTCTATTAAATCAGGAATAAAAGAATGAGCATCGTTATTAACACCGGCCAGAGCAAAAAATAAGGTTTGCGATCCGTTTTGAAGCGAACGGCTGTCAATTGAAATATGATCTATTAAAATAGCAGCATTTGAGCCAGTCCATTTGGCATTTAACACTGAAATCAGGCTTTTTATATTTATGCTCATTTAGAAATTTCTTTTTTTCAAATTTAAAAAAGGTTTGCCACTAATTTCCCAAATTTTCACTAATTATTCTATTTGCATCTTTCTTAAAACTATGGCTATAGATTAAAGGATTTTGTAAATGAATTGCTAAAATTCGTGTAATTCGTGGCAGAAAACATTTATTGAGTATATTTGTTTTGACACCACAAATTTCCATGTTTTGAAAAAAGTACTTCCCATATTCTCCTATATATTACATCCGATTTTTATATCGCTATACGCTACTTTGTTTTACTTATTTTATAAAGACGATATTTTTAGTACGCAGGAAAAATATTTCGTTTTAATACAGATTTTGGTCATTAATGTAATTGTTCCTGTCTTATTTTATTTATTGTTAAAATCGACTGGCCATGTAAAATCAATAATGTTGAGTCAGACTTCAGAACGAACGATTCCGCTCATTTTGCAGTGTTTTTTATATATTTTGCTCGTAAAAAGAAGTATCGTAATAACGCGTTATCCTGAGCTTCATTTCTTTTTTCTTGCCGCTTTATTCAGCACTATTTTAGCATTGGTGTGTGTGCTTTTTAAGACAAAAGCAAGTTTGCACATGGTGGCTATCTCAGGATTAACGATTTTTATTATCGGATTAAACATTCATCTTCAGCTGCATAATCCGTATTGGCCAGCTTTGCTTATTTTATTGTCAGGGATTGTGGCTTCATCGCGTTTAGAAATGAATGCTCATACTTCAAGAGAAATACTAATCGGATTGTTTATTGGAATAATGCCACAGCTTTTATTTTTATATCTATGGTTATAAAATATAAAAAATAAGTCCCGCGTTTAAGGTTTTCATATTGATCTTTTCGCCATTCAAAGTCGTTGCTGACTTAAACAATGGACTTAAACCATAATACACATACAAATTCCAAGTATTGTATCCTGCGGCAAGATAGGGTCCGTACTGAAATTTATTAATATCAGCATTATTGTTGATTTTATATGTTTTTTCACCATCATCAAGAGTAGATGCGCTCGAAAAAATATAACTCAGTTTTACGCCGCCATAAATACGCCAGAACTTAGTGCTTTCATAAGTAGAATTACGCCATCTAAACTCAATTGGAAGATCTACAGAATATTGTCTATACCTATTAGAAACAAATTCGCCATAATCGTTAACTCCATATATTATAGATCCCGAACCGTCCTCGGAAATGGTCAGATTTTGATAATAATTTTGATAACTTAAACCTAAACCCGCAGCGATAGCAACGGTTCTGGATTTATTAACGGGCATGTCACGCAAGAAACCTCCTGAAAGTCCAAGAGAAAATTTATTCTGCTTAAAATTGATTGGAATATCGGTAAACATATTATAGGTAACCGAAAAATAAAATTGGTCTTCTCGATACAGAGAGTCTATTTTTATAACTGGTTTTATCTCAGGTTTAACTTCTTCTTGTGCAAAAGAGTTAAAAAAAGTGAGTAAAAATAAGCAGCTAAAAATAATTCGCATATCGTGGTCTGGTTTTTTTAAAGAGATAATTATAAACAAACGTTTTTATACGCCCATTTATTTCACATACAAATATAATATAATGCTTTCTGCAGTAACGATACAAAGTAAAAATATTCTCATTTTGACTGCGAATAAAATTAATTGCTGCATTATTTTCAATAAATCCATTCTCTGAAATAAAAAATTAATCAATTTTGTTTTTATCTTTTATACCTTTGCAGAGTATGAAGAAAAAGCAACTCATATTAAGTCTATCATTTGCTGTAACGATATTGTTCTCGATATTGTTTCAGTCGATACACAGTTATGAGCATATCGTAAAACAACTTTCAGAAAAACAATGTCATCATAATTACAATGATCCGAGCGGAGAAATAACGCACCAGCATCATGATTATGACGTTTGTTTTGTTTGCCATTTTGCTTTTGAATCTTTTATTCTTCCGCAAAATTTCTCTTTTGAGTTTCATTCATTTGATAAAGAAACGCCTTATTTCTTCCCATTTTCAGAGAAGATTTTTTCTATTTCAAACACTTCGTATTTCTTACGAGGGCCACCTGCCGCTATAGTTTCTTAAGTTTCGATTATTCGAAAAAAAATACATTTCTTTTAATTCAAATTCAAAAAACATTGAGTTTCCTAATCCTATTTTCATCAATTAGGATCAGAATGCTTTATTGTACGTTTTTGGTTTTCATTCGAAGAAAAAAATCCATTTAACTATAGCATCATTTTCAAATGAAAAAATTTATAATTGCCCTTATTTTAGGGTTTTCGGGCGTACTGACTGCTCAAAATTCGGTTTCAGGAACTGTAACCGATAATCAAAATAATCCATTGCCAGGAGTTTCTGTTTATGCTCCAGAATTACATAAAGGGACAACGACAGATGCAAACGGAAAATACGAATTGAATAATCTTCCAAACGGAAGCCTTCGCATTGCTTTTACATATGTTGGATATGCGAATCAAAATAAAACTATTGCAAAATTGCTTAAGCAAAACCCATTAGACATTACTCTTGAAGAGTCTATTTTAGAAATGGATGAAGTAGTGGTTTCGACTCCTTTTAACAAACTGCAATCGCAAAACGTAATGAAAATTGAGCACGAAAGCATTAAAACATTACAGCAGAAAGGAACTTCAACTTTGATTGAAGGTTTGGCGACAATTCCGGGAGTTTCTCAGATTTCAACGGGAACTTCTATCGGAAAACCAGTAATTCGCGGATTAAGCGGTAATCGTGTTTTAGTGTATTCACAAGGTGTTCGTATCGAAAATCAACAGTTTGGAGACGAGCATGGTTTAGGTTTAAATGATGCGGGAATTGAAAGTGTTGAAGTTATCAAAGGCCCTGCTTCTTTATTGTATGGCTCTGATGCTTTAGGAGGTGTTTTGTATTTTAATCCTGAAAAGTTTGCTGACGCTGGCGATTTTAAAGCTAATTTCAGCCAAAAATATTTTACAAATACACAAGGGAGCAATTCTTCTATTGGATTAAAAACTTCTACAGATAACTGGAAATTCTTAGCTAGAGGAAGCTACAACACACATTCTGATTACAAAATTTCAGGTGGCGATCGCGTCACAAACTCTCGTTATAACGAAACTGATTTTAAAACTGGAATCGGTTACAGTAATTCAAGTTTTTCAAGTGTTTTAAGATACAACTACAACAAACTGGATATTGGAATTCCTGAAGACGGAATTGCAGAACAATCTTCAAGCAAAGACACTCAATTTCCACGACAGGGGATTTTCAATCATTTATTGAGTTTAAACAATGTAATCTTTTTTGAAAATTCAAAACTGGATGTTGATTTAGGATATATTGCTAATGACAGAAGCGAATTTGAAGACAGCAATGAAGCTTCTCTACATATGAAATTGAATACTTTCAACTATAACGCAAAATATCATTTTCCTAAGTTTGGAAAAATTGAAACTATTCTGGGAGTTCAGGGAATGCACCAAACCAATAAAAATTCTGGTGAAGAATACTTAATTCCAGACGCCACAACCAATGATTTTGGAGTTTTTGGAACTGCAAATTACGAATGGGACAACAGCGTTATTCAAGCGGGATTGCGTTTTGACAACCGAAACATTACTTCGATCGCTCACGGAATCGAAGGTGAAGAAGGATATTTCCAAGCTTTAGACCGATCTTTTGACAGTTTTAATGCTTCTTTGGGATACAAAACCAAATTTGCAGAACCTTTAACTTTCCGTCTGAATGTTGCGACAGGATTTAGAGCTCCAAACTTAGCTGAATTAACTTCAAATGGTGTTCATGAAGGAACAAACCGTTACGAAATTGGAAATGCAAATCTGAAAACAGAACAAAACGTTCAGACCGATTTAAACTTAGAATACAAAAACTCACACTTTGAATTTTTCGTAAACGGATTTTACAATCACGTAAACAACTACATCTATACTTCGCCAACTGGAGAAGTTCTAGATGACAATGACGTTTTTGCATACGTTCAAGATAATGCTCAATTGTATGGTGGTGAAGTAGGTCTGCATTTTCACCCGCATCCGTTAGATTGGCTGCATTTTGAAACTAGTTTTGAAACCGTTACTGGTAAAAAAGAAAACAAAGATTATCTGCCTCTAATTCCTGCAAACAATTGGAATAATACTTTGAGAACTGAATTTAACATCAAAAACTGGCTAAGTGAAGGTTTTGCTTCGCTAAATGTTTCTTCAACTTTTAGCCAAGATAATGTAAGTGGTTTCGAAACGGCTTCTAAAGGGTATACTTTGGTAAATTTAGGTTTTGGCGGAACTGTCAAACTAGGAAAAACGGCTTTCGATATTACCCTTAACGGAAACAATTTATTTGATAAAAAATATATTGCGCACCTTTCTAGATTAAAAACAGATGGTATTCCGAATATTGGAAGAAATATCGTTTTGGGCGTAAATTTCAATTTATAAGATTTGTTTAACCGCAAAGAACGCAAGGAAAAACGGAGAGAGCGCAAAAGCTTTTATAAACTCTGCGAACTTTGCGAAAAACTCTTTGTGTTCTTTGCGGTTAATAACACAACAATCTCACAGAAAGTGCTATTTTTGTTACAACAGATAAAAACTAACTATGAAAAAAAAATTCTTATTAATGGCAATTACAACCGCTGGAATTTCGTTTGGACAAGGCAAAATGCAATATCCGCAAACTAAAAAAGGAGAAACTGTTGATGTTTATTTTGACACCAAAGTAAGCGATCCGTACCGTTGGTTAGAAGATGATAAATCTACCGAAACCGGTGCTTGGGTAAAAGCTCAAAATGAAGTTACTTATGCTTATTTAGATAAAATTCCGTTTCGTGAAGAACTTAAAAAACGAATGGAAAAACTTTGGAACTACGAAAAAATTGGAGCTCCATTCAAAGAAGGAAAATTTACTTATTACTCTAAAAACAACGGACTTCAAAATCAATCTGTTGTTTATAGAAAAGATGAAAGCGGAAAAGAAGAGATTTTCTTAGATCCGAATACTTTCTCTAAAGATGGAACCACTTCTCTTGGCGGACTTGATTTTTCTGAAGATGGAAGCAAAGCTGCTTATGCAATCTCTGAAGGAGGAAGTGACTGGCGAAAGGTAATTATTATTGATGCACTTTCTAAGAAAGTTTTAGAAGATACTTTGGTTGATATAAAATTCAGCGGTATCTCTTGGCACGGAAATGAAGGTTTTTACTATTCTAGTTATGACAAACCAAAAGGAAGTGAATTATCTGCTAAAACAGATCAGCACAAATTATATTTCCACAAACTAGGAACTTCTCAAAAAGACGACAAAGTAATTTTTGGAGCTGACAAAAAAAGAAGATATGTTGGCGGATATGTTACTGAAGATAATCGTTATTTAGTGATTACAGCTGCCAATTCTACGTACGGAAATGAATTGTACATTAAAGACTTAACTAAGGCCAACAGTCCAATCGTTACAATCGTTGACAACTTTGATAGTGACAGTGGTATCATTGACAACCAAGGAAGCAAATTGTTTATTGAAACAGATTTTAATGCTCCTAACAAACGTGTTGTAACGGTAGATGCTGCAAATCCAAAACCTGAAAACTGGAAAGATTTTATTAAAGAAACCAAAGATATTCTATCTCCATCAACTGGTGCTGGATATTTCTTTGCAAACTATACTAAAGATGCTGTTTCATTTGTACAGCAATATGATTACAATGGAAAACTAGTTCGTGAAATCAAACTTCCAGCTGTCGGAACTGCAGGTGGTTTTAGCGGAAAAAAGAACGAAAAGATTTTGTATTACAGCTTTACGAATTACACTACACCTGGAAGTATTTACTCTTTTGAACCAAAATCTGGCAAGTCTGAAATCTACCAAAAACCAAAAGTAGATTTCAAAAGCGAAGATTATGAGTCAAAACAAGTTTTCTATACTTCAAAAGACGGGACAAAAGTTCCGATGATTATTACATATAAAAAAGGAACAAAATTAGACGGTAAAAACCCAACAATCCTTTACGGTTATGGTGGATTCAATATTAGTTTGACGCCAAGTTTCAGTATTGCTAATGCGGTTTGGATGGAAAACGGCGGAGTTTATGCAGTTGCCAACTTAAGAGGTGGCGGTGAATACGGAAAAAAATGGCACGATGCAGGAACTAAACTTCAAAAACAAAATGTATTTGATGACTTTATTGCTGCAGCAGAATATTTAATTGCTCAAAAATATACCTCATCTGATTATTTAGCTATTCGCGGAGGATCTAACGGTGGTTTATTAGTTGGTGCAACGATGACACAACGTCCAGATTTAATGAAAGTGGCATTGCCAGCAGTTGGAGTTATGGATATGCTTCGTTACAATGCCTTTACAGCAGGTGCAGGTTGGGCTTTTGATTACGGAACTGCTCAAGACAGCAAAGAGATGTTTGAATACTTAAAAGGATATTCACCTGTTCATAACGTTAAAAAAGGAACTCATTATCCAGCAACAATGGTTACTACTGGAGATCATGATGATCGTGTAGTTCCTGCACACAGTTTTAAATTTGCATCTGAATTACAGGAAAAACAAACAGGAGAAAACCCAGTTTTAATTAGAATTGATGTAAAAGCTGGACATGGCGCAGGAAAATCTGTTGCCGCTACTATTCAAGAGAATGTAGATATTCAAGCTTTCACGCTTTACAATATGGGTTTTAAAGCTTTACCGAAAAAGTAAGACTTTAAGCCGAAATTTTTTAAGCCACGAATTCACGAATTATTTCCTGAATATCGTGGCTTTTTCTTTGCCTTGAATTACACGAATTTTCTTTTTTTCTTCCTCGTAGATTTTGCAGATAGAGCTATTAAAATAAAAATCTGTATTAATCTGCTTAAATCATTTTATCCTGATAGCTATCGGGAGCGTGAAATAAATTTGTGCAATTTAATAAACAATTTTAAACGTGTAGATTAAAATAATTCGTGAATTCGTGGCAGACCTTTTTTAAACAATCCATTTCTCTTAAATTTGAGAAACCTAAAACTTACACAATGGAAATTATAAAATGGGGAATTATTGGCTGTGGTAATGTGACCGAAGTAAAAAGCGGACCTGCTTTTCAGAAAGCTCTAAACTCAGCTTTAGTTGCGGTTATGCGAAGAGATGCGGCTCTTGCTGAAGATTACGCAAAACGTCATAACGTTCCGAAATGGTATTCTAACGCTGAAGATTTAATAAATGATCCAGAAGTTGATGCCGTTTATATTGCCACTCCTCCTTCTTCTCATAAAGAATATACCCTTTTATGTGCAAAAGCTGGCAAACCCGTTTACGTAGAAAAACCAATGGCTTTGACTTTTGAGGAATGTAACGAAATGATCAGCGCTTGTAAAGAACACAATGTCCCTTTATTTGTAGCTTATTACAGAAGAGCTTTACCACGTTTTTTAAAAATAAAAGAAATTATCGATCAAGGAAAATTAGGAACTATCAGACACGTCAATTGTGTTTTATACCATCCTTTTGAAGCACGTTATGATGACGAAATCAATCTTCCTTGGACCGTTTTACCGCATATTTCTGGTGGCGGAATCTTTGTTGATTTGGCTTGTCATACTTTAGATTTTCTTGATTTTGTTTTAGGTCCGATAAAATCAGTTCGCGGACATGCGACTTCTCAATTAATGGCTTATCCTGCCGAAGATGCGGTTTCGATGTCATTTTTATTTGAAAATGGAATTCACGGATCTGGCATTTGGAATTTTGCGAGTTTTGAACGTTACGACAATACTGAAATTGTGGGTGACAAAGGGAAAATTTCATTCTCTACTTTCGGAAACGATCCGCTTCATATTCAATATGCAAATGGAGAAAAAGAAAGTATCACTATAGAAAACCCGCTTCACATTCAGCAGCCATTTATTGAAACTGTTATTGCTGAATTATTAGGAAATGAAGGCGCTTCTCCATCTAAAGGAACTTCTGGCGCAAGAACCACTTGGGTTATTGATCAGGTTTTGAAGGAGTTTAGAGAGAATTCGAAATAGTTCGCACTGTTTGTCATAGAAATCGAAATGACAAAAAATGAGCATAAAAAAGAGGATATTCTTTCGAATATCCTCTTTTTGTAAACTATAAACTATAAAAAAATTGGAAAAATTATAGGCTGTATTTGATACCTAATGTTAATCCTAAACCAGAAATACCAACATATGAGCTTAACTCGTCCATTGGTTTTGTTGAATCAACACCATTTGGATTTGTTGCTGCGTTATTCGAATTCACATCTAATCCGTCTCTGTAATTTGTATGGATTTGAGCAGTAGTTCTACTTCCTAAAGCATCTTGACCATTCATTTTAAACTCAGTAGTTTCTTTTGTTTTCCCGTGAACGGTAAAGTTGCGATATTCCAATTCAGCAAATGCAGAAATATGTTTTCCTAATTTATAAGAAGTACCTAAAGCAGCTGAAAAACCAATAGTTGGATTTGGCTTAACTTTATCAACACTATGAACAGCAGCAGTTGCAGGATTCGCAACACCTGTAGGTACAATTGCATCAGTAGTAATTTCTAAATCTCCATGAATTGGAACTAGAACACCGACTTTAGTATATGGCTCAAAACCATTAGTTTCTCCTAAAAACATTACAAGTGCCGGAGCAAGATCAAACGCTGTAATTTGACCAACCGATTTAAAATTGTAAACAGGTTTTCCTCCAGAAACAAAAATCGCATCTGTAGTAGTTTGTGCCATTTTCTTATCATTGCTATTATAGTAGTTTATTCCTAGCTCAACTCCTAAACGTGTAGAGAAACGATATCCCGCAGTTAAACCAGTTCTAAAACCTTGCCCAAATGAACCTGTAACACTTTTCTCAGAAACTAATTTTCCACCAACGTATGTTCTATCTAAAGCTGGATTTCCTCCAACCGTTGGAAACTCAGTTGAAGCAGTTTGGTTGAAATATGACCCTCCTAATTTAAAATACCAGCTTTCTGGCTTATCTGCTTTTTCTGTCTGCGCCACTGTCGCCATTGAGCAAACTAATAATCCTAATAAAAATAGGTTCTTTTTCATAATTTTGATTTATTGATTAGTACAAACATAGAATATTTTAACACATTCGTACAGTTTGTAAAGTTAGACTTGGAACGAAAACGTTGTAATTTGGCGCAATATTACTAAAAAAGTATTATGCATGCATATTTTTAACACAAAAAACTAACATCTTTTTAAATTTTAACTGTTAATTTTTTTAGTTCAATTTAAAATTAATCTGCATTTTCTCCAATTCTTGCAATAATTCAGTTGAGATTCTAACCTTCACACGGCGGCTAGGCATCGTTAATTTGGTTACTACTTTTATTTCTTCAACTTCATTTACCTCTTGCACTTTTGTACTTTCGAGTGCCGCATCTTCATTTTCATTCTCATCTTCAAAAACGGCATCATCCGCTTCAAAATCGGTTGGCGTTTCTACCTCAACTAGACGCTTTATTTTTTCTAATTCCATAATTTCAAAAGTCACTGAATTCTCTCCTTTATTTTCAGCAAACAAATGACTTAATTTATGAATAAACTCCGGATGCAGATCTTTGATATTCAATAGTACAATTAGTTTTTTAGCGAAAGCTTCCAAAATATCCTGCAATTGGCGAATCTCCACAAACTGCATTCTAGGATCCGATTTTTTACCAGTATCGTGATTTACCCATCCATCTTTAATCAATATTTTTATAAAAGCAAAATTGTTCTGAATTAAGAAATGGCGGAATTTCAAATATTCTTCTCCAAAAATCTTAAACTCATAGCTCTCATCATAACCTTCTAAGTTGAAAGCTGCCCAACCTTTTCCGTTTTTAGCCACACGATGTTGGACGTTATTAATAATTCCAGCAAACATTAGATTTTTCCCCACATACTCGTTCATACTTTTTAATGCTTCTAAACGGGCATTACAGAAATATTTCATTTCGAATCTAAAATCATCAAGCGGATGTCCAGAAATATAGATTCCAACAACTTCTTTCTCTTTAGCCAATTTTTCCATTGTACTCCAGTCTTCGCAAGGTGGCACAACAGGCTCTGCGATTTGCACTTCGCTGGTTTCGCCAAACAAACTTACTTGTGAAGAGTTTTCATTTTCCTGAAACTTAGATCCGTAGCGCATTGCTTTTTCGTAGAAAGTTATTCCGTCACCATCATCATGGAAATACTGCGCTCTGGTAGTTCCTTCAAATGAATCAAAACCTCCAGCCAATGCTAAGTTCTCAATCGCTTTTTTGTTAGCTGCGCGAAGGTCAATTCGCTTCGCTAAATCAAAAATCGATTTATATCTCCCATCTTTTCTATTTTCTACGATCGTTTCTACAGCTCCTGCTCCCACGCCTTTAATAGCGCCCATTCCGAAACGAACCGCATAATCATCGTTTACTGTAAATTTATAGTACGACTCATTTACGCACGGCCCTAAAACCTGCAATCCCATACGTTTACATTCCTCCATAAAGAACGAAACCTGTTTGATATCGTTCATGTTATTGGAAAGTACCGCTGCCATATATTCGGCAGGATAATGCGCTTTTAAATAAGCCGTTTGATATGCAATCCAAGCATAACAAGTCGAGTGCGATTTGTTGAAGGCGTAACTCGCAAAGGCTTCCCAGTCTTTCCAGATTTTTTCCAAAATTTTAGCATCGTGGCCTTTTGCTGCAGCTTGCTCAACAAACTTCGGTTTCATTTTATCCAGTACGTCTTTTTGTTTCTTACCCATCGCTTTACGCAAAACGTCGGCCTCACCCTTTGTAAATCCTGCCAAAGACTGAGACAAAAGCATTACCTGCTCTTGGTAAACCGTAATTCCGTAGGTTTCAGAAAGATATTCAGCACAGGCATCTAAGTCGTATTTGATTTCTTCATCGCCATTTTTTCTTCGAACGAAAGACGGGATATACTCCAAAGGTCCTGGACGATATAAGGCGTTCATGGCAATTAAATCTCCAAAAACCGTTGGCTTTAGGTCTTTCATGTATTTCTGCATCCCAGGCGACTCGTATTGGAAGATTCCAACAGTTTCACCTCTTTGGAAAAGCGCATACGTTTCTTCATCATCGATTGGGAAAGTATCTGGATTCAATTCAATTCCCGTTCTATATTTTACCAGTTTTACGGTATCTTTTATCAGCGTAAGGGTCTTCAGACCCAAGAAGTCCATTTTCAGCAATCCAGCACTTTCTGCAACCGAGTTGTCAAACTGCGTTACATATAAATCGGAATCTTTTGCAGTTGTTACGGGAACATAATTCGTAATATCCGACGGCGTAATGATTACCCCGCAGGCGTGAATACCTGTATTACGCATCGAACCTTCCAGAATTTTTGCCTGCTGAATGGTTTCTCCTGCCAAATCATCTTCATTGGCAATGGCGATTAATTCTTTTACATTGTCAAATTCGTCAGAACGAAGCGCTTTTTTAATCTCTTCTTCACTCTCGGAAATAAAACGCGCCAAATTCCATTTTGATGGCATCATTCCCGGAATCAGTTTTGCGATTCTATCGGCTTCAAATAATGGCAGATCCAGTACACGAGCTGTATCACGAATTGCCGATTTGGTCGCCATTTTACCATATGTGATAATCTGAGCCACCTGCTTTTGACCGTATTTATTGATTACGTATTCCATTACACGTCCACGACCCTCGTCATCAAAGTCGATATCAATATCGGGCATCGATACACGGTCAGGATTTAAGAAACGCTCAAAAAGTAAGTCGTATTTAATCGGGTCAATATTGGTAATTCCGAGACAGTATGCAACGGCAGAACCCGCTGCAGAACCACGTCCAGGCCCTACCGAAACGTCCATTTTTCTTGCCTCAGCGATGAAATCCTGTACAATCAAGAAATAACCGGGATATCCTGAGTTCGAAATTGTCATCAACTCAAAATCCAGACGTTCCTGAATTGATTCTGTGATTTCGCCATAACGTCTTTTGGCACCTTCCATGGTAAGATGTCGCAAATAAGCATTTTCCCCACGAACGCCATTGTCTTTTTCATCTTCAGGATCAACAAATTCCTGTGGAATCTCAAATTTAGGAAGCAATACATCACGATAAAGCGAATATCCTTCTACCTTATCTACAATTTCCTGAATATTAATAATAGCTTCTGGCAAATCGGCAAAAAGCTTTTTCATCTCCTCTTGCGACTTGAAATAATATTCCTGATTTGGAAGTCCGTAGCGGTAACCACGTCCTCTTCCTATTGGCGTTGCCTGTTTTTCACCGTCTTTTACGCAAAGTAAAATGTCGTGAGCATTGGCATCTTCTTTATTTAAATAATAAGTATTGTTGGTTGCAATGAGCTTTACATTGTGTTTTTTTGAAAACTCAATTAGGGTTTTGTTGACACGATTTTCATCTTCCTGATTGTGGCGCATTACTTCTAAATAGAAATCTTCGCCAAATTGTTCCTTCCACCAAATCAACGCTTCTTCAGCTTGATTTTCACCGATGTTCAAGATCTTACTCGGAATTTCTCCATACAAATTCCCAGACAAAACCATGATATCGCCTTTATATTGCTCCACAATTGTGCGGTCAATTCTCGGAACATAATAAAATCCGTCAGTATAAGCAATCGAAGCCATTTTCGCCAAATTGTGATATCCGGCTTTATTTTTAGCCAATAAAACAACTTGGTAACCGTTGTCTTTTTTACTTTTATCTAGGTGATTTTCGCAGATATTAAATTCACAGCCTACAATTGGTTTTACTTCGGTTTCTGTTGGTTCTTCACCAGCTTCCACCAAAGCTTTATTTTTTCCAGATGCCGCTTTGTTGTGGTTCATAACAGCGCTCACGAAATGGAAAGCTCCCATCATGTTTCCAGTATCGGTCATGGCAACGGCTGGCATTCCGTTTTTGGCTGCAGCCGTAACAATATTTCCAATTCCGATAGTAGATTGAAGTACCGAAAACTGCGTATGATTGTGCAAATGCGCAAATTTTGCAGCTTTAAAATCGGCTTTGTCTTCTTCTGAAACAACATTTTGTTGCCCTTCTCCAGCTAAAGCTTTAAGCTGTTCCCTGATTTTATCAGAAGCCGCTTTTAAGTTGATGTGTTTTAAACCAATTAACTTAAATGGCTCGGGATTTCTTTCTTGAAAATCTTTGAAATATTCTTTCGGAACGTCAAGCTCTTCTTTAGTAAAAACTTCTCTTCTAACCAACTCTAAGAAACAACGCGTAGTTGCCTCAACGTCGGCAGTTGCGTTGTGCGCTTCCGCGAAAGGAACATTGAATAAATATTCGTGAAGCTCAGTCAAGGTTGGCAATTTAAATTTTCCTCCACGACCTCCGGGAAGCTGTAATAATGAAGCGGTAACTTCGGTACAAGTATCCAGAACAGGGATCGAAGCCATAGTAGAATCTACTCCCATTCTATGGAATTCTGCACCCATAATATTCACGTCGAAACCTAAATTCTGTCCAACGATGAATTTGGTTTTACTTAAAGCGATATTGAATTTTTCCAGAACTTCGGCCAAAGTGATCCCATCGGCTTCAGCCAATTCTGTTGAAATTCCGTGAATACGTTCAGCATCATACGGAATATTAAATCCTTCTGGTTTTACCAAATAATCCTGATGCTCAACAAGCTGTCCCATTTCATCATGAAGCTGCCACGCGATTTGTATACAGCGAGGCCAGTTGTCAGAATCGGTAATTGGGGCGTCCCAGCGTTTTGGTAATCCGGTTGTTTCGGTATCGAATATTAAGTACATAGAATTATAAAAGTCAGGTTTTAAAGCTCCAAATCCCACATCTTTCACATTGTAAACCATTGACAACATGAAACATAATAAAATGCGAAATGAAAAATCGGAGGAATTCAAATTTACGCTTTTTTTACAGAAATAAAGAAGCTAAAGTTGTTAACAAAAAGCACAATTAACATCGTTGTCCTTCAAATGTAAAAACGGCCAAATTTCATTCATTTTTTTCTTAAAAAAGTCCAATTATTCATTTTGGATACTCATTACACCAAAATGAACACTTTTAAACTGCAATGTATCGTGAACTTTGCTTCATCAAATTATAACAATTAAAAATAATAATCATGAAAACAATTTTTATCACAGGCGCATCATCAGGTTTAGGAAAAGCAACAGCAAAATTATTCCACGAAAAAGGATGGAACGTAATCGCAACCATGAGAACTCCTGAAAAAGAAACAGAACTTTCTCAATTACCAAACGTAACGCTTTTACCTTTAGACGTTACCAATTTTGATCAAATTCAAAATACAGTTCAAAAAGCGCTTGAAATTAGCGATATAGATATTGTTTTTAACAATGCTGGTTATGGATTAATAGGCCCTTTGGAAAGCCTTACGGATGATCAAATTACAAAACAGCTAAACACTAATTTATTGGGTGTAATTCGCGTTACAAATGCTTTTATTCCGTATTTCAGAGAAAGAAAAAGCGGTTTGTTTATCTCTACAACTTCTATTGGCGGATTAATCGCTTTTCCTTTAGGATCAATCTATCACGCAACAAAATGGGGATTAGAAGGCTGGAGCGAAAGTATGGCTTATGAATTGAATCCGTTTGGAATACATATTAAAACGGTTTCTCCTGGCGGTATCAAAACTGAATTTCTTCATGGTTCATTAGATACTGGTGCCAAACCTGAATATCAGACAATGGTAGATAAAATGTTTGCTAGTGTTGACACCATGTTTGAAATGGCATCAACTCCAGAACAAATTGCCGATGTTGTTTACGAAGCTGCAACTGACGGAAAAAATCAATTAAGATATGTTGCCGGCGAAGATGCAAAAGCATTTTACAAACAAAGACTAGAAGTTGGAGACGAAGTTTTTCGTTCTGAATTTGGCAAACAATTTTTTGGAGAATAATTCATTTCAAACTAATACCGTTCAGGTTTCAAGAAGCCGAACGGTATTAGTCTTTTAAATTTTCATACTTTTATATCATGGAAAAGAAAAACAATAATCCAGCAAAAATCTCTTCTATATCGCAGTTTCATGATCTATTTCAACTCCCAAAGCCACTTCATCCGATGGTGAGTTTGGTAGATAACACACAATTGGTCATAAATGAAAATTTAGCGAATCACGCCTTTTTGCTCGATTTTTACAAGATATCCTACAAGTTTTCTACCAACGGAAAAATGGGCTACGGTCAAGGCTATTATGATTTCAATGAAGGCGGACTCATGTTTGCTTCTCCAACTCAATTAATTTTTACTGAAAATGAAGAAGGAGTTGAATATGGAGGTTATACCCTATTATTTCATCCTGATTTTATTCGAAATTATCCTTTGGGAAAAAGCATCACAAAATATGGTTTCTTCTCTTATGACACCAATGAAGCACTGCATCTTTCCGACAGTGAAAAAACAATTATTATTGGATTATTACAAAGTATCGACAATGAACTCAAGACTGCGATAGATGAAATGAGTCAGGACGTAATTGTTTCTTATATTGATGTTTTGCTAAATTACAGCAATCGTTTTTACAAACGCCAATTCATTACCAGAAAAACTATCAGTCACGATTTATTATTAAAAGTTGAAGAGACTCTGGACAACTACATCAGCAACGCAGAAACCTTGAAAAAAGGATTGCCAACAGTAGAATTTCTAGCTTCACAAGTTAATGTTTCAAGCCATTATTTAAGCGACATGCTTCGCAATTTGACTGGTTTAAACGCACAACAACATATTCATTCGAAATTAATTGAAAAATCAAAAGATTTTCTGATTACGACAAATCTTTCTGTAGCAGAAATTGCCTATCAATTAGGTTTTGAATATCCGCAATCGTTCAGCAAATTATTCAAAAAGAAGACCAGTCTTACTCCATTAGAATTTAAAAATTCACTGAATTAATTTTCAGAAATACTACTTTAAAAAAATCAGTTTTTGCTTCAAAAAAACATAAAATTTCATAAAAATACACTTCTTGGATGTCGTAGTTTTTGATGTTTTATTGAATCTAAATAATGTCAAAAAAACTCTTTTAAAAGCTTTAAAAAACTCAAAAAGCGCTCTTTAAGCAAAATTTTTAAAACTAACAATTATTACTATTTTTATGTAATTTGTTAGATTTTTTCAATCAACTTCTTATATTTTATATTGATTTTGAGATAAATTTGCAAACTATTAAAACATAAAATAAACAAGAAAAATTAAAGCCGAAAAAGAAAATCTAAATCAGTTTCTTTATCATTTTTCTGTCAAATTTTAGTTGCAAAAGCAATTTGGCAATTTGTAAATTAGTTTGGGTATCGTATATAATGAAATATCGAAATTGACGCTTTTTTATCTTTTTTTACTTTTGTTTTGCTATTATAATGAACAGGAAATTGCTGTGGTTATAGAAATTACAATTTAAAAAAATAAAAAATGAGTAAGACATTATTTGACAAAGTATGGGATTCACATGTTGTGCGTAAAATTGAAGATGGGCCAGATGTGTTTTTTATTGACCGCCATTTCATTCATGAAGTTACGAGTCCTGTTGCTTTTTTAGGATTAAAATCAAGAGGCGTTAATGTATTATACCCAGAACGTACTTTTGCAACTGCCGACCACAATACACCAACCATAAACCAACATTTACCAGTTCAGGATCCGCTTTCTGCAAACCAGCTTAAAGCTCTTGAAGACAATGCCGCTGAATACGGAATTTCGCACTGGGGATTAGGCCACCAAAAAAATGGAATTGTACACGTAGTGGGTCCTGAAAACGGAATTACTTTGCCAGGTGCTACTATTGTATGCGGAGATTCGCATACGTCTACTCACGGTGCTTTTGGAGCTATCGCTTTCGGTATCGGAACATCTGAGGTTGAAATGGTGCTTTCTACTCAATGTATTATGCAGCCTAAACCAAAGAAAATGCGCATCAACGTAAACGGGCAACTTAGTAAAGGTGTTGGTCCAAAAGACGTTGCGCTTTATATTATCTCTAAATTAACTACTTCTGGAGGAACTGGTTACTTTGTTGAATACGCTGGTGATGTTTTCGAAAACATGACTATGGAAGGCCGTATGACAGTTTGTAACTTAAGTATCGAAATGGGTGCTCGTGGAGGAATGATTGCTCCTGACCAAACTACTTTCGATTTCTTAGAAGGAAGATTATACGCTCCAAAAGGAGAAGCTTGGACAAAAGCTGTTGAATACTGGAAAACTTTAAAAACAGATCCAGATGCTGTATTTGATGCCGAACTAAATATCAAAGCGGAAGACATCGAACCAATGATTACTTACGGTACAAACCCTGGAATGGGAATTGGTATCACAAAACATATCCCAAGTGCAAAAGAAGTTGAAGGCGGTGAGGAAACTTACAAAAAATCTTTAGCTTACATGGGCTTCAACGAAGACGACGTTATGATTGGAAAACAAATCGATTATGTTTTCTTAGGAAGCTGTACAAACGGACGTATTGAAGATTTTAGAGCTTTTGCTGAAATTGTAAAAGGAAGAAAAAAAGCAGATAATGTTACAGCTTGGTTAGTTCCGGGTTCTCACGTTGTGGAAGCGCAGATTAAGGAAGAAGGAATTTTAGATATTTTGACAGAGGCTGGTTTTGTATTACGTCAGCCGGGTTGTTCTGCTTGTTTAGCAATGAACGATGATAAAGTTCCTGCTGGCAAATATGCAGTAAGTACTTCAAACAGAAACTTTGAAGGTCGTCAAGGTCCTGGTTCAAGAACACTTCTTGCTAGTCCGATTATGGCTGCTGCAGCTGCTGTTACAGGAAAATTGACAGATCCAAGAGAACTGTTCTAGTCAATTGCAATAACAATTTCAAAAATTCAATAAAATTGCTTTTAGATTTATTATAGACTCTCATTTTAAGAAATCTAAAATCTAAAATCCAAAATCTAAAATTAAAATGGCATACGATAAATTTAATATACTTACGAGCAGTGCAGTGCCACTGCCAATTGAGAACGTAGATACAGATCAAATCATTCCAGCTCGTTTCTTAAAAGCGACAAAACGCGAAGGCTTTGGAGACAATCTTTTTAGAGACTGGAGATACAACGGAGATGATACTCCAAAAGCAGATTTCGTTTTAAACAATCCAACTTACAGCGGAAAAATCTTGGTTGGAGGAAAAAATTTCGGTTCTGGATCTTCTAGAGAACACGCTGCGTGGGCAGTTTACGATTACGGATTCCGTGCTGTAGTTTCTAGCTTCTTTGCTGACATTTTCAAAGGAAACTGTTTGAATATTGGTGTACTGCCAGTTCAAATTAGCCCTGAGTTTTTGGAAAACATTTTCAAAGCTATCGAAGCTGATCCAAAAACAGAATTAGAAATCAATCTTCCAAACCAAACGATTACTTTATTGTCAACTGGTGAGCAAGAGTCTTTTGCTATTAATGGTTACAAAAAGAACAATCTTATTAATGGTTTTGACGATATTGATTATTTACAAAACATGAAGGAAGACATTAAAGCTTTCGCCGATAAACTTCCTTACTAATAGAAATATCATTCACTCTATTAGACCCGACAGGCTTCAAAACCTCTCGGGTCTTTCTAGAATATAGAACGCGGATGAAAATGATTTGCTATCGCAAAAGCACGGATTAACTCAGATTTTTATTTTATTCAATAATAAAAAATCCGTTTTTTTTCAGCGTCTCGCGAAAGCGAATCCGTAAAATCAGCGTCAAATCACATCAGAATTATAGAATATCAATATGGAAAAAAGAAAAATTGAAATAATGGATACGACACTTCGTGATGGTGAGCAAACCTCAGGAGTATCATTTTCTGCTGCAGAAAAACTGACCATTGCGCAATTGTTGTTGGAGGAATTAAATATTGATAGAATCGAAATTGCTTCTGCCCGCGTAAGCGAAGGAGAATTTCAGGCCGTGAAAGGCATTACTTCTTGGGCTGAAGAAAAAGGATATAGTAACAGAATCGAAGTTCTAACGTTTGTTGATGGAGGAGTTTCAATTGACTGGATGAAAAAAGCCGGCGCCAAAGTGCAGAATTTATTGACCAAAGGTTCAATGAATCACTTGACGCATCAATTGAAAAAAACTCCAGAACAGCATTTCTCTGAAATCGCCCAAATCATTTCTTTAGCCAAAGAAAACAATATTGAAACTAATGTTTATCTGGAAGACTGGAGCAACGGAATGAGAAATTCACCAGACTATGTTTTTCAATTTCTAGATTTCTTAGCAACGCAGCCAATTAAAAGAGTTTTACTTCCTGATACTTTAGGCGTTTTAATTCCGTCTTTAACTTTTGAATTTATTTCAAAAATCAGAGCAAAATATCCAAACATTCATTTTGATTTTCACGCTCATAACGATTACGATTTAAGCGTTGCCAATGTTATGGAAGCCATAAAAGCAGGAATCAACGGACTTCACGTAACGGTAAACGGAATGGGAGAACGTGCTGGAAACGCACCTCTTGAAAGCACTGTTGCTGTCATCAATGATTATTTACCGCAAGTAAATATCAATGTAAAAGAAACCTCTTTATATTCTGTAAGTAAGCTCGTTGAAACTTTTACAGGTTATAGAATTCCTGCAAACAAACCAATTGTAGGTGATAATGTTTTTACCCAAACAGCTGGAATTCACGCTGATGGAGATAATAAAAACAATCTTTATTTTAATGATCTTCTTCCCGAACGTTTTGGAAGAAAACGTAAATATGCTCTCGGAAAAACTTCAGGAAAAGCGAATATCGAAAAAAATCTTCAGGAATTAGGCTTAAAATTAAACAATGAAGATTTGAAATTGGTTACCCAAAGAATTATTGAATTGGGCGACAAAAAAGAAACCGTAACAAAAGAAGATCTTCCATACATTATTTCAGATGTTTTGGACAGTCATACTTACGAAGAAAAAATTACGATAAATTCTTACATGCTAGTTCATTCTAAAGGAATGCGCCCATCGACGACTTTATCTTTAAATTTAAACGGAGAAATAATCGAAGAAAACGCTCAAGGAGACGGTCAGTTCGATGCTTTTATGAATGCTTTATCGAAGATTTACAAAAGCAAAAAACTTACGCTTCCTAAATTGATCGATTATGCCGTGAGAATTCCCCCAGGAAGTAGTTCTGATGCGTTGTGCGAAACCATTATCACATGGGTCAACAACGGAAAAGAATTCAAAACCCGCGGATTAGACTCTGACCAAACTGTTGCAGCGATTATTGCAACGCAGAAAATGTTGAATATAATTACTTAACCAAAGTGACAAAGGTCCAAAGTAACAAAGTGACAAAGTTCAGTCTGCTTTTACACTTTGCTACTTTGTCACTTTGTTACTTTGAACCTTAAAATTATAAATATTTAAAAAAAATGAAATTAAACATAGCCCTTTTAGCCGGAGACGGAATCGGACCGGAAGTAATAAATGAAGCTGTAAAAGTATCTGATGCTATTGCAAAGAAATTCGGACATGAAATCACTTGGAAACCTGCTTTAACTGGAGCTGCAGCAATTGATGCCGTAGGAGAACCTTATCCAGATGCAACACACGAAGTTTGTAAAAATGCTGATGCCGTTCTTTTTGGAGCGATTGGCCACCCAAAATACGATAATGACCCTTCTGCGCCAGTACGTCCAGAGCAAGGTTTATTAAAAATGCGTAAAGCATTAGGTTTGTTCGCAAACGTAAGACCAACTTTTACATTCCCATCTTTATTAGACAAATCGCCGCTAAAAAGAGAAAGAATCGAAGGAACTGATTTGGTTTTCTTAAGAGAATTAACTGGAGGAATTTACTTTGGTGAAAAAGGAAGAAAAGACAACGGAGATACAGCTTATGACAACTGTGTTTACACTAGAGCCGAAGTACAGCGTTTAGCTAAAAAAGGTTTCGAATTGGCTATGACACGTTCTAAAAAATTATGCTGCGTTGATAAAGCAAACGTTTTGGAAACTTCACGTTTATGGAGAGAAACAGTTCAAGCGATGGAAAAAGACTATCCAGAGGTTGAAGTGAGCTACGAATTTGTTGACGCTGTTGCAATGCGTTTGGTTCAATGGCCAAATTCTTATGATGTATTGATTACTGAAAACTTATTTGGAGATATCTTAACAGATGAAGCTTCTGTAATTTCTGGTTCAATGGGATTAATGCCTTCTGCATCTATGGGAGCTGAAGTATCTTTGTTTGAACCTATTCACGGCTCTTATCCACAAGCTACAGGATTAAATATTGCAAACCCAATGGCTACTATTTTATCTGCTGCTATGATGTTCGAAAACTTCGGATTAATGGAAGAAGGAAAAGCGATGAGAGATGCCGTAAACAAAGCTTTAGAAGCTGGAGTAGTTACAGAAGATTTAGCTAATGGAGGAAAAGCATACGGCACTAAAGAAGTTGGTGACTGGTTAGCTGCGAATGTATAATTTTGTTTCAGGTTTTATTTGTTTCAAGTTTCAGGTTTTTCCAACTTGAAACTTGAAACAAAAGCAACAAAAAAGGGATAAACATAAGTTTATCCCTTTTATATTTTAGAAAAAAAACATTAATATTCTCTTCTGTTTCCGCGATCTCCGCCACGGTTGTTTCCGTAACCACCACGATCGTTTCCTCCGCGGTTGTTATTAAAACTTCTTCTTTCGCCCTCTGGTTTTGGCTCAGATTTATTTACAACGATTGTACGACCTGAAACAACAGCACCGTTCAATTCATCGATAGCTTTCTGTGCTTCACTATCATTTGGCATTTCAACAAAACCAAAGCCTTTACTTCTTCCAGTAAATTTATCAGTAATAATTTTAACAGAGTCAACTGTTCCATAAGCCTCAAAAGACTCTCTTAAATCTGCTTCCTCAATACTGAATGGAAGGCTCCCAACGAAAATATTCATAGATATTTATTTATAATAAGAAGCAAATGTAGTCTTATTTATATCTAATCTACTATGTTATAGATTTATTTAAGTTTTTATTCTGATTTGATGAGGCTCAAATTAGGAAATTAATTGTTGACTGGAACAAAGTTAGGCCCCTGTGTCACTGGAATTTTATAAAAAACGCCTTCCGAAAAATGCATAGTTTGTTTTTCAGCATTTGGATCACTATTAACCGCTGTAAATTTAAACGTTCCTGAAATAGTGTTATCAACAGTATTGTATTCTGTAACGATAATTTCTCCTGTTCCTTTGCCTGTTCCAGTGCTAAATTCTGCTTCCTGTCCTTTATAAGTATCCTTATAAATGGCTTTTACATCATCATTTATACCTAAAACATATGTTTTCTTAGACGGTTCAGAAAGTTGAAGTTTGATTTGCTCGTAGCCCAAAGACCCCTCAATAACAAAAAAATCATTCGTTTCGATTCCAGCCTCATAAACTTGTGCTCTCCAAAAAGTATTATCTTTTAAGGTCTGAAAAGCTGGATTATTAAATTTTATATCCTCGGTACAAGATACAAGCAGAAGTAAAAGTGATAAAAAATAAAAGTATTTTTTCATATTTAAAATGAATTTGATGCAAAAGTATCGCATTAAGAGCTAAATACTTAAATTAAAAAGTCAAAAAAATGCTAAAAAAACAATTCAAATAGATTTAATCTCTTTTAAAACGCATTTTTCATAAAAAAATTATATCTTTGCGCCCTTAATTAACAGAGGTCGAGTACCTCAAAATTTAATCACTAGATTATGTCAGTAAAAATTAGATTACAAAGACACGGTAAAAAAGGAAAACCTTTTTACTGGGTAGTAGCTGCAGATGCACGCTCAAAAAGAGATGGTAGATACTTAGAGAAAATCGGTACTTACAATCCAAACACTAACCCAGCAACTGTTGAGTTAAACCTTGACAGCGCAGTTAAATGGTTACACAATGGTGCTCAACCAACTGATACTGCTAGAGCTATCCTTTCTTACAAAGGTGCTTTATTGAAACACCACCTTGATGGAGGAGTTCGTAAAGGTGCTTTAACACAAGAGCAAGCAGATGCTAAATTAACTGCTTGGTTAGAAGCAAAAGCTGGTAAAGTTGATGCTAAAAAAGATGGTTTATCTAAAGCAAAAGCTGATGCTAAAGCAAAAGCTTTAAAAGCTGAGCAAGAAGTTAACGCTAAACGTGTTGCTGATGCTGCTGCTGCACAAGCTGAAGCTGCTGCCGCTGCACAAGCTGCTGAGGCTACAGAAGAAGTTGCTGAAGCTACTGAAGAAGCTCCTGCTGCTGAAGAGAATAACGAAACAACTGAAGCATAATTTTACTTAGCGATAATGCGTAAAGAAGATTGTTTTTATTTAGGTAAAATCGCTAAAAAATTTAGTTTCAAAGGTGAAGTCTTAGTCTATTTAGACACAGATGAACCTGAGTTATACGAAAATCTGGAATCAGTGTTTGTTGAAAACAACAAACACTTGGTTCCTTTTTTTATTGAATCTAGCTCAATGCACAAAAACGACTTTCTGAGAGTTCGTTTTGAAGATGTAAATACCGAAGAAGATGCAGATGCCCTAGTCGGTAGTCCCATTTATCTTCCATTAACCATGTTGCCAAAACTTACTGGCAACAAATTTTACTTCCACGAAGTTATAGGCTTCGAAATCGAAGACAAACGTTTAGGCGTTTTCGGAAAAATAACTTCTATAAATGATTCAACTGCACAGCCTCTTTTTGAAGTTTTAAATGGTGAAGTCGAAATCTTAGTTCCTATGATTGATCAATTTCTTGTAAAAATCGATCGTGAGAACAAAAAAGTTATCATGGATCTTCCTGAAGGCCTTATTGAGATGTACTTATAAAAGTATTCAGTCTCAGTCACAGTTTTCAGTCATTACCTATCGTAAATTTTATTTATTCAGAAATGCCTTTATTTAGCTTCAAGCAATTTTCTATTAAGCAAGACAGAACCGCTATGAAAGTTGGTACCGACGGTGTTTTATTGGGCTCTTGGGCTCCTATTTCTCATAACCCTTTTAGTATTTTAGATATTGGTGCGGGAACAGGAATTATTGCTCTGATGCTGGCACAGCGTTCAAACGCAGAACAAATTGACGCTCTAGAAATTGATGAAGATGCTTATGAACAGGCTGTAGAAAATTTTGAAGCTTCTCCTTGGGCCGATCGTTTATTTTGTTTTCATGCCGGTTTAGATGAATTTATTGACGAACCAGAAGATGAATATGATTTGATCGTTTCAAATCCTCCTTTTTATTCTGAAGATTATAAATCCGAAAATGAACAGCGTGATCTAGCACGTTTTCAGGATGCAATGCCTTTTGAAGAAATTGTTGAAGCTGCCGATTTATTACTTTCAGAAAACGGAATACTTGCTTTAATTATTCCTTTCAAAGAAGAGGAAAAATTTATTGCTCTGGCGAAAGAAGCCGAGTTATATCCTCTAAAAATTACTCGAGTAAAAGGAACTCCAAAATCAGAAATTAAACGCAGTTTATTGGCTTTTAGCAGAAATAAAGTTTCTGAAATTGAAATAGATGAATTAGTGATTGAAATCGATCGCCATGTTTACACTCCAGAATATATTGAGCTGACTAAAGATTTTTATCTTAAATTTTAAACCTGTTCAAATATACTTTTAAACTGATACAAAATTCTTTCAATCAATCTCAAATCTTCGGTTACAATTTCTGCACTTCCTTTCATTTCCTGCTGAAATGTAATCTGTTTATTATACGATGTTTTCAGTCCATTTGGAAGCGCAACATCTATAAGAAGATTGCCATCCTTATCGGGCACCAATGAAATATTTTTGATTTCGCCTTTCAAAACGCCAAACTCCCTATCTGGGTAATTCGCCAAACGGATATTGACACGCTGCCCCACTTGTATTTTTCCTGAATTTAAAGCTGGTGCTTTTACCTTTCCTATAAAGCTGTTCTTAGCATCTGGGATTATAGAAAATACATTATCTCCAATATTTATGGTCTGATTTTCATTCCACACCTGCAGAAAAGTTACTTTACCGCTGATAGAAGATTTTAATGCATATGCCAACTCCCAGTCCCTAATCACTTTTTTCAGCTGATAAAACGACTGCGACACGTTACGTCCAAGATTAACTTCTTCTCTAGTGCTGTTTATCTGCGAATTCTGACTTGATTTTGTGTTGTCAATCAAAGAAGACCTTAATTGCGAAATCGACGACAATAAGCTTCTATAATTTTTCTGTGCCTGAAGAAAACTCAGTTTTTTAGCTTCCATTTCTTGGGCAGAAATAATTCCTTTATTAAATAAAGTCTCAAAGCGTGCCACTTCATTTTTCTGAAGTTCTAGCTCATGTTCGTTAATTGTTTTCTGCTGCTGCAGGATTTCTATTCTTTGGGTTATCTGGATTTTTTCAGACTGCTGTGCTCTGCTTTCCACCTGATAAGGATGAAGGTCTTTATTTAGTTCCTGAGCCTGATAATCTTTCTGAAAACCTGCGAAAGCACTTTCTATTTCGCCGAGCTGTTTATTTTGCAGGAGATTAAAAGGAAACTCTTTTGTTGAACTGCTTATATCATAACTGTCCACAATTTTTTTCAGCAGAAAAACATCTTTATAATTCGCCGTATTTTCAATAATGGCCAGCGTGCTATTTTTATCCACCTCTGTTTTATCTTTTACTAAAATCGCTTCAATTCGTCCAGAAGACTTTGATACTATTTTTTCTGGCGGAATATTAGTTGTAATTACAATTTCTGTTTTTACAGTATCTGGATATTTGACGAACCAAGAAACAAAAAACAGCATGATAATAATGGCAAATATCAGAACGGTTCCCCATCGTATCATCCAATGCGGAACTTTGGTCAGGATATCCTGAACCTCTTCACTTCTTAATTCAAATGTATCGTTGTTTTCTGCCATGACTAATTTCCTAACTGCAATTGATTTTTAACCAATTCAAAATAATTTCCTCTTTGTTCTACCAGTGTGGTATGGTTCCCTATTTCAATAATTTTACCTTTATCCAAAACCACAATCTGGTCTGCATTCATAACTGTGCTTAATCGATGCGCAATTACAATTACGGTTTTGTTTTTAAAGAAAATATCAAGCTTCTGCATAATTTCTTTTTCATTGTTGGCGTCAAGGGCAGATGTTGCTTCATCGAAAAACAAAATTTCAGGATTTTTATATACTGCTCTGGCAATCAGCAATCGCTGTTTTTGCCCGGTGCTCATTCCCAATCCTTCTGCTCCAATTTTGGTGTTATAGCCCAATGGGAGCTCGCTTACATATTGTGTAATATTTGCGACATCAGATGCATAAAGCAATCGTTCTTTGTCGATTTTATCAGCCCCAACTGCAATATTATTTGCAATTGTATCAGTGAAAATATACCCCTCCTGCATAACCGCTCCAATATTAGATCTCCATGCTTTCTGTGAAATATTTTTCAATTGAGCACTCCCAATACTGACTTCGCCTTTGTCTGGATTGTAAAACTTCAGCAAGAGTTTCATCAAAGTTGTTTTTCCGCTTCCGCTTACTCCCACTATTGCTGTCACTTTATTAGCTGGAATCTTTAAACTTAAGTTATCTAAAACAGGAACATCTGAACCTAAATACCTATAAGTAACATTTTTTAATTCGAGATCTGAATCATACGGCACATCAATGGACTGATGCTCTTCTTCTTGCGTTTCGTCTTCTTTTTCGTGAATTTCTGATAATCTTGCCAATGAAATTTTAGCATCTTGAAGCTCTCTCACAAATTGGATCAGCTGTGTAATTGGCCCATTCAAACTGCCTACAATCGAATTAATGGCCAGCATCATCCCCAGTGTTATAGAACCATCAATAACTAATTTTGCAGATAAAAACGTAATGAAAATATTTTTCAGTTCATTTATTACTGACGAACCAATGCTTTGCGACTGCTCTAAAACCAGACCTTTTATAGAAACCCTAAACAATCTTGCCTGAACATATTCCCAGCCCCATCGTTTCTGTTTTTCTGCATTATGGAGCTTAATTTCCTGCATTCCGTTTATCAGCTCCATTACCTTGCTCTGCTCTACAGAAACTTCAGCAAAACGTTTGTAATCCAAAATTTCTCTTCGTTTTAAAAACATGCTTATCCAGCCAAAATAAAGAAGGCTTCCGACAAAAAACACCAGAAATATCTTGAGATTAAAATAAGCCAGAACTGCCCCCAACACAAACATATTGATAAAAGAAAATAGCACATTTAAAGAGGATGTTGTAAGTATTTTTTCGATTCTACGATGATCATTAATTCGCTGCATGATATCTCCTGTCATCCTTACATCAAAAAAAGAAATCGGAAGATTCATTAACTTGATAAAGAAATCAGAAATTAATGAAATATTAATGCGGGTGGAGAGATGAAGCAGTATCCAGCTTCTTATGAGTTCTAAACCTGTTCTCCCAGCAAAAAGGAACAGCTGAGCAAATAGGATCAGATAAATGAAATGAATATTCTGATTCTGGATTCCGACATCGACAATGCTTTGGGTTAAAAATGGAAATATCAACTGTAATAAACTACCCGCAAAAAGCCCTATAGCAAGCTGAATAAGAAATGATTTGTATTGAAAGAGGTATTGAGAAAGGAATCTGAATCCCAACCCTGAATCTTCTTCTTTATCAAAATTAGATTGAAAAAATTTTGGAGTCGGTTCAATCAATAATGCTATTCCTTCTTTTATCTCATCATGAGCATTATTTCCAATCCAGAACTTTACAAATTCATCTTTACTGTATTCCAAAAGACCAAAAGCTGGGTCCGAGATATAATATTTGCCTTTTTTTATTTTATAAAGTACAACATAGTGATTATCGTTCCAATGCAAAATACATGGCAGTGGAGCTTCTTCGATTCTTTTTACAGAGAGTTTTACCCCTAAAGTTCTAAATCCAATTTTTTCAGCAGCATCACTTAAAAAAAGCAAATTACTTCCTTCACGAGTTGTTTCGCTAATATTTCTCAACTCCTGAATGTTGATTGTTTTACCGTAATATTTAGCAATAATTTTTAAACATGTCGGTCCGCAATCTTTGTTATCTGCCTGTTTATAATGAGCGAATTTTTTCAATTTATTATGATTTATTCCAGACCAAATTAAGAAAAAAATTTCTTGTTAATCCATAAAAAAACAGAGAAGACCTAAATCTTCTCTGTTTCAGTATTTAAAAACAAATTTTTTAGCAACACAATTTCTTTAGGACATGGCCGCGGTTACCCTAACCAAATAAAAATAACCTTGCGACCAACTCCTAAGAATCTCAGTACCAATCATCAATACTGAGAATATGCTCAATGTTCCACGATCGAGCGCCTATACATTAAAAAAAACATGACTAAATTCTAAATAAGGCTATATCGTATTACTTTTAAAAAAGTTAAAAATCAACAACAAAGACGACTTGTATCACAAATACCTGATGATGTATTTAGCGGACAAGTTTCGCCTAGCGGTATTAAAAAACATCCTGCTTCTAAGGCTTGAACCCAACATTCTGGAATTCCTCCTTTCATGGTTTTCTGTTCATTTTTGTTAATGGACTGAGCACCTTCAAGACTTAAAATTTTCTTTAACATAATTAATACCTTTTTTATCTAGTACAACAGTTTGTTCTGCCTAACTATTTAATATTTCTCAACAACAGTATCATGGCAATTGATATCTTCTGAATATTCATTGCCCAAGATGTTTTTCTGCTCTTTTTTTGTCAGCTTTCTTGTTTCCTTGCTTTTTAAAATCTTTTCTAACATAACTGGCTATTTACATTTTTTGGTTTAAGCCTCAAATTTGCAATAACTTGATGCTTAAAAAAATCCTCTTTAGCAACTTCCGACATAATTATTTGGTATGCAGTTCCAGTATGCTGGTACAGTACCAAATTCTGTACATCTTTTAGCTTTAAATCCATCTTCACAAATAGGAGTATGATCTCTATTCATTGTTTTCAGTTCACTTGCAGTCAATTCTACTGCACCCTTCAATTTTAAAATATTCTTTAACATCACTGCAGGTTTTAAAGTTGGGGTTAACTAATTTCTATTTTAACAGTCTAAATTCCTGTTTCTTAGGCTATTTTTTCTAACACTTGAACTTCCTCTACATAATCATTTAAGAAATATTTCAATTCGTTCAATTCATATTCATTTGGAAATAACCTTTCGTTTACAATCTTAATCGGTGTATAATTAAAATTGTTCATCGAGCACCAATCATATTGCTTCTGAATTTCCTGATTTATCATCATACTTACAGAATCAACATTCCATTTTTTTAACCACTTTTTGTGAGTCATTCTTTTAATGTACCAATCTGAAATCGCTTCAACTGTTTTTCCAGGTGTTGTTCTGTTAATAGTTAAAAGCCTTTCTACAACTGCTTTGTAAGGGTTGTCATTATTTTCTGGATTAATATTAAAAAGAACGTTCAAAAATATTTTATCTGGAAACTTTAATACCAAGTCAAAAGCTTCTTGAAAAGTTTTATAACAGTGTCCACAACTTGGGCTAAGAATTACAGAAAGTCTAACTCCTGCATTTCTATTTCCAAATGTCAAACCTCTTAAGTCTTCAAACCCTTTGTTATATTTTACTTTTTTAGATAAGAAATTCAATAAGGAATAGTTTCTTTTGAATTTCTTAAGTTCTTTGAGCGAGTTTTCATTATCAAGCATTTTTCTAATCATCACTTTAACTGCCGCCCAGATTGGCATTAAAAGCAACAAAGAGAATACATAAGGAAAAATTTCATTAAAGTTGAAACTCAATGTAAAAAGATCTGAAGAAAACCAAACAATGCTCTGTGACAATATTAAAAATGATATTGCTAAACACATTATGCACCATTTTTGAATCTCAAATTTTTGAATCCAAATCGAGCAAACTATTATTGGAATAGCTAATAAACTTAAGAATCCAACAAAAATCGCTGAACTTAAAGGCTGAACCAATATTGCTATAATACTTGAACTAAAGAAAAGCAATGGCAAATCTGAAAAACTCAACCATTTATTTGCTATATCATCATTAAAGCTTATTACCGAGTGACAAGAAGAATTAGTACTTAAATTACAGAATTTTGAAATTACAGTATTTTTAACTCCCCACTTCTCTTGAACTATAAAGATACTTACGATTAAACCGAGAACTGATGTCACCAAAAATGAAGCGCTAAACCAATCAAAACGATTATAGAACAAAGACAATCCTGCTACAAGCGCAAGAGGCAGAAAATATTTTAGCCAGTTGTATTCTATTTTTAGATTATCTCTTGCTACAACATTGTTTGGTTCAATGGCCACAATTACTCCATTCCAATCTAAAAGGAATTTATCATAAGATAATTTTTGGCTTCCTTTTTTTGAGGTTGTGATTCTAACACCGCTTTTAATCTTTTCAACTAGTGTCAATTCATCTTTAAAATATGCCAAAAAGTTAGATGGCAAATCTTCAATCTGTTCTTTCGAAACTCTTACAGCAGCATTCTCTACAGAAAGCAAATCAAACGAGTCTGTAATGGCAAACAAACTCGGATAATTTGGATGAGACAAAAACAGATCCTTAAACTCATTTTTGATATCTGAGTAGCGGTTGATTTGCAGAAATTTTTGGACAAGTTTTAACATCGCTTTTGATCGTTTTTAAATCATTTTACACTGCAAAGATTGGGGATTTTATTGATAAAAATCGCATAAACACATACATTTTATTAATTATACCACATACAATTTATAAATTATACCAAGTATAGTATTCTTTTTAATATATTGATTTACAATGATTTACATATTTGTTTTTTGAATAAAAAGCTTAGAAAGTCCATTTTCGATTAACGGTTTTGCTTTTTATCTAGTTTTGGAAAAGCAATAATCTAAACATTAAAAAACATGAAAAATAGGCCCATAACAACAGATGATTTTGGAAGAAAAAATCAGACGAATAGGCTTAAAATAAATGACTAAAAAAAGACGAGTTAAGCTCTAAAGAAATAAAAAAAGCATTCACAAAAAACAGATCTAAGCAGTACATTTTTCAATAAAATTAACTTAAATACAAAGCCCATTTCCTACTGCTTTTAATTCTAAAAAATCCCTAAATAAACTATTTATAATACTGCTTTTGGGCATTTGATAAAAAATGTTTAAAAAATATTATGAAAGATTTATATTACTAATTTATTAATTCAAATAAAAATAATCATGAAAAGGTCAAAATTAACATTCGAAGATTTTAAAATAGATACAATTTCTAGAAAAGAACAAAAGACAATTAAAGGGGGAGCTTACGAAGATCCGACAGATGTCAGTAATCCAGGGAGATCTGCTGGTGGTGGAAATAATTAAATCAGAATTTGAAATTTTAAAAAATAAATCAAAAAAAAGTCAACTCATGAAAAATAGCAAATTAACATTCGAAGATTTTTTACTAGATACAATTTCTAAAAAAGAACAAAAAATAATTAAAGGTGGAGATGAAGAGCCGCTTCCTGAACCTTATCCAGGAAGGTCTGCTGGCGGTGGAAATAATTAACAGAATTGAATATTTAAAAATGAATCCAAAAAATCAAGTCATGAAAAATAGCAAATTAACATTCGAAGATTTTCTACTAGATACAATTTCTAAAAAAGAACAAAAAACAATTAAAGGTGGAGATGAAGAGCCGCTTCCTGAACCTTATCCAGGAAGGTCTGCTGGTGGTGGAAATAATTAATAGAATTGAAACATTTAAAAATGAATCCAAAAAATCAAGTCATGAAAAATAGCAAATTAACATTCGAAGATTTTTTACTAGATACAATTTCTAAAAAAGAACAAAAAACAATTAAAGGTGGAGATGAAGAGCCGCTTCCAGAACCAAATCCAGGAAAAGGGGATGGTGGCAACGGAAGCACATAAAAATAAATTAAATTATGATTATAGAACTAAATATTATTCGCAAACTGAGCTGGAGACACTCCAGTTCTTTTGCGAAATGATTTTGCAAAAGAAACTGCATTTTTAAACCCTACGCTTTCAGCAATTGCTTGTGTAGAATATTTACGATACAAATGATTTGTAATCATTTGGTTAATAACATAATTAATCTTCAACTCATTAGAATATTCACTAAAAGATTTTCCAAACCTTTTGTTCACAACATAAGAGAGATAGGTAGTATTTGTTTTTATTTTTTTAGCAGCATAGGAAAGCGTAAAATCAGCATTTAAATATTCTAGTTTTTCTTCTAATGCCAATAATTTTTCGACTATCTTATTTTCTTTAGCCTCGTCAATACTCAAATTCGCATTTTCCTTTTTCAAAGCCACATCTTCAGTTTCAAGAACATCTATAGTTGCTTTTTCGGCAGGCGCTTTCTCTATTTCTGCTTTTTCAAGTTCTTTTTTCTCCAGATTAGCTTTGAACTCTTCAATTAAAGCGTTCATTTTCTTTTGGGCTTTATTTTTATCTCTAATATTTTTGATGAGGAAAAATACAATTCCAATTACCAAGATTACATAAAATATTTTCAATGCCTTATTCCAAAACACTTCATATTTATACTTCTCCTGAACGCTAAGCATCTCGTCACTAAGGTTTGCTGTTCCCTGTTTATAATTTACCTCTAATGTTTCTTCTCTAAGATTTCCCTCATATTTTTCATAAGAGTCCAGGTATAGCTTAGAGTGTTTATAAGCAAGCTCGGGTTCATTTTTGATACTGTAGATTTTAGCCTGTATATAATTAGACTTAAAATAACTATTATCCATAGTCTTATTCTTTTGGCTAATTGAATCTACCTTTTTTAAAAATATAAGAGCTCTATCGTATTTCTTCATAGAATAATAGAGATCCCCTAAATTATAATTGGCAATTTGATACAAATCTTCATTATCAGTCTGTTTTGCATAAAAAGAGATATCATAATAAATTTTTTCAGCATTTACATAATCCTTTTTAATCAGATAAATATTTCCTAAACTAAGTTTAGAAATAGTCTTGTTGTCAATAAATCTATCCGAATAGGCTATACTTTTTTTATAATAATATTCTGCAGAATCTAATAAATATGCTTTTTCTCGATTCTTGTAGTAATATCCTTCATAAGAATTTCCAAGATTTGTGTAAGTATTACTTTTAGAATTCTGAAACTGATCTTTTTCATACAAACTTTCATTCTGATCGAGAAATGCATCATTCTGTTTTAAGATTTTTATAGACAACTGATAATTACCAACGCCTTCATTTAGTAAAGCAATATTGGCTTTAAATTTTACAATTTGTACAACATCATTTATTTTAGAAGAAAGTTTGACCCCTTCCTGATAACTGCTAAGAGCTTTACCATAGTTTGATCTTTTCCAGAAAGTAAGGCCTCTATAGTTGCATAAATACGCATGTAACTTTATTTTATCATTAGACTCTGGAATTTTAGCTAAATGCTTTATTGCTTCTGAATACATTTTATCAGATTGACTAGCATTTCCTTTTAGTTGATACAGGTAAGAACCTGCAGCATAAGCGAAGGCTTGATGAATCTCATTTTTAGACTTAATCATCTGATTTACATAGGATAAACCCTCATCATAATTTCCATTAATGCTAAAACGGATTTTATCCTGTAATTCTAAGTACTTTTGTTCCGTGAGCTCTCCTGTAGTTTGAGCAGCCCCACTGGAATAGATTAATAGTAAAAAGAAAAAAGAGATGATCAGCCTCATTTAGTTTGTTTTTGGAATTCAAAAATAGTCTATAAATTATCAATAAACTACAATTTATTTGCCAAATTCCTATTAATATTATTTTTGCTATAAATAAATATAACATTTTAACATGTATTTGTTATATTTTTATTACGTAAATTTGCTTTGCTAAATTTAAAAATCATGAAACCAGACCTATTTCAATCTCCAGATTATTTTAACTTAGACGATTTACTATCTGACGAACATAAATTAGTTCGCGAATCTGCTCGTGCTTGGGTTAAAAAAGAAGTTTCTCCTATTATAGAAGAATACGCGCAAAAAGCAGAATTTCCTAAACAAATTATTAAAGGTCTTGGAGAAATCGGTGGTTTCGGACCTTATATTCCTGTAGAATATGGCGGAGCAGGATTAGACCAAATTTCTTATGGTTTAATCATGCAGGAAATAGAAAGAGGCGATTCTGGTGTAAGATCTACCTCATCTGTTCAATCTTCACTAGTAATGTATCCAATCTGGAAATATGGAAACGAAGAACAAAGAATGAAATATCTTCCAAAGCTTGCTACGGGAGAATATATAGGCTGTTTCGGATTAACCGAACCAGATCACGGTTCTGATCCTGGAAGCATGATTACCAATTTTAAAGATATGGGAGATCATTATCTTTTAAATGGTGCCAAAATGTGGATTTCTAATGCTCCTTTTGCTGATATTGCGATTGTTTGGGCTAAGAATGAAGAAGGCAGAATTCACGGTTTAATTGTAGAACGCGGGATGGAAGGTTTTACAACGCCAGAAACGCATAACAAATGGTCGCTTCGTGCATCTGCAACTGGAGAATTGATTTTTGATAATGTAAAAGTGCCTAAAGAAAACCTTTTGCCAAATAAATCTGGTCTTGGTGCTCCACTTGGCTGTTTAGATTCTGCTCGTTACGGAATTGCTTGGGGTGCAATTGGTGCCGCAATGGATTGTTATGATACTGCTTTAAGATATTCAAAAGAAAGAATCCAGTTCGGAAAACCAATTGGAGGCACGCAATTACAGCAGAAAAAACTGGCAGAAATGATTACCGAAATTACAAAAGCACAATTATTAACTTGGCGTTTAGGAGTTTTAAGAAACGAAGGCAGAGCAACTTCTGCTCAAATTTCGATGGCAAAACGCAACAATGTAAACATGGCAATCAACATCGCTAGAGAAGCAAGACAAATGCTCGGAGGCATGGGAATTACTGGCGAATACTCCATCATGCGACACATGATGAACCTTGAAAGTGTTATTACGTATGAAGGAACTCACGACATACATTTATTGATAACGGGTATGGATGTGACTGGAATTCCAGCATTTAAATAAACACTAATTATTAAAATATACATAAAATCAATCTAAAAAGCTTCTTCTTGACGGAGAAGCTTTTTATCTTTGCATCAAAATTTTTTCAAAAATGAATATCGAAACGATAAACAAAAGCATTCAACCTCAAAAAGACCAACTATTAAACCACTCTTTATACAATAAGATTCAAAATATAAATGATCTTCATAGCTTTCTAGAAACTCACGTTTTTGCTGTTTGGGATTTTATGTCACTTTTAAAAGCCTTACAGGCCAAACTTACTTGTACAACAACACCTTGGTTTGCTACCAAAAATCCAGAAACACGTTATTTGATTAATGAAATTGTTCTTGCAGAAGAGAGCGATTTAAGTATTGATGGAAGAAGACAAAGCCACTACGAAATGTATCTTGAAGCTATGGAAGACTGTGGCGCAGATACAACAGGAGTTTTAAAATTCTTATCAGAGGTGACCTCTCTTCATAATATATTCGTAGCAATCAAACAAAGCTCACTGCATCCAAATGTAAAAGCCTTTTTAGATTTTACTTTTAGAGTTATCGAAGAAGGAAAACCACACGAAATTGCAGCAGCATTTACTTTTGGAAGAGAAGATTTGATTCCGAGTATGTTTACTGAAATTTTGAAAAACTTCCAGAAAAACCTTCCGGAAACCGATTTAGCAAAATTACTATACTATTTTGAAAGACATATCGAATTGGATGCCGATGAACATGGACCAATGGCTATGCAAATGATTACAGAACTGTGTGAAAACGATGCTCAAAAATGGAAAGAAGTTGAAGAAGTTTCGATTCTTGCTCTAGAAAAACGCATCGGACTTTGGAATGCTATCGAGGAAGAAATTTTGATGAAAGCCGAAATGGTTTAAAATCCAAACCCACATATTTAACGTAACTATTTGTTTAAGCCAATCTAATTTAAAAAAATTATGAAACTAGATTTTAAACAGATAGTTATTGTTATACTCTCAGGATTTCTTTTGAGCTGCAGTTCAGATGAACCCTCATCTCCTATTACAACAACTCCTCCAGTTGCAAATCCACCCACGACAAATCCTCCCATTTCGAGTTCTGTAAATTATTTAGCATTAGGCGACAGTTATACTATTGGTCAGAGCGTTTGTGAAACGTGTCGCTTTCCAGAACAGCTCAAAGCAAGTTTAAACGCCATGTACTCTAGTACAATTTCATTAAAAATAATTGCAACAACTGGCTGGACAACATCTAATTTGCTTTCAGCAATCGAATCGCAAAAACCAGAATCCAATTATGATTTGGTAACGCTTTTAATTGGAGTTAACAATCAATATCAGCACAAAAGCTTTTCTGTTTATGAAAAAGAATTTCCTGAATTGGTCAACAAAGCTATTATGCTGGCCAAAGGTGATCGAAAAAATGTTGTTGTCATTTCTATTCCTGATTATGCTTACACGCCCTATGGACAAAGTTTATTCGGACAGCAAAGCACCACAATTTCTGCAGAAATAGATCAATATAATTCTTTTGCAGAAAACTATTGCAATAACAATCAGGTTGCTTTTGTTTCGATTACAGATATTACGCGTATGGGGTTAAGCAATCCAAATCTTGTTGCCTCAGACGGTTTACATCCTTCCCAAACAGCTTACAAAATGTTTGTAGACAGAATGATGCCGAAGATAAAAACAGCTTTGCAGAATTAGTTTTTCAATTTTTAAGAGAGAACATGCATTTTCAGAATAAGTTTAATCAATCCCGATAGCTATAGATGCTAGATTAGATTTTTTTGTTTTTCAAAAAACAAAAAACCAAGTTACTTTTTAGACTTCCAAATAAAACCATCCAATAAATAATGTGTAAACTGTGGTACGGTCAATAAAGGAACTAACAAAATCTGCCAACTTGAAAAATCAAAATTTGTGATGCTGATATTTTCATTCCAAACAAAAAATTCCCAAAGAAATTCTTCCGAAAAAGCAATCAAAAGCAAAATTCCAATGTAAATTAAAAGACCTTTATACTGTTTTAAAAAAGATAAACGCCCCAATTCTGTTTCCGATTTTCCGTCAATTTCTTTAAAATAAACCAAAGCCATATACGGAATTCCGTGCGATACGACATTTAACAAAGTAAAAATCAAATCGTCATTAAAATACACAATTCCAAAATACCAGGACAAAGCAGTTCCCAGAATAATGCTGTTTTTTGGAATATTAAAAAATCGGTTCTGAATTGATTTTACAGCCGTATAAACCACATACAAAATCAAAATCCCAATATAAACCCAAAACAGGATTTCTAGAATTCTTTGATTTTCAAACCTAAAAAATTCATTTTCTACAAACCAGTTGAATTTTCGCTTAGACGAAAAAAACCAATATAGCATCGGGTATCCAGTTGAAGCATAAATCGCAAGATTATCAATCCAAATCGAGATTTTGGTCTTCGTTTCTTTTCTGGCGTACAATCTCATAAAACCATATTGCTGTCTTATAAAATGAAAAACAGCTACGTAAGCCAAAAAAGACCAAAAAACTAAACTTCCGAAAGAGAAAAGCACAATTCCGGTTACGAAACAAAAAAGCGGCAACAGAATCAATCTTCTTTTTTGTTTCTGAAATTCATCTGCAACAAAATAAGTTTTGAATAAAGTTGCATAAACGTGTGCAACATCAATAAAAACAATCAGGAAAAGCCAAGTATAAAAAGAATAATATTCTTCAATCTGAGCAATATAATCCTGAAAAATGAAAATGATCGCCAAAACAAAAAATGACGGACCAATTATAAAAGCTAAATCGGTTTTGGCTTTATGAATCCACGGTTGTTCCATCTACAATTTCATTTACAACATTAATTCCCTGATGAAAAGCTTCTTCAAAAATCGAAATTCCTGATAAATCGCTATGAGCAAAATATATTTTATTTTGAATGTTTTGCTTGGCTTGTTTTTTCGCTTCTCCAAAAATAAAGCCTGGAGCAGGCGAAATCATTCCGTGCCCCAAAAGAAACACCTCTATATCTTCTGTACATTCTTCAATATCTGGATGCGCCACTTTTAAGTCATTCAAAACAAACTGTTTCCAATATTCTTTGTCTTTTTTATACAGCTCTTTTCTGGTTTTCTTCAAATCGGCAGACGAAAAACTATAATAATATGTAATCACTTTTTTGTCCTGAACCTGATTCACGGTCTGATGCTGATCGTAAACATATCCCAAACCTTTTGCATCATAAATTACATTGTCCCAAGAAAGCGGAAAACTAAAATCATCTGATAAATCATTTACAATCAGCGTTGCCAAAAGCCAAGGCGTGTAATGAAAATATTCGGTAAACGTTTTTCTGTCTTTAATCAAATATTGATTTACAAACTGCGGAGAACTCATAATCACTTTATCAGCAATTATTTCAACCGAGGTTTTATTTACATCATCAAAAGCTTTTGCAATCACTTTATTGTTCTCTACTTTGACTTCATAAACCAAATGATTTTTGAGCGTTTTGTCTTTCGTATATTTTTTAAGATGATTGGCCAAACGCGAATTACCTTCAGGCCACGTTAAAACGCTGTCGCGCTTTTCGAGCGTACAATCTTGTTTTCTTCCTGCAAAATAATGAATTCCTGCCCAAGCTGAAACATATTCGATTCCTAAACCAAAATCATCTTTACAGCAATAATCGATATAATTGAACAAAGGTTCAGACGTAAAATGATTGTCTTTGAACCACTGTTTCATCGTAATTTTATCCAAAGTTCTCGTCTTTTCGTCTTTAGAAGAAAGATAAAGCGGAATATCAAATAAATATTTCTGGTCTTCTCCTTTGGCAATTCTAAACGCATCCATTTTTTTGAAGAATTTATCAAACTCCAAATCATCTGAAACTAAATTTCCTTCTTTTGGAACGACGCCTTCCTGCCAATTGTTTTTGTAAAATAAACGTTCGTCTGGCGCAAAAGTCAATTGCAATTCATCAAAAATTGGAAAACCTTTTTCACTATAACCTAAAATTATTTTTTCTTCTTCTAGAAAACGAAGCAGTTCTTTATCTTGGAAATTAGGCAAAGGCAAATAATGCGCTCCCAAAGGATATTTGGAATATTTATTTTCTCCATTAGAAGAATTTCCGCCCAAATGATTTTCTAATTCTACTATCAAAAAATCTGAAATTCCTTTTTTATGAAATTGGCGCGCTGCACTTAAACCCGAAATTCCTCCACCGACAATTAGATACGGAATCTGGATTTGTTTCGTTGGTTTAGGAAAATCTTTAATCCACAAACGATGACCAAGCAAGTGTTTAGTTCCAGATAAACGAATCATCATCGCCACAATTTTATCCGAACAAAACTGCAGAAACGGAACTGCAATTAAAGCCGCGCCAACTACTTTTATAAAACTCCTTCTGGATTTATTGCAGTTTTCCCCACTCTTCATCAAAATAGCGTACTAAAATCTGGTTGTCTAAACGATTGATTTCGATTTGGTTCGAAATCATATCATTTGTAAAATAATTAAATCGGTCAAATTGATAATTGTAAAATTTCAATCCATCAGCTTTTCGGTTTACGGTATTAAAAGTAGTTCCGAAACCATTTATAGCAATAGTGTAACCCCATTCTCCAAACGAGGGAACATAAGCGTGATAGGCATCAACTTGCGGAAAAACCTGCATTACCGTTTTATTGATACACCAAAAAGATTTCGGCGCAAAATATGGCGACGTAGTTTGTATTACAACGGCTGCGTCAGGTTTTAAAATAGTTTTTATAGTTTGATAAAAATTAAGCGAATACAATTTCCCCAAACTATAATTGGATGGATCTGGAAAATCGATTATCGCCACATCGTATTTTTCTTTATTGTTTTTCGCCCAAATATAAGCGTCGGTATTGATTACGGTAACTTTAGGATTATTCAATGAATTCTGATTGAAATTCGTCAATACCGAATTGGTTTTGAAAAGCTTTGTCATTCCTTCATCCAAATCTACCAAAGTCACTTTTTGGACGTCTTTGTATCTCAGAATTTCACGAACCGCGAGACCATCTCCACCACCCAAAACCAAAACGTTTTTGACGCTTTTAGCCATCGACATTGCGGGATGAACTAAAGCCTCGTGATAACGATATTCGTCAGCAGAACTGAATTGTAGGTTATTATTCAAATAAAGCCTGTAATCGCTCTTATTATGTGTTAAAACGATACGCTGATACGGTGTCGAATTCGTATAAATGATATTTTCACCGTATAATTTCCCTTCCGAATACGCGAGAATATCATTCGAAAAAATAAAAACAACCAATAATAATATAAAAGAGAAAACGGCTTTTGCTCTTAATAAAGAAGGTTTCTTCAATTCTCTTTTCAATAAAAAACATAAGGCAATAGCAATGCTCACATTGATCATTCCGAAGAAAAGAGAAGTTCCCATGATGCCCAATTTTGGCACCAGAACCAACGGAAATAAAATAGAAGCTAAAAGCGCTCCGATATAATCAAAGGTAAAAACATTCGAAACCAGATCTTTAAATTCGACTCTATCTTTTAAAATATTCATTAATAGTGGAATCTCCAATCCGACCAAAAATCCGGTTACGAAAACAAATAAATATAAAATGAATTGAAAAGAACCCACATTTTCAAACAGCAGAAACAAAATTACTGAGCTTAGACCACCGATAAGTCCGACCAAAATTTCGATTTCTACAAAAGTATTAAGCAGATTCTTATTGAAAAACTTTGAAAAAAAAGAGCCTATACCCATAGAAAATAGATATACGCCGATAATAAATGAAAACTGTTTTACCGAATCGCCTAATAAATAACTGGCCAAAGTTCCTGCAACCAACTCATAAATAAGTCCGCAAGTGGCAATTATAAATACGGCAAAGAGTAAAAGAAATTCAAATCTAAGAAACTTTTTACCCATGAATTGCGGCACTAATAATCATGGAAATCCCGATGATAAATGCTGCCAAAACAATGGCAACAGCAACATTATTTTTTTCTACAACTTCTTTCCAAGTATTCTCTGGAGTCAATTTTTCGATAATATAATACCCGATTAATAAGATTACAATTCCTAAAAAAGAATAAAGAATTGAGTTTACTATTGGCTGTGCGTGAAATAATTCCATATTTGATAGTTTTTATTTGTGATAAAAATGATTGTATGATGAACGGCTTCCGCTCGTTGTTGATTTATAATTTTCTGTAGTTTCGCAATCACAGATTCTGTTTCCTGCAAGAGCAAAATAGATGTAAACCCCAAAGCAAAAGAATCCAATTATGAAAGGAGGTAAATTTTGAAGTATAAAATCAGATATTTTCTTCATGTTAATTTTCAGGATAAGGAGAATAAGAGCTGTCTGCCCATCGGCTTTTTTCAGATTGGTACTTAAAGAAATAGATCACCGCAAATATACCCGCCATAAAAAGAATTACAAACCAAGCATTATGGCTAGAGGGCTGATTCCAGACTGCTGTAACCTGCATTTCAGTATTGGTCAAATCTTCAGGTGCTTTAAGAGGTGTGATCAAAAGATGATATTTACCAGATTTTACACCACAAATATTAAATTTTTCAACAGAACTTCCTTCTGTCCAAGATTCACCATCAGAATAACCGTGGTAATATTCGATGTCTTTATTGGCATAAATTTCGTCATTTGTTTCTTCATTGATCAATGCCACATTTACATTTGCCCAGGAATTATCAACACCTGTAGAAACTTGTATTGTCATGGGTGACGAGCCTCCATTAAGTACAAAACTTTCGCTTGTAATTTCTTTATTATCAAACTCGGTAAATTTCATAGTTTTCGAGAAAACCTGCTGTTCTACCTGATCTCTGTAAATAAACCAATTCGTAATAAGAATCAACAAAGCAATGAGACAGAAAATAATAGCTGTATTTTTCACATGAAATGGAAAAGGCTGAATCATATTTGTCCCCGTCTGATACGGAAGCACCGCCCCTGGAAATGCTTTTTTAATCTCGCTTTTATTAACATACTCTCCATAATAGGCTGTTTCAACACCATTCATTCTTTCAACAGAAATGATGTTTGGAGGATTGATATATTCAACTAAATGAATTAATTTATTTTGAGGAAGTTCAAAATCAAAAAATCCTTTTGCGTTTATAATTTCAGCATCCGAATATTCAAATATATCAAAATACACTCCTTCGTGGTCTAATACTTTGGGATGATCATGAACGACAAAAGTTTCCTCCATTTCTCTTAGCATCATCCAGTGTCCATTAGAAACCGAAAGATAGATAAACTCTTTAGCGTCGTTTTGAAGTATAAATTCAATCCAATCAAAATCGGGATGAATGTTCTTTCTTAGAATTCCAGTAACTTTATATTCTTTCCCTCTAAAATTTCCGAATTCGCCAATTACAAGCGGACATGCAAAATAAATATTTTTATATTGAGATCTTTGGCGAAGGTGTCCATCTTTATCGGTAGCATATAAAGTCTGGCAATGCGGACAAACAAAATTGACTACTTCAAAATCAACATCCAATTCGGTTTCGATATCACAGATATAACAAGGAATCTTCATATCTTATCGGTTAATTTCAAAATCCTTCATAATTTCTGCTTCAAAATAGGCAACATAATCGGCCATAACGGCACGCACTTTATGCGAGTTATCCTGAAGATAATTGCACAAATAAACGTCCAAAGTCAACTGATTGTATTCTGGCCAAGTGTGTATACAAATATGTGATTCTTTTAGGCAGTACGAGATTGTAAAACTTTCGTTCTCGAAGTCATGCACTACAACTCCAACCTTCTCAAGTTCGTACTTTTCTAAAATGGAATCGGTAACTGCAACAAAACCTTTGCTATTGGTAAGCTTAGAAATTTCGTCGACATGTAGAGTAACCAGTTTATGCAATCCTGGCGAATAAGGAGGTAAATCCATTAAGTTATTTATATTACACAGGAGCCAAATATATAATATTTCTAGAGTAAAAAAATGCGGGAAACCGTATTTTGAAAATAACTTTTTAGGACTATGTGTTTATGATTTTTTTTTGATTATTAGCAAAATCTGATAAATCAAGATTTTTTGATTATAATCATTAAACTTTTTGTTCTAAATCAATATATTCAAAACTGATTCTATTTTTAATCGAATAATCTCTCTAAAAAATAGAGACGCGATTAATCGCGTCTCTACCGTTATTTCGGATTGTTTTTGTATTATTTTCCATAAAATTTGTCTTTATTCCAATTCAACGGATTGTTTTCTATATAATTTTGTATGGTTTAAAAAGATTTTTCATTTCTAATGATATAATCATGAAAACGCGGTTGCCAACCAAAATCTGCATGTATTTTTTTCATCTCAAAAGAACATCTTCCTTTATACCATCTTATAATTTTCGAAATATTATCGTGTAGCATAGGGTTTTTATCCCCAGCAAAACCACCTGTTTTATATATTGTTTCGGGTGGAGACGCGATTAATTGTGGAGACGCGATTAATCGCGTCTCTACGGAAACCGATTCGTTTTTATCGATAATTAAAATCCCATGAACGTGATTTGGCATAATCACAAAATTACCCAATTCGACATACGGAAAATGTTCTGGAATATCTAACCAATATTTTTCTGCCAATATTCCTAATTCCGATGCTTCCAATTTAGAATCAATAATTTTTCCAAAATAAAATTCCCTATTGTTAGTACAAATAGTTATAAAATAAGCACCATTTGCACCATAATCCCAATTTTGCAATCGCGAAGATGGAATTCGATATTTATTTTTAAATTTTTGAGACATTCTTCAACAGATTTTTCGAAAGGTGTTCATAATATATAATCCTGAAATTAATTGCCGCTGATTTTCCCTTGCAAATATTGTAAAATCGAAATTGCCCAAAGTTTTTGCTCAATACGTTTTTTTGGGACGTTTGATATTGTAATTTATAACTTGGTAATAGAGACAATTAATAAAAAAACCTCGAAATATACATTTCGAGGTTTGGTATTATTTTAATTAAAATTTGCAGAGAAGAAGGGATTCGAACCCTCGATACAGTTACCCATATACTAGCTTTCCAGGCTAGCTCCTTAAACCACTCGGACACCTCTCTATTTTGGTCTGCAAATAACACAAAAAAATCTGACTTTACAAAAGTAAAATCAAAGTTACTTCAGATGCTCTTTCTAAATTCTTCCATAAACAGTTTTACGGCCTTTTTCTGGTACCCCCCCATTGTCAACATATATGAATCTCTTTTGGTCGAAACTCCTGTAATTTGTATTGCTTTAAGGCTATGTTCCCAACCTTTCAAAGCTTTTTCAGCTACAATAGTTGCCCAATCGCTATTTTCTACCATTTGCAGTAAAGCATGAATCGAATTTAATTCGATCGAAATTTTTGGTTTCATGTTATGTTTTACAAACAGCAACTCTACATATTCGCGCGAATTGGAACCTTTTCCCGGAAGAATCAAAGGTACTTCAGCTATTTTTTTAAATGGTATTTTGTCTATTTCAGCCAAAGCATGATTTTTTGAAACTGCCATAACCATATTTGAAGTAAACAAAGGCACTTTTTGAATTGGAGGACCAATTTCGTGAGACGAAATTACCAAAACCAAATCCAATTCGTTATTAATCAGTTTTTGCTCTAAAGCTTCTGTTGTACCATATTCCACAATTATTCTCAAATTCTGGTATCTTTTGGCAAATGCATTTACAACAGGCAGAATCAATAATCCAAAAATATAGGTTACGCCAATTAGGAGTTCTCCGCCAATCATTTCGTTTAAATCCTCAATCGCCTGTTTACCGTTTTCTAGATTTTCGACCACTTTTTTAGCATGAATCAGAAAAACGGCTCCTGCTTCTGTCAACTGCACTTTTTTTCCAATTCGCTTAAACAATGGCATTCCGAGCTCTTCTTCTAGCTTTTTAATTTGCTGCGAAAGTCCTGATTGCGTTACAAAACACAACTCTGCCGCTTTTGTAAAATGCAAAACTTCAGCGGTTTTAATAAAATACTGCAATTGATAGATTTCCATATTGATAAGTTTTAATACTTATTATAAGTAAAATTATTAATTTTTCTAATGAAATCATAATTCCGAACTTTGTAATCAAATAATAAAGATCATGTTTAAAGCCTTAAAATCTAAAAATTTCAAGTTATTCTTTTACGGACAATCTGTTTCAGTTATCGGAACCTGGATGCAGAAAACAGCCGTAAGCTGGATGGTTTATAGTATAACAGGATCGGTATTTTTATTGGGATTAGCGACTTTTTTAAGTATGATACCGTCTCTGTTTCTGGCACCTCTTGCCGGAAGTATTATCGGGCGTTATGACAGACACCGCGCTATGATGGTATTGCAGTCTTTGGCAATGCTTCAGGCAGGAACTTTAGCGCTACTTATTTATCTCAAAATTTATAATATCAATTTTATTCTGGCACTCAGCCTTGTTCAAGGAATTATCAATGCTTTTGATATGACTTGCCGCCAAACTATGATGATTGACATTGTTGATAATAAAGAAGACCTTCCAAACGCAGTTGCACTTAACTCGACTATGAACAATTTTGCCCGAATCGCGGGGCCTGCGCTTGCGGGAATTATTCTGCATCAATATGGAGAAGACATCTGTTTTATTGGAAACTTTGTGAGTTATGTGCCCGTTTTAATTTCGCTAATGCTAATGAAAATTACACCGCATATTAAAGCAGAAAACAAGCTTAAAATGCTGGACGATCTTATAGAAGGGCTTGATTACGTAAAAAAAGAAAGCGAAATGGCAAGAATGCTCTTAATGCTAACTTCCAGCAGTTTGTTTGTAATTTCTTTTAATACCTTGATGCCTGTTTTTGCGAAAGACATTTTTAGCGGAAACGCCGAAACTTTCAGCTGGTTTGAAAGCGCAGCCGGAGTCGGCTCAATTTTATCTGCTATTTATCTTGCCAATTTAAAATCGGCTGAAAATATGGGAAAATTAATGATTGCGGCCAGTCTCTTACTTGGGTTTAGCATTATTATCCTAGCCGTTTCTAATAGCATTACTATTGCGCTAATCTGTATGACTCTGAGCGGAATCGGAATGATGGGGCAAACTTCATCTATCAACATTTATATTCAGACGCACAGTATTGTGAGCATGCGTTCTAGAAGCATCAGTTATTATATGATGGCGTATCAGGGAATGATTCCTGTGGGAAGTTTAATTATTGGTTATGTTTCGCACTCGCTTGGCGTAAGAGCCACAGTTGCTATTCAGGGAATAATCTGTATTCTTTCTGTTTTGATTTATATCTATTACAAAAAACACAAAGCCTCTGATAAATTGGAAACTTGCCCGGTAACTTATAAAAATTCCAAATTTTAAAAGGAAATCTCAAATTCCAATTTTCCACAAACTGTGGTTAAGCGAAAATTTCAATAAAAAAAATCCCAAATTCCAACTTTAGAGGTTGTTGAAATTTGGGATTTAAAATATTGTAATTTAATTTACGATATTTCCCCGCGAAGTGCAGTTTCAAAAATATCTTTAAACTCGTTTTGCGGAATATTATGTCCAAGCAAATACATTAATTTTGTAATTGCTGCCTCCGTTGTAATGTCTTTTCCAGAAATAACTCCTAACGATTTCAAAGCTGTACTAGTTTCGTATTGTCCCATGTTTACACTTCCGCCTGAACATTGCGTTACGTTTACGATATGTATTCCAGATTTGATGGCTTTTTCGATTAAGTTTAAAAACCAATCTTCAGTTGGTGCATTTCCAGAACCGTAAGTTTCGAGAATAATTCCTCTCAAACCTTTAGTTGCAAGGATGGAAGCCAGAACAATTTCACTCATTCCTGGGAACATTTTGATGATGGCAACGTGATTGTCTAAATTCTTATGAACAATAAGTTTTGCATCTTTATTTACAGGAAGAAATAAATGTCTGTTTAATGTTAAATGAACACCAGATTCTACCAATTCAGGATAATTTGGTGCTGTAAAGGCCCTGAAATGTTCAGCATTTACTTTAGAAGTTCGGTTTCCGCGGTATAATTTATATTCAAAATATAAGCAGACTTCTGTAATAACTGGCTTTCCATTTTCCTGAAGAGAAGCAATTTGAATTGCTGTTATCAGATTTTCTTTGGCGTCGGTGCGCAAATCCCCAATTGGCAATTGCGAACCTGTAAACACAACTGGTTTTGACAAATTCTCCAGCATAAAACTCAATGCCGAAGCCGAATACGACATGGTATCAGATCCGTGAAGGACAACAAATCCGTCGTAAGAATTATAATTTTCCTCAATGATTGTGGCGATTTTGGTCCACATTTGAGGATTCATATTTGAAGAATCTATTGGATGTTCGAAGGAAATCGACTCGATTTCGCAATCCAATTGCTTGATTTCTGGTATTTTCTGAATTAATTTACCAAAATTGAAGGCTTTCAGTGCTCCAGTTTCAAAATCTTTGCTCATACCGATGGTTCCTCCGGTATAAACCAATAATATTTTTGCTTTAGATGACATCTTGGTATTTTAATTTGTTGACAACAGGATTGGCATACATAGCTAAAAATCCTTGTCTTGTCACAGGATTATCACTTCCGATACGCATTTCTAAACGGCGCTCAAAAAGCTGTTTTTCGCTCTCTTTATATTTATGAGCAAATTTGTCTGTTTCGTTTAAAATATCGTAAGCAATAAAATTTGTTGGCCATAATTGATAATTTTTCAAGATTACATCATCAATAGTCTGCGCCAACGCTTGAACCTGTTTGTTTACATTATCATTTTCTGCCACAATGTGATCGATTTCACTATCTAAAACATCTCCGACAGAAATGTGTATTCTCTTTTTAGTTCCCATGATACCGCTAATGATATTCATGAAATCTTCGTTTTTATCTTTTACGTACACTTCGTTGTTTGCTTCTGCCATTAATTGCGGCATCTTTAAAACATCTGTCGGATCATATTCGTATGAAATAGAGACAGGAACGATTTTTAATTTCTTAAAATAATTCATCAAATCTTCTTCATCAGAAGCCATTCCAATCATTTTTAAAACTCCTGGATTGGTTTCGTCATTTCCATCTTTCGTTCTTCCTTCTCTTTGAGCAATCCAAACCGAACGGTTTTCGCGAAGCAGCAATTGTCCCATATATTCAGACAACAATTTTGAACTTTGAAGCATTTCTCTTGGAGACAAACCTCTTAGAACCAAGAAGTTTCTATTTAATTTTGCCAAAGTTGCCAAAAAAGCTTTCTTCACTAAATTGTCTCCAATTGCCGAAGCTGTCATTACTAAACCATGTTCAAACAAACAGACATTTAGCAAGGTTGTATCCAAAAGAATATCTCTGTGATTTGAGATAAATAGATAAGAAGTATTGGGTTCCAGTTTTTCAAAACCTGATGTGGTAAGACCTTCAGAGCTTTTTTCTAAAACTTTTTGGATCGTGTTATAAATAAAGTTGCATTGAAAATCTCGTATAGAATGGGTTTTCTTCAATTGTTCCTTCCAAACCTCATCTTCTACATCCGGAAAAGTAAAGTTCATCATGGTTTTCATCATAGGATGATTGACCACCGCATGAAGTGCTTCATTTATTTCGGAATCATAAAACGGTCGAATGGCATCAAATTTCTGCATTATTTATAATTGTTTAAAGTGGGCAAAAGAACAAAAAAAAAATTAAAGTTTTGTAAGGCTCAGGTTAAATCCCAAAAACGTCTTTTGAGTTTTGGGTTGTGATTGCTGCAATTTCTTCTGTAGAAACGCCATACACATCGCTTAATTTAGCTATAACGTTGACCAAATAACTGCTTTCATTTCTTTTTCCTCTATATGGAATGGGCGCTAAGTACGGTGAATCGGTCTCTAAAACGATATGTTTTAAATCGATTTGATTTAAAAACTGATCAATTTTCCCGTTCTTAAAAGTAACAACTCCACCAATTCCCAATTTCATATTATAAGAAATGGCGCGCTCTGCTTGTTCTAAAGTTCCGGAAAAACAATGAAAAATCCCAAACAAATCTTCAGATTTTTCTTCTTCTAATACTTCAAAAATCTCATCAAACGCTTCTCTGCAATGAATTACAATGGGTAATTTATACTGTTTTGCCAGCTGAATTTGTCTTTTAAAAGCAATTTGCTGCTCTTTTAGATGTGTTTTATCCCAATACAAATCGATTCCGATTTCGCCAACTGCGTAGAATTTTCTTTTAGACAATTCTGTTTCCACATGAGCTAATTCTTCCAAATAATTATCTTTCACGTAAGTGGGATGCAAACCCATCATTAGAAATATATTTTCAGGATAATTTTTTTCTAAATCGTACATCGATTGTGTTGCTGCAGCATCGATTGCAGGAATAAAAAAACGTGTAATTCCCGCATCAATAGCGCGCTGAATCATTTCGTCACGATCCTGATCAAATTCTTCAGAATATAAATGGGTGTGGGTATCGGTAATAATGGGTGTTGAATTCAAGGCTGTAATTTTAAAGTGCCAAAATTACGACAATATTAAAAGAATAGCAATTCTGTTGCGATTGAGGTACGCGGATGAAACGGATTCACTTTGTGAAAACACGGATTGTCACGGATTTTATTTTTGTCACGCTGAGCGGAGTCGAAGCCCTAATCGCTAATCTTTATGGATTCTCAATGCGATCCTTCGACTTCACTCAGGGTGAAAAAAAAACCTTTGTCAAAAGTTGTACACTTTGACAAAGGCCAGAACAATAACAACCTATTTTTTATCATTCTAAGGAACGAAGGACCTCACAAGAAGCTTCGAGGAGAAAACCCCCATTTTTTCTCTCGATCAGCTAGTGCGATCCCTCGTTACTCAGTACGACAAACTGGGTTTATTTTCCTGTTTCTATATATAGCAAAGCGCGTTCCAAAACTTCATCTCTGCCTTCTTTTATCCCTTTTATTGTTGGTTTTACCTCAATATCGGGTACAATTCCTACACGTTGGGTTTCTCTTCCGTCTGGATAATAAACTCCAATTCCTGAAAAGCCTGTATGAAACCCGCTAAAATCAAATTCAAAAACGTTTCCGTCCGCTCCTGCAGTCTGACTTCCTATTATTGTAGTATTTCCCGCTGTTTGAAAACACATTGCCGTCCATTCTGACTGGCTTATAGAATCTTCATTAAGCAATACAATGACTTTCCCTTTATAATTTTCTTTATTTTCGGTTCCACATTTTCTTCCATCCTTCCATTCATAACGTCCAGGATAGTTTAAATAAGGCATTGTGTACTGGCAAAATTCTTTTTCCTGCGAATTCAAAAATGCAGCAATCTCTTCAAAAGTTCCGTTTGGATAATTTCTCATATCAAAAACAATTGCTTTTGTCAATTTGAGAGCATCAATCATATCAGGAACATTTTTAGGTTTAATAACGCCCATATTTACATAACCGATATTATGATCCAAGAGTTTGAATTTATCTTTCTTTTTCTGAGCTCCTTTTTTAAATTCATTTCGGTGTGAATCATGATAATTAAACCAAGTCATTTCTTTTGTCTCGCATTTTCCATCGTTCATAAATTCTACATTTACCTTTTCAGATTCGCTTACTAAAATTGAGCGTAGAACTTTGTCCAGAAAAGCGGCTTCGTTTGAAGCAGAAATCATATCTCTTTTCTCTTCGATAATTTCTCTGATGCTCCTATTGTTTATTTTAGTAATTACAGTTCCTATTTTGATGTTGTCAGCTTCTGCCAGACTATCTCCAAAAATCTCGGTAATTACCAATTTTTCATCTATTACTTTACCAGTCGCAGGAAAATAATAAAAGCTCTTTTTGGCTGTTGCTGAAGAAGGATATATATGAAACTCTACATGACTGTCATCGAGTTTTGCCGCTGTTTTTCGTAATACTTTATAAAAATCTTCTGGAGTATTCGACTGAACAACAGAAGGTAAAATTTCATTTAAAGTTTTATCCCATTTCTGATCCATTACATATTTATACGGGAAATAATATTCTACCACATTCCAATACGCATAAAGCATCAAAAGCTTTGTGTTTTTATCAGTATAATCTAGATTAAAATAATTTTTTAAATTTTTAAAACAGTCAAAACTTGGTCCAAATTCCTCATTGCTTTGAAATCTATTTTTTTCAATAAATTTTAATTTTTTTGAAAGTTTTTTAGAAAACAATTTGTCATTAAACCAGCTTAAATCGAAATTTTTGTCAAAGAATTTAACATCTTTTGACAGAACAATCGGAGCAACTTCTTTTACAGTTCCCAAATCATCAATCCAATTTTCTAAAATTAAAGAAAACTCTTCTTTAGTTTGTGCTTTTTCAATTAAAGGCAATTTTTCTAAAAGCTGATTGTCCCAATTCAATTCTCCGCTGGCAATTTTTGGATGATAATATTTTAAAAATCCCCAAACTTTGCAAGTTGCAGCCAATTTTTCGGTCTGGGTAATGCTACCCAAACCAAAAATGGTCTGAGAAAAAACAAGAAGAAAAATTATTACAACTTTTTTCATTTAGCTTTTCTGGTTAACTTAAATTGTTTTTGGAACAAGTTCTTGTAAAAAGAAAATCGAATTTAGAACTAAAATTCCAAATTCGATTGAGGTTTCCCGTAAAGAAGTAAATTTTTTCTTAAATAATTAGAATTTAATCCAATTCTTCTAAAAGCTGTTCAACTTCATCGTAATCATCATAGTCCTTCGAAATTGTCTGTAAAATGGCTTTACAGTCATCATATTTTCCTTGTTTTAATTTAGATAAAGCTAGATTCCATTTTGCTTTTTCTTTATAAACAGAATTTCCGGCTTCCAATTCTTTAAATATATTTTCTGCTTTTACGTATTTGCCAACTTGCAATAATGAAACGGCGTAGAAATATTTAATCTCGTCTGAATTGTTTTCTTTTAAAATCATTTCAAAAATCGGAATCGCTGTTTCATATCTTTTTCCGTTGAAATTATTCTCTGCTTGTTTTAAAATGGCTTCAGAAACGCCTCTTTCTGTAAAATAAGCACTTTCTGGGTGATTATAATCTTCAAAATTTGGATAATGCTTATAATCAAAGAAAAACAGCCCGAACATAATAATTATAGATGCCGCTGCCGCAAAATACCACGGTTTAAGTGAAGCTACTTTATTTTCCTTTTTATTAAAATATTTATCTGAAATTCTGGTCAAGTTTCCTTTAAAAATTTCTCTTTCCTGTTCTTGTCCGAATTTATTCTCCAACTGAAAATGCATTTCTTTGAAACTTTCAAACTCCGAAGCCAATGCAGCATTCTCAGATAATTGTTTCTCAAAATTGTTTTTTTCATCAACGGCCAGTTCGCCTTGAAGATATTGATCAAATAATATATAGCGTTCTTCGTTCATGATTAATTGTTTTTTAAAGAGTTAAAATTTTTCGCTTCTTGAATCCACTGCGTCAGCTGGCCTACACACAACGATTTCTTTTTTCGGACATAACCGTAAGTCACATTGAGTTTTTGGGCTACTTCTTCCATTGATTTTAAAGAAAAACTGAGTTTCAAAACTTCTTGGCATTTCTCTCCCAATTTTTGAAACATGGTTTCGAAAAGCTTCTGTTTTTCATCAAATTCTTCTGCCTGTGCAATCAATTCGTGAGCAGATTCATTGATAGATACCACATTCTCATAAATTGTTACCCCTTTATTGGCAGAATTTTTCAATTCGTTTAGCCAGCGTCTTTTGCATAGCAAGAAAAAATAGGCGTCAAACGGACAAGTGAGCTGAAGTTTCTTGGCTTTCGCCTGATTAAAAAGCAAAATCATAATTTCCTGAATCACATCCTGTGCCTGATCTTTATCTCCAGAATTATTGGTGATAAACTGAACTACTTTGGGCGCAAATTTTTTATATATCATTTCGATAACTAGTGAATCGTTTGCAGCAAGTCCGTCGATATATTTTTGATCAGGATGAATTTTATTTTGATCCATAAAAAAGCATTTTACAGCTAATTTAAAAAAAGAATCTTAAAAATTTTCAAAAATAAGAGGTAACAATATTACAATCAATTGTATATATCGAAACAAAAGTCTTTTAAAAACCTTTAAAAAATTAAAAGAAATGGAAAGTTACCAATATATCAATGAAAAAAATCTAGATCGCTTTTACGAAATAATCGCTGCTAAAACACGTAACGGTTTTGTAATTACAGAACAAAATGAAAAACTGCCTTATGTGGTTTTGTCTAAAGAAAAGAAAAACATAAATCATACTTTTCATTTGTTTCTAAGCGTATTCACTTTTGGCATCTGGCTAATTGTCTGGATTTATCTTATTGTAAAATTCTCCCGCAAAAAAGACATTTTGGTCGCTGTTGACGAAGATGGAAATCTGTTTGAAGACAAATGCATTTCTATTTAAAAATAAAACTTAGGTAACAAATTTTGACGTCAATTGATATAAGCACATAAAAGCCCTTTAAAATATTTTTTGAAAAAGAGGGTAACAAAATCTAACACGAGTTGATATAACATTAAAATTAATTAACCAAATCTGAAAACTACTTGAAACAATCAAGCCAGATTTATAAAAACTAGAAATTATGAAAACAAATTTTAAAAAGATCGGACTTTTAATAATAGCGATGACAACGTTCGCAAGCTGCGACAATAGCGACGGAGAAGATATCAAAATTTCGCCTCCAACTTCTGAAGCGTTTAAAAGCATTAGTGAAAAAGGAGTAAAAAGAAACACGCAAAATTTTACTATGACCGCAGGAAACGGCGTTGTTACATTAACTTCAGCAAAGGGTGTAAAGCTTTACATTAACGGAGATTGTTTAACCAAAAACGGAAATCCTGTAACTGGGCAAGTCGATATTGAATACATCGAACTTTTTGATAAAGGAAATATGCTGGTTACCAACAAACCAACTATGGGAATTACCGCAGACGGAAAGAAAAATCTTTTAATTTCTGGAGGAGAATTTTTCATCAAAGCAACTCAGGGAGGAGTCGAATTGCAAACTTCTTGCAGTATGAATATGATCGTTCCGACTGCATTGACAAATGGTTTTGATAACTTAATGACTTTGTGGACTGGAGTTATCGAGGAAAATGGCAATTTGGCTTGGAGGGAAGCAAAAGCAAATGCTGATGGAACTGATGGAAAAGGCGGTGTACAAGGTGAATTAAACAATTATTATGTGACTTTCGGTAAATTCGGTTGGACCAACGTAGATCGTTTTTACCACGATCCAAGACCAAAAACAACTCTTTTAGTTGATGTTCCAGACGGATACAACAATACAAACAGTGCCGTTTTTCTTTCTTACGATGGAGAAGGCAAAAATGCACTTGCTCAATTGGACACTTATACAGCTGAAGGATTGTTTAGCGAACATTACGGTCAAATTCCGATTGGATTAGCTTGCCATATCATTTTTGCAACAGAAGATAACGGAAACTGGCGCTATGCGATAAAAGGCGTGACAATTTCTGCAAATGCGGTTTACGAATTTAATTTAGCCGAAACAACAGTCGGCACCGAAGCTCAATTAGTTGCTGCAATTAATGCCATACAGTAACTTCTAAATGCTTTTTTTGAGAAAAAGTGGTGATTTGCTCATCACTTTTTTTTACATTTAATCTTGTTTGAGATTTCATTCAGAAATTTTTAAACCTCAAAACTATCTAGTTATGAAACCACAACTGTCTATTTTCTTTATTTTATTTTCTATTTTTTCAATAGGACAAACCAAAGTGAAAGACACCATAACACGAAGAGCCAATATAGGTTTTATTCAAAACGGAAATCAGGTTAGTTTTAAACCAGAAACTCCGCCTTTGATTCCGATTGCGGGTGCGCCAAAACCAAGTTATTCTTATTTATGGGAATTAGGAGACGGCCATTACAGCAAAGAAGCCGAACCTAAACATGTTTATAAAAACAAAGGAACTTACACGGCAAGACTTGCTGTAACGAATAATTATGACAACGGAAAACCTCCAGCAACTCGCCCAAAGAAAGTGGCCATAAACGATATTACAGACACCAATTATAAAGACATTGCTTCTATTGCCGATCAGAATGGTTTTGCAATTATTAAAAACTGTGATCCAATTCCAGAACAAGAAATGGTAGTTGTGGTAAGTTATCAGAATCTTGAAAATTATGTTTCTAGCGGAAAGCTTTATTTATTTTATAATGAAAAGCAATTCAAACACAATAATTTCGAATTAAGTGATTTCAGAACGTATGCGGGCGAACGTGAAGTGAAAGAAAATCTTGTTGCTTCGACTGATGATTTAAATGACTCGAATACTTTTTTGGCTTCCGCCGAAGGGACTTCCAAAATCAAAAAATATAGAAATACCACAACTGAAGAAGATTTGGAAGCTTCACTTTCAGATGCCAATAAAACCTATCACAATGTTTCTATTTTAGAATTTGATGATGCGAATCCGGGAGAAACTCGAAATGTTTTTTACACTTTCAAAACAACTCCCGAAATGATAAAAGATACCAGTGCAACAGTTACGATGCGAGGAATTTTTGTACCTAATAGAAGTTATAAAAACCATAAAGTGAAAAATCTGGAAATGGAAATTGTAACTTCTCACGATCCAAACAAAATGGGTTCTAACGGAAGTTTCATGAATTACAGATTAGTGCGTTTCAAACGAGTAAATTTTAAAACCCGTTTTCAAAATAATGGTGAAGGTCCTGCAAGAAAGATCCGTTTGGAAACCGATGTTCCCGACATGTTTGACAAAAAAACTTTTCAGATTGAAAGCATGTATCCCGAATGTCCGATTTGTCCAAAAGGTGAAGAGCCAACCGTAAGCTGTCTCGATACGATTATCAAACAGAAACAAATCATTTTTACTTTTAAAAACATTTATCTTCCTGGAAGCGAACAGAAAAATGTACACGAAAAAGATTCTACAAAAGGTTTTGTCAAATATTCCATGAAGTTTGGTGAAGATTTTCATAAGGTAAAAACCAAAAGCCGAACTGCCATTATTTTTGATAAAAACGAACCTATTATTACCAATTATGCCACTACTCGATTCCTTCCTGGAATTTCTATTGGTGCAAAAGCAGGTTATAATTTTTATCCAGATTTAGATAAATCGACGAGCTATTTTGTGGGCGCGACGCTTTCGCCTTTTAAATCGTATCGTTTTTATTGGCAGGTAGAATGGGAAAATGCTTTAAACCAATATGACAGCAAAGTAAACGTTTCGGAAGAATTTAATACAAATGCCAACGGAACCAGACAATTGGTACGCACCACAACTGCCACCGAAAATAAAAATGTCAATTGGGAAATTCCTGTTTTAATTCGATATAATATCAATAACTACATTGGGGTTGGAGCGGGAATTCAGGCGAATGTAAATGTGTATTCAGAACAGAATCAAACGATCACGGTCGATACTTTTGAAGGCGATAAAGAAAACTTTTTGATCAGTTCGACAACAAGTTCTAATACGATAAAAAACAATTTCTCAGGCTTTAAAACAGGGCTTTTATTTGACTTAACAGCTGGTTTCGCCAGAATCGGACCTAGTTTGGGCGCGCGCTATGTGATTAATTTTGAACAGAATTTTAATTATTTTCAGGTGTATGGAATTTGGAAGTTTTAGAGGTTATACCGCAGAGATGCACAAAGGTTACGCAGAGATACGCAAAGAATATTTTGCCACGAATTTCACTAATTTCCACTAAATTTAAGTAATGCTATTTTGAGTTTCGATTTGTGAAAATTCGTGAAATTCGTGGCAAAAACAATATAATATGAACTTACATCACTTATATGGTTTTATTTTCCTTTTCCTGTGTCTGAATGTTTTCGGACAAAGTCAGGAGGATAAAATATATAATGCTGTTGACAGTTTTACCGCGAATCCTTCCGCGGAAGCGTTGCAGAATTTAAGAAACATCGAAAGTGATTTCTGGAAAAGTGCCAAGACCAAAACCAAATATGAATTGTTGGCAATTGTCATTTTAAATTGCAACAAAGCGTATTATGAAAATCAGTTTGGACAGAATTTAGATGCGGTAAAAAGCTACGAAAAAGCTTGGATGATTTACCAGAAAAACAAACTTAAAAATTATGATATAATTGAATTCTGCCTGAAACCTTTGGGCAATTTATATACCGTTTTGGGCGATTATGAAAATGCCGAAAATACGATAAAACAATATTATTTTATTGCCAGCCAGGAGAAAAACAAGAGCCAAAAAACGGCCGCCATTCTTAATCTTTCAAATGTTTATCAAAATACTGGTAACGTTTATAAAGCAATAGAATTGATTGAAAAAACAATCCAGACCGAAAAACTTTCTGCTGTTGAAAAAGGTCTATTATTGAATAATTTGGGAACAAACTATGTTTTATCTTCTAAAAAGGCTGAAGCTGAAACTTCATTTTTGAAAGCGGTTTCTCTTTTAAAAAATGACAAATCGCAAACCGAAACTTTAGCAAATGCATATCGAAATCTGGCTCAGTTAAAAGTAGATCAAAACGATTTTAAAAAAGCTTCTGAATTTTTCGAAAAAGCAAAAACAGAATTCAATAAAAATCCGAAACGAGAACCTCGAAAAATAGGACAGTTTTATTATGAAGCCGCTTTTATTTCTTTTTCTGAAGGCAATTTAATTGACGCTCAGCAAAATTTAGAAATAGTTTTTAAAACACTTCTTCCCAGTTATTCGGCTTCCAAAAATAGGCTCCCAAATGGGAATTCGCTTTATGCCGAAACGGTTTTATTAGATGCTTTAGATTTGCAAGCCTTAATTTATTTAGCCGAAAATCAGCCAAAAAATGCCTTAAAAAGTTATGAGCTTTCTTTTAAAATCGAAGAAATGATTCAGTCGCTTTTGGTTTATGAAAATTCAAAAATTATAACACAAGTACGAAACAGAAACAGAACAGAAAAATGCATTGAAATTTATCTTTCATTATTCGAAAAAGAACGAAAAATGAATTATATCGAAAGTGCTTTTCTATTGTCTGAACAAACAAAATCGGTTGTTTTAAAAAAGCATCTTAAAAATATTGAAACGATTTCAAGAGAAGAAAAACTGATTTTGCAACAGCTTCAAAATTGGAATACCGCCATTCTGAAAGAACAGCAAAAATTAGAAGCGGCTAATATTTCTAAAATCAATGAAGCCGTTAAAAAACAGAATGAATTGATGCTGCTTTTGAAAACAAAGCAAAACAAAACCGATCAGAAAAAGAGTGCTGAATTGGACTTGGCTAAGTTATACGACAAACTGAAAAAAGACAATGCGGTATTACTGGAATATTTTTTTGGAAGTCATTGCATCTATAATTTCATTCTCGAAAACAAAAAAATCACACTGCACAAAATTGAAACAGCTGATAAGGAATTGCTTTCATTCATTGACTTTTTTAAAGATCCATCTGCAATTGCCAACAATCCTAAAAAGTATAATGCACTTGGAAATAAAATCTATCAGAAACTTCAAATTCCAAAAGTTGAAAAACATAAAAATTTGATTCTTGTTCCAGATGGAATTCTGTCTTTTCTGCCTTTTGAAGCTTTAATAAGCGAAACCTCAAACACAACCAATTTTACAAAAATGCATTATCTACTGGATAAGTTTGATGTTTCTTATAACAATTCTGCAGAATTATATTTGAACACAAATCCGCTTTCAAATGGCAAAAAGAATATTTTAGGCCTTTTTCCAATTTTCGAAAAAACCAATTATGAACTTCCTTTTTCGAAAAATGAATTGCAATCTATAAAACATAATTTTGACGGACAGTTTTTTGAGAATAAAAATGCCGATTTCTCAAACTTCAAAAACAGCGCATTAGGAAAATCGATTATACATCTCAGCACGCATGCCTCTTCGGGCAATCTGGAAACTCCGGCAAGCATCAAATTCTATGATCAAGAAGTTTTATTTTCTGAATTGTATAATTTACAGCTCAATCCTGATTTGGTTGTTCTGAGCGCTTGTGAAACCGGAATTGGAAAACTCTATAAAGGCGAAGGCGCTCTGAGCGTAGCAAGAGGTTTTCAGTTTGCGGGAGCACAAAATCTATTATTTTCTTTGTGGAATGTAAACGATTATACAACTTCTGTTTTCATGGATTATTTTTATAAAGAGGTAAAACATAATTCGTCTTTTGCACAGGCAACGGCAAATGCAAAAAGGGAGTTTTTAAAAGATGAAAACGTTCCAAATGCAAAAAAGTCACCTTATTATTGGAGTGCTTTTGTATATTATGGCACTCTTGAAAAGCCTGAAAAGCAAACCAATTATATCTTGTATATCATTAGTTTTTTGGCGGTAATTGGCTTATTTTTGGTTTTCAATCATTACAGGAATGGAAAATCTTCACGAAATTCTCAAAATAGAGAAGTACAAAAAAATAAAGTTTAAAATCACTAAAACCCAGCATTTGCAGATAAAAGCCAAAATAAACGGCATTTCTGGAAATTTCATTTTAGACACTGGCGCATCCAATACCTGCGTAGGCTTTGAGTGTATTGAACGCTTCGAACTTTCTGCTAAGAACTCTAAAACAAAAGCTTCTGGAGCAGGCGGAACTGGAATGACAACACAGATTTCCTCTCAAAATAAATTGCAGTTAGGAAGCTGGAAAAGCAAAGATTTCAGCATCGTAATTTTTGATCTTTCGCACGTAAATGAGGCTTTAGAATCTTTTAAAGCAAAAGCTGTTCATGGCATTATTGGCGCTGATGTTCTATTGGAAGGAAAAGCGATTATTGACTATTTTAATCATTATTTGTATTTGAAATAGAAATTCCAATCAAAAAAAATCCAAATTCCAAATAAAAAAGTCTTCATTAAAATGAAGACTTTTTAGCTTTATACTATTTCTTGATTATTAATTTCTATTTTCGAAACCGCATGTTTTTTCAACGAAAAATAAGCAACTACTGTACTCAACAACATTAAAACTCCACCTAAAATAAAAGGTGCTCCGGCAAACTTAAACGGCGCATCATCATGAGTGAAAAAGTAAAATGTATTGGCCATCATTGGCGGGCCAATAATTGAAGAAGCACTCATTAAACTGGTTAAAGTCCCTTGAATTTCTCCTTGTTCGCTTGGCGCTACTTTACTTGCTACAACAGATTGCAATGCTGGACCGGCAATTCCGCCAAGGCAATACGGAATTAAAAACACAAACATCATCCAGCTTTCTGTTGCAAAAGCAAATAATAGCATTCCGATTGTATATAAAGCTAAACCAATGTAAATGCTTTTCTCATTTCCGATTTTTGGATTGATGTAACGAACTAATCCTCCTTGCACTACGCCAACCAACAAACCGATTATTCCCAATGAAATTCCGATCATTCTCTCGTCCCAATTAAATTGATAGATGGTAAAGAAACTCCAATTGCTTTGCACCGCATGAGAACCCACATATAGTAAAAAAATGGCAACAATTAATCCGATTAATGTTGGGTGTTTTCTTAATCCTAAAATAGCTCCGATTGGATTGGCACGTTTCCAATCGAATGGTCTGCGGTTTTCTTTTTTAAGTGATTCAGGTAAAATGAAAAATCCATAAAGGAAATTCAGCATACACAAAACTGCGGCTGCGTAAAAAGGAACTCTAGAGCCATATTGACCTAAAAGTCCGCCAATAACTGGTCCGATTATAAATCCTAATCCGAAAGCGGCGCCTACTAATCCGAAGTTTTTAGCTCTGTTTTCAGCCGTACTAACATCGGCAATATAAGCGGAAGCAGTTGTAATACTCGCGCCTGTTATACCCGCGATAATTCTTCCAACAAAAAGCCAGATAATAGTTGGCGAAAATGCCAATAAAAGATAGTCTAAAGAAAATCCGAAAAGGGAAATTAAGATAATTGGTCTTCTTCCAAATTTATCACTTAAATTTCCAATAACGGGAGCAAATACAAACTGGGTTATCGCATACGCGAAAGTCAACCAACCGCCAATTTTTGCAGCTTCGCTGATGTCTCCGTGAATCAATTCTTCGATTAATTTTGGTATTACAGGAATAATAATTCCCCATCCTGTAATGTCTATTAACATGGTTATGAAAATAAAACCAATTGCTGCTGACTTATCTTTTTGTAGCATAATAATTTTTGTAAGGTGATGCAAATAAACGAAAAAGCTGACATTTTTTATATCATCTTTTTAATTCACAATGAAAAAAATCTAAAATTCCGATTTGAAGGACTTAGTATTGAATTATTAAAATTGGTGTATTTTTTCACGCAGATTTAAAAAAGATTTAAGCAGATACACGCTGATCTTTTACAATTAATCTGGTAAAATCTATTGAATCTGGGTGAAATATTTAAAAGAATCAATCAAAAAAATCCCAAATTCCAATTGAAGGAATCTGGGATTTTTCATTGTGAAATTCCGAATTCGGGCTCGGAATTTCACTATCAAAAATTAAAACTATTAATGAGTATGTTTAGGATTAAAACCATCTTCGCTTAATTCTGTTGGTGTATAATCGGCATGCATTTCTGCTTCGTAGTCGATTTTTTCACCTTTAGAGAATTTTCTAATGATTTTCTCCATAATATCATAGATTACAGGAACTACAATTAACGTAAGGAATAATGAAGAAATCAAACCTCCAATAATTACCCATGCCAATCCGTTTTTCCACTCAGCTCCCGCTCCAGATGCCAATGCAATTGGGAACATACCAAATACCATCGCAATTGTTGTCATCAAGATCGGACGTAAACGAGCGTGGTTGGCTTGAATCAAGGCATTTCTGATAGATTCTCCAGCCGCTCTACGCTGATTGGTATAATCCACAAGCATGATCGCATTCTTACACACCAGACCGATCAACATAATTACCCCCAAGATGGTAAAGATATTTAAGGTATTGTTTGTTAATGCCAGTGCAAATAAAACCCCAATGAACGAAAGCGGGATAGCAAATAATACGACAAACGGGTGAACGAAACTGTCATACAATCCAACCATTACAAGGTAAACCAAAATAATAGCGGCTAATAATGCAATTCCTAAAGTACCAAATCCTTCCGATTGGTTTTCTTGGTCACCACCCCAGATATAGTTAACTCCGGTTGGTTTTTGCAATTTATCTAATTTTGCCTGCCATTGCTGAACAATTGTTCCCGCTGGCACCCCAACGTTCTGACCTTGTACGGTTACAGAAGCAGTTTTATCTCTACGCTCTAATTTACTTGGTCCAGAACCTTCTGTAATTGTCGCGAATTGGTTTAATTTAATCTGCTGACCAGCATTGTTGATGAAAATCAAATTACTAACGTCTGTGATGTTTTTTCTATCAAATTCGTTGTATTTAATATTGATGTCATACTCGTATTCACCAGCTCTAAATTTACCGTCTGTGTTACCACTGTAAGCAGTCTGCATAGTTAAACCAACTGTTTGAAGTGTTAATCCTAACGCAGCCATTTTATCTCTGTCAACCTGAACGTTGATCTCAGGGTTTCCATCCTCAACTGTTAATTTAATCTCAGTTGTTCCAGGAATTGTACGCAATTCAGCTTCGGCAAGTTTAGCAAATTTCATGGCACTTTCTACGTTTGGACCAGTTACGATCAAACCTAAAGTAGCATCCTCAGCAGTACCTAAGATACCTACAGGAACTGTTTTTACTTTTGCTCCAACTAAAACTTTTTCCAATTTACGCTTCACTTTTGCTGCGTATACGTTGGCGTCATCTGTACGATCTTTTTGATCGATCATTTTAACGTCAATCTCTGCTTTGTAAGCTGTTGCTTGAGCTGCTCCTAAACCTTCACTGGTTTGACCAACTGTTGTAATCTGGCTGAAAACATATTTCTCTCCTTTTAAGAAAGCTTCTGCTTTTTGCGTCATAAAGTTTGTCTGCTCTAATGAAGCATCTTTTGGCATCTCAATTTGAACCAAGAACTCTCCACTATCAGATGATGCAAAGAACTCTCCTCCAATGTATCCGCCTCCCATTAACCAGAAGATCGTTCCAAAGAACATTACCACAATGGCAACCATTGTTTTAATATAGTGATCTAAACACCAATTTAATAAGTTCGATACCCAGTCAGTAAAACGAGTTAAGTAGCTTTCAAATCCAAGGATAATTCTTCCGAAAAGATTTTTACCTTCAATGTGCTCCAATTTTCCGAAACGTGATGATAACCATGGAATAATTGTAAATGAAGCCAATAATGAGAACATTGTAGAAATAATTACCGTAACACAGAATTGTGTAATAATGTTTGACACTAATCCTGTACTCATTGCAATCGGTAAGAACACCACCACAATTACTAAAGTAATCGAAGTTACGGTTGCACCAATTTCGGCAGTTCCATCATAAGCGGCACGAATTCGGCTTTTACCCATCTCCATGTGTCGGTAAATGTTTTCCAACACCACAATCGCGTCATCCACAAGAATACCAACCACAAGAGATAAACCAAGTAAAGACATTAAGTTAAGTGTGTAACCTAATAAATAGATTCCGATAAATGTAGCGATCAAAGACGCTGGAATAGATACCATTACGATCAATGAGTTTCGAATACTGTGCAAGAAGAACAACATTACGAATGCTACCAGAATAACCGCAATTAACAAGTCATGCACAACAGAATCGGCTGCTTCAAGAGTAAAGACTGTACTGTCTTTTGCTACTTCTAATTTTAATTGAGCCGATTTATAGTCGTTCTCTAAAGTTTTAATTGTTTTAATCAACTGCTCACTTACCGCAACGGCATTAGCATCTGATTGTTTTACAATTTGAAGTACAATCGCGCTTCTTTGATCTACACGCGCAATTTTTTCTGCAATTTTTTGAGTATCCTGAACATCTGCAATTTCTCCTAAACGAATTTGGATTCCGTTTTGAGAAGAAACTACTAAGTTTCTCAATTCTTCAACACTTTTATATTTACCCGCTAAACGGATTAAGATTTTTTGGTTACGAGTTTGGATGTTACCTGTAGGGAAATCCAAATTTGAACTCAAAATGGTCTGCTGCACTTGCGGAACAGAAAGTCCGTAACCTTGCATTTTTACTGCATCAAGGTTTACCTGAATCTCACGCTCTTGACCACCAATAATGTTTACCTGAGCAACCCCTTGCACACGAGATAAAACTGGAGCAATCTTTTTATCGATCAAATCGTAGAAAGCTGCTTCGTCCATTTTACCATTTGCACCAAGCGTCATAATTGGTAAATCACTCAAAGAGAATTTAGTCAATGATGGTGGATCTGCATCATCTGGAAGATCACTTAAAATGGCATTAATTTTACGCTGAGCATCGTTCATCGAAATATCAACATTCGCATTTGAAGTCAATGTGATCGATACAATCGAAAGACTCTCGTAAGATTTCGAGTCAATTTTCTTGATATTTTCCAAAGACGCAATCGCATCTTCAATTTTCTTTGTTACTGTATTTTCAACCTCACTTGGAGAAGCTCCAGGATAAACAGTTGAAACCGTAATTACGTTGGTTTCGAATTTTGGGATCAGCTCGTAGCCTAATTGGCTGTAACTGAACAATCCACCTAGTGTCAGAATTGTAAACAATACAATTACCAACGACGGACGTTTTATGGATATTTCGGCTAATTTCATATATTTTTTCTTTATGCTTTAAGCTGTAGGCAGTAGGCTTTAAGCTTTTAAATTGCTTATAGCCTATCGCTTAATGCTTATAGCCAAATAATTATTTAATAATTTCTACTGTATTTCCGTCTTGTAGGTTGATTTGACCAGTAACAATTACAGTTTCTCCGTCATTCAAACCATTGATGATTTCAACTTTATCTCCTAAAATTCTTCCAGCAACAACTTTTCTCAATTTAGCAACACCATTTTCCACAACAAAAATTTCGTTACTGCTCACACTTCCAACAAATGCATTTCTAGGAACCACTTTCAAGTTTTGTTTTTGGTTTTTAGCACCAAAGTTTGCAGTTCCGTACATACCTGCTTTTAGGTCGTTGTTAGCATTGTTTGTAATTTCAATTTCAACAGGGAAATTTAAAGAAGCATCTGCTTTTGCAGCGATAAAAGTAATTTTTCCGCTAAAAGATTTATCAGGATAAACACTCGCTGTAATGTCGACAGTTTGCCCTAATTTTAAACTAGCAACTTGAGTTTCGTTTACAGTAACATTCAATTTTAATTTAGAAACATTTACGATGTCAAATAAGGCTGTTGCTGGCATTCCAGCTAAAATAGAACCTGGCTCAATATATTTTTTGTTGATGTATCCGTTTATTGGCGCTTTTACTCTTGTATCTCCAACATTGATTTTTGCTTGAGTATAATTAGATTGAGCGTTAGTCAAAGCCAATTTTGCCTGATCTAATTGCTGTTTTGTAACACCGCCAGTTTTAAAAGCGTTTTCATATCTAGCATAATCAGATTTTGCATTTTGGTAAGCTGCTTCAGCTGCCTGAGCATTTACGTTGATAACGTCTCCTCTCACTGTTAAAAGAGTTTGTCCTACTTTTACATAGTCACCTTCTTTTACTAAAACACTAATTACTTTTCCAGATTTTTCAGCAGAGAAAGTCAATTCCTGAATTGGCACAAAGTTTCCATTAGCAGTAAAAGCCAAATTAACATCTTCTGTTTTTACTGTTGCTGCTTTTACAGAAACTGCTGCGTTTTTTTCTGCTACAATTGCAGTTTTCGCTTCGTTTTCTGCTTTGTTCTTATTTAAAATGTAGCTCACTCCAAAAAAAGCTACAATTATGATTACGACTGTTATAATTATTTTCTTCATTGTAATAATTTGTTATTTAGTAAGAGATTTAAGTTCGCCTTTTGATTTGATTAGAGATATTTCGGCAATTTTATAATTTAAAACCGCTCTTGTAAAGTTATTTTGAGCTTCAAGTGATGCGTTTTCTGCGTCTAGCAAATCGGTTAAAGATGCTAAACCTTGAAGGTAATTATTTTTGGTATTGCTTAGAATTTCTAACGCTAAACGCATATTCTCTCTCTGATTTTCAATTGTTACAAGATTATTATTAATCTGTGTCATTGCATTTCTATAATCTAAATCAAGAGAAAGTTTAGTGTCTTTAATATCTTCCTGAAGTTCTCTGATTTGAACATCAGCTTGTCTCACTTTTGCACGTGTTCCGAAACCTGTAAAGATTGGCACGTGTAAGTTTAAAGCAATAGCTGAGAAATCTGACCAATACACACCTTTTTCTGGTTTTGCAAACCAAGGCATTTCAGGTCCTTGTCCGATATAATTGTAACCTGCAGATAATGAAAGTGTAGGATAATAACCTGCTTCAACAGCTTTTTTATTGAATACTAAAAGTTCTTCTTGTTTTTTCAAAAGCAAATATTCTGTTCTGTTTTCAATATTTGGCTCTTGTGTTAAAGCAGCTGGCACAACTTCAAATTCTTCTTTTGGCATCACAATTTGAGTTTCTATAGGCATACCCATGTAAAACTTCAATGCATTTTCCTGTAACTCGATTTGATTTTTAACCTGCTGACGATCTGTATCAATGTTAGACAGTTTTACGATAATACGGTCTAAATCAATTTTTTTAGCCAAACCGTTATTAAACTGCCCTTGAACAATATCACGAACTTTTTGTGTATTTACATAGTTGCTATCTAAAAGGATAAGTCTTTCTCTTTGCACATAAACTGAATAATAGTTATTTGCAACTCTCTCAATAACTTGTTCTTCAGTTAACTGATCATTTATTTGATAAAACTCACGAGTCGTTTTTGCTGCTCTTAAACCTGTAAAAACAGACTGATCAAATAATGCCTGAGTCAAAGAAATCCCCGCAGTTGATGTCCATTTTTGGCCAAATGCTGCCTGAATCGTAGTTCCTGGTGCGCCAAATGCAGCTCCATCAATAACTGTTGTCTGAATTACCGGATTATATGTTAAATTCCCGTTTGCACTAATTTGCGGTAAGGCTCTCGAACGTATTTCCTGAATCTGATACTCACTATTTTCTACCTGAAGTTTTGCTTTTTTAGCATCGGCCTTATTTTGAAGCGCATAATTGACCGCGTCTTTCAGGGTTAAAGTGGTTTGTGCGTTGACAGAGAAGCCAATGGTGCACAAAAATATAAGAAGGATTCTTTTCATAAGTAGTTAAATATTTATTTTTAAATTTTGAGATAGTATCGTCATTTTCCGTCCTCGTTCAGAATAATGACGATTGAATATATTTGGATTAATTATTTATTCTTTTTAGCTGTTTTTCTAATTCTTCGACTCCTTTTTCAGTAGCCATTGCACGAGTATGATATTCTAATGCCTCAAGCTCGATTCTTTGTGCTTCGCTTTCAGAAACCGTATTTTCGTTTATATGAAAAACTAGTGTATAGTAAAACTTAACATAAACCTCCACATTCAAATCACTTCTGTAAAGCCCTTCGCGAATTCCTTTTTCGATGTTATCTCTAAAACACTGTGTACACTGATCGATTTCAAAAGAAAGGATATTTTGGTAAATCTCAGGGTAATGTTTTTTTAACTGATAAATTGGAGACGTGTCTGTATTATTTTTAAACATGTCGCGGAACATTTCTCTGATCTCAAAATTCTCATGAATAGCATTATAATTCTTCGCTATAATGGTATCCATAATTTCGTGAACTTGTCTATGAACCATTGAGGTACTTTCTTCAATCAAAACTTCCTTATTGCAGAAATATTTGTAAATCGTTTTTTTTGAAATACACATTTCACCTGCAATATCATCCATCGTAACACTCTTAAAACCAAGCTTCAAAAATAATTCACTTGCTTTTGCTATAATCTTCTCTTTCATTTTAAATTCTCGATTGCATCACAAATATACTTTGGAAACTAAAATTAAAAAAATAGTTTCCTTATTATTTGTAATAATTTTACATCAAATTATTGATTTGGTAAGATTTATATGCTAAATTCTAAATTTGCTATAAGTTTAATATCTTTACCTAAAGCACCTCCCGAAGCATGGTTGAAAGAACTGTAATCTAAACCAAAGTCCTCACGTTTGATATTTCCTTTGATTTCAAAAGCTACTTTCTTTTCTCCGTTATAAATATTTTCTCCCAGAAATTCAGCATCTAATTCAACTACTCTAGTAATATCTTTTATAGTTAAATCTCCTTTGAAAAAATTGATGTTCTGATTTATTTTTTGAAACGATGTCGATTTGAAACTGATGATCGGGTGCTCATCTTCTTCAAAAAAATCCTGAAGCTGTAAATAAGCATCTATAGATTGGAAACTTTCATTTTTGTTGTTGATGTCTAATGAGAATTCGACAGAAGCATCTTCAATTTCATTATCTTCAATATTCACATACCCATCAAATTTATTTGCATCTCCTCCCAAATAAGCAGTTCTTGATCGTCTCATTTTCAATAAAACATCTGACTGGCTAGAATCTAAGGTCCATTTTGTTTTCATAAATACTTGATTTAATTGATTTTACGAATCATTAAAACTTTTCATGGAAACTTTTACAGTGTTCTTGGTTTCCATTTTATCGCTGCAAATATAGACAGGAAACTTTGAATACCAAAAAAGTTTCCAAGTTTTTTGATTTTTTTTTAACATATTAGAAATGAGAAAGATTAAAAGCCCTTTTTAACGATCTATACGCTTTTAACATTTCATCTCCAGAAATTCATATTTGAATTGTATCTTTGGGGCTCGAAATCAGAATTCATTATGCACGATATAAGTCAGTACCAGGATTTTTTCATCAATTATCTACAAAGCCAAAACATACATAAAGAGCCTAAAAATCTTTACGAACCTATAGAATACATTTTAGGACTTGGCGGAAAACGTATCCGTCCCGTTTTAACATTAATGGCCGCAGAAGTTTTTGATACTGAGTACCAGACGGCACTTCCTGCAGCAATGGCAGTTGAAGTTTTTCATAACTTTTCGCTGGTTCATGATGATATTATGGATGATGCGCCTTTGAGAAGAGGGCAAATTACCGTGCACGAAAAATGGGATTTAAATACGGGAATTCTTTCTGGAGATGCCATGCTTATTTTGGCATATCAATATTTCGAACAATACGAACCAAGTGTTTTTAGAAACTTGGCCAAATTATTTAGCAAAACAGCTCTTGAAGTTTGCGAAGGACAGCAATGGGATGTAGATTTTGAGACTCGTAAAGATGTTACGATTCCTCAATACCTTAAAATGATTGAATACAAAACTGCTGTTTTGGTGGCGGCTGCCATGAAAATGGGTGCCATTGTTGCTAAAACTTCTGAAAAAGAAGCTGATTTAATTTATGATTTTGGATTAAATTTAGGTTTGGCTTTCCAACTTCAAGACGATTATCTAGATGCTTTTGGCGACCCAGAAACATTCGGAAAACAGGTTGGAGGAGATATTATAGAAAACAAAAAAACGTATTTATATCTGAAGGCTTTAGAATTTTCTTCTGATGAAAAAGCTTCTGAATTAGAAAAATTATTCACGCTTCAACTGGAAGATAATACAGAAAAAATAGCAACCGCTAAAGCTATTTTCAACGAATCTGGAGCATCAAAAGCCACGCAGGAAGCAATCGAAATGTACACTTTTAAAGCTTTTGAAACGTTAGAAAAAATGGAAATAAGCAATGAGAAGAAAAACGTTTTGAGAACTTTCGGAGAAAATTTAATGGGACGTAAAGTTTAAAAACTAGCAATTCAAAAATCAATTTCAATAACAAATTCTACAATCATAAATCAGTAATCTCAAATCTAAAATCATATGTTTGTAGCACCAACAAATACCGAATCATTATTAGCGCAGGCGCAAGCAGAGACTTTATATCTGAGTCTTATTGAACAGCTTAATAAAGATTTTAATTTAGCGAATGAAGGAATTGATTTTCCAATGAGCATTTCTCCAGATGAATTAAAAATCCAGCTTCACGAAAAAGTCTATAGAATGATTCAGTATAAATTTGCTGAATATTTAAATCTACTTTATATCATTGACGTTCCAGAAAATGAAATCAAACAACTTGATGGTTCTGATTTAGTCATTCTTGCTGAACAAGTTGCTTTCTTAATTTTAAAAAGAGAATGGCAGAAGGTTTGGTTTCGAAATTACTACAAGTAGTAAAGGTGCAAAGGTACAAAGTAGCAAAGCAACAAAGGCTTCCTTTCTTTGCGAACAGTTTCCTGATATTTTAGATAGAACTTTGAACCTTTGTTACTATGAACCTTTGAACCTCTAAAAATACACTCTCACAAAAGGCATAAATCCAGAGCCGTAAAGACTTTTATTAGGATCGTATAAAACATCGTAACGTGCTCCAATTGTTACATTTCCTGCTCTGTAACCTGCTCCTAAATATAAGGCTGTGTTCCAATAAGAATCGGAAAAACCTGGATGATAATAATTTTCTTCATAATCGGTATCAACCCTAACCTGTTCCAATTCAGCTGATAATTGGATTTCAGGAATTGGATTTACTAACCCTATAAGGCTTCCTCCCCAAACGAAAGATTCGTAATAATTTTTTTGATATAAATAGCCAAATTGAAGACCTGCTCCAACTGCTACAATTTCGTTAACATTGTAAATGGCACTTGGCATTACCGAGATATTGGTATATCCTGAACCAAATCCGAGACCTAAACCACCCCCAAATTGAACTTTATCCCAAAAATGGTTACTATTGTCAATGACATATTTTTGTTGTGCAATACTATAACTTGAAAATAAGACAGCCAAAATCACAAAAAAATATCTGCAATCGATTGAAAATTGAATTTTATTCATAGTTAACGTTTATTTTAACAAATTTTTACGTAAAAGTACGTAAAAAAAAGATTTAAATAAATGCGATTGTTGTACTTTTGCCTTTCTATATAACAAAAAAGTATATTCACTCATATTATGGATAGGTTTTCATTTTTAAACGCAGCGCATACTGAGTTTTTTGCACAATTATACGATCAATATTTAGTTAACCCAGACAGCGTTGAGCCTAGCTGGAGAAGTTTCTTTCAAGGTTTTGACTTTGGGCAAACGACTTATAATGACGAAAATCCAGTGCAAACGATCGTTGAGTACGTGACTAGCGATAACACAGATTACAGTCAGATTTCTGAAAAACTAAAGAAAGAATTTAACGTTCTTAAATTAATTGACGGATACCGTACGCGCGGGCATTTATTCACGAAAACAAATCCTGTTCGTGATCGTAGAACTTCATCTCCAACTTTGGATATTGAAAACTTCGGATTATCTACAGCAGATCTTTCAACTGTTTTTGACGCTGCTCAAACAATCGGAATGGCGCCTTCTTCATTGCAAGATATCGTAAATCGTCTAAAAACTATTTACTGCCAGCATATCGGTATTGAGTATATGTACATTAGAAATCCTAATGTTGTAAAATGGATTCAGGACAAATTAGCTGTAAATACAAATCAGCCTAATTTCTCTACAGAGGAAAAGAAAATAATCTTAAATAAATTAAACGAAGCCGTTTCTTTTGAGAACTTCCTTCACACTAAATATGTTGGACAAAAACGTTTCTCATTAGAAGGTGGAGAATCTATCATCCCAGCTCTTGACGCTTTAATTGAGCAAGCTGCAGAAAAAGGTGTTGAACAATTCGTAATGGGAATGGCTCACCGTGGTCGTTTGAACGTTTTGGCAAATATCTTCGGAAAATCTACTCAAGACATTTTTGGTGAGTTTGATGGAAAAGACTACGATCAAGAGTATTTTGACGGTGACGTAAAATACCACTTAGGTCTTACGGCAGACAGAAAAACAAGATCTGGAAAAAGCATCAATATCAATTTAGCGCCAAACCCTTCTCACTTAGAAACTGTTGGAGCGGTAATTGAAGGTATCACAAGAGCAAAACAAGAAAGACATTTCCCAGAAAATATTTCAAAAGTATTGCCAATCGCTGTTCACGGTGATGCGGCTATCGCTGGTCAAGGTATTTTGTATGAAATCATTCAAATGTCTTTATTGGACGGATACAAAACTGGCGGTACAATTCATATCGTAATCAACAACCAAGTTGGTTTTACAACAAACTATTTAGATGCTCGCTCATCTACTTACTGTACAGACGTTGCCAAAGTAACGCTTTCTCCAGTATTACACGTAAATGCTGACGATGCAGAAGCTGTTGTTCACGCGGTATCTTTTGCATTAGATTACAGAATGCAGTTTGGACGTGACGTATTTATCGATTTATTAGGATATAGAAAATACGGACATAACGAAGGTGATGAGCCACGTTTTACTCAGCCTGTTTTATACAAAATCATTGCTAAACATAAAAATCCAAGAGACATCTACGCAGAAAAATTACTTTCTGACGGTGTAATCGATGCTTCTTATGTAAATGCTTTAGAAAAACAATACAAATCTCAATTGGAGGAGAATTTAGAAGCTTCTCGTAAAAAAGATTTGACTATCATTACTCCATTCATGAAAAACGAATGGGAAGGTTTTGTTCAGGTTACAGACACGCAAATGCTTCAAAAAGTTGATACTTCTTATCCAAAAGAAAAATTAACTCAAATTGCAAATGCACTTTCTAATTTGCCTGAAGACAAAAAATTCATCAGTAAAATTCAAAAATTAATCAACGACAGAAAAACAATGTTCTTCGAAACTAATCTTTTAGATTGGGGTATGGCTGAGCATTTAGCATACGGATCTTTATTACAGGAAGGTTTTGATGTTCGTATTTCTGGACAAGACGTAGAAAGAGGAACTTTCTCTCATCGTCATGCTGTAGTTAAAGTTGAAGATTCTGAAGAAGAAGTAATCTTGATCAACAGCCTTGAAGACAAAAAAGGAAACTTTAATGTGTATAACTCTCACTTATCTGAGTATGGAGTTTTAGGTTTTGATTACGGATATGCATTGGCAAGTCCAAAAGCTTTAACCATTTGGGAAGCACAATTTGGAGATTTCTCAAACGGAGCTCAAATTATGATTGACCAATACATTTCTTGTGGTGAAGATAAATGGAACAACCAAAACGGTATCGTTCTTTTATTGCCTCACGGATACGAAGGACAAGGTGCTGAGCACTCTTCTGCAAGAATGGAGCGTTACTTACAGCTTTGCGCGAGACACAATATGTATGTGGCAGACTGTACAACGCCTGCTAACTTCTTCCACTTATTAAGAAGACAATTGAAAACAAATTTCCGTAAACCTCTTGTAGTATTTACTCCAAAAAGTTTACTACGTGATCCAAGATGCGTATCTCCAGTAGAAGATTTAGCAAATGGAAGTTTCCAAGAAACTATTGACGATACTACAGTTAACAAAAAAGATGTTAAAACATTAGTTTTCGTTACTGGTAAGTTCTACTATGATATTACTGCAGAAAGAGAAAACAACGGAAGAAAAGACGTTGCTGTTGTTCGTATCGAGCAATTATTTCCTTTCCCTGTTGAGCAGCTCAAGGAAATCATCGCACAATATCCAAATGCAGATGACTATGTTTGGGCTCAGGAAGAACCTAAAAACATGGGAGCTTACAGCTATATGTTAATGAACTTTGATCTAGTAAAATGGAGATTGGCTTCATTAAAAGCATATTCTGCTCCAGCATCAGGAAGTTATACACGTGCTAAACGCCGTCATGCTGATGCAATTAGAATGGTATTCGATAAAAATTTATTTAGATAATTAAAAAATAATTGTTTCAAGTTTCATGTTCCAAGTTTCAAGTCTAACACCCTGAAACATGAAACATGAAACGATAAAAACCTTAAACAAAAACAAGATGATTTTAGAAATGAAAGTCCCATCACCAGGGGAATCAATAAAAGAAGTTGAAATTGCAACTTGGTTAGTAAAAGACGGAGATTATGTAGAGAAAGATCAGGCTATTGCTGAAGTTGATTCAGATAAAGCTACTCTTGAATTGCCTGCTGAAATGAGCGGTGTAATTACACTAAAAGCTGAAGAAGGTGATACAGTTGCAGTAGGTGCTGTAGTTTGTTTAATTGATACAGATGCTGCTAAACCAGCAGGAAGCGGATCTGCAGCTCCAGCAGCAGAAGCTCCAAAAGCTGAGGCTCCTAAGGCTGAAGTAAAAGCAGAAGCTCCAAAAGCTGAGCCAGTTCAAGCTCCAGCTGCTACAAGCTATGCAACAGGAACTCCATCTCCAGCAGCAAGAAAAATATTAGACGAGAAAAATATTGCTCCAGCTTCTGTAACAGGAACTGGTAAAGGTGGCAGAATTACTAAAGACGATGCAGTAAATGCAACAGCTGTAGCTTCAATGGGAACTCCAACTGGAGGAAACCGTGGAACTGAGCGTACAAAATTATCTATGTTACGTCGTAAAGTAGCAGAAAGACTAGTTTCAGCTAAAAATGAAACAGCTATGCTTACTACTTTCAACGAAGTAAACATGACTCCAATCAACAATATTCGTAATGAATACAAAGATGCTTTCAAAGCTAAACATGGTGGTTTAGGTTTAGGTTTCATGTCATTCTTTACAAAAGCAGTTACAAGAGCACTTCAATTATATCCAGATGTAAACTCTATGATCGATGGAGATTACAAAGTAGGATACGATTTCTGTGATATCTCTATCGCTGTTTCTGGACCAAAAGGATTAATGGTTCCTGTTGTTCGTAACGCTGAGAATTTAACTTTCCGTGGAATTGAAGCTGAAATCAAAAGATTAGCTTTAAGAGCTCGTGATGGTCAAATTACAGTTGACGATATGACTGGAGGAACTTTCACAATCACTAACGGTGGTGTTTTTGGAAGTATGTTGTCTACTCCAATCATCAACCCTCCTCAATCAGGAATCTTAGGAATGCACAACATCATCGAGCGTCCGATTGCTGTAAACGGAAAAGTTGAAATTCACCCAATGATGTATGTGGCTCTTTCTTACGACCACAGAATCATCGACGGACGTGAGTCTGTTGGTTTCTTAGTTGCTGTAAAAGAAGCTTTAGAAAACCCATTAGAATTGTTAATGAATGGCGACGCTAAACGTGCTTTAGAATTGTAATTTTTAAATAATTTTCGACAATACAAAAGCCTGTTCTTTCATTAGAACAGGCTTTTTTTGCTTAAAATTAGCTTAAGATTAGCTTAAGATGTTAATTTTTTGAATTATTGAAAATTTTATCCTTTAAAAAATATTTTATTTAGAATAAATAAAAACAACTTGTTTGATTGCTCTCCAGCAATTAAATTTGCACTATCAAAATTAATTCTAAATAAAAATGAAATTAAAATTTACGATTTCTGTTTTAACTTTTTGTTTTTTCTTATTGATGGGCAATACAATCTCTGCACAAGAAAAAGCTACTATAAAAGGAAAAATATCTTTAAATAATAATGAATCTCCTGAGGGAATTTCTCTAGCTTTAAAAGGTACAAGATTTGGAACAACTACCGATGAAGAAGGTAACTACAAAATAAAAAATGTTAAGCCCGGAACTTATACCTTAAAAGTCTCAGCTGTTGGTTATAATGCTGCAGAAAAAAAGATTACAGTTTCTGAAGGACAGGAATTAACTGAAAATTTTAATATCTCATCAAACTCAGAAGAATTAACAGAGGTAGTCGTAAATGGACGTAAGAATCAATTTGTGCGCAAAGAGAATCAACAAGTTTCGAGATTGCCACTTAAAAATCTTGAAAACCCACAAGTATATACTACAATTACAAGCGAACTTTTAAAAGAGCAAGTAGTTACAAACCTTGATGATGCTCTTAAAAATGCTCCAGGATTAAATCCGTTATGGGCTTCTACAGGTCGTGGAGGTGATGGAGCAGGATATTTCTCTTTAAGAGGATTTGCTGTACAGCCAACAATGATTAATGGATTACCTGGTTTAACAAACGGAAGTTTAGATCCTGCAAACATCGATAAAATTGAAGTAATTAAAGGACCTTCTGGAACTTTATTCGGAAGTAGCCTTATTTCTTATGGTGGCTTAATCAATATGACCACTAAAAAACCTTACGACCGTTTTGGCGGAGAAGTAACATATACAGCTGGAAGCTACGGATTAAACCGCGTGACTGCTGATGTAAATACTCCATTAGACGAAGAACACAAAATTAACTTCCGTCTTAACACAGCTTATCACAGCGAAAACAGCTTTCAAGATGCCGGATATAGAAAATCTTTCTTCTTTGCTCCTTCATTATCTTATGAAGTAAATGACAGACTTTCATTTTTCATCAATACTGAATTCATGAAAAACGAAGCAACAAACCCAACTATGCTTTTCTTGGATAGAGGCGCTGCATTAAGAGTTCACAATATTGACGAATTGGGTTACGACAACAAACGTTCTTACACAAGTAACGAACTTGCAATTCAAACGCCATCTTACAGTCTTCAAGGACAAATGAACTATAAAATCTCTGACCAATGGACTTCTCAAACAGTAGTTTCTAGAGGTTCATCAAAATCTGAAGGATATTATACTTATTTATATGAAGGAACAAGATTTATTCCTGAAATTACTGAAGGAATTGTTTTAGGACGTTCTATGAATTACCAAAACTCTACAACTTTAACAACAGATATTCAACAGAATTTCATTGGAGATTTCAAAATTGGAAGTTTAAGAAATCGCATCGTTGCTGGTTTAGACTACTTCAATAGAGGACAAATCGATAACGGATCAGGCTATGTGGCAAACGGAAGAGTTTATATTGGAAATATGGATTTAGCAACTGTAAACCAATACGTATTCGGCATTACAGACCCAGACAAGTATATTACAACTGGTGACAATGGTAATTTGACAAAAGCTGGTTCAGATAAACTTTTAGCAGAAGCTGCAGCAAATAACAATAAAACAAAACAAGAAGTTTTTAGTGCTTATGTTTCTGATGTTATCAACATTACTCCTTCTCTTTCTGCAATGGGAAGTTTACGTGTAGACCGTTTTATGACAGCTGGAGATGTTACAACAAAAGCAGATGATTACAACCAAACTGCTTTTTCTCCAAAATTTGGTTTAGTGTACCAACCAATTATTGATAAGGTTTCGATTTTTGCAAACTATATGGACGGCTTTGCAAACTCTGCTCCAACAAGTGATATTTTACCCGACGGAAGTTCTAGCCCGAGAACTTTTAAACCAGAACACGCTAATCAATTTGAAATTGGAACAAAATTAAATGTTCTTAAAGACAAAGTATATGCAACATTCAGCTACTATGATATTCAAGTAAAAGATCAAGTGTACACAGTATATGGATCTAACGGTTCTATCAACACTCAAACTTCTTATCAAGACGGAGCTCAAAGAAACAAAGGTTTTGAAGCAGAAATCGTAGCAAGTCCAGTTGCTGGTTTAAACATTGTGGCAGGTTATAGCTACGTAGATGCAGTCTTAAATGCTGGAGATCCTTCTTTCGTAGGACGCAGACCAGAAAGCTCTGGACCAAGAAACTCTGCAAACTTCTGGGCAAGCTATAAATTCTTAGAAGGAGATTTACAAGGATTTGGTTTAGGTTTTGGAGGAAATTATGCTGACAAAAACTTAATAATGAACAGAAACGGCGTTGGTCAGTTTACAATACCATCTTACACTGTTTTAAATTCCTCTATTTTCTACGGAACAGAAAAATTCACATTGACTCTTAAACTAGACAACATAGCAAATGTTGATACTTATGATGGATGGTCAACTATACATCCAAGAAATATGAGAAGTGTTGCGGCAAGTTTCGCTTATAGATTCTAATAAACAACAAAACACCTTCCTTTATCGGAAGGTGTTTTTAAATTTTAATGATTATGATTACAATTGCCAGTCTTATCGTTTTCTTAGCTTTTTACACACTGTATTATACTTCTAAAAGAGCAGTGTTGTCGTATGATTTAGGTTTTGAAAAATGGATGCAGAAAAATCCAAAGCAAACCAAAATTATTGGATTAATACTTTTGCTTTCTGCTTATGCAATGTGGCTTTTTACACAATCATTGGGTTGTGGCACTTTGATGTTTTTTATTCAGCTGATGACTGTTGGAAGCCTAATCATTATTCTTACTCCTTTAAAAAAAATAAACAGCAAGTTACTTTTGGCCTTACTCATTTTTGTTGCTGTAACTGAACTTTATTACAACTAAAATCCACTTTAAAATATGCCAGCAAATCCAAAATATCTAAATCCTTCTTTTTGGCCTCGTTTTTCCAAAATTACTGCTGCAATTTTAGGAGGATACTTTGTTTCTGTTACTTTTCATTTGGCTTTAGCGGCTTGGTTTAGCCGAAAAGATGTGTTAATCACAATGGCTTTCAGCGGTTTTATTCTTTGGGTGGCATTAATGATTATTGCTTTCTTAGCGAAAAACGGCTGGAAAATCTGGGGAGTTTACATTTTGCTATCTCTACTTTTTTGTCTTTTCATTTATCTCGGTCAAACCTATAATACGGCACAATAATATTTATGAATAACCGTCATTACAATATCTATTTTCACACGCATACTGTCAGCGGAATCGTTATCAGCGTAGTTCTTTTTGTAATTTTCTTCGCTGGATCTTTTTCTTTTTTTAGAGATGAAATCATCAATTGGGAAAGAAGTGAATCTACAGCAATCACAAGAGAAATTCAATTAGATTACAATGATGCACTTCAGCATCTTGACAAAAAATATGTTTTGCACGGAAGAAATCTTACCATTTCTAAACCGTCTGTAGAAAATAGGGTTGCTGTATATATGGAAGGGACTAAAGATACCTTAGCTCCAAAAAAACAGCAAGCGGGAGAGTTCTTTTATCTAGACAATAAAAATTACAAAACCTACACTTACGAAGAGTCTTATTCATTAGGCGAACTTTTATACCGTCTTCATTTCTTGGCGCAAATTCCATATCCTGCGGGATATTATTTATCTGGATTTACCGCTTTATTTTTCCTATTCGCAATCATAACAGGAGTTTTATTGCATTGGAATAAAATTGTTTCTAACTTTTACATGTTCCGTCCGAAAGAAAAATTAAAAACGCTTTGGACAGATGCGCACACAGCTTTAGGAATGATTGGTTTACCATTTCAATTTGTATATGCGGTTACAGGAGCATTTTTTATGATTAAGCTTTTGATTGTAGCTCCAGCTGTAATGGCTCTTTACAAGGGAGATCAAGATAAATTATATAAAGAACTGGAATATACTGATCCAGATTATAAATTTGAAAATAAAAAATTGGCAAATCCATTTAACATTAACGAACTGGTTGCCAGAACTAAAAAGAACTGGGCTGATTTTGAAATTACTCGTGTTTTCATCCAAAATTATGGAGATGCCAATATGCATGTTTTGGTTGAGGGCGAACTTTTAAGCCATAAAAAATTTACAGGAATTGGAAAAGTAGTATACAGAGTTTCTGACGCAAAAGAAATTGCCAAAAAAGATCCAATTGCTCATACTAGTTATTTAGATGTTGTAAAAAATGTTTTGTACCGAATACATTTTGGAGATTATGGCGGATATGCCTTAAAAATTGTTAGTTTCCTTTTAGGAATTATAACTTGTTTTGTCATTATCTCTGGAGTTATGATTTGGCTTGTTGCCCGACAGAAAAACAATATGCCAGAAAAGAAAAGACGTTTTAACGCTGCTGTTGTTCGTATTTACTTGGCGATTTGTTTAAGCATGTATCCAATTACAGCTTTGGCTTTTATAGGAAGCAAAATTTTCTATCCTTTAAGCCAGTCTAATTTATATGCACTTTATTTTGGAGGTTGGCTCGTGCTGACGATTTTCTTTATCATTAAAAAAAATGACGCTTTCACCAACAAATTCTCTCTGATTTCAGGAAGTATTTTAGGATTCTTAATTCCAATTACAAATGGAATTGTTTCTGGAAATTGGTTTTGGAATTCTTTTATGGATAATAAATTTCAGATTTTCTTCATAGATGTTTTTTGGATTTTCCTTGCTGGAATTTCTTTATACACAGCGTATCATTTAAAACCTAAAAAAGCAGTTTCTTAATTTTTTGCCACTAAGACACGAAGGCGCTAAGTTTTTATTTAAAGCTACAGATTAGAAAAATGGAATGATTTTCTCTCGCAGATTTTGCAGATTAAGCAGATAAAAATATTAAAAAAATCTGCAAAATCTGCAAAATCTGCGGGAAACAAAATCTTTGCAACTTTGCGACTTTCCGAGATTTTTCTTTGACCAACACTTACCTAATAAACAAAATACTTTGGAAATATTTGCCCTATATAGATTTTGAGCATACTTTTACGCTTTTAATCAAAAAATGGGATTCAAAACCAAAATACGTTTTATACATAAATGGCTCGGATTAATTTCTGGGGTTATTGTTTTTATAGTCTGTATTACAGGTTGCATTTTCTGTTTTCATGATGAAATCAAAGACATTACCAGAAAAGAATGGCGTTTGGTTGAACCTCAAAACAAACCTTTTCTGCCACCATCTCAACTGCAGGAAAAAGCAAAAGAAGTCGTCCCTAATAACAAAGCCACCATGATTGCTTATTATGGAAAAAACAGATCGGCGATTGTTTATACTTATTCTGATGAGGGAAGTCTCTACTTATATTTCAATCCGTATACTGGGAAATATCTGAAATCTGAAAATCCAGAAACTGACTTTTTCATTATTGTAGAATACATTCATTTGTATCTCCTTCTACCCGATTATATCGGAAAGCATATTATTGGCGGAGCGACCATCATTTTTATTTTATTGCTCATTTCAGGAATCATACAATGGTGGCCAAAACGAAAAAGTGACATTAAAAGAAGTTTTACCATAAAATGGTCAGCAAAATGGCGACGCGTCAATTACGACTGGCATAATACTACAGGTTTTTACATTTCTATAATAGCCTTAATTTTAGCCATAACCGGACTTACTTTTACCTATGAATGGGTTGGCGACGGAATTTATAAATCTTTCAATTTTGGAGGAGACAAGGGTGTTGAAACAAAAACACCTATAATTGACACGACCTCTTTCAAAGCAAATTCGGTTACAGCAATTGACAAAGCATTTGCTCAAACTCAGAAACTGCAGCCAAAAGCAGAAATGTTTTTTATAATGATTCCGCAGAAAAAAGGCGATATTGTCAGCACAGGTGCTTATCCGCATACGTTACGCTATGATCAGCAGAGTAATTATTATTTTCATCCGTCAAGCGGAAAATTAATCCAAAGCCAAACTTTTGATGAAAAAAGCCTCGGACTGCAAGTTGTCGAAATGAATTACGGAATACACACGGGACAAGTTTTAGATCTTCCAGGAAAAATAATAGCTTTTACTGTGAGTTTAATTGCTGCCGCACTTCCTGTCAGCGGATTCATAATTTGGTTTGGAAGAAGTAGAAAATCTAAAAAAAGTAAAGCATAAAAAAACCGTCTCATTAAAAACGAAACGGTCTTTTTATAATTGATTTTTGAAATTATGACTAATTTCTGTTTGCCAAAGCATTTTTCTGTAAACTTTTAACTGAGCTTACTTTGTTGTCTACATAAGCAACTTCGCTTAAACTGTTTTCATTAAAGTAAATCCATTTTCCTGTTTTAACTCCGTCTGTGTATTCTCCAACGGTTTTTTTATTTCCTTTTTCGTCATAAGATACCCAGACACCGTCTAATTTACCGTCTTTAAAAAAGCCTTCTTGCTGCACTTTACCATTGTCATAGTAATACGTTGCTTTTACCTTATTCCCAGCAGCTTCTAATTCAGGCTTTCCTTCTTGTGCAACTACAATTCCAGAGAACAATATTGCAGCTAAAATTACACTCTTTTTCATATCTTTAGGTATTTAATGTTAAGAAATCTTTATCAAATATAGTTAATTGTTTACATTAAAAAAACTTTTGCTTAACAATTTGGTAACATAGATTAAAAACTTAACATTGGAAAAATGCATAAAATAAGAAAACCAGCGCTAAGGCACTGGTTTTACTGGTATTCTAGAAATATTTGAGTTTTACGATAACGTTGTAAATTTCGTAAATAAATTAGTTCAATAATGCGCTAAGTTGTTTATCTAGTTCAGGATCAGATGGTCTTGATGCATCAGATTTCACAATATTCCCTTGTGGGTCTATTAAGATAAATCGCGGAATTCCTGTCACACCATAATTCACAACAAACTCAGATTCCCAATCTTTATCTGCAAACAATTGAATGCCTCCCAATTTTTTATCGGTTACAAACTTTTTCCATTTTTCATTGTCTTTTGCTTTGTCAATAGAGATGCTTACAAATTCAATATTTTTTCCATGGTATTTCTCTTCAATTTTTTGCAAATACGGGATCTCAGCTCTGCAAGGCGCACACCAAGTAGCCCAAAGATCGATATAAACATATTTTCCTTTTAAATCAGAAAGCTTTGTTTTTCCTCCTTTAAAATTTTCGTAGTCAAATCCAGGAGACGGTTTTCCTACCATCTTATTTGCTTTAGAAACTCTTTCATACTCTTCGGCTGCATATTGGTGGAAACTTTCAAAACTGCGTTTTAGAGCTGTTTTAAATTCTGGAGCAAAATTTCCTTTTTCTAAACTCTCTGTATCTGCTTTTAATTTACTATCAAGCAAAGCAGTAAATTCGCCTGATTCTTTAGCAAAAGCATCTTTCTGAAAGCTTTCGTCTTTTAAAGCCTGTTGTGCCAAAAAATTACTTTCATCCACACCTTTACCTCTATATACAATCGTTTCATCAAATTCTTTGGCATTCATGGTTAAATTGAGTTCAGAATTTGGCTTTAAATATAAATTAGACGATTCTGTTCCATCGGAAAAAACATAGAATCCTTGAGGAGCATCAAAAGTAGCAGCAAAAATTTCTTTTTTATCAATTGGAATTACTTGCCTGAAATTATCTCTTCCTTTAATCACTAAAGTATCACTATTTCTATTGGCAATTTTAGCTGTGAACTTAATTGAATTTTTGCTTTGGGCAACAATATAAAGTGCATTGAAAATTACCAAACCTGCAACAAAAAGTTTTTTCATAGGTATTAATATTAGTTTTTAGATGAATCAAAACTAAAGAAATTAAAGCTTCGGATTTTTAGAATTAACAAAATATTTAAAATTATTCTGAATCAACTTATCACTTTACTATATTAATTTGAATTTTGTGTTTACTTTTGCAGTCTAAAATTTTGATTATGTATAGAAGTCATAATTGTGGCGAATTAAACGCTTCAAATATTAATACCGAAGTTACACTTGCGGGCTGGGTTCAAAAATCACGTGATAAAGGATTTATGAATTGGGTCGATTTACGCGACCGTTATGGAATCACACAGCTTATTTTCGACGAAAGTCGTACCGATAAAACTGTTTTTGAATTGGCCAAAACTTTGGGTCGTGAATTTGTAATTCAGGTAAAAGGAACTGTTATTGAGCGTGAAGCCAAAAACAAAAATATTTCAACTGGTGAAATCGAAATTTTAGTTTCTGAATTAACAATTTTGAATACTGCTCTTACTCCTCCATTTACAATCGAAGATGAAACTGACGGTGGAGAAGACATCAGAATGAAATATCGTTATTTGGATATTAGAAGAAATCCTGTAAAAAACAGTTTGTTATTCCGTCATAAAGTGGCAATGGAAGTTCGCAAATATCTTTCTGATCTGGATTTCTGCGAAGTTGAAACGCCTTACTTAATTAAATCTACTCCAGAAGGAGCAAGAGATTTCGTTGTGCCAAGCCGCATGAACGAAGGACAATTTTATGCATTGCCACAATCCCCACAGACTTTTAAACAATTATTGATGGTGGGTGGAATGGATAAATATTTCCAAATCGTAAAATGTTTCCGTGACGAAGATTTACGTGCAGACCGTCAGCCAGAGTTTACTCAGATTGACTGCGAAATGGCATTTGTAGAGCAAGAAGATATCTTGAATATTTTTGAAGGCTTGACAAGACATTTATTAAAAGAAATTAAAGGCATTGAAGTAGATAAATTCCCAAGAATCACATACGACTATGCCATGAAAACATACGGAAATGACAAACCGGACATTCGTTTCGGAATGAAATTTGGAGAACTGAACGAATTTTCACAACACAAAGAATTCCCTGTTTTTAATGTAGCTGAATTAGTTGTCGGAATCGCTGTTCCTGGAGCTGGAAATTACACTCGTAAAGAAATAGATGGGTTAATTGACTGGGTTAAACGTCCTCAAGTTGGAGCGTCTGGAATGGTTTACGTAAAATGTAACGAAGACGGAACTTACAAATCATCTGTAGATAAATTCTACGATCAGGATGATTTAGCAAATTGGGCAAAAGCAACGGAAGCAAATCCTGGTGATATGATTTTTGTTCTTTCTGGTCCAGCTAATAAAACTCGTGCACAGCTATCTGCTCTACGTATGGAATTGGCAACTCGTTTAGGATTGCGTAATCCTGAAGAATTTGCTCCATTATGGGTTGTAGATTTTCCATTGTTAGAGTTAGACGAAGAAAGCGGCCGTTACCATGCTATGCACCACCCTTTTACTTCGCCAAAACCAGAAGACATGGCTTTATTGGAAACAGAACCAGGAAAAGTTCGTGCAAATGCATACGATATGGTTTTGAATGGTAATGAAATTGGAGGTGGATCTATTCGTATTCACGATAAAGCAACGCAGCAATTAATGTTCAAATATTTAGGATTTACCGAAGAAGAAGCAAAAGCGCAATTCGGATTCTTAATGGATGCTTTTCAATTTGGAGCACCGCCTCACGGAGGGCTTGCTTTTGGTTTAGACAGACTTGTTGCTATCTTAGGAGGACAAGAAACCATTAGAGATTTCATTGCATTCCCTAAAAATAATTCTGGACGCGACGTCATGATCGATGCCCCAGCAGCAATTGACGATGCACAATTGAAAGAACTTCGTATAAAAGTTGACATTGCTTAAAAGCAGTAAAATAATCATAAAAAATAAAAAAGCTGTTGAAAATTCAGCGGCTTTTTTATTTTAACAAAATGTTAAGAAAAATCTTAAATGATAATTTTTTTAAATTATCATATTCTTACAGTTTTAATATTTTTATATTCTTACAATTAATGATTCGCAAATTATGCTATTTTATAAACAAATTGATGCAATAAACCGCGTAAAAACACTGTAAATCAATAATTTTTACAAAAAATTAACACGTATTTGTCTTTTGTATGATTTTATATGTTACATTTGTTTTATTATAAATTATTATTACAATTACAATGCGTACAGGTACAGTAAAATTTTTCAATGAATCTAAAGGTTATGGGTTCATTACAGACGAAGAAACAGGAAAGGACATCTTCGTTCACGCTTCAGGAATTAACGCGGAAGAATTACGCGAAGGTGACCGTGTAAGCTACGAAGAAGAAGAAGGAAGAAAAGGGAAAGTTGCTGCTAAAGTAGCAGTGATCTAAGAAAAATATAGCAATTATTTTTTTTTGCCTCTGAATGGTCTCAGAAGACGTCCCGAAAATATCGGGACGTTTTTTTTTACCCCAAATCTTAAAAAAATATTAAAATACCACCTTGTTATTTATAATGAATAAAAATTAGACATAAACGCCGTTTGGCACCCTACTTAAATCCTTTTTTAACTTGTGTTTTACAGACTTCCAAGTTATCTTTGTGGCTCATTTTTTAAGTATAAAATCAAAGTTTATGCAATCTGATCAATACAGTTACATTCCTATTTTAATGCAGTTTATTCTAGCTGTTGGTTTTGTGGTAGGAACAATCATCATTTCTGGGAAATTAGGACCAAAAAGATCCTCTGAAGTTAAAGATCAAAACTTCGAATGCGGTATCGAATCTGTTGGTAATGCCCGTATTCCTTTTTCTGTAAAATACTTCTTAGTTGCCATTTTGTTTGTATTGTTCGATGTAGAGGTTATTTTCCTTTATCCGTGGGCAGTAAACTTCAAAGACTTAGGAATTGAAGGAATGTTAAAAATGTTAGTTTTCATGTCTTTGCTTTTGGTTGGGTTCTTTTACATCATCAAAAAGAAAGCATTAGAGTGGGAATAACGATTTTAGATTTTAGATCTGAGATTTAAGATTTATCTAATTCTGAGATTTAAAATTTGAACTCAAAATTTAAAGTACTGATTTAAAAAATTGATTTTACTTTTTTAGAATTACAAAATCTAAAATCTAAAATCAGAAATCTAAAATAAAATGAGCGATTCAAAAGTAAATATGGTTGCACCGCCAGAAGGAGTTGTTGGCGAAGGTTTCTTCGCGACAAAACTTAATGATGTTGTTGGTTTAGCAAGAGCCAACTCATTATGGCCGCTTCCTTTCGCGACTTCATGCTGTGGTATCGAGTTCATGGCAACAATGGCATCTCACTATGACTTAGCTCGATTTGGTTCTGAGCGTGTGAGCTTCTCGCCAAGACAGGCAGATATGCTTTTAGTAATGGGAACTATTTCTAAAAAAATGGCGCCAATTTTAAGACAAGTATACGAGCAAATGTCTGAACCTCGCTGGGTAATTGCTGTTGGAGCCTGCGCTTCTTCAGGAGGTGTTTTCGACACATATTCTGTTCTTCAAGGAATTGATAAAGTTATTCCTGTTGACGTTTATGTGCCAGGATGCCCGCCAAGACCAGAACAAATTGTTGATGGAGTTATGAGACTTCAGGAATTGGTAAAAAGCGAATCGGTGAGACGAAGAAGCTCTCCAGAATACCAAGAATTATTAGCTTCATATAATATCTCATAAGATGGCCTTAGAAAACACCTTGATTCAAGACAAACTTGTAGAAACATTTAATAATGATGTTTTTAACTTTCAGCAAGAAAGAGATATTTTTTCTTTAGAAGCTTCGGCTGATAAAATTACAGCCTTGATTCTATTCCTTAAAAACGATCCAGAATTACGTTTTCATTTCTTAACAGATTTATGCGGAATTCACTATCCAGATAACGAAACAGAACGTCAGTTTGCGGTTGTTTACCATTTACACAACTGGTATGAAAACAAAAGATTAAAAATCAAAGTTTTCTTAAATGGTGAAAAACCAGAAATCAAATCGATTACCAATATTTTCTTGAGTTCAAACTGGATGGAAAGAGAAACTTACGATTTCTTTGGAGTTAACTTTATAGGACACCCTCAATTGAAACGTATTTTAAATATGGACGAAATGCAGTCTCACCCAATGAGAAAAGAATTCCCACTGGAAGACAGCGGAAGAACTGACAAGGACGACAGATTCTTTGGAAGAACAACATCAAATTGCTAAAAAATAATTCAACATTATAAAATGTCAGAACTATTATTACCACCAGAGCATCGTTATGCTAAAATAATTAAGGAGAGATTAAACGACGACGGAAGCGAACTTTCTGTACTGAATTTAGGTCCTACACACCCTGCCACACACGGTATTTTCCAAAATATCCTGCTGATGGATGGTGAAAAAATTCTTGAGGCTGAGCCAACGATTGGCTACATCCACAGAGCATTCGAAAAAATTGCCGAAAATCGTCCTTTTTATCAAATTACACCACTTACAGACCGTATGAACTATTGTTCATCTCCTATTAATAATATGGGATGGTGGATGACAGTAGAAAAACTATTAGGTATTGAAGTTCCTAAAAGAGCTCAGTATTTAAGAGTTATCGTTATGGAGCTGGCTCGTATTACAGACCACATTATTTGTAACGGGATTTTGGGTGTAGATACTGGTGCGTATACTGGTTTCTTATACGTTTTTCAATTTAGAGAGAAAATCTACGAAATCTACGAAGAAATTTGTGGAGCTCGTTTGACTACAAATATGGGAAGAATTGGTGGTTTTGAAAGAGACTGGTCTCCAGAAGTTTTCAAAAAACTAGACAAATTCCTAGAAGAATTCCCACCTGTTTGGCAAGAATTCCAAAATTTATTCGAGAGAAATAGAATTTTCCTTGATAGAACTGTAAACGTTGGTGCAATCACTGCTGAAAAAGCAATGGCTTACGGATTTACAGGTCCAAATTTACGTGCTGCTGGAGTCGATTACGACGTACGTGTTGCACAACCTTACTCATCTTACGAAGATTTCGATTTTATTGTTCCTGTTGGAAAATCAGGAGACACTTATGATCGTTTCTGTGTTCGTAATGCGGAAGTTTGGGAAAGTTTAAGCATTATTCGTCAGGCATTAGAAAAAATGCCTCCAGGAAACGAATACCACGCTGAAGTTCCAGATTACTACCTTCCTCCAAAAGAAGATGTTTACACTTCTATGGAATCTTTAATTTATCACTTTAAAATTGTAATGGGAGAAGTTCCTGTACCAGTTGCAGAAATCTACCATCCAGTAGAAGGAGGAAATGGAGAAATCGGTTTCTATTTAATAACAGACGGAAGTAGAACTCCATATAGATTACATTTCAGAAGACCTTGCTTTATTTATTATCAAGCATTCCCAGAAATGATTAAAGGTGCCATGCTTTCTGATGCAATTATCATTCTTTCAAGTTTGAACGTAATTGCAGGAGAATTAGACGCCTAAAAAATTTAGATTTTAGTTCCGATAGCTATTGGGAAGAATTTGAATTAAAAAATTTGTGCCTTTGCGCCTTTGTGGCAAAACAAGAATAAAATGGAAAGAAAACATTACAAACAAGAAATAAACATGACTGAGTCATTGATGAACCGCATCAATGAATTAATCAGTCATTATCCTGAGGGCAAACAAAAATCGGCTTTATTGCCTGTTTTGCACGAAGTTCAGGATGCACACAACAACTGGCTTAGTATTGAATTGCAAGATAAAGTTGCCGAGATTCTTCAGATAAAACCAATCGAGGTTTATGAAGTGGTTACTTTCTATACGATGTTCAACCAGAAGCCAATTGGTAAGTACATGTTTGAGTTCTGCCAGACTTCTTGTTGCTGCTTACGTGGTGCCGAAGATTTAATGGATTATACTTCTGAAAAATTGGGCATTAAAATGGGTGAAACAACTCCAGACGGAATGTTCACTATTGCCGGTGTAGAATGTTTAGGTGCTTGCGGATACGCTCCAATGATGCAATTGGGAGATTTCTACAAAGAAAAACTGACAGAAGAGAAAATTGATCAGATCATTGCTGATTGTAGAGAGGATAAAATAATATTACACGATAAATAAGATGTCACAAAAAATATTATTAGATAAAATCAATATTCCTGGAATTAAAACCTACGAAGTGTATCGCCAAAATGGCGGTTACGCTTCTGTAGAAAAAGCTTTAAAAACACTTACTCCAGATGAAGTTACTGAAGAAGTAAAAAAATCAGGATTACGTGGTCGTGGTGGTGCAGGTTTCCCTGCTGGAATGAAATGGAGCTTTATTGACAAAAAATCAGGAAGACCAAGACACTTAGTGTGTAATGCCGACGAATCTGAGCCTGGAACATTCAAAGATCGTTATTTGATGGAATTTATTCCTCACCTATTGATCGAAGGAATGATTACTTCAAGCTACGCTTTGGGCGCTAACCTATCATATATCTACATACGTGGAGAATATATGTGGGTTTTCAAAATCTTAGAAAGAGCAATCGCCGAAGCAAAAGCTGCCGGTTGGTTAGGAAAAAATATATTAGGTTCAGGTTATGACTTAGAACTTCACGTACACTGTGGAGCTGGAGCATATATCTGTGGAGAAGAAACAGCATTGATCGAATCATTGGAAGGTAAAAGAGGAAATCCTCGTATTAAACCACCTTTCCCAGCCGTTTCTGGTCTTTGGGCAAATCCAACTGTGGTAAACAACGTTGAAACTATTGCAACTGTGCCTTGGATTGTAAACAATTCTGGAGATGATTATGCTAAAATTGGAATTGGACGTTCTACAGGAACTAAATTAATTTCGGCTTCTGGACACATTAAAAATCCTGGTGTTTACGAAATAGAATTAGGTTTAAGCGTAGATGAGTTCATGAATTCTGACGAATATTTAGGAGGAATGTCTTCTGATCGTCCTTTAAAAGCATTTGTACCTGGAGGTTCATCTGTGCCAATCTTACCTGCTGATTTAATTTTCAAAACAGCAAACGGGGAAGATCGTTTAATGACTTACGAATCTCTTAGTGATGGTGGTTTTGCTACTGGATCTATGTTAGGTTCTGGAGGATTTATCGTGTATAATGACACAGCTTGTATCGTTAGAAACACTTGGAACTTTGCCCGTTTCTACCACCACGAATCTTGCGGACAATGTACGCCTTGCCGCGAAGGAACAGGATGGTTAGAAAAAATCTTATGGAGAATCGAAAATGGTCAAGGCCGTGAAGAAGATATCGAATTATTGTGGAGCATTCAAAGTAAAATTGAAGGAAACACAATCTGTCCACTTGGAGACGCAGCTTCTTGGCCAGTAGCAGCTGCAATTCGTCACTTTAGAGATGAGTTCGAATATCATGTTCGTTTCCCAGAAAAAATTAAAAATAGAGATCACTTTGTTGCCGAGCCTTTCTCACAAGTTAAGCATTTAGTTGGCAAACAAACAGTATAAAATAGTTTAAAGTTTCAAGTTTTTTTAGTTTCAAGTGAAAACCTGAAACCTGAAACCTGAAACTAAAAAAACAAAATAAGAGATGAAAGTAACCATAGACGGTCAAAGTATAGACGTAGAACCAGGAACAACGATCCTGCAGGCTGCACGTATGATTGGTGGAGATTTGGTGCCGCCAGCCATGTGCTATTACTCAAAATTAAAAGGCAGCGGAGGAAAATGTCGTTGTTGTTTAGTTGAAGTTTCTAAAGGAAGTGAAGCTGACCCAAGACCAATGCCAAAATTAATGGCATCTTGTGTAACAGGATGTATGGATGGAATGGAAGTAAACAGTAAATCTTCTGCCAGAGTTACCGAAGCGCGTAAATCTGTAACAGAGTTTTTATTGATTAACCACCCATTAGACTGCCCTATTTGTGATCAGGCGGGAGAATGTGATTTACAGAATTTAAGTTTTGAGCACGGAAATCCGAAATCACGTTACATTGAAGAAAAGAGAACATTTGAACCAGAAGATATTGGTCCAAATATCCAACTTCACATGAACCGTTGCATTTTATGCCAAAGATGTGTACAAGTTGCAGATCAATTGACAGACAACAGAGTTCACGGAGTATTAGATCGTGGTGATCACGCTAATATCTCAACTGGTATTTCTAAAGCTATCGATAATGAGTTCTCTGGAAACATGATTGATGTTTGTCCGGTTGGAGCTTTAACAGATAAAACTTTCCGTTTTAAATCAAGAGTTTGGTTTAACAAACCTTATAACGCACACAGAGAATGTACTACTCCAGGGTGTTGTGGTAAAACTACAGTTTGGATGTTTGGAGGAGAAATTCAGCGTGTAACGGGTCGTAAAGACGAGTACCATGAAGTTGAAGAATTTATTTGCAACAGCTGTCGTTTTGATCACAAAGATGTGAATGACTGGGTAATTGAAGGACCAAGAGAGTTTGAAAAAGACTCTGTAATCAACCAAAACAATTACACTCAAAAATTAGAGAAAGTTCAAATCGATACAGAAAAGAACATTCTTTTAGGTAGAGATATCGACCGTAAAAAGATTAGTATGGCAGCAATTCCATTAACTGATAAAGACCAAAAACAATAAGAAATGGAAAGTGCATTTATTATAGAAAAGAGTGTTGTTATTGTTGTCGTTTTTGCGGTAACAATGATTATGGCAATGTATTCTACTTGGGCAGAACGTAAAGTTGCTGCTTTTTTGCAAGACCGTGTTGGACCAAACCGAGCTGGATGGGGAGGTTTATTACAGCCACTTGCTGATGGTATGAAATTATTCTCAAAAGAAGAGTTTTTCCCAAATACGCCAAATAAATTTTTATTCGTTGTAGGTCCGGCAATTGCAATGAGTACAGCCTTGATGACAAGTGCTGTAATTCCGTGGGGAGATCGCTTGCATCTTTTTGGAAGAGACATTATTCTTCAAGCTACCGATGTAAATATTGCTTTATTATACATTTTTGGAGTTCTTTCTGTTGGAGTTTACGGCATTATGATTGGTGGATGGGCTTCTAACAATAAGTTCTCTTTGATGGGAGCTATCCGCGCAGCTTCTCAAATGGTTTCTTACGAGATTGCAATGGGATTATCAATAATTGCTTTATTGATGATGACAGGAACAATGAGCTTAAAAGAAATCTCATTACAGCAACAAGGAATGAACTGGAATGTTTTTTATCAGCCATTATCATTCTTAATTTTCTTAATCTGTTCATTTGCAGAAACCAACAGAACTCCTTTCGATTTAGCAGAATGTGAAAACGAATTAATTGGAGGTTACCATACAGAATATTCATCAATGAAAATGGGATTCTATTTATTTGCTGAATACGCAAGTATGTTTATCTCTTCTACTATTATTTCTGTTTTATTCTTTGGTGGATACAACTACCCAGGAATGCAATGGATGGTGGAAAATGTAGGAGTAAATGCAGCTAACTTATTAGGAATCGCGGCATTGTTCGTTAAAATATGTTTCTTCATATTCTTTTATATGTGGGTGCGTTGGACAATTCCAAGATTTAGATATGACCAATTAATGAACTTAGGCTGGAGAATTTTAATTCCGCTTTCGATTATTAATATCATGATTACAGGTGTTGTTATTTTAAGACACGATATTGCAGCAGCTTTAGGATTCTAAGAACCGTAATAAGCTTCAAATAAAAACAAAATAGATTTTGAATTTGATTGAATATCAAATTGTAAATCATAAACTATAATAGTAAAAATGTCAATAGAAACTATATCATTATCGGGTAGAAAAAAGGTGGTCTCAAATAAGGAGATGTCTTTTGTTGAGCGATTGTATCTTGTGGCGATTGTAAAAGGTTTAATCATTACTGTCAAACACCTTTTCAGAAAAAAAGTTACCATTCATTACCCAGAACAGGTTCGTGAAATGAGTCCGGTTTACCGTGGTCAGCACATGTTGAAACGCGATGAGCAAGGTCGCGAAAACTGTACTGCTTGCGGATTATGTGCATTATCATGTCCTGCTGAAGCAATCACTATGAAAGCTGCAGAACGTAAACCTGATGAAAAACACTTATATAGAGAAGAGAAATACGCTGAGATCTACGAAATCAATATGCTTCGTTGTATTTTCTGTGGTTTATGTGAAGAAGCTTGTCCAAAAGACGCTATTTACTTAACTGAGTCTAAAGTGTTAGTTCCTGCTAGTTACAACAGAGAAGATTTCATTTTCGGGAAAGATAAATTAGTAATGCCTTTAGAAATGGCTTTGAAAAATGCTCAACTTAAAAACGCGAACTAAATGATACATATTCCTGATTTTGCACACGCAACAACTATTCAAGTTATCTTTTGCTTTTTAGCGTTTATTACCGTTATTACTGCTTTCTTGACTATTTTCAGTAGAAACCCGATTCACTCGGCAATTTACTTAGTGATTTGTTTCTTTTCTATTGCTGGTCATTATTTACTATTAAATTCTCAGTTCTTAGCTGTTGTACATATAATAGTCTACTCCGGAGCTATTATGATTCTGTTCCTGTTTACCATCATGTTGATGAACCTGAACGAACAGCGAGAAGTTCACCGTCCTAGAATTACACGTTTAGGCGCTATTGTGTCTTTCTGTTTAATATTGATTGTTTTAATTGCAATCTTTATTAACTCAAAACCAATCGTTGGTGAGTACGATTCTACTGGAGAAGATTTCCAATCAATTAAAGTTTTAGGTAAAATCTTATTGGACGAATATATGGTTCCATTTGAATTTGCTTCGATCTTACTTTTGGTTGCTATGATTGGAACAGTTCTATTGTCTAAAAAAGAAAAATTAAATAAATAATGGGTAATATATTAAATCAAATAGGTATTGAAAACTACATCTTTTTGAGTGTTGTACTTTTCTGTATTGGTATTTTTGGTGTATTGTACAGACGAAATGCTATTATCGTTTTCATGTCTATCGAAATTATGTTGAATGCGGTAAACCTTTTATTTGTTGCTTTTTCAACTTATCATCAAGATGCGCAAGGACAAGTTTTTGTGTTCTTCTCGATGGCGGTTGCTGCAGCCGAAGTTGCGGTAGGATTGGCCATTTTAGTTTCTATCTTTAGAAATATCGGATCAATCAGTATCGATAATTTAAAAAATTTAAAAGGATAATCAGAAATGGATACCAATTTAGCTTTAATTTTAGTTTTAACTCCTTTACTAGGTTTTCTAGTAAATGTCTTTTTTGGAAAAAGCTTAGGAAAAACAGTTTCTGGTGCAATCGGAACTATTGCCGTAGCAATTTCTTTTGTAGTTTCTCTTTTACTTTTTAATCAAATAACTTCAACTGGAAAAGGAATTGAAGTTACTTTATTTGATTGGATACAAATTAGCAACTTAAAAATCAATCTTGGATTTTTATTAGATCAATTATCTATTCTTTGGTTACTTTTTGTAACTGGAATTGGATCTTTGATTCATTTATACTCTATCAGTTACATGCACGATGATGAAAATATGCACAAGTTTTTTGCGTATTTAAATCTATTCGTATTCTTCATGATTACGCTTGTAATTGGAAGTAACTTATTAGTTCTTTTCATCGGATGGGAAGGTGTTGGACTTTGCTCTTACCTATTAATTGGATTTTGGCATAAAAACCAAGATTACAATGATGCTGCAAAAAAAGCTTTCATCATGAACAGAATTGGAGATTTAGGTTTATTAATCGGAATGTTCATCATCGGATCGATGTTCTCTACATTAGATTATGCAACTTTAAAAACTGCAATTGCAGGAGCGACTAACTTAAATTTACCATTACTTTCTTTAGCTGCTTTATGTTTATTTATTGGAGCTTGCGGTAAATCTGCTCAAATTCCGTTATACACTTGGTTACCTGATGCGATGGCTGGTCCAACTCCAGTTTCTGCATTAATCCACGCGGCAACAATGGTTACCGCTGGTATTTTTATGGTAACAAGATTAAACTTTGTTTTTGACCTTGCAACAGATGTTCAATCTGTTATTGCAATTATCGGAGCAATCACTTCATTGGTTGCTGCTACAATTGGATTAGTTCAAAACGATATCAAAAAAGTATTGGCTTACTCTACAGTTTCTCAATTAGGATTGATGTTTTTAGCATTAGGATTTGGAGCTTATGAAGTAGCTGTTTTCCACGTAATCACTCACGCTTTCTTCAAAGCTTGTTTATTCTTAGGATCTGGATCTGTAATTCACGGATTACACGGAGAGCAAGATATGCGTAATATGGGAGGTTTGCGTAAAGCAATGCCAATCACATTCTGGACTATGTTAATTTCTTCATTAGCAATTTCTGGAGTTCCATTCTTTTCTGGATTCTTCTCTAAAGACGAAATTTTATTGACAGCATTCCACCACAGTATTTCATTATACGTTGTTGGATCGATTGCTTCAATCATGACAGCTTTCTATATGTTCCGTTTAATGTTCTTGACTTTCTTTAAAGAATTTAGAGGAACAGAAGAACAAAAACATCACTTACACGAAAGCGGTTCATTAATTACTATTCCGCTTATCATCTTAGCTATTTTAGCAACTTTTGGAGGATTGATCAGTTTACCTGGAAACAGCTGGCTAAATAGTTACCTTGCTCCTCTTTTCACAAAAGTAGCTGGCGAAGAACACCATTTAGGCACAACTGAATACACTTTGATGGGTGTTGCAGTTTTAGGTGGATTACTAGGAATTTTAATCGCTTACGTAAAATACTTTAAACAAGATAATGTTCCAGAATCTGATGAAAACATTACTGGTTTAAGCAAAGTTTTATATAACAAATATTATGTAGACGAAGTTTACGATGCAGTATTTGTTCAACCAATTAATAGTTTATCTAAATTCTTTAGAGATTATATCGAAACTGGATTATCTGCTCTTGTTTTTGGATTAGGTAAAATAGCAAACGAAATTGCTTTCCAAGGAAAAAAATTACAAACCGGAAGTATAGGATTATATCTATTTGTTTTTGTTTTAGGCCTTTGTGCAATTGTTTCCTATATATTTTTAGCTCAATAATATTATTACTATGAACGTTTCTACTATATTAATTATACTTTTAATTGGTGCATTTGCCACTTATTTTTCTGGTGACAAACTAGCTTCAAAAGTTGCTTTATTATTTAGTTTAGCAGCTTTAGGATGTTCAATTGTATTATTGAATAATTATAATGCTGGCGAAAATATCAGCGTAATCAACAGCTGGATCAATCAGCCAAAAATTTCTTTCGCTTTAAATGGTGACGGACTTGGGCTTGCAATGGTTTTATTAACCGCAGCATTAACTCCGATTATTATATTTTCTTCTTTCGGAAATGAATATAAAAATGCAAAAGGCTTTTATGGATTAATCTTGTTTATGGCTTTTGCTATGGCAGGAACTTTCTTAGCAGCTGACGGTCTTTTATACTATATCTTCTGGGAGCTAGCACTTATTCCAATCTACTTTATTGCTTTGATCTGGGGTAATGGCGATGCTGAAGAACGCAGAAAAGCAGTGGTTAAATTCTTTATTTACACACTTGCTGGTTCGTTGTTCATGTTAACCGCTTTTATTTACTTATACACAAAAGCTGGTTCTTTCTTAATTGAAGATTTATACAAAGTAAACTTATCTGCTTGCGAGCAATTCTGGGTTTTCTTGGCTTTCTTCTTAGCTTATGCTATTAAAATTCCAATTATTCCTTTCCATACTTGGCAAGCAAATGTGTACCAAAAAGCACCAACAGTTGGAACAATGCTTCTATCTGGTATCATGCTAAAAATGGGATTGTACAGTGTTCTACGTTGGCAATTGCCACTTGCACCAATCGCGGCTAAAGAATATATGCATATTTTTATTGCTTTAGGAATTGCTGGAGTTATTTACGGTTCTATCGTAGCTTTAAGACAAAAAGATTTAAAGAAATTATTAGCTTATTCTTCTCTTGCTCACGTTGGATTAATTGCTGCTGGATCTTACACTTTGACTCTTGACGGTTTTAGAGGATCAGTTATGCAAATGATTGCTCACGGTTTTGTTGTGGTAGGATTGTTCTTTGCTGCTGAAGTAATTTTTAGAAGATACGAAACTAGAGAAATTGGCGAAATGGGAGGAATCCGTGCACAATCTCCAAGATTCACTTCAATGTTTTTAATCTTAGTATTGGCTTCTGTTGCATTACCAAGCACATTTAACTTTGTTGGAGAGTTTACAGTATTATACAGTTTATCTCAAATCAACATCTGGTTTGCTATTCTTGGCGGTACTACTATTATTCTAGGAGCTTACTATATGTTAAGAATGTTCCAGCATGTAATGTTAGGAGAAACTAATTCTAAAGCTTTTGCAGATGTTACGCTTAACGAAGGAATTTCATTTGCTGTAATCATTGCAGTTTTATTATTCTTTGGTTTCTATCCAAAACCAATCACAGATTTGATTACACCAAGCTTGGAAAACATTTTACAAGTTATCAATAAGAACTAATATTTTAAACAAAAAATAAATTAGGATTTAAGCTTAAAAATTGAAATCCTAAATCAAAAAGATAAAAATGAATACATTAATAGCTATAACAGGATTGGGTATTTTCTGCCTATTGTTTGAAATTCTTAATTTAAGAAAGGCGATCGTTCCTATTACCATTTTGGGTTTATTAGGGGTATTGGCACTTAATTACTGTGAATTTGGAGCAGAACAAAGTTATTACAACAACATGATAGCAGTGAGTAAGTTTTCTACAGCTTTTTCATCATTGTTTATCGTTTTGACTATTTTCCTTGTAGCATTAAGCCATAATTTTTACCATAATCACCCAACGAAAATTTCTGATTATGTTGCTATTAAAGTTTTCTTACTAGCTGGAGCTGTAGCAATGGTTTCTTTTGGAAATTTAGCCATGTTCTTCTTAGGAATCGAAATTCTATCTATTGCTTTATATGTTTTAGCGGCAAGTGACCGTTTGAATATAAAGAGTAACGAAGCAGGTATGAAATATTTCTTAATGGGATCTTTTGCTTCTGGAATTATTTTATTCGGAATCTGCTTGATTTACGGAGCAATGGGAACTTTTGATATCAGTGAAATCCATGAGAGTGCTTTATCTGCAGAATTACCAATCTGGTTTCCTATTGGTTTAATTTTAATGATTATCGGAATGTTATTTAAAGTTGCAGCTGTTCCTTTCCACTTCTGGGCTCCAGACGTTTACGAAGGTTCTCCAGCTCTAACAACAGCTTTAATGAGTACTTTAGCAAAAGTAGTAGCTATTGCAACTCTATTTAAGCTAATCTCTGGCATGAATGTAATTGCTTCACTCGACAATCAAGATCTTTTACATACGTTTGAAGTTATTGTAGTTATCATTTCTATTGCTTCAATGTCTGTTGGTAATATCATGGCATTAAGACAAGTAAACGTAAAACGTATGCTTGCTTTCTCTGGAATTTCTCATGCAGGTTTCATGTTAATGACATTATTAACGGTTTCTGCTTCTGCTGGAGTTCTATTGTATTATACTACCGCATATGCATTGGCAGGGATCGCGGCTTTCAGTGTAATCTTATATGTTTGCAGAGATCATGATAATGAAGACATTACAAACTTCCATGGTTTAGGAAAAACAAATCCGCTATTAGCTGCAATCCTTACAGCCTCATTATTGTCAATGGCCGGAATTCCAATTTTCTCTGGATTCTTTGCCAAGTTATTCTTATTCGACCAAACCATTCAAGCAGGATATATTGGTTTAGTAATCGTTGCTGTAATCAACTCAATTATAAGTGTTGGATATTATTTTAAACTTATTATTGCAATGTATTCTAAAGAACCTAATCAAGAAAGAACAGGAAAACCATTCCTTATTTATGCTACAGCTGTGGTATCAATTGCTTTAAACATTGCATTAGGTTTATTCCCATCATTAGTTTTAGACTTATTGAAATAAGATAACCTCTTGATTTAAAATACTCGAAAATCCATTAAATTAATTTTTAATGGATTTTTTTTATGCCTTACATAAGAACAGAAATTCATGTTAAAAAATTCTTTGCAATAATTGCACTTCAAAAAATCTCCATATATTTGAGTTCAATTAAATGTATTAAAATATGAACTTTAATTCAAAAAATCCATTTTTAAACAGTAAGCGTTTTTCATCAAACGCTGAACCAAGGACAGAAGTACACCAAGCTCAGATTATTGACTACAATCAAGAAATGACGGTGTCTGGAACTATCAACAAAACAGCAATCTTATTCCTTATTTTGTGTGGTGCTGCTATGGTAACATGGTGGATGACTTTTAACGGAATAAATCCAATGTTGCCTACAATTGGCGGTGCTATTGTTGGTTTCATTTTAGTATTAGTTTCTTCGTTTAAACCGCAATTATCTCCTTACCTAGCTCCAGGATATGCCCTATTTGAAGGATTATTCATAGGAGGTATTTCTGCAATATTTGAATTAAAATTTCCTGGAATCGTAATTAATGCAGTTGGTGCAACTCTTGTTACTTTCTTGGTTTGTCTTGGTTTGTATAAATTTAGAATCGTTAAAGTTACAGAACAATTCAAATCTGTTGTCGTTGCGGCTACATTAGCAATTGCAACATATTATTTAATTTCTTGGGTTGTATCAATGTTTTCAAGCTGGACACCTGTTCATTATGGAAATTCTATGATGAGTATTGGTATAAGTGTTTTTGTTATCATCATTGCTGCTCTTAATCTTTTCTTGGATTTTGATTTAATTGAAAAAGGAGTAAGAGAAAAAATGCCAAAATTTATGGAATGGTATGGAGCAATGGGATTGATGATTACTTTGGTTTGGTTGTATATCGAATTCCTAAGACTTTTAACAAAAATTTCTAGTAGGGACTAACAGTCTCATTTAAATAATCCAAAAGCCTTTTTGAGTAAAATCAGAAAGGCTTTTTTTATTTCAACCCAATTATTTTTCTGATTCTAAAAATTAAAACTTTAAGAATAATCTTTTATTTAAAACACTAAAAGAATCTATTTCTTACAAAAAATGAAAATGTAATTTATGTAATAAAAAAAAATACAGATTCCCACTCCTTCTTTTTGCTTAAGGTTTAAAATTGTATAAAGCGAGAAAAATTCAGCATTCTTCATCTGATTTAGAATATGCAATAAATTACAATTAATGCAATTTATTACATTTTTAACATTTTAAAAGCTAAAAAATTTAACTATCCTCTTTTTTTTAGTAAAAAAATTATACTATTAAAAATTAATATATAATTTTGTGTAATCGATTACAATTAAACCACTTGGAATCGTAAGTAAAACCACTTACTTATTTTATTAACTATCTTAAACAAACCTTATGAAAAAAAACCTACTTTTCGTAGCTGTCTTTCTTATGACAGTTCAATTATGGGCTCAAACCATTCAGATTAATGAAGCTTCTGGCTGGCTGGAATCTGCTTTTGTAAAATGGCAACCAGTCAGCGGTGCCCAGACCTATAATGTGTATTATACGGGTAACGGATTTACAGACCAAAAAATAGATGACCAACTAATTAGAAGTTATGGCTCCTATTTTCGCGCTGATATTCCTGGACTTAAAGCTGGAAACTATACTGTAAAAGTAAAACCTGTAGTAAATGGTACCGAAGGAACAGGAGCAACGACAGGAAGCCTTACAGTGTCGGCACACGACAGAAATGGATTTGCATTTGAAGGCGGACGTGTTCCGGGAGGATACAAAGCAGACGGAACTCCAAAAGACAATGCCGTAATTCTTTACATTACGCAAAACACCAAAAATACCATTTCGATGAATATTACTGGGGCTAGTGCAAATCCTTGCATTGGTCTTCAAAATATTCTTTACGCGATTAAAAAAGGAAAAGATACACGTCCTTTTATCATTCGCTTAATTGGAAATATTACCGATATGAACGTTATGGAAGGTGGCGACGTGGTTATCGAAAACGCAAACAATGCTTCAAGTTACGTTACTTTTGAAGGTATTGGAGACGATGCGGTTGCAAATGGATGGGGAGTTAGATTGAAATCTGCTTCAAACATAGAAGTAAGTAATCTCGGATTTATGAACTGCAACAGTACTGCAGGGGATAACGTAGGAATGCAGCAGGACAATGACCATGTTTGGGTTCATAACTGCGATTTATTCTATGGAAATGCAGGAAGCGATGCTGACCAGATAAAAGGTGACGGTGCACTTGACAATAAAACTTCGACCTATATCACATTATCTTACAACCACTTTTGGGATAATGGAAAAGCAAGCCTTTTAGGTTTAAGCGAAGGAACAACTTCAGGACTGTACATCACGTATCACCATAACTGGTTTGATCACTCAGATTCTCGTCATCCTCGTGTACGTTATTATTCAGCGCATATTTATAACAATTATTATGATGGAGTCTCTAAATATGGAGCAGGATCAACTCTTGGCTCATCGCTTTTCATGGAAGGAAATTATTTTAGAAATAGCAAACACCCAATGCTGACTTCTTTACAAGGTTCTGATATTTGGGATGAAGCCAATCAAGTAAATAACGCTGGAACAATGGGAACATTCTCTGGTGAAGCTGGAGGAAGCATCAAAGCTTTCAACAATACTTTTGATGCTTCTAACGGAACAAATAATATGCGTTTTGTAGCTTATAATGATCCAAATCCGTTGTACAATATCTCTGGAAAAATAAGCTCTACAACAGATTTTGATGCTTATGTGGCTGCTACAAGGGGCGAAGTGGTAAGCAGTGCAGTAAAATCTAAATCGGGCGCTAATGTTTACAACAACTTTGATACCGATGCGAATTTATATGTAAAAAATTTAGTAATTGATAGTCCAGCAACAGCTAAAGCTAAAGCTACTCAATATGCAGGACGTGTTTCTGGAGGAGATTTAAAATGGACATTCAACAATGCTACAGATGATACTTCTTCTTTAGTTATTACAGCATTAAAAACTGCTCTTACAAACTATACTGGAACTTTAGTTGCTGTACAAGGAGAAGGAAATCCGCCTGCTGGAACGCAGACTTTAACTTTGACTTCCGCTTCAAACAACAATCAAACTGTTGCAAGCGGTACTGCAATTTCTTCAATCGTATTTACATGGGGAGGAGATGCAACCGACGCAACTGTTACAGGACTACCTGCTTCGGGATTGACTTTTGTAAAGAATACTACAGCAAAAACTATCACCATTTCAGGTACGCCAACTGCAACAGTTTCATACTCAATTGCAACTTCTGGAACTAGTGGTTCTCCAGCCACTGGCTTAGGAACTGTAACAGTTACTGCTGCTGGAAACCAAACTTTAACTTCAACAGGAAATAATAGTCAGACTGTTTCTTCTGGAACTGCTATCGCTTCAATCGTGTTTACTTGGGGCGGAAACGCTACAGATGCAACTGTAACAGGATTACCAGCTTCTGGTTTATCTTTTGTAAAAAATACAACTGCAAAAACCATAACTATTACAGGAACTCCAACTGCAAATGTTTCATACTCTGTAACAACTACAGGAACTGCGGGAACTCCTGTAACGACATCAGGAACTATTACGGTAACAACAGGTTCTACTGGCGGATCTGAAATTCATAACTTTACAACTTCTGGAAAGACAAGTACATTCTACTCTATTACAGGAAATATGAATTCAACACCAGGTTCTGTAACCTACAATGGATTAACTCTTACTGAGCGTCTAAAAATTGAAACAAGTACCTCCATAACATATACAACAGCTAGTGCATCTACCTTGACTTTGGTTTTCGATTCAAGTTTTACAGGAACTATTAAAGTAGACAACGTTTCATACACAGCATCTTCAGGTATTGTAACTGCATCAATCGGTGCAGGTTCTCACACTATCACAAAAGGTTCTGTAGCCAACCTATACTACATTAGTACAGTTTATAGTGGCAGCACTTTAAGAATGGCCACTGCAACTGAGACTACTGCAAAAGAAAGTACAGAAACACAAATAATTTTATACCCAAATCCTGTTTCGAGCACATTATACTTATCTGATCCAGAACAAAAAGTGCAAAAAGTACTTATCTACAATATCTCTGGAAATCTGGTAATTAATTCCGGGAACTCTACTAGTATCGATACAAGCGGTTTAATTCCTGGCACTTACCTAGCTAAAATTTATACTGTCGACGGATCATTTAATCAAACACTAATAAAAAAGTAAAACTAACTTAACGAAAAAGGCTTCCAAATTTGGAAGCCTTCTTCTTTTATATAATAACACAATTACAAATCAAATTTAATTCCCTGCGCTAATGGAAGATTTGTAGTATAATTGATTGTATTAGTTTGACGTCTCATATAAATTTTCCAAGCATCAGACCCTGATTCACGTCCGCCTCCAGTTTCTTTTTCACCACCAAAAGCTCCGCCAATTTCTGCTCCAGAAGTTCCGATATTTACGTTTGCAATTCCACAGTCTGAACCTGTAGCAGATAAAAATCTTTCTGCTTCACGCAAATTATTCGTCATAATTGCAGAAGACAATCCTTGTGCGACACCATTCTGAATTTCGATTGCATTCTCTACTTCGCCTGAATATTTAATTAAATATAAAACAGGTGCAAAAGTTTCATGCTGAACAATTTCAAATGAATTTTCAGCTTCAGCAATCGCAGGTTTAACATAACAGCCACTTTCATAACCTTGTCCAGAAAGCACTCCTCCTTCAACTAAAATTTTTCCGCCTTCGGCTACAACTTTACTTAAAGCCGCTGCATACATTTCCACAGCGTGAGTGTCAATTAGTGGTCCAACATGATTATTTTCGTCAAGCGGGTTTCCGATTCTTAACTGTTTGTAAGCTGCAACCAATGCATCTTTTACCTTATCATAAATACTTTCATGAATAATCAGTCTTCTAGTTGAAGTACAACGTTGTCCAGCCGTTCCAACAGCTCCGAAAACAGCTCCGATAACGGTCATTTTAATATCGGCATCAGGAGTCACAATAATAGCATTGTTTCCTCCAAGTTCTAATAATGATTTGCCTAATCTTCCTGCCACAGTCTGAGCAACAATTTTTCCCATTCTGGTTGAACCTGTCGCAGAAATAAGCGGAATTCGAGTATCAGCAGTCAATAACTCTCCTATTTTATAATCACCGTTTATTAAACATGAAATTCCTTCTGGAAGATTGTTTTCTTTAATAACCTGAGCTATAATATTCTGGCAAGCAATACCGCAAAGAGGTGTTTTTTCAGAAGGTTTCCAAACACAGACATCTCCAGAAATCCAAGCTAAAGCAGTATTCCAAGACCAAACTGCAACTGGAAAATTAAAGGCCGAAATGATTCCAACAATTCCCAACGGATGATATTGCTCATACATACGGTGTCCTGGTCTTTCAGAATGCATTGTTAATCCGTGAAGCTGACGAGATAAACCAACTGCAAAATCACAGATATCAATCATTTCCTGAACTTCTCCAAGACCCTCTTGAAATGATTTTCCCATTTCGTAAGAAACCAGTTTTCCAAGAGCTTCTTTATTTTGTCTCAATTTTTCTCCAAACTGACGTACAATTTCACCACGCTGTGGCGCAGGAATCAATCTAAAAGTTTTAAACGCTTCTGCAGCTGTCTGGATTGCTTTTTCATAATCTTCTGCTGTTGACATTTTTACCGAAGCAATTAATTTTCCGTCAACTGGCGAATAACTTTCTAGAATTTCTCCAGATGAAAAATTATTAATTCCTGTTGATGTTCCTTCATTTATTGTCTTGATGCCCAATTTTTCAAGAGCTTCCTTCATTCCAAATTGCGATGCTATTGTTGTCATTGTAACTTTTTTAGTTAAAATTGTTATATTTTTATGTAAAGATATTGTTTTCGAATTAATTTCTCATTGAAGTTAATTCATAAATGAAAGTAAATTTAAGTTTATTTTATAGTATTAACAGAAACAAAACTTCAATATTGAATTTATTTAATGAAATTTGCATTACTTAAAATTAAAAATATGACCTCTTACATTAGGCTTCTCCTTTGTTTTCTTTTAGTAACAACCAATACATTTTCTCAAAAAGCAAAATCCTCATTTCAAGTAGTTCCTTTAGGAATAAAAGGCGGAATTGACGAAAAAAATCTTTCCGCTTATTTAATAGCTCCATCAAAAACAACCGATTATATCTGTCTCGACGCTGGAACTGTAAATGCTGGAATAGAAAAAGCCATAGAAAAGAAAACGTTTAAAGTTTCTACAAGCGAAGTTCTAAGCAAATATATCAAAGGATATTTGATTTCCCACGCCCATTTGGATCATGTTTCGGGTTTAATTATAAACTCTCCAGCCGATTCTGCTAAAACGGTTTATGCAACGAATAAATGTATGGAAATGATGGAAAACCATTATTTCAACGATCAGACTTGGGCTAATTTTGGAGATGCAGGCCCTGGCTTTCCTCTAAAAAAATATCATTTTCAAACTTTGAATCTGGGAGAAGAAACTTCTTTAACTAATACCAAAATGACAGTTAAAGCTTTTTCTCTTAGCCATGTTAATCCGTTTGAGAGTACCGCTTTCTTAATTAAAAATGAGAATGACTATGCATTATATTTAGGAGACACAGGCCCTGATGAAGTAGAAAAAAGCAATAATCTTCGCGATTTATGGACAGCAGTTGCTCCATTGGTAAAAGAAAAGCAATTAAAAGGAATTTTTATTGAAGTTTCGTTTCCTAACGAACAGCCTGACAAATTTTTATTTGGTCATTTAACCCCAAATTATTTAATGAAAGAACTTCATGTCCTAGAGGATTTAGCAGGAAAAGGTTCTCTTGAAAACTTTAAAATTATCATCACACATTTGAAACCACCTGCAAAGAGTATTGCTAAAATAAAAGAGCAGTTAAAAGCTCAAAATGATTTAGGCTTGAAGATTATCTATCCTGAGCAAGGGAAAAAACTTGAATTATAGAAAATAAATTTGTAAGTTATTTTTTATATTTTAGCCCAAATAAATTATATTAAATGGAAATTGTTTGGTCAAAAAAAGCAAAATATAACTTTTACTCTATTCGAAATTATTTAGAATTATATTGGTCACCATTAATAGCAGAAAAATTTATTCTCGATGTATTAAGAGTAAATAAGTTATTAGAAAAAAAACCTCAAATAGGAAAATATAGGGATGATTTAGAATGCCGGGAAATAGTAATCTCAAAACATATTACTTTATATTATGCAATAAAAGAAAATCAAATAAAACTGATTGCTTTTTGGAATAATCGCCAACGGCCTTTAAATCCTCATGATTTGTAAATCTATATAAGTTTTTTACTTCTTAATTCTGCCAGCATTTCTTCATGAGTAATAAAATCTCCATTTTCGAGATCACGTTTACCCTGCTCGATTTCCTCTTTTAATTCTAATCTAAAGTTTTCTTCTGGAGAAAGAATTTTAGCAATAGAAAGCATTTCATCGGCAGAAAAAGTCTGAGTCTTTAACTTACGATAGAACGTTGGACTTGGAATACCAACTTGCTCAATAATATAGCTTTTTTTAAATGGTGATTTGTTCATTAAACTCTCAATATTATCGACAATATTTTTATATGCAATTATTTCTTGTATCATTTTTGATATATTTATGAGTTATTTGTAATACAAATATACTTCAAAAATGATACAATCTTCTTTTTTAGCGTTAAAAAAATAACCCAACAATCTTACAATAGTTGTTGGGTTATTTTTATATGTAATTAACCTTATTTCTTCGCTACAAACCTAGAATCAGTTTCCATAACAGTTCCGCAATTTTTACAAGTTCTTAATTCCTCTGAATTGTAGAAATGTTCAAAATGAGACAGAAAATCTTTCTCGATATTATGAAGTTCAAAATACACTTCGTACAATTTATGATTGCAATTGTCACAATGCCAAAGCAAACCATCTGTAAAACCTTGTCCGGCACGTTTACGCTCAATTACAAGTCCGATAGAGCCTTCTGAACGAACAGGAGAATGAGGGACTTTTGCTGGATGTAGATACATATCGCCCGCATTTAATTCCATTTCTTTACGCTGGCCATCTTCCTGAATGATAACCTTAATATTTCCTTCTAGCTGATAAAAAAGCTCTTCTGTTTCGTTATAATGATAATCTTTTCTTGCATTTGGTCCCGCCACAATCATTACAATATAATCTCCAGAATCTACGTAAAGATTTTTATTTCCAACTGGCGGTTTTAATAAATGACGGTTTTCGTCAATCCATTTAGTTAAGTTGAAAGGTTTTGCTATAGCCATTTTTATTCAAAATTTATGAAAAAGCTAAGGTAGTGAAAAGTATTCAGTCTCAGTCGCAGTTTTCAGTTTTACTGTGGCTGAATACTGCGACTGAGACTGAGTACTTATTTAAATTCTTTTATCAAATACACATAAACTGGAAGATGATCACTAAAACCTGCTTCACTAAGTGTATTTCGTAATGGATAACCTTTATATACACCTGAATTTTGAATAAGATAAGGTCTGCTGAAAATACCTGCTTTCCAAAAATTAAAACTCGAAAAATCCGATTTAACCAAAGAAGCAGTCATGATAATCTGGTCAAAAATATTCCAAGAGTCACGATACGCAATAGTTCCTAAACCTTTATTGGCAAGTTCTTCAAACGGATTAAAAACATCAAATTCCGCAACTTCTGTTTTTAAGCTCTTTGCTCCTAATCCAACTTTTATACTTTTATTAAATGGTCCGTCATTAAAATCTCCCATTGTTAATACTTTTGCCTGCGGATTAATATGTTGTAATGAATCGATAATTTTTCGGTTTAATTTTCCTGCAACTTCGCGGAATAAACTCGTAGCCTTTTCTCCACCCGATCTGGATGGCCAGTGATTAACGATAATATGTATTTCTTCATTTTCTAAAAATCCAGAAACCAAAAGCTGGTCTCTTGTAAAAACACGATTTTTGCTTTCTTTTTTAACTTCAATTTCATCGTCGACAACTTCTGTTTCTTCTTTTTGAGGAATTTCTTTTTTATAAATAATCAATGGAATATTCGAATAAGAAGTCGGTCTAAAATATTTTTTCTGATAAAGCAAAGCCACGTCAATACCACGTTTGTCTGGAGAATCAAAATGAATAATTCCTAAATCTAACGATTGCAGTTTCGGTTCTTTTATTAGATCTTCTAAAACACCTCGGTTTTCGATTTCTGCTCCACCAATTAAAGTGGGCGCATTTGAATTTTCTGGCGTTCCAATTTCAGATAAAACTCTTGCTAGGTTTTTTAATTTTTGCTGATATTTTTCTGTTGTCCAATGCTGTGCTCCATTTGGCGTCCATTCATCATCGTTTGTAAATATATCATCAACAGTATCATACAGGTTTTCGAAATTGTAAAAAGCTACTGTGTGTATTTTATACTTTTTGGATTGAGATTGCGTTTGAATTGAAAAAAATAGAACTATTAAAAAGGCTCTGAAAAAGTGCATTATTTAGTATTTTAAAAAACATTCCAATATTACTCTTTTTTATTTAATTGTAAGAAATTTCAAATAAATTTAAAATCTAAAATTTCTATATTTGTTTTTTCATACAAATGAAAAGAAGCAAATGATGATCATGAAAAACCTTTTAAATACTAAGAAGCCAAATATTCTGTTTCAACTCGCATTTCTTATTTTTGCTTTAGAATCATTCAACTGTCAATCTCAACAAAACATGATAACACCGCCTTATTTACAAAAAGGAGATACTGTAGCACTTTTAGCAACAGCAAGAAAAAATATCGATGACAACTTAAAACCAACAATAGATTTATTGCACAGCTGGGGTTTAGAAGCTGTAATCGGATCAACAATTGGTTTGGATTATCATCAATTGGCAGGAACAGATGAACAGAGAGCTGCCGATTTCCAAAAACAATTAGACAATCCAAATATTAAAGCAATTTGGTGCGTTCGAGGCGGATATGGCACTGTTAGAATGTTAGATTTATTAGATTTTACTAAATTCAAACAGCATCCAAAATGGGTCATTGGTTTTAGTGATGTAACCGTTCTCCATAATCATTTGAATACAATGGGTTATAAATCTATTCATGGTATCATGCCAGTAACAGTTCCCAGAGCAACTCCAGATGCTGTAAGCTCATTAAAAGCAGCTTTGTTTAACGAACCAATTTCTTACTCAATCAGCCCATCTCCAATGAACCGTTTAGGAAGTGCAACAGGTGAATTGGTTGGAGGTAATTTATCTATCCTATATAGTTTATTAGGATCTCCATCTGCAATTGACTGCAAGGATAAAATTTTATTTATAGAAGACTTAGATGAATATCTGTATCATATTGACCGTATGATGATGAATTTAAAACGCAACGGGTGCATTGAAAACCTTAAAGGAATTATCATTGGAGGCATGACGAGCATGAAAGACAATGAAGTGCCGTGGGGGAAAAATGCTTTGGAAATTATAGATGACGTAACCAAAAAATACAATATTCCGGTTATTTTTAATTTCCCAGCAGGACACATTAGAGACAACAGAGCTCTCATTATGGGAAATATCGTTACGATGGAAGTTACTGCTTCTGGAAGTACAGTTACTTTTAAAAAATAATACCACATCACTCCTTGTTTTAAGGAGATCTAAATACCACATAAAATCTCGCAAAGACGCGAAGTTGCAAAGTTTTTAATACTCTTTGTGCCTTCGCGTCTTTGCATGCAAAAAACTTGAAACTTGAAACCTGAAACAAAAAACAAAACCCATGGCAGAACATAATGATTTAGGAAAATTAGGCGAAGATCTCGCGGCTGCATATCTTGAAGAAAACGGATATTCAATTGTAGAACGAAACTTTGTTATCCAAAAAGCAGAAATAGATATTATTGCGCAAAAAGATTCCATTTTAGCCATTATTGAAGTTAAGACCCGTTCGAGTTTAGATTTCGGTTCTCCACAAGATTTTGTCAAGCAAAAAAAGATTCAATTACTCATTAAAGCAGTAAATGCCTACATAAACGATAGGGAAAAGGATTTTCAAGAAGATTTAGAAATCCGTTTTGACATCATTGCGGTCCATAAAAATGGGGAATCATTTGCAATTGAACATCTTACTGACGCTTTTTATCACTTTTAACATAATTTTTTATTGTTATAATTGTAACAATTTGTTTTTTTATTTATATTTGCAAAGAATTATAACATCGCAATGTTAAATTAACAAACCAACTCAACTGTTACCAAAAAAAAAAAAGAATTATGAAAACTGTTTCTTCTATTGTAGAAAACTACATTAAAACAAAACCATTTTTATTAAATGCCCTGTCTCTCGGAATTATTAACCTAACATCACTTTCGCGAAATATTATGACCGAATTAGAAAGTGAGTTTGGAAAAGAAGTAAAACAAGGCGCTGTAGTAATGTCTTTAAAACGACTGACGGAAGAACTAGATTTTAAACTGAACCACAAAATCAATAAAGTAATAAAAAATATAGGTGAAATCACCGTTCGTTCTGAACTTACAGATTACACTTTCGCAGCATCTGAAACTGTCTTAAACAAACAAGCAGATTTAATTTCGGATATTAACGCTTTATCGGATATTTTTTATACCTCATCTCGTGGAGTAAATGAAACCAATATTGTAGTAAGCAGCAGTGTAAATCATTTAGTTGAAAAACACTTTATGAGAGAAAAATTAATTCAGAAATTAGATAATTTAGCTTCTATTACTGTAAAATTACCTAAAGAAAACATTGTTGTTCCTGGTATTTACTATTTCATTTTCCAACGTTTGGCTTGGGAAGGAATTATCATTAACGAGGTAATTTCGACTTCAAATGAGTTTACCATTTTAGTTGGAGAAGATCAAGTTGATGTAGCGTTTAAAGTAATTAAAGACTTGAAAAACTAAATTAAATAAGATATTAAGAATCGTTTGATTCTTCTTATAACACAAAATCCTTTTATCTTTTTAATGAAAGATGAAAGGATTTTTCTTTGAGTAAAATAACGCCTAAGTATAATTCCATTTTTATCAAATAAGAATATTCTCAAAAGACAGTCCTAAAATAAATTTTATTTCTGCAAAAGCGTCAATATGACACTTACTTGCAAAAGGCCACTTTACACTGCATTTTACGTCTTTTATATAAAAAACTAACAAAAAATCCGAATTAAGTTTTTTTAAATATAATTTATTACGAATAATATTTTTATATATTTGCTAACGCATCAAAAACAAGAGAGATTTTTGACTGTACAGCCAAACTAATATTGAATTAAATTGTTTTGAAAGAAAGTGGCTTGTTAGAATTCAAATCAACACTACTTTTTTCAAATTGACGATACAATTATCTAACCAAAACCACAATAATGCCATTAAATCACTCTTCGGAGTGATTTTTTTTTTACAAATATCAGAAAGAGTAATTTAGAGCAAACCCAAAATTAGTATTCAATGTGATATCGTTTTTCATAACAGCAGGTTTAAATGCCAACCTTTCATCAACATTAAATTGCGATAAAGCAGCATCTATATTTGCGTCTATAATATTTAAAACATAGAATCCAACTATAAATAGAGCTGATAAATCTTTGTATCGTTGATATTCTTTTTGAGCAGTTGTCAATTGGCTTTCTGATAAACGTGCTAAAAATTCAGAATCGCTTTTTTTACCTTCAAGCCTATTTTTATATTCGTCTCTGTATAGATTATATTTTTTCTGATTATCAATATAAAAATAAGTGCTCGTGCCAATTGCCCCGTAAACTAAAGGAATCTTCCAATATTTCTTATTGTAAATTTGTCCTAAACCTGGTAAAACAGCCGAATAAAATGCTGCTTTTGCTGGACGAAGCGGGTCAATCGTTTCCGATTTTAAAGAATCTTTTAAAACGATTTTATCTTTTCCTTGAGCGAAGATTGTAGTGAATCCTAAAAATAAAAATAGGAGAATAAGCTGGTTCTGCATATAAAGTTGTCTTTGAAAATTTGACTCAAAGAAAACTTTTTAGTTCTAAGATTTTTCTTAAATAAAAGATAAAGAAAGCTTAATTTTTTATATACGTTTGCCACGAATTACACGAATTTTCACGAATTAAATTTAAGATTAGTGGAAATTCGTGTAATTCGTGGCAAACTTTATTTTACTCCTCAAACAACTCCATCAACTCCAAAGCTCGTTTAATTGACTTCACATTTTCAAAAGTCAATAATAAACGTAATCCGTTTACGGTTTGTTTTTCTTTCATTTTGCAAAGCGTCGCATGTTTTTGAACGAAGTTCAAGACATTTCTAAACTTCACCGATTGATAATAATCAGATTGCTGATCAGATACAAAATAGCCAATCATTTTACCTTGTTTCAAGACCAATTTCTCGATTCCAACTTTCGTTGCAATCCATTTGATTCTGATGCTGTTTAACAATGCAACAGCTTGTTTTGGCAATGGACCGAAACGGTCAATTAGTTTTTTCTCAAATTCCTGTAGACCAGCTTCGTCTTTTATAGCGCTCAATTCGTTATATAAAACCAAACGTTCCGAAACGTTATTGATATATTCATCTGGGAATAAAAGCTCAAAATCGGCATCAATTTGAATGTCTTTTACGTATTCTTTCGTGTCAATATCATTTTCCTCTGGATACAATTCTTTGAATTCGTTTTCCTTCAATTCTTCGATCGCTTCGTTCATGATTTTCTGATACGTATCAAAACCAATTTCATTGATGAAACCACTTTGTTCACCTCCTAATAAATCTCCTGCACCACGAATTTCAAGATCTTTCATGGCAATGTTGAAACCGCTTCCCAATTCGCTGAATTGCTCTAATGCCTGAATACGTTTTCTGGCATCTTCGGTCATCGATGAATATGGCGGACAGATGAAATAACAAAATGCCTTTTTGTTGCTTCTTCCTACTCGACCTCGCATTTGATGCAAATCTGAAAGTCCAAAATTGTTCGCATTATTGATGAAAATTGTATTCGCATTTGGAACGTCCAATCCGCTTTCGATAATTGTGGTTGCCACCAAAACATCAAAATCTCCATTCATGAAACCTAACATCAATTCTTCGAGTTTTGCTCCGTCCATTTGTCCGTGACCAATCCCGACTCTAGCATTTGGAACCAAACGCTGAATCATTCCTGCCACTTCTTTTATATTTTCAATTCTATTATTGATAAAGAAAACTTGTCCGTTTCTCTGAATTTCATACGAAATCGCGTCACGAATAATTTCTTCATTAAAACCAACCACATTCGTTTCAATCGGATAACGATTTGGTGGAGGCGTTGTAATTACCGATAAATCTCGAGCAGCCATTAACGAAAACTGTAAAGTTCTCGGAATTGGTGTTGCTGTCAAAGTCAAAGTATCGACATTGGCTGCAATAGTTTTCAGTTTATCTTTTACATTTACTCCAAATTTTTGTTCCTCATCAACAATCAATAAACCAAGATCTTTAAAAACCACATTTTTGTTTACTAACTGATGCGTTCCAATTACGATATCTAGTTTTCCTTCGGCTAAATCTTTTAAAGTCTGCGCTTTTTGTTTCGCAGTTCTAAATCTATTTAAATAGCCTATTGAAACCGGCATATCTTTCAATCGCTCAGAAAAAGTTCTATAATGCTGATACGCCAAAATGGTTGTCGGAACCAAAACGGCAACTTGTTTGCTATTGTCAACGGCTTTAAAAGCCGCACGAATGGCAACCTCTGTTTTTCCAAAACCAACATCACCACAAACCAAACGATCCATTGGGCGATCGCTTTCCATATCGGCTTTTACTTCTGCCGTCGATTTCATTTGATCTGGAGTATCTTCATAAATAAACGAACTTTCCAATTCGTTTTGAAGATAACTGTCTGGCGCAAACTGAAAACCTTTTTCCAAACGGCGTTTTGCATACAGCTGAATCAAGTTGAACGCAATATGTTTGACACGCGCTTTGGTTTTCTGTTTTAAAACCTTCCAGGCGTTCGATCCAAGTTTATAGATTTTCGGAGGCGTTCCGTCTTTTCCGTTGTATTTCGAGATTTTATGGAGCGAGTGAATGCTCACATACACAATATCATTATCGGCATAAACCAGTTTTATCGCTTCTTGCGTTTTGCCTTCAACTTGAATTTTCTGCAGTCCGCCAAACTTACCAATTCCATGATCGATATGCGTTACATAATCTCCTACAGAAAGCGCAGTTAATTCTTTTAAAGTGATATTTTGCTTTTTAGAATATCCATTTTTGATGTTGAATTTATGATAACGCTCAAAAATCTGATGATCGGTATAAGCCGTTATCTGATTTTCTTCATCAATAAAACCTTGGTATAAAGGCAATACAATGGTATGATATTGCTTTCTGATATTTTCTGAATTGGCTTCGTCTAAGCTTTCAAAAATATCGTGAAAACGTTTCGCCTGCGTTTCATTTGAACAAAACAGATAATTGACATATCCGTTAAAATGATTATCGCTCAAATTATTCAGCAATAAATCAAATTGTTTGTTGAAAGAAGGCTGAGGCTGAAGATGGAATTCGAATCTTTTAGTGGTTTTAAAAACTGGTCTTGAAGCCAATTCTACAACCGAAAAATCCAATGCTCGTTTTATAAATGACGCTTGATTTAAAAACAATTGCTCTGGCGTGGCATGTTTTATCTCTTTCGACAATTTCTCAAAAGCTTCTTCTGCTCTTGCAAATTGTTTATCTAATTGACTAAAAAGCCCTTCGGTATTTTGAATGAAAAGAACGGTTTTCTCTGCAATATAGTCTAAGAAACTTTCACGATTTTCCTGAAAAAGTTTATTCTCGACATTCGGGATAATCGTGATTTTTTTATGTGTTTCTACCGATAATTGTGTTTCAACATCAAAAGTTCTGATGCTGTCTACTTCATTTCCAAAAAACTCAATTCGATACGGATGATCATTTGAAAAAGAAAACACATCGACAATTCCTCCACGAACCGAAAATTCACCGGGTTCTGTGATGAAATCTACCCTTTTGAATTCATATTCGAATAAAACTTCGTTGATAAAATCAATTGAAATTTTATCATTCAAAGCCACTTTTAAAGTATTTTTATCTAGTTCTCTTCTGGTAACTACTTTTTCAAAAAGCGCTTCTGGATAGGTAACAATTACAGCCGGTTTTTTTCTAGAATTAATTCGATTTAAAACCTCAGCGCGAAGCAGAACATTGGCATTATCGGTTTCATCAATTTGATACGGACGTCGAAATGAAGCTGGATAAAACAATACATCTTGTTCTCCAATCATTTGTTCCAGATCGTTTAGGTAATACGCAGCTTCTTCTTTGTTGTCTAAAACAATCAAAAAAGGCAGTTCTGTTTTCCTAAAAACGGAACGGATAATAAATGAAACAGCAGATCCCAACAATCCGCTGATGTTCATTTTTACCTGATTTCCTTCCAGTAAACTTTTGGCAATCTGCTCTGCTTTTGGCAGATTATCGTATGTAGTATATAAGGCGTTTTTACTCAACTTTTGGTATATTTGGATCTATTGGCGGTGCCGAATTCGGAATCGCGCGTGTTGTATCTAACATTCTAAGGAAATCTTCTTCTCCTTCTTCTTTCGGGATTTTGGCTTTTTCGACAATTTTATCCATTTGTCTCTCCAGCGAAATCAGTTCTTTGTTGATTTCTTGTATTAAAAAAACCACTTTATCGTCTGGAATGTTATTTAAATGGATGAACAAATCCAGCATTCTAATTTTGGTAATCAAAATAGAAATACGGCTTTTAATCTGAGGCTGGTTAAACTGCGCCGGAATATTATTGTTTAAAGCCATCGCCTTTTTAGAAATAGCTGCCGATTTTTTCTGAAATGCACCAATTGTCTTTCTAGGCTTTTCTCCGATTTCTTTTATAAATTCACGCCACTCTGTCCAAGAATTCAATTGCGATTCTGAGATTTCATTGATTGGCTCATCTAGAAAAGTCCAGCCTTTATTTATATTATTAAAAATAGCTTCTTTCTTTTTCGCTTCTTTTGCATTTTCTGCAAGGCGTTTTTCATTTTCATTTTGGCAAGAAAATAACACAGTTGTCAAAAGCAGAAAAAGAGATATTTGGTATTTCATTGATAAAATATAGTTAGGCTGCAAAGTTACGAAGTAAATTTACAATTATGAATTCTGTTTTTTGCTAAAGATTCTATAAATCAAGGTTATTTTTTTGTCTTTTAATGGTAATTCGGATGATAATTTGAAATATTTCATTTGATGGTTTTTCCAATAAAATAGCGCTTTTTCACGGATTTACAAAAAGGCACAAAGACACACTCTTAAAAGAGAATAATATAACAAACAAACTTTTTAATTATTGAATTTATAATTTATCCTTTAAAAAAGCGCAAGTAATTGCGAAAACGTTATATTTGTGTCTCTAAAAAATCAGCAAAAAATGAATCCTAAAATATTGATCATTGGCGCCTGCGGTCAGATTGGAACAGAACTGACGCAAAAACTGCGTAAATTATACGGAACCGATAATGTCATCGCTTCTGATATTAGAAAATTAAATACTGATGTTGTTAATTCAGGCCCTTTTGAAGTGGTCAATGCTTTAGATTTTAATCAGATTGAGCATTTGGTTGAAGTGCATAAAATTACAGATGTATATCTGATGGCAGCACTTTTATCTGCAACTGCCGAAAAAAACCCAGCTTTTGCTTGGGATTTAAATATGAATTCGCTTTTTCATGTTTTGAATTTAGCGAAAGCAAAAAAAATTCAGAAGATTTTCTGGCCTTCAAGTATTGCAGTTTTTGGTCCAACAACTCCAAAAGAAAATACGCCTCAATACACTATAATGGAACCTTCTACGGTTTACGGAATCAGTAAACAATCTGGCGAAAGATGGTGCGAATATTACCATAATGTTTATGGCGTTGATGTTCGCAGTATTCGTTATCCAGGCCTAATCAGTTGGTCTACTCCTCCAGGCGGCGGAACTACAGATTATGCTGTTGATATTTTCTACAAGGCTATTGCCGATAAAAAATACGAGTGCTTTTTGTCTTCTGAAACTAAAATGCCAATGATGTATATGGATGATGCAATTGATGCAACTATTAATATCATGAAAGCACCAGCAGAAGAAATCAAAATACATTCTTCATATAATTTGGCCGCTATGAGTTTTACTCCAACTGAAATTGCTGCTGAAATAAAAAAACACATTCCAGAGTTTGAAATCACCTACAATCCAGATTTCCGTCAGAAAATTGCTGACAGCTGGCCAGCAAGTATTGATGATGCTGAAGCAAGAAAAGATTGGGGATGGAATCATAAATTTGATTTGGAAACTATGACAAAAGATATGCTGGAGCATTTGTCATAATCTAAAACTATAAAGATTTTAAAGCGTGTTATTTTTAGAATGACACGCTTTTTTTTGAATTTTATTGTAAGAAAAAAAATACTGATTGTATAATTTATGTACTTTTGATTGCGTTTAAACAATAATCAAGTTTATTCTAAAATCATCAATCAAATCACAACAAAAACATCAATCAAATGACAAATTCTTATCATCCTGTCGAGCAGAACAAAAGAACTGCAATTGTCGACATACTTCGGGGCTGGGCTATATTGGGTGTAGCCATTGGCAATTATCTGGACTTTTTATACATTGGTATAGAAAAAGAAATTAAACACGATGCTTTTTCTCAAGTGCTTCAATTTATTAACCGTTACTTTTTTGCTGCAAAATCTTGGACATTATTAACTCTTTTGTTTGGCTACGGATTTGCTATTTTAATTAACAATGTAGCCTCAAAAGGAAAAAATCCTGTCGCTTTTTTTGCATGGCGAATGGTTTTGCTATTTATTTTAGCTTTTATTAATTCTGCTTTTTGGCTTGGCGATATCTTAAAGGATTATGCCTTTCTTGGACTTGTATTATTGCTTTTTTACAAATGCTCTACCAAAACTTTAGCTATTATTTCTGCTGTAATTGTACTTACAGTTCCTTTCGTCATGGCTTATGTAAATGGCATTAAAATTGAACATCCTGCCATTGCAACAAATCCAGAATTTTTAAAACTGTATCATTCTGGAAATTGGATTGACTTTTTTAAGTTTAATCTGCTTGCTTCGTTTTACGAGCAGATAATTATTCCAGGTTATGCCATTACGGCTCATTATGTAATGCTGGGCTGTATGCTTTTTGGATTTATGCTTCAAAAACTAAACTTTTTCAATCGTTTAACAGAATTAAAGAGACTTTTAAAATCGGTCTGCATTACCAGTTTAGCTATAGCTATACTTATCGGAATCGGTTTTAACATTGCTATAATCTACAAAGCTCCTTTTTTAAAGATTTTCCATCCGCTATACTGGCTGGTGTTAAGCACGATGATATTTATCTCGACAGCAATCTGCCTCTTGTATATAAATGGCAAATTAAAAACGATTTTCAACTATTTTAGCGCAGGCGGAAAAATGACTTTAACCAATTATATGAGCCAAAATATATTGGCAGGTATAATTTTTTCTGGAATTGGATTGGGAATTGCAGATTCAATGCCGTATTGGTTTTACTTTATCCTCGCTATTTCTGTATTTATTATTCAACTATTCATTAGCAAATGGTGGCTTTCAAAATACAATTATGGCCCAATTGAATGGTTATGGAGGTCTGCTAGTTATAGAGAATGGGTTCCATTTAAAAAAGCACAACCAGAGGCTGTTACAGATATGAAAATGGTATAAAAAAACTTGGAATAAACTTGATAATAAAAACAAAAGCCCTTAAAATAAATTTAAGGGCTTTTTCTATATTCATAAAAGAGAAATTTACTTCACTTCAAAAACATTGTTCGTTTGTTTTACGTCAGCCATTAATCCGCTTGGATCAATAGTGATTTTTTTGATTGACGTTTTGTTTTTGTCAATTGTAAAACTATAGTTTTGTTGTGCCCAAGCCCAATCTTCTAGAACTGTTCTTTTTTCGTTCGGATTTGGATTTGGTTTAACAAAATTCATCATTCTTAACGGAATATAAAATATCTCAGATGTTCCGTCAGTGTATTCTACTTTTAAATCGATTGGCATTGGCATTCTTCCAATTCTTTCTAAAGAAATTGTTGTTTTTCCTGCATTATCAGCAACATCTTTAATTCCATAATCGATCGTGTTGGTTGTTTGTGTCCAATCAATCAAATACCAATCTAACTCAGCTCCAGAAACTCTTTCAGCTGTTCTTTTAATGTCGTTTGGAGTTGGGTGTTTGAATTTGAAATCGTTGAAATATCTTTTTAAAGTTGCATCAACATTCTCTTTTCCGATTACATATTCTAACTGAGAAAGGAAAAGACTTCCTTTGATGTAAGAAGAAATACTGTACGGACGGTTTTCGTCATAACGATCTCCATGAGTTGTCTGCGGCTGTTCTTTTCCAGAATTTACTAAACTGTAATATGCTTTATAATTTCCACCAAAAGGGTTTACTTCTTTTTTGTCTCCTTTTAATTCATTTAAAGCACTGTCTTCGATGTAAGTTGTAAAACCTTCATCCATCCAAGGGTGTTTTGATTCGTTTGAAGCCAGAATGTGCTGGAACCATGAGTGTCCTAATTCGTGCGTTGCTGTACCTAGAATTCCTTCTAGAGTTCCGTTTCCTAACATTAAAGTACACATTGCGTACTCCATTCCACCGTCTCCACCTTGAATAAATGAGTATTGTTTGTATGGATACGCCCCAACTCTTTGGTTGTAATATTCCATTACTGTAACCATCAACGGCTCTAACTGTTTCCAGTTTGCAGTTGTTTTTTCGTTGTTTTTGTAGAAGAAATGCAAATCAACATCGTTTGGTCCTTTTACAATATCATGAGTATATTCTTTATCGGCAGCCCAAGTAAAATCGTGAACATTTGGCGCAATAAAATGCCAAGTCAACGTTTTTGCTTTTTTAGGATATGTTACCGTTACGCCTGCATCTTGGTAACCGTGACCAATTGAATTTTTGTCTTGTAAATATCCAGAACCTCCAATTGTATAGTCTTTGTCAATAGTAATTTTTACATCAAAATTCCCCCAAACACCATGAAATTCTCTTGCGATGTAAGGATCTGCATGCCATCCTTCAAAATCAAATTCTGCTAATTTTGGATACCATTGTGACATAGAAAGTTCTACTCCTTCAGAATTGTTTCTTCCTGAACGACGAATCTGAACTGGAACTTGTCCGTCAAAATCTAATGTAAAAGTTGTTTTAGAATTTGGAAGGATTGGTTTTGCCAAAGTCACTTCTAGGATTGTTCCTGAAACTCTGGTTTGAGCCGTAACACCATCTTGTTTAAAGTTTGCGATTTTTAAATACCCAATTTCATTTGGCTTTAACGTTTCAATACGGCTTTGTTTTACTTCTTTTCCGTCAGCTTGTTTTACTTTGTTTACCATTCTTCCGTCTGGATCTTTAATAAAATGAAGACGCGCATCCATTTCGCTTCCTGGTTGAAAAGCATTTGGATATAAATGATAGAATACCTTTTTTAGAGTATCAGAAGAGTTGTTGGTATAAACCAATTCTTGTTTCCCTTTGTACTGATAGTTTTTTACATCCATCGAAACCTCCATTTTATAGTCAGCGTGCTGCTGCCAATATGGGGCGCTTTGTGCAAAAGTCGAATTAAAACCTAAGCTTAGGAAAGAAAGTAAAATAATTTTTCGCATGTTAATATGTAATAGAAAATGGAAGAGCTTTCGCCCTTCCATTGGATTAATAGTGTATTATTGTTTATTTTTTAGACATCTTTTCAGCCATTAATAAAGCATTATAAGCGTTTACCATCTTAGCTGTTTTTGATGATTCTACAGAAGAAACTGCTTTTGGGCTTTCACCTGGATTTTCGCTTTCACCCAAAACAACCATTGAAGGAAGAGCGACTCCAGAGTCCATTAAAATCTTTTTAACCTGAGCTGCTTTTAATTTTGGATAATAAGAACGAATTAATGCTGCAACACCTGCTGCATTTGGAGATGCCATTGATGTTCCTTGCAAATATTTGTATTTATTGTTTGGCACCGTTGCATAGATTTCTTCACCTGGAGCAAAAACGTCTACGTTGATTTTTCCGAAGTTCGAGAATGGAGCAACAACATTTTCTCCATACGATTTATTAATCGCTCCAATTGTGATTAAATTGTCTGCAAACTCTTTTACGTTGTCTTTAGAATCGTTCGGATAATTGATGTTTTTTGCTTCATCAATATTATAACCATCGTTACCTGCTGCATGAACAATTAAAACGTCTTTTTTAGCCGCATAGGCAATAGCATCATAAACCCATTGTTTGTGTGGAGAAAAGCTTTTTCCGAAACTTCCGTTGATTACTTTTGCTCCATTGTCTACTGCATAACGAATTGCCAAAGCAATATCTTTATCATACTCATCTCCGTCTGGAACGGCTCTAACGGTCAAAATTTCAACATTGTTTGCTACTCCGTCTCCACCTAAATTATTTCCTCTAACCTGAGCAATAATTCCTGCAACGTGAGTTCCGTGAAGTGCTTTTTCTTTATCTGGACCAAAAACTACATTATTACCATAATGGTTGTTTTTAATATCTTCAGGATTATCACCAACAATTTTTCTCCCGTCGTATTCTTTGTTCAAGTTGTAGTTTAATTGGTCGTCAACTTGTTCTTTGTATTCTGTGAAATCAGCTTCTGGATCAAAAGTTGGACCTGCATTTGTAAAAATCTGAGTCATAATTGCTTTACTTCTTGCCACTTTAGGGTCTGTTGAAGTAATAGCGCTTAAGTCTTCTATTTTGTATGTTGACTTATTAAGCTCTTTTTTAATGGTATTGTGAACCTCAAGCAAAAAGTCTACTTGCTGTTTATCTTTTAATGCTTTTTCATACTTCTCTGTATATTGCGCCAAAGCTGCTTTGTATTCTGGAGAACCATCATCAGCTTTTTTTACGATACGTGTCATTTCTAGGTTTTCGTGAACAGCATCTCCAAGAAAATTCCATCCGTGAACGTCATCGATAAATCCGTTTTTATCATCATCGATTCCGTTTCCTGGAATTTCTTTTTTATTCGTCCAGATCATTCCCTGCAAATCTTCGTGCTCGATATCGACACCAGAATCTACAACTCCTACAATTACTTTCTGCCCTTTTTTACCTTGCAGTAATTCAGCATAAGCTTTGTCAACACTCATTCCCGGAATAGAATCTTTTATTAAATCAAGATGGCTCCATCTTTTTAATTCATTTTCGCTAAGAGGCGCTTTTTTCACAACCGCCGCCGGCGCTGTAATAAACTCCTTTGAAGTAGAAACCTGCGCTTGAACTGTAGCGCTGCATCCTGCTAGAACAAGCAATGCAAAAGCAGATAATTTAAGAGGTTTTATATGACTCATGTATCTATAAATATAAGTAAAGTTAAAAGATGGGTCTAAATTATGCTTTTTTGTTACAAAAAACTAACTGTTAACAATGTGTTATGAAATTACCATATTTTTTTAAGTCTTAATTCTTTCGATACTACGAAATTTGATCCCAAAAATTTTATTCTCTACAGAAACCTTACTCACTCTCGATCTCATGCAGGATATTACAAAAATAAAAAACCGCCATAAAAATGACGGTTTTTCGATATTAGAAATTAATTAACATGTGTAGCACCCTTCAGTATATATATTTTACTCAATATAATCTAAAGGATCAACGTCATATCTTATAGGAGCCGGCCCACCGATTCCTCCTCTAACTTGTTTCAAGTGATCAGTTTCAAGTGCTACAACACCTAACTCATCAGCATTTTTAATAAAATCATCTAAATTCATAATGTAATAAAATTTATGTTTACCTACTCGTTAGCTTTTCGGTATTCGCTATATTTAGCAAATTTATAAGAATAAACTTACAAGTTTAAAAAGAAACTTTTTCTTATGTAAGCAAATGTTTTTTTAACATTTAAATGTTTATCACCAAGTCAATTTGGAAATTTAAACCAATTAAACCCTAAAATTAAAATTAGTTAAAACCAAAAAAATCCCATTTTTATTCAGTTGGAAAACGGGATTTTTTTTATTTGATTTTGCTACAAAATTTCTTCGCAAGTAAAAACATCTTTCAATCGAACACCTTTTTCGGTATGTTCAACAGTAATTATTTGATTGTGGGCATCGTGTTCCAGAAACAAATAATGATTGTTATCTGCAGCCAAATTCAAGAACTTTGATTTCTCCGGCATTGTCAGCAAAGGTCGCGTATCGTAACCCATAACATACGGCAACGGAATATGTCCCGCTGTTGCTAATAAATCAGCACAAAAAACAATCGTTTTATCTTGATATTTGATATAAGGAATCATCTGTTTCTCGGTGTGGCCATCGACATAATAGATGTCGAAATTTAATTCTTTAGAAAAACCAAAATCAGATTCGGGTCTTTCAATAAAATTCAGCTGACCGCTTTCCTGCATTGGCAGAATATTTTCAGACAAAAAAGAAGCTTTTTCTCTCGCATTAGGTTTTATCGCCCATTCCCAATGATTTTCGTTTGTCCAAAATTTAGCATTTTTAAAAGCTGGCTCATAACCTGTTCTGTCAGCATTCCATTGCACACTTCCTCCGCAGTGATCAAAATGAAGATGCGTCATAAAAACATCGGTAATATCATCTCGATTAAAACCATATTTTGCTAAAGATTTATCTAAAGAATGCGAACCCCAAAGCGAATAATACCCAAAAAACTTTTCAGATTGTTTATCGCCCATTCCTGTATCAATCAAAATAAGACGATTTCCGTCTTCGATCAATAAACATCGAGCAGCAATATCAATTAAATTATTAGCATCGGCAGGATTTGTCTTGTTCCAGATTGTCTTCGGAACAACACCAAACATTGCGCCTCCGTCTAATTTAAAATTTCCGGATTCTATTGGGTAAAGTTTCATGAGAATAATTTTCTAAAAGAACAAAGCTAGAAAATTCAAACTCCTTTTGCTAAATTTTAAAGTCAAAAAAACTTTTATTCTAAAGTTACAGAAGTGCTTCCCATTATTTCCTGCTTATCAAAGTAATTCACAAAATAAGTTCCCTTCTTAAACTGGTCAGCATTCAAAATTCCGTATGCATTTACCGATTTGCCTTGAAAATCTGTACTTACTATAAAACTGTAAACAAGCGCTTTATCATTACCAAACTCAATTAGCTTATTATCACCCAAAACAGTGTTTTTCTGATCTAAAACTTGAACATAAAAAACTCTTTTTCCTGTTTTTGCAACGGCATTTCCGTTAACAGTAAAACTAATTTTAAGTTTTTTTGTATTCTTTGCTTTCGTTGTTTCCAATTCGGCTCCAGAACTTTTTTCACGAAGCGCAACTGCTTTAAAATTGCTTAGATACAATTTTGAAGCGTCCTTTAAAGTCGATTCTAACTTTTTTTGTTTAGAAACCAAAGTGTCATTTTCTAACTTTTGTTTATACATGACAACATTCTGGGTTTCGATTTCGGTCAATAAATTTTTATTTTGAGATTTCAGTTTTTTAATTTCCTGAACTCTGTTTTCTAATGACGCATTCAAATCTGAAAGCTGATTTCTATAAACTCTAATCTGCTCCGCCGATGGATTATTAGAAGCTTTAATAATTGCGACTAAGTTCTCAACATTTTTACGCTCTAACTCTAATTCTTTAGATAAAGCTGTTTTTTCTAAAATAGCCTGATCGTATGCATTTTTTAATGTATTTAGAGAATCCAAAATATTCTTTTGCTCACTTGTTTCCTTACTTTCAAATGAGATGGTATTGGCAATACTTTCCTCTTTTACTTCGCTATTATTCTTATCAGGTTCACTGCTAAAAACCCAGACCACAGCACCTACTCCTAAAACAAAAATTATAGCAAACATGGGTTTAAACCACTTTATTTCATTTTGTTTTTTCATAATTACTCCAAATTTTTTGCAAAAATAATTGAATAAAAAATGGCTTTAATCAGTAGAAATACTTGTTTTTTAACATTTAGGAGCGATATTTGCAGCTTAATTCTAAAAAAAGGATTTCTTTTAAATTTTAGAACTGTTTTTAAGATCGATTTTGGCAAAATAAGTATTATCTATTTTCTCATTTGTTATAATAATGTGAACCGTTATGGAAAAAGGTTTTTAAGTCGTATCTTTGCAGACAATTTCTATTTAACATTGAAAATTAGCACTTTAAATCTGTAATATTTTTTATACAGAAATAAAAAGTCATTAAAAACAAACATCTAAGAACCATGATAAAAGTTTCTGATACTGCCAAAAAGAAAATCATCGACTTAATGAAAGACGACGGTTTTGATGCTGCGCACGACTACGTAAGAGTTGGTGTTAAAAGCGGCGGATGCTCTGGTTTATCTTATGAGTTAAAATTTGATAAAACCAAAAACGACGACGACAAAATATTTGTAGACAACGATATATCTATTGCTGTTGAAAAAAAATCATTCCTTTATTTAGCTGGAACAATCTTGGAATTTTCTGGCGGATTAAACGGAAAAGGATTTGTTTTCAATAATCCTAACGCGAGCAGAACTTGCGGATGCGGAGAATCATTTTCTCTTTAGTCAAAAGCTGAAAGTTCTCAAGTCGCTAAGACTTCTATTAACTTTCGAATTTTAGACTTCAAAACATTAGACAACAACAAAAATAATGAGCAAATACACCGAAGACGATTTAAAGATCGAACTGGAAACTAAAGAATATGAGTACGGATTTTATACCAATATAGAATCTGAAACTTTCCCTATTGGCTTAAACGAAGAAATTGTAAGAGCTATTTCTCTTAAAAAAGAAGAACCTGAATGGATGACCGAATGGCGTATTGAAGCTTTCCGCGCTTGGAAAGAAATGATCGAGCCAGAATGGGCAAATGTAAGTTATGAAAAACCAGATTTTCAGGCAATTTCATATTATTCAGCTCCAAAACAAGTAGATCCTAATAAAACTCTAGACGATGTTGATCCAGAATTATTAGAGATGTACAAAAAGTTAGGAATTTCTATCGACGAACAGAAAAAAATGAACAATATCGCAATGGATATTGTAGTCGATTCTGTTTCGGTAGCCACAACTTTCAAAAAAACTTTAGCAGAAAAAGGAATTATTTTTTGTCCGATTTCTGAAGCTATTAAAGAACATCCTGAATTAGTTAAAAAATATTTAGGAACTGTTGTACCTCAAAAAGATAACTTCTATGCAGCATTAAACTCAGCAGTTTTCTCTGACGGAAGTTTCTGTTATATTCCAAAAGGCGTAAAATGCCCAATGGAACTTTCAACGTATTTCAGAATCAACCAAGCAGGAACTGGACAATTCGAAAGAACTCTAGTTATTGCAGATGAAGGAAGCTACGTTTCTTACCTTGAAGGATGTACTGCTCCAAGCCGTGACGAAAATCAATTGCACGCTGCCGTAGTTGAATTGATCGCTTTGGATGATGCTGAAATTAAATATTCAACCGTTCAAAACTGGTTCCCTGGAAATAAAGAAGGAAAAGGTGGAGTTTACAACTTTGTAACCAAAAGAGGTTTATGCGAAACAAACGCTAAAATTTCTTGGACACAGGTTGAAACAGGTTCTGCTGTAACTTGGAAATATCCTTCTTGCGTCTTAAAAGGAGATAATTCAGTAGGAGAATTTTATTCTATCGCTGTAACCAATAATTTCCAACAAGCTGATACTGGAACAAAAATGATCCATTTAGGAAAAAACACTAAATCGACTATTATTTCTAAAGGTATTTCGGCTGGAAAATCTCAAAACAGCTACCGTGGTTTAGTGCAAATCTCGCCAAGAGCAGAGAATGCAAGAAACTTTTCTCAATGCGACTCATTATTAATGGGTAACAATTGTGGTGCACATACTTTCCCTTATATCGAAAGTAAAAATCCAACAGCAAAAATCGAGCACGAAGCAACTACAAGTAAAATTGGAGAAGATCAGGTTTTCTATTGCAACCAAAGAGGTATTCCGACTGAAAAAGCGATTGCCTTAATTGTAAACGGTTTCAGTAAAGATGTCTTAAACAAACTTCCAATGGAATTTGCTGTTGAAGCACAAAAATTATTAGAGATTTCTTTAGAAGGATCTGTAGGTTAAAAAAGTTTCAGGTTTCAGGTTTCAAGTTTTTGATCCGAAACTTACTTTTGCAACCATTAAAAAAGAATTTTATATCATATTAAAATAAAAGATTTTTCAAAGTTTCGCTTTTCAGCACAACTGAGAACTTGAAACTTGAAACTTTAAACAAAAAAAAGATGTTATCAATAAAAAACCTTCACGCCGCAATTGGTGATAAAGAAATCCTTAAAGGAATTAATATAGAAGTAAAAGCTGGAGAAGTTCACGCTATTATGGGACCAAACGGTTCTGGAAAAAGTACACTTTCTGCTGTGATTGCAGGAAACGAAAACTATGAAGTTACAGATGGTGAAGTAATTCTTGACGGAGAAGATCTTGCTGATTTAGCTCCTGAAGAAAGAGCGCACAAAGGAGTTTTCCTTTCTTTTCAATATCCGGTAGAGATTCCTGGAGTTAGCGTTACTAACTTCATGAAAACGGCTATCAACGAAACTCGTAAAGCAAACGGACAAGAAGAAATGCCTGCTAACGAAATGTTGAAAGTAATTCGTGAGAAATCGGAATTATTAGAAATCGACCGTAAATTTCTTTCTCGTTCTCTTAACGAAGGATTTTCTGGAGGAGAGAAAAAAAGAAACGAGATTTTCCAAATGGCAATGTTAGAGCCAAAATTAGCTATCCTTGACGAAACCGATTCTGGTCTTGATATCGATGCTTTAAGAATTGTTGCAAATGGTGTAAACAAATTAAAAAGCGACAAAAACGCTATTATCGTAATTACACACTACCAGCGTTTGTTAGATTATATCGTTCCTGATTTCGTTCACGTTCTTTATAACGGTAGAATCGTAAAATCTGGAGGAAAAGAGCTAGCGTATGAGCTAGAGGAAAAGGGTTACGATTGGATCAAGGCAGAAAACTAGTTTAGAGTTACAGTTTGCAGTTTGCAAAAACTCATAACTCATAACTCATAACTTACAACTAAGAAAATGGATTTAAAAGAAAAATTAGTATCGTCTTTTATGGCTTTTGAAGAGCGTGTCGATGTACATTCAGATTTACATGACATACGCACAAATGCCTTAAAAAACTTCGAAAATAAAGGTTTCCCAACCAAAAAAGAAGAAGCTTGGAAATATACATCGCTAAATGCCATCTTAAAAAATGACTTTACGGTTTTTCCAAAGCAGGAAAACGCAATCGAATTTAACCAAGTAAAAAAATACTTTTTACACGAAATTGACACTTACAAATTAGTATTTATCGATGGGGTTTTCAGTTCGCATTTATCTTCTACAACGCATGACGGAATCGATGTTTGCTTAATGTCTTCGGCATTGACCAAACCAAAATATAAAATGGTTATTGATACCTACTTTAATCAAATTGCGAGTAAAGATGACAGCTTGACTTCATTGAATACGGCTTTTGCAATTGAAGGTGCATTTATCAATATCCCAAAGAAAAAAGTAGCGGACAAACCAATTGAGATCATGTATTTCTCAACCGGAAATGAAGCTGCTTTAATGGTTCAGCCAAGAAATTTGGTCATTGTGGGCGAAAATTCACATGTTCAAATTATTGAGCGCCACCAAAGTTTGAATGAAAATCCAGTTTTAACAAACTCTGTTACTGAGATTTTTGCTCAAAAACGCGCGATTGTTGATTATTACAAAATTCAAAACGATAATAACGAAGCGAATTTAATTGACAATACTTACGTTTCTCAACAGCAAGAAAGCCATGCGTCTGTTCATACTTTCTCATTTGGAGGAAATTTAACTCGTAACAACTTAAACTTTTACCATTTCGGAGAAAGATTGACAAGTACACTTAACGGAATTTCTATCTTAAATGACAAACAACACGTTGACCATTATACTTTGGTAAACCACGCAACGCCGAACTGCGAAAGTTTCCAAGATTATAAAGGAATTTTCTCTGATCGTTCGACAGGAGTTTTCAACGGAAAAGTTTTAGTTGAAAAAGTGGCTCAAAAAACAAATGCTTTCCAAAAAAGCAACAACATTTTATTGAGCGACAAAGCAACTATCAATGCAAAACCTCAATTGGAAATTTTTGCTGATGATGTAAAATGTTCTCACGGATGTACTGTTGGACAGCTTGATGAAACAGCAATGTTCTACATGCAGTCTCGCGGAATCCCGAAAAAAGAAGCTAAAGCTTTATTGATGTACGCATTCTCAAATGCCGTTATCGAAAGCATCAAAATACCAGAATTAAAACAAAGAATTACTAAAATCATTGCCATGAAATTGGGCGTGAATTTAGGGTTTGATTTGTAATTAACTTAACCGCAAAGAGCGCTAAGTTTTACGCAAGGTTCGCAAAGTTTTTTAATAAGCTTTGCGAACTTTGTGCTTTTTTACTTAGTGTCTTTGCGGTTAAATATCATCCTCTAATTCTTATTATTGATAATATAATACCTAAGAAAAACAATCCCAATCCAAGTAACAAACAGATCGTATTAAATGGATGACCAATATTGGTAGACCAAGCAATTCCATTTAAAACAAAACCGATTATTAATAAAACAATAGGATGAAATAGTTTCTTCATAATTTATTTTTTTACCGAAGAAATTATCCCCTTCAAAAACCCATTAAAATCAAATCCTGGTTCTTCTTCTCTCACACCCATTCTCACGATTACCATATCTTTTGATGGAATAATCGCAACCATTTGACCTTGGTAACCACTACAATAAAACATATCACGAGGAACATCTGGGAATTTTCCTCCTGCGTTTAACCAGAATTGTGCTCCGTATTTTCCTTCAGAAGTATTGGTTGGAGTTGCTGTATATTTTACCCAGCTTTCATCAAGGATTTGCTCTCCGTTCCAGTTTCCTTTATGAAGATATAATAATCCAAATTTTGACCAGTCTCTTGGAGTTGCCCATCCGTATGACGATCCTACAAAAGTTCCAGACATATCTTGTTCAACAATCATCGAATTCATTCCGATTTTGTCGATTACGGCACTGTACCAAAAATCTAGATATTCTTGCTGTGTTTTAAAATGTCTTCTTAAAATCAGTGACAATAAATTGGTTGTTCCTGAAGAATAATTCCAATGCGTATTTGGTTTAAATTGAGCAGGTTTTTCCAATTGCACTTTTCCCATATCTTCGGCTTGAAAAAGCATTTTTGTTGCATCGCAAATTGTGCTGTAATTCTCTTCCCATTCTAAACCAGAATTCATGTGAAGCAAATCGTTAAGCGTAATGTTTTTTCGTTCATCATTTTGCCATTCCGCAACTGGTGCAGGTTTATAGATGTCAATTTTCCCTTGTTTAGCTAAAACTCCAAAAGCCGAACTTGTTATACTTTTAGTCATCGACCAACCCAGAATTTTACTGTCTTTATTAAAACCTGTATCGTATTTTTCGGCAATCAAATAATCTTTGTATAAAACCACAACTGCACGAGTTCTTTTAATTCTTCCTCCCGTTTTATCAAAAGCATCATCAACCGCTTTTTTCAATTTGGAATAATCAATATTCGTGAAAGTAGAATCTTTTGGTTCGTTGTTTCCGTATGGAAAAGGAAGGTTATTTTCTAATTTTGTTCTTTTTGGAAGCAGATATGGTTTTGTAATATCAAAATCATCATTAATCAAAGTCGCTCCTAAGCCTTCTCGGTAAATTGCTTTTCGTTCTTTCAATCCGTAAACAGAAGAAATAGCAAATTTCCCAGCATCATCGATTGAGTTTTTAGCCAAATCAACCAAATTGATATCATTGTCGGTTTTCTGAATTAAATCTAACGGACGATTGTCAATAAAATGCCCTGACGCAACACTTTTGGCCGAAAAACCCGAAATTAAATCAAGCTTCGGATAAGTTGTAAATCCGAAATACAAAAAAGCAAGAACCAATACAAGCAAAAGTACTTTGAGAAATTTTTTCATGATGAGTTAGTATTTTTATTGCAATATAAATAATTTATGTTCACGATTTTAGAACTCAAATTAGAAATCTGTTTCGGATAATTCAGAAAAGCAAATCATTTTTTGCAGAATCAGTATTTGCTCCTGTAACAATGGCGCCATAAAAGGAAATTATAGAATTACTGTATAAACAAATTTAGTTTTAGTACTTTTGTAAATAGATTTTTTCTAAATAAGACATGCTAGATATTCAAAAAATAAGAGCTGATTTCCCGATACTTTCACAAACTGTAAACGGAAAGCCATTAGTATATTTCGACAACGGAGCTACTTCGCAAAAACCACAAGTTGTAATTGATGCTGAAGTAAAATATTATAACGAAATTAATGCCAACATTCACCGTGGCGTTCACACTTTAAGCCAGTTAGCAACTGATGCTTATGAGGTTGCGCGAGGAAAAGTAAAAGATCACATCAACGCAAAACATGCCCATGAAGTGCTTTTTACTTCAGGAACAACACATGGTATTAATTTAGTTGCAAACGGATTTGCTTCGATCTTAAAACCAGGCGATGAAGTGGTTGTTTCTTCTTTGGAACATCATAGCAACATTGTGCCGTGGCAGATGTTATGCGAAAAAACGGGTGCTGTTTTGAAAGTTATTCCAATTGATGAAAACGGAGATTTAATTATTGAGGAATTTGATAAACTGCTTTCAGATAAAACGAAAATTGTTACTGTAAATCATATTTCAAATGCGTTGGGTGTAATCAATCCAATCAAATATATTATTGACAAAGCGCATGCAATTGGCGCCGCAGTTTTAATTGACGGCGCGCAGGCAGTTCCACATTTAAAACCAGATGTTCAGGAATTAGACTGTGATTTTTATGCTTTTTCTGGCCATAAAATGTGCGGTCCAACGGGAACTGGAATTTTGTACGGAAAAGAAGAATGGCTGAACAAGCTTCCTCCATATCAAGGTGGTGGTGAAATGATCAAAGAGGTGACTTTCGAAAAAACAACTTACGCAGATTTACCTCATAAATTTGAAGCGGGAACGCCAAACATAGCTGGCGGAATTGTTTTAGGAACTGCTATTGATTATTTAAACAGTGTTGGTTTCGAAAACATTCAGGCTTACGAACACGAACTTTTAGAACACGCTACAAAACGTCTTAACGAAATTGAAGGTATTCGAATTTACGGAAACACCAAAAATAAATCTTCTGTAGTTTCGTTTAATATTGATGGAATCCATCCGTACGATGTTGGTTCTATTATAGATAAATTAGGAATTGCCGTTAGAACTGGACATCATTGCGCACAACCCATTATGAATTTCTTTTGTATTCCGGGAACAATTCGTGCTTCGTTTTCTTTCTATAATACTAAAGAGGAAATCGATCAAATGGTTGATGCAGTTAAGAAAGCACAAACTATGTTAAGCTAACAAAAACAAATTATATGCGAATAGTATCATTATTACTCCTGACGCTTTTTATTGCTACGGGATGCTGCAGTCAAAAAAAAGCAGATATGAAATCTACACAAATTGAATATTCTGCAATGTCGAGAGGCTATTACAAAAGTATTGTAGTCCAAAATAAATCGGTTTCTGTTGTTAAAGAACGCAACGCCGAAGCTGTTAAAAGCAATATTGATGATGCAAAATGGAATAAAATTGTTGATGTCTATTCAAAAGTAAATTTAGAAAGCCTTTCTTCCTTAAAAGCACCAACAGACAAACGCACGTATGACGGCGCCGCAATAGGAAATTTAAAAATAACTAAAGACGGAAAAACATACGAAACTGCTGGTTTTGACAATGGTTTTCCGCCAAAAGAAATCGAGAAACTAGTAAACTTATTAGTTGATTTTGCTAAAGAATAATTATGACGATAAAAGAAATACAAGACGAAATAATAGACGAATTTTCAATGTTCGACGATTGGATGCAGCGTTATGAATACATCATCGAGCTAGGAAAAAGTCTTCCGTTAATTAAAGAAGAATACAAAACCGACAATAATTTAATCAAAGGCTGCCAATCAAAAGTTTGGCTGCAGGGTGAAGAACAAGACGATAAAATCGTTTTTACAGCAGACAGTGATGCTATTTTAACGAAAGGAATAATTGCGATTTTAATTCGTGCTTTCTCTAATCAAAAAGCAAAAGATATTCTGGAAGCTGATACTGATTTTATAGACGAAATCGGCCTAAAAGAACATTTATCTGCAACTCGTGCCAACGGTTTGGTTTCGATGATAAAAAACATCAAAATGTACGCTTTGGCTTTTGACGCTAAAAACAAAAATTAAGAAATTTTAAACCATTAAGGCATTAAGGTTCATAAAGCTTTATGCTTAATTTTCTAAGTAATTAGAAGGGAATTAAGTAAACTATAAAACTTAATTTTCTTAATCTCTTAATGGTAAAACAAATACACAAAATGGAACAAGAAATTGATACAAACGAATTAGGAGAATCAATCGTAAGAGTTTTAAAAGGCATTTACGATCCTGAGATTCCAGTAGATATTTACGAATTAGGATTAATTTACGACGTAATGGTAAATACAGATTACGAAGTAAAAATCCTTATGACGCTGACTTCACCAAACTGCCCGGTTGCAGAAAGTTTGCCAAGAGAAGTAGAAGAAAAAGTAAAAGCAATCGAAAACATTAAAGATGTTGATGTTGAAATTACTTTTGATCCGCCTTGGAGCAAAGATTTAATGAGCGAAGAAGCTAAATTAGAATTAGGAATGCTTTAAAAAAGTATACAGTTTACAGTCACAGTCTCAGTTAAAAACTGCTACTGTGACTGTGACTGAAAACTAAAAAAAATGGAAGAAATCATCAATAAAGTTGCCAATAGTGCTTTAGAAGTTTTTGATCTTGAGGATTATTACCCAAAAGGAATGCGAGTGCAGATTGACATTTCGCAATGGCTTTTGGAAGGATTTTTATTGAAAGAAAAGGACTTTAGAGAACATCTTAAAAATCACGATTGGTCACAATATCAGGATCAATATGTAGCTGTAAACTGCAGTACAGATGCGATTATTCCGGCTTGGGCATTAATTTTAGTTGGTGTTCATCTGGCTCCTTTTGCTAAAAAAGTAGTAAACGGAACTATAGAAGATCTTGACGCAAGCCTTTATGAAGAGCTTTTAAGCAAAATAGATTACTCTGTTTACAAAGGCAAACCGGTCATTGTAAAAGGCTGTTCTAGAAAGCCAGTTCCTATGCGCGCTTACATTTTAGCTACAAATTATTTACAGCCATTTGCCCGCAGTATTATGTACGGCGAAGCATGTTCGGCAGTGCCTTTATACAAAGAGTCTAAGAAATAACCTGCAATAACACTACAGCAAACCTTAACTTTCCATTGGTTTTTAGTATATTTGGTAATACACTTCTAAACTAAAGACCATGAGAAAGCTAACCCTATTACTTTTCATTTTAGTAAATTTCACATTTGTACAAGCCCAAAATTCAGAAAAAGAGTTAATTCAAAATACTGAAAAAGCAGTAAAAAAAATTAACGATACTATAGAAGGAGAAGGGTGGAAAACAAAAGGAACTGTTTCCCTTTTATTAAACCAATCGAGTTTTAACAACTGGATTGCAGGTGGAGAAGATAGCTTTTCTGGAACATTAGGAATCAATTATGATTTCAATTACAAAAAAGACGATTTAACTTGGGACAACAAAATTTTAGCATCGTACGGTCTTCTTCAAACCAAAAATGATGACTTCACAAAAAAAACAGATGACCGTTTAGAATTCAATTCTATTCTCGGAAAAAGAGCCTTTGGAGAATGGTATTATTCATACTTCTTAAATTTTAGAACACAATTTTCAACTGGCTACATTTATGATCAAGATGCCAATGGAAAGCAAATAAGGACTGAACAAACCAAATTTATGTCTCCTGGATATCTTACCACAGGGCCAGGTATTTACTGGACAAAAGATGACAATCTTAAAATAAATTTTGCTCCGCTAACTTCAAAATTCACTTTCGTAGACAGTGCCTATACAACTGGAATTGATAGATTTACAGGACTGCCATATGTAGACGGCAGTTATTTTGGCGTTGATGAAGGCAAAAGCATACGTTACGAGCTTGGTTTTTATGCTTCAGTTTATTATAAATTGGCAATCATGACAAACGTGACTGCCGAAAACACACTTAACCTTTATTCCAATTATCTCGAAGACCCACAAAATGTCGATATAAATTATTCCCTAAATGTTATAATGAAAATCAACAAGTTTCTATCTGCTAATTTATCATTTCAGGCTATTTATGATGATAATGCATTTGCCGGACTTCAAACTAGAGAAGTATTTGGTCTAGGCGTTAATTTTGGGTTTTAATTATTGCATGAGCAAGATTTCAACAAATAGATTTAAAAAAAATATGAATACCGCAGATTAAGGAACTATTTAGATTAAATTCTTTTAAATTTTTAATCTGCAACAAAACAAAAAACGGCTTTTGATTTCTCAAAAGCCGTTCCTTTATTCTTCTTCATCCTTTTCAACTGCATCCTTATAATCTGGATACAAGAAATTGTTGTAAGGAAAACGCGTAATATGAATCTGGCGAACCGCTTCATAAACTGTCTCTCTAAATTCTTCGAAATTCTCTTTGTTTCTGGCAGAAATAAACAACGCTTTATCCTGCCCTACATTACTCATCCAAGTTTGTTTCCACTCGTCAAGTGTCCAGTGTTTTCTGGTTCTTTCTGTGATCAAATCATCTTCATCGATAGTAAGATGTTTGTAGGCATCGATTTTATTAAAAACCATAATAGTTGGTTTGTCGTTGCTTTTTATTTCCTGTAAAGTCTTATTTACAGACTCGATATGATCTTCAAAATCTGGATGCGAAATATCTACCACATGAAGCAATAAATCCGCTTCACGAACCTCATCTAAGGTACTTTTAAAAGAATCAACCAATTGTGTTGGCAGTTTTCGAATAAATCCTACCGTATCAGAAAGTAAAAAAGGAAGGTTTTTAATCACCACTTTTCTAACTGTTGTATCTAAAGTTGCAAACAATTTATTCTCAACAAAAACATCACTTTTACCAATTGCATTCATCAAAGTCGATTTTCCGACATTGGTATATCCAACAAGAGCTACACGGACCATTGCTCCGCGATTGCTTCGCTGAATACTCATTTGTTTGTCGATTGTTTTGATTTTATCTTTCAATAACGAAATTCGGTCACGCACAATACGTCTATCGGTTTCAATCTCTGTTTCTCCAGGCCCACGCATACCAATACCCCCTTTTTGACGTTCAAGGTGTGTCCATAAACCAGAAAGTCTCGGAAGTAAATATTGACATTGTGCCAATTCTACCTGAGTTCTTGCATATGAAGTTTCGGCTCTTTGCGCAAAAATGTCTAGAATTAAGTTTGTTCGGTCTAGAATTTTACAGTCAATAATTCTTGATATATTTTTCTGCTGAGATGGCGTTAATTCATCATCAAAAATTACAGTCGATATTTTGTTTTCTTTTACAAAAAGGTTGATGTCATCAATTTTCCCTGTACCCACAAAAGTCTTCGGATTAGGGCGTTCCATTTTTTGCGAAAAGCGTTTAATAACTTCACCTCCTGCGGTAAAAGTCAGAAACTCCAATTCGTCTAAATATTCATTTAGTTTTTCTTCACTTTGATTCTGAGTGACAATACCAACAATTACTGTTCTCTCAAAATTTATAACTTCTTTTTCTAACATAGTCTTGAATAAGGTGCAAATTTAATCATTTGTCAGCTACAATCAATTATACAATTTTGTTTTTACATTTATATTTAAAAGAATACATTACAAAAAAAATGGAACCCGTTAAGATAAACTCAACTAAAGTTCCACTTTTCAAATGAATGGTCTAAGTTTAAAACCCTTATTCGTAAATAAACGTTTTTTCCGTTTTCACAATTCCGTTTTCTTCTATCTGAGAGCAAGAAATCGGATAGTTTAATTTGTTGTATTTGTATTTTCTGCTTATTGCAACTAATGCTGTAGATGATGGACTGAAATTAACTTCATTATTATAAGAAATTGATTCAAACTCAAATTCTTCTTCGTGATATGAAATCATAGGTACAATTACTTTGTAATTATCTCCAAAAAGACTTTGAACGATTAACTGATCAACCGATTTTTTATCATCATAAGTAAATGATTTAGAGATTTTATCTCCAACCAATCCTTTATGTCTTGACACATTATCGTTTACATAAACGTATTCTAATTTTCCAATGATGGCCTTGTTTCTATCGCGTGACGTACGTCTTACAATAATTCCGTTTTCAACAAGATATTCAATATCATCTACTAAATTCTGATGATTGGTGCTCTTTTTTGTTGTTACTTTTACTCTTGCTCCTTCATACACAAATGAAACAGTCTTGGTAATGTAATTTGGACCTTCTTGGTATTTTTTTACAAATTTGGTAATGTTGTTGTCTGCGTTATAAGTATAATTGATTACTTCTTTCCAGTCGCTTCCCACTTTATCTTTTACAGTCATATCCAGCAATCCGTTTTTGTTGTAATAAAAATGCTGTACAACATCTGAAGTGGTTATTGTTTGAAGCTTACCGTCTTTAAAAACCATTGTTTTGTTAACAATTTCTCCGTCTTTAGAGTTTTGGTAATTTGTTTTTACAATGTTGATCTGCTTTAGCTTAACGTTGTCTTGACTGTACATCAAGAAAGGAAACACCATCCATAAGATGGCAATAAAGTAGGTTTTCATGTGGTATTTGTATTGATTTGGGATGACCAAAGTACAAAATTCATTTAGATTTTAACTATTTGAAATACAAAAACTACAAACTTTTAAACAAAACACTAAAAATCAACACATTATTTATAAAAATAAAATTCACGCCTTATTTTTCTCCAAATATCTTAATATCGTCAACCATAAAAGCACCATTTAATGTTTTGTCTTTTCCTGATCCAATGTATTTAAAGGCAATATTTATGTTTCCAGAATAAGCCGAAAGATCGATTCCGCCAGAACTGATAAACTCACGCGATGGAGTCAAAAGTGTTGGAACTTTTGCTTCCAATTTTGTCCATTTTGCTTTGGTCACGCTTGCGCCATCAAAATTAGTTGAAACGTAAACCTCTAATGTATTTAACGGAGAATCAATTTTCAGATCGTGTTGCGCACTTCTAAAAGAAAGCACTGCATTTTTATATCCCGTTAGATTTATTTTAGGCGAAACAAGCCAAGCCACGTTCTCGGCTGCAGTTGTGCTTGTTGTATTGAATTCTGCATAGCCATTACCAGAATATACCATACTTTTCCAGAGTTTTGTTGCTTTCTCTACAATGTTGCTCCATCCCGGAAGTGCAAAATTGACATTGTTTTTAACAGACTGAAAATCTTCTGAAAAAAATGGAGTATTTCTTTTTCCATTCATCACAATATCACTTTCGTATCGAACCATAAATTGATAATCTGTACCAAATTTGGTTAGAATTCCTTTCACTTTTCCGCTTCCTTCCGGTACAGCATGATCTGCAAATTTTGCATAACTACTGGTTCTAAAAATAATCTGATTTCCTGTTTTGTCTCTCAAATACCAGTTTGTTGAACCTCCAACATTATTAGATTCTTCAAAATAATGGCGTCCTAATGCGGCTTCGGTAAATTCCACATCTTTTAATTCTATCAAAGTATTTAGCTTAGAATCTGAAAGCGCTTCTTCCACAGAAAGTGATTTAACCAACTGGTTCTCGTCTATATTTGTGCACGAAGCGTTTAATACATTTTTATATTCGTTTTGGGAAATTCTGCCAATTGTCGGATCACCAGCATTACTCACATACAAACTCCCAATTCTTAAACCGCCGTAATACAAATCTGTAAATTGATTTTTAAGTTTTACAAACACTTTATTTCCCACTCGGAAATCTATATAAGTATTTGTGGCATCAATAGGCACGCTGAGACCAATTGCTGGCGCTTTTTCAGTTTCTTTGGTCTGCAATGAAATAGTCTTAAAAAAATTGCCTCCTTCGTCGCTCGAAACTACGTAAGCTTCAATAATGTCGTCATACAAATATTGTTTCGCTGTTGTACCCGAAAGCTCATAGACTTTTTCTACACTTTTATTTACAGGAAGATTGGGCTGAGTGCAAGCTAATTTTGGAGTTTCAACTTCTTTAGTGCAACTAATTAGGGATAATGCAAACAATAAAATAATTTTTTTCATGAGAAATAATGTTTTCTGTTTTATAAACCGATTGTAAGATTTAGAAAATAAGTTCGTCCATAACCATAATAATATCTTGGTCCAAAAGATGGTGTTCCGCTTGAAACATCTTGATTCAATGCTCTAAAATTGGCATTTCTTGCCTGTTCAAAACCGCCTGTTTTATATATTAAATCCAAAACATTATTGACACTGGCAAAAAGTCCCACATATTTTTTATGAATACGCCAAGATTTGCCTCCGTTAAAATTCAGCAACATGACAGGTTTAAATTTTTCTTGTTTTAGCAATTCTTTCCCTCTTTCGGAAGTTGCCTCAGGAAAAGGAAAACCATTTGCCGGATTGATGTAAAATTGAGATGTTCTAGAAATTGGCGAAACATCTATATAACTCTCTGCCAAATAATTGATATTGCCACCAACCCACCAAAACTTCGGATCGCGATATTCTACTCCAAATGAATAGGCTTGCTGAGGAGTTCCCGGCTGTTTATAATTTTTTAAATAAGCGGGTCCAAAATCAAAAGTGGTTTGCGCTCCTTCTTTTGCTCTATTGGCATCATTTACAATCATTACATTTGGATTGCTGGTATAGACGTAATTTCCAAATGCTGCCGATAAAGTTGTTTTTAATGTTGGCCAAATTTGATATTCAAAACTTAATTCTGCTCCCGTATTTTTCTTATCCAAGTTGGTCAGAGTCTGGCTGACAAATGCATTTGTCGAATCATAACCAGAACCATTGTCAAAAATACCTTCAGCATAGAAATAAGAAGTTCTGGAAGTATTTTTAATTGCTGTATAATAGGCTGTTAAGCGTAATTTGAGTTTTGCTGAACGATATACATAATTAGCCTCAGCACTGCTGATATTTTCACTTTCAATTCCGTCTACGACATTATTATTCAAACGTGAATTTGAAAAAGTATTCCGCAGAGAAGGCGCTCTTGTAAAATGTGCGGCATTAAAAAACAACAATTGTTTTCCTGAAATTTTATAAGTGAAACCGCCTTTGAAACCGAAATTCTCAAAATTTACTTTCTCACTTTTTCCCAATGAATTTGTCGGATACAATCCGTTTTGATACAATCCTTCTCTCTGATAATCTGTCATCGAATAAGATTGTGTCAAGAAGAATTCTGTTTTATTATAACTAAATTTAAACTGCGTAAAAACATCTAAAGTATTAGCCAATAAATTGTAATTGTATCCGTAAATATCTCCTACTCCAACTTGGCGATTTGGATGCTGTAAATCAGACTGAGAAAGGCTTCCTTTGTAAAAAGTGTCAATATCTTCAAAATACGCTCCGCCAAGAAGGTCTAATAAATACTGAAAATTATGCGATTTTAATTTCTTAAAAGTAAATCCGCCATCAAAAGAAATATTAGAAGTTATCTGTGTATTCAGATTTGAGTTTACTGCCAAAGTTCGATCATCTGTTCTGTCTTCATAAAGCACGTAATGGCTCTGCGCAGGCACATAACTACTCTGTTCTATTTTTTGATTGGCAAAATACATTTCGTTCCAATTAATCTGGGGATTTGCTAAAAATGCTATTTTGCTTTTTTCTGCATTTTCATAATCTGGAGTAAATTCACCCGAAAACTCTCCTTGATCTTTAGCATAAAGCGAACTAAAATAACTTGGCATTTTTTTATAATAAACAGGATCGGGACTATCAGCATTTTGGTAATCGATATTGCTATTTCCAACTTTTCCGAACTGATACATTATACCTGAATTCAGATTGGTTTTATCATCAATTTTAAAATAGTGATTCAGCATAAAGAGTGGCTCTTCTACATTTTTTGTTCTTGCATTTCTCTTTTCACCATTCTGAAATCCCCAATATGAGTTGTATTTTTCGCTCATTAAATCGGTTACTTCACTAGTATTCGCTGAGTTCTTTCCTCGTGAATTTGGCGTATAAAATCCTGTAAAATTGATTGAATTCCTGCTGTTTAATTTCTTTTCAACACTAAGAAAAAAAGAATTGGCATCGAAATTTGTGCCTTCAAAATATCCTTCATCGGCCCAGCGTTTTCCAGCTGATACCACAAAAGCCCACCCAGAAGCATTCATCCCTGAGGCATAAGTTCCGTTTGCTCGCCAAAAATAAGTAGTATTGCTTCCAGAAAACGTGAGCGATGCTCCTTTTCTATACAAGGAAGCGCGTGTAAAAATCTGCTGAGTGCCTAAAATACCTCCAAAAGTATAATTGGAAGCTGCTGTTCCAACCGAGAATTCCTGATTTCTAAGCACATTGTTTAAACCTCCCCAATTGCTCCATTGCGGTCTGCCATCGTAGATTTTGTTCATTGCCATTCCGTTAAGCATCGTGATTGCATTTTCGCTGTCTAAACCACGCATGCGAAATCGAGCTTGTCCCCAATTGAAAGCTGCCGCCTGCATAAAAGCATCTCTTGATGATTGCAAAAGTCCCGAAGTCATTTCAGACGAACTGTTATCATCTGAAAAATCATTATCCGATAGTGTAATCAATGCAGCAGGAACCTCATCTGAATAAGTGTCTTCTAATTGTAATGTTCCGAGATTAATATTTTGTCCAGCATTGGACTTTACTTTCAAAAGTAAATCTTTATAGCCCTGACTTCTGAGCAGAAGCAATTGTTCTTTTTTAGGAAAAATATGAAGTTCGAATTTTCCTGACTTTGAAGTAAGCTGCATCACAGCCGTATTCTGTATTGTTACCACTACATTTTCTAACGGATTCTGCGTTCGTGCATCAATAACAATTCCTGTTACTGCTATTTCCTGCTGTGCAAAAGCAAAACTAAAAAACCAAAAAACAAAGAAGACTGCGTAATTTTTTACCATTAAAACCTACTATTAACTTTAAAATTTTTGAGGATACTAATCCTTAATTCAAAAGATAAAATTGGTTTTTGGAAGAAAGAGAAACTTAAAACTTTAAATGTTTAAGTTCGAAATTCAAAAGTAATCAAAATTTATAAATGAAAGTAAATTCTTTCAAATTTATTTCAATTTTAATAAAAATTAATCAAAAGAAGGCAATTAAATTAAGCTTCTGTTCTAATTTTAGAAACCATAAAAGCAATCAGAACACCAAAAATTCCGATAAAAGCAAAAGAAAATTGTAGTCCGAAACTTTGTGCAATGTGACCAATTACTGGCGGTCCCATTAAGAAACCTAAGAAACTTACGCTCGACACAATCGTTAATGCTTCTCCCGCTGGAACTGTCGGGTTTTTACCTGCAATGCTGTAAACAGTAGGAACAATCGTTGCAACGCCCAAACCTACAAACATAAAAGCAATGGTACACGGGATGATATAAGGAAGAAAAACCGCTGTAAAAAGTCCAGCCGAAATCATAACACCGCTAATCTGCATGACACGTTCGCGTCCAAATTTATTGATTAATCCGTCGCCAAGAAATCTTCCGCTGGCCATCATAATCATAAAAGAAGTATACCCTAAAACAACCAATGGTCCTGGCGCTTTTACAATATCTTTAAAATAAACACCGCTCCAGTCAAACATAACACCTTCGCTAGCCATACTGCAGAATCCGATAACACCTAGCCACAGCAAAGCCGTGTCTGGTTTTACAAATAGTTTTTTGCCTTCTTCTTTGGGTTTCTTTTTTTCTTTGGCTCTAACCAAAAATTTAAAGTTAAATGCCACCATCAATAAAACAATTCCGGCTACAATAATAAAATGATGCAGCGGACTTAATTTTAAAGCCAGCATTCCTAAACCAACCAGCGCGCCTGTAAATCCGGCAAAACTCCACATTCCGTGAAACGAAGACATAATTGTTTTTTTAAACAACACTTCGGTATAAACACCTTGTGTGTTTACAGCAATATTGGCTAAGTTTCCAAAAAGACCAAATAAAAATAATCCGAGGGATAATTGTAATGATGTTGTTGCCAAACCTAAATTAATAAGGCACAAAACATACATGATTAAGGAGAAAATCAAAATGCGATGGCTTCCAAATTTAGTAACCATTTTGCCTGAAAAAGGCATAATAACCAATTGCCCCACCGGAAGCGCAAAAAGTATAGAGCCCAAATCGCCTTCTGTTAAATGCAAAGCTGTTTTGATATCTGGAATTCTACTCGCCCATGTGGCAAAACTCAAACCCATTCCGAAATAAAACATTCCAACAGCAAAACGAATGCGATTTAAATAGGAAGCTTTGGCTTCTCTAAATACTTTCTTGATTTTTGCTTTGGTCTGAAAAAGCGATAATGGATTAATGTTTATCAGCATATTGAATTGAATTGTATTGGAATGTTGTCAAAAATACTAAAAACGCTCGTGAAAGTGCACAAAGCCTAAGGTTATACACAATATACAACGTTATTGTTTATAAATTCAAAGGTTTTCAATTGAATTCTCATAATTAAAATTACAACATTTCGAGTTTAGTAGAATTATAATTTGTTTCATTTTTTTATGTAAACAAAAAAAGGGATTCTCAATTTTTGAGATATCCCGTTCTATTTACATTTCGTTGTTCCGTAGGAACATTTCATCGGTAAAAAAAAATTATCGTTGTCAATATTTTTACGTTCCATAGGAACGTTTGACACATTCGGTCATTAAAAAATGGTATCAAAATCAAACGTTCCTACGGAACGTAAATGCGTCCGAATATTATTTTTTTCTACCAACGAGACATTCCTACGGAATGTATTATTGTATGCCTATTCCCTTTTGCTGGACATTGCTACCGATCAGACATTCCTACGGAATGATTATGATATGCCTATAACTTTTTGCTGGGCATCGCTACCGATCAGGCATTCCTACGGAATGATTATGATATACCTATTACCTTTTGTTGTGCGTTGCTCGCAATTGCCGCTTCTATAACCTGCATTACTTTTACGCCTTCATCTGCGGTAACGGGTTCTTTTTTATCATTTGCAATCGAGTCGTAAACGCCATCAAAGAAACTGAAATAATTGCCTTGAAGCGTAGGAATTTTTTCTCTCACAATTTTACCGTCTATTTCGGTATGCAAAAGTCCCTGCAAACTTTCGTCTTCTGTTCCCCAAGAATCTAAATTTGGCTTTTTGCCAATTTTCAATTCGTCTTCCTGCACATCTCCACGAGGTTTTAAAAATGAACCTTTTTTTCCGTGAAGTGTATACGCTGGATTCGCTTCTCTTACAAAAAAACCTGCTTTTAATCGGACTCTGAAATTAGAATAAAACAAAGTCAAATCAATCCAATCGTCTACAACAGAGTTTTCTCTGGTTACGCGAATGTCGCCAAAAACAGCTTTTGGACATCCAAACAGACTTATTGCCTGATCTATAATATGCGGACCTAAATCTTTTAGAACTCCAGCTCCGTCATTGGCCGTTTCTTTATGTGCTTTTGGGCTTAGCAACGGATTGTATCTGTCAAAATGAAATTCGGCTTCGACCAAATCTCCCAAAACGCCATCATCAATTACTTTTTTCACGGTTTTAAAATCGCTGTCCCATCTTCTATTCTGGAAGACAGCCAATTTTAAACCTTTTTCTTTTGCAATTTTTGCCAATTCTTTTGCTTCTGCAACCGTTGTTGTAAATGCTTTTTCTACAACAGCATGTTTTCCTGCCAAAAGCACTTTTTTAGCATATTCGTAATGCGTCCCAACTGGCGTATTTACAATTACCAAATCGACATCATCGTTTAATAATTCGTCTAGCGAAGCGTAACTTTTTACGTATGGATAATCTTCTTGAATTAATTTTTTACTTCTTTCCCAAGAACCTAATAATTCAAATCCTTCGTGAATATCTAAAAATGGCGCATGGAAAACTTTCCCCGACATTCCGTATGATAATAGTGCTGTTTTTATCTTCTGCATTGGTATAGTTTTTTTGTTTGCCACGAATTGCACGAATTAACACAAATCGGTACGCATAAAATTTTTAAAGTTTAGCTCTTTCGTATTGTTCTGGCCATTGAATATCGTCGTTTAATGTTGCGGCAAAATCTAAAGGCAAGTTCGGGTTTCTCAAAGATTCTCTGGCGAATAAAATCAAATCGGCTTGATTTTTATTTAAGATTTCTTCGGCTTGTTTGGCTTCTGTAATTAATCCGACTGCTCCTGTTGCGATATCTGCTTCAGCTTTCACTTTTTCTGCAAAAGGAACTTGATAACCTGGCCCTAATGTTATTTTTTGATGCGAAACCAATCCGCCTGACGAAACATCAATTAAATCTACGCCCTTTTCTTTTAATATTTTAGAAAGCTGAACAGATTCTTCTGGATTCCATCCGTTTTCTGCCCAGTCGGTTGCCGAAATTCTAACAAACAATGGCAAATCTGAAGGCCATTCTGATTGAACCGCTTCTACAATTTCTAATGTAAAACGGATTCTGTTTTCGAAACTTCCTCCATATTCGTCTGTTCTTACGTTTGTCAGAGGCGATAAAAACTGATGCAGTAAATAACCATGAGCTGCATGGATTTCTACAACCTTATATCCTGCTTTGACTACTCTTTTTGTCGCGGTTTTAAAATCGGAGATCACTTTTTGAATTCCGTTTTTGTCCAATGCTTCCGGAAGAAATGGTTCATTTTCATGATACGGAATCGCGCTCGGCGCAACAGTCTGCCATCCGCCTTGAGCGAAATCTAATTTTTTATTGCCAAGCCAAGGAGCCGAAACGCTGGCTTTTCTTCCTGCATGCGCTAATTGAATTCCAGGAATCGAATTCTGCGAAACTATAAAGGCGTTGATTTGTTTTAGTTTTTCGATATGCTCGTCTTTCCAAATTCCTAGATCGGCTGGAGAAATTCTGGCTTCGGGAGAAACCGCTGTGGCTTCTTGAATAATAAGTCCGGCGCCTCCGCTAGCGCGGCTTCCTAAATGAACCAGATGCCAATCGTTTGCAAAGCCGTCAATTGCAGAGTACTGGCACATTGGCGAAATCGCAATTCTATTTTTTAAGGTGATATTTTTTATGGTAAAGGGAGAAAATAATTTCGTTGCCATATACTTGTAACTTTTAATGATTTTATACTACCAATTGAGTAAGGCAGTGTTCGAAAAGTAAAGTTACGGCATCTTGTTAAAACGAGAAATCGAAATGTTTATTAATTAACAAACATTTAAAATCTTAAACACTATCTTGCATACTTATATTAAAATAGAAAACGCTACTTTTGTGCGTTAAATACGAATTAAAAACAACAAATGGATATAGTTATCAAACTGTCTCAATTTCTATTGAGTTTATCTTTACTTATTATTCTTCATGAATTAGGGCATTTTATCCCTGCTAAATTGTTTAAAACTAGAGTCGAAAAATTTTATTTGTTTTTTGATGTTAAATATTCACTTTTCAAAAAGAAAATCGGAGAAACAGAATATGGTATCGGATGGCTGCCGCTGGGTGGTTATGTGAAAATTTCTGGAATGATTGACGAAAGTATGGACAAGGAGCAAATGGCGCTTCCGCCTCAGCCTTGGGAATTTCGTACTAAACCGGCTTGGCAACGTTTAATTATTATGCTTGGCGGTGTTACCGTAAACTTTATCTTGGCTTTTATTATCTATATCGGAATGGCATTTGCTTACGGAGATACTTATATTGCAAATGCTGACTTAAAAGATGGTGTTGCAATTGAAAATCCTGCTATGCTTAAAGCTGGTTTTAAAACGGGTGATAAAATTATTTCTATAGATGGTAAAGCTGTAGAGAATTTTGACAGCGACATGAACATGAATGTGATCATGGCTAAACATATTCTGATCGAAAGAGACGGAAAACAGCAAACTATTACAATGCCAACAGATTTTGTGGATCAGCTTTCTAAAACAGAAAAAGGAATGCTAATCGATATCCGCAGACCTTTTGCTATCGGAAAAGTTGGAGAAGAATCGCCAAACCAAAATTTGAAAGCAAAAGATTTGATTCTTTCTCTTAACGGACAAAAAGTTAAATATTTTGATGAAGCAAAAGCAATTTTAGCAGCTAATAAAGGAAAATCAATTTCTGCAGTTGTTTTACGCGATTTAAAAGAAACACCTCTTACTGTGAAGGTTTCTCCAGAAGGAACTTTAGGTGTTTTTGCTGGTGGTTTAGACATGAAATCATTGGAGAAATTAGGATACTATAAAATAAGCACTAAAGAATATGGTTTCTTCGAATCTATTCCGATTGGTCTTGAAAAAGGAAAAGATCAATTAGTAGGTTACGGAAAACAATTGAAGATGATTTTTAATCCTGAAACTAAAGCTTACAAACAAGTGGGTGGTTTTGCGGCGATTTACAACATTTTCCCTAGTTCTTGGAGCTGGGAAGTTTTCTGGTCAATCACAGCTTTATTGTCAATTATGCTTGGCGTTATGAATTTATTGCCAATTCCGGCTCTTGATGGTGGACACGTAATGTTTTTATTGTATGAAATTATTAGCGGCAAAAAACCAAGCGACAAATTCCTAGAGAATGCGCAAATGGTTGGTTTTGTTTTACTTATTTCACTGCTACTATTTGCTAATGGTAACGACATTTACAAGGCCATTGTAGGCAAGTAAAAAAAAGTCAAAAAAAGAGTGGAAATGTTTTTGAGAAACTAAAAATAGTTTTATATTTGCACTCGCTAAAAAGAGCAACACTTTCCTCCTTAGCTCAGTTGGTTAGAGCATCTGACTGTTAATCAGAGGGTCCTTGGTTCGAGCCCAAGAGGGGGAGCAACTTTTTTTAGCAAACATATTAACCTTTTAAGGTGATTCCTCCTTAGCTCAGTTGGTTAGAGCATCTGACTGTTAATCAGAGGGTCCTTGGTTCGAGCCCAAGAGGGGGAGCAAAAAAAGACTATCAGAAATGATGGTCTTTTTTTTTGTTCAAATCCCAATAATAGGATTGTTTATTTAACCGCGAAGAACGCAAAGGTTTTACGCAAAGTTCACAAAGGTTTTTACACAGAGGACTCGAAGAGTTTTTTTTCGAGACTTAATAAGGAATCTATAAAAGAGATCGCAAAGGTTGCCAATCTGTGTCGATATGCGAGTGTGATCCTTCGTTCCTCAGGATGACAAACTGCAGGTAAAACAAAAAATTCGCAAAGTCTTATACAAAGCTTTGCGAACTTAATCTTTAGATTTATCTCAAAATAACCTTAGCGAACTTTGCGTAAACCTTAGCGCCCTTTGCGGTAAAAAAACTTCACACAAAAAAAGCTCGCAGAGCTTTATAAACAAAGCTTTGCGAACTTAATCTTTAGATTTATCTCAAAATAAAAATAACCTTAGCGAACTTTGCGTAAAATCTTTGCGTTCTCTGCGGTTAAAAAAATACACAAAGAAAATCCCTATTTCATACTCAAAGTTTCACTCTTGAACCTTTTCATCAAAGTATTTGCTTTTTCATCTTCATTTATTGCTTTTAAGGACTGAGCATATCTATAATAATAAATAACATCCAAATCTTTGGCTTGGTCAAATAATTGGGTGTAATAGCCCGCTGCTGCGGTTAGATTGCCTTCAAAATAAAAACGGTCGGCTACTTTTTTAAGCATATCGACAGATTTATACCCTTTATCAATCACTTTTTCGTAAGTGTCGACCATATTAACGGTTATATATTTTGAAGTTGAAGGCGCAGGAGCTGTAACTTCAACCTTAACAGGCGCTACAGAAGTATTCGCACTTGCAACAAGCGTTTTGGTTTCTATTGTATTTGGAGCAACTTTAGGTTTTCTTTTTACGTAATTCGGAATTACGGTTCTAGTATTGTTAGGGCCAAGATCGTAAGTATCGACCATGTCCAATTTTGAAACTTGGTAGGTAATAATTCTACCTCCAAAAAGTTTATTTATTCTTTCTTCTACATAATACGATTGAATTACCATATCATCTGTAGGGAGACTATCCGTCAATAATGTCGTTTTTCCAGGTGCTGGAGAAGCAGAGGCACTGTTTGTGCTCTGAGCAAAACAGCCGAGAGAAAATACGAACGCAAGTGTACATAAAATTGCTTCATACTTTTTCATGATTTTTTGAATAAAATTAATGCTCCTATTAAAAAACTCAGACTAAAGATACTGATTTTCTTTTACTTAGCTTTTATTCTGACCATGAATTACTTAGAAAGCCGATAAAGTACTTCTTTTTACGCCTTTATCATTTTAACGCAGGCTTTTTGCACTTCTTCGTCTGAAAATGGTTCTAGTGCTTTTGCCAACATTTTACTGGTTCTAATGCAGCTTAGCATTTTAATTCGTAAGGAACGGCTGTCTCCTGATTCTGTTTCTAGAAGATGCTCAAAAATCTCGGTTAAGTATTCTGGATGATTTTTATATTCTCCGTCGAAACCAATATCTGATATCAATCTCGCTACCGATTCTATCACTTTGTTCTCATTGGCATTGTTTTCGTTTTCTGTTTTCATGGCGTTTATTTATGATTTTGGTTAACGAATAATTATTGTACGAAAAATTGTATTTTTACCTCAGCGAAATAAATAATCTAAAACATCCAAACAAAACATTAGATTTGGTAATTCACCAAAAAAGATAGTCTTTCACCAATATCTTAATTTTTAAGGATTTTTAATATCTTTGAAGTATGAGCACAGCAACAAAACCAAAACATATCGGGAGAAACATAAGCCGCATTCGTGAGCTTAGAGGAATGAAACAAGAAGCACTTGCCATTGCTATTGGCATGAGCCAACAGACGATTTCTAATATTGAAGGAAGCGAAACCGTTGACGATGAAAAATTAAACGCCATTGCAGAAGCTTTGGGGGTTTCGGCTGAAGCGATTAAGAATTTTTCTGACGAATCTGTTTTAAATATTATAGGAAATACTTATCACGATAGTAATGTCGTAAATGGAAGTGCATACGAATGCAATTTCAACCCGCTTGATAAAGTTGTGGAACTTTATGAACGTTTGGTTCAGGCTGAAAAAGATAAAGTGGAGTATTTGGAGAAGTTGATGAAAGGGAAGTAAATTTATTTTTTGATCATTTTTATAAATTTTGAAATTTAGTCAGTTAAAAAAACATGGAAAATCCATTTCAAGAATATTTGAACATTAAAATTAATGAATTAAATGCAAAAGGAGAATATAACCACCTTTCAATTAATGACAAACTTGGATTAATAAAATTGGAGATTCTTGGAACTGAATTATTTCCAATTATAAAAAATTTTGAAAAAGCAAATGTTGATCCCATTATCGAAAAATGCATTTACATCGAATGCATAATAAATGGATTAAATCCCATTCAAGCTTTAGATGAAACAAAAAAGCAAATGGAGGACAGAAAATAATATTAATTTATTAAATATGAAATTTACGGATAATACTTTTTTAAAAATAGAAGGAGTTTTTTACCCTGGTATATTTCAAGAAGTTAAAAAAAACAGTAATCCTCTACAACCAATCTTTGAATCCTTTACAAATTCATTAGAAGCCATTGAATTAAAAAAAGAAAAGTCTAAAGATGAACAAATTATTATAAAACATTACTTAAAAAAGAATCTTTTAAATGAACTAGAGTTCGATAAAATTGTGATACGTGATTCTGGAATTGGTTTTAATGATAAAGAATTTGAAAGATTTTTAACATATAAAGACAACCGTAAGGGGTTTAACAATAAAGGCTCAGGAAGATTACAACTAGTACATTTTTTTAATACTTGTGAATACGTTAGTGTATTTGAAGATCAAAATGGATTTAAAGAAAGAACATTTAATATTTCAAAATCTGACAAATATATATTATCCAATAATACTATTACATTCCTTAAACAAACTACAAATAGCGAAAGTAAACTGACTGGAACTTCAGTTACAATTAGCAATTTGATAGACGAAAAAGATAATCAATCTTACATTTTTTTAATTGAAGAATTAAAAAATAAAATTATACACCATTATTTACAGTTTTTTTGCCTGAATAGCAATAGATTACCTAAAATAAGTATTCAACAATATATTAATGAAAATTTTACTAAAGAGGTTTTTATAACTTCAGATGATATACCTAAAGTAGATAATGAAGTTGAATTCAATGTAAATTACAGCAGACTCTCTTTAGATGCCAAAAGCATTGAACAAATTGATAAATTTGAAGAATTTAAAATTAAATCATTTAAAATCAATAAGAATCATCTTGATGAAAATGAATTAAAATTAACCAGTAAAAATGAAATTGTTGAGCCAGAAAAATTCAAACTTGAAATCACATCTCTATCTAATAAGGATGTAATAAATGATGAAAGGTATTTATTTTTAATTTCAAGTTCGTATTTAAATGACAGAGATAGTGATACCCGAGGTGATCTAAAAATCCCAACCAAAGAAAATTATAAAAAAGAGCTAAACTTATTTAGTTCAGAAGAGATTTTTTTAAATGACATTCAAGATAGAGCTAATGAAAAAATTCTTGGACTGTATCCAGAAATTCAAATAAAAAAGGAAGAAAAAAGAAACAGAATTGAAAAATTAAAATCTATGTTTCTTCTGAATGATGAATTTTTAGAAAACATTTCAATTTCTTTGAATGATACAGAAGAAAAGATTCTTGAAAAAGTATATACGGCAGAATCTAAAGTAGTTGCCAAAGTAGACTCAAAAATTAAAAAACAAATAGAAGAGCTAGAAACATTAAATCCAATTTCAAAAAATTACGAGGAGGATTTTAACATCCAAATTAAACGATTAGTAAAAGAAATACCTTTACAAAATAGAATTGCATTAACACATTATGTTGCTAGAAGAAAATTAGTTTTAGAATTATTTGATAAAATTCTTGAAAAAAAACTAAGTGTTCAAAATTCAACAAATAGAAATAATGATGAGGCGTTGCTTCATAATTTAATTTTCAAGCAACATTCAAAAAATACCGATACTAGCGATTTATGGTTAATAAACGAAGATTTCATTTTATTTAGCGGAAATTCAGAAATCCAGCTAAAGAATATTGAGATTAATGGAACCAAAATATTTAAAGAAGATACTGAGTTAACTCAAGAGCAAATAGATTTTAGAGATTCACTTGAAGAAAAACGATCAGATAAAAGACCTGATATTTTATTGTTTCCTGAAGAAGGCAAATGCATTATAATTGAATTCAAAGCTCCTGATGTAAACGTTTCTGATTATTTAAATCAAATACAAAACTATGCTACTTTAATTAGAAATTTTTCAAAAGATGAATTTCAAATAGATACTTTTTTCGGTTATCTAATAGGTGAAAAAATCAATGCATTTGATGTTATTTCCAAAGACCCCGACTTTATACAAGCTGCAAAATTTGATTATCTTTTTAGACCAACAAAAATTGTCGCGGGATTATTTAATGGAAGAGAAAATGGTTCTATTTATATGGAAGTTATAAAATATTCTACTCTTTATGAAAGAGCAAAAAAGCGCAATGAAGTTTTTATTAAAAAGTTAACTGAAAAGAAAGATAGTCTTCACGATGATGATATACCTTTTTAAAAAAAGCACCACAATTTTCATTACAGGGCTTTTCTATTTTCTATAAAACTCTCACATATTTTTAATTCCATCGAATTCGATGGAATTAAAATATAATTAAATTAAAAAAAGCGCCACAATTTCCATTCATTGTAGCGCTTTTCTGTTTCTGTAAAACTCTCAGGTAATTAAACCCCTAATTTCTTAGCAATTTCAGCAGGAATTCCTCCTTTGTTTACTAGTAATGCAGTAGTTTTATATTTTACGAAGTTCTTAGTTACAAACAAGAAACCTTTGTAGTCGTTTGTTTCTCCCCAAGAATTTTTTACTATGTAGTATTCTTTTCCAGTTTGATCTTTTGCAAGACCAATAATGTGCATTCCGTGGTCGTCTGTTGTTGTGTAGTTATCAAACGCTGCTTGACGCATTTCTGGAGTAATTTCTGGTTCAGCTTTTGGTCCGTTAAACATGTCTGCTTTTTCTTCAGCCGTCATGTCGTCGAATTTTTTAGTAGCCACGTAAGCCACACCGTTTTTCCAGCTAAAGCTTTTCTCACTCACATCTGTTGCCCAAGCTACAGTATATCCTTTTTTAAGCGCGTTGTCGATAACGTCTGTCATATCGTTCAATTTTACGTTGTAAACTTGATCCAATGACCAGTTGTCTGGCACCATCATAGTTGTTTTTTGGTAGTAAGGCGCATTTGTAAAAGATGACATTTCTACGTAATCATCTGGGTTAATTCCTACTACTTCTTTAGCAAAAGATTGCGGCGTATAGTTTTTTCCTTTGTATGTAAAGTTATCTGGCACTTTTCCTAAGTAAGAATCAATAACAGCTGCGTACGCTTTTTGCCAGTTTGGAGTCAATTCTCCGTTCGGGTTTTTCACCACTGCTGCCAAAACACCTTCAATAAGCGCGCTCATTTCGGCAAATTTGTTTTTGTCTGTTCCGTAGTTTAATCCTGTGTAAACTTCTCTTGGCACAGTTCCGTATTTTTTATACATATTAATTACATCATGAAGAGCTCCTCCATCTCCAAGCGTAATGGCTCCGTGCATACGAACATAGTTAATCCCTTTTTCTACATACACATTTCTTGCAGAATAAATTTGAGAAAGCTCAACAGGCTGTTTTCCTAAACGAATCATTTCTGACTCTAAGAATGAGTTTGTTGAGTAGCTCCAGCAAGTTCCAGATGATCCTTGAGATTTTACCGATGTTGTTCCTAGGTTAATTACTTCTGTAAATTTGAAGTTCTCTTTACTTTTGTCGCTTGCATTTAGTTTAAGTGAATTTACTAAAATGTCTTGCGCAAAACAGCCTGCAGTTCCAGCCAAAAATATTGAAGCGGCAAACACTGATTTGAATGAAAATGTATTCATAAGTTATGTTTAAGATTTACTAAAATTAGTCTCAAATGTTTCCAATTTGTTACAAAACAATTAAATATTATACAATTTGTGTAATGTTTAGTTGTTAATATTTTCTTAATGGGTCTGATTATTAAGATATTTAACACAAAAAACCTCGATACAGGAGCATCGAGGCTTTTTATTTACAAACAACTTCTTACAAGTTTTTTTCTGTTTCTGTATTTATCGCATCCAGTTGCTTCCAAAAACGATGTAGTAAGCCCATTCTTCGTTTCCTTTTGCGACATCGACTCCCATTCTGAGTTTGAATTTTCGGGCAATGAGATATCTAAAACCTGTTCCGTAGCTATAAACTACAGGTTTGGCAAAAGCCTGATCCCAATCGTTAAAAGCGCTTGCAAGACCTCCGTAGCCCATAAGACTCCATCTTCGGTACAAATCCCATCGAAATTCTAACTCGCTCACAATACTGGTGTTTCCCATGTATCTGGCTGCGGGAATTCCTCGCATATTGATTCCTGGTTTTAAATAAAAAGGCGGACTTCCCAACGCCTGCTCCCCTTCAATCCTTAGTCCGCCAATTAGAGTTTTCGCCAACGGATAATATCCAATTGCCGATAAATTGATACGCCATGCCTGATAATCGCTCCCCAATGCTTTATCAGACCAGAAAAAATCGGTTTGGATTCTTATTCCTTTATCTGGCGTAAATATGTTGTCACGTCCGTCAAACTGAAGCGCGGCTCCAAGCTGACTTATGGTGCTCTTAATATCTTTTGGATCTACAAATGGTGGCGGAAGATCTAAATCGGGCAGATTTATCTTAGAATTTAAAAATAAGTACTGCGGTCCTGCGCTCCATTTTGCGTTATTAAATTGTTTGAGCCATTGCGTATAAAAAATGGTCGATTTAAAATTGAGTTTAAATTCTTCGTCATTATGATTCGGCAAATTATTGGCATAAAATGATAAATTCATATCGCCGTAAGCTGCAAAAGCGCGATATAATATTTTTGGCTTTACCAATGTTGCCGAACGAAAAGCTCCTGCCAGCCAGCTTTTATTGGCCGTATACATTCCGATTCCTCCCGTAATGTCTGGATTTATAAATCGTTTTTTACCGTTTTCATCCACAACAGGAGCTCGTTTTTTCAGGAAAACTGGCGCAACAGCACCTCCAAATCCTCCAACGGCAGGTTCTGTAATAATGGTGGGCACGACTATAAATCCGTTGGCATAAATTAGAAAGTCGCTCAAATCGAAAGCGCCGTCTAAAGAATCTTTCATAACGGTATGATGCTTCTGTGCATTTAAAACATTAAACGATACTACTATCCAAAGTAAAAACAGGACTTTTTTGTGTATTGTTTTTTTGTTTTCCATAGAATGTTATCGTTTATATTCAAACTCACCTCATTAAAAAAAATAGAAACTACCGCTAGTATTAAACTCATGTATTCCGAAGTACGACTATTTAAAGTAATACGCGTTTGTATGCTCCGGATTTATTCGAATGGTTTTAAAGTATTCTGAAGGAGATTTTCCGGTGTGTTTTATAAATGCCCTAAAACAAGTAGTTCGAGATTTAAAACCAGAACCCCAAGCCATGCCTTCTAAAGACAAATCTTTCCATTCTGGATCGTTTATTTTGTCTTTAAAATACTCTATCCTTTTGAGGTTAACGTAATCCTGAAAGTGAAGCCCAAATTCAGAATTAATCAAATTGGATAAGTGGTGTACAGATATTCCGGTTTCATCTGACAAATCTCTGATTACAAAATCTTTTTTTAAGAATAGATGCTGAGAGTTCAAAACATGATCTAGTTTTAAAAGATATTCTTCTCTTTTTTCGAGCGTCAGTTCGTTTGTTATCGGAATTGTATTCTTCGTTTCTTTTGTTTTTACCTCTATTGTATTATCAACAACAAAATCGAAGGTTTCTTCTTGATCATGAAAAATATGAGGTCTGAAATAAAGCCAGCCGACCGTAAAAAACAATACAGAGGAAATAAGCACATAACAAGAAAGGTCTGTTGCATCTATTTTTCTTAGTAGGAAGTGATGAACAAAAAGCGCCGAAAATAAAAACAGAATCATGAGATTATACACTCTAATCCAATTAATTACTTTAATTTGATGAAATTGGTTTCCTTTAAATTTTTTCAGATCATAGTTTAAAATCAACATGGTTTGAAAAAAGACATAGAAAAGCCAAATCGTCAGGGTTAAAACAGAAAATGGATTTTTGATTAATTCTGCAATATAATCGACCGCTTTTATATTGGTATGGCTTCCAACATAAACAATTAGCGTTAAAAAGAAATAGATCACAAAAGGCATAAAATGCAGCCAATCGTATTTTCTAAAACTTTTATTTAATGATAAAATGTTTCTAACATATAAAAAAGAGCATGGAGCGGTTAAAAATATAAACGCTTTTGTGATAGTAAATAGATCTGGGAAATTTTTAAATAAGTTGGCCGACAGATAAAAATTGTAGATACTTACTACCGCCAAACTCAATAAAAACATTCCTAAAAAGAAACTTTTTGAATAGTTTTTTTTGGAAAACAAAACCATAATTGAAGTTGCCAAACCTGCAATTGTGGCAATAAAAAAGAAAAGTGAGAGTAATATATCGATCATTTTTTTAAGTTTAATTTGCGTGGGTATTATTTTTTCTTAAAATCTTAAAAATAGAATACGATGGGGGCGTATGGAGAAGTAGAAATAATTGTACTTGCCGTACTTTCGGCAAGTACAATTATGTATCAATTATTTTTTAACTGCTCCGGGAGGGAAACCAGCTAATATTTTTTTGATTGCATCGTTGATGAATTGTTCTGGATTATCTGGTTTGCTGTCAATTTCGGCATTTCCGATTCCTTGCCAAACTAGTTTATCGGTTTTTGTAGATACGATATCTATTACCAACGACCCATCAACATAATCATAGCTGTTGAATGTTGTGGTACCGCCGCCCATCATGGCACCGCCGCCCCAATATCCATATGGACGATACATTCCGCCATAGCCATAAAAATTAGTATCGGCTGTCACTTGGGTTTTGTTTTTTAATATCGAAACTGCATTTACTTTTAAATCAGGATTGCTAGATTCTGTAAATCCTTTTGCGAGCATTTCATTTCGGATTGCTTTTGCAACACGATCAACATTTAACTGATTTACTTGGCCTTGCTGTGCTTTTAAATCATACACCGCAAAAGTTTTGTATTCGCTGAAGTTCGCAGCATGATCATAATCAGTTGTAACTTTTACAGTTGGAGAGCAGCTGTAAAACAAACCCAAAAATAAGATTGGAATTATACGAAGACTTGTTCTTTTAATATTCATGTTGTGGTATTTATTAAATTAATAATTAAATCAGTTTAACTCGAATGTATTAAAGTCATAAAAATCTTGAACGAAGAGGAAAGCATCTAAATAATTGTAAAAAATACACAAGTACCTATTAAACAGTCACTTAGACTACTATCAAAGATAAATCATTTTATTTAATTAACAGTATTAAATAAATAAAATCTTACTTTATCCTTTTTCTGAGGTGTTGTAAGCAAGATTTTCACCCTTTTTTTGCCAATTTTTATTCTCTGGCTACCCTAAATTTCACCCGCTATAGGAAGTTTACCATGTTTTATTGCTTCTAGCATTTTATTATAATCCAATTCATTTTGATTAGCATATAAAAGCGAAAATTCCGAAATAGCATCGGGAAATTCGTCTGATTCTCCAATATACCCTGAAATCATGGAAGGGTCTCCAGAACGCGCATGAGCTCTTGCAAGTGCCCATCCGCAAGCTTTGGCATATTCTGCCATGTTTTTGGGTTTCATAACTTCTAGAATCGGCTTTATTTTGGCATCTCTAAGCTGTCTGATATAGAAGAATCTATCTTTACTATCGTTTGTCCAACCTAAAAACATATCTGATGCAGACTGCATAAGCTTTTGTCCCATCACAATACGTTCTCCCTGATGGATATATTTTCCTTTAATTTTTACATTTTCTTCGAGCACACTTTTTCTGGCTTCTTTGAACTGCAAAAAAATAGGTTCGCCTGTAGCAGACATTAGCAAACTGATCCCGCAAAGCGTTCCAACACTTCCTACACCTACCACTTTTATGACAATATCATGAAGTTTATACCTGCTTAGCAAAATCTGCTTTTCTTCTGAAAGAGATTCTATATATCTTTTATGAACAATTTCTCCTTCTTTAGCAACCAGTTTTTCGAGATCTCCGCTCGGGTGAAATATTAAAGGCGGATCATCTTTTATGCGTGCTCTGGCTCCATCAAAATACGTCATTTTTGCAAACTCCTTTTCGTGAGCGGTATATTCTGAAGCTTTTTTTATTCTCTTTTGGTCAAACTCTTTTAGTTCCTTATCATGACCTAATTCTATGAGCTCTGCCAAATCGATATCTGCATACCAAATTTGAAGCGCCGATAATTTACTGTAATCCAACATATGGCGCTTATAACTATCAGCAACATGCCAGGCAAATTCTTTACAGTTTTTATTGGAGAATTTTCGCCATCGTCCTGCAATCACAAAACTGGCTGCCAGTCTTTTTACATCCCATTCCCACGGTCCAGGAAAGGTTTCGTCAAAATCATTTATATCAAAAACCAATTTGCGTTCTGGAGTTGCAAATCCGCCGAAATTCATTAAATGGCAATCACCGCAGAGCTGTAAATTTATTCCCGATACAGCAGTATGAGCTAAGTCGGCTGCCATAATCGCGGCAGCTCCTCTATAAAATGCAAAAGGCGATTCCATCATTCTACTATACCGAATTGGCACCAGACTTTCAACTCTTCCTTTACTGGTTTGAATTAAAATATCTACAGGATCTTTTCGATTTTTAAAAGAGTTCCATTCCTGATGTTTTGCTAAAGGCATTTTTTTTCTAATCGAAGCGCCTTTTTCATAACGCTGTGCCTTTGATGCAATAGGATCAAACTTAATTTCGTCTGTATTTTTAAGTACATCAGCCATTCTAGATAAAATATTATGATCCAGGAAACACAAAAGAAATTACAGCTCTCAAGCCCCAATCGGGTTTTATGGCCTGATGTCCCACAATCGGAATAAGTGGTTGAACTGAAAACTGTACCACTTGGTCACCAAATTTGGTAATACCCCCCATCATTGGGTTTAAAGAGATTAAAGTAGTATTTCCTTCCCAGTTTTGGGTAATTTCGGCATTTACGCCCCAGTTGGCACCGCTTTTATAACTGTGCGAAAGAAATATCTGGGTGTAAAACTGATTAAAATCGGCACGGTCAGAGGCTCCAGCTACAGACCAGATCTGATTGGCAATAAAACCAACTGAAAGGCCTTTGCCCTGATGCATTACTAAAACGCTTGGTCCGACACCAAATTTTTCTGTTCCTAATAATTTATCTGTAGCCGTTGGTACTAAAAATGCTGGTCCGACTCCATAGATTATTTTTTCAGTTTTTGGAGCAAAAAATGCTGTCACTGTGGCATCGCTCAAACCAAATTCGTGTGTATTTAATCCAGTTATATTTCGCTGATCTACAACCGGCAAAATCCATCGGCTTATTAAGTTTAGGTTGTCACTCAATTTAAATGGAATAACGGGCTGAATATTAACCGTATATTTGACGCCATTGTATGGTCGGATTCCATAATTCAAATTATTCTGAAGTGGCACACTAATTAAACTCGCCACTGGATTTGCCAATTTATCAGCCAGTTCCTGAGGGCTATTTCCTGGTTTATGTTCTTCTTGAGCATAAGAACTATAGCTTACAACGAAAGAGATTGTACCCAATAGTAATCTAATAAATTTATGAAACTCCATAGGCGTTCTTTTTAAATTTTGTAAACATTTTAAAATCAAAATGAAACAGCCAACCAATAAACTGTTTCACTTCAATTTTAACTAACTCAATCTAATTGTCTGCAAAAACTTTTTTCCAGTCTTTCTGCATATCTACCACATGCCATTTGTTTTTTGCAGCGGCATTTAATGAAGCATTATCCTTTTCTTGATATTTGTATTCCCTTATTGAATCATTATGATTTACAAGCAGTTGAAATGACGGATATTTATTTCCCTGCGAATAGGTAAGCATCGCAATATCTCCTGCTCCGCCTTCATTACCGCAGGCAAAAACAGGTCGCTTACCAATATGCAGCTGAATGCCTACTGGTTTTCCTTCTTTATCATTAAAATGGTCTAAAGCTGCTTCTCTCTGTACGACATTTTTAGCCGCATCATATTTGTATTTAAAAGAAGTTCCCACCACTTGATCTTTTGGAATTCCGTAAAAATCCTGAGATATAGCTCGTACCACCTCTATTGTCCCGCCAGTAACGATGTACGTTTTAAATCCGTTTGCGCGTAAATAATTTAGCAATTCCAATTGCGGCTGATAACGTATTTGTTTCACTGGAACATTTTTACCAGGATATTTTGCGTTTTTAAAGAAATCATTAACTGAAGCTTCAAATTCATCTTCGGTCATCCCGGTATGAGTTGCCGCAACCAATTCTATAAGTGCTTTATCGCCCCCCTTTTCAAAAAACGTTTTGTCTTTTTCTATTACTGCTTTAAATGGTTGTTTTTGGGCTAATTCTGGTTTGGCTTCTACCATTTTCTGCACTTTATAAAAAGCAAAAAGTTCCTGTACATAAGGCTTTTCAGCCCATAAAGTTCCATCGTTATCAAAAGTCGCAATTCTATATTCTTCTGGAATAAAGTCTGGACTTCCTTCTTTTGTTACTTTTTCAACATAAGCAATTATATCGCTTTTTAAGGCTCCGTCATTCCAGCTTGGCAAAGGGTCTCCGCTTGCAATAGTTTCCGTTTTTTTACTCTCTGTGTTTGGAGAAGTTATTGTATCTGATTTTTTACAGGAAAAGCAAAACAAAACTGCGAGAGACAAAATGTATATATTTTTTCTCATGGTGTTTATTTTATTAAGAGATTCAGATCTTATTTATCTGAATCTCTTTTTGATTAATTTATTTTTTCTTTTTTGAAGCTGCCTCTTCTTCTTTCACTTTTGGTAAAATGTTTTTCTCAACATATTCCCTCGCTTTTATATCTTTTATTGCGTCTTCCATGATAGTATAAGCAGAGAAACTTGGTGGGATTGATCTTGGAGGATATTCTTTAAAGGTTTCTGCAAATACCGTTACATCATATATAGCGCCATATACCATCTGTACATGATTCATTACCCAATCCCAATATGTATTTGAGGTTATATCGGCTCTCTCAAATGGGTCTTGGTATAGATTGAATATTTTCTGTAAACGCAATTTAGTAAAAGGCTCACCCCAAACTCCCAATGTTCCTTGCATACGCTGTTCTGCAAAAACATATTTATAATCTCCTTCTCTTAAACCAACCAAAAGACCATCATCATCTGTATAGAAGAATTTGTCTCTGGCACTTTTTTGTGTTTTTCCTAGTAAAAAACTACTTTGGTCATAACCATCTAAATGCACTTTATAATTTTTACCGTTAGCACTATATCCCTTTAAAAGTTTGTTAACTATATCTGGTTCTCCTGCAATAGAAGCCAAAGTTGGAATCCAATCGTTGTGACTCATCAATTCGTTAGTGATTCCTGGTTTGATATGCCCTGGCCATCTCACGATACAAGGTACACGGAAAGCTCCTTCCCAGTTAGTGTTTTTTTCTGAACGGAATGGAGTCATTGCCCCATCAGGCCATGTGTTCATATGAGGGCCATTGTCTGTTGAATAGATTACAATTGTATTATCGGCAATTCCTAAATCATCCAATGCTTTTAAGATACTTCCAATAGTTTCGTCATGTTCGATCATACCATCAATATATTCACTGTCTCCGTGAGTATATCTCCCTCTATGCTCTTTTCTAACGTGCGTACGAAGATGCATACGAGTAGCGTTGAACCAGCAAAAAAATGGTTTTCCAGCTGCACTTTGTCTCTTGATATAATCAATTGCTGCTGCTGAAGTTTCATCATCTATCGTTTCCATTCTTTTTTTAGTAAGTGCTCCTGTATCTTCAATTTTTTGTTTGCCTACTCTTCCAAAACGAGGATCTGTTGTTGCATCATCGACATTTGTAGCTGTACATTTCAGAACGCCTCTAGGACCAAATTTTTTCAGATATTCTGAATCTTTAGGATAATCTGGTAATTCTGGTTCTTCTTCAGCATTTAAGTGATACAGATTCCCGAAAAATTCATCAAAACCATTTACTGTTGGAAGATTTTCATTACGATCTCCAACGTGATTTTTACCAAATTGTCCGGTTGCATAACCCAAACTTTTCATGATTCCGCCAATTGAAGGATCTAGCTGGCTCATACCCATTGGCGCACCCGGATATCCCACTTTTGTAAGTCCTGTACGAAGACCATGCTGTCCTGTTAAAAAGGCCGCACGCCCTGCTGTACAGCTTTGTTCTCCATAATAGTGTAAAAAACGCAATCCTTCATTGGCCAACTTGTCTATATTAGGAGTGGTATACCCCATAAGGCCATCACTATAAGCACTAATATTAGTTGTTCCAATATCATCGCCCCAAAGCACCAAAATATTGGGTTTCTTACTTTGTGCACTAACAGAAACACCAGATAAAAATAGTATTGCAAATAACTTTATGGCATTTATAAATCCGCATTTTAATTCGATTTGTTTCATGATAAAAAAAATTCGTTAGTAATTCTTATGTATGAGTTTGAAAATCCAAAAAAATAAATGGGAAATAGTAATTTCCAAAAAAACGCTTCTACATCAATGTTGCATCTTTTCGATATGTTTCAAATTCATTTTATATTAAAAATTTGAAACATGATATTTTAACTTTTTCTTAAGTATCTCAAAATTAACTAATAAAAGAGCGAACAATCGTATTTATTCGGCATGAGCTTGTTTCATTTTATAAAATGAAACAAGAAAATTGGAGAATCTGCAACAAAATGTTCCATTTTAGAAGATGAAACACATCAAACCGCCAGAAAATTAATCAGTTATGTTTTTATTGTAAAACGGCAAAAAAGAAGTTATTAATCGTCAAAAGATTTTTTTTGAATAGACGATTTTTAAATTTTTAGTAAAATGAAACAAAAAATTCTTTTTTTTGTCTAAAATTTTATCAGATTATTAAAAAATTATAGATCAAAATTTCCACTAAAAGACAAAATATAAATAGCGAAATCAGTTTTAATTTTTAAAGACTCTTTAAAAACAAAAAACCGCTTAAAAAAATTAAGCGGTCTTTTTAAAATTATTTGAAGAAATTGTTATTCGATTTCAGAAACTCTCATCGTATTAACCATCCCTTTATCTTTAATTGGCATTGCAGCAAGGTTAATTAAATAATCACCTTTTTGTGCATAACCTTTGTCAACTGCAATTTGATTCACATCTGTTACAGTATCATCTGTACTTTCTTCATTATCATAGTAGAATGATTTAACTCCCCATAATAAATTCAATTGTGTTAAGATTCTTCTGTTTGAAGTAAATACTAAAATATGAGCTGTTGATGGTCTCCAAGCTGAAATTTGGAAAGCTGTGTAACCGCTATTTGTCAAGGTACAAATTGCTTTAGCTTCAATTTCATTTGCTAATAAAGCCGCTTGGTGGCAAACCGTTTTAGTAACAAAACGTTTCGTTTTAATTTGCGGTGTATTTTGAGGCACTTGAATAAGCGGAGAGTTTTCTACAGCTTCGCAAATTTGTGCCATTCTTTGAATAACTTGTACTGGATAGTTTCCTGTAGCAGTTTCTCCAGACAACATTACAGCATCTGCACCATCCATTACTGAGTTAGCAACGTCATTTACCTCTGCTCTTGTTGGAGTTAAACTTGTAATCATTGTTTCCATCATTTGAGTAGCAACGATAACTGGAATTCTAGCCGTTTTAGCTCTTCTGATCAAATCTTTTTGAACCAATGGAACTTCGTGAGCTGGAAGCTCAACACCAAGATCTCCACGAGCCACCATTAAACCGTCGCAGTATGCTACAATTTTATCCATGTTCTCAAGAGCTTCTGGCATTTCAATTTTAGCAATGATTGGAATTTTATATTCAGAATGCTTAGCAATTAATTCTTGTAAATCTTGCAAATCGCGAGGAGTTTTCACAAATGAAAGTGCGATCCAGTCTACTTTTTGTTCGATTGCAAAAATAGCATCTGCAATATCTTTCTCTGTTAAAGCTGGTAAAGAGATTTTTGTATTTGGAAGATTAACTCCTTTTTTAGATTTTAATTCTCCGCCTTGAATAACTTTAGCAACAACTTCAGTTTTTTTATCTGTAGAAACAATTTCAAAAATAAGTTTACCGTCATCAAGCAAGATTCGCTCTCCTGGGTTAACATCATTTGGGAAATTCTGATATTTCATGAACACTCTTTTTGATGTTCCGATAATATCTTCGGCAGTTGTAAAAGTGATTTCATCTCCATCGTTTACAACAGTACCTTCTTCCATTACACCAACTCTAAGTTTTGGTCCTTGCAAATCTCCTAAAATTGCTGTCGTGTAACCAAACTCTTCGTTTAAGCCTCTAATGATATTAATTCTTTCTTTTACTCCTTCGTAATCTGCATGCGAAAAATTGATTCTAAACACATTAACACCTGCATCGATCATATCTTTAATGATCTCTCTTGTACTACAAGCGGGGCCAAGTGTAGCAACAATTTTGGTTTTCTTGTTTGTTAGCATTTTTTTTAAAAAATTAGATTGTTTTTTGATTTTATTTTGTCTGTATCAACGGCATAAATAGCCACAATACTTTCTATTGTGTTTAATTTTTGTTGAATTTCTGAAAAATTAAGCGCCTCTTCGCCATTATCAATTTTCAAGAAAAAATCGACTTTTTTGAATTCAGGAAGTAAATGAATTGTTGTCGAAACCTCACTTGTTTCATTAGAAAACAAATTCTGGAAATCATTTGTACTCACAGAAATGATTTCATTTTTATTCTGAATTAAATTCCAGGAAACAGCTTTTTCTTCATCATAATAATAGAATCTCGAAAAATTTGCTTCACCTTCCTTAGTCTGAGCATGGATCTCGTTTTTGCTCTTACTTAAGTTGATCGGAAGGATTTTATTGATAAAATAGGCTAATCTATAATCTTCTAATGAAGTATGAATTGCCATTAAATAATAATCAATTTCGTCAAATTCGTCTAAATCCAATTTATGAATAGCCATGTCTTGAAAAATCAAGTTGTAAATATACTATTTCTAAACGGAGCATCAACAGTTATGACATGCTTGTTTTGTTAAATTATAAACGAAAACGATGTAGCCTTGTGAGAGTTACAACATTTTTGCAGCTATTTCTTGTCAATTTTTTCTTGAAACGCAAAATAAGCTCTCTGCGATGCTTTTTCTTCTGCTTTCTTTTTTGAAGTTGCTCGCGCTCTTGCGACAACTTTATCATCAATACTCAATTTAACACCAAATAGACGCTGTCCGTCTATACCGTTATCTTCAAAAATGTCATAATGAAAAACTCTTTTTTCTTTCTGGCACCATTCGATAACAAGGCTTTTATAACTTATCACTTTTCCTTCAAGTCGCGCAATATCTACATAAGGCGTCACTACTCTTTTTTGGATGAATTTCTCGCAAAAAGTATAGCCTTTATCTAAATAAATAGCACCTATTAGGGATTCAAAAATATTACCGTGAATGTTTTCTCCAAAATGCTGAATCGGCACTTTGCTCTCTACAAACTGCACTAAATTTAAGTCTTTACCTAATTCGTTCAAATGTTCACGACTCACTATTTTCGAACGCATTTTGGTTAAATAACCTTCATCTCCATTTGGAGCTTTATTAAATAAATGTGCAGCAATCACGGCACTTAACATAGCGTCTCCTAAAAATTCTAAACGTTCATAATTAATAGGATGCCCATTTTGATCTAGTTTATTAGACGAACGATGGGTAAATGCCCGTCTATAAAAATCTACGTTAGAAGGCTGAAAACCAAGAATTTTCTGAATAGTGTCAAAAAAAATCCCGTCTTCTTGAGAACGGGATTTCGAAAATATTTTTTTGATAATATTCATATACAGAAAATTAATCAGCTAGTTTTTTAAACAATACGCAAGCATTGTGTCCACCAAAACCAAATGTATTACTCATAGCAACATTTACTTCTCTTTTTTGAGGTTTGTTTAGAGTAAGATTTAAAGATGGATCAATGTTTTCGTCAACAACTGTATGGTTAATCGTTGGAGGAACAATTCCGTGCTGCATTGCTAAGATAGAAGCAATAGCTTCAATAGCTCCAGCTGCACCAAGTAAGTGTCCTGTCATAGATTTTGTAGAGTTAATGTTGATGTTTTTAGCATGATCACCAAAAACAGCACTAATTGCTTTTAACTCAGCAACGTCTCCTAATGGCGTAGAAGTTCCGTGAGTATTGATATGATCCACTTGATCGGGAGTCATTCCAGCATCTCTCAATGTGTTTTCCATTACTGCGATAACTCCAATTCCTTCCGGATGTGGTGCAGTTAAGTGGTAAGCATCAGACGACATACCGCCACCGCCAATTTCGCAATAGATTTTTGCCCCTCTTGCTTTAGCATGTTCATACTCTTCAAGAACTAAAGCTCCTGCTCCTTCACCTAAAACGAAACCATCTCTGGTTGCATCAAAAGGTCTAGAAGCTGTTTCTGGGCTTTCGTTTCTTGTAGATAAAGCGTGCATTGAGCTAAATCCTCCCATACCTGCAATTGTAACAGCAGCTTCAGAACCACCAGAAACAATAACATCGCACATTCCTAAACGAATGTAATTGAAGGCATCGATTAATGCATTTGCAGAAGATGCACAAGCAGAAACCGTAGTATAATTTGGTCCCATATACCCGTTACGCATAGAAATATGTGCAGGAGCAATATCGGCAATCATTTTAGGAATAAAGAAAGGATTGAACTTTGGAGTTCCATCACCTTTTGCATAATACAATACTTCATCTTGGAAAGTCTCTAAACCTCCAATTCCTGCTCCCCAGATAACACCAACTCTTTGTTTGTTTACGTTATCATTTGTGATTCCAGCATCTTTAATAGCTTCATCACTGGCAGCAATTGCGTATTGTGCAAATTTATCTAATCTACGAGATTCCTTGCGATCCATGTAATCTTCAATATTGAAGTTTTTTACTTCGCAGGCAAATTTCGTTTTGTGTTTCTCGGTATCATAATATGTGATTGGAGCGGCTCCGCTAACTCCATTCACAAGTGCATTCCAATATTCTTGGATATTATTCCCAATAGGAGTAAGTGCACCTAATCCTGTTACAACAACTCGCCTTAATGCCATAAATATGTGTTTTGTACTTTAAACAAATAAAACCCACGCTTTCTTAACTTATAGTTATTTAAGAGCCATGGGAATTACAATATAAATATATCTTTTTGATTGAAAAATCAATCGAAATTTAAATTTAAAAAATAATAACACCCGATTTCTAGAAATTCCAATTCTTTAAAAAACAAATTCCAATTTTGGGATTTGGATATTCAAATTTTGAGATTTTTTAGAATTCGGGTGTGGTATTATTATTTTTTTGCTTCTTCGATATAAGAAATAGCTTGACCAACAGTAGCAATGTTTTCTGCTTGATCGTCTGGAATTTGAATATCAAATTCTTTTTCGAATTCCATAATAAGCTCAACAGTGTCTAGTGAGTCAGCTCCTAAATCATTAGTGAAGCTTGCTTCTGTTACAACTTCGTTTTCGTCAACACCTAATTTGTCTACGATAATCGCTTTTACTCTTGATGCAATGTCTGACATAATCTTTAATTTTAGAATTTAATTTGTTGGCAAAAATAAAAAACTTTATTTTAAAACAACTATTTAGTTTATAAATGTGACACTAATTTATAAAATTAATTTCAAGAAAGGTCTTTTAAAGCTATTTATTTTCGATTTTTATTCCGTTTTTTGCACTCTCAAAACACACAACTTTATGAAAAAAATTATCGTTTTTGCCTCAGGATCAGGAACTAACGCAGAGAACATTATAAAATATTTTTCGAACACTGAAATTGCAAAGGTCGTTTCGGTCTTTACAAATAATGCTTCGGCAAAAGTGATTGAAAGAGCAAAAAATCATCAAATTCCAGTCGAAATCTTCGAAAAAAACGAACTTTTAGAAAGAAAAGTGCTACAAAAAATACAAAAAATCGACCCGGATTTGATAGTTTTGGCTGGTTTTCTACTCAAATTCCCAGAAAACATAATTGAACAATATCCAAACAAAATAATAAATATTCATCCTGCACTTTTACCTAATTATGGGGGCAAAGGAATGTATGGAATGCATATCCATAGAGCCATTATAAATAATAAGGAAAAAGAAACTGGAATATCTATTCATTATGTTAACGAAAACTACGATGAAGGCGCAATCATCTTTCAGGCAAATGTGGCTTTGACAGATGAAGACACTCCAGAAACAGTTGCAGAAAAGATTCATGAACTGGAACAAAAACATTTTCCAGAAATCATACATAGATTATTAGAAATTTAAACTATTAGACTTCTTAGACATAAGAATACTTAGATTTTAATCTAAAGCATTTTTAAAAATCTAAGCAGTCTAAAATCTAAAGATGTTTAATGTCTAAAAAAGAAAAATCTAAAAATCTAAGCAGTCTAAAATAAAATGAATCACGAAGTACATATATATACCGATGGCGCGGCAAAGGGAAATCCAGGAAATGGCGGTTATGGAGTCGTGATGGAACTGGTGGGCACTCCGCACAAAAAAGAATTCTACGAAGGCTTTCGTCTGACTACTAATAATAGGATGGAACTTTTGGCTGTAATTGTGGGGTTAGAAAAACTGAAAAAACCCAACATGAAAGTCCTTGTGGTTTCGGACTCTAAATATGTTGTCGATTCTGTTGAAAAGAAATGGGTGCTTGGCTGGGAGAAAAAAGGTTTTGCTGGAAGAAAAAATGCAGATCTTTGGAAACGCTTTTTAGCCGTCTACCGCAAACATCAAGTCGATTTTAAATGGATTAAGGGACACAACAACCATCCGCAAAACGAACGCTGTGATCAACTGGCCGTAATGGCATCTATGCAACCCAAACTTTCAATCGATTCTTATTACGAAAACATCGATTCTAAGTTGCTATAAAAAAGATAACGTATCGAAAACCTAAATTCTCGATACGTTATACTCAAATTACTAATTTCAATTTTTATTCTTTATCTAAGTCTTTTGCAGTTTTAAATCCTGTCAAAAGTCCGATTCCTGACATTATAAAAATAATTGAAGGATAAACCGCGCCATCATTAAGAGATGTATAAGTGGTGATTAATAACGCAAGAAAAATTCCAACACCGCTTCCTATTAATAAGAATGCTAGATTTACTACAAAGATTTTCCAAGCTGGAACTCCACTTCCCTTTCCTTGCAAAAAGATACTGGCATCTACCCCTTTTTCTATTAGAGCCAGACGCTCTCTGTTTCTTGTTGAATAAATTAAATAAACGATTCCGAAGATCATTAAGAAAAGACTGATTGGAATTAAAATTTTTTCGTCCATGATATTTTATGTTTTTAATTGATTGATATACCCCATATGACGAGGGTTTTTAAAATGAGGTTACAACTTTTGGTAAAAAATTTCAAATCTTAAATTCCAAATTCCAAAACTAACTGATTATCAATTAATTTTGATTCTGATAAACTTTGTCAAAGTTTATACTATTATATAATAAGTATAATTTGAATTTTAACTCTGATAGTTAACTGGATTGGAATTTGGGATTTGCTTTTTGGAATTTATTTTCAATTTCTTGTAACCTAAATTAACATTCTGTCGTCCTATATAATATGAGCACATTAACTGATCAACATTATATCGATAAAATCCTGAAGGGCGAGACCAGTGCTTTTGCCGTTCTTGTGGATCGTTATAAAGATATGATCTTTACGCTGGCTCTAAAAATGGTTAAAAATCGGGAAGAAGCAGAAGAAGTTGCACAGGATACTTTTATAAAAATTTATAGTTCGCTGACAAAATTTAAAGGAGAATCTAAGTTTTCAACTTGGATTTATAAAATTGCCTATAATACTTGTCTAGACCGTTTAAAGAAAAACAAAAAAGAAGATTTGAATATTTCTATTGATGATTTTTCATCTCATTTAATCAAAACAATGGACAATGCTTTAAGCGCATTAGAAGAAAATGAACGAAAGCAGACCATTCAGAAATGTTTGAATTTATTGCCATGTGATGAAAATTTCCTTTTAACCTTATTTTATTTTGATGATCATAGTTTAGAAGAAATTGGAAAGGTTATGAATATATCGGCCAATAATGCTAAAGTGAAATTATTTAGGAGCCGACAGAAATTAGCCGTAATTTTGAGACAGCAGTTAGAACCAGAAATAATAGAATGTTATGAAAGAGAGCGATAAAAATATAGAACAACTTATTGAGAAAATGATGGCTGAAGAAAAACTGCAGTCACCATCAGTAGATTTCACTTCAAAAATAATGGCTGAAGTTCATATACTAGAAGAGAAAAAACTCAAAGCATACAAACCTTTAATTTCTAAACCAATCTGGATTTCGATTGGCTTAGCTGTGGCGGCATTAGTGATTTATGTTTCTCTGTTTTCTGTTTCGAATAATGATTTTAAAATTGACGTAATCGGGAAATTATATTCTGATAGAATCTCAACAGCATTTTCTAGAATTCATTTTTCTAAAAACATCTTATATGCCATTTTGATTGTTCCAATTATGATTTTGGTTCAGGTTGGTATTTTGAAGAATTATTTTGATAAGAAATATAACCTGTAAAATATTCGCAATTATTTTCAAAAAACTTGCAGATTAATTCTGAAAAATCTATTTTAAGCTTCATTAAAAACAGTTTTTAATCAATTCATTTACAGTATTTTCACTCCAAAATCGATGTCATTTTTTTAAGAAAATTTTGAGAACCTAAACCGTTGCAAGATTGTAACTTATGAAGTATCTTTGCACCCTAATTCGAAATTCATAAAATGAATAAACTATTGATTGTTGGAACAGTTGCTTTCGACGCGATTGAAACTCCTTTCGGAAAAACAGATAAAATATTAGGTGGTGCTGCAACCTACATCGGATTATCGGCGTCATTTTTTAACTTGCAATCGGCCATTGTTTCTGTCGTTGGCGACGATTTCCCTCAAGAACATTTAGATCTTTTAACTTCAAAAAACATTGATATCTCTGGTATCGAAATTGTAAAAGGAGGAAAGACTTTTTTCTGGAGCGGTTTATACCACAACGATTTAAATTCTAGAGATACTCTTGTAACTGAGTTAAACGTTTTAGCTGATTTTCAGCCAAAAGTTCCTCAAAACTACAAAGATGCTGATGTTGTAATGTTAGGAAACTTACACCCATTAGTACAAAGCAGTGTTTTAGATCAAATGGAGAAAAAACCAAAATTAGTAGTTTTAGACACTATGAACTTTTGGATGGACTGCGCTCTTCCAGAATTATTAGACGTTATTAAACGTGTAGATGTTATTACAATCAATGACGAAGAAGCAAGACAACTTTCTGGAGAATATTCATTAGTAAAAGCTGCCGCTAAAATCCAAGACATGGGACCAAAATATGTGGTGATCAAAAAAGGAGAACACGGAGCACTTTTATTCCACAACAGAGAAGTTTTCTTTGCGCCGGCTTTACCATTAGAAGATGTTTTTGATCCAACAGGAGCTGGAGACACTTTCGCAGGTGGTTTCTCTGGATTTATTGCGCAAAGCGAAAACATTTCGTTTAACAACATGAAGAATGCAATTATTTACGGTTCAAATTTAGCTTCGTTCTGCGTTGAGAAGTTTGGAACTGAAAGAATGGAATCATTAAGCAAAGCCGAGGTAGCGATTCGATTACAGCAATTTAAGTCGTTAACTCAGTTTGACATAGAAATATAATGCCTAAGAGCCTCGATAAAACGGGGCTTTTTTATTACGAATACACACAACTTACAACAACACACAAATAACAAAAAACAATGAGCGACGCTTTAAAACACGAATGTGGGATAGCTTTAGTTAGACTACTTAAACCGCTTGAATATTATAAAGAAAAATACGGAACTGCTTTCTACGGAATCCAGAAGATGTATTTAATGATGGAAAAACAGCATAACCGTGGACAAGACGGAGCTGGTTTTGCAAGCATTAAATTTGATGTTGATCCAGGACAGCGCTACATCAGTAGAGTTCGTTCTAATCACGCACAACCCATACAAGATGTTTTTAAACAAATCAATGAAAGAATCAGCGAGGAGTTAAAGGCACATCAAGAATTGGGAGACAATATGAAAGAGCTAAAAGCAAATATCCCTTATGTTGGAGAATTGTTTTTAGGTCACGTTCGTTACGGAACTTTTGGAAAAAACAGCATCGAAAGTGTTCACCCATTCTTACGTCAAAGCAACTGGATGCATCGTAACCTGATTTTGGCGGGAAACTTTAACATGACAAATGTTAAAGAACTTTTCGAAAACTTGGTTGAACTTGGCCAGCATCCAAAAGAAATGGCTGATACCGTTACGGTAATGGAAAAAATCGGTCACTTCTTAGACAAAGAAGTAATGCAGTTATACCAAGATTGTAAAGCTGAAGGCTACTCAAAAAGAGAAGCTTCTCCAGTAATTGCAGAACGTTTGGATATTGCTAAAATCTTAGCTCGTTCAGCTAAAAATTTAGACGGAGGTTATGCTATGGCTGGTTTATTAGGTCATGGTGACGCATTTGTTTTTAGAGATCCTGCAGGAATTCGTCCAGCTTATTATTATCAAGATGACGAAGTTGTAGTTGTCGCTTCTGAAAGACCAGTTATTCAAACTGTATTTAATGTTCCTTTTGAAAGTGTTCAGGAAATCAATCCAGGAAATGCATTGATTATCAAGAAAAATGGCAATGTTACCATGAACCAAATCTTGGAACCAACTACTTTAAAAGCTTGTTCTTTCGAAAGAATCTATTTCTCAAGAGGAAGTGATGCTGAAATTTATCAAGAACGTAAAAATTTAGGAAAATTTATTTTACCTGCTGTTCTTAAAGCAATTGATAGCGACACAGACAACACTGTTTTCTCATATATTCCAAATACAGCCGAAACATCATTCTATGGTTTAGTTGAAGCTGCTCAAGATTTCTTAAATCAGAGAAAAAATAATTACATTCTAGAAAATAGAAACACATTAACTGCAGAAACACTTCAGGAGCTTTTATCTGTAAAGATACGCACAGAGAAAGTGGCTATTAAAGATGCTAAACTTAGAACTTTCATCACAGAAGACAGCAGCCGTGACGATTTGGTGGCTCACGTCTACGATGTTACTTATGGCGTAATTAAACCAGAAGATAACTTAGTAATTATTGACGACAGTATTGTTCGTGGTACTACATTGAAAATGAGCATCATCAAAATGATGGATCGTTTAAAACCAAAGCGTATTGTAATTGTTTCATCTGCACCACAAATTCGTTATCCTGATTGTTACGGAATCGATATGGCAAAACTAGAAGGTTTAGTTGCTTTTAGAGCAGCACTTGCTTTATTAAAAGAAAGAAACCTTTATCATATTGTAGACGAAGTTTATGCCAAATGTAAAGCTCAAGAAAATTTCGCAGATAAAGATGTTGTGAATTATGTTACAGCAATATATGATCAATTTACTGACGAAGAAATCTCAGATAAAATTGCAGAAATGCTAAGCTCACCAGAAATAAATGCAGAGGTAAAAATCATCTTCCAAACAGTAGAAGATTTACACAGAGCATGCCCTAAAAATTTAGGCGATTGGTACTTTACGGGAGATTACCCAACTCCTGGCGGAAACAGAGTTGTAAATCGTGCTTTCATGAATTTTTATGAAGGAAAAGACGCTCGAGCGTATTAATAAAATACTAATAAAAGGTTAAATAGTGCATTTCATCGGTTTTTTTTGCCGTTCATCCCATTTCTTTGGTGAAATTGAAAAGCTATGATACTTTTGAGATACCATAACATTAGTAGGTTAAGTTTATGGTAGATTTGGGGCAAAAAGGGTGGAAGCAATTCCACCTTTTTTATTGAAATAAACTCAACCTATTTATAAACAGCCGATTATATCTCTTCATCGGATTTACTTCCCTTTCATCTAAAAATTTTTACTCGAAAAAATAACTGTCATACATTTACTAGACCATAACGTTAGTAGGTTAGTTTATGGTAGATTTGGGGCAAAAAAGGTGGAGTAACTTCCGCCTTTTTTATTGTCAATTATTAACAAATTGACAATCAAAGTATTAATGTCTTTTTATCGAGTATAATTGCATTTCATCTAAATTTTTTTCTTTATAAAAATTCCCGCCATACCTTTACTGGACCATAACATTAGTAGGTTAGTTTATGGTAGATTTGGGGCAAAAAAGGCGGAACTTCCTTCCGCCTTTTTTATTGAAATATATCCCATAACTTTAACAAACAGCCATTATAAGCGTTTTATCGGATATTAATGCCTTTTATCTGAAATGTTTCCTTCAAAAAAATATCTCCCATACCTTTACAAAACCATAACATTAGTAGGTTAAGTTTATGGTAGATTTGGGGCAAAAAAGGCGGAACTTCTTTCCGCCTTTTTTATTTTCTCTTTTTTTGAGAATAAATAAAAGAAAATAGAGTAAAGATTATATACGAAATGTATAGATAAAAAAAGACGAGCACCTTTTGGCACTCGTCTTTTCTCTATATTCTTTACTCTATTCTCTTATTTTTCTAAAGCAAATCTTCTAGCAACTTCTGTCCAGTTAATTACATTGAAGAAAGCTTCGATATAATCTGGTCTTCTGTTTTGATAGTTTAAGTAGTAAGCGTGCTCCCAAACATCCATCCCTAAGATCGGAGTTCCACCATGACCAGCAACTTCTGGCATTAATGGATTATCTTGATTTGGAGTACCTACAACTTCTAACTTTCCTCCTTTTTGAACTGTTAGCCAAGCCCATCCAGAACCGAATTGTGTAGCGCCAGCTTTAGCAAATTTTGCTTTAAATTCTTCGAATGATCCGAAAGAAGACTCAATTGCAGCTAATAAATCACCTGTTGGCAATCCTCCTCCGTTTGGAGACATTACAGTCCAGAATAAATTGTGATTGTAAAAACCTCCACCATTGTTGCGAACTGCTGCGTTAGATTTGTCTAAGTTGATTAAGATATTTTCGATAGTTTTTCCTTCTAAATCTGTTCCAGCAATAGCAGCGTTAAGATTTGTAGTATATGCGTTGTGGTGCTTTGTATGATGGATTTCCATTGTACGTGCATCAATATGTGGTTCTAATGCATCGTATGCATAAGGTAATTGTGGTAATTCAAAAGCCATGGTATTATGATTTTTATGGTTTATAATAATTTATTCCAAATTTAGACATTTAACTTTGGAATTGAAAATACTATTTCGTTATAATTAAATTAAATTCACTGATAATTTACATTTTTAGAATATAAACACCTGAAAATCTTTATTTTCCATTAAATGTAGTCATTGTATTTTCTAAACCAGCAGTTCCGAAAGTTTTTATAATTTCAGCAGAAGTTTCTAAACGCTCTGGCAATTTTGCTTCTTCTTCGGCATTCCATTCTCCTAAAACATAATCTACCTGCTGTCCTTTTTTAAATTGGTCACTGATACCAAATCTATAGCGGGTATAGTTTTGCGTATTAAGAACTAAATTGATGTTTTTAAGTCCGTTGTGGCCGCCATCGCTTCCTTTTGGTTTGATGCGGATTGTGCCAAATGAAAGGTTCAAATCATCTGTAATAACCAGAATGTTCTCTAACGGAATATTTTCCTTATCCATCCAGTATTTTACTGCTTTACCACTAAGATTCATGTAAGTGTTTGGCTTTAAAAGGAAAAAAGTTCTTCCTTTAAATTTATATTCAGCCAATGCACCCAATTTTACGGTTTCGAATGAAAGCCCTTCTTTTTTAGCGAAAAAATCAAGCACTTTAAATCCGATATTGTGTCTGGTGTTTACGTATTCGGCTCCGATATTTCCTAATCCTACGATTAAATATTTCTTCATATTGTCTTCTTTGTTCTCTTCTTTTGATGTTGATGAAAACAGTTTTGTTATCCATTTTATCATGATTGCAAAAGTAAGATTAATTAGAGAATGCGGCAATTGGATAATTAGATAATTTGAAAATGCGGCAATTAAATAATTTCTTACTGGCCGTGGTTTAACCGCAAAGTTCGCAAGGGTTTACGCAAAGAACACTAAGATTTCTTGTCCTTCTTGTCATCCAGAGCGAAGTCGAAGGACCACAAAAAGAAGGTCGACAACCTAAATTCCATACTTTGAGTTGGCTTCGACTCCGCTCAGCCTGACATGTTCAATATTTGTCAAGCTAAGCGGAGTCGAAGCGTTACATAGCAAAAACCTTAGAATCTTAGCATCTTAGAAACTTAGAAGCTAAAAAAAAGCCCCAATCGAAAGATTGAGGCTTTTTGTATAGTTTGAAAAAAATTATTTTTTCTTTCCTTTTGCAGGAGCTTTTGCAGCTTTTGCAGCCTCTTGAGCAGCTTTCATAGCAGCACGAGAGATTCTCACTTGACAAACTACAGTGTTGTCTGGGTGCATAATTTTGTACTCTGGTTTTCCAACTTTAGTAACGTATAATTTGTTACCCATTTCAAGTGGAGTGATGTCAGCTTCAACAAAATCAGGAAGATTTGCTGGTAAAGCTTTAACTTTTAATTTACGTTGGTTTAAACGTAAAACACCTCCCGCAAGAACACCTTTAGATGTACCAACGATTTTCACAGGAACTTCCATTGTGATTTCTTTATCATCAAATAATTGGAAGAAGTCGATGTGTAAAATTTTGTCAGTTACTGGGTGAACTTGGATATCTTGCAAAATTGCATTGAATGATTTTCCTTTTCCAAGTTCGATCACAACTGTGTGAGCGTTTGGAGTGTAAACCAAGTTTTTGAATGCAGTAACGTCTGCAGAGAAGTGTACTGCCTGGTTTCCTCCGTATAAAACGCAAGGTACCTGTCCAGCATTACGTAAGGCTTTAGTTGACACTTTGCCCACGCTTTCTCTTTCTGATCCTTTAATTGTAATCGATTTCATTGTAAAAAAATATAGTTATTAAATAAATATTCTAATTTTTAGTGTAGTGAGATTGCTTCGTTCCTCGCAATGACTACATTATAAATTTTCCACTGATGGAATTGTTGTGGTGAACCATTTGCATTACCTCAGCAAATAGAGGTGCGCAGCTTACCACTTTTATTTTCTTTGATTCTCTCTTTAACGGAATTGAATCTGTTACGATTAATTCTGTTAGTTTTGAGTTTTCAATTTTCTCATACGCTCCGCCAGATAAAATAGCATGCGTACAAATTGCTCTTACACTTAGCGCTCCTTTTTCGATCATTAGGTCTGCCGCTTTCGCTAAAGTCCCTCCTGTATCGATCATGTCGTCTACTAAGATTACGTTACGTCCTTTTACTTCACCAATAAGCTCCATAGTATCGATAACGTTGGCTGCTTTTCTTTGTTTGTAACAGATTACCACATCTGATTCTAAAAACTTAGAGTAAGCGTATGCTCTTTTTGAACCTCCCATATCCGGAGATGCAATTGTCAGATTTTCTAAATTTAAACTTTCTACGTACGGTAAAAAGATGGTAGAGGCAAATAAATGATCTACCGGTTTTTCAAAGAATCCTTGAATCTGATCTGCGTGCAAATCCATTGTCATGATTCTTGTTGCTCCTGCAGCTGTTAGTAGGTTTGCCACTAATTTAGCTCCAATCGGAACTCTTGGTTTGTCTTTTCTGTCTTGTCTTGCCCAACCAAAATAAGGCATAACAGCTGTAATATGTCTTGCTGATGCACGTTTTGCCGCATCAATCATTAACAACAATTCCATCAGATTATCTGCACTTGGAAAAGTTGAGCATACGATAAATACTCGTAAACCTCTAATTGATTCTTCGTAAGACGGCTGAAATTCTCCGTCACTATACGTTGACATCGTTACTTTTCCTAACGGAATCCCGTAATCTTTTGCAATTTTTTCTGCAAGATAAACACTTTGTGAACAAGCAAAAATTTTAGCTTCTGGTTCTAGGTGCGACATTGTAATTTGTTGTTTTATTCCGTTACTTTTCTACAATTCAACTTTATTATTTAAATAAAGCAGAAAGCGTATAAATGTCTCGGATGTAGTTAGTTGTGTGTGCTTCGTTTTAACGAGCTGCAAATTTATAAAATTTATTGAACACTGAAAGTAAAAATTTAAGTATTTTTAGTAGTTGGTTTAAAATTATTTTTTACATTTGCACCGTGTTAAAGGAATGGCGCCAGTTATGACTTCATTCTATTGCGTTAAAATAATCGCTTTTGGTTATTTTTTCGTCTGCTACGCCCGGATGGCGGAATTGGTAGACGCGCTGGTCTCAAACACCTGTGGGAAACCGTGCCGGTTCGACTCCGGCTCCGGGTACTTAAAAACCTCTTCTTAACGGAAGAGGTTTTTTTATTTATATATGTTTTCTTAGCAGATATAAAGATCCTCGAAACATATTATTTTTTTCTAATTCTTTGAATCAAAATTAAATTGATTTCATCACCACACATCCAATTAATTTGATACATGTCATTAGCCCTCCAAACCATATTGATTACAGACCATTCAATACTCATTGAATTACTTAAATTTTGAAAATCATGCAAGCTTTCTACTGTTTTGTCAATAAGCGACTTATCTACTTCTGGTTCCATTATATTCAAATTATAATGAACCAAAACACTTTTTAATTCATCATAACTTTGCTTATAACCTACAGGTGTTTGTTTAGTAACAAATGTTTCAACTCCTTTATTTAAAAACCACTCCCCTTGAGTTAAAGAACTCTTTTTAAGTCCTTTATTATAGGAACTCAACTGAGCGTTTATCAAATTACAAAAACACAGAAATATAAAAACCGTTCTTTTCATTGTCTTTTTTAGATTAAAAGACGAATATAGACCATCAAAAATTTCTCTTATTATGGTTTTCCATAATCAATCAACTCCTATTAGCCTCACAACTCGCCTCATGCATAACAGGAAAATTACACGAATTAGCAATAAAACACAACTCATTTGCTTTTTGATGCAGTTCTAAAGCCAATTCAATTTTATCCGAATTTGAGATTTTTACTTTTGGATATAATTTTGCTTCAATAAAACGTCCACTTCCGTCCGGATTTACTTCTAAAGTAGCTTCTGCATTGTCTGAATATTCTAAAACTTCTATTCCGTTTTGAGAACAGACGTATAAATAGGACATCATATGGCAGGAAACTAAGCTGCTCAACAATAAATCTTCGGGATTGTATAATTCTGGATCACCTTTGAAGGCTTTTGCCGCTGAAACATCTAAAGTTGGTTTTCCTTGAATTTTAATTTGATGACTTTTGCTATAGAATCTTTTAGAAGAATCAACTGCATTTTTTTGTGAAGTCCAATTTACTTCTGCTTTGAATATATGTTTGAAGGTCATAAATAATTATTATTTTTTGCCACGAATTCACGAATTTACGCAAATTGAATCGCTTTAAAACGCTGCTTTTTTAATTTCACTAATTAAAATCATACTAATTTCTAAGAAATTCGTGAATTGCTTCGCCTGTTCAATATCATTCGGGTCGTGGTAGAAAAACTTAAATAAAAAAACCTCGAAAGCATTTCCTTTCGAGGTCTTTAGAAAATTAATTAACAAATTCTAAAAATTATTTTTTAACTGAAAACTTAAAGGTTGTTTTCGTTTTATAATTTTCTCCCGGGTTTAAAACCGTTGTTGGGAAGTTTTTCTGGTTTGGAGAATCTGGATAATGTTCTGTTTCTAGACATAATCCAGTTCTGTGTGCAAAAGTTCCTCCGTTTGGCATTGGTAAAGTTCCGTCAAGGAAATTTCCAGAGTAAAACTGAATTCCAGGTTCGTCTGTTGTCATTTCCATAACTCTTCCGCTTGCTGCGTGGTATACTTTTGCAATGATTGTTTTCCCTTTTTCAGGATTGTTCAATACCCAGCAATGGTCGTAACCTTTTCCTTTTTCTAACTGATCATTTTTAGCATTGATGTCTTTTCCAATTAATTTTGGAGTTCTGAAATCAAAAGGAGTACCTGCAACATCATCTAATTTTCCTGTAGGAATTAAATCAGCATCAACTGGAACTATTTTATCAGCATTTAAAGTCAATTCATGATCTAAGATGGTTTTGGTGAAATCTCCAGATAAATTGAAATAAGAATGCTGTGTTAAGTTTACAACTGTTTTCTTATCAGTTGTTGCTTCGTATAAAACTTCCAACTGATTATCTTTTGTCAATGTGTAAGTCACAAAAACTTTCAAAGTTCCAGGATAACCTTCTTCCATATCTTTACTTACATAAGATAATTTTAAAGAAGCCGTTTCACCAGATTTAACCTCATCGGCTTTCCAAACTACATTGAAGAATCCTTGCGGGCCGCCGTGTAAAGCATTTGGCGCATTGTTGATAGCTAACTGATATTCTTTCCCGTCTAAAGTAAATTTTCCTTTAGCAATACGGTTTCCGAATCTTCCAATCAAAGCTCCAAAAAATGGATTTTCTTTTTCATATTGTGCCAAAGAATTAAATCCTAGTACAACATTTTCTGAAACGCCAGCTTTATTGGGCACTTTCAAATCGGTAATTCTTCCTCCAAAAGTGATGATGTCCACTTCCATCCCATTTTGGTTTTTCAGTTTATAGCTCTCCACTTTTTCGCCTTTGGCTGTTGTTCCGTATTCTGATTTTTCAATTGTAACTTCTCCTTTTTTATCTGAAGAAACTGTAGTGTTATCCATTTTTTTATCGCTTTTGCATTGAACTGTAACTATAGCAATACCTAGCATGCTTAGTATGAAAAGGGAACGTTTTAATACATTCATAAATGATAGTTTTTTAAGTTAGTAAAGTCTCAAAGTCGAAAGTCTTAAAGTCAATTCCTCAAAGTAACTAAATCTTTAAGACTTTATGACATTAGACTTTTGACTAATTTAAAGTCCGTGCTGAAACAAATGGTAATATGCTTCGTTGGCATTGATTTTATCTTTAAACTCTCTTATCGTAGTTTTTTCATCAATAACCAACAATTCGATTCCGGCAATATCGGCAAAATCTTCCATATATTCTGTTGTTAAAGATTGGCTGTAAACCGTGTGGTGCGCTCCACCAGCCAAAATCCAAGCCGTTGCCGCAACTTCTAAGTTTGGTTTACAATCCCAAAGAACGCGTGCAACTGGTAATTTTGGCAATTCAGCCATTGGTTTTACTGCTTCAACTTCGTTTACAATTAAACGGAAACGAGTTCCCATATCAACCAAAGAAACATTGATGGCATCTCCTGCAGGTGAATTAAATACCAAACGAGCTGGATCTTCTTTTCCTCCAATTCCTAAAGGATGCACTTCGCAAGAAGGTTTCCCGTCAGCAATAGAGGGACAAATTTCCAACATGTGAGAACCTAAAACATATGATTTTTGAGGTGTGAAATGATATGTGTAATCTTCCATGAAAGAAGTTCCGCCTTCAAGACCAACACACATCACTTTTAAAGCTCTAACCATTGCAGCTGTTTTCCAGTCTCCTTCTCCACCAAAACCATAACCATCGGCCATTAATCTTTGTGTTGCAATTCCTGGCAATTGTTTCCAAGCACCAAGATTTTCGAATGTATCTGTAAAAGCTCCAAATCCTCCTTCTTCAAGGAAAGCTCTTAAACCTAATTCGATTTTTGCCGCTTCAACCAAAGAACTTCTTTGAGCGCCGCCTTCTTTTAAAGAATCTGTCAAGTTATAAGAAGACTCATAAACTGCTAATAAATCGTTTAATTGTTTGTCTGTTACTTTCTCGATATGTTTCGTAACGTCTGAAGAATCGTATCCATTTACCGAAACGCCAAAACGAATTTGTGCCTCAACTTTATCACCTTCTGTAACGGCAACTTCACGCATATTGTCTCCAATACGAGCAACTTTTAGGTTTTGAAGTTCATCCCACCCTAAAGCAACTCTTGACCAGATGCCTAATTTTTTCTGAACTCTCTCGTCTTCCCAGTGCCCAACCACAACTTTACGTTTTTTACGTAAACGAGACATAATAAAACCGAATTCACGATCTCCGTGAGCCGATTGGTTCAAGTTCATGAAATCCATGTCAATGCTTCCCCACGGAATTTCAGCATTGTATTGCGTGTGTAAATGGCATAATGGTTTTTTAAGGATATTTAATCCGCCAATCCACATTTTTGCCGGTGAGAAAGTGTGCATCCAAGCAATAATTCCGATACAGTTTTTAGCTGAATTTGCAGCCAAACAAACATCTAAAATTTGCGAAGGCGATTTCACCACATCTTTATAAACCACTTTTACTGGAATTGAAGACGAAGCATCTAATCCTTTTGCAATAATTTGCGAATGTTCTGCTACTTTTCTAAGCGTTTCTTCACCGTATAATTCTTGGCTGCCTACTACAAACCATACTTCTTTTTGAGATATATCAATCATTTTGTTTAATCGTTTATTTGTTTAACCGTCAAATCGTTTTTCTTTATCTAAAAATTCACGATTAACGAAAGTCTTTTCTCTATGTTCTTTATTCTATGTTCTTTATTCTATGTTCTTTATTCTATGTTCTTTATTCTATGTTCTTTATTCTATTTTCTTTAATCTAAAATCTGCACTCTAAAATCTAAAATCACTATTGTCCGTAATACGAATCTTTTCCGTGTTTACGGTTGTAATGTTTCTTTATTAATGAATCTTTTAATCTTGGTGCATTTGGGTTGATTTGCAAAGTCAGATAAGCCATTTCTGCCACGACCTCTAAAACCTTACTATTGTAAACTGCTTTTGCAGCATTTTTTCCCCATGCAAACGGACCGTGATTTCCAATCAAAATCATCTCTACTTCTTCATAAGAAAGATTCTTTTCTTTGAAACAATCCAGAATTTGGATTCCGGTGTTGTGTTCGTAGTTTCCTTCAATTAAAGAATCTGCCATTGGTGGTGCACACGGAATATCGGCTGTTAAATGATCTGCATGTGTAGTTCCAAAAATCGGAATATCCAACTGCGACTGCGCCCAAGCCACAGAATAGGTCGCGTGCGTATGTGCAACGCCTCCAATATTGGGCCAGTGTTTGTATAAATAAGCGTGCGTTTTCGTGTCAGACGACGGACGCAAGTTTCCTTCGATAACATTGTTGTCAAAATCAACAATTACGATATCTTCTGGTTTTAAATCTTCGTAAGGAACACCGCTTGGCTTAATGGCAAAAACACCATTTTTTCTGTCTACGGCACTTACGTTTCCGAAAGTGTACACCACCAAATTCAATGCATTCAACTGCATATTGGCTTCGTAACATTCTTGTTTTAAATCTTTATAAAGAGAACTCATTTTGAGAAATTTTAATAGTTGGGTCTGCAAAAGCACTTAATTGTTCGTAACCTACAAGAAGTTTGTTGTAAGCTGCTACTTGGTCTAATTGAGGAAAAAATTCTCCGTCAAAATCACTTCCTATTTTCTGGCTTGCTTCGATTACGTTTGGATAAATTCCGGCTGCAACGGCTGCATAAATTGCCGCACCCAAAGCAGGAGTTTGGTCTGAAGCTGCAATTTTAATAGGCTTATTTAAAACGTTAGCCAAAGTCTGCATGATAAAAGGAGATTTACGAGCAACACCACCAATTCCGATAACGCTGTCAATTTTTACACCTTCTTCTTCAAAACGATCTACAATTTTCTTCGCTCCAAAACAAATTGCGTTTACCAAAGCTTTAAAAATGTGAGGCGCTTTTGTTCCTAAAGAAAGGTTCGAAATCGCGCTTTTTAATTCCTGATTAGCATCTGGAGTTCTTCTTCCGTTGATCCAGTCTAAAGCAATTGGAAGACTTTCTGAAACTGGGATTTTCTCTGCTTCTTTTGTTAATTCCACAATTAATTTATCGCTGAATTCTTCTCTTAATTGTTCCTTTTGGGCATCATTCAAAACAGCTGAAGAACCTAATAAATGTTCTGTCGGCCACATTAAAAGTTCTTTATACCAAGCCAATAAATCTCCAAAAGCAGATTGTCCTGCTTCTAAACCAATAAATCCTGGAATAACAGAACCGTCAACTTGACCACAAATACCACGAACGGTTTTTGTTCCGACCTCATCATAAGAACCAACTAGAATATCGCAAGTTGAAGTTCCCATAACGCGAACTAAAGTATTTTCTTCGATTTTTGCTCCAACCGCTCCAGAATGCGCATCGAAAGTTCCAACAGCTACAACTGTTTCTGTAGAAAGTCCTAAACGGTCTGCCCATTCTTGGCTTAATTTTCCGGCAACTAAATCTGAAGTGTATGTTTCATCGTATAAATTGCCACGAAGCTGTGCCAAATACGGATGTAATTTTTCTAAGAATTCAACCGGTGGTAATCCGTTCCAGTCTGTGTGCCACATGGCTTTGTGACCCGCTGCGCAACGGCTTCTTTTGAAGGTTTTTAAATCTTTATCTTCAATTAGCAAGTACGTCATTAAATCGCAGTGTTCCATCCAAGTGTGCGCTGCATTTCGAACGGCTTCATCTTGTCTTGCAATGTGAAGGATTTTTGCCCAAAACCACTCAGACGAATAAATTCCCCCAACGTATTTTGTAACGTCTTCTCCGCCCCAGCTTACTGCCAATTCGTTGATTTCGTTTGCTTCGTTTATCGCAGTGTGATCTTTCCATAATACCATCATGGCATTTGGATTTTCTTCAAACCCTTTTGTCAAAGCCAATGGCGTTCCGTCTTTTGTAACCGGAACAGGAGAAGATCCTGTTGTATCAATACAGATTCCACGAACCAATGACGGATCGACTTTACTTTCTTTGACAACATTCTGTATCGTAATTTCCAATCCTTCGATATGATCTAAAGGATGCTGGCGAAACTGATTTATAGAGGCGTCACAATATTGTTTGTTTTTCCATCTTTTGTAATGAGAAACATTCGATGCCAGCTCCTGTCCATTCTCAGTATCAATCAGCACCGCGCGAACAGAATCTGTTCCGTAGTCCAATCCTATTACATAATTTTTCATTCGTATTTTATTTTAAAATATTGACAAATATAGACATAAATATTTTATAAGTGTACAAAAAACACTTAATTGAAAATGCATAATTAATTTTTGCTATAAATGCATTAAAACAGCATTTTAGCACTAAATCAGAAAATAAATGTCAATGACACATTTATAATATTGCGATTATTTCATCCTAAAACAAAAGTCAATTGCTTTAAAAATTGCATTTTGTTTGCTTAAGCTGTAAAATCCGTTCTTTTTTCCGAACAGATTTTAAGATTTTCATCAATTACTTTCCTTCTAAAACCAACACAGAATAAGGAGGCAATGTTATTTCAAGTTTCCCTTTTTTATTTTCAAAACCTTTAAAAGCAACTGGGACAATTTTATTTGGATTTTCGAAAGAATTATAATCCTGAAGTTTTGAAGCAGTGATTACACTTCCTGAAAAACCTTTTACACCAAGATCTTTTACATCAATTTCTATTTTGTTCTTATTTACTGGGTCAATATTTACCAGCGAAATATGAACAGAACCGTTCTGATCTTTTGAAGCTGAAGCCGAAACTGCTGGTATACTTTGTCCCTCAAAAACATAAGAAGGCGATTTAAAATCTATTGGCAATAATTTGGCATCCTGATGCACACTGTACATTTTCATGACATGATAGGTTGGCGTCGTGATCATTTTTGCTTTGTCTGTTAAGATTACAGCTTGAAGCACATTAACACATTGGGCTAAGTTTGCCATACGAACACGATCTGCATGATTATTGAAAATATTTAATGTTGCTCCAGCCAAGACAGCATCTCTCATGGTATTCTGCTGATATAAAAATCCTGGGTTTGTTCCTTTTTGAACATCGTACCAGCCTCCCCATTCGTCAACAATCATGGCTACTTTTTTTTCTGGATCATATTTATCCATAACGGCAGCATGTTTTGTCACTAATTCTTCCATTTTCAAGGCAGACTGCATCGTTAAAAAATATTCTTTTTCGGTAAAATCAACATCCGAACCTTTTTTGGCCCAATCGATCACAGCATAATGATGCACGCCAACTCCGCCAAGCATACTTAAAGGAATGTTTTTCATTAAAACTTCTGTCCAATTGTAATCAGAACTGTTGGCTCCAGACGCAATTCTTGTAATTCCTCCTGTATTTCCCCAATCAGACATAAAAGTGGCAAACTTTTTATACTCGTTTGCATAATAATCTGCGGTCATATTTCCTCCGCAGCCCCAAGCTTCATTTCCTATTCCCCAGTATTTTACTTTCCAAGGCTCGGTTCTTCCGTTTTTCTTGCGAAGATCACTCATTGGGCTTTTTCCTCCGAAATTGGTGTATTGTACCCAGTCTGCTAATTCCTGAACTGTTCCGCTTCCAACATTTCCGGATAAATACGGTTCTGCTCCAAGCAATTCGCACATATTTAAAAAATCGTGTGTCCCGAAACTATTGTCTTCCGTAACCCCTCCCCACCATTGGTTTACAATCGTTGGGCGCTGTTCCTTCGGACCTATTCCATCTTTCCAGTGGTATGTATCGGCAAAACATCCGCCTGGCCATCTTAAATTTGGAATTTTTAAATCTTTTAGTGCTTTTACAATATCATTTCTGACTCCATTGGTATTTGGAATTCTAGACGTATCTCCAACAAAAAATCCTCCGTAAATACAATGTCCCAAATGTTCTGCGAAGTGACCATATATATTTCTATTTATAGTTGGCGCCGAAGCATCATTTTTTACTGAAATAATTACGGACTCTTTCTGTGCAGATATGTTTTGAACGCAAAGCGCAGTAAACAATATCAGTGATAGCTTTTTCATGGTTTTTTAGTTTTTTGGTTTTAGAAATAAGACATAGCTTATTTTTCAATGCTTTTGGTTTTTTAAATTATAAGTGTTTGTTTAACATTTGTAAATTTAAATAAAAAAAAGCCACATAAAAAAATAAAAACATCAAAACAACTGGTTGCAAAAAATGGATTTCGCAATTAGATCTTAAAAACCAACATAAATACAGAGTTCTTTAGAATATGAAAATGTAAAAACCAAAAAAAATCGACAAAAAACCTTTTGACAGTGGTATTTGTAACAAAATTTAAAAAATTTTGAATCTTGAACGCGAAATAATAATCCTTAGATCAATTCTCTTTTAAAAATGTTTCTACCTTTGACTTGTCATTTTGATATAAAACTGAGGACGAAATATAAAAGAACTTCCTTTCATCATGATCTTATTAAAATTGATTGTCAGAAATTCTTTTTTTGCAACCTTAGTATTAAGTGTAAAATTGACATTAATAATTTATGATACGTTTTAAGAAGTTTATATATTTACCTATCCAAATTAATTATATATGCTAAACAGTTATAGTTCTGCTGATAAAGTTTTACTGGCGGTGGACTGCATCATTTTCGGATTTGACAATGAGGGTCTGAAAATCCTTTTAATTCAAAGAGATTTTGAGCCTGAAAAAGGAAAATGGTCCTTGATTGGAGGATTTCTAAAGCGTGATGAAGTTTTAGATGCTGCTGCAACCCGAATTTTAAATACCTATACTGGTCTCAACGATATTTATATGGAGCAGCTGTATGCTTACAGCGAAATTGATCGTGACCCGGTAGAAAGAACCATTTCGGTTTCTTATTTTGCTTTGATTAATATCGAAAACCATAATGCAGAACTAATTAAAAATTATCACGCAGAATGGTTTCCTATTAATGATGTGCCAAACTTAATTTTTGACCATAACGAAATGGTCAAAAATGCAATTAAGAGACTGCGCTACAAAACTTCCATCAAACCAATTGGTTTCGAATTGCTTCCTGAGAAATTCACCATGCGTCAGCTTTTAGAATTGTATGAAGCTATTTTGAGCAAAGAACTCGACAAAAGAAATTTCATCAGTAAAATTAATTCTCTTGAAATTCTAAATAAATTAGACGAAAAAGACATGCAGTCTTCTCGAAAAGGTTCTTATCTGTATACTTTTAACAAAGAGAAATACGAAGAAAAACTACTAAATAATTTTGTGCTCAATTTATAATTGGCATTTCCTATAAAGAATTCCTGAGTATAAGAGCAGATTTGTTTTCGATCTGCTCTTTTATTCCCTGCAAAACCATATCGGCCAGAATTTTTCCCATTAATTCAAAATTGGTCGAAATTGTCGTAATTCCGTTTGCTGCAATTTTTTTCAATGGCGTTTCATTGTACGATATAATTCCGAAGTCTTCTCCTAATTTCAAGTTTCTGCTCATTGCATTTTCTATCACCAAAAGCAAATCACGGTCGTGCGGAATAATATATAAATCTCCCAAAGCAATAGACTGATCACTGAAGTCTGAAATAATTTCATAATCAAAACTGTAGGCTTGGCAAAAAGATTCAAAACCCAGTTTCATTCCTGGAGGCTCTCTAAATCCAGGGAAAATTAAAATCAGTTTCTTATATTTTGACAATCGAGATTTACCTTTCATTAACCCTTCGTAAATATCTTTTTGGTGGTTCTGATAAATCGCCGGGAACATTTTTAACTCTGGATTGGTCTGATCCAATATAATTACATCGTTTACTGGTAGGGTTTTTATCGAGTCGACAATATCGGTTAGGTTGGTCGGCATGATAATATATTTTGTATAATTTCCATTACTGTCATTTATGAGTTTTTTGAAAACCTGAACATTAAAATGATGAAAGAAAATATCAACCTGCACATTTTTTCCAATGTTTTTTAAAAACGAATTATAAATATCTTCTTTAAAAATATTCAATTCATCAAAAAGCAAGAAAATCTTCTGAGTTATAGTGATTTCAACACTTTTAACATAATATCCTTTGCCTGGAATGGCATAAATAATTCCTCTTTTCTTTAATTCGTCATACGCCAATAAGACCGTGTCTCGAGACAAGGAAAAAGCCAAACAGACTTTATTGACGGATGGAAGCCTATCTCCTTTAATTAAATTCCCTTCTTCAATTGCTTTTTCGATTGAAAGAATTATCTGCCTATATTTTGGCAGACCAATATTATTTTGAATTGAAATCATGCTCTACGATAAAGTCGTTTTGACTATTTATAATTAAAAACTGGTAGGTACTGGTATGCAAATATAGAAAATGTTTCTACTTTTGGATTTCATTTTTGCTAAAAATTATATGAAAATAAAACACATATCGCATTTAAAAGAGATTCATAATTGCAAATTGTTTGGTTTAATGCCCAATCAGGAAGAAATTTATTCTTTTGATTTGGTTAACAAAAATGGAATGAAAGTTCAAATTATCAATTATGGTGCAACGGTTACTTCCATCCAGATTCCGATCAATGGAAAACTTATAGATATTGTTTTAGGCTTTGATAATTTAGAAGCATATTTAGAATCTTACAATTTGCCAAGCGCACCGTATTTTGGAACAACGGTTGGCCGTTATGCTGGACGAATTCACAATGCTACTTTTAGCCTTAACGATAAAAAATTTCAACTCGGCAGTAACAATAACGGCAATTCACTGCATGGCGGAGAAATGGGGTTTGGGAGAAAAGTCTGGAATGTAACTGATGCAAAAACTGGTGAAAATCCTTCCATTACTTTTGGACTATTGAGCGAGCATTTAGATGAAAATTTTCCTGGCGAAATGACTGTTTATTTAACGTATACTCTGACAGAAGAAAACGAATTAAAACTAGAATATAAAGCAACCTCAACCGAGGATACCATTATCAATTTGACACATCACAGTTATTTTAACCTTGACGGTCACGACGGAAATGTTCTAGAACAGCAAATGTTTATCAAATCGGCCAAAATGCTGGAAACAAATCCAGATAATATTCCAACCGGAAATTATACTGATTTAACAAATCATGATTTTGATTTTAGAACTCCAAAACAATGCCCGTTTCCAATTGACAATTCTTTTGTGGTAAATTCTAAAACTGAAATTGTAGCGCAATTAATCAGTTTAAAAAATAAATTGAGAATGAACGTTTACACCGATCAGCCAAGTGTACATATATATATAGGCGGAAATTGTTTCGGAAAACTGAAAGGAAAAGAAAATGTTGATTACAATACTCAAAGTGGAATCTGTTTTGAAACGCAGAATTTTCCAGATGCGCCAAATCATCCTCATTTCCCAAATGCTGTTCTTAAAAAAGGAGAACAATATTCTCAAAAGACACTTTACAAATTTGAAACCTTAAACTAACTATTTACACAATACACCAATTACACAACAATAATGAATGATATTTTAATACAAAATACTGTTGCTTTTTTTGAGAAATCTTTCGGGTCTTCTCCACAGAAAACGGTGCTTTCTCCAGGAAGAATCAACATCATTGGAGAGCATATTGATTACAATGACGGTTATGTTTTACCTGCTGCGATTGACAAAGTGATTTGCTTTGCTTTTGAAAAAAACAACACAAAGACCTCTAAAATAATTGCTATTGATTTAAACGAAGAATTTGAAATCGATTTGACTCAGGAAGTAAAACTGAGCGATGTCGTTTGGACCAATTACATTCGTGGCGTTATCAAACAATTGCAAGATAACGGATTTTCTTTTGAAGGTTTCAATTGTGTTTTCAGCAGTAATATTCCGGTTGGTTCTGGATTATCTTCTTCGGCAGCTTTAGAATGCGGAATGATTTTCGGAATCAAATCTCTTTTCGATTTAAAAATTGAAAAAAAAGACATTTCACTATTAGGACAAAAAGCAGAACATTGGGTTGGAATCAACTGCGGAATTATGGATCAGTTTTCGAGCGTTCATGGTCTTGAAAATAAAGTAATCCAATTAGATTGCAACACTTTAGAATTTGAATATCATAATGCCGACTTTAAAGACTATTCTTTGATTTTATTTGATTCTAATGTTAAACATTCGCTCTTTACATCAGAATATAATACCAGAAGAATTGAATGTGAAGAAGGTTTATCGATCATAAAAAGTCATTTTCCAGAAGTAAAAACTTTTAGAAATGCTACAGAAGAACAGGTTTTGAGCCTTAAAGATAAAATGACTGAAAAAGTTTTTGCTAGAGTTCATTTTGTAGTAAAAGAAATCAATCGCGTTATCAAAGCTTGCAAAGCTTTAGACCAAGGAAATATTGAACTTTTAGGAGAATTGCTTTTTGAAACACATTACGGATTGTCGCAAGAATATGAAGTAAGCTGCGAAGAATTAGACATGCTTGTTGATACAGCAAAAGAAGATGATGCCATTATTGGTTCCCGACTTATGGGAGGCGGTTTTGGCGGCTGCACTATCAATTTAGTTAAAAAAGGACATGAAAATGAGGTTAAGCGTAAGTTTTCAAAGCTTTATTTAGATACATTTGGAATTGAATTAAAATTCTATGATGTAAAAATATCAAACGGAACAACGCTACTTTAAAACCACACACACTACAATGAAAAATTTTGACATTAACGAAGATCCGCACAGACGCTTCAATCCATTAATTAACGAATGGGTATTAGTATCGCCACATCGTGCAAAACGCCCTTGGCAAGGGCAAAATGAAACCATTTCGACAGAAGAACTTCCTAAATATGACCCAACTTGCTATTTGTGTCCAGGAAATGTTCGTGCTAACGGAATGAATAATCCGCAATACGAAAACAGTTTTGTTTTTGAAAATGATTTTGCCGCTATGAAACAGGACGAAATCATTTTTGAAGATGATATTAAACATACTTTTTTTAAGGCAAAGCCAGAACAGGGTATTTCTAGAGTAGTTTGCTTTTCTCCAAGACATGACCTGACTCTTCCAGAAATGGAAATTGCCGATATTGAAAACATCATCAAAACTTGGCAGAAAGAATATACCGATTTAGGAAACATTAAATATATCAACCACGTTCAGATTTTTGAAAACAAAGGAAGTGTTATGGGCTGCAGCAATCCGCATCCGCACGGACAAATTTGGGCTCAATCTTCTCTTCCTACTCAAGTTGAAAAAACACAAAACAGCTTAAAATCATATTACGATAAAAACGAGAGAACTTTATTGGAGGATTATGTTAAAGCTGAATTGAAAGCTGGCGAAAGAATCGTAATCGAAAATGATCATTTTGTTGCGCTAGTTCCTTTTTGGGCAATCTGGCCTTACGAAACAATGATTGTAAGTAAAAGAGCCGTAAACAAAATAACCAATTTTACTGCTGAAGAAAGCACCGCTTTCGCGAAAATCTTAAAACAGTTAACTACGAAGTACGACAATTTATTTAATACTTCTTTTCCATATTCATCAGGAATTCACCAATCGCCAACAGACGGTTTACTGCATCCAGAATGGCATTTCCACATGCATTTTTATCCGCCGTTATTAAGATCTGCAACCGTAAAAAAGTTTATGGTTGGATACGAAATGCTAGGGGAATCGCAAAGAGACATTACACCAGAAAAAAGTGCTGAAATTTTGAGACAGCTTTCGGATGTACATTACAAAAGCACTGTAAAAGTATAATAGCCTTCTCGTTGTAATAAAGCCAAAAATAAAAATTTAACATAATAATTATCAAATAAATGTAAAAAACACATTTACTAATGACTGATTTCTAAATTTTTATTTTACATTTGGCTTCTGCTTTTATTTTCGCAAAAAAATAACAGAAATAAAACACATCTTGCATTTTTAACAAGATTTAACAACATAAAAACAAATTTAAAACCACATAAACAAACAACCTATAATAATTATTTAAAATACTACTAACAATGAACCAAAACCTCGCTTTCGCAGACTATGCGGTTTTTATTATTTATTTTATCGTAGTCTCTGTCTACGGTTACACCGTTTACCGCAAACGTAAACAGGACGAACATGATGCTAAAGCTTACTTTTTGGCTGAAGGAAATTTAACTTGGTGGGCAATTGGAGCTTCTCTTATTGCTTCTAATATTTCGGCAGAGCAATTCATCGGGATGAGCGGTGAAGGTTTCTTCTTAGGAATCGCTGTCGCTGCTTACGAATGGCTTGCTGCCGTTGCCCTTATTATCGTGGCGGTATGGTTTATTCCTGTTTATCTTAAAAACAAGATTTACACGATGCCACAGTTCTTAAAAACACGTTACAACGAATCTACTGCGCTTATCATGGCAGTATTTTGGCTGTTTTTATATGTTTTTGTAAACCTTACTTCTATTTTATATTTAGGAGCAGTTGCGATTAACAAACTTGCTGGTGGAGAATACCTTCACGTAATTATGCTTGGATTGGCTATTTTTGCTTTGTTTATTTCGCTTGGAGGAATGAAAGTTGTAGCGTATACAGACGTTATCCAAGTTGCCGTTTTAATTATTGGAGGTTTGGTAACTTCTTATATTGCCTTAACAACAGTTGCGGAAGCTTTTGGTGTTGGTCAAAATGCAATTGCCGGTTTTAAAGTTTTAATGCAGCAGGCACCAGAACATTTCAAAATGATTATTCCGAAACCAACTGCAACATCTTCTCAACTTGAAATCGATAAATATTTAACTTTCCCTGGATTGTTATCTTATGCTGCTGGTATCTGGATTATCAACTTAAATTACTGGGGATGTAACCAATACATTACGCAGAGAGCACTTGGAGCAGATTTACAAACAGCTCGTACAGGAATTTTGTTTGCTGGTATGCTTAAATTATTAATGCCGCTTATTGTAATGCTTCCTGGTATTGCTGCTTACGTTTTATACACAAGCGGATACTTACCTCAATTAGAGGGAGGAGTAAAAGATGAGGCATATTCTGCTATATTAACATTCCTTCCAACCGGATTAAAAGGTCTTTCTGTTGCTGCTCTTACTGCTGCAATCGTAGCTTCTTTGGCAGGAAAAGTAAACAGTATTTCTACAATCTACACATTAGACGTTCATAAAAAATACATTCAAAAAAATGCTGGCGAAAAACAGCAGGTAAACATCGGTCGTCTTGCCGTTTTTGTTGCTATGCTTTTGGCCGTTTTATTTACATGGAATGACGTTTTAGGAATTGGTGGCGTTGGAGGATTTACCTACATCCAAAAATACACTGGATTCATCAGCCCTGGAGTTTTTGCCATGTTCTTCTTGGGTATGTTCTGGAAAAGAACTACTGGAACAGCGGCAATCGTGGGTGTAATCTTAGGATTCTTATTATCTGTTTTATTCAACGAATACGCTCCAGCTTTATTTGGAAACGATACACTTTTATACACAGCTTACCCTAATGGAAAAGGAGCTTTCGAAATTCCGTTCCACATCTGTATGGGATTATCATTCTTATTCACAATGATTGCAATGATCTTAATAAGTTTTGCTGGTCCAAAAGTAAACCCTAAAGCATTCGAAATTGATTCTGAAATGTTTAAAGTAAAACCGCAGACAACAGTCTTAATCGTTATTACGCTATTGATTATTGCTGCGCTTTATGTTAAGTTCTGGTAATAAATTATCAGTTCTATTCTCTCTATTTTTACAGCTGTTGTTTGTCATGAACAACAGCTGTAAATTTTTAAAAATGTTTTAACACATAGAAGCATAGATTTTTAGCCTGTAAGAAAGAGCAAAAAACAAATCTAGATTTGAACACATAGCTATGTGCTTTAAAAAAAATGAAATGCCTTTTTAGGCAAATTAAAACTATGTTTCTATGTGTTTAAAAATATTAGCAATAAATTATAATAAAATAAAATCATGCAGTTATCATTAACCCAAAAAATCATTATCGTTACGGGAGGAGCAAAAGGAATCGGTTTAGGAATCGTTAAGGTTTTAGCCGAAGAAAATGCAATTCCGTTTATCGTTGGACGTAACGAAAATGATAACATCAAAGCCGTAGAAGAATTAAAAGCCATCGGAAAGGAAGCGCATCAAGTTGCTGCCGATTTAACAAAACCAGAAGACTGCAAAAAAGCCGTTGAAGCTGTAATCGCAAAATTCGGAAGAATTGACGGACTTGTAAACAATGCCGGAGTTAATGACGGTGTTGGATTAGAAAACGGAAATTATGAAGATTTCGCTGCTTCGCTTCACAAAAATTTAGTGCACTATTATTTAATGGCACAGCATGCTCTTCCGTATTTGAAAGAATCAAAAGGCGCCATTGTGAACATCGGTTCTAAAACTGCCGAAACGGGTCAAGGCGGAACCTCAGCTTATGCCGCTTCAAACGGTGGAAGAAATGCGTTAACTAGAGAATGGGCTGTTGAATTATTGAAATACCGCATCCGCGTAAATGCCGTAATTGTAGCAGAATGTTACACACCACTTTACGAAACCTGGATTAATACTTTTGAAAATAAAGAAGAAAAACTAGCTGCAATTACCAAAAATATTCCGTTAGAAAACAGAATGACAACAGCTGAAGAAATCGCCAATATGGTGGTTTTCCTTCTTTCAGAAAAATCAAGCCACACCACTGGACAGATTATTTATGTTGATGGCGGTTACACACATTTAGATAGATCTATTTAGTTTTTTCGCAATTTTTTTCGCCACGAATTCACGAATTTTTATAAATCATAATTCGTGAAATTTAAGCTAATTTCACACACATATACTTCATCATTTTAATTCGTGAATTCGTGGCTATTTTTTTTAAGGATTGAGCAAAATTATATAGCACTATTCTTAAAATCCGAAGGCGTAATTCCTTTAACCTTTTTGAAGAGTTTATTGAAGTTTGAAGCTGTTTTATATCCACATGCGTATGCAATCTCAGACATACTTTTGTCAGTTTCCAACAATAATTTACAGGCATTTGAAATTCGGATTTCGTGCAGATAATCCACAAAATTTTTCTTGGTTTTTACTCTAAACATTCTGCAGAAAGAAGTCCGCGTCATATTCGCGACAGCGGCAATTTCTTCTAAGGAAATATTCTTTTTATAATTCTTATTGACATATTGAAAAACCTCTGAAAGACGATCTACTTTCGAATCTTTCTGCATTAACGAATAAATTTCGTCGTTGATGTAAATCTTATCCTGACTTTCCGAAAGAATAGACAAAATCTCAAAAAGTCCGATAATAACTTCGAAGTCTTTTTTTGAAACTAATTTCTCCAGTTTTTTAGCAATCTGTCTATTGGTTTTTCCGATAATCGAAATTCCTTTTCCCGCCTGAACAAAAAGTTCGTTGATTTTTTGGGTTTCTTTTAATTCATAAAAAGTTGGTCCGAAAATATCTTTATGAAAATATACGACAATCGAATTGGCTCTTAAATCCTCAATTCCCTGATAATATTTCTCATCATTCAGCCAAACATGCGGAATATCAGAACCTAAAAAAACCATATCACCAGGCTCAAACGGCATTACCGAATTTCCGATAATACGTTTTCCATAACTCTCTTTCACGTAAACCAATTCCAATTCCGGATGCGAATGAAACGGCGCCTGAAAAAACGGTTCAATGCGATTGAGCACCGAAACTTTTGTGTTGAGATAAGACGCTATTTTGGTTTGTTCCAGCTTCATACTGCAAAGATAATTAAAGATTAGATACGGATAATATTAGACTATTAATAAATAGGTAAAAAGGCTAATTTTATTTTTCGTTAACTGCCGGAATTCTATACAAAATCAGAAGATTAAAATGTTATAAAATGAAAGCAGTGACATCAAAAAAAGAAAAAAAACAACAACACAATGTCTGAGAATAACACAAAAAAACTGGTTGTAAAACTGCATCCAGATGATAATGTATTGGTTGCCTTAACCGATCTTCAAAAAGGCGATTCGATTCATTTTGAAAACGAAACTTACGTTTTGCAAGACCTCATCAAAGCCAAACATAAATTCTACATGCAGGACATGAAGCAAGGAGAAGAAGTAAACATGTATGGCGTTTTGGTTGGAAAAGTGCAAAATGATGTGGCAAAAGGAAGTTTAATGACGACCGAGAACTTAAAACACGCCGCAGATCCTTACGCTTACAGAAATGCTTCATACGAATGGAATGCTCCTGATGTTTCAAAATTCGAAAATAGAACTTTTAAAGGTTACAAAAGAAAAGACGGACGCGTTGGAACGGCCAATTACTGGCTTTTTATCCCAACTGTTTTTTGTGAAAACAGAAATTTGGATGTTATTAAAGAAGCCTTACACAAACAATTAGGTTATGCTGTAACGGATAAATACAATCAATTTACGCATGAACTGCTGGAAAGTTATTTGAACGGAAATGACATTAACGATATCCATATTGAATTGAATCCAACTCCAAAAAACAAACGTGTTTTTGAAAATGTAGACGGAATTAAATTCTTAAATCACCAAGGTGGCTGTGGCGGAACGCGTCAGGATGCTTCTACTTTGAGCGCTTTGTTGGCTTCTTATGCCAATCACCCAAACGTTGGCGGAATCACACTTTTGAGTTTAGGATGCCAGCATTTGCAAGTTCAAGATTTTGTAAATGATGTAAAAAGACAAAACCCAGATTTCGATAAACCATTATTTATTTTTGAACAGCAACAGACAGAAAGCGAAGAAGTTCTAATTACCAATGCCATCAAAAAAACTTTTGAAGGTTTAATCGAAATTAACCAATACGAAAGAACCGATGCGCCATTAAGTGATTTATGTATCGGTGTAAAATGCGGAGGAAGCGACGGTTTCAGTGGTGTTTCTGCAAATCCTGCTGTGGGCTACACTTCAGATTTAGTCGTAGCTTTAGGCGGAAAAATTCTTTTGGCAGAATTCCCAGAATTATGTGGTGCAGAGCAGAATTTAATCGACCGATGTGTTACCGAAGATAAAGCTAGAAAATTCATCAATTTAATGGAATCTTATGATGAACTGGCGCATAAAGTGGGTTCAGGGTTTCATATGAATCCGTCTCCAGGAAATATCAAAGATGGCTTAATTACGGATGCCATCAAAAGTGCTGGAGCAGCCAAAAAAGGCGGTACTTCTCCTGTAGTTGATGTTTTAGATTACACTGAATTGGTTACAAAACCAGGATTAAGTTTGGTTTGCACGCCAGGAAATGACGTAGAAGCGACAACTGGAAAAGCAGCTTCTGGAGCAACTTTAATTTTGTTTACAACAGGATTGGGAACACCAACAGGAAACCCGGTTTGTCCTGTAATTAAAGTGGCAACGAATTCTGTTTTGGCAACAAGAATGAAAGATATTATCGATATTGACTGCGGACCAATTATCAGCGGCGAAAAATCTATTGAAGAAATGGGCGAGGAAATTTTGGAATACTGCATCAAAGCGGCAAGCGGCGAAATTATTCCGAAAGCGGTTCAATTAAACCAAGACGATTTTATTCCGTGGAAACGCGGCGTATCTTTGTAAAAGACTCAATTAAAATAACTTAAAAAAATTATATAAATGTTTTCATTACAAAATAAAAAAGCAATTATCACAGGCGGAGGAAGCGGAATTGGAAGAGCGATTTCTGTTTTATTTGCTAAACAAGGAGCTGAAGTTCACATTTTAGAATTGACGGAAGAAAGCGCAAAAGAAACGGTTGAAGAAATCAAATCAAATGGCGGTAATGTTTTCGCTCATGCTTGCAACGTTTCAAATCACGAACAAGTTAAATCAACTTTTGAGAAAATCGGAAATATTCATATTCTGGTAAACAATGCTGGAATCGCACACGTTGGAAAAGTAGACACAACTTCTGAATCTGATTTTGACCGTATCATGAATGTAAACGTAAAAGGTGTTTACAACTGTCTTCACGCTTCGATTCCGGCGCTAAGAAATTCTGGCGGAGGTGTAATTTTGAATTTAGCCTCTATTGCAAGCTGGGTTGGTATTCCAGATCGTTTTGCTTATTCTACTGCAAAAGGTGCTGTTATGGCGATGACTTTATCAGTTGCTAAAGATTATTTAAACGATAAAATCAGATGTAATTCTATTTCTCCTGCGAGAGTTCACACACCTTTCGTAGATGGATTTATTGCTAAAAACTATCCTGGAAAAGAAGAAGAAATTTTCGAAAAATTATCTCAATCACAGCCAATCGGCCGTATGGGAAAACCAGAAGAAATCGCCACTTTAGCCTTATTCTTATGCAGTGACGAATCGTCTTTCATCACAGGTTCTGATTACCCAATTGATGGCGGATTTATAAAATTAAACAACTAAAAAAAGGAAATAGCCACGAATTCACGAATTAAAATGATTAAAAAAAATCTGTGAAATCTGCTTAAAAAATTAAGCTAAGAATTTCACGAATTGTAATTTTTATAATTCGTGAATTCGTGGCTAAAAAAAAACATTACTAAAAAATAAAAGATTATGAAACTTATTAGATTCGGAGAAGAAGGAAAAGAAAAACCAGGAGTTTTACTAAATGATAAAAGATACGATGTTTCGTCTATTGTAACAGATTACAACGAAGCTTTTTTTGAAAACGACGGTTTAGCAAAATTAGAAGAAGCCTTAAAAAATAATCCTTCTTTACCAGAAGTAAGCGATTCAGTTCGTTTAGGTTCGCCAGTGGCGCGTCCGTCAAAAATTATCTGCATCGGATTAAATTATGTCGATCACTGCGAAGAAACTGGAGCTGCAATTCCAGAAGAGCCAATTATTTTCTTCAAATCAACCACTTCTTTATGCGGACCAAATGATAATTTAATCATCCCGAAAAACAGCGAAAAAACAGACTGGGAAGTGGAATTGGCATTTGTTGTAGGTAAAAAAGCAAGCTACGTTTCTGAAGAAGATGCACCTAATTATATTGCAGGATATTGCCTTTTAAATGATTATAGCGAAAGAGCATTCCAAATAGAAAGAGGCGGACAATGGGCAAAAGGAAAAGGTTCTGACACCTTTGCTCCTCTTGGGCCAATTATGGCAACTCCAGATGAAGTTGGTGATGTTAATAACCTAAAAATGTGGCTTACTGTAAACGGAAAAACATTCCAAAACAGTAACACATCAAACTTGATTTTTAAAATTCCATTTTTAGTACATTATTTAAGTCAATTTATGACATTGCTTCCTGGCGATGTAATTAGTACAGGAACGCCTCCAGGGGTTGGATTAGGAATCAAACCAGATCCAATTTACATTAAAGCAGGTGACGTAATCGAATTAGGAATTGAAGGTTTAGGTACAAGCAAACAAACTGCTGTAGCTTACCAAGGATAAATTTAGATTATGGCAACTCAAAAATTCTATCTGGCTTTAGACCTAAAAGATGATGCCAATTTAATTGCAGAATACAAAGAACTGCATGAAAATGTCTGGCCAGAAATCAAGAAAAGCATTCAAGATTCTGGAATTGAAGTTCTAGATATTTACTGTACTGGAAACCGATTGTTTATGATTATCGAGGCTGATGCCGATTTTACTTTCGAAAAGAAAGATCAGGCTGATGCTGCAAACGAAAAAGTTCAGGAATGGGAAACTTTAATGTGGAAATTTCAGCAAGCTCTACCATGGGCAAAACCAGGACAAAAATGGGTTGTAATGGATAAGATTTTTGGATTATAACTTCTAACTTTCTTCAAATGATAAAAAAAGGATTTCAACTTTGGAATCCTTTTTTGTTTTGAAGCAAAATGAGATTAAAACTTTAATATAAAATAAATTATATATTCATCCTTTTGATTATTTTAGTCGCATAAAAATCAAACCTAATTAACCAAAAAAAATGAAAAAACTAATTATTGCATGTTTCCTTATTTCAGGAGCTATGTTTGCCCAAGACATTAATATTGTTCAAGGAAATTTTGACTTTTTAAAAGATCAGAAAGAAATCAATACCATATTTGATTATAGTAATTTTACTATGATGAAAGAGAAAAAATCTGAGGCGCAATATGTAAAAGAACACAAAGCTGATTTAGACGAAAAAGCAAAAGGAAACGGGAATCTTTGGGAAAAAAGATGGATTGTGGCAAAAGATCAAATATGGACTCCAAAATTTTTGGAAATTGCAAACATTGTTTTGACTAAAGAAAAGAAAGACTTAAATTTTCAAGAAGGAATAAATACGCCTTATACTTTAATTGTACAGGCTGTTTGGATCTATCCAGGCTGGGACGCAGGAATTATGAAGCAGCCAGCAAAAGTAACAACCAATTTAAAGTTTGTTGAAACGGCTAACAAATCAAATGTATTGTTAGAAATTAACAGTGAAGAAGCTCCAGGAGACCAATGGGGAAGCAATTTTAATAATGAGACCCGAATTGGTGAAGGATTCGCAAAAACAGCAAAAACACTGTCAAAACTTATAGTGAAAAAAGCATATAAATAAAAAAAAAGCTCTGATTATTCAGAGCTTTGTTCTTTTTGCATATTTAGCAAATACGCCATATTGGCAATTACGTGATCATGTTTTTTGACAAACGAATTTTCTTCGTTCCACACATAACCAGCTAAAACGGCACATATTTTTTCTTTAACTTCTGGATTTTCTGGCTGATGGAAGAATAATGTCTGTAGATTTCCTGTATACCATTCTTGCACGTAAGTGGTGAAAACGGCAATTCCGCGTTTCATGTATTGTGTAAATTCAACTTCCCAATCAACAGGAATTCCTTGTGATTCTTTCAAATATAATTTTGCTGCTAGCATTCCGGATTCGGTTGCAAAAGCTACACCCGAAGAGAAAACTGGATCTAAGAATTCTGAACTGTTCCCTGTTAAGGCAAAACCGTCACCGTACATTCTTTTTACCGCTCTCGAATAGTTTTCTAATTTAACCGGTTCAAACAAAAATTCTGTTCCAGCAAATCTTTTAATATAATAATCTGATTTCTGAATGGCATTTCGTAAAGCCTCAGCATTATCTTTATTTTCAGAAAGCGAATTGATGAAATCTGTTGGCCCGACAACACCCAAACTTGTATTTCCGTTAGAAAATGGAATTACCCAAAGCCAAACTTCGGTTTCCAGAATATCAAACGAAATTTGAGTTCCCTCTACCCCTTCTTCTCTATTAATATCTTTGACATGGGTAAAAATAGAAGAATGCGGATCTAATTTTGAAGGCGTATCTAAATCTAAAAGTCTTGGCAATACTCGTCCGTATCCGCTCGAGTCGATGATAAATTTAGCGTGAATTTCTTTTAAATTTCCATCTTTATCTTTTACAATAGTTTTTGAATTTTTCCCTTCAAAAGAAACTTCCAGAACTTCTGTTTCAAATTCTAAATCAATTCCTTTTCTTATAATTTCCTGAGCCATTGTATTGTCAAAATCAGCTCTTGGAACCTGCCAAGTCCAGTCCCATCCTTCGCCAAATTTTACGCTGAAATCAAAATTGCATATTTCTTCTCCTCTAATAAAACGAGCTCCTAATTTTTTTTCGAAGTTCATCGCATCTAGGGCGTCAAACAATTCTGCTTCAGCAAAATGGTCCATTACACGCGGAATAAGACTCTCGCCTACTACAAGTCTTGGAAACTTTGTTTTTTCTACAACTTTAACCTTTACGTTGTTTTTAAAAAGGTACGATGCCGAAACACATCCAGACGGTCCCGCACCAATCACTAAAACATCAACAAACTCCTTTGTCATATTAGAATTATTATCATTAATTAGCCTACATTTGCCATCATCAAAATAACTACATTTATTTTGATAAATAAAATTAAATTAGCGCAACCAAAATCGATTTGATGAATACAATAAATGAATATCTAAGTTTAGCAGAATTTGAAGCCATAATCTTTGGAAAAAACAAAGTTGCCATAAGCGATGTGGTCTTAAATCGAGTAAACGAAAGTTTTAATTTCTTAAAAGAATTCTCAGGAAATAAAGTAATCTACGGAGTAAATACAGGATTTGGTCCAATGGCTCAATACAGAATTAAGGAGTCAGATCAAATTCAATTGCAATATAATTTAATCAGAAGCCATTCTTCTGGAACTGGAAAACCTTTAAATGCTGAGTGCGCAAAAGCAGCAATTTTGGCAAGGTTAAATACACTTTCTTTAGGGAACTCAGGCGTTCATTCTTCTGTAATTCATTTAATGGCAGAATTAATCAATAGAGATATTACGCCTTTAATTTTTGAACATGGTGGTGTTGGTGCCAGCGGAGATTTAGTGCAATTATCACACTTGGCTTTGGTTTTAATTGGCGAAGGCGAAGTTTTTTATAAAGGTGAAAGACGCGCAACAGCAGAGGTTTTCGAAATTGAAGGTTTAAAACCCATTCAAGTAGAAATTAGAGAAGGTTTGGCGTTAATCAACGGAACTTCTGTAATGACAGGAATTGGAGTAGTAAATGTTCATTATGCAAAAAAATTATTAGACTGGTCGTTAAAAGCTTCTTGTGCAATTAACGAATTAGTTCAAGCTTACGATGATCATTTCTCTGAGGAATTAAACCAAACCAAACGTCATAAAGGACAGCAGGAAGTTGCTGAAAGAATGAGACAGAATCTTTCTGACAGTACTTTGATCCGTAAAAGAGAAGACCATTTATATTCTGGCGAAAACACCGAAGAAATCTTCAAAGAAAAAGTTCAGGAATATTATTCATTAAGATGCGTTCCTCAAATTCTTGGGCCAGTTTTAGAAACTATAAATAATGTAGCTTCTATCCTAGAGGATGAATTTAACTCGGCAAACGACAACCCAATTATAGACGTAAAAAACAAACACGTTTACCACGGAGGAAATTTCCACGGAGATTACATTTCTCTAGAAATGGATAAACTAAAAATAGTTATTACAAAATTAACGATGCTGGCAGAGCGTCAATTGAATTATTTATTGAATTCAAAAATCAACGAAATTTTGCCTCCATTCGTAAACTTAGGAACATTAGGTTTTAATTTCGGAATGCAGGGTGTTCAGTTCGTTGCCACTTCAACCACTGCAGAATGCCAAACATTATCTAACCCAATGTATGTGCACAGTATTCCAAACAACAATGACAACCAAGACATTGTGAGTATGGGAACCAATGCGGCGGTAATTACATCAAAAGTTATCGAAAATTCTTTTGAAGTTTTAGCAATCGAATTAATCACTATTGTTCAGGCAATTGATTATTTGAAACAAAAAGATCAAATCTCGTCTACGACTAAAAAATGGTACGACGATATCAGAAATATAATTCCAGAATTTAAAGAAGATCAAGTAATGTATCCTTTTGTTCAAAAAGTAAAAGATTATTTGATCAACAGTTAACTGCTGGTTATAATTATTTTTAACACATAGAAACAATAGATTTTAGTTTTAAATAAAAAAGGTAAAAGAAAAAACTAGTTTTCACACATAGCTATGTTTATTTCAAAAAAGTGAAACGCCTTTTATTGACAAAGAAAAAATATGTTTTTATGTGTTAAATTAAATCTTGGTTAATTTGTAATTTCATCCAAAGGTTTAAAACAGTTAAAAATCTTTAATTTACAGTATTAATATTGAATCTTAAAACCATGAAAAAGTCACTTGTTTTTTTATTGCTATCCTGCATTCAATTTGTTAATAGCCAAGAATTAGCATTAGTTAAGAAAAATGCTAAAATTGGATATCTGTCTAAAGACGGATCTTTTAAAATTGAGCCTCAATATAAATCTGCCAGAAGTTTTTCTGAAGGTTTAGCAGCTGTAGAAAATGGCGGAAAATGGGGATTTATCGATGCAAAAGGAAGCTGGGTAATTCCAGCCGATTTTAAAGATGCTAAAGATTTTAACAGCGGAATTGCAGTTGTACAAAAAGACAAAGACTGGGTTTACATTAATACAAAAGGAGAAATTCAAAAAGCACCTGCTTCAGAAAAATTATTTGATTTTAATGACGGCGTTGCTTTTATCAGACAAAATAATAAAGTTGGGCTAATCAACAATAAAATGGGAGTGGTTTTAGAACCAAAATACGACCAGATCAAACCATTTGAAAATGGATACGCCAGAGTTGAATTAAACAAAAACTGGGGAATTATTGATACTAACGGAAAAGAATTGGTTGAACCTATTTATGCCGAAGTTGGAAACTATTTTAAAGGAACAACTTGGGCAAGAAAAGACAAAACTTTCGGATTGGTAAGCGGCGGAAAATTTATCCCGGTTGACGGAGCTGAAAAAATCTGGGATTTTGAAACTCAAGATTTGACTTACGCTAAGAAAAACGGAAAAATCGGATATATAGATTTAAAAGGAAATTGGGCAATTCTTCCTATTTATGATAAAGGAAAAGCGTTCTCAAAAAATTTAGCTCCAGTTTTAGTTGGAAAAAAATGGGGATTCATTAACCCACAGGGGAAATTTGTAATCGAACCAACTTACAACGATGCCGAAGTTTTCAGTACAAACGGTCTGGCTCCAGTAAAAGAAAGTAACTGGGGATTCATTAATGAATCTGGAAAACTGGTAATTCCAACTCAATATGGGATCACTACAAATGCTATTATTGCCATGTTTACACAACAAGACAAAGGATTTATTGGTGGTGTAGCCAGAGTAAAAAACGAAGGGAAATGGGGATTTCTTAAACCTGACGGAACAGTTTTGGCCAACCAATGGTTTGAAAATGCGGAACTGTTTTCTAAAAGTGCAGAAAAACCTCAGCCTGCTGCAGCTCCAGCCGAAAAACCAAAAGAAGAAACTAAACCAATAGCTAAAAAACCAGCAGCGAAAAAAAAGAAATAATATTTATCTCCAAATAAATTAGAAATTTGCATAAATGAAATCGCATTCTATAACGCGGTTTCATTTATGACGAATAAAAATAAAACCAACATTAAATGAAATGTGTATTAGTAACAGGCGGTTCGAGAGGAATTGGAAGTGCGATTTGTAAAAAACTAGCCGTAGAATCCGATTATCATATTCTGATTAACTATCATTCGAATAAAACGGCTGCCGAAGAAACATTGCAAGAAGTACAAAAATTAGGTGCAACAGGCGAAATCTTAGGATTTGATGTTTCTAATTTTGAAGAAGTACAAAATGTTTTAACTGCTTGGCAGGAAGCCAATCCTGAAAAATTGGTTGAAGCTATTGTAAACAATGCCGGAATTACCAAAGATGGTCTTTTTATGTGGATGACACCAGAAGACTGGAACGGCGTTATGAACACAAGTGTTAACGGTTTCTTTAATGTTACGCAATTTTTTATTCAAAAAATGTTACGCAATAAATATGGCCGAATCGTAAATATGGTTTCGGTTTCTGGAGTAAAAGGAACTGCAGGACAAGCCAATTATTCTGCGGCAAAAGGTGCGATCGTAGCAGCAACTAAGGCCCTAGCGCAAGAAGTTGCCAAAAGAAATATTACTGTAAATGCTGTTGCTCCTGGCTTTATTAGAACCGATATGACGAGCCAACTGGACGAAAAAGAATTATTAAAATTAATTCCGGTAAATCGTTTTGGGGAAGCAGAAGAAGTCGCAGATTTGGTAAGCTTTTTGATTTCTAAAAAAGCAAGCTATATTACAGGAGAAATTATCAATATAAACGGCGGAATATATTCTTAAGAATGGTATGTTTGCGAGATTATTTTAAGATTGTTAAACATATAAATTACACTTTAAGGATAAAAAATTACTTTTGAAAGACGATGAATAGAAGAGTTGTAATTACTGGAATGGGAATTTATTCTTGTATCGGAACTTCTTTAGACGAAGTAAAAGATTCGTTGTACGAAGGAAAATCTGGTATTCAGTTTGATTCTGAACGAAAAGAATTTGGTTTTCAATCGGCCTTGACAGGAATGGTTCCGAAAACCGATCTTAAAAATTTATTGACAAGAAGACAACGTATGAGCATCGGCGAAGAAACCGAATATGCTTATATGGCCACTATAGAAGCATTGAAAAATGCGAATATTGATGATGCTTTTTTTGATACTCACGAAGTAGGTATTATGTACGGAAACGATAGTGTTTCTAAAGCTATCATTGATGCAACAGATATCATACGAGAAAAAAAAGATACTGCTCTAATTGGTTCTGGAGCCATTTTCAAATCGATGAATTCTACCGTTACGATGAATCTTTCAACGATTTTTAAACTTCGCGGCATCAATCTTACCGTTAGTGCGGCCTGTGCAAGCGGTTCTCACTCTATTGGTTTGGCTTATTTTTTAATTAAAAGCGGTTTTCAAGACATTGTAATTACTGGCGGAGCTCAAGAAATCAATAAATATGCAATGAGCAGTTTTGACGGATTAGGTGTTTTTTCTAACAGAGAAGGAGATCCAACAAAAGCGTCAAGACCTTTTGATGCTGGACGTGATGGACTTATCCCGAGTGGCGGAGGAGCCACTTTAATTCTTGAAAGTTACGAATCTGCAATTGCGCGCGGTGCCAATATTATCGCAGAAATTGGCGGTTACGGATTTTCTTCAAACGGAGGACACATCTCAACTCCAAACGTCGAAGGGCCTGCGACAGCAATGAAACGCGCACTTGACGATGCAAAATTAGAAGCTTCGGATATTGAATATATAAATGCTCATGCCACCTCAACTCCTGTTGGAGATGCAAATGAAGCAAAAGCCATTTTTGAAGTTTTTGGAGAAAAAAATCCTCCGGTAAGCTCTACAAAATCTATGACAGGCCACGAATGCTGGATGGCTGGAGCAAGCGAAATCATTTATTCTATCTTAATGATGCAGCACGATTTCATTGCACCAAACATCAATTTGGAAAACCCAGACGAAGATGCGTCAAAATTAAATTTAGTTAAAACTACGTTAAACAAAAAATTTGACATATTTTTGTCCAATTCTTTCGGTTTCGGAGGAACCAACTCTGCGTTGGTGGTTAAAAAGTTTAAATTGAACAATGAATAAAGAAGAGATTATAGCAAAAATTAATGGTTTTTTAGTTGATGAATTTGAAGTTGATAATGACGACATTGAACCAAATGCTAATTTAAAAGATACACTTGGGTTAGACAGTCTGGATTATGTTGACTTAGTCGTTTCAATAGAGGCAAACTTTGGTGTAAAACTAGTTGAAGCAGATTTTGTTGGAATTTCTGATTTTCAAAGTTTTTATGACTTAATCGAAACTAAAATCAAAGCCAAATCAGCTTAAATGAGTCAATGGGATGGTAAATCCAAAGGAACTGTTTTAGGTTATAAGATATTCGTTTTTTTAATTCAAAAAGCGGGTGTAAAAGCTGCTTATGTCTTGCTTTATTTTGTTGCTTCTTATTATTTTTTATTTCTAAAAAAAAGCAACAGAGCCATTTTTTATTATTTTAAAGAAAGACTTCAGTATTCCTATTTCAAATCTAAAAAGATGGTTTTCAAAAGCTATTATACTTTTGGGCAAACCATTATTGACAAAATTTCTATTTCGGCAGGAATGCGCAACAAATTCACTTACGAATTTGATGGAATAGAAACACTAAAAAAATTACTTGCTGAGAAAAAAGGCGGTGTTTTAATTAGCGCTCATGTTGGTAATTTTGAAATTGCAGAACATTTTTTTGGAGAAATCGACCTTGATTTCCAAATCAATCTCGTTACAACAGATTTAGAACATTCTGCCATTAAAAATTATCTGGAAAGCGTTTCTAAAAAACCTACCGTAAAATTTATTATCATCAAAGAAGATCTTTCTCATATTTTTGAGATCAATGCGGCTTTGGCCAAAAACGAACTGATCTGCTTTACAGGTGACCGTTATTTTGAAGGAACAAAATCACTTTCTGAGAATCTTTTAGGCAAAGAAGCCAATTTCCCTGCGGGTCCATTTCTAATTGCTTCAAGATTAAAAGTTCCTGTACTTTTTGTTTATGTAATGAAAGAACCAAATCTTCATTATCATTTGTACGCAAGAGAAGCCGAAGTAAAACACCGTGACGAAAAAGCGCTTTTGAAAGAATATGTAAAAAGCGTAGAGAGCATCCTTCATCAATACCCTTTACAATGGTTCAATTATTTTGATTTTTGGAACGATATAAAGGAGTCTTAAATTTTTTCCGCCACGAATTCACGAATTTTCGCTAATCATTTGTGTCGAAATTTTAATCCTGAATTTCACCAATTTTCATTAATCTGTTTTTGTAAAAATCAAAGCTTTTGCACGAATCATCATTCGTGAAATAAAATATCATTCATAATTTATACAAAATCATTCAGCATTCCAGCATTTTGAATAATTCGTGAATTCGTGGCTAATAAAAAACGTTGGTCGAATTAAGAAAATTCGTTTAAATAAATTTACTTACTTTTGCGAACCACCAAAGCCAAAAGACCTAATGAAAAATGTTCTCGTAATTTATTATTCTCAATCTGGACAATTGGAATCTATTGCAAGAAATATTGCAAAACCGTTTCTAAATTCAGAAGAAATAAATCTTACTTTTCACGAAATACAATTGGAGAAACCGTTTCCGTTTCCTTGGAACAAAGAATCATTTTTTGATGCGTTTCCAGAATCGTTTTTACAGATTCCGACTGCATTAAAACCTGTTCCAGAAGAAATCTTAAACACAAAGTTTGACTTAATTTTATTTCATTATCAGGTTTGGTATTTATCGCCTTCAATTCCGATCAATTCATTTTTGAAAAGTGACGATGCCAAGAAAATTTTGAACAATACGCCTATTATCACCATAAGCGGTTCAAGAAACATGTGGATAATGGCTCAGGAAAAAATCAAAGTTCTGCTAAGAAAAGCCAATGCCAATTTAGTTGGAAATGTAGCTTTGGTAGACCGCGTTGGAAATTTAATCAGCGTTATAACCATTGTAGAATGGATGTTTTCTGGAGTAAAGAAAAAATATTTAGGTATTTTTCCGCTTCCGGGAGTTTCAGAAAAAGACATACAAGAATCGAGTCAGTTTGGAGAAATCATGCTTGATTCTTTGCAAAAAGATAATTTAACACAATTACAGCCAAAATTGGTCGAGGCTGGCGCTGTAAAAATAAGTTCCTATTTAGTGACTGTTGACAAAACGGCCAATAAAATTTTTAATAAATGGTCAAACATCATTTATAAAAATCAAAAAAAGCGAAAACAGCTACTTAAAGTATTTAATATTTATTTATTCCTTGCGATATGGTTAATTTCACCAATAGTGTATATATTGCACCTTATTACCTATCCGCTTAAGTTCAAAAAAATAAAAAAGGAAACTCAATATTATCAGGGAGTTTAGAAGACGAAATTTAGATTATGTTTGAAGTATATATTACAAAAGCTGCAAAGTATTTGCCAAACGAAGCCGTTTCAAATGACGAAATGGAAGCCTACTTAGGCCTTATCAATGATACTGCTTCAAAAGCAAGACGTATTATTTTGCGCAACAATAAAATTACAAGCCGATATTACGCTGTTGACAAAGAAGGAAAGAGCACTCATAGTAATGCCGAATTAACAAGAAATGCTATTTTACCGTTATTCGACGAAAATTTTACGCCTCAGGATTTAGAAGTACTTTCATGTGGGACCTCAACTCCCGACATTTTTCTGCCTTCGCATGCTGCGATGGTTCATGGTCTGCTAAAAAACAAATCGGTAGAATTAAACTCTTCAACGGGGGTTTGCTGTGCTGGAATGAACTCTCTTAAATTTGGTTTTCTTTCTATTAGATCCGGAAATTCTAAAAATGCAATCTGCACAGGATCTGAAAAAGTTTCTACCTGGCTAAATGCTCAAAAATATAATCACGAGGCTGACAATTTAAAAAGCCTTGAAGAACAGCCAATCATTGCCTTCAAAAAAGATTTCCTTCGCTGGATGTTATCTGATGGTGCTGGAGCTTTTTTATTAGAAAATAAACCAAGAGGACCGATTTCGCTAAAAATCGAATGGATGGAAGCTTTTTCGTATGCGTACGAATTGGAAACGTGCATGTACGCTGGAGGTGATAAATTGGAAAATGGAGAAATTAAAGGCTGGAGCGATTATTCTCCAGAACAATGGCTGAACGAATCTGTTTTCTCAATAAAACAAGACGTTAAATTATTAGACGAATTTATCCTGTCTAAAGGTGCAGAAAGCATGAAAGAGGCAATGGATAAAAACAATATTAAATCGGAAGATATCAATTACTTTATTCCTCACGTTTCTTCAAACTTTTTTGTGGAAGGACTGAAGAAAGGATTAAACGAAAAAGGTATCGGAATGAGCGATGACAAATGGTTCATGAATCTTTCTAGAGTTGGAAATGTTGGCTCTGCTTCTATTTACCTGGCTCTTGAAGAATTAATGAATTCAGGAAATTTGAAAAAAGGAGATAAAATTTTATTATCTGTTCCAGAAAGCGGAAGATTCTCTTTTGCTTATGCATATTTAACGGTTTGCTAATGGAAACAATGGCACTTCTAGAAAAAGAAATGGTAGAAAATTTATTGCCGCAAAAGTTTCCTTTTGTGATGGTAGATACCATGCATTCTTATTCTGAAACTTCTTTGGTTTCTGGTTTAGAAATTAAGCACGATAATATTTTCGTATCAAATGATGTTTTTCTTGAAGCCGGACTAATAGAACATATGGCACAGTCTGTTGCGTTGCATACTGGATATCAATATTTTTTAAGAAACGAAATTGCCCCAACTGGCTACATTGGTTCTATTAAAGAAATTGAGATTAAAGAGCTTCCAAAGACAAACGACAATATTCAATCTGAAGTAACAATTCTACAAGAATTTGCAGGAATTACTTTAGTAGATATTGTGACGACTTTAAACAATGAAGAAATTGCCAGAGGACAAATGAAAACTGTTTTGGCAAAATAAAAACTATAATGAAAGCTACTGCTGTTGACATACAAAATTATTTACCGCACCGAGCACCAATGCTTATGGTGGATTTGATTTTGAATATTGATTCGAGTTCAGTAGAAACTGTTTTTCTTGTTGAAGAAGACAATATTTTCGTTCAAAACAATATTTTTATTGAAGCAGGTTTAATCGAAAACACCGCTCAGACTTGTTCGGCAATTGTTGGAAAAAAATACTTTTTTGACGATAACGGACTTGAAAATGAAAACGTAAATGTAATCGGATTTATCAGCGCTTTAAAAAATGTAAAAATTAATGCTCTGCCAAATGTTGGCGATACAATAATTACCAAAGCAGATTTAGTTTCGAAATTCACTGGCGACGATTATACTTTATGCACCATGAGCTGTAAAAGTTCAGTCGAAGACCAGATACTCTTAGAATGTGAGATTAACTTGTTTATTCAGAAAACAGTTTCGGTGTAATGGATTTAAAAAAAATCATTTTACATTTAGTAATCCGAATTGGAATTTTGGTTCTTTTACTTGCTACGGTTTTCTTATTTTGGTACTTTGGCCCTTCTCACTTTTCTGTAGAAGAAGGCGATAAACATAGCGCTGGTGCTATTGCTATGGTAATGATGACAGTTGTAATAATACTTATTTTTAATATAGTATTGTTTCTAGAAATGATTACTTTCTTTGTGAAGAAAAACAAAATTTTAGCTTTTACAAATCTTGGATTTTTAATGATTAGCCTTTATATAATTTCAGTATATATGTTTCCTAATATGTTAAGTTAGTAATATGGAAAAAGATAAAGTACCTCAGGATCAAAGCAACTTAACGAAAAACAACGTTAAAGAACTTTTGTACGCAACAGATGAAAATGGCAATTATACCACAACATTAAGTACAGGCTGGGAACCTAAAACAATAGCCCTTTCAAATTCTATTGATGAAATAAACGAGCGAATTGCCGATGCCAAACAGCAGGTTTTGAATGGCGAAGCAAGTCCGATTGTGTATTTTATGGAAGCCAATAAAATGGATCTTAACATATTATCAAGTTATGTGGGATTTTGGAAATGGCGTGTAAAAAGACATTTTAAACCTAGTGTTTTTGCCAAACTAAACGATAAAATCCTGAAAAAATATGCAGATACTTTTGGAGTATCAATCGAAGAATTAAAAAACAGCATTACCAAATAAATGGAATTAACTTTCACACATCATCAGTCTGCTCATTGCGAGAATGGAGTAGCGTCAAATCTGCTAAAAAACAGCGGACTAAACATTAGCGAACCGATGGTTTTTGGTATTGGCTCTGGATTGTTTTTTGTATATCTACCTTTTATAAAAGTGAATCATGCACCGGCAATAAGCTACAGAACTTTGCCTGGACAGATTTTCAATAAAGTGGCCACTCGTTTACATTTAAAAATAAAAAGACAAAAATTTTCTTCTATAGCAAATGCGAATAAAGCTTTAGACGAAAATTTAAAAAATAATATCCCAACCGGATTACAGGTTGGCGTTTACAATTTAAGTTATTTTCCTGACGAATATCGTTTTCATTTCAACGCACACAATTTAGTCGTTTACGGAAAAACCGAAACAGAGTATTTAGTGAGCGATCCTGTTATGGAAACCGTTACGACTTTAACTTACGAAGACATGAATAAGGTACGTTTTGCCAAAGGAGCTTTTGCGCCTCGCGGTCAAATGTACTATCCGATTCAAATCCCAAAAGAAGTTGATTTAAAAAGCGCTATCATAAAAGGGATCAAAAATACATGCCGAGATATGCTTGCGCCAATGCCAATTGTTGGTGTTCGCGGCATCAAAATGGTTTCTCGCCAAATTCGTAAATGGCCTAAAAAACACGGAGTTAGAAAAGCCAATCATTACTTGGCTCAGATGGTTCGTATGCAGGAAGAAATTGGAACTGGTGGCGGTGGTTTCCGTTTTATTTATGCGGCATTTTTACAAGAAGCTTCGGTTATTTTGAATAACGAAGAATTAAAAGCACTTTCTAAAGAAATGACTCAAATTGGAGATTCATGGCGTGATTTTGCTGTTGAAGCTTCACGAATCTACAAAAATAGAAGTGCCAAAGAAGATGCCTACAACACTATTGCCGATGAACTTTTGGACATTGCCAATAGAGAAGAAATCTTTTTCAAAAAATTAAAAAAAGCGATCAGCTAAAACACTATTTTGCAGTCTATCATTCAAATAGAATCCCTTTCGAAAAAGTACAAAAATGCAGAAATGTATTCTTTGAACAATGTTTCGCTAAATATAAATGAAGGTCAGATTTTTGGTTTGCTCGGTCCAAACGGTGCGGGAAAAACCACTTTGATTTCCATGCTCTGCGGATTGGTAAAACCAACTTCGGGGCATTTTACAATTGATGGTTTAGATTATCAGCATCATGCTTCAAAAATTAAAAAAATCATAGGCGTTGTTCCTCAAGAATATGCTTTGTATCCAACGTTGACAGCCAGAGAAAATCTGCTTTATTTTGGAAGCATGTACGGCTTAAAAGGTTCTGATTTAAAAGATAAAGTAATCGAAACTTTGGATCTTTTGGGTTTATTGAAATTTGCCGATAAACAAGTTCAGACTTTTTCGGGCGGAATGAAACGCCGTGTAAATCTGATTGCAGGAATTCTTCATAATCCGAAAGTTTTGTTTTTGGATGAACCAACAGTGGGTGTCGATGTGCATTCTAAAACTGCCATTATCGATTATTTGAAAGTTTTAAACCAAAACGGAACGACTATTATTTATACCTCACATCATTTGGCTGAAGCCGAAGATTTCTGTTCTCAAATTGCGATTTTAGATCAAGGGCAGATTTATGCGCAAGCAACTCCGTCAGCATTAATTGAATCGACAAAAGATGCTCGAAATCTTGAAGATGTTTTTATTTCATTAACTGGTAAAGCGTTGAGAGATGATATATAAAATTTGGATGTCGGTAGTAAAAGAATTCCTTTTGCTAAAAAGAGATTTAGGCGGACTGATTATTTTATTTGTCATGCCTTTGGTTTTGGTAATTGCCGTAACCTTAATCCAAGACAGCACTTTTAAAGCAGTAACCGATTCTAAACTTCAGATTCTTTTGGTCGATAAAGACCACGGATCTGTTTCTAAAACCGTTTTTGAAAATTTAGAAAAAAGCAAATATTTTACCGTTGTAACACAAATTGACAATAAACCGATTACGGAAAAAATTGCCAAGGAAAATGTATACAAAGGAAAATTTCAACTGGCAATTGTAATTCCAGAAAATTTAAGTTCTGATTTGCAAGAAAAAGTAAATCAAAATGTAGAGAAAATTGTGAGTAATTTAGGTTTGAGCGATAGTACCTCAACCGCCGAACCTCAACGCGTTATTAAAGAAAAAGAAGTAAAACTGTATTTTGATCCAGCCGTTCAGATGAGTTTCAAAAATGCGGTTATGAGTTCGATTGACAAAATGATTTCGCAGATTGAAACCAAATCAATTTACAGCACTTTTCAAAAACAATTAGGAGAAGAAACGATCGATTTTGAGCAAAAGAATTTTATCACTTTCAAAGAAATAATTCCGAGAATCAACAACAAAGAAGTTCGACCAAATTCGGTTCAGCATAATGTTCCCGCTTGGACACTTTTTGCGATCTTTTTTATTGTAATTCCGTTATCTATCAATATTGTAAAAGAAAAATCGCAAGGGACTTTTGTTCGATTACGAACCAATCCTGTTTCTAATCTTGTAGTGATTATTGGCAAAACCATCACCTACTCGATCATTTGTATGATTCAGTTTTACATGATGGTTGCCGTTGCGGTTTTCTTATTTCCATCAATCGGATTGCCTTCTTTAAATATTGAAGGTCATTTTGTATTGACAAGTGTTGTCGCATTATTTTCAGGTTTTGCTGCAATCGGATTCGGAATTTTATTAGGAACTGTTGCCAGCACGCAAGAACAATCTGCTCCTTTTGGCGCGACAAGTGTGATTATTTTAGCCGCGATTGGTGGTGTTTGGGTTCCTGTTTTTGCTATGCCGAAAATTATGCAGTATATCGCAAAATCATCTCCAATGAACTGGGGATTAGAAGCTTTTTACGATGTTTTACTTCGTAATAGCTCTTTTGTCGAAATCATTCCACAGATAACTTTGTTATTTTTGTTTTTCATTATTACCACTTCCATCGCATTATTTTATGATAAAAAGAAAAGAGCAGTTTAAAGAAGCTACAGACTTGACCGTTACACATGAAATTAGGATTCGTTTTAACGAAACGGACCCGCTTGGAATTGTTTGGCATGGCAATTATATCACGTATTTCGAAGATGGACGTGAAGCTTTTGGGCGTCAGCATGGACTTACTTATCTGGATATTGCAGCAACAGGCTATACAACTCCAATTGTAAAATCAACCTGCGAACATAAATTGTCTTTGCGTTACGGAGATGTAGTAACAATTGAAACAACGGTTGTTGACACTCCAGCAGCAAAAATGATTTACCGTTTTAAAATTATTGACGACAAAGGAGAAGTGGCTTGCACTGGCGAAACGACTCAGGTTTTTTTAGATAAAGAAGGGAATTTAATGCTGACGAATCCTCCTTTTTATGAGGAATGGAAACGAAAAGTGGGGTTATTAAAATAAAGTTTTAGCCACTCCCAATAGCTATCGGATCACGAATTACTAAAAATTAAAATCAGAATCTGCTTAATCTGCCAAATCTGCGAGCAAAAATTTCACGAAATTAGAATCATAAAATGTTAAGAGAAATATATATTAACGAAACTAACTGCATCACCCCTTTAGGTTTTGATGTTGAATCTAATATTAGCGCCATTCTTAATGGTGATTCTGGAATTCAGCTTCATAATGATGTTTCTTTGATGCCGAATCCGTTTTATGCTTCGATTATTTCTGATGAAAAAATAAACAGTGCTTTTTCAAAAATCAGCACTGAAACAAAATATTCGCGTTTAGAGAAAATGATGATTTTGGCTTTGGAACCAATCATCAAAAATTCTGGAGTAGCGTTAAATTCAAAAACAGCTTTTATACTTTCTACCACAAAAGGAAATGTAACCGCTCTAGCAAATGATTCTGAAGAAAGTTTCAACAACGCACATTTGGATGTTTTAGCTAAAAACGTTGCCGATTTCTTCGGATTCCAGACACAACCCATTGTAGTTTCAAATGCCTGCGTTTCTGGAATTTTAGCGGTTTCAGTTGCCAAAAGAATGATTCAATCTGAACTTTACGACAACATTTTTGTAGTGGCTGGCGATGAAGTTTCAGAATTTGTTTTGTCTGGTTTTAATGCTTTTCAAGCGATGAGCGAACTGCCTTGCAAACCGTATTCTAAAAATAGAACCGGAGTAAGTTTAGGTGAAGCAACAGCAGCTGTTTTAGTTTCGGCGAATCTGGCAACTGCTAAAATAAAAGTAATTGGCGACAGTTCGATAAACGATGCCAATCATATTTCGGGTCCGTCAAGAACGGGAGAAGGTTTGTTTAGAAGTATTCAGAATGCTTTGAAAGAAGCTCAAATTGAGGCGAACAAATTAGATTATATTTCAGCTCACGGAACTGCAACGCCTTACAATGACGAAATGGAAGCGATTGCTTTAAATCGTTTAGATTTACAAAATGTTCCAGTAAATAGTTTAAAAGGATATTACGGTCATACTTTAGGCGCTTCGGGATTATTAGAAACGGTAATTGCAATAGAATCTGCCAATCAAAATAAACTTTTTGAATCAAAAGGTTTCGATGAAATTGGAGTTAGTGAAGCTATCAACGTGATTGGGAAAAATGAAGAGGCTAATATTGAATTTTTTTTGAAAACAGCTTCGGGATTTGGAGGTTGTAATACGGCGGTGGTTTTTGAGAAAGTGAAATAACATGAAACTATCAAAATTCATATTTATAACTCTAGTTCTTCTTTCATCTTTTGGATGTAAGAAGAAAGAAGTACCTAAATCTGAATTTGAAAAAGAGGTTTTAAATAGTGTTTTTGTCGAAATTGTGGATTCAATTTATATGGATCGAAGAATGATGCTTGGACCACCACCTCCATTATTTAATTCTAAAACAAATAAAATAGATACTACAGGACATGCTGCCGAATTAAAGAAATATTGGCGTTATACAGACAGTATAAAAAACGACAAAAAAAGAATTTTATTAGGCGTATATGATCGTGTTGGAAAGATTAGTTCTTTCGAAACAGAAATGATTTCTAAAGAAGTTAATCTTTCAAACTTTACTTATGACACTTTAAAAGAAGACGAAGAATTTAAATTTGATTTAAAACCTTTTAAGAATAATAAAAAGTTTCGTTTTGAAAATACTTCTAAATATCTTCATGAAAAAGAATGGAACTTAAATGATAAAAGTAATTCTTTGATACCTGTTGGAACTATTTTTATATCTAGAATTCAATTTGATAAAACAAAAAAAACAGGAATTTTGTCAGCTGGTGCTTCATGTGGCGGAGGAAACTGCGGAAGAGGTTTTCTTGTTTTAATTGAAAATAAGGCTGGGAAATGGAAAGTAAATAAAATTATTCAAACTTGGGTTTCATAAAAATTAATCCTTAAAATGATTCAAAAATCTAAGAAAAATATATTAAAATTTGGTGGTTTTTTACTGGCTATTTTTCTCCTTTATAAGTTAGCAAATGCATTTGCCCCAGGAAGCTATCCTTATGCCGAGCATTATGAATTTAATTATTCCGAGCAAAAAGTAGTAGAAGCAATCGAAATAATTAAAAGAGAAAATATAAATTTAAAAGTCGGAAAAGGCTGGGAAGACACTAACCCAGCAGATCATTGGAATCATATTTATTTTAATTTTCATAACCGAATGTTGTTAACATGGTTACGATCAAATGGAGATAATAACACAACATTTGCATTTGTAAGTGTACAAGATAAAAATTCAAATTGGAAATCTATCAATAATGATTTCGGTTATTTCGAAAATCAAAAAATTAAAAAGGAATTTGAGAAAGAGATCGTAGAAAAGATAAAAAAACAATTAATGAAAAGTTCTCATTAAACAAATGACTCAAAACAAAACCTACATACAATCCTACATCACTATCCAAAACAACGAAATTGTTTTGAACGGAATTTCTGTGTTTAAAATTGAACCAACAGATTTTGCAGATTTTGCCAAACAAGCGTATCGTAATTTTGAAATGCAGTATCCAAAGTTTTTCAAAATGGACGCTTTGAGCAAACTGGCTTTTTTGGGATCAGAATTGCTTTTGAGTCCGATAACCTCAACAGAGCAGGAAAATAATATTGCTTTGGTTTTGGCCAATAAATCGTCGAGTTTGGATACCGATGTAAAATATCAGGAATCGATTTCAGACAAAGAAAACTATTATCCGAGTCCAGCGGTCTTTGTTTATACGCTGCCAAATATTTGTTTGGGCGAAATAAGTATCCGCCATCAGCTGAAAAGTGAAAATTCTTTTTTTATATTTGATGCTTTCAATGCCGAATTTTTGTCGAACTATTCGGGGATTTTGTTAAACACAAATAAAGCAGATTCTGTTTTGTGTGGCTGGGTAGAATTTTTTAATGAGAGTTATAAAGCGTTTCTTTGCATCATAAGTGCAGACGAAAACACAAAATATACAAACGAAACAATCAATACATTATACAATAAATAAGCATGGAAGCATTAAAAGAAGAATTAAAAAATAAAATCATAACTACTTTAAACCTTGAAGATATCGCAGTTGAAGATATTGCTGATAACGATCCATTGTTTGGAGACGGTTTAGGTTTAGACTCGATTGATGCACTTGAATTGATCGTGATTTTAGATAAAGATTACGGAATTAAATTGGTTGACCCAAAAGAAGGAAAAGCGATTTTCCAATCAATCGAAACTATGGCAGCGTATATCAGCGCTAACAGAACGAAGTAAGACTTCTTAGACTCACTTAGATTTTTAGACTTCTTAGACAATGTTTTCCAAAAATCTAAGAAGTCTAATATCTAAAATTCTAAGCCAGTCTAAAAAAATCTAAGAAGTCTAAAAATTCTAACAATCTAAGAAGTCTAAAAATGAAAGGTGTTGCAATAACGGGAATGGGAATTATCTCTGCGATTGGCAATTCGGTTGAAGAAAATTATATTTCGCTGACCGAAAACAAAATCGGCATTTCTCGTATTCAAAATATTTCGACTGTTCACGCAGATATAATTAAAGTTGGCGAAATCAAAAAAACCAACGAAGAGCTTATCGATGAACTGAAATTAAATGAGAATAATAACTTCTCCAGAACTGCTATGATTGGCACTTTGGCAGCAAAACAAGCTGTTGAAAATGCTGGCATTACCGATATAAATGAATTTAGAACCGGACTTATCTCAGCTACGAGCGTGGGCGGAATGGATATGACGGAAAGACATTATTACGATTATTTCGAAAAGCCAGAACTGGTTAAATATATCACTTGTCATGACGGCGGAGATGTTGCCGAAAAAATTGCTGAAGAATTAGGTTTAAAAGGAATGGTTACGACTATTTCTACGGCTTGTTCTTCTGCTGCCAATTCGATTATGTTAGGTGCGAGATTAATCAAAACGGGGAAATTAGACCGTGTCATTGTTGGCGGTGCAGATGCTTTGGCAAAATTCACCATCAACGGATTCAAAACTCTGATGATTTTATCTGACGATTACAATAAACCTTTTGACAATACAAGAAAAGGATTAAATCTTGGGGAAGCTGCTGCATTTTTGATTTTAGAATCGGATGAAATTGTAGAAAAGCAAAACAAAAAAGTGCTGGCAAGAGTTTCGGGTTACGGAAATGCAAACGACGCTTTTCACCAAACTGCTTCTTCAGAAAATGGAGACGGCGCTTATTTGGCTATGAAAAAAGCGTTTGATGTTTCGGGTTTAAAACCTTCTGAAATTGATTACATTAACGTTCACGGAACTGCAACTCCGAACAACGATTTGTCTGAGGGAAGAGCTTTACTTCGAATTTATGAAAACGAAAAAGTTCCAGATTTTAGTTCTACAAAACCTTTTACAGGACATACTTTAGCGGCGGCGGCTGCGATTGAAGCCGTTTACAGCGTTTTGGCTATTCAAAATAATGTGCTTTATCCAAACTTAAATTTTGAAACTCCGATGGAAGAATTTGATTTGAAACCGCAAACCTCATTAAAAAATAAAAACATTGATCACGTTTTATCCAACTCTTTTGGTTTTGGAGGAAACTGTTCAACTCTTATATTTTCAAAAAGCTAATGACAAAAAAAACATATATAAATGGAGTAGGCTGTATTTCGACTCAAAAAACATTTGATACTGTTTTTTTGGAAGAGGCCAATGTTAATCACGACGAAAATGTACTGGCAATTGTTCCGCCAGCGTACAAAGATTATATTTCTCCAGCAGCCAGCCGACGCATGGCAAAAGGTGTAAAAAACGGAATCGTAGCTTCGGCTTTGGCTATGAAAGATGCCAATGTCGAAAGCGTTGAGGCCATTATTACCGGAACAGGTTTAGGCTGTATCGAAGATTCTGAAAAATTCCTGAAAAGCATTTTAGATAATAATGAAGAGTTTTTGACTCCAACTTCTTTCATCCAATCAACCCACAACACAGTTGGAGCGCAGATTGCTCTTTTACAGCAATGTAAAGGTTATAATTTTACTTACGTGAATGGTGCGGTTTCTTTTGAATCGGCATTGATTGATGCTAAAATGCAGATTGAAGAAGATGAAGCCAATTCAATTTTAGTGGGCGGTGTTGATGAAAATGGAGATTATACTACTGCGCTTTTCAAATTAAATGGACGTATTAAAAAAGACAATTCGGCTCCTTATGATGTTTTGAACTCAACTACAAGCGGAGCAGTTTATGGTGAGGGCGCGAGTTTTTTTGTTTTAGAAAACGAGAAAAAAGAAAACACTTATGCTGAACTTCTTGATGTTTCTATTATAAATACTTTGGAAGAAAACGAAGTTGAAGCTGCGGCAAAATCTTTTCTGAAATCAAATCATTTAGAAATTTCAGATATTGATGCCTTGGTTTTAGGTTTTGACGGAAATGCTGATTTTGAGAATTATTATAGAAATCTTGCCGAAAATTCGTTTGCCCAAACTCCTGTTTTATATTACAAACATTTGAGTGGCGAATATGATACAGCTTCTGCTTTTGCTTTTTGGATGGCTGCTAAAGTTTTGAAAAATCAGGAAATTCCAGAAATTGTAAAAGTAAATGCGATCCAAAAATCAGATTACAAAACAATTTTATTATACAATCAATTAAACGGAAAAAACCATAGTTTTACGCTGCTGTCAAAATGATAACGCACAAAAACATATCGCTGTTTTTTATCTTTTTATTGCTTTTATTGTTTCTTCTGAATCTTTACATCGCAATTCATTTTCTGTGGTTTATTGTTATAATTCTAATTTGGATTGGAATAAATGCTTTTGGTTCTGCACGAATTTCTTCGAATTATCATGTAAAAGCATTTTGCAGTAATCCGTTCGAAACAGAAAAAAAAATCGCGCTTACTTTTGATGACGGTCCGAGCATTTATACTTTGGACGTTTTAGCGCTTCTGAAAAAATACAATGTCAAAGCGACTTTTTTCTGCATTGGAAAAAACATTGAAACGCATCCTGAAATCCTTCAAAAAGTAATTTCCGAAGGTCATTTAGTTGGAAATCATTCGTACTCGCATTCTAAATTTTTTGATTTTTATAATGCTAAAAAAATAACCGAAGAAATTAAAAGGACAGATATGCTTCTGGAAAAATTCACTTCCAGAAAAATCAACTTCTTTCGTCCGCCTTATGGAGTTACGACGCCTTCAATCAGAAGGGCTTTAAAAGTAACAGGACATAAAACAATTGGTTGGAATATCCGTTCTCTTGATGGAGGAACCCAAAATCAGGAATTAATTTTCAATCGGTTAATTAAACATATTTCTCCTGGCGGAATCGTACTTTTGCACGACACAGGCGAGCACTCTGTTTTGGTCTTGGAACAGTTTTTGCAATTTTTACAGCAAAATAATTATCAAGTCGTTTCGATTGAAGAACTTTTGAATCTTAAAGCTTATGAAAATTGAACGCGGATGAAACGGATTCACTTTCGCGAAGACGCGGATTTAAACGGATTTTATTAAATTAAAATTCGTGAAAATTGGTGTAATTCGTGGCAGAATAATAAGCACATTTTTGAAAAAATATGAAAACTAAAATAGCATTACTCATTCTATTTATATCTAGCAATTTGTTCGCGCAAGAACAAAAAATGACCGATGCCGAAATCGCGTCTTTTAAGCAAGACGTGAATGTCGTGGCGAAAAAAATCAAAACTTTAACTACTGATTTTGTTCAGTACAAGCATTTAGATTTTTTATCGAAAGACATTGAAACTTCAGGAAAAATGGTTTTTAAAGAGCCTGCTTTACTTCAATGGCAATATAAGAAACCGTACAATTACAGCATTACTTTCAAAAACGGAAAAATCCTGATTAACGATGAAGGAAAGAAAAGCGCCGTTGATATTGGAAACAGTAAAATCTTCGCTCGAATCAATAAATTAATTGTGGGAAGCGTAAGCGGAAATATGTTTGACGACAAAGAATTTACGATTTCGTATTTTAAATTGAAAGGTCAGAATCTGGCGAAATTCATTCCGAAAGACGCAACGTTGAAAAAATATATCAAACAAATTGAACTGACTTTTGATAAAGAAGAAGCAACTGTTGTTCAGGTAAAACTGTTAGAATCATCTGAAGATTATACTAGAATTGTACTTAAAAATAAAGTGATCAATGCAAAAATCGACGATTCAGTTTTTACTAATTAATTGCTTTCTGGCAATTGTTTTAATTTCTTGCGGCTCAGTCACAAAAAATTATACGCCTAAAAAATTAGATAAAACATCTTATACAGTTCCGTATTTCACAGATTCAAAAACCGACTATGTTTATAAAACCAATATCAGTGTTTACGGAAATGAATTGTCTGGAATTTTCATTGCCAAGAAAATAAACGACACGACACACCGAATTGTTTTTACTACCGAATTCGGAAATAAATTGATGGATTTTGAAATTTCAGAAACCGATTTTAAAATCAATTCTATTGTTTCAGAATTAGATAGAAAAATATTGATCAACACTTTAAAAGAAGATTTTAGACTGCTTTTAAAGAAAGAATATCCGATTCAGGAACAATTTGAAAACTCTTCAAATGACATTTACAAATCGGCAGATGGAAAACGGGACAATTATATTTTTATCTCCAAAAAAGATCAGAAATTAGAAAAGATCGTTCATGCTTCTAAAACAAAAGAAAAATTTACACTACTTTTCAATTCAGAAAACAATATTTTTGCTGAGAAGATCCAAATCATCCATCAGAATATTAAACTGAAAATTGAGCTGAATTATTTCAAATCAGAATAGAAAATTAAACAAACCATAAACTTTAAATCAATTAAAAATGAGAAATTTTGTTGTACTTGCATTTGTTTTATTAATCGGAATCCAGGCAGAAGCGCAGGTAAAAGTTAGCCCTGGACTTAGAGGCGGTTTGAATATATCAACACTAAGCAATATTGATGATAACAGTTCTAAAACTGATTTTTATGTTGGTGGATTGGTAAATATTAAATTCAATAGATTTTTTTCGGTTCAGCCAGAATTAAATTATTCAAGACAAGGTGATGAAGGAAGATACTTTGAAAATGGTCGTTATTATTCTGAAAAGTATGAGTTGAATTATATAACACTTGGAGCGGTTGCAAAATTTAACTTTAACGGTGGCGGTTTTCATCTGTTAGCAGGGCCATCTTTAGATTTAAAAGTTAGTGATAACTATATAAACACTAAACCTGAAGATTACGATCTTTCATTTGTTGGAGGTGTTGGTTATACTTTACCAAATGGCTTAACTTTTGAAGCTCGATTCAAACAAGGGTTAATTGATATTTATGGTTACGATGGAATCGACGATGGTTATTATTATGATCAAGTAATTTTAAATCAGGTTTTCCAGCTTGGTATTAGTTATACGTTTAAAACAAAATAAAAATGAACAAAAGAATATTCTTCTTTTTTGCTGTTTTTTTTACGGTTTTAAATATTCAGGCTCAAGTAACAGCGAAACCAGGTTTAAGAGCGGGATTTAGTTTTTCGACCATTTCTGAAATGCATGCCGATTATAAAACTGATTTTTATGCTGGTGGTTTTACTGATATTAAGATTACAAAAATTTACTCGCTACAGCCAGAAATTAATTATAGCAGACAAGGTTCTAATAATGTCGCTCGAAATTATTATGACGAAGCTAGTCAAACCAATAAGGTAGAATATTTGGATTTGGATATCAATTATTTGTCACTTTCTGTAATCAATAAATTTACTCTGCCACAAGGAATTCAGTTTCAAGCGGGACCAACTTTAGATATTTTATTAAATGATAATCTTGCGGTTAGAAAAGCACAAAATGATCTTGGTTTGGTTTTAGGTGTTGCTTATGCTCTGCCTTCTGGATTAACATTTGAAGCTCGATTTAAAAAAGGTTTGCTTGATGTTTTAAGCAGCGATTATTATCAAAATGACTCCAATAATTATTATTTATTTGGAGATTATAACACAAATATTAATTTTCAGTTAGGAGTTTCCTACTCATTTGGAAAATAAAAAATATGATTTTACAAGATTTTTATAAAATACTATCAGAAGAAAAAATATCTGATTCAAAATATATTGTTACCATTTTAGTCAATGAAAAACATGAGGTTTTTAAAGGGCATTTCCCTGGAAATCCTATTATGCCTGGTGTTTGCATGATTCAGATTATCAAAGAACTTACAGAATCGATTACCAAAAGTTCATTGATGATTCAGTCTTTGGCAAATGTAAAATTTATGGCACTTATTAATCCTGAAGTTACACCAGAATTAAGATTGGAGCTTGATGTTACAACAACTGAAGACGGTTTAGTAAAAGTGAAAAACACGACTTACTTTAACGACACAACAGCTCTTAAATTGAGTAATGTGTACAAAAAAATATAATTATGAAACTATTATTGACATTCCTTTTATGGGTTAGTTTTGCTGGAACGCCAGATTTGGCTTCGATCCGCAAAATGTATGCTGATGTAGCAAAATCAGAAAGCAATGCCAAAGATTTTGTCGCAAAACTTTCTGGAGTTTCAAATAACGATGATAAAATTTTAGTGGCTTACAAAGCAGCTTCAATTTTAGTAGATTCTAAATTTGAAAAGAAATTAAGGCAAAAAATGGACCGTTTTAAAGAAGGTGCAAAATTGCTTGAAGCAACGATAAAAAGTGACCCAAGTAATATTGAAATGCGAATGATCCGATTAAGCGTTCAGCAAGATGTTCCTGCTATTACGGGTTATAAGAAAAATATCAAAGAAGATAAAAAATTCATAACAACGTATTATGCATCACAAGGTGCCGCTTTGAAAGATTATCTTAAAGACTTTGTTTTACAATCTGAAAGTTTCTCTGAAAAAGAGAAACAATTTGTAAAGTAAGCTCAAAAAATACCACATGAAATCACAGCAAGAATTACTTAGTTCGATTCACTTTTGCGTTATTGTGCCTACTTACAATAACCAAAAAACACTGAAAAAAGTACTGGATTCTATTTTAGATTTCACCACAAATATTATCATTGTCAATGACGGTTCGACTGATTCTACTACCGAAATTTTAAAATCGTATTCGCAAGTGACTCAAATTCATCATCCTAAAAATTTAGGAAAAGGACGAGCGCTAAGAAATGGATTTAGAAAAGCGTTGGAAATGGGTTTTGAATATGCCATTACAATCGATTCTGACGGACAGCATTTTGCCGCTGATATTCCTGTTTTCTTGAAAGCAATACAAGACGAGCCAAACGCTCTCTTGATTGGAAGCCGAAATATGACACAGGAAAATGTTCCGAAGAAAAGCAGTTTCGGAAACAAGTTTTCGAACTTTTGGTTCAAGTTTGAAACTGGAATCAAGCTAGACGATACACAGTCTGGATTTAGATTATATCCGCTTCGATTGCTTCCAAAACGTTTTTTCACTAATAAATTTGAATTTGAAATCGAAGTTATTGTGCGTGCAGCATGGAAAGGAATTGTGGTAAAAAACATTCCGATTCAGGTTTTGTATGATCCTGCTGAAAGAGTTTCGCATTTTCGTCCGTTTCAAGATTTTACCCGAATTAGCATTTTAAATACGGTTTTGGTGACCAATGCCTTGCTGTATATAAAACCAAGAGACTTTTTTAGAAGAGCAAAAAAAAAAGGTTTTAAAAAATTCTTTCTAGAAGATATTTTAGAAAGCAACGATTCTAATTTTAAAAAATCAGCTGCAATTGCGCTTGGTATTTTTATCGGACTTTCTCCTTTTTGGGGATTTCAGACCGTATTGCTTTTTACGTTTGCAGCTTTGTTCAGACTAAACAAAGTCATTGCTTATCTCACTTCAAACGTAAGTTTTCCGCCTTTTATACCGTTTATTATTTATGCTTCGCTTCAAGTTGGGAGTATTTTTGTCAGCAGCGAAACGCCACTGGTTTTGGACAGTTCAATAACTCTTGACGATATTCAAAAAAATGCTACGCAATATATCGTAGGAAGTCTTATTTTAGCAACCGTTTCAGCACTATCAGTTGGCTTTATAAGTTATTTGCTTTTAACGGCTTTTAGTTCTAAAAACAAACCGAATTAAAATATTTATTCGCCACGAATTCACGAATTAGTTTAATAATAAATTCGTGAATTCGTGGCGGAAAAAAAATAAAATTACTATGCATCAATACTTCTACGCCATTCATTTATTTGTAAACCGAAGAAAATCTCTTTCGGTGCTATTGGCTGTTCTGATGCTTTTGGTTTTTGGATTTTTCGCCTCAAGATTAAAGTTTGAAGAAGATATCACCAAACTTATTCCAACAAATGATAAAACCGATGTTACTGCCAAAGTTTTAAAACAATTAAACTTTGCCGATAAAACCACCGTAATTTTCAGCTTAGATAAAAATGGTTCTACAGAAGATCTAAAAGAAATGGCAACTGCGTTTTCTGACAGCCTTTCCAAATCCTGTAAACCATACATAACGGGAATTCAAGGAAAAATTGACGAAGAAAACATTCAGGAAACTATTGATTTTGTTTACAATAATTTGCCGCTTTTTCTAGATGATAAAGATTATGATGCTATCGAAAAGAAACTCCAAAAAGACAGTATTGCAGCAACCGTTCAAGGAAATTACAAATCGATTATTTCTCCGTCTGGATTTATTACCAAAGATTTTATTCTTCAAGATCCGTTTGGGATTTCTTTTATTGCTTTAAAAAAATTACAGCAATTAAATATTGGAGACGATTTTACTCTAGAAAATGGTTTTGTTATGACCAAGGATAAAAAGAAACTACTGCTTTTTATCACTTCGAATATTCCGTCAAGCGAAACCGAAAAGAATACTGTTTTTGCTGAAAAACTAAAATCAATTCAGGAAAATCTAAATACACAGTTTAAAGGAAAAACTTCTGTCAGTTATTTTGGTTCCGCTTTAATTGCCGTTGCCAATGCTAAACAAATTAAGGGAGATACTATTCTGACGACGTCAATTGCGATGTTTACCTTAATGCTAATCCTAATTTTATTTTATCGAAAACTGTTAATTCCGCTGATTATATTTTTGCCGACAGTTTTTGGAGGTTTGTTTGCGGTTGCGTTCCTATACTTCGTTAGAGAACAAATCTCAGCAATTTCATTAGGAATCGGTTCAATTTTACTCGGAATTACGATTGATTATTCCATTCATATTCTCACACATTACAAGCATAACAGCGATGTAAAAACTTTGTACAAAGACATTACAATGCCTGTCATTATGAGTAGTTCTACTACTGCTGTTGCGTTTTTGTGTCTGCTTTTTGTAAAATCGGATGCGCTAAATGATCTCGGAATTTTTGCCGCCGTTATCGTTATGGCTTCTGCTGTTTTTTCGCTTTTAATTGTTCCGCATTTATACAAACCAAAAGAAAATCCTGCAGATCATAAAAAGAATGTGATCGATAAAATGGCTCATTTTTCTTTTCACAATAATAAAATCTTAATCGCACTTTGTGTTATCATTACCATAATTTGCTGTTTCACTTATAATGATGTTGGTTTTAATAACGATTTATCACAGCTAAATTTTATTCCGAAAGAAATTAAAGCGGCCGAAAAACAATTGGAAGAAAGTACGAGTTTAACTTCCAAAACGATTTATGTTGCTTCTTACGGAAAAACTATTGAAGAAGCTTTGCAGCATAATAGCAAACTTTTTGACGATTTATCCAAAGAAAAAAATCAGGAGAGAATTTTAAATTTCAGTTCTGTTGGCGGAATTGTGCTTGCTCAAAAAGAACAAATCGAAAAAATTGAAAAGTGGAATTCGTTTTGGACACCGCAAAAAAAACAATTCATACAATCAGAATTAATTGCTGAAGGTTCAAAACTTGGCTTTAAACCCACAACTTACAATTTATTTTTTGATCATTTAGATTTTGACTTCAAGCCTGTTTCGGCAGATGAATTTTTAAAAATTAAAGCACTTCAATTACAAGAATTTATAACCGAAAAAAATGGCTTTTATACCATTTCAACTTTAGTAAAAGTATCACCAGAACAACGAGATGCTTTTGTAAAATTGGCCTCTGCAAAAGAAAACGTAATTGCAATTGACCGTCAGCAGATGAACGAAACATTTTTCAGCAATCTAAAAACCGATTTTAATTCACTGGTAAATTATTCTTTTGTTGCTGTCATTTTAATTCTGTTTTTCTTTTTCCGAAGAATCGAATTAGTAATTATCAGCTGTATTCCAATTGCTTTAACGGGAATTGTAACGGCTGGAATTATGGGCATTTTTGGCATTCAGATGAACATTTTCAGTATGATTGTCTGCACCTTAATTTTTGGTCATGGAGTCGATTTTAGTATTTTCATGACCAGTGCATTGCAAAAAGAATATACTAATGGCGTTAACGAAATTGCCATTTATAGAACCTCAATTATTCTGGCGGTAATCACAACCATTTTAGGAATCGGCGCGATGATTTTTGCCAAACATCCTGCACTTACTTCCATTTCACTGGTTTCATTAATCGGAGTTTTTGCTGCGCTGATCATTACTTTTATTTTCTATCCGATTTTATTCAAACTGTTTTTATCCAATCGTCCGAAAAAAGGAAATCCGCCATTTCAATTGCGAACTTTCATTCATGGCGTAATTTCATTTGCGTATTATGGTTTGGGCGGAATCGTAATGTCGATTTTCAGCTTTACGATTATGCCGATTTTGCCTTTCAGCAAAAAATCAAAAATGAAAACTTTCCGATATGTGATTTCAAAATTCATGAAATCGGTTTTGTATTCAAATCCTTTTATTCGCAAAAAAGTCGTTAATAATTTCAATGAAACTTTCGAAAAACCAGCCGTAATTATTGCCAATCATTCTTCTTTTCTGGACATTTTAGCCATCGGAATGTTAAGTCCAAAAATCATTTTCTTGGTAAGCGACTGGGTTTACAACTCTCCTATTTTTGGCGGTGTTGTGAGAAAAGCAGGTTTTTATCCTGTTTCTGAAGGTCTTGAAGGCGGAGTCGAACATTTGCGTAAAAAAGTAAACGAAGGATATTCTTTGATGGTTTTTCCAGAAGGAACGCGATCAGAAAATAATGTGGTAAAACGATTCCATAAAGGAGCATTCTTCCTTGCCGAAGAATTTAAAATAGATATTATTCCTATTGTTATTCATGGCGCATCAGAATTAATTCAGAAAGGCGATTTTGTCATTCATCACGGAAAGTTGACGGTTACCATTTTAGAAAGAATCACGCCTGATAATTTTTCATTTGGAGCCAATTATGTTGAAAGAACCAAGCAAATAAGCACTTTCTTTAAAGCTGAATACCGCAAAATAAGACAAGAACTTGAAGGTCCTGATTATTTCAAAAAAATGCTTATTAACAGCTACGATTATAAAGAAATCGAGGTTGGAAATAGCGTGAAAAAGGATTTAAAACAAAATCTAGAAAGGTATTACAGCTTAAACAAATACATTCAGCCAAAAGCAAAAATCCTACATTTAGCAAATGATTTTGGGCAATTGGATGTTTTACTGGCTTTACAGGAACCACAGCGAAAAATATTTTCTTTTATAAATGATGAAGAAAAATTGCTGGTTGCCAAAACGAATTATATTGTTACAAAGAGAAAAATATTTTATCTCGACAATTTAGAATCGGCACTTGAAAATCATTACGATATTCTTTTAGTTTCAGACGAAGATTATCAGGATCAAATCGGAAAAGTAATTTCGAAAGCTGCTTCTATAATTTTAGTGAATTGTTCCCATTTAAGAAATCAGTTTGAGGATTTTGAAATTGTTTCTGAAGAAAATGCTTTATTAGTTTTAAAGAAAAAATAATGAAAAAACAATACGATGTAGTTATAATTGGCAGCGGTTTAGGCGGATTGGTTTCTGCCGTTATTCTGGCAAAAGAAGGCTACAGCGTTTGTGTACTCGAAAAAAACAATCAATACGGAGGAAATCTGCAGACTTTCGTAAGAGATAAAACCATTTTTGATACGGGAATTCATTACATCGGAGGTTTAGGCGAAGGCCAAAATCTCCATCAATATTTCAAATATATTGGAATAATGGATCATTTGAATCTGAAAAAAATGGACGAAAATGGTTTTGATATGATTTCTTTTGATGACGATAAAACCGAATATCCGCATGCGCAAGGTTTCGAAAATTTCATTCAACAGCTAACCAATTTATTTCCTGAAGAAAAAGAAAATCTAGAACGTTACTGCCAGAAAATAAAAGCCGTTTGCAAAACATTTCCGCTTTACAATCTGGAATCTCAAGGAAAATATGACGATGAAATTTTAATGCTTAACGCGAAAGAAACCATCGATTCTTTTACTGAAAATGAAAAGCTAAAAGCAATTTTGGCAGGTTCTAATTTTCTCTATGCGGGAATTCCTGATAAATCGCCTTTTTATGTTCATGCTCTTATTGTCAATTCCTACATAGAAAGTTCATGGCGCTGTATAAATGGCGGAAGCCAAATTACCAAACAATTACTGAAACAACTTAAAAAATTTGGAGGTGAATTTTTTAAACATAAAGAAGTTACAAAAATTGAAGTTGAAGACCAAAAGGTAAATTCGGTACAAATGAAAGACGGAACCAAGGTTTCGGGAACGTTTTTTATTTCGAATATCGAACCGAAAACGACTTTAAAAATGGCCGGCCAGGAAAATTTCAGAAAACCATTTTTCAATAGAATTCAAAATCTCGAAAACGTACTTTCTGCTTTTAGTTTATACATTGTTTTTAAACCTAAAACTTTCAAATACATCAATCATAATTATTACCATTTTAAAAGTGCAAATGATGTTTGGGCCGCACACGAATACGACGAAAATTCATGGCCCAAAACCTTTATGGCATGTATGAATCCGTCGAAAAAAGATGAGGAATGGGCAGACGGAATGACATTTTTGACCTATATGAAATATGATGATGTCAAAGCTTGGGAAAACACTTTCAACACTACTTTCGAAGAAAATGATCGCGGAGAAAGTTATGACGAATTCAAAGCCAAAAAAGCCGAAAAGCTTTTAAAAGAAATCGAAAAAAAATTCCCAGGCATAAAAGATTGCATCAAATCGGTTCATACTTCTACGCCACTTTCTTACCGCGATTACATTGGTGGAGACGGTGGAAATATGTACGGATATGTTAAAGATTCAAATAATCCAATGAAAACTTTGATTCCAAACAAAACTAAAATAGAAAATCTTTATCTTACAGGCCAAAGTATTAATATGCACGGTGTCTTGGGTGTTACAGTTGGAGCGGTCATAACTTGCTCTGAAATTGTAGGAAAAGAATATCTGCTGGAAAAAATAAAAAAAGCATCTGAATAAATTATTATGAAAAACCGCATCCTATATATTTTCTTCGTCGGTTTTTTTAGTTTGCTGACTTCCTGCGGTACTTCAAAATCAAAAAAACATACGCCTGATATTACCGCTTTCAACAATACAAAACCTGTTGTAGACAAATTATCTGACAGTATTTTTCTTTCTGGAAAAAATTCGCTTTTAAAAAATAAACAAGGTCTTTGGGAATTATATGTAGAAGGTGATCCTCTCGAAATTGGACTTTCTACTGGTGCTTTGACTGATTCGCTTTTGCACAAACAGCAACGCATTTTTTTCTCTAAAATTACCGATTTGATACCTTCAAAATTTCAGCAAAAACTGCTTCGCCAGTTTCTGAAATGGTACAATCGAAAATTGTATTTGAATGTTCCTGACGAATATCAAACGGAAATTTATGGCGTTTCGCAATATACTTCGAATGATTTTGATAATATCGCACCTCAATATCAGCGCAGTTTGTATCTGCATGCAGCGCACGATATTGGGCACGCTTTACAGGATTTAGCTTTGGTTGGCTGTTCTTCTTTTGCTGCTTGGAATGAAAAATCGGAAGATGGAAATTTAATTCTTGCTCGAAATTTTGATTTTTATGTGAATGACGCTTTCGCGGAAAATAAAATCGTGGCCTTTATAAAACCAGAAGAAGGTTATCCGTTTATGATGGTCACTTGGCCCGGAATGATTGGCGCCGTTTCTGGAATGAATTATGAGGGGTTGACCGTAACGATAAATGCTTCGAAATCTAAAATTCCACTTAGCGCGAAAACCCCGATTTCAATCTTGACCCGCGAAATTTTACAGCATGCTAAAAATATAGACGAGGCTGTTGCAATCGCAAAAAAAAGAAAAGTATTTGTCTCTGAATCGATTATGGTCGGAAGTGCCAATGACAACAAAGCGATTTTAATTGAAGTTTCGCCAAATAAAATGGACGTTTATAATGTTTCAAATAGCGATCAATTAATTTGTTCAAATCATTTTCAAGGCGAAGCTTTTAAGGAAGATAAAAGAAATCAAAAACAGATTGCCAACAGCCATTCTGAATACCGTTACGAAAGAATGCAGGAATTGCTATCTGAAAATCCCAAAGTAAATCCTGAAATTGCTTCGGAAATCCTTCGAAACAAAGAAGGCTTAAAGGACATTTCTTTAGGATATGGAAATGAAAAAGCCTTGAACCAACTGCTGGCGCATCACGGAATTATATTTAAACCAAAAGAAAAGTTGGTTTGGGTTTCTGCAAATCCCTATCAATTGGGCGAGTTTGTCTGTTATGATTTAAATGAGATTTTTGGAGAAAACAGAAATACAGTAAAATCTTTTCAAAAGGAAAATTTAAACATTGCCAAAGATCCTTTCTTAGAAACAACTGCCTTTCAGAATTTTAAAGAATTCAAAATAGAAGATCATAAAATGGACTCGATTTTAAAAAAGAAAGAAACTGTTTCTCCAGAATTCCTTCAGCAGTATCAAGCACTAAACCCTAATTATTGGGTTGTATATTATAAGGTAGGATTGTACTTTTACCAAAAAAAGGAATTTCTTCAGGCAAAGCTTAATTTTGAAAAAGCTTTAAGCCACGAAATCACTACAGTTCCGCAAAAAGAAGAGATTGAAAAATATTTAAAAAAAGTCAAAAGAAAAGTACAATGATTCCAGCAATAGAAAAAGATTCTTTAGAAGAGATTAAAATTTTTCAAGAAAAAAAATTAGCCGAACTTTTAGCTTATATCGGCGAAAATTCTCCTTTTTATAAAAGACTTTTTGCAGGACAGAATATTGATATTTCGAAAGTAAAAACGCTGGAAGATTTACAGCATTTACCTGTTACCACCAAAGAAGATTTACAGCAATATAATGATGATTTTTTGTGTGTTCCGCAGCATAAAATTATCGATTACGCCTCAACATCCGGAACTTTAGGAGATCCTGTTACTTTTGGCTTAACCGATTCTGATTTGGATCGTTTGGCTTATAATGAAGCGATTTCTTTTGCCTGTGCCGGAATTGCAGAAGGCGATGTGGTGCAATTAATGACTACAATCGACAGGAAATTTATGGCTGGTTTGGCTTATTTTCTAGGTTTAAGAAAACTGAAAGTTGGCGTGATTCGAGTTGGAGCCGGAATTCCAGAAATGCAGTGGGATTCTATTTTAAAATACAATCCTAGTTATTTGATTACTGTTCCTTCATTCCTTTTGAAATTAATTGAATACGCCGAAATGCACGGAATCGATTATAACAAGTCGAGCATAAAAGGTGCCATTTGTATTGGGGAATCTTTGAGAGAACAAGATTTTTCAATGAATATTTTATCCAAAAAAATTACAGATAAATGGAACATTAAGTTGTTTTCGACTTATGCTTCTACTGAAATGAGTACTGCTTTTACAGAATGCGAACATGGAAAAGGCGGACATCATCACCCAGAATTGATCATTGTAGAAGTTTTAGACGAAAATAATCAGCCTGTAAAAAATGGAGAAACTGGAGAACTTACTTTTACTACTTTAGGAATTGAGGCGATGCCTTTACTGCGTTTCAAAACAGGCGATATGGTTCAGTTTCATGACGAGCCTTGCGCTTGTGGCAGAAATACTTTACGCGTTGGACCAGTTGTTGGTCGCAAAAAACAAATGATTAAATATAAAGGAACAACATTGTATCCGCCAGCGATGAACGATGTTTTGAGCAGTTTTGACAATATCGAAAATCATTTGATTGAAATCTCTACAAACGATTTAGGTACCGATGAAATCCTAATTAAAATTGCCGTTAAAAATCAAACCCCAGAATTTTTACAGGAAATAAAAGATCATTTTAGAGCCAAATTAAGAGTTACGCCAAAAATAGAATTTGCTTCAAAAGAAGTTTTAAATCCATTGGTTTTTAATCCGATGAGTCGAAAACCAATTCGATTTTTTGATTACCGAACTTAAGTAAAGTGACAGAGAAACAAAGATACAAAGATACAAAGTTGAAAAGGCCCTGAGTATAAAACCTTTGCAACTTTGTCACTATGTCACTTTGCACTCAATATCACGCCAATTCGAAGAAAAGTTGTAATTTTGCAAAAATTTACGAAGATGGTCAAGATTGGCAACATAGAATTACCCGAATTTCCTTTATTATTAGCACCGATGGAAGATGTTAGCGATCCGCCGTTTCGCAGGTTATGCAAAACGCACGGAGCTGACTTAATGTATTCTGAATTTATTTCGTCGGAAGGATTAATTCGTGACGCTATAAAAAGCCGTATGAAGCTGGATATTTTTGATTACGAACGTCCTGTTGGAATTCAGATTTTTGGCGGTGATGAAGAGGCAATGGAAATGTCATCTAAAATTGTTTCGACTGTAAAACCTGATTTAGTAGACATCAACTTTGGTTGTCCGGTAAAAAAAGTTGTTTGCCGTGGCGCTGGAGCTGGAGTTTTAAAAGATGTCGATTTGATGGTTCGTTTGACCAAAGCGGTTATCAAAGGAACTGATTTGCCTGTTACGGTAAAAACCCGTTTAGGTTGGGATGAAAACTCTATCAACATTGATGAAGTTGCAGAAAGACTTCAAGACATTGGTGTTCAAGCCTTAACAATTCACGCTAGAACCCGTGCTCAAATGTATAAAGGCCATTCTGACTGGTCACATATTGCGCGTGTCAAAAACAACCCAAGAATTACAATGCCAATTTTCGGAAATGGCGATATCGACAGCCCAGAAAAAGCATTACAATATAAAAACGAATACGGAATTGACGGTATCATGATCGGCCGTGCAGCCATTGGCTATCCGTGGATTTTTAATGAGATCAAACACTATTTCAAAACAGGGGAACACTTACCTGCTCCAACGGTTATTGATCGTGTTGAAGCGGCAAGAAATCATTTAAAATGGTCTATGGAATGGAAAGGCGAACGCTTAGGAATTGTAGAAATGCGTCGTCACTACACGAACTATTTCAAAGGAATTCATTCGTTTAAAGAATTCAAACAAAAACTAGTTACCACAGATGCTCCTGAAGATTTATTCGCTGTTATGAAAGAAATCGAGGAAGTTTATGCAGGATATGAATTTGTTTAAAACATAAAAAAGACCTTCAACTTTGAAGGTCTTTTTTTATATACATTTTAACCAAAATTATTCTAATGCATTTCTTTTGGCTAAATCAATAGCTGATTTTAGTTCAGAAAAAAATAATTTTGCTTCTTTCTCATTTCGAATTGATTTAGTTAGGTTATCGTTATTATTTGATTCCATAACATCTCTGCTGTTTGCAATATTTTTCTCCGAAGCAGAAGCTAAAGCAATTTCCTGAATTTTATTAATCTTATTTTGAATAGAATCTTTCATAAAGCAAATTTAAACATTATTGATTTAAACTAAACATATAATATCTATAAAGATCATTAGTTTTTCTTTGAAAATCAAAAGGTTCAGGTTTTGGTTTAAAAAATGCCAATCCATTATTATCTAGTTCAATTGTTCCGTTTCGAAGTAATCTTACATACCAATCTACTCCAATAATTACCAGAAAATCTTTCAAGTTTTTATAATTATATCTAAACATTCTATGATATAGATTTGCTCGTAAATCATCTGAACCATCAATGCCAATTGAGATATGAGGATTGTTTTTTAAAAAAGTTATCGAAAACAAAATGATTGTCGAAAACACTTTATTACTATCCTTATGTTTAAGATTTACAGAATCATTTATTTTTCCATTTGCATCAAATGGACCAAAAGCCAAATTATAAACATTAGGTAGTAATGATTCAGCTATGTTTGTAAACTTAACTTTAAGTGGAGTTATTGTATTATCCTTTAATTGCGATTCAAAAATATATTGGTCAAAATTGGGACTTACATATGTGGCTTCAAACGTATCTTCTAAATTAATTTTAATCATAAAAAACAAATTTTACAATACAAAATTAAAGCATTTTTCTTACAAAAAATTATTTGACTTAACAAAACTTTTATTTACAAACTAAACTTGTACCCTCTTCCACTTTCCTCTTTTATAGAAAACAATTCCAGTTAAAGTAATTGCGGTTTCTGCAACAGGAATGGCAATAAAAACTCCTGTTGGTCCCATATTGAAATGCTTCGCTAAAACAAAAGCTAATGGAATTTGGAACAGCCAAAAACCAAAGAAGTTAATTCCAGTTGGTGTCCAAGTATCTCCTGCTCCATTAAAAGTATTGATTAAAACCATTCCGATTCCGTAGAAAATAAATCCTATGCTCATGATCTGCAAAGCTTCAATCGCAATCGTTTTGACCTGCTGATCATTCGTGAAAAACGAAATAATATATTGTCCAAAAACCAAAGTAATAATCATAATCGAAGCCATGAAAATTACATTATATCTTGCTGTTGTATAAACCGATTTTTCTGCACGTTCGATTTGTTTCGCCCCTAAATTTTGACCAACCAAAGTTGCGGCGGCATTGCTCAATCCCCACGCTGGAAGTATGAAAAACATCATTATTCTCAAAGCGGTCTGATAACCCGCAGAACCATGGTCGCCACCAGTTGTTGCCACTAATTGTGCTAAGAAAATCCAGCTGCAAGATGCAATTACAAATTGTAAAATTCCAGGAGCTGCAATTTTTACTAAAGCTTTTATTTGAATAAAATCTGGAGCGAAATATGGTATTTTGATTTTTAAAATGCTATTGCCAAAAAACAAATGATAGACTTGGTATAAAACCCCGATACTTCTTCCAATTGTTGTTGCCAGAGCAGCGCCTACCAATCCGAAAGCAGGAACTGGTCCAAAACCATTAATTAAAATCGGGCATAAAATAATGTTGCAAATATTGGCAATCCAAAGACTTTTCATAGCAATTGCAGCATTTCCAGCTCCGCGAAAAATTCCATTTATTAAGAACAAAAGCATAATACACAAACTAGAACCAATCATAATTTGAGTAAATCGAAAACCATGTTCGGCAGATTCTACAGAAGAACCCATTAAAATCAAAATATCTTTTGCGTATATAATTCCGAGAATGCTCATTACACTATTAATAGCAAAAGCTACAATAATGGCTTGCATTCCCGCTTTTGCAGCGGCAACTGGATCTTTTTCTCCAATACGTCTTGCTACAACTGCTGTTGCGGCCATGCTCATTCCGATCGCAAGCGAATAAATTACAGTCAATACCGATTCGGTCAAACCGACAGTCTGAATAGCAAAACTGCTGTGTTCCAAATGTCCGACGAAATATAAATCGACCAAAGCAAAAACCGATTCCATCATCATTTCCAAAACCATCGGAATGGCTAATAGAATTACAGCTTTTTTTATACTTCCAGAAGTATAATCAAATGAATCATCGCCTTTTAAGGCTTGTTTTAAAGTGGTAAAAATTTTAGAAAAGAAGCTTTTCTTTATTGTTGTTTCTGTCATGATTATTTAGGATAAATGATAAAATTGGTCCAGATGTAATTTTCAATCTGAACTAAAAAGTAAAACGTAAGTATCCTAATTATTCTAAAAAATAAAATAGGATTAGGCAGAAACAATCATATGCTGTAGATTTTCAAGGCGGTAAATATAAGTAATATTTTTAAAGGAGAAATTAATCTAGTAATTTTTTACTTACTCGGCTGCTTGCAATTAGCGAAGCAATAAACCCTAAAGAGATAATTGTCGTCATTACGATGATAACATTTTCAACTGTAAAAACAACTGGATAGGCCAAGGTTGGCGTAATCATGATAAGTTCAAATTTCTGCTGTAATATCACGAGAATAATACCTAAAACAAGTCCGATCAAGCCACCAAAAACACTTAATAAAGTACCTTGAAGCAAAAATATTTTGCGTAGATCGCCAATGTCAGAGCCCAAATTGAAAAGGGTTTTAAGATTTCCTTTCTTTTCTAAAATCATCATAATCAATGCACCAATCAAATTAAAAAGTGCTACAATGATAACGAGAGTAAAAATCAGATAAACCGCGATGTTTTCGGTATTGAGCATTTTATACAAAGATTCGTTTAACTGTGCTCTATTTTTTAAAGTGATCTTATTTTTAAAAATAGAACTAAGTTTTGATTTTACAGCGCTTTCATCTGCATTTTCTTTTAATTTAAATTCTAATCCCGAGATTTGATTGTGCTTGTACATTAGCAATTCTTGCACTAAACCTAAATCTGCAAATACATATTTTGAATCTAAATCTTCGCTAATGGAGTAAATCCCAACTGGTAGAACATCGGTTTTATTGAAAGCCTCTTCGGGATTTTCGATTCCGCCTTTTCCTGGCTTTGGAGCAAAAATTTGAAGTGGATTTTCAAAATCTAAAATTCCCATGGAGAAATTTTGAGCCAAACCATAGCCAATTACAACCTGAAAACTATCCGGTTTTAGCCATTGACCATTAAAAAGTTTTTTCTTGATATCGTTAACAACTGGATATAAACTGTCAACCCCTTTTAAATACGTAACTTGCTGTTTGTCTTTGAATAAAAACAAAACACGCTCTTCTATGATTTTGGTGTAAGAAGCAACACCCTCTATTTCTTTGATTTGTTTTTCCTGATTGGGTGTAATTAAAAATGATTTTCCATAAGTACTTGTCAATTTCAAATCAGGATCGATTTCGTTTGTAAACGAAAGACTAAAAACCTTTAATCCGCTGAAAACAGATAAAACAACAAACAAAGCCATTGTACCAACAATGATTCCCATGCTGGCAATACGGTTGATGATATTGATAGCATTGTTTTTACTGCTGCTAAAAATATAACGTTTGGCTATGTATAAAGGGAAATTCAAATTATGACTTTCTTCTCTTTTCTAAAAGATCACGGTTTTCTATTGGGTTTTCTTTTCCTGCAAGTGCATTGTCAATTTTCTCTATATAATCTAGAGAATCATCTATAAAGAATACCAAATTCGGAACACGGCGCAATTGCAAACGTACACGCTGTGCCAAATCATGTTTGATTAAATTTGAATTTGTTTTTATGGCTTCTAAAGTTTCTTTGGCTTTTTCTTGCGGAAAAATGCTTAAATATACTGTCGCTATAGATAAATCTGTAGTTACACTTACTTTGGATACTGAAATTACCAAGTTCGTAATTCCGTTTTTTCTCACTTCACCTTGCAAAATGTCAACCAGATCTTTCTGAAGAACACCGCCTATTTTTTTCTGTCTATTTGTTTCCATACTGCAAAAATACTAAAATTTAGTCGTATTACATGTTCTTTTAATTCTTTTAAAAGCTGATAAAGGTCATAGCGTTTGAGGGAATTATTCTACATATTTGATATAAATATAAAACTAATCTATCATGAAAAAAAGAGAACCAATTAGCCACATTATGACAAAAACTGTTGTGACTGCAAACGAAAAAGATGATCTTAAAACGGTGGTCGAAAAATTAAAAGCAAATACAATTCGTCACATTCCAATTGTAAGAGGCAAAGAAGTAATTGGAATTATCAGCCGAACAGATATTAACCGATTGACTTTTGGCGCTTTGTTTGAAGGTCAAGACAATGCTGATGAAGCCATATTAGAAATGTTAACCGTTCCTCAAGTAATGACTTCAAAACCAAAAACAGTTTCGTCTGATACTATAATAAGAGATTTAGCCGAAATTTTTGTAAAAGAAGATTTCCATGCTCTTCCTGTTGTTGACAATAGCGAACTTAAAGGCATCGTAACTACAACAGATGTTGTGAGGTACTTCTTAGAACAATACGATTAAAAAAGGGAGCTGAAAGCTCCCTTAAATTTTTATCTGCTTTGCAGCCATCCTTCCGGATTATTGTTTGATGTGTTTTGTAGAATCAAGAATTTAATGATTGTTTTTCCTGTATCTCCACTTGTTCTCACTCTTCCGATAGTCTGTTTAGTTGTCACTTTATCTCCTTGGCTTACCGAAACCGAACTTAAGTTTTGATATACTGTAAAGTAGTCTCCGTGCTGAATTACAACTGCTTTATTTACTGGCGATAATACAATAACTTTAGAAACTTCTCCAGCAAATACTGCTCTAGCGCTTGCGCCATCTTCGGTAGTAATCTCAACTCCAGAATTATGAACAGTGATTGATGGATGCAGCGGGTGAGGCTGATCTCCGTAACCAAGCGAAATAAATCCTTTTTCTACCGGCCAAGGCAATCTTCCCCTGTTTGCTTTAAAGTCAGCCGCCAAAATTTTATCTTCTGGTGTCAATGCAATTTTTGAAGAAGAAACCGGTGCTTTTGCTTCGCTAGAACCTGGATTTGCTTTTGCTCGTTCTGCAGCTGCTTTTCTGTTTGCTTCGGCAATTGCTTCACGAATTAAACGATCAATCTGTCTGTCAATTCTTTTTGCTTCACTTTGTTTTGATCGGATATCTGCGGCAATTTTATTTTTATCTTTTTTAAGTGCATTAACTAATTTCTGCTGTTCTTTTTTCTCTGCTTCAAGGGTTACTTTCTCTTTTTGATTTTCAGCAATTATCTTCTTTTTTACTTGTCTTTGCCCGTCCAGTTTAGCATTAAATTCTACTAATTGAGCCGTTTTTGACTGAATTTCAAGACCTTGGTTTTTTCTAAAAGCAGTATATTGCTTTAGATATTGTGCTCTTTTGTAAGCTTGTAAAAAACTTTCAGAAGATAAAATGAACATGGCACGGCTCTGTTCAGAACGACTTTTGTACGATTTTAAAATCATCTCAGCATAATCTTCTTTTAGAACTTTTAATTCTTTTTTAAGTTTATTTACCTGAACTTGATTAATGTACATGTCGTTACTAATCAGCCTTTCTTGTTTTGCTGTTGTATTGATTAATTTCTCTTTAAGTTTAATTTTATTCGCTTGGATTAAATATTCGTTCACAGCAGATTTCTCTTTTTTTCGAACAGATTGCAACATCTTTTCGTTATCTCTGATTTCCTGCTGAATTTGAGCTTTACGCTGCTCCAGTTTTTCTTGCTGAGAATCCTGCGCCCATACAAATGTAGTGGCACAAATTAAAACTAGACTAAGGAGAAATTTTGGCATGTTTCTGTTTTTATTTTTGCAAATTTACTTAATTGTAACTTTTTTATAACCGCTTGGAACACTATACGGAAAAGAAAGCTCTTCATTAAATGAAATGTTGTTGTAATTTAAATTAATACTTGTTTTGCCTTTTGGCTGAACGGCATTGATTTCTATACTTGTCGGTAATATTCCCTGATCAAAAGTTTTAGTGTCAGAATAAGCAATTTGCAATGTTCTGTTTTCAGACGGTTGCGAAATCTCTTCTTTCTGAATTAAATATTTTTCTCCATCTAAGAAGAAAGTCTTTTTTAAATTAGCATCCTTTTCTTCGTCAAGTCTAAAAAGATTTTCTACGATTGTCTGCGTATATTTTCCTTTTCTTAAATCGTCAAAAGCTTCTCCAACCAATAGATTTTGAACTTTAGAATAATCTAAATCTGTTCCAAGCCATTTGCTTAAACTTGTAAAATCTCCTTCGTAATAAGTACTGTTTATTTTCTCATAATAACTTACTGCATCAGGAGTTATTAACGCTTTAGCCATTGTAATTCCTAAGAAACGCACACTTATTAAAATCTGTTTGTCTTTTTCGATTCTAATTTCAGCCGTAACATTTTGGCTTTGTTTTTCATCAGCGTATTTTGCACTCGCTTTTATATACAAAGTCGAAAAATCTAACTTATTGTTGTAATGTTTTTCGATTACTTTTTTGTCTTCTTTCTCTACAATGGTCTGGCTTGTATTTCCTTGCACTGCTACTGCTTTTGATTTGCATGAAATTACGGCAATAGACAATACTAGTATTGATATATATTTTTTCATCTAAATTTTATTTTTCTTTTTTAATAATTCATTTGCCTTCAAAAAGTATTCCTCTTTTTTCTTTGCATCTCCCAATCCATTGTATGCCTCTCCTAACTGAATATTAAAATTTGATTCTAATTTTACGTCATCCACTACATAATCAAGACCCATTTCTAAGACGGTTTTTGCATTTTTAAATTGTTTCTGCTGATTGCTCCCTAAACCAGCATAATAGTAAAATTGAGCCTGACTCGGATAAACTTCAATCAGCATCATGGCTCTTTTGGTCATTGGCTCATATTGTTTTGCTTGCGCATAGGCTTCCAACAATAACATATTGGTTTCAAGATCTGTATCTGAATTCGCTTTTAAATCTTTTTCGTAATATTTAATCGCATTTTCAAATTGTCCCTTGCTATGATAAAATTTTCCAATTTCTTTGGCAACGTCAACCTCTTTATCGTTATCAAAATAAGAAATAGCTTTTTCTAAATCGGCAGCATACTGTGGATTTTTATTTACATAAATCAAAAATTCATTCAAAGTTCTATGTTTGATTTTTGAATCGATTTTTGAACTTGCTAAAATCACATTCATCGATTTTATAGCTTTATCTGCCTGATTGGCATCTAAGTAGGTTTTGAACAAACTTACCTGTCCCCATTCTGAATTTGGAATTTCTTTAGCCAACTGTTTTGCTACTTCAAGCGATTTCTCATTTTCATTGTTTTTTGAATACAATAAAATAAGATTCAAATAATTGGATTCTTCTTTCGGATCTTTTTTAATCTGTTGAATTAGATTATCAATTTCAGCATTCTGATATTTTCCTTGAGATAAAATCTGAGCTTTATAAATTTCGCGATCAGAAGATTTTCCGAACTTATCGTTCATTTCATTAATCGCGGTCAATGCCTTGTCATACTGATTGGTAATCATGTATAACGAAATTAAATCATCTTTATATTCTTCGTCAAAAACAATTATTTTTTGTATAATTTCAATCGCCAAAGGATAGTTTTTTGTCTCGTAACTTACATCGTAAATTCCGAGCCAGAACCATTTATTTTTAGGATCAAGCTGTGCCGCTTTTTCAAAAGCAGTCTGTGCATTTTGATATTCTTTCAGCGCAAAATAGTTTTTTCCTAACTCAAAATAAGCAACTGCATCATTGGGTTTAAGTTTAATACATTTCTCCAATGATACAATAGCTTTATCATAATTTTCAATTCCTTTTTGTTTTAATGATTCATAAAATGAGTCTTGATATTCGTCTGTTGCCATAGCAATATCCTCGGGTTCTGTCTGTGCAAAAACCGAAAATGGTGTGCTGAATAAAGCAAAAAACAATATTGTTAAAACTCTTTTTTTAATCATTTCTAAAAATTACATTTTAAACAAAACGAAACTTTCTTAATTTTTATTTTATTCTAAAACAGCGTAATCTCCAATACTTATACTTGTAAATTTACCATCGTAACTCACATGGTTTCCGATCATTGCATTATCTAAAGCAGCATTTTTAATTTGAGAATAAGTCTGAATCAAACTGTTTTTGATTGTACTGTCTGATACGTGGCATCCTTTTCCAAGCGAAACATTTGGACCGATTGTCGTATTTTTCAAAACCACATTTTCTCCAATATAACAAGGAGGAATGATAGTTGAATTTTCTAAAGTCACACCATAATCTACTAAATGCTCTCCGTCATTGTGAAGAAAACCAAGCATTCTTGTATTGGTTTCAACCGTAACATCTTTATTTCCGCAATCCATCCATTCATCAACGCTTCCAGTTTTAAAAACTTTTCCGTTTGCCATCATCGCTTTGATACCATCGTTAATCTGGTATTCTCCACCATTCTGAATATTATTATCTAAAACATTTTGAAGTTCATTTCTTAAGATTCCAACTTCTTTAAAATAATAAATTCCGATAACGGCCAAGTCGCTAACAAATTCTTTTGGTTTCTCAACCAATTCTATAATTTCATTATTCTGGTTCAGCTTAACCACGCCAAAAGCTTCTGGCTGATCTACCTGTTTTACCCAAATTACAGCATCTGCTTCTGGATCTAATTCAAAATCTGCTCTAATTAAAGTATCTGCATAAGCAATTACAGCTGGACCAGAAAGAGATTCTTTGGCACACATAATAGCGTGTCCAGTTCCTAGTGGCTGATCTTGACGATAGATTGAAACTTTTGCTCCTAATCCTTTTGCTAGATCTTCTAAACTTGCTACAACGTCATCTCCAAAGAAAGCTTCATCTCCTAAAATAAAAGCAACTTCTTCAATTGGTTCCTTTAATATTTTTGCAATATCTTCTACTAAACGGTGTACGATAGATTTTCCTGCAACTGGAATTAACGGTTTTGGAACCGTTAACGTATGAGGCCTCAATCTTGATCCTCGGCCTGCCATTGGCACAATTATTTTCATTATTTACTTGATTTTATGTGAAGATTAAAATCTTCGTTGGGTTTGGTCATCCTATTTTATTTCACTCCAGTACTTCCAAAGCCTCCTTCACCTCTTGATGTCTCAGAAAGTGTTTCAACTTCAATCCATTCAGCTCTTTCGTGTTTTGCAATAATCAACTGCGCGATTCGTTCTCCATTTTCGATTACAAAATCGTCATTAGATAAATTTACTAAAATTACTCCGATTTCTCCTCTGTAATCTGCATCAACAGTTCCTGGCGAATTTAAAACCGTTACACCTTTTTTTGCAGCCAAGCCACTTCTTGGTCTTACTTGTGCTTCATAACCAATCGGCAACTCGATAAAAAGTCCTGTTTTTACAATGGTTCTTTCTAAAGGTTTTAACGTGATAGGTTCTATAATATTGGCACGAAGATCCATTCCTGCAGAGGCAATCGTTTCGTAATTTGGTAAATCGTGCTGTGATTTATTGATAATTTGAATTTTCATTTTTGAATATAATTTTCTTAAAACGTCTTATTTTCTCTTCATTATTCCTTTTATAGTATCTTTTTCAAAATGATATACGAGATACATAAAAGCTAAAAGCAACGGAATTCCAACATAATATTTTTCTCTAAATCCGTAAAATGAGATTATTGAAAATAATATGGAAACGCCTAAATAAGCACCAATCTTGTTCATATCATAAGGAATTGGATAATATTTATTTCCTAAAACATAAGAAATAAGCATCATGCTTCCATAAGCTGAAATAGTTGCAATTGCAGATCCGTAATAGCTATATTTCGGAATTAAGAGATAATTTAAAATCAAAGTTACAATGGCGCCCACAATAGATATGTATGCTCCAATTTGTGTTTTATCAGTAAGTTTATACCAAACCGATAAATTGTTGTAAATGCCCAAAAAGAAATTTGCCAAAATAATGAGCGGCACGACTTTCATTGCTTCCCAATATGATTTGTTGTCTAATAACAAATATTTTAAAACGTCCGCAAAAACAATTACACCCAATAAAATCAGCGATCCTAAAATCACAAAATACTTGGTAATAACGGCATAAGTCTGCGGTGCGTTTTCATTTTTTGCGTGGCTAAAAAAGAAAGGCTCAATTCCTAATCTGAAAGCTGTCGCAAAAAGAACCATAAATAATCCTAATTTGTAACACGCTGAATAGGCTCCAACTTCAGATTTTGCTAAATTTTCAGGAAGTAAATAACCCAACAAGATTTTATCAAAATGTTCGTTGACAGCAAAAGCCAATCCAGCAACCAAAATTGGAAGCCCGTATTTCATCATTTTTTTCCAAAGAACAGGATCGAATTTTCGTCCAAGCGAAAGATAATTTGGAGAAAGTACAATAAATGTGGCTAAACTTGCCAAAAGGTTTGCAATGAAAATATAGGCAATTTGGAAATTTTGAACATATAAATTATCCCAAATAGAATTAGGACTTGCCTCTGCCAATTTTGGAAGATATATCAAGAAAAATATATTCAGCAATAAGTTTATCACAACATTTCCAATCTTGATGGCCGCATAAACCATTGGTCTCTGATTGGCTCTAAGTTTTGAGAATGGAATTAAAACCAATGCATCTAAAACTAAAATCCAAATAGTATAGGTAATATACTGGACATCTACTTCTGCTAGATTTGCCAATGTGTTTCTAAAAATCAATCCGGCAAAAAGAAAAATTATAGAAGTCCAAAATATTGAAATGGTAGATGTTGCGATTACATTTTTCTTATCCTCTTCGGCACTATAGAATCTAAAAAATGCAGTTTCCATTCCGTAAGAAAGCACTACGTTAAAGAAAACCATCCAAGACAATACAATCGAAACTTCACCATACTCTGCTGTAGGCAAAATTCCAGTATATAATCTCACTAATAAAAAACTCAGCATTCTTGGTAAAACTGTAGCCAGTCCGTAAATTGCCGTTTGTTTGAATAGATTTTTATATAATCCCAAAATATAATTCTAATAATGTTTGTAAGACAAAAATAACCATTTCTTTTGTTTAATGGGTGCTTTTGTTGATGCAATAAAGAAAACTTCTGATTGTTTTTAAACCGTTAATTTCTTTTCGTCCAAAATTTTTACAAAATGAAATCCTCGCGGAGCGTAACCCTGATTATAATAAAATCGATGAGCACCAAAATTTCCAGTAAATGCGTCCAAAACGATACTGCTGCAATTTAATTCGATAGCTTTTTTATCAACATAATCGGTAAGCATTTTCCCGATTCCTTTAGATCGATATTCTGGATTAACAACAAAATTGTCAATCTCAAGATATTTTCCTGTCCAAAGTTTTGTAGCCGACCAGCAACCTGTTAATCCAAGACAAATATCATCTTCAAAAACTGCAATTTGAATATAATTATGCGGAAGCATTTCAGAAAGAAATGATTTATATTTTTCAAGAGAGATATTGGGATATAAAAATCGAATCGTATTGATTTGAGCTGCCATCTCATCGATAGTAGTAAGCTCTTTTATTTGTAAAGCCATTGTTTAAAAGAAATAGGATTCAAAAATAATTAAAATATAGACTAATAAAATAGACTATCATATTTGAAAAATAAATTAAACTTAACAAAAAAAGAAGAAAAGTGTTACAATATATTCTTAAATTACTTATCTTTAGATAATTATATACGCTTTTTTAACACAACATGTGAAATATATAAAATAGAGGTGAAAATTATGTAACATTTTTTTAACAGTCTTTATTTAAATTTGTTACAAAGGGAATGAGAAAGCTAGTACAACCCTTTAAAAAAAGAAAGCACTGGGACTGATAAAGCTTGTTTGTTCCCATAAAAGACAAAGCATAAGGGATTGATTCAGCTGTATTGTAACCCTAATAAAAACAGAGCACTGGGACTAATAAAGCTTGTTTGTTCCCATAAAAGACAAAGCACAAGGGATTGATTCTGCTGTATTGTAACCCTTAAAAAAACAGAGCATTGGGATTAATAAAGCTAGTTTGTTCCCATGAAAGACAAAGCACACAGAGTTAATCTGTCTATTTTTATAAAATGGTAGTGATTCTCAACTTAACTATAATTTGAGAATCACCATTTTATAAAAGTATTTTTAAAAAAGAATAAAACTTCCAATAAAAAAGAAAAGCCAGCTAATGCTGGCTTTCTTTTTATTTATTATGTAATAGATTATCCATTTAAAGCTTCTGCTCCACCAACAATTTCCAAAATCTCACTTGTAATCGCAGCCTGACGAGCTTTGTTATAAGTTAATTTTAATTGGTTTCTTAAAGCTGTTGCGTTATCTGTTGCTTTGTGCATTGCAGTCATACGCGCGCCATGCTCAGAAGCGAATGAATCGCGGATACCTTTGTACAATTGTGTTTTTAAAGACTTCGGAATTAAAGCCAGTACAATTTCTTCTTTTCCTGGTTCAAAAATATAATCTCCAGAAGTTGCAGCTTTATCAGTATTAATAGGAGCTAACGGTAAAAACTGTTCTACTTGAACAATTTGAGTTGCAGCATTTTTAAACTGATTGTAAACTAACTCAATTCTGTCATATTCTCCAGTTAAAAACTTTTGAGTCAAATCATCCGCAATTCCAGCAACATTTTCAAATGTCAAATGATCAAAAATTGCATTATGATGACCGTGAACTTTATGAGTTTTGCTTAAAGCATCACTTCCTTTTTTACCAATAGCAAAAACATCAACTTGCTTTCCAGCATAAAAATCAGTACGATTTTTAATCTCTTTAATAATATTTGAATTGAAAGCACCACATAAACCTCTGTTTGAAGTTACAGCTACTAACAATACTTTTTTTACTTCACGTTGTGTAGTGTAATCTCCTCCTACTTCACCTTCTAGTGTAGCAGAAAGATCTTGCAATAACTCTGTTAATTTCTCGGCATAAGGACGCATTGCAGTGATTGCATCTTGTGCTTTCTTAAGCTTTGCAGCAGAAACCATTTTCATAGCCGATGTAATCTGCATCGTCGATGAAACGGAAGTAATTCTATTACGGATTTCCTTTAAATTTGCCATCTATTGTAGTTGTTGGTTGTTAGTTGTTGGTTGATAGTTACTTGGATAATTCCAAAACAATCAACCAACAACCGTCAACTAATAATTAGTTATATTTTGCTGAAATTTCTTTTGCTGCTTTTTCAATAACGTCAGTAATAGCGTCATCTAATTTACCAGCTTTCAAAGCGTTAAGTGTATCTTTATGTTTGCTGTTTAAGTACGCTAAGAAATCTGCTTCGAATTCTTTTACTTTATTAACAGGAACATTTCTTAATAAGTTTTTAGAACCAGCATAGATAATAGCTACTTGGTTTTCAACTGTATAAGGATCATTTAAACCTTGTTTCAAAATCTCAACGTTTCTTTTACCTTTTTCAATTACGTTTAAAGTAACAGAATCTAAGTCAGAACCAAATTTAGCGAAAGCTTCTAATTCACGGAATTGAGCTTGGTCTAATTTTAAAGTTCCAGAAACTTTTTTCATTGACTTAATTTGAGCATTACCTCCAACACGAGATACAGAGATACCTACGTTAATTGCAGGACGAACCCCAGAGTTGAACAAATCTCCATCAAGGAAAATCTGACCATCTGTAATAGAGATTACGTTTGTTGGGATATATGCAGAAACGTCACCAGCTTGAGTTTCGATAATTGGTAAAGCAGTTAATGAACCGCCACCTTTTACGATAGATTTGATAGAATCTGGTAAATCGTTCATGTTTTTAGCGATACCATCATCAGCGATTACTTTACAAGCACGCTCTAATAAACGAGAGTGTAAGTAGAAAACGTCTCCAGGGTAAGCCTCACGTCCAGGTGGTCTTCTTAATAAAAGAGAAACCTCACGGTAAGCAACAGCTTGTTTAGACAAGTCATCATAAACGATAAGAGCTGGACGACCTGAATCTCTGAAGTACTCTCCAATAGCAGCACCAGCGAATGGAGCATAAACTTGCATTGGAGCTGGGTCAGAAGCATTAGCAGCAACGATAACTGTATAAGCCATTGCTCCCTTTTCTTCTAACATTTTCGCGATTCCTGCTACAGTTGAAGCTTTTTGTCCAATTGCAACATATATACAGAATACAGGTTTTCCTGCATCGTAAAATTCTTTTTGGTTTAAGATTGTATCGATACAAACAGTTGATTTACCTGTTTGACGGTCACCAATAACAAGCTCACGTTGTCCACGACCAACTGGGATCATAGCATCAACTGCTTTTACACCTGTTTGTAATGGCTCAGTTACTGGCTGACGGAAGATAACTCCAGGAGCTTTTCTTTCTAAAGGCATTTCGTATAAGTCACCACCGATTGGTCCTTTTCCATCAATTGGAAAACCAAGAGTGTTAACTACACGTCCTACCATTTGCTCACCAACTTTAAGAGAAGCAATACGTTGAGTTCTTTTTGCTGTAGATCCTTCTTTAATTCCTGTTGATGGTCCTAATAATACAACCCCAACATTATCCTCCTCAAGATTCAATACGATACCTTCCATACCGTTATCAAATTCCACTAACTCTCCATATTGTACATTAGATAGCCCGTAAACACGAGCAATACCGTCTCCAACTTGAAGTACTGATCCTACTTCCTCTAGCGTAGCACCAGATTCAAAACCTTCTACTTGCTTTCTTAATATTGCTGAAATTTCAGCAGGTTTGATTTCCGCCATCTTAATTTATAATTTAGACACTTTTTGTGTTATAAAACTAATTACTTAACTCTCTTTTTAATACTTGTAATCTGTATGCAACAGAAGCGTTGTACTGATTATCTCCTATTCTCAAAATAAATCCGCCAATGATTGAAGGATCTACTATATTTTCAATTGTAATTTTTTTATCTGATAAAGTTGCAATTTTAGCCAAAACTTTAGCTTCTAAAGCAGCGTCCATTGGAATAGCTGTTGTAACTTTTGCTACTTGAACGCCATTATTTTCATCAAATAATTTATTGTATTCTACTGCAATTGCATCTAGAATTTCAAATCTTTTGTTTTCGAATAATAAACGGAACAAACCTTTAGTTACTCCATTTACATTTGCAAAAACTTCTAAAAGAGCACCTTCCTTAACTTCAACAGTTGTTGTTGGGTTTTGAATAAATGTACTCAATTCTTGATTAGTCTCAATTGCAGTTGCAATTGATTTCATATCGTTATTGACAGCTTCGGCAACACCTTTAGAGTTTGCTAAGTCTAGAATTGCTTTTGCATAACGAATTGCTGCTCTTGTACTTGCCATAATCTTAGTTTAACTTTACGTCACCTAACATTTTCTCAACCAATTTAGTTTGAGATTCTTTGTTAGATAATTCTTCTTTCAATAATTTTTCAGCAATACTCAATGATAGAGAAGAAACTTGAGATTTCAATTCCGCCATTGCAGCATTTTTTTCGCTTTCGATAGCTGCTTTAGCTTGGTCAATCATTTTTTGACCAGCTTCTTGAGCTTCGTTTTTAGAATCAGCAATCATTTTCTCTTTCATTTCGCGAGCTTCTTTCAACATCGCGTCACGTTCAGCACGAGCTTCATTCAAAATTCTTTGATTGTCAGCTTGTAAATTTTCCATTTCTCTCTTTGCGTTTTCAGCAGAAAGCAATGCATTTTTAATACCTTCTTCTCTTGCAGTAATAGATTCCATAATTGGTTTCCAAGCAAATTTTACTAAAAGTAAAATCAATATTACCAAGATTAAAGCTTGCCAGAAGAATAATCCGAATGAAAAATCGTTAATTAACTTATCCATTTTATATAACTATATTAAATATTTAATTTCTTTTTTAAAAGTAACAACATCTTTAACCAACCGTTAAAGATGCTGTTATTTCTCTCTTTATTATTTTCCTAAGATTAAAGCAGCGAATGCTAAACCTTCTAATAAAGCCGCGATAATAATCATCGCAGTTTGAATTTTACCAGCAGCTTCTGGCTGACGAGCAATAGCGTCCATAGCAGATCCACCGATTTTACCTAAACCTAAACCTGCACCGATTACTACTAAACCAGCACCTACTAAAGTTGGAATTGTTCCCATAACTATTTATATATATAAAATTAAACTTCTAAAATTAAATAATCGCAGTTTCGTCTTCGTGGTGGTGAGCGTGATCATGATCTTGAACAGCCATACCAATAAACAATGATGATAACATTGTGAAGATAAACGCTTGTAAAAATGCAACTAAAACTTCAATAACAGAGATAAACAAAGTTAATCCTAATGAGATTGGCAAATCTGCTGCTAAATTTTTTCCAACAAAGATCATTGCAATTAAACTCATAATTACTACGTGACCTGCAGTAATGTTTGCGTACAAACGAATTAATAATGCGAATGGTTTTGTTAATGTTCCTAAAACCTCAATTGGAGCTAAGATAATTTTCATTGGAACTGGCACTCCTGGCATCCAGAAGATGTGTCCCCAATAATCTTTGTTTGCACTAAATTGAGTAATGATAAATGTAAAGGCCGCCAAACAAACTGTAATAGCAATGTTTCCCGTTACGTTGATTCCTAGTGGAGTCATTCCTAATAAGTTTAAAACCCAAACAAAGAAAAATACAGTTAATAGGTAGCCCATATATTTACGGTATTTTTTCTCTCCAATATTAGGAACTGCAATTTCATCTCTGATGAAAATTACAAGTGGTTCTAAAACTCTACCAAATCCTGTTGGGATTGGTCCTTTTTTGTATGATTTTGCCAAACCAGTAAACATGAAGAACAATAATACTGATACGAAAAGCATTGAAACAACATTTTTAGTAATTGAAAAATCTAATGGTTTTTCGTTTGATGGATGACCGTGCTCATCAAAGTTGATTGTTCCGGCAGCACCTGTTTTGTAAATTTTACCGTGAACTAATTTGTAGTAGCTACCGTCAACTTCTGCAACTTCTTCTCCGTGGTGTAATTTTGAAGAAGAGAAAACTTTTAAACCTCCATCAATAAGGATAACTGGTAATGAGAAACCGTAGTGTTTATTTTCTTTTTCATCTGAAAAGAAAACAAAGTCATGAGAATCTTGTAAGTGGTGATCAATAAAAGCATCCACTTTTGCCTTTGGGTCAAGAGCAACATGCTCTCCTTCTTGGTGAGCATTATGTGAAACTACTTTCTCTTCATGAGCAGTTTCAGTTTGAACATGCGTCGAGTCATTCTCTGGATTTGCAAAACCCATAATCGGTAGAGAAGCTACAAAAGCAGCAAGAATAAAGCTGAGTGGTTTGTTTGAAATCACCATATCGTGGAAAATCTTATTTTTTTACGTTTCTAAAATTTGGTGCAAAGGTACATTTTTTATTAATATTCAAAAGGATATGAAAAATTATTTTTAAACCTTGTTTTAAAGAATTGTTATTTTAAGGCTTTTCATTTAATAATCGGACAGTTAAAAGCGTCTGAAATAACAAAAACAGCACAAATGTTATAAAAAAACTGACTTTTTCAATATTGGTTTCCCCAGTTTGATTTTTTAAAATTGGCTGCAGAACTAAATAGGCTAATAACATTTGTGTAAAAGTTCCAAATAGAAATGTCATCCCAACGATTTCAAAATTCTTCTTTTTTACTACTAATAATATAAGGTATAATAAAGATGAAATTGCGAAAAAAGATATGTACAGTAATTCTAAACTGTAATGAAATTTGTCCGCATTAATTTCACTAAAGAAAAAAACGGCTTTATGTAGAATATAAGTTCCTAAAGCAAGGCATAACAAATAAAAAATCGGTTTGTAATTTTTTGAAAGCATTTGAAATAATTTTAGTGCAAAGATGCAACTTTTATCTCAAGTCATTTTATATACAAACTACTTTGTTTTATTGATATCATTTACTTGTCGGATTACATTATATAATGCAACTCCAACACCGACTAGTACAAAAATGGTATTATAATACACTTTCGGGCTCGGATGTTCTTCATCAAGCCAAGTCCCGAAATAAGAGAAAACAAAAATAATGACTCCCATTTGAAATGGAATATTAATAAATGCGAGCCATTTATTTCTCCTATTATTATTCGGCTCCTTTTCCATCTTCTAGCATGATTACAGGATTCGAATGGGCAAGCATGGTACAGGTTGCTGTGAAGTCCGCTCCTGGTTCTATCGAAAGTTTTCCTACTGCCACTTCTCCGTGTATTTGAGCAGTCGATTTAATATTAAGGGTTTCTAGAACTTTTATCTTCCCGTGAAATTCTCCTTCAATATCAGCATTGTTACAAATTATTTCTCCTTTAACAGCTCCTTTGGCCCCAATCACTATTTTGCCTTGCGAAGTAAAGTTTCCTATCAATTCGCCGTCTAATCTAAAATCGGCTTTTGAGACTATATCTCCTACGATTGATGTTCCTTCAACAATTCTATTTGTTCTTCCTAATTGTTCAGTTCCGTTTTTCTTTACTTTTTCAAACATGGCGGTTAAGATTTAAGGGGTTTTCGGGGTCAAGTATGCGTCTAAATTCTTTTTGATCTGAACGATTTTGTAATTATCATTTGATATTATTATAGCCTGATCTGGGATTTTATATTTTTTATCTTCTCTGAAAACTCCAGCAATATCATTTGCGTAAGCCTCAGATTTTAAACCATGAATAACTACAAAACTTTCTGTTTTATTGTATTTATCCAAAGATGTTGTCAATCTTTCGTAATTTTCAACTAATAAAAATACTCGGATAGCTTCTTCAATTCTTTTAACGGTTTTGGTATCGTTGTTAGCAACACGATACAATATTTTCCAGTTTTTAGTATCAGTTGTTGTAAAACTAAGTTTTTCTAAAACAGGTACTTGTTTCTCAAGAATTTCTCTGGCATTTTTACCTTCTTCACTATTCGGATAATTGTCTGCCACATTCTCAAGTCCTTTTTTATAGGCTTCTAAACCATTTACTTTTCCTAAAGTATTGGCTTTTAATAATTCGTATTTTGACACAATATCGTCTCCCGAATATTGATTAATAAGGTTGTCAATATTGGCTAAGACCTCGTCAAATTTCTCTTCTTCAAAAAGTTTATACCATTTTTGATATTCTTTATCGGGACTTGAATTTGGATCGTCTTCTTTATTGTTTAAAATATGGGCATATCTCGAATCTGGATATTTCGTAGAAATCTCTGCTTTTATAGCTTCTGCTTTTGCCGGATTTGTAATCTGATAAATTTTGTACAAATTATACATCGATGGCAATACGTATTTTTCTTCAGGGTTATTTTTAAGCAACTGTTCTAGTTTGTCACTAGCCAAATTATATTCTTTAAACTTCTCCTTATATATAAGTCCCAATTGATAGTATGAAAAATTACGTTCTTTACCAATACTATCCATCGCAGCTTGCGAAGTTGGAAGCTGTTCTACATAATATGCCACAGTATATTTTTCAGGAACAATAGTGTCTTTTAGCGCATTGGCAACTTCTTTCGTATTAATAGTGTCGTTCATTGCCGCATCGTTTGCAGATTTTACTCCTGCCAATCTCCAATTTCCGCCCAATGTTCTGCTTCCCCACATTTTTTTAAACTGCAGTTTTCCATAAGCAACCGTTGTTGGGTTGTAAAAATAAAAGGTACTTGCATTATCATTTCCGCCTGGAGGCATGCCAATTCCTTCTGGTTCTACGGGTTTACCTAAAGAATTCGGATTAACAGCTCCGTTTCCTGAAAAATCTGCTTGAGAATTTCGGTCAATATTGGCCAATCGCTCTTTTTCTTTTTCTTCTAAAAGACGTTTTGCTTCATCTTTCTTTTTAAGCTCGGCGATATAGTTTTCGAAATAATCTTTCTTTTCATTTGGTGGCAGGTTGAATACCTTAATAATACTATCATTGCGTTTTGCAATAGCTTCGTATTTAATTACGTCATCAAGATTTTTTCTGTTTTTTTCTATAAAAGCGAATTCTCTGGTTTTAGGATCCAGTTTTACCAAAGTACTGTCATAGTATTTGGCTGCCATTGAGTAATCTGTATCTTTAAAATACATATTTCCAATATTTCTATAAGCCGAAGCCATCAAATATGGGTCTTTAGATTTTCTTCCTAAAGATTTATTGTAAAATTTCAAGGCATTTTCCTGATCTTTCTTTTTATCATAATAAACTCCCATTTCATAAAAAAGAACATCATAGTAAGGGCGATTTTCACGATCAGTCACCAATTTATTAAATGTCTTTAAGAAAATTGTATCATTATCTTTTCCATAATCAAACATCTGTGCTTTTTTCGCGTAAGCGTGCATCATATACTTACGATCTGCCTTTCTGTTTAAATCAATAACGGCATCATAGAAGTAAATGGCACTGTCACGTTTTCCTTCTGCTTGATACATCTGGCCAAGAATAAAACGATATCTTGCCCGTTCTTCGTTGCTTTTTGTAAATTGTTCAGCAACTCTAAGTCTAGAAACAGCGCTGTCTTTTTGTTCCAGATTTAAAAAAGCTTCTGCCAAAAGGGCATTGGCATCGGCATAAGTCTGTTTATCTAAATCTGTTTTTTTAAGTAAAATTTTGATGTTTTTAAGCGCAATTGCATCATTGCCTAAACGCATATTGGTTTTTTCGCGCCAGATTTTTGCAGTATAAATGTTATTGCTTTCTGGGTATTTGTATAAAATATAATTAAATGCCTCAATTGCCGGAATAAAACGCTGGTCGTAATATCTTGCTTTTCCAAGCATAAGATACGCTTCATCCATCTGCCAGTTTCTTTCTCTTCCGCCAATATTCATAGAGTGTTTCTGAATGGCTTTTGTAGCTTTAGTCTCTGCTTTTTCAAAATCAGGATTTTTAGCTTTTTCGCCTTCAGAAAAATTTTCATCAAACTGCATTTTCTCAATTGGCAGCTGTTTCCAAAAATTATCTTCGTTATTGGCCTGAATGGATTTTAAACCTTTATCAAGACCAATTCCTCCGTTATAAAGAATATTATATTTAGTCCCAATCGAGTGAGAACTTCGAGCCAAAAAGGTATTTTTTTTGGTAGAACAAGCTATCAAAAAGAATAAAAAAATGGGAATAAAACTATATTTAAGAGTATTCTTTTTCAATAGAAAAGAGTTTAAAACACATAACTACTAAAAACTAATTTTAGTATAATCACATGTAAAAATACGCTTCTTTTTGAAATATAGAAATTCTTACACGGCAAAAAATAATTCTAGTTCTTGTAAGGTCTCTTTTGAGGTCTGAATATCTTTGACAATCTCACCTTTGTTAAGCGCAACTATTCTATCACAAACCTCTACCGTATGCTGTAAATCGTGGCTTGAAACCAAAACGGTTACATTTGGATCGTCGGCTAATTCTTTGATAATTTTTTTTAATCGGCTTACTGTAGTTGGATCCAAATTTGCAAAAGGCTCGTCTAAAATGACTACTTCTGGATTTCCAATAAGCGTTGCAATAATTCCCACTTTTTTCTGATTTCCTTTAGACAGATCACGAAGGTATTTTTTGTTATTTAAAATTTCACCATTAAAAAACTCTTCATGTTTCGCTAAAAGTGCATCAATATCTGCTTTGTTCTGATTTCGTAAATCTCCAATGAAATAAAAATATTCTTCTGGAGTCAAATATCCGATAAGGAAATTTTCATCTAAAAATGATCCTGTAAAAGATTTCCAGTTTTCACTTGTATTTACCTGAATATTATTGCTTTTTATATATCCTGTTGAAGGCTGAATAAGATCCAGAAGCAAACTGAAAAATGTTGTTTTTCCTGCTCCGTTATTCCCCACCAAACCAAAGCTCTGTCCTTTTGGGATTTCTAAATTGCTAATGTTTAAAACTGTAGTTCCGTTATATTTTTTTGAAAGTTGATTTACTTGTATCATGATGTAATTGTAGATTTTAGATTGTTGATTTTAGATTAAAAAATTGTCTTTTTTATTTGGATTTTCTAATTGACAAATTCTCTAATTATCAAATTAACTCTTTTGTTTATAAGCACTTATCGTACTATATTTCTCTACTTTGTATCTTTTTTCTATTAATGAAAACACTTTTTCTTTGAACACAAATCCTAAGACTCCAGCTCCGGCAACCAATGCTAAACCAAGATTTTTATTATTCAAATAAAGTCCAATTGCATAAAGCCCCAAAGGCAGTAAAATTTTTGGAAGCGTCAATAACATTGCATTTACGTTGAAAGCTTTTTTATCTCCAAAAGCACCTCCAGCGTTACTTAAATCTATTGGTGTTTTGGTAAATGCACCGCCAAGAAGCACTAAATGAGAATTGACCCCAATGTTATAAATTGCTCCAACTACAATTGTGAGATAAATTTCCCATCCTAAAAACAGATAAAAGGAAGCCAATATGGTAGAAAGAAAAGTTACAATAACAATGAGCCACCATTTTGAAGTAATGTAACCTCGATACGGAATATTTTGTGTCATCATTAATTGATAATACGAACTATCCCAGCTTGGTACAAACTGTCCAAATACAAACAAAAATCCGCCCGAAACAAAGATGCCAGCAAAAATGTGCATTACAGGGGGCTGATGAGAGTTTCCGAAAAAGAGAAATCCGTAGAACAAAAAGAGAACGCTCATGAAAATCGTTGTTTTAGATCTTTTGTTTCTTTTAATGAGTTTAATATCATTTTTCAAGAAAGTTCCCAAAGTCCCAAATTGATTAAGCCACGAAAAATTTTCTGTTGTTGCAACATCTTCTTTTACAGAAAGTCCTGCATCCAGATATAAATTGTTTTTAAAATATTTGAAAGTGAAAGCATATAAACCGCCTAAGATCAGAACAGGAATTAAAAATACGCCTTCAATATCATAAAAGCTCTGAAAGAACGGAGTTGTAAATGTTGTGATATCAAAAAACTGGTAGTATTGTGCTCCCGCCAAAGCCAAAATTAGTACCACAAATACAACAAACAATTTGTCGATGTTGCTTAAAATAATATTCAAAAAATTGTTGATATAAATAAAAGCCATCGCTCCTACGTACCAAAAAAAGATTCCAACAACATCGTATCCCTCCAAAATTAAGACAACTGAAAAAGGCACAAAAAACAAAGCGTGAACCCAATTGAAAAACGACAAAGCTGTTTTTCCTAATGAAAAATGAACAATTACTGGCTTCTTAAAAGGCAGTACCAATAATGGTTTGATGTTTAAAACCGGTATTGATTGAAGTAATAATCTAATTACTAAATCAAACAAGAAATAATAAATTAAAAATTTGTTTATTGTAGCCAATGGTTCCAAATTCATGTCTTTAAGAACATAAAATGCGCCAACGCCCATTGCAACAAAAACTAATGAAAAATAGATCATCAGAAAACCTATTATAATTTTCATTGCCAGATTTTTACCAAAAGATGCCGACCTAATAAAAGCCTTCCATTCTAAATAAATAAACTTCTTAATCATGGTTTATGGTTTAGTATTTTTGTAGTAAGAGACCAAAAGTAGGAAAACGTTACAAAAAAAGTTAAAAAAAATAATTTCGTGCTAAACTTTTAATAGTGGTTTGCTACTTTTGCATAAAAATTCTATCATGCCTTCATTCTTAAAACTTATAATTAAAGAGGTTAAACGCGAAACTGCAGATGCTGTTTCTATTCTTTTTAATGTTCCTGAAGAACTAAAATCAGACTATAAATTTATAGCTGGACAATATATAAATTTAAAACTGACTCTTGACAACCAAGAAATTAGACGAGCTTATTCTATTTGCTCGGCACCAGACAGCGGCGAGTTAAGGATTGCTGTAAAAGCAGTAAAAAATGGTCTTTTTTCTCAGTTTGCCAATACTAAATTAAAAGCGGGAGATGTTCTTGAAGTGGGTCAGCCAGAAGGTAAATTTACTTTTGAGCCAGATGCTGAAAGACAAAGAAACTATGCGGCGTTTGCTGCAGGAAGCGGAATTACTCCGGTTCTTTCTATCATAAAATCGGTTCTTAAAAATGAGCCTAAGAGTTCATTTGTATTGGTTTACGGAAACAAAACTCCTGAAAGCACAATTTTTCATCAAGAACTTCACGATTTGCAATTGCAATATGTAGGCAGATTTTTTGTGCATTATGTATACAGCCAAGCAAAAGCTGAAAACGCTTTATTTGGAAGAATTGAAAAATCGGCTGTGAATTTTGTTTTAAACAACAAACACAAAGAACTTCAATTTGATAAGTTTTTCCTTTGCGGACCAGAAGACATGATCAATACTGTTTCTAATGTTTTGAAAGAGAAAAATGTAAAAGAATCTGCTATCAAATTTGAGTTGTTTACTTCTTCTTCTGAAGAACATGCAATTCAAGGTTCTCAAGAAGGACATACAAAAATTACTGTTTTGGTAGACGATGAAGAAACTACTTTCGAAATGTCTAAAAAACAAACTATTCTTGATGCTGCTCTAAAACAAGGCGTTGATGCTCCTTATTCTTGCCAAGGCGGAATCTGCAGCAGCTGTTTAGGACGCGTTACAAAAGGAACTGCCGAAATGACAAAAAACTCTATTTTGACAGACGGCGAAATTGCAGAAGGATTAATTTTAACTTGTCAAGCGCATCCAACTTCAGAAACTATTTATGTTGATTACGACGACGTATAATATTTGATAAATTCCAAAATATAAAATCCAAATTCCAAACTAAAACGGAATTTGGATTTTTTTATTTTTAAATTTGTCCTATTTGGAATTTGGAATTTTTACTATTAAGTATTTATAAATGAAATCGGTGCGAGAAATTTTTAGAAATAAGGAATATCTTCTGGATGAACCAGAAGTTATGAAGCTTGTTGATTATTGTGAAGAACTTCAGGATGATATTGTTGAACTTAAATTTCAAAAAACCGATAATAAAGAACTTGCTTTACTCGATATGATTAAAGAGGTTATAAAAGGATGTGATGCCATTGAAAAAGAGCAAATGGAACATGAACGCTATGGTTATGATGCACCAAATTACCAAGAAACCATAGCAAATCTAAAAAGCTATATTTACCGTCGCTGTCGTGATGAGAAGATTTGGCTCTAATTGAAATAAAAGTAAAATTTTATCAAAATATTGCTGAATTTTCATTAAATTAGGGGTAAAATTATAGCAATGGCAATCTCATGATTTGAGAATTTGCAGAGCTAATCAAACTTGTCAAACATTTAACATTAAATATCATGACAGCTCACGTTCACCACTTTCATCTATCTTTACTTATTATGCTGATTGTAACTGCTTCGCTTTGCGTTTTGGCAGTTATTATAAAAATGAAAAACAAAAAAGGCCCGAAGTTACTTGAAAGAGAAAAATACAATTCAACTTTGACCGAAAAAATGGAAGAAGTCCAAAAGACCGATTCGAATATTTTTAATATATGGCCTTATGTAAGCAAACTTAAATCGGCTAAAGTTTTATCTAAAAAAATAAAAGATAATGACTTAATTTATAAAGTTTACAGAGATTCATCACAAAAATTCGAACATATTCTTTTGTCAACTGAGGACAAAAATAACTTTGTTTCAATTATAGTAAACAAAAAAAGAAAAAAAACAATAGGATATTCTTTCCTCGATTCTGATGAAAGATATTTAAACAAAAATATTGCTTAAAACATTGTTCATCACAAATACCCCAGCGGGGTAAAATATTTATAGGATCACAATAAAACAAAAGAAAAAGCTCCAGCGGAGCGACATGTTTTTTATAATAATGTCGCTCCGCTGGAGCTTTAATATTGTAGACGCATATTTTACTATAAATATTTCGCTTCTCCGAAGCTTATAAAAAGTGACGCCTTCTAGTTTATTTTCTAATCCTTTATGAAAGCTGCTCTATAACCTTTTCAACGACCTGTTGTGGTAAAATTGTCCTCATAGCATCCTCATAACCTTCAACAACTTTATTGCCATAAACTGATGTTGGCAATTTTGGATATTGATTTCGGTCTGAAGTCAGTGCTTTTTCTAAACTTTGATTAAAAGGCAAAAATCCTGCATAAGGATGTGTCGCGCCCCAAAGTGTAACGACTTTTACGCCAAGCATTGCTGCAATATGTGCATTCCCAGAATCCATAGAAAGCATCACATCAAGATTGCTTATCAATTGCAGTTCCTGCTGAAATTTGATTTTTCCAGCCACATTTATTACCTTTTCAAAAGGTTCAGAAATTGAATCTAAAATTTCGATTTCTTTCTTTCCTCCACCAAAAAGCAAAATTTTATAGGATGGATTTTCAGCCAATTTTGCAATTACTTCTTTCATTAAATCCAAAGGATAAACTTTAGAATCATATTGTGCAAAAGGCGCAATTCCTATTAGTTTTTGATTTTCATTTCCGATAATGTCTAAAATATCAGAACTTAAAACTGCCTTTTCAGGAAATACTGGTTTCGATAAATCTAAAGGAAAACCAAGAGCTGAAAACACTTTTGCATGTCTTTCGAACATGGTTGGCAATTGTTTGAAAACCTTATTTTCGGCTCGGGTTAATTCTTTTTTTCCTTCTCTCCCTTTATCAACGGTTGCTCTTTTTTTTCCGCTTAAAGCGAAAAGCAAACTCACCACTTTAGATCGTAAAACATTATGAAGATCCGCAAAAGCATCAATCTTCAATTTTTTTACATCTTTAAACAATCGTAAAAGTCCTGGAAATCCTTTATGCCTTTCTTTTTCATCAAAAGCAAAAAATTCAAGATTCGGAATTCCATCAAAAAAAGGTTTGAAAAACGGACGAGAAATAACGGTCAGTTTTACCGTTGGATATTGTTTTACAAAAGCCTGTAAAACAGGAACCGTCATGGCGACATCTCCCATTGCGGATAGTCTCATGACGGCTATATGTTTGATTTTGTTGTTGGACAACGCTGCCAAATTATTTCTTATTTTGATATAAAACTGGGTTCAATTCATCATCGTTGTACATTTTCATTTGTTTATACACTTTCATGAATTTATCACCGTTTTCGATATCTGTCAATAATTCTTCAATTGCTGTAGATAAATCTGTCCTTTGCTCTAAAAGCACATTCAATTTTTCTTGGCATTTATCTCTATGTTCCTGAGAAGCTTCTGCACGATTTGCTTCTTCATGCATGTGATAAATTTTTAAAGCCAAAATCGACAATCTGTCAAAAGCCCACGCAGGACTTTCAGAATTGATTTTTGCGCCGTCTTTTACTTTTACATTGCTGTATTTTTGTAAAAAGTAACTATCAATATATTCCACCATATCAGTACGTTCCTGATTTGATGCATCAATTCTTCTTTTTAATGTTAAAGCCGCAACAGGATCAATATTCGGGTCACGAATAATATCTTCAAAATGCCACTGAACGGTGTCAATCCAATTTTTTAGATATAACAAATGCTCGAACTTATCTTTTGGATAAGGATTATTGATCGGCTGATCTACATTATCAAACTGATGATAATCTTTGATACTTTGCTCGAAAACAGAATATGCTAATTTTGAAAACATGTCTTTATTTTTTTATAGATACAAAGATACTTTTTATACTTTTATGCTGCGAAGAAAAGAAATTATTTTTCGTTTCATCATTTTATCTCTAAATAAATTACAATTTCATCATGAAAATTCATTATATCTCTGAAAATAACAGCGTTTTAAATCATTTCTTAGGTCAAATTAGAAAAGTAAATGTTCAAAATGACAGCATGCGTTTTCGTAGAAATATTGAACGCATTGGTGAAATTATGGCTTATGAATTGAGCAAAATTTTGCCTTATAAAAATGTTGAAATCCAAACTCCTCTTGGAATTAAGAACACTACAGAAATTGATACGGATTTAGTTTTATGCCCTATATTACGTGCTGGATTACCACTTCATAATGGCTTTTTAAATTATTTTGATCATGCAGAAAACAGCTTTGTTTCTGCTTGCAGATTCCACCCAAATAATGACGACGAATTTGAAATTAGAGTTGAATATCAGGCTATTTCAGACTTAAATAATAAAACCGTTTTGCTTCTAGATCCGATGCTGGCTACGGGACAATCAATTGTTGCAGTTCACCAAAAATTGGTCGAAAACGCTATTCCAGCAGAAATACATATTGTTGTTGTTATTGCTGCTCCAGAAGGAATTGCTTATCTAGAAAAAAATCTTCCCGAAAATTGCCATCTCTGGGTTGCTTCTTTAGATGAGAAACTAAACGCGAAAAACTACATTGTTCCAGGTCTTGGCGACGCTGGTGATCTTGCTTACGGAAGTAAATTATAGCTGAGAGAAAAACGTAAATAAACTACACACAATCAGAGTGTAATAAACAATTTCGTTATTCAATTTCTGCTGCATGTATTCTACGTGGCTCGTTGCCATAATGCTTAATGGTGCAATACTAAACAATAGCAAATCGTTGCTTTTATTAGGCGAAATGATGTAAACAATGACTGCTATAAAAAAGCAAGCTACCATTTTCTTATACGAAGAATGGACAATTTGTGGTCTATTTGACAATGTCATTAGCATCGAAGTAACAAAAAATAAAGCGACTGCAGTGTATATTGAAAGTGCTGCATTTTCATAATTATTCTTAAAATAATCAATTCTAAAATCGATTACTGCTCTTTCCTGAATGAAAGCTACGGCATCAAAATTTAAAATTAAAGATGTCATGTAGAATAAAATTGTTACTGCCAAAAGTGCGATAAATGGCAAAACCCAGTTTCTATAATCTCTTGAAACGTGAAAAATAATAGAAATATAAACCAATATTAAGAAGAGAATACTCCAAAATTGAAATAAAGAAGCTATAAAAATCCAAAATGCTGCATCAAATATTTTTTCTTTTGATGCTTTGAGAGATTGGAGCGAAATCAATCTTCGAAGTGCCAATAAAATAAAAAAATTGGCATAAATAACATTTGAGTCATTAAATATGGTTGGGAAAAATAGAACAAACAACAAGTAAAAAAGTATCGCATAACCATTGTCTTTACTGAGTCCATTCTTTTTTACAATGAAATTAATCATAAAAAAAGAAGCCAAAATAAAGCATAATAAACTCACTTTTTGAAAAGCCAAAAAATAAGAAGTAACCCAAGAAGGGTCTTTAATTTGGAACATAAAAAAGAAAACCAGTATTAAAATTACAACCAATGAATAATTTAATGGCGTAGATTTTTTAAAAACACTTGTTATCATAAGGATATTTTATACTTTTGTGATTGTAAAGATACTACTTGTTTAAAAGGAAAAACCTAACAAGTTGAAAAAAGATTTGGTTTACCGAATTTTATCTTCAAGGCATTACACAACAATAAATAACATATAATTTTTAAAATTATGACAGCTTTTTTCGAAGGAATTCAATACCTATTCGTTAACATTTTGTTTGCTCCTCTTGACTTTTTACGTCGTTTGGAATTAATTACATGGTTTGGTGCAAACACTATTAACTGGATTTTCATGATCATCTGTGCGTGCGCAATTGGTTATTGGATTAAACAATTACGTATTTTTGATGATGCCGGAACAGAAAACCAAGATACAACAGCTCACTCATTTTTAAAATAAAAACCAAACCCTTTAATTAAAAAGGGCTGGTGAATTTATTTTTTAAATTAGATCGAAGCCGATATCTTTTCTAAAATACATCTTATCAAAGCTTAGTTTATCTATGTTTTGGTAAGATTTTTTTATGGCCTGTTGGAAATCGTCTCCATAAGATGTTACAGCAATTACACGTCCTCCATTAGTAACGACATTTTCGCCATCTAATTTTGTTCCCGCATGAAAAACTATAGAATCTGTAATATTTTCTAAACCAGAAATTACTTTTCCTTTTTCGAAATCTTCAGGATATCCGCCAGAAACAACCATTACAGTTGTTGCGCTTCGTGGATCAACTTCTAAATTAAAGTCTCCTAATTTCTGATCTGCAACAGATAAAAACAATTCAACTAGATCTGATTTTAATCTTGGAACCACAACTTCAGTTTCAGGATCACCCATTCTCACATTGTATTCAATAACGATTGGTTCACCTTTTACATTGATCAAACCAATAAATACAAATCCTTTGTACTCGATTCCGTCTTTTTGAAAACCTTCTATCGTTGGCTTTACGATGCGTGTTTCAATTTTTTCCATCAAAACTGCATCTACATAAGGAACTGGAGAAACCGCTCCCATTCCGCCTGTATTTAAACCTGTATCTCCTTCTCCAATTCGTTTGTAATCTTTTGCTGTTGGAAGAATTTTATAGCTTTTCCCATCTGTTAAAACGAAACAGCTCAATTCGATTCCGTCCAAGAACTCTTCAATAACTACTTTTGAACTTGCTGTACCGAATTTTGCATGAACCAACATGTTACGTAATTCTGTTTTTGCTTCTTCAAGATCCTGAATAATCAAAACACCTTTTCCAGCGGCTAATCCGTCTGCTTTTAAAACATAAGGAGGTTGTAATGTTTCTAGAAATTTACATCCTTCTTCAACCGTCACAGCAGTAAAACTATCATATGCTGCAGTCGGGATATTATGTTTCATCAAGAATTCTTTGGCAAATTCTTTACTCCCTTCTAATTGTGCGCCCAATTTTGATGGCCCGATAACTGGAATATGTTTTAAACTTTCGTCATTTTTAAAATAATCGTAAACACCCTTTACCAAAGGATCTTCTGGTCCTACGACTACCAAACTTATATTTTCTTTAAGCACTAATGCTTTTACTGCTTCAAAATCAGTTGGAGATATTGCAACGTTTTCAGCAATTGCAGCAGTTCCCGCATTTCCAGGCACTACAAAAAGTTTTTCGCAAAGCGGACTCTGTGTCATCTTCCATGCAAATGCATGCTCTCTTCCGCCTGATCCCAATAGTAAAATTGTCATGTGTTGTTGTATTTTAGTTGTGGTGCAAAAATAATTGCTTTTGAACGTAAAAAATAATTAAATCTTAAAAACTTCGTGATTCTTGATTGTTACTAATTGGTAAATATTATTTTTGACGAAAATTATCCCGAAAAATGATTCGCCTTTTTGATCTTTCACTCAAACTAAATGGTTTTCCAATTAAGGAAGCCAAAGCCGAATTGGATAAAATTGTTCACTTTTCTGAAGAAGAGTGCACTTCATTTCTTGAAAAGAAAAAGAAAGAAATTGTTGATTTTCATTTAAATAACAATTCTTTTTATCGTGATTTGCTTGGAAACAAAAAGATTGAAAACTGGAATGATCTTCCGATTTTGAACAAACAGAATCTCCAAAAACCTCTTGAAGAAAGACTTTCAAAAGGGTATTCGGAAAAAAACATTTATCTCAACAAAACATCCGGATCGAGTGGAACTCCTTTTGTTTTTGCTAAAGACAAATATTCTCATGCTTTGACTTGGGCTTCCAATATAATGCGTTTCGGCTGGTTTGGAATTGATTTTAATCATTCGTATCAAGCACGCTTTTACGGAATTCCGATGGATTTTATTGGATATCAAAAAGAACGTTTTAAAGATTTTTTGACACATCGTTTTCGTTTCCCCGTTTTTGATTTGTCTGATGCTGTTTTAGAAAAATTTCTAAAAAAATTCAGAACTAAAAAATTCGATTATATCAACGGATATACAAGTTCAATTGTTCTTTTTGGTAAATTTTTAGAACAGAAAAATATCATTTTAAAAGAAATATGTCCAACACTAAAAGCTTGTTTTGTTACTTCAGAAATGCTTTTTGAAACGGATAAAAGACTTTTGGAAAAACAATTTGGAATTCCAATTATCAGCGAATACGGCGCTTCTGAGCTAGATTTAATTGCTTTTGAAAATCCTAAAGGAGAGTGGCAGATAAACTCAGAAACACTTTTTGTCGAGATTTTAGATGAAAATAATAATCCTGTTCCACATGGAACGGAAGGAAAAATTGTGATTACTTCTTTATTTAATAAAGCAAATCCTTTTATAAGATACGAAATTGGCGACATTGGAATTTTGGACGAAAAAAGCACTCCTCAGAAACCAATTCTTAAAAAATTAATTGGAAGAACCAACGATGTTGCAATTCTTCCAAGCGGTAAAAAATCTCCAGGTTTGACGTTTTATTATGTAACCAAAAGCATTATTGAAGACGATGGAAACGTAAAAGAATTTATCATCAAACAAACCAAATTAGATACTTTTGAAATTGAATATGTAGCTGAAAAAGAATTAATTTCAGAACAAATTGAGAAAATAAAACAAGCAATCAATTTGTATTTAGAACCGAATTTAAACTTCACTTTTACAAAAAAAACTATTTTAGAAAGAACCAATCGCGGAAAACTAAAACAGTTTAAATCTTATTTATAAAATATAAATAAAATCTTACATTTGTTTTTTTAAACTTATGGATGATAATTCTTTACTGTCTGAAGAAACAATTTCTAATAAAATATATTTTATTCGTGGTCAAAAAGTGATGATTGATCGCGATCTCGCAACATTGTATGGAATTGAAACTAAAGTTTTGAAACAATCTGTCAAAAGAAACGCTGCCAGATTTCCCGAAGATTTTATGTTTGAATTATCACAAATTGAATTTAATAACTTGAGGTCACAAATTGTGGTATCAAGTTTAATTTAAAATTTTCTTAATATATTTTCGCTTGATTATCAATTGAGTAAATAAAAACCTCATCATCAGCAAAACAGAAAAAACAAGATTATATCCATGAAATTCTCTATAAACACCAAAATTGTGTTTTATTAGTTTAAATTTTGAAGATGAAATAGAATTTTTTCTAATTCTATAAAAAGCCAAAGGTTCTGGAATCGGTTTTGCTATTTTAATTTGCTTTAAAATTGTTAACCAAATTCTCCAATCCTGACGTTTCTGTGTAGTTTCCAGAATGATTTTTCCGAAATAATCTGAATCATATATAGCTGTCAAATTGCCTACGTAATTACAGAAAAACAATTCGTTATAAGTTAAAGGATTTGGTGACTCAACCCTTCTTCTTAAATCATTTCCCTCTTCATCAATAGAATCATAATAACTAAAAGTAAAAGGCTGATTATTCATTTTTAAAAACTGAATCTGCTTTTCCAATTTTTCAGAAAACCATAAATCATCTGCGTCTAAATAGGCAATATATTTCCCTGTGGCTTTTTCTAAAGCGGCGTTTCTTGCAAAACCGTTTCCGCGATTTTCTGCTAATTTAAAGAGTTTAACTCTACTTTCATTTTGAGCAAATTCTTCTATAATAGAAACGGTTTTGTCTGTAGAGGCATCATCTACTAGAATCATTTCCCAGTTTTGGTAGGTCTGATTTTGAACTGATTCTAAAGTTGCTCTAATGAACTTTTCAGTATTGTATGTTGGTGTTAAAATAGATACTAAATCGTTCATTAGATTTATTATTCTTTCAGAATCTTAATTTATTTTATATAGCTTGAAAAGTCTTTGTGTTCTTCTTTTGCCAGTTCTTCAGGAGATAATGATTTGAAATATTCATAAGTAATTTTCATTCCTTCTGCTCTGCTTACTTTGGCTTCCCAGCCCAACAATTCTTTTGCTTTTGTTGTATCTGGCTGACGCTGCAATGGATCGTTTATTGGCAGCGGATGATAAACTACTTTCTGATTTGTTCCTGTCAGTTTTATAATTTCTTCTGCAAAATCTTTGATTGTGATTTCGTCAGGGTTTCCAATATTTACTGGATATACATAATCTGAGTGTAGCAATCTGTAAATCCCTTCAACTTGGTCATCAACATAACAGAAAGAACGCGTCTGCATTCCGTCTCCAAAAATCGTTAGGTCTTCACCACGTAAAGCCTGACCAATAAACGCTGGAATTACACGTCCGTCGTTTAATCTCATTCTTGGCCCGTAGGTGTTAAAAATACGAACGATTCTAGTTTCTACTCCATGAAAAGTATGATATGCCATGGTGATTGACTCCTGAAAACGTTTTGCTTCATCATAAACTCCACGTGGACCTATTGTATTTACATTCCCATAGTATTCCTCAGTTTGTGGATGTACTAAAGGGTCTCCATAAACTTCAGAAGTTGATGCAATCAAAATTCTGGCTTTTTTTACTCTCGCCAATCCAAGTAGATTATGGGTTCCCAAAGATCCCACTTTTAAAGTTTGAATTGGAATTTTTAAATAATCAATCGGACTTGCTGGCGAAGCGAAGTGTAATATATAATCTAAATCGCCTGGAACATGAACAAACTTAGTAATATCATGGTGATAAAACTCGAAATTTTCCAGTTTAAATAAATGTTCAATATTTTTAAGATCTCCTGTAATCAAATTATCCATTCCAATTACAAAGTAACCTTCTTTAATAAATCTGTCACATAAATGTGATCCTAAAAATCCTGCTGCTCCGGTGATAAGTATTCTTTTCATATTATGTTAATTGCTCTCTATAAATAGATTCGAGATCCTTTATTTTTTTATAAATATTATGATTCTTTTCAAATGTTTCTTTCGCATTTTTTGAAAACTCATTATATAATTTTTCATCTTGAAGCAAAACATTTATTTTTTTACTAAACTCTACAGTATTGTTTTCCTTAATACAATAACCGTTATAATTATTTACGATTAAATCTCTATTGCCATCACAATCAGAAACTATACTTGGAATTGATAGTGCCAAACTTTCTATAACCGAATAAGGAAGTCCCTCGTATCTAGCTGTTGAAAGATATATTTTTGATTTACTTATAATGTTTAAAACATCTTCTCTTGTTGTCCAATTTAATAATGTGACTTTATTTTTTAAATTGAGTTTTTCTATTAAATCTTCAACTTGTCTTATATGATCTGCATGGTGTCCTAGCCCTAAAATTACCAAATGTACATCAACAATTTTATTAAGTTCATACAAAACTTCGATTAATTCCTCAATGTTTTTTTGGTAACAAGGTCTTCCAACAGTACATAGATATTGATCAGGCCATGTTTTGGGTATAGATAAATCGTAAATTTTTTCTATTGGTTCTATCGCATTATTAAAAAGATTTGTTTTCGATTTTGGGAAACCAACCTCATTTACTGCTCTATTTAGTTCAGATTGCGAAGAAGCTACCAAAACCGTTTTCCCTTTGGAAAGCAATTTTTCAATCTTTAAAAAAAATGACCTTTTAGTCTTACTTTCTACACTTAAAAAAGAAAATGCCTGTGGGGTATGCAAAACTTTTACTCCTGTTAAAAAACCCACTATCCTTCCAATAACACCACCTTTTGTACTGTGTGAATGAATTAAATCTGGCTTTTCTTTACGAATAATTTTCCATGCTTTTAAAATTGCTGATAAATCATATCTAAAAGATATTTCTCTATATATCGGAAGCCTATAATACCCTATTGGTTTAGCATCTTTGTCTACAAATTCATTTTGAGTATCAGAATTCCCATGAATCACTATGTTCTCAAAATTCTCGGTATCTAAATTGTGAAGTATCTGCCTCAAAGAAACATCAACCCCACCTACTGAATGTAGAATATGCGCAACTTTAATTTTATTCATCTTCTTTTCTCTGGAGCAAAATTAGTGTAAATATACCAAACAAATAACAACCAAATTGTCGGTAAAATATGTTCTCTACAATAAAAAAAAGCAGAAAAGCGATCACTATTGCAATTTTAAAAAAATCTAATCTTAATTCTAAAAATAATGCAACAAAAAATGCTGAGAATAAAAGAAAAGCAATGATTCCACCAACTAAATAAAAATCAATAAACTGATTGTGGGTATTAAACTTTTCTGATAAAAAATATTCTTTTTTAGATTGATTTTCGATACTTGATGCATAACAATCAAGCAAGTTATTTTTTATTTTTTGATACCCGTCAAAACCTGTCAATAAAATAAAATCATCCTGTTTTGTCATTTTATAGGCACAGTTCCAAATTACAATTCTTGGCTCATAATCAGAGGCCTCTTGCAATGACTTTTCTAAATTACTTTTTATAAAAAACCTTTCCCTAATATTTTTGTTTGACATAACTACACCAACAAACAAAAGTCCCAGAGCTAATGCAAAAAGAATTTTTTTGTACCACTTCGTTTTAAAATAAAACACAAAATATACTCCTGCAATTGCGAAAACTGTGATAATTGAAATTCTCGCCGAAATCAATAAAATAAATCCTACTAAAAGAACAGAATTGAATAAATAAAGTTTACGCCATTTTGATATAATTATTGCTTTTTCTAAAGATATTAAAAACCCGAGAACAGTAATAAATGCAATATATGGACGCTCTAAAAGCAATAGTTTGTTCACCTCAGCAGTATTAGAAAAAGGCAGAATTCCTGTTTGAAAATAAAATACTCCTATAAGAAACAAGGAAATTAAAATACAGGCATCAACCCCTATTAAAACTATTAATTTTAATGTTTTTATATCTTTTATTTTACACAGCAAAATCGAAATCCAAAATGCCAGCAATATTCCTTTGTAAATCCTAAAATCGAACGATAAATTACCATATAATGCCGATTTTACTATAAGATAAAATAGTAAAATCAATAGAATCTGTTTTGAATAAGAATTGATTTTAAATGCCTTAATATCAAACTTCATCAAAAATAAAATTGTGAGTATAATTAAGCCGATATTGGGTAGCGCTTTTGAAAAGAAAAGCACTAGAATCATAAAATAAGCTGCGTAATGATATAAATTCTTCTCTATAAAACTTTTCATTTTTTACTCTTTTTTAAAAACAAAATAAACCTATAAGGAAGAATAAATAAGATGTAATTTCTAATTAGCCCATAAATTGGATAAAAACCAAAATAAAAATTCTCTTTTATAATTTTGATTCTACATGCTACCTGCTGTTTTCTTTTTTGTAATGAAATACCTTTTTCATTGATTTCTATTTGAGTGAGATACTCATTTATATTAGCCATTTTGTATGACTTTGAAATAGCAAAGAAAAAAGCGTAATCTTCAGCGGATTTGTAATTTAAAGAATACAATCCTACCGTTTTTAAAATATCCGAAGAAAACATGATAGCGGGATGAATCAGCATTGAATTAAAATACATTTTATTTTTTATATCTCTATTGTTCAATGGTAAATCGATTGAATACAAAAACTTATCATTATGGTCGACTGCCAAAACATTGGAACCTACTATTTTAATATCTGGATTATCTTCCAAATAGTTTTTCTGAATAGCAAATCTTTTCCCAATACAAACATCCCCGCAATCCAACCTTGCAATATATTTATATCCTTTTTCAATACAAATTTTTAAACCAGTATTTAATGCTATTTCAATTCCTTTATTTTCTGGTAAATATTCAAAAAAGATTTTTCCTTTTGCTTTAAAACTTTGTATCGCTGTATTTTCTTCAAATCTATTTATACTTCCGTCATCAACAATTATAATATCTAACTCTTCGTCTTGATTAATAGATTGCAGCGATTTCAGTAATCCATCAGAATTATTATAATATGGTATTAAAAGAATGATGTTATTCATTTTTTAAAATTAAAGTTTTATTATATCGCATTCTGATTAAAATAGCCAAACAAAGCCAAACACCATAAATTCTAAAAGTGTCTATTTGAAGCCAGTTTATGTACAATCCCAAAAGCGAAATTAAAACTATCATTAGAATTGTTTTTTCCTCTCCTTTTGCCTTTTTCATCAAAAGCCGAACTTCATTTAAAGAAAAATAAAGTAACATTAAAAATAAAGAAATTCCAATTAAACCTGTTTCTGCTAGAAGTCTTGTATAAAGATTATATCCTGGCGGAAATGCCTTTTCCTTTTTATTTTTATAATACAATTCAAACTCATAATTATTTCTTGTTGCCCAAGAAGGATAATGAATTCTATTGTGGTAGGCTTGCTGGCCAAACCCAACTCCTGTAATTGGATTTTCTAAAAAGACCTGTAATGCGGCATATTGCATTCCGAATCGGGATTGATTAGATACATTTTTGGTTAAATTTTTTTGAAAGTTTAATGAATTCATTTTCTCTGAGACAGAATGAATTACTTTTTCTCCTTTAAAAACAAGCAAAACTGAAAAAACAAATAAAGATCCAACTAAAAAATTGATAACATATTTCTTAAATCTTAAGTCTTTGTATAAGAAAATTAAAAAAACAAATCCTTGAAAAAACACCACGATTAACCCCGTACGTGATCCTGAAAAGTAAGTCAGAACTAAAATAGCAAATGTTGGCAAAAATCTAGTTAGTTTTTTACTGGTGAGAATATAACTAAACATCCAGCCAGAAATTGTAATAAGGTAAATTGCTAAAAAAGGAGGTTCGTAACTTATGGTCGAAATTCTGCCTTCTGGGTGAAGATTAACTTCTAAGAAAGGAAAATAATTAAATCCTTTTAAAATTGGATATAAAAATACATAGCCAAAAACTGAAATTAAAATTTCAAAAAAACCGTATATAGACGCTACAATAAGAGAACAAAGAAATACTTTTCTTATTTTAAAAAGTACTTCTTTAAGTTCCATTTTTGCTAAAACATTGATATAGAAAATAAAAAACACAAAAGCAGAAATCAGTAAAGCAAAATATTGTCTTATGAACCTATTTATTCCACTTGTACTTTTAAAATAATTAGAACCAACTGAAGATGCATTTAATATTGTTGTGATGAGACACCAAATTATAAATAACATTACAAGTTGAAAAAGAAAATTTTTGTATGGAAAGATTATTTTTTTTGTGAGTGAGATATTTATCAATAAAAATAAAAATCCAGCAAATAAAAAAAGTGCTCCAGACTCGGTTTTAAATTCTCCCAAAAATGATATTCCTTCATAACTGTTAAATGGGAAAAAGAAAAGACCTAAGAAAAATAATGTATTATATATTTTTGCAAGCACTTTCAGCGTTTTTTTGTCAATTTATTTATCTTTCTTATTGTTTCTGAAATTCTTGGATGATATCCAATTTGAATGCTTAAAATTAATAAAACCAATAAAAAGGATGTTTTTTTGGTGATAATTTTTAAGAGGGTTCTTTCATATAATCCTTTATCTTGGAGGATTTCTTCATCATATTTTATGGACAATTCATATACTTTTTCATGAAAAACCATGTTTTTGATGTAGTTCCATTTTATTTTAAACGGGATTTTTAATACTGAACATTTATAGACTAAATAAAAGATTCTTTGAATAAATCTAATCGCTTTAAGTTTCTCCAATTCTTCGTATGAAATGCTAAGACTATATTCTTTTTTATAATCCAAATAATATTTTTCAAGAGCTTTTGAAAAATAATCATTTTCAATAATCTTTCTTGATTTACTATCAGCCACATCCCTGTAATAATAACCCGCATATTCGATAAATAGAACTTTCTCCGCTTTATTAAAAGCTTGAATATTAAATATATTATCTTCCTCAATTACTCTGTCATCTGGAAAACGAATATTATTTTCTAAAAGAAAAGTCCGTTTGTAAATTTTATTCCAAACTGCAAATAAATCTTCCGTTTTTAAGAGATTTGGAATGATTTGTTCTTGTATTAAGTCTTTTGCAAATATTAAATCAGTACTAAAACCATGATCTTTAATTACATATTTTCCGTCCCTTCCTAATATTGTTTTTGATACTAAAATATCTAAATATCTTTCTGCAGCCTTTTTATACAGATTCTCTAAGAAGTCTACTTTAACAAAATCATCGTTATCCAAAAATCCAATATATTCTCCTGAAGCGATTTCTATTCCAGCATTTCTAGCTTCAGCAATTCCTTTGTTTTCTTGATTAATAAGTTTGATCCGAATATCATCTTCTTGATATTTTTGAATTATTTCAAGACTGTTATCCGTAGATCCATCATTTACAAAAATAAATTCGCAGTCTACAAATGTTTGACTTAAAAGTGATTTTATACAATCATGCAAATAATTTTTTGCATTGTAAACCGGAATAACAACACTAACCTTAATTACTCCCATAACTTTTGCTTTGTCTCAAAATCAAACTTGTTTCTTTATGTGCAAAATACCACATGCCTAAAACAATAAATATTTGAGTGACTATTAAACTTATTGCTGTTCCTATTTCCTGATAAAAATAGGTTAGTGTAAAATTAATTGCAAAATTTAAAATTGTAGCTAAAACAATTACTCTAAAATAAAATATATCTTTTCCTAAATTTAAAAGAATCTGTTTACCAAACATGGTATCTAAAAACGATACTAATGGTATCAGAATCACAATTCTAAATAATAGCACAGATGGGAGCATTTCTTTACCATAAATAATAGAAATTATTTGTTCTGCAAAGCAAAAACAGGTGATAACAATGAGCGAGAATATAATTGATCCTACAATTGTTATTTTCTTTATTTTTAAAATTGCTTTTAACTTGTCCAAAGCCATTTCTGCCGAAAGATATGGGAAAATAGTATTTGAAATTGGTGTTTGCAGATTACCTATGGCACGAGCTAGTTTTTCTGCTGCCGAAAAATAACCTACAGCCTGATTTCCAGCAAAAATTCCTAAAATTAGTGTGTTTGTATTTGTAAAAAGCGAAATTTTAAGTTCAGACAAAAACATGAATTTTGCCTTATTGAGTTGTTCTCTAATTCCTTTAACAGACTGCAATTTAAAGCTAATCCTAAAATCTTTCCAAATATAAAATAGTGATAAAATACCCGAAGATAGAAATCCTAAAGCATTAAAAACTGGAACTAAATAATAATCAGATTTTTTAGTTACAAAAACAAAAAGTGCAAGTGCAAATACTGTTTTAGTAATTAAATTTAGATACGTTACATACTTCATTTTTTGGATTCCGTGAAAAAACCAAACAGGAAAAATAGCCTGACCTAAAATAGACCCAAAGGAAAATAAATATATGTACCAGTATGCTCTAAAAATATCAAACAAGAAAACAATTCCCATCATTACAACAAAACTTATACTTACCAGCACAAGTTTGGCAGACATTATTTGATTAAAAATCAATATTTGTCTTTCGCGATTATTTATTGCTAATGAAATATCGCGTGTACCAGTCGAATTAAATCCATATTCTGTTACAATTTGAAAATAAGTTACAAAAGCTATAGAAAAAGACAATAGTCCAAAATACTCAACCCCTAAAACCCTTATTAAGTAAGGAAAAGTAATTAAGGGTAAAATAACATTTAAAGCTTGAAGTACAGAAAGATATACAAAATTTGAAGCTAAAATTTTGTGCTTTTTGTATTGTTGAAATATATCAAAAATCAGCTTCAATATTCTTTGGTTTTAGAGTAAAAAGAAGGCCATACCTTTTTGAAGGAACAGCCTTTAAAATATTAATAATATCAACAATAATTACATTTTAACTCCTCTCACCATTTCAATTTGAGGATAAATAATTTCTTTTGTTAAAAAATACGGATCATAATCCTCCCCTTTTTTAAGGAATGTTGCTGTACCAGTTGCTTCATCAAATTTTATAAAATCGTTAGGGGTAAAATACTTTAAAATATCTTTCTGTTCAATTTTAAATACTCTTCCTTCAAAACTTAATGTAATTGAATTTATGGTAATCGGGTTTTGTTCTTTATTTGAACTTACATCAAAACGAATATCATTTGGCAAAATTCCTTCAGGAACACTAAATATAATTTGTTGAGATTCTGGCTTTCCTTTTACACCATTATAAACAGTATTTTTAGCATCAAAATAAGCAATTGAAGGATCTTTGTAAAAAAGAATAAGCTCATCGTCTTTTTCAATTTTCAAATCGACAATCACATCAAAAGTATTCGCCTTTACTTCTTCAACAGGTTTTGCTTCTTCCTTGTTTTTACAAGAAATAAATAATGTTATTAAAACTAAATTTAAAAAAATGAATTGTTTTTTCATCTGCTGTTTTTTTTTTGCAAAAGTATATATTTACTATTTATCTGAAATCTTTTGTTATCAATCCAGATTTACTTCAAAAATATTTGTATTCTTTTTATCTTACAATTCAGCTAAATGCTTTTGTTTTTTGTAAAATGATTTGAAAAATCTTAAAAAGATAAATCCTAGAATGAAAATAAAAGGCAATAACAATTTCAGATTCCCATTGGCAAATTTAACTAACTGTAAATTTAAAATGACATTATTTTCTTTTATAATCTTATCAAAACCTATCAACTCTACTTTATGTGCCGCTCGTTCATTTAAGAAATCATTTTTACTTTTAATAATATCATTCAATTGTGTGTTTTCGTTGTAATAAATAAGCTTATCATTTTTTAAACCTCCTTTACTAGAATTCGACAAATTATTTAATATGCCATCAATTTGTTGAATTATTGAGTCTGTTTGTTGAATTTTCAATTCCACATTGTGATAAACTACTTTCTGAATTTTTGAATAATAATCTGACGTGTTTAAATATTTTAAAAGTGGCATGATTAGATTTTCCTCTGTAACTTTACTATTAGTAAATAAAAGTAGTGTTTGATAGTTATAATTTTTACTTGTCACATTTTCTTCCAATACTTTTTTTATATCACCATCTTCGGCCATCAACTTTATTAATTCAAAATTTTCAGGTTTATTCTGAATGAAATTATAAACGTCAGCAATAGGTTTTACTTCAATTACTTTGAGGTTTTTAGGATCTGAAATCCCTACAACTTCTTTTAAGAAAAGAGTATCATTCTCTTTGATTTTTGAGTTGATCAAATCGACTTTTGCATATAAATAATCTGTGCTCCCAAAATTTGGTGCAACTATAATTTCGTGCCTATAACTTTTTTGATTTTGATCCAAAAACATCCCTAGTCCAAAACCAACACCAACTAATATTAAGACAATCACCCAGTTTTTTATAAAAAATTGGATACTATTGAAAATAGACCTGTTTATTCTTTCAAAAAAGCTACCTATTTTTTTTGATATAAAGTCCAAATCAACTTCCTGATCTTCCGTATCCTGCGGTACTTTTTTACTCATTTATGATTTATTTTATATTGAAAATCTGCTCTAAAATTTTGATAGTAATCAAATAGGTAGGTTTTACACCAGTAGTTCCCAATCCGCCTGAAGCTAGTGTACTTCCGGTTTCCAGAGGATTATCTGAAGCATAATAAGCATAGCGAACTTTGATATCATGCGGAACACTTTTTCTAATTTTAGATGCTGATTGAATCGCTTTTTGGTAATAAGATCCTTCCATTTCAAGACCAATTACTCCCCAAGTTGATTCGTGGAAGAATTTCAATAAATCTCTGTTTTGCAATGAAGTTCCAAGAACGGTAACCATCGCACCTTCATAAATGTCTATATCATTTCCTTCAAACATTGCGCCTGTTAATTCGTTTTCGAAGAAATAATTATCTGCCGTTCCTTCATTGATATGTGCTGTTGGAATCATGATATCTCCTTTTCCGCCTTCTAAAATTCCAGCTTTACCCATAATCGAAACCGATTTTACATTCAATAAAGTTTCTTTCTTGAATGGTTTCAAAAGCTCGTCAATAGTTTCATAAGCTTGCTCTCCAAAAGCATAATCCATTACAATTAGAACTGGTTTTTCTTCGCCTACATTAGCATGTGAAAAAGCTGTTTTTGACCAGTCAATTTTGGCTGTATCAAAAATCTGGACGTCAATATTGGTTCCAGAACAATCTGGCAGCGAAATCATTCCATTTTTTAAAGCTAAATCTTCTACTTGAGCTCTAATTTCTTTTGAACCAGAACCGCTTAATTCTTCATAAATAAAGAAATCTGTTTTTCCTTTATATTTTGTTTTTAACAACGGCGTTGCAAAAATAGAATTCATCACACTATGCATATTCGCACTAATTACGTGAATTGGTCTTTTCAGCAAATCGTTTGCTTTTAGAACTTCTTTAATATTTGTTGCCCAAATTTCTCCGTGAATATGGTGTCCTAATCTTTCGCGCAAAACTGGACTAAAAGTGATGGTACGCTTGTTGTTTTCAACAATTTCTTCAATCGCAAGTTTTCCTAACCAATAAATTACATGCAGGAAACGATCTGGTGCAGTTTCAGAACCAAATGAATCGTAAATATCTAAAACTTCTTCAAATGTTCTAGCCAAAATATTTGCTACGTGAGAAATTGCTTTTTCTTTTTCTACCAAAGTAAGCTTTTTAGTCTGCATAACAGCTTGCTCTAACTTCTGCCAATCACGCGAAACTTCTCCTCCATCGTCTATTAAAACCCTATTTTTAATTTTATGAGATTCAATAAAAATAAACGTCAAATGTGTTAAGATATCATAAATATCCGAACGTCCGCGAGTAATCTCAACGTTCATCTGTTCTTCGTCGATTCTGTAGCAGTTTCTTCTTCTTTTAGGAGGAACGATTGGCTGGAAATGCGATTTAGAATATCCTTCGTCTGAAGTTAAATTAATAAAACGGCACTGTTCAATTCCGATTGGAAGACGCTCAATGACGTATAGAAGTCCGTTTAATTCTACTTTTTCTTCGGCAATATTTCCATAAATTTCTGGACGTAAAGCCAATAATGATTCGCGTAAGCTGTCGCCAGAAACTCCCATTGGTTTGTAAAAACCACGGTTGAATAAATGGCGCATTGTAATGTACATTTTTTCTATAGCAGCAGAAGATTCTTGCGCTCTAGATCTTGATATATGTTTAGTTTCTTTCATGTCTTTTGTATTTTAAAAATCATCTTCATTTTCAAGAAGATGTAAATATTTCGATAAACGAAAGTAGGAAATATTAATATTATTTCAATCGAAAACTAAAAATGTGATTTAATTATAACGTTTATTTCAAATTAGAATTTACCATCTGTTTTAAATTTATCCTTTGCCCAATTTTCTGGATTTGAAACAATGTAATCAGAAATTCTTTGATATTGATTATTGTCTCTAATGATATTGTCATAAAATAATTTTTGCCATTGATGCGTGTATCCCAATCTATTGGCGTGTTTTGTTACAGCAGATTTATATGATCCAACAATTGACGAAATGGTGTTTTTTCCAATGTTTTGAAAACGTTTTAGACCTGGTTTTTGAAATTCGACAGGCGACGACGTTTGTAACATTTGTATTGATGGTAGAGACAGGGCATGCCCTGTCTCTACATTATCCATATTATCGACATTTACATTATCCAATTGTTTATCGATAATCAAAATTCCGTGAATATGATTTGGCATAACCACAAAATCACCCAATTCAACATTTTTGTGGTGCTTTGGAATTTGATGCCACAATAAATCGGCAATAATTCCGACATGCGATAAAATCATTTTATTATTTTGAATTTCTCCAAAATAATGTTCTCTGTTTTGTGTACAAATTGTTATAAAATAAGCTCCATTCCAACCATAATCCCACCATTGAGCTCTAATTGAAGAAATACGATATTTATTTTGAAACTTTCCTTGACTCATTTAATTTTCATTTACTTATCCATCCTAATTAATCTGAATAAATAACTGCTTAATCTTGGAAATATTATTTTATTTTGTAAGATTATCCGCAATATCCCTATTATTTGATAATCTCGGAATTTTATTCTGTCCGCCCAATTTTCCTTGCGATTTCATGTAATCTTGAAATCCGTTTTTAGAAACCTTTGTAATAACTACTTTTCTTAAAACATTTCCAGTAATTAAATCGTCGTAATAAATATTCTGCTTACGCATTGAATTATCGATCGCTTCAGCAAAAGCTTCCATATTTTCAGGTTCTTTTTCAAACTCGATCAGCCATTCATGGTAGGGTAGACCGGTAGCAGGCGTAATCTGTGGCGCTACTGTAAACTCGTTTATTACAATATTTGTCGCATTTACAGCTTCTTTAATCGCATTTTCGACTTCATTGGCAATAACGTGTTCTCCGAAAGCAGAAATATAATGTTTGATACGTCCAGAAACTATAACACGATAAGGCGCCAAAGAGGTAAACTGAACAGTATCTCCAATATTATAACGCCAAAGCCCTGCATTAGTCGAAATAATCAAAACATAGTTCACTCCTACCTCAACTTCACCAATGGTGTAGACTTTCGGATTTTCGTTAAAAAATTCATCTGCTTTTATGAATTCGTAGAAAATTCCAGAATTCAAAAGTAGTAACATTCCTTTTTCTTTCTGCGAATCTTGGTACGCAAAAAATCCTTCAGAGGCAGGAAACAATTCGATACTATCTACTTTTTTACCTATCATCTGCTCAAATTTAGCACGGTAAGGTTCGTAATTGACACCGCCGTAGATAAACAGATTAAAGTTTTTAAATATCTCACTAATCTTTTTACCGCCACTTTTTTGCTGTAAACGTTCAAAATACATCTGTACCCAAGACGGAATTCCCGAGATAACCGACATATCTTCTTTTATTGTTTCGTCTACAATAGCATCTACTTTGGTTTCCCAGTCTTCTATACAATTGGTTTCCCAAGAAGGCATTCTATTTTTCTGGAGGTATTTAGGAACAAAATGCGCTACAATTCCAGAAAGTCTCCCAAATTTGATTCCGTATTTCTCAGTCAAGATGGGACTTCCTTGTAAAAAAATCATTTTCCCGTCAACAAAATCGGCTTTTCCAGTTTCGTTAATATAATGTAGAATGGCATTTCTGGCCGCTTCTATATGATAAGGCATTGATTCTTTGGTAAGCGGAATAAATTTCGCCCCCGAAGTCGTTCCCGAAGTTTTAGCAAAATATAATGGTTTCCCTTTCCATAAAATATCTGATTCTCCTTTTACAACCTTATCAACATAAGGTTTTAAATCTTCATAATCTCTTAAAGGAACTTGTTTCTGAAAATCTTCAAAAGTTTTTATCTGACTAAAATGATGATCCTTTCCGAATTCTGTATTTTCAGCATTTTCTATCAGACTTTTAAAAACCTTATGTTGTGTTTCAACAGGCTTTTCAGTCCATCTAAGCGTTTGTTTATATATTTTTCTGGCAAATATTTTTGCCGCAATTGACTTAATTGACATTTTCAGTGGTATTATTTTTTATCACTTTTCTTTTTGTCTTGAGATTTAGCCTTCAGTTCTTTTTCTGTTTCGGCTACATCTTCTCTCAGTTTTATTTCAGCATCAGATGCTTTCATATTTAAATCTGAAGCATCTTCAACAGATTCTGATAATATTGAATCTTTATTAAATTTTGAATATTCTAATTCGCCTTTTAAGACTTTCTGAATCCCTTTTATATAAGCTTCATTTTGTCTCAAAGCCGTTTCTAAAGAATCTGATTTAATAGCCAGTTTAGTAGCATTTCGTTTCAATTCTGTAGAAGAATATCCAGGGATAAATTCGCGAAGGGGCGTAAAAGCAATGATAAAAGTAGTAACCAAAATTAGAAATATTCCTCCTAAAGTAAACGTTACAAAGACATTCATTAAAGTAAGCCTAAAAGAAAATATTTCTTCAAAAGTGTCTTCATTTAAAATTACTAACCGGTTTTTAATGAACAGTTTTTTTCTAAAATTCTTTTTCTTTTTTTGAGTCATTATCCTTCTTTATGCTAGCAAATATAATAATTAATCAACATGATATTTATTCGAAAAATTACTTGAAGAGCTATAATTTACGATTTTATAAAATATTTAACGCGGTCTAATACGAATATTTTAAACTAAAAATACTTCTATTTCGTATATTTCTATATACCTTTGCGGAATAATTAAGAAAAATAATTTGCTTCGGCATTAAATATATTAGTCATGGGAAGATTAGGTCTTACAGAAATCCTTGTTATCGTAGGTATTGTGATATTACTTTTTGGAGGTAAAAAAATTCCAGAATTAATGAAAGGTTTAGGAAGTGGAATTAAGGAATTTAAAAACGCTGCTAAAGACGATCAACCTGCTGCTTCTAAAAAACAAGAGGAAGAAACAAAATAAGAAATTCGAAAAAATTAAAATCCCAGATTACAATGTAGTCTGGGATTTTTTTGTTTGTTCCAATTGGAATTTGGAACTTTATTTTTGAAATTTAAAGTATCATCGTTAACTGAATTCTCTTTCTATCTTCATCAACCTCAGTTACTTTCACATCAACATGCTGGTGCAATTTCACTACTTCGTTTACATCGCTTACAAACCCAGCTTTTAACTGAGAAATATGCACTAAACCGCTTTCTTTGATTCCGATGTCAACAAAACAACCGAAATTGGTTATGTTATTAACAATTCCCGGTAATATCATTCCGGTTTTCAAATCTTTGATTGATTTTACGTTTGCATCAAATTCAAACACCTTAGCCGACTTTCTTGGGTCCAATCCTGGCTTTTCAAGCTCTTTTATGATGTCTTTCAGCGTCAATAAACCAATTTCAGGCGTAACATACTTTTCGGGCTTAATAAGCGCTGTTTTCTCTTTATTGGCAATTAATTCATTCAAAGAAATATTCAAATCCTTAGCCATCTTTTCAACAACAGGATAAGCCTCTGGGTGCACGGCCGAATTATCCAGCGGATTTTTAGCATTTGTAATTCTAATAAACGCTGCTCCTTGTTGATACGCTTTGTCTCCAAGACGAGGTACTTTTTTCAACTGTTTTCTATCTTCAAAAGGACCGTTTTCAGAACGGTATTGTACGATGTTTTCGGCCAGCTTCTCCCCGATTCCACTCACATAACTTAATAAGTGTTTACTCGCTGTGTTGATATTGATTCCAACCGAGTTCACGCAACGAATTACCGTGCTGTCTAGTTCTTCTTTCAATTTAGTCTGATCAACATCATGCTGATATTGTCCTACTCCAATTGCTTTCGGGTCGATTTTAACCAATTCGGCTAAAGGATCTGAAAGTCGTCGCCCGATAGAAACTGAACCACGAACCGTAACATCATAATTAGGAAATTCTTCTCTCGCAATTTTTGAAGCAGAATATACTGAAGCTCCTGCCTCAGAAACTACAAAAACTTGAACTGGTTTGTCAAACGCGATTTTTTTGATGAAAAATTCAGTTTCACGAGAAGCCGTTCCGTTCCCGATAGAAATGGCATCAATTTGATAAGCATTTACCATCGAACGGATTTTTTTTATCGCCATTGATTCCTCGTTTTGAGGCGCGTGCGGATAAATCGTTTCATTGTATAATAAATCGCCTTTTTCGTCTAGACAAACTACTTTACAACCGCTTCTAAATCCTGGATCGATTGCTAAAATACGCTTTTCTCCCAACGGCGGTGCCAATAACAACTGACTTAAATTGTTAGCAAAAACCTGAATTGAATTCGCATCTGCCTTGGCTTTTGCTTCCTGCAAAGTTTCATTTCCAATTGCAGGATTTAATAATCGTTTATAACTATCTTCAATTGCCAGCTGTAAATGCGAAGTTGAATTATTTTGTTTTTTAATAATGATTTCGTCAATAACATCATATGCATCATCAATATCAACATCTATTTTCATTTTGATAAAACCTTCATTTTCTGCACGCAACATTGCCAATAAACGGTGCGCTGGCGCTTTTGTCAACGGTTCTTCCCAATCAAAATACTGGCTGAATTTCTGTGCTCCTTCTTCTTCGGCTTTCTTTTTAACCACTTTTGTAGCAATAGTCGCTTTTCGCTGAAACAATCTTCTTAATTGTTTACGAACATAAATATTTTCGTTAATCCATTCGGCTACAATATCTCTTGCGCCTTGAATAGCGGCTTCTTCATTAATAACATTTTCATTAATATACTGAGTCGAAATAAAATCAATATCAGCATCACTTTCAGATATAATCAATTTAGCCAAAGGTTCAAGACCGAATTCGCGCGCTACATCGGCTTTTGTTTTTTTCTTCTTTTTGTATGGAAGGTAAAAATCCTCTATTTCTTGTAAATCAAAACTGTCTTCAATTTTTTTCTTCAAATCTGGCGTAAGCGCTTTTTGCTCTTCAATCGATTTTAAAACGGCTTCTTTACGTTTAATAAGTGTATCATAATCTTTTTGAAGTTTTGCAATCTGCTCAATTACAGTTTCATCTAGATTTCCGGTTGCGTCTTTTCTATATCGCGAAATAAACGGAATCGTACAGTCCTCTTCTAATAATTTAACTGTGTTTTGAATACTGACTGCGGGTGCCTGAACAGACTTGGCAATGAATTGAATATTAGTCATACTTTTAATGAAATGATTTTCTTACTTAAAAATGATATAATTTACTTGTTAAAGCGTTTCTGCAAAATAGTAAATCATTCGGCTAAAATAATATCTTTGTTTTTAATTTTAAGCCAATGGAAGTTTTATTACTATATTTTTTATTTATAAACATTCTCGTTTTTATTTTCGCGGGATATGACAAATCTCAAGCCCGAAAAAATAACCGACGTGTTCCCGAAAAAACCTTGTTTCTCATGGCTTTAACTGGTGGATCGCCAGGGTTATTAACAGCGATGTTATTATTTAGACATAAAACGAGTAAAACTTCTTTTATTGTGAAGTTTGCCGTGATTTTACTAATTCAACTGGCTCTTATACTTGCTTATGTAAATTATAAAAAGTAGATATTAACATTGTTGATAACTCTAAAATTACATTTTAAAATACTGAATAATAAATACTTAAAATAAAAAACCGAGCAAATTAAAAATCGGCCCGGTGTGTTTATGAATAGGTGCGAAGCACCGAATTTTTTTTTACTTTTTATGAGCAAGCAATTTTATTCACTCTATTTTGGTGTCTTCCGCCTTCAAAAGCGGTATCAAGGAATGTTTCAACGATTTCAACAGCTTGATGAATAGAGGTAAACCTTGCTGGAATACTCACAATATTGGCATCATTGTGTAAACGTGTTAAATACGCGATTTCTTTAGTCCAGCATAAACCAGCTCTCACTTTCGGGTGTTTATTAACAGTCATTGCGATTCCGTTTCCGCTTCCGCAGATTACTATTCCAAAATCAGCTTTTCCTTCAGATACATCATTGGCAACTGGATGTCCAAAATCTGGATAATCTACAGAAGCATCAGTATCTGTACCGTAATTAGTTACTTCATATCCCCTAGCTTTAAGCATTTCAACAATTGCTTTTTTATATTCTGGTCCTGCGTGGTCGTTTCCTATCGAAATTTTCATTTTTCTATACTATTAAGTTGTGTTATGCAAATTTACTCAATTAATAAATGGTTGCCACGAATTACACTAATTTTCACAAATTTTTTTCTTTTCAAATACTATATAAACATTCCAATATAAATTCGCGTCATTCGTCAAATTAGTGATAGAAAAATAAGAATCATAACTATCTTACTGTCAAAACCTTATAGGTTATTAACAATTTTGATAACTCTATAACTATCTCACAATCAATGAAGAATAAACAGAATATTTGTTAAAATTTTGAGGTGTTAATAGGAGTTTGTAATTGCTTGATATTCAATTAACTTTAAGTTAACAGAAAATGTTAATAAGTTCGAAAAGAAAATTAGAAGTTTTTTTTGGTTGTTTTCAAAAATTTCATAATCCAAAACTGAAATTAAATATGCAAGAAAAGTTTCGTGAATTTTTGGAAAAGTTATCAATATCAAAAATACCATTTTCAACAGAAATCAACATATCAACTTATCTACAAAATCAATTCAATTTTGGTTGTCAACCGTTGTTAATTAAAATACAAAAAGTCTTATAAATTAATCATTTAACCAAAAATAACTATGTTGATAACTCAGAATAAATAAGTAAAACGAGATTTCAATGGCTTCAAAAAGAAAATTATTCGACATATTAACAAGCTATAATAACAACCAAATTTTTTTAAATTTTAAAAATTCTTTTTTGTTGTATTTAATATATGTTGAAAACTAAAAAAGTTGAAATTGAAAAATTTTGATTTGAGTTTGAATTTTATTCTGATTTTGAATTGATTTTTGAATTTTTGTTTCAGACGATTTTAAGCGGATTGTTGAGATTGTCTAGAATTTGCTGGACTTCTTCGAAATCGTTTGGATGGACTTTGAGTTTGATTCCGCCCAGAGCAGCCGAGTACAAGGGAACGACTGAGAGCGTCATTTCATTTTCAAAAAAATAAGGGATTCCTTCTTGTTCCAGTAAGTGTTTGAGAACTACGGTTTCGTGCAGATAATTGAATACGGCGATCGTTTTAAAGCTTTCCATATTAGGTCTTTTTGTAAATGTACGAAAAGTTATAATTTTAATAATTCTATTTGTTAAAATCTGTAATCTGATTTCTTATTCGTAATTTTAAACCTTATTAGAAAAGATATATGAGTAAGAAAATTAGAAAGCCGATAAAAAAAGAGAAAGATTTCTCTGGGAAAATCCTGAAGATTTTATCGCAAAACGCTAATAAGCCATTCAATTACAAACAGATAGGAGCAAAGCTAGAACTTGATGATACCAAAAGCAGAAATCAGATTATAAAAGATCTAAAGATTCTGGCAGCTCAGAAGAAAATCATAGAAACAGAACCTGGAAAATATTTAGTAAAAGCAATTAGCCAGGATTACTACGAAGGAACGATAGATATGACGAGCAGAAAAACGGCATATTTTATTTGTGACGAGTTTGAAGAAGATGTTTTTATTCCGACCAATAATTTGAATCGTGCTTTAGATAAAGACAAAGTAAGGGTTTACGTTTATAACAGAAGAAAAGGAAAAAGACCTGAAGGTGAGGTAATTGAAGTTCTTGAAAGAGATAAAACAGAGTTTGTAGGTGTAATAGATATGCAGCCTAATTTTGCTTTTGTTTCTACTGCAAATCCTAAAATGTATACCGATATTTTTATTCCAAAGGATAAAATTGGTGAAGCCGAAAATGGAGATGTAGTTTTAGTGAAGATTGAAGATTGGCCAAAAAGAGCTGATAGTCCTTTCGGATCTGTAATTCGAGTGCTTGGAAAACCTGGAGAGCATAATACTGAAATTCATGCTATTTTGGCTGAATATGGTTTGCCAGCAGATTTTCCTGTGGAGGTCGAAGTTTTTGCACAAAAATTGGATACTTCTATTCAGGAATCTGAGATTGCAAAACGTCGTGATATGCGTGATACGCTTACGTTTACGATAGATCCAAAAGATGCAAAAGATTTTGATGATGCCTTGTCTTTCAAAAAGTTAGAAAACGGAAACTTCGAAATTGGAATTCATATCGCCGATGTTTCGTATTATTTGGAAGAGGGAACCATCCTAGATGATGAAGCGTATCAAAGAGCCACTTCTGTTTATTTGGTAGATAGGGTAGTGCCAATGCTTCCAGAAGTATTGTCTAACTTTGCTTGTTCGCTTCGTCCGAATGAGGAGAAATATACGTTCTCAGCAATATTTGAAGTTTCTCCAACGGCGCAGGTTATCAGCCAATGGTTTGGAAGAACTGTAATTTATTCCGATCAGCGTTTTGCTTATGAAGAGGCTCAGCATATTATTGAAACAAAAGGAAATAATACAATTCCAGTTGATGTTTCTATTACTGGAGAATCTTATGTTGTATCCGATGAAATTGTTGAAGCGACTTTAAAACTAGATGAATTAGCTAAAATTTTGAGAAAGAAAAGAATGCAGCAAGGCGCTATTTCTTTTGATAAAGTTGAAGTGAAATTTAATCTTAATGAAGAAGGAGAACCAGAAGGAGTATATTTTAAAATATCAAAAGATGCCAATCATTTGATTGAAGAATTTATGCTTTTGGCTAATAGAAAAGTAGCAGAATACATTGGAAAACAGAAGAAAACGTTTGTGTACCGTATTCACGACGAACCAAATGAAGATAAGTTAATTGCAATGCAGACTGTTATTGCTAAGTTTGGTTATAAAATTGATTTTAGAACAAAAGGCGATATAGCCAAATCTATAAATGCTTTAATGGAAGAAGTTAGCGGTAAGAAAGAACAAAACCTTATTGATACTCTTGCTATTAGAAGTATGAGCAAAGCCAAATATTCAACAGATAATATTGGACATTACGGTTTAGCTTTTGATTATTATAGCCATTTTACATCGCCAATTCGTCGTTATCCAGACGTAATGGTACACCGTTTGCTGCAATATTATTTGGATGGAGGAGCTTCTGTAGATGAAGAAACTTATGAAACCAAATGTCTGCATTGTTCAAACATGGAAAACTTAGCAACAAATGCTGAGCGTGACAGTATCAAATACATGCAGGTTAAATACATGCAAGATCATCAGGACGAAGAATTCCTTGGCGTTATTTCTGGTGTGACCGAATGGGGAATTTATGTTGAAATCGTTTCTAACAAATGTGAAGGAATGGTAAGAATCAGAGAGATAAAAGAGGATTACTATACTTTTGACGAAAGGCAATATGCATTGGTTGGAGCAACTTCAAACCGTTTATTGCAGTTAGGAGACGAAATTTATGTGAAAGTAAAAAATGCCGACTTAGTGAAAAAACAACTTGATTTTCATTTTTTAAGAAGAGCAGAATAAATATTAATTTAAAAATAAAAGTATGAAAAAGCTAATTATAGGAGCAGCAATTTTATTTGTACAAATGTCTTTTGGTCAGGTTACCAAAGAGTTAGGTGATTTTGATACCGTAAAAGTATTTGATAAATTAAGTGTGAAACTAGTTCAAGGATCTGAAAATAAAATTGTTATAAAAGGAGCAAGAGAAGCAGAAGTTGAGGCTGTTAATAAAAATGGTATTTTGAAGTTAAGAATGCCTTTTCCAAAACTTCTTTCAGGAAATGATCTTGATATAACTTTGTATTATAAACACATCGAATTGATTGATGTAAATGAAGGAGCAGAGGTAAAAAGCAGTGAAGCCATCAAAGCGACTTCTTTTAAAGTGAGTGCTCAAGAAGGAGGTATCATTAACGTAGATTTGGATGTTGATAAACTAAAAGTAAGCTCAGTTTCTGGAGGTAAAATTACGCTAACAGGAAAAGCTGCAAATCAAGATGCAAGTTTAGGAGCAGGAGGATATTTACTAGCAAGTAAATTAGAGACTTCTCAGACTACTGTAAGCGTTTCTGCGGGCGGAAAAGCCGATGTTAATGCTTCAACCCTTGTTGATGCAAAAGTGAGCGCAGGAGGCTCTATTTACATTTATGGAAAACCAAAGCAAATAAACCAAAAAACTGTTTTTGGCGGTAAAATAGAAGAAGTAAAATAACAAGTAGTAATTGATGATTAACGATATTCTAGCGGGACTTCCTTGGGGACTTGTTCTTAGTTTTATGGTAGGTCCTGTATTTTTTGTTTTATTAGAAACCAGTATTACAAAGGGATTTAGAGCTGCACTTGTTTTTGATTTAGGGGTAGTTTTGGGAGATATTTTCTTTATTGCTATAGCTTATCTCGGAAGTTATAGATTGATTTCTAGTTTAAAAGACGATCCAGCACTTTTTATTTTTGGAGGAATAATTATGCTTACTTACGGCATTATTTCGTTTGTAAAGCTAAAGAAAGAAGAAAAAATAAACGATGAAGAAATTGACCGTGATATTCTGAAAAGAAACTATGGAAGTTTATTTGTAAAAGGCTTTTTATTGAACGTTATCAACATTGGTGTTCTTGGTTTCTGGCTTGCTGTAATTATTTCAGTAGGACCAAAATTAGATATGCAGACTCCTAGAATGATGACATTTTTTACTGCTGTAATTATCACTTACTTATTAATTGATTGCGCTAAAATTTTATTAGCCAAACAATTAAAATCAAAAATGACTCCAACTAATATTCTTAAAATCAAAAAAGGAATTAGTGTTGTTTTAATGATTTTCGGATTTGCGTTAGTAATTCAAGGATGGTTTCCAAAAGAAAAAGAAATGGTTAAAAATGCTTTCGAAAGAATAGAAAAGAAGTAGTTGTTAATAACTCAAAACTATAAATTAAACCTCTGGATTTCAGAGGTTTTTTTGTGTTTATAACTGTTAGTTTTGAACTTTGTCAAGGTTTCAAACTTTGACAAAGTTGACAACAGTTTGTCATTTCGACGTAAGGAGAAATCTTCACGAGAAGCTCTTCAAAGATTGGACAAATTGTTGCGGAGTTACTTGCGAAGATTTCTCCTTCATCGAAATGACAAGATTGTCGAAAATTAGATATAAAAAAAAGAGACACATTTCTGTATCTCTTTTTGAGAAATTGTTCGGATTCGAACCAATATATTTAATTAATTTTTTCTAAAAATTAGACATAAAAAAACCTTCAAATTGCTTTGAAGGTTTTTGAGGCATCGTCCGGATTCGAACCGGAGTAGGAGCTTTTGCAGAGCCCAGCCTAGCCGCTCGGCCACGACGCCATTACTTGAACGGTTGGCAAAAGTAACTAAAATCTTTAAATTTCAAAAGTTTCATAGTAACTATTTTAAAATTTTGCGATTTTAATTTTAAACATTACTTTCTAATTTCCGTCATTTTTATAGTAACTGACTCAACATCACCACCAATAGGCGGATTAATTTTAGAAACCCAAACTGTTGTTTTTTCTACAGTTTCTATCTCTGCCAATACTCTAAGATTGATTCTTTTGGCTACATGTTCTAATAAATGCGAACGAATTGCCATTTCTTCCGTCACAATTTTGTTCAAATGTACATAGTCAACAGTGTCTAAAAGATGATCTGTTTCTGCTGATTTCTGTAAATTGGTTTTAATTTTTAAATCTACTGTGTAATCAGATCCAATTTTTCCTTCTTCAATTAAACATCCGTGGTAAGAAAAAGTACGGATATTTTTCAGTTTTATAACTCCCATTTTTATGTTGTTTCACGTTTAAAGTTTCAGGTTTTGCGCTAGTTAAATAACTTTAAACCTGAAACCTGAAACCTTTTTTTTATCTTTGCTAAAATTACTATAAAATAATGGCATCAGAAGAGAAATCACTCAATTTTATTGAACAAATCATAGAGGAAGACGTAAAATCAGGTCTTTCAAATACTAAACTTCGCTTTCGTTTTCCACCAGAACCTAATGGTTATTTACACATTGGGCACGCGAGTTCTATTGCGTTAAATTTTGGTTTAGGAATTGATTATCAATCTCCTGTGAATTTACGTTTTGATGATACAAACCCTGAAAAAGAAGAACAGGAATTTGTTGATGCTATTAAAAAAGATGTAGAATGGCTAGGTTACAAATGGGCTGAAGAATGTTATGCATCAGATTATTTCCAACAATTATACGATTGGGCAGTTTTATTAATTAAAAAAGATAAAGCGTATGTTGACAGTCAATCTTCTGAAGAAATGGCGATCCAAAAAGGAACTCCAACAACTCCAGGAACTGACAGTCCATATAGAAATCGTTCTGTTGAAGAAAACTTAGATTTATTCGAAAGAATGAAAAATGGTGAATTTGAGGCTGGTACACATATTCTTCGTGCAAAAATTGACATGAAATCAACAAACATGTTAATGCGTGATCCAATTATGTACAGAATTTTACACAAACACCACCACAGAACTGGAGATACTTGGAAAATCTATCCAATGTATGATTGGGCACACGGACAAAGTGATTATTTAGAGCAAATTTCACACTCATTTTGTACACTAGAATTTTTGCCTCACCGTGAATTATACGATTGGTTTTTAGATCAGATTTTTGACGAAAATAAACTACGTCCAAAACAAAGAGAATTTGCTAGACGTAACTTATCACATACTGTTGTTAGTAAAAGAAAATTACAGCAACTAGTTAAAGAAAAGCATGTTAACGGTTGGGATGATCCAAGAATGTCAACCATTTCTGGATTAAGAAGACGTGGTTATACAGCTGCTTCGTTACGTAATTTTGCCAATACAATTGGTATTGCAAAACGTGATAACTTAATCAATGTATCGGTTTTAGAATTCTGTATTCGTGAAGATTTGAATAAAATTGCACCTCGTGTAATGGCTGTTTTAGATCCTGTGAAATTGGTAATTACTAATTATCCAGAAGGAAAAGAGGAGTGGTTGGAAGCTGAAAATAACCAGGAAGATGAAAGTGCTGGTTTCAGAAAAGTACCTTTTTCTCGTGAATTATACATTGAAAGAGAAGACTTTTTAGAAGAAGCTCCTGCTAAGTTTTTCCGTTTGACTTTAGGAAAAGAAGTTCGTCTTAAAAATGCATATATCATTAAAGGTGAATCTGTTATAAAAGATGAAAACGGAAATATAACCGAAATTCATGTTACTTATGATACTGATTCTTTAAGCGGAAGCGGAACAGAAGCAAGCCAAAGAAAAGTATCTGGAACATTACATTGGGTTTCAATCAAACATGCATTGGAAGCAGAAGTTCGTTTGTACGATCGTTTGTTTACAGATGAAGCTCCAGACAGTTATAAAGAGAAAAATTTCTTAGATTTTGTGAATCCAAATTCGTTAGAAATTGTAACTGGATATGTTGAACCAAGTTTATCAACAGCTCAAAATGAAGATAAATTCCAGTTTCAACGTTTAGGATATTTTACTGTTGATAAAGATTCAACTCCTTCAAAATTAGTATTTAACAAGACTGTTGGATTGAAAGATGCTTGGGAAGAAAAGGGTAAAAAAGAAGAAAACAGCATCAATAACTCTTTAAAAGAAATCAACAAATATTTTAAAGTTGAAACTAAAGCTGAAAGAATTGCAATTGAAAGTGCGATAGGAGATAATATCAGAAACATCTCTAGTTTTTCTCTTTTACAAAATTCTTTGAAGAAAAATATCAACAATAATAAGGCTTCGCTGTTGTTTTCTCAATTTATTTTGAAATATTCAAATTGGAAATCAACAGATTTTGAAGAAGAAGATATTAAGAAATTATATTCAATGTCTTTAAAAAGTGAATCGACTTATGTGAGATCAAAAGCACTTTTAAATTTAAGAGATATTGAAAGTGAAGATTTGAGAAATCAATTTTCTGACGAAATTTTAAAATTATATTCAAATCCACCAAAAAATGCTTCTGAAAGAGAAATTGAAATTCTTTCTGAAATGGTGAAGAATAATATCAACTAAATTTATGAAAAGCGCTTTTATAAGCGCTTTTTTTTATTATATAGAATAACTATTGAAAATAGTAATTTTATAATTTTTATAAATTAAAAACGACTTTCATAAATTGATTTTAAAAGAAAATAAAAAAATGTCGGATAAGGAATTCATTTTTTAAATTTTTATCTACCTAGAAGCTTTATTTTGATTTTTGTCTTTTTTAGCTCCTAATTTTTCGCATCAAACTTTATAATATAGTTTTTATTAATGTTATTTATATGTTTAATTATATGTACTTATTATTTATAAAATCTATTATTTTTATAATTTTAATTTATTTTTTAGATTAAAAATGACTTTCATAAATTATCTTTAAGCAGGCATAAAAAATAGTTGAATAGAGAAGACCTTTTTTTGTTTTTCATCCCTTAAAATTCTTTATTTTAATTTTTTTGTTTTTCAGTTCTAGTTTTTTTCTCAAAAAACTGAAATTAAAGTTTTTTCCTATTTTTTAAGTTTTTAAATTCAATTTTTGTAATTATAAGTTTTGATTATTATTATAACTAAAAATTTAGATTATAATTATTATTTGTAAAACTGACTATAGAAGTTAAAACTATAGTTTTTTGTTATTTTTTTAAGTCTTTGATAATTATAAATTTTTATTATTTTTTTTTAAAATTTTTAGTTTTTAATTATTATTTATAAAAGTGATGTTAAATATAAAAATAATAGTTTTTATAAATTGATTTTAACCTTTATAAATTGATTTTAAGACGTTTTTTAAAGTGATTTGATAGATAACTCATTTTTTGAATTATTGTTTATCTAAAGCCTTTATTTTAATTTTTACTGTTATTTTAGTCAGTTTAACGGCTTGTTAACACACAATTGTTTATAAAGTTGCTATTTTTAACTCAATACCAAAAGTCAGAGATGATTTTTGTAAAAAATTAAAATTTGCCGTAAAGAATCTAAGTTGAAAATGTATTGTTTTTAGAAACTCGTAATTTTTATGACAATGGATTTTCAAAACTGATTTCCCAAAAAGACAATTTTATGTTCTCATTTTTATTATGATGCAATTTTGATAATATTTCCCGTAAAAGATATTTTTCAAATTATATTGTAATAACAAAATTCCATAATGTTGAATTTGAGTGAAAGTTTAGTTTTTAAATTTCAATTCTGACAATTTTTAATTTAAATCTAATTTATCATGAAAATTTTATATTTCGCAGTAGCACTATTATTTGCAAACGTAGCAATTTCACAAACACATCAAATTACAAAACACAATGGAGAACAGCTTGATGTAAATTTTATTAAAAACGAAAATGGTTTTGTTTATTATTCTTTAAATGGAAGTTCTGAACAAATCAAAATTAGCAAACATGCTGTTTCATCAATTACAAACAAGCAAACAAAACAAACTCAGAAAATTTCTGATAAAATAGTAGTTGATTCTAAAGACGATTACAAAATGGTAACTGTTCTTCCACAAGAAAAAACAATAGGACTGAAACAGGCAGCTAGTTTTACAGGAGTCTCAACAAGGACAAAAGGTGAACCGCCAATTGCAAATCAGAAACAGACTGCTATGAGAATCAAATCTAAATCGGCTTCAAATGGTTATCCTTTTGTTAGCATTGTCGAAAAAGCAGATGGTAAGTACGAAGCTGTGGCTTATGTGTATTAATAAGATTGTTAATTTTTTGTAAATTACATATAATCAAAGTTTTATCATTTTAAAAAAGAGTATCTTTATTAATAATTTTAAATTGTAACTATCATGTCTAAGAATTTAAATACAGCAGCAGCAATTTTAGCTGCAGCAGCTGCAGGAGCGGCGATCGGAATTTTATTTGCACCTGATAAAGGATCTAAAACTCGAGCAAAAATTAAAGAAGGTTTAGATGATGCAAGGCATAATTTGAAAGATTCTTTTGATGCAAGTTCAGAAGTTTTACGTGAAAAGTTTGCTCACGCAAAGAAAAACTTAGACGGAACGTATGAAGATTTACTTTCGAATATGAGTTACAAAACAGAAGAAGTGATCACTTTTTTAGAAAGTAAACTTGCTGAACTAAAAGCACATAACGCTAAACTTCAGAAATAATATTTTGATAAAGCACATTACTTGCTTATTTTTATAAGACAGTTTTGTGCTTTTTTATTTAAAAAAATAGAATTTATGGCTTTTGAAGAATTAAAAGAAAACACTGAAAAAGTTCAAGATCAGGCTAAAGAATATATTGAAAGTCATTTAGCTTATTATAAACTTTGGGGTTTTAAGGTTGCAATGAAATCAACAACTTTAATCTTTAAGTTTACTTTGATTTTATTATGTTTCAGTATGGTTATGATTTTTGGATCTTTTGCCGCAGCGTATGCTTTTGGTTCTTTGTTTGAAAGTAATGCTCTCGGATTTTTGACAGTAGGAGGGATCTATTTGGTGCTGACTATTTTACTTTTCTTTGTAAAAGATAAAGTAGTAGAAGGGCCAATCTTGGAGAAATTTTCAGAAATCTTTTTTAATGATTAATTATGGAAAGAAAAAAATACTCTTCGTATGCTGAGATTGAAAGAGATCTGGAAATTTTGAAATTGGAAAAAGAAATCAATTATCAGAAATTGGTTTTAAGTTTTCAGAAAACCAAAGAAAGCATTACTCCGCAAAATATTGTAAATGGTTTTATTTCATCTTACACAGGTTATGTCAAAAAATCATTTCCAGAAATTTTGCAATCCGTTTTACCATTTATTATCAGTTGGTTTATAAATAGAAAAAGAGGCGATTAAGCCTCTTTTTTTCTATTTCAATTATTGTTGAACATCTGGTTGAACGTCATCTTCGTAACCAGATTGTCTTGGTGTTTGTTTTGGTTTTTCAATTTTCTTATTTCCTTTTTTCATCATTTCGCCAACTTGGTTAGAAGCTGTAAAGGAAGCAACCATATTGTTCAACATATCACTTCCGGCTTGTGGAGAATTTGGAAGAAGAATTAAGTTAGAGTTTGTATCTGATCCAATAGATTGTAAAGTGTCATAATGCTGCGTAACTACAATTAGGGCAGAAGCTTCTTGAGAATTAATTCCAACTTGGTTTAAAACTTCAACACTTTCTACAAGACCTCTTGCAATTTCACGACGTTGATCTGCGATACCTTGTCCTTGTAAACGTTTACTTTCTGCTTCGGCTTTTGCTTTTGCAACGATTCTAATTCTTGAACTTTCTGCTTCAAATTCTGCAGCCGTTTTTTCTCTATCAGCAGCATTGATTCTGTTCATTGCATTTTTTACTTGAATGTCTGGATCAATATCAGTAACCAAAGTATTGATGATATCATATCCGTATGCAGACATTGCTTCGTTCAATTCGCGTTTTACTGCAACTGCAATATCATCTTTTCTTTCAAAAACATCATCCAATTTTAGTTTCGGAACTTCAGCACGAACCACATCAAATACATAAGAAGTAATCTGATCGTGTGGATATTCTAGTTTATAAAATGCTTCGTATACTTTTTCTTGAATTACTTTGAACTGAACAGAAACTTTCATTTTAATAAAAACGTTGTCTCTAGTTTTAGTTTCAATGATAACATCCAATTGCTGAATTTTAAGATTTACACGCCCGGCCAATCTATCAACCAACGGAATTTTAAGTTGTAATCCTGAATTTCTAACACTCTGAAATTTTCCAAATCGCTCGATAATAACAGACGATTGCTGTTTTACAGTAAAGAAAGACGACATAAAAATGAAGAATGCCAATACTAAAAAGATAATAAATGCTGTACTCATGGTTATTTAGTTTAATTTATGAATTTTGGTAAATTACGAAAATTCTTCTAAATTAAATTTTTTAAGCATTAAAAAAACGCTAAGAACATTTTTGAAATGTTACTTAGCGTTTGCTTTTTTTAAACCATTAAGGTATTAAGATAATTAAGTCAAAACTTTGTCAAGACAATTAAGCTTTATGAACTTAAAAAACTTTCCTTTTTTTTACCATTAAGTTGAGCTTAATTTTCTTAATATCTTAATGGTAAAATTTTTTATAGAGTAACTATCGCTTTCTGAATTCTAGAAATAGTTTCTTCTTTTCCAATGATTTCAACAATGTCAAAAAGGTGAGGACCTTTAAGAGCACCAACCAAACTTAAACGGAAAGGTTGCATTACTTTACCCATTCCGATTTCGTTTTTGGTTAACCAATCTTTTACGATTGTTTCAATATTTGCAGAAGTAAAATCTTCTATATTTTCTAAAACAGAAATCAATTCTTGCATTAAAGTTGGAGTTTCTTCTTTCCAGTTTTTACTTGCTTTTTCATCGTAAGCTGTTGGCGCCTGGAAAAAGAAATCTGTTAAATCCCAAAATTCGGAAACGAAATTTGCTCTTTCTTTAATTAGCGATACAATTCTAGTTGTCACTTCGAGCGGAGTCGAGAAGCCTTTTTCTTCTAAAATAGGAGAGAAGCTTTTCGCCAAATCTGCATCATTTTGTTTTACTAAATATTGGTGGTTGAACCATTTGTTTTTCTCTGGATCAAATTTTGCTCCTGCTTTATGAACTCTGTTTAAGTCAAAAGATTGAGCTAGTTCTTCTAAAGAAAATAATTCTTTATCAGTTCCATCATTCCATCCTAAAAGAGCAAGGAAGTTTACAACTGCTTCTGGGAAAAATCCTTTTTCTCTGTAACCAGATGAAACACCTTCTTCAGTTTTCCATTCTAAAGGAAATACTGGGAATCCCATTTTGTCTCCATCTCTTTTAGATAATTTACCATTTCCAACTGGTTTCAAAATCAAAGGTAAATGAGCAAATTCTGGAGCTTCCCAACCAAATGCTTTGTATAATAATACGTGAAGTGGCATAGAAGGCAACCATTCTTCTCCACGAATTACATGTGAAGTTTCCATCAAATGATCATCGACAATATTCGCTAAATGGTAAGTTGGCATTCCGTCACTTTTGAACAAAACTTTATCATCCAAAAGATTCGTTTCAAACTTAACATCACCACGAATGATGTCTTTCAAATGTAAAGTTTCATCAACAGGAGTTTTAAAACGGATCACGTAATGTTCTCCATTTGCAATTCTTTTAGCAACTTCGTCAGCAGAAATTACTAAAGAAGTATCTAACTTTTCACGATTGTGGTGATTGTAAATAAATGTTTTTCCTTCAGCTTCGTGTTGTTTTCTATGTGCATCCAAAGCTTCTGGAGTATCAAAAGCATAATATGCCCAACCAGAATTGATCAATTGATCGGCATATTGCTGGTATAAATCCTTACGTTCGCTTTGTCTGTACGGACCAAATTTTTCATTTTTTCCAACCGTTTCTTCAGGAGCAATTCCTAACCATTCAAGAGCTTCCATAATGTAAGCTTCTGCACCTGGAACAAAACGAGTCTGATCTGTATCTTCAATTCTCAGATAAAAAACACCGTTATGTTTTTTTGCAAATAAATAATTAAATAAGGCAGTACGAACTCCGCCAATATGTAACGGTCCAGTCGGACTTGGTGCAAAACGCACACGAACTTGCTTTGACATTTGTTTAAAATTTTGTTGCAAAGATACGTTTTATGATTTTAGATTTCAGAATGTTGATTTTAGATTTTAAAATCTTAGAACCTTAGTGTCTTAGTAACTTAGAATCTAAAAAAGGTATTATTATAATTACTACTTTTATAGGTTATAATTAAAACAGATTTATTTTGAAAACATCATCTGCTATATATCAAAAGTTAGAAGCTTTCATTAAGAAATATTATACCAACGAATTGATAAAAGGGATATTACTTTTTACTGGTTTTGGGTTATTTTATTTTCTATTTACGCTTTTTGTAGAGTATTTTCTTTGGCTAAAACCTATAGGAAGAACGTTTCTATTTTGGATATTTATTGCAGTTGAAGTTTTCCTTTTAGTCCGTTTAATTCTGTTTCCATTGTTTAAATTATTTAAACTTCAAAAAGGAATTGATTATACTCAAGCTTCAAAAATTATTGGAAATCATTTCACAGAAGTAAGTGATAAACTGACTAACTTTTTGCAATTGTCTTCTGAAAATAATGCTGAAAGTTCAGAATTGGTTTTAGCTTCAATAGAACAAAAAGCAAATTCTTTGCAACCAATTCCATTTGGAAATGCGATTAATTTTAAAGCTAACAAAAAATATTTGCCATTAGCTTTAGTTCCAATTTTGCTTTTTGCTGTGTTTTATATTTCTGGAAATAGCAATGTAATTTCTCAAAGTTTGAATAGAGTAGTGCATTTCAATTCTGCATTTTTACCACCAGCTCCATTTAAATTTGTGGTTTTGAATTCTAATTTGCAAGCAGAACAAAACAAAGATTTCGTGATCAAAATGGAATCTGTTGGAAACATTGTTCCAGAAAATGTGATGATTCATATTGGTGATGAAAGCTATTTTATGGAATCTTCTCAATCTGGAAAGTTTGAATTTAAAGTAGAGAAACCAGTTGAGAATATTCAATTTTCTTTTGAAGGAAATTCGGTTATTTCTGAAGAATATGAATTGAAAGTGATCACAGTTCCATCGATTGCAAACTTCGAAATGGTTTTAAATTTTCCTTCTTATTTGAAGAAAAAATCAGAGACAATTCAAGGAACTGGAAACGCAATTGTACCTGAAGGAACCACTGTAACTTGGAAAATGAATACGAAATCTACCCAAGAAGTAGTATGGAAAAGAGATAATGAAGTATTTAAGTTCAATAAGGCCGAAAATGAGTTTAAATTGGCTAAAAATATAAGTCAAAATACCGAATATCAAATACTTACGTCAAATGATAAGGTTAAAAACTACGAAAAACTAGATTATCAGCTGTCTGTGATCAAAGATCAGTTTCCAACCATCAATGTAGGTCCTGCGCCAGACAGTTTGAAGCTTGATAAGAACTATATTCTAGGAAGATTGGGTGACGATTACGGACTTTCGAAATTACAAATTGTATACTACGAACGTAACAAACCACAGTCTGCTAAGCGTGGAAACATTCCTGTAAAGTCTGGAGTATTTGATCAGTTTGTTTTTAATTTTCCGAGTAACCTTCCAGTAGAAGAAGGAGTTTCATACGAATACTATTTTGAAGTTTTTGATAACGATGCACCACACGGATTTAAGTCTACAAAGTCTTCTACGTTTTCAGATCGTGTAGCAACAACAGATGAAATTCAGGATCAGGAATTACAACAGCAAAATCAAAACATCAATAGTTTATCTAAATCTTTGAAGAATCAAACGAAGCAGATTTCAGAAATGGATAAGCTTCAGAATACAGGAAAGGAAAAAGATAATTTAGAGTTTAAAGATCAGCAGAAGATTAACGATTTTATCAAACGTCAGAAACAACAAGACGAAATGATGAAACAATTTTCTGAGAAAATGAATCAGAATTTAAATAAATTCAAAGAGGATAAGAAGGATAAAACTGCCGAAGATTTACAAAAGCGTTTAGATAATGCACAGAAAGATTTAGAAAAGAATCAGAAATTATTAGACGAATTAAAGAACTTAAACGATAAATTAAACAGTGAAGAACTGTTTGATAAGATGGAAAAGTTCAAGCAAATCAGTAAAAACCAATCTCGTAATTTAGAACAATTGGTCGAGCTAACCAAACGTTTTTATGTTTCAAAGAAAGCAGAACAGGTTGCTGAGAAACTAAATAAACTGTCAGAACAACAGGAACAGTTATCTAATAAAGAGAAAGAAAATACTAAAGAGAAGCAGGATGAAATCAATAAATCTTTTGATAAGATTCAGGAAGATTTAAAAGATTTGAAAGAGGAGAATAAGACTTTAAAGAAACCTTTAGATATTCCATCTGATGCTTCCAAAGAGAAAGATGTAGACAATGACTTGAATAAAGCTTCTGAGGAATTGAGTAAAAAGAATACATCTGGAGCTAAGCCAAAACAGAAAAGTGCTGCAAAGAAAATGAAGTCTATGGCTCAGGAAATGCAGAGCGAAATGGAGGGTGGGGAACAAGAACAATTAGAAGAAGATGTAGCAATGCTTCGTCAGATTTTGGATAATCTTTTGGCATATTCTTTATCACAAGAAGATGTGATGAAACAGTTTAAAGCAATGAAATTAGGTTCGTCGACATTCACAAAAAACATCAAGATTCAGCAGAATTTGAAACAGCAATTCAGACATGTTGATGATAGTTTGTTTGCACTTTCATTACGTAATCCAAAGGTAGCAGAAGACGTTACCAAGGAAATTGGAAATGTACAATACAACATGGACAAGGCTATAGAAACCTTAACCGATGTTCAAATCCCAAGAGGAGTTTCACATCAGCAATATGCAGTTTCATCTGCAAATAAGTTAGCGGATTTCTTAAGTGATTTATTAAATAATATGCAGATGTCTATGCCTAAACCGGGAGCAGGAAAACCTAAACCAGGAGACGGACAAGGAATGCAGTTACCGGATATTATTCAGAAACAAAAAGGTCTTGCTGATAAAATGAAAGAAGGAATGAAACCTGGACAGCAACCCGGAGATAAACCTGGAGAGGGTAAAGATGGGAAGTCTGGACAAGGACAAAACGGACAGGGTAAAGATGGTCAGGGCAAGGAAGGGCAAGGAAATAAAAGTGGCGATAAAGGCAATTCTGGTAAAGATGGAAAGAATGGAAAAGGGGAGAAGAACGGTAATGAAGGAGAAGATGGAGAAGGTGACGCAGAAGCTATAATGGAAATTTATAAAGAGCAAGTTAAGCTTCGTGAAGCACTACAAAAAGAATTAGCGAAGAAAGGTTTAGATGCTCAAGGAAGATCTATTATTGATCAAATGAAACAATCTGAAAAGCAGATTTTAAATAAAGGTTTTAAGAATGAGAACCTGCAACGTATTCTTAATATCCAACAAGAATTATGGAAATTGAACAATGCAGTTCAGCAACAAGGACAAGATACACAAAGACAATCTGAAACAAATAAAGCAGAATTTACAAATCGTTCAAATGCTTTACCAAGTTCATTGTTGGAATATTTAAACAGTGTGGAGATATTAAACAGACAATCACTACCTTTGCGCTCGAATTTTAATCAAAAAGTTCAAGAATACTTTAATACAAAATGATAAATTTTAATTACGAAACAGATTTTACTTTAGGAGACGAGCAGGCTTTTAGTGACTGGTTAAGTGCTGTAATTGTTTCTGAAGGAAAGAATGAAGGCGAGATAAACTACATATTTTGTGACGATGAATATCTTCATAAAATCAATGTTGAATATCTAGATCATAATACTCTTACTGATATTATCAGTTTTGATTATACAGTTGGTAACGAGTTAAATGGCGATATTTTTGTTTCTGTAGAACGTGTTGCAGACAATGCAAAAGACTTCAAAGTTTCATTTGCCGAAGAACTTAAAAGAGTGCTGTCTCATGGTATACTACATTACTGTGGATACAAGGATAAGACCGATGAAGATGCTCAATTAATGAGAGCAAAAGAAGAAGAGAAGATGAAGATGTTTCACGTGGAACAGTAATTAGATCTCTTTTTATTATAGACATGTTCCACGTGAAACGTTTTAAGTTTTTGGTTTTTTACAACGTTCCACGTGAAACATATTTAGAAATATATAAGTAAAAATAATAACGTTCCACGTGGGACGTTATATAAAAATTTAAATAGAAAATTAAATCGTTCCACGTGGAACGATTTTTAGGTTTGAATTTAAAAGAATAAAAAAATAATGTTTCACGTGGAACGATTCTTGAAATTGAAATTTTTGAGATTAATATTTTAAAACGTTTCACGTGGAACGCAAGAAGTTTAGAATGGAAATTTAGAATGTTTCATATAAAATATTTACTTTGAAAGTTCTGATTTGAAAGTTCTGATTTGAAAGTTCTGATTTGAAAGTTCTGATTTGAGAAAAATACGAAGTCTTCTACGTGAAACTTTTGTTTTGGAATTTGGAATTTCAGAAATTGAATATTTGAAGATTAGTTCCACGTGGAACAAGAAAGATATAAATGTAATTCTAGAAACCGCTTTAGCGGTTTTTGGAGAATAATAAAACAAAATGTTTCTAGAAGAATATGATGTAATTGTGGTTGGTGCAGGCCATGCTGGTTCTGAAGCTGCGGCTGCGGCTGCAAATTTGGGATCGAAAACTTTATTGGTGACAATGAGTTTGCAAAACATTGCACAGATGTCTTGCAATCCTGCGATGGGTGGAATTGCAAAAGGGCAGATCGTTCGTGAAATTGATGCGCTTGGAGGATATTCAGGAATTGTTTCAGATCGAACTGCAATTCAGTTCAAGATGTTGAATAAATCGAAAGGACCTGCAATGTGGTCACCGAGAGTTCAAAGTGACAGGATGCGTTTTGCAGAAGAATGGAGAATGATGTTGGAGGCGACTCCAAATTTAGATTTTTACCAAGAGATGGTAAAAGGGTTGATAATCGAAGATGGAAAGATAAAAGGAATTAGAACTTCACTTGGTGTGGAGATTCGTTCCAAATCTGTTGTTTTGACAAATGGTACTTTTTTGAATGGTTTGATTCATATTGGAGAAAAACAATTCGGAGGAGGTAGAGCAGGAGAAAGTGCTGCGACCGGAATTACCGAAGATTTAATCAAAGCAGGTTTTGAAGCTGGAAGAATGAAAACAGGAACGCCACCTCGAGTAGATGGACGTTCTTTAGATTATTCTAAAATGAACGAGGAAAAGGGAGATGCAAAGCCAGATAAGTTTTCTTATTCAGATGTGACTTCTCCGTTAACGCATCAGCGTTCTTGTTACATGACGTATACGTCTTTGAATGTTCACGATATTTTGAGAGAAGGTTTTGATCGCTCTCCAATGTTCAACGGAAGAATCAAAAGTTTAGGACCAAGATACTGTCCATCGATTGAAGATAAAATTAATCGTTTTGCTGATAAAGAGCGTCACCAATTATTTGTTGAACCAGAAGGATGGAATACATGTGAAGTTTACGTAAACGGATTTTCAACTTCGCTTCCAGAAGATATTCAATTTAAAGCGCTTCGTTCTGTTGCAGGTTTTGAAAATGTGAAATTCTTTAGACCTGGTTATGCTATCGAGTATGATTTCTTTCCGCCAACACAATTGAAACATACTTTGGAAACGAAGTTAGTTGAAGGTTTATATTTCGCTGGACAAATTAACGGAACTACCGGATATGAAGAAGCAGCTTCTCAAGGTTTGATGGCTGGAATAAATGCGCACTTGAAAGTCCATGAAAAAGATCCTTTGATTTTAAAACGTGATGAAGCGTATATCGGAGTTCTAATTGATGACTTAATTACGAAAGGAACTGAAGAACCATATCGTATGTTTACGTCAAGAGCGGAGTATAGAACTTTGTTGCGTCAAGATAATGCCGATTTCAGATTGACACCAATGTCATACGAAATTGGTTTAGCTTCTGAAGCTCGTTTACGAAGAATGGAAAAGAAATTGAACGAGTATGAAAAGATGGTTCAATTTTTTAAAGAAACAAGTGTAAGCGTTGCAGAAACAAATCCGATTTTAGAAGCAAAAGAATCTGCACCAATTTCGCAAGGAGATAAAATGTTCAAGATCTTTTCTCGTCCACAAATTGAATTAGAAGATATGTTGAAATTTGAAAAAGTTTCTGCTTACATCGAAGAGAATGATTTGGATGAAGAAATTGTTGAGCAAGCCGTAATTCAAGTTAAATATTCGGGTTATATCGAAAAAGAGAGAAATAATGCGGATAAACTAAATCGTTTGGAAGAAGTAAAAATTCCAGACAATTTTGATTATAACAAAATCAAGTCCATGTCGATTGAAGCCAAACAGAAATTAAGCAAGATTCGTCCTGTAACCATTTCGCAGGCTTCAAGAATAAGCGGGGTATCACCAAGTGATATTTCCGTGCTTTTGATTTATATGGGAAGATAAAAATAGTTTCCAGTCGCAGTTTTCAGTGTCCAGTTTTACTGCGACTGGAAACAGCGATTGAATACTATAAATGTTTCACGTGAAACTTTTTTTGGTTTTTTATTTTCGAGATTATTATAAAACTAAAATCTAAATTCTGAAATCTAAAATTGTTGCTGTTCCACGTGAAACCTTTTGCTAGAATTGAAATGATTTTTGCTCTTTTCAAATATCAAAATTTGATAAACGGAGAGTTTTTCAATTAAGTTGAATTACTAAATTTTGCGAAGATTAAATAGAAATAAAGAAGAATAAAAAATAAAATCCTAAAAACGATAAAATTTTGTTTTTAGGATTTGCTATAAATTAAACCCAAATATCTATAATTTTAAAAATGGACGTTTTAAACAAAAAACACTTTCTTACTGTAAAAGACCATTCTGTTTCAAAAGAAATTTTCGATTTGTATTACGATGAAGAATTAGATATGCTAATTACTTCGCCACAGCCTGAACTTAAAAATTTAGGCAAATATTACGAAAGTGAAGATTACATTTCGCACACAGACAACAAACGTTCGTTATTTGAAAAAGCCTATCATTTCGTGAAAAATATTGCTCTTAAGAACAAGTTGAATTTAATTAATAGCCAACAACCGAAAAAAGGAAAACTTTTGGATATTGGAGCTGGAACTGGAGATTTTCTCTTAACAGCAAAAAATGATGGTTGGGAAATCATTGGAGTGGAACCGAGCGATCGTGCTAAAAATATTGCTAAGGAAAAAGGAATTTCATTTGTAGAAGAAATTAGCGCTTTAGAAAGTAATTCTTTAGATGTAATTACGATGTGGCACGTTTTGGAGCACGTTCCAAATTTAGAACATCAAATCCAAGAATTGAAGCGTTTATTAAAACCAACTGGAACATTAATTGTTGCGGTTCCAAACTACAAATCATTTGATGCCGGGCATTATGAAACGTTTTGGGCTGCTTATGATGTGCCAATTCATTTTTGGCATTTTTCGAAAAAATCAATCCAATTGCTTTTTGAAAGAGTAGATATGAAATTAGAAAAAATACTTCCAATGAAGTTCGATTCGTTTTATGTGAGCCTTTTATCAGAAAAATACAAAACCGGAAAGATGAATTATATCAAAGCTTTCTTCATAGGTTTAAAATCAAACTGGAAGGCAAAAAGCTCAAAGGAATATTCATCACATATTTACGTTTTGAAAAACAAGTAAAAATTAAAATCATTGAAAGCCGTTTTGCCTCCAAAAGACAAGATGGCTTTTTTAGCTAATCCAAAACAAGACAAAAAACATCCAAAATATAGCGATAACATTGGTTTATGGCTATATTTTTTACTATAAATAAAAACAATATCATAAAATTTACGCATTTTTTAAACTTTATGTTGATGCTATTGATTTTTTTATATTTTTGTCTTCAATACTTAAAAAATAGAATTATTAAAAATGAAAAAAGCATTAGTTATTATCGCACTTTCAGTTTTCGCAGTTTCTTGTAACAAAACAGCAGAGGTAAAGGAAGTAAAAACAGCTTACGTGGATACTTCGGTTTTGATGAAAGAATACACTGAGGCAAAAGATTTAGAGGCAAAGTACAAAGCTCAAGCGGAAGAAAAAGGGAGACAATTACAAGCTGAGATTTCACGTTTTAAACAAGACGCTGCTAATTTTCAAAGCCAGGCACAAGCAAATGGTCAAGCTTGGGCACAGCAAAGAGGTGCTGAATTGCAAAAAAGAGAGCAGCAATTAGGTTATGCACAACAAGCATTAGCTCAACAGTTACAACAAGAAAGTGGTGTTGAAATGGATTCTCTTGTTAGTGGAGTTAAAAAATTCATTAAAGATTACGGAAAGAAAAACGGTTACTCTTACATCTACGGAACAGGAGATGCTGCAACAATTTTGTATGCTGAAGAGAAATACGATATCACAAAAGAAATTATCAAAGCTTTAAATGATAAATACAAAGCAGAGCCAAAAACAGATGCAAAACCAGCAGCTGAAACAAAAGAAGGTGAAGCAAAAAAATAAAAACTACCAAACTAACTAAATTACTGAAAACCTAAATCCACTAAGATTTAGGTTTTTTCTTTTTATAAAAATGCGGTAATTTTATTTCTTTAATACAAGCCCAATGCAGAACGTTTCAGAAGCGGCAGCTTACACTTTACAATTCATCAATCAGACTCAGAAATCTATTTTCCTTACGGGAAAAGCAGGTACTGGAAAAACTACGCTTTTACGCGAAATTATCATGACCACGCATAAAAATACGGTGGTCGTTGCACCTACGGGAATTGCAGCTCTGAATGCTGGTGGCGTAACTATTCATTCCATGTTTCAACTTCCGTTTTCTGCGTTTATTCCATCATATGATGTGAGCGCGCAGTTTACGGAAACGGTAAAGTTTGAAAATAAAGAATCGTTGCGTCGTCATTTCAAAATGAATAACGTCAAGCGAAATGTAATCAAAAACATGGAGCTTCTGGTGATTGATGAAGTCAGTATGCTTCGCGCCGATTTGCTTGATGCAGTCGATTTCATGATGCAGACCGTTCGAAGAAATACACAGCCATTTGGTGGAGTTCAGGTTTTGTTTATTGGAGACTTGCTTCAGTTGCCGCCGGTTATTCGCGATGAAGAATGGCGAACGCTGAAAAACTATTATCGCGGAAAGTTCTTTTTTCATTCACATGTTCTCCAAACATATCCGCCAATTTATATCGAATTGTCAAAAATTTACCGCCAGACCGATGATGCTTTTATTTCGGTTTTGAACAATTTACGAAATAACCAGATCACTCCTGAGGACATAGCTATTCTAAATCAGTACGTTAAGCCAGATTTTGACTTTAAAGAGAACAAAGGCTATATCACTCTAACAACCCATAATGCCAAAGCTGATTCTATCAACTTACAGTCAATCAATGATTTAGATGGAAAAGAATATATTTATACGCCATTTGTGGTGGGAGATTTTCCTGAAAAGATATTTCCTGTTGAGGAAGAACTGAAATTGAAAGTTGGCGCACAGATCATGTTCGTCAAAAATGATCTGTCTTTTGAGAAGAGATATTTCAACGGAAAGATGGGTGTTATCAAATCGCTTTCAGAGGAAGAAATCTTTGTTCACTTTCCAGAAGAGAACATGACATTGGAAGTTGAAAAGTACGAATGGAAAAATATCCGATATAAAGTCAACGAACAAACCAAAGATATCGAAGAAGAAGTTTTAGGGACTTTTGCACATTACCCGATCAAACTTGCGTGGGCAATTACGGTACATAAAAGCCAAGGTTTGACTTTTGACAAAGCAGCGCTTGATGTATCGCAAGTTTTTCTGCCTGGGCAGGCATATGTAGCACTTTCGCGTTTGCGTTCCTTAAATGGGCTTATTTTGCTTTCTCCGATGCAGATGAATGGTATTTCGAACGATCAAGATGTGATGGATTATGCTTTGAATCGGGCAACAGAACAGGATTTAAAGAATTCTCTTCATTTCGAAACCAAGAATTTTATTCATAACTATTTGGTTAACAGTTTTAATTGGGGTGAATTGGCGCAAGAATGGCGAAATCATCGTTTCAGTTATAACGAAAATGCGGCAGGTTCCGAAAAAACGAAACATGCAGTTTGGGCACATAAACGAATGGAAATTATGGAACAGCTTTTAGATCCTTCGCAGAAATTCATTTCTCAACTCAATAAAATTTTCATCAAAGAAACGGTCGATCTGTTTTTTGTGAAAGAAAGGGTAGAAGCGGCCTACGATTATTTTTTCAAACCAATGGACAAATTGGTTGATGATCTAATTTATAAAATGGCTGAAATTCAAAAATTTAAAAAAGTAAAAGAGTTCTACGAAGAGCTTAATTTTTTAGAAGATCTCCAGACAAAAGCCGTTTTGAGATTGATGAAAGCCAAATTACTAATTGAAGTAGTAGTTGCAGGCGAAGCTATCAGTAAAGAAAAGCTTTCGTCGCCAAATATTAAAAATTACAAAACGAACAAAGCGGAAAGAATAAGAGAAGAGCTGAAAACGACAAATACAGACATTTTTAGAACAGAAGAGCCTGTTGTTCGATACAAATCAGCTAAAGCGGAAAAAAATGAGCTTAAAACGGCTAAAAAAACGACAGTCGAAGAAACATATGATTTGTGGATGGAGAAAAATTCGGTTGAAGATATTGCGAGAATGCGTAAATTGAATGTTCAAACAATCGAAGGGCATTTGATAAGACTTATTCAAGCGAAGAAAATTGAAATTACTGATGTTTTGCCTTATGATAAAATTTTGGCTTTGCGTGAGGCGTTTCAGTTTTATCAGGAAGAATCTTTGAGTCCTTTGAAAGAAAAATATGGAGATGAATTTACATGGGACGAATTGAAAATGTTCAAAGCGAGCATAAATTGATTTTTTGGAGCGTCCTACGTGAAACAGTGTTTTCAGTTTTTCAAAATTCTAATTACTAACGTATTAAATTATTTCTGATATGAAAATATCTAAATTATTGCTAACAATTTTGATTTTTAGTTCTTCGTTTCTGAATGCGCAAGATTTGAAGCCAGAATACCAAAAATTCATTTCGAAATTTATTCTTGAGGTAAAAAGCAACGATAAAGAAGCAATTGCAAATCGAGTAAAATTTCCGTTCAAACGTGAATATCCAATTCCGCCAGTAAAAGACAAAGCCGATTTTATAAAAAGATACAATCAAATTTTTGATAAAGTTTTGATTGAAAAAATTGTAAAATCAAATCCAGCAAAAGATTGGTCAGAAGTGGGCTGGAGGGGAATTATGCTTAATCAAGGTGATTTGTGGATCGATACGGATGGAAGAATCATCAGTATAAATCACCAGTCTGAGGAAGAATTGAAATTGAAAAATTCAAAGATTTCAGAACAGAAAAAAAATGTAAATCCGTCACTATCAAATTTTAAAGAACCTGTCGCAATTCTTGAAACCTCTAAATTCAGAATTCGAATTGATGATTTGGGAAATGATAACTATCGATATGCATCATGGTCTCTGAACCAGAAGATGACTGACAAACCAGATCTAGTAATTGAAAAAGGAACTTTTCATGCTGATGGAACTGGTGGGAATCATCATTACGAATTTAAAAAAGGTAATTTCAGATATGAATGTCATTTCATTGTTTTGGGTGAAAAAGGTTCAGCTCCTGCGATGTTGATTGTTTATCAGTCAGAAAAAGAAATTTTATCTCAGGATGCAAAAATTGTTTCACGATAAACAGTGGATGATAGAGAGATACAAAAAAATCCCGTTCTTTTGAAACGGGATTTTTTTTGATTTATAGATTTTCGACTAGAATCCAAGCTTGTGGATTTTCGCCTTTTTGTATTTCTTTTTGAGCTTGTTCAGCTTCTTTCATTGTAGCATAACTTCCGTACAAAACAGGAAATAAACCATGTTTGTTTTCTTTCAGCATTCTAGCTTTGAAACCGTCTTTAATGAGTTGATTGTAAGCTTTTCTAGCATTAGCTTCACTTCTGAAAGCACCAGCCATAATATGATAAGGCATTGTTGTTTCAACAGTTTCAACTTTAGCAGAATCAACAGAAAGTGTCACAGCTGGAAGCGGACTTTTAATGAAGAAAGTTGCTTCTTGAATTTTGTTCTGTACTTTTTTCTGAACCGCTTGTTCTACAACAAGTGTTTGGTTATCGATTTGATTTTGATATAATGGGTAACCAATGCTTCCTGTAATTCCAAGTCCCAGAACTAGAATTGCTGCATAACGCAAGAACGGGTTTGAAGATTTAGTTTCTTCTTCGTTTTCGTATAATAAAACAGCATCTTTTTCTTTTGCCGCGATCTTTTCGATTTTTTTCTCAAAAGCCTCTTTTTTCACCATCGGAGAAACGAAAGGGCTTAATCCAAAAGAAGTTGCCAGATAATTGGTTTGGTCGTTTGGTTTAAAAACAATATTGCTTTCAGAATTTAAACGCAGTTCTCCAATGTTTTTTAAAAGAATTACGCCTTCTTCTTCCAATGTTTTTTTCCAGTTCAAAACCTCAAATGCAATTGCGCTTACAGCAAAACCATAAGATGTTTTTTCTGCTTGTGCAATATGATTTGCCAATAATCCGTCATTGTTTTTTATACGGCTGTTGAAAGAAATGGTTTTTTTTGGAGGAAAAAACGAATTAGTGCTTTCATTTAGCTGCGCCGAATGTGTTTCGGTTAAAAATGCACCAAATCCTGGAACCGTTACACACTGATAACGATACAATAACTGTGAGATATATACTTCGATTTTCATGTTAACAAAGTTAGCCAACGCGTATAGTTATCAAAATTTTATTCACAATTTTTATTAACAATTCAAAATTATTTTTAGACAATTCGTTTTCAATTAATTAGAATAATGATTGCGCACTTTAAGAAATGTTTCTATAATTTATTTTTAAATTTTATTAAGAAATTACTTTGTTTTATGGATATTTGCCCTTCAAAAGAAGTAGATTTATTTTTTCTATTTTACATAATGTTATATGCAATGACCGATCAGGAATTATTTAGTTTGCTTGCCTTATTAAAGGTTGATGGAGTGGGAGATATAATGGGCAAGAAATTGCTTAATTCGTTTGGCGATGCTTCTGCCATTTTTAAAGCTAAGAATTCTGATTTGGCAGCTGTTGACGGAATCGGATCTGTTTTGATTAAGAATCTTAAGGATAAAACTATTTTCGAAAAAGCCGACAAGGAATTGTCATTTATAAAAAACAGCAATATTCAGGTTTCTTTTTTCCAGGATGAAAACTATCCAGAAAGACTTAAGCATTGTTTCGATGCTCCAATTCTAATTTTTACTGCGGGTAATCTTGATTTCAAGAAAAAAAGATTAATTAGTATTGTTGGCACTAGACAGATTACCTCTTACGGAACAGATTTCTGTAAAAAACTCATAGAAGATTTAGCTCCGTTAGATCCTGTTATCGTTAGTGGTTTTGCTTATGGAGTTGATATTGTAGCACATCAGGCAGCGATGGACCATGACTTACAAACTGTTGCCGTGCTGGCTCATGGACTGAATCAGATTTATCCGCGAACGCATAAAAAATACATGGCAAAAATGGAAGAGAATGGTGGATTTATAACGGAGTTTTGGAGCGATTCGAATCCTGATAAAGAGAAGTTTGTTCGTCGAAATCGCATTGTGGCCGGAATGACTGAAGCTACTATCGTAATCGAATCTGCCGATAAAGGCGGTTCGTTAATTACCGCAAATATGGCCAACGAGTATAATCGCGATGTCTTTGCTGTGCCTGGAAGGGTGACAGATAAGTACAGTCAAGGCTGTAATAATTTGATTAAAACGCAGAAAGCTAATCTATTAACAAGTGCTGCAGATTTAATCTATATGCTGAATTGGGATATTAAAGAAAAGCCGAAAAATATTCAGAAACAGCTTTTTATTGATTTAGAACCTCAAGAACAAAAGGTTTATGATTTTCTTCAAAAAAATGGGAAAGAATTATTAGATATCATTTCAATTGAATGCGATATTCCAATTTTCAAGCTGTCTGGGATTTTGATTGGCATGGAATTAAAAGGCGTTATTAGACCACTTCCAGGAAAACTTTTTGAGTCAATTTAACGCAGAAAATCCTATTTATTTTCTTGTAAAATGTTTGTACAATCGATATAGAATATAAATCGCCAATAAGCCGAATAGTATATTCAAGACTTGAAATAGATATGGCGGAACATTATAATCTTCAATATACTTATCCATTTTTTGTTTTTAAATGATTAATATACTTGAAGTTACAAAAAAATAATTAAAATCAATGTTAAAAGAAAAACGCTGACCAAATTTAAAATGATCAGCGTTTCTTTAGAGGATAGATTTCGAATTATTTTTCAAACCCTAAAACTTCTCTAACTTTTGCTAAAACACCATCAGCAATTACAGAAGCTTTTGCAGCGCCCTTTTTCAATAAAGCGTCCACTTCTTCAAGGTTGTTGATGTAGTAGTTATATTTCTCTCTTTCAGTTTTGAATTTTTCTGTAATCAATTCAAACAAAGCTTGTTTGGCATGACCGTAACCGTAATTCCCACCTAAATAATTTGCTCTCATTTGGGCAGTCTGCTCTTCGTTTGCTAAAAGAGAATAAATTGCAAATGCATTACAAGTATCTGGATTTTTTGGCGCTTCAAGCGGGGTACTGTCAGTTTCGATACTCATTACTTGTTTGCGTAAAGCCTTATCATCCAAGAAAATGTTTATGATATTATTAGCAGATTTACTCATTTTCCCGCCATTTGTTCCAGGAATCAGCATAATGTTTTCCTGAATTTTTGCTTCAGGAAGAACAAATGTTTCACCCATTTGGTGGTTAAAACGTGATGCTACATCACGAGTAATTTCTAAATGCTGCAATTGATCTTTTCCAACAGGAACAAATTCAGCATCGTACAATAAAATATCGGCCGCCATCAACATCGGATAGGTGAAAAGTCCCGCGTTAACATCGTCTAAACGATCAGCTTTATCTTTGAAAGAATGAGCTAAAGTCAATCTTTGAAACGGAAAAAAACAGCTTAAGTACCAAGTCAATTCAGTAGTCTGAACCACATCAGATTGTCTGTAAAATGTAACTTTTTCAGGATTTAAACCACAAGCAAGCCAAGCCGCAGCTGTGCTATAAGTATTTTCTCTTAAAGTCTTTCCATCTTTAATCTGAGTAATTGAATGCAAATCGGCAATAAACAAATAAGATTCATTTGCTGGATCATTTGATAATTCGATTGCCGGAATAATTGCTCCTAATAAATTTCCTAAATGCGGTGTTCCTGTACTTTGAACACCAGTAAGTATTTTTGCCATTCTCGTTTTTTTCTTAATTGCAAAGTTCGTGAAGTTTTTTATAACCGCAAAGCACACAAAGATTTTACGCAAAGCACGCAAAGATTTTTATTATGTTTTTTCAAAGATTTAAATGTGCTGCCACAGATTAAAAAAATCTTCACAGATTGTTTAAAATCCATTTAATCATTTAAATCTGTGGCTATGAATTTGCGGCCCTTGTGTAAAATCTTTGTGTGCTTTGCGGTTAAATTATTCACATCATAAATTGTTGCTAAATATTTATTTCTGTTTTCTTACATTTGAAGCTATGAAAATATTTAAAATTGCTTTTTGGATTCTTTGGAGAGTTTGGTTTTATGTCTTGATGGCGATTCCAATACTCATTATGTTGCCTTTTTTGCTTATTTCTATCCTTTCTGAGAAAGGATATCCGTATTTCTTTAAAATGGCCCGCATTTGGGCTAAATTTATCCTTTTCGGAATGGGTTTCTATTACACCGTAAAACGCGAACAGAAGCTCATTAAAGGGAAAAGTTATATGATTGTGGCTAATCATACCTCAATGACTGATATTATGCTGATGCTGGCACTTATAAAAAATCCGTTCGTTTTTGTTGGAAAGAAAGAATTGGTGAAGATTCCGCTTTTTGGATTTTTTTATAAACGTACTTGTATTTTGGTTGACAGAAGTTCTTCTAAAAGTAAAAATGAAGTATTTAAAAGAGCTCAAAATCGTCTTAACCAAGGTTTGAGTATTTGTATTTTTCCGGAAGGGGGAGTTCCAGATGACGAAAGCATTTTGCTAGATGAGTTTAAGGATGGCGCTTTCAGATTGGCAATTGATCATCAGATTCCGATTGTGCCAATTGTTTTTCCGGACAATAAGGAGCGTTTTTCATATACGTTTATGAGCGGAAGTCCTGGTAAAATGCGAGCTCGAATTTTGCCGTTTGTAGAAACAAAAGGTTTGACAAGCGATAACCGAAAAGAGTTACGAGACCAAGTTAGAAATATGATTTACAATGGTTTGATCGATTTTCAGAAATAAACATAAAAACATTATGTAAAATACAAAATCCGGCAGATTAATTTATCTGCCGGATTTTCTTTGAATTAAAAACCCCTATTTTTATTCAAAAGTTATTATCTGTGAATTATCTTTTCTGAAATAAAACGCAATACTTTCTTAAATTTTAATTTGGTTTTTCTTCGGTTTTTATTGTACAACAATTCTATTTTTTCTTTCATGATTAAAAATATTAATGGTTGATAATAAAGAGTTTGGTTATTAACTCAAGTTAATTTCACATTATTATAGATACAGAAAATTTAAAAAGGTTGCGTTAGAATTTTAATTAAAACAGAATTTTTTGATAAAAACCCGCTAGTTTAAACAACTAACGGATTTTTTTACTCAAATAACCAATCAACGTAAATTCTAAAAAAAACTCCAATTGATATATGGCAGTACCAATTACAAACTGCTTTTTTTTAATAGATGATGGTTTAGTAAAAAGGTTGCGTGGAAATTTAATTTTTTTTCATAATAAAAAAAGCCGAGTGATTTTTGTGTAATCACTCGGCTTTTAAAGTGTCTTTTTTAGACTTATTTTTTAGGCATTGGCCAATTCTTTCATGTGTTCTTTAATCTTAACTTCTAGTTCTTCAGCAAGTTCTGGATTATCCTTAATTAAAGTTTTAACAGCATCACGTCCTTGTCCTAGTTTTGTGTCGCCGTAGCTAAACCAAGATCCTGCTTTTTTAACAATGTCAAATTCAACAGCTAGGTCTAAGATTTCACCAGTTTTAGAAACTCCTTCTCCGTACATAATGTCAAACTCGGCAGTTTTAAATGGCGGTGCTACTTTGTTTTTAACAATTTTAACTTTAGTTCTGTTACCAATTACGTTTTCACCATCTTTAATTTGAGCAGAACGACGAATATCTAAACGTACAGAAGCGTAAAATTTAAGTGCGTTACCCCCGGTTGTAGTTTCTGGATTTCCGAACATAACACCGATTTTTTCACGAAGCTGGTTGATGAAGAAAACTGTACAATTTGTTTTGCTGATAGTTCCAGTAAGTTTTCTTAAAGCCTGAGACATCAAACGTGCATGAAGACCCATTTTTGAATCTCCCATTTCGCCTTCAATCTCACTTTTTGGAGTTAAAGCCGCAACAGAGTCAATTACAACGATATCTATAGCTCCAGAACGAATAAGGTTTTCAGCAATTTCTAAAGCTTGTTCTCCGTTGTCTGGCTGAGAGATGATTAAGTTCTCAATATCAACATTTAATTTCTCTGCGTAATTTCTATCAAAAGCATGTTCGGCATCGATAAAAGCAGCAATACCACCTGCTTTTTGAGCTTCTGCAATGGCGTGAAGCGTCAAAGTTGTTTTTCCAGAAGATTCTGGACCATATATTTCGATAATTCTTCCTTTTGGATATCCGTTTACTCCAAGAGCTAAGTCTACACCTAGTGAGCCAGAAGAAATCGTTTCTACCTCTACAATGGCTCTGTCGCCCATTTTCATTACGGTTCCTTTTCCGTAGGTTTTATCAAGTTTATCAAGCGTTAATTGTAGTGCTTTTAATTTGGCTTCTTTCTCTGAACTCATTTTTTTTAATATCTAAATTATTATTTTGTCTTTTTGGATAAATATAAGAAAAATCTCCTATATTTTTATTAATCAGTTTTATAATTTGTAAAATTACTTCTTTTTTTGAAGTTTGATTGTTCCAAATTGTCACAAAATTGTTCTATACAAATAAAGCCTTTAATTCAGTCGCGTCGGTTGGTTTTATTTTTCCGGCCAGCAGTAAACTCAATTGTTTACGACGAAGCGCAGCATCAAATCGCTGAATTTCTAATTCGGTTTCAGGTACAATTGCTGGAACTTCAACTGGTCTTCCGGTGTCGTCTACGGCAACGAAAGTATAAATTGCTTCGTTGGCTTTAGTTCTGTTTCCAGATTCGCGGTCTTCTACCCACACGTCAATAAAAACTTCCATTGAACTTTTGAATGATCTAGAAACCTTTGCTTCTACGGTTACAACGCTTCCAAGCGAAATGGCTCTGTTAAAAGCAACGTGATTTACAGATGCCGTTACTACGATTCGGCGAGAATGCCTGCGGGCCGCAATACTTGCCGCACGATCCATTCTGGCTAATAACTCACCGCCAAAAAGATTGTTTAAAGGATTTGTTTCGCTCGGTAAAACTAAATCAGTTAAAATAGTTAGGGATTCTGAAGGATGTTTTGGATTCATTTTTTATAATAATTTTTTTTAATGCCACTCCCGAAAACCCATCGGGATTACAATTCACATAGATTTTCAATCTATAAAATCTGAGGCTTTTTTTTTTAAACTTTAGTTGAATTAATTCAACCAATAAACAGCCATTACAGCTGGTATAAAATATATAACAATGGTTCTTGCACCATCGTAATCTTTTGCAAGTCTTTGTCCGAAAAGCATCATTAGTAAACAGATACAAGAAAAGATAGCTCCATAAAAACCAAATTCTCTGCCATTATTTGTAAACAATTGAATTGCGCCCACAACACATAAAATTCCAGAAATCAATTCTAAAATCAATAAATGTAAAAGGGCAAGCGGAACTTGATTTTTTAAAGGCGTTTTGGCAAAATGTTCTTTTAGCCAGGTGACATTATCTTTCCAGTAAAAAATCTTTTCGTAACCGGATTGTAGAAAAGTTAAAGCTAGAAAAGCCAAAAGCAAAATTGAGGCAACATTGTTCATTATGAATTATTTTTTATGAATTAAACGAGTCAATTTGATCGATAAATCGGTAAGGATAATTTTTGCATTTCCATTTCTTTCAATATGATACATAGCATCTGAAAGTTCTTTGAATATTTCGTGAATATTATTTCCGTTTACGAAAGGAGCAAAATTCTCTAATTTAAATTTATCCACTTTTGGTTCGATATAAACTAAATCTTGTGCCTGATAATTTAGCATAAGAGCTTGTCGAAACATTTCAATACAATATTGAATAAATTTTTTCTGGCTTTCGCGTCCCAACGCAGCAATCTGTTCGCTCCAAGAAATTAAATCCTGAATGGCTGCGGCATTTCCTTTTGCCCTAAAAGCAGCACGAACCCAGTTGACAAACCATTGTTCGAACGGAAGATCGTCATCATCTTCTTTTAACAAGTGCAATGCTTTATTAAAGTTCCCTTGAGCTTGATGCGCAATTTTTTTGGCTAATCCCGCATCTATGTTTTCTTGGCTAACTAAAGCGTCGGCAATAACTTTTTCTGGAAGCCCGCTAAAGTGGATCACTTGGCATCTTGAACGGATGGTTTGTATAATATCTTCTTCATTTTCAGAAATCAGAATAAACATCGTTTTGTCTGATGGTTCTTCGAGAAGTTTCAAAAGTTTGTTGGAGGCTGCGATATTCATTTTATCAGCCATCCAGATAATCATAATCTTATAGCCACCCTCGTAAGATTTTAGCGAAAGCGATTTTAAAACTTCTTGTGCATCTTCGACACGAATTTCTCCTTGCTTGTTTTGAACACCGAGAATTTTGTACCAATCGAACAAGCCGCCGTAAGGCATTTCTTGAATAAAGCTTCGCCAATCCTGAATAAAATCTAAACTTTTTGGTTTTGTTTTTACGTCTTCGGTTGTAACGGTTGGGTAAATAAAATGAAGATCGGGATGAGAGATGTTATCAAACTTTAGATTGCAAGAATCATTTCCGTTTGAATTTTCATTACCGGTATTGCCACATAAAATATATTGGGCATAAGCAATGGCAGTTATTAATGTGCCGCTTCCTTCCGGGCCAACGAATAATTGAGCATGAGGAATTCTACCAGAAGCAGCACTTTTTATCAAGTGGCTTTTGATGTAATCTTGACCTAAAATTTGAGAAAATTGCATGACGCAAAGATAGAAGAAAATGTGTAGGCAAAAATTTCAGAAGTAAGATTATTTATTCGTTCCAATTTTCAAATTTAGGTTCGAAGTTTTCGAATGATTTTTTGATTTTTTTTGGATCACTTTCGACAGAATTTTGTTAATAAATATCTTCAAGTGAGTAAATATCAAGATGTTTTTGTTAATATTTTTTTTCCAATTTCGCTAATCGAAGGTGTTTTTTTGATTATTTATAGAGTTAATTATATATTTTTTATAGTTAATATCTTACGTATTTTTGATTAACATTTTTAACAAAATGCCCGTTAAAACGCACATTTTCTCGACATAACGTTAGTTTTTAAGTTTTTTTTAAGGAAATTTTTTGAAAAAAAAAATCATTACGGTTGTAATTTAAGTTAATTTATATATTTTTGTTTTTATCAACAACCAATTATAAAATAAGAATCTATGAAAGGGAAAATTATTCTATTTAGTGCTTTTTTTATCTTAACTACTGCGGCTGTTTCTGCACAAGCTAAAAACGCACCGAGAAGTATTATCAGTACAACTGCTCTTATCCGAAAATACCATGATCAAAAAGAATTAAGTGGTATGCAAAAGGGTGAACTTTTGGAATTATACATCGAGCGTATTAAAGTATTAGTTAAAACTCTCCCTTACATTGCTTTGGTTACAAAACCTGGAGTTACTATGGCTGACCTTGGTATTCCAGACGATAACGAACACAAAAAAGTATTAGATGCTCAGGCGGTAGGTACATCAACATTTTTGGATACAACTGTAGAATTCCAAAGAAAAATGATGCCTTACTCTGATAAAGGAAATCTAATTGCTGCTATTTTGTTCTACGAAAGTACATTGAAATCATTACACGAGTTCAACGATTTGAACGAAATGTAATAAAGCATTTTTTAAAATCTTTTTTGAAAAGTCTAAGTGAATACCAGCTAGGCATTTCAAGAAACAAAATAAAAGAAACTCACTCTCGAGGGTTCTGAAATCTCAGAAAACCCGAGAGGAGTTTTTACATTTGCGCATACCCAAATTTATTATTAACCGTAATACCCCCTTATCATGAAAAAAATTACTCAATTAATCTGCGTTCTTTTGACGGTTGCGAGTATGAATGCTCAACAAGAGAAAGGAATTATGGGCTACACTAATTGGTTGAATAACTGGACCGAGTTTAAGCCTAATAAAGTTGACTATGGAGAAGCAAACCAAATTTTGGCAGGAAACATTTCTGTTAATACTAAATTGCTGAAAAAAAATATCTACGTTCTGCAAGGAAACGTTTATGTTACAAACAATGCTGTTTTAACTATCGAACCTGGAACTGTAATTATTGGTGATTTCGAAACAAAAGGAACATTGGTAATCACAAAAGGAGCACAATTAGTGGCTGATGGTTTAGAAACAGATCCAATTGTATTTACTTCAAACCGCAGCATGAAAAAAGCGGGAGACTGGGGTGGAATCGTAATCCTTGGAGATGCGCCAATCAATAAATTTGGAAATGTAGGTTCTTATAACTTAGATCTTGATCCTACAATGACTACTTATGGTGGAGACAATGTAGCTTCTAACTCAGGAATTTTAAGATTTGTTAGAATCGAGTTCGCTGGTAAAAAAGTAAAAGGAGCTGATACTTTCAACGCTTTAACTCTTGCTGGTGTTGGAAACAAGACCGTACTTGAAAATGTAATGGTTAGTTACGCTGGCGGAGATTCTTTCGGAATCTTAGGTGGTGATTTAAATGTTACAAAATTTGTTTCTTATAAATCAGTTAATGATGACTTTAAATTCTCTCAAGGAGTTCAATGTCGTTTCTTCAACTCTTTAGCAGTTAGATCTTCTTACTTCTCAAGCACTAAAGACGGATCTCGTTGTATGGAGGTAAGATCTTTTGAGAAGAAAAGTGAAACAGACTTCACTAAAAAACAAACTTTAGTTGTTGCGAGCAATATTACAATGGTTAATGACAGTGAAAACATTAATGCTGACATTCAAGCAGGTTTAGTAAAAGAGGCTGTATATGTAGCTGAAAATGCTTCTCTTGAAATGAAAAGAAGTGTAATCTCTGGATTCAACCCTGCAGTATTATTAGACAGTAAAACTGAAATCAATGATGCCAACCTTAAAAAAATCAAATTTGAGGAAATGTATTTTAACTTATGTAAAGGAAACATCTTTACTGAATACAATTCTAATAACGAAGATTTAGAAAGCTGGTATGGAAACAGTGTATTCTTTAACGTTTACTCTCAAAGTGACAATAAAGAAACATTCATTGATATCTTCAATCCTAAAAAACCAGATTTCAGACTACAATTAGGAAAAATCACAGCTTCTAGCGGTAATAGATAAATAGTTTCGATTTTTATTTCCCACGCGTAAATTTTATTAATTAAGTCCCCAGACACAATTTATGTATCGTCTTAAGGGCTCAAATAAAGATCAAGACATAATGGTATCTACGAAAAAATATTTTTTATATATAATATTTTTGGTTTCGCCTATATCGTTAACTCTATATGCACAGAATACAGCAGAAAACCCTACTAAGGCTGCTGTTTCTGAGTGTGGTTTAACTTTGGCTAATAATAACCAAAACAACACTAATAATGCTGTTGTAGAAAACGGCAAATCAAGTAATTTAAATCAGTCTATAGTAGGGATGTCCACCCCCAAGGATGGCCTTACTATAGCGGCTGAGTCAAATACTGTATCTAATGATTGTGAGGAGAACTCAACACTTGCAGCAACTTCAATTATTGCAAAAGAGGTAATTGAAAATTACAAGTATGATTTCTCTGAAACAGTTATAGATATCTTGTTTTTTGAGCGTATAGATCTAGCAAGAACACGCACTATATGATTCAAAAAATTACTTTATCTTTTTTTAAAGTTTTAATATTATTTAGCATTCTACTATTTGCTAGATCGAATTCCTATGCCCAAACCATAGTTCCTCAAACATTTGATGGATTAGAGAAGCTTTGTGCTGGTAATTCGTTTAACGAATTTTATGCTACTTTTAGTTATATAGATTTTCCCGCAGGTACTACCTTCGTAGTTGAGCTTTCAGACGCTGCGGGAAATTTTACTTCTCCAGTTGCAACCACTCTCCTTCAAACTATTGATGTTTCTGCAACCCAAAAAACAATTAAGTATGCAGTTCCGACAAATTTAATTGGTTCTGATACTTATAGCCTACGAGTAAAAAGCTCAACAGGCGTTACTAGTACAAGATTTAAAAACTCTTTAGGGAATACTTCTTTTCCTGCATACTTCAAAACATACGAGTCATCTTTCTTTATCAATAATAAGAGTGATACAGCAATGTTATGTTCTGGAGGAAGTTTAACGCTTTCTGTTAGTGCAGACGCCCCATCTCCAATTGACATTCCTAATATCAAATATAAATGGTATAAAGATGATGTCCTTATTACAGGACAATCGTCTAAGGAGATAGTTGTTAATAGTACAGGAAAATATTATGCAGAGATCGATTATGGCCAATGTTCTGACGTTAACTTTAGCTCTAACCGTGTTAATGTAACGTCATCTAGTAGTGGATCTGGAGTAACGATCAATTCTAGTCTAGGAAACCCTTTTTGCGCTAATGGTACGGGAACAGTTTTAACGGCCACTTCAGGAAATAGTTATTTATGGAAGAAAGATGGTGTTACTATCGCGGGAGCTACAAGCCGTACGTATTCTACAAATGAATCTGGAGTTTATACTGTAGAAGTCGATTTTGGCGGATGTAAAGCCACAGGATCTATCAATCTTCAAAGCAATGGTTTTGAAGCAAGTATTGATGCTCAAGACGGGTATAAATTAAGCGAAGGCGAAACTATAACGGTTAACGTTACAACAGACGCTTCTGCTCCTACTTTTGAATGGTACTTAAACGACAATTTAATTTCGGGAGAGACAGGAAGTTCTTTTGTTATTTCAGTTAAAGGGAATTATAAAGTAAAGATTTCTCAAGTGTCTGGCTGTGTAGCGAGCAGAGAGTTTTCATTTAGAATAAATGGCGAATCTGGTCCAGCAAGTGTTATTCCTAATATTATAAAATTAAGCGGAATGAATCCGTATTGGAATATTCCAGATGAATATAAAAATGCAAACACAAAGGTAATGATCATTAGTTCAAACGGAGAAATGGTTTTGGATGTAGTGAATTACCAAGGCGATTGGCCTCAAAACAATATAGATTTTAAAAATGTTAATCCCGTTTATTACTATGTCATTCAAGGCGATGCAGGTGAAAAAAAAGGATCAATAACTGTTATAAAATAATATGAAGAAACTTTTACTATTCATCACGTTATTTTACGGTTTATCAAATGTACTCTATTCTCAAGACGCTTCTGAGGATGGAGTTGTTTCGTTTTCATTACCCATTAGAAATTCGTTAAAGTTTAATAGATACTTAATTAACCCAACATTCAGTTTTGTTAGAGAATCAAACCCATACGCAAGCTTTTATAATAAGAGACAATGGGTGCAGTTTGAAAATGCTCCACAGACGTATTTAGCCAATTATTCTGGGCGATTTAGAGAAAACGAAGCATTTGCTGTTGGTCTATTTCAACAGAATTACGGATTAATGACTGTTTTTGGTGGAGTTGCCAACTTCGCTCATAACATTGTTCTAGAAGAAGCAAGCAATTTGACTTTTGGTTTAAATGTCGGAATTTATCAAAGTGGTATCAATACTGGAAAAATCATATCAGATGATTCTACAATTTTAACAGGAGATTTTCCAAAAAGCACATTGCTCACAGTAAATCCTGGGATTAATTATGGTACAGAATTTTTAGATTTCGGATTAGCAGTTAACAATTTAGTGCTTTATAATTTCGGATCTGGAATGGTAAAAGAAGATCCAGAAAGAGCTATTCAGCTACACGCCATGTATACTGGCTATATTGACAGTTATGGTTTTTTTGATAGAAGTAAATTCTCTGGAATTGTTAGAACAGAAATCAAAAAAGATAAAACAGTCATTTCTGGACTTGCTATGCTGGCACTTCAGCAAGGAGTTTGGGCACAGGCTGGATATAATACATTATATGGAGTTTCTGCAGGTCTGGGAGTTAACATTACTCCGAGTATTGCTATCGAATATAATTACGAAAGAGGAATGGGCAATTTCTCTAATCTAGGCGGTTCTCATGAATTTGCAATTGCCTATAAATTCAAAAACAGAAATTACTATTATGGAGATGACGATGAAGGATCTCTTGTGGATCCGTCAAAATCAAAACCAGTTCCAGCTAAACCACAATCGGAGGCAACTCAGGTAAATAGAGCAGAAATTGCTGAAAAGAACAGATTAGCGGCCGAAGCAAAAGCAAAAGCTGATGCAGAAGCAAAACAAGCAAGACTTGCTGCTGCAGAAAAAGTTAAGGCAGATGCGGAGGCAAAAGCGAAAGCCAAATTAGAAGCCGACAATAAAGCAAAAGCAGATGCTGAAGCCGCTGCAAAAGCAAAACTAGAAGCCGACAATAAAGCTAAGGCTGATGCTGAGGCAGTTAAAATAAGATTAGCAGCAGAGGCAAAAGCCAAAGCAGATGCTGCAGCTGCAGCAAGAGCACAAACTGCAGCCGCAAACAAAGCTTTAGCAGAAACACAAAAAACACAGGCACAATTAGCTGCTGATAAAGCTAGAGCAGATGCAGAAGAACGTAGAATAAAACTAGCGGCTGATAATAAAGCAAGAGTAGATGCCGCAGCAGCCGCAAGAGCACAAGCCGCAGCAAATAAATCTGGAGCAATTGCACAAAAAACTCCAGAACAGCTAGCTGCAGATAAAGCACAAGCTGATGCAGAAGCATTAAAAATAAAATTAGCTGCTGATGCTAAAGCTAAGGCGGATGCAGAGGCTTTACAAGCAAAAGTTGCAGCAGCAGATAAAGCAAAAGCCGACGCAGAAGCTGCAAAAGCAAAAGCTGCAGCGGCGAATGCAGCAGCGCCGACACAACAAAAAACAGCTGCACAGCTTGCTATAGAAAGAGCAAGAGCAAATTCAGAAGCTGCAGCAAAAATGAGATTAGCAGCTGCTGAAAAGGCAAAAGCCGACGCTGAAGCGGCTAGACAAGCGAGATTAGCCGCTGCAGAAAAAGCAAAAGCCGATGCAGAAGCTGCGAGATTAAAATTAATTGCAGACAATAAAGCAAAAGCTGACGCTGCCGAAGCAAAACGTAAAGCAGATGCAAAAGCAAAAGCAGAGGCTGCCGATATGCAGTCAATATTAGCGGCTGATGCAAAAGCAAAAGCTGATTCAGATGCATTGCAAGCAAGGTTAGCAGCCGAAGCAAAAGCTAAAACTGCAGCCGAAGCTAAAACAAAAGCATCAATTGATGCAGCTAATAAAGCTAAATTGGCGGCAGACGCAAAAGCAAAAGCAGCAGAAGAGGCAGCGCTTAAAGAAAAGTTAGCGGCAGAAGCAAAAGTAAAAGCTGACGAAGAAGCGAGACAAGCAATTATAGCGGCAGAATTAAAAGCAAAAGCTGATGCAGAAGCATTAAAAATAAAACAAGCAGAAGAAGCTAGACAAGCACAATTAGCTGCTGAAGCAAAAGCAAAAGCCGATGCAGAAGCACTTCAAGCTAAACTAGTAGCAGATGCGAAAGCCAAAGCTGACGCAGAAGCAGCGGCAAAAGCAAAATTAGAAGCCGAAGCAAAAGCGAAAGCTGATGCAGAAGCAGAAAAAGTAAGATTAGCAGCAGAAGCAAAAGCGAAAGCGGATGCAGAAGCAGAACAAGCAAGACTAGCAGCTGATGCAAAAGCAAAAGCCGATATGGAAGCTTTACAAGCTAAATTAATTGCAGATGCCAGAGTAAAAGCCGATGCAGAAGCTACAGCAAAAGCAAAAGCCGAAGCAGAAGCGAAAAAATTACAAGAGGAAGAAAATGCACGTCAGGCAAAATTAGCTGCAGAGGCAAAAGCCAAAGCAGATGCAGAAGCATTGAAAGCGAAACAAGCGGCAGAAGCAAAAGCCAAAGCTGACGCAGAAGCAGAAAAAGCAAGATTGGCAGCTGAGGCTAAAGCGAAAGCGGATGCAGAGGCATTACAAGCCAAACAAGCTGCAGAGGAAAAAGCCAGAATAGAAGAAGAAGCTCGTCAGGCGAAATTAGCGGCTGAAGCAAAAGCCAAGGCTGACGCAGAAGCAGAAAAAGCAAGATTGGCAGCTGAGGCTAAAGCGAAAGCGGATGCAGAAGCATTACAGGCTAAACAGGCTGCAGAAGAAAAAGCAAGAGTAGAAGAAGAAGCACGTCAAGCTAAATTAGCAGCCGAAGCTAAGGCTAAAGCCGATGCCGAAGCTCTTCAAGCGAAACTTGCAGCTGATGCCAAAGCGAAAGCTGATATGGAAGCTTTACAGGCAAAATTATTAGCTGATGCAAAAGTAAAAGCTGATGCAGAAGCTACTGCAAAAGCGAAAGCAGAAGCCGAAGCGAAAAAGTTACAAGAAGAAGAGGCACGTCAAGCTAAGTTAGCAGCAGATGCCAAAGCGAAAGCCGATGCAGAGGCATTGAAAGCCAAACAAGCTGCTGAAGAGAAAGCAAGATTGGAAGAAGAAGCTCGTCAGGCTAAATTAGCAGCAGAAGCCAAAGCCAAAGCTGATGCGGAAGCACTTCAAGCAAAACTTGCAGCAGATGCTAAAGCGAAAGCGGATGCAGAGGCATTAAAAGCAAAACAAGCTGCTGAAGAAAAAGCAAGATTGGAAGAGGAAGCTCGTCAGGCAAAATTAGCAGCAGATGCCAAAGCAAAAGCTGATGCAGAAGCACTTCAAGCGAAATTGGCAGCTGATGCCAAAGCGAAAGCCGATATGGAAGCTGAACAAGCAAGACTTCTGGCAGAAGCAAAAGCCAAAGCTGACGCTGAAGCTACAGAGAAGTTGAAAGCTGAAGAAGAAACAAGACGCTTGAAAGAGGAAGAAGAGCGTCAAGCAAGATTAGCAGCTGAGAAAGCAAAAGCTGATGCAGAGGCAGCAGCGTTAGCAGCCAAAGCGAAAGATGATACTGGAAAAGCTATTGAAAATTTGACTCAATCGGTTGAAGGTACAAGTAAAGTTCAAACAGATTTATTAGATCAATTTAAAGCTACAGTTGCGAATAAGCAAAAAGATTTGAATGATTTAAAAGAGGAAAACGATTTAAGTGAAAAAGGTATTTATAAAGAGCCAAAACCATTTAAGAGTGTAGCGGCAGAAAACAGTCAGATAGAGTCATTAAAAGTTCAAATTGCTGATGCAAATAACAGTATGAAGAATGAGATTGCAAAACTGACAAATCTTTACAACGAAAGGCTTAAAAAGTTCCCTAAAGATGATCCTTTGAATAAAGCATATCTTGAAAAGATTAATGAGTTGAAAGCGGCTCAGTTGAAAATGGAAAGAGAAGGAGCAGCTTTAATTGCCGATTTAGAGCGTATTAAAACAGAGACTGAAATTGAGCGTAAACGTAGAATTAAGCGTGCAGCTTATGAGAATGATGAAGGAAGATATGCACAGGACGTTGCGGCTCTTAAGAGAATAAAAGAAACAACCAAGCTGAGCAGCACACCTTTAAAAGCAAGTGATTTTGACTTTGGTGAAGAGCAGTCAAACATGCAGATTATTAAGAATATTAAAAATTCTGATAGTGGATATTATATGATTATTGCAGTTCATAGTAGTGTAGAGAAACGCGATGAGTTCTTAACTAAAGCTGTTGCTGCAGGACGTTCAGATATTAATTTCTTTTACAACCTAGCTACGAGTAAATATTATATTTATTATGAAAAATTCGACGGTTTGCAAGAAGCTACCAAAGCATTGGAAGCTAAAGGAAATAAACCATACAATGGCAAAATGGCTATTGTAAAAGTGGAAAATTAGAAAAATATTAGATTGATGTGGCTTCTTTGAAAAAAGAAAATCAACATAAAGTAAATTTTAAATAAAGAGTATATGCTGTTTTTAAATGCCCCTTTAAAAATAGTCGTTAAACTGAAACCATAGAAACATGAAGAAACCTACTACTTTAAAATTAGTTTTAGCTGTATTGCTTTGTATTCAAAGTTTTGTTATTCACGCTCAAAAGAACTTTACCCCTCGTTTCGATACGAGTTTAAAAGGTGATATGCTTTTGATCGGTAATAATATTTTGAATAGAGATAATAATAAAGCCAACGAAAGACCAAATGATGCTTACAATGTCTATAATCTTAATAACAATAACCTTCAGATGTATTATGTCGATATTGATAACGACAGCAGTACATTTAGTTCTAGTTCTGCTACTTTAAGTATTCCTAGCGGGAGTAGAGAATGTTATAAAATTGTATATGCAGGTCTTTATTGGGCAGGTATTTACAGCCAAGGATCTATAGATAATAAAACGGTAAATAGAAGTAATTTAGGTTCTATTAAAATTAAGCTTCCTAATCAGGCAACTTATACTGACATTAATGGACAGTTAATTTATGATTATTATCCTTCTAATTCAAATGGTTTTCAAATACCTTATGCATACTATTATGATTTAACTTCATTGGTACAAGGTTTGGCAAACCCTGAAGGAGAGTATACAGTAGCAAATATTATTTCAGCGCAAGGGAACATTGATGGAGGTTTTTCTGCTGGATGGAATTTATTTGTGGTATATGAGGATCCAAAATCTTCAGCTAAATATATTACTTCTTTTGATGGTTTCAGATGGATTCAGGCAAATAGCAATGCTGTTACCTATACTATTTCTGGGTTTAAAACGATTCCGACAGGAACTGTAAAAGCAAAATTAGCTTTCGCGGCTCTAGAGGGAGATGTTAACATAACGGGAGATAAATATTCTATTAATAATACTGATATTTCTACAGCAGAACGTCCGGTAGATAACTTTTTTAACAGTACTATTAACGATACTAATGGACCGTTTACAAATAGAAATCCGGCCAGTGGAAATACTTTAGGTTTTGAGGCAGGTATTTTGAATGTTCCGAACCCAGCGAATAGACAAAATCCAGGAGGAAGTGTCATTAAAAATAATGATACTTCTGCGACATTAAAACTTACCACAAGTGGGGATGGTTACGGATTGTTTTTTAATGCTTTTAACGTTGAGATTATCGAACCAAAGATTGTCTTAACCAAAATTGTAAAGAATGCGCAAGGAGTTAATATTGGTGGGCAAAATGTAACATTAGGCCAGCAATTGAATTATGAAATTGGTTTTAAGAATACAGGAAATGATAATGCTACTTCGTTTACCATAAGAGACCAATTGCCTATAAATATTATTTTTAATTATCCATCGGATATTGTTTCATTGCCAACGGGAGTAACTGTTCAAAGTTATGATGCCACTACAAGGAATATTGTTTTTAAGGTTGATAACAGTGTGGTTAAAGTTGGCGACCCTGAAAAAGTAATTAGTTTCAAAGTTCAGGTTGTTCCAGATTGTCATATGTTGAGTGAGGCTTGTTCTAATAGTATTGACAACTCTGCATATGCAACTTACAAAGGGACACAAAATACAGCTTTTACAATTTCTGATGATCCGAGTGTTAATACGAATACAGGATGTATTTTAATTCCAAAAGCAACTAACTTTTTAGTAGGAGTTGATGGATGTAAATATACCGACAATGTAACACTTTGCGGTGAAAGCATTAACTTGACTGCAGCAAACGGTTATACTGATTATACATGGTACAGTGATGAAGCCCGCACACAACTGATAGGAAAAGGACAAACACTAAATGTAAAAAATCCTGGTACTTATTACGTGTACAATTTGGCAGCAGCTCCTTGTAGATCAATTTATCAATCATTTGTTGTTACTAGATTTGGTACTACGGTAGAAAATCCTGTAATACCTTTTGCAGATCAGGTAGTAATATGTTCTAACGATGGAAAAAAACTTCCTAATATCTTTTTATGTGGAGGAAATGCTTCTAGAGCAATTACATTAAATATTTCAGATGCAAATAGTATTGTTTGGGAAAAATTAAATGAATCAAGTTGTACGGCAGTTACAAATCAAAATTGTGCTAATGAAAGCACTTCTTGTACTTGGACTCGTCTTAAAACAGGATCAAGTTATACTGCAAACCAAGCGGGACAATTTCGCGTAACGTTAAATTATGCGGGAGGATGTTTCAACCGTTTCTACTTTAATGTATATAGCAACTCTTTAACTCCAACAGAAACTCATAAAGATATTATCTGTGGAGCTCCAGGAAGCATTACAATCGGAGGTGTTCCTGCAGGATACGAATATGCTATTAGCACAGATCCAAATGGAACTCCAGGTGCTTATCAGACTAGTAATATATTTCCGATTACAAGTCCAAATTCTTATACCGTTCACATTAGACAAATTGGTGTGACAACTAACCCTTGTATTTTTACTGTTCCAGGTATTTTAATTAGAAGTAGAGATCTTAGTATTTCAACGACTGTAACGCAACCAACATGTAAAAATGATAAAGGAAGCATCAAAGTTGGGGCACAAAATATCGATCCTCAATATTACTATTATATTTATACTAGCGGTGGAACTTTAGTTAATAGTTTCGGTCCAACTTCAAATTCAGATTATACATTTGCAAATTTATCATCTGGAGATTATAGAGTCAGAGTTACTAATGGAGCAGTTGGATCTACTCCAGCTCCATCTTGTGATAAAACTGTTGATGTAACAATAAATCCAGTTCCAGCAGGTTTAAATCCAACAGCGGCCTTAACGGTTCCATTAACAGCGTGCTCAAATGGTAAAATTGTTGTTACTACAACAGGTGGAACTGCGCCATATTACCATTTTATAAATGGTTCTTCTACATTCCAATTATCAAATGAAATTGCCGTAACTGGTCCAGGTACATATGATATTAGAGTAGTTGATGCAAACAACTGTAGCGGAACAACATCTATTACAGTAAATGCAAATCCAAAACCTACTTATACTGTTACAGCAACTGAAATTAACTGTAGCGGTGGCACTTCGCAAATAAATGTAAATGTTACTAATGCTAATGGATATACTTTACAATATAGTATAGATAATGGTGCAACATTTAGTAATAATCCAGTATTTCCAAATGTTACTGCAGGTACTTACAATGTTGTTGTACGTTATACAATGTCAGGCGTAACTTGTACTGACCCAGCAACTCCAATTACAATTACTCAACCAGCAAATGCTTTATCCGCATCAGCGGGTGTTTCTGAATTAGCAGGATGTGACCCTTCTGGAAACGGATTTGGTAAAGTAAGAATTACTAACCCACAAGGAGGAACACCTCCATATACTTATAGCTTTGACGGTGGTGCAAATTATGGATCTTCAAATGAAGCCTATGTTGCTCCAGGAACCTATACTCTTTATATTAAAGATGCAAAAGGTTGTATCTTCAGCATGCCTGGCGTGGTTTTAGATCCAAGACCTACTGACCCAACAATTTCTGTTGCCCCACCAGTTTTCAACTGTAACGGAACAGCAACTAGTACAGTTACTGTAACAAGTGGTGGAGGTAATAACTATGCTTATGAGTACTATTTAGATAATGTAAAGAATACAAATACACCATCTAATGTATTTGTTAACGTTCCATCTGGCCCTCATACAATTTCAGTAAGATATAATTTAACTTCAGTACCAACTTATAGTAATTTATTATTAGAAGATTTTGGTTCTGGTGGTACAACTACTACTCCTGGTATTGCTTCAGCATACTGTTTCAATGACCAGAGAGTTAATCCTCCCTATACTTGTTCATTAAATGGAACACCAACAAGATCTGTAGAAGATAACCAATATTCTGTGACAAGTTTCTTCTGGAGAAACGATAATGCTTGGTACCACTTTAAAGATCATACTACTAATGGTGCAGATGCAAATGGAAGATATTTATTAGTAAATATTGGTGGTGCTGCAGGAAATTACGGTGTTCTTTATAGTAAACCAATTATTGATGTTATTCCAAACCAACCTGTAATGGTTTCTCTTTATGTAGGAAACTTATTGAATACAGGCGTAAATGGTGCTGCTCCAATTGTTAGATTTGAGTTAGTTAATGCAGCAGGACAGGTTGTGGCTACTGAAGACACAGGTAAAATCGCTGAGGCAGCAAACGATCCTAATAGAACAAAATGGGTACCGATTAATATTTCATTAAATCCAGGTCCTCATACTAATCTAACATTCAGAATTCGTTCTGGAAGTATTGAATACGGTGGAAATGACATTGTAATTGATGATATTTGGGTTCGCCAAATTCCAAAGTCATGTATTACTCAAAAAGATTTCCCAATTGTAATTGATAGTAATAAAGCTTTTACAGTATCTGAGCCTGTTATTGATAATTTATCATGTAGTAATAGTTCAGATGGACGTATCTCTATTGACGTTGCAAATTTCAATACAACTACAGGATACAAGTACTCTTTAAATAATGGTACAACTTGGAATACAGCTACAGTTTCTCCTCTTGTAATTACAGGATTAACTGCTGGCACCTATAGAATTATTGTGAAAAGTGATGATGCTGGAACATGTTCAAGCTCTTTCACTAAAACAATTACAGCTCCAGTTGCTCTTACAACTACTGCAAACGTAACAGTTCAGCCAACTTGTACTATGGGGGCTTCGATTACTGCTACAGCAAGTGGTGGAACTCCAAATTATAAATATGAGCTTCGTCGTACAGATGGAACTGTTGTAGTTGCTTTCCAAAATAATAACGTATTTACAAATGTAGCTACAGGAAATTATGTAGTTGTTGTACAAGATGCAAGTTCTTGTTCTTCTCCAGCTTCAAGTGTTGTGTCAGTTGTAGCTCCGCAAATTCCTACGGCAACATTAGCAAGCAACTCAGATTTGTGTTATGATACAACTAATCGTGCAACTCTTGTAGTAACGGCTTCTGGTGGCAAAACACCTTATTCATATAGTTTAGATGGTGCGCCTAGCCAGCTTTCGAATACGTTCACAAATGTTGGCCCTGGAACGCACTCAATTGTTGTAACAGATGCTAATGGTTGTACAGCTCCTGCAATATCTAATATTGTTATAGCTAACGAATTAAAAGCAGAAGGAAAAATTACTAAACCATTAGACTGTATTACAAATAATGCAGAAATAACAATTACTGTTACTGGCGGTACAAGTGCTTATACTTATGCTGTATCAGTAAACGGAAGTGCTACTTATACAACTATTCCATCTAATGTTTATACAGCATCTTCAGCAGGAAGTTATGTTTTCAGAGTAACAGACTCAAAAGGATGTATTGTATTTACTGATGCAGTTGTTGTAGATCCTATTACAAACCCAACGGCTTCTGCTAATGGAACAAACCCTAGCTGTAATAACGGAACTGATGGTCAGTTTACTGTTATACCAGCAGGAGGAGGTGGAGCACCTTACACTTATAGCTTTAACGGAAGCGCCACTTTCGGTACAAACCCAACAATTACAGGTTTAAATGCTTTTGTAGGTGCAGTAAATTCTAGAAATTATACTTATCAAGTAAAAGATAATAAAGGTTGCGTTTCTCCGGTATATACAATAACACTAAATAACCCAACTCCAGTTGTAGCAAGTGCAGTAGCAGCTGCTAATACATCTTGTAGCCCAACTACTGTAATTACAGTTTCTGGTGCTGGAGGTTCTGGAACTTATAGTTATAGCTTCAACGGAAGTACAACGTATACTGCTACAAATACACTATCTGTAAATAATACAGCTAGTGCACAAAATATTACATACTCTGTAAAAGATTCAAAAGGATGTATTGATACAAAAACAATCAATATCCCTGCATTTAATCCTCCTACAGGACTTACTATTTCAACACCTGCTGCAATTACATGTAACACTACATCAACAAGTCTTACGGTAACAGCTAATGGAGGTGTTGCACCATATACTTATACTGTAACTGCAGGTCCAACTTCTCCTGCAGCAAATAGCACAGGTTTATTTAGCGGATTAGTTCCAGGAACTTATTCTTTTAAAGTTACTGATGCTAACGGATGTACAGCAACTGGTTCAAAAACTATTGACGCTGCTCCAGCTATCACAGTTTCTGAATCAAAAACAGACGAATTATGCTATAATGCAAAAAATGGTACTGCAACTTTCAACATTGGTAATCCAAGTAGTTCAGGAAACTTTACTTATACATTAACGCCAAATTCAGGTACAGCTACTAAAACGGGTAATACAGTTACAGTAACTGGTTTAGGTGCTGGAACATATACTTTTGTTGTTAAAGACAATACAACAGGTTGTACTTCAAATACAGTTTCTGTAACAATTGGTGCTGCTACAGCTATTACTTATAATGTAACAGCTACAAAAATCAATTGTAAAACAACAAAAGCGACTTTAACATTTACAGGATTAACAGGAGGAACTCCAGGATATCAATATGCTTATGCTGCAAGTCCATCAACTGTGCCTACAACAGGATATGGATCAGCTGTAGAAGTAGATACAGCAGTTCTTACTACTTCAATAGATGTTTATGTTAAAGATAATAATGGTTGTATTGTAAAAAGAACAATTTCAATTTTACCTGAAGATGTTCCAACAATTGACACACCTGCATCACAATGTTATACAGGTTCACCAATTAATATTACAATAACAGGTACTTATGTAGGAACTCCAACTTTCAGTAAAGATGGAATTTTCTATCAGCAGTCTCCTAACTTTAGCTTAACTCCTGGAACCTACACTTTACATTTAAGAGATGGTTTTGGTTGTGATGCTCAGACTACTTATGTTGTAGCTCCTCAGTTAACTATTACTCCGACAATCGTACCAGATGTTACTTGTACGCCAAATACCACAATTAGCTTAGCTTCTTCTGGTGGTACTGGAACTCGTAGTTATCAGGTTTCATTTAATGGAGGTGGGTACACTGCAACTACAAGTCCTTACGTAGCAACAGCTGCTGGTACTTATAAATTTAGAGTAAGTGATTCTGCAAATCCAGTTTGTTATGCAGAAACAGCAGACATTACAGTTACATTAAAACCAACTACATTAACAATTACAACTGCTAAAGTCGACGTTTTATGTAATGGAAATAATACAGGATCAATTACTATTACACCAACATCAGGAAAAGCTCCTTATACTTATAGTGTAACAAGAGGTGGAACTCCAGTTTCAACTACAGCTACAACTACTGGTTTAACTGCAGGAACTTATGATATCTTAGTTACAGATGCTTTAGGCTGTACTAATGCTACAACTTCGGTTACAATTTCTCAGCCAACAGTATTAGATACAAATGCTACTGCAACAACTTTCAAGTGTGATACTAATAATGCAAAACAATCTGCAGTAGTAACTATTACTGTTCCAACAACAGGAACAGCTCCATATACGTATAGCTTTAACAATGGATCATTTACATCGTCTAATACATTTACAGTTGTAGATAATGGTAATAATCAAACTATCTACTATGCTGTTAAAGATGCAAATGGATGTATAATGCCAACAAAATCTATTGTTGTAAACAAGCTTAACCCTCCAGTAATTGCTTCTGTTAATGCGAGCCTAATTTATTGTGCTCCTGTTGCTAGTACTACAAGTACAGCAACAATTACACTTAAAGCATTAACGGGTATTGCACCATTCGTATACGAAATTGTTTCTGGTCCAACTTCGGCGCCATCAAATACAACAGCTTCATTTAGTAATTTAACGCCTGGAAATTATGTATTCAAAGTAACAGATGCTAGCGGATGTTACGATACTTTCCCATTAAATATTGCTCCAGCAAAACTTATGATTGCTTCAGCAACTAAATTAAATGATGTGTACTGTAACGGTGATTCAACAGGATCAATCCGTTATAATGTAAGCGGATTTACAGGTACTTATAGCTATTCATTAAATAGTGGAACGCCAGTTACGGGTCAAACAGCTCCTGTATTTACAATTTCTAATTTAGCTCCAGGAACATATACAGTTGTATTTACAGATGAGACTACACGTTGTGATGTTACAACAGCTACTATTACAATTTCTCAGCCAGCTGCGCCACTTTCTGGAACAGTAGCTTATGTTAATGCAAATTGTAATATTCCAACAGCTAAAGTAACTATTACAGCTGCTGGAGGAACACCTGCATACCAATACTCATTCAGTAATAGCAGTACAGTTCCAGGAACTTACGATACAGCAAATTCAGCTAATCTAAATCCAGCGCTTACTTGGTACGCTTGGATTAAAGATTCAAATGAGTGTACGGTAACTTTACCATTAACTTTAGTAACAGACACTACTCCAATTGTGAGTGCTTCTGTTGCAAATCAATGTACAGCTTCAGGAAATAACTTCCAAATTGTAGCTGTAGGTTCAAACGGAGTTGCTCCATATACTTATTCGATTAATACAGGTGTAGCACCAAGTCCAGCAAATACTTTTACAGTATCAGCAGGTACTTATACTATTACTGTAAAAGACGCAAATAACTGTACTAATACAACAACTGTTACAGTTAATGCTGCCATGATAGCTGAGGCTATTTTGACAAAAGACTTAACTTGTTCTTCTCCAACAGATGCTACAATTGCTGTTTCTGTAACTGGTGGCGCTGCGCCATTTGGTTATAGAGTTAAAGTTGGTGCAGGTGCTTATACTGGTGCGCCGATTGCTTTTGCTGGAACTTCATTTATTTACACTACATCAACTGCTGGTGTATACCAATTTGAAATTACCGATGCTAATGACTGTCCAGTACAAACAAAAACAGCAACAGTAAGCGATTATGTGCCAGTCGGTGTTACTATCGTAAAAGTTGACCCAACATGTAACGGTTCTACTGATGGTACAATACGTTTTACAAATCCAGCGGGACAATCGCCATTTCAATATAGTATAGATAATGGAGTTACTTTTGGTAATTTAGCTATTTATGGTGGTTTAGCTTCAGGAACTTATAACTATGTTGTAAGAGATGCTAAAGGATGTGAGTACCGTAATAGTATTATATTAAATAACCCTCCTCCAATAGTAGCAAATATTGTTGAACACGGAATTACTTGTGGTGCAACTACACCTGGTAGTTTAGATATAAACGTAGTTTCTGGAGGTACAGCACCGTATACTTATTATTTGTATGATAACGCAATGACACAAATTGCTACATATACAGAAAGTGGTGCGGCAGGAACTCCTGTACATAATTTCGGAGGATTAATGTTTGGTAATTATTATATCACAGTAATCGATGCGAATGGTTGTAAATTTGAAAGTAATAGATTAAGAATTGAGCCACCACCTTATTTAGCTTTGACTAGTAGAATAGCTGGAGCAACTTGTGCAGATGGTGTTTCTGTAACAGTTAATGTAACGGGTGGTACACCAAACTTTGTTTATACTATTTATGGTGTAGGAACAACATCTGGATCAACTAGCGCTACTTCTTATACATTTGATCATTTAGATCAGAATACAACTTACGTTTTCGAAGTTGTTGATGCTGGTGGCTGTCCTTCTTATTTAGAAGTATTGACTCCAACGATCTCACCAATAGTTATTAATTCTGTAGCAACTACGAATGTTACATGTAATGGTGCTGCTAATGGAACTATTAATTTCACAGTATCAAATTATAACGCTACAAGACTAGATTTTGAAGTTAGAGATAATGTTACAAACGTTGCAATTGTTCCACCAGTAAGTGGTTCTGCAACTGGTCTAACAGGTGCTCCGTATTCTGGAACACTTACAGGATTAAGACCTGGAAATTACACTCTTTATGTTAAAGAGTTTGACGGATCATTGTGTTCTAATGTCTCAGTTTTCAGAATTACACAGCCAGCTCAACCGCTTGACGCGAGTATAACAAGTAATGTTAATGCAAACTGTGATGATCCAGCTCAAGTAACTATTAGAGTTACTGGAGGTACAGGACCTTACACATTTGCTTCAGCAGTTGCTCCAGCTACTCCATCAGTTTTTGCTTCTGGAAATGTATTAAGTTTAGATCCAGGACCAACAGGTGCTGATGTAAACTGGAATATTATTGTTAAAGATGCTCAAGATTGTGAATTCCCATTAAGCGTAACAATTGCTAAAGATCCAAGCCCAGAAATTAGCTTAAGTGTAGCTAATAACTGTGCGGCTGAAGGTGCCTTTGGAGTTGTTGTTACTGAAACTGCTGCAGGAGTAGGACCATATTCAATTAAAGTGGATACTGGAGTATTTGTAAGCATTCCAGGGTTGCCATATACAGTTACTAATTTAAGTTCAGGATCTCATACAATTACCATTAAAGATGGAAATGATTGTACAGATACTGAGACCATCAATATTAATGCGCCATTAAAATTAACTCCAGCAATTACAGCATTGCCAAGTTGTGTGGTTAACAATGGTGTGGTTACGTTAACTCCATCTGGAGGAACTAACTCTTATAGCTATAGTATTACGCCAATGCACGCAAGTATTGTAATTTCAGGAAATACAATTTCTGGACTTAGAGCAGATACTTATACTATTACAATGACCGATAACGGAAATCTTTGTACTACAACAGCAGAAGTAACTTTGCCAGCAGGTACTCCTGTAACATTTGATGCTGTTGTAACTGATGTTTCTTGTTTTAACGGAACTAATGGAAAAATTGAAGTTAATTTATTGCCTTCAAATGATAATCCAACTTATACATATGCAATTTCGCCAATGCCAGTTGGATATGTACAAACAGGTAATGTATTCTCTAGTTTACCACAAGGAGTTTATGATATAACGGTTACATCTGGTAGAGGTTGTACTTTAACAAAACAATATACTGTTGGTCAGCCAGCAATTTTAGATGCTACGCCTGCAATTACAGCTTACGCATGTAATCCTAGTAATGTTGCTCAGCCTGCTGTTGTAACAATTACTGCGACTGGAGGAACAGGACCATACAGATTTAATTTTGACGGAGGTGCAACATACTATACTGATAACACAACTCAGGTACCAGTTAGTACATCTGCTCAAACAGTAAATTATTATGTTATAGATGCTAATGGATGTCAATTTAATGGTAGCGTTGTTGTTCCAGCATATCAACCATTAACTGATATTACATTTGCATTAACGACAGCCCCAATATGCCCGACAAATGTGGCTGATGTTACTTTGACTGTAACAGGAGGATATACTCCTTATGCGAAATATGAAATTATTTCGCCAATAACATTAGATAACGGAAATAATGCTACTTTCACAGGATTAGCACCAAACACTTACTTATTTAAAGTAACAGATAACAATGGTTGTTCTATCGAAAGACCGTATAAAGTAGAGCCTGTTATTCCAATTGATATTGTTCTTACATCTTCAAACAATGTAAGTTGTAATACAGCAAACGGAACGGATAACAACGGTTCGGCTACTTTCACAGTTTCTGATTTTAGCGCAAGCGGAAATTATAATATTTCAGTAACAACTAATCCAGTTGGATTGGCATACAATGTGCCAACTGTTGCAGGAGATGTTATTACATTAACTGGCCTTGAAGCAGGTACTTATACAGTAACCGTTAGAGATATTACAACAGCTTGTACGAAAAGTGCAGATGTAACAATCACAATGCCAGCGCCAATCACATTCGCTGCAAGTGCTAGCAAAGTATTCTGTTCTCAAGACAATTCAACAATTACAGTTACAAATGTAGCGGGAGGAACTCCAGGTTATACTTATGCTGTAGTTGCTAGCGGACAGACTCCAACTACATTTACAGATCCTTCTGTTGCTCTTGTAGTGGATACAAACTTAACAGACCTTGCTTGGGATGTTTATGTTAAAGATGCGAATGGATGTATTTCGGTTGCAGTACCGGTAACAGTAATTTCTAATGCTGCACCAAATCTTAATTTACCAGCTCAACAATGTTTTGTTGGTGCAAACTTAACAGTAGATTTGAATGCTTTATCTACAACTTACAATGGTGTAAAATCATTTACAGTTAATGGATTAGCAATTACAGGAACTACAGCTACATTTACAGCTGCAGGAACTTATAAAATTATTTTATCTGACGATAATGGATGTACTGATGAAGTAGACTATATCGTTCAGCCACAATTGATCGCAAGCGCTTCAGTAACTAAAGATCTATATTGTGCTGCTCCAATTGATGCAACTATTGATGTTGAAATCAGTGGAGGTGTAGGACCTTATACATATCAAATGTATCATAATGGAGCTGCTACGGGACCAGTAACAGGTGTTGCAGGAAACTTTACAGCTTCTGTATCAACAGACGGTGATTACTATTTTGTAATTACAGATAGTAACTCGCCAGCATGTTCTGTAACCACTACTACTGTAACGGTTAATCCAACAGTAATTCCAACGCTTACTAAGTCACAAATCGATGTGAGCTGTTATACATTTAATGATGGAAGTTTAACAGTTGTTCCAACAGGTGGTCGTCTTCCTTATACATTTGTATTGACAGGACCAATAGTTAACACGACTGGAGATGTTACAGGAACTTACACAGGATTGATTGCAGGAACATATACTGTAGTTGCAACTGATTCTAAAAACTGTGCTTCGGCGCCAGCGACATTTGTAATTACGGAGCCAACTGAATTAACAGCTACTCACGCAATTACTCCAAATACAGCATGTAGTACAACTACTTCAGTGGTAGTAACTGCTGCTGGTGGTACTACTCCATACAGATATAATTTCAATGGTCAAGGTTATGATACAGCGAATACTTTTACAGTAGTAAATGATGGATCTGTTCCTTCAGTTACTTACACTGTACAAGATGCTAACGGATGTGAAACTGCTCCAGTAACAGTACCAATTGTACCGCTAAACAAACCGACAGATTTAGCATTCAATGCATCTGTTATAACTTGTCTTGCTACAACTAGTACAGTTGATGTAACTGCAACAAACGGTGTAGGTGCATTAAAATTCGAGATTATTGAATTTAACGGAGCTCCGACAGCGGCTTATGCTCCAGTGAATACTGCTGATAATACACTAGCGGCTACCTTTACAGGTTTAGCGCCTGGAGATTACATGTTCAGAGTAACAGATTCTAACGGATGTATCTACGAAGAATTATTACCAATCGCGCCAGTTACAAATATTGTTGTAAATGGTCAAACGATTGCTGATATGACTTGTAATACAACAAATGACGGTCAAGTAACTTTCACAGTTTCAGATTTTGCTGGAAGTTATACATATACAATAGATAAAGATGGTACTAATTTTGTTCCATCAACATCAACAACAGCGACAACCATTCCTTTAACAGGTCTTGCTTTTGGTCAGTACACGATTAACATTACAGACAATGCAACAGGTTGTACAGCAACTTCAATGGTAGAAGTGAAACAACCAACGGTAGTTACAGTTAATTTAGTAGATAATGTAAATGCAAACTGTAAGACAGGAGCAATAGTAACAGTTCAAGCTAGTGGAGGAACTCCAGGTTATGTCTATTCATTCGTTCATGCTGGTGACCCTGCTGGAGCATTTGACGCATTAGCTACAAGAGAGTTAGATGCAACTGTACCTGCATGGGATGTTTATGCACAAGATGCTAATGGATGTATTTCTGCTCCATTTAGAGTGAATATCGTAACTGACCCACTTCCAACAGGATTTACAGCAGCAGCTGTATCTCAATGTCCAAGTGCTACAGGAACTTACGATATTGTAATTACACCAGGAACAGGTATGGGGCCATTTGAATATAGCATTGGTTCAGGATTCCAATCAGGACTTACATTTACGGTAAGTGTTCCTAAAACATATGATCTAACGGTAAGAGATAAATTCGGATGTGAATTTGTATTCAACGCGGCGGTAACTATTTTAGCACCGTTGGATATTACAAATACTATTGTAGCCCTACCAACTTGTGCTGATGGAGACGGAAGCGTTAGTGCAACAGCTACTGGTGGTACAGGTAATTATAGTTATACAATTGACGGAACAACTACTGTAACAACTACTCCTGCAATATTTACTGGTTTAACAGCTGGTTCTCACACAATTATTGTTACTGATGTAACAACAAGTTGTACAAAAGACGTAGTGTTTACATTGGGTGCCGCAACTCCAATTACAGGATTTGATGCAACAGCCACTGCAGTAACTTGTTTCGGAGGAAACAACGGTACAATTACTGCTATTCTTGATGCTCCAAGTGTAGGTGTAAATGACAATCCAATTTATACTTATACATTAACAGGAACTACGGTTTTAGGTGTTACTGTTAATAGACCATCACAGCCAGAAAATGTATTTGAAAATCTTGAAGCTGGAAGCTATACTGTTACAGTTACTTCTGGAAGAGGATGTTCTGATTTTAAACTTGTTCAGGTTATTGAACCAGCATTAATTGTTGTTCCTAACCCAGCAATTGCTCAGTATGGATGTACATCTGATAATACTAGCAATTTTGCAACAATTACAATTTCAGGAGTGAAAGGTGGTTCAGGAACATATACTAATTACGAATTTATCAGAAATGGTGTAGTAGTTTACAAAGGTGTAAATAATGTTTATACTGAAACTGATTATCTAGGTGGATCATATACAGTTAATGTTTATGATAATAACGGATGTATTGGTTCTAATGCTGGAACGTATGTAATTAATCCATTTATTAGTTTAGATGATATTACAATTAGTGTTACAAATGCAATAACTTGTACAAATAATGAAGATATTGCTGTTACAGTTGCCACAACTGGAGGAACACCAGCAAATCTGCAATATGCTATTACAGATGCATCTGGAAATGCAGTAGCAGGTAATCCAAATAATGCAACGGGTATCTTTACTAATTTATCAATTGGAAATTATATCATAAGTGTAACAAATCTTGATACAAATTGTACAATTAAAGAGGTTCACTACGTTAATGATCCAAATACTTTTGAAATTAAAGCTGTACCAGCAAGTGCACAAATTTGCTATGGAGCAGCTGACGGTCAGGTAACATTAACTTTTGTTGACAGACAGCCAACTCCATCAGACGAGGCAGGTGCTTTTAGTTATGTAATCACAGGGCCAGTTTCTAGTACAGGAACTACAACAGGAGCTGTAACTACAATTTCTAATTTAACTGCTGGTCAGTATACAGTTAGTGCGACCTTAATAGGAAATCCTTACTGTACAGTAACAACATTATTTACAATTGAGCAACCTTCAGCGCAATTAGCGGTGACAACAACTCAGGCAGATATTACTTGTAACCCAAGTAATAATGACGGTGAAATATATGCTTCTGCAAATGGCGGATGGGATAATAATTACCAATATCAGTTAGTTCTAAATGGTGCAATTGTGGTAGATTATTCTACTCAATATACTTTTACAGGATTATCTGCAGGCACATATACGATAAATGTAAAAGATGGTAAAGGTTGTATTGCTACAACAACTGCAACATTGGCAGTTCCATCTCCAATAACGTTTACTGCTACTCCGAGCGCAACATTATTATCATGTTTTGGTGATAAAACTGCGACAATAACAGTTTCAGTTCCAACAGGAGGACAAGGAAGCAATTACATGTACACATTAAACACTGTGATTGGAACACAAACTATATCTTCAGGTCCGCAATCATCGAATATTTTTGATGGACTAGGTGCTGGTACTTATTCAATAAAAGTAACAGACGGATTTAATTGTGAGGCAACATCGGCAAGTATTGTTATTACAGAACCAACAGAAGTTATTCCTAACTTAATTTTGGCTTCTTCACAAACTTGTAACATACAATCGACGCTTACATTAAGCGCAACAGGAGGTGTAGGTCCATATAGCTATAGTACAGATCCTAATTTTGCGACAAATATGGGTACATTTACTTCATCTGTTACATTCTCTGTACCAGTAGGAACTTACCAATACTATGTGAGAGATGCGAATAACTGTGTAAGTTTTGTTTCTAATGAAATCAAAATAGATCCTTTGGTTCCTTTGACAGTAGATTTAGATATTACAAATGCAATTGTAAAATGTACTGGTGAAGCTACAGGAGTAATCGTTGCAGAAGCAAAAGGAGGTTTAGGAAACTATAGTTATACTTTACAGGATGCAGCTGGAAACCCAATTCAAGGGCCTCAAAGCAACGGAAGATTTGAAAATCTTTTAATAGGAACTTATAAAGTAAAAGTAGACAGCGGAGATTGTAGTAGTACTTCTGTTAATGCTGTAATAACTGAACCTGCAGCTGCATTGATAGCAACATTTACACCGACGAATGTTTCATGTTTTGGTGAAAATAATGGTAAAATCGTAATTACAGCGAGCGGAGGAACAGGAGTTATTAAATATGCAATCTCACCAGATTTAAATCAGTTTGATTTCATTACAACATTTGATAGACTTGCTCCAGGAACTTACACAGTAATTGCCCAAGATGAAAACGGTTGTTATGTGAGACAAGATGTTGAAATTACACAACCTAATCCGGTTATTGTAACAGAAGTTCCAAACTCTATGATTCCTGAAGTGTGTGATGGAGATAAAGATGGTGCATTCAGTATTGAAGTTAAAGGTGGTACATTACCTTATAGCGTAAGTTTAGATAATGAAAAAGGACCATTTACTCAGGGTACAGCTACTCAAACAATATTTGATTTCACTAATCTAGCTGGAGGAACACATACAGTATATGTGAAAGATGCAGAAGGTTGTGTAATTGAGTTTGTAGAAAACATGCCAAACGCAGTAATTCTTAATCCAACTGCTGAGGTAACATATGATTGCGTTAACAATACACAAGCCAACATGGTAGTTGTAACAATTGATGCTTCAATTACGAACCCAGCAGATGTTGATTATTCATTAGATAACAATGGAGTATTCCAGCCAAGCAACATCTTTACAAATGTTCCTGCTGGTGATCACTTCATCGTTGCAAGACATACTAATGGTTGTGAGGTACCAACTCCAATCTTTACTGTTAATGCAGTTGCGGAACTTGGTTTAATCGACATCACAAACCAAAGCAAAGACATCAACACAATTGTTGTACAAGCTTCTGGAGGTGTTGCTCCTTATGAGTACAGCTTCAATGGTGAACCATTCTCATCATCTAATAGCTATAGAATCTACAAAACGGGAGATTATGTAGTTATCGTAAGAGATAAAAATGGTTGTGAGAAAACAATAACAGTTCATGGTACATTCTATGACTTCTGTATGCCAAACTACTTTACACCAAATGGTGACGGACAAAATGATACAATTGGTCCAGATTGTGGTGCATTAGCATACAAAGAGTTAACATTCGATATTTATGACAGATATGGTAGAGTAGTAGCGAAATACCGTGTTAATGGAAAATGGGACGGAAGATATCATGGAGACGAATTACCAACAGGAGATTACTGGTATGTTCTTAAACTGAATGATCCAAAAGATCCGAGAGAATTTGTTGGACATTTCACATTATACAGATAACAAAATTATAGCCCCAATGATGTTATCTAAAAAAATTATTACAATGAAAAAGTTTATTTTATCCTTAGTACTCATGGCTGTAACAACAAGTTACAGCCAAGAGTTAAACCTACCAGTGTTTACCCAGTATTTAGCTGATAACCCTTTTATTCTTTCTCCTGCGTATGCTGGTATTGGAGATAATCTCCGTATTAGAGCCAATGGTTTAACACAGTGGGTCGGAATTAAAGATGCACCAGACAACCAATCATTGTACGCCGATTTTCGTGTTCTAGATCGTTCTGGAGTAGGTATTTCATTGTATAATGATAGCAATGGTAATACAAGACAAACGGGTGCCAAAGTTTCTTTTGCGCACCACTTGATTTTAGATTATCGTTCAGAGCAATATCTATCTTTTGGTATATCGTACAACTTTAATAGTTTTAGAATCGAAACGGGTAATTTTACTGGAGACGTAAATGGTGTTCCAGTAGCATTAGACCCTTCAATTACAGACAATCGTTATAACTCAAACAACAACTTTGATATTAGTGCATTGTACCGTAACAAAGGATTTTACTTTAGTTTTAACGCCAACAACGTTTTAAAGAAAAACACTGATAAGTATAGAGGAGTAGAACCAGATCTACTCTCTAACTTTCAGGTTTACTCAGGATTCACTTTTAGAGACGGAGAAAATAGACGTATCGAATACGAACCATCGGTATTCTTGCAGTACTTTGCAAGTGACCAGCGTTCTACAACCGATTTAAACTTCAAATACAGACGTTACAATCGCTACGAAGATTACTATTGGATCGGAGTTTCTTACCGTTTCTTAAATGACCAGTTCCCAAAACCTTTGGCAATGGGACCAATGGCTGGTTTTATGAAATCTAAATTCTATTTTGCATACTCTTACCAGTTGATGTTTAATGGTCTTGGAGCGTATAACACAGGAACACATTCCATCACAATCGGATTTGACTTCTTGCAATCAATCAGTAACTGTCCTTGTACACAAAGTCCGGTTCACGATTAGACAAATAATTTTTATCATCTTTAAGAATTATTTTGTTTGTTTTCATAATTTACAACGTTTTCGTTTTTATTACTGGATTATTTTTGCTTTTTTGAAATTTAGACTTCGCTAAAAGTTCTATATTTGTTATTCTTTCAAAAAATTAAAAAAATTAGCAGATGAAAACTTTAAACGATTTCGATTTTAAAAATAAAAAAGCAGTTATCCGTGTTGACTTCAATGTGCCATTGGATGAAAATTTTAATGTAACAGATACGACACGTATTGAGGCTGCAAAACCAACAATCGATACAATTTTAAAACAAGGCGGAAGTGTGATTTTAATGTCGCACTTAGGAAGACCAAAAGGAGCAGAAGAGAAATATTCTCTAAAACATATCTTAAAAACAGCTTCTGAGATTTTAGGAGTTCAAGTTAAATTTGCTGAAAACTGCGTTGGAGAACCAGCTCAAACTGCAGCAAAAGATTTAAAGCCAGGCGAAGTTCTTTTATTAGAAAATTTACGTTTCCACGCTGAAGAAGAAGCTGGAGATGTAGCTTTCGCTAAAGAATTGGCTTCTCTTGGAGATATTTATGTAAACGATGCATTTGGTACTGCTCACAGAGCACATGCATCTACTACAATTATCGCACAATTTTTTCCAAACGATAAATGTTTCGGAACATTATTGGCAAAAGAAATTGACAGTTTAAATAAAGTTCTTAAAAACAGTGAAAAACCTGTAACTGCTGTTCTTGGTGGTTCAAAAGTTTCTTCTAAAATCACCGTTATCGAAAATATCTTAGATAAAGTAGATCACATGATTATTGGAGGAGGTATGACTTTTACTTTTATTAAAGCTCAAGGCGGAAAAATCGGCGAGTCTATCTGCGAAGATGACAAATTAGATTTAGCTCTTGATATTTTAAGATTAGCTAAAGAGAAAGGAGTTCAGGTACATATTCCTGTTGATGTTATTGCAGCAGACGATTTCTCAAACAGTGCAAATACTCAGGTTGTAGATGTAACGGCAATTCCTGACGGATGGCAAGGTTTAGATGCAGGTCCAAAATCTTTAGAAAACTTCAAAAAAGTAATTTTAGATTCTAAAACAATTCTTTGGAATGGTCCATTAGGAGTTTTCGAAATGGAAACTTTCTCTAAAGGAACAATCGCATTAGGAGATTATATCGCAGAAGCTACAGCAAATGGAGCATTTTCATTAGTTGGTGGTGGAGATTCTGTTGCAGCAGTAAAACAGTTCGGATTTGAAGATAAAATGAGCTACGTTTCCACTGGTGGCGGGGCTATGCTTGAAATGTTAGAAGGAAGAATTTTACCTGGAATCGCAGCGATTTTAGACTAAAAAATCACAATTAACATTTTTTTAAACAGTTTTCTTCAATAAAGGGCTTAGATTTGCAAAAATACAACTCTTGTAATTGTTTGAATTACAGAATTTTAAAATAATGTTATATGATTGTAAGGAAATTTTCGATTGTGGTTTCGGCTTTCTTCTCGTTAGCTGTGTGTGCACAGGAAACGGCAAAAACAGATTTGGAACTGAAGCCAGAGGTTAAGCTTTCATATTTAGATTCTATTAAGAGCACATTCAAAAAAAACGATCTTGCAGCAAAAGTAGATAGTTTATGGATGAACGAATTAGTAAGTCTGGATATTTATGATGATCTGACCAAAGACATTCAAACCATTAACAAAGATGTTACTGTTGATGAAGAACTCCCAACCGAACTGCTAAAACAGCGTTTGGCGGCTATGAATCAGAAATCACCTTTTGAAATTGAATACAATCAAGGTTTAGAAAATATAATAAAGTCATTTCTTAAGAACCGTAAAAAATCGTTTTCTCGATTAATGGCTTTATCAGAATATTATTTCCCAATCTTCGAGGATGCTTTTGCCAAACAAAATGTTCCTCTGGAAATAAAATATTTAGCCGTTGTAGAATCTGCTTTAAATCCTAAAGCAGTTTCTAAAATGGGCGCTACGGGTCTTTGGCAGTTTATGTACGGAACCGGAAAACAATACGCTTTGAAAATCGATTCTTATATTGATGAAAGAAGCGACCCTCTTAAAGCTACAGCCGCAGCATCAGAATACATGACCAAAATGTTCAATATCTTTGGTGACTGGGAGCTGGTTTTAGCTTCTTACAACTCAGGTCCAGGAAATGTGACAAAAGCAATTCGTCGTTCTGGCGGAAAAACAAAATACTGGGACATTCGTAATTATCTTCCAAAAGAAACTCAAGGTTATGTTCCTGCTTTCTTAGCTACAATGTACCTTTTTGAATACCACAAAGAACATGGCATTAATCCAGAAAGAGCTGTGGTTAAAAATTTTGAAACGGATACAGTAGCGGTCAAAAATCAAATGTCTTTCAAACAGCTTGCCGATTTGTTAGACATGCCACAATCTCAAATTCAGCTTTTAAATCCGTCATACAAAATGGGAGTTATTCCGTTTTATCAGGGAGAACAGCATTTTATCAGACTTCCAAAAGATAAAATCGCAACATTTGTTTCCAACGAAGAACAGATTTATGCTTACGTAAAACATGATGCAGAGTTTAGAACCACTTCATCTCGATTGGCAGTTAAATATGCGCCAAAAGCGAAACCAGCAGCTGTAAAACCAGCTCCGGTTGATAATGGAGATTTTGAATTTTATAAAGTCAGAAAAGGAGATAATTTAGGTGCAATTGCCGCAAAGTATGATGTAAGTATTTCAGATATTAAAAAATGGAATAACTTAAAAACAAATGCTGTAGCAATTGGACGAAGCCTAAAAATTAAAGCAGAAGAAGAGACTCCTGTTAAAACTCTTCCTGTTGTTGTAGATAAAGAACAAGCAATTGCATCTGCAGAAAATAAAGAGAAAACGGCCGTAGATATGGACTATGTTGTGGTAGCTGGAGATAATTTAGGAAGCATTGCAAAAAAATTCGGTACGACTATTGCGGAGTTAAAAGAACTTAATAATTTAACTTCAAATAACATTGGTTTAGGAAAAACATTGATTATTTCTAAAGCTGCGGTCGTTATAGAAGAGCCGGCTTCAACAGCAATTGCATCAAACTCGGTTGATTCATTCAAGAAAAAAGCACCTTCTAAAAACGTTAGTGAAGATTATTACGTTAAAAAAGGAGATTCTTTATATAGCATTTCTAAAAAATATCCTGGAGTAACAATTTCAGATATTAAAAAATGGAATGGCATTAAAGATGAAGATATTAAACCGGGAATGAAACTTAAAATAAACGGATAATAGAATAATCTTATTAAATTTGGGTTTTATTTCATAAATTAAAAGAATGAATAAAACCCATTTTTTATTGCTATTAATTCCATTTTTCCTGACTTCTTGTTTCAAAAGTGAAAAGCAAAATGAAACAGTTTCTGGAAAAACGAATACCATTTCGGTCATTATCGATGACCAATTGTGGTATGGAGAAGTGGGCGATAGCATCAGAAATAAATTTGCCTCTCCGGTTCTTGGACTTACCCAAGAAGAACCGCTTTTTACCATAAATCAATATCCAGCCAGATTGCTTGAAGGTTTTGTGACCGATAGCCGAAGCATTATTGTGGTCAAAAAAGCACCTGTAGATAAATTCGAAATCATTCGAAGTAAAACATTACCTCACAATACATTCCGTATATACGGTAAATCTGTAGATGATATTATTTGTAGTATTGAGTTAAACGCCCCGCAAATAATTAAAATTATTCATGACGCTGAAATTGAGAAAATTCAGGATGACAACAGTACCTCACTGTTAAATAAAGCGATCATAAAAAATAAATTTCATATTAATATTCAGATTCCGACAGGATATGAATATATGTTGCACAAAAAGAAATTCATCTGGCTTAAGAAAGAAATTATAAGTGGCAATACTAGTTTATTAATTTACCAGATTCCGCTTTATAATTTCAAGAAGAAAAAAGATGTTGTCAATGCAATTGTCAAAATGCGGGATTCGATTGGGAAATATATACAAGGTCGCGAACCTAACACCCAAATGATTACCAGTGAAGCATATGCACCCTATTTTTCAAAAGTAACTTTAGACAATAAAAACGCATTCGAGACAAAAGGAACGTGGGAATTGAAAAATGATTTCATGACCGGACCTTTTATCAACTATGCTATTATTGATGAAACCTTTAACCGTGTTTTGGTTATCGAAGGATTCTCATATTCACCTTCACATCAAGAACGCGATTTAATGCTAGAACTAGAAGCGATAATAAAAACAGTGAGAATCGACAAACGATAGGAGTTTTTTGTTTCAAGTTTCAAGTTTGGGGTTTCAAGTTTCAAAGTCTCGACGATTAATTGTGCGCATTTCTCAGAGAACTTCAACTTCTTAAAATCTTAGGGTCCTCTGCGCAAATCCTTTGCGAACTTCGCGGTTAAAAAGCCAAAGTATATCAACTTGAAACATGAAACCTGGAACAAAATAAAACAAACAAAATTTTTCGTACTTTTATTCATAACAAACATAAAAACAAATAGTTATGAAAAAATTAACCGCAACCTTAGCAATAATAACCATGTGTTTTATTTCTTGTAAAAAAGAAGTGAAGGTAGAATCGACAACTCCAGCAGCGACAGATTCTATTAAAACCGAAGAACCTGTTGCCGAAGCACCATTAGATTCTGCGGCGCAGATGAAAGCTTGGCAGGAATATGCAACGCCAGGAGATCCGCATAAAATGTTGGCCGATGAAATAGGAACATGGAATTGCGATATGACATTCTGGTCGGATGCCAATGCAAAACCCGAAAAAGAAACTTCTGTAGCAGAGATCAAAATGATCTTAGGCGGACGCTTTCAAGAAGCAACTTATAAAGGAACTATGATGGGACAGCCGTTTGAAGGTAAAGGAACGGTTGGTTATAATAATGCTAGTAAAGAATACATTTCCACATTTATAGATAATATGGGAACTGGTATGATGACCAGTAGAGGAAAGTATAACGAAAGTACTAAGAGCATAGAATATTTCGGAGAAATGGCCGATCCAGTAACCGCAAAAAACACCAAGTATAGAGAAGTGTACACGATCGTAGATGCTAAAACCCGAAAAATGGAAATGTACGATACAAAAAACGGAACCGAATATAAAAGCATGGAAATCGTGATGACGAAAAAGTAGTTTTATTTTCTAGGTTCACAGAAACATAGGCAAAAAGGCACAAAGTTTTATTTCAATGAGATACAATTTTGTGCCTTTGCAATTTCTAAAAAAACTTTAGCGAAGCTAAAAAAATAATATAATTTAGCGTCTCCGTGCCTTCGCAGCAAAAACAAAAGCAGAAATGGAATTAAAATGGAAAATAAAGCCTTTTGAGGCATTAACTGTTCATGAGTTATATGATTTGCTCAAACTGAGAAGTGAAATCTTTGTAGTAGAGCAAAATTGCGTTTATTTGGATCTTGACGGGAAAGACAAGAAGGCTTTGCATCTAATTGGAGAGTTTGAAGGTAAAATCGTCGCGTATTCACGTTTATTTGATGCCGGAATTAGTTTTGATAATGCTTCTATCGGAAGAGTAGTTGTAGACGCCAATTATAGAGATAGAAAATGGGGACACGAATTAATGCGCGAAGCAATAGCTGGAATTAAATCCAATTTTGGACAAGATAAAATCACGATTGGCGCACAATTGTATTTGAAGAAATTCTACGAAAGCCACGGTTTTGTTCAAACTAGCGAAATGTATTTAGAAGATGATATTCCGCACATAGAAATGGTGAGAGAATAATTAAAAAGGAAGTAAATCCGCAATGACTTTTAGAATATTCCAATAAGCAAAAATCTTAGTAGCTTAGTAAAAACTAAATTTTAGTAATCACAAATTCAACCCGCCGATCGTAATTATCGCCTCTTCCCAACGGATATCGATTGCCACACCCAACATATGTCATGCGGCTTTTTGATATTTTTTTGGACATTAGATAGTGGAAAACAGTTTTGGCGCGGTTCCAAGAAAGTCTTCTTTCTTTGGTATCTCTGTCAATTCCATCGCTGTAAATTTCTGGAGTGCAGCAAACATGACCTCTTATTTCAAAATTAAGGTTTCTATGATTTTGAAGTATGGCTGCAATTTTATCCAGTTCTTTTTTAGAATTGCTAGTAAGTTTAGCACTTCCAATATCAAATAAAATAGACTCTAAATATACTTTATCGCCCACTTTTAAATTGTCTTTGAATGAAGTGTGAACTCCTTTCCCAAAACTATTTTTCTTAACAACAATTAAGTCAACCCGCCGATTTCGCAAACGTGTCTCGTACAGATTTTCTACCGTATCCGGTTTTACGACAACACGTCCTTTTCCTTCAAGAATTATAATTTTACTCTGATTGAATCCTTTCTTAATCAATAGATTCTGAATCGTATTGGCGCGATTATTTGATAATCTAAAGTTATACTCATCATTGCCGCGATCGTCACAATAGCCATAAATCTGTATAGACTCAACGTTTGCCGTGTCTATGTTTTTTATAAAGTTTGAAACAACAGTAATTTGTCTATCTGTCAGATCATACCTGTCAAATTCAAAATAAATAGTTTCAACAGGTTTTTGCTGTGCCGTTACTGTATAAAATGAAAAAAGAGTCAGGGCTAGAGTTATCTTCATTCACTACATTTTTAATATCGTTTTATATTCTGTAGGATTATTTAATACGCTAACTGCTCTTTTAATTTCTGAATTGTTTTTTAGATAATACTGATATAAACCTTCTTGATATTGATATCTCTTGATCAACTCTTCCAAAATCATGTTTTTGATTTCTTTTTGGTTTTTATCCAGTAAAGTAGTTTCGCTTTTTTCTAAAGCAGTTAACAATTGCTGATATTCGGCAGTAATGGTCTCGTCTATTTTTTCTTTTTTAGCGGCAGCTAAAGTATTTTTCAAAGCCACTTCAGTGTCTGTGTCAAAAGTGATTTTATTCGTTTTTAGATATTGTTTGAAAGCGGTGTAATCTGCATCTGTCAAAGTTGGAATCTTATCTCCTAAATTTGGATTTTTGTAATAATATGTTGTAGCATAATCAAATACACCATCGTTCTTAATTAAAGCTGTTGCAATGGCACTGGTTTTTGCTTCTTCCAATTCGATATCAGGCAAAACCCCTCCGCCATCATAAACTGTTCTTCCTTTTCTGGTTTTAAAAGCATTATAATTTTTAGCATCAGTTTTCTGAGCCACGCCATTTTTATCTTTATGAGCATAATCCAATGCCTGAATACATCTTCCAGAAGGAGTGTAATATCTAGAAATGGTTACTTTCAGCTGAGTTCCGTAGGTTAAATCAACCGAACGCTGTACTAAACCTTTTCCGAAACTTCTGCTTCCTAAAATAACGGCACGGTCTAAATCCTGCAAAGCACCCGAAACAATTTCAGAAGCCGAAGCACTTCTTCCGTTTACTAAAATGGCTAACGGAATTTCAGTGTCAACTGGTTCTTTCTGTGTTTTATAAGTATTGTTATGTTTTTCAATTCGTGATTTAGTGGTTACAATTACTTCATTCTTTGGAACAAACAAATTGCAGATATCAATCGCTTCATTCAATAAACCACCTGGATTTCCTCTTAGGTCCAAAACAATCTGTTTAGCTCCATCAGCTTTTAATTTTTCAAGAGCATCTTTTACTTCAGCAGAAGCTTTTCTGCTAAAATGCGCCAAAACGATATAACCTGTTTTATCATCAATTTTTCCATAAAATGGAACAGATTTAATATCCACTTCATCCAAAACCAAAACCGTAGTATTTGGTTTTCCCTGACGAAGATATTTGATGTTGATTTTAGTGTTTTTTGTTCCTTTCAATAATTGAGAAGCATCATCCTTGAAATCAGCAATTAAAACATCACCAATTTGGATAATTTCATCGCCTGCTTTTAGTCCAGCTTTATCGGCAGGATAATTTTTATAAGGTTCACGAACAATCAGACGATCGTTTTTTCTAGAAATCAAAGCGCCAATCCCCGTATATTCTCCAGTATTGTTGATTTTAAAGTTTACAACATCTTGCTCGTTAAAATAAACCGTATATGGGTCTAAACTTCCTAACATGCTTTTGATGGCTTTATCCATCAAATCGCCTGGATTGGTTTCGTCGACATAATTGGTGTTTACAGCTTTAAACAAAGTTGTAAAAATTTCGATCTGTTTGGCAATTTCAAAAAAATCTTCTCTAAAACTGGTTCCAACAAACAACATTCCCGCCGCAGCGACTGGTATAATAAATTTCTTTTTGAAATACGGATACATGATTATTCTTTTTTTCTTCTTTTTAATCTTTTTCTAATAAAATAGGCAAATACACAAAACAGGATAACAAACGGCCAAACGCTGATTAACGAAATTAAAAAATCGGATAAACTGTAGAATCCTGATTTAAGTGCGTTCCAGATTTTTGATCCATAGGATATTTTAATGCCTTCTTTTTCAGCTATTGTTTTGTAAAAGTCAATTGTGACTGTGCTCTCAGAAACACGGCTTTCTAAATATTTAAGCTGACCTTCTTTGGATTCTATTTCTTCTCGGATAGCTGAAATTTGTTTTTCAATTTCTAATATCTCGCTTACTTTAGTTGCTTTTTGTAAGATTTGCAAATAGCGTTCTTCGAGTTTTTTCTTTGTTTTTAATCGAGAAGTCAGATCAATATATTCTTCTGTAACATCTTCTGCAGATATTTGTTTTTCATCAAAATAAGAAACACCTTTTGAAACGGCATCAATAAAACGGTCAAAATTTTGACTCGGAACTTTAATTACTAAAACTCTGCTGACATTATCGTAGTTTTTTCCTTCAGTATCATTTAAAATATTGCCATTGTGAGCAATAATAGCTTTTTTAATTTGATTGAAAGTATTTTCAAGATTATCAGTTTCAAATCTCAATTGAGCTTGTTTGATGATCTTTTGTTCAATTTTTTGTTTGTCTTTTGGAGCTGGAGGAGCTGATTGAACTGCATCTTCATTGTAAACAACTTCATCTTTTGGAGGTAGTTGTACCGCGGCAATTTTGATGTCTTTTGAATCTGGTTCGTAAGATTTACTGCAGCCTGAAAGAGTCAAGAAAAAAAGTGATAAAAAGAAAATATATCGCATAAAATTTCAATTTAGAGCTAAAACTACGATTTTTTTGTCTAACTTGAATAATAATCTTACCTTTTGAAATTTACGCTTCTGTTTTCGTATCAGAATCTTGGGTTTTGTTTATCTGAGCTGTGAATTTCTCAAACAACTGAATCATTTTAGTATTGATTTCTTGGTAAGATAAACGGTCTTTCGTCTGATAAAAAAGCATTATCGAGTAAGGCTGATCCAAGTTATCCAAAAGTAAATGTTTGTTCAAACGATAAGTTTCTCTCAAAACCCTTTTGAAGTAATTACGATCAACAGCTTTCTTGAAATATTTCTTAGAAACCGAAACGCCAATCTTAGTTTGTTCTTCTGAATTTGCCTCCGCTTGACGGTAAACCAAACGAAGCGGATATTTGGACACCGATTTTCCTTCAGAAAATAGTAAACCAATTGTCGTTTTGCTTTTTAAACGCTCGTTTTTAGGGTAAGTAAAGTTCATTTAATTCAGAAAAGATTTGCAAATTCTAGTGCAAAGGTACAATTAAACCATAAAAACAGTTATTGTTTTCAATTTTAATAAGTCTAAAAATATATTTACTACTTTTGCGCATTAATTTTTGAAGCATGGAAAAAATTATTTCTTATCCAATATCGGTAATTTACTATTTATTATTTGGTTTATGTTTGGCTGTTTTTCATCCAATTCAGTGGATTTGTTTAAATGTTTTTGGCTACCAGGCTCACAAAAAAAGTGTTGATTATTTAAATTTTTGCCTTTTAAAATGTACAAATCTTGTTGGAACAAGATATACAGTTGAAGGTGTAGACACGGTTCCGAAGGGTGCGCCAATCATTTTTGTGGCAAATCACCAAAGTATGTACGATATCGTGGCAATGATTTGGTATTTTAGACGTTTTCATTGTAAATTTGTAAGTAAGAAGGAGTTAGGAAGCGGAATTCCGAGTGTTTCTTTTAATTTGAAATACGGAGGATCTGTCTTAATTGACCGAAAAGACCCTAAACAAGCGATACCAGTTATCAAAGGCTTGTCTGAATATATCGAAAAAAACACAAGATCTGCAGTAATCTTTCCGGAAGGAACAAGAAGTAAGACAGGAATACCAAAAGAATTTGCGCAAAGCGGTTTAAAAATCTTATGCAAATATGCACCATCTGCATATGTTGTACCAGTAAGCATCAATAATTCTTGGAAAATGGTAAAGTTTGGTTTTTTTCCTGTTGGTTTAGGAAATCATCTGAAGTTTACAGCTCACAAACCTTTAGCTGTTAAAGATTACAAATTTGAAGAGCTGATGGAGATTACTGAAAAAGCAGTTAAGGAAGGAATAAATGAATATAAACAGGTTTAAGTTTTAGTCCGAGCTAAAATGAAAAACCCAAATCTATAATAAGTAATGTCTATAAAAAACATTAGATTAGAAGTAATGCAGTTTTTGGAGAAAAACGTGGATAGCTTCGTCGAACAGTATTTAATTCCAGTGGAAAAAATTTGGCAGCCATCGGATTTCTTACCAGATTCTCAAGGAGAAAATTTCTTTGAAGAGGTAAAAGAATTACGCGAGATTGCTAAAGAACTTCCGTACGATTTCTGGGTTACGCTTGTTGGTGATACCATCACTGAGGAAGCATTGCCTACATATGAGTCATGGTTAATGGATGTAGAAGGAATTGATCAACAACAAGAAGGTCAAGGAAACGGTTGGGCCAAATGGGTACGACAGTGGACTGGAGAAGAAAACCGTCATGGAGATCTTTTAAATAAATACTTGTATTTGTCTGGTCGTGTAAACATGCGTGAAATTGAAATGACTACACAGCATTTGATCAACGACGGTTTTGATATTGGAACTGGAACTGACCCGTACAAAAACTTTGTGTATACTAGTTTTCAGGAATTAGCAACTTATGTTTCGCACAACAGAGTAGCGCAAATGGCTAAGAAATTTGGCGATAACAAGTTGTCTAAAATGTGCAAAATGATTGCAGGAGACGAAATGCGTCACCACCACGCCTATAGCGAATTTGTAACTAGAATTTTCCAAGTAGATCCGAGCGAAATGATGCTGGCTTTTCAATACATGATGAAGCAGAAAATCGTTATGCCGGCTCATTTTTTAAGAGAATCTGGTCAAAAAATCAGTAGTGCTTTCGAACAGTTTTCTGATTCAGCTCAGCGTATTGGTGTTTATACTGCAAATGATTATGTTGAAATCATGCAGAAGTTGATCAACAAATGGGAAATCGATAAAATTACCAATTTGTCTGATGAAGCAGAAAAAGCACGAGACTTCTTAATGAAATTGCCAGCGCGTATGGCAAAAATCTCAGAGAGAATCGTAATCCCAAAAGAATCGCATATCTTTAAATGGGTTGAACCAGCGAGACTTTAAATTTTAGATTTTAGAATGTAGATTTCAGATTTCAGATTGGAATTTGGAATTTTTAGATTGAAATTTAAAAAGCAACATTGTTGCTTTAAAACATATTTGTTGATTGTTGGAGATTTAAAATCTTCGGCAATCAACATTTTTTATAAAACGTAAAAACCTCTTTATGAATGACTCAGCATTAATTATTAAAACCATTGCTTTTGTAAAAGAAAAACTAAATGATGCCGAAGGTGGTCATGATTGGTTTCATATTGAGCGTGTTTACAAAAACGCGTTGCTGATTGCAAAAGAGACAGAATGTGATCTTACGATTGTAGAATTGGGCGCTTTATTGCACGATATAGCCGATAGTAAATTTCATAACGGAGATGAAACTATTGGGCCAAAAACAGCAAGAGCGTTTTTAGAAGCCGAAAATGTTTCTGAGGATATAATTGACCATGTTGTCAAGATCATTGAAAATATCTCTTATAAAGGCGGAAATTTTGAAAAGAAATTCTCTTCTGTTGAATTGAATGTTGTTCAAGATGCCGATCGTCTCGATGCGATTGGTGCAATTGGTGTTGCAAGAGCTTTTAATTATGGCGGATTTAAGAACCGAGCTTTATACAATCCAGAAATAGAACCTGTAACCAATATGACAAAAGAGGAGTATAAAAAGAACAACGCTCCAACTATTAATCATTTCTACGAAAAGCTTTTACTTTTAAAGGATAAAATGAACACAGCAAAAGGAAAAGAAATCGCTGCTGAAAGACATCGTTTCATGGAAACTTTTCTTGCTCAGTTTTATGCAGAATGGGAAGGAGTGAAGTAGATTTTATTTAGATATAAAAAAGAAAACGGCTCTAATCTAGAGCCGTTTTTTATTTGGTGATGATTTCTTTATAGAAGTTTATACGGATTTATAATCTCGATTTTAAGAGACACATAATTATAAAAGCGCATAAAAATCCAATTGAAAACCACAATAACTTCGTGATGCTGTTATTTCTAACCATTTCCCTTTTTTCAAATCTTGTCATTTTGAATGAATTTTATACATTTCAAAAGTAATTTTCTAGAGGGTAATGATTATACCAAGAAAAGTCTTTAAACCGTTATAATAAGACAATTTTTCTTTTAGTATCAGTCGTCTTCCGTTCTAGTCATAAGTCTTTCTTCTAGCTTCTTTCATCTTTTCTTATTTAACTTTCTGAACAAATTTTTGAATGGTATTCTTAAACTCTTTATTCTGTTCGTAATACAAAATATGCCCACCGTTAATAATCTTAACTTCTTGATTTGGAAATTTAAACAAACGATAATGCTCAGGGCCAATATTGTTGTCTTTTGTTCCTGAGATTATAAGCGTTGGAACTTTGATAGAAGCAGTTCCTTTTGTAAAATCATTAAAATACAGAGGGCCACTTAATGCATTTTGTGCAAATGAAGAGTTCCTTTTTTCGCTATTATCAATACTGTCCAGTTTTTCAACATTAGCTCTATTGTCAGACAGCATTTTATACTCTAGATCTGCTTTTTTAGTTTCCTGTTTAGCTTCAAAAAAAGTGTTTAATATGGAATCTTTGCCTTGTACAGGGAAATCTTTTCCTAAAGTTTTGCCCATGAAAGCAATTTGATTGAGAAGCGAATCGTTGATATCAAGTGTAGCATTCAGCAGAATTAAACCTTTTACATGTTGAGGATATTTTTCAGCATATTTAGTGGCTAAAATTCCTCCGAAAGAATGTCCAATTACAAATATCTTATCCGTTTTAAGGTGAGTTCGAATTTCTGCAATATCATTAATCATTCTGTCCATGCTGTAATTATTGTCTGTAGGAGATCCAGATCTACCGCATCCTCTTTGGTCATAATAACATATGGTTAGTTTGTCTTCAAGAACATTTCCGCCAAATTCTTCAAAAGATTTGCTCCATGCACCAGGTCCTCCGTGTACAAAAATACAGACTTCGCCTTTTCCATTGACTTTCAAAAACAAAGGAACTCCATCTGAAGTGGTAAACGTAATGTTGGGATTTTGCGTTATCTCTGTTTTTGTTTGACCAATTACACTCTGGGAGAAACAAAGAAACAGAATGAAAAGTAAATGGATTTTTGGGTTCATTGGATTGGAAGTCTTTTTGCTGTTTTAATAGGATAAAAGTATAATTAAAACAGCAGAGAAAAAACTAATGATTGCTTTTCATTATGAAATAAGTAATGATTGTCGCGCAGAAAAAACCTATCGCGAACCACAGTAATCGAGCCACTCTATTATCTCGTACTATTTCCATTCTATCTTCTGGTGTCATCTTAAATAAAATTTAGGAAACAAAAATAGTTTTAGAAAATATACTAAAAAGGTGATTTTGATTTTTAAAATAACAGAATAAGACATTTTTTATCATAAAAAAAGCTTCAAATAGAAATTAAATCTATTTGAAGTTTTAGTCTTAGTATCTTAGAACCTAAAATTAAGAACAACCACAATCGGTTCCTCCTCCACAGTCTTTTTTCTTTTTCGATTTAAAGAAGAACTTTTTGATCAAAAAAGCAACTGCAAATCCTAATATGGCAAAGGCTATTATTTCTTGAAACATAACTTTTTATTTTAAAAGTTGATACGCAATTAATGCGGTAAAATAAGCGAGACCGCTCATGAAGACTAGCTGCATTGCTGGCCATTTCCATGAATTGGTTTCTTTTTTGGTAATTGCCAATGTGCTGGCACATTGCATGGCAAAAGCATAAAACAGCAGTAAAGAGATTCCAGTTGCAAAGTCAAATACTTTTTCTCCCGTATCTGGACGAACTTCTGCCTGCATTTTGCTTTTTATAGTCGATTCGTTATCTGTATCTCCAACACTATAAATGGTTGCTAATGTTCCAACGAAAACTTCACGTGCTGCAAACGAACTGATTAACGCAATTCCGATTTTCCAGTCGTAACCCAAAGGCTGAATTACCGGTTCAATTGCTCTTCCCATTAAACCGATATAAGAGTTCTCTAATTTTTGAGAATTAACTTCATTTTCAAATTGCGTTTCATCTAACGTTGTGTTGGCAAACCTTTCTTTAACGATATTTTCAGCTTCATTAAATTCTTTTCCTGGCCCATAAGAAGCCAAGAACCATAAAATGACTGATATTGCTAAGATGATTTTACCTGCACCAAGAACAAATGCTTTTGTTTTTTCTACCACATTAATTCCGACATTTTTGAAAAGCGGCATTTTATAACTTGGCATTTCAACAACAAAATAGGTTTTTGATTCCAGTTTTAAAACCTTATTTAAAATGTAAGCTGATAAAATGGCCATAAAGAATCCTAATACATAAAGGGACATCAGAGTTAATCCTTGAAGATTTAGCACTCCAAAAACTCTTTTGCTCGGAATGACCAATGATATAATAATCGCATAAACAGGCAATCTTGCCGAACAAGTTGTGAAAGGCGTTACCAAAATAGTGATTAATCGTTCTTTCCAGTTTTCGATATTTCTTGTAGCCATAATTGCTGGAATCGCACAGGCAGTTCCTGAAATTAAAGGCACGACGCTTTTTCCAGAAAGTCCAAATCGGCGCATGATTTTATCCATCAAGAAAACCACACGACTCATATAACCGCTTTCCTCTAAAATGGAAATAAACAAAAACAAGAAAGCAATCTGCGGAATGAAAATGATAACTCCTCCAATACCCGGAATAATTCCCTGAGAAAGCAAATCGGTCAAAATGCCGCTTGGAAGTTCTGCCGCAACCCAGCTGCTCAAAGAGGCAAAAGTGCTGTCAATGAAATCCATCGGAATAGTGGACCAGCTGAAAATGGATTGGAAAATCAAAAATAAAATGGCAAAGAAAATAACGTAGCCAAAAACCTTATGCGTTAAAACTCGATCAATTTTGGCACGAATGTCTTTTGCCATCGAAGCGTCAATCTTTAAACCTTCTTTTAAAACATCATTGATAAACTGATATCTTTTTATGGTTTCTTTCTGTTGTAAGCGCTTTAATTCTGAATGCGATTTGGTAAAAGTGCTTCGAATTTCATTCCGTTCTAAATTCAAAAAATTGACATCCTGAGTAATTACAAGCCATAATTTGTACAATAATTGATTTGGAAAAGCATGTTGCAGTTTTTTGAAATATTCTTCATCAATTACAGAAGCATTCAAACAAGGTTCGTGCGGGATAGTTTTATAAGAAACAATCAGTTCTTTTAATTCTTCAATTCCTAAACCTTTGCGCGAACTAACTAAAGCAATTTTTGTTTTTAATTTTTCTTCTAAATATGGAATATCCAAAGAAATCCCTTTACGCTCCATACGATCAGACATATTGATGACCAAAATCGTTGGGATTTCAAGGTCTTTTATCTGAGTGTAAATCAGTAAATTTCTTTTTAAATTTTCAACGTCAGTTACAACAACAGCAACGTCTGGATATAGCTTGTCATTTTTATTTAGCAAAAGTTCAATAACAACGCTTTCGTCCATCGAACTGGCGTTCAAGCTGTACGTTCCCGGTAAATCTAGAATATTGGCTTTTATGTTATTAGGCAGCTTGCAAAAGCCCATTTTTTTCTCAACCGTAATTCCAGGATAATTTCCAACTTGTTGGTTAAGACCAGTTAATTGATTAAAAACAGAGGTTTTTCCGGTATTTGGATTTCCGATAAGGGCAACATTGATATTCTGAACACTCATTACAAATTGGTTTTGATAAGTTCAACTTCAATTTCACGAGCGGTTTCAATTCGGATTGCAACATGAGAGCCGTTAATATCTAGATATAAAGGATCGCCAAAAGGAGCTACCTGCAACAATTCAACTAAACTGCCAGGAAGACAACCCATTTCTAATAATTTAAGTGGAATAAGATCGATATCAAAATCTTTGATAATGGCTTTTTCGCCTTTTTTCAGAGTGTGTATTGTATTTTGCAAGCTTATTTAGATTGAATTTAGATTGCAAAAGTAGGCAATTATTCTTTATTTCAAGGTATTTAACACTTCCACAAATGCTAAATGTTTCTAAAAATAAGGGTTTTTACTCTTGAGAGAGGAATTCGATATCTTCTAAAAGACGTTTTATGTCTTCTTTATTAGTTCCGTCATAAAAACCTCTAACGCGGCGCTTTTGATCGACCAAAACAAAATTCTCCGTATGCACCATATCATAAAGCTGATCTGGTCTTCCCATTTTTACGGCCAAATACGATTTTCGGGCCATTTTGTAGATTTCTTTTTTATCGCCTGTAACCAGATTCCATTTGCTGTCTACAACACCATATTTAATAGCGTAAGCTTTTAAAACAGAAACGCTATCTACTTCAGGAAAAACGGTATGCGATAGCAGCATCACTTTTGGATTGTTTAAAACTGCTTTTTGAACATCTACCAGATTGGTTGACATTTTTGGGCAGATCGATCCGCAGGTTGTAAAGAAGAAATCGGCAACATAAATTTTTCCTTCATAATTTTTCTGGGTAATAGTATCGCCATTCTGATTGATGAAAGAAAAATCGGCAATTGTGTGGTATTTGCTTTTATACTGAATTGTACTGTCAACCAATTCAGGATTTACATCGGCTGGATTATAAATCGGAAGCGTTTTTTTAGGTTTCAATGCAGAGTAAAACAAAGATATCGTAACCACCGAAAATACTATTAAAACAATAAAGAATTTGCGGTATTTGTATAAAAGCGATTTCATAAAAATAATTTGGCGCAAAAATACGAAAAGGAGGTTTTAAAAACTTTAGAACGTAATTTTTTTAACAGGCTTTTGTAACTTTTGACATCAAATTGCAGACTAATAAAAATCGTTATAAGCTCTCATTTGTGAAATTTATTTTTATAAATGGATTTCCTGTTTGAATTTTAACACAATTTTAGAAATAATAACAATATGTTTGTATTTTCCATTAAACTATAAACTTTTATGAAAAAACAATTAGCCAAACCTGTGTTTGGTGTTATATCTGCAATGTTTGCCATAACCGCAGCTCAAGCACAAGCGCCAAAAGAACCAGGTATTAATGTATCATATATGGATACGAAAATCAGCCCAAGTCAAGATTTTTTCAAATATGTAAATGGAGCTTGGCTTGAAAAAACAGAAATTCCAAGTGACCGCACTACGTGGGGAAGTTTTAATGAACTGATTAAAAGAACAGACAAGGATGTGATGGAAGTTTTAAAAGAAGCTTCAAAAAATCCGAAGTATAAGTCTAATACAGATCAGGGCAAAGCAGTTAATTTATTTAACACCTATTTAGATTCTATCGGAAGAAATAAGAAGGGAATCGAACCTTTAAAACCATATCTGAAAAAAATTGATGCAATTAAAAACATTGCTGACGTTCAGAAATATTTGGTTGAAATGGAAAAAGAAGGAAATGCGGGCTTTTTCGGAATTTACATTGGTGCTGATGATAAAGACAGTTCTAAAAACTCTGTAAATTTAGGACCAAGCCAATTAGGACTTCCAGATAAAGATTATTATACTTCTGAGGATAAAGATTCTAAAGAAAAACGTGCGAAATATGAATTGCATGTTGCCAGAATGCTTCAGTTTATTGGAGAATCTCCAGAAAAAGCAAAACAAAGTGCTGCTGAGGTTCTAGCTCTTGAAACAGAATTGTCAAAACCAAGGTTAAACAGAGTTGAAAGAAGAGACAGCCGTTTGCAATACAACCCAATGACAATTGCTGAACTTCAAAAATTAACTCCAGCTATCAAATGGAACGAATATTTTTCGGGTTTAGGAATTACTAAACTAGAAACTGTAATTGTTTCTGAGCCTAAATACATGACAGCTTTAGAAACTGTTTTCAAAGAAAATAAAGTGGCACAATGGAAAGAATACCTAAAATGGGACTTGATCAACGGCGCTGCGGGCAAGCTTACAACACAAATTGACAATGCCAATTTCGATTTTTACAGCAAAACATTAAGAGGCGCAATAAAACAGCTTCCGGCTGAGGAAAGAGCGCTTAATGTGGTTAACGGAAATGTTGGTGAAGCTCTTGGAAAACTTTATGTAGAAAAAGTTTTTCCAGCTGAAGCTAAAACCAAAGCGATTGATATGATTCATAATGTTATTACGGCTTACCAAAATCGTATTAATAATTTGAGCTGGATGTCTAAAGACACTAAAGCAAAAGCAATCGAAAAGCTGAACAAAATCACGATTAAAGTGGGATATCCTGATAAATGGAAAGATTATTCGGCTTTAGAAATTAAAAGCATTGCAGAAGGAGGAAGCTATTTTGAAAATACTAAAAACTTAGCGCAATGGAGATTTAAGAAAAGCATAGATAAATTGTCTAAACCGGTTGATAAAACAGAATGGCATATGTCTCCGCAAACAGTAAATGCGTATTATAATCCATCTTATAACGAAATTGTATTCCCAGCAGCTATCTTACAGCCGCCTTTCTACAATTACCAAGCTGACGAAGCAGTTAACTATGGTGGAATTGGCGCTGTAATCGGACATGAGATTTCTCACGGATTTGATGATTCTGGAGCGCGTTACAATGCCGAAGGAAATCTAGTAGATTGGTGGACAGAAGATGATTTAAAACAATTTACAGCTTTAGGAAATGATTTAGCAAATCAATACAGTGCTCTTGAGCCATTGCCAGGAGTTCATGTTGATGGTCATTTTACATTGGGTGAAAATATTGGAGATTTAGGCGGAATCAACGCTGCATTTGACGGTCTGCAATTGTATTTAAAACAACATGGAAATCCAGGTTTAATTGACGGATTTACACCTGAACAGCGTTTCTTTATTTCTTGGGCTACCGTTTGGAGAACTAAATCAAGAGACGAAGCGATCAAAAACCAAGTTAAAACAGATCCGCACTCTCCTGGAATGTACAGAGCGTATGTGCCGATTCAGAATGTTGATGCTTTTTACAAAGCGTTTGATATTAAGAAAGGAGATAAAATGTATGTTGAACCAGAAAAACGAGTTAAAATCTGGTAATCGAATGATATTATATCAAAAAAAGCTGTCTCAAAAGGACAGCTTTTTTTATTTTAAGGGATTTTTATAAAAGTTACGGTAAATACCCCAGCGGGGTAAAATATTTATAGAATTTCAATAAGAAAAAAACGAAAAAAGCTCCAGCGGAGCGACATGTTTTTTTTAATCTAATACATGTCGCTCCGCTGGAGCTTTATATCATAAATATTTTTTTGCTATAAATATTTCGCTTCTCCGAAGCTTGCAACAAAATGAGTTTTCAAAAAGTGAATTTCTTTTGTTTTATTTCAATTGACTATAGATGTAAGTTTCAATTGCTTTTAATTCTTCATCAGACATGGCCTTTGTTATGGCAAAATTGGTTTTCATAACCTCAAACTGACTCGGGTCAACAATTGGTTCTGCATTTCCTTTAAGGAAAGTAACAATATCGCCTTTTTGATCTTTATAGATTTTGGCAATTTCCTTAATGCTCGGTCCAACTACTTTTTGATCTGGCTGATGACAAGCAAAACAATTTCCAGCTCCTTCAAAAAGTTGTTTTCCTAATTCTTCTGGACTTTTGGCTTTCGCCGATTCGCCTTCAGAAACAGATTCGGTTGTTGCGTTTGTTGGCTCAGAAGTTTCTTTTTTGCAAGAAGCAAATGTTAAAACGGCAGCTAAAAATAAAACCTTTTTCATCTTATTTCTTTAATAGTATTGCAGCTTCTTTTGCGAAGTAAGTCGAAATAAGATTAGCGCCTGAACGTTTGATGCACATTAGTTGTTCCATCATAATTTTATCGTGATCAAGCCATCCTCTTTCAGATGCAGCTTTAATCATAGCATATTCTCCAGAAACCTGATAAACGGTTACAGGAACATGAACTGTATTTTTTATTTCGCGAACAATATCCAAATAAGCAATTCCTGGTTTTACCATAACCATATCTGCACCTTCTTCTACGTCTGATAAAGCTTCTTTAATGGCTTCGATGCGGTTGGCATAATCCATTTGGTATGTTTTTTTGTCTTTTGGAACCACAACATCAGCTTCTTTTGGAGCAGAATCTAAAGCATCTCTAAACGGACCGTAAAAAGCTGAAGCATATTTTGCTGAATAACTCATGATTCCAACATTCTGAAATCCAGCAGCATCCAAACCTTCGCGAAGGCGTAAAACGCGTCCGTCCATCATGTCGCTTGGCGCAACAAAATCGGCACCAGCTTCTGCGTGTGAAACAGCCATTTTTACTAAAGCATCGACTGTGCTGTCGTTTTCTACATCGCCATTTGTTATAATTCCGTCATGACCGTAGATAGAATATGGGTCTAAAGCCACATCTGGCATAACGATCATTTCTGGACAAGCCGTTTTTATGGCACGAATAGCTTGCTGCATTAATCCGTCAGGATTCCAAGCTTCTTTACCGGTATTATCTTTTAGATTCTCGCTAACTTTTACATAAATGTTAACGGCGCGAATTCCTAAATCATAAAGTTCTTTTACTTCTTCAACTGTTAAATCTATAGATCTTCTGAAAATTCCCGGCATTGATGGAATTTCGACTTTTACATTTTCTCCTTCAGCAATAAACATTGGAAACATAAAATCCGATGGACTTAAACTGGTTTCGCGTACTAAAGAACGAATCGATTCATTTACTCTTAATCTTCTGCCTCTTTGTAATGGGAACATATAAATTTAGATTTTAGATTTTAGATTTCAGATTTTAACCTGAATTTGAAAACAGATTGATAAATCCTTATTCTAAAATTGAAGTTGTTTTTTATTTTTTTGAAGTTTACCTCACTTTTGATAAGTGGCGCAAAGTTAAAGAAAAAGGAACAGAATAAGGAGTTTAGCTTGCTTTAGAATCCGTTAATATTATCTAAAAATTTTGATTTTATTGTTTGAACTAAAGCATGGTTATTCAGAATATTCCATCTAAATTTGTAAAATGAAGAAAATTCTCGCTTTATTTTGCTGTTTGCTCTTAACAAGCTGTTTTGAGATTACAGAAAGAATCAAACATCACGATGATCAAAGTGGTGAATATACGCTGATGATCGACTTTTCGAAATCTTGGTTCAAGACCAAATCTGCCATTTGGCTGGAAGAAGTGGATGGCGTAAAAATTCCAAACGAACAGGAAATTACACAGAAACTTGAAGATTTTAAGTCGAAAGCTGTAAAAATTGACGGGATTTCGAATGTAACTACCAAAACGGATTTTCAGAATTACGTTTTCATTATCAAACTTAATTATGCAAATCTTAAAGCGCTAAACGCGGTTGTAAATACAATCAACAATCAGCGTGATCAGATTCACTTTAGCGGAAGCGGCAAAACTTTTGAAAGAATTGCCTCGTATCCAATTCCTGAAAAAGTGATAAACGACCCAAAGAAAAAGAAAGATCTGGAAGAAGCCAGCATTATTTCTATCTACACTTTCGATAAAGATATTATGGCTGTTGAGAATACAAACAGCAAAATTTCAAAAAATAAAAAAACGGTTTTTTTAAAACAAAGTATGTACAGCGTATTTAAGAAATCGACCTTAATGAACAATACTATCCAATTAACGCCTTAATTTTTATGAAGCAATTTTATACTCTAATTTTTCTATTTGCCACGTATTTTACTTTTGGACAAGCCAGTCCAGACAAATACGACTATTTTGTACAGTTTAACGGAAATCAGCTTTCTAAAAAAGTCAGTATAAACGAAGTACTGAATCATCCGATATTGACGAAATACATTAGCAAAAAACCTGATTTTGATCTTCGCCAATATACTTCGATAATTCAGTTAGATCAAAAAATTACCATTCATGGGAATTTTTTAGATAGCGTTCCGTTTTATCAGGTTACCATTCCGATAAAAAACAAAGAAGCCGTCAGACAATATCTGATTGAAAAACAAGGTGCAAACGGAAAGAACAGCACAATTGAAGAATTTGGAAAATATGCAGTTTTTACACCAAGCGGCGTTAAAAGATCATTTGTATGGAATGACAATTATTTAGTTGTGTTTGAATTGACAAAAAGACTTCCGAATAAATTTTATGCTTCTCCAGATGGCCCGCCAGTTTTAAATGATTCGATAGGAATTTCAGAGGCGTATGAAGAAACAGTAATTGTAGATACACCTAAAGTATACGGAGTAGAAGAAGCACCAAATCCGCCAAAAATAGCAGAACCTTCTGTAATGCGTGATGAACCTATGGTAGCTGATGTACCAGCTGGATCAGCAGAGACGGTAGAACAAGATTATTTGTATGATGGAAATCCTTATGAAGAATATACGGCAGAACAAGCAGAATTTGATAAAAAACTAGCTGAGCAGCAAAGAGAAATTATAAAAGGCTTATTTGAGAATGGTTTTACAGCGCCAAGTTTTTCAAAAATAAATGCTTCGGCAGATATTTCGTCTTGGGTAAATTATGGCGGATTCATGTCGAGTTTTTATTCGTTGTATAATTATCCTTTGGCACTATTTGGAGGTTATGATAAATACTTGCCAATGCAGAAGAACTTTGGAAATTTTATAAAAGGCATCAATTTGGATTTTTATTTTGATAATGATAATGCCCGAATTGAAGAAGTAGTTGAATATGCTGCGGAGATTGCTAGTGTTGTAAGCAAAATAAGCGATAGAAAAATCAACAAAAACATCTTTAATTATTTCCCTTCGGAAAAACCTTTAGGTTACGTTTCGTATCACGCCAATACAAAAGCGGCACTTGAAAATTTTCCGTCATTAATGACCGAATTATTCTATAATCCCAAATTTGCTAAAGAAGATATTATACTCATTACAGATCTGATTTCGACAATCGTTGATGAAGAAGCCACAGCAAAGCTTTTTGATGGCGATTTGAGCGCTTTTTTATACGATACGAAAGAAGTTGAGGTTATGACCAAAAAGTATGATTATGATGAAAATTATGAAGAAAAAATAACCGAAGAAAAAGTCAAAAAAGATATTCCGCTGTTTTCTGTGATTTTTACGTCAACTCATCCGACTTTCGGGGATAAATTATTGCAATTGGGCGTTCGCAAAAAAGTGCTAGTTCCAAATGGAAATTCATACATAATTGCAGGCACACAAAAGTATGGTGATATTTTTATAACGAAAGAGAAAGACGTAGTAATTGTTGCCAATACAAGAGATTATTTTGGTACAGGAAAAGGTTCTTTTGCTAAAGAGGCAAAGAAAGATTTGAGTAAAAACTATATTTCTGGAAAGCTGGATATTGCACAAACTGTGAAAACATTTGGTAAGAAAGCAAAAGATTCAGAATTGGATCGAATGACTAAAATTTCATCCCAATTTTCGGATGTATCGATAGAATCACCTAAAAAGTTAATTGACAATAAACTGAAATTCGTTTTTAAACTAAACTCTTTTAAGTCTGATAAAAACATCATTTTGCAGACATTAGATTTAGCAGATGAAATGACTTCTAAATAATTGAAAAAGGAAATCCCTGAGTATGTCTCAGGGATTTTTTATTTAAAAAAAGCAATTCATTCCGTAGGAATGTTTCGTCGGTAGAAAAAATTGACGGTACCGTTTATTTACATTCCGTAGGAACGTTTGGTTATTTCAGTTTGCTAAGTAATTGAAGCCTGATAAATGCCTTTGATAGTTTCTTGTAATTCAGCATTAAAATCTTGATCCGATTGACCGGCAGTAAGTCCCTCAGACAATGCTCTTGAAAAACTGGCAATCAGTCCGTGGTTTTGTGAGAGTTTTTGATTTGCTTCTTCGCGAGAATATCCGCCAGAAAGTGCTACGACACGAACCACATGCAGATTTGAAATAAGTTCACGGTAAAAATCGTTGACAGTCGGAATCGAAAGTTTCAGCATTACTTTTACATCTTTATCCAATAGATTCAGCTGTTTTTGAATTTCTTCTTTCAGAATCTGCTCCGATTTTTCTTTATCAGGACTGTAAATGTCAACTTCAGGTTCTATAATTGGAATTAATCCTTTATTGAAAATTTGTTTTCCTAGTTCGAATTGCTGGGCAACAACATCACGTATTCCTTGAGAATTGGCTTCTTTAATTACAGAACGCATTTTAGTTCCAAAAATGTTTCGTTCTACAGCGCGATCTAGCAATTCGTCTAAACCAGAAATGGGTTTCATTAATTGTACGCCATTTGCAAGATCTGCAAGCCCTTTATCTACTTTCAGAAAAGGAATAATATGTTTTTTCTCCCATAAATAATCAGCTGTCCATTGTCCGTCGATTTTACGGTCCATTGTATTTTCAAACAAAATAGCACCGAGAATATATTGGCTGTCAAAAGCTGGACTTTTAATAATTCTAGTTCTCATTTCATGCACAAGAGTGTACATTTCTTCGTCATTTGAATATTGATTTTCTTGTACACCATATTGTGCCAATGCTTTTGGTGTGCTTCCGCCGCTTTGGTCTAAGGCGGCGATAAATCCTTTGCCAGAATGCATGAGATTTAATTGTTCCTGGTTCACATTTGCCATAATAATGAATTTTAGTTTTTTATAAATCCATGTAATTTAAGCAATTTTTGGAACTTATTGATTATGAGATTAAAGAATTCTCAAAGACCTATCTTTTCATTAACCTTATCGTAAACTTCCTTTACTTTTTTTGGAGGATCAAATCGGTAACCGACAGAGAGCTTTACAGTAGCGATGTTATCATTCAGCCTTGGATCGACTTTCTCGTCTTGCGCAAAACTAATTGTGTTGAGACTTGCAAAACCAAAAAAACGTTCATTATTGTATGCAAGCTTTAAATTGAAATCGGCTTGATACAATGCTGAGGTATCGCCATCAATATCATTTATTCCAGCACCCAAAGCAAGTCCAGCTCCAATTAGAACCCGATTGCTGATTACAAAATTGTAAAAATAGGAAGGAGCCAATGTAAATACATAGATATCGCTATGAGATGAGTCTGGAGTATTTAAATCAAGATTGGTATAATAGAAAGAAAAAGACGGGATGAAACTGCCAGAACTTTTCGTCTGCCATTCGTTTTGGCTTACCAACGTTTTAAAAGAGAATTTATCATTGAAAACATAAGAGGTCGATCCGCCAATTTTTGTAGTGCGCATATTAGGCAACTGAGCCGTAATGTTATCATCGCTAATGTAAAATCCTTTTTGGTTGATAAAAGTAAACGACTGCATCCATTTTTTTAAATAAAAACGGGTGTTGAAATTAAAGTGCTTAGAATGGGAATCGCCTTTATTCTGGCTTAGGAATTTAGGTGCAAAACCAAAACCAATGTCTATAATTTTATAGTTTAGATTGAAGCCAATCTGTTCTCTACGATTCGGAATTAGATTAACGTATATTTTTGGATCTGTATTGTCTGAAGCAATCTGAAAACTATTGGAAGTGTCTAAATAATAAACGCTGGCAGTAATTTTATCGTTGTATGATTTGAAATAGGTGTTTCTAATGGAATCGTTTTGGGCAAAACATCCAAAAATGTTGATGAAGAATAGGGCGTAAATTAGTTTTAAACGCATAGAAACATAGTTTTTGATTTTCTAATTCACCTCTAAGATAGGTCTTTAAATCTATGTTTCTATGCGTTCAATAAAATTTATATTATGAAATCCACTCACGCGGATTTGCCAATATAGTAATCAATTTTTCTTCTTCGCTTCCCTCTTCTGGATGATGGTCGTAAACCCATTGCACATGTGGAGGCAAACTCATTAAAATACTTTCGATTCTTCCATTGGTTTTTAATCCGAATAAGGTACCTTTATCATGAACCAAATTGAATTCAACATAACGGCCACGACGAATTTCTTGCCAGGTTCTTTGTTCAGGAGTATAAGAAAGTTTTTTTCTTCTTTCTACAATTGGCACATAAGCTTCAAGGAAACTATTTCCCACTTCGGTTACGAAATCGTACCAGTTTTCCATTGACATTTGCTCATTTGCTTTGCAATAATCAAAAAACAAACCGCCAAGTCCACGTGCTTCATTTCTATGCGCATTCCAGAAATAGGCATCGCATTGTTTTTTATATTTCGGATAAAATTCTGGATTGTGTTTATCGCAAGCCGTTTTACAAGTTTGGTGAAAGTGTTTTGCATCTTCTTCAAACAAATAGTAGGGTGTTAAATCCTGTCCGCCTCCAAACCATTGTTCGATTACTTTTCCAGATTCATCATACATTTCAAAATATCGCCAATTGGCGTGCACGGTAGGAACCATTGGGCTTTTCGGGTGAATAACCAAACTCAATCCGCAGGCAAAGAAATCGGCTTCGCCCACGCCAAACATTTTCTGCATCGTCTCTGGAAGTTTTCCGTGAACGGCAGAAATGTTTACACCGCCTTTTTCGAAAACCGCACCGTTTTCAATAACGCGAGTTCTTCCGCCGCCGCCCTCTGGACGTTTCCATAGATCTTCACGGAATTTTGCGGTTCCGTCAACAGCTTCTAATCCAGCGCAGATTTGGTCTTGTAAATTTTGTATGTATGCGAAAAATTTATCTTTCATGATTTAATGTATTCTGATTTAAGAAGTCCGAAGTAAACAGAGTTTTGCAAAGTGCCGTCACCATTTCTAAATTCGTCCCTTAAAATTCCTTCTTGTTTAAAATTATGTTTTAATGCAATTCGCTGGCTTGCGAGATTGATTTCTGAAGTGCAAATAAAAACTTTATTAAGGTTCAATTCGTTGAAACAAAAATCAAGCGCATTAGAAACCATTTTTGAAGTAATTCCTTTTCCTTGGTAATCTTCATCAATAAAATAGCCAAACTCACATTTTGAAACGCGATAATCGATGGTTTTTACACATAAATAACCAATTAAATAGTTGGTTTTAATATCTCGGGCATAAAAATGAAAACCTTCGCTGTTTTTTTCTCTGTCTTTACTAACCGAGATAAAATCTTCTGCTTTTTCTGCTGAGTCTGAATTGGCAAGGGTAACAGGAAATGTTTTTCCAATGTGATTTTTATTCTTATCGATTAGTTTGTAAAACTCCTCAGGAAGAATACTTTCAATTCGGTCTGTTTTCCAATCTGTAAAACTCATTCTTTATTTGTTTTTAAGAGATGAAATTTTCGAATGTATTCCAAAAGAGAAAGCTTTACTTTCGGCTTGAATATATTGATAGATAGCTAAAGCTTTATTTTCAAAATCATAATTTTTGTCTTTTGAAAGTTCCACCAAAACATCAGCAAATTGTTCCAATTGATCCCAATCAAAATGAAGTCGCATCAATAATGTGGTCAAATCTTCATTAGAATAGTCAATCAAACTTTCAAAGTTCAATCCAAATTCTTTCAGTTGCTTTTCAAGATTTGATTTTTGTAAGTCATTCAAAGGATAGGGTACAAAAACAAGCGTTCGTAACGTTTTAAGAACGTTATCAATTCTTATTTTTTCTTCGTCTCGTAAACCTTTGTTGAGCATGGTTTTAAGTTGTTGGTTGTTGGTTGTTGGTTTTTGGTTGATAGTTTGGAACGTTCCATCAACCATCAACCAAAAACCATCAACTAAATTAATTTCCGTATTCCTTAACCGCGTCAATAAACGCTTTTGCGTGATCTACAGGGATATTTGGTAAAATTCCGTGACCTAAATTTACAATGTATTTATCTTTTCCGAACTCGTCGATCATTTCATGAACCATTTTTTTGATAGTCGGAATTGGAGAAAGTAATCTTGATGGATCGAAGTTTCCTTGCAAAGTAATGTTTCCGCCAGACAAATAACGAGCATTTCTTGCCGTACAAGTCCAGTCAACTCCTAATGCAGAAGCTTTACTTTTACCCATTTCGGCAAGAGCGAACCAACAACCTTTTCCGAAAACGATTACCGGAGTAATATCTGCTAAAGCATCAACAATCTGGTTGATATATTTCCATGAAAATTCCTGATAATCAACAGGAGAAAGCATTCCTCCCCAAGAATCAAAAATCTGAACGGCATTTACACCCGATTTTACTTTTTCTTTTAAGTATAAAATAGTTGTATCGGTAATTTTTTGTAATAAAGTATGCGCAGCAACTGGGTTTGAAAAACAGAATCCTTTTGCAGCATCAAAACTTTTAGAACCTTTTCCTTCAACAGCATAGCAGAAAATAGTCCAAGGCGAACCTGCGAAACCAATTAATGGCACTTCGTCGTTCAGCATTTCTTTAGTCAATTTTACAGCGTCAAAAACATATCCTAAAGTTTCATTTACATCTGGAACAAAAACCTGATTTACTTGTTCCATTGTACGAATTGGATTTGGAATAATCGGACCCAAATTATCTTTCAATTCAACATGAATTCCCATTGCGCGTGGCACTACCAAAATATCCGAAAATAAAATAGCAGCATCTGGAGCAATTCGACGAATTGGCTGCACTGTAATTTCAGCAGCTAATTCAGGAGTTTCGCAACGTGTAAAGAAATCATACTTATCACGAAGTTCTCTAAATTCTGGTAGATATCTTCCTGCCTGACGCATCATCCATACTGGTGGGCGTTGAACAGTTTCTCCTTTTAATGCTCTTAAAAATAGGTCGTTTTTTAACATGTTTTTTATTTTAGGCGCAAAGTCGTAAAGTGACAAAGTTGCAAAGTTTTTATTTGTATTCGTGAATTACATCTTCGATCACGTCCTCGATTGTCGGCTGATCTGCGATGATAATATTTTTAGTGATTTTTGATAAAGCTTCTGCAGTCGTATCACCGATGCAGAAACAGATTTGCTTATTTATTGTATTATGTTTCAGATAACTTTTAACTCCAGACGGACTAAAAAACAAAATCGCTTCAGGATTTGCTTTTATTTTCTGAGGTTGAAGCGTTGTTTCGTAAACCTGAATTTCATTGAATTTAATTCCGTTTTCTTTTAAAGCTTCTGGCAAAGTGTCTCTTCTTAAATTTCCACTGAAAAAGGTATAACTCTCATTTCCGTAAATCAAAGTGATAATTTCTGCTAAATCGGAAGCATAACCTGTGTAGGCAATAACATTAAAGCCGTTTTCTTCTAAAAGACTTTTGGTTTTAAGTCCAACGCAGTACACTTTTTTCTTTTTCAGTTCTTCCGATTTTGGATGAGATAAAACACTGTGAACGGCATTTTGACTTGTAAAAATCAAACTCTCGTTGAGGTCTTTTAATTCGAAAGGTTTGTTTTCAGTTTTGATGAAATCGGCTTCGACTAACTCGACGCCATATTTCATGAGCTCTTGTTTATAAAGAGGAGATAATATTTTAGTAGATAGTATCTGAACTGTATTTGCCATTATTTCTTTAGAGATTCTTTGATTTGTTGCATTAATTCCGTTCCTCCATTATTCAAAATCTCCTGAGCTGAATTGAAACCTAGTTTTTTCCATTCTGAAATATCTACCGTTTTGTCGATTTCAATTTTCTGTTTTCCATCAATAGAAAGTAAAACACCTTGAAAATGTAGTGTATCTTCATCTTCATTATATTTTACTAACGCCCCAATTGGCGCAGTACATCCGCCTTCAAGTGTTCTTAAAAACTGACGTTCGATATGAGTACAGATTTCAGTTTCTATGTCATTTAATTGCGATAACGCATCCAATGTATAATTGTCATTTTCCATTGCCACAACTAGCATTGCGCCTTGCGCTGGCGCCGGAATCATCCAATCTAGATTGATGTAATTTTCAGGTTTTAAGTTGATGCGCTCCAAACCTGCAGCGGCAAAAACAGCTCCATCCCAATTATTATCTTGTAGTTTTTGCATGCGCGTATTCACGTTTCCGCGTAAATCAACTACTGTATGATTTGGATACTTATTGAACCATTGTGCCTGACGACGTAAACTTCCAGTCGCAATAGTACTTGGATTTGCAAAATCAGGATTTCCTTTATGAACTAAAATATCTAAGACATTGGCTCTTGGCAAAACTGCTCCCTGAACAATTCCTTTAGGCAAAGCCGTTGGGACATCTTTCATAGAATGAACAGCAATGTCAATATCGCCATTGATCATGGCAATGTCTAAGGTTTTTGTGAAAATTCCAGTGATTCCTAATTCGTAAAGTGGCTTATCAAGAATAATATCTCCCTGAGATTTTACCGCAACAATTGAGGTTTTATAACCTAAATCGTTTAGTTTTTTTTCTACAGTGTGCGCTTGCCAAAGTGCTAATTCGCTGTCACGCGTTCCTATTCTGATTGTTTTTTCTGCCATGTTTTGTTTTTTGAACCATATAAGTTATATAAGGCAATTTAAGCAGTTTGAACTTAAAGACAACAATTAAGAGTTGCAATTAAATGAGCTTATATAGCTTATAAGGTTTAAAATTTTGTTTTAAGATGCTTTTATTTTGAAGACTTTTTCGATCCATTCGATGCTTTCATCGACCATCGTATCGTCGTCTTTTAAATGATTTGCAAAATGAGTAGTGATTTTCTGGATGATTCTATTACTGATGATTTCGGCTTGCGCTTCATTAAAATCGGCGATTTTTTTGCTTTGAAAATCCAATTCAGAAACTTTAATCGCATTTAATTTTTCTTTTAATGCGTTAATTGTTGGAGCAAATTTTCTTCCTTTCATCCAAGTAACAAATTCTTCTTTGATTTCTTCGATGATCGCTTCAGCCGCCGGAATGTGTAATTTTCTGTTTTCTAGAGTTTCATCTGTCAATTGAGACAAATAATCCATATGGATCAAAGTAACGCCTTCTAATTCTTCTACGTTTTCATTCACGTTTTTTGGAATAGACAAATCCAAAATCAATAAAGGTTTTTTAAGATTCAGAATGGCTTTGTCAACAGTTGGATTTTGAGCGCCTGTTGCAACAACGACAACATCGGCTTTTTGAAGTTCTAAATGTAACTCAGAGTAATCTTTAACAATCAAATTTAATTTTCCTGCTAATTTCTCTGCTTTATCTTTCGTTCTGTTAATTAAAGTGATGTGCTCATTTTTAGTATGTTTTACTAAATTCTCGCAAGTATTTCTTCCGATTTTACCAGTTCCAAAAAGTAAAATGTTTTTGTTGCTAATATCTTCAACATTCTTCAAAATATATTGTACAGAGGCAAAAGAAACTGAGGTTGCTCCAGAACTGATTTCTGTTTCTGTTTTGATTCTCTTGCTCGCCTGAATAACTGCATTAACCAGCCTTTCCATAAAAGCATTAGCCAATCCCATTGATTTTGAATGCGTAAAACTGGTTTTTATTTGAGATATAATTTCGAAATCGCCTAAAATCTGGCTGTCTAAACCAGTTCCAACACGAAAGATATGATTAATCGCTTCTTGATTTTTATAAACGAAACCTACTTTTTGAAAAGCATCAACAGAACCATTGCTGTTGTCGCAGATAAGTTTTATTAATTGAAATGGATGTTCAGCAAAACCGTAGATTTCGGTTCTGTTGCAAGTTGAAGTAACTATTAAACTTTCTATTCCTTCGTTTTTAGCTTGTTCCAGCAATCGCGTCTTTGCAACGGCATCCAAACTAAATTGACCTCTGACCTCAGCATCAGCTTTTTTATAACTCAGACCAACTGAGTAAAAATAAAGGTGTTTCGGTACGTTATTGTTTTCCATAAATTCACTTTCATAAAAGTGCAACAAAATTATTACTATACCATCGATAAAAATAACGCTAAAAGTACTTTTTATGTCGCTGTATGTTTTTTTGATTCTAAACTTGTCTTTTTATTTAGAAATCAGCACTTTTATAGCAAAATCAAGTCGTTTGAAATGTTTTGTTTAGAGTCATTCTAAATAAATGTAGGCAAATGGATAAAATTTGCTTGAAAAAAAATATCGCTAAGGGTTCAAAAACTGATGCACGAATTTTTTCAAATTCTTGACGATCTGAATGGCGTTATTTTCGTAGTAAAATAGGATTGAATAAAAAGCGCTATATTAAATTTAACATAGCGCTTTTTGGGAAGGAAATTATTTTTGAACAATTGGAGTTCTTAATGACTCCAAAACAGCTACGATGTCTGTATAAAGTTCTGTATTAGAAGCAACTCCGTTTGCATTTGCCGCAGCACCAACATAGCCTACAAACTTTGTATAATCTGCATTGCTAGATTTAGTTCCCATTCTAGGGTTTCTTGCAGGATCGTGTGCAGCCGACATGCTTAAACCTGAATAAGTATTTACAGTATTTTTTCCTCCTGTATTAAAAGAGAAGAAATCAGTAAGATTATCCGATAATTTAGCAATATTGGTAGCTTGTGTGCTTCCTGTTTCTGCTAGAAGAGGAGCAAAATGAGCCTGCAGATTACCTGAAGCATTAGACTGGATATCTGCTACAATTAATCCTATGGTAGAATTTACAACTTTACGAAAGCTTAAGCGACCCTTTTCGATCATCTGTCCTGAATTATCTGGATCAGAAACCATAACAGAACCTCCTAATCTCTCATAGATAGTTGGTTTTTCTGCGGGAGTTTTATCATCGTCGTTGCTGCAGGAAGTTAATGAGGCCAATGCAATAATTAATGCGCCAAGTGTAATTTTAGAAAAATTTCTCATAATAAATATTTAAAGGTTAATTAAAAAATTGATTAATTTTTTTTGACAATTTGTAGCTGTAGCTATTTTGATCTACGGGACAAACTTCCTTGTTTGCTAAGCCAGCAGGCAAAATGTAACGTTGGGCCTCGTAATTTCCTTTGCTCATTAATTCGTCATATACTTTTTTTGAATTAGTAATTTTATTGTTGTGAAAGTATACCACTACATTTCTTTTTACGATAATCGAGTCAGAGGTTAATCCTTTTATGGATCTTAAATCTGCGCAAATCTTTTTCGCATAGGCAGAATCTATGTTTTCTTTAAAATCAATTCTGCTTACCTGAAGATTTGGACTTTCATAAACGGCTGGTTTTGCTGTAATTATGTGGAAGATTAAAATGGCAAAAAACAACACGCCTGTTATTGCAACTGCCCAAAGTCCCTTTTTTACTATTTTGTTAATTTTCATAAAAGCTCTTATTTATTTGTTGATTTAGTTTTTTAAGAATCATTTACGGGAGGTTTTTATAATTGGTTTTATCAAACAGTAACAAATCTTCAATTTAGAACAGTTATAAATACTGTAAGAAATAATTTATGTTTAGTTTTAACAAGAAGTAAATTGAAAATCAGTAAATTACCATTTTAAAAACCAAATTTGATGTTGGGAGCCTGTGAAGAAAATTGAACACAAAATGAAGGAAAAGACTTTGAAAGAATAAAGAAATTATAAATTTGGAAGCAAGTAAACGATAAACCCATCAAAAAGATTTAATTTTGGAAACGCAAATTATCGTTTCAGTAAAATCATGAATAAGTAATCAAAATGGAGGAAGAAATAAAAATTGAAGATGACTTTACGCTAATTAGGTTTCAGAACGATAGTTCAGAGCCTTTTTATGCGCAACATGAAATAGGTACGGGACTCATTCAGTTTCACTTCGGAATAAAAGGAAATGCTAAATTCTTATTCAATCAAGGCAATTATGCTTTGGAACTAAAAGAAGAAAAATCACTTCTTTTGTACAATCCTCAGAAAGAATTACCGCTGAATTTAGAATTGGCTCCAAATTCTTGGGTGATTTCGGTAATTGTTTCCATCAAGAAATTTCATGCCTTATTTTCTGCCGAAGCCGATTATATTACGTTTTTAAGTCCAGATAATAAGGATAAAAAATATTATAACGAAGGAAATATCAGTCCGTCGATGGCGATAGTTTTGAGTCAGCTGTTTCATTACAATCTTCATCCGTCCATAAAAAACCTTTATTATAAAGGAAAAGGATACGAGTTGCTGAGTTTGTATTTCAACAGAACTGAAGATCCAAATGCAGAACAATGTCCGTTTTTGATTGATGAAGAAAACGTTTTGAAAATCCGAAAAGCCAAAGAAATCGTAATTGCTAATATGGCAGAGCCTCCAGGGTTACAAGAATTGGCTGACGAAATTGGTCTGAATTTGAAAAAACTAAAAATGGGTTTCAAACAAATTTACGGCGATACGGTTTATGGTTTTCTTTTTGATTACAAAATGGATTTCGCTAGAAAACTTTTAGATAGCGGTTCTTATAACGTAAATGAAGTTGGATTGAAAATTGGTTACAGCACTGGAAGCCACTTTATTGCCGCATTTAAAAAGAAATTCGGAACAACACCAAAAAAATATTTGATGTCGATTAATGCGAATGTTTAAACACGAATTTCACGAATTAGCACAAATTAAAATCTGATATATCTCCCGAATCTGCGAGAGAAATTGATTTTAGATATTCTACAATAATTAAAAAGTAATAAATATCATATTTCGAATAAAGTACAGCGTTTACTTTTGCTGAAATTTTAAAAACAAATAAAAGCTTAAAAGCAAAAAAACATAATGAAAGGCGTATTATTAGTAAACTTAGGATCTCCAGACAGTCCAACTCCAAAAGATGTAAAACCGTACTTAGATGAATTTTTAATGGATAAATATGTGATTGATGTTCCGTATTTATTAAGAGCATTATTAGTTCGCGGGATTATTTTAAGAAAAAGGCCAGAAGAATCGGCGCATGCTTATTCAAAAATCTGGTGGGAAGAAGGATCTCCATTGGTGGTTCTTTCAGAAAGAATGCAGAAAAAAGTACAGCCTTTAGTAAATGTCCCGGTGTCGCTTGCAATGCGTTACGGAAGTATGACAATCGAAAAAGGACTTCAAGAATTGAGTGATAAAGGAGTGACAGATGTACTGCTTTTTCCATTATATCCGCAATATGCAATGGCTTCAACTTTGACTATTTTGGTTAAAGCAGAAGAAATTCGCAAGAAGAAATTCCCTCATATGAAATTCACTGATGTTCCGGCATTTTACAACAAACCAGACTACATCAAAAACTTAGCAGATTCTATTCAGAAACATTTAGTTGGATTTGAATACGATCATTTATTGTTTTCATATCACGGAATCCCAGAGCGCCACATTCGTAAAACCGATGTGACAAAATCTCATTGTAAAATTGACGGCTCATGCTGTAACACTCCATCGCCGGCACATGAATTCTGTTATCGTCACCAATGTTATGAAACTACAAGACAAGTCGTTAAGTTATTAGGTCTTCCAGAAGATAAATACAGTTTAACTTTCCAATCTCGTTTAGCTGGCGATAAATGGTTAGAACCTTACACAGATGTTGAAATCGATAACATGCCAGCAAAAGGAATCAAGAAATTAGCAGTTGTAACACCAGCTTTCGTTTCAGATTGTTTAGAAACTTTAGAGGAAATCGCAATGCGTGCCAAAGAAGATTTTGAAGCAAATGGAGGAGAAGAATTCTTAGCAATTCCATGTTTAAATGACGACGAGGAATGGTGCCAGACGGTTGCTAACTGGATTAATGATTGGGCTAAATAGAAAATAGAAGAAAGAGTAAAGAAAAAAGACTTAATGATGGAGTACTATAATTACTTAAAATCACTACATCTTATATTTGTAATAACTTGGTTTGCAGGTCTATTTTATATTGTGCGTTTGTTTGTGTACCAAATTGAAGCTAGTGAAAAACCATCTCCTGAAAAAGAGATTCTGCAGGCGCAATACAAAATTATGGCCTATCGTTTGTGGTACATTATTACATGGCCATCGGCAGTTTTGGCAAGTATCTTTGCTTTTTGGATGCTGTTTTTTACAAATGCAGGACACGTTTGGCTTATACAATCTTGGATGCACGTAAAATTATGTTTCGTTTTCCTTTTATATTTATATCACGGAAAATGTCATCAGATTTTTAAACAATTACAAAGAGATGAGGTAAAATATTCCAATAATTTTATGCGTTTGTGGAATGAAGGCGCTACGATTATTCTATTTGCAGTTGTGTTTTTAGTAGTTTTAAAAAGTGCCATCAACTGGATTTTCGGCGTAATCGGGATTATTTTATTCTCGGTTTTAATTATGCTGGGGTTCAGGTTTTATAAAAGAATTAGAGAAAAGAAATAGTTTTCAGTTTTGCTGAGACTGAGACTGAGACTGAGACTGAGACTGAATACTAAAAAAAATGCTAAACTTCAAAATGTCAATGCTTTCCCTTCGTACCAGGATATTCCTGTCGATGATTGTATTGATTGTTGTAGCATCTTTTTTATTGGCTTCAATTTCGATTATTCAATTTAAGACTGAAGCCAAAGAATACCATCAGGAACGTTTAGAACGAAAAGAAAATGCGGTAAAAGAGCACATCAATTATGTGCTTGCAACTACCACTTATCCGCTCAAAACCCAGAATTTAGATTTAATCTTTAAAGATAAAATCCATGAACTGGCTCAGATTCACAAAATTGAAATCAATATTTATAGTCTTGACGGAAAATTACTAAAATCTTCGAAGGAATCTTTCGCTGTTGATAAAGCGCCACCACCAATTCCGGAATATATTTTGAAATTAGTTCGCTCTTCGATTGAAAAGCGATTTGTAGATATCAAAACGATTGACGGAGTTAAAAACAGGTCTTCGTACAGTTTAATTAAAGACGAAAAATTCAAACCGCTCGGAATTTTAAATCTTCCGTATTTGGAAGACGACGGTTATTATGATAACGAATTGAATACTTTCTTGATTCGTTTGAGTCAGGTGTATTCTTTTATGCTGATTGTGGCTTTTGCTTTGGCTTATTTTCTTTCAACGTATATCACAAAATCATTAAAAACGATTTCCGATCGTTTGGAAGAAACAAATCTAGATCAGAAAAACGAAAAAATTGTTCTGGAAGCCAACAGTAAAGAAGTTAATTTCTTGATCAAAGCTTATAACGGAATGGTGGATAAACTAGAGAAAAGTGCCATCAAACTGGCGCAAAGCGAACGTGAAGAAGCTTGGCGCGAAATGGCAAAACAAGTGGCACACGAAATCAAAAATCCGCTTACGCCGATGCGTTTGACTGTTCAGAGTTTCCAGCGAAAATTTGATCCTTCCGCGCCTGATGTAAAACAAAAAATGAATGATTACTCCGAAACTTTAATTCAGCAGATAGATACTATGACAGCTGTGGCTTCGGCATTTTCTAACTTTGCTTCGATGCCTGCTCAGCAAAATGAAACTTTGAATGTGGTTGAGGTTGTCGAATTGGCTTTAGATATTTTCAACGAAGATTATATTTCTTTCGAAAAAGAAGAAGAAGAAATCATTTCTAAAATGGATCGTACGCAGTTAATACGTGTCATTACCAATTTGGTTAAAAATGCAACACAGGCCATTCCAGAAAGTCAGTTTCAGAAATCAATTGTCGTATCTGTAAAGAGAAGAGAGAACAATGTTGAAATCGCAGTAAAAGACAACGGAATTGGAATCCAAAAACAAGATATTGGAAGAATTTTCGAACCCAAATTCACAACCAAAACCAGTGGTATGGGACTGGGACTCGGAATTATCAAAAACATTATCGAAAATTACAAAGGAACAATTACCTTTGAATCAACTTACGGAAAAGGAACTACGTTTACAGTTTCTCTACCTATCACCAACTCATAAAATATAGCGTCATGAATTACGAAAATATCTTAATTTCAATACAAGAAAAAGTTGCTACAATTACAATTAACAGACCTACAAAATTGAATGCCTTAAATAAAGCAACAATTAGTGATCTGAGTAATGCTATCCAGTTATTAGCTAAAAATGAAGATGTTCGTGTTATTGTTTTAACCGGAAGCGGAGAAAAAGCTTTTGTAGCTGGAGCAGATATTTCGGAATTCGCCAATTATACTGTCGTCGAAGGCGCACAATTAGCAGCTGAAGGTCAGGAATCTTTATTTGACTTTATTGAAAATCTAAAAAAACCGGTAATTGCTGCCGTGAATGGTTTTGCTCTTGGCGGTGGACTAGAATTGGCAATGGCTTGTCATTTTAGAATTGCTTCTGATAATGCAAAAATGGGACTTCCAGAAGTTACTTTAGGATTGATTCCAGGTTACGGAGGAACGCAACGTTTACCACAATTAATTGGAAAAGGCCGTGCAATGGAATTGATTATGACTGCCGCAATGATTACTGCTGAACAAGCAAAAGATTATGGTTTAGTAAATCACGTTGTGCCTCAAGAAGAGCTTTTGTCATTTACGAATGTAATTGCTCAGAAGATCATTAAAAATGCTCCATTTGCTATTGGAAAAGCGATAAAAGCGATCAATGCTAATTTTAAAGATGGCAAAAATGGTTTTGATACTGAAATAAAATCATTTGGAGAATGTTTCGGAACTCAAGATTTCAAAGAAGGAACAACAGCCTTTTTAGAAAAACGTAAAGCAGAATTTACAGGAAAATAGTTTTTTCTTAACCGCAAAGTTCGCAAGGGACTACGCAAAGCACACAAAGAAAATAAAAAAACTTAGCTCCCGATAGCTATTGGGATTGCGTAAATCTTCGCGACCTTTGCGGTTAAAAGACAAAGATTGTAAAAACTTAGTCCCGATAGCTATCGGGATAGCATCTCAGAACTTAGAAACTTAAAAAAAAATGTACGAACCAATATTTGCCCTTTTTTGTGAACGAGTTAAAGAAAGCATCCGATCTGGAACTTTCGCTAAATTGACTTTAGCCAAAACCATGGGCGATACAGAACTTAAAAACGTCTATTTCAGATTGGTTCTTAACGAAGATAATACATTCTCAATTTCGTTGACTTTTCGATACAAAACAGAAGAAATCGAGAGTATTCATTCTTTAGATGAAGCTTTGTTAATTTTAGGTTCACACATCAAAAATCCTTTTCTCACAGCACTTTTGTTTACAACAAATGATGATGTTACTTTCAAAGTAAATAAAAAGAACGCAGGAAGTATTATAGAACAGCCACCAACGTTTAAAAATGCTTCGCCAGTTATGCTAGAAATGATTGAGAAAGGGATTGTTTAGTTTTTAGGAGCTAATCCCGCTATCCGTTCCATCTTTTGTGGCGAACCCCGCCACAAAAGGATTTCTACTACTATTGGGGCTAGGAATCCCGTTTGCAAAAGGATTTTTATTGGCTAATTGTCATTTCGACGAAGGAGAAATCTTCACAAGTAACTCCGTAAAGAGAATCCAATCTTTGGCGAGCTTCTCACGAAGATTTCTCCTTCGTCGAAATGACAATATTGTGTATTATTAGAAGTATTATAAAACTATAAAAGCGTAGCGTATCTCTGCGAAATAGCCTCTAAACTAGCTTCACAAACAAATTAGAAGCAATTTTGTTTGAAATAGACAATTCTCTATCATTCACTTTAATTTTAACTGACAAATCGAAAGATTCTTTAGAAAGGAATTCAATTTTAGAACCCAAAGCAATTCCTTGTTTGTCTAGATATTTCAAAAACTCCGATGAAGTGTCTTTTACACCAACACAAACCCCAATTTGATTTTCTTCTAGTTCAGATAAAAGCTGTTTTTCGATTTTAATAATTCGTCCGTTTGCATCGGGAATCGGGTCACCATGAGGATCTTCCGTAGGATTTCCAAGAAAATCATCCAAACGATTAATCAATTGCTCCGATTTAATATGTTCTAATTGTTCTGCAATATCGTGCACTTCATCCCAGCTGAAATTCAATTTTTCAACCAAGAATACTTCCCATAAACGATGTTTTCTCACAATCATTTTGGCAGCCAGTTTTCCATTTTCAGTCAAAGAAACTCCTTGATATTTTTTATAATTCACCAAATCTTTCTCTGCCAGTTTTTTAAGCATATCGGTTACAGAGGAAGCTTTCGTTTCCATAATTTCTGCAATTGCATTCGTACTGACTTCTGTTTCTAATGCAGCAGTCAGATGATAGATTGATTTAAGGTAGTTTTCTTCTGAAAAAGTCATTTTTTTTTCTTTTTGGGTAACAAAGAGACAATGTTGCAAAGGGACAAAGCTAAAAACTTTGTTACTTTGTCACTCTGAAACTTTGCATCTTCATTTAACAATCAACAAAGGTATCGAAATTTTATGTCTCAATTTATCTACTGTTGTACCGAAAAGTATATCTTTTAATCCAGTGTGGCCGTGGGTTCCCATAACGAGAATGTCGAATTGTCCATCGTTTATGATTTTCGGAATTATTTTGTCTGGTTTTCCAAAACCAAGTTCTGTTTTGATCTTGAATCCTTTTTCTGAAAGCATGTCTTTGTATTTCAGCAATAATTTCTCATCGATCGTAGTTTCGTAATCATGTATATGCACTCCATACATTAACGCACCGACCGTTTCTACGATGTGAATGAGGGTGTATTCCGTGTCAATGCCACCCAATTCGAAGGCTTTATTCAGCGCCGCTTCGTCGGCACTTGAAAAATCTACAGAGACAGCAATGTTTTTTATGCTCTTGCTTTCTCTTGGCGAAAACTTCAGTTTTAGGTTATGAGGCGAATGATTTATAGCTTTTGATTTGAATTTGGCAATAAATGGTTTGAAAACGATGTATAACAATAAAGCTAAGAATCCGAAAGCTAGCGGCACAACCGTAAACCAAAGCACCATCGGATGATTTGAGCTGGCTAGCCAAGAAGTGATTTCGTCATAAACCAATTTGGCATTTAGAGAAACAATTATGGAGGCAATAATCCAAGAAACGACCTGAGTGGTTCTAGAAATATGAAAACCTTTCATTTTAGATTTGTCACTCACAAAGTGAATCAACGGAATAATAGCAAACCCTAATTGTAAACTCAAAATAACCTGACTTAGAATTAGCAATTTCCCCGTTACGCTTTCGCCATAAATTAAAATTACGATTACAGCAGGAATTATGGCAATCAAACGGGTTATAATTCTACGAACCCAAGGCTGAATTCTGAAATGAAGGTAACCTTCCATTACAATCTGCCCGGCAAGTGTTCCCGTGACTGTTGAACTTTGACCCGCAGCGATTAAGGCCACAGCAAATAAGATCGGTGCCCATTTCGTTCCTAAAAGCGGTTCTAGAAATTGGTGCGCATCTTGAATTTCAGCAACTTCAAACATCCCATTTTTATGAAAAGTAGCGGCGGCAAGAATTAAAATGGCGGCATTTACGAAGAAAGCTAGATTTAAAGCAATTGTCGAATCGATTAAATTGTATTTTAAAGCTTGTTTGATTCCAGCAGGCGTTCTATCAAATTTTCTGGTCTGTACTAAAGACGAATGCAAATACAAATTGTGAGGCATTACAGTTGCTCCGATAATTCCGATTGCGATGTATAAAGCTGCAGAGTTTGGAATCGAAGGAATAAGCCCAGCTAAAACTTTGTGCACTTCAGGTTCTGCAAAAATCATTTCGAAAATAAAAGAGAACCCAATTATCGCCACTAAAGCAATAATGAAGGCTTCCATCTTACGAATTCCCTTATTGATCAGGAAAAGCAGTAAAAAGGTATCTAAAACGGTAATTAGAACAGCTTCGAGTAGTGGAATCCCGAAAAGCAGATTAATTCCGATTGCCATTCCGAGAACTTCTGCCAAATCGCAGGCTGCAATGGCAATTTCGGCTAAGAAATATAAAATGTAGTTGATGTATTTGGAATAGGTTTCTCGAGAGGCCTGCGCAAGATCGCGCTGTGTTACGATTCCGAGGCGCGCACTTAAACTTTGCAAAAGCAAAGCCATTAAGTTGCTCATCAATAAAACCCAGACTAAAGTGTATCCGAATTGGCTTCCGCCGGCAATATCGGTTGCCCAGTTTCCTGGATCCATGTAGCCAACGCTTACCAAATAAGCTGGGCCTAGAAAGGCTAAAATTTTTCTAAAACCCTTTTTTTTATTTTGTGTAGAAACTGATTCGTGGACTTCTTCTAAAGATTTGGTCATTGTAAAAGTATTGTTTTCACAAATATAGAGAAAAATTATGTTCGCGAAACAATATTTTTAGACGAGTCTAAAACTTAAATGTTAGAATTTAAACAATTCGGGCATAATCCTGACAGCGTAAAGTTGATTTCATTCACTTTGTAATTGTGCGGCATAATGTAACTCGGTTTTACATTTTCAAGGCACGTAATCTCATGACAATTCTCACAGCTAAAATGCGCATGATTATGAATGTGTACGCGCTGATGCGAATGATTGCATTTGGCATACTTTACTGTTCCATCTAGATTTGAAATTTTATGAATAACATCTTCATTAATCAAACGATCCAAAATTCTGTAAATGGTAACGCGATCGCACAAATCATTTAATTGTTTGTGAATTTCGGTGTGCGAAAGAGCCGTTTTAGATTTCTCAAACACCTCTAAAACAGCCGTTTTTGCTGCGGTATTACGTGTGGTTTTCATTTTTTATGAAGTTAAAAATTAAACGCAACAATGTTGCAATTAATAAAATTGTATATATTTGCAACAAAATTGCATTAAGCAAATGTACACGAAATGAAGAAAATAAGCACATCCTTTTACGATATTTTAGGAATTTCTAGCGCAACCATCTGTCTGGTTCATTGTTTGATTTTTCCTCTTTTAACGATTCTGCCTTTAGGACTGAGTCACAATCCTTTTATAGATTTACTATTTGCCTCGATTGGTTTATTTGCAATTCTCAAAATTATAAAAAAATCATCTCTTTTGGTATCGTCCATTTTAGTTGTTTCAATGGCGCTTATATGGATTAGTGTTTTGACAGAACTTTTATTAGACATCCATCTCGATTTGATTTATTTCGGAGGAATCGGAATGATTATCGGGCATTTGATCAACTACAAATTACATAGAAATCAAAATCATTAAAAATAGAAATATGGAACAGAAGCATTTTGAAGTGATTATCATTGGAGGCAGCTACAGCGGATTGTCTGCAGCAATGAGCTTAGGACGTTCTTTGCGTCAGGTTTTAGTCATTGACAGCGGTCTGCCTTGTAACAGGCAAACACCGCACTCGCATAATTTTATTACACAAGATGGCGAAAAGCCAGCGGTTATTTCGGCGAAAGCCAAATTGCAAGTAGACATTTATAAAACAGTTCAATTTTATAACGGACTTGCGGTAAAAGCACTTAAAACAGAAAGTGGTTTCGAAATTGAAACGGAATCAGGAGTTGTTTTTACTTCAAGGAAAGTTTTGTTTGCCACCGGAGTTAAAGACTTGCTACCAGAAATTGAAGGTTTTGCTGCCTGTTGGGGAATTTCGGTTTTGCATTGTCCATATTGTCACGGTTACGAAGTTAAAAATGAAAAAACCGCAATTATTGCCAATGGAGAAATGGGGTTTGAGTATGCAAAACTGATTTCCAATTGGACAAAGGACTTGAGATTATGCACCAACGGAAAATCGGAATTAACTTTAGAACAAACACAAACGCTTAAAAATCATGGTGTTTTGATTCTAGAAGATGAAATAGATTCTTTTGATCATAAGGATGGATATATTAAAAATATCATTTTTAAGAACGGAGAAAAAGTTGAGGTAAAAGCAATTTACGCAAGACCGCCCTTTGAACAACATTGTTCAATTCCTGAAACTTTGGGATGTGATAGTAACGAACAAGGATTGCTGAAAGTAGATGCGATGCAGAAAACAAATATTCCAGGCGTTTTCGCAAGTGGCGATTGTACAATTCCAATGCGATCTGTGTCGATTGCTGTTTCTACTGGTTCTTTCGCTGGAGCGGTAATTAATAAAGAACTTATTGACGAAGATTTTTAGTTAATAGAAAGAGCGGTTAAACCATTTAAGTTATATAAGCTCATTTAGCACAAACTTAAACTTAAATGGTTTTAAAAAAAATATAACATCTAGAATTCAATCAGTTTGAAAAATTTTGTTTTAGAATAATTATTTGTCAAATTTAATTTTTAGTTTTGTCTAAATTTAATTTTAAAAGAATGAAATATTTATTTTTGACAATATTAATACTTTCAGCTATAAGCCTACACTCGCAAAATATCTCAGGAAAAGTGGAATCATCAATTCCTGTAGGTCAGGAAATTAATGTTAGTTTATTAAATACAAACTTTAAAACCCAAACCGATTCTCTAGGATTTTATAAACTAGAAAATATTCCGAAAGGGAACTATAAAATAAATGTAACCTCGACGGGATTCAAACCAGTAACTCAAAGAATTTCTGTTTTAGAAAATGAAAATTTGAATCTTGATTTTGAATTAGAAGAAGATCAGAATGAATTGAACGAAGTGGTAGTTTCTGGAACCTTAAAACCTGTAAAAAGATTAGAAAGCGCCGTTCCGGTTGAGGTTTATTCGCCAGTTTTCTTCAAGAAAAATCCAACGCCAAGTATTTATGATGCACTTCAGAATATAAATGGAGTTCGTCCGCAGCTCAATTGTGGTGTTTGTAATACGGGAGATATTCACATAAATGGTCTCGAAGGGCCGTATACTTTAGTAATGATTGACGGAATGCCGATTGTGAGCAGTCTTTCTACGGTGTATGGTTTGTCAGGAATTCCGAATTCTCTGGTAGAACGAATCGAAATTGTAAAAGGTCCGGCTTCGTCTCTTTACGGAAGTGAAGCGGTTGGAGGTTTAATCAATATCATTACTAAAAACCCGACTAATGCACCCGTTTTTTCTGCCGATTATTTTACGACTTCTTATTTTGAAAGTAATCTTGATTTGGGAATGAAGTTCAATGTTGGGAAAAAAGCAATTTCTCTTATCGGAATTAATTATTTCAATTACGATCAAGTTATTGATAAGGATCACGACAATTTTACTGATGTTACGCTTTCTGAACGAATTTCTATTTTTAATAAATGGAGTTTTAAAAGAAATCATAATCGCCTTTTTACGATCGCTGCACGCGGAATGTATGAAGATCGTTGGGGTGGAGATATTCGTTGGGAGAAAAAATATCGTGGCGGAGATGAAATTTATGGTGAAAGCATTTATACCAAAAGAGCTGAGTTGATTGGAAGTTATCAATTGCCTTTTGAAGAAAAACTAATGCTTTCTTTTTCTGGAAATGTGCATTATCAAGACAGCCGTTATGGTACGACATCTTATATTGCCAATCAGAAAATTGGATTTTTACAGCTGACTTGGGATAAAAAAATTGGACGTAACGATTTGCTGGCGGGAATTGCAAGCCGATACACATACTATGACGATAATACGCCTGCAACAAAAAAGGCTGAAAACACTTGGCTTCCTGGGATTTTTCTTCAAGACGAAATTACATTTTCTCCAAAAAGCCAAGTTTTGCTAGGAATGCGCTATGATTACAATTCTATTCATGGATCTATTTTCACACCACGATTTGCGTACAGGTTTAAGGCAAACGAAAACACGATTTTTAGATTAAATGCCGGAACTGGATTTAGAGTTGTGAATTTGTTTACCGAAGATCACGCGGCGTTAACAGGTTCAAGAGATGTTATTATTAAAAACGATTTGAAACCAGAACAATCTCTAAATGTGAATTTGAATTATATTCAGAAAATTAATTTCGGAAACGGGACCTTTATGGGAATCGAAACCACAGCTTTCTATACAAGATTCAGCAATAAGATCATTTCAGATTATGAGACCAACCCAAACGAAATTATCTACGACAATATTGATGGTTACGCTTTGAGTCAAGGAATCAGCACGAATATCGATCTTAATTTTCCGTCGGGATTAAAATTTATTGTCGGAGCAACGGTTTTGGATAATAAAAACGTTGAAAATGGTGTTTCTGAAAGGCCTTTTTTGACCGAGAATTTCACAGGAACATGGAGCATTTCGTATAAAATTCAGCCTTGGAATTTATCAATGGATTACACAGGAAATGTTTATAGTCCGATGAAATTGCCTTTGTTGAGTGAAACAGATCCGAGAAGTCCTAATTCTCCTTGGTATAGCATTCAGAATATTCAGTTTACGTATTCGGGATGGAAAGATTTTGAAGTTTATGGCGGAATCAAAAATCTGCTGAACTTTACTCCGAAGCAAAATAATCCGTTTTTGATTTCGAGAACTAATGATCCTTTTGATAAAAATGTGCAATATGATTCGGCAGGAAAAGTTTTAGTTACGCCTGATAATCCATACGGTTTGACATTTGACACGACTTATGTTTATGGACAAAACCAAACTATTCGAGGATTTTTGGGATTGCGATATACTTTTAGGTAATTTTAATAGCGATTATTAGCCACGAATTCACGGATTATTTATTGAGATTCAACCAAATAAAATTACACGAATTTATCAAATTGATTTGTGTAATTTTTCTTTCTGTTGTTTTGCATTACAGATAATTTTTGAAATAATTCGTGAATTCGTGGCTAAAAACAAAAAAAAAAATGAAAAAGCTAGTTCTACTTATTTTTCTCTTCGGAATAACTTCAACAGGATTCTGCCAATTAAAAAGCAGCACTTTTGAAGAAGTAGACAGCTTACAGCAAATCCAAAAACGGAAAACCATTGTTTTCATCCATACCGATTGGTGTCAGTTTTGCCAGCGAATGAAGGCCACAACTTTTAAAGATCAAGAAATTATAGAAAAACTAAACTCCGATTTTTATTTTATTGATTTTAATGCAGAGGAAAAAAGAGATATTAAATTCAATAATCACACTTTCAAATACCTGCCTTCAGGGAATAATGTTGGAGTTCATGAACTGGCATTGCAGCTGGGAACAATTAATAATCAAATCGCATATCCGACTTTGTGCGTCTTGAATGAGAAAAACGAAATCATTTTTCAGTACAACATCTATTTAGGCACAAAAGATTTTAAAATTCTTTTGGAGAAACTTGAAAAATAAATTTTCTTATTTTTGAGAATGAATTCTTCGCAAATCCCACATTTCGACTACATTTTTACAGGAACTGGACTCGCTTCTTTGATGACAGTTTATAAAATGATTCTGTCTGGAAAATTCTCTGATAAATCGATTTTATTACTAGATCAAAATGCAAAGAAAACCAACGACAGGACTTGGTGTTTTTGGGAAAAGAAGGAAAGCGTCTGGAATTCTGTAATTTCTAAAAAATGGGATTTGGCTTTTTTTGCGAATGAAAATTTCAGACGCGATTTAGATCTAAAACCATATTCTTATAACAAAATCAGCGGTTTAGATTTTTATAATTTCGTTTTCGAAGCGATTTCAAAACAATCGAATATTACTTTTCTGAATGAAAAAGTAACCGATATCAACGAACTTGAAACGCATGTTTTTGTTGGAACAGAAGAAAATCGATATACCTGCCATTATCTTTTCAATAGCATTTATACAAAGGCATTCGCCGAAGGGCAAAATAAATTTCCCGTTCTGCAGCAGCATTTTGTGGGTTGGTTTGTCAAAACGCAAGAAGAACTTTTCAATCCTGAAGAAGTAACTTTCATGGATTTTTCGGTAGAACAAAAAGGTAATACAAGATTTATGTATGTTCTTCCGATTTCAAAAACCGAAGTTTTGGTTGAATATACACTGTTTTCAGAAAAACTGCTTCCGAAGGAAGAGTACGAAAACGAAATTCAAATTTATCTGAAGAAACTCGGTGCAAGCCAATATCAAATTCTTGAAAAAGAGGAGGGAAGTATTCCCATGACTTGTTATCCGTTCTGGGAAAAAAATACCAAAAGGGTTCTGAATATTGGTACAGCTGGCGGTTGGACAAAAGCTAGTACAGGTTATACTTTTAAAAACTCAGACAAAAAATCTTCAAATTTGATTGAATTCCTTGAGGAGAAAAATGCTTCGACTCCGCTCAGCTTGACATCTTTTTATAAAAAAAGCAGGTTTTGGTTTTACGATTTATTGCTTTTGGATATTCTTTATCGACATAACGAATTGGGAAGTTCCATTTTTTCTTCTTTGTTTAAAAAAGGAAATCCTGAATTGATTTTCAAATTCTTAGACGAAGAGACGAGTTTTTCTGAAGATGTTAAAGTTATTTTAAAGTGTCCCAAAATTCCATTTATTAAAGCGTTATTTAGAGTGATTTTTCTTTCAAATAAATCTAACTAAAAAACGTAGCCATTGAAAAACATTACTCTATTATTTAGTTTCTTTTTTACTCTTTTATCTTTTTCGCAAGTTTCTTTTGATAAAGCTCAGGACGCAATTTTGAAAGAATCTGTAACCGATTGTGCGGAAAAACATGACTACAATATTGAAATGGCCAAATGGCAGGCATGCCTTGACGAAGGTTTAAAAAAAGACAGCACAATTGCTCAACTCTGGCAGTTAAAAGCCATGCCGTATTTTAAATGTAAAAAATACGAAGTTGGAATGCTTTATTTGGATAAAGCAGTTCTGTACAATAAACAGGAATGGCTCCCGTATCGAGGGTTTATAAAATGTATTTTTGCCAAAACTTATAAAAGTGCCATAACAGATTTTGAAGAATGCATTAAATTGTATGGAAACAGCTATGTTATGGATCATACATATCGTTTTTACATTGGACTATGTTACTTGCAATTGAATGAATACGAAAAAGCAGAAAAGCTTTTTGATGATTATGTGAATGACATTTACAAAAATAGAAATCAATTAGAACATCCTACGGCATATTTTTATCAAGGAATTGCAAAGTATGAACTTCAAAAGTTAGATGAGGCTATTGTAATTTTTGACAAAGCATTAAAAATATATCCTCAATTTTCAGATGTAAAATATTATAAAGCAATCTGTTGGTATAAAAAAGGTAAACCAAAAGAGGAAATAATGGCTTTGATTGAAGAGGGAAAACAAGATGCTAAAAAAGGATTTTCAATTAATGAAGACAATACAGTTTATGAAACTTATCCGTATCAAAAGAAATTAAGATAATAACAATCAAACTATAACAAAACTTTATACTTCTTAGTAACTAGTTGCGAGTAAACTTTGTAACTTTGCAGTTCAAAAAGTACAATTTAAAAAAACAAGAATATGTATCCACTAGAAATGGTAAAACCAATGGAAGCTGAATTGACAGCTGCTGGTTTTCAAGATTTACATAGTGCTGAAGCTGTTGAGAATGCTATCAAAGCTGAAGGTACCACTTTAGTTGTTGTAAACTCTGTTTGCGGGTGCGCTGCAAGAAATGCACGTCCAGGAGCAAAAATGAGTTTGGAAGGAGCTAAAAAACCAGATCATTTAATTACTGTTTTTGCAGGTGTTGACAAAGAAGCTGTTGATGCTGCAAGACAACACATGTTCCCATTTCCTCCATCTTCGCCATCTATGGCTTTGTTTAAAAACGGAGAATTGGTTCACATGTTAGAGCGTCACCACATCGAAGGACGCCCAGCTGAATTAATTGCTGAGAATTTACAGGATGCGTTTAACGAGTTTTGTTAATTTTAAAGATACTAAGTTGCTAAGATTCTGAGATACTAAGTTTAGAATTGAAGTGACAAAGATTTAAAAAACCAAAGAGGCTGTCCTTTTGAGATAGCCTCTTTTTGCTTTTATATGTTTAGTTTAAAAAACTTAGAACCTTAGCAACTTGAATCTTAGAATCTCAGAACCTTATAAATTCCATCCCCCGCCAAGTGCTTTGTACAATTCAACCATTGAACTTAATTGTCTTTCAGATAATTGTGCTAAGCTTAATTGCGCGTTAAAAAGATTGGTTTCTACATCTAAAACTTCTAAGTAAGAAACGTAACCGCTGTCATATCTTTCGTGAGATAGTTTGTAGTTTATTAAAGCGGCCTGAACCTGTCTGTTGCGTGCTTTCCATTCTTCTTGATAAGTTCTGACATTTTGTATGGATTGTTCTACTTCTGAAACAGCATCGATATACGTTTTCTGATAAAGGAATTTGTACTGTTCTGCCTGTTGTCTGTTTATCTCAACTCTTCTTTTGTTTTTTCCGAAAGCGAATATTGGTCCAGCAATTCCTCCAGAAGCATTTTGCAAATACGAACTTCCTAGAAACAGATTGCTCAAATCGGCGCTGGCAAATCCGGCAATTGCAGCTAGATTGATAGACGGAAATCGCATTGCCTGAGCTACGCCAATTCTTTCATTGGCAGCCGCATATCTTAATTCGGCAGCTTTTACGTCGGGTCTATTTTCTAATAATGCAGACGGAATTGACAACGGGATTTTACTGACAATCTGCAACTCAGTATTGCTTTTCCCTCTCGGAATTTCAGTAGGAAGCTGCCCTGTAAGCAGTGCAATGGCATTTTCCTGATACGTTATCTGTCTTTCAATGTTAGGAATTGCTGCTTCGGCAATGGCAACCTGCTGTTCAATCTGCACTTTGTCAACTTCAGAGATATAGCCTTTCGCAAATCTTTCGCTTATAATTTCATAATATTTTTGTCTTGTTTCAAGCGTATGCTTTGTTATTTCCAGCTGATCATCAAAGTTTCGCATCTGAAAATAGGCTATTGCAATATTGGCAACGATATCGGACAATACTACTTTACGAGCTTCTTCTGTGGCGAGAAGTTCATTTTTGACAGCATTATTTTCATGGCGAAATTTTCCCCAGAAGTCAAGTTCCCAAGACATAGTTGCGCCAGCAGTTGATGGAGTAATGTATTTCTCGTTGCTGTTTATAGTAGCTCCATACTGAAAAGACGGAAATAAATCGGCTTTGGTATAACCTAATTGGGCACGAAACTGCTCAATTCTTGAAACAGCAATTTTTAGATCATAGTTATTCTCAAGACCTTTTTGAATAAGACCTTTTAAAACATCATCATTAAACAAATCAAACCATTTTAAATTGGTTACCGAAGCGAGACTGTCTAAATTTCTTTCGTTTTTATAAGAATCTGATTTTAATTGCTCAGGTTTTTTATATTTTGGTCCAACCATACATCCCACCGGAAATAAGGAAAGAACCAATACAATAACGATTATTTTATATTTCTTACTCATGGTCTGTAGTATTTGATTCTACATTGTTTTCTCCTGTTGCGATTGTTTCTTCTTTCTTGTGTCCAATTTTTTCAATCATAACAAATAGACCCGGTACAATTAATACACCTAAAACGGTGGCGATCAACATGCCGCTAAATACAGCCATTCCCATTACAATACGGGCTTGAGAACCTGCACCTGTAGCAGTCAATAACGGAACAACTCCAAGAATGAATGCAAAAGCGGTCATCAGAATCGGGCGAAAACGAAGTCTTGCCGCGTACATTGCCGATTCGTAAAGGGGTTTTCCTTTTTCATATTCTTCTTTGGCAAACTCAACTATAAGAATGGCATTTTTCGCTACCAATCCGATAAGTAAAACAAGTCCGATTTGCGCAAAAACGTTATTGACATAAGCGTCACTTCCAAATCTTGCTAAAAGAAGCCCTAAAAATGCTCCAAATACTGCAAAAGGAGCTCCAAGAAGTACACTAAATGGCAACTTCCAGCTTTCGTATTGCGCGGCTAGGATTAAGAACACGAAAACCAATGCCATAATAAACACTGATGATCCTCCAGGCGAATGTTTTTCTTGATACGATAAGTTAATATAATCGTAGCTCATATCTGCTGGTAAGATCTCTTTTGCGACTTCCTCCAATGCAGTTAAAGCTTGTGCACTACTATAACCATCGTTCGGGCTTCCTCCAATCTCAGCGGATCGGAATAAGTTCAAACGATTCGTGAAATCGGGACCAGAAACTTTAGTTGCTGTAACCAGTGTCGAAACTGGAAGCATGTCGCCTTTATTGTTTTTCACGTAAATCATGTTTAGGTCTTCTGGTCTAACACGATTGACAGCTTCTCCTTGCACATAAACCTTATATTGGCGTCCGAAGCGGTTAAAGTCATTCACATAACTTCCTCCTAAAAATGCTCCAAGCGCTTCGGTTACTTTAGAAACGGGTATTCCTAATTTCATTGCCTTGTCGTTGTCGATATCCAGTTTAATTTGTGGAGTACCAGCATTAAAGGTGGTGTAAATTCGTTTTATTTCAGGACGCTGCTGTGCTGCGGCAATAAATTTTTGTGTTTGTTCTGCTAAATATTGTGGTGTATTTCCCCCTCGATCTTGTAACATTAAGCTAAATCCAGCAGAAGCACCTAAACCTTGAATTGCGGGCGGACCAAATGAAAAACAGGTTGCGGTCGTAATTTGAGTGGCCAGTTTTTTATTGAATCGGTCTACAAACTGTTTAGCCGTTTCAGCTCTTTCTTCCCAAGGTTTTAACGAAATAAAGATGAAAGCATTATTAGGCTGATAGGAGTTTGTAAGCATACTAAATCCGTTTATGGTTGTATAAGACAGAATAGATTTCTCTTCTTTAAGAAAACTGTCAACTTTTCTTGATATTTCGTCTGTACGCTGTAAAGATGATGCAGGTGGTAAAGCAATATTTACTAAAACATAGCCTTGATCTTCCTCAGGAATAAATCCTAACGGAATCTTTTTGCCTAAAAGTACAATTGAAGCGAGGATCACAGCGAGTAAAACAACAATACGCATTGCTTTTTTGGCAAAAAATGTTGCTCCGCCAATATATTTTCCTGTAACATTTTCGAAAACTCTATTAAACCATGAAAAGAATTTTGCAAGCCATCCCTTTTGTTGGTCAAGAGGTTTTGTTGGTTTTAAAAGCATGGCACAGAGTGCGGGACTTAAAGATAAAGCACTAAATGCCGAAAAGGCGACCGAGACGGCAATGGTTATGGCAAATTGCTGATAAAAACGCCCCGTAATTCCAGGCGTCATCGCTACTGGTATAAAAACAGCACAGAGAATCAATGCAATGGCAATTACTGGTCCTGAAACTTCTTTCATTGCCTGAACGGTAGCCTCTCGAGGGGTTTTTCCATGTTCGATATGATGTATTACGGCTTCAACAACCACAATCGCATCATCGACTACGATACCAATTGCCAATACTAATCCTAAAAGAGAGAGTGTATTGATCGAAAATCCTAACATTGGGAAAACCGCAATGGTACCAATCAGCGAAACAGGAACTGTAATTAATGGAATTAAAGTAGCGCGCCAGTTTTGCAGGAATATAAATACCACTAGAATAACCAATATAATAGCTTCAAAAAGAGTATGAACAATATCATCAACCCCAGCGGTAATGGCCAGTGTAGTATCTAAGGATTCTTGGTATACAACGTCTTGCGGAAATCTTTCAGACAATTGCTTCATAGTGGATTTTGCAGTTTCTGCCACATCAAGCGCATTACTTCCAGGCATTTGGTATAAAGCTACAACGGCACTTGGAGAGCTGTTTCTTCTGGCTGTTGAACTGTAATTTTCAGTTCCTAATTCGATGCGGGCAATATCGCCCAATAAAACTTGCGCTCCATCATCTTTACTTCGAACTACAATATTTCCAAATTCTTTTTCAGTAACTAATCGGTCTTGAAGTGTTACGCCGTATGTAAATTCAGTATTAGGAGGTGCTGGTTCAGCCCCAAATTTTCCTCCTGGACTAATCATGTTTTGTGCATTCAGTGCATTTTTGACATCTTCAACGGTTACGCCGAGCTTACTCATCATATCTGCCTTTAACCAAATACGCATGGAGTAATCGCTTCCTCCAAAAAGAGCTACTTCTCCAACTCCTTTTATACGAGCCAGCTGGTCAACGACATTTATACTGGCGTAGTTATTTAAAAACTTGGCGTCATATTTTGGATTGTTAGACGTAATGGTAAATAACATCATCGGGAACGATAGAGATTTTTTTACCACTACACCCTGTTGTTTAACACTAGAAGGCATAAATGGAGCGGACTGGTTTTGCCTGTTTTGCGTAAGCATATTGGCATTATCCAGATTAGTTCCCACATCGAAAGTAACTTCAATAGTACAAGCACCATCAGAAGTGTTGATCGATTTCATGTATAGCATATTTTCAACACCATTTACTTTTTGCTCAATAGGAGTTGCCACTGCCTGTTCAACATTCAGCGCATTTGCTCCAGTAAAAGAAGTGGTAATTTTTACAACAGGCGGGTTAATATCCGGATATTGCGAAATAGGTGTTTTTTGTAATGCCAGTAATCCAAGTATCACAATAATAATACTAATTACAATGGCAACAATCGGTCTTCGAACGAAAAATTCTCCCATAATAGTATTTGATTTAGATTACTTTGCAGCTACAGTTTCTGGATCGCCCAATTGCCATTGAACGATTTTTGGAGTAATAACACTTCCATTCTTTAATAAAGAAGTACCTCCCATGGCTATCTTATCGCCTGGTTTTAGCCCTTCTTCAATAATGTATCCATTTTTAACGGCTGGACCAGGTTTAACAATCTGCATCTGAACTTTATTATCATTACCGACTACATAAACTTGGTAGATTCCTTGGACTTCGATAACAGCACGCTGCGGAATTACGATTGCTTCCTTACGAATGTCTGTAAGAAGCGCGACTTTTACATATTGTCCAGGACGAAGCAATTTATCTGGATTAGGAAACGTTGCTTCAAATGTGATTGCTCCAGTAGAAGGATCAATCTGTCTGTCGGCAAAACTTACTTTTCCTGTTTCTGGATAAGTAGAACCGTCAGATAATTTTATAGTTACAGTTGCTCCCGAGCCTTTTAAGGCCGAATTAGGTTTGTTGAACTCTCTAAAAAGACGCAGAAATTCTTGTTCGCTAATAGTAAATCGTACCCTTACATCTCCTAAGTCTGAAATAGTATTTAGAATAGACATTGCACCAGGTCTTACATAATCGCCTACGCGAACTTTGGAAATGCCAATTAATCCTGAAATTGGAGCTAAAATTTGACAATAGCCTAATTCGATCTTCGCATTTTGTACCGAAGCGTCTGAAGCTTTTATTTGAGCTAATGAAGCATTATACGCCGCTTTTGCCGAGACCAGTTCGCGTTGGCTGACAGCATTCATCTTTGCTAAAGGCGTTATCATATCTAAATCTGATTTTGTTTTAGATAAACGCGCCTGTGATTCTGCTGCAACTCCCTGAGCTTCGTTCAATTTAGCTTTGTAAGGTAAAGGGTCAATTGTGTAAAGCACTTGTCCTTTTTTAACAAAACTTCCTTCTTTGAAGTTCATACTTTCGATAATACCATCAACTCGCGGGTTAATTTGTATATCTGATTGACCAAAAGTCTGCCCCGTATATTCAGATTCTAATTTTACATCTTGCTGTAAAACAGAAGTGACTGAAATTTCTAATGGTTTTGGACTTGGGGGTGTCTCTTTTTTGCAAGAAAAAATAAAAAGACTAAGTAAAATTGCTGAGGAGTAGATTTTGTTCATTGTTAAATTCTTTTAGATAAAATTCATTAAACACAACTAATTAAAAACCAGTAAACTGCATTAGCTAAGTTAGTGTTTTTTTGGTTAAATGGATAAATATTGTGTGAATTTTGTTAATTTTAGTTAAAATTTTATTTATCTGATTTTCAGTTAATAATGTTCAAACGGATAAAATGCAACATTATATCGATAAACTGCATTTTTGTAGGAATAATTTATTTCATGTATTAGTAAAAATAATTCAAAAACTTTTGTAATTATGTCAAAAAATAATAAGAAAAAACATAAAAAAACCGATGGAGATGACAATGATTTAAAAAAAATAACAAAAAAGGAATTATTGCATCGAGCTAAAAAATTTTCTGACCAATATTGTGTTGGCGACGATAAAGATTTTACATTAAAAGATAAACCGACATCTTATTCTGGAGATGAAGACAAAGCATTGATTCAGAAAACACTAAAAATGGGAGTTAAGGCTCTCGCCGCCATGCAAGATATTTTGTATGCGCAGGATAAATGGTCGGTTCTTATCATCTTTCAAGCTATGGATGCGGCAGGAAAAGATGGTGCGATAAAACACGTTATGTCTGGTATAAATCCGCAGGGCTGTCAAGTTTCTTCTTTTAAAGGACCAAGTTCAGAAGAATTAGATCATGATTATTTATGGCGCTGTCAAAAACATTTGCCAGAAAGAGGCCGAATAGGAATCTTTAACCGCTCTTATTATGAAGAAGTTCTTGTAGTTCGCGTTCATGAACAGATATTAAGAGGGCAAAAAATCCCTGAAAAACTGATTACCAAAGATATTTGGGAAAACCGTTTTGAGGATATTCGAAATTTCGAAAAATATCTTACTAGGAACGGAACCATTGTCATTAAATTTTTTCTAAATGTTTCTAAAGAAGAACAAAAAAGAAGATTTATAGAAAGGGTTGACAATCCTGATAAAAATTGGAAATTTAGTGCAGCTGATGCCAAAGAGCGCGGTTATTGGGACGAATATATGCATGCTTATGAAGAATTAATCAGAAATACATCAACCAAGAAATCACCTTGGTATGTTATTCCCGCGGACAATAAAGCGTATGCCCGAATTGCAATTGCTTCTGCAATTATTCATGCTTTAGACGAAATGGATTTAGAATATCCTAAAGTAAGTCCCGAAAAAATAGCAGAATTGAATGAGGTAAAAAAAGCATTGTTAGAAGAAAAAGAGTAACCTTTTACAGCTATAAAGATTGATTTCGGCGTTTTTGTTTTGTCCAACGTTCTGCAAAGAACACCAATCGGATTGATATAGGTTGTAAAATCAATTTATAAGGAGCCAAAAGATGTTAAAAAAATCAGATAATTGGTGCAAGAACATTTTTAATCTCAAAATAAACTCTAAATTTGCCGCAGATTTTAAGGAAAATCTAAAAAAAATATATTCTTAACTTAAAACTGTTTATAGCATGCAACTGTATAACACTTTAAGCGCAGAAGAGAGAGCCATCATGATCGATGATGCGGGTAAACAACGTCTTACGTTGTCTTTCTATGCGTATGCCAAAATTCAAGATCCACAAAAATTTCGTAACGATTTATTCATTGCCTGGAACGCACTAGATGCACTGGGGAGAATTTACGTTGCCCATGAAGGAATTAATGCTCAGATGAGTGTTCCTGCAGAAAATTTTGAAGCTTTTAGAGAAACGCTTGAAGCTTACGATTTCATGAAAGGCATACGATTGAATGTTGCCGTAGAACAAGACGATCACTCCTTTTTAAAATTGACCATAAAAGTGCGTCATAAAATCGTTGCTGACGGTTTAAATGATGATACTTTTGATGTTACTAATATTGGTGTTCACTTAAAAGCCAAAGAATTTAACGAAATCCTTGATGATCCAAACACAATTGTGGTTGATTTTAGAAATCACTACGAAAGTGAAGTCGGACATTTTAAAGGTGCTATTACGCCAGATGTGGAAACTTTCAGAGAGAGTTTACCTATTATCAACGAACAGCTTAAAGATTACAAAGAAGATAAAAATCTTGTAATGTACTGCACAGGTGGTATTCGTTGTGAAAAAGCGAGTGCTTATTTCAAACACCAAGGCTTCAAAAACGTTTATCAGTTAGAAGGCGGTATTATTAATTACGCTAAACAATTGAAAGAAGAAGGTTTAGAAAGCAAATTCATAGGTAAAAACTTCGTATTTGATAATCGTCTGGGCGAAAGAATTACTGATGATATTATTTCGCAATGCCACCAATGCGGAAAACCTTGCGATAATCACACCAACTGTGAAAACGACGGATGTCATTTATTGTTTATTCAATGTGACGAATGTAAAGCCGCAATGGAAAACTGCTGCTCTACAGAATGTTTAGAGATTATTCACATGCCTTTAGTTGACCAAGTTCGTTTGAGAACTGGAAAACAAGTTGGAAATAAAGTGTTCAGAAAAGGAAAATCTGAAAATCTGAAATTCAAACATTCGGGTGACTTGCCAGAAACAGCTTTGGCGACAGCGCAAAAGCAGGCTGATATTCGTCAGAAAATAAAAGTGAAGAAAGTACTTCTTGGAAAAGCAGAACATTATTATGTAAAAGCTCAAGTTGGGCAATTCACAATAGAAAATCACGAATTAAATAGTGGTGACAAAATCCTTATTTCAGGCCCGACTACAGGCGATCAGGAATTGATTTTAGATAAAATCATCGTAAACGGTGCAGAAACTCAATCTGCTAAAATTGGTGATAAGGTTACTTTTGAGGTTCCTTTCAGAATTAGATTGTCAGATAAAATTTATAAGATTTTAGATTAAATTTAGCATGAGTGTTACGTCATTTGCGTAAATTTTGATAATATAGAAAAAAGCCCACTGTTTCAATCGTGGGCTTTTTTAATAATATCCTGCAAATAATTTTTAAAAATATAGACTATGATATAAATCATAGAAATCAATTTATACCCATATTATTTTTGTCAATTTTTAGATAAATAGATTCTAGAAACATATCATAGTAATAAAATGACAACAAATAATAAAATCGAACTCATGTCTCCGGCAGGAGATTTTGAATCCCTTCAGGCTGCTTTAGATAATGGTTGTGATTCAGTATATTTTGGAGTTGAACAGCTTAATATGCGTGCGCGTTCAACGGTTAACTTTACAATAGACGATTTAAAAGAAATTGCCAATCGGTGTGAAGCCAAAAGCGTCCGAAGCTACCTTACTTTAAACACTATTATTTACGATCACGATTTATCAGTCGTAAAAACATTATTGACAAAAGCCAAAGAAGCCAATATTACAGCTGTCATTGCATCAGATCAAGCCGTAATTGCTATGGCAAGATCGATTGGTATGGAAGTTCATATTTCAACCCAATTGAATGTAACGAATATTGAAACCATTAAATTCTACAGTTTATTTGCCGACACAATGGTTTTAAGTCGTGAATTGAGTTTGCGTCAAGTAAAGAATATCACAGATCAAATAGAGAAAGAGCAGATAAAGGGCCCGAACGGAAATTTAGTAGAAATCGAAATTTTTGGTCACGGAGCTTTGTGTATGGCCGTTTCGGGAAAATGTTATTTGAGTTTGCACTCGCATAATTCCTCTGCGAATCGCGGTGCGTGCAAGCAAAACTGCCGAAAAAAATATACAGTTATCGATCAAGAAACAGGTTTTGAAATCGAATTGGATAACGAATATATGATGTCGCCTAAAGATTTATGTACATTGGATTTCTTAGATCAGGTGATCGATTCTGGAGTGAAGGTTTTAAAAATAGAAGGACGAGGCCGTGCGCCAGAGTATGTGGCAACAGTAACCAAAACGTATCGTGAAGCAATTGATGCGTATTACAATGGAACTTTCTCAAAAGAAAAAACCACTGAATGGATAAAAGCTTTAGAAACAGTTTACAACCGTGGATTTTGGTCAGGTTATTATTTAGGTCAGGAATTAGGCGAATGGAGCGATATTCCAGGATCGGCAGCAACACAAAAGAAGGTTTATGTGGGTAGGGGATTGCATTATTTTCCGAAAGCTGAAATCGGTCAATTTAAGATTGAAGCGTATGATATTAAAATCGGAGATAAAATCTTAGTCACAGGACCTAGCACAGGAGCTCAGGAAATGATTATTAATGAAATGTTTGTAAATGACGCTCCGGGAGAAAAAGCGACAAAAGGTGATGACTTTAGTTTCAAACTTCCGTTTAGAATCAGAATGTCGGACAAATTATATAAAATTGTTGAGGCGTAATGGTTATTGTAACTTTACAAAGAGATAAATGCATTGGCTGTAACTATTGCGTTGAAATGGATCCAGTGCATTTTCAAATGTCAAAAAAAGATGGAAAGTCCGTGCTTATACATTCGCAAAATGCAAAAGGATTTTTTACTTTAAAATCTCCTAATCATGCCATTGTAGAAAGCTGTGAATTGGCGGCAAAAGCTTGTCCGGTGAAGATTATTACGGTTAAAGAGACTTGAGAAATATGTTTTTAAAACATACCCTCTATTTGTAGTAATACAAAAGGGTTTTATTATTCATCGTAAAGATGCAGTTCATCAAAATCTTTGATTTCAGATAGTTTTAGGAGTTTGGTTCGGGCAATTTTAGTTTCCGTTTTTTCAAAAATTTCGTCACCATCATATGTGTTTTCGTTGACGTTCTGGTTTACAATCTTTTTTCTGGTCAGGAAATTGATACTGGTTTCAGTAAGAATAACTGGTCCATGATTGCTGCTGGCATCATAACCTATAAGTTCGAAATCTGAGTTTTGATACCTGAAAGTATATTTCCAATAACCATATCTTCCATGAGCATAGTCCACATATAATTTGTCATTTTTTACTTCAATATAAAGTTCGGGTGCGTAATAAACACCGCCATCCTCATTTTCGGAAGAAAAACAGTCGTAGTTTCTAACGGCTAATTCATAACCGCCATTTTTGTTTAATAATGCTATAATTCCTCTGCGATTTCGGTCTAATTCACCGCGATATTCGTCTGTAACTATTTTGCTTTTATCTGTCCCTTTAATAATTAATATGCAATCTTCCAGACCATCTTTATTAAAATCGCCTTTAATTGTATCGAAAGGGACATAGTTTTTAGGTATAAAATCTGAAATATCTTTTTTGATATCGATGGCAGATTCTTCCACTTCTGGAATTTCTTTTAATTCAGTGACTTCTGTATTTGATTCTTTGACCACAGTTTTAGAATCTTTACAGCTGATGATTGTAAACAACAGAAAAACTGTTGCCGTAATGTATAAGTAATTTTTTATCATCTTTTGTTGTTTGGGATTTTAGCTTTATAATTCATCAAGAAATAATATCTAATGTTTTCTTGTTATTATTTCTTGATGAGTTTAAGTTTTACCTGAAAATATTAAATTCCAATTTTAGCATTTATATTATGCTTGTCGACATACGCTTGCGCCACATTCATCAATTTAGTAAACTTCGTATCTATATCTTTTTGAGTTGAAGCATCAAAATCTGCAATTGCTTTTTCAATTTGTTCGGGAGAAGCTTTTTCATCTTTCAGTTTGGCAATTGGCAAATAGCCTTCTTTTTGTTTCGCAATTGCATAAATAAATAAATCTTTTGATGCTTGAAGAAGTTCCTTATTGTCTTCATCTTCTGGTATGTCCTGAATATTTTTTAATCGAGTTTCTAAATTTGTTATATCATATTTAAAAGAATCGTAATAAGTTGAAGGAACCATCTTTTTTTGATTTTCATCATAAACTTGTGCTTCAGATTGCAGTTTTTCACTGATTTCTTTGCTTCCAAAACGAGATAATAAATTCGAATTTAAAGCGGCAATTTCAAATGTTTTTTCTGGTGAAAGGTTGGTGCATGAGGTAGAAACTAAGCTTCCGGCAATTAATACTAAAAATAGGGTTGTGGCATTTAAGATTTTTTTCATTTTGTGTTTATTTATATTTATCCTTTTAAAATTTTACTTTTCTCGACATCAAATTCTTCTGAAGTCAAGATTCCGGCATCTAAAAGTTCTTTTAAATCTAATAATGCCTTTTTCTTTGCTTCCATCGAATTTGAAGCTTCGGCTTTTGGCGCTTCGGGTTGTTGTGGGGTATTGATTGGATTTACAACAGTTCCTGACGGAGCATATTTCAAAATCAGTTCTGTAATTTCATTAAAGCCTTTTACATTTGAATAATCTATCGCTTTTTGTTCTTTTACATTTACGATTGACGCATCGGCTTTATTGTCCAGTAAATATTTTACAACATCTTTCTTTCCGTTTGCAGCGCTGTAATGAAGTGGCGTATTTCCAGATTCATCTTGAATGTTAATGTTCGCTCCAGCTTCAATAAGGAGTTTTACCATGCTTAAGTTCCCTTTTTTGGTTGCTACATGCAGCAGACTTTCTCCACCATAATTGTATGAACTGTTTAAAGTAAAACTCGATTCGTTTGAAATATTTGTTGCGCTTACAATCCAATCCAAATAATCATTCATTGAAGAAGTGTCGCCAGCGACTGGTTTACTGTAATTCACATCAACTCCGTTTTCTAGAAACAAAGCCACGATTTCCTTTTGATTATTCGCGCAAGCGTACCAAATAGGAGAATGTCCAGTATTGCTTGAAGTAAATACATCTGCACCTCTTTCAATCAATAATTTAGCTAACATTCTATTGGTTTCATAACAAGCAATTAAAAGTGCATTTTCACCAGAATGATTCGCGTGGTTTATATCGGCACCATTATCTAAAAGCAATGTCACCATCGGAATCGATTTGGAATAACAAGCATAAATAAGAGGCGTATTTCCTTGTTTATCGGTTAGATTAATATCGGCTCCATTGTCTAAAAGCAATTGAATAATTTCTCTATTTAATTTTGCCGAAGCCAATAATAGCGGAGTTTCTCCATTGTTATTCAGTAAATTAATATCGACTCCTGCTTGAAGCAACTTTGTTGCAATTTCAATTTGAGCCGTCTGAACAACTAAATGCAGCAGACTATTTCCGTATTTATCATTCTTCGTGATTTCTGCTCCGTTTTCTAAAAGATGTAGCGCCGTTTGTTTTTGTTTTTGAAGACAGGCAAAATACAAAGGCGTTTCTCCCTGATGATCTTCGTAGTTAATATCGGCACCTTCCTCGATTAGAATTTTCACGATGTCGAGATAACCGCGGTGTGCGGCATAATGAAGAGCTGTTCTACCTTGTTCGTCGGTATATTTTACATCTACTTCTTTATTTTGAAGCAGCAATTCGGCTATTTTTCGGTTCCCGTTTTCACAGGCAACTATAAATGACATTGACATGTTTGAGTAATTTTAAGTAATGATCGTTTTATTGTTTCATTAAAAGTTCAACTGTTTTAATCTTCAGGTTGTCTTCAGAAGCTAGCATCAAGGCAGTTTCGTCTTTATCGTTTGTAATCGAAATGTCAGCTCCTTGATCTAATAAAAGTTTTACTTTTCTATAAGTTTCTTTTGCCATTTCTGCATCATAATTGACATTAAAGGCGCAAACTTTATGCAAAATGGTGTTTCCTTGATTGTCTTGTTCGTTAACGTCAACAGATCCGCTGTCAAGTACTGATTTTAAAATACCCGATTTTTTTTCGACAATATAATCTATACCCGATTTTGGATTTCCGTAATATTCAGCGCAGTGATTTAAATCTGCTCCATCTGATAGTAATCTTTGTAATGAATTCAGATCATATTCAGAATCAGACATCATTCGGATAAACTCTGTGAGTAAAGTTTTTCCATTTTTATTGATATTATTAAAATTGGCTGATGATGATTCTGCCAAAAGTTCGTACATCGGAAAAGAAAACTGTTCAGCTGCAGCATAATAAAAAGCACTATTTTCCTGATTGTCAGTCTCATTAGGATCTGCTCCATTTTCTAATAAAAATGGAAGAAGTTCTTTTCTGTTTCTTTTAACGGCGCAGATTAACGGCGTTGTGCCCACAATATTTTTTTCGTTAATGTCAATGCCATTTTCTAAAAGTATAGATATATATTCTTTTACTTTTTCAGGATCTAGACCATAAGTATTCAAAATCGTGTAGATAAAATTTTCTCCTGCATTGTTCTTATACTGAGTGTTAGCTCCAAAATCATCAACTAAAACTTTAACTATTTTGGGTGAAGCTCCTTTTTCAAGAAAGTAGCCTAGAAGAGTTTTGTCGCTTATTTCGTCGTTAATATTATCCATTTTCGACATCAATTCCTTAAAAAAAGCAATCGAAGCGTCATCGTCTTTTAAATACAAAGTCAATGGTTTGAAAATAGATTGATCAAAACTGTCTAATTCGTAAATATCGGTTTCAATAAATCCGGCTTTTATTAATTTTTCAATGAAATCAATTTCTTTGGCATCTATAATTTTGGCTGCAATCTGAGAAAAATTGTTTTTCAGATATTGTTCGTTAAATTTTTCTCCGTTATTTAGACATTCTCTGGCCTCGTCAAATTTTCCCTGAAAAAGGAAATTTTCAATCTGGTTTTGTGTTTGCATTCTGATCGATTTTTAAAAATGAAAATTAAGATTTGAATCTGCCGAAAATAGGGCTTTCTCAAATCATGCTGTAAGATAAAACATAAAAATGGGAAATATATTTCAGGATAAAAAGTTAAAAATTTGTTTTAAGTCATAAAACGGACAGAAAAGGGTTTTTGAGAAAAATATTTTTAAAAAATAGAAAGTAGAAAAGCTAATTTGGGAATATTTTGCGTACAAAAAAACACGTTTTTTTATTTAACAGCGCTTTAGTTTTTATCCATAAAAAGCAAAATAAAAAAAATACTATCTTTACCGATCAAACGTTTATGAACTTAAGCTGCATTTTGGCAGCACTACATATATAATTATGGCATGTACAAGTTGTTCAACCTCAGACGGTGGCGCACCAAAAGGTTGTAAAAATAATGGGACTTGCGGCACCGATAGCTGCAACAAATTGACGGTTTTTGACTGGCTTTCTAACATGAGTCCGTCTAATGGAGAGGCGATTTTTGATTGTGTTGAGGTTCGTTTTAAGAACGGACGTAAGGAATTTTTTAGAAATTCAGAGAAATTAACTTTAAGTATTGGCGATATTGTAGCAACTGTTGCTTCGCCAGGACATGATATTGGAATTGTGACTCTTACAGGAGAATTGGTAAAGATTCAAATGAAGAAAAAAGGAGTGAATTACGAAAGTAATGACGTTCCGAAAATTTACAGAAAAGCATCTCAAAAAGATATCGATATCTGGTCTGTTGCCCGCGATCGTGAAGAACCAATGAAAGTTCGTGCACGTGAATTGGCAATTCAGCATAAATTGGAAATGAAAATTTCGGATATCGAATTTCAAGGAGACGGATCAAAAGCGACTTTTTACTACACAGCAAATGATCGTGTCGATTTTAGAATGCTGATTAAAGATTTTGCCAAAGAATTCAGTACCAGAGTAGAAATGAAACAAGTGGGTTTCCGTCAGGAAGCGGCTCGTTTAGGCGGAGTTGGTTCTTGCGGACGTGAGCTTTGCTGTTCGACTTGGTTAACAGATTTCAGAAGCGTGAATACTTCTGCAGCGCGTTATCAGCAGTTATCATTGAATCCGCAGAAATTAGCGGGACAATGCGGAAAGCTGAAATGCTGTCTAAACTATGAGTTAGACACTTATATGGACGCTTTAAAAGATTTTCCTGATTACGATACCAAATTGATTACCGAAAAAGGTGATGCAGTTTGTCAAAAACAGGATATTTTTAAAGGATTAATGTGGTTTGCTTATACCAACAACTTTGCAAACTGGCACGTTTTGAAAATTGATCAGGTTAAAGAAATTATTGCTGAAAACAAGCTGAAGAATAAAGTTTCTTCTTTAGAAGATTTTGCTATTGAGGTTACTTCAGAACCAGAAAAAGACTTCAATAACGCAATGGGACAAGAGAGCTTGACTCGTTTTGACCAGCCAAAAAGAAAGAAAAAACCAAATCGCAAGCGTAAACAAAATGCAGAGGCGGCTGGTGTTGCAGCTCCAGCAAAACCACAGCAGGAAAAAAATGCGAATAACGCTAAGCCAGCAGGAAATAATAATCCGAATAATGGAAGCGCTAATGGCAATGGAAATAAGCCAAACAATCCAAACAAGAATAAGAAGAAGCATAATTCGAATAAAAACAATCCGAATAAGCAGAATTCAAATGAAAATAAACCTGCTGAACCTAGAAAACCAATAACGAATACTAAAAATGAGAATAAAAAATAGCGGAATTCTTCTGTTGGCAGCGGTACTTCTTTTTTCTTGCGACAAAAAAAGAGTATTCGATGAGTATAAATCTGTTGGAAGTGCTTGGCATAAAGACAGTATTATAACCTTTGATCTGCCGGTTTTAGATTCTACAAAAAGATACAATGCTTTTGTAAACATACGAGATAACAACAATTATCCGTTTAATAATTTGTTTTTGATTGTTTCGATGGAAATGCCAAACGGATTTACAAAAGTGGATACTTTAGAATACCAAATGGCTGAGCCGGACGGAACATTATTAGGAAACGGATTTTCAGATATAAAAGAAAGTAAACTGTATTACAAAGAAGATGTAAAGTTTAGAGGAAAATACAAAGTTCACATCAAACAAGCCGTTAGACAATCAGGTAAAATTCCTGGTGTTGAAGCTTTACAAGGAATTACAGACGTTGGTTTTAGAATAGAACAAAAAGATTAGAAAATAGTTATGGCTGCTAAAAAAAACAATCAATCTAACAAGGATATTAATTATTACAAAAAGAAATTCTGGAGGGTTTTTGCATACTCCCTTTTAGGAGTTTTGGCCTTCTTTTTATTTGCCTCTTGGGGTTTATTTGGATCTATGCCTTCGTTTGAAGATTTAGAAAATCCAGATTCAAACCTTGCTACTGAAATTATCTCTTCTGACGGCGTAGTGTTAGGTAAATATTTTAAAACCAATAGATCTCAGCTTAAATATTCTGATTTGCCTAAAAATCTGGTTGAAGCGCTTGTTGCCACTGAGGATGCACGTTTCTACGAACATTCGGGAATTGACGGACGCGGAACTTTAAGAGCTGTTTTTAGTTTAGGAACAAATGGAGGTGCGAGTACCTTAACACAACAGCTTGCAAAACAGTTGTTTCATGGTGAAGGATCTAAGTTTTTGCCTTTTAGAATTGTACAAAAAATAAAGGAATGGATTATCGCTATTCGTCTAGAAAGACAATATACAAAGAATGAAATTCTGGCAATGTACTGCAACGTTTATGACTTCGGAAATTATTCTGTTGGAGTAAGTTCTGCAGCGCAAACTTATTTTTCTAAAGATCCAAAAGATTTGACCATAGACGAATCGGCTATTTTGGTTGGAATGTTCAAAAACTCAGGACTGTACAATCCTGTTCGTAATCCACAAGGAGTAAAAAACCGTCGTAATGTGGTTTTATCTCAAATGGCAAAAGCAAAAATGATTTCAGAAGCTGAAAAAGAAAGACTTCAAGCATTGCCAATTACGTTGAAATTTAAATTGGAAAGCCACCGTGAAGGTATAGCGACTTATTTTAGAGAATATCTTCGTGATTACATGAAGAAATGGGTTGCAGAAAATAAAAAGCCAGACGGATCTGATTACGACATTTACAAAGACGGTCTTAAAATTTACACGACGATAGATTCTAGAATGCAAACTTATGCTGAAGAAGCGGTTGCTGCTCACATGCAAAACCTTCAACAACAGTTTTTTATTGATCAAAAAAACAATAAAAACGCTCCTTTCGTAAATATTACACAAGCTGAAACAGACAGAATCATGATGCAGGCGATGAAGAATTCTGTTCGCTGGGCTCAGATGAAAGAAATGGACAAAAGCGAAGATGATATTATCGCTTCATTCAAAGTAAAAACAAAAATGCGTGTCTTTACTTGGAAAGGAGAAAGAGATACTGTAATGACTCCGTTAGATTCTATTCGTTACTATAAGCACTTTTTACAATCTGGTTTAATGTCAATGGAACCTCAAACAGGAGCAATTAAAGCTTGGGTTGGAGGTATCAATTACAAATATTTCCAATACGATCACGTAGGACAGGGGGCAAGACAAGTAGGTTCTACTTTCAAGCCTTTCGTTTATGCAACGGCAATCGAAGAACTGAATATGTCTCCTTGCGATTCAATTCTTGACGGACCATTTATGATTCATAAAGGACGTCACCACGTAACAGAAGATTGGGAGCCAAGAAACTCTGATTACAGATACAGAGGGATGGTAACTTTAAAACAAGCTTTAGCGGCTTCTATCAATACAGTTTCAGCTAAATTAATTGACAGAACAAGCCCAGAAGCTGTTGTAGAATTGACTAAAAAATTAGGAGTTAAAACAGAAATTCCAGTTCAGCCTTCAATTGCACTAGGTGCAGTTGATATTACAGTTGAAGATATGGTTGCGGCGTATAGCACATTTGCTAATCAAGGAGTGTATGTAAAACCACAGTTTTTAAGCAGAATTGAGAACAAAAGTGGTGAGGTTATTTACGAACCAATTCCGGAGTCTCATGACGTTTTAAATAAAGATATTGCTTTTGCAGTAATTAAATTGCTTCAAGGGGTAACAGAAAGTGGTTCTGGTGTACGTTTGCGTACGCAAGGCGGAGGAAGCGGAGATAACCGTTGGACAGGTTACCCATATATGTTTACAAACCCAATTGCAGGTAAAACAGGGACAACGCAAAATCAATCTGATGGATGGTTTATGGGAATGGTTCCTAACTTAGTAACTGGAGTTTGGGTTGGATGTGAAGATCGTTCAGCGCGTTTCAAAAGTTTGACTTACGGACAAGGAGCTACAGCAGCTTTACCAGTTTGGGGTTATTTCATGAAAAAGTGTTATGCCGATAAAAATCTTCAGATTTCAAAATCTGAATTTGAGCGTCCAGCAAACCTCTCTATCAAAGTAGATTGCTATCAAAGACCAGCTGTAGTAAAAGATACTACACAAACGGAACAAAATACGGATGAATTTGAATTGTAACATTGTTGCAATAAAGTGCATCTAATTATATTTCAATCCCTTTACGATTCTTTTAGAAGATTAGTAAAGGGATTTTTATTTCGGTTTTATTTTTACGAAATCGTTATAATTTAATCTAAAAATCTTATTTTTATCAAAAATATTCAGCAATAAAGATAGTTTGTTATGATAACAAAAAAAGTAAATAGCGTTCAGGAAGCTATTGAAGGAATTAAAGACGGCATGACCATCATGTTTGGCGGTTTCGGATTGTGCGGTATTCCTGAAAATACAATTGCGGCATTAGTCAATACATCAATTTCAGATTTAACTTGTATTTCTAATAATGCTGGAGTTGATGACTTTGGTTTGGGATTACTATTGCAAAAAAAGCAGATCAAAAAAATGATTTCTTCTTATGTGGGAGAAAATGCCGAGTTCGAACGTCAGATGCTTTCTGGAGAATTAGAAGTTGAATTAACTCCACAAGGAACTCTTGCAGAACGCTGTCGTGCAGCTCAGGCAGGAATTCCGGCATTCTTTACACCAGCTGGTTACGGAACGGAAGTAGCAGAGGGAAAGGAAGCACGTGAATTCAACGGAAAAATGCACATCATGGAAGAAGCTTTCAAAGCCGATTTTGCCATTGTAAAAGCTTGGAAAGGCGACGAAGCTGGAAACCTTATTTTTAAAGGAACAGCAAGAAACTTCAATGCTTGTATGGCGGGCGCAGGAAAAATAACAATTGCCGAAGTGGAAGAATTGGTTCCGGTTGGTTCTTTAGATCCAAATCAGATTCATATTCCGGGAATTATGGTGCAGCGTATCTTTCAAGGAGAAAAGTTTGAAAAGAGAATTGAACAACGTACAGTAAGAACTAGAAATTAGATAATGAGAAAATGTGATAATTAGATAATTTAATACATCGTGTAAAGAATTATCTAATTATCAAATTCTCTAATTGACACATTATTATGGCACTTAGTAAAGAAGATATAGCAAAACGAATTGCAAAAGAGGTAAAAGACCGTTATTTCGTGAATCTTGGAATTGGAATTCCGACTTTGGTAGCGAATTATGTTCGAGAAGATATAGCGGTAGAATTTCAAAGTGAAAATGGCGTTCTCGGAATGGGACCTTTCCCTTTTGAAGGAGAAGAAGATGCCGATATTATCAATGCGGGAAAACAAACCATTACAACGCTTCCAGGTGCAAGTTTCTTTGATTCGGCGTTTAGTTTTGGAATGATTCGAAGCCAAAAAGTAGATTTAACTATTTTGGGAGCAATGGAGGTTTCTGAAAACGGAGACATCGCCAATTGGAAAATTCCAGGTAAAATGGTAAAAGGAATGGGTGGAGCAATGGATCTTGTTGCTTCTGCCGAAAATATCATCGTTGCCATGATGCATGTAAACAAAGCAGGAGAGTCCAAAATCTTAAAAAGATGCACTTTGCCATTAACGGGCGTAGGATGCGTTAAAAAGGTTGTTACTGAGCTTGCAGTTCTAGAAGTAACCGAAAAAGGTTTTAAGCTCTTAGAACGAGCGCCAGGCGTGTCTGTCGAACACATCATCGCCTCAACCGAAGCCGATTTGATTATTGAAGGGGAAATTCCTGAAATGTTAATTTAGGAGAAATTGCCGCAAAGGCACAAAGACTCGAAGTATTTTGTAAAAGAGAAAAACAAAAAAACCGCCCAATAAGGCGGTTTTTATCTTAAAAAAACTTTGTGACTTAGTGCCTTTGCGGCAAAAAATATTATAAGTTAAAAGAAGCCCCTAAACTAAAAGTAGCTTGATTATTCAAATGATAAAAAGGATCATTGTTTGAACCGTATTTTGCAATTGGGAATCCGATTTCTGTGAAAACACCAAATCCGTCAGTAAAGAAATAACGACCACCAACGTGTCCGCCGAAATTATGTAAACCTAAGCTTAATCCAGGGTAAACGTCCAATTCTTTTACGCCAATTACACTAGATAAGTTAGCATTGATTCTTGCTTTTGCATCAAAACGATCTGAAAAATCTGGTTCAGCATCATAATAAGCATTTGTGTTGCCGTGGTAGTAACCATTGAAGTTGTCAAATCCTAGGATATAGTTAGCAACAAACCCAAAAGAGAAATTTTCTCCTAAACCAAAATCAACAGAACCTTGAATTCCAGAACCACCATCTTGTAAATTAGCTCCTACGTTTACTTTAATATCTCCCTTCCCTTTGAAAGCTTCTTGAGCATTAACAAATCCGAATGTCACTAAAAACAAAAGTGTAATAACCTTTTTCATAAAAATTTAATATTAATTATTTGGGCAGCAAATGTAACTTTTAAACAAATTAATTCCTACCTTTTTCGTTAAAATAGAGTTCGTTTAATGGCTCGCTTTGCCAGTACTCCTTGGTGTCGACATCTAAAATTGTAAGCGGACCTCTAAATGCAGCGCCTGTATCTACGTTCCAGACACACGCTTTATTTACAGGAACCGTTTCGCCGATTCGGGTAACAGGTGTGTGGCCAATATAAACTTCCTTATAAACGGTAAATCTTTTTGGATAGTGTAGGTCGTCTTCTTTTAATTTTGGGTCTAATGAAAGAGCAGTCTCCCAAAGTGTTCTGTCCCAATAAAATAGTTTTGAAAAATATTCCCATTTTACACCATTCAAATTGGTAAAGCCCGCATGAACAAACAAACGATTCTGATCATCAAGATAATAATCCTGAAGATTTTCTAGAAATTCGATATGAGCTCTTTTTTTCTCTTCAGAAATTTTTGCGTAGCCTTCAACAGTAGCTTTTCCGCCATGTTTGTACCACATTTCTTCATCAAAATCATCGTGCCTTTCTTCTAACCAGTCTAAAGCAAGCTGGTCATGGTTTCCTCTTATGCAGATGATATTTTGTTTGCTTTTTAAATCAATTAAATAGTCAATTACTTCAACAGACTGACTCCAGCCGTCAACATAATCGCCCAAAAAAATGAGAGTATCTTCAGTAGTAACTTTGGCTCTCTCGAGTACTTGTTCAAGTGCAAGTAATCCGCCATGAATGTCACCTATAACAAATGTTCGCATTATTTAATTTTTCGAGTAGAAGAACAAAAATAGAAAGAATAATTGGTTTGGGCTCATCGAATTCGCATTCTTTAAAAATTGATATGATTTATAACTACTTACAGCGTTTTTTTATTGTTTTTCCTTTTTAAATTTGCAATATGTCTGAAACACCAACATATCGTAAAATAATTCACATTGATATGGATGCCTTTTATGCATCGGTAGAGCAGATGGACAATCCAGAGTTAAGAGGAAAACCCGTTGCGGTTGGCGGTTCAGAGAATCGCGGTGTGGTTTCTGCTGCAAGTTACGAAGCTAGAAAGTTTGGTGTTCGAAGTGCCATCAGTGGAGTTTTAGCCAAAAAATACTGTCCAGAAATTATCTTCGTCAGACCAAGATTTGACCGCTATAAAGAGATTTCATCCAAAATTCATAAAATTTTTCATGAATATACCGATTTAGTTGAGCCTCTTTCGCTTGACGAGGCTTATTTGGATGTTACTAAAAACAAAAAAGGCAATCCGAGTGCAAGTCTTCTAGCACAGGAAATTAGAACCAGAATTTTTAATGAAGTCGGACTAACGGCATCAGCAGGTATTTCAGTCAATAAATTTGTGGCCAAAATTGCCAGCGATTATAACAAACCAAACGGACAAAAAACCGTAAACCCTGATGAAGTGGAAGCTTTTCTGGAAGATCTTCCGATCCGTAAATTTTATGGAGTTGGAAAAGTTACTACGGAAAAAATGTATCAACTCGGAATTTTTACGGGAACCGATTTGAAAAGCAAGTCTTTGGAGTTTTTAGAGAAACACTTCGGTAAATCTGGAGCGTTTTATTACCATGTTGTTCGAGGAATTCATAACAGTGAAGTAAAATCTTCGCGAATTGCTAAATCTGTTGCGGCAGAGCATACTTTTGATGTGAATTTGTCTTCTGAAATTTTCATGATGGAACAATTGGAACGAATTGCAAGTTCGTTAGAAAAGCGTCTAAAGAGGTATAATGTTTCAGGGAAAACCATTACGCTCAAAATTAAATACAGCGATTTCTCGCAACAGACAAGAAGTAAGACTTTGCCTTATTTTATTTCTGATAAAAGTTTGATTATGGAAAATGTCGAAGAACTATTGTACCAGGAAAAAATGAAGGATTCTGTTAGGTTGCTTGGAATTTCATTAAGTAATTTGAATACCGAGGTAAAAAAAGCAGTTGCAGTTCAATTAAAATTTACATTTTGATAATGATTTTTAATCGTATATTAAGATTCATGTCTTTTTATAACAGGATTTTTCTTGTATCTTTGAGGAAAAAGATCTATTCATCTTCTGAATTGTTTTAATATGAAAAATAAAAATTCTGATGATCTAGTGCAGCGAAATTCAGTTCCAATCTTATCTTGGGATTTTCATTATGAATATCTAAATGAGCTAAAAGCGTTAAGCAGTGATTTGGAGAGAGTCAGTAAGATTTCAGATGAATTTATCTGGGATGAGAAAAAGCTCAATATTCAAGAGAGAATTAAACAAGAAGTTGTTTTGGTGACTGATCTAAATCTGAAAATAGTTTTCGCTTCTAGCGGCCTAAAAAGAATGACAGGTTACAAAGAGGAAGAAGTTTTAGGAAAGACGCCGAAGATGTTTCAAGGTCCAGCAACTTCCCAAAAAGATTTAAAGGAGATCAGGGAAGCGGTTAAAAAACAGATTCCTTTTGCAAAAACGCTTGAAAATTATAGAAAAAATGGACAAACTTATAAATGTAAAATTGATGCTTCGCCAGTTTATAATTTGAAAGGTGAAATATCACATTTTATAGCTTTTGAAAAACAAGATTTAAGCGCTTAATTGGCCACGAAGGCTCAAAGACGCAAAGATGTTTTGAAAAAGAAGAAAAAATAAAGCCACCAATAGGTGGCTTTTATTATAAAAAAACTTTGTGTCTTAGTGTCTTTGTGGCAGAACACTTTTACAAGTTTGCAAAGAAATCATTTCCTTTATCATCTGTAATAATGAATGCAGGAAAATCTTTAACCGTGATTTTACGTACAGCTTCCATTCCTAACTCTTCAAAGTCAACAACTTCAACTTTTAAGATGTTATCTTGAGCCAAAATAGCAGCAGGACCTCCAATCGAACCTAAGTAGAATCCGCCGTATTTGTTGCAGGCATCAGTAACTTGTTTAGTTCGGTTTCCTTTTGCAAGCATAATCATACTTCCGCCATTTTTCTGGAATTCATCCACATAAACGTCCATACGACCCGCAGTTGTTGGTCCGAAGCTTCCTGAAGCCATTCCTTCTGGGGTTTTTGCTGGACCAGCATAATATACTGGGTGATTCTTGAAATAATCAGGCATTGGTTTTCCAGCATCTAGTAATTCTTTGATTTTTGCGTGAGCAATATCTCTAGCAACAATTACAGTTCCATTTAATTTTAAACGCGTTTTAACAGGATATTGAGATAGTTTTGCTAAAATATCTGCCATTGGCTGATCTAAATCAATTTCTACTGGAGCTTCTAAATGAGGAGCTGTTTCTGGCAAAAATTGTTTTGGATTTGTTTCTAACTGTTCAACAAAGATTCCGTCTTTAGTGATTTTCCCTTTGATGTTTCTATCTGCAGAGCAAGAAACTCCAAGTCCAACCGGACAAGAAGCGGCGTGACGAGGCAAACGGATTACACGAACGTCATGTGTGAAATATTTTCCTCCAAACTGAGCACCGATGGCACTTTCTTGGCAGATTTTTTGAACTCTTTCTTCCCATTCGTGATCACGAAAAGCCTGACCAGCCATATTTCCAGATGTTGGAAGATTGTCGTAATATCCAGCAGAAGCCTTTTTAACAGCGCTTAAGTTGGCTTCAGCAGAAGTTCCGCCAATAACTAAAGCCAAGTGGTATGGAGGACAAGCAGAAGTTCCTAAATCTTTGATTTTAGTGCGAATGAATTCGTCAAGTGATTTTTCATTCAATAAAGATTTTGTCTGCTGATATAAATATGTTTTGTTTGCAGATCCTCCACCTTTTGCCATAAACAAAAATTCGTAAGAAGCTCCTTTTTTAGCATAAATATCAATTTGTGCAGGAAGATTTGATCCTGAATTCTTTTCTTCAAACATCGAAATCGGAACAATCTGAGAATAACGTAAATTTCTTTTTTGATACGTATTGAAAATACCGCGGCTTAACCATTCTGCATCGTCAACACCTGTAAAGATGCTTTCTCCTTTTTTCGCCATAACGATTGCAGTTCCTGTATCTTGACAGCTTGGTAACTGACCTTCAGCCGCAACAGATGCATTTTGAAGTAAATTGTAAGCTACAAATCGATCGTTGTCAGTAGCTTCGGGATCATCAAGAATTTTTCTTAGTTTTTGCAAATGAGAAGTTCTCAACATAAATGAAACATCTGTCAAAGCTTCTTCTGCCAATAACTCTAAACCTTTTGGGTCAACGGTTAAAACTTCACGTTCTCCAAATTTTTCAACTTTTACATAATCAGAAGTGATTTTGCGGTACTGCGTATCATCTTTTAAGATCGGATAAGGATCTTGGTATATAAAATCAATCATTAGTTTTGTTTTTTTACAAATTTAGAAATTATTTACCTAAGAAAGAATTTGAATAAGAACTCTTGAGCAGTTTTATGATTTTTATTCGGTGCTATTAAATTGATCAAACGTCATCTTTTTTTCGAAGTACGGTTTGTCTTTTGCAGATAACAGAATCTTCTTCCATTTGTTGTCCTTTAATTCGAAAGATATTGAGTCAGAGTGCGAAAGGATTCCCATGTCAAGGTTCTCATCTTCATCTGCAGGTACAAATGCAACAGTTTTGCAATAAAAAGATTTTGGGTCAGAATTTGCAGAAGGATTTTCTATTTCGACCCAGCTTCCCCAGCCGCTATCAGACATTGTACTCCATTGGTGAACTAGCTGTAGGCCTTTGTTTTTAAGATAATACAGATAGTTGTCATGGGAATAGCCACAAGCGGGATAGCCAACGGTAAGTTGTATAAAAGGAGAATTTTTAGAAGTTTCAGATGTCAATCCATAAGACGCCATCCATTCAGAACCTTTTTCAAAACCTTTGATAGCAATTTTTGAAGATGCGGTTTTGGTTTTATTCTGATAAAAATCCAATCGGTATTTTACAGTAACAATACTGTCCTTATCTGCCTGCTGATCTACTAAATGAGCCAGAATGTAATCTGTAGACGATTCTGTCCCGTCAGAATAAATAGAAATCGTGTCAGTTTTAATGATTTTTTCATCATTTGTAACTTCCAATGTTTCTTGCGGTTCCATGATTTCTGCAATTGGGGCAGCAGCATCTGTTGGTTTTGTTTTTTGGCATCCTATTAAAACGAGCAGGAAGAAAAGAGTGTGGATTTTCATAATTATAATTCAAAAGTGATTTTATTCAACAGATAGAACTAAAAGTTTCTTTTTTTGATAAAGTTCTGCTAGCGATATTTTTTCGCCATTAAGATAAAAAAGCTGGTCTTCGTATTTCACTTCGTAAGGATCAATTAAAAAGCAATAATTGTCCCTGTCGTTTAAAACACTCAAGTTGTCCTGATTTAATTCCACAATTTCAACATAATTGATAATATTGAGTTTGTGGGCTTCTTCTAAAGTTACGGGCGTAGTCTCATCATATCTGAAAAAGAATTTTTCTCCACCTCCAGGCATTCCAAACCAAGGCATCGCTTTTCCTGAAACCAGCGAAATATAATCCGGAACTTCATTGATGATAAATAATTTCTGGTCCATAGTTTCAAAAAACTCTGGGAGAGATTTGTTTTCAAAAGCTTCCTTTTCTTTCCAAAAATACAGCCCTTGATTTTGCCAGGAAGGGTCTTGAGGATCTGGTGCGGTGTTAGCATCAGAATAGTGCATAAATAATTCGCGAGGCATAAACGCAAGAAGCGAGTCATTAATGAGCCAGTCCATTTTGTTTGTGTCGAATTTGTTTTGTGCTGATACAGTCTTTTCTGTAGGTTTTGGCTCTTCAGCGCATTCGAATTTTTCGGAACTCTTAGATTCCTTTTTTTTACTTAAAAACCATTTAAACATATTTGGGGGAATATTTAATTGTTTTATTTATGTTAGAAGGCTAAAGTATAAAATTATAAGAGGTTTTTTATAAAAAATCAAAAAATAATGTAGGATAATGCGTCTGATTCATGGGGTTGACTTATATCAAAACTTTAAAACAACAATCTTTATTTGTTGTTTTAAAGATCTTTAAGAAAAATAAGAAGCGTTTATTTTGATGCTTTTGCTTGTCTTAGAAAAACCAAGTTGCTACAAAAATCGCCGTAATAACACAGATTAAATCCACCAATAGCATTGTGCCTAATGCATAACGAGTGTTTTTGATGTTTACAGAACCAAAGTAAACCGCAATAACATAAAATGTACTTTCGGCGCTGCATTGGAAGATACTGCTCAATCTAGCGGTCAAAGAATCGGCTCCGAATGTATTCATCGAATCGATTAAGAAACCTCTCGAACCTGCGGAGCTAAACGGACGCAACATGGCAACAGGAAGCGCATTTGTAATTTCTTTGCTTACGCCAAGATTCGAAAAGATAAATCCGATCGCATCACTGATGATTTCAAATAAACCGCTGTTTCTAAAAAGCGAAATTGCAACTAACATTCCTAAAACATATGGAAAAATTGTAACTCCAGTTTTAACTCCGTTATTGGCGCCAACAACAAAAGTATCGAACACGGTAGTGTCTGCTTCTCTGAATTTTTTCTCATGTTTGAAAGAAAAAATTAGCGTAAACACTATAATCGCCAATAAAATTAATCCAGAAAGGTTAGAGGTAAAATAGTTTTTTCCAATTAAATCTAAATGATTCACATACATCAATAAACCAACAATTGCAGCAATTAATCCCATTAAACCAATTAAAAGTGAAGCACTTTTGAAATTGATTTTTTGTTTGATTCCAACAATTAAAAAAGCGGCAATGGTTCCAATAAATGAAGTAATAATACAAGGCAGCATCACATCAGCAGGATTACTGGCATTTGCGGCAGCGCGATAACCGATAATTGAAGTCGCGATTAAGGTTAATCCAGAAGCGTGAAGACACATAAACATGATTTGTGCATCGCTGGCTTTATCTTTTTCAGGATTTATTTCCTGTAAACTTTCCATTGCTTTTAATCCAAAAGGTGTTGCGGCCGAATCCAATCCCAAGAAATTGGCAGCAAAGTTTAAGGTCATGTAAGATATCGAAGGATGGTTTTTAGGAATGCTTGGAAAAACTTTTACAAATACAGGACTCAAGGCTTTTGCCAAGTTTCCAGAAGCTCCGGAAACGATTAAAAGTTCCATTAATCCGCAGAAAAAAGCCAAATAGGCAATAAGAGGCAAAATTAAATCGACTAAAGTGCTTTTGCAAGTTGGCAGCAATCCGTCAGATTTTTGAAGACCGCTGTAAATTTTTACGGTTTTGTTTTTGTAAACATACGTTGTGTCAGCATTTAGCGTATCACGATTGATGATCATGGTTTGATCTGGAGCTTTTTGAATACTGTCTTTTAAGAAAGCCGGAAGCTCTTCGATGTATTTTTCAGACACTAAAATAGGATCATCTTTTTTTCCATTCAAAACAGAATCAATGGTATAAGTATTGGCAGTAAATAAACTGACTACAATAAAAAGAATCGAAGAAATAAAAATAACTAACCAAAATCTGCTCAATACCATAATTACATTTTTTTGTAAATGTAATTATTTAACAATAAAATGCATAAATATTTTGTGTAATGAGGTAGGAATTTGAGTTGATATGTCGCCCCGCTGGGGCTTTTTGAAATAGGAAAATTTCATTTGCTATAGATATTTCGCTCTTCCAGAGCTATTAAACGTTACAAACAAAATTATATGCAAATGAAAAAGCTCTTGAAGAGCAAAATATTTATAGAGATCATTCAGGCTATAATTGAAAAGCCCCAGCGGGGCGAAATCTAATTATCTATTTTGAAAAATTAATTATCCAATCACAACTTTGGTTTCCAAATAAGTTTCAAAAGCTTTAATTCCTTCAAACAGAATTGCCTTTTTTGAATTTTCAGTTTCATTAAAAAACTCTGTTTCAATTTTTATATGATCTTTTTTAATGGTTCGTTTCCAAATTCCAATTACTTTTCCGTTTTCTAAAATGATGGGTTTAAAAATGCCATTATTGGTAAAAGTTTTGGATTGATGATCTCCAGAAAATGAAGCTTCGCGTGTTTTGTATGAAATCAAAATTTCGTCAAATGCTGGCAGAAAATGTACACTTTCGCGAAAGTTATCCTCTATAGAACGATTCTTAGAAAACCAAAAAGTCTGATTATCAATAGTAATAGAGTTTAATTGCAACTCAATTGCGTTAATTGCTTTTTGGCAAATTGTTGGTGCAAAACCAGACCACCACGAAAAATCAAGTAAAGTTGCCGGACCATGACTTTCAAAATATCTCTGAGCAAGTTTTGCTAATCCTTCTTCTTTAGTCAATTTGGTTTTTGGCCGATCAACTCTTTCTTCGAGCAAAGCATACGTAATTTGTTTGCCTTTCATTCTGCCATTACAAACCAAACCATCCAATTCTGCATTCATCATAATGGCTGCACCTAAAAAATCTTCTTTGGATGTTTTTTTGATATTAAGCTCCTGCATAATTTCATCGCGAGTCAAATGATTGTTTCCCGCCAGTAGTTTTTCAATAGTATTATTGATCTGAATGAGCTTTTTTTCATCCACTCCAAATTTTTTAGCACCTGAAATGGCCAGCTTTTTTATTTGCGGAGCAGAAAGATCAAGCATCCAATAAATATCATCTGCAGAAACAAAATGCCAGGTAGGACGAAGAATGTGCGTTCGAATAATTTTTCCCGAATTAACGGCTTCCTCAATTTCTTTTTCAGAGGCATTGCAACGTGAACCAATTGCCCATTTTGCCATGGCATAATCCTGAGCCTGCATAGCGCCAAAATGATATACTATTTCCTGAGGAGAACATTGATTTTCCTGATAAAGCTTCTGAGAAGCCATTCGATGATGTGAAATTTCGGAATGAATCATTTTAAAACATATAAGTTATTTGAGTTCATTTAAACAGCGTAGCTAAAAAACTTAGCATCTCAGAACCTTAGAATCTTAGCAACTTTAAAGTTACACATGAATAATCTCATCTTCAATCAGTAAATCTTCTCGACGTAAACGCAAGAAAATCTGAGCTACAGCAATCGTGTCTTTTTCGCAATACGTAATGATTCGATCAATGTCCTTTTCGACATAATAGACATGAGCAACTTGGCTTCCGTCAATATCGCCTTTTGGCGAAGGAACACCAAGAATCTTCGTTAGCAATTTTAAAGAAGTAAAATGCTTGTAATCGCCAAACTTCCATAACTCTAAAGTATCTAAATGCGGAATTTCCCAAGGTTTTTTTCCAAACAAATTCAGTTTGTCTGGAATAGGCATTTGGTTGATGATCATTCTTCGGGCAATAAAAGGAATATCAAATTCTTTAGAATTATGTCCGCACAACAAATGCTGAGGCTGATTAAAATGATTGTTAATCAGATTGGAAAAGTCCTTTAGGATTTTCTTCTCTTCACCAAAAAATGAAGTTACTCTAAAATTTCGAACGTCTCCTTTGATGGTAAAGAAACCAACCGAAATGCAGATTATCTTTCCGAACTCGGCCCAGATTCCGGCGCGTTCGTAAAATTCTTCTGGTGTAAACTCATCTTTTCGCTGATATTGCGTTTTCAAATCCCAAAGCGACTGCATTTCCGCGTCAAGCGAACTAAAGTTTTCTTCTTCAGGAACGGTTTCTATATCGAGAAAGAGAATATTGTTGAGATTAATTTTTTCAATCATAATCATTTATAGTAGTTTTGCCACGACCCGAGCGATAGCGAACAGGCGAAGTAATTCACGAATCGAACTAATTTTTATTCTGTATAAATGTACACAAATTTAAATTTTTAATCTGTTGCAAAATAATAAATGAATGAATTATCCTTCTTTTTGGTGAGATTTAGAATAAGCTTTGCTGCGCAGATGGGCTTTCATGCTCTAAAAGCCATTTTTTACGTGGCAATCCGCCAGCGTAACCGGTCAAAGATCCGTTTGTTCCGATAACGCGATGGCAAGGCACAACAATCCAAAGTGGATTTTTGCCATTTGCTGAGGCGACGGCACGAATTGCTTTTACATCTCCCAGTTTTTTGGTCTGATCCATGTAGCTTACCGTTTTTCCGTATGGAATTTCTAGAAGTGATTTCCAGACTTTCTGCTGAAATTCGGTTCCTTGCGGATTCAGTTTTAAGTCAAAATCGGTTCTTTTGCCTTCAAAATATTCATTTAACTGCAAAACGGCATCTTGTAAAACCTTTGGAATTTCCTTAGAAACTTCATTTGTTCCAACATCAGAAACAGAAATTACCGAAATACCGTTTTCATCTCCAATAATTTTGGTGATTCCTAAAGGTGAACTGATGTAAACTGTTTCCATAATTTTTAACCGCAAAGGCGCAAAAGTTTATCGCGAAGTTCGCAAAGTTTTTTTAATAATTCTCCAGCTTGAATTGATAGTTTAGACTGTTTTCAATCTTTTTACTTGAAATGGCCTTTTTAATATTGGATTTTTCAGAGCTAAAATTTGGTAAAGGCAAATTCATTTGGGCAGCTTTTTGAGTATAATATTCCTCTCTTATTGGATGAAAAGGCGCAGCAGCATTAAAAACCTCGTTCCATTTGGATTGATTTATGATGGCTTCAATAATGCCGATGCAATCATTTTGATGAATTAGATTAACAGGAGCATCTGGATTTTCAATATTTTCTTTTCCAGCTAAAAACTTGACAGGATGGCGATCTTCACCAATTAATCCAGCGAAACGAAGAATGGTAGTTTTAAAGTTTTGATTTTCTTGCAGCAATTTTTCAGCTAAAACCAATTGTTTGCCACTTTCGGTGTCTGGATTCGGAATGGTTTTTTCTGTTACAAGTCCATTATCATCGCCATAAACAGAAGTAGAACTTACAAAAAGAACTTTCTGAATCGTTGATTTTTCTATAAACGGAATTAGGTTTTTGATTTTTTCGACAAAAACTTTCTTCTCAGAACTTGGGTCAACTGTTCTTAGTTTTGGCGGAATATCTATAATTAAGATTTCGCTTTCAGCTAAAAAAACGGTTATGTTTTCAGAAACACTTTCGCTTTCAACAGTCACTAAAAACGGATTTATTCTCGCATCTTTCAAAATAGAAAGTTTGTCTTCTGAAGTTGTTGATCCGTTTACTGAATTGCCTTTTGCAATTAATGCTTTTGCTAAAGGAAGTCCAAGCCAGCCGCAGCCCAGTATGCTTATTTTTGTCATTTTTTCTTTTTAAGATGCAAAGTTACAAAGTTGCAGAGTTGCAAAGTTTTTTTCACGCAGATTTAAAAATGATTTAAGAAGATCTTGCAGATAATCATTTCAAATTGAATCTGCTCAATCTGCCAAATCTGCGTAAAACAAAAAAGATTTACAAAGTTAACGTAAATCGGACTTTGTCTTTTCCTTTTGCACCCATTCGGTTATAGAATTTAATGGCTCTTGTATTAAATTCAGGTGTTTGCCATTGAATATTAACGCAATTGTTTTGTTTTCCGATTTCTTTTAATTTTTCGATTAAAATTTCACCAATCCCAAAACCTCTTGTTTCTTCTTCCAAAAATAAACAGTCCATGTATAGAAATGTTTGTGCGTTCCAAGTAGAAAAATCAAAAGTATAGGATGCATAACCAACAATAGTTTCATTTGCGGCAACGACCAAGCAGAATAATTTAGGATTCTCGCCAAATAAAGCATTCTTCAAACCTTCTTCTTTTCCTTCTGGGGAGAATTCGGCCTTTTCAAATTCTGCATGTTTTTGAAGTAAAACGAGCAATTTGGCTAAATCTGTTGTTTCACAGTTTCTTATTGAATATTCCATTGTAAATTGATTTCGTTTTGTAAAAAGCTGATAAAATGATGAAAATAATCAGGATAATTCTCTTTGGCTCGCATAGCAATAAAGTGTTTTCGTTTCAAACCACTCTTTCCAATTTTTACAGCTTTAATAGGATTGTTTTTTAAATGTGGCTGCAGTGCCCATTTTGCCATAGACATAACGCCCATGTCGGCTTTTACCATTTCCAGAGAAGCTTCTGTTAAAGGCATCGGAGTTATTTTCTTCGGATTTACTTTGGCTGGAGCCAAAAGAAACTGATGAATAGTAACGGTTTCAAGCGGAAGCGAATGAATAATCAGATGTTCGTTGATGAAATCTTCTGCAACTACATATTTTTTATCTGCCCAAGCATGATTTTCGGAAACGACCATTACCATTTCGTCTTGAAAAAGCTCGGTGTATTTTATATGACTGTCTTTAATGGTATCGCTTACTATGGCAATGTCAATGGTATTTTCCAATAATTTCTGCAACGGAATGTGTGTCGCTTCGGCTACAATTTTTAATTCGACATTGGGATATAAAAGATGGAACTGCTTTAAAACCGATGGGAGCCAGTGATAACTCGAAAAACATTCGGTACTAATCCTGATTTCGCCAGATTCGCCAAAAACCATTTGTTTGATCTGAGTTTCAGTTTCAGCAAGTTTAGTAAGGATTTCATTGGCAACGTTATATACTTTTTCGCCTGCTTTTGTGAGAACTAATTTTTTGTTGACTCTCAAAAAAATAGCAGTACCCAATTGATATTCGGCTTCTTTGAGCTGATGGCTTAAAGCCGATTGTGTCAAATGAAGTTTATCGATCGCTTTCGTAATGCTTCCTTCTTCTACAATTGCTTTTATCAATTTTAAGTGGCGTATTTCCATTTTTGAAGAATTAATACACAAAGAAACAAAATTTTAAACTGGCTTTTGTATGAAAAAAAGTAATGCTGTTGATGAAATCTTTTCGTTTTTATGGCATGAAATCATCTTCTACTTTTGGAAAACAAAATCAATAAAACACAATTAAAATGGAAGCACAAATTAAACATTATGAAAACAAGTTAGCTTATGAAATGGATCCATCCGATTTATTTGAAGCTTTAAACAATGGCGAAAAAATTATTGTAATCGATGCTAGAAGAGCTTTTGGTTACGATGAAGAACATATTCCGAATGCGATTAATATTCCGCATCGCGAAATGAATGCAGAAACCACAAAACATTTGGATAAAGAAGTGCTTTACGTTACTTATTGTACAGGAATTGGATGCAATGCTTCTACAAAAGGCGCACTAAATTTGACCAAACTTGGATTTAAAGTAAAAGAATTAATTGGAGGTCTAGAATGGTGGAAGATTGATGGGTATGCAACAGAAGGAACAAAAGGCGAAAAACAAGGTTTGAAAATTGAATGCGCATGCTAAAAATAAAAAAGCAGACTTTATCAAAATTAAAGTCTGCTTTTTTGCTATTTATAGGGATTGTTCTATTCTGGTGTTACAGCTGGTTTTATGCTGTCTTTTGAAATCGCTAAACTGTCTACAACAGGAGCAGTTTCAATTGGTTTTACTGGTGGTGTATATCGTTTAATTTTCTGCTGAATCATAACAGCATCGTTTAATACAAATGGTGTTGGCATCATCCAATTTTCTCTTGGCTTAACATTTAATAGCGGATTGCTCATTAAGTCGAACGAACTTTCAATTAAATCCATATCAAAAACAGAAGATTTGTTGATATAGAATTCCATTTCAAGTGGTTCATTGCCTACAACATAGTAACATAATATTTTTGAACCTTCACGTTCAAGACGATTAGTTTTTTCTCCTGAAGTAGCAACTCCATTTGCCTTAAAGTTGTAAAAAGTCATTTTTGGATTGGCAAAAATGTCATAACGATTTACTTTTCTGTTTGGAGTAATCTTAATTTTCAAGTATCTATTATTTCCAATCACGCTGTCTCTTAAAAACTGAATTGTAGGTTTTGGAACGTCAACTACAGGTGCTATTGCGCTGTAAGTAAATGTTGTATTGTATTTGCTGGTCAGCGGAAGCGTATTCAATCCAACCGCTTTTTGGTTTTTCTCGCCTAAATACGATTTCGTCCATTCATCCAAATTCGTATCATAAGTTGTCCAGGCAGCAGAATTGTTATCGGCGTTGTAAACATATAGTAAGCTATTTGATTTAGCTTTTCCATATTCATAGCCTGAATGATATCCTGCATAAATGAAAAATGCAATTGAAGTGATAAAGAAAACCACAATCCAAGCTCCTTTTTTAGCAAATGCTCCAAATATTGGCAACAGCAATCCGAATAATAGAACAGTCAAAACAGCACTTCCGTATAATATTTTAAGTCCAAGGCCAATTGGGAACATTACAATAAAAGGTGCAACAATTGCCAAGGCAGGAATACTGAAAAGTAGATTCATTCCCAAACTGTAATGTTGTGTAAACACAAATATTCCGAATAGCAATATTCCGAAATAGACAGGAATAATTAAGAAGCCAGCACCCGTTAAGCTGTTGGCTAAAAACGCGTTAATGATAATCCAAAGCAACAACGGAGCCACAAAATGGTTCATCGTAGTTTTTGCTTCAGAGAAATGATGGTAGAAAGCAAAGCAAATAGCTATGCTCAAAGTAACAAAAGCACCAATATAAGCGTGTCCGTTATAGGTAAATCCATTTAAAAGATCAGAGTACTGCGGATAAATTTCGAGAATAAGTTTCCATCCTAAAAATGTGACCAATCCAGCAATTATAATGGATCCTAAAAGCGGAACAAAACCTTTGAATATTTCTGTGAAAGTTATAATTCTTTTTACTTTTCCAACAAAAATAAATAAGACCAATAACCCAAAAGCAATCAGTGTCATTGGCATTACCCAAGTAAACGGATAACTGATGAAAGTAAAAGGAGCACTGAAATAAACATTATCTTCATTAGATTCTGTCTGGTTTAAATCAATGTTGGTAAAGTATTTCAGCAATGGCATGATGTAAGTGCCTTGATGCGCCAATGTAGTTTTGTTTAAATGCTGAACATCATCTTGCTGGGTGTGATAATTAAAATGCCCGTCAATAAAAGCAAAATTGAATCCTTGAATGTTTCCTTGTTCTCTAAAAACAGTCAAATCTGTATCATTTGGAAGCATTTTATAAATGCTGTACATCAAAGAATTTGAAACAGGATGAGAAGGCTTAGCTTTAGTAAATTCCTGAACCAAAGCCTGATTTCCTTTATTGGTTTCCATCAACATATAGCTTGGACCAGAAGTTCCTCTTGCTTCAAAGTTTAAAACCAAACCAACGTCTTTTGCCCAAGGATGTTTGTTTACGAATAAAGCAGCACCGTTTAATCCTAATTCTTCTGCATCAGAAAATAGTATGATAATATCGTTTTTTTGAGGATGTTTGGAGTATAAAAAGGCGCGTACACCTTCTAAAATTGTTGCGACACCAGAAGCATCGTCGCTTGCACCTTTTGAGAAAGAATGTGGTGCACTGTCATAATGAGAAAGAAGTAAAAGTGCTTTTGTATTGTTTGTTCCTTTAATGCGAGCCAAAATATTTTTTGACTTCACCAAAAGACCTTTATCATTTAGAGTAAAACCTTCCTGAACACTCGTTTCTAATCCGATTCTGTTTAATTCTAGTTTAAGATAATTTGCAACAAGTTCGTGATTCGTAGATCCGACATAATGTGGTTTCTGTGCTATAATTTCAACTTGGTTTAAGGCTCTTTCGGTCGAAAATTCAGCAAGCGCTTCGTCGTCCTTAGAGATTCCTTGTGGCATCATCGTGGCGTATATAATGCCAAGTAAAGCTAAAACGCAGACTATGGCTAGAATTGAGGTGGGGTTTTTTCTCATGGTAAATTAATACTAACTATATTTCTTTTTTAACAAGCATAAAATAATCGTTGTCCAAGGAACGATAGCCTTGATCGTACAAGAAATAATATGTATTTCCTGTCTTGGTCTGTAAAATGTTTGTAAAGAACTCAAAATCAAATCCTTTTGTTAGTAATTTGTCTCGAGAAGCTTTAGATTTTCCATCCACATTTAACTCTGCCAAAATACGGTAATTTTTGCGTAACTTGTTGTTTATATTTCGCATGAAATTCGTACTATCTTTATTTATTTTGTTATTGTAGGCATTGCGACAACTGTCGGAACAGAATTTTTTGTCTTCTCGGCCGAAAATTTTGGCTGAGCATTCGAGGCATGTTTTCATGAATTCAATTTTTTAATTTCGTAAAGGTCAGATCTTCTGTCTTTTAATGTTTTTACACTTCCATGTTCATGAAGCTCCTTTAGCAATGTTAAATCAACATCAACAATAAGCGTCATTTCTGTATTTGGTGTTGCTTCTGCTTTGATTCCGTTACTTGGAAAAGCAAAATCGGATGGCGTAAATACAGATGATTGTGCATATTGAATATCCATATTGTTTACCTTCGGAAGATTTCCAACGCAACCTGCTATGGCTACATAACACTCATTTTCGATGGCGCGCGCTTGCGAACAATGTTTTACACGAGTATAACCATTTTGGGTATCGGTTAAAAACGGCACAAACAAAATATCCATTCCTTCATCTGCCAAAAGTCTAGAAAGTTCTGGAAACTCAACATCATAACAGATTAGAATTCCGATCTTACCGCAATCGGTATCAAAGGTTTTAAATTGAGATCCGCCTTTCATTCCCCAATGAATAACTTCATTAGGCGTAATATGGATTTTGGTATACATTTCTGAAGTTCCATCTCTTTTGCATAAGAAACCAACATTGTAGAGATTTCCGCCTTCAACATAAGGCATGCTTCCCGTAATAATGTTGATGTTGTATGAAATGGCAAATTCTTGGAAGCGCTTACGAATTGGATCGGTGTGGCGTGCCAATTCGCGAATAGCTTCTGCTTCAGATAAATGATTATAATCGGCCATTAAAGGCGCAGTAAACAATTCTGGAAATAAGGCAAAATCAGAGCCATAACCCGAAACGGCATCAATGAAAAATTCTGCTTGCTCAAAAAGCGCTTCGACATTATTCAACGGGCGCATCTGCCACTGAATCAATCCTAAACGGATAATTTCCTTCTTAACGTTAATCAGTTTTGGACTGTCATCATAGTAAATATTGTTCCATTCCAGCAAAACAGCAAACTCTTTCGATTCTTCATCTCCTTCCAAATAATTTTTAAGGATTCTTAAAACGTGGAAATCATTGCTCAGCTGAAAAGAAAGAACCGGATCGTACAGTTCTTTGGTGCGTACTTTTTCTATATACGCTTTGGGAGAGAGTTTTTTGGCGTGTTCTCTATAATTCGGGATTCTTCCCGCAAAAACAATCGCTTTTAAATTCAGCTGTTCGCAAAGTTCTTTTCTGGCATCGTATAATCGGCGTCCTAAACGCAAGCCTCTATAATTTGGGTGAATAAAAACATCAATTCCGTATAAAATTTCTGCATTCGGATTGTGAGTAGAGAAGGTATAGTTTCCACTAATCTGTTGATAATTATGTCTTTTTTCTACCAACTTTTCATCAACAATAAGAGATAGGGCAGAGCCGACCACTTTTCCGTCAACCAAAATCACCAGCTGTCCTTCCGGAAAAATAGAAAGAAGTCTTTCTATGTCGTCAGATCCCCAATACGAATCGGCCATTTCTGGATACGATTCAATCATCGATTTCTTTAACTGTCTATAGTCCTCAATTTCAAGGTTTCTTAACTCTACTTTTTTAATTTTTGCCTGCATATCGTAAGATTTATCTCAAATATACAAAAAACAAATTCCATTTACAAACGTTTACAAATAGTTACAGTCGATAGTAAATAGTTAATAACCGACTGTCAATGCTGAGAGTTCGCATCTTTGCCATGTTGAATTTGAAAAACAGTTCACATTAATAATAACACTTAAATAATATACGCCATGAAAAACAGAGTACAATTAATTGGGAATGTAGGAAACGATCCAGAAGTTAAAACATTAGAAAACGGAAGAAAGCTTGCACACATCACGATTGCAACAAAGGATTATTACAAAAATGAAAAAGGAGAAAAAGTAGAACAAACCGAATGGCATAGAATAACAGCTTGGGGGAAAACAGCAGAAATTATCGAAAAGTTTGTTGTGAAAGGGAAAGAAGTTGCTGTTGAAGGAAAATTGACACACAGAAGCTACGATGATAAAAACGGAGAAAAACGCTATATAACCGAAGTGGTTGTAAATGAAATTTTATTGCTGAGTAAATAGCGTTTTAAGAGAATATCGTTGGTTAAACCCGATTGGTTTAAAAAACCTGTCGGGTTTATAATTTATAGTAAATTGTTTTTATAAAATAGAAACGCCATTTGCATCAGTTGTAAGAACTTCGCTCATGTAATCGAAAAAGGGTCTCATGTTTTTGAAAGCATCTAAAGCAAGTTCTAAAAATTGCGGACTTAATACTTCTTCGTCAGTAAAACGTTTTATGACCAAAAATTGTTTGAAACGAAGCAAATCAATAGCCGGATGATCCACATCAAAACCTTTTGGTTTTGTTTTAAGTTGTTCGCCTTGCAAAGTGCCAAAATTGCTTTTGAAAGATTGAGAATTCAGAATTTCCTGAAAGGTTTCGGGATCTTGAGCAAATTCGGTTCTTATTCGTTTTAAATCTGCAGCATTTGGTCCCCAAAATCCGCCCGCAAAAAAACTATTTCCTTTTTCCAGATGAAAATAATAACCGCCGCGTCTTGCAGCAGTTGCCCGCGTATAACTTCCGCCCCAAAATGTCTTAAAAGGAGTTTTATCTTTAGAAAAACGAATATCTCGATAGATTCTGTAAACACTTTTTTTACCAGAAGTATTTTCTAAAACATCAGTTTTGGAAAGTTCTTTTAATAAAGCGCCTGCAAAATTCTCAATATGATTAAGTTCTATCAAATATTGCTGTTTATGCTCTTCAAACCATGGTTTATTATTGTTTTCTTTTAGCTGAACCAAAAAGTCAAGACTAGATTTGGGAATTGTTACGCCGTTTTTCATAATGGATCTTAAAAATCAAAAATAGACTGCAATTTAAAACTAAAAAACCCACCAGAGAAATCTGATGGGTTTTTCTATATCACGTTAAGCAGTTTTTTTGAATAAATCGAACATAGGACAGCGTGAGCAGCGTTTCTTTTCGCTCTTTTTATATTTCTCACAGCAAGAAGATTTACAATTCTCAATCTTCTTAATTTTATCAAGGATATCTTTGTTTTTCTTTTTCTTTTTATCCTTTTTTTTGTCCTTGTCTTTTTCTTTCTTGCTCACTTTTCCTCTGAATTTTAAAAACAGAGACAAATATAAATCAAAAAAGTTATTTTTAAATATTCTAAATAAAATTTAACTTTTTTATTTAGGATTGATAGCGATTGAACTCGTAACTGTTAATTGCTGGATATCACGATCAAACAAATAAAGGCCGCCTTTATCATCACCAATCAAGTTGATTTTGTCTAAGATAGATTTAGCTGTAGCTTCTTCTTCAATTTGTTCAGAAACGTACCATTGCAAGAAATTGTGTGTTGCATAATCTCTTTCTTCAAAAGTAATATGAACCAATTCGTTGATAGATTTAGAAACAAAAAGTTCATGATTATAAAGCTCTTCAAACATTTCTTTAAAAGTAGTATAAGTTGTTTTTGGCGCTTTAAGATCTGTTACCTGAGCATGTCCTCCACGTTCGTTTACGTACTTAACCAACTTAAGCATGTGCGCACGCTCTTCGTCTGACTGTGTGTACATAAATTGAGAAATTCCCTCTAATCCTTGCACTTCAGCCCAACAAGCCATAGAAAGATAGGTTTGTGAAGATTCTGCTTCTATTCGGATTTGCTTGTTTAAAGCCGATTCAATATTTTTTGCTAACATAATAAGTGTCTTTTTTGTAAAATTAAGAAAAATTATTCATTACACTTTTTAGAATCCTCGAAAACATTAGGCTTTTTGGCTAATTCTATGTAAAATTAGTGCGAATTGATTTTGCCGAAAGTAGCAGGATTGGAAAAAATCGATTTATTTATAATTGAATTTCTATTGTCTCCCATCATAAAACCATCCGTAAATTTTCGCATAATAAATTGCTTAGAGGCATCATCATAGTAACTTAAAATGTAATAATTCTTTAATTCTAACGCATCGTACAAGTTTATACTTTTATTGAAATTTAAATAATAAAACAAATTCTCGCTTGCCAAAGGTTGTGATTGTTTGTCGCTTATAAAATCTAAATTTTCATTTAATGTGGCATCAAAATAGACCATTTTTGTTAATGAATAATATTCGCGAAGCCCAAATTGATCAGGAGAATCAGCTTTGAAATAGTAATCTTGAGATTCTCCAAAACCGCTAAAAGTAACAAAAGTGTTTTGTTTATTTTTAATTATAGAAATACCAGCAGTAAGTCCTTCTAAATCTTTAAGAAATTTTGCAGTGTTTTTTAGCTGCTTCGGTTTTTTGTTGTTGATTTGAACAAAGAAAGGAGAATTTTTAAACGGAATACTATCATTTTTTGAAAAAGAATATTTCTTTATGATGTTTTTAGAGTCAAAATCTTTTACTTCAAACAATAATTCATCTTCATTGGCTGCGATTTGAAATAGCTTTTTATCATTATAAAATGAATTTGCTGTTGCCAGTGGATTTTTCGAAGCAGGACTATCAAAAGTTCTTTCTTTCATAATGCCAGTGTTTAAATTAACTTCAAAAACTTGCGTTCGTTGTACTCGATCATCAAATGTCAAAATAATACGATTTTCAAGCACATACATCTTGCATATTGATGATGTAAGATCAAGAGAATTAAGAATATCAGATTCTATTTTCTTAATTGGAAAATACTGAATAAGTGCATTGAAAGAAATATTTACGTTTTCTTTATTTTTAAAAGTGAAAGGAGAGAAATCAAGCATTTTAATTTCACACTTCTGATTTTCAAATTTGTAAAGCAGAAGATGTTCGTATTCTTTTTCTTTGGCAAGAATGTAAAAGGCATTATTCTCTTGAAAAGAGCTTATAATGTAATTATGATTTTTAGGAAAATCAAAATTTAAGGATTCAGATGTTTTACAATCTAAATTGTAAGTAGTAATTAGAATGTTTTTATTATTTCCCGAAATCCAATATAGTGTAGGTTTTTGTCCCGCACTGATTGTAGCGCCCATTAAATTTCTATTGGCTTCTTTTTTTATTAAATCTGTAAATTGATTGGTTAGAAACAAAGACTTATTGTATTTCAAAATATTTATGTTCTGATTGTCCCAAGCAAAAGCGTAAATGTCTTTGGTTTCTTTGTCCTCAATATTTAGAATTTGAGTTTTTTCTAGATTATTTAAAGATATTGGCAACGAATTTAATACTGTTTGACTAAACAGAACACTTTTAGAAAATAATAGAGAAAGGAGTAGTAGTTTTTTCATAAATAGATTTAATCAAATTTTATTCCAAATTTTATGAGATATTTCTGCTTTTTTAAATTGGAAATAAAAAAAAGTCCTTAAGATTTTTTCTTAAGGACTTTTAATCAAGTCTATTAAAAAGAAATTATTTTACGATAAAAGTAACTCTTCTTGCTAATCTTCTAGCTTCATCAGAATCTTTTTGGATTGATGTATCCGCACCATTTGCAATAACATTTAAACGAGAAGAAGCAATTCCAGCTTTTTCAAAAATAGTTTTTACGTTTGTTGCTCTAGCATTAGATAGTTTTTCGTTGTACTCAGCTTTTCCAACCTGATCAGCATAACCAACAAGATCAAGAGAAGCAGAAGGATTTTTTCTTAAGTAATTTAAAACCACATCGATCGCAGCAGTTGAGTTTTCAATTGGAGTTGTTTTATTGAAATCAAAATACACACTGTAATATTTATCATTAATCATTCTTTTGATTAAATCATTATCAGCAGGTTGTGGAGCACTTACTTGTTTTTCTACAATAACTTCTTTTTGAGCGGGTCTGTTTTTGATTTGTGATTCAAGGTCTGCAACTTTGCTTTCTAAAGCAGAAATGTCACTGTCTTCATTAGAAATTACCGTCCAGTCAGCATGTTTTGTATTTTTACCTAAGTAAACATTTAGACCGACAGTTCCGTTAAAAATCAATCCAGAAAAGCCTCTGTTGCCTCCAACATATGATCCGTCAAAAGTACGGTCTTGTGATGCGTTTAAAATAGTTGAGAAGTCACCCGTTAACGCCACCCTGTTTGATAATCTTATTTGTCCAGTTACACCAGCAATAAAGTTGCCCATTTCATCTGCTCCTCTAAAGTTATCGCTTCTTAATTGAGAATAACCAAAACCAGCATGTCCTAATAAACCAATAGTGTTTGTCCAAGTTTCAAAATTCATGATGCGGCCTAAGTTGGCTACAGCTTGTAAATCTACTCTGTAGTATTTTGAATCAAAATCGATAGAGCTGCCTTTTGCAATAAAACTGTTGTATCCAAAATCAGCTTTCAAACCAAACTTGTTGTTTAACATGTAGCGAACCCCTAAATCTCCAGTCCATGGACTTACAGTATTTGTAGAATATCCATCGCTAAATGGTCGTTGCGGTTTATTAAAACCTGCGCCTAAATCTATAGACCATTTATTATAACCGTTATTGTTTTCTGTTTGCGCATGTACTCCAGTTAACGCTAGGGCAAATGCAAGACTCATTACAACTTTTTTCATTATTTTTTAATTTTAAATTTTTGCCCAAAACAACAATAAATTGTAGGCAAAAACTTTCTTTAGAAGCCAAAAAAGTATTAAAATAAGACTATTAGCAGAAAATTAAAGAATAAGGAATGACCCATAAATGCTGGGTTTTAGATAAGTTGTTGATAACGAATTTTTTAGTCAAGCCCGTCAATAAATTTGCGAAGAACTATTTGTTTGGCAACAATGTCGTAGTAACTTAAAAGGGTGTAATTATTTAACTTAAGTGTACTTGAAAGTACAGCTTCTTTATGGGAATCTAAAAAATAGTAGACTTTATCAGCGGCAAAAGGCTCATGTGTTGCTTGAGTTAATTCTAACTTTTTGGTCCAAATACTTTCTAAAAAAACAGAATAGTTTGTCTCAATATTGTAATAACTGTTTGAAGGAAAATCGCCAAAAGGGTCATTAAAGTTAAAACCGTTCATAGAAATCGATTTTAAATTACTTCCCGAACCTCCTAAAGTGATAAATAGATTTTTTTGATTTTTATAAACCGAAAGTCCGGCATCAAGAGAAGATAATGCCTTTAAAAACTTTGCTGTATTTTTTAATTGCTTCGGTTGACGATCCTCAATCTGCATGAGCAAAGGAGAATTGCCAAAACGAATCGTATCTTTCTTTGTAACTGCAAATGATTTTATAGATTCACCAGATTCATAATCTTTTATGTCAAACAAAAGTTCGTCAGCGTTAACATTGATCTGGTATAATTTGTTTTCATGGTAATAAGAGTTAGACGTCTTTGGATTTTTCTCTCCAACAGATTTCATAAACGTCTTCTCTATTATTTCCTGATTTTCTAAATTAATGTCAAACAATTGTGTTTTTCTAAAACTTTGGTCTAAAGTTAGAATCAAACGGTTCGGAAGCGTGTAAAGTTTGCTTTTGGCACTTACTTTATATAACGGATTGTACTCGCCAGAATCCATTTTCTCGATTGGATTTTCATTCAGAATCTGGTTAAATGTTCTAGGAAGAGTTTTTCTGTCTATGAATTTGAAAGAGCTAAAATCGAGAAACCGTTCCTCTGCCATTCCATTTTTAAAAACAAAAGCAGTCAAGGCCTGTTTTGTTTTGCTTTGCATCAATAAATAGAAATTGTTGTCTTTTTGATATTGCGTTAAGAGATAATTCTCTTCAAGCGGAATTTGAAATTTTAATGCTCTAGAAGTTTTGTTTTCCAGATAATATTTAATCAAAATGATTGTTTTTTCTTCTCCCGAAAACCAATACAAAGTCGGATTTCCGTCTTCGCTAAAACTGTAGCCCATCAAAGATCTGTTTTCAGTATACTGGCGAGAGGTAACGAATTTATCTCGTAAGAATAAAGCGCTATTATATTTTAATATAGAAAGGCTGTCTGCGCTTGCTGCAAAAACAAATACATCGTGAGTAGCCGTATTTTCGCCAGTCATGACTTCGGATTGTCCTACTTTGTTTTTTAAATCTATTGCATAAGAAGTTAGCACTGTCTGACTTAACACAACAGCACTGGATATTAAAAACAAAAAAAGAAAAATTCGTTTCATATGTTTTTTAAGCACAAAAATTATTCCGCTTATTATTGATTCATAAGCTCTTGAAAAAGATCTACAAATTGACCAACGTGCATTCCATCCATTAAACCATGATGAACATACACCGCCATTGACATCGTTCTTTTTCCCGTCTCAGAAATCATCATTTTTCCAAACGAAATTTTAGGACAGCTGTCTGGATATGTAAAACTGCGAGCATGGGTGATCGAACTGAAATTCAGCCACGGAATTGCCGAGAAATGAATCAGATTATCATCATCAAAAGATCTAGTGAAAAGTCCGGTTGTATTTTGAATGCGCTCGATTTCGGTTAATGCGATTTGCTCGAATGTTTTAAAATCTGGGTGATATTCAATTAAAGAAAACCCAAAAGTACCATCTTCACGTCCTATCGTTGCCGAAGCATCTACTCGATCGTTGATGTAAATCTGATCTCCAGAAATTCGATATCTAAAATTTTCAATGGCATTTACTGCAGCCAAAGTTTTATGCAAATAGAAAATAAAAAAAGAAGCATTGCTGCTTTTTGCGGTTTGATACGCTTTTGTACAATCAATTTCTACCGTTGCGCCAAAAAAAGGTTCATCCATTTGTTTAAAATGGGCAAAATGCTCTTTTCTATTCCAATTTTCTTGGTCAAAAAGTGTTTTCATTATAATAAATTCGGAACCACTTCTGCAATAGTTTCAAATGAACTAAAATGCTCGTGTTCTATAGTGTGATTAATTTTTTCGTGTTCCCAAGTAGTGTGAAACGGAATGTGAACGGCATAACCGCCAATTCCTAAAACAGGCAGAACATCTGATTTTAATGAATTTCCAATCATCAAAAATTCGTGCGGCTCAATATCTAAACGGCCTAAAAGTTTCTGGTAATCAATTTCTTGTTTGTCTGACATTACTTCAATGTGGTGAAAATAGTGTCCCAAACCAGAACGGTGCAATTTACTGTGCTGGTCTTTTAAATCGCCTTTTGTTGCTACCACCAATTTGTATTTGCCTTTCAGGGCCTGAAGTGTTTCTTCAATCCCGTCTAGCAATTCGATTGGTTTTTCTAATAATTCTTTTCCGTATTGAATAATCTTTTCAATGACTTCAATAGGAATGGTATTGTTCGAAATGTTCATCGCGGCTTCAATCATGGAAAGGATATATCCTTTGATTCCGTAACCGTACAAAGGTAGATTGGCAATTTCTATTTTAAATAATTCTTGCGAAATGCCTTGATGCGAAAGGTAATCTTCCATCAAAGCACAAAATTTATGTTCGGTTTCCTGGAAATAAGGTTCGTTTACAAACAAAGTATCGTCAGCATCAAATGCGATTACTTTTAGGTTTGGTATTTTAGTTTTATGTAACATGGTGTTTTTGTTTCAAGTTTTTTTTGTTTTAGGTTTCAGGTTTGTTTTTTGCCACGACCCGAGCGATAGCGAGCAGACGAAGCAATTCACGAATTACACTAATTTTTTTGCCACTCCCGATAGCTATCGGGATATTGGGATTTAAAAAAATATCTACTCAATCTGCGCGAGACTTTTTTAACAACAAATTACGCAAATTGCACAAATTTTTTAGCCACAGATTAAATGATTATTCATGTTTAAAAAAATAAATCTGCTCAATCTGCTGAATCTGCGAGAGTTTTTTGCCATAGATTATTAAGAATTAAAATGATTTTTTAGAATCTGCTTAAATCTGTGTAATCTGCGTGAAACCTTTTATTTAATCTTTAGAAAAAAGCCCTTTCAAAGAAATTGTTTTATCGTAAAAAGTAATTCGGATTCCGAAAAGCAGAATGATTCCGCCCAAAACCATCTGTAAAGTTATTTGTTCTTCCAAAAACAACCAAGCTAAAATTGAGGTAATTACAGCTTGACTCAATAAACTTAGTGAAACTCTCGTTGCGCGCATGTGCTGAGTGGCATAACTTATCGAAAGCCAAGCGCACAATTGGCAAATGACTGCTTGTAGAACCAAAACAAACCAGCCAGCGTTTGAAAATCCAGTGAAAGGTTCGCCTAATGCATAACATAAAATTCCTAAATAGATGCTTGAAGCGAATAAACTAATCGTCATAAACGAAAGAACATCGACTTCTGAAAGTACATTTTTGCTGACCAAAAGATAAATCGAATACAGAATGCCAGACAAAACAGCAAATAGAAATGCTTTATCAAAGTTTAAATCGATAAAAAACTCAAAACCGACCAAAGTTACCATTCCGAATAAAGCGACTAATGTTCCAATCCAGAAATTCGTTGCAGGTTTTGCTTTCAGAAAAAAGAAAGAACCAACTCCAACCCAAACTGGAGATAAATTGGTCAGCAGCGAAGCCTGAGTCGCGCTTGATTCCTGAATGGCGATATTCCAAACGGCAACATCAGATGAGAATAAAACACCGCAAAGTATTGCCAAAAGAGCAAACTTTAATTTTGGAAGTTTAAAGTTTCCGCTGAAAATGACATAAGGCAAAAGCAACACCACAGCAAAAAACATTCGGTAAAAAGCCGAAATCAAACCTGGTGTTAAACGTAATTTTACCAATATCGGAAAAATAGATATGCAGAGTATACCGCAGATTAGGGCTAATCTTGGTTTGGTGAGTTTCATTGAATGAATTTTAATCGTGTATTATTTTTCAAAGATAACTTAGAAATCGAGTATTTTGAAAGGAAAAAGCGCGAATCAATTAAAAATAGTAATCGGTTCACGCTTTTTTGTTGTTTTAAGCAGCTAGAAATTTACTGCAGGCTTTCTGAATTTGTTTATCCGAAAACGGTTCGAGTGTTTCGGCAAGCATTTCACTGGTTTTGATGCATTCCATCATTTTTGATCTTAGCTCTTTGTCATCTCCCAAATCTGTTTCAAGAATCCGTTTGAAAATTTCAGACAGATAATGGGGTTGTTCTCTAAAATCGCCTTCAAACCAAAGGTCTGATAGAAATTTTGCCATTGATGGGATTACATCTTGATGTGTAGGTTTTTGATTTTCTTTAATCATTCTCTTAAAGTTTTAATTAAAAATCCTTAAGGGTATTTTTTGCAGAACAAACTTACAAAAACGAGTTTAAAAGAAACAATAAAATATAAGAATTTTTTTAAAAAATAAATTATTTTACTTTTCTATTTTTAATATCCTGACGATTATCCCAAAATGAAACTATTTCGATTTGATTTCCATTTATTTCATAAAATATTAGATAAACTTTCATAGAAATTACACGAGTAATTTTGTTTGAAGTTAGTCTCCCAATTAATTCTGAACTTGAAAGAGTATTTAATAAATCTTCAACTTCATCTAATAATTTTAAACTATAAGTTGGGCTTTCATTTCGAATGAAATAATATTCAAGAACATTTTCTAATTGAAGTTTAGCCAATGAAGACCAGACTATTTCTTTTTTAGCCATTCTCTCATTTCTGAAATTACTTCTTCATTTTTATGAAAATTGCCGTTTTCAATTTCCATGCGACTAGTTGCAATTGCTGTTTTTTGATCATTTGACAATTGATAAAGTTCTTGTTCAGAAGAATCAAAAATAGTTTGAAGTGCATTCAGGAAATTTAAATCGTTAGAATCTTTAATTCTCGATATTAAATTCTTTTTTATTTGTGTAGTCAAGTCCATAAATATCTCTTTATAATCTCAAAATTAAAGATTTATTCTCAGATTGTATTAGTTGATCATATATTATTTAAGAAAGTACAACATAAACAAAGAAAGTTATCTGCCAGATATTTTAGGCGGATAACTTTCTAGTAGTTATATCGAATAAATTTTAATTAATTTACCGTAGCTCCATTCGGCGCATCAGCATCTGGATTTACAAAAACCAGTTTTCCTTCTGCGTTTGTTGTCATTAAGATCATTCCTTGGCTTTCAACACCGCGTAAAGCTCTTGGAGCAAGGTTTGCTAATACAGAAACTCGTTTTCCGATGATTTCTTCTGGCGAAAAACTCTCAGCAATTCCTGAAACAATCGTACGAACATCAATTCCTGTATCCACTTTAAGAACCAAAAGTTTGTTTGCTTTTGGCATTTTTTCAGCTTCTAAAATAGTTCCGATACGAATATCCATTTTCGCGAAATCCTCAAACTGAATTAAATCTTTTTGTGGTTCTGCTTGTTTGTTTTCAGCAATATTTGCGGTTTTTGTCGCTTCCAATTTGTCTATTTGTTTTTGTATTTCTTCGTCTTCAATTTTAGCGAAAAGCAATTCGGCTTCGCCAATTTTGTGTCCTGCAGGCAATAAATCTGAGTTTTCAGAAATGTCATTCCAACCTAATGTTTTATCAATAATGATGTCTTTTGCATCGCGATCTTTCTCTTTCAAGAACTTGCTGAAACCTGCAAAGTGTTCTTTAAGATTTCCTAAATTCAATATTTTAGAAAGTTTAGCCGCTGTGAAAGGTAAAAACGGTTCAGCCAAAACACTCAACGCGGCAGCAATTTGCAATGCCACATACATTTGAGTTTTTACACGTTCTGGATTGTCTTTCATAACTTTCCAAGGCTCTTCGTCTGCTAAATATTTATTTCCTAAACGAGCCACATTCATCAATTCGCCCAAAGCTTCACGGAATCTGTAACGCTCAACCGAACTTGAAATCACAGCTGGATACGCTTTTAATTCTGCTAAAGTTTGTTCGTCAACTTCTGTAAATTCGTTTGGCGTTGGGATAACTCCATCGTAATATTTGTTGGTTAAAACCACCACACGGTTTACAAAGTTTCCGAAAACGGCAACTAATTCGTTGTTATTTCTAGCCTGGAAATCTTTCCAAGTAAAGTCGTTGTCTTTTGTTTCAGGAGCGTTAGATGTCAATGCATAACGTAAAACATCCTGCTTATCTGGAAACTCTTCTAAATATTCATGTAACCAAACCGCCCAGTTTTTAGAAGTTGAAAGTTTGTTTCCTTCCAAATTCAAGAACTCATTTGCTGGAACGTTGTCTGGCAAAATATAACTGCCTTCAGCTTTTAACATCGCTGGGAAAATGATACAGTGGAAAACAATATTATCTTTTCCGATAAAGTGAACCAATTTGGTGTCTTGATCTTTCCAATACGGTTCCCAGTCTTTTCCTTCGCGTGCAGCCCATTCTTTGGTAGAAGAAATGTAACCGATAGGTGCATCAAACCAAACGTATAACTTTTTGCCTTCGGCACCTTCAACAGGAACATCAATTCCCCAATCCAAGTCACGAGTTACAGCACGAGGCTCTAATCCTGCGTCGATCCAAGATTTTACTTGTCCGTAAACGTTGGTTTTCCAATCATTTTTATGACCTTCTAAAATCCATTCGCGTAAAAAAGCATCATAACGATCCAAAGGTAAAAACCAGTGCTTAGTTGATTTTAAAACCGGAGTCTCACCTGTAATTGTCGATTTCGGGTTGATCAAATCAGTTGCGTTCAAAGTCGAACCGCAATTTTCACATTGATCTCCGTAAGCCCCGTCATTACCACATTTTGGGCAAGTTCCAACCACAAAACGGTCTGCTAGAAACTGATTTGCTTTTGCATCGTACAATTGCTCGGTAACTTCTTCAATAAAATCGCCTTTATCATACAAAGTTCTAAAGAATTCAGAAGCTGTATCATGATGAATTTTTGCCGAAGTTCTAGAATAATTGTTGAATGAAATTCCGAAATCTGCAAACGATTTACGGATGATTCCGTCATATTTATCAATAACTTCCTGCGGTGTAATTCCCTCTTTTTTGGCTTTCATCGAAATTGCAACTCCATGTTCATCGCTTCCGCAGATAAATGCCACATCTTTTCCTTGCAATCTTAAATATCTCGAATATATATCTGCAGGCACGTAAACCCCAGCCAAGTGACCAATATGAATAGGTCCGTTGGTGTAAGGTAATGCCGCCGTGATTGTATATCTCTTTGGATCTTGTATCATAATTCAATTTTATTGAGTGCAAAAATAAGCAATAGAATTGAGATTTTAATATTACGTGGAGATTCGCTTTTATTTTCACAGAGTTGCACGAAGAAAAAACGCTGAGATTCGCTAAGATTTTTTTGAATTTGGTTCTCGCGATCCCGATAGCTATCGGGAGGAGAGACGCAAAGTTTTTTGCTTTAAGTTGAGGATTAACCATGCAGTTTGTCATTCCGAGGAACAAGGAATCGCACTAGAAACTTCGCAATATAAAGCGTCAATCTTTGTCGAATCCCGTGTGTGATTCCTCGTTCCTCGGAATGACAAACTAGAACAAAAAGCTTTGCGTCTTCGTGCCTTCGTGGCAAAACTCATATAAAATAGAACCAGTTTAAACTAGCATTGCAAGCAAAATCTTCAAAATATATTTCGCAATCTTTGCATCCGAAAAAAAACAAATTTATGAGCAAGACTAAATTAATCATCAATAAAAACGGATCAATCAAAATTGAAGGGGATTTTGAAATCATGGATCCAGAAGGAGCACTTTACGGTTTGCAAGGAAGAACTGCACTTGGACTTTGCCGTTGCGGACATTCTTCAAACAAACCATTTTGCGATGGAGCGCACCGTAATAGCTTTGAACACGATTCAAAAGCGTTTGATTTGCCGCCAATGAAAACGAACTAAATCTTTATTTAGTTTTGAATATAAAAAAAGCTGCATTTTCATAATGCAGCTTTTTTTTATAAGTAAAGTTCTCCCTTCATCGTTATTATCGAAGAACCGCCGACTAAAATATCTTCTTCGCGATTCATAACTTCAATTATTGATGGCTGTTTTAATTTTACACCTTGAAGAATTTTATACTCCTTATCCGATTTAGTGAATTTCTTTTGTGTTAAAAAACCAATTAGTGGTCCGGCCGCCGTTCCTGTTGCTGGATCTTCATTTATACCAATGATCGGATTGAAAAATCTTGTTTCGACTATATGATCTAGACCTTCTTGGGCTGGGGTGAAGCAATAAAAACCTTCAAAATCATATTCTTTTGAGATTTCGATTAAAAGCTTATTGTCAGGAACAAAACTATTTAATATTTCACTGTTTTTTATAGGAACCATGGCGTGAGCGACTTCTGTTTTAACTATTGTTGGCACAAAAGCATTTACGTCGAGATCTTCAATCTTTAAGCCCAGCGCTACCGCAATTCGATAGGTTGGAATTTCTTGTTTGATAACTGCCGATTTTTGATGCATTTGCACAATTAGAGAAAGAGTTTCAGGATCAAAACTGACTGTTAGCGGAATTGCCGAATGGTTCATAATTACAAAAGGCTCACTTTCATTTTGTTCGTCAAAAATTGGAATTCCTTTTAAAAGTGCTCCACAGACTGCGCCCAATAAATTATGGCCTGCACCATCGATTTCAATTCCGGTTGGTGTAAACGAACGAACCACGAGCGCTTTTTCTCTTGTAGAATAATAGACAAATGAGGTTTCAGAATAGCGAAATTCCCGAGAAATATTCTGATACGTTTCTAGTTTTAGATTTCCATCTGTAAAAACGACAGAAAGCGGATTTCCTTTGTAGCTCTCATTTGAGAATACATCTAAAACGTAATATTCTAATACTTTTCTTTGGATCATATTTTCTGGTTTTGAAACTTAGTCGATTCTGAATGCAATAAAATTACGGTTTATAAAAATTCAAAACAACAGCTTTTCTAACCATTATAAAATTAATGGAAAATGAGGTGATTATAAAATATCAGAGATTACTGCTCAAAAACCACTTTTTTGTCTGTTTTAGCTGTTTTCACAATGTCATAAGGTCTGGATGATTTCTTAGTAAGATTTCCATTTTTGAGCTTTTCGACTTTTACAATTATGGTATTGCGGTTTTCGGTCATTTCTACAATATCGATCGAATGTCCGTCGTTGGGTTGCGTTTTATCAATTACAGCGATAACTTGATACTGGCTAAAATCAATATTTGTTTCTTTAAAACCTTTTGCTACATCGCTAGTAATATTCATTTCTTTCTTGAAATTATTCCAGGTTTTAGCATCTTTAATAACCAAATGTCTTTGCGCAATGCTTTGACTATTAGAAAAAGAATCTCCTTTGCCTACTAATGCAAATGGAACATCAGACTGTGGCAATTCATCATTATCACAACTGACCAGCAAAAGCAGGATGCTAAGTATTAGTAAAATCTGTTTCATGGTTTTGGTTTTAGCTCGGAGAACTTTGGTGTAAAGTCTTATTTCTTAAACAGATGTTCTTTTTTATAAATGGTTGCTTAAAGGTAGTCAATTTTTGACAAACTTTAATTAATTTATATTAATAACGTCAGTTTGCATTAAAGATTGTAAGGACAAACGAAGAAAAGTTAGAAAAATTGTATTTCATGTGAAAAAAATCGTTTTATAGGTGTTTTGGAAATTAAACAAGTCAAAATAAATACGTTTGAAAAGAAACATTCAAATTATTTCTCCCAACTTTGCAAAACAATCTTTTAAATAAAAATTCAAATGGAATTCGGTAAAATCATTATTTCAGAAACGGCGGCAAATAGCGAAAATCCTCAAGATGTTGTCAATTCTAATATTTCGGTAATCAATTTAATGCGCGAAGAAAAAATTGACGATGATTTAATTCACGAAGATGCATTGATGAGTTACTACTTAGATTTTTATGCTTCGAAATATGCAGAAGGAAATTTTTCGAAGTTCGTTTATGATTCGGGTTGGAATAAAGAGTTGAATGAATTAATTGAAGAAGGCTTAGCTTTGATTGGTGCAGAAAAGCATTTGGAATTGTTTAAAGAACAATGCCGAAAACTGCGTTTACAAAGCAATATTAAATTAGGTAAATTTCTAAAAGAAAAATATGATGCCCCAAACGCTTTCAAAGATTTGCTGAATAACAACGCTTATTTTGAACTGGATGAAAACCTTGCTGAACTGAATGCGGCGTTTTTAAAATCGCATCCCGATACAGAAGTGCTTTCGGTAGAAGAAATGTTTAAAACACTGGAAGAATTTGTAGGTCACGAAATTAAGAGAGATTAAATTTTAATTTTTTTACTAAGGTTTGTAAGAAAATTATATATTTGGAATGCCCTAATTTCTAACAAATCAAAGCCTATGAAAAAAACGATTCTTTTGAGTACCGTTTTGATGTTTTTATTTTCCTGCGGGAAAGATGAAAAAGTTAAAAACGATGCTGAAACTCAGTATCAGGAATTACTTTCGGAGACGCAAGCACATCTTGGTCGCAATAAAAAGCCACTAAGAAAACTCATTTTTAAAAATCTGGATGAGATCGAAGATTCAAAAGAAATGAATCTGAATCTGCTTTCAAAAGTGGCATCAAATTTAAAAATCAAATATTCGGATATTAAAATTAGTGAGACAAGTTCTATCAATTACGACGATCAAACTGCTTTTTTTGTCCTGACAACCGTTTCGCACGAAAAAAAAGCATTTAAAACCAGCGATGATGATGAAGAGCTGGGAAATTATTTTCAGCGTAAATACTTATTTGTAAATCGAGAGGACGGAAGTATAATTGCTGAAGAGTTTGATGATAATTTAGGTTATTATGATAATGAAGCCATTCAGTTTTCAAAATCGCATATTCTGAAAGATTTGGTTTTTCTAAATGAAACTACTCCAGCAATTGCTTTTTATACAGAAGCCAATGCGAGCAGCCGAATTGTTTTGTATTCGGAGAAGAAATTTACATTAATAACTTTGGCTGATAAGGAGATAAAAAGGTTTTTATACGAATATCCAATTCGATTGACCAATGGTGATTCTAACGGAAGCGGAACTTTTCAAATAGAAACATTAGAAACCGGAATGAGTCTTTCGGATCATAAGACCAATGGTTATTTTGATTTGATCATATCTAAAAACTTTTATTATGAAGAAGCTATAGAAAATGATTTGGAAAATGGTATTGAAGAAAAAAGTGACTTGAAAATTAAAAAAGAATTAGAAAAAATCAAATATAACGGAAGAGAGTACGCTTTTCACAGAGATGATAGACATCGTTTTTTAGAGTAAAATCTTCAATTTCTAAATAACATTCAAAGGCACTTTTATAGTGCTTTTGCTGTTTATAGGAGATTTCGGTTTTACTGCAAAACTTTGACCTATTGTTAACAAACATTTCCTTAAATTTGCTTCCGTTATAAAAATACAATAGTTATAAAAATCAAGCTATGTTACAAATTGCATTTATTAGAGAAAATCAAGAGAAAGTAATCAAAGCTTTAGCAAAGCGAAATATCGATGCTAAAAGCGTTGTTGAAGAGGTGGTTCAATTAGACGAAAATCGTCGTGCTGCACAGGTGGAATTAGACAATACTTTATCAGAATCTAATAAATTGTCCAAAGATATTGGTGAATTGATGAAAGCTGGAGAGAAAGCTAAAGCGGCAATCTTAAAAGAAAAAACAGTTTCACTAAAAGAAAAAAGCAAAGAACTGAGCGAAAAAGCAGAAGCTTTGGCTGTTGAGTTAACCAATAAATTATATACTTTGCCAAACCTTCCGGCAGATATTGTTCCTGAAGGAAAAACTCCAGATGATAATTTGAATGTTTTCCAAGAAGGTGATATTCCTGCTTTGCACGAAGGTGCACAGCCTCACTGGGAATTGGTGAAGAAATATGATATTATCGATTTCGAATTAGGTGTAAAAATCACAGGAGCTGGTTTTCCTGTTTATAAAGGCAAAGGAGCAAAGCTTCAACGCGCTTTGATCAATTATTTCTTAGACAAAAATACAGCTGCAGGATACAACGAAGTTCAGGTGCCGCATTTGGTAAACGAAGCTTCAGGATATGGAACGGGGCAATTGCCTGACAAGGAAGGACAAATGTATCACGCTGGAATCGACGATTTGTATTTGATTCCAACTGCTGAGGTTCCGGTAACCAACTTGTTCCGCGATGTAATCTTAAACGAAAGCGAATTGCCTGTTTTACAAACAGCTTATACGCCATGTTTCCGTCGAGAAGCAGGTTCTTACGGAGCGCACGTTCGTGGACTAAACCGTTTGCACCAATTTGATAAAGTAGAAATTGTTCGTATCGAACATCCTGATAATTCTTATGCAGCACTTGACGGAATGGTAGAGCACGTAAAAGGTATTTTGAAAGAATTGAAATTACCTTACAGAGTGTTGCGTCTTTGCGGAGGAGATATGGGATTCACATCTGCTTTAACTTATGATTTTGAAGTGTTTTCTACAGCACAAGACCGTTGGTTAGAAATCAGTTCTGTTTCTAACTTTGAAACTTTCCAAGCAAACCGCTTGAAATTACGTTTCAAAGACAAAGACGGAAAAAATCAATTGGCACATACACTTAACGGAAGTTCATTGGCGCTTCCGCGTGTTTTAGCTGGAATTATTGAAAATTACCAAACTCCAGAAGGAATCGTAATACCAGAAGTTTTACGTCCCTACTGCGGATTTGATATTATAAATTAATTTAGTTGACAGTCTCAGTCTCAGTTTTCAGTTTCGACTGTGAACTGGGACTGAAAACTGCGACTAAAAATTACCACTTATGAAAAACGGAATATTAAATTGGAACGTAGATCCTGTTATTTTTTGGATCACAGATAGTTTTCCGTTAAAATATTACGGAGCTCTTTTTGCCTGCGGGCTTCTTTTAGGTTTTTATATTGTTAGAAACATCTACAAAAAAGAAAACCTTTCTCTAGACAATCTTGATTCCTTATTGATTTATGTTATTGTCGGAACCGTTTTGGGTGCCAGACTTGGACATTGTTTCTTTTACGAACCTGATTATTTCTTCAAACATCCTATAGAAATTCTTTTACCAATCCAGAAGATTAAAGGCGTTTATCAGTTTGTGGGTTATCAAGGTTTGGCAAGCCACGGAGGATCGATTGGAGTTATAACGGCTATGATTCTGTACTGCCGTAAGTACAAAGTGCAATTCTTGGGACTTTTAGATAAAATGGCAGTTGCAGTTCCTGTAACAGGTGCCTTTATTAGAATGGGGAATTTTATGAATTCTGAAATCTACGGAAAGCCAACCAACGGAAATTGGGGAGTAGTTTTCCAAAGAGACGATTTGATTCCGAGACATCCAACGCAATTGTATGAGGCATTTGCTTATATATTGATTTTTGTGATTCTGTTTTATATGTACGAATCAGAAAAAATCAGAAACGCACAGGGATTAATCTTTGGAACTTTCTTAACTTTATTATTTACAGCTCGTTTTATAATTGAATTTTTCAAAGAAAATCAAGAAGCTTTCGAGAATAGTATGCTGATTAATATGGGACAGATTTTGAGTGTTCCGTTTATTTTAATTGGCTTAGGTTTGATTTTCTGGAAAATTAGAAAAGTCTCAGTTTACAGTGACAGTTTGCAGTAACTGAAAACTGAAAAATCAGTATTTAAAGTTCTAGTATTGACTGAAAACTGCGACTGCGACTGAAAACTAAAAACCGCGACTGAAAACTTAAAAATATGAGAAACATATTGATTTGCATCGCTTTATTATGTTCTGGTTTTGCGTTTGGCCAAAACGAGCAATTGGCTCAATATTACTACGACAAAGGAGATTTCGATAAAGCAAAAATTAGTTATGAAGAGCTTTTGAGAAGTGCGCCATCGAATACCCAGTATTTTTTAAGAACAGTCGATTGCTATCAGCAATTGCAGCAGTTCGCCAATGCAGAAAAAGCTATTCAAGATCGTTACAACCGATATAAACAAGGTGTTTTCTTGGTTGAATTGGGATATAATTTCCAGTTGCAGAAAAACGATTCGAAAGCTAAAAATTACTACGAACAGGCAATCGAGAAAATAAAAGTAAATCCGAATGATGTTTACGGAATTGCAAGTTCTTTCGAGAAAAAAGTTCTCTTGGAATATGCTTTAAAAGCATATCAAACGGCAATGCAGGTTCAACCCAATTTCAATTTCAATTTTCAAATCGGAATGCTTTACGGTCAGTTGGGAAAAACCGATTTGATGATCGATTTATTATTGACGGAATCTTTTACAAACCCGCAGAACACCAATCTAATTCAGACACAATTGTCTCGATTCATGAACGGTGAAACCGATAATACGGCTTTTAAGGATGCCATGCGAAAAGCATTAATTCTTAAAACTCAAAAAGATCAGGACGTTTTCTGGAATCATTATTTAAGCTGGTTTTATGTACAGCAGAAAGAATTTGGAAAAGCGTTTATTCAGGAAAAAGCCATTTACAAGCGAGAACCAGAATCATTGATGAGCATTGTCAATTTGAGTCAGTTTGCCATGAACGAAGGAGACAACGATACAGCAGAAGAAATTCTGAACTTCATTCTCCAAAACACAAAAGATTTGGGTTTGCTGATTCAGTCAAATGCTTATTTAATGCAGATTAAGATTGATAAAGCTCAGGAAAAAGATTATCCGGTTATCGATCAGGAATTAAAGCAATTGTTGGCAACTTACGAAATCAGTCCTTTTACCTTATCTTTGCAAATCATTCAAGCCCATTTTCTGGCTTTTAATTTGAAAAAGACTGAAGAAGGAAAGGCAGTGATCAAAAAAGCTTTAGAATTAAATTTAAACGAATATCAAAAAGCCGATGCTAAAATGGAGCTGGCCGATATTCTCCTTTTGGAAGAAAAATACAATCAGGCGCTGATTTACTATTCGCAAATTCAATTGGATTTAAAGAATGATGTCATGGCGCACGAAGCCAGTTTGAAAGCTGCAAAAACAAGTTATTACAAAGGCGATTTTGAATGGGCGAATAAACAATTCAAAGAATTAAAAGCGGCAAACACGCAATTGATTGCCAATGATGCTTTAGAATATTTTCTTTTAATTAATGATAATACAGCAGCTGATTCGACTCAAGTCGCTTTGAAAGCATTTGCAAAAGGAGATTTTTTAATCTATCAGAATAAAAAACAGGAAGCAATTGCGCAGTTTCAGAACATCCTGAAAACCTATAAAGGTCAAGAAATTGAAGCGGTAACGTTATTGCGTTTAGGAAAAGTTTACGAAAGCCAGAAGGATTTTGCTTCGGCTTTAAGCCAATATCAGCAGATTATTGACAATCATAGCGACGGAATTTATGTGGATGAAGCGCTGTTTTTCTCAGCTGAAATTTACAATGACGAATTGAAAGATACAGAAAAGGCAAAACCTTTATATGAAAAGGTAATTTTTAACCATCAAGACAGTATTTACTTTGTCGATGCCAGAAAAAAATACCGCGAGTTGAGAGGGGATAAGAATTTATAAATAAGATTTTTAGATTGTTAGATCTTTAGACTTCTTAGATGAAAAATCGGAAAGTCTAAAAATCTAAGAAATCTAAGAAGTCTAAGAAGTCTAAGAAAGTCTAAAAGAAAAATGATTATTTACAACGTTACCACCAATATACACGAAAGCGTTCACGACCAATGGTTGAAATGGATGCAGGAAAAACATATACCAGAAATTCTGGCGACTAATAAATTTTCTTCAGCACGAATTGTAAAAGTTTTGGTTGAAGAAGAAATGGGCGGAATTACCTATTCTGTACAATATATAACAGACAGCAAAGAAACTTTAGAGAAGTTTTATATCGAAGATGAACCTGAATTCCACAGAGAAGCTTTAGGTTTATTTGCCGATAAAATGCTTTCTTTCAGAACAGAATTGGAAGTTATTTCTGAACATTAATTTTTTTTAGTTTTCAGTCGCAGTCTCAATTTTCAGTTCCATAACTGAGAGAAAAGAATGAAAACTTCGTGTCTTTGTCCCAATAGTTATCGGGATTGTGGCAAAAAAAAATAAAGAAGCTTAGTGCCTTTACAGTAAAAAGAATACTTTTGCAGCCTGGTGGCAAACAAGAAATGAAATGGAAAAAGTAAAAGCAAAAAAACATTTAGGACAGCACTTTCTTAAAGACGAAAGCGTTGCAAAAGCTATTGCAGATACTTTAAGTCTTAAAGGATATGATGAGGTCTTAGAAATAGGACCAGGAATGGGTGTGCTTACCAAATATTTGCTTGAAAAGCCAGTTACTACACACGTTATTGAGATTGATACAGAATCTGTAACGTATTTGGATGCACATTATCCAAAATTAAAAGACAAGATTATCTCTCAGGATTTCCTGAAGTATAATATAAATGAAGTTTACCAAAATAAACAGTTTGCCATAATTGGCAACTTTCCGTACAATATTTCTTCTCAGATTGTTTTTAGGACATTAGAACTTAGAGATCAGATTCCAGAGTTTTCTGGAATGTTCCAAAAAGAAGTAGCCGAGCGCATCTGCGAAAAGAAAGGCTCAAAAACCTACGGAATACTATCAGTTTTAGCTCAGGCTTTCTATGATACAGAGTACCTGTTTACGGTTAATGAAAACGTTTTTATTCCTCCGCCCAAGGTGAAATCGGGTGTGATGAGAATGACCCGAAAGGAAGATTATAGTCTTCCTTGCAGCGAAAAGTTGTTTTTTACAGTTGTAAAAACCGCTTTTCAGCAGAGACGAAAAACATTACGTAACAGTTTGAAAACATTAAATTTATCAGACAATTTGCGAGAAGACACTATCTTTGATAAACGTCCGGAGCAGCTTAGCGTAGATGAATTTATTGAACTAACTCTAAAAATAGAAGCCAATGGAGTTCAAAGTTAGTAAAGAATTTATACATCAGTTAGAGGAGCTAATCAATAAGAAAAACGACAGTGAACTGGAAGTTTTGCTTAATGATCTGCACCATGCCGATATTGCCGAAATTTTAGACGAATTAGATTTCGATGAGGCAACTTATATCTTCAAGGTTTTAGATAGTGATAAAACAGCCGAAATTCTTCTGGAATTAGAAGAAGATCTGCGTGAAAACATCTTAAGCCGACTTTCGCCAAAAGAAATTGCTGAAGAGCTTGATGAGCTTGAAACCAATGACGCTGCCGACATTATCGCCGAACTTTCGCAGGAAATAAAAGCAGAAGTAATCTCTGAGCTTGTTGACGTTGAACACGCCAAAGACATTGTTGATCTTTTGCGCTATGATGAAAACACAGCCGGTGGTTTGATGGGAAAAGAGCTTGTAAAAGTGAATGAAAACTGGACTGTCTTGACCTGCGTGAAAGAAATGCGAATTCAGGCAGAGAATGTTTCTAGAGTGCATTCAATCTACGTAGTTGACGATGAAAACCGATTAAAAGGGAGATTGTCACTAAAAGATTTATTGACTTCTTCGACCAAAACTCAAATTGGAGATGTTTATATCCGAAAATTAAATTTTGTAAAAGTTGATACCGAAGATGTTGAGGTAGCTCGTATCATGCAGAAGTATGACTTAGAGGCTATTCCGGTTGTTGATGAGTTGGGCCGATTGGTTGGAAGAATTACCATCGACGACATCGTAGACGTAATCAAGGAAGAAGCCGATAAAGATTACCAGTTAGCGGCGGGTATTACACAAGACGTTGAATCGAATGACAGTGTTTACGAATTAACCAAAGCGCGTTTGCCTTGGCTTTTGATCGGAATGGTGATCGAAATTGTGGCTTCTTTTGTATTGAAAGGAAACGAAGGGACTTTTCAAAAATATTCTACTTTAATCATATTTGTGCCTTTACTTTCTGCGACTGCAGGTAATATTGGTGTTCAGGCTTCAGCAATCGTGGTGCAAGGTTTGGCCAATGGAACTTTAAAAGATTTCAGCCGCGGTTATTTTACCAAAGAAATTACCGTTTCGATGATCTCAGGAAGTATTATTTCATTGCTTTTACTCGGCTATCATTCTATTATGTATCAGCAGTATTTGGTAGGGTTTGCTATTTCAATTTCAATGATTGTGGTAATTCTTTTTGCAGCGACTTTAGGAACTTTAGTGCCACTTTTCTTGAACAAAAACAAAATTGATCCCGCGATTGCAACTGGTCCGTTTATCACAACGACCAATGACGTATTCGGAATCATGTTATACTTTGGTGTAGCAAATCTGATTCTTGGATTCTAGATTTTTGCCACAAATTAGCCTTTTGCAGTGATTTAAAATCTCTAAAATCTGCGTAATTTGCAGGCGGAAAATGCTGTTTACCAACCAGAAATAAATTAAAGCCAAACCAAAATGAAAGTACACATTATTGGAGGAGGAAACCTCGGGGTTTCTATTGCCTTGGGAATTGCCAAATTCTCGAAAAACAACCAAGTTACTGTCACTAGAAGAAACACTGCAAGTATTCAATATTTATCAGAATATGGAATTACAGTTTCTAACGATAATAAACACAACATTCAGGAAGCCGATGTTGTAATCTTAACTATAAAGCCGTATCAGGTAGATACTGTTTTAGCCGAAATTCTGCCAGTTATCCAAAACAAAACCATTGCTTCTGCAGTTAGCGGATTGTCTTTGGATATGCTTCAAACCAAAACAAATTTTGAGTATCCAGTAGTGCGCATTATGCCAAATATTGCAGCGCAGTTTGGAGAATCTGCAACTTGTATTTCTTTTCCAGAAAAATATGCAGCAAATGCGTCGCCAGTTGTTGATCTATTTCAAGATTTAGGAACAGCTCCTGTAATCGATGAAAAATTAATGGATGCAGCGACAGTTTTAGGGGCTTGCGGAACAGCATATGCATTGCGTTATATTCGTGCGTCTATGCAAGCAGGAATCGAAATTGGATTTGATTCTAATACCGCTTTAGCAATTGCAGCTCAAACGGTAAAAGGAGCGGCGAAAATGCTCTTAGAAGAACGAGTACACCCAGAACAATTAATCGATCGTGTAACAACTCCGCAAGGCTGTACAATTGTTGGTTTGAATGAAATGGAACACAATGGTTTCAGTTCATCATTAATCAAAGGAATCAAAACTTCTTTGAAACAGATTAAAGGTTAGATTGTAAAGAAATTCTAATATTTTAAATTCCAAAGTCCAATTTTAAAAGTGGGGTTTGGAATTTTTTTTTACAAAATTATCGAATAGCTTGGAATTTGAAATTTTTACTTTTTGGAATTTGCTTTAATAAGCTGAATATACTTTAATCCACACTCAGAAATCTTCGTATACGAATTCATCGCATTTCCGTAATTCTGAATTGTCAAAGTGTCTTTTACATACAAAGCATCTATTCCAACGGGGATTTCTAAATCTTTAGAATTATCAGAATCAGTATCATCTTCATTGCTAATATCGCCTTCGTATTCGTCCCATTGAATTCCTTCTAAAGAAATATATTTTTCGCCAGAACTACTTTTAGAAAAAATAGCTTTTCCTTTTAAACTTCTGTTTTGAGTCGTAAAAGTATATTTATAGTCTTTTTTATCTTTCGAGATAGTCAATGAGATATTGCAATCTTCAGCTTTAGAAATATAAGTTCCAGAAATAGAATCTTTCGCAGATACGACTGGTTTTTTATTGCTAAAGGAAATTATTCTTTCGGGTTTTTTATCTGATATAGTTTCGGTTTTCTTATTGCACGATACGATAATCGATCCAAAAATAGAAAGATATAGAAGATATTTCGGTTTGTAATTATTGATCATCCTTTGTTGGTCTTTTTGTTGAGAATATATTTTAAATATAAAAAACCTGTTAAACCTGCTAAAAATGAAGCAATAAGAATCGCTATTTTAGAAAAAACAATGATTTCAGGATTTTTGAAAGCAAGAACCGTAATAAATATTGACATGGTGAAACCAATTCCGCCTAGCATTCCTGCGCCTAAAATATGTGCCCATTTTAAGTTTTTAGGCAACATGCACAAACCAGATGTTACGCCAACAGACGAGAAAAGCAAAATTCCTAGCGGTTTGCCCACTACAAGTCCGAGAATGATTCCGTATGTGTTAACGTGATTAAGGCCTTCATGCCAGTTTTCAGTGATTGTTAAGGCCGTATTGGCTACTGCAAACAATGGAAGGATAAAAAAAGCAACGGGCTGATGTAAAAAGTGCTGTAATCGATACGATGAGGTTTTTTCTCCGCCATCGCCAAACGGAATTACAAATGCTAAAATAACTCCCGTAATGGTTGCGTGAACGCCAGAATTAAGCATAAAATACCACATTATGGCTCCGCCAATTAAATACGGAATCAGATTATGAACTTTCATTCGGTTTAAGATGAATAATAAACCCCAGATTCCAAGTGCGATTCCAAGATTCAAAAAAGAAATTGATGTGGTGTAAAAAACGGCAATAACTATTATGGCTCCTAAATCGTCAATAACAGCCAAAGCGGTTAAAAAGACTTTTAAGGAAGCAGGCACTTTGTTTCCAAGAAGCGACAAAATTCCGATGGCAAAAGCAATATCGGTAGCCATAGGAATTCCGGCTCCATTTTGTGTGGTTGTTCCGTAATTTAAAGCCAAGAAAATCGCTGCAGGAACTAGCATTCCTCCAAAAGCAGCCATAATTGGAAGAGAAGCATTTTTAATATTAGATAATTCGCCATGATAAATCTCGCGTTCCAACTCCAATCCGATCAAGAGGAAGAAAATAGTCATCAATCCGTCGTTGATCCAGTCGGTTATAGAATGTCCTGCAATTTCTTTTTCCCAAAAAGCAACGTATGGAACTTGAACAGAAGAGTTAGCGAGATAAAGAGATAAAATCGTGACAAAGAGCAAGATGATTCCTCCCGATTTTTCGTTTTCAAAAAAGGCTTTAAAAGTCTTGGTAAGTTTCATTAGGGAAGATTTTCTGAAGATTTATATGATGGATTGCGAAATCCTTATTCTTTCAAAGTTAAAAAAAAATCCGAGCAATAAAAAGTTTAGGAGCAAAGGCGCAAAGATTCAGAGGTTCAAAGTTTATTATCACTGGTAAAACTTTGCGGCTTTGTGTCTTTGCGAGATTAAATTAACCGTATTTTTGTTTGCATAAAAATTCAATTAAAATGAGCATAAAAATTCTTCATATCGACAGCAATAATCCAATTCTTTGGAATCAATTAGAAGAAGCTGGTTTTGAAAACCACGCCGATTTTAAATCTTCAAAAGAAGAAATCGAAGCAAAAATTCAAGATTATAACGGAATCGTAATTCGAAGCCGATTCAAGATTGATAAGACTTTTTTGGACGCTGCAACAAATTTGCAATTTATTGCAAGAGTTGGTGCCGGCCTGGAAAGCATTGATTGTGAATATGCTTCAGCAAAAGGAATTCATCTAATTGCTGCTCCAGAGGGAAATCGCAACGCTGTTGCAGAACATTCGTTGGGAATGATTTTGTCATTGTTTAATAATTTAAATCAAGCTGATACTGAAGTAAAAGCGGGGCATTGGAATCGTGAAAGCAATCGTGGTCATGAATTGGATTTAAAAACAGTTGGGATTATCGGTTATGGAAATATGGGAAAAGCTTTTGCCAAAAAATTAAGAGGTTTTGAAACAGAGGTTTTATGCTACGACATTTTAGATAATGTTGGCGACGAAAATGCGAAACAGGTTTCATTGGAAGAATTACGCGAAAAAGCAGATGTTTTAAGCCTTCACCTTCCTTGGACACCCGAAACAGATAAAATGGTTAACAGAGCCTTTATAAATGCGTTTAAAAAGCCATTTTGGATTATAAACACTTCGCGTGGAAAAAACATCGTTACAGCCGATTTGGTTGAAGCAATGAAAGAGAAAAAAGTGTTAGGAGCAGGTTTGGATGTTTTGGAATATGAAAAGCTTTCTTTTGAAACCTTATTTCAAGAAAACAATACGCCGGAAGCGCTTCAATATCTTATGGAAGCTAAAAATGTCTTGCTGACGCCTCATATTGCGGGTTGGACTTTTGAAAGCCATGAACGTCTAGCACAGGTAATTGTTGACAAAATTAAAGCTGTGTATGGCAAAAACTAGGCTGCAACCCTTTAGAATTTAATAACGAGTTTTTTCCTGTAAATTTTATTTAGTGAGATTAGTTTTATTTGTTAATTTTTAATAATATTGTTTCCGAATTTTAAAAGAATGAGTCTAAATAGATTTGTTTTTGAAGTTTGGAGAAAGCCGAAAATCCGAAGAGTAGGAATTAATAAATTTTTTTAAACAAAGATGGAATTACAAGAAACATCGAATAATTTTGAAGAACAAATCCCAGTATTTAAAGTAGATCCTATCATGGTTTTACTATTTGGATTTTTAACTTGCGGATTGTATTTAATTTATTGGAATATTAAAGTAGCTGAGGTTTTTAATGCTGTGGCAAAAAGAGAAGTTATTTCACAGCCAGTTGCAATTTTTGCAGGTTGTTGTATGCCAGTTAATATTTATTTCTACTACTTGGCTGGTAAAGATGCTTTGCCAAAAGTGTATGAGAAAACTGGTGAACTTCAAAAAGACCAATCTACTTTATTAATTGTTTTAGGATTCTTTTTTCCTATTGCGGCGGCAATGATTGTACAAGGTGATATCAACAGATTATATAAATAATACCCAAACAAGACGTAAAATTTACGGAATTATCGGTGCAGCAATTACACTGATAGTTCCGTTTTTTTTAATGCTTCATAATCATAATGATCATTTAGAAACCGATCAATCACTATGCCCTTTTAAGATGCTGACAGGTTTTCCGTGTCCAGGATGCGGAATTACCAAATCCTTAGTCTATTTTTATCAGGGAGATCTATACAAATCAATTTCTTATCATATTTTGGGTCCTTTTGTTATTGCTTTTTGTGCTGTAACGATTGTTGTTTTGACTACAGAATTAATTACCAAAAAAGAATATTTTAACGCACTTTTATACAACAGAAAGTTGGCTTATGGATTGGCTATTTTTCTAGGCGTTTATCATCTTATAAGATTGATTTTATTTGTGAGAAACAACTCTTTTGATGATATCTTGCATCAGTCAATTTGGTTTTAAAATCCAATAATCTGATTTTGCAACAATCAGATTTGTTTGTTTAAGTACCGTTTTAAGAATACTAAAAAAATTAAGATTATGGAAAATACAAAGAGAGAAGATTGGAATAATCCGCGTTATGGACAGGAAAATAAAAAAGTGTTAGCTGGAATTTTAGCTATTTTATTAGGATATCTAGGAATCCATAAGTTTTATTTGGGTTATACTAAAGAAGGAATAATTCAGCTTCTTCTAGGTTTGGCCTTTGGAATTGGCGGTATAATTGGTGTTATTGAAGGAATTATATATTTGACCAGAGACGATGAAGAATTTTATCAAACCTACCAAATTGGTTACAAAGGCTGGTTTTAAAAGAAAATATACTTATCTCTAAATCCTATTCAGAAATGAATGGGATTTTTTTATGCTTAAAAATGTCTTTTTCTAACACAATTTTGACTTTTATGTCCTGAAAATTAAATCAATAGTAGGTAACCTTGCGCTTAGTTAAAAGTAATGGAGGAACCGAAAATCCTTAAGAGTAGGAGAACTTTAAAAGAATTAATTATGTTAGAAATGTACAAAAAAGTAGTTTTTGAGAATTATGCAAATTTTAGCGGAAGAGCTAGAAGACAAGAATATTGGATGTTCTTTTTAGTGAATATCATTATTAGTTTCGTCCTTGGTTTTGTAACGGGATTAATTTCTCCAAGTTTAGTAATAATTGCTAATATTTACAGTTTAGCGGTTTTACTTCCTGGAATTGCAGTAGGAGTTAGAAGAATGCATGATGTGGGTAAAAGCGGATGGTTTATTTTAATCCCATTTTACAATATATATTTATGCTGTATCGAGGGTGAAAAAGGGCCAAATCAATACGGTGCGGATCCTAAGAATCAATTAGAGAAATTAATGAAATAGGAAAAGAGTAAATTTTCTAATTTTAATGATACAAAAAAGCCGTTTCAATTGAAACGGCTTTTTCTTTGTATTAATCTTCTTTTTCAGATAATTTCTTTTCCAATTCAATCTGAAACTCTTCAATTACAGGTTTCATTGTGCTTTCCGGAATATCTGCAATTCTAATGTACATTAAACCATCAATTGCATTATTGAATAACGGATCAACGTTGAAAGCTACTACTCTGGCGTTTTGTTTGATGTATTTCTTAATTAAAACTGGCAGACGTAAGTTTCCTGGTTCCAATTCATCAATGATTTTATCAAACTTATTCAAGTCGGATTCTGCTTCATCGAAGATAAAATCTTTGTCAGCGTCTTTCAGTTTTACTTTGTACGCTTTTTTAGGGTGAATGTATTGCGCAATATACGGATCGTAATAATTTGATTTCATAAACTCAATCATCAATGATTTAGAGAAATCTGAAAACTGATTACTGATACTTACTCCGCCAACCAAATATTTGTGTTCAGGATGACGCAAAGTAGTATGGATAATACCTTTCCATAGCAAGAATAAAGGCATTGGTTTTTGCTGATATTCTTTTACGATAAACGCACGACCCATTTCGATCGATTTGTGCATCATATCATGCAATTCTGGTTCAAATCTGAAAAGGTCTGTCAGATAAAAACCTTCAATTCCGTATTTTGGATAGATTTCAGAACCTAATCCCATACGATAGGCGCCAGCGATTTTTTTGGTTTCATCATCCCATAAAAACATATGGTGATAATATTGGTCGTATTCGTCTATGTCAATAGATTCGTTTGTTCCTTCACCAACTTCACGGAAAGTAATTTCGCGTAAACGTCCAATTTCGTGTAAAATATTCGGAATTTCCTTTGCGCTTGCAAAGAAAACTTCATAATTTTTGCTTTGTAAAAACCTGCTGTCACTATCACGTAATGCCTGAACTTCATCAATCAATTTTGATTCGCTTGCAGGCGTAACAATTTTTTTAGGCGCTTTAGGTATTTTAAGGCTCGCGGTGTCAATCAGTTTGGTATCTTTCTCAAACGGATTAGCCAGCATATAGGTTTTCTTTCTTAAGAATTCTGAGTATTCTTCAAAAGATTCAATTTCATTTTGTTCACTTACAGAAATCGGTTTTCCAATACGCACTTTAATAACGCGGTCTTTTTGTGTTAAAAGTTCAGAAGGTAATTTTGCAGTACGTAAAGTATCATCAATTTTGGAAAGCCAGTAGAATAATTTACTGTTTTTGGCATGAAAGTAAATAGGAACAACCGGAACTTTGGCTTTTCTGATTAGTTTAATAGCACCTTCTTCCCAAGGTTTGTCCACTACTAATTTGCCATCTTTGTAAGTTGAAACTTCACCCGCAGGAAAAATTCCCAACGGTTTTCCGTCGCTCAAATGACGTAATGTTTCTTTGATACCAATTACACTCGATTTTGCATCCTTATGATTTTCAAAAGGATTAACCGGCATAATGTATTTTTTCATCGGAACAATTCTATGTAATAAGAAGTTGGCAATGATTTTGAAATTTGGCTCTCTTTCAAGCATTAATTTCAAAAGCAAAATTCCATCAATTCCTCCAAGCGGATGATTAGAAATGGTGATGTACGCACCATCTTTTGGCAGACGTTTTAAATCTTCTTCTGGGATTTCAAACTTAATTTCCATTTCGTCCAAAATTCCATTCAAAAAGTCAAGGTCTTCCAAATGTTTATTACGATCGTAAATTTTATTAAGGGTCGAGATCTTAAGAACCTTCATAAGAATCCAGCCAGAAAAGGTACCGAAAACTCCGTACTTTTCAACATTTATTGCCTTTGCAACTTCTTTCGCGGTAACTAAACCCATGTAGTACTTTTAATTTATTAGAACAGCGAACAAAGATAACAAAAAAGTCTACTTTTCATTGTTTCCAAGATAAACTTTGCACTTTTTTATTACATTTGGAATCCTAAAAAAATCACTGATGAAAATTATTTCTTATAATGTAAACGGAATTAGAGCGGCAATAAACAAAGGCTTTATCGAATGGCTACAACAAGCAAATCCTGACGTAATATGTCTTCAGGAAATAAAAGCTACACAGGATCAAATTCCGGTAGATGATATTACTGCAGCAGGTTATCCGTTTCAATATTACTATCCTGCAACCAAAAAAGGGTACAGCGGAGTAGCAATTCTTTCTAAAACAAAACCGAATAATATTGTTTACGGAACAGGAATTCATCACATGGATTTTGAGGGAAGAAATCTTCGTGCAGATTTTGATGATGTTTCGGTAATGAGTTTATATCTTCCATCTGGAACAAACATTGAAAGGCTAGATCATAAATTTATGTTTATGGATGATTTTCAAAATTATATTAATGAATTAAAACTTACGGTTCCCAATCTGATTATCTGCGGAGATTATAACATCTGTCACGAAGCGATAGACATTCATGATCCAGTTCGCAATAAAACGGTTTCAGGATTTCTTCCTGCAGAACGCGCTTGGTTGGATGCCTTCATGAAGTCTGGCTTTATCGATAGTTTCCGTCATTTCAACAAAGAACCGCATCATTATTCTTGGTGGAGTTACCGTGCTGGAGCAAGAGGAAATAACAAAGGTTGGCGTATTGATTATAATTTGGTAAGCAATGTTTTAGAGCACAGGTTAAAAAGAGCTGTTATACTTCCAGATGCTATGCATTCAGATCATTGCCCGATTTTAGTTGAGATAGATTAATTTTTGGTATTGTTCTTGCTGAAAAGTTTAAGTTTTAAAATTGCAATTGGCATTGAATTTTGAAATTTAAAAATTATTAAACGCCCAAAATAAAAACCAATTAAAGAGATGATTAAAAAAGCCTCCATCGGATTACTAGCATTAGCCTTGTCCACGACTTCATGTGTTTCTAAGAAAATTTACAATGATCTTGAAACCAAATATTCTGATTTGAAAAAAGAAAACCGTTCTATTGCTGATGAAAACGAAAGTTTAAAGAAAGCGAAGAATCAGTTAGAAACCGATCGTGATAAATTGACTAAAGATTTAGCAAATGCTAATGATGATTTGGCAAAACAAAAAGCTGATCTTGCTGCCGAGCAAAAGAAATACAAAGTGCTTCAGGATTCTTATAATGCATTGGAAAAAAACAGCAATGATGCATTAGAGAAAAACATGGCTAAAAACCGTGAATTATTAGCGCAGTTGGAAGCAAAAGGAAAAGCTCTTGCAGATGAGCAAGCTCGTTTGGATAAAACGGCTAATCGTTTGAAAGAACTTGAAGATATGATCGCCGCTAAAGAAGAAGCAATGCGTAAACTGAAAGAAACTTTATCTAAAGCTTTAACTGGTTTTGAAGGTAAAGGTTTGACTGTAGAACATAAAAATGGAAAAGTATATGTTTCTATGGAAAACAAATTGCTTTTCAATTCAGGAAGCTGGGCTGTTGGCGCCGAAGGTAGAAAAGCAGTTATAGAACTTGGAAAAGTTTTAGGTGATAATCCAGATCTTTCTGTTTTGATTGAAGGACATACAGACGATGATCCGTACGCTGGTTCCGGACCAATTGCAAACAACTGGGATTTATCGACAAAAAGAGCAACTGCAATCGTTGCGATTTTAAGCGAGAATCCTAAAATAAATAAACAAAAATTAACTGCAGCAGGACGTAGCGAGTTTTCTCCTCTAGCGAGCAACGCAACTCCAGAAGGAAAAGCTAAAAACCGTAGAATCGAAATTATCTTGACTCCAAGATTGGATGAGATTGCTGAGATGCTTAATAGTATTAATTAAGTTGCTAAGGTTCTGAGATACTAAGGGCCTAAGATTCAAAAAAGGATTCAAGTTTTACTTGAATCCTTTTTTATTGGTAATAAGAAAACTTAGAGTCTTAGCAACTTAGTACACTAGTATTTTTAAAAAGATTCTTATTCTTTTTTTAACTATTGTGAAATTCTCATTTGAAAAATCCTGTTGTATCTTTGAAGCTAATAATTATAAAGAAAAAAACTTAGAATCTTAGCAACTCAGTATCTTTAAAAAAAAATGAAATACACTACATTGCCCAACACCGATATAAAAGTTAGTAAAATATGCCTTGGAACGATGACTTTCGGGCAGCAAAATACAGAAGCAGAAGGACACGAACAAATGGATTATGCTCTTGAAAGAGGGGTTAATTTCTTTGACACAGCCGAAATGTATTCGGTTCCAGCGAGTGAAGCGACTTACGGAAGCACTGAAAAAATTATTGGAACTTGGTTTAAAAAATTTGGAAATCGCGATAAAGTGATTTTGGCTTCTAAAATTGCTGGACCAAATCCGAATTTTGGATATATGCGCGAGAAAGTGGATTTTTCGCCAGCAAGCATTAAATATGCGGTTGAAAACAGTTTAAAAAGACTGCAGACAGATTATATCGATTTGTACCAAATGCACTGGCCAGAAAGAAAAACGAATAATTTTGGAACACGCGCTTTTCACGGACACGATGATGTTTGGGAAGATAATTTCAGAGAAATTTTGGAAACTTTTGACGTATTAATCAAAGAAGGTAAAATCAAACACATTGGAGTTTCTAATGAAAATGCTTGGGGAATGATGCGTCTTCTGGAAGAAAGCAAATACAAAAATCTGCCAAGAATTAAAACCGTTCAGAATCCGTATTCTTTATTGAATCGTTTGTTTGAAGTGAATTCGGCAGAAGTTTCAAAATATGAAAATGTTGGATTGTTAGGATATTCTCCTTTGGCATTTGGTGTTTTGACTGGAAAATTCTTAACAGGAGAAAGTCACCCGAAAGCTAGAATTAACCTTTTTCCGCAATACAAACGTTACAATAGCGACCAATGTACTGAAGCGACTAAATTGTATCAGGAAATCGCGAAAAAACATGGTTTAACGTTAACGCAATTGGCGATGGGATTTGTATTGCAACAGCCATTCTTGACAAGTGCTATTATCGGTGCTACAACTATGGAGCAATTAAAAGAAAATATTGATACGATTGATGTTACGCTTTCTAAGCAAATCTTAGCAGAAATTGATGCGGTTCAGGCTATGATTCCAGATCCTGCTCCTTAAATTTAATCGCAAGGTTCGCAAAGATTTACGCAAAGCACACAAAGATTTTTTAATCCTATTAAAAGAAAATCTTTGTGTGCTTTTATTTTACAATCTTACTTAAAACATTGCGACCTTAGCGTAAATCTTTGCGAACCTTGCGGTTAAATTATGAAGTAACTATAAATCAAACTCATCATCAACAGCCAAAGAATCTGCTTTGATTGCTGTCGAATCTGGAATTTTTATTTTGATTAACGAACGAGCATTTCCAGAAATGTAAACAGGTAAAATTCCAATGGTATCTTCAGGAACTAAAAGTCCTCTTCTAAACATCAAATTCTTCAAGAATTTCTGGTTTTTAATGGCGTAATCTTTCAGATTTCCTTCATCATTAAATTGATACATGAATTTTCTTGGTTTCGGAATAATCGTTGCCAAGTACAAACATTCATCTACATTCAAGTCGGCTGGACTTTTTTGGAAATAGAAATGACTCGCTTCTCCAATTCCGTACACATTTGGTCCCCATTCAATAATGTTGAAATATACTTCTAGCATTCTTTCTTTGCTTACAATTCGGTTGTTTTCTAAAATGTAAACTAGAAGAATTTCTTCAAGCTTTCGCGAAAGCGTTTTTTCTCTCGTCAAGAAAACATTTTTAATCAACTGCATGCTGATCGTGCTGGCGCCACGTGAGAATTTTTTCGTTCTGATGTTTTTAAGAATAGATTGTTTGAACGCTTCGTTTATGAATCCGCGATGTGAGAAGAAAGAAGGATCTTCTGTCGTTAAAACACATTTTCTTAAATAAGGAGAAATCTGATCCAAAGGCGTATAATTCGGATTAGCATTTCCAACCAAAATAGGTCTTTGTAATACGTTTTGAATAATGGCACGATACACAAATTCGCCATTTAGTTTATTTAAATCGGCTTCGCCATATTTGGTAATCCGTAAATCTTCTTTGTTCAGCTTACTGTCAAAAACAAGTGCGTTTGGTTTATTTTTGTTGAATTTGAAATCCAATTTGTAATCGAAATTTCCAGTTGCCTGCATTCCCTGAAAATGTGTAAATAATCCGTCAGGCAGCGAAACGATAAAATCCTGTGCCTTCATTTTCGGAATGTTTACTTTCAACGTATAAATGGTATCTTTTTCAGTATCATAAGAAATATAAGGACGAACTTTGATTTTGTTCAACTGCATGGCCGAAGTACTGTCAATCGAAATGAAACTGTCTCCCAATAAAAAGCGATAATCAAAACGGGCATTTTTTATTACGACATCTTTACTGGCAATTTTTGGATGATTGATTTTAAGATTGGCAATTGAAGTGTAGCCATCAATATGCAACTCGCTTCCACTTTTATCAATGTTTTGAACATTCAATCGAATAGAATCAAAACTTGCTTTTAAGTTATAACGCTGATCCAAATACGGAACGCGAATAGCGCCCGTGTCTAAATTGAAAAATCGAATATCTGCTTTTTTATTTCTCGGGTCTGCAAAACCTTTAATATTCCAACGCTGATCAAAATCTTTTGCTTGAACATGAAGATTGGTTTCGAGTTGTTTATTGCTTAAAACTAGTTTATCTACATCAATATTGGTTTGTTTTCCGTTGTCATCGATTTTGAATTTGAAGTTTTTCAAATCCATATCAGTTGGAACCAAGTTTAAGACTTTAGAAATGATTCTATAAGCAAACGAAGCATATTTGCGTTTTTCGTTAGATTCTGTTTCTTCGCGGTCTCTTTTTAAGAAAGCATCAAAGTTTCTTTTTTTGCCTTTTTTTACTAATTGAATATAGCCATTGTCGACTTTTAAAGTCCCAACCTGAACATCTCCAATTAATAAATTACTTAAGCTAATGCTGGTTTCTACGTTTTTTATTTTGACAAGTGTGTCAGCATTTATTGGAGCTAGAACAACATCTGTTAGTTTTATGGTAGATAAACCATCAAAGGAAGCCGATTCTACAGAAAAATTACTGTTGTACTGAACGGCCATTTTGTGGGTAACTTTTGCAATGGCCTGTTTTAAAAGTGAATTGCGAAAATAATACAGTCCGATGCAAAGCACTAAAATTACTATTCCTAGTATTTTTAATGCCTTGTATATTTTTTGTTTTGGAAAATTCATAGAAGGAAGGTATTTGAAATCAGCCAAAAAGAATGCTGGCAACATCTTCAATTTTTGCAACAAGTTCAATTTTAATTCCCGTATTCTTTAAAGCTATTTTATTATATTTAGAAACAAAGATAGTATCGAAACCTAATTTTTCAGCTTCCTGAATGCGCTGATCCACACGATTTACAGGACGGATTTCACCTGATAAACCAACTTCGCCAGCAAAACAGAAACCTTTTCCAACCGGAATGTCTTCGTTAGAAGATAAAATTGCAGCAACAACGGCCAAGTCAATGGCAGGATCATCAACAGAAATTCCTCCTGTAACATTCAGAAAAACATCTTTTGCTCCTAAACGGAATCCAGCTCTTTTTTCTAAAACAGCGAGAATCATGTTTAGTCTTTTTGCGTTATAGCCTGTTGTGCTTCGCTGAGGAGTTCCGTAAACTGCGGTGCTAACCAAAGATTGTATTTCAATCATCAAAGGTCGCATGCCTTCCAGAGTTGTGGCAATTGCAGTTCCCGAAAGTTCTTCGTCTTTATGGGAAATGAGAATTTCGGAAGGATTGCTTACTTCGCGTAAACCGCTTCCGAGCATTTCATAAATTCCAAGTTCAGAAGTAGAACCAAAACGGTTTTTTAGCGAACGCAAAATTCTATAAATATGATTTCTGTCGCCTTCAAACTGTAGAACGGTATCTACCATATGTTCCAAGATTTTTGGTCCTGCAATATTTCCGTCTTTAGTAATATGTCCAATTAAGATTACTGGAATATTGCTTTCTTTGGCAAATTTGATGAGCTCGGCAGTTGTTTCGCGTATTTGAGAAATACTTCCTGCGGTTGATTCGATGTAATCGGTATGTAAGGTCTGAATCGAGTCGATAATGACTACTTCAGGCTCAATGGTTTCAATCTGTTTGAAGATGTTTTGCGTTTTGGTTTCAGTAAGAATATAGCAGTTGTCGCTGTTTGGCGTAATTCTTTCTGCACGCATTTTTATCTGTTTCTGACTTTCTTCTCCAGAAACGTATAATGTCTTATAAGGTAGTTTTAACGAAACTTGAAGTAAAAGTGTACTTTTTCCGATGCCGGGCTCACCGCCCAAAAGTGTTAAAGATCCAGGAACAAGTCCGCCACCCAAAACACGATTCAATTCGCTGTCGGTTGTGTCCATTCGGACTTCCTGTGTGGAATCAATTTCGTTAATTTTTAAAGGCTTTGGTGCTTTGCTTGTTGGAGTGGGTTCGCTTTTCCAAGCCACTTTATCCTGTTTCTGGATAATTTCTTCGGCAATCGTATTCCATTCTTTGCACGCGTTGCATTGCCCTTGCCATTTGGCATATTGGGTTCCGCAGTTTTGGCAGAAAAAGGAAGTTTTAACTTTTGACATTATTTACTTTTTTTAGCAAGTGTATTCATTTCGTCAATTTTCTCATACATCAAGTCTTTGTTCAAATCGCCAATTGGCTCCATTTGCGAAGCGTTTTGGTATTTTTTTGAAGCATGTTTAGGATCGCCCATTTTTTCGTACATCAAACCTAATTCATATTCTCCTAACATGGCTTTTGGATAATTTACATTTCCAATTTCAGCCATTTTTCCCAATTCATCATAAGCGTTTCTCTTTAAAATAAGATTTTCCATTACTTTAAAATCGCTCATTCGAACTGGAATTTGAACTCCTAAAACTTCAGACATTGTTGCATATTTTTTTTCTAAATATTCTGCATAACCTGTTTGAAGAACCGCAATTTTGTCGTTGTATTCGGCAGAATTTATAGGTCTGTATACTTCAAAAATCTGGTACAATGCACTTGGTATAGAATGCAAAACTTCTGTATAATGTGTTGCACCTTTGAATACATCGTATTTATAATTCACTAACGGATTATTGGCAATTTTAATATTGCTGTTTAATTTATCTATCGGTTCTTTAATTTTCTTAATATCACCTTCTCCAGCAGAAAGATAATAGAAAATAGGGCTTTTTATTTTAGCAAACTTCTCAGCAATACGCACTTCCATTTTTGGGGCAAGTTCTGGGCTTAGACAGATGTAGGCATTAAAAAGCGGAATTTCTTTGTACAAATAAAAATTAGCAAAACTTGCCGTTACATCATGACCAGCAATTAGTCTGAAAGGCGAGGTGCGGTATTTTTTTTCAATGTATGGAATTAATTCTGCTCCAATGAATTCGAAAAATTTTGCTCCTTTTTCAAAAGGAAGACCTTCATTTTGATCAATTGTTGTGTCATCGTAGCGTTCTTCATCTTTGTTTTGATGAATTCCGATGATAATCATTTCTGGAATATCATCCCAATAAGTTCCATAACTTACGGCTCCAGAAAATGGATCAAATAAGTAATCTCCATCCAATAAATAAAGAACAGGATATTTTTTGTCTTTGTTTGCTTCATAAGAAGCAGGAAGTCCAATCGTAATTCTACGTTCTTCTCCCAGTTTTTCTGATTTAATATTATCGAACGTTTTTTGGGCAAACGACGAGAACGAAATCAAAAGTGTCAGTAGGTAAACTTTTTTCATGATTTGTGGCATTTCAGTAAATTAAAAAGTATTGGAAAATAGTGTAGCAATATACTATTTTATTTGCTTCTTTCTTAAATGGGGTAAAAATTGAAGCACAGTGTTTTAGCGTCAGAATCTTTTTTGGATTGAGACAAAAGAAGAATACCTTGTGCAAAAATAGCTTTTGACAAAGAAAGTAAATTCTTAAAAAGAAAGAATTGGTTTAGGTTAAAGAATTGTCATTTTCATTAGGGAAAATAATCCACGGTTTGAAGGTTTTCGCTTCTTCAAAGTCCAATGTTGCGTAAGAAATGATAATGATGATGTCATCTTTCTGAACTTTTCTTGCAGCTGGACCATTCAAAGTGATTTCGCCTGAATTTTTCTCACCCTTAATAGCGTAAGTTTCAAAACGTTCGCCATTATTAATGTTAACAATAGATACTTTTTCGCCTTCAATAATATTTGAAGCTTCTAGTAGCGTTTCATCAATAGTAATGCTGCCAATATAATTTAAATCGGCTCCAGTTACTTTAACACGATGAATTTTTGATTTTATAACTTGAATTTGCATGATGCAAAGTTAGATTAATTTAATGAAATGGTGTCTATCAGTCTTATAGAATTAACAAATACCGCTATAAATGCGCGATATTTTTTGTCATTCTCTTTTTGATTGATAGGTAAAAGTGTAGATTCGTCAGCAATAACAAAATATTCCAGTTCAAATTCTTTGTTGCCTTTGAAGGAATTTTCTACAAATTCTATTGTTTCTTGCGGGCTATTATTTTGAAAAATCTCTTTTGCTTCAGTCAAGGTTTTGTAGATAATTGAAGCGTCTTTTCTTTCCTGAGATGTTAAACGTTCATTACGTGAACTCATTGCTAGCTCATTTTCTTCTCTAAAAATAGGACATCCCACAATGTTTACCGGTAATCCTGTTTTTTCGACTAATTTTTTAACAATTTGAAGTTGCTGAAAATCTTTTTCTCCAAAATAAGCATTTGTTGGGGTTACAATTTCAAAAAGTCTTTTCACGATTGTTCCAACCCCATTAAAATGACCAGGTCTGAATTTTCCTTCCATCTGGTTTTCTAATCCGTCAAAATCGAAAGTCTGCGAAACGGTATTTCCTTCATAAATATCATCAACAGAAGGAGCGTATAAAATGATTTTGTCACTTAATGTACGCATTTTCTTAACATCTTCTTCTAGTGTCCTAGGATATTTTGCTAAATCTTCCGGGTTGTTAAACTGTGTTGGATTGACAAAAATGCTCACTACTGTGTCGTCGTTTTCTTTTAGCGAACGTTGCATTAAAGCCAAATGTCCTTGGTGTAAAGCGCCCATTGTTGGTACAAATCCGATAGTTGAATTTGCGGTTTTGATAGTTTTAAGATAGGCTATCAACGCTGCTTTACTGTAGAAAATATGCATTGAGGTATTATTAAAATTTAGTGCAAACATAATATATTAGTTATAAACTGCATAAAATTTTGTAATTTTGCGACGTTTTTATTACCAAAATTAAGTAAAATACTATTATGAAAGATAAGAGGATATTATACGTATCATCTGAAGTCGTGCCTTATTTGGCTGAAAATGAGGTTTCTTTAATGTCTTATGACGTTCCGAAAATGATTAATGACCAAGGCGGTCAGATAAGAATTTTCATGCCAAGATATGGGAATATCAATGAGAGAAGACACCAATTGCATGAAGTGATTAGACTTTCAGGGATGAATTTGGTAGTGAATGACTTAGACATGCCATTGATTATTAAAGTAGCATCGATTCCGAAAGAAAGAATCCAAGTCTATTTTATTGATAATGATGAATATTTCAAACGTAAAGCTACTTTTACTGACGAAGAAGGTGCTTTGTATCCTGATAATGACGAAAGAGCCATTTTCTTTGCAAAAGGTGTTGTAGAGACGGTTAAAAAATTGAACTGGGTTCCAGATATTATACATGTTCATGGCTGGCTTGCAGCAATGCTGCCAATTTATATGAAGCATTATTATAAACATGAAGCATTGTTTTCTGAAACTAAAATCATCACTTCTGTTTACGGACAATCGTTTGATGAAAATTTAGATTTAGAAATGATCAATAAAGTTAAATTTGACGGTGTTCCTCATGAAGCTGTATCAGATTTAGAAACTCCAAATTACGAGAATGTTTTAAAAGCTAGCATCTTACATTCTGACGGTGTAATTATTGCATCAGAAAATGTTTCTCCAAGTTTAACAAAATTTATAGAATCTTCAGGAAAACCTTTTTTACCTTTCGCCGGGAAAGATGGATTTGCTGACGCTTATACAAATTTCTACAGAACATTTGGACTTTAAATTTTAATTTTATTATTAGACATGTATAAAACTTCTTTTTTTAAGAAATCTCTTTTGGCTGTAATGGCTGTTTTTCTATATTCTTGCGACAAAGATTTTAATGCGATTGGTGATGGTTTGGTTGGAGATGATCACTTTGGACTTGAATCCGAAAAATATGATGTTTTAGCTTTTAATCAAGAAGTTACTCCTATTCAGTCGAATAGTATGACGCCAAATGCTCTTGGTATTTTTGATAATCCACTTTTTGGAACTACAACTGCTAATTTCGTAACTCAGGTTGGTCTTGTTTCTTATTCTCCAACAATTGGAGAGTCTCCTGTAATTGAAAGTGCTGTACTTGAAATTCCGTATTACAGTCATGTAACGGCTACAGATAATGAAGGGAATAGTACATATGAACTAGATTCTATTTATGGAGATAAAAATGGAAAGTTGAAGTTAAGCGTTTATGAGTCTGGAATCCAGATGAGAACTAGTTACTTTAGTGGAGGTAGTCAATTGCCGCAGTTTTATTATACAGATCAAAATGCTGAATTTAATAATAAAAAAGTAGGAGCAAGATTAAACGATGGAGATATCTTGCAAAATGATGAGTTCTTTTTTGATGCAAAAGAAATTGTTATAAAAACAATTGATCCTGATACTAAAAAAGAAACAACTGAAAGGAAAAAACCTCAAATGACGCTACAGCTTAATAAAGATTTTTTCCAAAGTAAGATATTAAACGCGGCTACCACGAAACTTTCTGCAGAGGATGTTTTTCAGGAGTATTTTAGAGGTTTGTATTTTAATGTTGAAAGATCTGGATCAAATCCTGCTAATATGGCCTTGATGAATTTTAGCGAAGGTAAAGTTACAATTAAATACAAAGCAAAAACAGAGTCTACAACAGACGATGCCAATGCTACAGAAGAAAAGACAATTGTTTTGAATTTAAAGGGCCTTTCGTCAGCGACCAGTAGTACGGCCAATTTTCTTGAAGATGTCCGAAATCCAGATTTTGCGAGCGCTATAATTACAAATGTAAATAAAACGGATGGGGATGAAAAGCTTTATTTAAAAGGCGGGCAAGGATCTCTAGCTGTTGTAAGGCTTTTTAATCCGACGGATGTATTGAGTTATAATTCTAAAGGTGAGCCGGTAAGCGGAGCAAATGGTGTTCCGGATCAATTGGATGAAATGAGGAGTAATGCTGTGGTAAAGAATTGGAAGGTTAACGAAGCTAATTTAGTATTCTATATTGATGCCGATAAAATGGCTGGTACAGAAGAGCCAAATAGAGTGTATTTGTATGATTTGACAAATAATGCCGTTTTAGCAGATTATTCTACAGATGCTTCTTCGACTTATGGAGGGCTTATTACTGTCGGATCTGATAAAAGAGGGAAAAATTATAAAATTAGAATCACAGGCCATATTCGTAACTTGATTAAAGATGCGACAGCTAAAAATGTTGATTTAGGACTGGTGGTTTCTCAAAGCTCGTCAACAATTGCGTTTAATGCGTTGAAGAATAAAAATGATATCATGTCGGCAGTGCCGAGAACATCAGTTATGAATCCTTTGGGTACAATCTTATATGGCGGAAAAGCCTCTATTCCGGAAGATAAAAGATTGAAACTTGAAGTATACTACACGAAACCAAATTAATAAATATATATGTGTGGAATTGTTGGATATATCGGTCATAGAGACGCATATCCAATTGTAATTAAGGGCTTGAAGCGTCTTGAGTACAGAGGATATGACAGTGCCGGTGTTATGCTATATGACGAAGAGTCGGGCATTAAAGTTTGCAAAACAAAAGGAAAGGTTTCCGATCTTGAAGCTAAAGCCAATGAAGGTTTTACAACAAACGGAACTATTGGAATTGGACACACGCGTTGGGCAACTCACGGGGTTCCAAATGACGTGAATTCTCATCCTCATCTTTCTAATTCTGGAGATTTGGCAATCATCCATAACGGAATTATTGAGAATTATGCACCTTTGAAAGAGGAGCTTATCAAAAGAGGTTATACTTTTAAATCGGATACGGATACTGAAGTTTTAGTTAATTTAATAGAAGAGGTTCAAAAGAAAGAAAATATTAAATTAGGGAAAGCGGTTCAGATTGCATTGAATCAAGTTGTTGGTGCGTATGCAATTGCTGTTTTTGATAAAAAGAATCCAAACGAACTTGTAGCGGCAAGATTAGGAAGTCCGTTGGCAATTGGAGTTGGAGAAGGAGAATATTTTGTTGCTTCCGATGCTTCACCATTTATTGAATATACTTCTAATGCAGTTTATTTAGAAGATGGCGAAATGGCTAATATCAGATTGCATAAGCCAATTAAAATCAGAAAAATCCAAGATGACTCTTTAGTAGATCCGTATATTCAAGAACTTCAAATGAACTTGGAGCAGATTGAAAAAGGAGGGTATGATCATTTCATGCTTAAGGAAATCTACGAGCAGCCAAGTGTAATTAAAGATACTTACAGAGGAAGACTTCATGCAAATGAAGGAATTGTTCAGATGGCTGGGGTTGAAGATAATCTAGAGAAATTCTTAAATGCAAAACGTATTCTAATCGTAGCGTGCGGAACTTCATGGCATGCAGGTTTAGTGGCAGAATATATCTTTGAGGAATTTACACGTATTCCTGTAGAGGTTGAATATGCTTCTGAGTTTAGATACAGAAATCCAATTATCAATAAAGATGACGTAGTTATTGCAATTTCACAATCTGGTGAAACTGCAGATACTATGGCTGCTATTAAATTAGCTAAAGAAAACGGAGCTTTTGTGTTTGGAGTTTGCAACGTAGTGGGTTCTTCTATTTCTAGAGAAAGTCATGCTGGTGCTTATACACACGCAGGACCAGAAATTGGAGTGGCTTCTACAAAAGCATTTACTACTCAGATTACAGTTCTAACGATGATTGCTTTACGTTTAGGAAAAGCAAAAGGAACGTTGTCAAATACTGATTTCCATACTTATCTCCAAGAATTGGAAATCATTCCAGATAAAGTTTCTGAAGCGCTAGAAACAAATGATAAAGCAAAAGAAATTGCGGCTGCTTTTAAAGATTCACCAAACTGTCTTTATTTAGGTAGAGGATATAATTTTCCTGTAGCTTTAGAAGGTGCCTTGAAATTAAAAGAGATTTCATATATTCATGCAGAAGGTTATCCGGCTGCCGAAATGAAACACGGTCCGATTGCTTTAATTGATGAGTTTATGCCTGTTATTGTTATTGCTCCAAAGCAAGGGCATTACGATAAAATTGTAAGTAATATTCAGGAGATCAAATCAAGAAGCGGTAAAATTATTGCTGTAGTTACAAAAGGAGATATTCAAGTTCGCGAATTGGCAGATTATGTAATTGAAATTCCAGAAACTTCAGATGCATTATCGCCATTGGTTACAACAATTCCGTTGCAACTACTTTCTTATTACATAGCTGTTATGAGAGGTTGTAATGTTGACCAGCCTCGTAACTTAGCGAAGTCGGTTACAGTAGAATAGATTCTATTTTAAAATATTAAATATGTTAAAAAAGCGAGATTTAAGTCTCGCTTTTTTTTATTGTCAAAAATTTTTTTGGAGACATGTATTTTTGTGAATTTTTCAGTTTTTTGATAAAAAATTATATGTATGCATAGTAAACTGATTTTTCTGTAGGTTTTATTTGTTTTTATTTTAATAAAATGAATTAGTGAATAGTTAAAATATTGTGCAAAAGTGTGATAAATATCAATTTTATTTAACATATTTTTATATATATTAAAATATTTATGTATTTTGGCTATATATACTAACAATAAAACTAACCCTAATGAGAGTCTATTTGCTAATTATGTTGTTATTCAGCGGAGTATCTTTTGCGCAGAATACAATCACAGGTTCGGTTACTGATAGTAACAAGCAATCTATTCCTGGTGCCAATGTTGTTGTGGTCGGTGATAATAGTGGCGCGTCCACTGATTTCGACGGGACATTTAAATTGACAACAAATACCAAACTCCCTTTTTCTGTTAAAGTTTCAGCTATCGGGTTTGAGTCAAAAACGATTAATGTGACAGCGGCAAATCAAAAATTGATTGTGGTGCTTAAAGATGAAGAAACGAAATTGGATGAAATCGTGGTTTCTGCTTCAAGGACGCCAGAAAGGGTAATTGAATCTCCTGTTACAATTGAGCGTATGGGACTTCAGGAAATAAAAAATACAACAGCTCCAACTTTTTATGATGGTTTAGAGAATTTGAAAGAGGTAAACTTTAATACAAGTAGTATTTCTTTTAAATCTATAAATACTCGTGGTTTTGCTACAGTGGCCAATACCCGTTTCATGCAGTTGGTAGATGGAATGGATAACTCGTCTCCGGCATTGAACTTCGTTTTAGGAAATCTTATTGGAGTGTCAGATATTGACGTTGCTAGTGTGGAGCTTTTACCTGGTGCGTCTTCAGCCCTTTATGGTGCAAATGCTTTCAATGGAATCATGTTTATGACAAGTAAAAGCCCTTTTACAAATGAAGGAATAAGTGTTTACTACAAATATGGACAAACAAGCCAAGATGCTGCAGGAACAAATGATTATAATGATTTTGGAATTAGAGCGGCAAAAGCTTTTACGAAACATTTTGCAATGAAAGCTAATTTCACTTACATGGAGGCTTCTGAGTGGATTGCAAATGACACTAGAAGTATGACAGGAGGATCTGTTGGGCATGCAATGAATCAGAATTATGACGGTTTGAATATTTATGGTGACGAGGTGACTACTTTTATTCCAAATGTAGGCCAAGTTAGTAGAACAGGATATCGTGAGCAAGACTTAACCGATAATAAGGTTCAAAGTATGAAAGCTGATTTTAGCGCTCATATTAAGCCTTGGGCAGATGATACAGAATTTATACTTCAATATAAAATTGGTACTGGAAGTACAATTTATCAAGGAGCAAATAGATATGCTTTGAAAGATTTCTTAATGCAGCAAGGAAAGTTTGAGGTAAAAGGAAAAAACTTTTTTGGTAGAATATATTTTACAAGCGAAGATGCTGGAAATTCTTATGATATGAGATTTGCGGCTTGGAATGTTAACCGTGCAGCAAAATCAGATCAAGAATGGTTTACAAATTATGCTACAGCGTATCAGTATGCAGGTGCAGTTATGGGAACCAATGCAAATGAGTCTGCTCAGATTGCAAGAAACTTTGCTGATTATAATGTTTTGCCTGCGCAAATATCATTTATTCCAAAGCCAACAGGTTCTCCAAGATTCGAGCCAGGCAGTGCGCAGTTTAATAGTGCTTTGTCAACTGTAATACAAAATCCAGATTTAACACAGGGAGCTAAGTTTATTGATCATTCAAAATTATATCACTCAGATGTGAACTATAATTTTAGAGATATTATTAAATGGGCCGAAGTTCAAGTAGGAGGTTCGTGGAGAAAATATGTAATGGATTCTGAAGGGACTATTTTTACAGATTATGATGGTCCGATCGAATATAAAGAATATGGGGCTTATGCTCAATTGCAGAAAAAATTCTTAGACGACAGATTGAAGTTTACAGGATCTTTACGTTATGATAAGAGTCAGAATTTTGATGGAAATATTTCGCCAAGAATTTCATTTGTGTATTCTGCTGGAGCATCAAAAAATCATAACTTCAGATTGTCTTATCAAACAGGTTTCCGTAACCCAACTACACAAGACCAATATATTGGTTTAGATTTAGGGCCATTTGCGTTAATTGGTTCGGCTCCAGAGAACTTAGACCGTTTTCAGGAAACAGTAAATGTAAGTGCGGCAGGACAAGCGGCAGGACAGCCAGCGACTGTAAATATGTCAGGGCAGAATGCTTATAAAAATGCATATACGGTAGCTTCTGTTCAGGCTTTTGCAGCTTCTGGCAGTGTAGGTGATCTTCAAATAGCTGATATTGGACTAGTAAAACCAGAGCAGGTTCAGGCTTTTGAGGCAGGATATCGTACAGTGGTTCAGAATGACTTGTCAGTAGATTTAAATGCTTACTATAATATTTATAATGATTTCATGAATACGGCGAGAGTTATTTCTCCTTATTATGGAACTGTTGGTACGCCAGAGTCTTATCAAGCACTTGCTTTTGGAGATAGAAGAGTATATCAGGTTTATACCAATACAACTGCCCGAATTTCTTCTTTTGGTTTTGGTGCTGGATTGTCTAAAAAAGTGTATAAAGATTTTGAAGTAGGTGTGAATTATAATTATGCTCAGTTTGACTTCAATCAGGCAGATGATCCAGATTTCGTTGCTGGGTTCAATACTCCAAAACATAGAATCAAAGCTTCTTTAGGAAATGCAAAAGTGATTAAAAATTTAGGTTTCAATGTTAATGTGAGATGGAATTCTGAGTACTTATGGGAGTCTTCTTTCGGAGATGGTATGATTCCTGAAAATACAGTTTTGGATGCTCAAGTGAATTATGCTATTCCAAAATGGAAATCAGTTATTAAGGTTGGAGCAACAAATCTTTTCGGGTCAGATTATCTTCAGGTTATTGGAGCAGGTATGATTGGTCAAATGTGGTTTGCTTCATGGACAATTAATCCGTAATAGTAATTATTTATGTGAATTTGGAATAGTTTCTTCTTTGGAACTATTTGAAAAATGAAGAGGTAATAATTTAAAAAGTACTAACATGAAAAAAAATATAAAAATGCTGTTGCTGGTTTCATTAACCTTTATGGCAGCTTGTAACAATGATGATAATAATGCTCCAGAAGAAGTTCCTGTAACTCCTGGATCTGCGGTTTTTACAAAGTATGTAGCGCTTGGAGATTCTTTTGCGGCAGGTTATAGCGATAATGCTTTGTTTAAGAAAGGGCAGGAGAATTCATATCCGAATATTTTGGCGCAGCAATTTGTAGCTGCAGGCGGCGGAGCTTTTACGCAGCCGCTAATGAATGATAATATTGGAGGCTTACTTTTGGGGGGAAATGTAATAGCGGGAACTCGTTTGTACTTTGATGGGCCAACCCAAACTCCTGTAAATGTAGTAGGAAAGCCAACTACAGAAGTTACGGCTCATCTTACAGGAGCATTTAATAATTTAGGTGTTCCTGGTGCCAAAAGTTATCATTTGTTAGCGGCAGGCTACGGTAACGTTGCTGGTGTAGCAGCAGGTTTGGCAAATCCATATTATGCAAGGTTTTCGAGTACAGGTACTGCTACAATTTTAGGTGATGCTGTCGCACAAGATCCAACTTTCTTTTCTTTATTTATTGGTGGTAATGATGTTTTGGGATATGCAACGTCTGGTGGAACTGGAAAAGATCAGACAGGAAATCCGAATCCTGCCACTTATGGGGCAAGTGATATTACAGATCCAGCAGTTTTTGCTAATGTATATACTAATTTGGCAACTGCTTTAACAGCAAAAGGAGCAAAAGGTGTTGTTGCAAATCTGCCATATATTACTACTTTGCCTCACTTTACGACAGTTCCTTACAATCCGCTTACAGCCAAAGTAATAGGGAAAAATAATGAAGCTGTTGGTGTGGCTACAATAAAAGCTCTTAATGCACAATTGTATGGGCCATTAAAACAAGCGTTGACGGCTTTTAATGCTGGAGATAGAATTAATTTGCTTTCTGAAACTGGCGCAAGCCCTTTATTGATAAAAGATGAAACCCTGACAAATTTGTCTGCGCAATTGACTGCGGCATTTACTCCGACACTAGGGGCACAGAATGCAGCTTTTTATGGAGCTGTTTTTGGGCAAGCTAGACAAGCAAAAGCAACTGATTTGGTGGTGTTGACTACAAGAGCAGATATTGGTACTGCGCCGACAGCCGCCAATTCTGGAATTGGTATTGCACCTCCAGCTCCGTTAAATGCATTTGGAATATCTTATCCTTTGCAGGATAAGCATGTGTTAATTCCAACGGAAATTGCAGAGATTAAAAAAGCGACAGATGCATATAATGTGACAATTGAAACTGTTGCGAAAGAAAAAGGTCTTGCATTTGTAGATACAAGAGCAACTATGTCACAATTGGCTAATGGAGGAATTAGATTTGGAAATTTCACAATGAGTTCTTCTTTTGCAACTGGTGGAGCTTTTTCTCTAGATGGTGTTCATCCAAGCGCAAGAGGTTATGGGTTAATTGCAAATATTTTTATTGATGCAATAAATGAAAAGTATGGTTCAACGCTTCGTCATGTTGATTTGGCGCAATACCCAATTCAATATCCAGCAACGCTTCCATAAAAAACATTTTTTTTAGTTTTAAAAACCGCTCATTTTTAAGAATGCAGCGGTTTTTTCTTTTATTAAAAAAATGCCGTTTTAGTTATTTTTTAAGCAAGTTTTATGAATCAAACAAAATCATGCTATTTTTTATGAAAAAAAAATTGATTTTATATTTTAAAAAATTATCTTTGCGCTCTGAAAAAAGAGGTATTTTCGATAAACCTAAATAGCTATTTAATAAATACATAAGTAATGTCAAAAGTAATAGGAAAAGTTGCTCAAATCATTGGACCAGTAGTTGACGTAGTTTTCAACGGTAAAGATGTTGAACTTCCAAAAATTTATGATTCACTAGAAGTCACTAAAAAAGACGGAACTATCTTAGTTCTAGAAGTACAATCTCACATTGGAGAAAACACTGTTCGTACAATCTCTATGGACTCTACAGACGGTTTGTCTAGAGGATATGAGGTAGTTGGAACAGGAAGTCCAATCCAAATGCCAATCGGTCCAGACGTATATGGAAGATTATTTAATGTTGTTGGAGATGCAATTGACGGTTTAGGTGATTTGCCAAAATCTGGAGAGAATGGTTTGCCAATCCACAGACCAGCACCAAAATTTGAAGATTTATCAACTTCATCTGAAGTTTTATTTACAGGTATCAAAGTAATCGATTTGATCGAGCCTTACGCAAAAGGAGGTAAAATTGGATTGTTCGGTGGTGCTGGAGTAGGTAAAACAGTATTGATTCAGGAGTTGATCAACAATATCGCAAAAGGTCACGGTGGACTTTCAGTATTCGCTGGAGTAGGTGAAAGAACACGTGAAGGGAATGACTTGCTTCGTGAGATGTTAGAGTCAGGAATTATTAAATACGGTGAAGATTTCATGCACTCTATGGAAAATGGAGGATGGGATTTATCTAAAGTAGATATGCCAGGAATGAGAGAGTCTAAAGCTACTTTCGTTTTCGGACAAATGAATGAGCCACCTGGAGCTCGTGCACGTGTGGCACTTTCAGGATTATCTATCGCTGAGTATTTCCGTGATGGAGCTGGATCAGACCAAGGAAAAGATGTATTATTCTTCGTTGATAATATCTTCCGTTTTACACAAGCAGGTTCTGAGGTATCAGCACTTTTAGGACGTATGCCATCTGCGGTAGGTTACCAACCAACATTAGCAACTGAGATGGGTGCAATGCAAGAACGTATTACATCTACAAACAAAGGATCTATTACATCCGTACAAGCGGTTTACGTTCCTGCGGATGACTTAACTGACCCTGCGCCAGCTACAACTTTCGCGCACTTAGATGCAACAACTGTATTGTCTCGTAAAATTGCTGAGTTAGGTATCTATCCTGCGGTTGACCCGTTAGATTCTACTTCAAGAATTTTAACTCCACATATCTTAGGAGATGAGCACTACAATTGCGCACAAAGAGTAAAAGAAATTCTTCAAAAATACAAACAATTGCAAGATATCATCGCGATCCTTGGTATGGAAGAGTTATCTGAAGAAGATAAACTTGCAGTAGCAAGAGCACGTCGTGTACAACGTTTCTTGTCTCAGCCATTCCACGTAGCAGAGCAATTTACAGGTATCCCAGGTGTATTGGTTGATATTAAAGATACTATCAAAGGATTTAACATGATCATAGACGGTGAGTTAGATCACCTTCCAGAAGCAGCGTTCAACTTGAAAGGTTCTATTCAAGACGCAATCGAAGCTGGAGAGAAAATGTTAGCTGAAGCATAATAATTTGGTTGTCAGTTGTGAGTTGTAAGTTGTTAGAAAGCAACCATCAACCATCAACCATCAACTATTAACTAAAAAAGACATGATTTTAGAAATAGTATCACCAGAAGCGAAATTATTTTCAGGAGAGGTAACATCAGTTAGCTTACCGGGAGTTAATGGAAGCTTTCAGATTTTAAATCATCACGCCCCAATTGTTTCAATCTTAGAAGAGGGAACAATTAAAATTGCAGCACCAAGCTTCAGTTTTTCTAAAGAGGCTGCTGATAAGTTTACGAGAGTCAATGACCAAACTTATACTTTAGGAATTAAGTCAGGAACAATCGAAATGAAAAACAATAAGATAATTGTATTAGTTGATTAATACAATTTCAAAATAAGCTGAAAAGCCAGGCAGTATTGTCTGGCTTTTTTTATTTTGCTATTTATTGGTCTGAATGTTATTCGTCAGAAAATTAACAAAATAGATAAAAAAGCACATAAAAAAATGTAATATTTTACTGTATATATGCTACGTTTGTAAATAGTATTAACATTTAAAAAAAATATTATGAAAAAAGTTTTTTTAGGAATGCTGCTAATCGCATTAGGTTTTGGGACAATGTCTCTAACTACAAGTTCTGATAATGTTACTAAAGTTTCTGTAGAAGCTTCAAAAGTCGTAGTTGGTCCAACCTATACGGCTCCTTGGTTGGGAATCTGTTGTGAATCGCCGCTCACTGCTGCGGAACGTGATATCGTAAAACGTGGGTATCCTGCGACTACGCAATACACGATTAATAGTACAACAAGTAATACGGTCACGTACACGATTTATTAAATGCTTACAGCAAATATATTTAAGCCAGATTTTATAGTCTGGCTTTTTTATTTTCTTACTTTTGAAGTATCAAAATCTCTTTATAAAATATTTGATCAATTGTAAAAGCTCAGTAAGCTTTTGCACTTTGTTTCATCATTCATGATGAAACATAACTTTTTATGTCAAATTTTATAAAGAATATATATGAAAAATATATCAAAAGTTGCTGTTCTTGGCGGCGGTGGAAGAACAGGAAAATACCTTGTAAAACAGTTATTGAAAAACGGATTTAGTGTAAAACTTCTATTAAGAAATCCGGACAATTTTACCATTCAAAATTCAAAAATAGAAATCATTAAGGGAGATGCTCTTAGTGAGGAATCTGTAAGTTTATTACTCGGAGATTGTCAAGCTGTAATAAATACTATCGGTCAGAGAATGGGAGAACCGATGGTGGCAAGTCGGGCGACAAAAAATGTTTTGAATGCTATGGATGCATATGGAATTCAAAGATATTTGCTTTTAGCAGGGCTAAATATCGATACCCCATTCGATAAAAAGAGCCCCAAAACAATTATGGCGACGGACTGGATGAAAACTAATTTTCCTGAAATCCAGAAAGACCGACAATTCACTTATGATCTTTTAAGCAGCAGTAAGATTGATTGGACGCAAGTTCGTGTTCCGCTAATTGTTTTTTCTGATGAGAGTAATGAAATCTCTGTAAATCTCGAAGATTGTTTGGGAGATAAAATTACAGCGTTGGACATTTCGAAGTTTTTGGTAAAAGAAATGGTCGAGCCAAATTACATTAGACAATCGCCTTTTATAAGTGCTATTTAAATTTAGAAAAATGGCGGATACCTTATAATCTGCCGTTTATTTTATTCTAATAGGAATTACCTAACTTTGTTTTTATGGAATTGCATGAAAATCTTAAACGTAAAATAGAAAGATGTAAACAAGAAAATCTGTTTAGAAAATTGCCTGTATTTAATAATCTGATTGATTTCTCTTCTAATGATTATATAGGATTTTCTAAATCAGAAACTATTTACAAGCATACTCATGCTTATTTATTAGAAAATGAGATTTTTCAAAACGGAGCTACAGGCTCAAGATTGACCACAGGAAACCATTCGTTATATCAAATTGCAGAGAGTTTTATGGCGCAATTTCATGAGGTAGAATCAGCTTTAATTTTCAATTCGGGTTATGATGCCAATTTGGGATTTTTTAGCACTGTACCGCAAGAAAACGATGTTGTTTTGTATGATGAATTGTGTCATGTTTCTATAAAAGATGGAATTGCAATGTCTAAAGCAAAATCATATTCCTTTGTTCACAATGATTTTGAAAATTTAGAAAAGTATATTCTTAAACTTCCAGATAGAATAATTTACATTGTAACTGAAACGGTCTTTTCTATGGATGGTGATAGTCCAAATTTAGAAGATTTAGTACAGCTTGCTCAAAAACACAATTGTTATTTGGTTGTTGATGAAGCTCATGCTTTGGGAGTTTTTGGAGAAAAAGGGGAAGGTTTAAGTCAATATCTAAAGTTGCATCATAAAATTTTTGCGAGAATTGTAACTTTTGGGAAAGCTCTGGGATGTCAAGGTGCGGCAATTGTAGGAAGTATAGAGCTAAGAGATTATCTGGTCAATTTTGCTCGAAGTTTTATACATTCAACTGCTTTGTCTCCTCATACTGTTTCGACAATTTTTACTGCATACCAGCAATTGGAAATAGAAAAAGCTGCTATTGAAAAGCTTCGTCAGAATATTATATTTTTTAATCAGCAGAAAAATTTGTTAGGACTAAAGCCAATGTTTGTTCACAGTAAATCTCCAATACATTCTGCTATTATTCCAAGAAATAATAATGTGAACGAGTTATCACAGCAACTTCAGGATAGAGGATTTGATGTTCATTCTATTCTTTCTCCGATTGTTCCAGAAGGACAGGAACGTCTTCGTTTTTGTATTCACAGTTATAATTCGCAAGAAGAAATTAACCAAGTTTTGGAATTGGTTAGAGATTTTGTTTTTTGATTATAATTTAAAAATAAACAAAAACAAGAAACCCATCGTAAAGATGGGCTTCTTGTTTTTAGTTATATATGATTTTCTTTGTGACTACACTGTTATTTTCTAGAATCACTTTTACTAATAAAACTTGATTGCCAGAATATAAGTTTTTAATCTCTAATTCTTTTGCATTAATTTTAGTTTCATTATAAAGCAATTGACCTCCGATATTATAAATCTGTACTTCTTGAATGTTTTCAGCTCCGCTACTTATATTTACTACTTTTGATTTTACAGCAACTAAAACTCCATCTTTAGCATTTTCAAAATCATCACTGCCTAAGGTTTTGTTTGTATAGCGAAGGACAAAACGGTTTAAGTAAGTTCCTACACTCGCTTTGAAAGTGTAATTTGAAGTTCTCAAGTTGGTTATTGTGCCTGTTACTTTATCTTCTAGATAAACAGGCTGAGTTGTAAAAAATCCGTCAGCATGATCTATTGAAATGGTAAGATCACCTACAAAGGTGCTTTTGTAGCCTAGAGGAACAGTGTCTGTATCATCAAAAGGTAAAGCACGGCCTTGGATAGTCAGTTTTTTAGTTTCGTTTACACTAAAGAAATCAACATAAGAATTACTTCCCATGGTAACGGCATCATAATTGTGATCTAAACTATTGGTTGCCCCAGTCGCATATCCAATTAACATTTGTTTGAATGCATTGTCATTATTAGACAAATTCAGCCATAAACGATTTTTTTCTATTTGACTGGTTTTTGAAGTCGTTTTAAAGAATGATGTATTTTTTGCTTTGACTCTCTGTGTGTTTGTAAAAACAACAGAACTTACTTTTGGCTGGATAAAGAAACCTTGTCCAGTACCAATATAGCCGCTTGGCACATTCCCTTTTGGAGATGCTTTTGTTTCCCCCATCAAAGAAAAAACAGCATAATCTGAACTACTGTATCTGTAGGTATTGGTTCCTTCTATTTTTTTAGGAGGAGTGTTATGTGACCAGAAATACAATGCCCCAACATCGCCATTTTGATTAATAAACTCTTCTGCATCGAGAGAAGATGGATAAGGGTTTCCTACGAAATTCCATTTGCCAGCAACAAGCGATACCAGAATATCTCCGTTGTTTGGGGGTCCAATAAATTTTGCGGTAAAATCTGCTGGAGAATCAATATCATATGTTTGTGGAGCTCTTATGCTATATCCTTTGCCGGGTTCCATTGGTAATACTCCATTAGGGCTAACTTCCCATTTTCCAGCCGTAGCATTCCAAGAAGAATATTTGTCGTATAAGGTCTGTGGCGACAAACTGTTCATTGTGTAGCTCTTATTGTTTACAGGCACTGACCAGTATGTAATGTCATAACGCGAAACATTGATTGTTCTTTGAGCTTCGAAAGTTTTAGAGCTTCCTGTAAACATGTCTTTACTTGTAGAAGTCTGAAGTAATGACCCACCATCTAAAATTAGCAGTTTTCCTTCTCCAAGTACATTTATATTTTCATCAATAGTTAATGTAACATCTTTTTTAACCGTTAGGGTAACTCCATCGTTAATTGTGCAAGAGCAGACATTAAGGTCAGAGTTTAATTCTGTATTTGCATTTATTACTACAGAGCTGCCATTCGGAATAGTTCCTGTGCCATTATAAACAACGTTAGTTTTTGTGAAATTGATACCAAGATTAGCGTCGCCACCATCTTCTCTTAAACGAATTTCTACTCTAGAATTACTGTTTAAAGCGTAAAGTTGACCATTATTAATTAAAAATGAATTATTGCTCCAGCCATCTTGAGAATAAATTAAAGCATCATCAATATAAATCTCAATTGCATCATCATGATTCACATGTTGCAATTGATATAATCCGCAATCAAAACCTTTACGTTTAAAAACGACTGTAAAATTATCATCTGGAATTTGAGCACCCTGCCAGTTTGTTGCAGAAGAAGGTGATTTATCTCTTGTCCAATAAGCAGTTGAAAAAGGACTTAAGTTCGGGTCAACATAATAACCAGCATATCTTACATTGCTCAATGTTATATCATTGTTGACATATCCATAAACATTCCAAACTTTGTCGCCATATACAGTTGGATCTCCTTTTGGTAAGCCATAATAGAAAGAAGCTCTTGATGCTCCACCGTCTTCATAATACTCTAGAACAAATTCGTGATCACCAGCATTTAAATTAAATGTAAAGTAATCCATTGTAAAGCCGTGACCGTTCCATCTCGTAAAAACTTGCGTTCCATCGGTGTAAAGTCTTATTCCATCATCACTCCCAAGGTTAAAGCCATACAAACCAGCTTCAGTTATGGTTGCACGCATTTTGTAGCGAACAAAAAATCTATCAGAAGGAGCAGCATCACATGCAAAATCTGTAGTAGCACCGGAAATAGCGCCGTTACCATTATTTCTGTCAAAGTTTTTGCCTTCAGTTACTGTCCCAATGTAAGTGGCAATGCTATTATTGGGCAAAGCAGGATAAGAAACACTTGGCGGCATTGCTGCATTATCTGTTATTTTATAAACATAACCATTCCATACGTTCGATCCAAAAGTAGTTTGATCTCCAGTTGGAGTACATGGAGGACCAGTAACGTTAACAGTTGCCGTTGTAGTTGAATAATTTGTTCCATTCGAGATAGTATATTCAAAAGTTGTAGTTCCAACGAAACCAGCTGTTGGCGTGAAAGTTACATTTGTTGTGCCGTTCACTGCAACAGATCCTCCAGTTGCAGGTTGTGTCGCTGTAATCGATGCTAATGGAGTATAGTTTTCATCATTTGCTAAAATAGGAATAGCAATAGCACTAGCTGAATTTGTAGAAGCAGTATCAGGATTTGCAGTTATTAAATTTGAAGGTTCAACTACACCGGCAAGAGTTGGTCCAAGTTCTCCGCCATAATCATGTTTTATTTTAAAATACCCATTATATAAATTTTGAACAGCATACGGATATATTCTGATGTAAAATGTCTGATTCGTATTGCTTGAAACAGTTGTTCCTGTTGGAAAATTTAAAGTAACTGGAGTATCGGCGCCTTTTACTGCTGTTGTTGGCCCTAAAAGAACTGTTCCTCCTCCAGGAAAAGTGGGGTCAGTTGAATAATGTACCTCAAACATCGAAGCACCTTCAGATCCTGTTGGAGAATTATATGTAAAACTAAATTGAGTTAGTGTTAATTTATAATTCGTTTTAGGAGTTATACTCATTTGAACGTATCTGTTCAGGGTTAATGTTGTGGAACCACCATTTTGTAATCCGCTAATGTTAAAATAGTTCGGATTACTATTGGTAACAAAAGTAAAACCAGTTCCAGTAATGTCATTTCCAATAATATTAGGGTCAGTTACAACCGCTTTAGGTTGAGCTAATGCTCCATTCCAAATAATTAATTTTGGAGAAAGATCTGTTACATATACAACTACTGTAGCTGTAGAAGTTCTAGTTCCATTTGTTAGAGTATAAGTAAATGTTGATGTGCCTTTAAAATTTGTCGCAGGAATAAATGTAAAAATGTTTCCATTTCTGCTAACCGTTCCTTCAGCTGGTGATGGCTGAGTAAAAGTTATAGTTGCACCCGCTGTATTAGTGTCATTTGTTAATGGATTAAATGAAATAGCACGTTTTTCTTGTGTGGTCACAAGATCGTCATTTGCATTTAAAACGGTTGGATCGTAAGCAGAAACTGTTCCAGTAATAGTTGGCACAGTGTTACCTGTTTCTGTAGCAGTATTGTAGTTGACTAAAAATAAAGGCGAGTTATTGTCTTTGTTCGATTGTAATTTGTAAACGTAAATGCGAAGCGTTAATTTTTCTCCAGCGTAAAGAGTTATTTTAGATAAATTTATGGATTTATTTACTTTACCAGTTTGTGTTGCTTCGTCAAGTAATAGAGTACTTGTAGCAAAATTATCTTTAGAATATCTTACTTGATACTTTTGAACATATAAATTTCTGTCTCCATTATAGGTAAAGTTGAACGCTCCAAGTTTTATTTTGTATCCAGTTTTTGCTGATATGGCAACTTGAAAATATTTATTTTCGTCTATACTGAAAGAAGTTGGCCAAGGTCTTCCTCTAAAACCTTCCCATTGTAAAGGGTCTAGCGTGATTCCGCTTCCGCCACTTAGGTTATCACCAGAAACGGCATTGGTGTATGCGGCCACAACATTAGGCACTACACTGCCCGATGGATTATCCCATTTGACTAAGTTAACTTGAGAAATTCCCCAAAAGGGCAATAAAAACAAAAGTAAAAGTAAAGTTTTTTTCATGTTAAATGTTTTCTATCAATTTGTTATGCTGGCATAGGACTTTCGAACCGCGGCAAAGATAGATACATATACGTGCTGGAAATTGTTAGGGTTTTGAGAACCCCCATATAATCGATGAATTGATAAAATAGTCGATGAACTGCATTAAAAATTTTAATGTTCGATAAGTATTCTTATAAAATGTTAAAAAATATTATAAGAATAATCGTAAATAATTGGGCTTTTGAAGGCTGATTTTTGAAGTTTTAGAATGAAAAACGTCTAGTTTGCTATTAATTACGCAAAAATGGAATATTTTATAACCAAACGTTATTTGGTTTATATAGGAGATTTTTTTGATGATTTTGGCCAGAAATCAAAATGCTTGGAAAAGATAAAAAGACATTTTTTTTAGATAAAAGAAATTTAGTTTTCTTCTAGCTCTTTAACTTTTTCATATACAAGATTACTCTCATAACCTCTTCGCAACATATAGTCGCAGAACTTTTTGCGTTTTTTGAGGTTGTTGTTTTCTGAAATACTATTCCAGCATCTTTGTGCTAGATTTTCAAAAGTTTCAAAATATTCTTCAGCCGAAATTTCTTTCAAAGCCAATGTAATATTTGTTGAAGAAATATTTCTTGCTTTAAGTTCGCTTGTAATTCTAATTTTCCCCCAATGTTTGATTCTATGTTTCCCTCTTGCGAAACTGCAAGCAAAACGGGTTTCGTTTAGAAAATCCCCTTCAATTAGCTGTACGACAATACTGTCAATCTCATCGAGAGTCATTTTTAGGCTGTATAACTTATCAACTACTTCATCATGACAACGTTCTTGGTAAGCACAAAAATGCTCTAACTTTTGTAAAGCTTCTTTGATGGTAAAAGTGCTGTTCGTCGGCTTTTTCATGCGTTTTAACGTTTAAATTGAGTAATGTTGAATTAGTTATAAATTAATTCTGAAATTTGTTAATATTTTATAAAAAGAAATAAATTATAACCTTGTGTATTAGGCTAATTTAAATATTTTTGCACGGAATTTTAACATTTTGAATTCCGGCCTAAAATGCCAGAATTTAACATTTTAGGGTTCAGTTAGTTACCAAAAAGAACATTGTTCTTCTGGAAGAAATGCCATTTTTGCTTTAAAGCAAACCAAAAACAAATTTAAAACAAATACCTACTGTTATATGATGAGAAAATTACTTTACTCGTTTTTATTTTTCATTTTTTTACACTCTCTTGGCTTTGGACAAACTAGAACATGGACAGGTAATTCAAATTCGAATTGGAACAATTCATTAAATTGGACACCAAATTCTGTGCCTACAAGTACAGACGATGTTATAATTCCTAATGGAACCCCAGATGTTTCGGTAAATACTAATGCATTTTGCAAATCCCTTACAATTAATGGTGGTAACTCGAGTGATACTGTTTTAATTAGTGGAACTAACTCTTTAACTGTATCAAATACGATTACGATTGGAGCTGGAACAACAGCTGGAGGTTATAAAATTTTAAACGTCGGAAATGGAAGTTTATCATGTGCTGGAATAACCATGTCAAGCACTAGTAATACAAACAGAAACTCTTCACTTAGAATAAGTAATGGAACAGTAACTGTTAGTGGAAGTGTTACTTTAAATACAAATAACGAAGTGTTATTTTCTGGGACAGGAATTTTATACATTGGTGGAACAATGACTGGTGGAATTTTAACGGCACCATCTGGAACAGTAAATTACAATACTAATGGTTCGCAAAACATAGGAGGCCCATATACTTATAATAATCTAACATTATCAAACGGAGGTACAAAAACTCTAACCGCGGCTACTGTTGCAAATGGGGCAATTACTTTAAACGACAATAGTAGTTTAAATATGTCCACGTATTTATTAACTCTTAATGGGAATTTAGTTAATAATGGATCTGGAACAATAACAGGAACAACTGGAGGTGTGACTATATCTGGAGGAAATACACAAAATATTGCCGGTTTTACAACTTCAGGAACAGTTTTAATGAATAAGACAGGAGGAACAGTGGCAACATTTACAGGAAATGTAAATGGAGGAAATTTGACAATATCAGGATCTACAACTGCAACTGCCTTAAATTTAGGTTCAAATTTGGTACATACTTTTACAGGAAATTGGACTAGAACAAGTGGTGCACTAAATGGAGGATCCAGCACATTAAAAATTGGAGGAGATGTATCTGGTACTGGTGGAACTTTTACTGCAAATACAAGTACTGTCGAATTTAATAGATCAGGTGCCCAAAATTTAGGATCAGGCAATCTTACATATTATAATTTAATTTTGTCGGGTTCTGGATTAAAAACTTTTGGAGCTGCAACCACTGTTAGTAATCTTTGGTCCATTGCAACTGGTGTACAAGCAGCATTAGGTTCTTACGTGCATTCTGCCGCAATTTTAACTTTGGGAGGGGCTGGGCCATTGACTGCGTCATGGGGTAGTACTTCTTCAAATCCAAGTGCTAATAATACAAATGATACATTTTTTGCTACTGGCTCAGGTAATACAGGAAGAATAAATATTACGCAAACTCCACCAGGATCAGCCATTGATAATAATTACGCATCGTATTCTGTTAGTAATGGGATGTCTGGAGACATAGCCGGAACTTCTGGTGAGTATGCAAATCCACCAACAAACTCATTGCCAGGTTCGTTAACTCTTACAGCACCAGCCGGGACAGTATTTATTAATGTTAAATTCGCGAGCTATGGAAGTCCAGGAGGTACAAGTCCTAACTTTACAATTGGATCTTGTCACGCTTTTAATAGCCGTACAGTAACTACTACTTTATTAGGAAATACTACAGCTACAATTCCTTCATCGGGAAATACCTTCAACAGTACTTTTGGAGATCCTTGTTATGGAATTGTAAAATCATATAATGTCGTGGCAACTTATTCTACTCCAATATGCGCTGGAACGAATCCTGGTACTATAACTGGTTCAACTCCTACTGGAGGTAACGGACCTTATTCTTATTTATGGGAAGTAAGTACTACTAGTGCTACGAGCGGTTATTCTGTTGCGCCTGGGGTTAGTAACGGAAAAGATTATGATATTCCTGCAGGAATAACAGTTGCAACTTGGTATAGAAGAACTGTTACATCAGGAATTTATTCTGATGCGACTATTGTTGTAATTCCTGTAAATATACCTGGTCAACTCTCTGCACCAACTTCTGCGAGTGCAAGTTCGAATTCAGTTTGTGCAGGCACAGCAGTTACATTGACTGTAACAGGAGGAACAAGTGGTACTAATAAAGGGGGATATGCAGAATGGACTTCAGGAACTTGTAATGGACCTGTAGTAGGAAGATCGACTTTATTAAACGGCTCTATCACCATAACCCCAATTGCAGATACTAACTATTTTGTTAAATATAAAAATGCATGTGGGGAGACTACTTGTAATGTTACTGCAGTTATGGTAACAAACCCAACTTCAATTACATTAGATTCTGCAACAAGTACCAGAACAATTTGTTCACCTTCAAGCGCAACAAATTTATCACTTGGTTATATGGCAACAAAAGGAGCGCCGACAAGTTATAGTATAGTATGGAGTACAGCAGCAATTAGCGCTGGATTTTCAAATAGAACAGATATCGCTTTTACAGCTGCAGCAAGCAATGGACCTGGAACGATTTCTAATGCATTTAATGTGCCTGCAAATGTTGCAGCAGGAACTTATACTGCTACACTTACAGTAAAAACTGGATCTTGTGTAAGTTTTGGAAATGCTATTACAATAACTATAAATCCTAGACCAACAGCTACTATTAGTGGTACAACAACTATTTGTAGTGGTGCAAATACACCAATCGCAGTTAGTTTTACTGGCACGGCACCGTGGAACTTTTCGTATAGTTATGGAGGAACGTCTGGAACTTTCTCAACCAGTTCAAATCCATATATCGTAAATGTAAATCCAACGAATTCTACGACTTATTCTATTACAGCTTTAAGTGATGGCACAGGTTGCAATGCAATTGCGGGTGATATTACAGGGACTGCTACTATAACAGTAAATACGGCACCATCTATAACCACACAGCCGTCAGCTCAAGCTATCTGTTTAGGAAGCAACACCACATTTGGAGTTGTTGCATCGGGAACTGGATTGACATACAAGTGGCAGGTTAGTACAAATGGTGGAGTTAGTTTTAGTGATTTATCAGATAGCGGAGTTTATTCTAATACAACTACTGCAACAATGAGCATAACAGGAGCTACAGCAGGTATGAATAATTATCGATACCAAGTTGTAATTACTGGAACGTGTGCTCCAGCAGTTACCTCAAATGCTGTTGTTCTAACGGTAAATACAGCACCGTCTATAACAACCCAGCCTTCAGCTCAAGCTATCTGTTCAGGAAGCAACACCACATTTGGAGTTGCTGCATCAGGATCAGGATTGACATACAAGTGGCAGGTTAGCACTAACGGTGGAGTTAGTTTTAGTGATTTATCAGATAGCGGAGTTTATTCTAATACAACTACTGCTACAATGAGCATAACAGGAGCTACAGCAGGGATGAATAATTATAGATACCGTGCTGTTGTCAATGGCACATGCAGCCCTTTAGCTACTTCAAATGCAGTTGTTCTTACTGTAAACCCAATCCCTACAACTCCATCAATCACCAAAAACACTGATGTGTCTTGTGGTAGTTTTGGAAGCATAACGCTGACAGGTTTGTCAGGAAATTGGACAATTAACCAAACAGGAGGCATGGGGCCAAGGTCATTTAATGGGACAAGTGCTACACATCCGATTCAAGATCTTACAGCGGGAACACATTACTTTACTGTTACAAATAATGCAACAGGTTGTACTTCAAACATAGCAAGTATTACTATTAATGATGTTACTATTGATACAGAATGGGACGGTTCAGGATGGACAAATGGTACTCCAGACGGAAATAAAAGAGTTACGATTTCTAGTATTGGATCAATACAGCCGTTTAGCGCTCTTGCTCAAACAAGCATAGATGCTTGTTCTTTAATTATTACTGCCGGAGCTGATGTAACTGTTCCATCAGGAGTAACTTTGAACATTACAAATGCTATAACAAGTAATGGTAAATTGGTATTTGAAAGTGGTTCAAGTTTATTACAAGGTAAAGATGCAGTAAATACGGGTGATATTATTTATAAAAGAGCAGTTAACCTTAGCCGTTATGATGTGGTTTATTGGTCGACACCACTTACAAAAAATGGTTTTACAATGCATGATCTTTCTCCAAATACGTTGTACGATAAATATTTTTATTGGAATGCGCGAGATGGTAAATGGGTATATAACACTAATGGTACAGAGCCTATGAAAAGAGGAGAAGGTTATAACATTAGAGCTCCACAAAATCACGATATTGTAAGTCCATCTTTATTTACAGGAGTATTCACGGGAGTGCCAAACAATGGAGATATCAATGTTACGGTAGAGCTAAATAAGTGGAATTTCTTGGGTAACCCTTATCCTTCTGCGATTGATGCTGACGAACTAATTTTAGATACCAATAAAGATGTATTAGGTTCATTGTATTTCTGGACGCATAGTCAGGCTCCGCAAATTATTCCAGGAACTAATACTTATAGATATATTAGTTCAGATTATCTTGTTTATAATGGAGTAGGATCTACACGAGTAAATAATCCTTCTAGTCCATCAGACGAATTTAAAGGTTATATTGCGGCAGGACAAGGTTTCTTTGCAAAGCCAACTGTATCCCAAATAAAGTTTAATAATGATCTTCGTAGAGGTAGCTCGGAAAATACACAATTTTATAAAACGGCTAAAACTAAGAAAATTGAAAAAAATCGTCTTTGGCTGAATGCAGCAAATTCGCAAGGCGCTTTCAAGCAAATGTTAATTGGCTATGTTGAAGGAGCCACAAATGCTATTGATGTAAGTTATGATGCGGTTACTATGGGAAGCAACTCTTATGTTGATTTATATAGTATTAATGATAGTAAAAAACTGACTATTCAAGGTCGTGCGCTTCCTTTTGATAATACAGAAGTAATTCCTTTAGGGTTTAAATGTGGTATTGATGCTACAGGAGATCGTACTTTTACCATTTCTATTGACCATGCAGACGGATTCTTTAATACTCAGGAAGTCTATTTAGAAGATAAAGAATTAGGTGTTATAAAAGATTTACGTAAAGAAAATTATACTTTTACAAGTGGAACAGGAACTTACTCAAATCGTTTTGTTCTTCGTTATACCAATAAAACTTTAGGAACAGGTGAATTTGAAAATCTTGAGAATACAGTTTTAGTTTCAGTTAAAGACAAAACTGTAAGTATTAATTCATCTAAAGAAACAATAAAGGAAGTAAATGTTTACAACATTGCTGCGGAGTTATTATATAGTAATAGCAAGGTGAATGCTTCACAATTACAAATTAAAAACTTGCATTCTAGTGATCAAGTGCTATTGGTGCAAATAACTCTAGAAAACGGACATACTTTTACTAAGAAAGTTATTTTTTCTAATCTGTAAATAATAAAACCAAAATAATTAGAAGCCCATTCCTTTTAAGGAATGGGCTTTTTTATGTGCAAAAATATCCCTAAATCTTGGTATTGTACATCTTATGATAGTCTTGTAATTTTAGCCTAATTCTTACAATATTAATTTTAATTGCATAATTTTGATTAGAACTTTATTCTATTGCCAAATCTTCTTTTTATTATTACCCTTTTCAGGCATTCTTGCACAGCAGGGAAAAGTTGACCATTCATTTAATGTATTTGATGACGGACAGTATGGAGATGGTTTCGATGGGACTGTCCGAACTCTTCTTTTACAAAGGGATGGCAATTTAATTGTTGGTGGAGATTACCTGAGTTTGAATGGATCTCCCGTTTCTTATCTTACTCGTTTAAATCCCAACGGTTCAATCAACGAAAGTTTTAATACAGGAACGGGTTTTAATGGCAAAATCTATGCTTCCTATTTGCAGTCAGATGGTAAAATTATTTTGGGAGGAAGTTTCACATCTTACAACGGAATTAGTGCTGGAAGACTGATTCGCTTAAACTCTGACGGATCTTATGATCCCACTTTTAATACTTCGATAGGAGCGACAACAGGAATTGTTTATGATATAGCGATGCAGTCCGATGGGAAAATAATAATTGTTGGAAGTTTTACAAAATATGCAAATAGTACAGTAAATCGAGTGGCTCGTTTGTTTCCCAACGGAACACTTGATTCTTCTCTTTTGACTGGCTCTGGCTCAACATTAAATATAACTCATGTTAAGATTACAACTGATGAAAGAATAATTCTTACTGGAAATTTTATCACATTTAATGGAACTCCAGCAAACAGAATTGTACGTTTAAATAGTAACGGAAGTTTCGATTCCACTTTTAATTGCGGGACTGGCTTCAACGATGATGTTAATGCGATTGCACTGCAAACGGATGGTAAAATGGTTATAGGAGGCAATTTTACCGTTTTTAACGATATTGTGGCCAATCGTTTTATTCGTTTGAATGCTGACGGAACAAAAGATGAAAGTTTTCAAGTTGGCTTAGGTTTCAGCAAAGAAGGAGTTCAGACAATTAAAATTGATTCGAATGGAGATTTAATGATAGGAGGCTCTTTTACTGGCTTTTATAATGGCTCCGAAGTTAATAGAGTAGTTTTTCTTAATTCAGACGGAACCTTAAAAACTAATTTTGATATTGGTTCAGGACCAGCCTCCGCTTCTGTTTTAAGCTTAGAGTGCGATGAAGAAGGTTCTTGGTTTATAGGAGGCTCTTTTTCTGTTTTTAACGGACAAAATCAAGGTAGGTTAGCTAAAATTAATAGTGATGGAGAACACGATATTGCATATTTGTCTTCAGGTATTGGCTTCGATAATTCTGTCTTGAGCATTTTGCCACTTCCAAATCAGAAAATAATCGTTGGGGGTAATTTTAATAAATTTAACGGAACAGCGGTTTCAAAGATAACTTGCCTTTTAGAAGATGGTTCTATCGATACCTCTTTTAATACAGGAAAAACTGGAGCAAACTACTTGGTAAAAACAACAGTGTTGCAAGCTGATGGGAAAATAGTGATTGGTGGTAATTTCACCAAATACAATGATATACTTGCTAATAGGATTATTAGAATTTTATCAAATGGAGAAACTGATAATTCATTTAACATTGGAGAAGGTTTTAATGGACAGGTATACGCACTTGCTGTTCAGACTGACCAAAAAATTATCGTTGCAGGAGCATTTACCAAATACAATGGATCGACTTTAAACAATAGTCGTGTTGTGAGACTTCTTCCAGATGGAACAAAAGATAATAATTTTAATATTGGCTTGGGAGCCGATGGAACTATTGAAGCAATAGTAGTACAATCCGATGGAAAAATTCTTTTAGGCGGGCACTTTAAGACATTTAATGCCCAGCCTTTTTCGGGTATAGTTCGTTTAAATCCTGACGGAAGTATTGACTCCAGTTTTAATATTAGAAACGGGTTTGATAAATATGTCTATGCAATGGCACTCCAATCAGATCAAAAGATTATTGTTGGCGGTTCTTTTTTAACCTTTGATGGGATTTCTCAAAAGAGAATAGTTAGGTTAAATACCGATGGAAGTCTTGATGTGACGTTTGAATCTGGAACAGGTTTTAGTAAAGGAGATATTCGTTCTATTTTAGTTCAACCAGATGACCGGATTTTGATTGGAGGTACTTTTTCAGGAACATATAAAAATGTGGCATCTTCCAGACTTATTAGATTAATGCCTTCAGGCGTTATCGATAATTCCTTTACTGCGACTCTAAATAATACTCTTTTTGATATGAAATTTACGGAGGATTATAAATTGCTTGTTGGAGGTAATTTTAATTCTGTTTCTGGTATTTCTAAGCATAGAATTGCACGTTTAAAACTTTGCGTAAATACCACAGTTTGGAATGGAATATCATGGTCAAATGGTTCTCCTTCAGCAGGAAAAGATGTATATTTTAAAGAAAATTTCCCACAATTAAAAACCACCTCGGTTTGTGGTTGCAATATTGATGAAGGTAAAATAGTAACGTTACTAGAGAAAAATACTCTTTCCGTAGAATTTGCATATGCTGGCTCTGGAACTTTGGTTATAGAAGATACTGCAAGTTTGTACCAGTCAGATGATGATATATTAAATACAGGAATAATTCATTTAAAAAGAAAAACATCGCCTGTAATCCGTTATGATATTACGTATTGGTCGTCGCCTGTCGATAATCAAAAAATGAATGACTTTTCGCCAAATACTCTTTGGGATAAATACTGTTGGTACGATCCTATTTCTCGTTGGGTTATAAACTATAACGGAACGATGACCATGATTCCTGCGCAAGGTTATAGTATTAGGGCTCCGCAGAATTATTCAATTACAGATAGAACAGTTTTTGAAGGTATTTTTAAAGGAATTCCAAATAACGGAAAGATTAATGCTGAAGTAAGGATGACGAATGGCTATTACTTAATTGGAAATCCATATCCATCCGCTATAAGCGCTGATCTTTTTATAAAAACCAATTCCTCAAAAATACAAGGAGCACTTTATTTTTGGACGCATGGTACGCCACCTGTAAATGGTAAATACTCTGGAAACGATTATGTTGTATATAATCTTTTAGGGGGTGTTGGAATAACTTCTACGCTAAATTCAAGTAGCTACACCGTTACACCAGATGGAATCATAGCTTCGGCACAAGGTTTTTTTATAAAGAGTAGTTCGGAAGGCTCTATAGAATTTAATAACAGCATGAGAGTTAAAGCTCGCAATAGCGCTTTTTTAAAGCCTGCGAACTCTGGAGCTATTGCAGAAGCTGAAAAGCTTCGATTCTGGCTAAATCTTTATAATAGCGATGGTGCATTTAAGCAGATTTTAGTAGGCTATGCTAAAGAAGCTTCTAATTCTTTAGATTATTATGATGCAGAATCTTTCGGTTCGAGTCAAGCAATTGATCTCTATAGCGTTTTAGAAAGCAAAAAACTGATAATTCAAGGAAAGGCTCTTCCATTTTTAGAGGATGATTCAATTAAGTTGGGGTATAGATCGGATGTAAAAACTACTTTAAATTTTGAAATTGATCATCAGGATATATTATTTAATGAAATTGATATTTTTTTAGTGGATAAGGCCATAAATAAATTTCATAACCTTTCTGAAGGACCATATCAATTTGATTCTGAAGCAGGAACTTTTAACGATCGTTTTTCAATAGTTTATGCTAATAAGACTTTATCAAACAAAACATCTGAAGACAACTTTACAGACGTTTTAATATCGGTTAAAAGCCATAATATAAATATTGACTCTTTTAAAGATAATTTGAAAGAGGTTATAATATTTGATGTTTCAGGGAATCAATTATATAGAAAAGATAAGCTCGAAACTAAAAACCTAAATATCCTAAATTTGTTCTCTTCTCATCAGGTTTTACTAATAAAAGTCATTTTTGATAATGGTCAATCAACCTCAAAAAAGGTCATTTTTTAATAAATCACATAAATATTTGTCAAGTAAATATGTGTCTGTAAATCAGTTGATTGAATTTGTTATACTGTAAAATTAACAGTTTTTTCCTATTTTTTTTATTTTTCTATGTCAAAGTGTTAAAATTATGGGTTTAGTATTACAATGTTAATTTCAATGTAAATAAAATCGTACCTTGTAGTTGTGTTTGATCGATTAAATGCATTTTAATTCGATTAAATACTTTTCTACAAGCCCTTCAATTAAATTTTTTTTTCAAAAAACCACAGTTTAACATACTGTTTTGTATTTGCCTTAAAGTTGATTGTAAAATTGGAGTATTTCTTTGATTCTATATCAAAAACTTAGTCTTGTTGATGTAATTGCAAAGCATAATCTTCTCGATTTTCCAATTAATCGTCTTTGAGTTTGAATTTGTTTTTCAATTACTAAAATGCCACAAGATGAAAAAAGATTTACTTTCTACGCTGAGTTCTTTCAGTTTTTTTACATTAGATTATCTTCACAAAAAATTAAAGTTTCTTCCAATTTTAATTCTAGCAATTCTTTATAGCTCTTTTTTAGAAGCACAAACCAGAACCCATACATTTACCGCAAGCGGTACTTTACTTCTTCCTGCGGGTATGGATGTTGTTACCGTTGAAGCATGGGGTGCCGGAGGTGCTGGAGGTGGCGCACAGGTTACACCGCTAGTAGGACGAAGTGGCGGTGGTGGTGGCGGTGGTGCATACGCAAGAGGAACTCTCAATACAACAACGGTATCAAGTTTAAATGTTGTCGTTGGAGCAACTGCTACAGGAGGGGCTGGTAATGGTGCTGCTGGAGGGTCAACCTATATAAATGGATTTACAGCTTTTTTAAATGCTCCTGGAGGGCAGGGAGGAAATGGGAATACGACTACGACTTCTACTCCAACTGGTGGAAATGGTGGTGTTGGAGCCATTGGAAATCTAGCAACAGCAGTTGGAGCAAATGGGACAGCAGGATCTAGTGCAGCATTAGGCGCACTTCTTTCTTCTGGTGGTGGCGGAAATGCTGGTGGTTATGGTACAGTCACTGGAGCTGGTGCTGGAGGAGCGGCTTTTAATTCTGTGATATTATCAGATCGTGTAGGAAATGATGGTACACCCAATGGAGGTGGAGGTGGAGGAGGAATGAGTTCTAATAACCCAGCTAATGGAGGAAGCGGTGCAAGAGGGCAAGCGACGATAACTTATACCTGTAAAACATATAGTTTCACTGGAATATCGGCTCCAAATATTTGTACAGGAACCACTACGCAGGTACAGCTAACAAGTACAGCGGCAAGTCTGCCAACTGGTACTTATACCGTAACTTATAATGTAAGCCGACCAAATAATGTAGGACAAACAGCAACGATGACTGTGACAACTGCAGGATCTGGAAGTTTTACTGCTGCAGGGTTGATTGGTATAGGAAATAGTACTATTACAGTTACTTCTTTAGCTTCAGCAGACTGTACATCATCTATAAGTGGAAGTAATGCTGTGAATATAATAGTTAGTGCTCCACCAACAATAACCTTAGGATCAGCTGTTGCAGTATGTGCCAGTGTCAGTGCGCAAAATACAACATTACCCTATACAGCAACTACTAACTCACCAACAAATTATAGTATTACTTGGAACGCAAGCCCTACAAATAGTTTCTTGCCAGTTACGAATGCGACTTTACCAGCAAGTCCAATAACTATTGCTGTCCCTGCAGGAACTGCTGCGGGAACATATACAGGATCATTAATAGTTAATAATGGAACTTGCGTATCAACCGCAACTAATTTTACAGTAACGGTAAATGCAATACCAACGATTACATTAGGAGCGACCACAGCGGTATGTACAAGTTCAAGCGCACAGAATACTCCATTGCCTTATACTGCGACAACAAATTCGCCAACTACATACAGTATTACTTGGAATGCCAGTCCAACGAATACTTTTGCAGCAGTTACAAATGCATCTCTGCCTGCAAGCCCGATTAGTATTGCAATACCAGCTAATACAGCTGCTGGAACATATACCGGGACATTAACGGTAAGAAATGCAAATGGATGTGTATCGACAGCAAGTAATTTTACGGTTACAGTAAGCGGACCCCCAACTATTACATTAACCGGGACAACGCCAGTCTGTTTTAATGCATCAGCCCAAACGGCCAATCTGAATTATACTGCGACAACAAACTCTCCCAATACGTATAGCATCACTTGGAATGCCAGTCCAACGAATAGTTTTGCAGCAGTTACAAATGCTACGTTAACCGCTAGTCCAATCAGTATTGCGGTTCCTGCCGGAACTGCTGCTGGAACATATACGGGAACTATTACTGTGAAAAATGCAGCAGGATGTACTTCTGCGGGAGCTAATTTTACAGTCACCGTAAATCCATTGCCGACAATATCATTAAGCGCCACTACGCCAGTATGCATAAGTTCAAGTGCACAGAGTACAACATTGCCTTATACGGCAGTTACAAATGCACCAACTAATTATAGCATTACTTGGAATGCGAGTCCAACAAATACTTTTACAGCAGTTTCAAATGCATCTCTTCCAGCAAGTCCAATCAATATTCCCATACCTGCCAATACAGCAGCAGGAACGTATACAGGAACATTAACGGTAAGCAATGCAAACGGGTGCGTATCGACGGCAACTAATTTTACAGTAACGGTAAACGCATTGCCAACGATTACATTAGGAGCAACCACAGCGGTATGTACAAGTTCAAGCGCACAGAATACTCCATTGCCTTATACAGCGGTTACGAATTCGCCGACAAATTACAGCATCACTTGGAATGCGAGCCCAACTAATACTTTTGCGCCAGTTACAAATGCAAGCTTGCCAACAAGCCCAATTAACATTCCAATACCTGCAAACACAGCGCCAGGGACATATACGGGAACAATAACGGTAAGTAATACAAATGGATGCATATCAACGGCAACCAATTTTACCGTTATCGTCAATCCATTGCCAGCAATAACATTGGGTGCCACGAGCGCGGTATGTGCAAGTTCCAATCCACAGAGTACAACACTGCCATACAGTGCTTCCACAAACTCGCCAACAAATTACAGCATCACTTGGAATGCCAGTCCGACAAATACTTTTGCACCAGTTACTGATGAAGCTTTAACAGCGAGTCCAATTACTATTGCAATTCCAGCTGGAACAGCTCCTGGAACTTATACAGGAACGTTAACCGTAATGAATGCAAATGGCTGTTTGTCTGTAGATAATGTTTTTACAGTAACTATCAATGAGGTTCCAACAATTACAACATCTGGAAATTTGATTTCAATTTGTCAAGATGCATCTGCACAAATTGCTTCTTTACCTTATTCTGCTACAACCGGTTCGCCAATAAACTATTCTATAGATTGGGCAACATTAAATGATCAAGCAACGACCACTTTTTCTTTTGATTCAGGAGGAGGAAATATTGATAATATTAATGTTCCAGCTGGAACAGCTGCAGGAACTTATACTGGTGTAATGACAATTTCCACATCAAATGGATGTTTGACAACACAAGCAATTTCTTTGACCATTAATACGCTTCCAACCATTAGTACAGCAGGGGCCTTTGCTTCGGTTTGTCAAAGCCCGTCAGAGCAGACGACTACATTAGCTTATAATGCTACAACTGGATCTCCAACTAGTTATGCGATTGACTGGATTACTTTAACAGACCAAGGTGCTACACCATTTCCTTTTAGTTCGGGATCAGGAAATATTATAAATGTAAATGTACCAGCAAATACTGCATCAGGAACTTATAATGGTATCATGACTATTAAGACTTCGACTGGTTGCGAAGCCACTCAAAATGTTTCTTTGACGGTAAATGCGGTTGCAGCGGCACCAACAGCATCTGTTACTCAATTGCCAACCTGTTTAAATAATACAGGTGTCATTACAGTCACTTCACCAGCATCTGGAACAGGATACACTTATAGTATAGATGGAGTAGATTTTAGTAATACTTCTGGAATATTTGCTGGACTATCTTCTGGGGTTTATAATGTGCAGGTTAGAAACAGTGCAACGGGATGCGAATCAGAAGCAACGCCAATCATGATAAATGCTTTTGTGACTAAAGCGTGGAATGGAAGTGTTGATGCTAATTGGGGAAATCCAGCAAACTGGACACCAGCAGGCGTTCCTATTGCTTCTGATTGTGTAGATATTCCAGACGTAGGAGTTGATCCAATTATTTCGGGAACTAATGCCAGCTTTTTTGTCAGCAGATTAACGGTTCAGAACAATGGATCTCTTATTGTGCAGGGTACAAATACAATCACTGTAACAAATGAAGTCAGTGTACTTGGTAATGGAATTTTAACTTTTGAAAACAATTCAAGTTTAGTTCAAATTTCAGATGTACCTAATACTGGAAATATTACCTATAAAAGAAATACAACACCTGTAAGACGTTACGATGTTACATATTGGTCTTCGCCTGTAACCCGTGACTCAGTATTCACATTACATGATTTATCACCTAATACACTCTATGATAAATTTCAAAAATGGAATCCATCAGGTAGTTGGATTACAATTTATAATGGAACTGAAGAAATGATAAAGGGTTACGGTTATAGTATTCGTGCGCCTCAGCCATATGATATAAATTCCTCACAGATTTTTGGAGGAGAATTTATAGGAGTTCCAAATAATGGAACAATTTTGGGGCCTCCATCCATTGCTGAAAAATTTGTTTTTTTAGGAAATCCATATCCTTCAGCAATTTATGCAGATCAGTTTATTCATGATAATGCAGAAAGGCTTTATGGAACACTTTACTTTTGGACGCATAATAGTCCTCCAACTAAAATTCCAGGTACCAATACTTATACATACAATGGAAGTGATTATGCCTATTATAATTTGTCTGGAAGTACTGAAACAGGTAATATGGAAGGAACTGGAGCATCATCTCCAGGAAATCAAGTTGCTCCAGCTGGATACATTGCTGCAGGACAGGGTTTTTTCGCTAAATCCATAACAGGACAGAATGCTGTATATACAAATTCTATGAGGGTACCAAGTCGTAACAGTCAGTTCTATAAATCTTCAGCTACTACTGTAATAGAAAAACACCGTATCTGGCTGAATTTAACAAATACAGAAGGAGTATTTAAGCAGTTGCTTATTGGATATGTAACAGGCGCCACGAACTTTTGGGATAATAATTATGACGCGTTAACTATGAGTGCCAATCCTTATGCTGATTTTTATAGCATTAATGAAGGGAAAAAATTGGTTATTCAAGGAAGAGCGTTGCCTTTTGTTGTGAGCGATACAATTCCTTTAGGGTATAAGTCCACTATTCCAGAAGGTAATTTTACAATTGCTATAGATCATACAGATGGAAATTTAAGTAATCAGAATATTTATCTGCAAGATAATGTAACAAATACGATTCATAATCTTAAAACAGGAGGTTATACGTTTAGGTCAGCGCCGGGAACTTTTCTGAATCGTTTTGTTTTACGTTATACAAATAGTGATGATGATAAAGCACTTGGAAATGAGGATTTTGAAAATCAAAACCAAAAAATTGTTGTTTCTGTTAAGGATAAAAACATCAAACTGCAATCTATTTCTGAACAGGAAAATCTTCAAGAAGTCTCTATTTATGATGTAGGCGGTAAATTGTTATATCATAAAAAGGAAATTGGAAATAAAGATTGGATTATAAATAATTTTCAATCAGGACCGCAAATTCTATTGGTTAAGATAACTTTAGAAAATGGAAAAACAGCGTCAAGAAAAATAGTATTCAGATAAAATAAAAAGCGGTTGAGTCTTTAAATTCTCAACCGCTTTTTTATTAAAGGGTACGCTGTAAATTCTGATGCGTGTCTTTAAGAGCCCTTTCGTTTTTATAGTCAATCCATTTTTGACCTTGAATTTTTCGCATCATAATATCAAAGTGACGCATAATAAAAACATTATAAGCCGCTTTGGATAAATTGACAATGTTTTTTGGAAAGGAGCGAAGGCTCATCGAAAATCCTGGCGTTAGATATTTCATATAGTGCCAATATCCTTCAGGCATATAGAGCATCTCGCCATGTTTAAGATTTGTGATATAACCTTCGACATTTTTAAGCGCTGGAAATTTTTCGTAATCCGGATTATCAAAGTCAATGTCTTCTCTTGAAATTAACGCATGAGGCACTTTATACATAAATTTCGATTGGCTTGGAGCAAAAATCATACATTGCTTTTCCCCGTGAAAATGGAAATGAAGGATGTTTGAATAGTCAATATCATAATGCATAAAAACTCTCGAATTTTCGCCTCCGAAAAATAGCATCGGCATTTGCTTCACTAATTTTAAGCCTATATCAGGCCATAAGAAGTCGTTTTTTAATGAAGGAACTTCTTTCATTAGATTGTAAAGAAAAATACGGTAATTAGTAGGCTTTTCTTCCAATAAGTCGATATAATCACTCATTTTCATTGTAGTATGCGCTTCATTAAAACCATCTTCGTGATTTACAGGTCTGTCATCATACAAAGGAACTACCGAATCTCCTGCGATTTCTTTAATATAAGATAATCTCCATTTGTTATAAGCTGGCCAATCTTCGGTCAATTCTTCGATAACAACAGGAATTTGTTTTTTTACATATTGGGAAACAAAATCTTCTTTTGAGATTTTTTTAACCCTTTCAATTTGTTTTAACTTCATTTTTCAAATAAAAAAATTGCTTATAACTCTCTGCTATAAGCAATTTAAAAATATTTCTTGAGATTTAAGATCTCTTTTGGCTAAATTTTTTGATTTGATCGATACACAAAAAGTGCACTTAAAAAGGTATGCCGTTAAAATTTGGTTGCAACAAATTGAAAGTTAATCTGCTGCGTATTTGTTATTCCAATACAGCATCATCATTAAAGTTACTATTACAGAAGAAGCGATTCCTTCAAATAATAAGCAGATACAGTAAGTTGGCACTGATGGATTTCCTCCGAACATAAATGTCTCGGATAAAGTTCTGACGTAGGCATCTCCACCTCGGGCGTAACTATAAACCAATAAGCCAAAAATACTTAGTGCGACACCAACTACAGAAGTAGCCATCGCAGAAACAGCATTAGAAACAAAGTTGGTTTCCCCTTCATGAAGATTCATCTGCATTGTCCTGTTAACACCGTAGAATATAAAGAAAACGTTAAGTGTTCTCAAATAAAACAAATCTGCTAAACCTAGTACATTCATTAATAAAAAATAAATGCCAATTCCGAGGAAAATCAAAAACCCGTTGGTAATTTCTTTAGGTAATTTCATAGTGGTTATTTTTTAGAAGTTAATAGTAAATATTTGAAAAACAGTGTTCTATCAAATTTACTAAAAAAATAACTACGATGATTTAAAAACGGTAAAAACTATGCAGTCTGATCCTTTAATGAAGAGTTTATAAAAGCCAGAGAATTGATTTTATCTTGATCAAGTTGCGCTTTCAAGGCATCTACTGAGCTAAATTTTTGCTCTTCGCGAATATAATGCAATAAAGAAACCTCAATGTTCTGATCGTAAATGTCTTTGTCAAAGTTAAACAAATGAACTTCAATAGTCTGTTTTTCGCCATTTACTGTCGGATTAAAACCAATATTCATCATGCCAAAAACAGTTTCATTGTTTACAACAGCTCTCACAACATAAACACCAATTTTTGGGATTAATTTATAATCTTCTTCAATATGGATATTTGCAGTAGGAAAACCAATGGTACGTCCAAGCTGTTTTCCTTTTACAATGGTTCCGTTCAAGAAATAGCTATAACCTAAATATTCATTGGCCAAAGCCATGTTGCCTTCATTTAAAGCTTTTCTGATTTTGGTTGAACTAACTGAAACATCTTGAATTTCCTCAGCCGAAATTTGCTCTACCTCAAATCCATATTCGATTCCAAAAGCAATTAAATCGTCAATATTTGCCGTTCTATTGCGGCCAAAACGATGATCATGTCCAATAATAATTTTTTGAATCTGAAATTTCTCTACTAAAATGGTACGAACGAATTCCTCAGCGGTTAATCTTGAAAAACTTTCGTTAAAAGGATGAACAACTAGATTTTCTATTCCAGTTGCTTCCAAAAGTTTTATTTTTTCATCAATGGTATTAAGTAATCTTATTTCAGACTTTTCCTGAAGAACCATTCTTGGGTGCGGAAAAAAGGTCAGAACTAGGCTTTCATATTTTCCATTTTCAGTATTCTGAGTAATTCGTTCCAGAATTTTTTTATGACCAATATGCACGCCATCAAAGGTACCAAGAGTTAAAATTGTTTTCTTGGTTGACTGAAAATCGTTTATAGAATGAAAGAGCTTCAAAACAAATTATTTAAGATGCTGCAAATTTATACTATTCTCTTTTAAATTTAATACTATGCCAAATCGATTTTAACAGATAATATATCTTTTTGTAAAATATGCCGACTCGTCGATTAAAAAACAATAATTGTCGTGTAGATAATATAATTTCAAATTAATTAAAGTAATTTTGATTATTATATTTTAATAGTATGAAAAAACAACTACTTTGTATACTCTTAATTTTCTGTTCTGTAGCAATTAAAGCACAAGACGTTTTATGGCAGAAAGTAACTAATTCATCGCTTTCACGAAGAGCTGATGGTACAAGTTCCAATAAATTATACTATAAATTAAATACAAGTCTTCTCAGCTCAAAGTTAGCTTCGGCATCCAATAAAACAGCAAAAAACACAACGTCAGAAATCACTATTCCGAATACTGATGGCATTTTGGAACGTTTTTCTATTTGGGAATCTTCTAATTTTGATCCCGAATTACAAGCAAAATATCCAGAAATCAGATCTTATGAAGGTCGAGGAATAGATGATAAAAATGCTAAAATACATTTTAGTGTTGCTCCAATTGGCGTACAGACCATGGTTTTTAGAACAGCAAAACCAACTGAATATATTGAGCAAAACCCAGAAAATAAATCTGAATATGTTTTGTTTAAATCGACAGACAACGCAACATCAAAAATGTTGTTGGACTGTAAAACAACCAATCTTGTTTCTGTCAATAAAACGGCAACAACCGCAAAAACAGCTTCTAATGCCAAACAATTTAAAACACTTCGATTGGCATTATCTTGTACAGGGGAATACACAGCTTATTTTGGCGGAACAAAAGCAGGAGCTTTAGCCGGAATCAATGCCACTTTAACTCGAGTAAATGGTATTTTTAATCGAGATCTTGCTGTACAATTAATTTTAATTGCAAACAATGATGCTGTTATTTATACAGATGCTTCTACAGATCCTTATTCTATTCCTAGTATAGGTGCCGCTGAAAATAATCCTACTTGGCCAAAAGAAGTACAGACAACGTTAACTAATGTTATTGGTGAAGCCAATTACGATATCGGTCATTTGTTTGGAGGTTCTGGCGGAGGAGGGCTTGCAAGTTGTATTGGTTGTGTATGTGACAGTCCGACTCCTAACAATTCTATTGGAAAAGGTAGTGCCTATACATCTCCTGCAGATGCGAAACCTCAGGGTGATAACTTTGACATTGATTTTGTTGCTCATGAAATGGGACACCAATTTGGTGCAACGCATACTTTTTCGCATGCAAATGAAGGATTGGGAGCGTGTTACGAACCAGGAAGCGGTTCAACCATTATGGGATATGCTGGAGTAACAAATTATGATGTTCAGAATCATTCAGACGATTATTTTTCTTATGCAAGCATTAGCCAAATACAGAATAATTTGGCAGGGAAAACTTGTCCAGTCTCGACTCCCATCGCTGATAATAATCCGCCTGTTATAAATGCAGGTTCAGATTATACAATTCCAATTAGTACACCCTTTATTTTGACGGGAACGGGTTCTGACCCTGAAGGAAATTCTATAACCTATACTTGGGAGCAATTTGACAGCGCTACAACAACTTTTGCAAGTAATAGTTTAACGTATCCTACAAAACCAGATGGCCCAATGTTTAGGTCTCTACCGCCTACAAATTCGCCAGTTCGTTATATGCCAGCTTTAAGTTCGGTATTAAATAACCAGTTGACGACAACTTGGGAATCTGTTTCTTCTATTGCAAAGACAATGAATTTTACTTTGACAGGAAGAGACAATGCGGCAGCAGGAAAAGCACAAACCAATACAGATACTATGGCCGTAACTGTAACTGCTGCTGCTGGACCATTTGCAGTAACTTCACAAGCTGATGATAATCTCGGGTGGGCAAAAGGGTCTGCACAAACAATTAATTGGAGTGTAAATAACACTAATACACTACCAGGTTCGTCAAATGTAAATATCAAATTATCAGTAGATGGCGGATTAACATTTCCAATAATCTTAGCTACTAATACTCCAAATGATGGTTCTGAAACGATATTGGTTCCAGAAATTGACGCTTCTACAAATTGCAGACTTTTGGTAGAGCCAGTTGGCAATATTTATTATGCTATAAATTCCAAACCATTTGCTTTAGGATATAAGGTTTCGACTTCTTGCGCGTCATATAATTTTGGTGGTGGTTATTCAACAGGCGATAATGTAAATGTGAATAAAACAGTTTCTGTGCCTACCTCATCAGGGTCAGTCTCAGATGTCAATGTTTCAGTAAATGTAACGCATGCGAGATTTTCAGATTTGACTATGCAAATCATAAGCCCAAGCGGCACAGTGGTGACTTTGTTTAATAAAAACTGCGGAAGTACAAATTCAACTTTTGCCTTGCAGTTTGATGATAGCGGAGCTGCTTTGAACTGTAATACAACTACTAGCCAGATTGTGATCCCTTCAACAGCTCTAAGTGCTTTTAATGGGGAAAATCCACAAGGAAATTGGACTTTTAGAGTTCTTGATGATAAGGTAGGTTCTCTAGGAACAATAAATTCTGCGTCAGTAAATATCTGTTCTAAAACCTATACACTAGGAAATGACGATTTTGAGAATGCTGATTTCGTTGCATACCCAAATCCAAACAAAGGAACTTTTACAGTGCAATTTGATAGAGATTCGGTGAGTGAGATTAAAGTTTACGTAAATGATATTAATGGAAAATATGTTTACAATAGAACTTTTCAAGGTTCAGGATATTTTATTCAAGATATTCAGTTGCCAGATGTGCCTTCTGGCCTTTATTTTGTAACGGTTACTGATGGTAACAGAAAAGAAGTGAAAAAAATATTGGTGAATTAATTTTTGAGTTTTAAAGGTTAATGCGCCATTGCCATACAGAGTATGCTAATCTTAGCCCCAGGTATTTTTAGTAAAGCTTTTGAGCATGCTTCAAGTGTTGCTCGAGTTGTAAGCACATCGTCAACAATTAAAAAATGTTTGTTATGATCAGATTCGGTGAATTTGACATCAAAAATGTTTTCAATATTTTCAAATCTTCCCAAAAGGTTTTTCTTGGATTGCGTTTTGGTATATAATTTTCGGATTAGAATATTTTCTGCAAAAGGAATTTCAAAACCCAATGCAATTGCTTTTCCAAAAGTGGTAACCTGATTATAACCTCGTTCCTTAAATTTTCTTTTATGCAGCGGAACGGGAATTACAGCATCAAAAGGAATTTCTAAGTGAAGTTCCTTTAAATCTTCTGCATACCAATTTCCTAAAACGGTTCCAATTTCCTGATGACCTTTGTATTTTAAATTATGAATTAATTCTTGAACGATTCCTTTTTTATTGAAATACAAAAAAGCTGATGCAAATTGAATGTCAATTTTGCCATAAAACTTTTTGACAGCTTCATTATTAGGATTTAAATGATATTGTGTTAGAGGCATTTCATGTCGGCAGACGGTGCAGAAAACGGTTTCATTTTGAAGCAAAAGTGAATGGCATCCGCTGCAGACGTTAGGGAAAAATAGATTTATTAGATAATTAATCACAAAAAGAGAGATTTTATTTACAAAAGTAACAAAATCAAAGCTTCAATCTTTATAATTTTTCTTTTTTATAAAACTAGTTTTTATATTTTTGCATCACTATGGCAAAACAAGAAGATATATTTAAGAATGTGGTTTCGCACGCAAAAGAGTACGGATTTATTTTTCCGTCAAGCGAAGTTTACGATGGTTTAAGTGCTGTATATGATTACGCACAAAACGGTGTCGAATTAAAAAAGAATATCCGTGAATATTGGTGGAAATCAATGGTTCAGATGAATGAAAATATTGTCGGCCTTGATGCTGCAATATTAATGCATCCAACAACTTGGAAAGCTTCTGGTCACGTTGATGCTTTCAATGATCCATTAATTGATAATAAAGATTCTAAAAAGAGATATAGAGCTGACGTTTTGGTCGAAGATTTTGCTGAAAAAATTCACCAAAAAGCTCAAAAAGAAATCGAAAAAGCAAAAGCTCGTTTTGGCGATGCATTCAACGAACAAGAGTTTGTTACTACAAACGCTCGCGTTATTGAATATTTAGCTAAAGAAAAAGAAATCAGAGAGCGTTTAGGACGTTCTCTGGGAGCTGGAGATTTAGCTGATGTTAAAGCATTGATCGAAGAACTTGAAATTGCTGATCCTGAAACAGGTTCTAAAAACTGGACAGAAGTAAAACAATTCAACTTGATGTTCGGAACTAAATTGGGGGCATCTGCAGAAAATGCAATGGATTTATATTTACGTCCAGAAACGGCTCAAGGTATTTTTGTGAACTTCTTAAACGTTCAGAAATCGGGCCGTATGAAAGTTCCGTTCGGAATCGCTCAAACGGGTAAAGCGTTCAGAAATGAAATTGTGGCAAGACAATTTATTTTCCGTATGCGTGAGTTCGAACAAATGGAAATGCAATTCTTTGTTCGTCCAGGAGAAGAAATGCAATGGTACGAGCACTGGAAAGCAACTCGTTTAAAATGGCACTTATCTTTAGGGTTAGGACAGGAAAATTATCGTTTTCATGATCACGAGAAATTAGCGCACTACGCAAATGCAGCGGCTGATATCGAATTTAATTTCCCATTTGGATTTAAAGAATTGGAAGGAATTCACTCTCGTACAGATTTCGACTTAAAAGCACACGAAGAATATTCCGGAAGAAAATTACAATATTTTGATCCTGAATTAAATGAAAACTACGTTCCTTACGTAGTAGAAACTTCTGTTGGTTTAGATCGTATGTTCTTGGCTGTATTTGCTACTTCATTAAAAGAAGAAACATTAGAAGACGGTTCTACAAGAACAGTTCTAAAATTACCGGCAGTTTTAGCGCCAACTAAAGCGGCAGTATTGCCATTAGTTAAAAAAGATGGTTTGCCAGAAGTTTCAAGAAAAATCATAGAAGATTTGAAATGGGATTTCAATGTGGCTTACGATGAAAAAGATGCTGTAGGACGCCGTTACAGAAGACAAGATGCTTTAGGAACGCCTTTCTGTATCACAGTAGATCATCAAACGCTTGAAGACGAAACGGTAACGATTCGTCATCGAGATACCATGAAACAAGATCGTGTAAAAATTACTGAATTAAGAGGTATTATCGAAAATGAAGTTTCGATGAAAAACTGGTTAATGAAGATGTAATCTTTACAGTTTATTATAGAAATCCCAAATTCTGTCCCAAAGCTTCGGGAGAGTTTGGGATTTTCTTTTTTAAATAAGTATTTTATCGGCTTTTTTTGCATTTCATCCTTATGTATTAACATTTTGGTTTAATGTGTTAACAATGAGATGTTTAGAATGTTTAAATCCGTAATTTTAAATTTATATTACTGCAAAGAGCAATTTTTTTCTTCATATAGCAAATCAAAAGTGTTTTTTTATTATGATTGCGCAGTGAGAAAACCAACAAGACCCGAAATTGAAAAAGTATTCGTATATTATAATTGATGATGTTGCTGAGAGTATTTTGAAAACCCAAACAACCGCTTCAGGTTTTTCAGAATTATCTTTTGCGGGATCGGCATCAAATTTCCGGGACGGTTTAAACTTGGTTTTAGAACACAAACCCGATTTGATTTTTCTAGAAATCGAACCCGAAAATCTGTCAAGCCTTTTGTCTTTGAGTTTTATTAGCGAATTGCATCGTTTCTTTCAGGAAATTCCAAAAATTATCATTACTACAAATAAGAAAGACAAAGCGTTTGATGCTATTCAATACGGCGTGTTTGATTATCTTTTAAAACCTATTGTGCATATTGATTTGCTAAAAACCGTTTTGAAGCTTAAAAAAGCCAATTTTGAGGTAAAAACAGTAAGTTCAACAGAAGAACAGACTTCAATTGTAATTGACAATGTAAATAATGTAAAGATTCCTCAAAATATCCAAAGACCATTAACCATTTGCATAAAATCTTATGGTGATTATCGATATTTAAATGCTGACGATATTTGTTATTTTCAAGCCGACAATAATTCTACGGATATTTATTTAAACACTGGCGAAATGATTACGGCCTTCAAAACTTTAAAGCATTTCGAAAGTGTTTTGACCTATCCGTTTATCCGTATTCATAACAGTTATGTCATTAATAGAAATTATATTTCGAGGATTCATAGCGGAAACTCAATCTGTTACATAAAAAACTCCACAAAAAAGATTCCTTTTTCTAAAACGTACAAGGCAAATATAGAGCAGATTATTTCCGATTTTGCAGCAGGAAATTACCTAGAGGTCTAAAAATTAGATAATTACATTGATTTCCTACTCATTGACTATCAATTGGGTACGATCTACCACAAACCTAATTTTTTGTATAAATTTTTTTTCAACCTGGTATTAGTTTTACACTCTGATTCGCAAGCAAACGGCGGATCATCTCCAAAAATTAATACAAACATTAAAACCTCAGGTCATGAAAAAAACAGCTTTAACATTCGGATTATTCTCATTAGCAATGGTAGCAACTTCATTTGTATTACCAACTTCAACAACTTTTTCTAATGAAAAATCAAGCATAGTTCTTCCTGTAGATGGTTCTACTGGAGGAGGAAGAAAACAAGATCCAAGAATAGCTAGCAATAAGATAGTAATTAAAAACAACGAATTAGGTTTTGCTAAAATCAACCAATCTTTTGGTGATTCTAAGAAAATAGACTAATTTAAAGAAAATATTTATAGAGTCTTTTGGCTGTCAATTTTTTGGCAGCCTTTTTTTATGTTTGTAGTTTTAGTATTTTTGGTAAAACTCAAAATTGTATTGAAAAGATTTTATCTAATATTATTGCTTTTATTGTTGATTTTTTCAGGTTGTACCCAAAAGAAAAAATCAAAAGAACTAACTTCAATGCAAGATAGTCTTCCTGTTTATTTGTCATTGGCAAATGATATTCAGATAAATTATGACCTTAAACAAAAATATGCGCAAAAGGCATTTTCTATAGTAGTTAAACAAAAAAATGACTCTATCAGTAGAGTTAATTTGTTTAAAATTGCCAATAGGTATTATAATATGAATGATTTTAAATCATATCATGTAATTTCACAACTGATTTTAGATAGGTCCATAAACAGTAAAGATTCCGCGAGTATTGCAAAAGCTTACATCTATTTAGGAGATTATTATAGTTCAAAAGCGATTTCTGATAGTGCTTTCAGGAATTATTTTCTAGCGCAGAAGATTTATTTGCAGATTAATGATCAATATAATTTAGCAAAAACTTTTTTAAGCAAAGCGAGTTTACAATACAACGAATCAGATTTTTTTGAAAGTGAAATATCTGTATTCAAAGCTTTAAGCATATTGAAAAACCAAAAAAATGTAAATGACCAGCTTTATGAATGTTATAATCTGTTGGGGATTTTGTATAATGAAAGGGAAGAATATGAAAAAGCATTGGAATATCAGAATAAAGCTTTAAACACTTTAAATGATAAATCGATTCCCGCTGATCTTCAACTGAGAGCGACTTCTTTAAATAATATTGGGTTTGTTTACATGCGTATGAAAAATTTTAAACAAGCCATTGATTATTTTGAAAAAGGACTCCAAGAAAAAAACCTGTTCCAAGAAAAAACTATTTTATATGCTATGTTGCTTGACAATCTGGCTTACTCAAAACTAAAGTCAAAAAGATTAGATGGGCTTCCTAATCAATTTTACAGATCACTTAAAATAAGAGATAGTTTGGGATTGAAAATGGCTACAGTATCCAATCAGATTCATTTATCTGAGTATTATGCCTTTAAAAGAGATACTTCTAGGGCTATACAGTTTTCTAAACAGGCTTTGGTTCTTTCACGTTCTTCTGAAAAATTGGCGAATACTTTACTTGCTTTAAAACAAATTGCTGTAGTAGATCCTGAAAATGCATCTAAGTATTCAAAAGAATATATACAATTGAATGATAAAATGCTCAAAGCAGAGCGAAATATGGGAGAAAAATTCTCTCGCATCGAATATGAAACCAACGAAATTAAAGATCAAAATTCTAGTCTTCAGGAAAAAAATAAAACCTTGATTTATGTATTTAGTATTTGTACATTGCTCGGATTGTTTTTTTATGTTTACAAAACACAGCAGGCCAAAAATCGAGAACTACTTTTTAAACAACAACAACAGATTGCAAACGAAGATATTTACAATTTAATGATTTCGCAGCAAAATGAAATTGAGCTTACGCGAATAAAAGAAAAGAAGAAAGTTGCCCAAGAGTTACACGATGGTGTTTTAGGGCGTATGTTCGGTATTAGGATAAGTTTGGATAGTTTGGATAAGTTAGATGAATCTGAGGCTATTTCTAAAAGAAAAAAATATCTTGACGAATTGAAAAATGTTGAACAGGATATTAGGGAAATTTCGCATGACTTAAATAGAGAAAAATCAGAATTAATTAATAATTTTGTTTCTATTTTGAATAAACTATTTGAAGATCAGAAGAATACGTATAGTTCTAAATTGATTACTGTTTTTGATCCTGAAATTAAATGGGATTTAATAAGCAACATCGTAAAAATCAATTTGTATAGAATAGTTCAAGAAGGGCTCCAGAATTGTAACAAATATGCTAAGGCTGATATTATTAGAGTAGAGTTTAAAAACGAAAATGATAATTTAGTTTTAACCATCGAGGATGACGGAATTGGATTTAATACCAATAAAACTAAAAACGGAATTGGTCTTAATAATATAGAATATAGAGCCACAGAGTGTAAGGGAGCAGTTACCATAAAATCTGCCAAAGGAGAAGGAACAATTCTCACCATAAAAGTCCCATTAGAGCCAAATAATAACCTTCATAATGACATTTGATTTACCAGCCTCAGCTCCACAATTAGTTAAAAAGAATATTTTAATAGTAGATGACCATCCATTTATTATTGAAGGGTATAAGAATGCTATAACACGTTATAATCCAAAACAATATGAATTTTTAATTTCGCAGGCACACGATTGTAGATCCGGTTATGATATAATTGAAAATAATAACAATACTGATTTTGATATCGCTTTTTTGGATATTAGCATGCCTCCTTATGAGGAAAAAGAGATTTTTTCTGGTGAAGATTTGGCAAAATTGCTTCTGAAAAAGATGCCTTCATGCAAGATTATTCTGTTGACGATGTATACCGAATTGCTGAAAATTAAAACCATTATCAGAACCATTCAGCCCAACGGATTGATCATTAAAAACGACCTTACTTTTGACGAATTGCTTTTGGCTTTTGATAAAGTAATGAAAAATGAAAAATATTACAGCCAGTCAGTTGTAAAAATGCTCAATCAATCAACGCATAATGCAATTGAAATAGATCAGTATGATAAACAGATATTAATTCATTTGGACAAAGGAACCCCAATTCATGAAGTGTTGCAAAATATTCCAATTTCTTTAAATGCCATCGTGAAACGAAAAAAACATTTAATGGAATTGCTAAAAATAAAAAGCGGCTCTGACCACGACTTAGTAAAAGAAGCTAAAAGCAAAGGGCTTTTTTAAAATTTTAGATTTCAGAGTTCAGATCTTAGAGTTTTAAAGTGAAATATAATGACACAAAAAAACACCTAATGGATTTTAAACCTACTAGGTGTTTTTTATTGTTACTGAATACTGCTTAAATTACTCGCTCAAAGCATCCCATCCACGAGCTTTTAAGGCAATTTTTGTATTCGCACGGGTTACAAGATGGATTCCTTCATCTTCTTCCGTCATATGTCCGATAACAGAGAAATTCGGATTTCCCTTTATTTTGTCGAAATCATTAATATCAATCGTAAATAAAAGTTCATAATCTTCTCCACCATTTATGGCAACCGTTGTACTGTCGATATTAAATTCTTCGCAAGTAGAAATAAACTGAGGATCCAAAGGCAGTTTGTCTTCATATAAATTACAGCCTACTTTAGATTGTTTGCAGATATGCATAATCTCAGAAGATAATCCGTCTGAGATATCAATCATTGCGTTTGGTTTTATATCTAAAGCATGAAGCAAGGTACGAACATCTTTTCGCGCTTCAGGTTTCAATTGGCGTTCTACCAAATAAGTATAAGGATCTAAATCGGGCTGATTGTTTGGGTTGACTTGGAAAACTTGTTTTTCACGTTCTAAAACCTGCAATCCCATATACGCAGCGCCAAGATCACCGGTTACAACTAATAAATCAGTTTTTTTAGCTCCATTTCTATAAACCAATTCATTTTCATCAGCTTCTCCAATGGCAGTTATGCTGATGATTAATCCTTTTTGAGATGAGGTTGTATCTCCACCAATAACATCCACTTTATATTCTTTTGCGGCAAGTGTAATTCCTGCAAACAACTCTTCTAGAGCTTCAAGCGGAAAACGATTAGAAACGGCAACCGAAACCGTAATTTGAGTCGGTTTTGCATTCATCGCGCAAATGTCAGAAACGTTTACTACAACGGCTTTGTATCCTAAATGTTTCAGTGGCATGTAAGCCAAATCAAAATGAACTCCTTCAATTAATAAATCGGTTGAAACTACTACTTTTTTATCTTTAAAATCAAGAACAGCTGCGTCATCGCCAATACTTTTTAAAGTAGATTCCTGAGTAATGTCAAAATGTTTAGTTAAATGGTCAATTAAACCAAATTCGCCCAATTGAGCTATACTAGTTCTCTGCTGATTTTTATCTTCAATCATTTCTGTTAAGTTCCAAAGTTATTAAGGCGCAAAGGTACAAAGGATTTTTCTTTTTAAGTAACAAAGACACAAAGGTTCAGAGTTGCAAAGTTTTTTATAAACGAATTTTCCATAGAGACGCACCGCAGCGCATCTCCCTTGTGTATAAATTTGGGTGTAGATTTCCGATGTGTTAAACGCATTGCGGTGCGTCTAAAATGTGCTGAATAATATTTTTTTTAAAATATTTTTTTGCTGCTGACAAACTGTTGTCACCGGCCCATTTTACTTTTGAAGTATTAAAAATATTTAAACTTTAAAACCATGAAAACATTAGAAGCACAAGTTATTACTTCAGAAGATTTATTGAAACATTGGCAAGGGCACAGAGCACTTACTCGCCGTTTAATTGAGATTTTCCCAGAGAAAGATTTCTTCGAATTTTCAATTGGAGGGATGAGACCTTTCTCAAAATTAGTGGATGAGCTTTTGGCTATTGCGGTTCCAGGTTTAAAAGGAATTGTAACGAAAGAAACTGCACCATTTTCAGAAGGAACAGAAAAACTGATCTTTAAAGCGCAATATCTTGAAAAATGGGATGAAGCTACAGAAGAAATCAATAAATATTGGGAACAATTATCAGTTGAAGATTTTAGCGAAACCTTTAATCTTTTTGGGCAATATGAATTTCCTGTAATTCAGAATATCTTATACTTTATCGATAATGAAGTGCATCATCGTGGACAAGCTTATGTGTATTTAAGAGCTTTAAATATCGAACCGCCATTTTTCTGGGAAAGATAATTGATAATTTTTTACTATCTTAATATCACATTCTAAAAACCACTGCTATGAGTTTAAAAAAGATAATGTCCAATTTTGCAGATTACAATTTATGGGTAAACCAGCAATTTGTAAACTGGCTTTCGCCAAAAGCTGATGAATTGCTTTATGCAGAAGTTCAATCAAGTTTTCCGACTATCATGAAAACGTTGGATCATATCTGGTCTACAGAAGAATATTGGTTTTCTGTAATCTCTGAAAATGATATGATAGAAAAAAAGCCTGAAAACGAATTGTCAAAAGATGAAATATTTGAAGGATTGCTCAATTCATCGACAAGATTGAAACATCTTATCAATTCATTGTCAGAAGAAGATTTGATGAAAGAAGTTAAAATTACCAATCCGTGGTTTGAGTGCGAATTGCCTGTTTCAGATTATCTGCTGCAGGTTATTAATCACGGAACTTATCACAGAGGACAAATTGTAACCATGGGAAGAAATATCGGAATTACAGATGCTTCCAACACCGATTACAATTTTTATAATGTAATTAAGGCCCAATAAAAAAACTCCCAAGAGAATTTCAAATTCTTTTGGGAGTTTTTTATAATAGTCTTTTTTTATTGATTTCGATTAAATTTAAAACTTTAGTTTTTAATATTTCAGGTTCCAAAATTTCAGCATAATCGCCAAACATTAAAAACCAGCGAGGAAAACCATTTTCGATATCACGGCAGAGAAAAGTCATTTCTAATTTATCTCCAACTTCTTTTTCAGAAACAAAACCATGATATTTTCTATCGAAAGCTAGATAACGGGCAATTTTCTTTTCTACCAGAAGGCGGACTTTTGTAGTTGGAACTGTTTCTGTTTTGTTCAAATACGTTTCCAAAGAATCGTGTTCGATTGTAAAATCTAAATCTGTTTTTTTTAGGTTTTGAATTCTGTCTGCCCTAAACTGTCTGTAATCTTTTCTCAAGTGACAGAAACCAAGAAAATACCAATTGTTATTATCATGAAAAATGCCAACTGGTTCCAAATTACGCTCAGTTAATTCATCTTTCCCAAAGGTTTTATAAGAAAGTGAAATCTGTTTCTTCTCAGCAATACTTTCAAACAAAACCGATAGAGTATTTGGCGAATTATCATTAAACATTGGTTCTGCATCCTGCATTACAATTCTAGATTCGATGTTTGAAAGATAATCTTTGTCATTACTTCTCAAAACCGATTTCAATTTGTACATCGCCGAAGCATAATGTGTTCCCAAAGAAGGATCGGTAAACTTCTGCATCAGTTTTTCAGCAGCAATAAAACTGCTGACCTCCTCGCGAGTAAACATCACGGGAGGAAGACGATAACCATCCATCAGAGCATAACCAACTCCGGCTTCACTATAAATAGGAACTCCCGAAGCTTCAAGAGTTCTAATGTCTCTATAAATAGTTCTCAAACTGCATTCAAAACGATCGGCTAATTCTTGTGCTTTGACAATCTTTTTAGATTGCAATTGTATGAGAATAGCAACAATTCGGTCAAATCGCTTTGGGGTTTCGTCGAGCATTTGTTTTTAAGATTCTAAGGTTCTGAGTTACTGAGATTCTAAGTCTTTTTGCTGATGCAAAGATTCAAAGATACAAATGTAAAAACTAAAGAGGATAAAAAAAGCTGTTCCAAATTGAAACAGCTTTCTATCATAAATCGAAAAAAAAAAAATTAAAATCTATACAAAACTCCAAATTGAGGCTGGTCGAAAATATTTTCAAATAAGTTGATATTTAATTGAAAAGTATCAGATGATGGACCATTTTCTGGAGAAACGCTGTTGTAAGCCAAAACATTTGCAAGGACAAAAGTAACGGCAATATTTTTGGTTACAAAATAGTTCAAACCGACATTAATATCAGCTGTTAAGCTATTGTCTGTATCGCTGCCAACTTGTGGTATTTCGGTTTTGTTTCTTCCATACCCTAAACCAAGTTCGGCATACGTTTTAAAACGTTTTTTATCTAATTCTAAGAAATAGTAACGAGCAAAAGCTCCAACTCCAAAAACATTCGTTTTTACTTGAGTTGTTTCTACTTTGTTACTTGAGTAATTTAGTTTAGCTCCAACAGCAAATTTATCATTTAGCAAATAGCCAAACTTTGGGCTAAAGCCATAATAGTCTGCGTCGCCGCCTGTACTAATTTTGATAGATCCTTCTAAAAACATATCACCTTTTTGAAAAGTGATGCCTTTTGCAGAATTCATTTCTGAATCAACTTGGTCTTGTTGAGCATTTGCAAAACAGAATGTGAATAGTGCTAAAATAACAGAAAATTTGGTTTTCATAGTCTTGTAATGTTAAAGTTGTAAGATTAAAAATACATTTTCTGTGTTAAAAAGGCTTTCGATTTGTTCGAATGAGTTAATATTGGATTTTTCGAGTTAATAATCTGTTGTATTTGTAAGTTTTTACGTTGTAATTTTTAAACTTTAAACAATAAAAAACCCGATAACACAAGTCATCGGGTCTAATCTATATTCTTTGTTCTTTACTCTTTTACCTAAAAAGAAAGTCTAGTCGTTCAATTTCAAAACAGCCATAAATGCTTCTTGTGGAATTTCAACGTTTCCTACTTGACGCATACGTTTTTTACCTTTTTTCTGTTTTTCAAGAAGTTTACGCTTACGCGAAATATCTCCACCGTAACATTTTGCGGTAACGTCTTTACGAAGTGCCTTAATAGTTTCACGAGCGATAATCTTAGCTCCAATTGCAGCTTGAATCGGAATATCAAATTGCTGTCTTGGGATAAGTTCACGCAGTTTTTCGGTCATTTTTTTACCGATGTTATAAGCGTTGTCTTCGTGGATCAATGCAGAAAGCGCATCAACGGTTTGAGCATTCAAAAGAACGTCAAGTTTAACCAATTTCGAAGTTCTCATTCCAATAGGAGAGTAGTCGAAAGAAGCGTAACCTTTAGAAACTGTTTTCAAACGATCGTAGAAATCGAATACAATTTCGGCCAATGGCATATCAAAATTCAACTCAACACGCTCTGTTGTTAAATACGTTTGGTTGGTGATTAAACCACGTTTTTCAATACATAAACTCATTACGTTTCCAACGAAATCGGCTTTTGTAATGATTGTTGCTTTAATAAAAGGCTCTTCAACTCTATCCAATTTTGAAGGCTCTGGTAAATCTGAAGGATTGTTTACAACGATTGGGGTTTCTGGGTGTTTCTTAGTATACGCTAAGTACGAAACGTTAGGGACCGTTGTGATTACAGTCATGTCGAACTCACGTTCTAAACGTTCTTGGATAATTTCCATGTGAAGCATTCCTAAGAATCCGCAACGGAAACCGAATCCTAATGCCGCAGAACTTTCAGGAGTAAATACTAATGAAGCGTCATTTAACTGTAATTTTTCCATTGAAGAACGCAAATCCTCGTAATCTTCTGTATCAACAGGATAAATACCTGCGAATACCATTGGTTTTACATCCTCAAAACCAGCAACCATATTCGTTGTCGGAACTTTTGCATCTGTAATTGTATCACCAACTTTTACTTCACGAGCTTCTTTAATTCCAGAAATCAAGTAACCAACATCTCCTGCCGAAACTACATTTTTAGGAACTTGATTTAATTTTAAAGTTCCAATTTCGTCAGCAAAATATTCATTATCTGTTGCCATGAATTTAATTTTCTGGCCTTTTTTGATTTCACCATTTACAACTCTAAAGATTACCTCAATTCCGCGGAACGGATTGTAAACTGAGTCAAAAATTAAAGCTTGCAATGGCTCTTCTGGATCTCCCTTTGGAGCAGGGATTTTTTCGATAATGGCTGCTAAAATATTTTCAACGCCAAAACCCGTTTTTCCTGAAGCATGAATAATATCTTCCAATTTACAACCAAGTAAATCTATAATATCATCACTAACTTCTTCAGGGTTTGCACTTGGTAAATCAACTTTATTTAAAACCGGAATGATTTCCAAGTCATTTTCAAGCGCTAAATATAAGTTTGAAATCGTTTGTGCTTGAATACTTTGTGCCGCATCAACAATCAATAAAGCGCCTTCACAGGCAGCGATAGATCTAGAAACTTCATACGAAAAGTCTACGTGGCCAGGAGTATCAATTAGGTTTAAGATATATTCCTCGCCTTTGTATTTGTATTCCATCTGAATGGCATGACTCTTAATGGTAATTCCACGCTCGCGTTCCAAGTCCATGTTGTCAAGCAATTGTGCTTTTTCTTCACGGGCAGAAACGGTTTGTGTAGCACTTAGTAATCGGTCTGCTAATGTACTCTTACCGTGGTCAATGTGTGCAATAATGCAAAAATTACGTATCTTCTTCATTTTAATATATCGGTTCTCTAATCGATTTTAAGTCTTTTTTTGGGAATAATCTGCCTCAAAGCAATTACTTTAAAGCATGTTATTAAGGCGCAAAGATAGCGCAAAGTTTTGGATTCTGGAATGCTGATCTTCGATAGTTGAAAGATGTGAATTAAAATTGGCGTTAAAATTCAAAATTAAATCCTTTTTCAGTTAATTTTTTGTACATCTCATCATCAAATTTATAAAGTTTAGCAGCTCTGTGCGAAACGTCTTTTTGTTTTTCATCTAATGCTGTGAGCAGTTTCATGTGAAGAATTTTTCGTCTGAAATTAGATTTATCCAATTCAATTCCAAGAATTTCTTCGTACAAATGCATGAGCTGCAATAAAGTAAATTTTTCTGGAAGAAGATTAAAACCAATTGGAGCCTGACGCACACGGTTTCTGAGCTGTAATAAACTGAAATTTAAAATTTCATTGTGGTCAAAGATCAACTCAGGAATATCTTTTATTTTATACCATTTGGCTTCGATAACTCTCAAACTGGCTTTAATATTATAATCTTCACGATTCACCAAAGTGTAATAGCCAATCGTTACAACACGTCTTTCTGGAACACGTTTTGGATTTGTGAATGCTTTTAGCTGTTCTAGATAAATATTTTCAAGTCCTGTAAGTTCTTGCAAAATACGTTGCGCAGCATCATCGGCACTTTCATCCAGCTGAAGCCATCCGCCAAGAAGCCCCCATTTGCCTTTACTTTCACCTTGAGCGTGCTGAACCAAGAGAACTTCGAGGCTCTCTTTGTTAAATCCGAAGAAAACACAGTCAATTGTGATTCCCTCTACGGCTGGTTTGTGATGATGATTAGTTATTTCTGCCAATGTATTGTTGTCGTAATTATTGTTTATTGAAAATTAGAATACAAAATTAAATCCCTTTTCAGTTAATTGATTATAAATTTCTGGATCAAATTTGTATAGCTGAGCTGCTCTATGTGAAACATCTTGCTGTTTTTCGTCTAATGCCACCAAGAGTTTCATGTGCAGAATTTTTCGTCTGAAATTGGGCTTATCCATTTCGATTCCTAAAATTTCTTCATAAAGTTGCATCAATTGCAATAAAGTGAATTTTTCAGGAAGCAAATTAAATCCAATTGGGGCTTGACGAACCCTGTTTCGAAGGTGTTTTAAACTGTAATCTAAAATCTCATTATGGTCGTAAATCAAATCTGGAATTTCGTTGATTTTATACCATTGCGCATCAGAAGCCGTAAAACCTGCTTTAATATTATAATCTTCTCTTTTTACAAGGGCATAATAACCAATTGTAATGACACGTCTCAGCGGAAAACGATCTGGATCTCCAAATGCTTTCAGCTGTTCCAGATAAATATTATCGAGACCTGTAAGCTCATTCAATAAACGATGAGCCGCATTGTCTGTGCTTTCTTTTTTATAAATCCATCCACCTGGAAGCCCCCATTTTCCTTTACTGATACCTTCAGCATGCTGCACTAAAAGCACTTCGAGACTGCCTTTGTCAAAACCAAAAATGACACAGTCAATCGTGATGGCATTCATCGCGCTGTTTTCATTTTTATAAGCAGTTTTGTCGTCTACATTTTCAACCATATATGAGATAAATTTTGACAAATTAAATAAATAAAATCATTATTAGCCTTTTTGAAAGCCTTATATTTTTTGAATGAAACAAAAAATTGAAAATCAAATGTTTAAGAATGTGTAAAAAAAGCTTTTGAATTCTATTAAACTTCTAAATGACTGACGGTCAATTTTATGAAAACATTGATTTTTCTATATTTTTTATTTCAATTCCTCTTCAGGTTTTACAACATTCATAAAAATGGATTACAATTAATCAGAATCAAAAAAAAATAACCCTAAAATATTGTTAATATAGAAAATTTGTTTTACACTTGTAGTCAAATTTACCATAAGATAAATTCAGATTGACTATAAGTAAAAAAGGCAAAACTACACTTAACTTAAACTTACCACAAATGTTTTTTTAGAAATGGATTTAAATAGCTTTTTTGATGAAATTATCATTATCAAATTTGCCAAAAGAATCGATTTTGAAGTTGCTTATAGTCTACAAGTACTACATGTTGGAAAAGAGATTCAGGCCCTCTTTTTCGGCATGACCTGCTTGGGAAGTTTTTCCAGATTTCTCCTAGGGTAAAAAAACACTAACTATAACTTAAACTTAATCAATTCTTATTATGAAAAGCAAAAATTGTATTAAAACAACAAAGCTTCCATATTTTATGGCGGTGCTGCTTAGCGTATTTATGATGCAGTTTGGATTTGCTCAAGAATCCAAAACTGTTAGTGGGACAATTACCTCTTCCGAAGACGGATTTGGAGTTCCAGGAGCAACTGTACAAGTACAGGGAACAAAATCGAGTACTGTTACCGATTTTGATGGAAAATATAAAGTGGAGGCTAAAACAGGAGATGTTTTGGTAATCACTTTTGTAGGTTTCAAATCGCAGAATATTACGGTTGGAACTCAAAAAGTGATCAATGCGGTTTTGCAGCCAGAAACTGCAGAACTTAAAGAAATTGTAGTTATCGGTTACGGTACTCAAAAGAAGAAAGTTAATACTGCTGCGACTTCATTGGTGTCTGGAAAAGACATTCAGCAAGTAGCAAGTCTTGATGTTGTAAATGCTTTACAAGGTCAAGCTTCTGGAGTTTCTGTAACTTCATCTTCTGGTCAGCCGGGAGCGAATATGGTGGTAAATATTCGTGGAGCAGGTACAGCTGGAAATAGCGATCCTCTTTATGTGGTTGATGGTGTAGTAGTAGATAACGGAATTGGATATCTTGATCCATCTGTTATTGAAAGGGTTGATATTTTAAAAGATGCTTCGGCAGCTTCTATTTACGGAGCAAGAGCTGCAAATGGAGTTATCTTGGTTACAACCAAAAAAGGTAAAGATGGTAAAATGAATGTGTCTTTCAGTACTTATACAGGTTTTCAGCAAATTGCCAAAAAACTTGATTTAATGAATACGCAAGAATATACAACGATCATGAATGAAGCTCGTGTAAATTCAGGATATGCTCCGTTATACACAAAAGAGCAAATCGCAGGATTTCCTGATCACGATTGGCAGAAAGATTTATTTAATGAAGGCGCAATGAAACAAAATCATTCGCTTTTGATTACAGGTGGTGACGAAAAATCTACGATTGCAACAGGTTTATCGTACTACGGACAAGAAGGTATGATTGGAGGATCTACCAATCAATCTCAATATGACCGTATTACTTTTACAGCAAACTCTACTTCAGAAGTAATTAAAGGGTACTTAAAAATCGGAGAAAATTTCACTTTATCAAACATCAAGTCAAGCGGTGTTGCCGACGATGGTATCTACAGCAATGCGATTAGAAGTTTCTTAAATGCAGCCCCAATTGATCAGCCCTATGATGAGAACGGAGATTTTGCTCGTTCTATTATTTCTCAAGATATCAGCAATCCGGTTGGATCTTTATATTACAACAACTTTAATCAGACTAACACGAATCGTTATGTAGGTAATATTTTTGCCGAATTAAAATTTGCAAAGAATTTTACTTTCAGAACTAGTTATGGGGTTGATATGACAGATAGCAATTACCGTGCATTCAGACCTGTTTATTCACTTTCTTCAAATGACAACAATACGGTTTCGAGCGTAACTCAAAGTGCAACAAAATCTTTAGGATGGATTTTTGAGAATACACTTCAATACAAATTCAATCTTGCTACTTCTCATAATTTTGATGTTTTAGTAGGTACTTCTGCAAAAAAGAATACGTCTGATTATATGGAAGGACAAGGAAGAAACTTAATTTTTGATGATTTCGAGCACGCATATCTAGACAATGCAAAGGATCCTACATCAAATGTTGTAAAAGGAAACCGTAGAGATTATGCAATCCAGTCTTACTTCGGACGTTTATTGTACGATTATAACAATAAGTATTTATTCTCTGCAACAGTTCGTCGTGACGGTTCATCAGAATTTGGTCCAGATAATAAATATGCTATTTTCCCATCATTCTCTGCAGGTTGGAATTTAGATAAGGAAGCTTTCTTCAAAGAAAACAAGGTTTTAAATACTTTCAAATTAAGAGCGAGCTGGGGACAAAATGGTAACGACCAATTTGCAAGAAGATTTGCTTACATGTCTGTAGTAAACTCAACAGATAAAACATATCATTTTGGAACTGGTGATGAAACTCTTTTAGTAGGTTCAAGCCCAGATCAGTTAGCAAACCGTAACTTAAAATGGGAAACTTCTGAGCAGTTAGATTTAGGTTTTGATGCTACCTTGTTTACCAACTTTACTTTAACTTTTGATTACTACGACAAGAAAACCAAAGATTGGTTAGTATTGGCCTCTATACCAGCTTATGCAGGAGCCACTGCCCCTTATATTAATGGTGGTGACGTAAGCAATAAAGGTTTTGAAATTGGTTTGGCTTATCGCACACATTTTGGAAAAGACTGGAATTTTGCTATTAATGCAAATCTTTCTCGTAATCAAAATGAAGTCTTGAGAATTGCAAACAACGAAGGAATAATTCACGGAGAATCAAATGTACTATTCCAAGGTTTAGACGAGATGAACCGTGTTGAGGTTGGAAAACCAATGGGTTATTTCTACGGATTAAAAACAGACGGAATTTTCCAAAATGCTACAGAAGTTGCAGCGGGTGTTCAGCCAAATGCACAGCCGGGAGACGTTCGTTTCGTAGACTTAAATGGTGACGGAAAAATTGATGCCAATGATAAGACTAAAGTAGGAGATCCAAACCCTGATATTAATTACGGTGTTAATTTAGAATTATCATACAAAGCTTTTGATTTATCTGTTAATACTTACGGTATTGCTGGCGGGCAAAACGTTTTTGGAGTTCACGATTATACACGTGCTTACACAAACAACACTACAGATGTGTTGAACAGATGGACAACTGAAGGAACTTCGAACAGAATTCCAAGAGTAACTTACGGAACTGATGCAAACGGAAACTATACTAAATTCTCAGATTTATATATTCAGGATTCAGATTTCTTCAGAATTAAAAACGCTACAATCGGATGTGATTTAACGAAGTTGACAGATAGATTAAAGTTCTTCTCTAAATTCAGATTGTACGTGGCAGGAAATAACATTTACACATTCACAAAGTACAAAGGGATGGATCCAGAAATTGGTTTCGGAAACGTAAATCAATCTTGGGCTAAAGGAATTGATGTTGGATATTATCCACAGCCAAGAACCTATTTAATGGGTCTGAATGTTAACTTTTAAAATTTGAAAATCATGAAAAGATATATAAAATTATTTGCACTTTCAAGCTTACTTATTTTAGGAGCTTGTTCGCAGGATTTCTTGGAAAATGAACCATACACAGATAAGGTAACAGAGAATTTTTATAAAACACCATCTGATGCTTTTGAAGGTCTTGTAGCAGTTTATGATGTTTTACAGCGCGAAGCTTACGGCGGACCATTATTAATTAGCGAACAAGCTTCTGATGATTGCTTTGGAGGTTATGGTATTGCCGATGCTCAAACCGATATCGAATGGGATCGTTTCTTGTACGTTTCGGACAAAGACATGAACAAAGATGTTTGGTCAAATGCTTATTTAGGAATTTACAGAGCTAACATTTTATTAGAAAATTTAGGCAAAGTAAATTGGGGATCAGATACAGCTTTGAAAACTCGCTACGAAGCTGAGGCACGTTTCTTAAGAGCGCACTTTCATTTTACAGCAGCTAAAATGTTTGGAGATATTATCCCACTTGACCATACGGTAACAACAAGTGAGTTCGAATTGCCAAGACAAGCTCCAGAAGTTACGTATGCTTTAATTGCAAGTGATTTAAAATTTGCAGCAGACAATTTAGGGCCAGAAAACTACTCACAAGCAGGAAATGCTAATTATGGGCGTATTACAAAATGGGCTGCAGAAGCATACTTGGCTAGAACATTCTTATTCTATACAGGTACATATGGTAAAGCAGATTTGGCTGGTGTAGTTTCTAAAGCAGAAGCAACAGCTTATATTAATGATGCCGTAAATAATAGCGGACATGGTTTAGTGGCTGATTTTGCTAATCTTTGGTTGGCAGCTTCTTTTGAAAACTTTGCTGGAGAAGATAATACAGAAATGGTTTGGGCGGTTCGTTTTAACGGTTCAGGAAAAGGAAACTGGGATCTTCATGAAGGAAACCGTTTTCAGGTAAACATTGCGCCTCGTGGAGGATCAATAGGAAGATATGCAACAGGCTGGGGAGGAGCGACAGTAAATCCTAAGTTGGTAGATTCTTACGAAGCTGGAGATACCAGAAAAGCAGCATCATTTATTGATTATGCAGGTGAAAATTTAAATTTTGACCCGCAAGCTAGAGAGCAGCGTCAGTACACAGGATATTCTTGGAAAAAATATTGTCCAATTACCAATGCAGCAGGAACAGCTGTCGTAGAGGCAAACGGAGGAAATTTTCAAATTGACAACTACCAAGATTATGCTATTATTCGTTTCTCAGATGTATTGCTAATGGCAGCTGAGTTGAATTTACAATCGAACCCAGCTTTAGCACAGGCAGATTATGATAGAGTACGTGATCGTGCTTTTAAAAATACTACTCACAGAAAAACAGTCAGTTTAGAGAACATCATGAAAGAGCGTCAGTTAGAATTAGCGCTTGAAGGACTTCGTTATTTTGACTTAATAAGACAAGGAATGACGGTTGCAAAAGCAGCTATTGATAACAACACTGGAGATTCTCAGTTTAATGTAACTTTTAGAACAGAGACTCAAGGTTGGTTCCCATTACCGCAATCTCAGATCATTCTTTCAAATGGTACAATAACTCAAAATCCAGGCTGGAATTAATTTAAAACAAAAGACTATGAAACGTATATTATATATTTTAATAGCAGCTGTTACAATGGGTTCGCTGTTATTTTCTTGCGAGGCAATCGAGGATCGCGAAAGCCTTCCAGCAGTGACCTTGACACCAGAAACACTTAAGTTTTCTGTAACGCAAGATGCTACAAATAAAAATCTTGTAAACTTTAAAAGTGATGATCCAACGGTAATTCCATTTTGGAAATATGTCGATGCATCAGGAAATGAATTAGGACATTCTAACAAAAGCAGTGATCAAGTGATTTTGCCTTTTGCAGGAAAATATACAATTTACTATACCGCTTACACAAGAGGAGGTTCTGTAGAAGCTGCCCCTGTGACTGTAAACGTCCCTGAGAATGACGAAAGTTATTTTAGAGATCCGAAATGGCAAATGTTAACTAATGGTGTTGACGGAAAAACATGGGTTTTAGATTTTGCAGATCCAGTGGGATGGGCAGGTTTAGATTATCCTTATAATCCAAAAGGTAGTGACTATTGGAATTGGTTTCCAGATTACGCAAGTAACTCTTGGGTAATGACTAATAAAAACTGGGGAGAAATGTATTTTGATTTAAATGGAAATTACAATACATCTGTTACTCAAACAGCGATTGCAAACAGCAATCAAACTACGAAAAAAGGAACCTATTCATTTGATATTGCAAATAATAAATTAGTTTTTAATGGTGGGGTTCAAATGCTTTATGGTGGAGACTATTATGGTGACTGCAGCAACTGGATCAGTGTAAAAGTGGTTGAGCTTACAGCTACATCTTTAAGATTAGCAGTAGTGCGTGACCAGAGCAGAACTGGTGAAGGAGTCTGTTTAATTGTATTCCACTACAAGCCGAAATCGTAAGTTAGTTAGTTTTGAAGTCTCAGTCCTAAAAGCATTTTGTAATGTTCTTTAAGACTGAGACTTAAATTGTTTTAGGAAGAAATAAACGAAACCATTTTTTATTTCTATCTTCAAATTCCAAAAAAATAAAAAAGTACCATGCATATTAGAAAAAACATAAAAAATATAAGTTTATGGGCAGTTGCAGCTGGAGTTTTTTTTCTGAATTCCTGCACTAAAAAACAAGATGCATTTGTAAACCGAAAAGTTTCTTTTAATGCAGATTGGAGCTTTCATCTTAATGACAGCATTATTGATAAAGATACTATTGGAACTTCTACCAAATGGAGAACTCTTGATGTTCCGCACGACTGGAGCATCGAAGGAAAATTTGATGAAAAAAGCCCTGCAGGTTATGGCGGTGGATCGCTTACTGGAGGTTTAGGCTGGTACAAAAAAACATTCAAAGTTGCTGCAGAAGACAGCACAAAAATAACTTCAATCACTTTTGACGGTGTTTACAGAAACAGCGAAGTTTGGGTAAACGGACATTATTTAGGAAAACGTCCAAACGGATATATTGGTTTTCAATATAACATGTCACCATATTTAAATTACGGAGAGAAAAACAACGAAATAATTGTTAAGGTTGACAATTCAAAACAACCTAATTCACGTTGGTATTCAGGTTCAGGAATTTTTAGAAATGTCTGGATCGAAACCACAGACAAACTTCACGTTGGACAATGGGGAACATACATTACAACTCCAAAAGTTACGGCTGAAAAAGCTTCGGTAAGCATTGAAACTACAATTAAAAATCAATACAAAGAAAGCAAGAAAGCAACGGTAACGACCACTATTTTTAAAGAAGATAAAAAAGTAACATCGGTTACTCAAGATATAACCATCAATGCCAACGATAATCAAATTCTGAATCAATCTGCAGAAGTTGAAAATCCGATTTTATGGTCAGTTGAAAATCCGGAATTGTATACCGCAGTTACAGAAATTTTAGTTGACGATAAAGTTGTAGATCAATACAAAACCTCTTTCGGAATCAGAGATTTTAAATTCGATTTGAACAAAGGTTTTATTCTGAATGGAAAACAAGTCAAAATAAAAGGGGTTTGCATGCACCATGATTTAGGGCCATTAGGTTCGGCAATCAATACGCGTGCAATCGAACGTCAGTTGGAAATCCTGAAAGAAATGGGTGTAAACGGAATCAGGACTTCTCATAATCCTCCAGCTCCAGAACTACTTGATCTTTGCGATAAAATGGGTTTCATTGTCATGGATGAAGCTTTCGATATGTGGAAACAAAATAAAACCAAATATGATTATGCTAATGATTGGGACAAATGGCATAAAAAAGATTTGGTAGATCAATTGCGCCGTGACAGAAATCATCCAAGCATCTTTATGTGGAGTATTGGAAACGAAATTCCAGAACAATGGAATGAAAAAGGTATCGAGATTGCAAAAGAATTAGCCGCAATTACACGTCAATACGATAAAACGCGTCCGCTTACAGCTGGAATGAATCCACCTGTAAATATGAATATTGATGCTGTGACTTTACAATTTGAGAAAAAAGATGTTTCGATTAATCCGCTTGCTGGATCTGGAGTTTTAGATTTAATCGGATACAATTATGCGCACCAGACATTTGAACATCATCTAAAGAACTTCCCAAAAACTCCTTTCATTGCAACTGAAACTACTTCAGGTTTGCAGACAAGAGGTTATTATGACGCTGTTTCAGATACTATCAAAAAATGGCCAATAAGATGGGATCTTAAATTTACGGAAGGAAATCCTGGAAATACGGTTTCAGCTTACGATCAGGTACAGACGCCTTGGGGATCTACGCACGAAGCAACTTGGAAAATCATTAAAAAACATGATTTCTTAGCAGGAATGTATGTTTGGACAGGTTTCGATTACATTGGAGAACCAACTCCATACGAATGGCCATCGGTAAGTTCGTATTTCGGAATTGTAGATTTAGCTGGTTTTCCGAAAGACGTGTATTATATGTACCAAAGCGAATGGACAGATAAAACGGTTCTTCATATTTTCCCGCATTGGAACTGGAAAGCAGGACAAACTGTCGACGTTTGGGCATACTACAATAATGCAGATGAAGTGGAACTTTTCGTAAACGGAAAATCAGTTGGAAAACGAAGTAAAAAAGGAGATGATTTGCACGTAATGTGGAGAATTCCTTTTGAAGCGGGAACTTTAAAAGTCATTTCTCGTAAAGATGGAAAAGTAGTGTTAGAAAAAGAAATTAAAACCGCTGGAAATCCTGCACAATTAAAATTAACTGCAGATAGAAGCACCATCAAAGCGGATAAAAATGATTTGTCATTTATTACAGTTGATATTTTAGATGATAAAGGAACTTTAGCACCAAATGCAAATAACGAAATTAATTTCTCTTTAAAAGGAAACGGAAAAATCGTAGGCGTTTGCAGCGGAGATCCAGTTAGCCACGAATCGTACAAAAGAAATAAACATACAGCTTTGGCAGGAAAATGTTTGGTGATTGTTCAATCGGGGGATAAATCAGGAAGATTAGAATTAACCGCTAAAGCGAATGGACTAAAACAATCGACAATTGTAATTACGACAGAATAAAGTAAAATACGTTAAAATTTAAACACATAGAAACATAGATTTTTTGTTTGTAAAAAAGAAAATTAAAAGAAACTAGTTTCTAACACATAGCTATGTGAGTTTAAACAAGTGAAACGCCTTTTTAAAGACTCCGATAAGCTATGATTCTATGTGTTTAAAAGATTTTAAGATATATAAAGAAATAAAACTAACTCATGAAAAACTCAAAACTAACTGCATTATTTTCTGCTCTTATGTTTGGATTTTTAGCAGTTCTAAATGCTAATGCTCAAATCCAAAATGCAGATGTACTAAATGCTCCAATAGATATCAGTAAAGATTTTCAGAACTATTTGAATACTTTTTATTTCGCAGACGAATTAGCTTCTTTTGATCCTGCAACTGCAAAGGGAACAATTAAATATTTAAGATACAATTATAAAACACGTCAGGCTTTCAACAATATGATGATGAAACCAGATGTAGAAAAAGCAAACGAATTCCCAACAACAGAATATGCAGAATCTCCTGTTTTGCCATTCGAAATTCAGTTTGTTTCAGATAGAACAGTTCGTATCAAAACGACTTCTGGACCACAGTTTCATCCACAAAAGGAATCTTTAATGTTGGTTGATGGGGTTGCGCCAAATCATCCAGAATTATGGAAATATACTAAAATAGAAGGTGGTCATAGTTACACAAGCAAACACGGAAAAGTTGAAATTTTGACAAAACCTTGGCACGTAAAAATCTACGATGAAAAAGGAAAATTATTGACAAGTACGCTTCACGATACTGACTTTAAAAACACCTATACGCCGACACTTCCGTTTTCTTATGTTCGCAGAAATAGCGATTATTCCAGAAGTATGGGCGCGGCTTTCAGCTTAGAACCAGACGAAAAAATATTTGGTTGCGGTGAATCATTCACGCAATTCAACAAACGCGGTTCAAAAGTAGTTTTATGGGCAGATGATGCCAACGGAATCCAAAATGAAACCATGTATAAACCAATTCCGTTTTACATGAGCAGTCGCGGTTATGGAGTTTTCATGCACCACTCAACACCAATTACAGTTGACTTCGGAAAATATTTTTCAAGTGCCAACGAAATGTATATTGGAGACGACGAAGCCGATTTATTTTTGTTTATCGGAGAACCGAAAGACATTTTAGACCAATACACGAATCTGACAGGAAAAGCTGCCATGCCGCCACTTTGGTCATTCGGTTTCTGGATGAGCCGTATTACGTATTTTTCTGAAAAAGAAGGAAGAGATGTAGCAAGAGATTTACGTAAATACAAAATCCCAACAGATGTAATCCACTTTGACACAGGCTGGTTTGATGTAGATTGGAGAAACAATTACGAATTTGCAAAATCTCGCTTCCCAGATGCAACCAAAATGATGGCTGATTTAAAGAAAGATGGTTTCCAAGTTTGTCTTTGGCAGTTGCCTTATTTCACGCCAAAGAACACTTTGTTCCCTGAAATTATGGATAAAAACTTAGCCGTAAGAGACCGAAAAGGAAATCTTCCTTATGAAGATGCTGTTTTAGACTTCTCAAACCCTGAAACAATTTCTTGGTATCAAGGAAAATTGAAAAAGTTATTTGACGAAGGTGTAGCTGTTTTCAAAGTAGATTTTGGAGAAGCAGCACCGCCAGACGGAATTTACCATTCGGGAAGAACAGGTTTCTATGAACACAATTTATATCCGTTACGATACAACAAAGCAGTTGCAGAAATTACTCAAAAAGAAAAAGGATATACTTTAATCTGGGCAAGAAGTACTTGGGCAGGAAGTCAGCGTTATCCTTTGCATTGGGGAGGAGATTCTGAAACTACAAACGGCGCGATGTCGGCAGAATTACGCGGCGGACTTTCATTAGGATTAAGCGGATTCAGTTTTTGGAGTCATGATGTTGGAGGTTTCGCCACTAAATCTCCTGAGAATATTTACAGAAGATGGGCGCCATTCGGAATGTTTACGTCACACGTAAGAAGTCATGGAGAACCGCCTCGCGAACCTTGGTTGTACAGCAAAGAATTCTTGGAAGGATTTAGAAAAGCAGATAATATGCGTTACGAATTAATGCCATATATCTACGCTCAAGCAAAAGAAAGTTCTCAAAAAGGTTTACCAATGATGCGTGCTCTTTTTGTAGAATATCCAAATGATCCAGGAGCTTGGTTAGTTGATAATCAATATTTATTTGGATCAAGCATGTTGGTTGCACCGCTTTTTGAAGAAGTTGAAGAAAGAGACGTTTACCTTCCAGAAGGAACTTGGATTGATTACCAAACTAAAAAAGTGTATCAATCAGGCTGGCATAAAATCAAAGCGGGTGAAGTGCCAATCGTAGTTTTGGTAAAGGACGGAACTGCAATTCCACACATCGGTTTAGCGCAGTCTACAAAAGATATGGATTGGAGCAAACTGACATTAAAAGTATTCGCAAGCGATAAAACGACTTCGGCAACAGCCAAAGTATTTTTACCGGAAGGTGATGCGGTAAAAGAAATAAAAGTGAACAAAAGCGGAAATAATTTTGATGTAACAGCAAATCCATTAAATGGAAAAACCACTTTCAAAACAGAGTGGGCAAAATAAAAAAGTTAAACACAAATTGCACCAATTTTTACGAATTGAATTTGTGATAATTTGCGGAATTTGTGGTAAAAAAATAAAACTATTTAAACACATAGAAACATAGGTTTGTTTGCGAATAAAAGAAGTTGGAAAGAAACTTAGTTTCTCACACATAGAAACTATGTGAATTTCAACAAGTGAAACGCTTTTTTTTAAAGATTCCAATAAGCTATGATTCTATGTGTTAAAAAATAAACCACAAATTGCACAAATTATCACAAATTCAATTCGTGGAAATTCGTGCAATTAGTGGCAAAAAACATAATACCAAAAAACATGAAAAACTATCTTATTCTCCCAGCCGTACTCTTTTCAATGACAATCGGCTACAGTCAAAAAACGAAAAATGCTTACGAATTGGCATCGCCAAACGGAAAAAACAAAATCAAATTTGAGCTGGTAAAAAACGCTCCAAAATACGCCGTTTCTCACGGAAAAACAGAAGTGATTTCTACGTCTGATATGGGATTTGTATTGAAAGGAAATGAAGACTTAAGTTCAAATTTCGAAATCAAAGGAGCCAAAACTTCGACTTTTGATGAAACTTGGGAACAAGTTTGGGGAGAAAAGAAAAACATCAGAAACCACTACAATCAATTAGTTGTTGATTTACAGCAAAAAACTGGAAACAAAAGAAAACTTCAGATTCAGTTTCGTGCTTTTGATGACGGAGTGGCTTTTAGATATGTTTATCCAAAACAAAATGTAAAAGACAGCATTTTCATCATGGATGAAAAAACGACTTTCAACTTAAAAGAAGACGGAAAAGCGTGGTGGATTCCAGCCAATAGAGAAAACCGTGACGAATATCTTTTCAAAGATGCGCCAGTAAGTACACTTGATACGGTTTTAACTCCATTAACAATCGAAAGCAAAAGCGGATTAGCTTTAAGTTTCCACGAAGCAAACTTGTATGATTTTGCAAGCATGACTTTGGTCAACACAAAGGGAACAGAATTAAAATCAGATTTAGTGCCTTGGGCAGATGGCGTAAAAGTTCGTGTGAAAGATTCGTTTACTTCTTCTTGGAGAACTATTCAAATTGGAGAAAATCCAGGAGAATTAATTACTTCTTATTTGGTTTTAAACTTAAACGAACCAAATAAATTAAAAAACATAAACAGCTATTTCAAGCCTTATAAATATTTAGGAATTTGGTGGGGAATGCACATTGGGAAATATACTTTCTGGGAAAGCGACAAACAAGGTGCGACAACCAAACATGCTGAAGAATATATTGATTTTACAGCAAAAGAAGGTTTTCACCATTTATTAATCGAAGGATGGAATAAAGGATGGACTCCGGGTTGGTATGAAAACCGTATGCACATGTTCAGCTTCACGAAAAGCGCAGACAATTTCGACTTAGAAAAAGTGGTTGAATACGGAAAGAAAAAGAATATCGAATTAATCGGTTATCACGAAACAGGTTCGAACTTAATTAACTACTTAAAAGAAGTTGACGAAGGTTTTGCCTTATACAAAAAGCTAGGTATTCATACCGTGAAAATTGGTCATGTTGGTTCTAAATTGAATATGAAACAAATGCATTTCGGACAATTTGGAGTAAACTATTTCAGATACATTTTAGAAAAAGCAGCGCAATACGATTTAGCGGTTTTATACCACGAATCAATTAAAGATACTGGAGAAAGAAGAACTTATCCGAACATGGTTTCGAGAGAAGCAGCGCGCGGACAAGAGTATAACGCTTGGAGTGAAGGAAATCCGCCAAATCATTTAAGTATTATTCCATTTACAAGATTGCTTTCTGGACCAATGGATTTCACTCCTGGAATTTTCGATGTTGAGGTAAAACAAGGCTATCCGGGAAAAAGAATTCAGGGAACTGTCGGGCAGCAATTGGCATTGTACGTTACGATTTATTCTCCGATTCAAATGCTGGCAGATCTTCCTGAAAACTACGAAGGGAAACCAGCTTTGCAATTCCTAAAAGATGTTCCAACAGATTGGGAAGACACTAAAATCTTAGAAGGAAAAATTGGTGAATACATCACAACAGCAAGAAAAGACAGAAATAGCGCCGACTGGTATCTAGGAACTTTGACCAATCAAAAACCAAGAAATGTAGAAGTTTCATTATCATTCTTAGATCCAAATGCAACATACGAAGCACAAATTTATGTGGATGCCGAAGGAACAGATCAAACACATAATCCGGAAGCAGTGGCAATTTCGAAGAAAACCGTAAAAGCTTCAGATAAATTACAATTGAAATTAGGCGGTGCAGGTGGTGGAGCTGTTAGATTCAAAAAAATATAATTATTGGTTTTAATATCCTAACAGGTTTCCAAAACCTGTTAGGTATTTAATTTAAAGTGAGATTATAATTAGTTTTGAGATATTAGGATTGCAAAAGATACCTAACAGGTTTTTGGAGACCTGTTAGGATAATAAAAAGAAAACCATTTTCAGATGAAAAAACTTTTAATAATAACAGCCGTTTTAATTTCTTCAATTAATTCGTTCGCACAAAATGAAAGCCGAACCATAAAAGTAGATTTCAATAAAACTGCCGGAAAATTAAACACAATGTTCAAAGAATGCATTGGCGCAGGAAGGGCAAATGAAGGACTTCGTGCCGATTGGCAGCAGCAACTGGCATTGGTTAAAAAAGAATGCGATTTTAAGTACATCCGCTTTCATGGTTTATTGTCTGATGATATGGCCGTTTATCGTGAAGACGAAAAAGGAAATCCAGAATACAATTACCAATATGTTGACGTTTTATTTGATTATATTGTAAGTCTCAAAATGAAACCATTTGTAGAATTAGGTTTTATGCCGAACGCATTGGCAAGCGGAAAAGAAACTATTTTTTGGTGGAAGGGAAATGTAACGCCTCCAAAAGATTATAAAAAATGGGAAGATTTAATTAGAAATTTAACGCAGCATTTTAAAGATCGTTACGGAGATGAAGAAGTAAAAACTTGGTATTTTGAAGTATGGAATGAGCCGAATTTATCACCAGGTTTTTGGACAGGAACACAAACAGAATATTTCAGATTATATGATTATGCTGCTCGAGGCGTAAAGGCAGTAAATCCATCCTATAAAGTGGGCGGTCCAGCAACAGCAGGTGCAGCTTGGGTTCCCGAAACCATTGATTTTTGTGCCAAGAATAATCTTCCGATTGATTTTATTTCAACACATGCATACGGAGTGAAACATGGCTATTTGGATGAATTCGGAACTTCTGGAACCATATTAAGTAAAGATGAATTTAGCGTAAGCGGAGAAATTATAAATTCACGAAAACAAATTACAGAATCGGCTAAACCAAATTTAGAATTGCATTATACAGAATGGAGTTCATCGTATACGCCAGCAGATCCAATTCATGACAGTTATCATTCGGCTGCTTATATTCTGCAAAAAATAAAACAAGTTGGAAATGCTGCAAACTCCATGTCCTATTGGGTTTTTACCGATATCTTTGAAGAAGCGGGGCCAAGATTTACGCCTTTTCACGGCGGTTTCGGATTATTGAATACGCAAGGAATTAAAAAGCCTGCCTATTTCTCTTATTATTTAATGAATAAATTGGGAGAAACAGAACTTCAGAATTCAGATAAAGCTTCTTGGGTTTCTAAAAATACAAAAGGTGATGTGCAAGTTTTGCTTTGGGATTTTACCAATACTCATCCTGGCGATAAAGAGCTGAATCAAACCTATTACATAAAAGACCTTCCATCAAAAGAAAAAGGAAAAGTCAAAGTTGAAGTGAACGGAATGCAGAAAGGAAAATATATCTTAGAAATTTACAAAGTGGGGTACAAAGTAAATGACGCTTACGCGGATTATTTAGCGATGAATAAACCAAGTCAGTTAACACGTGAGCAAGTCAATTCGATAAAAAAGAAAAATAACGGGGTACCAATTTCGACAGAAAAAATTACGATTGACGGAAAAGGAACTTTCAGCAAGGAATTTAAAATCAATGAAAATGATGTTGTGATGCTGAATTTAATTAAACAATAACAGATTTTAATTTAAACACATAGAAACATAGATTTTTATTCTCTTTAAAGATTACAGAAAAAGCTAGCTTTAATACCTAGTTCTATGTGTTAAAATATTTTCATACAATTAATGAAACAATAATTTTAGATAAAACCACAAATAATATAATTATTAACTGGATTTGAAGGCTATGTGTGAGGAATCAAAATCTTTAAATTCAAAACACCTAACTATCTATGAAAAACAAAATGATGTTCCTTTCATCGGCTTTGGTTTTTGCATTTTTTACTTCTTGTAAAAATGATGCACAAACTTTAGCTTCAAATTCGGCGCAGACCGAAGAATACGTTGGAAAAGAAATAAGCACAGATCATGATGCAGAAATCGACAAACTGATTTCGCAGATGACATTAGAGGAAAAAGTGGGAATGCTTCACGGAAACAGCATGTTCGCCAATGCAGGCGTAAAACGTTTAGGAATTCCAGAATTAAAAATGGCCGATGGGCCGTTGGGAGTTCGCGAAGAAATCTCACGCGACAATTGGGCTCCAGCAGGATGGACAAATGACTTTGCAACATATTATCCAGCAGGTGGCGCTTTGGCTGCAACATGGAACTCAGAAATGGCACATACTTTTGGAACCAGTTTAGGAGAAGAGTTACGTGCAAGAGATAAAGACATGCTGCTTTCTCCAGCGATTAATATGGTGAGAACACCGCTTGGAGGAAGAACATATGAATACATGTCTGAAGATCCGTTTTTGAATAAAAAAATCGCAGTGCCTTTGATTGTTGGTTTACAAGAAAAAGATGTAATGGCTTGCGTGAAACATTACGCAGCAAACAATCAGGAAACGAATCGTGATTTTGTTGATGTACAAATTGACGAGCGTACACTTCGTGAAATTTATCTTCCAGCTTTTGAAGCTTCGGTAAAAGAAGCAAAGGTCTATAGCATTATGGGCGCTTACAATAAATTTAGAGGTGAATATTTATGTGAAAACGATTATATGCTGAATAAAATCCTTCGTGACGAATGGGGATTCAAAGGTGTCGTAGTTTCAGATTGGGCTGCAGTGCATTCTACAGCAAAATCTTTGAAAAATGGTTTAGATATTGAAATGGGAACACCAAAGCCTTTCAATGAATTTTTCTTAGCCGATAAATTAATTGCTGCGGTTAAATCGGGAGAAGTTTCTGAGAAAGAAATCGATTTGCATGTAAAAAGAATTTTAAGAACATTGTTTCAAGTTAAAGCAATGGGAGGCGGAACTCGTGCTAAAGGAAGCATTGCAACCGAAGCGCATTACCAAGACGCTTACAAAATTGCTGCAGAAGCAATCGTTTTGTTGAAAAATGAAAATAATGCACTTCCGCTAAAATTGGACGGAGTTAAATCTATCGCCGTTATCGGAAATAATGCGACAAAGAAAAATGCTCTTGGCGGATTTGGTGCGGGTGTTAAAACAAAAAGAGAAGTTACGCCTTTGGAAGGTCTTAAAAACAGATTGCCCTCATCAGTAAAAATCAATTATGCCGAAGGATATTTAGAGCGTTACGATGAGAAAAATAAAGGAAACTTAGGAAATATCACAGCAAACGGACCAGTTACCATCGACAAATTAGACGATGCAAAGGTTAAGGAAGCGGTAGAAGCAGCTAAAAACTCAGATATAGCCATCATTTTTGCAGGTTCAAACCGTGATTATGAAACTGAAGCTTCCGACAGAAGAGATCTTCACTTGCCTTTTGGACAAGAAGAATTAATCAAAAAAGTATTGGCTGTAAATCCAAAAACAATTGTGGTAATGGTTGCGGGTGCTCCATTTGATATTAATGAAGTAAGCAAAAAATCTTCTGCTTTAGTTTGGAGCTGGTTTAATGGTTCTGAGGGAGGAAATGCTTTGGCAGATGTGATCTTAGGAAAAGTAAATCCGTCAGGAAAACTGCCTTGGACAATGCCAGTTGCTTTAAAAGATTCTCCTGCGCATGCCACCAACAGTTTTCCCGGAGACAAAGCGGTTAATTATGCTGAAGGACTTTTGATTGGATACCGTTGGTTTGATACTAAAAATGTAGCGCCACTTTATCCTTTCGGTTACGGATTATCATACACCACTTTTGCGCTTGATAATGCAAAAACAGACAAAACTTCTTATGCTCAAAACGATGTAATAGAAGTAACAGTCGACGTTAAAAACACAGGAAAAGTAGACGGAAAAGAGGTCGTTCAATTATACACATCAAAATCCGATTCTAAAATTACTCGTGCAGCTCAGGAATTAAAAGGTTTCAAAAAAGCAGAGGTAAAAGCTGGAAGTTCAGCAAAAGTAACCATCAAAGTACCGGTAAAAGAATTGGCTTATTATGATGTTGCTTCTAAAAAATGGACAGTTGAACCAGGAAAATATACTATCAAATTGGGAACTTCTTCAAGAGATATTAAAAAAGAAATCCAAGTAACAGTTAAATAAAACTGTCATTGTTATAACTAAACCATCAACGCCAGCCAGTAAAAAGCTGGCGTTGGTTTTAAAAACTTATCAGTTAACTTAAACTTATAGGATTCAAAAATATTTAAATTTAAAAAATGAAAAAGACCGTAATATTTATTTTCTTGTTAATTAGTGTTTTAGCAAATGCTAATGTCAGAATGCCTTTAATATTCTCTGACGGAATGGTGCTTCAAAGAGACAAGCAAATTCCGATTTGGGGCTTTGCAGATGCAAATGAAAGCGTAGAAATTCATTTCAACAAACAAGTTAAGAAAACAACAGCCGATAAAAACGGAAAATGGACAGTAAATTTAGGCGCTGAAAAAGCCGGCGGACCTTTCGAATTGACCATTATCGGGAAAAATAAAATCACAATCAAAAATGTTTTGGTTGGAGAAGTTTGGATTTGCAGCGGGCAATCGAATATGGAATTTCAGGTTTTCAAAACCATGAATGGCGAAAAAGAAATGGCAGATGCTAATTATCCAATGATCCGTCATTTTGGTGTGGCACAGGATTTAAGCGGCACTCCGAAAGACGATTTAAAACAAGGAAAATGGGAAGAAGCCAACAAAAAAAATGTAGGCAACTTTACAGCAGTTGGATATTATTTCGCGAGAAAATTATATGATGAATTAAAAATCCCAATTGGAATTATTAATACTTCTTGGGGTGGAACTAATGTTGAAACTTGGACAAGTCGTGAGGCTTTTGAAAACAGCCCTGATTTTAAAGCCATGATTGCCGATGTTCCGACTCTAAATGTAGACTCTATTTCAAAATTATATGCCAGAAAGATGAAAGAAAGAGTTGAAAAAATTCAAGGAAATCCTGTTAGCTCTGATAACGAAGATTCATTTAAAGAACTTTCTTTTAATGATAATTCTTGGGGCGAACTCAATACGCCAAGTTTATGGGAAAATCAGCCTTTAGGAGATTTGGATGGCGTAGTTTGGATGCGAAAAACAATTACACTCACAGCCGATGATCTTAAAAACAAAGCCGTTTTAAGTTTAGCTAAAATTGACGATGAGGATATTGCATATATAAACGGAATCGAAATTGGCCGAAATACACAATACGATTTAAAAAGAGTGTATTCTGTTCCTGGAAATGTTTTAAAAGAAGGAAAAAATGTAATTGCTGTCCGAATTGTTGACAACAGCGGAGGTGGAGGGATTTATGGTGAAGCACAAGATCTAAAACTGGCTATTGGCAGTAAAAGTATTCCGCTTGACGGAAAATGGAAATTCAGAGTTATTGTTGTAAAAACAGCTTTATCACCAAACAGTTATCCGTCATTATTGTACAATGCGATGGTAAATCCGTTAGTTCCTTACGGAATTCAAGGCGTTTTATGGTATCAGGGAGAAGCCAATGTTTGGAGAGCAGCAGAATACAAAAAATCATTTCCGTTAATGATCAATGATTGGAGAACAAAATTCAAACAAGGAAACTTCCCGTTTTACTTCGTTCAATTATCCACTTTTGACGAATTTGGAGGCAATAGTGAGAAAGGTAGCCGATGGGCAGAACTTCGCGAAGCACAGTCTGAAACACTAAAAGTGCCGAACACAGGAATGGCCGTAACCACAGATATTGGAAACGCCAAAGACATTCACCCAACTAACAAACAAGATATTGGATTACGTTTGGCAGCTATTGCCATGAATAATATTTACGGCAAAAAACAAGTTCATAGCGGACCAACTTACAAATCTCAAGAAATAAAAGGAAACCAAATCGTATTGACTTTTGATAATATCGGCAGCGGATTATCAACACCAAACAATGTAGAGTTAAAAGGTTTCGAAATTGCTGGTGCTGATAAAGTTTTTCATTCCGCGAAAGCGATAATGAAGGACAACAAAGTAATTGTCTCGAGCGATCAGGTGCAAAATCCTGTAGCAGTGCATTATGGTTGGGCAGATGATGATACGGCGATCAATCTTTTCAATAAAGAAAAATTTCCGGCTTCGCCTTTCAGAACCGATAATTGGGAGATGCTAACTGCGAATGAGAAATATAAAGTGAGTAAATAAGTCCTAAGTACTTCATAATTAGTGATAAGTTCTTATTAAGAAGTATACAGGCGAATAATAAAAATTTGCAAAATAAAGCTCCAGTGGAACGAAGTGAATTTCGCACCGCTGGAGCTCTTTTGCATTGACAGGATTTAATTTCTAAACGTTATAATTATTTTTTGCCTGCTCTTTTTCTTCTGGTTTCTTAGAGTGCTCTTTTTTAAACGTTTCGTACCATTTTTCAATCGACGGATAAACAAAAGCTGCAACTTTTTTTACTGGATTATAAAAAATAGAATTGTCTAAAGTTTCTTTTTTAGCGAATGTATTATTGAAGTTTATTTTCTCAAACAAAGCAATAAAAATACTCAGAATTAGAATGGTTTTTAAAACCCTAAAAAATCCGCCTCCCAGTTTATTCATCCAGCCTAACATGGCAAAATCGGCAATTCCGGTTAGAATTTTTGCTAAAAAGTAAACTCCAATTACAACCAAAATAAAGGTCAGGATAAAAGCCGTAATTTGAATATTAGTCGGATTCCAAGAAACGTGCTTTGAAATCATTCCTGTCATTAATGAAGAAAATTTAATGGCAAGATAAATTCCTAATAACAGGGAAATAAAAGAAGCAACTTCTACAAAAAGTCCATTTTTAATGCCTTTATACAAACTGTATCCTAAAAGCGCGGCTACAATAATATCAAAAAAACTCATGTTTGGGTTTGGTGTTTAATGAGGCGCAAAGATATATCTTTTTTAGGTCCAAAGGCTCATAGTGGCAAAGGTTCGGAGGTTTTATAGCAGTTGTAATTTTATGTGTTTAAAATTTTTAGGCACATTGAGTTTGAACTCTGTATCTTTGCAAATCAAAATTTAGAGTTCAGATTACGATTCTGCCCCCTCAGAATAGATTTTAATCAGTAATCCAACATCTAAAATCAACAATCTAAAATCACACAATGTCTAGAGATATACAGTTAAAAGAGCGATGGGAAAAGCTCGTTGATATACTTTCCAATCAATTTTCACAAGGTGAAGATCTTGATTTGGATGCTATAATTTACCTAATTGGAGTTCAGGAACTCGGAAAAGTGCATCGTCAATTTAAGAAAGACGAAAAATTAAACCTAATGCATATTGCCATTTGCCGATTATTGGAACCTTATGGTTATTACGAATTTGATTTTTTTGATAATGAAGGCTGGCCACACTACAAAATAAAAGAACAATTACCGCCGTTAAAAGCAGGTGAACAATCGGTTTTAATGAAAGAAGCGATTGTAAATTATTTTTTGGAAAGAAAACTTATTGAGTAGTTTTTTTTGGTTTACAGTCGCAGTTTACAGTGTTTGAGACTATAAACTGTCACTGAAAACTGAGACTAAAATTAAAAAAATGTGCAGATACGCAATGACATCTTATAAACCTCATTATGCTTGTTTTAATTGTCGGAAGACATTTAAAAGAAGATTGATGGTGGATATAAAAAAAGGAGAAGCATCGGTTTTTGAAGCCAAATGTCCGCAATGTGGAGAATTAATGGCGAACATGGGACTGGATTTTGAATCGCCTAAAAAAGATGATGTCAAAAAGTGGGAACATATTAAAAGTTTATTTTCCGTTGGCATTACCTTTCATTCTTGCGGCTGCAGCGGCCCAGGCTATATTCCGAATTCAAAAGAAAAATTAGTCGAGTATTTTGAAGACATAAAAAAGACCTATTTTAAAAATATGGATTTTTGGCGCACCAGAATTGAACCTTCTACAAAACAGGAAAAAGAAAGGGATTCGAATAAAAACTGGCATGAATTAAATCGCATTTCTTCGAATTTTAGAAAGGAAACAGTAACCAATCAGGAAGGTTTAGATTATTGGCATCTAAAGATTAAACAAGTTGAAGAAAAGTTAAATCTGATAAAATAATTTACGGAAAACCTAAAACTGCGACTGTGACCGCACATTTTCAACTAAAAACACTAAATTTGTACTCTCAATTATCGAAGGAAAATGATAGATAAGATAAAACAGCACATAGAGGAAGCTAAAGCCTTTAATGAGAAAAATAAAGAATCGTTAGAACAATTCCGTATTAAATATTTAGGAAGTAAAGGTTTGCTGAAAGAACTTTTTACTGAATTTAAAAATATTCCAAACGACCAGAAAAAAGATTTCGGACAAGTAATCAACACTTTAAAAGCGGTTGCTGAAGAAAAAGTAAAGCAGATTCAGGAAGAGCTGGAAAGCAAAGAAGAGTCTAAAGGAGTTTTTGGAGATTTAACGCGTGCTGCAGAACCAGTAATTATTGGTTCGCGCCACCCAATTTCTATCGTTAAAAATCAGATTATAGATATTTTTGCTAATATTGGATTCAACGTTTCTGAAGGACCAGAAATTGAAGACGATTGGCATAATTTTACAGCATTGAACTTGCCAGAATATCATCCGGCGCGTGATATGCAGGATACGTTTTTCATTCAGACCAATCCAGATGTGTTGTTACGTACGCATACATCATCTGTTCAGGTGCGTTATATGGAAAATCATAAACCGCCAATTCGTACCATTTCTCCGGGACGTGTTTTCCGTAACGAAGCAATTTCATCACGTTCGCACTGTATTTTCCATCAAGTGGAAGGATTATACATTGACAAAGATGTTTCTTTCGCCGATTTAAAACAGACTTTGCTATATTTTACTAAAGAAATGTTCGGAAAATCTAAGATTCGTCTTCGTCCGTCATATTTCCCATTTACAGAGCCAAGTGCCGAAATTGATATTTATTGGGGACTGAAAACAGAAACCGATTACCGTATCACAAAAGGAACAGGCTGGTTAGAAATTGGAGGTTGCGGAATGGTTGATCCAAACGTTTTGAAAAACTGTGATATCAATCCAGATGAATACAACGGATTTGCTTTCGGAATGGGAGTAGAGCGTATTGCAATGCTTTTATACCAAATTGGAGACATTCGTATGTTCTATGAAAATGATGTTCGTTTCTTAGAGCAGTTTAAATCAAATATATAATTCTAAGTCTAAAAGTCATAAAGTCGAAAGTCTAAAAGTTATTACTTTGGGGTTTTCGACTTTATGACTTTCGACTTTAAACTTTTGACTAAAATGAAAAAAGATATAATAATTCCAGAGGTTGAAAACGTCTTTCTTGCAGCAGTACAAGAATGGAGCGACGATTTTATGGAAAAAGTGTGGTACGCTTACTTGGTTAATGACAGTGACTTTAATTTAGACAGCGTAATGGTAGTTTCAAAAGCATTTGGAACTATTGATGGAGAAATGAAAAAAACGTCAATCTTACGTCATGCATTTGTTGAGGTTCCTGCAGTTTCTGTTGTAAAGATAGAATTGGTAGAAAAAAGCCTTTTAGCGCTAAATAATGAGTTTATGGTAACTTTCTTCATCGGAAATACTTTGTACGATAAGAAGTTTATTTTTAAAGCCAATTCGCTTGACGAAAACAATACGGAAGAAGTGCCGATTTTGTTTGTTGAAGGGATTATGGTGAAGTAGAGTTTTAAAGAGGAAAGAAGCAAGAAGAAAGATTTTATAGAAAATAGAATAAAAGAGAAAGAGCCAAGACTGAGATTCAGTTTGGCTCTTTTTTTATCTCAAACAAAAGTCTTTTACTCTTGCTTCTTCCTTCTTTTCACTCGTCTCTAAAAATCTAATCCAAAGACTCCGTCAATTTCTTGAAAACCGTTTTGGCATCTTTCCCTTCATATAAAACGGCGTAAACAGCGTCGATAATTGGTGTTTTTGCTCCGTAGCCTTGATTTAGTTTATAAGCACTTTTTGTTGCGTAATACCCTTCGGCAACCATACTCATTTCCATCATGGCACTTTTTACAGTGTAACCTTTTCCGATCATATTTCCGAACATTCTATTTCTAGAGAAAACGGAATATCCAGTAACCAGCAAATCACCCAAATAAGCCGAATCGTTAATGTTACGCTTCATTTTATGCACTTTTCTAATGAATTTCTTCATTTCGCGAATTGCATTACTCATTAAAACCGACTGGAAGTTATCGCCATAACCTAAACCATGCGCAATTCCGGCAGCAATAGAATAAATATTTTTCAGCATTGCAGCATATTCAGTTCCGATAATGTCGTCTGAAATTTTGGCTTTGATGTAATTTCCAGAAAGTGATTTTGCCACAATACAAGCTTTTTCTGGATCACCACACGCAATTGTTAAGTAAGAAAGTCTTTCTAGGGCAACTTCTTCGGCGTGGCAAGGTCCTGTAATAACTCCAATGTTGTAGTATGGAATGTCGTATTGAATATGGAAATGCTCTCCGACGATTAAACTCGTTTCTGGAACGATACCTTTAATAGCAGAAAAAATGATTTTATCGGCTAAAGAAACCGTCATATTTTTTAACTCGGCATCTAAGAAAGCTGATGGAATGGCAAAAATGATGTAATCTGCATATTCTATCGCTTCGTTTATATTGCTAGTCAGTTTAAGTTTGTTGGTGTCAAATTCAACAGAACTTAAATAGTTAGGATTGTGTTTATATTTCTGAAGATGTTCAATTGCAGACTCATTACGCATATACCACGCAATTTCTGAAAGATTCACACATAACATTTTGGCAATTGCCGTTGCCCAGCTTCCTCCTCCAATTACTGCAAATTTTAACTTTTCGCTCATTATTTTATTAATTTGAAACAAAAGTACTTAATAATGTGCTAATAAAGCAAAATCTGCTTTAAGAAATTTTGAAAGAGCTCTTTAATTGCAATGGCTTTCAAGAAGTTTTATCACGAAATATTTTTTTTTAATAGTCAAACAATAAAACCATTCAGGCATGCGTTATTACATTTTATAAATTAGAATTTTAATGAATTTAAAAAAAATTGAGTTAGTTAGTTTTGTTTTAGTATTTTAAAAAGGCGTTCCTAAACTTGTTAAGAACGCCTTTTTGTTTAAATCTCAATTCTAAAATTCCAAATCCCAATTGGGTAATCTCAAAAGATTTGGAATTTGGAATTTTCAAATTGGAATTTCATTAATAAGAAAGTTCTACAATAGATCTTACTTTATCTAAAGTTACTAATTGTTTTTCTCCTAAACCTTTCCAGCCTCTTTCGTCAAAACGTTTCACGATAAAATCTGCTGTATTAGAATAGTCTTCCGTATATTGAGAAAGTTTAGTGTCCATTCCCATTGTATGGAAAAACTCAACCGTTTTGTTGATGGCTTCTTTTGCTACTTCCTCATCAGAACCTGTTAGATTAAAAATCCTTCTTCCGTATTGCGCCAGTTTTGCTTTTTTAGTTTCGAACATAACTTTATATAAATTCGGACCAATAACCGCTAAAGTTCTGGCGTGATCAATTTCGTAAAGCGCTGTCAATTCGTGGCCAATCATGTGCGTTGCCCAGTCGCTTGGAACACCTTTCTGGATTAATCCATTTAAAGCCATGGTACAGCTCCACATAAAATTGGAAGCCAAAGTATAATCGGTTGGGTTTTGTACAACGCCAGGACCAACTTCAATTAACGTTTGTAAAATTCCTTCGGCAATTCTATCCTGAAGAAATGCATCTGTCGGATACGTTAAATATTGCTCCATAACGTGCGTGTAGGCATCTACGACACCATTTTCGATTTGTCTTTTTGGTAAAGAAGAAATTACAGTCGGGTCACAAATAGAGAATTTAGGAAATAAAGCACTTCCGCCAGAAGATAATTTTTCCTGAGTCGCTTCAATCGTTACCACATAACCTGAATTCATTTCGCTTCCTGTTGCTGGTAACGTCAAAACAGTTCCAAACGGCATTGCATTTTCTTTGATTAAAATTCTTTTTTGAAGAATATCAATCGGATTTCCTTCAAAATGAACTGCGCCTGAAATAAATTTCACACCATCGATCACAGATCCGCCGCCAACAGCCAAAATAAAATCGATTTTCTCTGCTTTTATAACATCAACCGCTTTCATTAGAGTTTCAAATCTCGGATTTGGTTCGATTCCGCCAAATTCTACGATTTCAAAACCTTTCAAATTATGGATTACTTGGTCGTAAATTCCGTTTTTAAAAATACTTCCACCTCCATAAGCCAAAAGGATTTTAGCATCTTTTGGCACTAAAGTAGAAAGTTTTTCAATTTGCCCTTTTCCGAAAACTAAATTTGTCGGATTGTATAATTCAAAGTTTAGCATTTTTTTAGAGTTTCTAAGATGCTAAGCTACTAAGAACCTAAGTTTTGGACTTATCTAGTAGATTTAGCTCGTTGTTTATTTAATTTTTTATTATTGATGAGTAAGGATTTGATTTTTAAGTTGCTAAGGAAAAAAATCAGGATCTTAGCAACTTAAAATCTTAGTATTTTTATTTTAACTCTTGTAATAATTTTGCAGCTACCAATTTAGACGATGCAGGGTTTTGGCCTGTAATCAAAAGTCCGTCTGCAACTGCATAAGGTTGCCAGTTTTCTCCTTTAGAAAAGATCGCTCCATTTGATGATAATGCATCTTCTAGTAAAAACGGAACTACTTTTGTTAAACCAACTGCTTCTTCTTCAGCATTGGTAAATCCAGTAACTTTTTTTCCTTTTACTAAATATTCGCCGTTTACCTTTACGTTTTTCAAAACGGCTGGAGCATGACAAACAAATGCAACAGGTTTTTTGTGTGTATAGAAAGATTCGATTAAAGCGATAGAACTTTTATCTTCAACTAAATCCCAAAGCGGACCATGGCCTCCTGGATAAAATACAGCGTCGTAATCTTTTTGGTTAACGGTAGAAAGTTTTAAAGTGTTTTTTAGTTTTTCCTGTAAAACCTTATCGGCATCAAAACGTTTTGTGTCTTCAGTTGCCGAAGCTGGATCGGCACTTTTTGGATCAATCGGCGGCTGGCCTCCAAGCGGAGAAGCAATTGTGATTTCTACTCCTTGATCTAATAATTCGTAATACGGTGCAGCAAATTCTTCTGACCAGAATCCTGTTTTTTCTCCTGTATTGCCCAGTTTGTCATTGCTGGTTACAACAAATAATACTTTTTTCATACTCTTTTTGTTTGATTTTTGAGCTTCAGCTGAAATGTTTACAGCTGTGAATGCAGTTATTGCGAATAGTGCTATTTTTTTCATAAATATTAAATTTTGAACAAATTTACGGCGAATGTGATATCAGTAAAAATAAAATAAACTATGTTTGTTATAAACAAATTTATATCATGGTAAATCTTGAATGGTACAGAACTTTTAAGGCAGTTTACAAAAACGGTAATTTTTCAGTGGCTGCGAAGGAATTATTTATGAGTCAGCCTGCGGTTAGTCAGCAGATCTCTATGTTAGAGGCGCATGTTGGCAATAAATTATTTAACCGAAAATCAAAAGGCGTAGAACCAACCGAATACGCTAAGTTACTGAATAATTTGATTATAGATGCTCTTGACAGGCTCGAAAGTGTCGAAACAAGTTTCAGGGCTAAAGCAGAAGATGCTAATCGATTAATTTCTGTCGGAATCTCAAAACATCTTTTTGACTGTGTTGGCAATCTCTTAATTTCAAAGTTTGATTTAATCGATTTTACTTTTGCAGAAAACGACGAACTTTTTGCTTTAGTAGATGCTAAAAAACTTGACTTTGCCATTACAACCAAAAGATTCGACACTTTTGATACCACTTATGAAATCGTCGGAAAAATTAAACTGATTCTGGTTGCCCCAACAACTTTGGATATTACTGAATTCCGTCAGAGACTAAAAGGAGATAATTACACCGAAATAGAACAATGGCTGAATGCACAGAAATGGTACAGCCACGATGCGCGCATTCCGCATATAAAACTATTTTGGCTGCATGCTTTCAATAAAAAAAGACCTTCGATGGTTCCAAATTACATTATTCCTTCAGAATCTGAAATGTTGAGACTTTTAGCCAAAAATGAAGGAATTGCGGCAACTTGGAATTGTAATGCTAGAAATTATATTAAAGAAAATAAATTGCAGTTAGTTTGGAATAGTTTTCATGTTCCAGAAGAATTTGTGTATTTGTTAGCGCCAAAGAATAATAATGTAAAGTCGTTTTTTGATATTATTGAGAAAGAATTGAAACTGTTTTTTGGTAATAGGTTATAGAATTAATCTTAAGAAATAGATGGAAATTCGGACTTTTTAATGCTTTTTTTAGCCTGAAAAAGGCTAACTTTGAGAAAAGTAAATTTCTAAAAGGACAAATTATGAGAAAGATTGTATCGTGTTTAATATTTGGCGTTGTATTTTTTATGTCCAATTCCTGCAGTAAAAGTGACGCAGATGATGTTATAGATTGTTTTGCCGAAGCAATTTATATCAAATTGCATAATTCTACAGATCCTTCTAATCCGAAATTAATGAATTATTCTGTTGAGTATAGTGGTACAGGAACTCTAAGTGGTGTAAAATGGAATTTTGGAGATGGAACTTCGGGTACAGGTGCAACAGTTACTCATACTTATGCCGCAGCTGGTGAATATACTGCTACAGCAGAGGTGACAATTAAAAAAGACGGTTCAGAATGTACATCTAGTCCAAAACGAACTGTGACAATAAACTAGAAATAATAAACGATCATATTTGAGAGCCAATTTTATAATTTAAGCTTTTGCATTAGATTATAAAATTGGCTCTCATTCGTTATATTTGTTTGATAGTTTAGATTATGGAAAAATTACAAAATATTAGAATTGCTGTTGATGCGATTGTTTTTGGATACAAAAACAATGGTTTATATGTGCTTTTGATTGAACAGCAATTTGGCTCCTCCGAAAAATATTGGGCATTACCAGGTGGTCTAGTGCAAAATGATGAATCTTTAAACGATGCTGTAATCCGAGAATTGCATGAAGAAACAAATGTACAGCTCACTTTCATGGAACAATTGTACACTTTTGGAGATGACATTCATAGAGATTCCAGAAACCGTGTTATTTCAGTAGCGTATTATGCTTTAGTAGATGCTTCAAATTTGGAAATTAAAGCAGATACTGATGCCGAAAGAGTGCAATGGTTTAAAATAGATGAGATTCCGTCTTTGGCCTTTGACCATAATTTAATCTTAAAAAAAGGAATAGAAAGGCTTAAAGCCAAATTGACATATGAACCAATTGGTTTCGATTTACTTTCAGAAGAATTTTTGTTTTCAGATCTTGAAAACCTTTACTGCACTATTTTAGAAAAGGAAATTGACCGTCGAAATTTCAGAAAAAAAATACTTAGTTATGGTATTCTAGAGGAAACTGAAAAATTTTCGCCCATTAAAACAGGTCGTCCAGCAAAACTTTTTAAGTTCAATAAGTTGAAATATAATGAGTTAATTCTAAAAGGGTTTCACTTCGAAATAAAGTTTGCGTAATTTTTACACAAAACAAATTGTTTATTCAAAATTAAATTTTACATTTGCGTATAATTAACGCAAACTAAAAAGCTATGATACTAAATCTCGACCCAAAATTCGCTCCATTTCAAAATCAGGAAGAAATCAAATTTCAAAGTTTTACATTTTCTGGAGGTGAACCTCATATTAAAATCGCACCAGATTTTGATGCCAATAAAAAAGTAACCATTACACATAGATTAAATTCATTCAACGATTTAGGTTTATTATGCGTTACTGTTGATGCGTTACGCAGAATGGATGTTAAGATTATCGATCTTTTTATTCCTTACTTTCCAGCTGCGAGACAAGATCGTGTTATGATTCCAGGCGAACCTTTGTCTGTAAAAGTATATGCTGATATTATCAATGCGATGCAATTGAACAAAGTTTTTGTTTTTGATGCACATTCAGAAGTTACTCCCGCTTTATTGAATAATAGCACGGTGATTCCAAACTATACTTTTATAAAAGCAGTTTTAGAAAATATAGGAAATGATGTAAAACTTATTTCTCCAGACGGTGGCGCTTTAAAGAAAATCTACAAAGTATCTGAGTTTTTAGGTGGTGTTGAGGTTGTAGAATGCAGCAAAAGCCGTGATGTAAAAACTGGAAAACTATCTGGTTTTAAAGTGTATGAAGATGATTTAGAAGGAATGGATTGTTTAATTGTAGACGATATCTGCGATGGAGGAGGAACTTTCGTAGGATTAGCAGAAGAATTAAAAAAGAAAAATGCCGGAAAATTATACTTGGCCGTAAGCCACGGAATCTTCAATAAAGGTTTTGAAGTTTTAAACTGCTTCGACGGAATTTTTACCACAAACTCTTTTAAAGATTTTGAAGGTGAAAGCGTTAAGGTGATCAAGCTGGAAACTTTAGTTTAAATGTTTCAAGTTTTCAGGTTTCAAGTTCTCTGTGTAGCATAAATCTGAAACGCAAAAAAAGCTAACTGTTTCAAGTTGAGCGAAAAACTTTAAACTTGAAACAAAAAACACTAACAAAAATGAAATACAATATAGATAACATAGCTCCAGAAAGTAAATTTTTACTTTTTTGGGGTCATCAGCCAAGTAAAGACGGAACGATCACCAAAACTTGCTTCAGTCAATGGTGGTTAAGTTCTTTTGAAGTGGAAGGTGTGACTTACAAAACATCCGAACATTGGATGATGGCAAAAAAGGCAGAATTATTTAAAGATCAGGAGATTTTAGAAAAGATCATAAAATGTAATTCACCTGCTGAAGCCAAAAAATTAGGCCGTAAAGTGAGAAATTACGATGACAGAATCTGGTTGGAAAACCGATTTGAAATTGTAAAAGAAGGAAACTTTCACAAGTTTAGTCAAAATCCAGATTTAAAAACCTTTCTTTTAAACACAAATGACAGAGTTATTGTAGAAGCGAGTCCTGTAGATCCAATTTGGGGAATCGGAATGGCAAGCGATCATACAGATGCTTTAAATCCGGAAAAGTGGAAAGGTTTGAATCTTTTAGGTTTTGCTTTGATGGAGGTTAGGGATGAATTGAGATAATTAGCAATTATAAAAAATAATATGTTCCATTGGAACATTTCATAGGTAATGAATGAAAATATAGCAAAGAGCGTCAGCAAGTTTTTAAGTTTGGTACTCAGACATTCGCCAGAAAAAATCGGATTAAAATTAGATGAAAACGGTTGGGCAGATGTCAATGAATTAATAGAAAAATGTACTAAAAAAGGGAATCGTCTCGACGACGAACTTTTAGATTATGTAGTAGAAAATAACGATAAAAAGCGTTTTGCTTATAACGACGATAAAACCAAAATCCGTGCAAGTCAGGGACATTCGATTTCAGTTGAATTGAATTTAGCAGAAACAGAACCTTCGGAATATTTGTATCACGGAACCGTTGGAAAATTCATGGAAAACATTCAGAAAGAAGGTTTGAAGAAAATGAGCCGTCAGCATGTTCATCTTTCTAAAGACAAAGAAACGGCAACCAAAGTAGGAAGTAGAAGAGGAGTTCCGCAGATTTTAACCGTTAGAAGCGGTGCTATGCACAGAGACGGATTTAAATTTTATTTGTCTGAAAACAATGTTTGGTTGACAGATGAAGTTCCGCCAAAGTATATAGAGTTTAAATCTTAAATAATCAAACACAACAATCATGATTTTAGAAGCAGCAATAGGCGATGCATACGGTGCGGGTTTTGAATTTAGAGATTTAGATTTTATTTCTAAAAACAATAATCTGACTCAGTATGATAAACACGGAATGTACACAGAGATTTATAAAAAATATACTGATGATACTCAAATGGCAATTGCGATTTCGGAATTGCTGCTTGAAGATGATAATTGGAACGAGATTAAAGTAGCAGATAAGTTTGTTGAAGCATTTCACAGAGATAAAAGACGCGGTTATTCGGATCGAGTTTACAATGCTTTGGATGCCAGTAAAAGCGGTTCAGATTTTATCAAAATAATTGATAATGGTAGCAGCGGAAATGGCTCTGCAATGAGAGCATATTCAATTGGACATTTAAAAGATATCAAACAAATACTTGAGTTTTGCGAGATTCAGGCGAAAACTTCCCATAATACAGTTGAAGGAATAACTTGTGCTAAACGTATAGCGTTGGCTGTTCATTATTTCAAGTATAATCTGGGAGATGGATCTACTCTAATAGATTTTCTGAACGCGACTTTAAAAGAAAGTGAAAACTATAGAATTACTTCTCCAATCGATATGCACGGATATCCAACAACACAAGCTGTAATTAAAATGGTTTCCGAAGCTGTTTCTATGAAGGATTGCCTAAAAATAGGAATAGGTTATGGCGGAGATACTGATACAGTTGCAGCATTGTCTATGGCAATTTTAAGTCAGAAGCAAAATTGTGAGAAGACGTTGCCATCATTTCTTTACGAAGAATTAGAGAATGATAAATTCGGAAAAGATTTTCTAATAAAATTGGACGTCGCTTTGAATAATAAGTTTAGTTAATCGGGAAAAGAACTTTTTAGTAATCATAAATGTATTTGTTATGCTAAATATTATTAATGAAGGATTGGAAATTTATACGATTGATAATTTTCTCACAGTTGAGGAATGTAATCAACTGATAGAACAAAGTGAACAAATGGGCTTTGAAGAAGCGGAAGTTAATGTTGACGGCGCACAAAAAATGATGAAAATGGTTCGAAATAACGAGCGTATTATGTACGAGGATCATGCGTATGCTTCTTTACTGTGGCAAAAATTAGAACCTTTTATCAAACCTGAAATGGAAAACAGTATAGCTTCGGGCTTAAATGAAATGTTTCGATTTTATAAATACAATCCTAGTCAGCGATTTAAAATGCATCGTGACGGCAGTTTTAAACGAAATGACTCAGAATCTAGCTATTATACTTTCATGATTTATTTGAATGAGGGATATGAAGGTGGAGAAACCAAATTTGCTTCAGGAGAAATTATTACGCCTAGAACAGGAACAGCGCTTATTTTTGAACACAGTCAACGTCATGAAGGAGCAGCTTTGATTTCGGGAATAAAGTATGTTTTAAGGAGTGATGTTATGTATAAACTGAAAGACAATAACAATTAATGAAAAGAACCCTAGTTTTTGGAGATATTCACGGCGGATTAAAAGCGTTAATTCAGTTATTGGAAAGAATTGATTATACAGAAAATGATCGTTTTATTTTTCTAGGAGATTATGTTGACGGTTGGAGCGAATCGAAACAATTGATTGATTTTCTTATTGATTTATCTCAAGAACAGGAATGCATTTTTATAAAAGGAAATCATGATGCTTGGTGTCAAGAATGGTTAGAAAATGATGTCATAAATGATATTTGGTTTTTGCATGGAGGAAAATCGACAATAGAAAGTTATCAGAATATTGATTTTTCAGAAAAACAGAAACATCTCGAATTTTTTAATCAAATGAAAGATTATTTCGTAGATGAGCATAACAATCTTTTCATTCACGCTGGTTTTTCATCTATGCATGGTCCAGAAAAAGAACATTACAAAACCAATTATTCGTGGGATAGAACGTTGTGGGAAATGGCTTTGACAATGGACAAAAGAATCCAGAAAGATTCACTTTCATACCCAAAACGATTACTGCTTTTTAATGAAATTTATATTGGTCACACACCAACACTTCATTATAATGTCGAAATTCCGATGCAAGGATGTAATGTTTGGAATATTGATACTGGAGCAGGTTTTTATGGTAAATTAACTTGTTTGGATGTTGAAACGAAAGTTTTTTGGCAAAGTGACGTCGTACGGACATTTTATCCTAATGAAAAAGGAAGAAATAAGTAAAAATGAAAAATAAAATAGAATCAGGTTTGTTTGGATTGGCAGTTGGAGATGCATTAGGAGTTCCAGTCGAATTTCAGTCTAGATCTTATTTAAAACAAAATCCAGTTACTGAAATGTTTGGTTTTGGAACACATCATCAGCCAATTGGCACCTGGAGTGATGATAGCTCACTTGCTTTTTGTCTAGCAGAAAGTTTGTGTACAGATTATGATTTAAATGATATCGCTAAGAATTTTGTGAAATGGTATTCAGCAGATTTGTGGACACCTCATGGACGAGTTTTTGATATTGGAATAGCGACTACTCATGCGATTCAAAATATAGTGAAAGGCCATCAGCCAGAATTATGCGGAGGATTTTCTGAAAGCGATAACGGAAACGGATCTTTAATGCGTATTTTGCCATTAGTTTATTATCTTCAGAAAGAAAAAGATATTGCAGTTATTTATAAAAAAGTAAAAGAAGTTTCATCAATAACACACGCACATTTCAGATCGGTATTTGCCTGTTTTATTTATGTTGTGTATTGTTTGGAGATTCTAAAAGATAAAGATAAATTCGAAGCTTATAAAAAAATGCAAAATGTTGTTGCAAAATTTCTAGAAAGCAAAGAATTTAATCCGATTGAAATTGGATTGTTTGAAAGGATTTTGAAAAATGATATTTCTGCATATCCAGAAAACGAAATTCATTCCTCAGGTTATGTTCTTCATAGTTTAGAAGCGAGCTTTTGGTGTTTTTTAAATTCCGATTCTTATGAAGAAACTGTTTTGAAAGCCGTTAATTTAGGCGAAGATACTGATACAACAGGCGCGATTGCGGGCGGATTGGCAGGAATTTATTACGGAATTGAAAATATGCCACAAAAATGGATTGACAATTTAGTTCGATCCAATGATATTAAAGATTTAGCAGAACGATTATCACAAAAAATATAAATAGAAAATATATGAACCCACTATTATTAACCGACGGTTACAAAGTTGACCACAGAAGACAATACCCAAACGGAACAACATTAGTATATTCTAACTGGACGCCTCGTAAATCAAGAATTGAAGGACTGGATGAGGTTGTATTTTTCGGATTGCAGTATTTCATCAAAAAATATATTATTCATGATTTTGAAGAGTATTTCTTTAAAAAATCAAAAGAAGAAGTTGTGGCTAAATACGCTCGTAGAATCAATAATTATTTAGGTGAAAATCAAGTTGGAATTAAACATATTGAAGATTTACACGATTTAGGATATATTCCGATGGTCTTTAAAGCTTTGCCAGAAGGTGCAAGCGTTCCGTTGAGAGTGCCAATGTTTACGATGTATAATACAATTCCAGAATTTTTCTGGCTGACCAATTATTTCGAAACTTTGCTTTCTGCAGTGATCTGGCTTCCTTGTAACTCTGCTACAATTGCAAAAGAGTATAGAAAAGTTTTAGATAAATATGCAGACCAAACTTCATCTGTTCCAGAATTTGTAGACTGGCAGGCACACGATTTCTCAATGAGAGGAATGGGCGGAATTGAAGCTTCTCTAACTTCTGCAGCTGGACATTTGTTGAGCTTCACAGGATCTGATACAATTCCTGCGATTGATTTCTTAGAAGAATATTACAAAGCCGATTCAGATCAAGAATTAGTGGCGGGTTCAGTAGCTGCGACAGAACATTCTGTAATGTGTATGGGAACGACAGAAGGTGAGTATGAAACTTTCAAAAGATTAATTACAGAAGTATATCCAAAAGGAATTGTTTCTATTGTTTCTGACACGTGGGATTTATGGAAAGTTTTAACCGATTATTTGCCAAGATTGAGAGAAGATATTGTTTCAAGAGAAGGTAAAGTTGTAATTCGTCCTGATAGTGGTGATCCAGTTGATATTATCTGCGGAAATCCAAACGGAAAAACAGAACAGGAGAAAAAAGGAGTTATCGAATTGCTTTGGGATGTTTTTGGCGGTACAACAAATGCTAAAGGATTCAAAGAATTGGTTCCACAAATCGGAGCGATTTACGGAGACAGTATTACCGTAGCAAGAGCCACTCAAATTTGCGAAAGATTAAAAGAAAAAGGATTTGCTTCTACAAATGTTGTTCTTGGAATTGGATCTTTCACTTATCAATACAACACTAGAGATACTTTCGGATTTGCAATGAAAGCGACTTACGGAGAAGTAAACGGAGAGGGAAGAGCAATCTTCAAAGATCCAATTACAGATGACGGAACGAAAAAATCAGCTAAAGGATTAATGAAAATTGATTTAATTGACGGAAAGTATCACTTAACTGATAATGTTTCTTGGGAAGAAGAAAAACAGGGTGAATTGAAAGAAGTTTTTAGAGATGGAAAACTTTTGGTTGATCAATCGTTAAGTGAAATTAGGGCAAGAGTAAGTGCAGATATAATGATTGATGCGTAATATAAATTTGAGTTATAAAAACAGATTAATAACATCTTAAAAGAATAAACTATGAAAATAACAACACTTATTGCTTTAGTCGGATGCTGTTTTATAACCAATAATGTTATTTCGCAGGTATCAAATAAATCAAAAAAAATGGCAAACAAAGAGAATTATCCTAAAGCATTGGTCGATTATGATGATTTTAAAAATCTTGTTCTAGATTTAGAAAAGAACCGTGCTGAAAGTTTGGTTAGTTTAGATGTTTTTTTGGAAATGGCAAAAGGCGAGAATACGGTTATCTTAGACACACGTTCTGATTTCCGTTTTAACAGAAAGCATCTTAAAGGAGCCATTCATTTAGATTTTACCGATTTCACACAGGAGAATCTTTTAAAGTTAATTCCTGATACCAATACAAAAATATTGATTTACTGCAATAATAATTTTAATGGAGATCCGATAGATTTTGCTTCTAAAATGGCTAAACCTGCCGCTTCTCTAGAAACACAAATATTATCCAATAGAAAACCAGTTATGTTGGCGCTAAACATTCCGACGCATATCAATCTTTACGGATACGGTTATAAGAATATTTATGAACTAGACGAATTGGTAAATGTAAATGATCCTAGAGTAAAGTTTGAGGGAACTGAAGTGAAATAACTCTAACCGCTGAATAAAATGAAAGCCTGAATGTAAATTCAGGCTTTTTTTATTTCTTATAAAAATTATTATGATCGATATATTCCCAAACCTTTGGAGGTAATAACGGCTGAATATTTTTACCTTCTTTAATGCTGTTTCTGATAAAAGTAGAAGAAATTTCTACAATTGGGGCATCAATTACATGAATTTTGGGATGCGATTTTAATTCGACATTTTCAGGTTCATCAGAAATTCTTGGATATACATAGATATCATGATTTTCAAGAATCACTTCATAATTTCTCCATTTATGTAGCGTTTTCAAATTGTCTTCGCCCATAATTAAAGAAAATTCATGATTTGGATATTTCTCTTGTAAATGAGCGAGTGTAATCACTGTATAGCTTGGCTGAGGCAATTTAAACTCAATATCCGATGGTTTTATTTTCGGATAATCTTCTGTTGCCAGATAAACCATTTGAAGTCGTTGCTGATCGTCTAATAAAGTCGCTTTCTTTTTTAACGGATTATGTGGCGTAACAACCATCCAGATCTGATCTAAATCGGCAAATTCAGCCATATGATTAGCAATAATCAAATGACCAACATGTATAGGGTTATATGTTCCGAAGTAAAGACCTATTTTCATTTTGTATAGTTTCGCAGAGAGTCGCTAAGATAGCACAAAGATTCGCAAAGTTTAAAAACCTTTTGCGAATCTCCGTGTTTGTCCTTGTGAATCTTTGCGTAATAAAATTACTTATTTACGAACTCTTTCACTAATTGATATGCTTCTTCTTTAGCAGTATCTAAATCGTAGTTTTTAATAATGGTATCAAATTGAGGAGCAGTTGCCAATTCAACCGAAGCTTTTGCAATACGCATATTAATTTTGTCTTCACTTTCTGTAGAACGTTGTTTTAATCGGCGTTTTAATTCGTCAACACTTGGAGGTTTAACAAAAACAGCTAAGGTTTCTTCTGGGAATTTATGTTTAATGCGAAGACCGCCAACCACGTCAATGTCAAAAATGACATTTTTTCCCAAAGCCCAGATTCTTTCAATCTCCGATTTTAAAGTGCCATAGAAGTTGTCGCGGTAAACTTCTTCCCATTCTAAGAAATCCTCAGCTTTAATGTGCTTTTTGAATTCTTCTAGCGAAATGAAATAATAATCCTTTCCGTGTACTTCTTCACCGCGTGGTGCACGCGATGCTGCCGAAATCGAAAATTCAAGATTTAAATCTTCTTGTCCTAATAAATGTTTTACGATAGTTGTTTTTCCTGAGCCTGAGGGTGCCGAAAAAACAATTAATTTTCCTTTGTTCATTGTGTATGCTTTAAGCTTTAGGCAGAAGGCCTTAGGCTTTAATTGATTTTGTTTTTAGCTTATTGCTTATAGCTTAAGCTTATGGGTTTTACAGAACATTCAATACTTGCTCCTTGATTTTCTCTAATTCATCTTTCATCATCACGACCAATTTCTGCATTTGAGCATGATTCGATTTAGAACCCATGGTATTGATTTCACGACCCATTTCCTGAGTGATAAAACCAAGTTTTCTTCCGTTGGCTTCAGAACCATTTAAAGTTTCCAAAAAGTAATCTAAATGATTTCCTAAACGTACTTTCTCTTCTGTAATATCTAGTTTCTCTAAATAATAGATTAATTCCTGTTCAAAACGATTTTCATCAACATTAACTTGCAATTCTGAAATTGCAGTTTGCAAACGATCTTTTATAGCTTGTATACGCTCTGGATCAAGTGCCAAAGTATCGTTCATATATTGGCGAATGTTTCCAATTCGGAAATTGAATTCTTTTTCAAGTGCTTCTCCTTCATCTTTTCTGAAATTTAAGATGTTTTGAAGTGCTTCGTCAATAATTACCTGAATTTGCTCCCAATCATTTTCATCAATTTCTTCGCGTTCTGTTTTTAATGTATCTGGCATACGAACAGCCATTTTCATTAATTCAGTTTCGTCAGCATCGGGATTTACTTCTTTTAATTGTGCGATATAATTTTTTACAACAGGTACATTTACTTTGGTTGAAGTCTGCTCTGCAGTGCTTTCTACATAAATTGCAAAATCAATTTTACCTCTTTCCAGTTTGGTCGAAATGAGAGTTCGTAAACCAAGTTCCAATTCGCGGTAAACCGATGGCATTCTTACATTCAAATCTAAACCTTTACTGTTTAGGGATTTTACTTCAACGGTAATTTTTTTTGTAGGCAATTGCAAAGAAGCTTTGCCAAACCCTGTCATAGATTGTATCATATAATTGAGTATAAAGGCGCAAAGATAAATAAAAGTTTGCTCTATTTGGTTGGAAATTAGTGTTCAGTCGCAGTTTTCAGTTTAACAGAAAAGAAAATAGCTTTTTAGCTCAAAGCATTTATCACTTCGGCTACATTTTTTTTGCTATTGCCGATGTAAATTTTACCATCTATAATAAAAACGGGACGGCTTAAGAAAGTGTAATGTTCCAAAATGTATTTTTTGAAATCGGCTTCTGTTAAAGATTGATCTTTGAGTCCCATTGACTTGTATAACTGTGCTTTTTTGCTAAATAATGCTTCGTAGCTTCCAGAAAGTTTGTGCATTTCTTCCAATTGTTCTTCAGTAATTGGATCTTGTTTAATATCTTGAAAAACTAAATTGTTTTCAGGTAAACTTTTGATGATTTTTCTGCAGGTATCACAAGACGATAAATAATATATTTTGTTCATTTTTTTATGATTTGTTAGAATGCAAAGAAAATCCATTTGAAACTTAAAAATGACTAATTTTAGAAAAAAAATAAAATTATGAGTTCAGTTTTTGATGTACAAAAAACAATAAGAGAAGTTCTTTTGAAAATCTTAGATAGTCATTCATTGGAGCAATTAAATAAAATTCCAGATGGTTTCACCAATAATATTATTTGGAATATTGGCCATTGCGTTTCTTCACAGCAGCTTTTGGTTTATAAATTATCTGGTCTTCCAACAATGGTTTCTGAAGAGTTCATTAATAAATACAGAAAAGGAACCAAACCAGAAGGAGATGTTTCTCAAGCTGAGGTTGATGAGATCAGAATTTTGCTTTCAACAACATTAGAAAAAACGAAGAATGATTTTGAAAGCGGTTTATTTGTTGATTATCATGAATACACTACAAGTATGGGATTTACACTTCGTCATATTCAAGGTGCTTTAGATTTTAATAATTATCATGAAGGACTTCATACTGGAGTTGTAATGGCACTAAGAAAATTAGTTTAAAAAAAATATCCCGCTTTAAGCGGGATATTTTTTTTATTCGATTATGGTTTCGATGGTAACCTTCATTGCTCCGGCACCTTTATTTTTTGTAATATCCATAAAAGCTCTTTTAGACAGATCAATTTCGCGAGTTTTGACAAATGGACCACGATCGGTAATTTTTACTATTACAAATTTACCATTGGCTTCATTTGTTACTTTTACTCTAGTTCCAAAAGGAAGTTTTTTGTGAGCAGCAGTATAATTGTTGTTGTTAAATCGACTTCCGTTAGCAGTCCTTTTTCCATTAAAACGATCTGCATAGTAGGAGGCATGAGCGTTTTTTTTGTATGGTCTAAGTTTTAAACCTTTGTCTGTAAAAACTGAGTCCGGCAAAGGAACAATAACAGGTTTTACATTCTTAACAGTATCTTGAATAATTTTAGGTTCTGTTGTAGGTTTGGTCTGGCTTATCATGTAAGTAAAGCCGCTAATTAGGGTTAAAGCGATTGTGGCGAATAAAATGTTTGTTTTATTTCTCATGGGTTATTTTTTTTCAGACTTGGGGGGAGTTTGTACAAATAATATGCCGAGATAAAAAAAGCCCTGATAAAGGGCTTTTATTTGGTATTTTTTAGAACCAAAGGTTCCATGGAATTCTACTTAAAATAAGCAATAGTCCTAATGTGTAAAAAATAGCAAAGGTTTTAAATTTAGCTTCGCTATTTACTAATTTTTTATGTTTAGACCATCCGATAGTAATTAGGATGATAGCAATAATGTTAATTAGAGGGTGCTCTAATGAAGTTAATCTTAATTCTGCATTAGACATTTGTCCGAAAGCGTCTTTTCCAAGAGGAGAGACAAAATATAAGATTAAACCAATCAATAATTGAGTGTGTGTACCAATTAAAGCAAATAAAGCGATTTTACGATCTTTAGCTGTAAACTCTTTTTTTGAAGTTACTCCAATGATGGCATTAACCACTGCAACAACTAAAAGAAGTAATGCTAAGTATGCCCAGCCAGAGTGGAATTTTTGTAGAAAATTATACATAAACTGTGTTTTTTGTTCAAAACAAATATAACAAAAAAGGCTATAAAAAAACGGCATTAAACTTAAAAGTCAATGCCGTTTTTATTATTTATTTAGATTCTAAATTTTAGAAATCGTAACGTAAACTAAAGTTCCAAGTTCTTCCAAAACCAAAGAATACCTGGTTAGCATCAGCTACGCCTTGATATAATCTATTGTTAGAAGCATAAGTTCCTAAAGCTGCATTTGTTGAACTTACGTTGTCATCAGCAAAAATGTTTGTTCTTGACTCAGCAATGTAAATTTTATCAAATAAGTTGTTGATGTTTAATCTGAAGTTAACAGATTTATCTTTGTTTTCACCTACTAACATTTTGTATGAGAAACCTGCATCAAATAATCCGTAAGAAGGCAATTGTAAAGCACCTTTGTTGTTTGGATCTGAGAAGTTAATTGGGCTTAATCCAGCATACAATTTGTCATTGTAGTTGTAATTAGCATCAACAGTTACTCTTGTTAAAACTTCGTAAGAAGCTCCTAAGGAAGCGGTTAATTGAGCTGCGTCTCCAACTTTTACTTTATCCATGTATACAGGAGTTGCAGTATATCCAGTTACTGGAGAGTTGTCTGCTTGATAATAAGCGTTAACAGTTGCGTTTCCTTTGTACTCCCAAATACCGTAAGAGAACATAGCATTAACTTTAAATTTGTCAGTAATATTAGAATAAGCTTCAATTTCAGCTCCAGAGTGTACTTCATTAAGACCAACATATTCTGTGTACGTACTTGCGTCAGTTGGTAATGCATTACCTTTTAAGTATCTGTCATTCCAAGTTGTGTTGTACAAGTTAAGAGTTGCGTTGAAGAATCTTGAACGGAAACCGTATCCAGCCTCAAATCCGATAATTTTTTCGTTTGTAAGGTTAGGGTTTACAGTAGATCTGTTGTTTGGATAAACTGAGTTAAAGAATGGTTGTCTTGAATAGTAACCAGCATTAACATAAACATTGTGTTTTTCGTTAATGTTGTAGTTAGCTCCACCTTTAACGTTACCACCTAAGATGTTTTCGTAATCTGTAGATGCCAATGGATCTGTTGGTAAGTAAACGAAATCATCTTCTCTTTTGAACCCTTGTTGAGAGATGGCTCCCTGAACGAACGCAGTTAAGTTATCTTTAGAGTACTCTAATTGAGTAAATGCTCCATACCATCTTACTTTTCCAGTACTATTAAATGAAATTTTTTCGTATTGTCTATCATCAAAAACATTCCATTGAACTTTTGTAGCATAAGTTTCTGTAAGGTGTCTTCCTGCTGGTTTTAAACTTGCAACGTTATTATCAAAAAACTCGTCACCACCTAATCTATCATTAACTACTGTAAAGTGGTATCCTGTATATGTTCTAGCATCGATACCAAAATCTAATGTTAAAGTGTTAGATAGTTTTTTGTTTAAGTTAATTAACGCACCAAACCAGTCATGAGAGTTGATAGATGAAGTTTGAGAAATACCTGAAGTTGTATTGTAAACATAAGGAGATGCGGCAGTTCCAGCACCTGTTCTACCAGTTGATGAACTGTTTTGGTAAACACCACCAATTTGTGTTCTTGTTCTGTTTGCTCCATTGAAGAAAACACTTCCTGTACCATTGTTCCAAGCTTGGATTTTATTGTAATCAACCATTCCGTTTGGTAATAAGAAAGCAGAACTGTTGTATAAGTTTCCACCAATACCTCCTGTTGCGCTAGCACCAGCTCCACGTCCCATAGAAGCGTAAAGAACTGAAGAAAGTTTTGTAGTTTCGTTGATTTTATAATCCCAGTTAAGAGAAGCTACTGGTTTGTGGTAGTAGTTTTTTCTGATATTATATTCTTCTCCATTTAAGTATCCAGCGTCAGCGTTATATCTGATGTTTGGATCAGTAAGAGAGCCATACTTTTGATAAGTAGCGATTGTGGACACAGTGGATCTTTGGTTGTGCCATTGTGGCGCTCCTGTTACTGTTAATTGGAAGTCGTGCTTATCATTTTTAGTAGTATATCCTAAAGCTATAAAGTAGTTAGAGCCTTCAAATGGAGTGCCATTTACGTATCCGTCTCCCATTGTTTGAGATAATAAAACAGAAGCAGAAAGCCCGTTTGATAATTTTCCTGTGTTGTAAGAACCTTGAATTTTAAAGTTTCTTGCATTACCAAATCCAGAAGAGAAAGATCCTCCTTCTTTTTTGTCTGAAGATCTAGTTACAATGTTGATTGTTCCCCCTACAGATGGTGTAGCTAATTTAGAAGAACCCAAACCTCTTTGTACCTGCATTGCAGATGTTACATCTGATAAACCTGCCCAGTTGCTCCAGTAAACAGAACCATTTTCCATGTCGTTAACTGGCATACCGTTAATCATAACCGCGATGTTATTTTGGTTGAAACCACGAATATTAATTCTAGCGTCTCCAAAACCACCACCTGATTTAGTAACGTAAACAGAAGGTGTGTTTCTTAAAATCTCTGGAAACTCTTGAGTTCCAAGTTTTTCTTGAATTTCAGCAGCTTTAATTGTAGAAACAGCTACAGGTGTTTTTCTGTCTTTTGCAATATCTACAACTGTACTTTTTACAACAATTTCGCTCAATTCGTTAGAATTTGAAGCTAAAGTGATAGTTCCTAAGTTTGTAGTTGCACCATTTGCTACTGTAAATTTTACAGTTTGGTTGTCATAACCTAAAAAAGAGATTACAATCTCTCCTGTGCTTGATGGCGATGTAAGTGTAAATTTACCATCAAAATCTGTTGAAGTTGCTATAGTAGATCCTTTGATCACTACATTTGCTCCTGGTAACCCGCCTGTTCCGTCGGTAATTTTACCAGTAACTTTTCCTTGAGAAAATACGGTCGAAACTATCATAAAAAATAGTCCAGTCAGTAACCAATTTTTCATTTTCTTCATTTTGTTATTGAGTTTATTGTTTTTGGCAAAATTATAACAAATAACTCAGATAATGTTATCGAAATGTTAAGAAAAAACAGTTTTGTCTTTTGTGCTGCGTATTAAAATGAATTTTTCTTTTTTGTTTAAAAAAAATATTGTTTTCTTGAATTTATGTGAAGCTTTTTTGTTAAAAATGTAATTATTCTAGTAGTGCTGTAAGTGGGAATAGGCAAATTGGCGGATAATTCTGCTTTTTGTCGGTCTTTTATGTAAAAAACGTCCTAATTTTACTAGAAGTTAGGACGTTTCAAAAGTTAGAGAATATTTAAAAAAAGTATTCTATTTATTTTTTAAGAAATGATTTAACAAAAATGAAGTCGAACTATCATGGCTTTTGACAGTCTTAGAATTGATCTCGTCTAAGATAGAATTTGCCAATTGTTTACCTAACTCAACTCCCCATTGGTCAAAACTGAAAATGTTCCAAATAACTCCTTGAACAAAAATTTTATGTTCATATAATGCAATTAAAGAACCTAAACTTTTTGGTGTAAGTTTTTGAATCAAAATAGTATTCGTTGGTTTGTTTCCAGTGAAAACTTTAAAAGGCAATAAATAAGAAGCTTTTTCAGCTGCTAATCCTTGCTTGTCAAATTCTGCCTGAACTTGTGCTTCTGTTTTTCCGTTCATTAAAGCTTCAGTCTGAGCAAAAAAGTTAGACATTAATTTATTATGATGATCTTCGTTTCCGTAAAGTGGTTTTACGAATCCGATGAAGTCTGTTGGGATTCTTTTTGTTCCTTGATGAATTAACTGGAAGAAAGCGTGTTGTGAGTTTGTCCCTGGTTCTCCCCAAATAATTGTTCCAGTTTGGTAGTTAACAGGTTTTCCGTCACGGCCAACGCTTTTCCCGTTACTTTCCATAAAAGCTTGTTGTAAATACGGAGCTAATTTTGATAAATATTGCGTGTACGGAATCAAAGCTTCGCTTTCGGCACCATAAAAATTATTGTACCAAATACTTAACAAAGCTAAAATAACTGGAATGTTTTCATCAAATTCTGCTGATTTGAAATGCTCATCCATTTCATTTGCTCCTTTCAGTAAGTCATTGTAGTTGTCAAAACCAACTGCCAATGCAATGCTTAAACCAACAGCGCTCCAAAGAGAAAATCTTCCTCCAACCCAGTCCCACATTGGGAAAACGTTACTTGGATTAATTCCAAATTCTGTTACTTTTTGAATGTTTGTAGAAACTGCTACGAAATGTTTAGCGATATCTTCTTGAGAAGCCGATTTTAAAAACCATTCTTTAATTGTCTCAGAATTTGAAAGTGTTTCTTGAGTAGTAAAAGTTTTAGAAACAATTACAAAAAGTGTTGTTTCTGGATTTAGTTTTTTGATGATTTCATTTACGTGGTCACCGTCAACATTCGAAACGAAATGAGTGTTTAAGTGATTTTTATAAAACTGTAAAGCTTCAACAGCCATAACAGGACCAAGGTCAGAACCACCAATTCCGATATTTACAACATCTGTAAAAGTTTTTCCAGTATACCCTTTTCTTTGTCCAGAAATTACTTCTTGTGTAAAGTTTTTGATTTTATTTTTTACTTCAAATACTTCAGGAATTACATTTTCTCCGTCTACTTTAATAACCGCCGATTCTGGAGCACGTAACGCTGTATGTAAAACGGCACGATTTTCTGTCTGATTGATTAATTCTCCTCCAAAATATTGTGCAATTGCATCTTTCAATCCGATTGAGTTTGCTAATTCTAATAAAAGAGAAACCGTTTCCTGATTAATATTATTTTTTGAGTAATCTACTAAAAAATCATTCCATTGCAAGTTGAATTTTTCAGCACGTGCACTATCTTGTTGAAACAATTCTTGTATTGTGGTTTCGTGAATTGCGTTATAGTGGTTCTGTAGATTTTTCCACGCTTCAGTCCCAGTCGGGTTTGTTGTGTTTAAAGCCATTTTTATCTATAATTGAGTTTGTTTTCTGAAACACAAAAATACTGAAATAACTTTTAAAAGGGTGACGGTTTGCGATTATATAACAATAAGTTACGAAAACGTTTTATGAGTTTACTTTTGAATATTTGAAGTTATGATTATCGCGCCATCATTTTCTTTTTCATTGTAAATGATACGACTGCTGTTTTTGTTTAAGAAGTCTAAAGTGATAATATCGAGCTTTTTTAGTGGCAATAAGATCGTGTCTTGTTTTTTGTTGTATTTAAATGAAGTTCCGTTAATTACAACCAAAGGCGATTCTCCAATTAAATCTTTTTCGAAGGCAGTGCTAACTAGTCTCTGAACAAAATATCTGCTTTCTTCTTTTTCATTTAAAACAAAAACCTTTGGATTGGAACACCCAATAGTGAATAGAGATAAAAGTATTAGAGAGGAGTTTTGCATGAATAAGGTTTAAGAAATGTTTTGGTGAAATACTTTTACCAAAAGCGCCACCAAGGCTTTTTATTGATTTCTATAATTTTTTTAGAAACATCAACATCAATTCTTTTTGGCGATTCTGTTTTAATTTTAGAATCATCAAAAAATAATTGACCGTTTTCATCCATTCCAAGCGGAAATTTGGTTCTTTCTTTCCAGTTCTCAGTTTGTAATTCTGGAATTAAGTCAAGATCAATTTTTTCGCGAAAGCGTTTTTGAGCTTTTTCGATAATTTCTTCTTCTAAGTTTGAAGATGAATTTTTGAAAAGTGAAATCGAATTGTCTGGAATATTCAGAAGAAAAATTTGTGTTTTATCACCGATTTTCTGAATGTCCAATATTTTGAAATAAGCAATCGAGTCTAAAAGATAATGTCCAATTTTTGCCGAATCTGGATTAAATTTTGACAAATCTTTGGCATGCGCACTAGCAATCAAATATCTTAGATTTCCTGAAATTCCTCCACCAATCGAACTCATATCAGTAAAACCTTTTTCTTGAATGATCTGTCCGACTTTATAATTTAAAATTAAATTTTCAGGAAGATTTGTATCTCTGTAAAATAATTTTAAACCAGAAAAAGTTTCATGATACATGGTTTTGAGGCGTTCATTTTCCATGATTTTCGATTCAAAAAGATTATTTACAAATTACCAATACTGTCCAATTCTCTTTTTAGAGGCTCAATCTGTGTCATAAAGCGAGTTCTGTCATTCCCAGTCAAAGATTCTCCTGTTGGAAGATTCAATCGAAGCGCATCTACTTGTACGCCATTTTTCCAGAAACGATAGCAAACGTGTGGGCCAGAAGCTAAACCTGTACTTCCAACCAAGCCAATTGTCTGTCCTTGCGTAACGCGCTGTCCGCGACGAACTAGGATTTTAGACATGTGTAAATATTGAGTAGAGTAGGTTCCGTTATGTTTTACTTTTACAAAGTTTCCGTTTCCTGCAGTATATCCGGTAGCTTCTACAACTCCTGATGCGGTGGTTGAAATTGGCGTTCCAGTTGGAGCTGCATAATCGGTTCCTTTATGTGCTTTCCAAGTATGCTGTACAGGATGGTATCTGTTCATGGTGAATCTTGAAGTGATTCGGCTGAATTTAATTGGCGTTTTTAGGAAGAAGTTTTTAAGTGTTTTTCCCTCATCGTCATAATATTCAATCTTTCCAGAAGTGGTATCTTTTTCAAAAGGAAAAGCATAAATTATTTTTCCTTTATATTCAAAAAATGCAGCTTCAAGATCTTCAACGCCATCATAGGTTTTTCCGTTAATGAATCGCTCTGTGAAAATTAATCCGTAGCGATCGCCTTTTTTTAGTTTGAAGAAGTCAATAGACCAAGAAAATACTTTTGTAATTCTGCTAGCCAAAGCGGTTTCAACACTTTCATTTCCTAAAGTTTCAGAAAGAGAGCTTTTTAAAACGCCACCAATCATTTTTCGTTTTAAAGTAACTGGTTTTATTTTTTTATATGCTTTTGCAATGCTATCTCGTAAATCGACAACATAATAACTTAAGGCATCTGGCTGATAAATAAAAACTTGAAGATTATTGGTTTTGTTTTTAGAACGAAGTAAAGTGAAAGGTTTTCCGTAACGAATGTTTCTGACATTGAAAGAATCTTTTACCTGTTCTACAATTTCATTTACTTTTTTGTCTCCAATGTTTTGGCTTTGCATAATTGAGCCAAAAGAATCTCCTTTTGAAATAGTGTCATTAACAACATTAAAGTCTGCGTAATTAAAACCGAATTCTATTTTTTTGGTTGCTGGTTTAGTAATTTTTGCTTCTACTTTTTCTTCTTCTTTTTTACATGAAAAAATAGAAAACAAGACAATTAAAATTACGACTGCTTTTTTCAAACTTTATAAATTTTTTGTGGTGAAATTAAACTTCAGTTTCATTTCCCCAATTGGACAATTCTTCTTCGGTCCACAATTTAGGAAAAAAGATGCGTCTTTGGTATTTTGGGTGCATATATTTTTGCCAGTCGCTTCCGCCTGTAGCTTCTCCATTGCCTTTTCCGCTTTCTAAGATGTATTTTCTTGCAGTGTTAAGATGCTGCATTACCCAAGTAATGTTTACCGTTTTGTCGTAATGGCGCATCGCTGCAATTAGTTCTGGATTTTGCTGATCTTCAATTGGTAATTGGATGAATTTTTGCCAAAGGTTTTTTGTTTTGAAAGAAGCCATTTGTCTCAAAAACTGTTCTTTGTATTTCTTTTCGAATTCATTCAACAAATATGATTTTTCGCCAGTGTGATAATCTTTTCCGGCTGCTTGCCAATAAAGGTGTTCAAAGCTGGTTTCCAAATCGGTGTTTTCATCAAAATTTGCTTTATATCTGCGGTCTGTCAAATTGATAACATCCGTCGAAGCAAATTCAATCATTCTGTATTGTGCACTTTGGAATCCGCTTGCAGGAGTGAGCGTGTTTCTGAATTTCATGTATTGATCTACTTCCATTCCGTTTTCCATAATGCTGAACGAATTGGTAAGCATATCAAAATATCGCGTAATTCTTGATAATCTTTCGCTGAAAAAATCAACCTGAATGTTTTCCGTTTCGGCAATCTGATCAATTTCCCACAAGATCATTTTAAAAATTAATTCATTTACCTGATGGTACATGATAAAAACCATTTCGTCAGGAAGTGTGGTGCGTTGTATTTGTAAATTTAATAGAGCGTCTGTTTGAATGTAATCCCAATAAGTAATTGGTTTGGCCCAAAGCAATCCTTCTAACTGAACATCAGTTTTTTGATTTATGGCTTGAAATTTAAGGTCAATTTCTTTTAAAATTGCTTCAGAATGATCTGTAGGGTTCATTATTTTTTTGCTTTAAGTGGACTTTTCAGTCCTTTATATTCATCGAGATCGGCTTTAAGAGATCCTACGGCCAAATCTGCTTTAATTCTAATCGGAACTTTGTTCACGTCGTCTGTTATCCAGAGTGTTAAGCTCTCTTTTTCTTTAAATACTCTTCCAGTCTGTACCGACGGTTTGAAGACCATTGTAGAAACGGTTCCAAATTTAGTCGTAATATCTTGACGACCTATATATTTTAACTTAAATTTTGTGATTTCATCGTCAAAAAACATATCGATTGTAATGGATTCCCCTGATTTAAGTTTATCAATGTTGGGATGATTTCTAAGGTAATAAAATGCAGAAACAATATCTTGAACGCTTTCTGTAACAACGATTGTTTTTTCAGATTTACGCTTATAGTCTTTTACTAAAACTCTATTTTCATTTTGATTGAAAAAACCTTCTTGATTTTTGGTGTAACCCCCTTCGTCAATTTTTCTAACATATCGGTATGGTTTTCCTGTTTCTTTGTCAAAATAACTTTCATACAAATCTTCTACCTTGAAGAAAAATTTTGACATTCCAGTTGTATAACCTTTTCCAACAGAGTGGTATACCTTTTTATTATTGATGGTGGCATCTTTAACTTCAAGAGTGGCATATCCAGCATTTACAATTCCATAATGTATTCTAAATTTAAAATATTCTCCAGTATCGAAAGCGTCTTCTTTTTGAGGCGCGAAAGACAGTATTGTTAGTGATAATATAGTGAGGATGAGCTTTTTCATAGTACATTCTTTACGTTTTATTATAAAGGTAGACAAATGCAAATTCTATTCCAAATGTACCAAAACAAAAAAACTCAGTCAAAGATGACTGAGTTTTTATGCTATTAACTAACCAAAAAACTATAAATTATGAAATTTATATCAATTCGGAAGGAAACCACCCCTTCCTGATTTGCGAGTGCAAAGATAGATAGAAAGTTCAGATTTCAAATAGCCAAAGTCAAGTTTAACATAACATTTGCAAAAAAAGCATCGTTTTTTAGAGAAATCCGTGTTTAAATGCAAAAAAAATGCGTTTTTACAAAGTTCCTCTCAATTCTTGTTCTCTCTCAATTGACTCAAACAGAGCTTTAAAGTTACCTGCACCAAATCCTTTTGCACCCATTCTCTGGATAATTTCGAAGAAAAGTGTCGGTCTGTCTTGAACTGGCTTGGTAAAAATCTGTAATAAGTATCCATCTTCGTCTGCGTCTACCATGATAGCCAATTTTTCGATTTCATTCAAATCTTCTTTCATCATATCCATATGAACTCCTAATCTTTCTGGGATTGCTTCATAATAAGTATGAGGAGGGGCCGATAAAAACTCAACGCCGCGTGCTCTCAGTTGTGATACTGTCTTAATGATATCGTCTGTAGCAATAGCGATATGCTGAATTCCAGGTCCACCATAGAAATCTAAATATTCTTCGATTTGAGATTTTTTCTTTCCTTCTGCTGGTTCGTTGATTGGGAATTTAATTCTTCCGTTTCCATTTGACATTACTTTACTCATCAGAGCAGAATATTCTGTAGTGATTTGCTTGTCGTCAAAAGATAAGAAATTCACAAATCCCATAACTTCTTCGTAGAATTTTACCCAAGTATTCATTTCATTCCAACCTACATTTCCCACCATGTGGTCAATGTATTTTAATCCCGTTGGTTCTGGGTTAAAGTCAGATTTCCATTCTCTATAACCAGGAAGGAAAACTCCGTTGTAATTTTTTCTTTCAACGAAAATGTGAACGGTTTCTCCGTAAGTGTAAATTCCAGAACGTACCACTTGACCAAATTCATCTTCTTCTACAGTTGGTTCCATAAAAGAGCGTGCTCCACGTTTCATAGTTTCTTCGTAAGATTTTGTTGCATCTTCAACCCAAAGGGCAGCAACTTTTACTCCGTCGCCATGTTTTTTCAAATGTTCGTTAATTGGAGAATCGGCCGTTAATGGCGTTGTTAAAACAATTCTGATTTTGTCTTGTTTTAAAACATAAGATGCTCTGTCTCTTACTCCAGTTTCTAATCCGGCATAAGCCAATGATTGATATCCAAATGCAGATTTATAATAATGTGCAGCTTGTTTTGCATTCCCTACATAAAACTCTACATAATCTGTTCCTAATAATGGAAGGAAATCTTGTGCTCCTTCAAATATTTTCTCTAATCCGTATTCTACTGATTTTACTTCTTTGCTCATTTTGTTTATTTGTTTAATCGGTTAATCGTTTAATTGATCGAAAACCGAAGTGTTAGTGTTGTGTTTGATTTTTTTTACCGCAAAGAGCGCAAATATTTTTTTTGATTTAGATTTTATAAAATCGCTAAGAACGTAAAGCTTTGCGAACTTGGTTTGGTAAAACTTACTTAGAATCTTTGTGAACTTTGCGAAAAATCCTTTGCGAACTTTGCGGTTAAATAAGTTTAGTTATTCTGTCCAAGATTTGTAGTATTGTCCATCATCAAGCCCCATAGCTTCTTCAGTAACCATTAACGGGCGGAAAGTATCTACCATAACGGCTAATTCTTGAGTTTCTTTGTGACCAATACTTCGTTCCATTGCGCCTGGCGCTGGACCGTGTGGAATTCCTTTTGGGTGTAAAGTGATATGACCTTGCTCAATATTATTACGGCTCATAAAATCACCATCAACATAATATAGGACTTCGTCAGAATCTATATTGCTATGATTGTATGGTGCTGGAATCGCTTTTGGATGATAATCGTAAAGTCTTGGGCAGAATGAACAAACAACGAAAGCTGCTGTTTCAAAAGTTTGATGTACTGGTGGCGGTTGGTGAACACGTCCCGTTATAGGCTCGAAATTGTGAATTGAAAATCCGTACGGGAAATTGTAGCCGTCCCAGCCTACAACGTCAAACGGATGTGTGGCATAAACCACTTCGTGAATCATTCCTTCTTTTTTGATTTTAATTAAAAAATCGCCTTTTTCGTCATGTGTTTCCAATTCGCTTGGCAGAATAAAATCACGCTCGCAAAATGGAGAATGTTCTAAATGCTGGCCAGATTGGTTTTTATAACGTTTGGGAGTATAAAAAGGAGAATAAGATTCTACGTAAAATAATCGGTTATCTTCTGTTTCGAATTCGATTTGATAAATAATGCCGCGTGGAATAATTAAATAATCACCATATTCAAACGGAATATTTCCTAACATGGTTCTTAATTTTCCTTTCCCTCTGTGGATGAAAAGCATTTCATCAGCGTCGGCATTTTTGTAGAAATAATTTCGAAGTGATTCTTTTGGCGCAGCCAAACCTATGATGCAGTCTTTATTGACCAACATAGCTTTTCGGCTGTCTAGAAAATCATTCTCAGGTTTCAATTCAAAACCTTTAAAAAGAAGTGATTTTATATTTTTTCCGATTGCAATTTTAGGCTCAACCGAATAAGAGTTTAAAATTTCTTTAACCTGTGTTGGTCTGTGTACGTGATATGATAGCGACGAATGTCCATGAAAACCTTCGGTTCCAAACAATTGTTCGTAATAAAAACCTCCATTTGGCTTTTCGAATTGGGTGTGTCGCTTTTGAGGAAAATCCCCAAGTTTATGATATAGTGGCATGGCTTTTTCAATTAGATAATTAGTAAAATTAGATAATTCGAAAATTTGAATTGCAGAGATAAACAACCAGTTCAATTTTTGATATTGACTGATTATTTCAATTCGATAGAGCCATTACTCAGGATTTCTCTTGATGAGGAATTGAAGATACTCTAATAAACCTGTCCAATTTGTTTTCATTATAACAAATGTCGTAATTTTTTCGGAGTAAAAATAAAAATTATATTATTTATAACTATAAAATAACTTAATTTTTTTGATTTAAATTTTATGATGTAAAAAAATAGGCAGAATTTATTGAAGTATTCTCGATTATAGTACTAAAATTGAAACCCGATACTAAACCACGTAAAGCTTTTTGACATTTCTGGAGACCAAGATTGTTTTACTTCAATTGGTCCAATTATGGTTTCTAAACCATAACCAATTGCGTATCCTGTATATTTTGGCATAGAAACCCAATCAACAGAAGAGAAAATATCATCTCCTAAGTTGGCAAAATTAGCTGATACATTGATATGGTTTTTTTTGAAGATTTCATAATCAATATTAATATCAGATTTAATGTAGCTGTTGCCGGCAATACTTAGAAAATCATATCCGTAGAAATAATTGAAGTTATTTATTTTGTTGTATCCATAACCTCCCAAAATAAAATCAAAAAACGGAACACTATCGCTGCCAATATTAAATCCAGCATCGGCTCCAAATTTTATGGTTGCTTTTCTGAATAACGGTCTCACAATTGAAACCTCGGCTTTTGCAATGGAAAAAGGTTTAAATTGTTTGGTATAATCCGATGATGCCATATAGGTCTGCACATCTGTAGAAAAATATAATCCAGAGCTTGGGTAATATTTTTCATCTAACGAATCGTATTTTAAATAAGCAAAAGCGCTAAAATAATTGCTTTTCTCAATTATGTTATCTTCATTGGCAAGCGTAGGCGAATTGATTTTTAGATATTTATATTCTAAACCACCGCCCATTAAAAATTTCTGCACAAAAATAGTCTGAAAATAAGCCTGATTGCTTATGTCCATAAAGTCAACATTAATGAGATTGACATTTGGTGTTTCTTTCAGAACGCCACTTAAACTGGTAGTTACATTTCGGTTAAATTGATTCAATCTAGAACGGAAACCAAAACTGATGTTAAAGCCATTTTCGACATAATAGTTAAAATCATATCTGAAATTATCACCAAGAATGATATCCAGAGAAGTAACATCATTTTTTAAGAAAGTCTTTTTATGAGTAAGATTTAATAAAACAGCACTTTTGTAAAGTCCATCATAATGAAGTCCAAGTTTTAGATACGTCTGAGTTGGATTTTCTCTTAAAACCAAATCCAAATTGTCTTTGTCGCCATTTGGCTGAAGGCAATAGGAGATTGTGCTAAAGTTTTGGGTCGCATTTAAGTTGTTAATTCCAGCTTTAAGACCGTCATAAGTTATGGTGCTTCCTGGCTTGAAACGAAGTTTGCCGCGAATATATTCTTTGGTATAATTTTCTAATTTATCAGTATTTATGTCTTGAATATGAAGCGTATCTGTTGCAACTTTTAATTTTGGTTTTTTATAAAAGTTATTTTCGTCTGTCAATGTTTTGAGTTTTTCATAAACCGCAAAAGCCGCTTCTTCTCCTTTTCTGATGATTTCTTCTCCTCGGTCAAATGAAATAACACCAAAATCGCGAATATCAGGTTTGATATAAACATCGGTGTCTTTTACCTTACTTTTCATTTTTTCGATGGATTGCAGATTGGTAATCTGAACCAAAATTCTCGTGGCATTTTTCAGGTTTTTTCTTTTCAGCAAATCATCCTGAACGTCGACACCAATAATAATATCTGCACCAAGATTGCGAACTTCTTGTATAGGGTAATTGTTTACAACGCCGCCATCAACAAGAAGATTTCCGTCAATTTCTACTGGAGTAAATAAAGAAGGAAAAGCAGCGCTTGCCATCATAGCCTGAACAAGATTTCCTTTGTTTAATAAAACTTCTTCGCCTGTTTCAATATTGGTTCCGATACATAGAAAGGGAGTCGGCAGTTTGTTGAAATCACGAACGTGGCGCACGTTTCTAGTTAAACTGCTCAATAAATTATAATTGTACATTCCTTTTGAAAGCGCTTCAGGAATGCCGATTCTGAAATTGCTAAATGGCAAAACAACGGCATACAATTCGTCATTCTTTTTGCCATAAAAGTTTTTGGATGAACGTGGAATGTAATCGTTAATTAATTCGTCAAAATTGGTTTTTTTAAAAATCGAATCAATCTGTGAAGCGTTGTAACCAGAAGCATAAAGTCCGCCGATTACAGAACCCATACTGGTTCCGCCGATATAATCAATTTTGATTCCGGCTTCTTCCAGAACTTTTAAAACTCCAATATGAGCAAAACCTTTGGCGCCGCCGCCGCTTAAAACCAAACCAATTTTGGGTCTCTTAACACTGTCTTTTTTAATTTCCTGTGAAAAAGCTTCTTGCGAAAACAAAAATAACAGCAATACAACAAATGAGAATGCGCGCGAGGAAACTCCTTTGAACCAATTTTTTGAAATGTACAGTTGGAATGAACGCATAAAAACTCTAGTTGGTTTTGTAAAAGTCGACAATTTTTTTGGCTTTAGAAACACCTACAACGGCTGAAATTTCTTTTTCTGTAGCTAATTTCAATCTTTTAACACTTTTGAAATGTTGTATTAATGTAGTCATGGTTTTTTCACCGATTCCTGGAATACTTTCAACAGAAGAATTAAGGGCCGATTTGCTTCTTTTGTCTCTATGAAATGTAATCCCGAATCTATGCGCCTCATTTCTTAAATGCTGAATAACTTTTAATGTTTCTGATTTTTTGTCCAAATATAACGGAATTGAATCGCCAGGATAGAAAAGTTCTTCCAGACGTTTTGCGATTCCGATAATGGCTACTTTTCCGCGTAATCCTAAATCGTCAATGCTTTTTAAAGCTGCTGAGAGCTGTCCTTTTCCACCGTCAATTATTATCAATTGTGGCAAAGGTTCGTTTTCTTCTAATACTCTTTTGTAGCGGCGATACACGATTTCGGTCATAGAAGCAAAGTCGTTTGGCCCTTCAACGGTTTTGACATTAAAATGGCGATAATCTTTTTTGCTCGGTTTTCCGTCTTTAAAAACGACGCAAGCCGCAACTGGATTTGTTCCCTGAATGTTTGAGTTATCAAAACATTCTATATGTCTTGGTTCAGACGGAAGACGCAAATCTTTCTGCATTTGCGCCATAATTCGGTTTACGTGACGATCTGGATCTACAATCTGCAATTGTTTTAATTGTTCGATGCGATAGAATTTGGCATTTCGAATCGACAAATCCAGAATCTGTTTTTTATCCCCAAGTTGTGGAACAGTTGTCTTGATATTTTCGCCTAAATCCAATTCAAAAGGAACAATAATTTCTTTGGATAATAATTGAAAACGCTCACGAAGTTCTACAATTGCCAATTCCAGTAATTCTTCATCGCTTTCATCGAGTTTTTTCTTCATCTCTAAAGTGTGCGAACGAATAATAGAACCATGTGAAATCTGAAGGAAATTGACATAAGCGGCACTTTCGTCAGAAACAATCGAGAAAACATCGATATTGGTGATCTTTGGATTTATAATAGTAGATCTAGATTGATAATTTTCCAAAACTTCAATCTTTTCTTTAATTTTCTGCGCTTCTTCAAACTGCAAGTTCTGCGCATAATTGTTCATCAGTTTCTTGAAATCTTTTAAACTTTCTTTGAAGTTTCCTTTCAGGATTTCTCGAATCGCATTGACTTGTTTTTGGTATTCTTCCAAAGGTTCCAAACCTTCGCATGGGCCTTTGCAATTGCCAATGTGATATTCTAAACAAACTTTAAATTTTCCAGAATTAATATTCGATTCGCTCAAATCGTAGTTGCAAGTTCTAAGCGGATACAATTCTTTGATTAAATCTAAAATCGTATGTACAGTTTTGAAATTAGTGTATGGGCCAAAATATTCAGAGCCGTCTTTGACCATTCTTCGGGTAGAAAATATTCTAGAAAATGGTTCTTTTTTGATGCAAATCCACGGATACGTTTTATCATCTCTTAATAAAACGTTGTATCGCGGCTGAAGCGTTTTAATTAAATTGTTTTCTAATAAAAGCGCATCGGTTTCCGTTGGAACTACGATATGTTTTATAGTAACGATTTTTTTGACCAAAACATTGGTTTTGGCAGTATCGTGAATTTTATTGAAATAAGAGGAAACCCTTTTTTTTAAATTTTTAGCTTTTCCGACATACAAGATTTTCCCGTCTTTATCATAATATTGATATACGCCCGGATTATCAGGCAAGGTTAAAATTTGAAGATCTAAGGACGGTTTTTGCATTCTATTCTGTTTCTGAAGATGTTCGAAAAGCTTTTCAAAAACCATTCCGATTTATGAAACAAGCTTAACATTGAATTAGTTTCAAATTTACAAAATCAAAAGAATAATTTCTATATTTAGATTTTATAATTCACATGAAAAATAGTACTCCCTTGGTCATTTTTGGCGAATCGATTTTGCCAGGAGAACATAGAACCATAAACGTCGAAATTGCTCGACTTCATACGACAACTAAGCTGAATATTCCTGTAATTGTGCGTCGTTCCAAGCATGAAGGCCCTACAATTTTATTTTCAGCAGGAATACATGGCGACGAAATTAACGGTGTCGAAATTGTTCGTCAGATCATTAGTAAAAAAATAAATAGACCGGCTTGCGGTACAATAATCTGTATTCCGGTAATCAATATGTACGGTTTTGTCAACAAATCGAGAGAATTTCCAGACGGGCGTGACTTGAATCGTGTTTTTCCCGGAAGTAAAAAAGGTTCGCTTGCCAGCCGATTTGCCTATCATATTGTCGAAGAGATTTTACCGATTTTAGATTATGCGGTCGATTTCCATGCGGGCGGAGCAAGCCGTTTTAATGCGCCGCAGATTAGAATTACCGAAAATAATCCTGAACTGAAGGTTCTAGCTGATATTTTTAATGCGCCATTTACGCTGTATTCTAAAAATATAAATGGCTCTTTTAGGAAAACTTCTGAGAGTGCCAATGTAAAAATGCTGCTTTTTGAAGGCGGAAAATCACTAGACATCAATAACGAAATTGCAAACCAAGGCGTATTAGGAACCAAACGTTTGCTTCACTATTTAGGAATGTTGGATTCTAAACAAATTATGGAGCCCGCATTAACTCCTTCAATTTATATTAAACAATCGGTTTGGTTACGTGCAAAATGTTCTGGACTACTTCATGATTTTAATTTGGTTGGAAAATTTGTAACCAAAGGAACTATCTTAGCCATTATTACAGATCCGTTTGGGAAGTTTGAGCAAAAAGTAAAAGCACCGCATGATGGTTATGTAATCAATGCCAATCATTCGCCAATTGTTTATGAGGGCGATGCCATTTATCATTTATCTAAAACCCCAGACGATAATGCCGACGAGTAAAAAAGAACTTCGCATAGAATATAAAAATTTTCGTAAAGCACTTTCTTTTGATGAAATAGAAGAGAAGAGCCTTGCAATTGCCAATCAATTAATTCAAATGCCGATCTGGAATAAAACGTATTATCATGTTTTTCTTCCGATTGAAGAGCATAAAGAAGTAAATACCGAATATATTCTGCACTTGCTTTCTGGAAAAGACAAAGAAGTCTTGATTTCGAAAAGTGATTTTGAAACCAGAAAAATGACACATTTTCTTTTAACAGATAATACTAAAATCAAAAAGAACGAATACAATATTCCTGAACCCATTGACGGAATTGAAGTTCCATCTTCAAAAGTTGAAGTTGTTTTTGTGCCACTTTTGGCTTTTGATGTTTATGGAAACCGAATTGGTTATGGAAAGGGTTTTTACGATAAATTTCTTGCCGAATGCAAAACCGAAACCATAAAAATTGGACTTTCTTTTTTTGAATCGGTAAACCAAATTGATGACGTTTTTGAATCGGATATTAAATTGGATTATTGCGTTACGCCAGAGAAAATTTATACATTTTAATTTCACCACGGGACGTTCAAAATTTAATGCCACAGATTAAAATGATTCCAAAAGATTAATCCTTTTTAATCCTTTAATCTGTGGCAAAAAAATCTTCACATTCAAAAAAATATTCCACACGAAATCCCTTTAAAAACAAGGGTTTCTCATTTTATTTTCACGTAAGAAAAATATTTGTAAAAAATTTGGCACGATTTTGATACTCGAAAAATTGCAAATAATCGCCTCTAGTAAATCCGGAATGCTAGTCCTTATTTGAAGCCTATAACCTTTTATTAATTTTTTAAAACTTACTTTATGAGAAATCTTAATTTCTTTATGATGGCATTCCTTGTACTTACTATTTTCGGCTGTAAGAAAGCTGATTATGAGACTGTGGAAACCGCAGATTCTACTGCAGTTGCAGCTACGACCGATTTAATTGAAGAGGAAAATTATATTCCTGAAACCAATACAGAAAGTTATGCGGCATTAGAAGAAAATCCGTTTGAATCTCCGCTGAAAGAACCACTTTCTACTTTTTCTATCGATGTTGATAACGCATCGTATACTAATATCCGCAGATTTATAAACGAAGGGCAGAAAGTTCCAAAAGACGCTGTTCGTGTTGAAGAAATGATCAACTTTTTTAAATACAAATATCCGCAGCCAGATGGTCAGCATCCGTTTTCTATAAATACAGAATACAGCGATTGTCCGTGGAATAAAAATAGCAGATTGCTAAAAATTGGTTTGCAGGGAAAGAATGTTCCAATGGCAAATTTGCCGGCTTCTAATTTAGTTTTTCTAGTGGATGTTTCGGGTTCGATGGATGAACCAAATAAACTGCCTTTGCTGAAAGAATCTTTGAAAATTTTGGTGAAAGAACTTCGAAGTATCGATAAAGTTTCAATTGTCGTTTATGCAGGATCTGCGGGAGTAGTTTTGGAGCCAACCTCTGGTGATAATAAAGACGAAATTATGGATGCTTTTGACGATTTGCACGCAGGTGGAAGCACGGCAGGAGGAGAAGGAATCGAATTGGCGTATAAACTCGCACAACAGAATTTTATTAAAGAAGGCAATAATAGAATAGTGGTAGCCACTGATGGAGATTTTAATGTTGGTGCTTTTTCTGATGATGATATGCTGAAATTGATTGAACAGAAAAGAGAATCTGGAGTTTTCTTAACCGTTTTAGGATTTGGGATGGGGAATTACAAAGACAGTAAAATGGAAATTCTTGCCGATAAAGGAAATGGAAATTATGCTTATATCGATAACATTCAGGAAGCGAATCGTTTTCTTGGTAAAGAATTTAAAGAATCAATGTTTGCTATCGCGAAAGATGTAAAAATTCAAATTGAGTTTAATTCAAATCATGTTCAAGCATACCGATTGATTGGTTATGAAAACCGAAAACTGAATGCAGAAGATTTTAAAAATGATAAAATTGATGCGGGCGAATTAGGTAGCGGACATTCGGTTACGGCTTTGTATGAAATTATTCCGACTGGTGTGGAAAGTGATTATATTCCTTCAGATTTAAAATATACAAAAACACATAAAGTATCTGAAAACCATAACGATGAATTGGCTACAGTAAAATTTAGATATAAAAAACCTGATGGCAACAAAAGCATTGAAATCGTAAATATAATTGCAGATAAGAAAACAGACTTGGAAAACAGTTCTGCAGATTTCAAATTTACAACTGCCGTTTCTTGGTTCGGATTAAAACTCAGAGATTCCAAATATATTGCCAGCAGTTCAAGTTCGGATATTAAAAGATTGGCAAAATCTGGTTTATCAAATGACGAAGATGGCTATAGATCTGAGTTTGTACGATTGATCGATGCGGTGAATTAATTTAAAATTCGAAAAAAGAAAAATTCCAAACTCCAACTTAAAATTGGAATTTGGGATTTTTATATTTAAATATTTTAAAACTTTATTTTACTTCTTTAATAGTTGAAGAATCTATCCAGCCTTGAGTTCCGTCTGTCAATTCGATTTTTTTCCAGCCTGAAATACTTTCTAACACATAAACTTTTACTCCTTCATGCAATAGGATAATACCATTTGAAGATTTTTGAGGTTCGCGTCGAACTTGGCTTAACTCAGAAAATACAATAGCAACACGATCGTTTTCAAAATGACTTTTTTCAGACATTCCAGCCGAAATGCTTAACGCAAATGCAACGAGAATAATAAACATCCCAACAAAATAAATTCTTTTTGCGAGTGTGGCATTTGAAAAGTAATACCCAATAAAACTCAATAAAAATACAAAGCCAAGCGCAACAGAAATTTTAGCCCAAGTATTATAATCAAAAATAGAAGTAAAGTTCTGGATCAGTTTTGCAAAACCTACTTTAGGAACTTCTTTGATTTCATCAATAGTCAGTTTTTTAGCAAATTTTAGATTGTTTAAAGTCTCTGGATCGTTTGGTTTAAGAACTAAAGCTTTCTCATAATTATAAATCGAAGGCGCAACCTGATTTAGTTTGTAATAACAATTTCCTAAATTGAAATACAATTCGGCAGATTGCAGTTTATCTTCTTTTATAATGTTCTCATAAACCTGTGCCGCTTCTTTATATTGCCCTTTTTGGTACAAAGCATTAGCCGATTCAAAGCGACCCTGCGCAAAGAAAACCTGCGAGATGAATAAAAAGAGATATAGTATGTTTTTCATCTTATTTTGTTTAAACCTAACAGGTTTTTAAAACCTGTTAGGTTTGTTTTATTACGTTTAAACAATCTGTTTTTCTAATTCAGAAATAATCATAACGGCCTTATCATAATCCTGCTGAATCGAAGCGCTCGATGCTGGTGCATAACGTGCAAATTCGCAGTTTTCAGTCAAAGCAATAAAATTCTGAACCGTTTCTGCATTTGCATTTCTAGACAATAGCAATTCTCTAATATTGTCTTTGCTCATTTCTGAAGTTTCGATATGCAATTTTGCCTTCAAGAAATTGTGCATTGCTTTTTCTAATGCGATATAGAAAGGCTCTTTATTGTTAAGATGTTTCTTGGCTTGTGATAAATATTTCTTAGCAAGCTTATTGTTCATTCTAATTCTGTTTCCAGTAACATCATTATCCATAGCTTCTTTTTTCTTTCTAGCTAAAATGATAATCGGAATAATGATAAATGGAGCAAACAATAATCCTAAATACAGATTTGAGTCATAAAAATCTTTTTTCTCAATCGGAATTAATGCTGTTTTAGATTTAATGTTCTTGAATTCATCTGCTTTGGCCACAACATTTTTAGCTGTCGTTCCTGTATTTGCTTCTGCAGGTGTTGGTCCGTCCAAAACATCAATCATAATTTCTTTTGAAGTGATGGTTTTATAAGTGCCAGTACTCAAATCAAAATACGAAAACTGCATTGGTTTTATTGCATATTTTCCCCTGTATTGAGGTACAATCGTGTATTTGTCTGTAATTCTTCCAGACATTCCATTCAACGAAGTAGTTACTTGCTCATCATGAACAGGATCGTACATCTCTAATGCGTTTGGAACAACTGGTTTTGGAAGAGTAAATAACTTCATGTTTCCAGTTCCCTGAGCGCTTACGATTAAGTCTAAACCTTCGCCATTTTTAAGTGTTGTTTTTGATGGAGTAACAGTAAAATTAAATTTTCCAACAGCTCCCGTAAAACTTTCGGGTTTTCCAGTTTCAGGAAGCGGTCTTACATTGATTGTTTTAGCTCCAGCAGTAACTATTTTATTACCTTGTGTAGTAATCATTTGACCAAACATATCACGACGATTGGAAGCCATTTCTATTTCAATATCTAATGAAAGAGGATCAATTGTCAATCTTCCAGATTTTTGCGGATATAAAACGGTCTTTTTCAAGATCACATAATAACATCTCTGTCCTTTATAACTTCCTTCTTCAATCTGTAATTGCTTAATGTCGATATTCTGATTCCAGAAATCATTGTATTTAGGTTTTGCCAATTCTTTAAAACGGTTTACTCCGATATTATTAAAATACAATTTGTAAACAACTGTAATTGGTTCGTTTAAGTACGGATTTGTTTTTGAGATTTCAGCAACAAGTTCCAATAATTCATCAGGAGATCCTGGAGGTCTGTCACTTGGATCTCTTTCCTGAGCAACTGCATTGGTTACAGTAACTTTTATTGGATTTGTTTTGTAAATCTGACCATTAAATTCTATTGCAGCCTGTTTGATTGTAATTGATCCTTTTCGCTCAGGCTGTATGATATAAGAATATATTTTTTGAAAAGAGCTTCGGCCATTAATCCAAGACTGGCTAATCTGCTGGCTTGGTCCGGCAACCATTTTAAATCCATCAAAAGAAGGCTGTTCGAAATTATCTCCGTCAACATTCATAATGAAATCAATGCGAAGTCTTTCGTTTAGTCCAAGTGTATTCTTGCTGACTCTGGCTTCAAATTGCACCTGAGCCATCAATCCTTGAAAAGTGAGTAGAAATAGAATTAAATATCTTTTCATTCCTTGTTTTAGTCGTTGTTTATTTAGCTGTTAAACTGTTTAACCGTTAATCGTTTAACTGTATATCTGATTAAACAAATAAACAAATAAACGATTAAACTCAAAATCCTACCAGTCTTTTTCTGTTTTCTTAGGATTTGCTTTTACTTTCTGAGCATTTACTTTGTCCTGAATTTTCTTTTCTTCATTATTTACCGCATCTAATAAATTCTGAACACGCTCTTTTGATATTCCTCCAGGCTGTGGTTTTGGCTGTCCTTGGTTGTCAGATTTATCATCTTGCTTAGGATCATTTTTACCGTCTTTTTTGTCTTTGTCCTGATCGCCTTTGTCGTCTTTCTTATCTTTATCCTTGTCTTTGTCTTTATTGTTGTCTTTGTTCTTGTCTTTATTTTTATCCTTATCCTTGTCTTTGTCCTTGTTTTTATCCTTGTTCTGATCGTTTTTCGGAGGATTTTCTTTTAGTTTTTGTTTGGCGTAAGCATAGTTGTAACGTGTTTCTTCATCGGTTGGGTCATTACGAAGTGCTTGTTTGTATGCTTCAACTGCCTGAGTATAATCTTTTTCTTTCATGAAAGTATTTCCAAGATTATGGTATGCCTTGTGTTTTTCAGGTCTTGTTTTAGCATTTTTTATTGCTTTCGCGTAAGCGTATTTAGCTTCCGAAATCTGATTTTGTCTGTAAATGGTATTCCCTAAATTATAGGCTGCAGCTGATTTCTTAGGAAATTTTGATTCCGAAATTCTATAGTTTGCCTCAGCATCAGTAAATTTATTCTGTTTATATTCTTCATTCCCAGTAGGCAATGTTTTGTCTTTTTCTTGAGCAGAAACTGCAAAAGAAACCGTTAGTAAAATATAAAGAAGTAAATTTTTCATTCTAATTTTGTTTTCTGTTCTGAATTTCACTCTGAACATTTATTTCTTTTCATTAAATAAATCCAATTCTTTGATCCAGCTTGTTTTTCTTTCCAACAAGAAAATGTCTAGGAAAAGCAATAAAAATGCAAATCCGATAAACCATTGAAACTGCGATTGAAATTCGGCCATTTGTGTAGCTTCAAATTCAGTTTTTTGAATATTGTTTAAAGCATTTTTTACATATTCTAAAACCTCTTTTGTGCTTCCGCCGTAAACGTAACCGCCTTTTGTTGCTTTTGCAATTGTTTTTAAACCTTCTTGATTTAATTTGGTTATTACAGTTTCTCCGTTTAGATCTTTCTGATAGCCTCTTACAACGCCATTTTCTTTTAACGGAATAGTTCCTCCTTTTTCTGTCCCAACACCAATTGTGATAATTTTCATTCCCAATTTATTGGCTTCTTCTGCCGCTGCCGTTGCGCCTTCAGAATGGTCTTCACCGTCAGAGATTAGGATTAATAATTTGCTGGTTTTGCTTTTTTCATCAAAATAAGTCGAAGACAATTTAATCGCTTCGTCCAAAGATGTTCCTTGAGATGAAACCATTCCTGGACTCATGCTTTGTAAAAACATTTTTGCAACGCTGTAATCTGATGTAATTGGCAAAACAGGGAATGCGCTTCCTGCGTAAGCTACGATTCCGATTCTATCGCTTCCAAGATTATTGATAATCTGAGAAACCAGCTGTTTACTTTTTTCTAGACGGCTAGGAACAACGTCTTCTGCCAGCATACTTTTAGAAACGTCGACAGCAAAAACAATATCAATACCTTCTCGTTTTACGGTTTCCATTTTGGTTCCGATTTTCGGATTTACCAAACCGATAATCAAGCAAGTAAGTGCCAGAAGAATCACTACGATTTTTAAAACAGGTTTAAAAACTGATTTTTCAGGACTCAATCTTTTTACCATTTCCAAATCACCAAATTCGCGCTGTGTTCTTCTTTTCCAATACATGTTGAAAAGAAAAATACACACCACAATCGGGATTAGTATTAAGAGATATAAATATTTTTTTTCGTCTAATTCCATAAATATTTTTAAAATTCCAATCTCAAATAATGCTGAGATAAATTCCAAATTCCAAACTTGTTTTAAACTCCAATTTTAAAAATTCCAAATTCCAATTTGTTATTTGGAATTTTATTTTTGGAATTTTTTGATTTGAAAAATCAAATGAAGCTTCTGTAAACCGTATTTCTTAATCCAACTTCTAGCAATAATAAAAAGCCTGCAAATAAAACAAAAAACCTGTATTTTTCGTCATAATCGTAGAATTTCAATTCCTGAATTTCTGTCGTTTCCAGTTTATTGATTGAGTTATATATTTCTGCTAATTTAGCATTGCTTGTTGCTCTAAAATAAGTTCCATCGGTTTTTCTGGCGATGCTTCTCATTAACTTTTCATCGATTTCAACTTTCTGCATTTTGAATAAGAAACCGCCATTTGGAGCGTATGCGTATGGAGATTCTGCCATTCCGTTTGTTCCAAGACCAATTGTGTAGACTTTAATTCCGTATTGTTTTGCAATATCAGATGCTGTTTCTGGTTCAATAAAACCAGCATTATTAACACCATCGGTAAGCAAAATGATAACGCGGCTTTTTGCTTTACTGTCTTTCAGACGATTTACAGCTGTTGCCAATCCCATTCCAATTCCTGTTCCGTCTTGCAAAACATTATCATATTTAATGCCTTTTATGGCCTCAAGAACAATAGCCTTGTCACTTGTAACTGGAGTTTTCGTATATGCTTCAGAAGCATACAAAACCAATCCGATTCTATCATTTGGTCTTTCTTCAACGAAATCTGCAGCAACTCTTTTTAAAGCTTCCATACGGTTTGGCTTTAAATCTTTTGCGAGCATAGAACCAGAAACGTCAATTGCCATGACAATATCAATTCCTTTTGTGGTTTTTGTCTGGTTGCTGATGTCTACTTTTCTTGGTCGAGCCAATGCTATAATTAGCGAACTCAAAGCCAAAATTCTAAAAACGTAAAGAGCAGGTTTGAACTTTGTCCAAAACGATTCGCTCTTTTGGAAACCTGCCGTCGAGCTCATTTTTAAGGTAGCCGACTGCTGATTGCGTTTCCAGAAAAACCATATTATCGCAATCGGAATTAATAGAAACAACCAAAGAAATTCTGGATTTAAAAAAGTGATCTTGCCCATTAGTTGTTTGCTCTTTGAAGTTCAACAGAATTTAAGATTCGAGTTGTAATCTCGTTTGCATAAGTATCGCCTTCTTCATGTAAAATCATGATTTGCTGTAAACCTTGATCCTGTTTGAAAAGTAACAATTCATAATATGCTTTTGTACTCGTTTTGGTTGCCGGATTCAAAACAGTCATTGTTCCATAACCTTTTATTCCCTGAATGCCTTCGTTTGTCTGAAAATCTTCTTGTTTTACAATAATATTTTGTCCGCCTTGAGCTTCAATGATTTTAAGAGTTCCTTCAAGGGTTTTGCTTAAATCTATATCGGTTGGCTGTTTAAATTTAGATGTAGAAACAGTCACATAGAAATTGTCAATCATGCTTCCGTATGCAAAAAGCTGCATTTCCTTGATAAGTGCCATCGCTTCTTTTGGAAGTACTTTTTGCGCGTCCATTCTTTTTAAAACTTTTGGAGTTTCAATAAGAACAGCTGGATTTCCGTAAGCGCTTTTTACCCATTCGCCTTCCAATAATTCTTTCGAAGGATGACCAATTATGTTGTCTTTTACATAATTGAAGCCTTTGGTAACAATAAAGAAAGTTGTTGTAGCAAACAATAAAAGTATGACAGCTCCAACTGCATAACCAATTCTTGCATTGCGCTGTTTTTTAAGCTGTGCCTGAATTTGTTTTTGTCTTTGCGCTTCGTTTAATAATTGATCTTCTATATCCTCAGGAACTTCTGTCGGAATAGCTTTGTCAAGTGTCAAAATTACTTTTTGAATTTTATTTCTATCTTCAGTAATTTCAAAATCAAGCGGTTTTGATTTCGCAAATTTTACCAAATCGGCCTGACGTAAAACGCGTTCCAGATTTTCAACTGTTTCTGGTGTAAGCGTCATTTTCTTTTGAGTCGATGCTATTCTGATAGCCTGAATCAATTCAGAAGTGGTGCTTTCCATTGCTGGAATATGAATGGCTTCTTCAATATAATTTCTGGCGATATCAGTCAATTCGCTATAGTATTCTTTAATTTCACCTTTTTGAACGAGTTCTTTCTGTTCTAGGTTATTTAATAAACTAGTCGCTTTTTCGATAGGCGTTTTATAAACTTCCTCTTCGATTTTTTTCAGCTGGCGTTTTTTAACATACCAGTAAACGAAAACTCCAATTCCGATAATAGCTAAAGCAATTAAAACATAAATCCACCAATTTCCCGTTCCTTCATCAGCCGAAGTAATATCTTTGATATCATACATTTTCTGCTGTAAAGTGTCGACTTTTACGTTGGCAACTTCAACTTTAATAGAGTCGCTATAAAAAGGTTTTTTATCGATTAAAATCTTAACGCTTGGAATTGTATAATGTCCAGAATCAAATTGTGTTAAACCATATTTTTTTATGAGTTCGTAATTAGTAGCATCTTTCTTTACCGTATCTATCGGATACGATTGAATAACTTCTAACGGACCAATATTTTTAAGTTTCGGAAATTCAACTTTTGCTGTTGAAGTCACAACCGTTTTAAGTGTCAGCTTAAACTCAGCACCAATTTTGTTTTTGGTGGTATCAATACTAGTTTCTACCTGTTTTTGAGCAAAAACAGTAGAAGTAAGTAAAAATAAAAATATATAAAGTTTAAATTTCATTTGATTTGGATTTCAGATTTTAGTCTAAAATGATTGCTTAATGGCATTAATTTATCAGAATTTAAATTCTCAATTTTAAAAAATCTAAAATCTAAAATCTGCAATCTAAAATTATATTTATCGTGATTTGAAATAGCCTAATAGTTTAGTAACGTAATTTTCGTCTACTCTGGTATTTACAATTCCTGCTCCAGATTTACGAAAAGTGTCTTTAAAGTAATTTAGTTTCTCTTGATAATGCTTCTCGTAATTCATGCGAACGGCCTTAGAACTTGTATCAACCAGTTGAATTTTTCCAGTTTCAGCATCTAGCATGTTTACCATTCCTAAATTTGGAATTTTTTCTTCGCGAATGTCATACACACGAACACCTGTAATGTCATGTTTTTTTGAAGCGATTTTTAAAGTATGTTCGTAAGAATCAGACATGAAATCAGAAATCATAAAAATGATGGCTTTCTTTTTCTGAGTTCCAGATAAGAATTTTAATGCCTGAGCAATATCAGTTTTATGGCTTTTGGGTTCAAATTCAATCAATTCGCGAATGATACGCAATACGTGCGAACGTCCTTTTTTGGGAGGAATATATAATTCGACAGTGTCAGAAAATAGTATTAAACCAATTTTATCATTATTTTGTGTAGCCGAAAAAGCCATCGTTGCCGCAATTTCGGTTACGATGTCTTTCTTAAATTGATTTTTAGAACCAAAAGATTCCGAACCCGAAATATCAACCATTAAAACCATGGTTAATTCGCGTTCTTCTTCAAATACTTTAACATGAGCTTCGTTGTAGCGTGCGGTTACATTCCAATCGATGTTACGAATATCATCTCCGTATTGGTATTGACGCACCTCGCTAAACGTCATTCCTCGTCCTTTAAATGAAGAGTGGTATTCTCCCGAAAAGATGTGATTGCTCAGTCTTTTCGTTTTGATTTCTATTTTCCGTACTTTTTTTAAAAGCTCTTTTGTATCCATTTTTTGTTTGGTTTATGGTTTAGGGTTGTTGGTTGATGGCGCATAAACCATCAACAAAAAACTATCAACCATCAACTTTTTAAGGTACTTCAATCTCGTTAACGATTTTGTTGATAATGTCTACAGAAGTAATGTTTTCTGCTTCTGCTTCGTAAGTGATTCCAACTCTGTGGCGTAACACATCGTGAACAACTGCACGAACGTCTTCTGGAATTACATATCCACGACGTTTGATGAAAGCATAACATTTAGCAGCATTAGCCAAGTTGATACTTCCACGAGGAGAAGCTCCAAAACTGATAAGCGGTTTTAAATCGGCTAATTTGTATTTTTCTGGGTAACGTGTTGCGAAAATTATATCTAAGATGTATTTCTCGATTTTTTCGTCCATATAAACTTCACGAACCGCTTCTTGCGCACGTAAAATCTGATCTACAGAAACTACAGGATTTACTTTTTCGAAAGATCCTTTTAAGTTTTGACGAATAACAAAACGCTCTTCATCAATTTTTGGGTAATCAATAACAGTTTTTAGCATGAAACGGTCAACTTGCGCTTCAGGAAGTGCATAAGTACCTTCTTGCTCAACTGGGTTTTGCGTTGCCAATACCAAGAAAGGACGATCTAATTTGAATGTAGAATCTCCAATTGTAACTTGTTTCTCCTGCATTGCCTCCAAAAGTGCTGATTGAACTTTTGCTGGAGCACGGTTAATCTCATCGGCAAGTACGAAATTGGCGAAAATCGGTCCTTTTTTAATTGAAAATTCGTTTGCTTTAATGTTATAAATCATGGTTCCGATAACATCGGCAGGCAGTAAATCTGGCGTAAACTGGATACGGCTGAAAGAACCCTGAACCGCTTGAGAAAGCGTATTGATGGCTAAAGTTTTTGCCAGACCTGGAACTCCTTCCAATAAAATATGCCCTTGTCCAAGTAATCCGATCAATAGACGCTCGACCATATGTTTCTGACCCACAATAACTTTGTTCATTTCCATTGTAAGAAGGTCTATAAAAGCACTTTCTCTTTCAATTTTTTCATTTATCGCTCTAATGTCTAAAGTCGTTGTATTTTCTTCCATATAAATATTTTTAAAACCTTGATTTTTACGCCTAATTTTTGAGAGTGCAAATTGAATATTTTTTGAGAAGTAAGATGTTAAAGAATGGTTAAAACTTCGACCAATGACCTAATTTTAAGGACTAATTGTGAATCTATTTTTATATTTTTAAGAACTTTGATGATTATGTTTTATTAAAGCATAATTATTACCAAAAATAACGCATAATTATTATGAGCAAAACAGTCTTATCGCCTATAATTTCGGGCACTATGAATTGGGGAGTTTGGGATAAAAACCTTACAACCAAAGAAATGGAAAACATGATACAGGTAAGTATCGAAAACAAAATTACGACTTTTGATCACGCGGATATTTACGGTTCGTATACGACCGAAGCCGATTTTGGAAAAGCCTTTCACGCCAGTAAAATTGATCGTGAAAAACTACAACTAATTACCAAGTGCGGCATTCAGATGATTGCTGAAAAACGCCCTGAAAACAAAATTAAACATTATGATTATTCTAAAGATTATATCATTAAGTCTGTAGAAACTTCTTTGAAGAATTTGAAAACAGATTATGTAGATGTTTTCTTGCTCCACAGACCAAGTCCGTTAATGCAGGCTGATGAAATTGCAGAAGCAGTTGAGAAGTTAAAAGGAGAAGGGAAAATTATCGATTTTGGTCTTTCAAACTTTACCAGTTCGCAAACAGAATTGATTCGCCAGAAAACAGAAGTTAGCTATAATCAAGTGCAATTTTCGGCAACGCATTACGAGCCAATGCTTGACGGCAGTTTAGACTATATGCAGACTAACGGAATTCGTCCATTGTCATGGAATCCGCTTGGAACTGTTTTTAGGGAAGATACCAAACAGACACGCCGTTTGAAAAAACTGTTTTCAACTTTATTAGAAAAATATCATTTAGGAGCAGATACACTTTTATTAGCATGGATTTTAAAACATCCGGCAAAAGTTATTCCTATTGCAGGAACGGTTAACGTTGCTCGAATTCAATCTTTATCAAAAGCTGTTGAATTAGAAATGGACAAAGAAGACTGGTTTGCTATTTGGACAGAAAGCATGGGCGACGATGTGCCTTAATTTACTATTCTGAAAAATGATACACCTAGAAAAATTTGAGAAAAAAGATTATTCTGAATTGATTAATTCTGTCAAAAACGCAAAAGATTTAATGCAATTTGGCGGACCAGAATTCACTTTTCCCTTAACGGAAAGCCAAATAGATAAAACACTTTCTGATAAAAATAGAATTGCTTTTAGAGTTGCAGATGTTTCTAATGGAAACACTATTGGACATTGCGAGATTTATTTTTACGATGGTTTTGCAAAATTAGGACGAATCTTGATTATGGATAAAAACCAAAGAGGAAAAGGAATTGGCGAGCAAATGGTGACTTTATTGTTAGAATATATTTTTGAAAACAGGAAAGAAAGAAACATTGAATTGAATGTTTTCGATTTTAATATAGGAGCTCAAAAGTGTTATGAAAAAGTTGGCTTTACTTTAAATCCTGATAAAAAATATTTAAGGGAAGTTGATGGAGAAACTTGGACAGCACTCAATATGGTGTTGAATTTAGAAGAATGGAAAAATAATAATTAAAATATTTTTTCACAGATTAAAGACATTCACAGATTTAAAAGTCATTTTTAATTCTTAAATGAATAACCATAAAAAAAAACAGCTATTCTGCGTTTTAGAATAGCTGTTTTTTTTTTATGGTTTAGAGTTTTTATTTTAAAACCAGAGTGTTCATGTTTGTGATTTGTCCGTTTACCACCACCACATTAGGAACAACTAAAGCAGGCAATTGAGAACTAGCATCTGGCGTAATGGTTACAGAATAAGTTCCCGCTGGAATACCATTTAGCTGAAACGCTCCTGATTCATCTGTATATGCTGAAACAGTTGTGTCTCCCACTTGAACAGATACTAAAGATTGGAAAGAGAAAGGCGTTACTAGTCCTTTAATTATTCCTGATGTTGCAGTTGTAGATACTCTGATTACAGGATGTAAATTGAAGTTGCCAGAACCGCCAGCTTCTACAACAACAGAATGCTCTACATCAAAATCTAATAAAAAGTCATAAGTTGCACCAGCTGTCAATGTTTGGTTAACTTTTAATTTTAAACCTGATTGTTGCGCACTTGGTGTTTTTAAAGGATAGGTTACACCGTCTTTAACAACAGTGTTCTTGTCTCCAAGAATTAATCTAATTTGACCTAGATAGCCTGAAGGTACTTCGTTATCTGCCAAAAGCACGTTTACGCCGCCAGTTAAATCCAATAAATTATACACTCCAGGTTTTATGTTTCCTATACTAACCCAGCCATCTTCGCCAGTTTCAGAATTGCTTTTAATTTTAACGTCTAAAACTTCAATGTTTACTTGGTCATAATCACCCGGTGCATCTGTCATTCGTACACTAACTTTTGAAGTTTGTGTGCCATCATTACCATCACTACTGCTGCAGCTTGCTAGAAATAAGGCAGATAATGAAGCTAAGAGGAAAATTCTAAATTTGAGGTTTACTGTTTTCATAAGTCTCTTTTTTTTAAATTAGTAAATTAATAACGCAGATCGAAATTCATTTAGTGCTTTTATGCCGTATTTTTGTGTTGAATTAATCAAATCTTAAGACAGTTAGGTTTGTATTAAACATGAAAAATTGAATCCTAAAATTGATACGTTACTTTATTGTGTATCAAAAAAAATAAATAGTTTACAATGAAAAAAACAGTTTTAATTACTGGTGCTACAAGCGGAATTGGAAAAGCAACTGCTCAGATTTTAGCAAGAAATAATTATAACGTTGTGCTTTGCGGAAGACGTAAAGACCGTTTAGAAGAACTTCAAAAAGAACTTTCTGCTTTTACAGAAGTGCATTCTTTAGCATTTGACGTTCGAAATAAAGAAGAAGTTTTAGAAAAAATAGGCTCTTTGCCAAACGATTTTTCGACAATCGACGTTTTAATTAATAATGCGGGAAATGCACATGGTTTAGATCCGATTCAAAATGGAGATTTAGATGATTGGGATGCGATGATTGATATTAATGTAAAAGGACTTTTGTACGTTTCTAAAGCAATTATTCCGCAGATGGTTGAAAGACAATCTGGGCATATCATTAATATTGGTTCAACAGCGGCAAAAGAAGTTTATCCGAACGGAAATGTATACTGCGGTTCTAAACATGCTGTTGATGCTATTACAGCAGGAATGCGAATCGATTTGAATCCGTTTGGAATTAGAGTTGGAGGCATTCATCCAGGAATGGTAGCAACAGAATTCAGCGAAGTTCGTTTTAAAGGTGACATTGAAAGAGCAGCCAATGTTTATAAAGGATTTGATCCGCTTCAAGCTGAAGATATTGCCGATATTATTCATTTTGTGGTTTCAAGACCTTATCATGTAAATATTGCAGATTTGGTTGTCATGAGTACGGCTCAGGCGTCTTCGACAATTGTTAAAAAGATACTGGCTTAGAATTTTTCGACTATCTTAGACTTCTTAGATTCGAAGTTGGTTATAATTGAAATCTAAGAAGTCTAAAAGTCTAAGCAAGTCTAAATAATCTGAGAAAAATGATTAATAAGCGCCTTTTAATTAAAAATCTCCTCGCTCATAATGACGAAAGCAGTTTTTATGATAAGAAAAGGCAATTAAATCTTCATTCCAGAGAAGGAAAAGGAAAGTTTTTAAAGCACATTTGCGCATTATCCAATTCCAATCCGAACAATAATTCTTATATCGTAGTTGGAGTAGAAGATCAAGATAATGAAATTGTAGGCGATGATTTCTTTGATGACAGCCGAATTCAGAATCTAGTTAACGCTTTTTTAGAAAATCCACCGAAAATTCAATACGAAAACGTCCCTTTTCCCAATCTTCCAAAAGATAAGGTAGTTGGTCTTGTCACCATAAAACCCAAAAGTAAAATCTCTTACTTTAAAAAAGGAATCCATACCATTTTGGCCAACAGTATTTTCATAAGACGCGGCAGCAATTCGATTCCTTTAGAAGAACACGAGGAAATCGAAAAAAGCAATCAAAATACAGAAACGGTAATCGGGATTGAAAATAGTTCTCGAAACAGCATTCAATATACTTTAGACGGCGTTATCGATTTTATGAATTTCAGGCATAAGGATATGTCGCCAAAATATCATGTTTTTAAAGAGTTGTTTGTAATATGCTGGGCTGGAGTTCCAAAAAAACTTCGTGAAAAAACGTATTTGTCGCGTGTCGATATTGAATTGATAAACGAACAGATTAAACTTTTTTATTCTGCACAAGACGTTGTTACGATCGACTATAATGATGATACTTTTACCATAACAGAATATGTTCCTTTAGGGTTGAATGACAAAACGAGTTATTACCCGCTTGAAGAGCAAACGATTCATTTTTTCGATAACGGATATTATAAAATTGATCGTCAAATGCTTTTTCAGCCACCAGAATTCAACAGAAAAATGTTGCATCACATTTATAATTCTAATATAGCTCTGCTAAGAAAACTGGAGAAAGAGATATCATTATCTGATCGTGAAATGAAAGATCTGGAGAATTTGCCTTCCACTTTTATGATTTGCTATTTGAATGGTTTCGAAGATGCCAGACAAAAATTGATAGACGCCAAATTACTTTTGAAACCTTATAAACAGGTTTATACTTCGTTTAAGGAATCTTTACGGGTTTTGCGTAAAATGAAATATGATGTTCAGTAGAAAAAGGTTCTAAGTTGCTGAGACGCTAAGGTTCTAAGTTTTTTTTCTGTAGAGACGCACTGCAGTGCATCTACATCCAGTATGTCGACAAAGATTGTGTTAGACAAACGGCATAAAACCCTAGTAACTTAGCACCTTAATCAATGATATTTCAAATATTTTTTTACTTCTTCATATGGGAATAAAAGTTCTTTTGGGCCATCTGCGTAAGATGCAGCTTCGTATGAGTTGTAATATAAAAGTAAACCTGCAGTGGTATAAAAGATATTTTGAGGCAGTTGAAATTTATCATTTTCAAACATCAAACCAGTAGCATTAATATTTGCTTTTTCTGGAATTTTATATTTTGTTCTAAAAGTTTTTTCGGCAAAAGCTTTAAACTCATTTTCGTTTTTAAATAATTGTTTGTTGAAAATTGCCTTACCCGTTTTTTTATCAAATAATAATGATCGATAGCCTTGATATCCGTGAGCGCCTCCAGTAAAAGTATAGTGATCAATTTTAAGGTTTAATACCTGATCGGATTCAAATTCGACATTTCCAATAATTTTTGCTTCCCAGCCAAAAGTGTCATTTGGGAATTTCTGATGCATTTCTTCATATGATGCAATAAACGATTTTGCCAACGATTTGTAATCATCAACTTTGACGGAATCTTCTTCGAAAAATACAATCTCTTTTATAACAGCAAAGACTTTTTTATTGATGCTGTCTGATGTTACTTTAATATTTTTAGCAATTGGAACTTCTATCGTGATTTTCGGGCAGTCATTTGAGCACGGGATAGTAGATTTCTCTTCAAACGTTTCATTTTCAAATGAAAGCTCTTTTTTGCAACTTGTAAAAATCAAACACAAAAAGATTATAAATAAGTAATTTTTCATATCAAAAAGTGTTAATTATCTACAAAGGTAAGAAGTTGTGTCGCGATAAAATAAATTAAGCGGTAAATTTGTAAAAGAATTAAGGAATTTAAATTTATAACTATATGAAATTCAATACAAAAGTAATACACGGAGGACAGCATCACGATCCAAGTACAGGTGCAGTTATGCCGCCAGTGTATCAGACTTCAACATTTGTGCAAACAAGCCCAGGAAAACCTTTGGCAGATTACGAATATAGTAGAGCTTCAAATCCGACTCGTACTGCCCTAGAAGACGCTTTGGCAAGTATTGAAAACGGAACTCGCGGATTGGCATTTTCTTCTGGTCTAGCTGCGACAGACTGTGTTTTAAGATCTTTTAAAGCTGGAGACGAAATCATTGCAATGGATGATTTATACGGAGGAACATACAGAATGTTTTCTCGTGTTTTAAAAGATTCAGGTATTAAATTTCATTTTGTTGATATGACGAATATCGAAAAATTGAAAAGTTTAATCAACGAAAATACGAAACTGATCTGGGTAGAAACGCCAACCAATCCGCTAATGAAATTGGCAGATATTCAGGAAATAGCTAAAATTACTCAAGAGAAAAAAATTCTTCTTGCTGTAGATAATACTTTTGCAACTCCGTATTTACAAAAACCTTTAGATTTAGGCGCAGATATTGTAATGCACTCTGCAACAAAATATTTAGGAGGACATTCAGATGTTATTGCCGGTGCTTTAATTGTAAAAGACGCAGCACTTGGAGATCAATTGCATTTCCAGCAGTTTGCAACTGGAGCAACTCTTGGACCAATGGATAGCTTTTTGGTTTTAAGAGGAATTAAAACTTTAGCTTTAAGAGTTCAAAGACATTGTGAAAATGGAGAAAAAGTGGTTGAGTATTTAAGCAATCATCCAAAGATTAAAACGGTTTATTATCCAGGTTTAAAGAATCATCCTTTTCACGAAATTGCTAAAAAGCAAATGAAAGCTTTTGGCGGAATGGTTTCATTCGATTTTAAATCAGGTAAAAAAGAAGATTCTATCTCATTTTTAGAAAAACTGAAAGTATTTACTCTTGCTGAATCTTTAGGTGGAGTAGAATCATTGGCAAATCACCCAGCATTAATGACACACGCATCTATTCCTGCAGATAAAAGAGCAGAAGTTGGTATTACTGATGATTTGGTTCGATTAAGCGTTGGTATTGAAGATGCAGAAGATTTAATCGCCGATTTGGAACAAGCACTTTCTTAAAAAAAGAAATTCCAATAAAAACTAAAATCCCAAATTCCAATTTTGATTACTTTGGAATTTGGGATTTTTATATTTTGGGATTTGATTTTTTTTAGAATTCCAAATAATAGATGTATCCAAAGTTAAACCAAACCTGCCAGTCGTTAAATTTGTTTTCTTTGTAAATATCTTTATTTGGGTTCAATCCGTCGATCCAGTCTGAGCTGTACATATGGAAACGAGTTTCAAACATCAAATCACTCATGTCAGTCAGTTTATAGTGGACTCCGACAGCTGCTGTAGCAGCTAAAGCTACGCCAGTTTCAGTTGAGAAACCATGTGCACGTCCGTCAGATGGGGTTAAGTATTTTCCTGGAGTATTAGCAGGAAGTGTGATATCGCCTAATCGAGATCCAACTTTAGCTGAATAATAGCTCACTTGAACCCCAAAAGCTCCATACGGACTGAAGCTACCAACTGAGTTTTCGAAATCGTGAATTTTCATAAAAGGAGAAAATTCTAGCTGTGTGCCTAAACTTACAATGCTTGAGCTGGCATGCATGTTTCTTAACTGCGTTGCAAATAATCCGTTAGGTTTGTGTTCCACCCATTGTCCATGGTGTTTTAGGGTAGTTCTGCTGTAAGACAGATCAGATCTTACTTTGAAATGTTCTGTAAAATAATTTTCTCTATTGTTATTGGCAGAAAAGTTTATAAAGTGCATGACTCCAATGCCAAAACCTGTGTTTCCGACATTATTATCAAAGTTGTTTCTTTCTCCAAAATCGGACTGTAAAGTTACTGGTCCTGCATAGATTCCGATCTCTTGGGCTAATCCTTGTGCTGATACAGCAGTTGAAATGCCGAAGAAGGCAAATAATGTGATAAATAGGTGTTTAGGCATTTTTTAGGGGCTTACAAATCACGGCAAATATATAAAAAACCTAATCGATTCAAAATATTAAATTGCGGTATTGAAAAATAAGTAACAAAATACTTAATTTACTAACTTTTGAAAGGTGATTTGCATGTAAACACCTACATGAAAAATGTGTTTTTTTTGGAATGTTTGCAAAAAACACAAATCGATTCAAAAAAGTGAAAAATATAACATCGAATCATTATTTGCTATATCTTTGTCAGTTAAAACGAAAACGTTTTCTTAAACATAGTTTCTTATTTTTATAAGAGTGAAAATTAAATCTAAATTATCTGAAAATTTATTTCAAAGATGGAACAAAAAATAAATGAGTTTATGGCTCTTATTGAGTCAAAAAATCCAAACGAGCCAGAATTTCTTCAAGCTGTTAGAGAATTTGCTGAAACAGTAATTCCGTTTATATCTGAGCGTAAAAAATATGATGGAAAGAATATCCTTTTAAGAATCGCTGAACCGGAAAGATCAATAATATTTAGAGTTCCATGGGTAGACGATAAAGGAGAAATTATTGTCAATAGAGGTTTCAGAATTCAAATGAACTCTGCAATTGGGCCTTATAAAGGAGGAATCAGATTTCACCATACAGTAAATTTATCAGTTTTAAAATTCCTTGCTTTCGAACAAGTTTTCAAGAACAGTTTGACAACTCTTCCAATGGGTGGAGGTAAAGGAGGTTCTGATTTTGATCCAGAAGGAAAATCTGATGGAGAAATTATGCGTTTCTGTCAGTCATTCATGACAGAATTATGCCGTCATATTGGACCAGATCTTGACGTTCCAGCTGGAGATATTGGTGTTGGAGCAAGAGAAATTGGTTATTTGTTCGGACAATATAAAAGAATTAGAAATGAATTTACAGGAGTTTTAACTGGAAAAGGTTTAGCTTACGGAGGTTCATTAATCAGACCGGAAGCTACAGGATATGGAGTAGTTTATTTTACAGATCAAATGCTTCGTACTATCGGACATGAGATTAAAGGTAAGAGAGTAGCTATTTCAGGATTCGGAAACGTAGCTTGGGGAGTAGCTTTAAAAGTAAATGAATTAGGAGGTAAAGTAGTTACGATTTCTGGACCTGACGGATACATTTATGATGAAGAAGGAATTTCTGGAGAAAAAATCGATCATATGCTTGAAATGAGAGCTACTGGCGATAATAAGGCAGAAAGATATTTAGAGAAATATCCAAATGCTGTTTTCCATAAAGGAAAAAGTCCTTGGGAAGTAAAAGTCGATATCGCAATTCCATGTGCTACTCAAAACGAATTGAATGGGGAAGATGCTCAAAAGTTAATCGACAATGGCGTTTTATGTGTAACTGAAGCTGCAAATATGCCTTCTACATTAGATGCTATTAAGCTTTTCTTAGACAATAAAGTGTTGTTCGCGCCAGGAAAAGCTGCAAACGCTGGTGGTGTTGCCGCTTCTGGATTAGAAATGACTCAAAACTCAATTCGTCTAAACTGGACAAGTGAAGAAGTAGACTTAAGATTGAAAGAAATCATGATTGGAATTCATAACCAATGTAAAAAATACGGTGCTGAAGAAGACGGATATGTGAACTATGTAAAAGGAGCCAACATTGCCGGATTTGTAAAAGTTGCCGATGCGATGCTTGCACAAGGTGTTGTTTAAGATTTACTTACTACTATAAGAAATACCCTCGATTGTCTGGATAAGATAGCGAGGGTATTTTATTTGTGCTAAAAATTAAATAAAATTTCGTTTGTAGTATATTTGCCTTAATTGAATACATTAAATGATGAAAAAAATATTTTTCTGCAGTTTGTTTTTACTTCTCATTCAGTTTTGCGGAGCGCAGGGCAAACTGTCTTGGCAGGGATATTTTTCGTTTAATGAAATAAAAGATATTTCGGAGTCGGCTACAAGTGTATTTGCGGCCTCAGAAAATGCATTGTTTTCAAAAAATACGACAACAAATATTCTTAAAACCACAACTACAGTTGATGGACTTTCAGGTCAGACCATTTCTGCGGTTTATTACAGCGAGGCATTCAAAAAAACGATAATCGGATACGAAAATGGTTTGATGATTTTGATTAATGATGTTGACGGAAGTATTCTCAAAGTAGTTGATATCATTAACAAACAACTGCCCGCAAATACAAAAAAGATCAATCACTTTATGGAAGACAACGGAGTGGTTTATGTTTCTTGTGATTTTGGGATTGTGCAATTCAGTTTGAAAACTTCGCAATTTGGCGATACTTATTTTATTGGTGACAACGGAGCTGAAATAAGCGTAAAACAAACTACTTTGTTTAACGGATTTATTTTCGCAGCAACATCAAGTGGCATTAGAAAAGCAGATAAGACAAATGCCAATCTTATAGATTACAATCAGTGGTCGCTTGTAAATGGAGGCAACTGGTCTAGCGTAGAAACTTTGGATACTGAACTCATCGCAATAAATGATTCCGGATATATTCATAGATTTAACTCAAATACTTTTGTCGGGTTTTTACAATTGCCTCAGCCAGCAATCGATACGCGAGCAAAAAATGATAATTTATTTGTTACAACTGCCAATACGGTTTATGTGTACAATAATCAAATGGTGTTGAATAGACAAATTTCAAATTCTCAGGTCTTAGACAATACTTTGAATTTTAGTTGTGCAACCGCTGTTGGAAATCAGATTTTTATTGGAACAAAAGAAAAAGGTCTATTTGCTTCTTCTCTTAATAATGTAGCCGCTTTTGAGAATAATACGCCAGCTGGACCAGTTCGAAATAATATTTTTGCTATAGATGCAGGTTCTAGTGTTTTGTGGACAGTTTACGGCGACTATGATGTTTCGTATAATCCTTATCCTTTAGATAATTACGGAATTAGCAGGTATAATGCTTCTGGCTGGCTGAATATTCCGTATTCTGAAGTTTATGACGCAAAATCAATTACAAGAGTTCTTGTTAATCCAAATAATGAAAAACAAGTTTATGCGAGTTCATTCTTTTCTGGTCTGGTAAAAGTTGAAAATGATGTGCCTAATTTTTTATACAATGAAAAAAATAGCGGTTTAGAATCTATAACTACAGAAGGACCAAATTATATTGATGTTCGTATTAATGCAACAGCATTTGATAAATCTGCAAATCTTTGGGTAACAAACAGCCGAATTAAAAATGGACTGAAAGTTTTAAAAACAAATGGACAATGGGGAAGTTATGCCATGACTTCAATTATAGACAATGCCGAAGAAGAAAACTATTCGAGTATAGCCATAGATCGAAATAATGTAAAGTGGATTGGAACCCTAAAAAGTGGCGTCGTTGGGTTTAATGAAAGCACTAATACGTTCAAAAAAATGACTTTTGGTGTTGATGCTGGCAATCTGCCTATAGCAGATGTTAGAGCATTAGCATTAGACACAAAAAATCAGCTTTGGATTGGAACAACAAAAGGGTTGAGAGTTTTGTCTAATGTCTCCAGTTTTCAGTCGGAAAATCAATTAAAAGCAAATCCTATCATTATTACCGAAGACGATTTGGCGCAGGAATTATTGTATGAACAGTTTATTACTTCAATAGCAGTTGACGGAGCAAACAATAAATGGATTGGAACTGCAGATTCTGGAGTTTTTATGGTTTCGCCAAATGGACAGGAAACCAAATATCATTTTACTATAAACAATTCTCCGCTGCCGAGCAATTATGTAAACGATATCAAGATAAATGCTAAAACAGGAGAGGTTTTTATTGCAACCAATAAAGGATTAGTCTCGTTTAACGGAATAGCAACAGATGCAAACGATGATTTGAGTAATGTATATGTTTATCCAAACCCAGTTCGTCCAAATTATAATGGAACAGTAAAAGTTGCTGGATTAATTGATAAAGCAAATATCAAAATTACTGATATTGCAGGCAATTTAGTTTACGAAACAACTTCGGAAGGCGGAACAATCGAGTGGGATACCACTGCTTTTGGCAAATATAAAGTTGCCTCTGGCGTTTATATGGTTTTTATTTCTGCAGAAGACGGAGGAGAAACGAAAGTCAAAAAAGTAATGATAATTCGTTAGTATTCAGTCGCAGTTTTCTGCAACAGTCACAGTTTTTAGTTTTGGATAGAAATCTAAAATCTAAAATCTACAATCTAAAATTAAAAATGCTCGTCAAAACCAAAGCCATAGTAATTTCATCTTTAAAATTTCAAGAAAAAAGCTTGATTGTAAAATGCTTTACACTTTCTAGCGGACTGAAATCTTATTTTGTACGCGATGCATTTTCGAGCCGAAAAGCCAGTCAGAAGATTGCGTATTTTCAGCCTTTTTCGATTTTAGAAATTGAAGCCGTTCATAAAAATAAAGGAACACTTGAAAATTTTAAAGAAATAAAAACTGCCGTTCCGTTTCAGAGCATTCATACCGATATTGTAAAAAGTACCATGGTAATGTTTCTTTCAGAAATGCTCCATTATTCTATTCAGGAAGAAGAAAAAAACGAACAGCTTTTCTTGTTTTTAGAAACGGCATTGACTTGGCTGGATCATCATGACGAAATTTCTAACTTTCACTTAATTCTTCTTTTAGAAATTACAAAATACCTCGGATTTTATCCTGATCTTTCAGATATTGACCTTCCTTTTTTTGAAATGAATGAGGGTGTTTTTACGGTTTTCCACAATTCTACCGCTATTTCGGAGCACGAAACCACTTTGTTAAAAAAACTTATCGAACTAAAGTTTGATAATAGCCAAAAAATCTTCAATGTAAGTGAGAGACAAATTTTGCTAAAGGTTTTAATTGATTTTTATTCTTCTCATTTAGAGGGTTTTAAGCGTCCAAAATCGCTAGATATTTTGAAAGAAATTTTTTCATAAATAGCATTCCTATTTTTATATATTTGCTCAGTTAATTTTTACTAAAAAAATCCCATTTTTTAGTAAAAGCAATTTCTCATAAATATCTAAAACCAATAATTAAAAAAAAAATCTACCATGAAGAAAATTACATTTTCGATTATTTTGCTTCTGTCGGTAGCGGTTTCATCAATTGCCCAAAGAAAATATGATGAAATAGTTACAACAGAAAATGCTGTCCAAGATTTGGTGCAGAATGGAGTTACTGGAATTGTTGTCTTTAAAGAAGGCGCATCTATTAAAGGTCTTGATCCTGAAACTAAAAAAGTTGTATGGACTTTAACTAAAGAAGATTTTGGAGGCAGATCAGTATTGGATATCGCAGGCGATACTGATCTTACAAAACTTTTCGCGGATAAAAGTACTTTAACTAATGTGCCTGGAAGTCCATATGTAGAAGCTTATCTTGAAAGTAAATATCTTATTATCAATACTGATACAGGTAAAGTAGTTTATAATTCTGCAAAAGAGTCTTTCTGGGTTACACAGTCAGATTTTATTCCTGAAACAAATGAGTATCTGCTTACTTTGAAAAAAGATGGAGATATGGCAATTGCATTATTGGATATGACAACTGGCGAATTAAAATGGAATACAACTGTTGATAAGGCAAAGTCTTTGTTTAGTTTTTCATTTAAAGAATCAGTAAATACAAACGTAGCAAAAGTACATGGATCTGTAATTTACTATTTATTATACGGAAAATTGTATTCTTTTGACAGAGCTACTGGAAAGTTAAACTGGAAAGGTGAAGAAGATTATTCTAAATTTTTCTTAACGCAAAATGATAAAAATATTGTTGTAGTAAATAATACAGGAACTTTTTCTACAAAACAATATTTAAATGTATTAAATACAGAAACTGGAAAAAGTATCTGGAAAGAATCTATCAAAACAAAGAGAGTCGTTTATCTTGAAGATTGGGGAACAAAAATATTAGTTGCGCACTACAGCGGATTTAACTTTTTTGACTTAAACACAGGAGAGAAAATTTGGAAAAAAGACGCTCGTGGAGATGGATTGAAAAGAGTAATTCCAATCGATCAAGATTTCTTGTACGTTGCAGAAAATGAAATGATGTTGATTAACAAAGACGGAGAAAAACTTTGGAAAAAATTCATTGAAATTTCTGATGATAAAGAAGATCCAATTTACTACCTAGGGAAAGTTGGCGAAAAAGTAATGTACCTTACAGGAACTTACGGAAACATGGTAGATTATAAAACCGGAGTTAAACTTTGGAAACGTAATATCAATTTTGATAAAAATCGTCCAGTTTTACCTACTTACGATGAAACTACAAATTCTTACTTAGTATATAATGACGAGAAATTATACAAATTTGATCCTAGCATTAGCGACAAGCCAGAGCCTTTTGCTAAAGTAAATATCAAAAGAGAAAAAGAATTAAACAGTATCGAGCAGTTTCCTTGGGGTGTTGTGCTTTCAGGTCCACTTGAAGTTATGGGAGTTAATATGGATGGTACAGTTAAATATCACCTTACTTATTCACAGCCAGGAGAAGGAACAAGACGTCTTATAAAAAGTGCTGCTATTGTTGGAAGTATTGGTTTAGGAGTTGGAGCTGGTGTGAGTGAATTTAAAGGTTCTGAAGTAACAATGACATACCGTGATTCTGATGGAAATATGAGAACTTCAGTTTTAAAGAAAGAAGATAAAACGAATAAAGATCAAGCAAAAGCTTATGCGGCTGGGGCAGCGGCACTTGGCGTAGTAGCGGCTAAATTTAACTCTCGTTTTAATGCAATGAAACAAAACAGAGACTTCTCTTATATCTTTGCAAAAGCAGATTCTGGAGAAAAAATTCTTGTAAAAGTGAGTAAAGTTGATGGAGTTGAAGTTGATAAAATTATCTTCAATAACAACAAGCCAATTTACGAAGTAGATCCTGCGACTCAGAATATTTTTTATGTTTCTGATAAGTCAATTCAGATCTTCAATAGAAAAGAAAAATAAAAAAAGATACGGCCATCAGGATCTGATTCTGATGGCTTTTTTTTTGCCTATGAAAAAAAAACTACTCCTTATAGCTTTGCTTGTAATTGCTTCAATTCAGGCGCAAGACAAAATAAGCTTTAAAAAAAAGAAATTCTACATACCAGTAATTAACTACCCAGAATTTCCTATTCTTGATAATGCATTAACTCAGACCACTTTCTATCAAATGGATAAGCAGTTAATACAGGAAGAACCGATATTGAAAAAAAACTATTTTAATATAGAAGGCTTCATAAAAGATCCTGCGAACGGAAAACTAAGAATTTATTTAACCATTGAACTTCCGCAATATAAAGCCACTAAAATTGACAGTATTTTTGATAAAAAGAAAAACGGATGGAAGTTTCAGGCATTTTCCAATTATAGTGTAAAAATAAAAATGGAGGCGAAATGTGCAGATAAGCTTCTGTTGACCAAAGATTTTAATACAGTGGAATCCTATTTAATCGCTGTAGGTAGTCAAAAAGACAATTTGAAGGCTGCCGTTGAGATGAATAATAAAAAAATTGCAGAAGCACAAAGAGACGGTAATTACACTGTTGCGGAATTAGGATTAGACACAGTAATTTACAGTTCTGTTCAAGCAATACAAAACTACCTTAATTATAAATTAAGATACACTATCGGTGAAGAAAAAATAAAGTTTGAATTTGTAACTTCAAAATCGCATCCTGAGTACGAGAAGTTGCTGGCATTTGAAAATGAAATTACAGCTCAGATGCAAAAAGTAACACTTGAAAAAGGTTTAGACGAAAAAACTTTGGCGCCTCATTTGCAATATTTGGAAAGTCTATTGATAAAATATCCACTTTCTCCTGCAAACGAAAATATTCGTTTCATAGTTACAAACAATTTAGCAGAAACTTATTATTTGCTTGAAAATAAAGAAAAAACGTTACTGTATGCTAATTTGCTTATTGAGAATGATAAGCAGGATTCAAGAGGATCTTCGATAGTTAAAAAAGTGAATAATGGCTTTTTTGTCGATAAAAAAATAAGAAGCCACACTACACGTTTTGCAGATCTTCAAAAATTAGGTCTTAAAATAGCGGAAGAGAAAGAAGAAAAAAGATTAGCATTTTTTGAAAAGATTCAGCAGCAAGATGCAGAATGGGAAATCGAAAAATCTAATCGTGAAGCTTATCTGGAAAAGATTAAAACGCAAAGACTTAATTTGCTTGATTCTATACCATATCAATTAAATGCAAATATTTTAGCTAAAGTAGTTGATAATTTGGGAGGAAGCCAAGCATTGAAAAAAGTAGAAAAAGCACATCTATTTTCTAAGATTTCAATTGAAGGGACAAATATTCCGCAGACAGAAGAAAAATGGGCAACAACATCGCATTATCTTCTTAAGAAAAAAATGCCTGAAGCTTATTATGAAATCGTAAACGGACCAGAAGCTTGGAGTCATGACGATCGTGAAACTGGACTCAATGCCAAATGGGCAAAATTAACATCATACGATTACAGCAATTTGTCTAAAAATGTTGATTTGGTAAACTTTCTAACCGACTTAAGACTCGATTTATGGAATAATTTTGAAGTTCTGGGTGAAGAAATATACGAGGGAAAAATGTGTTATCATTTAAATTATTTTGAAAAAACATTGAGTTCGGGAAACAGAACAATTCCCAAAACTGATTATCATGTTTTTATTGATAAAGAAAACTTTAATATAGTTTCAACAGAAAAAACAGAATTTGACAATGGCAATAAAAGTTTTTTTGAAAGAAAACTATTTGGAGATTATCGCCCTGTAGCAGCTTTAAATTCCGGAAAAATTCCTCATAAGATCAATTATGAAATCGAAGATTTTAATGGCGAAACTTTTTATCAGGAAACACGCGAAAAAGTAGAAATAAATCCCGTTTTTGGAAATAGAATTTTTATGAAAGAAGTTTATTTCGGAGGATTTAAATAAGACTTTTAGCTTGTTGGAAGTTATTTTAAGAATTGGTTGTTTTTTGATTTATTATGCTCAGAAAAATGAGAATAATGTCAGAAAGTAACCAGTTCTTATGTTTTTGTATCTATTATCTCAACAAAAGTTTGTGAAATTTAAGGAAATTGGCGGTCAATAGTTCAAAATTTCTTACTTTCGCACCTCGTTTAAGAAAATGATAAAATGAGTACAAAATTTACTGAATACAAAGGACTTGACTTGCCAACTGTAGCGTCTGAAGTTCTTGATTTTTGGAAGAAAGAAAATATATTTGAAAAGAGTGTAACCACTCGAGAAGGTGCAGAACCTTTCGTATTTTTTGAAGGTCCGCCTTCAGCAAACGGATTACCTGGTATTCACCACGTAATGGCACGTGCGATTAAAGATATTTTTTGCAGATATAAAACTCAGAAAGGTTTTCAGGTAAAAAGAAAAGCTGGCTGGGATACTCACGGTCTGCCTGTTGAATTAGGTACCGAAAAAGAATTAGGAATTACAAAAGAAGATATTGGCAAGACCATTTCTATCGAAGAATATAACGAAGCGTGTAAAAAAACCGTTATGCGTTATACTGACGTATGGAATGATTTGACCGAAAAAATGGGGTATTGGGTTGATATGGAAGATCCGTATGTGACTTATAAACCAAAATACATGGAGTCTGTTTGGTGGCTTTTGAAACAAATTTACGATAAAGGTTTGTTGTACAAAGGATACACAATTCAGCCGTACTCTCCAAAAGCAGGGACAGGTTTGTCTTCTCACGAAGTAAACCAGCCTGGAGCTTATCGCGATGTGACTGATACTACAATTGTAGCGCAGTTTAAAACGCTTCCGGAAACTTTGCCTTCATTCTTGCAAGGTTTTGGAGACATCCACATTTTAGCTTGGACGACAACGCCTTGGACACTTCCATCAAATACAGCTTTGACAGTTGGGCCAAAAATCGATTATGTTTTAGTTAAAACTTTCAATCAATATACTTTTGAGCCGATTAATGTGATTTTGGCTAAAAACTTAGTTGGAAAACAATTCGGAAAGGGATATTTCGTAAGCGAAGACGACGCTGATTTTGATAATGTGAAAAACGGCGACAAAAAGTTGCCATACAAAATCTTAACAGAAGCAAAAGGAGCAGATTTAGTAGAAATCCGTTATGAGCAATTATTGCCTTACGTATTGCCATATCAAAATGCTGAAAATGCGTTTAGAGTAATTTCGGGAGATTTCGTTACAACAGAAGACGGAACAGGAATTGTGCATACAGCACCAACTTTTGGAGCAGATGATGCTAAAGTAGCCAAAGAAGCGAAGCCAGAAGTTCCGCCAATGTTGGTTTTAGACGAAAATGGAACTGCAGTCCCTTTAGTTGACTTACAAGGTAAATTCACTTCTCATGTAGGGGATTTGGCTGGTAAATATGTTAAAAATGAATATTACGATGCAGGACAAGCTCCAGAGAAATCTGTAGATGTTGAAATCGCTATTCGTCTGAAAGAAGAAAACAAAGCTTTTAAAGTTGAAAAATACGTGCACAGTTATCCACATAGCTGGAGAACAGACGAGCCGTTATTATACTATCCGTTAGATTCGTGGTTTATTAAAGTAACCGACGTAAAAGATAGAATGTTCGATCTGAACGAAACTATCAATTGGAAACCTAAATCTACTGGTGAAGGACGTTTTGGAAATTGGCTTAAAAATGCCAACGATTGGAACTTATCTCGTTCTAGATATTGGGGTATTCCTTTGCCAATCTGGAGAACAGAAGATAAAACAGAAGAAGTTATTATCGGTTCTGTTGAAGAATTGTACAATGCAATCGAAAAATCGATTGAAGCAGGCTTCCAAAAAGAAAATCCGTTTAAAGGATTTGAAATCGGAAACATGTCTGAATCAAATTATGATTTAATCGATTTGCATAAAAATGTTGTTGATGCTATCACTTTGGTTTCTGCTTCTGGAAAACCAATGAAGCGAGAAAGTGATCTAATCGACGTTTGGTTCGATTCTGGAGCAATGCCTTATGCACAATGGCACTATCCTTTTGAAAACAAAGACAAAATTGACGGGAACAAAGATTTTCCAGCGAATTTCATTGCTGAAGGAGTAGATCAAACTCGTGGATGGTTTTATACCTTACACGCTATCGGAACTTTGGTTTTTGATAAAATTGCATACAAAAACGTAGTTTCAAACGGTCTTGTTTTGGATAAAAACGGAATTAAAATGTCTAAGAGTAAAGGAAATACGATAGACCCATTTAAAACCATTGCAGAAAACGGCCCAGATGCTACACGTTGGTATATGATTATGAATGCAAATCCGTGGGATAACTTGAAGTTTGACCTTGAAGGAATTGCTGAGGTGAAACGTAAATTCTTCGGAACGCTTTACAATACCTATTCATTCTTCTCGTTATATGCTAACATCGACGGATTTAAATATGGTGAATCTGAAATTCCGTTAAACGAAAGACCAGAAATCGATCAATGGATTATTTCTGAATTGCATTCTTTAATCAAATTTGTTGATGAATGTTATGAAGATTATGAGCCAACGAAAGCTACAAGAGCAATTTCTGACTTCGTTCAGGAAAACTTAAGTAACTGGTACGTTCGTTTATGCCGTCGTCGTTTCTGGAAAGGAGAATACGCTAAAGATAAAATTGCAGCTTACCAAACGCTTTACACTTGTTTGTTAACTATAAGCAAATTGAGCGCTCCGGTAGCTCCATTTTTTATGGATAAATTATACAGAGATTTGACAACATCTACGGGAACCGAGGATTTTGCTAGTGTTCACTTGGCTGAATTCCCAAAATTTGTCGAAAACTTTGTTAATAAAACGTTGGAAAGCAAAATGCAGAAGGCGCAAACGATCTCATCTTTAGTTTTATCACTACGTAAAAAAGAGATGATCAAAGTTCGTCAACCTCTGCAAAAGGTAATGATTCCAGTACTTGACGACAATCAGCGTGCAGAAATCGAAGCGATTTCTGACCTTGTAAAAGCTGAGGTAAACGTGAAAGAAATCGAACTTTTAGATGATGCTTCTGGTATTTTAGTAAAACAAATTAAGCCTAATTTTAAAGCTCTTGGACCACGTTTTGGGAAAGACATGGGCTTGATTTCTAAGGAGATACAAGGTTTTTCGGCAGAACAGATCAACCAATTGGACAAGCAGGGAACGCTAGATATTGTTATTGCAGGAAATAGTGTAACTTTATCATTAGAAGATGTAGAAATTACATCACAAGATATCGAAGGATGGTTAGTTGCTAATTCAAACGGAATAACAGTCGCGCTTGACATTACACTTACCGAAGAATTAAAAAATGAAGGTATCGCTAGAGAATTAGTTAATAGAATACAAAACATCCGTAAAGATTCAGGATTTGAGGTTACGGATAAGATTAAAGTTCAAATAAAACGAGACGGCATTTTAGAAAATGCGGTTTCAAAAAATGAAGACTATATTAAGTCTGAAACATTAACAGACGAACTGGTTTTTGCTGACACGTTAGAAAACGGCACAGAAATTGAGTTTGATGACATTAGAACCATTATATTAATTTCAAAATAGTAGAAAATGATAGATGAAATTATTAGATACTCAGACGCAGATTTAGCAGAGTTCAAAGAAATAATCCAAGCAAAAATTAAAAAAGCACAAGAAGATCTTGACTTGATCAAAAGTGCCTATATGAACGATTTGAATAACGGAACTGACGATACTTCTCCAACTTTTAAAGCTTTTGAAGAAGGAAGTGAGACCATGTCAAAAGAGGCGAACTCTCAGTTGGCTATCAGACAAGAGAAATTCATTCGTGACTTAAAAAATGCTTTATTCCGTGTAGAAAATAAAACTTACGGTATCTGCAAAGTAACAGGTAAATTAATTAGCAAAGAAAGGCTTAAAATCGTTCCTCATGCTACAATGAGTATCGAAGCTAAAAACTTGCAGAGATAAATTTTAAGAAATATATCTTTAAATAGAAAAAACGCTCCTTTTTAGGAGCGTTTTTTTTGTATTGTTTAATGTTTGTTAAACCTCTATTTTGCTAAAGGGGTTATCTATTGAAAGAAATTATTTATAATTAATCAAAATAAATTAAATTTTAAAAACACTTTTTTTGTAAGAATGAAATAGGTAAAACTACTTAAGATTTTTTAGAAATGGATCCAAAAAAACGCCTTGGTTAGAGGCGTTTTTTTTTAAAGTAAAATTGTTATGCCAGATTTTTTTCAACATCAGCTTTATGCTTTCTTAAAATAGCTCTAGTCATACCTAAATTTGCTTTTGAAGCATCAGCTGCAAGATAGATCATGAATTTTTTGTTCGGAGAAATATCGATAATATGAATTTGATTAGATAATGTAATCAAAATGTCTTCAATATCTTGGTTTAAGCCTAAGGCTTTTACTGCATTCAGTTTTGCTTTTACAACTTCAAGGTTATAAGCTGCTGCAAGTTCCGGATCAAAACTAGGGTCGATTGTTAAATTTCCAAAGCTTAATCCAGATTCAATTTCTGTTACTGCTACAGCGATAAAGCCGTTTACGTTGCTTTTCATTTCGCTTAAAAATACGTTTAAAAAATCATTGTTCATGGTTAATTAGGGTTAATTTGTTAATAGAATTTATGGTTATTTCAATAGGGAATTTTTGCTTAATTCTGCAGAAACTTCTTCTGTAGAGCGCATTAATAGAGCTAAATTGCTTCCTTCTTTAGAAAAAGCTACAATAAAGTTAGAGCCGCTTATTTTATTTCCAACAATAACACCTTCAGCACTTTTTAGATATAATTGTTTTAAAGAGCCTTTTTCTAAATCTATTAAAAACTTTTCGCTCATAGATAAAATGGCAGCGCTCATTGCGGCAATGCTATCGCCGTAATCAAGATTTAAGGAAGTGATAAGTTTTCCTTTTCCGTTTAAAATTAATGCTGCAGTAGATTTGGTGTTGACAAGAAAGTCGTTTAGAGTGGTTGTGATTTCATTCATGATTTTGTAGGATTTTGGGAAGAATGTTAAATTCAGTTCATTTGGTATTTGATTTATAAAATTAATTGCATGTTTTGATAAACAAGTGTTAATTTTTATTAACAAATATAAATTAAATTATGTATCATTGTAATACCAAATCAGTAATAATTTAAATTATTTACTACGAAAAACTTACATTATGGCTAAGGTATTGAAATTCAAAGAAGTAAACTCTGATGTAGAGCGCAGAATGAAAGAATTTGAAAAACTGCGTGTTAAATTTAAAGCAGATGTAAAAAAGGGTGAAGCTAAGAAGTTGGCTGCCGGAAAAGAAAGCAAAGGAATCTTCAAATCCATTTCAGATTTTTTCTCCGACAGTCCAAAAACGCCAGCAAAAGCTACTGTGAAAAAGTAAACTTTATCAGGTTTAGATTAGCATATAAACTTGTTTAGTTTGTTGCGAAAGAATTAACGCTCCATTAGGAGCGTTTTTTTTGATTTAATTGTTATTTTTGCCCATCAAAAAATCATAAAATGTCATTACGAAAAGCGTATTTCCTTATATTCCTAGTTTTAATTGTTGATCAGCTTTCTAAAATTTATGTCAAAACAAATTTCGTTCTTGGCGAAGAGGTTGTGATTGCCGACTGGTTTAGAATTCATTTTATTGAAAATGAAGGAATGGCTTGGGGAACAAAAATACCAGGTGAGTACGGAAAGTTAATTCTAACTGTATTCAGGATTTTTGCTGTTTTCGGAATTGGCTGGTGGCTTTCTGATTCGATAAAAAAACGTCATTCTACTTATTTAATAGTTGCTATTGCATTAATCTTCGCTGGAGCGGCAGGAAATATTATCGATTCTGTTTTTTACGGAGTTATTTTTGATGACAGTACCCATAATCTTGCGACAATTTTTTCTCCAGCTCCATACGGAACTTGGTTTCATGGATTAGTTGTAGATATGTTCTATTTTCCTATCTGGGAAGGGAATCTTCCGGAATGGCTTCCAATATTTGGCGGAAAACATTTTGCCTTCTTTAATGCTATTTTTAACGTGGCCGATATTGCAATTTCTACAGGTGTAGGAATACTTTTGGTTTTCAATAGAAGAGCTTTTCCAAAACACTAATAAATTTAAAAATTCCAAAATTTTCAAAATTCCAAATCCCAATATTTATAGCATTCGCAACAAAAAGATATTGGAATTTGGAATTTTTCATTATTGAGGGTTGAATATTTTGTATTATTTTTACAATACAAAAAAATAAAACTATGCAAAGTCCGTCTTTTTCCATTTATGATGCTTCTGCGGGATCAGGAAAGACATACACTTTGGTAAAAGAATATTTGAAAATTATTCTTTCTTCTCCAAAAAACGATGCATATAGAAATATCTTAGCCATTACTTTTACCAACAAAGCGGTTCATGAAATGAAAAGCCGTATTGTTGGAAATCTATCTGAATTCGCAAAAGATGATCCGTCTCCAAAAGCGGCTGATTTGATGGAAGACTTATCACGAGATACTAGGCTTTCACTTATTAAAATTAAAACTAAATCGCAGCAAATCATTAAGCACTTGATTCACAATTATGCTGCTTTTGATATTTCTACCATTGATAAATTTACCCATAAAGTTATTCGTGCTTTTGCGCACGACCTGAATCTTCCGATGACTTTTGAAGTCACTTTGGATACCGAAAATTTATTGGTTGAAGCTGTTGATGCCATTATTGCGCAAGCGGGTGAAGACGAAACCTTGACCAAATTGCTCATCGATTTTACAATGGAAAAAACCGACGATGACAAAAGCTGGGATATCTCGCGTGAAATTCTCGACACGGGAAGATTGGTTTTAAACGAAAATAATCGAAATGAGATTCTGCATTTTCAAAACAAAACAATCGGGGAGTTTGTCGAGATTAAAAAGAAAATGCAGGGGCTTTGCAAAGGGTTGGAAGAAATCAATGAAGGTCTTGCTATTAAAGCGATTGAATTGATTGATAAAAACGGAATTGATCCGAAATCATTTTCAAGAGGAACTTTTCCAAACCATTTGCAAAGTATTAAGGAAGGAAAGTTTAATCCGAAAAATAAAACTTTTCATGAGTTTGATGATATTGCCATTAACAAAACGGCAAAAGACCGAGCGTTAATTGAAAATATTATTCCTGAATTACTTCAAATATTGAAAGAAGTTTATCAGAATTTCGAAAAAAGAGATTTTTATAAAGCCTTTCTAAAAAATATTACCCCACTTTCTTTACTGAATACTGTAAGTAATGAACTTGCAAAAATTCAGTCAGAACAAAATATCTTGTCGATTTCAGAATTCAATGCGATTATTCATCGTGAAATTCAGAATCAGCCCGCGCCTTTTATTTACGAACGTTTGGGTGAGCGTTACCGCAATTTCTTTATTGATGAATTTCAAGATACATCAGAAATGCAATGGCAGAATTTAATTCCACTGATTGATAATTCACTTTCGGGTTTAGATGATTTAGGAAATAAAGGGACTTTAATGATAGTTGGGGATCCGAAACAATCTATTTATCGTTGGCGTGGTGGCAAAGCTGAGCAATTTATAGAATTGAGCAAAGAAGAAGTTACTTTTTTTCATCATGAGAAAAAAGTCAAACATTTAGATACAAACTATAGAAGCTATAGTGAAGTTATTGAATTCAATAATGCTTTTTTTAAATTTATTTCTAGCGAATTTTCAAATGAAGATTATAAAAATCTTTATGAGAATCATAGTTTCCAAAACACCAATTCGAAAAAAGGCGGTTATGTAAACATATCGTTTCTTCCAATTATTGATAAAAATGATTTTGCTGATGAAGAAGATGTGGTTGAAAAATCAGATTTGTATGTTTTAGCCACTTTAAATACAATCAAAGAGGTAGTTAAGCAAGGTTTCGAATATAAAGATATTGTAATTCTGACCAGAAAAAGAGATCAAGGAATTGCAATTGCTAACTATTTGACAGAACAGGGAGTTCCTCTTTTGTCTTCAGAAACTTTGATGATTCAGAATGCTTCAGAAGTTCGTTTGATAATTCATCTTCTTAGATATTTAAATAATAGTTCAGATTTAGAATCAAAAGCTAACTTTCTGCATTTTTTGGCTTCAACCAAAGATTTGCTTATGCCTATTCATGATTTTATTGCGATGGGAATGAGTTATAGATTTGAAAAAGAATTCGAAGAATGGCTTTTAACATTTGATGTTTCTTTTTCTTTTGAAGACGTTCGAAAAAAATCATTGTATGAAGCGGTAGAAATTATCATTTCTAAATTTATTCTTCCATCAGAAGGAAATGCTTATGTGCAGTTTTTTCTGGATATTGTTTTGGAAAGAGATATTAGAAACCAAGCAGGAGTAGCGGACTTTTTAGTTTTCTGGGATAAAAATTCGCATAAGTTTAGCATTCCATCACCGGAGGGGAATAATGCAGTTCGAATTATGACCATCCATAAATCAAAAGGATTAGAATTTCCGGTTGTAATCATGCCTTTTGCAGATGAAGATTATAATCGAAAACCAAAAGATAAATTGTGGCTTGATACAGAGGAAATAGATTTAGGAGTTCCAAAAGCATTGGTTGATAATAGCAGTGCGGTTGAAAGTTTTGGAGAAAGTGCTTCGGCAGTTTTTAATTTAAAAAAGCAAGAAGAGCTTTTGGATAATATAAATGTGCTCTATGTTGCTTTAACTCGTGCAGAAGAACAATTGTATGTGATTTCGCAATCGCTAAAAGCTAAAAGTGATGGTGAATATCCCAATAATATGGCTTCTTTTTTTATTAAATTTTTGATTCATGCAGGAGTTTATGATGAAGAAAAAATGAGTTACGAATTTGGAAATAAAGTAAGGTTGTCAAAAACCTCTTCAACGGTTGATACGGTTAAATCCATTCCGATTGTGAGGGATGTTTTAAATCCAAAAAACATTAAAATTGCCCAACGGGAAGCCCTAATGTGGGGTACGCATCAACAAGAGGCGATTTCCTACGGAAACATTGTGCATGAGATTTTGGCTTTCGTTAAAGATAAATCTGATATTGATTTAGCAGTTACAAAATCCCTTGAAAATGGTTTGATAACTTATGATCAAGTTGATCAGGTGCTGCAGACTTTGAAAGAAATTGTAAATCATCCAGAGCTAAATGTATGTTTTGATGGAAGTCATACAGTACTAAATGAGCAAACAATTGTTCAGAAAGAAGGAAGGATTTTAAAGCCTGATCGAATTGTATTTTTGGAAAACAAAGAGGCTTATTTGCTGGATTATAAAACTGGGGCGTCCAATGCTAAATATCAGCAGCAAATTAAGGAATATCAAGACGCAATTGAAGATTTAGGATACACAGTGTTAAAAAAAGCTCTAGTATATATTGGAGCAGAAATTGAGGTAGTAAATTTGTGAAAAAATTAATCAGATGTTAAAGAAAAAACGAAGCTTTATTTTGGTTAAGTTGTTAATTTTTAACGTTTTAAATAAATAAAAAATGTACGGTAAAATAAAAGAGCATTTGCAAAAAGAGTTGCAGACAATTGAGGAAAATGGAATTTTCAAAAAGGAGAGAATTATTACTTCTCCACAAGGTGCTGAGATCACAATTTCGACTGGAGAAACAGTATTGAATTTTTGTGCAAATAATTATTTAGGACTTTCTTCTCATCCAGAAGTAGTGCAAGCGGCAAAAGATGCAATGGATACCCACGGTTTCGGAATGTCTTCTGTGCGTTTCATTTGCGGAACACAGGATATTCATAAAACATTAGAAAAAAAGATCGCTGATTTTTATGGTACAGAAGATACTATATTATATGCGGCTGCTTTTGATGCTAATGGTGGTGTGTTTGAGCCTTTATTGGGAGAGGGCGATGCCATTATTTCAGACAGTTTAAATCACGCTTCTATTATTGACGGGGTTCGCTTGTGTAAAGCGGCTCGTTATCGTTATGAAAATAATAATATGGATGATTTAGAGCAGCAGCTAATCAAAGCAAATGAAGCAGGAGCACGTTTCAAGCTAATTGTAACTGACGGGGTTTTTTCTATGGATGGATTAGTGGCGCCATTGGATAAAATTTGCGACTTAGCTGATAAATATGACGCTATGGTAATGGTTGACGAATGTCATGCCGCTGGCTTTATAGGGGCAACAGGAAAAGGAACGCTTGAAGCAAAAGGAGTAATGGGAAGAGTTGATATTATTACAGGGACTCTTGGAAAAGCGTTAGGAGGAGCTATGGGAGGTTATACTACTGCCAAAAAAGAAATTATAGAATTATTGCGTCAGAGATCTAGACCTTACTTGTTTTCAAATTCATTGGCACCCGCAATTGTTGGAGCTTCAATTAAAGTGTTTGAATTATTAGAGAAAGATACAGCACTTCGTGACAAACTAGAATGGAATACTAATTATTTTAAAGAGGGAATGAAAAAGGCAGGTTTCGATATTATTGATGGAGATTCTGCAATTGTTCCTGTTATGTTATATGATGCAAAATTATCTCAGACAATGGCAAACGAACTTTTGAAACAAGGTATTTACGTTATTGGATTTTTCTTTCCTGTAGTTCCAAAAGATAAGGCGAGAATACGTGTTCAATTGTCTGCAGCGCATGAAAAAGAGCACTTGGATAAAGCTATAAATGCCTTCACAGTTGTCGGTAAAATGTTAAAAGTTATATAATTACCACTTTGGTTAAATTTTTGTAGGTTTTTTTTAACATTTCATTTTGTATTTAAAAAATTTGGTGTTACTTTTGCTTGTAATTAACTAAATTGTAATTAAAAAAATTAAGTATGAAACATCTTAACAAACTTTTAGTTGCTGTATTGATGGCGATGGGTTTAAGTTCTCACGCGCAAGACAGTAACAATCCATGGGCGATCTCTTTCGGGGTTAATGCTGTGGATACTAGAACAAGTTCAGGTTCAGGAAGTGGATTTTTTGATCAACACTTCTCTCAGCCATTCGCTGTAAAAGACAACTGGAACATTCTTCCTTCTTTATCTTACATTGGTGTGTCCAGATATGTTGGTAGCGGTTTCTCAGTTGGTTTACAAGGATCTGTAAACAAAATTGATAAATATGTTACTTTCGCTCCAACAGCTCCAGGGCACGACAGTAGAGGTAACGTTGTAAGTAATCCTGGTGACTTAATGTACTACGGAATTGATGCTACTATCAAATACAGTTTCCAAGAATTGATCAAATCTAAAGTGATTGATCCTTCGTTATCTGTTGGTGGTGGTTATACTTTCTTCGGAGATAGCAGCTACGGAACTGTTAACCCAGGTGCTGGTTTAACTTTCTGGTTTACTGATGCTATTGGTCTTGAGCTTGCTACAAGATACAAATGGGCTGTAAGTGGTGATAGACAAGATGCAGCTGGTGTTCCAGATGCTCCATCTCACTTCCAACACACTGCAGGTTTAGTTTTCAAATTCGGAGGTAAAGATACTGACGGAGACGGAATCTATGACAAAGACGATGCTTGTCCAGATGTTGCAGGTTTAAAACAATTCAACGGATGTCCTGATACTGACGGTGACGGAATCGTTGATGCTTCTGACGCTTGTCCAGATGTATTTGGTTTAGCTGCATTAAACGGATGTCCTGACACTGACGGTGACGGAATCGCTGATAAAGATGACGCTTGTCCAGATGTTGCTGGTTTAGCTGCTTTAAAAGGCTGTCCTGATACTGACGGTGACGGAATCGCTGATAAAGACGATAAATGTCCTACAGTTGCTGGTCCTAAAGAAAACGGTGGTTGCCCATTCTTAGATGCTGATAAAGATGGTGTTGCTGATAAAGACGATGACTGTCCTACAGTTGCAGGTCCTGCTAGTAACAGAGGATGTCCAGAAGTAACTTCTGAGGCGTTAGAAGATCTTAAAGTTCAAGCTAGAGCGGTATACTTCAACTCAGGAAAAGCTACTTTCAAAACTGGAGATAAAGAAACTCAAGCTAGATTAGATGCTATTAAAGAAATCCTTAAAAACTATCCAAACGCGAAATTCTCTATCGAAGGACACACAGATAGTACAGGTTCTGCTAAAGTTAACCAAAAACTTTCTGAGGACAGAGCTAAAGCTGTAATGGACGCTTTAATCCAAAGAGGTGTTAATCCAGAAAACTTAGAGTCTAAAGGATTTGGTTCTAGCCAACCAGTTGCAAGTAACAAAACTGCTGCAGGTAAAGCACAAAACAGAAGAACTGAAATTAGACACGTTGGTTCTAAATACCAAGGTAAACTATAATTTTAGTTTCTAAATAAACATGAAAAGCCATTCTTAATTGAATGGCTTTTTTTATTTTTATACTATGATAAATGATTCTTTTCTTCAAAAAATTGCATCTGTTGTAATTCAGGATTATGTTGGGAAACTTTCTGAGATAACAATAGTTCTTCCAAATAAAAGAGCAAAGGTTTTCTTGATTGAAGCGCTTAAAAATGAAACGTCTAAGACTATAATTGCACCACAGATTACTAGTATAGAAGATTTTGTTCAGGATGTTGCGTCAATTCGTTCTGTAGATTCGATTGAGCTTTTGTTTGAATTTTATGAGGTTTATTTGTCTATTACAGAAAAAAAGAATCAGCAGTCTTTTGAGTTATTTGCAAATTGGGCCAAAACGCTTTTGCAAGACTTTAATGAAATTGACAGATATCTTTTAGATCCTTCTCACGTATTGTCTTATCTAAAAGATATAGAAGATATAAAAAGATGGGGGCTTGAAGTTGATCAAAAAACAAAACTTTTAGAAAATTATATTGATTTCTGGAAATTGCTTCCCGTTTATTACGAATCATTATATAGCCATTTGCTGTTTAAATCAATTGGATACCAAGGTTTGATTTATAGAGAAGCTGTAAATAATCTAAATCATTTTTCTAATACTATTGGAAATCGGACTTTTATTTTTGCGGGATTCAATGCGTTGAATGCTGCCGAAGAAAAGATCGTACAGCATTTATTAGCATTAGACCAAGCAAAAATTTATTGGGATGCAGATCAAGCTTTTCTAAATGATCCATACCATGATGCTGGCCTCTTTTTAAGACGATTTAAAGAAAGCTGGAAACATTATAAGTCAAATGTTTTTGAATGGATTGTGGATGATTTTTCGCAGTCAAAAAACATTCAGATTATAGGAACTCCAAAAACAATTGGCCAAGCAAAATTAGCGGGTAGCATTATTGAGAATTTAATCGATCAAAATCCTGATGCTTCTTTAGATAAAGTTGCAGTTGTGCTTGGTGAAGAAAATTTATTAGTTCCCGTTTTGTATTCTCTTCCAGCATCTGTTGGAGCATTGAATATTACAATGGGATATTCAGGAAAGAATAATCCATCCCAGATTTTTGTCGCTAAATTATTTAAAATGCATACCAATGCGCTTTCTCGAAAAGGCGGGAGCTATGTTTTTTATTACAAAGATGTGCTCGATATTTTAACCCATCCTTTGGTTGAACCGTATGCTAATGCACAAAGGTTGGTAAGAATTATTAAAGAGAATAACTATACTTTTATAACTCATCATAAAATTTTAGAGCTTCATCCTGAACCATCAATTTTCTTTAATCTGTTGTTTGAAAAATGGGAAAATGGTTCTGTAGCTGTTCTAAAGAATATTTCAGCTTTATTAATTGCAATTAAAGATCATTTTAGTAATGATAATGAAGAAGAAAAAATTGCAAAAGCATTTGTTTACGGTGTTTTTAAAGTGATTAATAAACTTATAAATTATTATTCGAAACACCATCATATTGATAATATAGATACTCTTCATTCTATTTACAAACAAATTATAGATCTGGCAGAAGTGTCTTTTGAAGGAGAACCGTTACGTGGCCTGCAGATTATGGGAGTTTTAGAGAGCCGTGTCTTAGATTTCGAGACCGTAATCATAACTTCTATGAATGAGGGAAAATTTCCTGCTGGAAAATCTCAAAATTCATTTATTCCATATGATGTCAAAAGAGAGTTAGGGCTTCCAACATTCAAAGAAAAAGACGCAATTTATACCTATCACTTCTATCATTTGTTGCAAAGGGCAAAAAATATTTATTTGATTTATAATACAGAAAACGACGGATTAGACGCTGGTGAAAGAAGCCGCTTTATTACGCAATTGGAAGTTGAAAAAAAATCAAAGCATAATATCGCTTTTGATATCTATAATCCAGATTTGCCAAATACAGCTTACGAACCGATTTCTGTTCCTAAATCTGAATTGGTAATGGAGAGGTTGAAGGAAATTGCTGTTAACGGCTTTTCTCCTTCTGCATTGACAAGTTACATCCGAAATCCAATTGAGTTTTATTTTCAGAAAATATTACGAATTCGTGAAGTAGAAGAGGTTGAAGAAAATATAGCTTTGAATACTTTAGGAACGATTATTCATGAAACATTGAAAGCGCTTTATGAACCATTTATAGGGAAATTTATTTCTGAGAATAACCTTCTCAATTGTTTCAAATTATTGGATGATGAAGTCCTTAAGCAATTTAAATTGGTTTACAAAGAAGGCGAAATCAAAAAAGGAAGAAACCTCTTGGCTTTTGAAGTGGCAAAACGAAATGTTTCCAATTTCCTGAAAATGGAATTAGAGTCAGTTAAAAATAATGAAGCGATTCAGATTATTGCTTTAGAGCAGACTTTTGAGCGTCAATTTGTTCATCCAAAACTGCCGTTTCCTGTTTTGATTAAAGGTAATGTCGATCGTATTGAACGCCGAGACGGAAAAATTAGAATTATCGATTATAAGACAGGAAAAGTAGAAAAGTCTAATGTAGTTCTCAAAACTTGGGAAGGATTGACACAAGAGCTTAAAAATGATAAAATCATTCAGGTTTTAGCTTATGCTTTCATGTATGAGAAAGAGGCGGGAGAGCTTCCAATAGAAGTCGGAATTATTTCATTCAAAAATTTAAAATCTGGATTTTTGCCGTTTGGGTTTAAAGAAGAAAAAGATTTAAATGTTTTGATTACTTCACAGATATTGAATTCGTACTTAGAAGAAATTGCTAATTTGCTAGCAGAGATTTTTGACGTACATATTCCTTTTGAAGAGAAGATTTAGTATGGCAAATGTTTATATCTTAATAGCTCATTCTAAATAAATTATTCGTTAGAAGGAATGTTGTTTATTTATGGCTAAACAAAATTTGATTTGATAATCAATAAGAAAGCCGAACTTTTTAAGAAATACATCTTAGAAGTTCGGCAATTTTATAGATGCTTTTAGCTGAATATTTTTTTGAAAAAACCTTTTTTAGATTTTTCTTCAGAAGGTGTAGTATTAATATGTCCGTTTTCAATACGAAACCTTCTAAACCTTTCCAGTTTTACATTTAAGTCAAAGCGTAATTCGTCAACAGTTTTCATTTTATAAAATTTTTTTGCAAAGCTATAGAAAAACTTCTGCGAAATGCAATAAAGTACAAATGTTAATTTTATAAATGAGTTTTTATAGAGTAAAATGTTATGTTTTTGATGTTATTTGTTTTTTATGTTAATTTTTTTTGCATTTTTTCTGAAAAAAAATAGGAATAATTAAGTGATAAATAAAAGTGACTCAATACGTTATACTGCATCTTTTTTTAACAAGTGTTTATCGGACAATTGCCAATATTAAAATATCTTTGACGCTTCCAAAAACATGACAATAAAAAAAATATGATTGATTTACAAACACTAGTAGAAGAGACTGGTGCAGAATCTGGACTAAGTTTTAATATTGATGGAATTTTAAATGAGTCTGTTAATTTAGAATACGACGGTAACGTTGCTGCAATGATCGGAATGATTTTAAAGATGTGTCTTGAAATGTCGGAAGACGTTAACAATGGAGATCTTAAACAGGTTATGATCAAGAATAACGACGGAATTGTTGTAGCAAGCAAAAATCAGGATGATAATTGTATTGCATTGCTTTCTAAAGATTTAAGTAAAATGGGACTATTGCTAAGAAGAATGGATTCTATTTTTAACAACTAATTTAAAACCAAATATTTTAATAAACATGTCAGATTTTTTACAAAACTTTCAAAACGATTTAAAAGAAAATATTAACGGATTTATAGCTGTTTCGGTTACAGAAGTAGAAACAGGTATGTCTTATTGTTCGTTAACAGTAAAACCAGATTTCGATCCAGAATTAGCTTCGGCTTATAACTTAGAAGTTGTAAAAGCTAAATTAAATGCACTTAAAGCTTTAGGATTAAGTCAAAAAATTAATGATATTTTAATTACCCTTACAGATCAGATTCATATTATTGATGTTTCGGAGGATGGAAGATATTTTATCTATTTAGCAGTAGATTCTACTAAAGCAAATCTTGGTTTAACAAGAGCGACTTTATCTAAATACAAAAAAGATATTACTTCAAAGTTATAAAGATATTTTGCCCCCAAGAATGAGAAAAAGGCTGTTTCAACCCTCGGTTAGAAATGGCCTTTTTCGACTCTAATGCTTAGTCTTCTATTCAAAGAAATGTGACAAAGCAATTTTCAGCTCTTCTTTGTTTTCTATTTGACTCATGTGTCCATCTTCAAAAGAGACTAATTCTGCAGTTGTATCTTCAATTTGAGAAAGATTCTCTTCGTAATTTAAAACAGGATCTTTTTTTCCTAAAATCAATAAAACTGGAAAACGATTTTCTTTTAAAATCCATTCTCTGTCTTTTCTGATTTTCATACCTTCCTGAGAAGCTATAATTCCTTGTAAAGGTGTTTTTAAAGCTTCTGTTTTTACTTTTTCAATTTCTTCGGCCAATCGTGTTCTGTTATTTTCGCTAAATAAATTTGCAATTGCTAAGCTTACAAAACTTGCATAATTTTGTTTTACGGCTTTTATTGCTCGAGTTCTATTTAGCTTTCTCTCTTCGCTGTCTTCTTTAGAAGTTGAATTTAATAAAACCAATTTCTGGATTTTATCTGGATACAATTCGGCGAAAGCCAAAGCAACATAACCGCCCATTGAATGTCCAACAATTATAGCTGTTTCGATTTTTATGTTTTTTAAAACTTCATTTACCACATTGGCATTATCTTCCATTTCGTGAACATAACCTAGAGGTTCAGATTCGCCATGACCTAATAAATCGATTGTTATGACACGATATTTTTCTGAGAAAAAATCAACATATTCTTTCCACATTTTTTTGTTCTCCAAAAAGCCGTGCAGTAAAACAATTGCATTTCCTTTTCCTGAATCTGAGTAGGAAATCGTAGTATTTTTATATAAAAGCGTTTTCAAAATGAAGTTTTTTTATTGTGAAGCACAAAGTTAAGAAAGCCAAAACAAAATACCGAAATGTCTTGATTTAATTGGGAAATCTTTAAAACAGCAATAAATTTATTTATGATAAAGTACTGTTTGTTAACTAATAAAAAAATGGCTTCCATTTCTGAAAGCCATCTAATTAAAATCGGTTATCACCATCCAAAAGATTTCCAAGTCCGCCAAGAAGACTTCCTTCATCACGACTGTTTCCGCCAGATTTAGGAGCCGAAGCAATAATTCGGTCAGCCAATCTTGAGAAAGGCAGCGACTGAATGTAAACTGTTCCTGGACCTTTTAAAGTAGCATAGAATAATCCTTCGCCACCAAAAATAGAATTCTTGATTCCGCCAATAAATTCAATATCATAATCTACATCTTTGGTAAAACCAATAATGCATCCTGTATCTACTTTTAGAACTTCGCCGTGAGCCAGTTCTTTTTTGGCCATTGTTCCTCCAGAATGAACAAATGCCATACCGTCGCCTTCTATTTTTTGCATGATAAAACCTTCACCGCCAAATAAGCCGCGTCCTAGTTTTTGAGAAAATTCTATTCCGACAGAAACACCTTTGGCAGCGCATAAAAAAGAGCTTTTTTGGCAAATAAATTTACCTTGAAATTGGGTTAAATCAATTGGAAGAATTTTTCCAGGATATGGAGATGCAAATGATACTTTACTTTTAGTATGGCCTTGATTTAAAAATGCTGTCATAAACAAACTTTCGCCAGTAAGAACTCTTTTGCCAGCACTTAAAAGTTTGCCAAACAAACCTGAACCTTGCTGTTGGGAGCCGTCTCCAAATATAGTTTCCATTTGGATATTGTTTTCCATCATCATAAAGCTGCCGGCTTCGGCAATTACAATTTCCTGCGGATCTAATTCTATTTCCACATATTGCATTTCTTCTCCAAAAATCTGATAATCTATTTCGTGTGCTTGCATAATTTCTAAGTGATTTGTTTTTGAAATTAGTCGAATGATGCTCTAGAATGTTACATTTTTTAATGTAGTAAGGTGGTTTTTAAAAACATAAATTAATTTTGTTATTTTAAATTAGTCTTAATTATGTGTTTAATTGCTTGAAATTCTATATTTTTGCATCGTTATTATATTTATCAGAATGGCATTAGTTAGTGATTTGACCACCAAAGTATTATTTGAAACCGAAAAAGGATATAGTTATCAATGTGATTTGACCAATAGTATAATTATCAATTTTATTGATACCGTGTCAAGTTATAAAATCCATGATTTTTTGATTTTTCAAAGAAAGGTCAATAGTGTTGACATTCTTAATATGCTTTATGACTTATCTGATCAGTCGGATGCTCAGCTTATTGAAACTACCAAAAGAAACTTTTCCAGAAATCTTACCATTTGCGAAATAGTGCAATTAAGAGATTTGTTAAACGGAACTAAATTTACACTCACATTACATTCTATGCTTTGTAGCGTAGCAAATGTTGAACTTATTTAGATTCTTACTTAGATTAAATCCAAATTTTCAAGCAGTTACGATTGCCTCCTTTAATTTTTGTAAATTTACATGTATAAAAATTTAAGGTTATGAAAGATTTACTAAGAACACGTACTTCATTAGTTGAAGGTGTGGAAAATATATTGAATTTACAGGCAAAAATAGAAAGTGACGCTTCTAACAAATATCTAGCTATGGCTGCATGGTTGGATAGAAACGGTTTTGCCAATACAGCATCGTATTTGTACAAACAAGCCGAAGAGAAAGAGAACACTTTCTGAAAATTTTCAAATATATTACAGATATGGGAGGGATTGCCATTACGCCATCTGTTCCAGAAGTGCAGCAGGAATTTGCTTCTTTTAGAGAAGTATTTGAAATTGCTTTGCAAAACGAAATCGCAGTTACTCAGGCAATCAATAAAGTGATAGCAAAATGTAGAGCTGAAAACGATTATGCTACAGAAGATTTTATGATGTGGTATGTAGCTGAGCAAAGAGAAGAAGAGAAAAACGCAAGAAGAGCTTTAGAGCTTTTTGATCTAATTAATGGAAATGAAGCTGACGGAAAATTCCAATTGGATCTTCAGATTTCAAAAATCGGATAATAAACGTTTATAAAATTAGAAAGCCCTTATAATAAATTTATTAAGGGCTTTTTTTATTTATGAATTCATCAGGCTTTCAATCTCGTCAACTTCAATAGGAATATTTCTCATTAAGTTGAATGGTTCTCCTTTTTCCTGAACGACAACGTTATCTTCTAAACGGATTCCGAATTTTTCTGCTGGAATGTAAATTCCTGGTTCAACCGTGAAAACCATATTCGCTTTCATTGGTTCGTGAAGCAATCCGTAATCGTGCGTGTCAAGTCCCAAATGGTGAGAAGTTCCGTGCATGAAATATTTTTTGTAAGCTGGCCATTCTGGATTTTCGTTCTGAACATCGGCTTTGTCAATTAAGCCTAAACCAAGTAATTCAGAAGTCATAATTTTACCTACTTCAACATGATATTGTTTCCAAAGCGTTCCTGGAGTAAGCATTTTTGTAGCTTCGTTTTTTACTCTCAAAACAGCATTATAAACCGCTTTCTGACGATCTGTAAAACGACCAGAAACTGGAATCGTTCTCGTCATGTCGCTTGAATAATTGGCATATTCTGCAGCAACGTCCAACAAAATCAAATCTCCGTCTTTACATTGCTGGTTGTTTTCAATATAGTGTAAAACATTTGCATTGTTTCCAGAAGCGATAATTGGGGTGTAAGCAAAACCTTTAGAACGGTTACGAATGAATTCGTGAGCCAATTCAGCTTCGATTTCATATTCGGTAACATTTGGTTTTACGAACCCTAATAATCTGCGGAAACCTTTTTCTGTGATATCACAAGCGTGCTGGATCAAATCGATTTCTTCGCTTTCTTTCACAGAACGCAATCTTTGTAAAATTGGGTTGCTTTTTGCAACATTGTGCGCTGGATAACGCTCTTTCCACCATTTTACAAAACGAGCTTCGCGAGTTTCAGTTTCAACTGTAGCGCGGTAATGTTCGTTGGTGTTGATGTACATCGTTTCGGCATACGTCATCATTTCGTTCAAAATTTTATGAAAATCCTGCAACCAGTAAACCGTTCTAATTCCAGAAACCTGAAAAGCACGTTCTTTAGTCAGTTTTTCACCTTCCCAAACTGCAATATGCTCGTTAGTTTCTCTCAAGAAAAGCATTTCTCTTTGGTGCTCGTAAGGCGCATCCGGAAACAAAAGCAAAACGCTTTCTTCCTGATCTACACCACTCAGGTAAAAAATATCTCTGTGCTGTGCAAACGGCAAAGTACTGTCGGCACTAACTGGGTAAATGTCATTTGAGTTGAATACTGCTACAGAGTTAGGTTTCATTTCAGCCATGAACTTTCTGCGGTTTTTTACAAAAAGAGCGCTGTTTATTTGATGATATTTCATAATTATTTCGTTTTTGAACTTCGAATTTCAAAATTAATGATTTTACAGGAATGGCGTATGGTTGATTTTATTAAAGTTTTCTTATTTATTGATTTTGCCACAAAGGCGCTAAGGCACGAAGTTTTTTTAACCGCAAAGGGCGCAATCCCGATAGCTATCGGGATAAGCAAAGTGCGCAGGAGATGTTTGCTCGCAAAGACGCGAAGTCGCAAAGTTTTTTGTTGCAAAGTACACAAAGTATAAGTTTTGTTTTGTCTTCCTAAGCGGAGTCGAAGAACCGCAAGTAGCTCTACAAAGATTGATAAACACAAAGTTTGTCATTCTGAGGAACGAAGAATCACACTAGAAACTTGGCAATCAAAATCACTAATCTTTGTAGAGTTACGCGTGTGATTCTTCGTTCCTCAGAATGACAAAACTGTGAGCATAAAAAAACCGAAGCTTTGAAATTTCAAAACTTCGGTTTTTTCTTTTATAAAAATAAATTTCTATTTCTTATCAAGCAACTTTTCCAAAAGAGCAACTTTCTCTTTTTCAGCTTCAACCAATCTTTCATAAAGTTTTTCATTCTTTTCAATAACTTCCAAAAGTTTATCAAGCGGATTAAATGTACAATTATTATGATTTATTGATGAAGACCCATTGTCATAACTATTCCCCATAATATTAAAAACTGCTTCTTCAGAAAAGTTCCTAATTACATCAGCTGGAACACCTAAAACTTCAGCAATTTTTTTTAGTTTTTCTTCATCAACGTTTTCAGTTCCTTCAATAATAGAGATGGTCTGCTGACTAACGCCAAGTGCAATAGCAAGCGCTTCCTGCTTCATATCTCTCAGTTCTCTAATTCGGCTAATGTTTCTGCCGATATGTTTTGGTTTTATTGCTGTGCTCATGATTCAAAGATATTTAAAATTCTTTTACATTTTTGGATTATGCAGAAAACAAGTTTGCAGTTGCAAGTTCTTTTTTGTGGAGTAAAAATACAATTTTTCTGACTATCGAATTGGTTTTGAATTTAGAATTGTGTAATCTTGATAAAGTAATTTTTTTATAGAAAATACCATGACCAACAAAGAAAAAATAATCCAAAATTATATTGAAGGCTATAATCAATTTGATATTGATAAAATGGTGGCCGATTTTGACGAATCTATTGTTTTTGAAAATATTCAGAATGGTGAAACAAATTTGACTTTGAATGGAATACAAGAATTTAAAACTCAGGCCGAACAAGCCAAAGATTATTTTTCAGCAAGAAAGCAAACTATTACATCATTCATACAAGATGAAATTACAGCAATCGTTGAAATAGATTATTACGCCGTTCTTGCAATAGATTTCCCAAACGGATTAAATGCGGGGCAGGAATTGAGAATGAAAGGGAAGTCGATTTTTCAGTTTTTAGATGATAAGATTATTAAACTGACTGATATGAGTTAAGGTTATGAGTTTGAAAGCAAATATTAGAAAAGCAGAAAATCAAGATTTGGATTTTGTCTACAAAGCCATTTGCGAACTTGAAAATGAGGTTTTAGATTTTGAATTTTTCAAAATAATATTCAATGAAAATATTTCAAACCCAAGAAATCTTTATCTCATCGCCGAAAACGAAACAGAAGGTTTAGGGTTTATTAGTTTTCATACTCAAAATCTCCTCCATCATTGCGGATTGGTGGGTGAAATTCAAGAGTTTTTTATTCGTCAAAAATATCGTGGTCAAGGTGTTGGAAAATTATTAATAAATGAGATTTTAAGTTTTGCCGAGAAAAATGCTTTGAAAAGTATCGAAGTAACCACAAATAAAAAACGAGTAGAAAACGTGGCCATTTATGAGAATTTGGGTTTTACTTTGAGTCATAATAAGTTTACGATTTATAGATAATTACACTGTATATCCACATCATTTGTCATTTCGACGAAGGAGAAATCTTCACGAGAAGCTCCGTACAGTATGTTGCCAATCTTTGTCGAGTTGCTTGTGGAGATTTCTCCTTCGTCGAAATGACAAACTATGTGTAAATAAAACAAAAAAACCGAAGCAAAGTGCTTCGGTTTTCTTTTATTGGAATTTGGAATTTCTTTCTTGAAAATTAATCCACCCATTTATAATATCTCGCTCCAATTAAAACAGGAATTTCTTTTTCAATTCGGTCTAAAACCCATTCGTTTTTTGGAGTTCTCACGCTTTGTTTTTGTTCTTTTTTATGAAGACTTTCGTAAGTGTTGAAATCAATTTCTACACTTTCGGCTAAATTTTCAAAAAGTTTTACATTTTCTAAAGCCGATTTCCATTCTGATTGAATTGTTCCTTCAAAAACTTTCGATTTCGATCCACTTCCGTACGCTAAGAAACCGAATTTAGTTCCGGCAACTTCTTTATTTGTGTCATAAAAATGAGCTAAAGTCGATAACAATCCCATGAAAATAGAACCGGTGTAAAGATTTCCAATTAAAGAAGAAGCCAATTCAGCAGGTTGTAATTTCTCTGTTACAAAACTTTTATAATCTTCAGATTTTGCCACTTCTTTAATTTTTGTCTGATAATCTGCAGGTGCGATATCATCAGCAATAATTTTTTCGGCACTGTCTAAAGCGTAAATTTCAGAAAGCATTCGTCGCCCTTGGAAAGAATACGGTAAATGCATCACGATACTATGCCAAGTGTTGTATAAAGTTTCGGTTGCGTTTTTTAATTTTTTGAATGAAAAGTAAGCATTGCGCGTACGATCCATATAACATTGGTTCGAATATTGTCCATCAAAAACCGGCTGATCTTTATGGATTTCAATTTCAGCTTCTAAATTGTCAAACCAAGAATCGTTATTGGTGTTTTTTGTAATTTCTTCTTTAGAAATGGTTCTGTATGGTTTAAAGAAATCGAAAACACCTTTTGTACTTGTTGCCCAATTGTCGTCAAAAGCAATGATTTTTGGGTTTGCAGTAATTAACATGGCAACAGCTCCAGCACCTTGAGTATATTCTCCGCCAGAATTTAAATCGTATTTTGCAAAATCAGAAGTGACTACAATTGCTTTTTTAGTTGGATTTAATTTAACGAAATCTAGACAGTTCTGCATCGCGTCAACACCGCCGATACAAGCAAAAGTAAAGTCAACTACATCGCATTCTGCTAATGAATCTTCGCCAAATTTCTGCTCCATTAAACTCATTAAATAAGAAGCAATTGGTTTAGAACTGTCAACACCGCTTTCGGTACCAACATAGATTCGGCTTATTTCGTTTAGATTGATTTTATTATCAATGATAAGTTTGGTTAACGCATTAGCTCCAAAAACAACCGCGTCCTGATGAACGTCTGGAAAAGTCATTTTTAGTAATCCAAGACCTTTTTCTAATTTTTCTGGTTCAATATTTCTGGCAATTGCCAAAGTTTTTATGGGTAAATGTATGTTTGCTACATCAAACGAAATAGCATCAATTCCTGTTTTCATTATTAATTTTTTGAGGCGCTAAAGGTAAAACTATGTTGCGGAATGACAATTTTTTACTTAGACAAAATTTCAGACAAAGAACACTTTTAAAGAAAATAAATCAAAACTTTGAATAAAATAACAATATGATAATTTTTGGTAATCTACTTAGTCTGTAAATTTTTCTCCTAAGGCTTAAAAAGCAATGTTTTGAAGTTTTCTATAGTGAATTATTTTTTAGCAGCTTTGGTTTTGTACGTAAAAGTACGTAGAATTGAGCTATTTTAAAATCATTATAAATAACAGCGAAATGGTTGTAGTTCTTTTGTAATTGAATTATTTTTGTCTAATTTTTTAAAACAAACTACTTAACACTTATGGCACAATCTGCACTATTGAATGCTTCCATTTTAAAGAAAGTAGCTATGGCTCTTTCGGGAATATTCTTAATCACGTTTTTAGCGCTGCATGTTTCCTTAAATTTTATCTCTATTATTAGTGAAGACGTTTTTAACGAAGCTTCTCACTTTATGGGATACAATCCGCTGATTCAGTATGTAATGCAGCCAATTTTGGCATTTGGGGTAATTTTCCACTTTGTAATGGGATTTATTCTTACGGCTCAAAACAGCGCGGCACGACCAATCGCATACGCTAAATACAACGGAGCTGCAAACGCTTCTTGGAGTTCTAGAAATATGATTATTTCTGGATTGGTTATTTTAGCTTTCTTAGGATTGCACTTTTATGATTTCTGGTTTCCTGAAGTTACCTACAAATATATTGCAGGTACAGCGCCAGATGCTACAAGGTATTATGGTGAGTTAGTTCACAAATTTCATGACCCAATCCGTACGGCATTGTACTGTGTGTCATTTATCCTTTTAGGATTCCACTTATGGCACGGGTTTGCATCTTCTCTTCAATCAGTGGGGATGTACAACAAATACTCTAGATTTTTAGCGAAAGTAGGTTACTGGTTTGCAGTTGTAGTTCCAGCACTTTTCGTAATTATCGCTTTATTTCATCATTTCAATAATTAATATAAAATTATAATGGCATTAGATTCAAAAATTCCAAATGGTCCTATAGCGGACAAATGGACAAATTATAAAGATCATATTAATTTAGTAAACCCTGCCAACAAACGTAATCTTGATATTATCGTAGTAGGTACAGGTTTGGCTGGAGGTTCGGCTGCGGCTACTCTAGCAGAGTTAGGATATAACGTAAAAGCATTCTGCTTCCAAGATTCTCCACGTCGTGCGCACTCTATCGCTGCACAAGGAGGTATCAACGCAGCAAAAAACTATAAAGGTGACGGTGACTCAGTTTACAGATTGTTCTATGATACTGTAAAGGGAGGTGACTACCGTGCACGTGAAGCAAACGTTTATCGTTTAGCTGAAGTTTCTGCTAATATTATCGATCAATGTGTGGCTCAAGGAGTTCCGTTGGCTCGTGAATATGGCGGACTTTTAGATAACCGTTCTTTTGGAGGAACTTTGGTTTCTCGTACATTTTATGCACAAGGACAAACTGGACAACAATTATTGTTAGGAGCTTATTCTGCAATGAACCGCCAGATTGGTCGTGGAAAAATTAAAATGTACAACCGTCACGAAATGCTTGATTTGGTTGTTGTTGACGGAAAAGCGAGAGGTATTATTGCTCGTAACTTAATCACTGGAGAAATAGAAAGACATTCTGCTCACGCGGTAGTAATTGGTTCAGGAGGATACGGAAACGTATTTTTCCTTTCTACAAATGCTATGGGAAGTAACGCAACAGCAGCTTGGAAAATTCATAAAAAAGGAGCGTTTTTCGCAAATCCTTGTTACACACAAATTCACCCAACATGTATTCCGGTTTCAGGAGATCATCAGTCTAAATTGACTTTGATGTCTGAATCTTTACGTAATGATGGTCGTATTTGGGTGCCTAAAAAATTGGAAGATGCTCAGGCTATCCGTGAAGGTAGAAAAAAAGCAAATGATTTATCTGAAGACGAAAGAGATTACTTCTTAGAAAGAAGATATCCAGCTTTCGGTAACTTAGTGCCTCGTGACGTTGCGTCTCGTGCAGCTAAAGAAAGATGTGATGCTGGGTTTGGAGTTAACAAAACTGGAGAAGCAGTTTACTTAGATTTCGCAGCAGCTATCAAACGTTACGGAACTGAAGAAGCTTACGTAAAAGGTTTAGATGCTAATGATGCTGCGTTGGTTACTAAATTAGGAACTGCAATCGTAAAAAGTAAATACGGAAACTTATTCCAAATGTACTTGAAAATTGTTGATGAAGATCCTTATGTAACGCCAATGATGATTTACCCAGCGGTTCACTACACAATGGGTGGAACTTGGGTTGATTATAACTTAATGACTACAATTCCTGGATGTTTCTCAATTGGAGAATCTAACTTCTCTGACCACGGAGCAAACAGACTTGGAGCTTCTGCTTTAATGCAAGGTTTAGCTGATGGATATTTCGTATTGCCATATACTATCGGAGATTATTTAGCTCCAGATATTAAAATGGGACCAATTTCTACAGACCTGCCAGAATTCGTTGAAGCTGAAAAAGCAGTTGTAGATCAAATCAATAAATTCATCAACAATAACGGTAAACATTCTGTAGATTATTTCCACAAAAAATTAGGAAAAATTATGTGGAATAAAGTAGGTATGGCTCGTAATGCTAAAGGTTTAACTGAGGCTATCGAAGAAATTGCTGCTTTACGTGAAGAGTTTTATAGAGATGTAAAAGTTCCAGGTGGCGCTTATGAATTCAATCAGGAATTAGAAAAAGCGACTCGTGTTGCCGATTTCTTAGAATTAGGAGAATTGTTCGCGAAAGATGCTTTACACCGTAACGAATCTTGTGGAGGTCATTTCCGTGAGGAGTATCAGACAGAAGAAGGGGAAGCACTTCGTGACGACGAAAACTTTGCATACGTTGCAGCTTGGGAATACAAAGGAAAACCAAGTGATGCAGTGTTACACAAAGAACCTCTTAATTACGAAAACATTAAATTAGTTCAAAGAAGTTATAAATAAGAATTTGGTCGAAAGCCCAAAGTCTTCAAGTCAAAAGGCAAAATGTGCCAAGCGACTTTCGACTTTCGACTTTATGACTTTCAAACGAAAAAGGTATGAAACTTACATTAAAAATATGGCGTCAAAAAAACGCTCAAGATAAAGGAGGGATTGTAGAATATCCTATCGATGGAATCGAACCAGACATGTCTTTCCTTGAAATGTTAGACGTTCTTAACGAAGGTTTAATCAATAAAGGAGAAGAGCCTGTAGCATTTGACCACGATTGCCGCGAGGGAATCTGCGGAATGTGTTCTTTATTCATCAACGGTGAAGCACACGGACCAGATAGAGGTGTTACAACTTGCCAGTTGCACATGCGTATGTTTAAAGATGGTGATACTATTTTTATCGAGCCATTTAGAGCAAAAGCTTTCCCGGTAATTAAAGATTTAGTAGTTGATAGAAGTTCTTTTGACAGAATTCAGCACGCTGGAGGATTTATTTCTGTAAACACTTCAGGAAACACAATTGATGCGAATACTATTCCAGTTCCAAAAGCAGATGCAGATAAATCATTTGATGCTGCGGCTTGTATTGGTTGTGGAGCTTGTGTTGCAACTTGTAAAAACTCTTCAGCAATGTTATTCGTTTCTGCAAAAGTTTCTCAATATGCATTATTGCCACAAGGTAAAGTTGAAGCAACAGACCGTGTGTTAAACATGGTCCACCAAATGGATTTAGAAGGTTTCGGAAACTGTACAAATACAGGAGCTTGTGAAATCGAATGTCCAAAAGGAATTTCACTTGAAAATATCGCACGTATGAACCGTGAGTATTTAGCAGCAAGCTTGAAAGGTTAATTAAACCGATTACCATATTAAAAACGCTTCCGATATCGGAAGCGTTTTTTTTATTCATAGTACAATTGGGAAGCGCTTATTTCTTCTTTTTTTTGACCTTCTTTCTGAATAAAACAATTTAAGATTGTACCTCCAGTTAAATCAAAATAGCTAATATTGATTTTGTGAAATCCCTTTTCTAGCGTGACAGCGCCATAAGCTTCATTCATCCAATGAATGCCATCATTGTCTACAACTAATTCGTCGTCAATAAAAAGCTTAGATCCGTCGTCTGAAAGCGTCGATAAAGTATAATTTCCTGTTTCTGGTATAAAGATGTATCCATTGAATTTTAAGCCGATGTAACGCTTCAATTTCGTTTTCCATTTTTCAGCACTGATTTTGCCTTCTAAAATTCCCGAACCAACAGGTTTTGAAAGTTCTAAATCCTGAACTTGCTTAAATGTCCCAGTGAAATATTCAAATTGAATTCCGTTTTTCTTAGGCTGAATAGCAAACGAAGGTTTTACATCTGGATTGCGGACAATTATTTTATTAATCGAGCTCCTTTTGCCGCTTTCGCTGATTTGAATTGTTTTGATGGTTCTATATTCTCCTTTTGGAATATTTATCGTTACCGGATTTCGGTAAAAGTTTGCTGTTTCATCTGGATTATAGCCGTCAATTGTATAAAATATCTTTCCGTTTTTAATGGTTGGTTTGAGATCCAAAATATATTTTGATGTAATTAAAGCTTTTTCATCTGCGCCAAAAGGAGTTGGAACTTTATATAATCTGTTTTCTAATTCTAATTTTTCTAAATGGTACGGCACTTGATTTTGAATAAAATGATTATAGTTTTTGTTTTGAGGTTCGGTCCAAGCGATTTCTGCCAAAGCGAAAATTCTAGGGTAAAGCATATAATTCAATTTTGTTGGACTTGTTAAATATTCCGACCATAAATTGGCTTGAACTCCGATGATGTATTTTTGTTCTTCGATATTTAGGCTGTCAACAGGAGTTGGATTGTAGTGGTATACTTTTTCTAAGGTGCTTAGTCTACCAACGGTAAGTGGCTCGTTTGGCGAATAACCCTGATTATAATCAAAATAAACAGTGCTTTCAGGAGTCATTACAACGGGATGTTTCAGTTTTGCTGCATGAATTCCACCCGATTCTCCTCTCCAAGACATTACAGCGGCGTTTGGTGCCAATCCGCCTTCTAGAATTTCATCCCAACCAAAAATCTGCCTTCCGTTGGCATTCAGAAATTTTTCAATTCTTTTTATGAAATAACTCTGCAGTTCGTGCTCATCTTTCAAGCCTAAATCTTTGATTCGCTTTTGACAATTTGGGCAAACTTTCCATCTTGTTTTTGGGCATTCGTCTCCGCCGATATGAATATTTTTACTTGGGAATAATGCCATTACTTCGGTTAGAACATCTTCCAAAAAGGTAAAAGTTTCATCCTTTCCAGCGCAGAAAACATCTTCAAAAACACCCCAAGATTCTACGACTTTATAATTTCGATCTGGAAAACAAGCCAGATTTGGATAAGCCGTAATCGCTGCCGACGCATGGCCTGGCATTTCGATTTCTGGTATAATATTCACGTAATGATCTTCGGCAAATTTTATTACTTCTTTAATTTCTTCTTGAGTATAATATCCGCCATAAGGATTTCCGTCAAAAAAGAATGGTGATCTTTCAAATTTATTACCGACTAAAGTTTGCGCCCTTTTTGAACCTACTTCTGTCAGCTTTGGATATTTTTTTATCTCGATTCGCCAGCCTTGATCGTCGGTCAAGTGCCAGTGAAAATTATTTAATTTATAGCTAGATATTTGTCTGATAAAATCTTTTATAACACTAACGGAGAAAAAATGACGGCAGACGTCTAAATGCAAGCCTCGGTAAGAATATCGTGGTTGATCTTCGATAAGTAAGCACGGCAATTTAATCACGTTGGAAATTTTGTTTGGAAGCAGCTGTAATAAAGTCTGAACAGCATAGAAAAGGCCTTCTTCTTTTCCTGAAACTAAAATTTTATTCGAAGTAATTTCAATTTTATACCCTTCTTTTGATGTGTAATTTACATCCGAATTAAACTCAATTTTCAGATTTGATTTCTTTGAATTGGATTTAGAATTTAATGCCGCTTCTAAAATTTTTGCTGATTTCGATTCCTTTTCACTATAATTTTTGTTTGTAAAAATCACTTGAACTTTTCCGTTTATGCGAATACTGTCTCCAGTCAATTTATACAAATTGGGAGCGGGAATTATAGAAACGTTTTGTTCTGAATTTTGAGAATTTCCATTTAAAAAAGAAAAAAGGAAAAATAGAAAAAGGATTTTTTTCATAGGAGAAAAACTTTAAATTTTGGTAAAAAGATGTTTTAAAGATATAGAAATGATTTTATTGATAATACCGCTTTTGCTTTCGTTGAATTATTTATTGAAATGTTTATTTTTGTAGGTAGAAAAAAACAATTGGCATGAGCACTGAAAATGAAGTTTTAAATTACAGTAAAGAAGAACGTAAAAATCATATTCTAAAAGAGATTAACCTGCATACGCGTGTGAGTTTTGAAACTCTTTCGGCTAAACTTGGTGTTTCCGAAGATACTGTTCGTCGTGATATTAATGAACTTGACGCCGACTCACTTATAATCAAAGTAAAGGGCGGTGCAATGACCAAAGGATATCACTATTCTTCATCTAACCAAACTTATGCTGTCGAAGCTAAACAAGTTATTGCACAGAAAGCTGTAAGTCTTCTTCATGACGGAATGGTCTTAATTGTTGATGGAGGAACTACTATTCGTGAATTCATCCGATTAATTCCAAACGATCTTAATCTGACTGTTTTTACTATTACTGCTTTGACGGCTGTTCAGCTTTTAGATAAACCCAATATCAAAACCATTATGATTGGCGGAAGCATTTCATCATACAGCCAAATGTGTGTTAGCGGAGAAGCTTTTCATCAATTAGCCAACATAAAAGCAGATCTTTTGGTTCTTGGAACAAATGCTCTAGATATCGACGGCGGTTATTCCGATTCTGACTGGGAAACCGTTCAAGTTAAAAAAGCAATGATTCAGGCTTCTAAAAAAACAGCAGTTTTGACCATTACAGAAAAACTAAATACGGTTCTTAAAATGAAAATCGCGAGTGTATCTGAGGTAAATTATGTAATTACCGAAGAAGAGCCTACTCACGAAAAACTAAAGCCGTACAAAGAAAATTTTCCAAGCCTTACTGTGATTTAATCCCAATGTTTTACTAGAAAATCAATCCAATTTTGGTGAAATATTTTTATTAGATCTTCATCAGTATAACCATGATTTTTGAATATCAAAACTAATTTTTGCAAATCGGCAATGGTATCTAAATCATAAGGGCATTGTTCTGTTCCGAATGCGCCGTCTAGATCAGAGCCAATTCCGATATGATTTGCATTTCCTGCAATTTGGCAGATATGATCCATGTGCTGAAAAGCCGTTTCTAAACTGCAACTCATTTTCCTTGGATCAGAAATACCCCTTTGCCAATTCGGAACCATCATCCAGGCGTCTAAAGCTCCACCAATAACAGCTCCTCTTGAAATTAAAGCTTTAATCATTTCATCGCTGTATTGACGATTATGATCAACTAATGCTCTGCAGTTATTATGACTTGCCCAAACCGCTCCATTAAAATGGTCCAGCGCCTGCCAAAAAGCATCATCACACAAATGAGTGGCATCCAGAATAATATTAAGGCGTTCCATTTCTTTCAATAAATCAATTCCGTTCTGATTCATTTTCCCAGTTGCATCAGTTCCGTTGGCATATCGCCCAGGGCCGTAATGCGCGGGACCAACAGCTCGCAACCCGTAATTATGTGCTTTTTCTAAATAAGAAAGATTAACAATTGAATCTGCACCTTCCAAGCTTAAAATGTAGCCAATAGGTTTCTTATCATTCGGCGTTCCATCATTCCATAAATTATAATGTTTTAGGAGTGATTTTTTATCTGTAATCTGTGTCATTTCTCCAGCTTCTTCCATGGATTTGTACCAAGTAAGCTGTCCTTGAGTTTGAGCCCAAGCTTGTTCGGGCGAATTCCATCCCGGAATAATGCTGCCTGGTTTTACAAACCTTGCGATTTGAGTCGCAACGACAATTCCGATATTACCTCGTCGAAGATCAGGAAAAGAAACCGTTGCGCGTTCGCGATCGGGTTTGTCGGTCATTCCTTTTTCTAATTCTCGTAAAGTTGGAACATCGTTTCTCAGATCTCGATTCCATTCCATTGCATTCATGCTGAGATCCAAATGTGCGTCTAGTATAAACATAATTCAAATAAAAAATTAAATAGTATTTTTTCGGCCTCTAGCGCCAACTGGCCATTGCGCATAAATTTGATGTTTTTTATTCACCACCTGAAGATTGTCGTATAAAGCGACAGTTGGACAAACATGATATGGTTCTGCATAGATAATATCTCCAATTTCATATTCATTCTGACCTCTATTTTCTAAAATCAGATGTTCTTCAGAATGAGCGGTTGGAATAAGATTTTCATCATTCAAAACAACCAATCTTTTGTTAATTGGATTTTCAGATGAAACGGCTTTATAACCAATATCGACACAAAAACTATTTTTTGTCGGTTTAGAAATAATAGTTCCAACAATTGCCAATGCAGGTTTAAAATCTTGTTCGGGAAGATGAGTCTGATAATTAGAATCCCAAAAAACAAAAGTTCCTGGACTACATTCTACATTTTCCTGTTTGGCATAAAAAGGGAAAGTATTAGAACCTCCTGCAACAATTTTCAAATCATAATTGATGTTTTCAACTTGACTGATAATTTGATCAAATGTTTTCGAAGCTTCTACATTTCGTTCTTCTAAACTTCCTTTTATATGTCCGTCATAAATATGTATGCCTCTCAAATGAAGATTTTCCAATTTTAAAATCTCCTGAATTAATCCTTGCCAATCTTCAGAAATCGAAAACCCTGTTCGATTCATTCCTGTATTTAAATCCAAATAAACAGAAAGAGTTAGATTATTTCTTTTAGCAATTTCATTTAAATCAGAAGCTGTTTTCAAATTGTCTACAATGGTTGAAAAATTAATTTCAGAGAATTTTTTAATTAGCGAAATCCATCTTTCAGCTTTTAGGCCAACAGGCTGATATGCCAAAAGAATATCTTCTACATTTTGATTGGCAGCCAATTCAGCTTCGGCAATTGTCGCACATTTTACTTTTTTGATATTATAAATTTTGAAAAGCTCTAAAATCTCGGCATTTTTATGTGTTTTTATGTGTGGACGCAATCGCTGAGTATCACCTTTGACGTAAGAAATAAGCCGTTCAATATTTTGTCTTACGCGATCTTCGTAAACTGCTAAAAACGGAGTGTCGATAAGTGTTTCGGAATTGATTTTCCACCAGTTCTTTTGCATGGTTCTTGTTCTTTAGCTGGTTGATATTATGGTGAACATAATTTTTTAAACACATAGGGGCATAGATTTTAGATGCTGGTGAAAGGCATTTCACTTTACATTAATAAATATAGTCTATGTGAAAATGACTAGTCATTTATTTTGGCCTTCAATATGAAATTAAATAAAGTCTATGTTTCTATGTGTTTAAAAAAAATTAATACAATTCAAAAAGCGCTTCAACTTCAACCGGAATATTATCAGGAAGCGATCCAAATCCGACAGCACTTCTAACGCCGATTCCGTTTTCTTGTCCCCAGACTTCTGCAAATAATTCGCTGCAGCCGTTTATTACATAAGGATGTTTTAAGAAATCAGAAGTACAGTTTACCATTCCTAAAACTTTGATGACTCTTTTGACTTTGCTTAAACTTCCAAAATTGGTTACAATGGTAGAAAGCATAGTCAATCCAACTTGTCTAGCGGCCAGTTTTCCAGCTTCAATATCCATATCTTCTCCAATGCGCCCGATAATTAAAGATTTATCATCTTGAACAGGGCCGTGACCAGATAAGTATAAATATTTTCCGTCTACCAAATAAGGTTTGTAAATGCCCAAAGGCTGTGGAGCTGGAGGCAATGACAAACCTAGACTTTCGAATTTTTCTTGTGGATTTAAACTCATGATTTTAATGTATTAAAGCGTTTAAAATAAATATAAATATAATTCCCAAGACAGAAACTAGCGATTCCATTACGGTCCAGGATTTAAAAGTATCTTTTAGACTGATATTAAAATATTCTTTGAACATCCAAAAACTCGGATCGTTAACATGTGAACACATTAAACTTCCCGCTCCTACAGAAAGTACAAAGAGGTTAGGGTCTAAATTGTTTGATTGTAGTAAAGGTAACAAAACGCTGGCAGTCATTAGACCTGCAGCGGTTGCAGAACCAACGCAAACACGAATTATTGCAGCCATAATCCACGCTAATAAAAATGGGTGGATATTAACTTGGTTTAAAGTAGCAACAATGGTTTCGTTTACACCGCTTACAATCATGACTTCTTTTAAACAGCCCGCACCTCCAACAATTAAAACAATTAGCGCAACATCTTTTATAGCTTGTGTGTAATCGTCCATGACAGATGAAACACTGCGGTTCATCCTAATTCCCAATGTATAAGTGCAAAGAAGCAGTGATAGCAACATAATTATACTTGGATCACCAATAATTTTACAGATAGCAATTAGTTTTTCATTATTTGAAATCAGCGGAAGTAAAGAAGTAATTGTTAATCCAAAAACGGGAAATAGTGCAGAAAATAAACTCAGACCAAAAGTTGGCAATTTGCCTTCGTTTGTAATTTCTTCAACATTTAAAATTTCATGATCCGATTCGGTTTTGATGTTTTTAAAGCGGGTTGAAAACCAAAGTCCAGCAATTAAAATAGTCGGAATAGCAATTATAATTCCATAAATTAAAACCAAACCAATATCAGCTTTCAAAATACTGCTCAATGCCATTGGGGAAGGATGCGGAGGTAGAAATCCGTGTGCTACAGAAAGTGAAGCCAGCATTGGAATCCCCAAATATACTTTAGATAATTTAAATTGATGTGCAACCGAAAAAATTAGTGGAACTAAAAGAACAAAACCTACGCTGTAGAAAAGCGGAATTCCAATAATAAATCCAGTAATCATTAAACCCAAACGAACATATTTTCTGCCTGTCCAATTCATAACCGTTTTGGCAATTACTTTTGCTGCACCAGATGAAACGGCAAGTTTACCAATGCAGGTTCCAAAAACAATAATTAAAGTAATTGAACCGAGCATTTCGCCAAGGCCTTTTTGCAAAACAGGTGAAATAGTTTCAACAGGTAACCCTAACAAAAGAGCGGCCAGTAGAGAGGTGACAATAAATGCTAAAAATGGATTTATTTTAAACCAGGCAATCTGTAAAATCAAAAAAATAATGCACGCAGTGAGTATAAGAATGCTCATGGTTTGTGGTTGTATTTTAGTTAGTTATAATTGTGGTTGTAATTTCAAATATATAAAATATTTTTACACTTCGCATTTTTTTTGCAAAAACTGCGATTTTTTTGCATTGTAATGTTAAAATTATTGAGTGATAAATAAAGAATGTCTTGTGTTTTCTACCTTTATAGAAAAATAAAACGAGATGAAAATTGCTTTAATCCAAACCGATCTTTTTTGGCAAAATGCCAGTAAAAACCGTGAAAATTTCGATTCAAAAATTAATGAAATTGATTCGGAAGTAAATTTGATTGTACTTCCTGAAATGTTTTCGACCGGATTTACCATGAATGCTTCTGAGGTTGCTGAAACCATGCAAGGTGAAACGATTGGATGGATGAAGTTTAAAGCAAAACAAAAAAATACAGCAATTACAGGAAGTGTAGTTATTGCCGAAAATGGAAAGTATTATAATCGTATGATTTTTGTTTTTCCGTCAGGCGAAATTCAATATTACGATAAAAGGCATTCCTTTTCTCTTGCAGGCGAAGACAAAGTGTATACGCGTGGAAACCGAAAAGTAATTGTAGAGTATTTAGACTGGAAAATATGCCTTCAGGTTTGTTATGATTTGAGATTTCCTGTTTTTGTGCGAAATGCAGAAAACTACGACCTGATTCTGTATGTGGCCAATTGGCCAAAAGTGCGCACTAATGCTTGGGATGCTTTGATAAAGGCCCGGGCAATAGAAAATCTTTCCTATGTAATTGGGGTAAACAGGATAGGGAAGGATGCTCATAATTTTGAACACATTGGTCATTCACAAGCGATAGATTTCTTAGGGAATTATATTTTAGAGCCACAAGAAAAAAATGGTGTCTTTGTCGTAGAATTAGACAAAAACACCATGTATGAAACGCGTAAAAAGTTAGATTTTTTAAGCGATAGAGATCAGTTTGATATCAAGCTTTAAAAAGCTTTCCGTTTCTTTTCTGCGTCTTTTCTCTTTTTATCGTCCTGTTTTTTCTCAACTTCTGGATTAAACGGAATGCTCAGGTCAATAGTTTCGTTCCGATCCCAATTGGCGCGGACATCAAATTCTTCCTGATTGTAAAAAACTTCTTCGGGATACCTTTTTTCTAAGAAGCTACCGGTATCGTATTGTTTGTTTTTATTGTCATCATAAATAATACGAACCGTGAAAACATCTGGTTGCAATAAATTGAATTCTAATGTAGTTGCACCTTCAGAATATCCTTCAGCCAAAACAACGTCTCCTTTTTTATTGGTCAGTTCAACAATAATAGGAAAACGTTTTACATTTTTCAGGTTCAATATAATATTTCCGTAATCAGCATATTCTTTAGTAGCGAGTTTATACGATAAAGTATCGTTTGTTTTTTCGTAGAAATCGGTCAAAGCACCCGGAAGGAAAGTGAAATTATACTTATCCAAAGGTTCTTTTTTGAAATCTATATACAGTTTCTGGTCAAATTCGTCGTATTCTGTGGTATAAGGAACAGCAACAGAATCTTTATTAACCAATGTGATTTTAGATTTATCAAATTTTACCAAAGGAGTTTCACTTTCCAATGTAAAACGCTCTCTAAAATTAAGCTGGCCATTTTGTATCGCTTTAATATTTAAAGTGTCTTTTTTTAAAGCTTTAATTTTAAAAGAAAATCTTTTCTTATAGTCTCCTTTTTCAACTTCCATAGATAACGAATCGGCTTTAACAGGTTTGTACCAGACTTGAAGCGAATCTTTTTTAGGAAATTGTGTGACAATAGTTTCCAAAACCTCGTTACCATTTTTTAGGGTAATTTTTGGTTTTGAATTCTTGAAATTCTGTTTCCCTTCATACGGAAGATACAAGCGGTTTCCAGAAGCTTGAATAGGTTTGAAAGCTTTTAGAGGAAGCGTTTCTTTAAACAATTCTAACTCATAAACAGTATCTGTTGGAACTGTGATGTAGTTTTTTAAAAACCCGATTTTGTCATCTTTCGGATTAAATTTATTGTTTGATCCTTTATCTTTTAAAGCAACCAGAAGATATTTTCCCTCTTTCAAATTTTCAAATTGAAAAGTACGCATACTATCCAAAGTGTTGGTAATATAGCGTGGAAATTCTTTGTAAATCGTAGAATCTTTAAATTTGTCATTTACTTCGTATAGCATTACAGAAACAAAATTGTCAACATATTTTCCGTAAGCATCTTTAATTCTTCCGTTCAATTTAAGCGAATCAATATGTGATCCTGTGGAGAAAATGTATTTAAACTGATTTAAAGCATTCCCCTCGTTATTATCCTGAATTGCCTGTCCAAAATTTAAGCTATAAGTGGTATTGGGCAACAAAGTATCTCGAAGTTCTATTTTTATAAATTTGCTGACGTTGGTAGGCGTAATTAACGGCTCATTTTTTAAAGGGGGAGAAATGATCAGCTGTTTATTGGTGTTTTTAAGTTTGACATATTCGTCAAAATTTAAAGTGATCGTATTTCCTTTAAAATCAGTTGTGAAATTTTTTGGAAAGCTAGATGTTAAAACAGGGGGTAACGTATCTTTTAAACCGCCGGTAATGCTGCCTCTTTTGGCGCAGCTTATCATTGATATTAAAATTATAAAAGCAATGTATTTAAGAGTGTTTTTCAACATAACGGTTTTTCAATTTGATTGCACAAAATAACGATTATATTTGCTTTAATTGAAATTTTTTAGCCATTTATTAGGATTTGGAATTTTGCGAATCTTTTAAAAATATGGTCTTTCGAACATTTTAAAATGATATAATTTCTTACTTTTGAACTAAAATGTAATTTTCTAAGTTTTGTTCAAGCGATTTTTTCCAGTTTTGTTTCTCTTTTTAATGTTTTCATGCACTAAAAATGAAAAACCTGTAATCTCTTTTTATTACTGGAAAACGATGTTCAAATTTTCAAATACAGAAAAAGAAGTTTTGAATGAAAATAATGTTCAAAAACTGTATGTGAGGTATTTTGACATCGGACTCCATCCAGAAACCAATTTTCCTATTCCCATTAGCCCAATCCGATTTGAAGAAAATCCAAAAGAATATGCAATTGTTCCAGTAGTTTTTATTCAAAATAAAGTCATGCTGCAAACCAGTCTCGATGTAGAAAATCTGGCTCAAAAAACTTTTGATTTTATAGAACAAATCAATTCCAAAAACAAAATTGATTGTCGGGAAATTCAAATTGACTGCGATTGGACACTGAATAGCAAAGAGAAGTATTTGAAGTTTATCGAGGTTTTTAAAAAACTTTCAAAAAAGAAACTTTCAGCGACCATTCGACTGCATCAGGTGAAATACTTCAAAAAAACAAAAATCCCAAATGTAGATTCTGGAGTTCTGATGTATTACAATATGGGTTCGATTGCGCCAGATTCGCTAAATTCTATTTACGATCAGAAAGTGGCAGAGCGATATCTGAAAAGTTTGAAGAAATATCCGCTGCATCTTGATTTTGCATTCCCGATTTATTCTTGGGGAGTTCATATTAGAGACAATAAAGTGATTGGACTTCGTTCTAAAATGAGCATTTCAACATTAGAGAAAGATTCCAATTTTGAAAAAACAAGTCCGATTTTTTTTAGGGTAAAACATTCCAATTATAAAAATGGTATTTTTTATGAAGAAAATGATCTTTTGAAAATAGAAGAAATTAAAGCAGAAGATTTAAAAGAAATGGCAGAAGATTTGCAAGACAATCTTATCGAAAAGCCAAACGAAATTATATTTTACGATTTAGACGAATTCAATTTAAATAATTATGAAAAGAATATTTTTAAGCAAGTTGTTTCTTGGTTTTAGTGCCGCATTCCTTTTTGCCTGTGGAATAATTTATGCCTGTGCAGATGGAGATTGGGATTATTTTGGTGCTTATAATTCAAACTTTACTCCAGAAACTTTTGCCGACAAATCATACTCGCCTCTGTTTTTATCAGGTGGAATTTTCTACGGAATTGGTTTTGATACCCAGCATAATTCGCGTTTCAATAAAAATATAAAATCAGATTGGGCAGATTATCTTAAAGGAAAAGTCGATACAACAACAGTCAATTATTTTTTAATTGGAGATGAAAAGCCGAGATATTATTCTGATGAAAAAAATACGATTAAAAACAAAGAAGAAATAACGGATCTGCACGTTTTTTATAAAACAAAAAAAGAAAACAAAAGCTCTCAAAAATGGGGCAAAAAGCTGAATTTGAAAGATGAGAAAGTAAAAAACTTTGTTGAATTTTTGTATTTGGCTCAAAAAATAGAAACCGTTTCAATTGGCGAAGATTATTGGAGTTATGATCCTGTTGTGGCAAAAACTTTCAATGATGCCAAAATGATTCAATCAATCGAAAATGTATACAATACTTTGTCTGATCCGTTTTTAAAAAACAGATATTGGTTCCTCACTATGAAGGCGCGTTTTTATAGTAATGACAAACAAAAAGCAATTGACTTTTTTAACAAAACCGAAAGTTCTGTTGCCAAGAATACTTTATATTATCGTGCTTTGGCGTATGTTGCCGGAATAAATTATAAGCAGAAAAAATACGCGACTTCAAATTATTTATATGCTCAGGTTTTTGACAAATGTCCAGAATTAAGAGTGGTTACGGCCTATAGTTTCAAACCAAAAAATGAATCTGATTGGACTAAGGCTTTAGCCATGTCAAAAAACAATAAAGAAAAAGCAGCGCTTTGGGCAATTCACGGGTATTATAAAGATGAAAAACAGGCGATTGAAAAAATCTACGAGTTAGATCCGAAAAGTGAACATTTAAATTATCTAGGAACGAGATTGGTTAATTCGCTAGAGCAAAAAATAAACAATTCATTTCAGGTGAGCAGCGGAGATTATAGCAAGCCGCCAACACCGCAGACTGTTGCAGAGAATAAAAATGAAAATAAAGCAAAAGTTGATAATAGTGCAGTTGATTTAATTGCAAAAATTTCTGCTGCTGGAAATACCGAAAAACCATACTTATGGGATCTTGCAATTGGATATCTTCAAACGCTAAAAGGCGATTATGCTAATGCGGATAAGAATTATACGAAAGCTGAAAAAACACTTCCAAAAACAGAATTGGCTAAATATCAAATTCGATTATTGCGTTTTGTAAATAATTTGAGCAAAATAGATAAGCTGACTGATAAAAACGAAAAAACAATTCTAGCCGATTTGAATTGGCTGTATTATGAACTTCCTAAAAATTATAAAGGACAAGAATTTCGTTATCAGAATGCTTCATCATGGAGCAGAAGTTATTTGTCAAATCTTTATAAAGAAAGCGGCAATTTGGTTATGGCTGAAATTTTTGGCGAATCTCGTTATAGTTATTGGAATGATGGAAATTCGTTTTATGATGATGAGAAGAAATTATTGGGAATTAAAACATTTTTGGCAAAACCAAATAAAACTGAAATAGAAAATATTGGAGCAGGAATTTATAGTTTGAAACTAAAAGACATAAATAATTTTCAAGCAGTTCAGGCGACATTCAAAAACAAAATTCCAGAAGCAATCGAGTTTATGAAACAAACCGATTCGGTTCAATATTATAAATTCTTAGGAAATCCGTTTAACGGAAGTATAAAAGACTGTCATGATTGTGATCACGCGGCGTATCAGAAAAGAAAATATACTTTCATGGATTTCTTGACTACAATAAAAGAAATGCAGGATAAATTGGCGCAGAAAGAAGATGTTTACACGAATAGTCTTTTGCTAGGAAATGCGTTTTATAATATTTCTCATTTTGGAAACGGAAGAACTTTTTATGAAAACAACATTGTGGGTTATGGTTCTAGTCCATATTCATTTAGAAATACAATGAAAGAAATGATTACGAATAATTCGGTTTCGAAAATGTATTATCAAAAAGCTTTTGAAGCAGCATCAAACAAAGAGCAAAAAGCAAAATGTTTGTATCTGATTTCAAAATGTGAAAGAAATGAATATTACAATAAAAAATACAATAACGTAAACAGCTATTGGGAAATTCAAGATGATAAAGTTAATTTTATTGCCTGGAACTCATTCAAAGCTTTAAGAAAAGACTATTCTGATACCAAATACTATCAGGATGTAATTGCAGAATGCAGTTATTTTAATACATATATAAATCAATAATTGAAGTAATGGTAAACAAAATAGAACATATCGGGATTGCTGTAAAAAACATGGATGATGCGAATGTTTTGTTCGAAAAAATGCTTGGCGTTCCGTCTTATAAAATGGAAGCAGTAGAAAGCGAAGGCGTATTAACTTCTTTTTTTCAAACCGGAAATAATAAAATCGAACTCTTGGTAGCAACAAATACTGAAAGTCCGATTGCTAAATTTCTGGAGAAAAAAGGAGAAGGCATTCATCATATTGCATTTGATGTTGATGATATCGAAGCTGAAATTACACGTTTAAAAAACGAAGGTTTTGTCTTAATTAACGAAGTTCCAAAGAAAGGAGCCGACAATAAATTGGTTGTTTTTCTGCATCCGAAGAATACAAATGGAGTTTTGGTGGAGCTTTGCCAAGAAATTAAATAAAAAAATGTCCTTTTAATTTTTAAATAAGATGTTGAAAATCAATTTCGTTTTTGAGATTCAAAAAAAGATTTAAAATAAAATTCAAATGATGTCTTAAAATATTTGGAGTGAATGAAAAATAGTAGTAATATTGCATCCTCTAAACCGGTCCTATAGCTCAGCTGGTTAGAGCACCTGACTCATAATCAGGTGGTCCCTGGTTCGAGCCCAGGTGGGACCACAGAGAAATCTTGTAAAGCCTTGATAATCGTATAGATTATTAAGGCTTTTTTATTAGAGCTCAAACATATGCTCAAACTTCTTCGGAAAACCTTACCACTGTTAGGCTAAGTAAAAATTATTTTCCCTAAAAATATATTTTATAGTGATTAAGTGATTATCTATTTGAATAAATAGACTTACTATATAATGCTTAAATTTACTTTGTCTAAAGAACTCGGAAATGTTTCCAAATTCGTCAATTGTATATTTTATTATTTTTAATCTCAAAATGTCGAATGTAGTCCCGCTATGAGTAAATATAAAAGAATTAATTTAGCGATAACAGACTTATCTCCTGAATCAGCTTCCAAGGTGTTTGGCTTTCTAAATGATTGTTTAAGCAATAGTTTGTCTATTGAATACTACAAGAAGAAGATTTTAGACTATTCGATAAATGAGCAATATTTTATATTGTACTACGCTAAGATTTATTTTTCAGAATCAGATAACAGTTATTTATCCATGTATATACAAAATACGGATAGAGGCTTTGCAGATGGAGAAAAAACAAAAGAAATTACTAATCATTTTGATAATTTGAGAAGGAATGGAAATACTTTATTAGCCTATTTAAGCCAAATTGAAAATACTTTGGAGAGACAGTATAAAAAACGCAAAAAAAACAACATTCATCTTACATCTGATAATTCAGTTTACAATTATAGAGTTCCACTTTACTTTAATACAAATAATAAAAGTTCAAATATTTTAAAAATTGATAAAGAGACTTTTAAAAAGGAATCTCAGAAAATTATTTGTAGGGTAATGGATTATGTGCAGTTTGAAAAATTCTTCATTAATTCTTTCGAATATCAAGGTAATTTGGAACCTATACAGTTACTCCATGTTGAAATGGGAAATGTAAAGCAAGTGTACTCTCAGTTTTACAAATTATATACATATTACAAAACAGAAAGAAATCATCAAAACAAAATAGTTAGTGATATTCGCAATGAATTGATTAATGGAGAAATTAAAAGAAAGGATAATTTACCAGTCAATTCACTCAGAAGAAAATTCATTAAAATACCTCCTAAAGTTTCCTTAAAAAAGATTACAAGATTTGATGTAATGAAGATCATGTATAATACCTTTCCTCAAATACGAGAAGGATATTCTCAATACCAAAGTAAAAATCCTTTATCTACTCTTGATTCATACTTAGAAATCGCAAGCAGAAATATAAAAAATGCGTAAATAAGGTATTTTTATGTTTATTTTACGCATTTCTAAACACTCCTAACTTTCCATTATACTTTTGTACAAGCAAAATGACAAAGTATATGGAAGATAATGCATTATCATATCACCTTTTTAAAGTTATTTCAGAACTGGAAAGCCGAATTGCGCATCGAATTGTAACGGTGTTGTCGGAACAATTTCAGTCAATGGAGAAGACGTCCTCAAATTCTGAAAAACTAATGAATGATGGAGATATATGCGACTATCTTCAAATATCTCTTTCAACATTTTACAAATTTAAAAAGCAACATAAAGATTTCCCTGAAATTAGAATTCAAAGTGCAGTACGATACAGGAAGTCTGAAGTTGATGAATTCATTAATAATTTAAATTTAAAAAAATGAGCAATGAAATATTGACGATTCCTTGGAATGTTAGCGAGTTTAAAGGAATAAAAACAACAACAATAATATCTTCTCTTTTTACAACTTTTTTGACTGAATTAGGTTTTAGAAATTCTAAAATTAATGGGCGATTAGAGTATATCTATATAAAAAATCGTAAAGTGAAAATAGTAGACAAGCCCTTTATGGTTAGTACTTTTTTAAACTGGCTCAATGATAATTTTGAAAAATATGCTGAAAGCGATGAGACAATTGAAGATGTAAAACGATCATTTGCTAATAAAATAAAAGTTTTGATTAGTAACGAGATGCTAATGATGATGGAAACGATAGAAATAGTTCCACATTTTGATACTAAAGAGGAATGCTTTTTCTATTTCAAAAATACGATCGTTAAAGTCACAAAAGATACAATTACATTAATAGATTATGATAATTTTTTGAGTTATGTTTTTGAAGATCAGATTGTCGACTTGGATTTTGAAATTCCTGTTATGAGTTTTCCTAAAGAGACGATACCCTATGAACGGTTTATTGGTAATATAGCTAATAATGACAATGAACGTAAAAAGGCATTTGAATCAGTAATCGGTTATATGTTGCATCGTTTTCAAAATCCTTCTATAAGTAAAGCGGTTATTTTACTTGATGAAAACATTAACGAACTAGATGCGGTAATGGGAGGAACTGGAAAATCAATTTTTGTTAAGGCTCTTTCAAAATTGCGGCCTACTTGTTCGATTGATGGCAAGAATTTTAAACAAAATGATTCATTTGCTTATCAAAGATTAGATGGTAATGAAAATATTTTAGTGATAAATGATGCTCAGCAAAATATGGACTTTGAATCTCTTTATGGTAAGATTACAGATGGATTTACCATAAATAGAAAATATAAAACAGAATGCTATATTCCATTTGAAAGATCCCCTAAAATAATAATAACTTCAAACTACTATTTAAAAGCTCCAACTGGTGATAGTACAGAGAGAAGAAGATATGAAATAGAGTTTTCAAAATATTATGGTAAACACTTAAATGTAGAGCAAGATTTTAATCACTACTTTTTTAATGATTGGTCAACTGATCAGTGGAATAATTTTATCTACTATATGATTACCTGTGTCCAAAAATATCTTCAAGATGGATTAGTCAATTGTCCAATGATTAATATTTTACAAAGAAGATTAATCTCAGAAGTAGGGATGGAGTTGACTGAATTTATGGATCAGCAACTTTTGACAAAAAGGATTTTGAATAAAAAGGATTTGCTAGCAGACTTCACTCGAGGAGGATATGTTTCTACAAGATATTTACCAACTCAAAGGAGCTTTACTATTAAAGTGAAAAAATATTTTGAATATAAGGAAATCCCTTATCGTGAAACACCTTTGAACACTAAGACTTCTTATGAAATCTTGTATAAAGAAACATCTTCCAATTTTCGAAGAATTAATTTTCCGAGAAAAAAATAAGAAAGTATTATAAACTAAAATGCGATCGAGTATTTGTACTTCGCGTGATGCAGAGATAAAATAAATTAATTGGTTAAGGACGTATTTATAAAAAATATAGAAGATGGATACTAAAAATAATAATTATAGAGAATTCTATACTAGCTCTGAACGAGATTATGTAACTGAAAGATTTTACAATTTCCAAGTAGATTATGTAAAGCTTTCATTGCAAGTAAATACAAGAGCGGAAATAAAGTGGCATAACTTAATTCCGCATCCTAATTTAAAAAATCAATATACCCTAAATCCAGAATTAAATGAATTTGCAAAGAATTTCAGTCTTTATTTTAGAAAGGACAATCGTGTCTTTATGAAGTTTAGTATTCCATATTTTTTAAAAGGACATAATTATACGCAAATCTCAAAAGATGATTTAGAGGAGGTTGAATTGAAGTTGAAAAATTGGATAAATATTGATGTTAAATATGCTAAAGTAGAGGAATTCGAGTTTGGAATGTTTGAAAGAATTGACATTGAAAATAAGGAATTTCTTTCTGGTGTTTTAAGCGTTGGATCTTATAACTTAGAAAAATCAGATCCTCGTTTTAAAATGTTTGGAGTATCTAAACAAAAAATGCATTATAAGATTTATGATGCAGTTGCCAATTCAAAATCTAAAAAAACTTTTTCAAGAGGTAACTTTCCACAAGACCAACTAATAAAACATGAGTTGAAGTTTGAAAAAGCGTGTCAATATTTTAAGCGCAATTTATCATATAATGATTTTTATGAGACTATCTATCTCAGGAATGAATGCGAACGACTTCTTTTGCAGAATCGTAAAAACTTGATTTTAAAACAAGAATTGGAGTTTATTCCAAAAAAGAAAGATTTAAATAATATTTTATTTACTGCTTTGAAAAACCTTGAATCTGGGAGAAAATATGGAAGTATAATTAAGTTGCTTTATGAAATTATTGATAAAGCGAATTTAAGTCCTTCACAAAAAAGTAAACGTAGGAAGTCTATTGAGATTTTAGAGAACGATTACAGTAGTCTTCCAGTCTAATTTGCTGTTGTCTTTGACAATAAATAAGGACTAAAGTTGTAGCAACAAAGTTATGTAGAATTAAAAAAAAGAATTTTATGGCAACATTTAAATTTGTGCTAAGTAAATCGCAACATCAAAGAAAAACAAAAAGTAATATTTCGATGTTAATGTTACGATACACACATAAAAAACAAGTAGTATTATTTACTACAACTAAGAATATTGAGGATAAGTACTGGGATGATAAAAATCAGATCGTAAAAAGAGGCTATCCAAGTTCCGAACGGTTTAACATTCTAATACGGAACGTTCGCAAAAAAGTAGAAGACATCGCAAGTGATTTACAAATTGCAGGAAAAGATCCAAATGTACATCTTGTAAAGCAGATTTATGAAAATAGTAATATAGAAAAGGAAACTAAAAGACAATATTCCTTTTTTGAGTATGCCGAATTGTATCTTGAAAAAGCAAAAAAGCATAAAAACATTGGTACAATTAAGACATATAAGACGACTTTAAATAAATTAAAGCAATATGAAAAATATTCACAGAAAAAAGTAGACTGGCATACTATTGATATGGAGTTTTATTATGATTTCTATGAATTTTATACAGGAATACAGGGATTTCTAACCAATGGTTTTGGTAGAGTTATAAAAATAATGAAAGTAATTTTAAACGATGCTACTGAGAATGGGTACAACATGAATTTAAAGTTTCAGAACAAAAATTTCCGAGCTTTAAGGGAAGAAGTTAATAACATTTATCTTTCGGAAGTAGAACTTGAAAAAATTATAAAATTAGATTTAGAAAAAGAAAAGCATTTGGAAAGAACTCGTGATTTGTTTATTGTTGGTTGTTATACAGGTTTACGTTTTAGTGACTTTACTCAAATAAAAAAGGAGAATATTATTGACGGAAAGTTTATAAAGCTTAAAACAATTAAAACAGATGAATGGGTTACAATACCTTTAATAGATAAGGTTGCAGTTATAATGGAGAAATATAAAGATCAATCTAATAGTTTGCCAAAGTCATTCGACAATCAAGTTATGAATAGATATTTAAAGGACATTGGTGAAATGGCAGGAATTAATGAGGATTTTTTGAAGGTTAGAAGTAAAGGCAAAGCACGTTTTGAAGAAGCCTTTAAGAAGTATGAATTAATAACCACTCATACTGCACGACGCTCTTTCGCATCAAATATGTTTAAAAAGGGTGTCCCCTCGCGTGTGATTATGAAAATTACAGGGCATAGGACAGAAAAAGCATTTTCCACTTATATAAAAATTACGGATGATGAAAATGCAGAATTGATGTTAAAGCATTTGGAAAATTGCAACTTATAAAAAAAGAAACAGTTTTGTTGTATGAGTTATTCTACAATAAAGCTGTTTTTTTTTTAATTTTTAGTAATTAAATGAATGGGTTTTCTGGTAAAAAGTCTTTGGGAGAGCATTCAAATAATTCTGCAAGTTTATTGATATGAGCCAAGTTGTATTTTGCACGTGATTTATGGCTTTCAATATCTCCTATAAATCCTATAGAGAGATTTAATGAATAAGCGAGTTCCTTTTGAGATATTTTCTTTTCTAATCTCATTCGCCTTACAGTATCTACAACGTATTGTTCTATTGGTTCTAAGCTATCGTTGTCCATAATTTTCATTTTGGACAAAGGGAGTTATTGCTTAAAAAATATTCACTCGTACATGTACGAGTATTTGAAAACTTTTCTGATATTTGTTTAAATAGAGTTTCAAAAAATAATGAATTAATAAGTCAATAATAATCTTCAAATAACTAATAATGAAAAATAGTTTAATGTATTTAATTTCTACAATGATATTGTGTTCCTGTAATAGAACTTCAAATAAAGAAGTAAATAATTTGGAAAATCTAGACGGGAGTGAAATGTATAATTGTGTTGAAAATAGATTTAGTGATTTTGTAGTATTGAGTTCTTCGCTAGATAAAAATCAAAAGCCAAATACAAGTACATATGTCTTCAAAGGAACATTAAAAAATAATACGCAGAACACATATAAGGGTGTGACATTCTGGGGTGAATTAATTCTTATTTTGGAAAATGGAAATGAATTGTCATGTTCAGATATTAACTATGCAAAAAGTTTATTAGGAGATGGAATAGCGCTTAAATATAAAAGCAATTGGAAGCCAAATGAAGAATGGATCATTCCTAAAATCGAAACATGTAAATTTTCAATTGAATATTTTGATTATCCAGTAAAGGAAGTTTATACGCAATATTTTATGGAATTGGAAGATCAAATTAATAATACAAAGACTAAAATTTTAATTTCACGTCGAGATGTGACTAAAAAATGGATGCAGGCAAAGATTAAAGTGATTAATAGGTCTATTGACTGCAGTGATAATTCTATTGAATTTAGTCAATTTATGAAAAAGTATTAATTTGAGAAATATTTTATTAATATGTATAAGTGGTTAACCACTCTGGTTTATTCAGCATTTCTTTTAAAAAAGGTGCTTTCAAAAACTTTCTATCGTCATATTTATCAATATCATAATCCTCAATAACATCTTTTAGTATTTGCTCATAGCTCATGTCTTGTTTTCTTGAACTATTTCTTCTAAAACGATTTGCAAGAATTCTTAACTCTGTTTTGCTAAACTGTCTAATTTCTTCATTGTATCTTGCTTTAATTTCAAACAGCCAATCCCAAGTATTCACTTTATTAGCGTCATTGTTGAAGTACATTGTCACTTCATGTTCATTTAATACTAAATAGTCGGTAGCAATTGAGTCATTTATTTCAACATTAATTTCAAATTCATTTTCTAAAGGTTTAAAAGCATAAAAAGAAGTTCTTCCATTTTCAAAAGGATTTTTTGTTGATTTGCATTTCTTATTACATTTACTACACAAAGGGGGTAAATTGCCAAAATTTACGGATGCAAAGGGATAGCCTGCTTTTGGTAAATAATGATCATTATCTTCGCGATAATGAGATTCAGGACTTTCAATAGGAGTTAAGCCACAACAAGGGCAAAATTTGAAATTATTATTATTCTCTAGAAGGCTATTGTAGTAGTCTAATTTTTCTTTTGAATTAATTAGTTCGTTATAAAATCTAACTAATAAGGGTTTCATTTTTTGTTCGACAACAAAATGAAAAGCGTTCAATTCAATTGGGCTTGATAAACCTTCACACAGAGATTCAATGTCATTGTTAATAAAAAAAGCTTCACGGATTAGAGTTCTTTCACTATCCGTTAATCTCTTGCAAATTTCGTAAATCTCATCCACACCAACTTTCACCCAATCTCTTGCTAAGTAAATAAGTTCAAATTCTTTTGATAACAAATCTTGGCAATTAAGTCCGTTTATTGCATTGCACCAAACATTACATATCAAGTTTTGAACATGTATTTGATAATTGAAAATTATGTGATTATCCAGTGGTTTATATGTCCTTAGCATTTGTATTATCTATTAGTTTTCTATTAAGTTGAGATAATACCATATCTTTTTCTATTGATTCTCCAAATTTTCTCAAAGCGGTTTTTGCCTTAGCAATATCTTCAGATGTTTTAATTTTGTCAATATTGATATTTTCAATTTCCGAAAGCGATAAATCGCCTATTGATTGATTATAATTGAAAAGTTTATCTAAGATTAGTTCAACAGATGTGCCATATGTATTGAAGGTATTTTCAAGCTCTGAAACTTTTTTAGCAGTCGTTTTGCCATCTTCAGCTTTCTCAAATAAAATAACATTATCTGGTAAACAATCAGATATGATAAATGGTGAATGTGAAGTTAACAAAACATCTTTTAGTAAGTGTACATTATATGCTTTTCCTTTGCTACCAGCTTCAATGCTATCATTTAGTACTTTTACAAATTTAGCCCGCCAGCTAGGATTAAAATGTGTTTCTGGTTCATCCAGCAATAGTAATGTTCTTCTGTCATTAAGCAATAAGCAAATTCCCATAGTATGAATAAATTGATGCTCACCATCAGAAAAGCTTCTGAGTAGCAAATCTTTTTGTTCACCAGTCTTTTTCAATTCTTTAGTGATATAAAAATCTAAAAAATGGAATATATCCTGAGAAGGGCTTGGAGTTGGTAATTTACCATCTGTGTAAACACCTCGAGAACGATATACTTCTGCTTTTGTTCCTTCATCAATAAAATAATTGTTTAATTCGTATAATAAACGAAAGAGATGAAAGCATTCTAATGCATTATTAAAATGATTTCTAAATGTTTTTTTTGTAGCTTCATTAACATAGAAATCCAACCATAAAGTATTTGTTTTGTAATCAAAAAAAATCGAAGTAGCACATTTTTTTAGTTTATTTAATTCTCTATGCTCAAGAAGATCAATTATTGGTAATTTTTTAGTATTTCCTTTTTCTTCTTTGAATTCCAACTCATGGTAATGAATGCTCATTCTGAAGCTTCTTAAACCTAATATTCCAGTATTGTCTATAGCTCGAAGAGGAGCCAAAGTTTCGTCCTCTTCAAACAAAAGACAAGTAAGTAATACAGCTTGACTCATATTATTATCAATATAAATCAAACTATTTTCTGCTTCTCTATATTCGTTATAATTGTCTTTAACAGCTTGCAAATATTCATCTAAATGAATCAGACGGCTTTTTACGAATGGTAGGCTTAAAATTTCATTTTCTCCTGAAGAGTATCCAACTATATGTGCAGGTAAATATATTTTTCCTTCTGCTGCGGACTCTTTGTTTTTCGAAGGAACTAATGAAACCTCTCTTTTTTCAGCTGATTTATCAAAAGGAAAAGGTTGAATAAACATTTTTGGCTCTTCATCTTCTTTTTTGATTATAGTTACCTTATCAAAATAATAAATATTATAATATTTTCTATCATGTTGACCAATTAAATATTCTAAAGTAAAAGCATTTGGAGTGCATTTTGATCTATTGAAGTTTTTAGGATTTTGAATGCTATTGGGTAGATATCTAGCTACACAAATTTCTAAATGGTAGAAAATATTTGCTAGTGCTTCTAATACATTTGATTTTCCGCTTCCGTTTAAGCCTGCAAAGCAAAATGGGCGAAAATATCCCATAGCCTCAGAATTATTCAAAGAATGGAAATTTATTTCAAAATCTTGCTGAAGACTTCTGAAACCATCTTCGTTTTCAATTTTTAATTTAAGCAGTTTCATTAACAGTCAATTTTACAGCTTTTAATTTTTCATCAAATATTTGTTTAATTTTATTTTCCTTTAAGAGTTCAAATGCAAACTCTTTAGCTCTGTCATATTGTATTTGCTCAAAGAATCTATTTTCATTAAGCTCATCTTTGTTCAATCTTTTAACCAATAATTTTATTGTTTCTTGATTACTGTTTTCTTTGAAAAAATAGTAATCATTTTCTAATAAGATTTCCAAGTCAACTGCAGAATTGAAGTTTAATTCGCCTTTAAAAGCAAGTTGAGATAAGCTATCTCTCAATATCTCAACTTCAGAATTTGCCTTTTCTAACTTTTTTTTAATATTTTCTATCTTGATATATATTAATCCAAATTTATTTTGCAAATCTATTGGAGGTAATAGCATTTCGATTTTTGCAATTCTTTTTAAGCCTAAATCTCGATTAGCTATTCCATGAGTAAAACGTTGAGTTTGATAATAACCATAATTTGAATTTATAAAGCTTTCAAAATAGTATGGATTAACTTCTTTTTTTAATCTAACTACAGCTAAATGTACCCAAATACAAAAATCAAATTCCCAATCAATAACTTTAGCATAGCCAGTTGTTCCACCTTTAGTAATTATAACATCGAATTTGTTTGGTTTAAAATGTTTAATAAGATTTTCATAGGTTTCCTGTGATACAAATTTTAGATTGTTCAATAGGAGTTGTCCTGGCTTAATATTTCTTGTTGACAAAATAGGAATGCCTTCAATTACATAATTTGGCGAGACATGTGGACCATCTTTGATATAAGAACTAATATCTTTAACGTTAACCTTTTGGAATCCTTTTTCGTTCTTTGAAGGATCTCCAAACATATCTAAAAAGATGGCTCTTAATAGTTCATTATTTTTTTTTATAGCTTCTTTTCGCTTTTCTACCAATAAATTTGCTTTATCTAGAACTGCTACAATCTTATTTTGTGATTCGATATCTGGGTAAGAAATTTCTATTTCTCCTAAGTCACTAAAGTTAATTGCATCTAATCCTGTAGTTTTTTTTGCAATTTTATTCATGTCATATGTGCACAGCCAATAATACAAGAAACGGTTGTTGATAATTTCGTTGTTTTTAACAACCAAGGCACAAATATGACTAACAATTATTGAATCTTGAGCAAGAATTGCTCTATGATTTAAAGCAACAGAGCCACTTCTAGGCAGTAATATTGCTCCTTTAGGAATGGGTTTGAGGTTGTTTTTTGAAGCATATTCAGCGGAAATTTTATCATTTGTTATTACCAAGTTAGTAGTTTGGTGAAATCTTCCCAAATCTCTCATTCTAACAAATGGTATTCCATTCGAATCAAAAGCACCACTTTCATCTTTGGGCGCAGGTTTGCCCCCAATTATACTGCATAAGTTAATTATAGTATCTTTTTGCCACATTACTCAATCAAGTTTTTAAGTTCTTGCATATCTTTTTGAATTTCTGTTTCTAAAAAAAACAAAGCATCTAAGATTTTTTGAGGCGATTCGTAGATTTGCTCTTCGTACTCAAATTTTTTATATCTGTTGTAACTCAAATCGAATCCATTTTCTTCAATCTCAGCCAAAGGAACATAAAAATGATTAGTTCGTTCTGTAGTCGCATCGTTAAACCTATTTTTGAATTCTTTTATAGCGACAGGTAATGGGTTTTCAGCTAATTTCCGGCGATTATCGTCCAAACTATAGCCGTCATTTCTCAATTCATAAAACCAAATTTTTTCTGTGCTAAAGTCACTACTTTCATCTTTGACTTTTGTAAAGACTAAAATTGAAGTTTTGACACTTGCATATGGTTTGAAAACTCCACTCGGAAGCGATATTACGGCTTCTATATTGTTGTCTTTTAATAATATTTCTCGAGTATTCTTTTGATTTTTGCCTGCGCCAAAGAGTACGCCTTCAGGGATTATAACAGCAGCTCTTCCGCCTTTTTGTAGCATTTTAGAAATACGGATTAAAAATAGTAACTCACTTTGAGTTCCATAATTTTTCAGTTTTAAACTAACTCCATCCTTATTTATTCTTCCCGTAAAAGGTGGATTTGCCAAAATTATTGAATATTCTCCGTCTTTATATTTTAAATCATATTCCTTTGATAGAGAATCTAAGTTTTCAATCTGAGGAATTGTTATTCCATGAAGCATTAAATTCATTAAACCAATACGTACCATATTTTGATCAATATCAAAACCAAAAAATGTTTCACTATTTAATTTGTTCCAGATTTTTAAATCCTTTAATTTCTCTCCACCATTTCTTTTAAAACGATTCAATCCGTTTTCGTCTTCTATTGTATTTTCTTTTTTTGTATGTTTTGTTAGTATATGCTGATATGCTCCTAATAAAAATCCTCCAGTTCCACAGGCTGGATCACAAATTTTGTCACTTATGTCTGGATTTATTAGTTCGCACATGAACTGGATGATATGCCTAGGAGTTCTGAATTGACCATTTTTACCAGAAGTGCCAATCTCGTTTATTAGATATTCATAAACATCTCCTTGTGTATCTTGAAATTGTTGTCCTTCTTCTCTTTGTAATTTAATATCTTCAAAAATGCTATTTATGTCATCAATAGCTTCTTTAAGCAATGTTGCATTATTAATAACAAAAACAGCATTTTTCATATGCCTTGAATATGGCTGATTAGGATCATTCAAGGTTTTTATAAAAGGAAAAGCTTTCTTGCTTACAACTTCTAATATCTCATCTGGACTTTGTAAAGTTGAAAAATTTGACCAACGACAATCTTCAGCACTTTCAAGAATGATTTTCCCATTTTTATCTTTTACAGGGTTGTTATTACTGTCATGTTTTTCTGTAATGAAAATAGTTTTATATTTTTTATTTTCAGATTGCGCTTCTTTGTCGGCATCATCTATTCTGCGTAAAAATAGCAAATAAGAAATTTGTTCTATAGCAGTAATCGGGTTTGTAATTCCTCTGCTCCAGAATTTGTCCCAAAGTTTGTTTATTTTAGATTTTAAATCTGATGACAGCATTGTAGGTTTGTTTAATATTAATAGTTTAAAGAAGATAGCTTACCATTCCAATATGCAAACTTAAGTATTAATAATCCATAGACAAGAATTTAAAAAATATTACAATACTATTAGCTGATTAATTTTTATGATGAAGTAAAAGAACTTGACTAAAGTAATTGAAAAATAGACAAGTACGATTCAGAAGTAAATTTATTAATTGAAAATTGTTTTTGAAATTTAAGATTTGAGTTTAAAAATATATAAATAATTGATTCAAATTATAAATTTCTTTATCATTTTTGTCATTAGAAAGTAAAATGAAAAATTGTAATTGAAGTGTATTTGTTTGAATTCCTTATTTTTTTAATATTGGGAATTGTGTCAATAGAGTGTAGTTGATTTGTAAATTAAATTGCTTAAGGCATTTTTTTGTGTTGTAAAACTTGGTTAAGAACTATTTTTATCTTGTTTTTTTGAAAGTTATAAAATTATTACAGAAGAACAAATAGTTAAATTTCTTAATATGGTTATAATAAAACATATGGAATTATGTTTATTCAAAGTCTTCTATAACTTCTTTTAATTCATCTAAAAAAATTGGTTTTGATAGAATTTTTAAATCACTCAATCCTCTCTTTTTTAATTCATCTTCAACCATATTTCCAGTTAAAACAACTATATTTTTATTTCCAAATTTAAGAATATCTTCAATAACTCCGTAACCATCTTTGAAGCTCGTAGGTGACAAATCGATATCGACAAATATTACGTCATATTGCGAAGTCATTTTATAATCACCAAAATTTTGTGATTTATCAACATACTCAATTTTTAAGCTTTTATTAAAATCTAGTTCATTTACATCATTAAAGGCATCTTTAACCTTTGGTATTTCATTTTCAAATACTAATATTTTCATCTCTATATCTTTTTAGTTTAATTTCGTTATTGAATGTTTTCTCTTCTTTATTGATAAAGATTTTATTTTCAATGTTTTTTCTTCGTAGTAAGCGTCTGATAAAACTTAATCCATGAGTTTTTCTGTTATAAATTTCATCATTATTTGTTAAGTTATATAAATTAACTATTTCATCTAATTCTCTTTTGTCGCGATCATAATCGGAAATTTTATTTGAGAACAGAATTGTAATAATATCATTTTCATGACTAATTTCTACTCTTTTCCCACCTTCTTTGCCATATTTATTAATGTTTTCAATAATATCTGTAAAAACGAAATCAAACATCATTTGATTTATTTCAATTTTTATGTTTTTTAGATTTTGGACAGTAATTATTACATCATCAATATTGTTAAAATGAAAGAGCCAATTTTTTCTTATATCGTCAATTAATGCTTTTAATGATATGCATTTGTCTTTTTCTTCTAAAATATTATCTACGCCTTTGATTAAAATTTCTGCCTTTTTTATGATTTGCTTAATTTCGTAATTATTGTTATTGGATAATAGTCTGTTTTCGATATATATTTTATTTTCTGCAGATAAATCTTTTTGTTTAAAATATCTATCTATTAGGTTAATCGTTGACGTAATGGGCGTTAATTTGTTTTTTACATAATGAAGAGCATTTTGTGCATCAAAAACGTAAGCAATTTTTTGCTTTATAATTTTTTGGTTTTCATTACTAATTGTCATTAAAGAATTACTCATATAGTAAATTCTGCCAATGTATTCAAATATTGGTCTGAAACTTGTTATTAAAAATTCGTTGAAAATGCTATCCTTTTTTAATGCAATCAGGAAATAATAGTCTTTTTCTAGAATTTTATGTTGAAGCCAGTAAGAGATTTTATAATTAATACCGTCTATTTCAACTGAATCTTTGAAGAAAATGTTTTTTTCGTCATTATTTTTGATTATACTTTCAATGTTAATGGACGATTTTAAGTCATTATTAGTAACAAATTTAGAGCCTTTAATTAATACAAACTTTTCGTTGTTATTTATAAATAAGAAAATCTCTGAAATTTTATTAAACATCCCAATTTTTGATGAATTTATTTGTTGAATGATGTTTTTTAGAATTCGGTGACTATTATTTTCATTAACATTTTCTATAAACAAATTACCAACTAGGTATAGCATGTCCTCTTTGAAAAGAGAAATGAAATTTCTAATATATAGAATAAAGATAAAGATATAAAGTAGGCCTGGGATTATATGATGTGTTAATTTAAAACTAAAATTATCAAGGGTGAATATCGACAAATGTATTAAGAGTATAAATAACCAAAATTTACCATTTTTGCTAGAATGATTTTGAGTGTTAAAAAGAAGCAGGAGAAATGGAAAATAATTAAAGACATAGTCTAAATCTTTTTTATATAAAAAAACACAAATTATAAAACAATCGAGGAATAATCTGAGAACTCCTTTACTAAGATTTTTTGTTGTTAAATAATTTAAAAATAGTAATAAAACATAAAGTGAAATAGAAGAAAAGTAAACCCATTTTGGGAATATATTTTCGTTAATAAAAAAAATAGCATTTAGAACAAAAACGAGTATTATTCGTAAAACTAAAGAGTTGAATCTTTTGATGTCATATTCTAAATTCTTTACACTCATAGGATTATTGTAGTTTTATTTTGTTGAAAATTTCCTTTATTAAATAATTTCCAATTACCAATAATAGAAAGGATTTTTGAAAAGCCAATAACACTACTCCCCAAAAATTTAGTGGAGTAACTTGCATACGTTCATCCAGCTCAAAAATATATGAAAATAAATTTCCTAGATTGTTTATCCAATTTATGTCAGAAATTTTAATTTTTGTCACTTTTAAAACAGTCATGGAATCAAAACTTGCTTGACAGAATATCAATGTAGAAATAATTAAATAAATTGCTATAAACATTAAAACTATCCATATATTATATGATATTGCTTTTAGTGTTAATTTAAATAGGTTTGGAAATATATTTTGGAAATTGCGAATAGAATTCCAATAACATTTAATTTCTAATTTACTTAATAGTAAAATCATATTTTTTGCCTCATCATCATTACCATTCTTGACAAGAGATTTTATCAGATGACCAATCAGTTCTTTTTTTTCGTTATCACTGAATGGCTTAATTATTTTTATAAGCTTTTCATCTGTAAATTTGCTGTAATTATATCCTCTAAGATGAAATATTTCAGCGTATAATTCAAAAATTAATTTTAAATCTTTGAAAGCATCATATTTTATGTAAGAAGGATGTTTTCTCAAATTCTTTTGGTAGAGACTAAAATGCTTTTGGAGGGAAACTTCCTTTTCTTCAATTGTTTTTCTTAATTCATTTGTTTCATCCATAGAGTATATTTAAAAAATTAAAGATAGATAAAAAAAAATATTGATGCTCAAACCCGTATACATTTTCATCGATATTTATGATTACAATTTTCGGAAATAATCTTGAAATGTATTACCTATTTGTGTTTTATATTGTTTATTAGTTCAGATTAATTGATACAGGTGGGACCACTTATTTAGAAAATAGAAAGCCTTTACAGAAATGTAGAGGCTTTTTTGTTTTTGGCGCTTTTGAGATGTGAAAATTGAAATTTTGACACTTAATAATTAAATTCCTGTTTCTGTAAAATCCCTTAACTTTATCCATCCAAAACAAATTTAATCTTCAGATGGATAGATTAACTCCCGAACAGAGGAGGAAAACTATGCAGGCTATAAAAAGTACTGCTACAAAGAGCGAAGTAAGGCTTGCAAAAGCATTATGGAAATTGGGCTACAGATATCGAAAGAACAATAAAAAGATATTTGGAAGGCCTGATCTTACTTTTGCCAAATATAAAATCGCCATTTTTGTGGATAGTGAATTTTTTCACGGAAAAGATTGGAAAACTGAACAGTTAAGAATTAAAACGAATCGAGAGTATTGGATTCCGAAAATTGAAAGAAATATACAGCGAGATGAAGAAGTCAATTCTTTTCTAATTGATAAAAATTGGACCGTTCTTAGATTTTGGAGTAAGGATATTGAGAAAAATCTCGAAGTCTGTGTGGCAAAAATTGAAGGAACGATTATGCTTTTGAGTATTTAAACCTTTTCTGCTTTGAGTTTCTTGGCTTCGATTTTTTCAATGCATTTGAATATTTCTGAAGCTAGTCTTTCTATAACGGGCATACTTACCGAATTTCCTGCTTGTTTGTAAAGGCTCGAATTAGAAATTTTGGGTAATTTATAGCTGTCAGGAAAACCTTGAAAACGAAAACACTCTCTTGGAGTTAATTTTCTAAAACCGAATTCTGTTGTAATAATGGGAACGTTGTGTCCTCCAGTTCCCATATTTGCAGTTAGAGTAGGGCAGACTTCTTTTTTGTTTTCTCGTACGTAATGTCTTCTGAACTGATAAATTCTATCTTCTCTTAGAACCGCTTCTTTGAGCGTGTTATACATGTATTTGTCTTCTGTATAATAGAATTTTTTATCAACTTTTTCTTTTATGATTAAATCGGTAACTTTTTGGGTTAATTCTTCTTTTTCAGGAAAATTAAATTTAAAACTTTTTTTAACGAAATCCTTATCAAACGCGATCATGAAAATTCGTTCGCGGTTATGCGGAATGTTTCCAAAATCTTTAGTATTTAAGATGGCACTGTCAAAAGTGTAATTGCGTTTTTTGATTTCACGTTGAATTACTTTCATGGTATTTCCTTTGTCGTGTCCTTTAAGATTTTTGACATTTTCGAGAAATACTACTTTAGGTCTCATTTCATCAATAAAATCTAATATTTTGAAGAAATGATTTCCTCTGCTGTCTTTAAAACCTTTTCTGTGACCCGCAAGAGAAAAAGGCTGGCAAGGAAAGCCGGCAGTAAGAATATCTATTTTGTTGAGTTTTTTTACATCGAGCTGCATTACGTCGCCTTCAATAAGTTTATGGTCGAAATTGTTTCGATAAGTGACACAGGCTTTCTTGTCAAATTCATTTGCCCATTCTAATTTGAAACCTGCATTTTCAAAGCCCAAACAAATACCGCCCACGCCTGCATATAAACTTCCGACTGTGTATTTGTTTTTCATTTGATTAGGGATGAGCTAGATTTGAATTGTACAAATATATTAATTTGAAAATATTCTTATGCTAAGAAGGAATGAACTTGAACTGTTTTTTTAGATGTGAGTTGATTTAGAAATTTTTTCGAAGAGAAGTCTTTTTTTGAAATCAGTAAATTCTTATAGGCCTGTGGTTCTTGTGAATAATAATAATTGCCCTTCTAGAGCCTTTTATAAAAGGATTAGCAGAATTGGAAAAAGAAAATGTTAAAATTTTGTTTTGCCTTTTTTAATTTAAAAGTTGCTTTTCTATAAAAAACTTATACTTTTGTTCAAGATTATAGAGGTAGAATTTCACTTGTAGGTAATTTCTACCAAAGAATATTTGTGAATAATTTAGACTTGCTGTTTGTAATAGCCTGAAATTATGAAAAATCTAAAAGCCCCATTTTTAGTAATTGCCTTATTGTTGTTGTTAAACGTTTCAGTAGTCTTAGCAAACAATAATCCTCTTCCAGCACCAACACAGAGAACGCAATCTGTAAACGCAGATGCGGAAGATGATTGTGATGGAGCTCCTTGTAATCCTTCAGATTTTCCAATTGATCAGAATATTACTTTTCTGCTTGTAGGTGGCTTAGCTCTAGGAGCTGTAGTGGTATATAAAAACCAAATAAAAAAAGCTTCAATTTAATTGAAGCTTTTTTATGAAAAATAATTAGGTTTTATTTGTTAATCGAATAAAGTCTAGAAATATATTTTCCGACTACATCAAATTCAAGGTTGATTTTTGTTCCAACTTTAAAATCTTTAAAATTAGTGTGTTCATATGTGTATGGAATAATTGAAACACTAAATTCATTTGTTTTAGAATTTACAACTGTAAGGCTAACGCCATTTACCGTAATAGAACCTTTTTCGATTGTGATATTGTTTTGAGTTTTGTCGTACTCAAAAGTATAATTCCAGCTTCCGTTTGCTTCTTCAATTTTAATGCAAGTTCCAGTTTGGTCTACGTGTCCTTGTACAATATGCCCGTCAAGACGATCTCCGAGTTTCATTCCTCTTTCTAAATTAACGATATCGCCAACCTGCCAATCGCCGATATTGGTTTTTAAAATAGTTTCGTCAATCGCAGTTACTGTATATAGAGAATCTTTAATGGCCACAACTGTGAGGCATATTCCGTTGTGCGAAACGCTTTGGTCTATTTTTAATTCGTGAGTTATGGATGAATCAACTGTTATATGAAGATTGCTTTGGTCTTTTTTGATTTCGTGAACTTTGCCGAGTGTTTCTATAATTCCTGTGAACATTGTGGTTTTATTTTACTAAATTTGCACATCAAAATTAGTAATAAATAAACTGAGCTTATGAATAAAAAAGCAGAAAATATAATTGTTGGAATTTCAGTTGGAGATTTAAACGGTATTGGAAGCGAAGTTATACTGAAAACATTCGAAGATTCTCGTATGTTAGAATTGTGTACGCCGGTTATTTTTGCAAATGCTAAAATTCTTTCTTTCGTTAGAAAAAGCTTTACATCTACAGTTCAGTTTCACGGAGTTGATAAATTGGATCAGATTATACCAGGAAAGGTAAATGTTTTGAATCTTTGGAGAGAAGGGGTTGATATTAACTTTGGAGTCAATGATCCAAAAATAGGAGAATATGCTATAAAATCTTTTACAGCTGGGACAAAAGCGTTGAAAGAAGGTGAGATAGATGTTTTGGTAACAGCTCCGATTAATAAATACAATATACAGTCTGAAGATTTTAAATTTCCTGGACATACGGATTATCTAAATCAAGAATTAGAAGGAGATGCTTTAATGATGATGGTGCAGGATAATTTAAGGGTAGGTTTAATTACAGATCACGTGCCTTTAAACGAAGTGGCTTCTCATTTGACTGAGGAGCTAATTACTAAAAAAATTGAAACTATTAGAAAATCTCTAGTTCAGGATTTTAGTATAGTGAAGCCAAAAATTGCAGTTTTAGGATTGAATCCGCATGCTGGTGATGGTGGTGTAATTGGGAAAGAAGATGATTTGATTTTAAAACCAGTTCTGAAAAAAATATTCGATTCAGGGACAATGGTTTTTGGTCCATTTCCTGCAGATGGTTTTTTTGGAAGCTCTCAATATGAAAAATATGATGCTATTGTGGCAATGTATCACGATCAAGGATTGATTCCGTTTAAGACGCTTTCTTTTGGGAAAGGAGTGAATTATACAGCAGGTTTAAATAAAGTAAGAACCTCTCCAGATCACGGTACAGCTTATGATATAGCAGGAAAAGACATGGCAGATTACAATTCGTTTAAAGAAGCAGTCTATCTTGCAATCGATATTTTTCGCTCGCGTAATCAGTATGAGGAGATTAGCCAAAAACCTCTTAAAATAAAAGAAAAACAGTTATAAACAAAAAAAGGTCAATAAGATTATTAGATTTATAATAATTTTATATCTTTGCACCCCAATTCAGATATCTAGTTTTAGAATTGAATTGATCAAATTGATGTTGAAATGAGCAAAACAAAAGAATTTTTAATTCCTTTCGTAGGATTAAAACTAGGAAAACACCATTTTGAGTATCAAATAAATAACACGTTCTTTAAGGACTTTGATTACGATGAGTTTCAAAGTTCAGATATTAAAGTCAATTTACTTTTCGAAAAGAAAAGTAATATGTTAGAGTTAGAATTCAAACATAAAGGAACCGTAAATGTCCCTTGTGATCTGACAGGCGAAGATTTTGATTTACCTATAAAGGGAAAAATGAAACTGATTGTTCGCTTTGGAGAAGAATTTAATGATGATAATGAAGAGTTGTTGATTTTACCACATGGTGAACATGAAATAGATATAGCACAATATATTTATGAAATGATCGCACTTTCTGTTCCGCAGAAAAGGGTTCATCCAGGTGTTAAAGATGGGAGTCTGCAAACAGAAGCTTTAACAAAACTGAATGAATTAAGTGTAAAAGAACAAAAGGAAGAGAGTAACAAAGAAGAAGATATTGACCCGCGTTGGGAAAAATTAAAGAAACTATTAACGGATAAATAATATAGTAAAATGGCACATCCTAAGAGAAAAACCTCGAAAACAAGAAGAGATAAGAGAAGAACACATTACAAAGCTACTGTAGCTCAAATCGCTACATGTCCTATTACAGGTGAGGCACATTTATACCACAGAGCTTACTGGCATGAAGGTAAAATGTACTACAGAGGGCAAGTTGTTATCGATAAATCTGAAGCGGTTGCTTAATACGTTTTTGTAAATTATACTAGAACTCTCACATAGTGAGAGTTTTTTTTGTTGGTTATAATTTTCGTTTTTTAGGAAAATATAGACAAATTCGTTACGTTTTTTTTTGTAATTTTCAAGCCTTTTAAAAATTTTTCAAATTAATGATAATTTGAAAGGAAAATAATAGAATATAATGAATACAATCACAGCCGCAATTACCGCTGTTGGAGCTTATGTTCCTGACTTCGTTCTTTCGAACCAAGTGCTAGAAACAATGGTTGATACCAATGATGAGTGGATTACCGCTCGAACAGGAATTAAAGAAAGAAGAATTCTTAAAGATGCTGATAAAGGTACATCTTATCTTGCCATTCAAGCAGCAAAGGATTTAATTGCAAAAGCAAATATAGATCCGCTTGAGATTGATATGATTATAATGGCAACTGCAACACCAGATATGATGGTGGCTTCTACAGGAGTTTATGTTGCGACAGAAATTGGAGCTACAAATGCATTTTCATACGATTTGCAGGCTGCATGTTCAAGCTTTTTATACGGAATGTCGACAGCTGCAGCTTATGTTCAGTCTGGACGTTACAAAAAAGTGCTTTTAATTGGTGCCGATAAAATGTCATCAATTGTAGACTATACAGACAGAGCAACTTGTATTATTTTTGGAGATGGAGCTGGTGCAGTTCTTTTCGAACCAAATTATGAAGGTTTAGGTTTGCAGGATGAGTATTTAAGAAGTGATGGTGTTGGAAGAGATTTCCTTAAAATCCCAGCAGGAGGTTCTTTGATTCCGCCTTCAGAAGAAACTATAAAAAATAGACAGCACAATATTATGCAAGACGGTAAAACTGTTTTCAAATATGCTGTGACTAATATGGCCGATGCCAGCGAATTGATTTTACAAAGAAATAATTTGACAAATCAAGACGTTGATTGGTTGGTGCCACACCAAGCAAACAAACGTATTATCGATGCTACAGCAGGAAGATTAGAATTAGACGAGTCTAAAGTGCTGGTAAACATCGAGAGATATGGTAATACTACTTCTGGAACTTTACCATTAGTATTAGCTGACTTTGAAGATAAGCTTAAAAAAGGAGATAATGTTATCTTTGCCGCTTTTGGTGGTGGATTCACTTGGGGATCTATCTATTTGAAATGGGCTTACGATAAAAAATAAATTAAAACTAAAAACGAATCATTATGGATTTAAAAGAAATTCAAAACCTAATTAAATTTGTTGCAAATTCGGGCGTTGCAGAAGTGAAGTTAGAAATGGATGATGTAAAAATCACGATCAGAACAACTTTAGAAACAAATGTAACTGAAGCAACTTACGTACAGCAATTACCTGCTCAAGCAGCTTTACCTCAAGCGACAGTTCCGCAAGTTACAGCTCCAACAGTTGTAAGTGTAACTCCAGAGAAACCTGCTTCTGACGATTCTAAATATGTTACTATAAAATCTCCAATCATTGGAACATTCTATAGAAAACCATCTCCAGACAAACCAGTTTTCACAGAAGTTGGAAGCACTGTATCTAAAGGTGATGTTCTTTGCGTAATTGAAGCAATGAAATTATTCAACGAAATCGAATCTGAAGTTTCTGGTAAAATTGTAAAAATTCTTGTAGACGATATGTCTCCAGTTGAATTTGACCAACCTTTATTCTTAGTAGATCCATCATAAATAAATTTAGATTTTAGATTTTAGATTTTAGATTGATCTGACAGAATTAATACAGACATCTAAAATTATCTAATTATCAAATTGTCTAATTATCTAATTAAAATAAGATGTTTAAAAAAATATTAATTGCGAATAGAGGAGAAATTGCACTTCGTGTAATTCGTACATGTAAGGAAATGGGAATCAAAACTGTTGCAGTTTACTCTACAGCCGATGCAGAAAGTTTGCATGTTAAATTTGCAGACGAAGCGGTTTGTATAGGCCCTCCTCCGAGTAACTTATCGTATTTGAAAATGTCAAATATTATTGCAGCTGCAGAAATTACAAACGCAGATGCAATTCATCCAGGTTATGGATTTCTTTCTGAGAATGCTAAATTCTCTAAAATCTGTCAAGAGCACGGAATTAAGTTTATCGGTGCTGCTCCAGAAATGATCGACCGAATGGGAGATAAAGCTACTGCAAAAGAGACAATGAAAGCTGCAGGAGTTCCTTGTGTACCAGGTTCAGACGGTTTATTAGAATCATACGAACATGCAAAAAAAGTAGCTAAAGAAATTGGCTACCCAGTAATGATGAAAGCTACTGCTGGTGGTGGTGGAAAAGGTATGCGTGCCATCTGGAAAGAAGAAGACCTTCAGAAAGCATGGGAAAGCGCACGTCAAGAAGCTGCTGCAGCGTTTGGAAATGACGGAATGTACATGGAAAAACTTATTGAAGAGCCACGTCATATCGAAATTCAAGTTGTTGGAGATGCATACGGAAAAGCATGTCATCTTTCTGAAAGAGACTGTTCTGTACAGCGTCGTCACCAAAAACTTACTGAAGAAACCCCTTCACCTTTCATGACAGACGAACTTCGTACAAGAATGGGAGAAGCTGCTGTAAAAGCTGCTGAATTCATTAAATATGAAGGAGCTGGAACTGTAGAGTTTTTAGTGGATAAACACAGAAACTTCTACTTTATGGAAATGAATACTCGTATTCAGGTCGAGCACCCAATCACAGAACAAGTTATTGATTATGATTTGATCCGTGAGCAGATTATGGTTGCTGCCGGAATTCCAATTTCTGGTAAAAACTACCTTCCACAATTACACGCTATTGAAGTTCGTATTAATGCTGAAGATCCTTATAACGATTTTCGTCCTTCTCCAGGAAAAATTACTACACTTCATATGCCAGGAGGACATGGAGTTCGTTTAGATACTCACGTATACTCAGGATATAGTATTCCGCCAAACTATGATTCTATGATTGCTAAGTTGATTACAACTGCACAATCTCGTGAAGAAGCTATTAGCAAAATGCGCAGAGCTTTGGATGAGTTCGTAATCGAAGGCGTGAAAACTACAATCCCTTTCCACAGACAATTAATGGATGATCCAAAATATATTGCAGGAGATTATACAACTGCATTTATGGATACATTTAAAATGAATAGTCCAGAATAATTATAAAGGCTTCCAAATTTGGAAGCCTTTTTCTTTTATAGGCATTTATAAAATCCAATATTCAAATTCCAAATTTCAATATTGGAAACCTAAACTTTAAATTAAGAGCTTAAAACTTCATCATAAACTTTGGAATTTGGAATTTACAAAAATTGGAATTTCTTTCAAGGTTACACTTTAAGTGTTTACTTATTACACACCTTTTTTCTCTTTTACACACCTTTTTAATTTTCTCATTTTTTGCTATATTTGATCTAAAGCCTTTAAATACAGGTTTTTATGGTATTTGGCACGGCTCTTTTCTTTTACGGCATAATAATTTCATTACTTAAAGCGTAAACAACTATTAATTTAAATATATACGTTATGAAAAAATTATTTTTATCAGCCGCAATTGTTTTAGGAAGTTTAACGTCATTCGCTTCAACTACACAAGCACCCAATACAATCGTAAAAACGATTTCTATTGAAGACGAATACACAGAAATTAAATTAGAAGAATTACCAGCTGCTATCACTGAAGCTTTGAAAAAAGCATACCCTGAAGCAGTAATTACTAAAGCATACAAAAACGAAAAAGCACAGTATAAACTTGATGTGACTGTTGGCGACAAAGTTGGAAATCTTTTCGCAAATGCAGACGGAACTTGGATTAAACAATAATCTTAAAATGAGGTCTTGTGAAAATCCGGATCAAGAATACTAAGATCAAATTAACTATATTAAAAAATAACTATCATGAAAAATTTATTTTTATCAGCCGCAATCGTTTTGGGAGGTTTAACATCATTTGCTTCAACTTCGCCAATTTCAAATTCAATCGTAAAAACAATCTCTATCCAAGATGATTATACAGAAATCAAATTGGAAGAAGTTCCAACCGCTGTAACAGACGCTTTGAAAAAAGCATATCCAGACGCTGTGCTTTCTAAAGCATTTAAAAACACAAAATCTGAATACAAACTTGAAGTAACTGTTGGAGATAAAACAGGAAATCTTTTTGCTAACGCAGACGGAACTTGGATTAAAAAATAATGAAGTCTAACCCTTAAACTATAACTATGAAAAAGTTAATCTTATCGGCAGCAATTGTCTTAGGCAGTTTGTCGATGCATGCAGAAACCACTGCTGTAACTAACCCAATAGTACAGACAGTTAATGATCAGGATGGATATAAAGAAGTAGACGGAGTTCCGGCAGCTGTTAAGAAAGGCTTAGATGAAGCTTATCCTGGTGTAGTGCTTGAAAAAGCTTGGGTAAATGATAAAAAGGAGTACAAAATTGAGATAACCGTTCGAGGTGAAAAATCGATCGTTTATACAGATGCTTCTGGTAACATTCTTAAAAAATAATTTAAACCACAAATATTATGAAAAAGTTAGTTTTATCAGCAGCGATTGTTTTAGGAAGTCTTTCAGTAAATGCTGCAGTTCTTCCAGCAATCTCAATTACTCAATCAGTAATTTTTCAAGATGCATATACTGAGGTGGCTGCAGACCAAGTGCCGGCAGCAGTAAAATCTACAGTTGAAAAATCGTTTCCAAACACTAAGCTGGAAAAAGCTTATAAAAACGATAAGAACGAGTACAAACTTGAAATTTCAAGTGGAGATAAGAAGTATACTATTTTTACAGATGCTTCTGGTAATATCATCAAGAAATAATTAAAAATCAGCATCATGAAAAAATTAATCTTATCCGCAATAGTTGTTTTAGGAATAATGTCAATTCATGCAAATGTATTGCCTGCTTCTAAAGTTACTAAAGCAACTGTAACCATTCAGTCAGAATATACAGAAGTTACAGTAGATGCTGTGCCTGCAGCTGTAAAAACAGCCTTGCAGACCGCTTATCCGGGTGCAAAACTGGAAAAAGCATTTGTAAACGAAAAAAAAGAGTACAAGCTCGAAATATCAGTTGGAGACCAGAAGGCTACTGTTTACTCAGATGTCAATGGTAACTGGTTGAAGATATAATTAGGTGAATTTAGATTTATGTTTTTGGTGAAAAAGAGATTGCGTCGTGCAATCTCTTTTTTTTTTACATATTTTACATAATTTTATGAAATAACAAGTATAATAATATTATTTTAGCAAAAAGTCCCTAAAAGCAGATGCCGAAGATATTAATAATAGAAGATGATATTGCGTTTTGTAAATTATTAGAAAAATTTCTAATCAAAAAAGCGTACGATGTAACGATAGCGTTCTCTGCCTCAGAAGCACGTGAAGCAGTTAAAAATGAATCCTTTGATTTGATTTTGACAGACCTTCGCTTGCCTGATTCTGATGGTATTGGATTGATGTCTGAATTTAAAAATTCGCATCCTCATATTCCGGTTATTTTGATGACAGGTTATTCTGATGTAAACACTGCAGTTAAAGCCATTAAAAATGGAGCGGCAGATTATATTTCTAAGCCGTTTAATCCAGATGAAGTTCTTTTGGTTATTACCAATGCATTGCAAGCTCCAAAAGCTGAAGAAGAACAATCTGAAATTCCAGAGAAAAAGAAAAAAGCATCTAAAAAGCCAGTTTCAACAGAAAATGAATTTGTTAGAGGAATTTCTGTTGCTTCAAAAAAACTTCTGGATCATATTCAATTGGTTAGTCCAACCGATATGTCTGTTTTGATTATTGGTGAAAGTGGAACAGGAAAGGAAATCATAGCAAAAAGCATTCACCAGCAGAGCAGAAGAAAAGACAATAATTTTATCGCGGTAGACTGTGGAGCTATTCCAAAAGAATTGGCAGCGAGCGAATTTTTCGGTCACTTGAAAGGTTCTTTTACCGGAGCAATCAATGATAAAAAAGGATATTTTGAAGCGGCTAATGGCGGAACTTTGTTCTTGGACGAAATTGGAAATCTTTCATACGAGAATCAAATTCAATTGTTGAGGGCGCTTCAGGAAAGAAAAATTAAACCCGTTGGCAGCAATAAAGAAATAAACGTCGATATACGCATTATTACGGCTACCAATGAAGATTTGCGTGAAGCAGTAAAAAACGGCGATTTTAGAGAAGATTTATACCATAGAATCAATGAATTTTCTATTCAGTCACCATCTTTAAAAGACCGTGGAGAAGATTTAATGGTTTTTGCCGATTATTTCCTTGAAAAAGCCAATCAGCAGTTAGATAAAGATGTTATCGGATTTTCTCCAGAAGTAGTTTCTATTTTTCAGAATTACAACTGGCCAGGAAATTTACGAGAATTGCAAAATTGCGTAAAACGTGCCACTCTTTTAACCCGTGGAGATTTTATAGAAAGCGATGTGCTTCCGGCAGAGTTTTTTCAGATTCAAAAACAACCTTCATCAAATGAGGTTTTTTCATTATCTGAAAACGAAAAAGAAACTATTATTCATGCGTTATCAAAAACACAAAATAATAAATCGGAAGCGGCAAAATTGCTTAAAATTACCAGAAAGACACTTTACAATAAATTGAAACAGTACAATATTGAGTAAAAAATTACTTAAAAAAGAGTTTTTTAAATCTCGTGTTTTAATTCTTCAAAAAGAACTTTTATTTTCTCATTTAAATCTGAGTAAGTCGCTTTTATATCAATCGTATCTAAATCTTCTTTTTCGAGATCTTTTAAAAGTTCACCAATTTCATTCGCCTGAATTTGTTTGAACATCGGAGCAATACGGTGCGCGATAGATTTTATTTCATCATAATTTTTTTCTTGAACCGCGATTTTCAAAAAGCCTAAATTTTCTACTGTCGTGTCAATAAAAGATTTTAAAACTTCTTTTAACGCCAATTCGTCTTGTCCCAAAAAATCTTTCAAAGTTTCGAGAGAATAGATTTGAGAAGCATTAGTTGTACTCTCAATATATTCATTCACAGGAATTTCTTCATGATCCAAAATATGCTGAATCGTTTCCAATAAAATTTTTGGCGAATAAGGTTTCTTTATAACCGTAGTAAAACCAGCATTTTTATATACCGAAAGATCCAAATCTGTACGTCCTGTAAGTGCAATGACAGGCTGATTTTTAAATACAGTTTCGGGAAGCTCGCGAAGTTTCTCTAAAAACAAAAATCCGTCGATTTCTGGCATTTGAATATCAGTAATGACAAAATCAAAATGCGTATTTCGAAGCGCTTCTAGAGCTTTAGCAGGATTAGTAAACGATAAAACCTGATGCTGTTCCTGTTTTAAAACACCGCTGGTCAAATTCAAGAGATTTATATCGTCATCTACAACAATAAAAGTTTGTTTTTTGATTTTTTTTGAAAGTTTGCTTTTGGTTTCGTTTAAAATAATATTCCCCTGGCTGCTATCAAATAATAATGGCAACTGAATAGTAAATGTGCTTCCTTTTCCAAAAATACTTTCTAAACTTAAGCTTCCGCCCAAAATAGAAATGATCTTCTGGCAAATTGATAATCCTAAACCGGTTCCGCCATATTTCTTTTCAATGTTCTCATTAGCTTGCGCAAATTCTTCAAAAACCAATTTCTGATTCGCTTTTTCAATTCCAATTCCAGTATCTTGAATCGAAATTGTAAAAAACTGATCGTCATTCGCGTAAGCGGCAATTCGAATATGACCTTCTTCGGTAAATTTATAAGCATTTCCAATAATGTTGGTCAGAATCTGTTTTAAACGAAAAGGATCGCCAACAATGCGTTTCTGAAACTGCTCGTCTACGTTGATGATCAGATCGATGTCTTTCTGTTTGTAAACCGTCTGAATGTTTCTAGCAACATCTTCAATAATTTCGGGTAATGAAAACGGAACTTTTTCTATAGAAATTTTTCCTGCTTCAATCTGTGAAAAGTCCAATAAATCCTGAACAAGCTGAGTTATATATTCAGACGAATTTTTAATGTTTTTAATGAAATAGGATTGCTTGGTATTGACATCTGAATTGCCTAAAAGTTCAGAATAACCGACAATGGTACTCAAAGGAGTTTTTAAATCGTGACTTACCGTTGAAATTAATTGCTCGCGGCTTTTCAACAGATTTTTGGTTTTAAAATTCGCGATTTCAAGCTGTTTTTTGTACAACTGAGATTTCGAATAATCACTGACAATTAGAATGGAGAAAAAGACCGTCAGCAACAAACCGATAACAGCAGAAGCCGTAACAATTTCGTTGACTCTTTTTAATGATTTTTCTTTTAATGAATTGTTCTTTATCGAATTGATGATAATCTCTCGCTCAATAATTCGAAGTATTTTTCTTAGCTGATCGGAAATTGCAATTTCGTTTTGAAGCAATTTGTTTTCTTCAAAATTCAAAGATTCTTTCTTTTTTTCGGCTTTTATTTTTACAGAACTCAAAAGCTTTTTAGAATTGGCCAAAATAGAATCTGAAGCTTTTTTGCTCAGCGTGTTAGTGCTGTCATCAGGAATGTTCGAATTTAAATAATCGACATAACGCTGCAGAACACTTCGCTGGTAACTTCCTAATTGATTCGGGTTTTTGGTGAAATCCTGAAGTTCGAGTTTTCTAAGATTAAACTCCATTTTCGTGATTTCGTCAATCGCATTATTTACAGAAGTTTCATCGTCTGCTTTATTCTTGATTTCTCTTAATTGCTTGATGTTTTCTGTCTTTTCTGCCAAGAAATAAGTGACACTATCCAAAAGTGTTTTCTGGTATTCTGTCGTAACAATCTGTTTTAAAGTATCGATACGTTTGCGAAGCGAATCGGTTTCGATCAGATAATTTTTAAAATCTTTTTCAGAATTATTCTGAATTGTCTGTCTGGCTAAGCTCTCAGTTTTATAGACATTCGAATAAAGTCGGCTGACTCTAAGGATTTTGGTTTTTTCTAGAGCAATTTTATCTTCAAGTTTGTTATAAACCACATTTTCAGAATACAGAAACCATCCAACTGTAACAACCAAAGCCAATAATGCAACATAGCTGAATAAAACTTTGATTGCGGTGTAACTTCTTTTGGTCTCCATATTTTGCTTGAAAGATTTGGGATTCGGTTCGACTTTCGGGGATTAAAAACATTGCAATTTATCTAAAAAAATCTGTTTACGGAATAGTAAATTGGTCAATATCTTACATAATTCTAATGTCTAAAAACAGAAACAGCCGTAGATTATGTAAATCTACGGCTGTCAAATTATGTTTTTTGCTAATTATAAAGTCTCATCCAACCATTTGAAGAATTCACCTTGCCAAACTTGAGCATTTTGCGGTTTTAAAACCCAGTGGTTTTCATCTGGGAAATACACAAATCGGCTTTTAATTCCTCTTAATTGAGCTGCTTGAAAAGCTTCTTGTCCTTGCCCGATTGGAACACGGAAATCTTTACCTCCTTGGAAAATTAAAATTGGCTTATTCCAATTCTGAACCAAAGTTGCAGGGTTGAAAGTAGTATACGCTTTTTGCGCTACAGCATTATCTTTTTCCCAATATGGTCCACCGAAATCCCAATTGTTAAAGAAAACTTCCTCAGTTGTTCCTAACATTGAAACGGTATTGAAAACACCATCGTGAGCGATGAAAGTTTTGAAACGGTTTTTGTGGATTCCAGCTAAATAAAATACAGAATATCCTCCGTAACTAGCTCCAACGCAACCCAAACGGCTTTTGTCAACATAGCTTTCTTTTGCCACATCATCAATGGCAGAAAGGTAATCGTCCATAACTTGACCGCCCCAATCTTTACTGATTTGTTCATTCCACTCAACTCCGTGTCCTGGCATTCCGCGACGGTTTGGAGCAACTACTACATAACCTTTAGCAGCCATTAAAGAAAAATTCCAACGGAAAGAATACGATTGTGTTAATGGACTTTGTGGTCCTCCTTGACAGAATAATAAAGTTGGATATTTTTTAGTAGCATCAAAATTTGGAGGTAAGATTACCCAAACCAGCATTTTTTTGCCGTCGGTTGTAGTAACATAACGTCTTTCGGTTTTGCTTAAAGCTAAAGTTTTATACGTTTCTGTATTGATGTTTGATAATTGTTTCCAAGTATTTTTTTTCAAATTGAAAGAATATATTTCTCCAGCGTGATTCATGTCTGTTCTAGTAACAATAATATCATCTCCAGAGAAACCAATTAAATCATTCACATCAAAATCTCCGTTTGTCAATTGGCGAACATTGATTGCGATTTTAGTCAAACCAGGAAAATTAACTGAGAAAAGTTGTTTTGTACCATCAATTGGCGCCACAAAAAATACTGTTTTCCCGTCTTTACTCCAGATAAAATTATCTACAGTTCCGTCCCAGTTTGCTGTCAAGTTAGTTTTGATGCCTTTAAATTCAACAATAATATCGTTTTTATCAGACTCGTAACCGTCACGTTTCATTTGCAGCCAAGATAAATTTCCTGTTGGAGAAAATTGCGGTGCAGTATCATAACCTAAATTACCTTCGGTTTTATTAATTGTTTTTTGAGTTTCTAAATTGTACTCATAAATGTCTGTGTTGGTAGAAATAGCATAAGCAGTTCCCGCTTTTTTCTTGCACACATAAAAAATGCTTTTGCTGTCTGGCGACCAGATATAATCTTCGTCACCGCCAAAAGGTTTTTGTGGAGAATCGAAAGTTTCACCTTTCATGATGTCGGTTCCTTTTGCTCCGTCTTTGTTTTCTTTATAAAAAACGTGATTAAACTTTCCTTCGTTCCAAGTATCCCAGTGACGATAATCTAAACCATCATAAATTTGAGCATCAGATTTTGTTAGACTTGGATAAAAATCTTTACCTAAAACACTTTCAAGTTTTACTTCTTCATTGTAAACGACAAATTTTCCGTCAGGCGAAATATTTTTATCAGCTAAAATTTCTTTAGTGTCTTTAATCTCAGTTGCAGTTCCTCCGTTTACAGGGATCGTGTAGATTTTAGAAGTCGATTTGTTATCAGCCACAGAAGGCGTTGAAACTTTAAAAACGACATTTTTTGCATCTTTAGAAATGCCAAGAGGCGTCACTCTCCCTAATTTCCATAACAATTCTGGTGACATTACATTCTGTCCGATAGCATTTAAACTCATCATTATTAAGGTTGTTAATACTACTTTTTTCATAATTAATTATTCTATTTTTTGTGCGCTAAAAATACAACATTTAAATTCCAAGTTGTTAAATTCCAAATCCCAATTATTGTTAAAATTCTGAGATAAATTTTTTCGCCACGAATTCACGAATTTTTATTCTCAAAGATTATCAAAAAATAATTCGTGAATTTGTAGCTATCAAAAAATCAGTATTTTTATAAAAAACTCTGAAAATGGAACTAAGCTATTGGGAACTTAAAAATTGGTTCACGAATGTAGATTACACAATTGTGGGTAGCGGAATTGTAGGTCTTCATACTGCATTACGCTTGCGCGAAAGATTTCCTGCTGCTAAAATTCTGGTTCTCGAACGCGGAATGTTGCCACAAGGCGCCAGTACAAAAAATGCCGGTTTTGCCTGTTTCGGAAGTCTTTCTGAAATTATGGATGACTTAAAAACGCATTCAGAAGAAGATGTTGTGGCACTTATTGAGAAACGCTGGAAAGGACTTCAGTTGCTTCGAAAAAGATTAGGTGATCAGGCCATTGATTTTAAACCTCATGGCGGATATGAATTGTTTTTGAAAGAAGATGAATTTGGATTTAATGAATGCATTTCTAAAATTCCGTTTATCAATGAAGTTTTAAAACCACTTTTCAAGACCGATGTTTTTTCGAAAGAAGTAGACCGATTCGGATTTCAAAATATTCAGGATTATTTAATTTTTAATCCGTTTGAAGCGCAGATTGATACTGGAAATATGATGCAGGAATTGCTAAGGCAAGCTGTTTCTTCAACTATTTTAATTCTAAATCAGCAGACAGTTACTTCCTATCTTGATGCAGGAAATCATGTCGAAGTGGTTTTAAATGATTTTAGCTTTAAAACACAAAAACTGCTTTTTGCAACCAATGGTTTTGCAAGCTCTTTGACAAACGGAGCAGTAAAGCCAGCCAGAGCGCAAGTGCTTATTACAGAACCAATTCACAATTTAGACATCAAAGGTACGTTTCATTTAGACCGCGGTTATTATTATTTCAGAAATATTGGCGATCGAATTTTATTAGGCGGAGGAAGAAACCTTGATTTTGAGGGAGAAACAACTACCGAATTTGGACAGACGAAAATTATTCAAAATAAATTGGAAGATTTGCTGAAAAATGTAATTTTACCAAATCAGGATTTTCAGATTTCGCATCGTTGGAGCGGTATTATGGGAGTCGGAAATAGTAAGAATCCTGTTGTGACCCAGCTTTCTGAAAATGTGTTCTGCGGAGTGCGTCTAGGCGGAATGGGAGTGGCAATAGGAAGTTTAATAGGAACAGAATTAGCAGATTTAATATAATGGCAGCAACCAAAAAACCAGCACCAAAAAAAACGACAGCAAGCAAACCAAAACCTAAAACGTCTTCCAAAAAATCGAATCGTTCTTTTGGCGAAAAAGTAAAATGGTTTTTTATTAAAGCGGCTTTATGGTTTTTTGGATTATCAATTGGGTCGGTTATATTTTTTAAATACGTTCCAGTGCCATTTACGCCATTAATGCTCATTCGTGCCATCGAAAATAAAATGGCTGGTAAAGAAGTTTATTTTGACCACGATTGGGAACCGATTGATAAAATATCAATGAATTTGCAAAAAGCTGTAATTGCAAGTGAAGACGGAACTTTTCTTACTCATAATGGTTTCGATTTTAAAGCACTTCAAAAAGCGTATAAAAGTAACGAACGCGGACGCCGAATTAGAGGCGGAAGCACCATTTCGCAACAGACGGCCAAAAATGTCTTTTTATGGCAAGGAAAAAGTTATTTCCGTAAAGGTCTAGAGGCTTATTTTACGATTCTAATAGAATTGATCTGGGGCAAAGAACGCATTATGGAAGTGTATTTGAACAGTATTGAAATGGGTGATGGTGTTTACGGCGCTTATGCAGCTACAGAACATTGGTACCGAAGAGACGCTTCGAGTTTGACTCCAATGCAAGCAGCTGGAATTGCGGCGATATTGCCAAACCCAAGAAAATTTAAAGCTACAGGTTCTTCAAGCTACATTAATAGAAGAAAGGAAAGAATTGTGCGAGAGATGCGTTATGTTGGAAAAATCAATTACAATGGAAAAGAAGAAAAGAAAAAGTAAAAAAGCGCTTTTTGCTTTTCTGATTTTGACTGTAACGTTAACTTTTGGGCAAGGAAAAACAACAGAAATAGGTTTTATATCTGACAACGATTTGTACACATCGTCTAAATACGATATGTATTATACCAATGGCTTGGAACTCTTTTATCGATTTTTATCTAAAAACAACAGTGAGAAAATCAATAAGGGAATTACCGAATTTAGGATTGGGCAATATCTTTATAATCCACGTTTTCTAAACAAAGAGGCCGTTACGATAAACGATCGTCCTTTTGCGGGTTATCTTTTTGCAGAAGTTGGAAAAAGCTTTTTTTATCAGAGCGAATCAGTTTTAAAGACCGATTTTCAAATTGGCTTTCTTGGGCCAAATGCATTTGGAGAGGAATTGCAAGAGGGTTTTCATAAATTGATCGGCTACAAAAAAGTATATGGTTGGGAAAACCAGATTCATAATGCTTTAGGATTGCAGGCGCATGTTATTTATTCAAAAAAAATGTTTCCTTCAAAACATAATGATTTTGTAGATTTTCATTGGCAGTCAGAAGGCAATCTGGGAACTATTTTCTCAGGAGTTTCTACAGGATTTATGGCGAGATTTGGATTTAAAAAACTCCTTCCAATTTACGATTCTAATATGCATAATGCTTCGGTAAGTGCAAATGAACAGCTAAATATTAGAGAGTTTTATTTCTACGCAGCGCCAAGCGTCAATTATCAGTTTTATGATGCGACGATTGAAGGCAGTATGTTTAATGATACAAGTCCAATCACTTTCGATTTGGAACCGCTTCGCTTCAACGCCGAAGCTGGTTTGAAATACCGACACAACAACTTCAACATATCTTATTCTTTCCTCTATCGCGGAAGAGAATTGAATGATCCTGGAATTGATACGAATTCGGGATATTTTTATGGGTCGATAAGGATGGGGTTTTTGCTTAGATAGGCTAAGCTATACATTCTACAGTGTCTCTAGTTCTCTAGTGCTACATAGTGCTCATAGTGCGTTAGCACTATCTTGATGCTGATAGGCTTTCAGCCTATAATAAAGATAGCTCTAAAAGAGCGCAACCACTAGCATAACGCAACGCGTTATGAATATGAATATGAATACGAATGCAAATTAATACAGTTAATCCAGCCCTGAAAGGGCGAAAGCCTAATCCCAAAGATAGCGTTCGTCATATTCAACCTTATATTTGTTTAGAAAGGCTAGAAGTTCTTTTTTGAATGTCTTTTTTCTATGATGTTCTTCTTGGTTTTTAATGTACTTTATAACGATATCTAATTGTGAAGGATTAACAGAAAAAATGCCATAACCATCCTGCCAATAAAAGTTAGAGTAACGCCGATCTACCGTTTTTACCCATTTTGATGATCGTTTTTTTACTTCTTCAACCAATTTCATTTGTGTAATCTTTTTAGATAACAGACATAGAATATGAACATGGTCATTATATCCTCCTACTTGAATAGGATTGCATTCTAAACCTTTGCAAATTCCTCCAAGATAAGCCCATAATTTCTCTTTTAAATTGTCGTCAATAAACGGATAACGCTTTTTTGTACTAAACACTAGATGCACATATACTTTGTATAACGATTGTGGCATATTTTTCTCTTTTATAATTGCATTGATGAATTTTAAGCAGAAAGATTTGTGTCAAATGCTGATGATTTGAAATGCAAATATTGTATATGCAAATACAGAATTTGGACTCCAAAAGTTTTATTTATGACATAATAAGTCACAATATAATTCAGAAAAAAAGCCACTTCTGTTTTTTTCAGAAATGGCTTTTCGTTATAAAGAATTGAAAGTTTTTTTCTTCGAAAATTTAAGATTTAGAAGATTGATCTTAATTCCAACGGCTTAAATTTCCTTCGGCGCGTTCAAACAACTCTTCCAGAACATTTTCAAGAAATCTTCCTGGAAGACCAGATTCTAAAAGTTCTAATAATTGATTTACCGTAGATTTAATTTTGTCCTGATGGCAGTAAATGTTTGCGAAGTTTCCGTTTTTATCGAAAATAACATATTCGCCACTTTCGTTAATGTCTTCCTCAGACATCATCCAACCAATACAAGGAAAAGCTTCGTTTATTTTTTGAGTCTGTTCTTCGGTAAGAAATTTATATTCTTGAAATTCTGATCGGTCATTTCCCCAAAAAGCAATAATCATATCGATAATTCCGGTAGAATTGTGTTTTAAGTTTGTTCTTTCTTGAATTTGATTAAGAAGATTTTCTACAGAAAAAATGCTGAAGGTTTCGTCAGATTCAATTCCTCCAATAGTTTTATAGAAAGTGATTAATTCTTTTGGCAAAGGTTGTGTGAAATAAGAAGCCAGTTCCTGTATTTCTTCATCTGAAGCTAAAGTTGATTCTTGGATTTCATCATATTCGAGTTCGCATAGGGCAATACGGTTTTTAATTTCTTGCATAGTTATATTAGATTTTTTCTATTTAGAATTTGGAATTTAGAATTTGGAATTTAGAATTTGGAAGTTTTAGCTCTTAATGACGATTGTCGCACTGAATACTAATTTCTTCGTTTGATTTATCAATTACCGAAATACTCGGACAGCCAAAAGAAACATATTCGAAACCAAAAACAACTTCAGGTTTATTTTTAAAAAGTTTTCCTGTCCATTGGTCAACAGAATTTTCTCCATTTTCATAATTTAGTGGAGAAGGAGATGTGCCTTCGCTTTGGCTGAAAAGTTTTTCGATTATGACATTTTTACTTTTAGAATCGACAACCAAAAGGCGTCTGCCATAAATTATTTTATTACTATCTAGGTATTCTTGTAAAAAATATTCATAACTGTCTGTTTTGTAAAAATACGTATTGCCTGTTACTGTGTTTTTTAGCAAAGCACGGTCGTCATTTTTCAATGCTTTTGACGGATAATCCTTTTTTGCAATTTTTTTCCACGCAATGGGTTTCAAACGTTCTTTAGAAAACGGATTTTCTTTACCAACATATACCAAAACATCTCTGTAATATTCGCTGAAACCGTTTAAATATTTTTTATTGATTTCAAAACCAATCATAAAATCATAATTATGATAAGGCCAATCTTCTTCCGAAGAATATCCGTTTAACATTGCGGCCGTTTTCAAGTTTTTTACTGCAAAAGAAACTTGTTTGTTTTTGGCATAATCGTAAATAAACATTGAATCGGTTTCGGAGATATTGGTTTTAGACAAAAATCTTTTTCTGTAATTTTTATCGAATGTAAAATATTGCGCATCGTATTTTCCCATTTTTTCTATGTTGGGCAAAACGAGCGTATCTTTTTCGTCGCTAACAGGGTAAATATCCGAAAGCGAAACAAAAGCAATATCACTGCTGTCTTTTGGCGTAACATTAAATAGATATATGCTTTCTTTTTTTGAAGTTTCCTCGGTTTGAAGGGTATCAGTTTCAGTTTCTGCGTGTTCTGCTACTTCTGGAAGTGTAGCCGTTGAGGTGTTTTCTTTTTTGTTACAGGCAGATAATAGAATTAAAAAAGCGGTTGATATTAGTAATGATTTTGTTGCCATTTTATATTTGTAGATCTATTCGATTTTTTATCGTGTACGAAAATACTTTGTTTGTTTTTAAATTGAAACTCAGCCAAATTCAAATTTTTAAAAATAGGCTGTATTCCTTTATGTTTATTTATTTTATCCCGAATGGTCAACATACAAATACCAAACGCCATTTATCTTTCGCATAATTCCCGAAAAGTTACCAGAACTATTTTTGCCATTTGGAACTTCGACGCTAAATTTTGCGCTTACAAAAGCATCTTTTTTCGAAAGTGGTTCCACAACAATATCGGTCATAGTCAATTTTCCCATTCTTTCTTTTGGCCAATATTTTTTGTAGAAATCGGCAATATTGTTTTTTCCGTAAACCACACCAGCACTGTAAATCATACGAACCGAATCTACAGGAGCATAAAAATCAAGGTAACCTTCAAGATCGCCATTGTTCCAACAAGCTTGCTGAGCTTTTAGACGGTCGAGTACTTGTTGTGAAATTTTATCTTGACAAATGCCTTTAAAAGAAAGCATTAGTAAAGAAGCAAAAAATAGTAGTTTTAAGTGATGCATATGGATAGTTTTAAGTTAATTCTAAATTTAATTGCTTTTTATTGCGGCAATATTTCCTGTCTTTTTATCGAAAGTAATGGTTTTGTTTGGTCCGCCATAAAAGAGGGTCAAAGTCAGCGTGCTATCGGTTTCATTTTTAAATAGAATATCTTTTGCTGTTCTAATTTTGATATCCAAATTATCATTCATAATCTCAGAATCGATGCATTTGATAATTCTTTTTTCAAATAATCCCTTTTTCTCAATTACTTCCAACCACGGTTGGACCATCACGCCGTAGCCAACAATTTGCGCTCTGTAATTTTCGTTGAGATCTTTATTTTGATACAAACCTAAAGATGTGCTCGATAGCAGTAAAGCATAAAACGGAAGCATCATGGCCATAATACTAAGCGCAAATGTTACCAGTATTGCTGCTAAAAAAAGTTTTGAAATGAGTTTTTTCCAAAAAACAATGATAATTACAAAACTGCTTATTAGCCAAACCCATGATAATACCACATCAGTATAATAACCGCGCAGACTGATTTCTTTAAAATAATATAAAAGACAATCCAGCACAAAAAACGCACAGATAATGAAATAAACCCGCAATATTATTTTTTTACTCTTACTCATAATTTTCCTAAAATATAATGTAAAGCAAAAAGCATAACAGTTGATAAAACTAGAATAGGGAAGAAGGAAAATGAAAGTGTGTACATAATTTCTTCATTCAGAAGATATGTGCTCCACGAAGATTCACGATCAACGAAAATGCCATAATTCCAGAGAAACCAAATCGAAATTAAGAAAACTAATTCAAGTCCGATTTGTAAATATTTGTTTTTTATGAGTGTAAACAGCAAAAAAACAATGGTTAGAAAAACGGTTGTGAATACGGACATTAAATAAGCATCATCAAAAAAAGAACAATCTAAACAGCCGCTTGACATTCTTTCAGAAAAGCTTCCCATTGCCCAGTAGATTTCTGCGAAAGTAAAAACGAAAAGAAAAGCTGCAATAAGAATAAGTTTCTTTAAGAGTGAAAATATCTTGTTTTTTAAGTTCTGATTCATTTTGAAATGTTTGATAAGCTATAAAAAATATCCTGTTCGGAATTTTGTTTCACACAAAAATAGAAAACAGTTTTTGAAGAAATATCTTTCAAATAGTATAATTGCATCAAAATAAGTTTTATTAAAAAATGAAATACTTAACTGTTTGATAACATGAAAGATAATTTTGATTATTTACCTTTAATTAAAATTTCAAATTATGGATATCAATTGGAATATAATAGCGATTGTAGCAATATTGGTAATTATTCTTGTTGTGCTAACAATCAGAAAAAATCAGCGAGACAAAAAGAAATTGGAAAAGTTGCTAAACAACGATTTTAAAAAAGCTGAGAAAAAGAGAGTGGATGAAGATGATGCTGCAAATGAGAAATAGATAGAAATTTTAAAAATCTAAATAAACAGTTTGTCATTTCGAGCCTTCTTCGAAAAAAATATTTATACTAAACCCGACAGGTTTTAAAACCTGTCGGGTTTAAATTTGTGGAGAATACCGGATTCGAACCGGTCGCCTCTACGCTGCCAGCGTAGCGCTCTAGCCAAATGAGCTAATCCCCCTGATTATTTTAGAGTATAGATTCGAACAGTCGCCTTCCCGATTTTTCATCGGGACGCTCTAGCCAAATGAGCTAATCCCCCCTGATTATTTCGGAGTATAGATTCGAACTGTCGCTTTCCCGATTTTCATCGGGACGCTCTAGCCAAATGAGCTAATCCCCCTGATTATTTCGGAGCATAGATTCGAACTGTCGCCTTCCCGATTTTTCATCGGGACGCTCTAGCCAAATGAGCTAATCCTCCTGATTATTTTAGAGTATAGATTCGAACAGTCGCCTTCCCGATTTTTCATCGGGACGCTCTAGCCAAATGAGCTAATCCACCAAAGTCTTAACAAATAAAGTCAATTAATTCTCAAAAAACAAATTTCTAGAAGTTTCGGATGAATTATTTTCAAAAGCGTAACTTTACCTTTAAATGTAATTTTTATGAGTCTAGAAAATACAAACGGAAGTTTAGAAACTTCTTTTCAAAATACGATTGCAACAGTTCAATTTGGTCATCCAGCCAGTAATTCTTTTCCGCGAACTTTGTTAGATGCTTTGACTGCCGAGATAAATAGTTTAAGTCGAAATGAAGATGTTTCGGTTATTATTTTAAAAAGCGAAGGAAACAAAGCTTTTTGTTCAGGAGCTTCTTTTGATGAACTTCTGAAAGTCGAAAATGAAGAACAAGGCGTAGAATTCTTTTCGGGTTTTGCACATTTGCTGAATGCCATGCGAAATTGCAATAAAATTATAATCGGCCGTGTACAAGGAAAAGCTGTTGGCGGCGGTGTCGGAATTATTTCGGCTTGCGACTATGTTTTTGCAACTCCGCAAAGCGATATAAAACTGTCTGAATTAGCAATTGGAATCGGGCCATTCGTTATTGAACCAGCCGTTTCTAGGAAAATCGGAAAAACGGCAATGACACAAATGACCTTAGCTGCTCACGAATGGAAATCGGCAAATTGGGCTTTCCAGAAAGGTCTTTATTCGAATATAAGTGACTCCGAAAATTTAGATAAAGATGTCGAAAATTTTGCCCAAAGATTAAGCTCCTACAATCCCGAAGCGCTTTACGAAATGAAAAAGATTATTTGGGATGGAACAGAACAATGGGAATCTCTTTTGTTTGAACGTGCTGCCATTACGGGTAAATTGGTTTTGTCAGATTTCACTAAAAATGCTTTGCTTCAGTTTAAAAAATAGGTATGATATAAGTCATTGATTTTAGAAAAATAGGAGCATAGCTTTGAAAAAGTTTTAAAATCAAATTTTCACTACATAAATTATTGAACATGACTATTATTTCGCTAATGCAAAAAGTTGACATTGCAGAGAAAATTAAAGACGCTCCAGACAGTGGTTATCAAATTGGGGTTGTCATTGGATCTTTTATTCCGTTTCTGGTTTTGGGCGGAATTGCTTTGTGGATGTATACTCGTGCTAAAAAAAGAGCTAAAAACGGCAATTAATTTGTAAATTTGCAAGCTTAAAATTAAAAATCGATGAGTAATATCAGAATTACAAAACAATTTAGTTTCGAAACCGGTCACGCTTTGTACGGTTACGACGGAAAATGCAAGAACGTTCACGGACACAGTTATAAATTATCGGTAACGGTTATTGGATCGCCAATTACAGACCGATCGAATGTAAAGTTCGGAATGGTGATTGACTTTTCTGATCTAAAGAAAATTGTAAAAGAAGAAATCGTCGATCAATTTGATCATGCTACTGTTTTCAACCAAACAACTCCACATGTCGAATTGGCAAATGAATTGAAAAACCGTGGGCATCATGTTATTTTGGTAGATTATCAGCCAACAAGCGAAAATATGGTGGTTGATTTTGCTGAAAGAATTAAAAATCGTCTGCCTGCCGGAATTTCTCTTTTCTCATTAAAACTTCAGGAAACAGAATCGTCTTTCGCAGAATGGTACGCTTCTGATAATCTTTAAAATTCCAAAAAAGAAATTCTAAATTCTAACTTTTTGACTTCGCTCAAAGTGGCAAAAGTCTAAAATTCTAAGAAGTCTAACAATCTAACAATCTAAATGAAAAAAATATATTTTGCTTCAGATCAGCATTTTGGTGCGCCAACTCCAGAAATGAGTTTGCCTCGCGAAAAAAAATTCGTGGCTTGGCTTGATGAGGTTAAGGAAGACGCAGAAGCAATTTTTTTATTGGGAGATTTATTTGATTTTTGGTTTGAGTATAAAACGGTTGTTCCGAAAGGTTTTGTTAGAATTTTAGGTAAGCTGGCAGAAATTCGCGACAGCGGAATTCCTATTTATTTTTTTGTTGGAAATCATGACCTTTGGATGAATGATTATTTTGAAACCGAATTAAATATTCCGGTTTATCACGATAATAAAGAATTTACTTTTAACGGAAAAACCTTTTTAATTGGCCATGGCGACGGAAAAGGTCCGGGCGATAAAGGTTACAAACGAATGAAAAAGGTATTTACCAATCCGTTTTCAAAATGGCTTTTCCGTTGGTTGCATCCAGATGTTGGCGTGAGTTTGGCTCAATATTTATCGGTCAAAAACAAATTGATTTCTGGTGACGAAGATGTGAAGTTTCTAGGAGAAGAAAACGAATGGCTGGTTTTGTATGCCAAACGAAAACTAGAAACCAAACATTATAATTATTTTATCTTCGGACACCGCCATTTGCCTATGATTATTCCAGTTGGAGAAAACTCCGAATATGTGAATCTTGGAGATTGGATTGGATATTTTACTTACGGTGTTTTTGATGGAGAAAAATTCGAGCTTAAAAAATTCGAAAAATAATTACTTCGCATTCGGATAAATGCCAATTTTATGCGTTCGCAGAATATATTCTGAAAGCTGTTTGCTGTTTGAAAGCTGAAATTTAATTGCTCCAGACGCTTTTTTCGGCATGTGACACTCTACACAATTGCTTGCCAATAACTTTTCAGGCATTATTTTTAAAGTAGTTTCTTTGTGCTTTAAGCCTTGATGGCAGCTCATACAGATTTTAGAATACGAAGCCATGTTTTTAGAAGCGTTTTCATGCGGATTATGGCAAGTAATGCAATCCATTTTATCGCTTTTTATAAAACATTTGCTTTGTGCCATCAAGCGGTATTGATTGCCATGAACGTCAAAATTTGTTGTATCGGTAATGCTTTTAGTCTCTCGAAAGTATTCTGATAAATTATCTCCTGGTTTAAATTCAAAACGAGATTTTAATTTCATTCCGTCATTTCCTGCATGACATAGAGCGCAAGCATCCAATTTTTGCTGTCTGTTTAAGGTTTTAAAACTCGTAATGCTATTGGCAACTTTTACGTTTGGATTTTTTAAATGAAATTCAACATGTTTTTTGGCGGGACCGTGACAACGCTCGCAATCAATTCCGTAAACAATCGTTTCTTTTCTAATGATATCTTCAACGTCCATAGACATCATATTCCTTTGTTCAGAATTTTGATTCACGCTTCGGCTACTGGCATTTGAGGCGTGGCAAGAATAGCAATCCTTTACCACCATACGGTCAAAATACGGTTTGTCCGCAGGAAAACCTGGACTTGTTGCCCAATTGTTTATAGAATGATAAAAAGAAACTGGAAGTTCGTACGTATTATTGTCTTTCCAGTAAACTGAAGTTTGAGCGTGTTTAGTTCCAAAAACAATTTCAAATTTGTATTTAGCTGTTTCTTTACCATTTTTATAAACAACTTGATACAAACTGTCGCCACGTTTTTCCATGACCAATTTGGTGTCTTTATCGTAAATGAAAGTATGGTTTTTAGAATCGAAATCGCCAGAAACATTTCCTAAAATTGCTGGAGCAGTCGCCTTAAAATGTGAACTTCGAAAAGCCATTTCAGATTGGACTTTATGACATTGCACACAGCTTTCAGAACCCGCATAATCAGTTCCGCGCGGATCAATATATTCCTCTGATTTGTTGTTGCAGCTGACAAAGAGAATTGCCAGAATATATAAAGTAAGTAGAAATGCAGCTTTTTTCATTGCTGTAAATATACTTTTTTTTGAATTGAATCAAAATAAATTTCAATAATGAAAGAATGCTGTTAAAATATTTAGAATGCTTTTTAATTCATGCCGACTCCATAAACATATTCATCCAGTTCAATTTTAAATAAAGAACCTTCAACCAAATCTTTGATAGATTTTAGTTCGGTCATGTTTACAGCCAGATCAATAGAATTGCAAGGTGTTTTTAATAAAAACTTATGACAAGAATATTTCATTTCGCATGCTTCGCAACAAGCATTTTCAATCATGCTGTCTTCGATCAAATCACAAAAATGATTTAATTCTTGAACGGTAAAATAAAAGCCAGTTTCTTTAAAAACCAATTGTACTTTGTCTGAAATTGTAGTGTTGTGATCTTTCCAGTAAAAAGCTATGCCAAAGTTATTGTGATATATTTGTTCAATTTCTCTCATCGTAAATCCTTTTATTCCAACAAATATAAATATTATTTATATTAATTCTAAATAAAAAAATCATAAAAGTTTGAAAAAAATCTTTGCTCGTTTTGCTTTAGTTCATGCCCGAACCGTAAATGTATTCGTTGAGGTGAAGTCGAAATAAAGAACCATCAACCAAGTCTTTTATAGAATCTAATTCCTTCGGTGATATTTCTAAATCTATAGCAACGTACGGTGTTTTCAATAAAAATTTATCAAAGGCGCGTTTTACGCCACGTGCATCATAATCATTGTGGTCGGTTACGCAGTCTTCAATTAAATCGTGAAATTCATTTAACTCTTGAACAGAAAAGTAAAATCCCATTTGTTTAAAAAGCAGTTGGATTTTATCTGATATAATTTCGTTGCCTTCTTTCCAATAAAATGAAATTCCAAAATCGTTTCGATATATCTGCTCGATATCTTTCATGGCAATTTTTTTAGGCCACAAAGATACGAACTCTTTGTACTAATACTTGATTAAGAAAAGCATAAAAAATAGCTAAAAACCAATATTACTATTTGATTTTTAGCTATTTATAAAGTGTTTGTGATTTTGATCTTTTATGAAATTCTATCTCATTATAAGATTATTTGAGCCAATTTTTTAGCTTAGAAATAAATGCCGATTGTTGGTCAACAAATAAATAATGAGAGCAATTGTCAAGAAAAGCGAAGTGATTTTCTCCAGTTATTGCTTTAAGAGAATTAATTTGTGCCGATGAAAAAATACCGTCATCTTTTCCATAAATTCCAAAAATCGGAACTCCATTAGCTTTAATTTTCTTTAAAATTGGTCGAACATCAATATTGTTTTGTTTTTCGTTTTTATAAAAAAGCAAAGGCGCATTTTTGTTTCGAATGTTCGTTTTATAAAACTCACTGGCTTCATAATCGGCATATAATTTTTTTGAAGCTTTGGTTGGTTTTGGCATTTTAAAATAACCTTCATCACTTGCCAAATCGAAACAATGTTTTCTGTACCCTGCAGAATGTTTATCGAGTTTTTCTACGTAAGCTATTTTGTTAAGTGTTTTAGAATCGCCGTAGTGTATTTTTTTTATCGAATTTAAAATATGATCGTAAGTTTCCTGTTGCGCAAATAATGCTCCGGCTAAAACCAAAGCACTGACATTCTGCGGATATTTATTGGCATAAAGTGTAGCAACCAAGCCGCCAAAACTGTGACTCAGTAAAACGGCTTTTTTTAAATGATATTTTTTGTAAATCAAGTTTAAATCTTGAAAAGCTTCTTCATAAGTAAATGTAGCCTTTAGATCTGTTGATCTTCCTTCGCCACGACGATCGTAAGCAATAACGTAAAAACCTTTATTGGCAAGATTTTTTGCTGTTGTTCCTTCAAATAAAGTGGCATTTCCACTTGGACCGCCGTGAATGAAAATGATTGTTTTGTTTTTCTCGTTTCCGTAAGTTTTGATATAAAGGTTTTTCTCTTGTGCAAAAAGAGATATTGTTAAGAATAAAGAAAGAAAAAATAATTTCATTTATTAGAATCCTTAATTTTTTAAAGGTATTTTTAGAATGGTGTCTTTTGCAATGAAATGATCTTCATTGTAATCATAATCCTTTAAAATAAGATGTATTTGCAAAGAATTATCCTGAATTTTGATGTCATTTTTTTTAAAATACAAATCTTCTTCAAATTGAAAAGTGGCTACTTTTTTTTGAAACAGGAAATATTTTTTATCTATAACTTCATATTTACAGCATCCGCTTAAGAAACCCATAAACGGTTTATTTATTTGAATTTGATCATTTTCAAATCTACAGTCTGTAGGCGTAAAAAATAGGAATAAAAAAGAAGATAGAATAGCTCCAAAAATTCCGTCCATTAGCCAGCCTAAAAAGGCAAATATTGGATAGAAGAAATAAAACCCGAAATAGATTGCTTTTCTTTTAAATGGGTTTATATAATAAAAGAAAAGGACAGCAGCTGAAACGTAAAATAAGACTCTAAAAATTAAAAGAAGATTGGAAATCAAACTAACTTTGAAAGTGCCAATAATCATGACATTAAATACAAGTATAATTAATGTCGCTAAATGAATTCTTAAAAGTGTTTTTTTCAATTTCGGCATTTACTCCAATTTATGATGCTCGTCCATATCTCTTTTCAAGTCTAAATTTCTGAAAGTTGGCGATTTTAGAGCGGTTACAATTACCGTTAAAAGCGTAACACTTCCTCCAAAAACAACCGATGTGACCGCTCCCATTAATTTGGCAGTTGCACCACTTTCAAAAGCGCCTAATTCGTTAGAAGATCCGACAAATATTGAATTTACGGCGCCCACACGTCCGCGCATATGATCGGGAGTTTTAAGCTGTAAAATAGTCTGACGAATAACTACAGAAATTCCGTCGGCCAATCCGCTTAAGAATAAAGCGAAAACAGAAAGCCAGAAATAAGTAGAAAGCCCAAATAAAATGATTGATAATCCGAAAACGAATATGGCGATCAAAAGTTTTTTTCCTGCATTTTTATATAATGGCACATAAGCCGAAACAATCATGGTAATAAAAGCGCCCACAGCAGGAGCAGCTCTCAAAATTCCGAAACCTTCAGAACCTACTTTCAAGATGTCTTGGGCGAAAACGGGCAATAATGCAACGGCTCCTCCGAAAAGTACAGCGATCATATCAAGCGATAAAGCACCTAAAACAACTTGGTTCTTGAATACAAAAGTTAAACCTTCTGTAAGGCTATTTTTAATTGATTCTCCAATTTTTGGATTGATGATTGGTTTTGCACTGATTTGCGATAAGGCGATTAAGGAAAGAATCGAGAATCCGAAAACAATACACATTGACCAGTGAACACCAATCCAGTTGATCGAAAATCCCGCCAATGCGGGCCCCATTACTGCTCCAATCTGCCAAACTGAACTGCTCCAAGTTGCAGCATTTGGATATACTTTTTTAGGAATAATTAAGGATAAAAGCGAGAAAATAGTTGGCCCCATAAAAGCACGAACCAATCCGCCAAAAAATACTAAAGCGTAAATAGAATACAAAATTACATTTGAAGACCAACCCACAACTACTTTTGGCCAAGTCAGTAGAAATAACCCAAAACTGATTATCGAGAATCCTAAAATACATTTTACCAATAATCCTTTCTTTTCTTTTTGGTCAACAATATGGCCTGCGAATAATGCCATTCCTACTGCTGGAATAACTTCCATTAAACCAATAATTCCTAACGAAAGTGGGTTTTTGGTTAAACTGTAAACTTCCCATTCGATTACAATAAACTGCATTGACCAGGCAAAAACCATTGCAAAACGCAATAATAAAAATACGTTGAATTCTTTATAACGAAGCGCCTGATACGGATCTGGCTTGTTGGATTTAATCTCTTCCATCTGTTCTAATGTCTTTCAGCATAAGCTGAGTTGAAATTGTACCGTTCCATTCATTTTCAGCAATAGTATACGCCAGCTGAAACGGATTTTGATTTTGTGCTATATTTAATTTTTTTCCGAGTCCAAAGCCAATTGCGGCAATTCCGTCGGAATTATTTTGTTTAACGAAAAGTCTTAAATGTTCTTCTTCTGCGCCTAAAGTTTTCGCGTAACCTGTATCTTTTAGATCTCGGGTCATAAAAACTGGTGTCATATTCTGCGGACCAAACGGTTCAAATTGTTTTAAAATTCGAATGAGTTTTGGAGTAATGTCTGAAAAATCAATTTCAGCATCAATTTCAATTTCTGGAGTTCGCATTTCAGGATGTATAGTTTCTCGTACGCATTTCTCAAAAGCTTCTTTAAAAAGCTGATAATTTTCGGCTTTCAAAGTCATTCCTGCGGCGTACATGTGTCCCCCAAATTGCTCCAAATGTTCTGAACAGGCATCTAGTGCATTATAAACATCAAAACCTTTTACAGATCGGGCAGAAGCGGCATATTTATCACCACTTTTTGTAAAAACCAAAGTGGGACGATAATAAGTTTCAATCAATCTTGAAGCTACAATTCCGATTACGCCTTTGTGCCAGTCTTCCTGAAAAACAACCGTAGAAAAGCGTTCTTCTTCCTTGTTTTCTATAATCTGCTGAAAAGCTTCTTTGGTGATTTTTTTATCTAAATCTTTTCGGTCCGCGTTGTATTGTTCAATTTCCGAAGCGAATTGCTGAGCTTGCTCAAAATTAAATTCAGTTAACAATTCAACTGCATGATTTCCGTGTTTGATTCTTCCTGCCGCATTAATTCTTGGTGAAATAATAAAAACAACATCAGTAATATCCAGAACTTTCTTTTTTACTTGATGGGTTAAAGCTTTAATTCCAGGTCTTGGTTCGCTATTAATGACTTTCAAACCGAAGTAAGCCAAAACACGATTTTCTCCAGTTATCGGAACAATATCGGCTGCAATTGCTGTAGCCACTAAATCTAAATAAGGAACTAAATCTTCAATCGTTTCATTTCGATTCTGACCTAAAGCTTGAATTAGTTTAAAACCAACTCCACAACCGCACAATTCATCGTAAGGGTAGGAGCAATCTTCTCTTTTTGGATCTAAAACTGCAACTGCATCAGGAAGAATTTCTCCAGGGCGGTGGTGATCACAAACAATAAAGTCAATGTTTTTCGCTTTCGCGTAAGCGATATGATCAATCGATTTGATGCCGCAGTCAAGAGCGATAATTAGGGAAATTCCGTTATCGTCTGCGTAATCAATTCCTTTATGTGAAATTCCATAACCTTCGTCATACCGATCAGGAATATAAGTAGCAATATTTGGATAATGTGATTTTAAATAAGAGGAAACCAAAGAAACCGCTGTTGTTCCGTCAACATCATAATCGCCGAAAACTAAAATGTTTTCTTCATTTTGAATGGCTTGTTCGATTCGTGCAACGGCTTTGTCCATATCTTTCATTAAATACGGATCGTGAAGGTGATCTAAAGATGGACGAAAGAAGTTTTTCGCATCTTCAAAAGTTTCAATTCCACGCTGAATTAGCAGTGATGCTACAAAATCTTCTACATTTAAAGCTTGCGCTAAATGTTTAATTTTTTCTTCAGAAGGTTTTGGTTTTAAAGTCCAACGCATGGGTTGATTTTAAATTTTAGATTATTGATTTTAGATGGTAGATTTCTGAAATCGTTTAATCTGATTGGTAATTTTTTTTTGCCACTCCCGATAACATCGGGATAAAAGATTTGAAAGGATTTTTAACCACAAATTACACAAATTTCCGCTAATTCAATTTGTGAGAATTTGTCTAATTTATGGTTTACTTTTTTATCGCTTCATCTGTGGCGGGTTATTTCGGCAACTTAGACAAAGTTTTGAGAATGTTAGATTGGTGGTTTTTGAAAAATCTACAATCTGAACTCTAAAATATGTTACTTCGCTTCTAAAGCATTTCCTTCAAACTGAATGCCGTCCCAGCCTAAGTTGATGAAATTTCTAATGTTTTGGTGATTTGTTCCATTTGGATCGCCTAAAACTTCTTCGAAATAAAAAGCTCCGAAGCAAGCTAAAGTTTCTTCTTTGCTTAAGTTTTGCAGTTTTGCGAAAGAAAACAATTTGCAAGAACCTGAATTTTCGCCTACTGCATTATGTTGTGTTCCGTTTTGAAAAGCAGTTGGAGTAAAATTGTAATTTTCTTCAATTACTGCAATAGTCTCAGGAAATGTGATTTGCGTTGGAGTTTGTTTTACTTTTTCTAAAAAGGCTTGAATGCTCATATGGCGGGTTTATTTTTGTAAAGTTCGAAATTATTTTTGATTTATAAATTTATATAAATCAGATATTATGTTTTCAAGTTGTTCGTTGTTTTCAGTTAATTCGAGATAGTTGTAATTTCTATTAATAACAAATTCACAAAGTTTAGTTTTGTAAGAAGATTTTAAAGTGCCACTATCATCCTTAAATTTTTTAAAATCTTTTATTTTGTACTTTTTAAACAGATCAGTAATAAACTGGCCAAGTCCAATCGAAATATAATCCTCTCTAGCAAAAGAAATTTTATTGATATTTTGCTTTTCAGGAGCGCTAACTAGTTGTACTAAAAAATCTTTAATAACTTTTACAGGCAGAAGGTTTTCAATTTCTCTGTAATTTGTATTTTGATATTTAAAGTGTTTTTCATTTTTAGAGATTTCTTCTAGTCCTTGTCTTCTTTTAAGCTTTTTACCTTTAGCATTATCATTGTCAGAAAGAAGATAAATTTTGTTAGATAAAGCAAATGAATTGATTTTATCACGAACTTCTTCTTCACTAAAGAGTTCTTCAAAATCGTCATCGAACAAATAATGTTCAATTAGGTTTCCTCCATATTCAAAAAAAGCGAAGTCAATATCTTCTTTTAAATGTTTTCGATTATGTTTTGTACAATAAAGTTTTAAAAAAAATGAAATATATCTTCTGTCAGTTGGACCTTCAACCCAAATAGATGAATTTGCTATTAAAACGGACGAGTTATTTACACCTAGTAAATTAAGAGTTTCTTTATTAGGTTTAACATTCTTTATCTTGAAAACTTCTTGATTTTCTTTATGAAATTGGAATATAGAAATATCGTTAGTGTGAAGAGATAAATCAAGAAAATGATTAGAATGGGTTGTAAAAAAATATCTTAAATTTTTACTATTTAAATATTCATTGTTTAATAAAGTTTCTATAAAAATTCTTTGGAGACCTGGATGCAAATGTGTCTCAGGTTCTTCTATAAAGCACCAAGTATTGTCATCTGATGTGAAAATTGGAAATAACAATAAAATTAATTGTTGGATTCCGTCTCCGATATTAAAAATGGAATTCATTTCGTCACCAATTTTTAATAATAAATTACCATTTGCCATATCTGGAATTAATTGTAAACTTTTATTTTGATAAAAATTATCTTTTATCCATATAGTAAATTCCTCTAGCCTAGTAAAATTTTCTGAATTATGAAGCTTGAAAACGTCATCGAACAGTTTTAATCCCGTAAAAACATTTTCGTTTAATCCATATTTGTTTTCTAAAACTTTATTAAATGATTCCTTGTCTAATTTAGAATCAGAAATAATTGATCTTAAAATTGGAATATAAATTTTATGTTTATTCTTATGTTTAGCATTATATTTAAATAGTTCCAGCAAATCATATATCGAATTAAGAAGCGATTTTTGAGTCTGAAATTTATTAGACTTACCAACTACTTTTTCTATTAGTATTGAATGTTCTACGTTTTTTGTATAATCTTGTATCGCATTTGATAGGAGTTCAAAGTTGTTGGCGTAATTGACTTGACTCTTAAAATCAGCCCAAAAGTTTAAAAAATCTTTATCAAATTTTTCAGTGTCATCATAATTAATTGCAGCGTCTAATTGAATTAATAAATCAGAGATGTTGTTTTTTGTTTCTAATAACATCTCATAGTTATGAGATTTGAAAAAGCCTCTTAAAAACCTACTTTTGCCAGAATTATTTGCTCCAACAAAAAAATTTATTAGACCTAACTTACCAAATGAAGCTTTTCCTTTGTCAAAAAGTCCAGAACTATCTACGAAGTAATTGTTTTTTGAAGTAGCTGTTTCGTTATTGAAATCAAAATCTAATTTCCCAAATTCATTAGGAAAACTATCTTTGTTAACTCTTTGGCTATAATTAAAATATATATACATATTATGTATTATTCTTCTTCTTTAGAAAATTTACTTTTCTTAGGCTCTTTAGTTATTGTTTTTCCGGCAACGACAACGACGATTTCGCCTCGTGGTGCTGTTTTTTCGAAATGCGCTAAAACTTCTTTTGCTGTTCCACGTACATTTTCTTCATGTAATTTTGATAATTCTCTTGAAACGCAGACTTGTCTTTCTTCTCCAAAATACTGAACAAATTCGCTAAGAGTTTTAACGAGTTTATGTGGAGAAACGTATAAAATCATTGTTCGGGTTTCTTCGGCTAAAGCCAAAAAACGAGTCTGACGCCCTTTTTTATCGGGAAGAAAACCTTCAAAAACAAATTTATCATTTGGTAGCCCGCTGTTTACAAGTGCCGGGACAAAAGCAGTTGCTCCTGGAAGACATTCGACTTCAATTTTATTTTCAACACAAGCGCGAGTCAATAAAAAACCCGGATCTGAAATGGCTGGAGTTCCAGCGTCTGAAATCAAAGCGATGGTTTCGCCGGCTTTCAAACGAGCAATTAGGTTTTCGGTTGTTTTGTGTTCGTTGTGCATATGATGGCTGTGCATGTGCGTGCCAATTTCAAAATGCTTTAATAGTTTTCCGCTTGTGCGAGTATCTTCCGCCAAAATCAAATCGACTTCTTTCAAAACCCGAATGGCTCTAAAAGTCATGTCTTCAAGATTGCCAATTGGCGTTGGAACGATATATAATTTTGACATATTTTTTTATTTAAAAACAATTTGTGATAATCGTGCTATTATAACCTAATGTGTTAATTTCATTTTGAATTTTCGAAACTTCCGCAACACTGCAGCAAATTGAACTTAGATCTGGATTTAAATTTAGAGTATATCTAACATAAGGATCTGTACTTCTAACAACTAATGATTTTAGTTTGTTTGAATAACAATCCAGATAGGCAACTACAGGCGAATCACGAGCGTCTAAAGTTGTTAATTGGTTAAAAGAACAATGAATATTTTGAAGCTTTGCTAGTCCTTTTAAATTTAATGCAGTTAATTTATTTCCAGAGCAATTAAGATAATTCAGGTTTGTACAATTGTCTACTTTTAATTCCGTCATAACATTCTGATCTGCATGAAGCCATCCTAAATTAGTGCAATTAGAAGCGTTAAGAGTTGTTATTTTATTTGAAGAACATTGAAGCGTGTTTACCTTCGTTAAATTACTTATGTCAATTGAAGTCACTGAATTATAAGTAATGTCTAAATATTCCAAATCTGCCAAATGTTTTACTGATATTGTAGAAAGTAAATTATTATCAGCTACGATATATTTAATTTTATTGGAATTTTCAAGATTTAAATTGCTGATTTTGTTTAATCTAAGTTCGATGTTTTCTAAACTTGGCAAGGATTTTAGATTTAAAGTTGTTAGCTGATTATTAGAACATAAAAATCTTTTTAATTTACTTAAACCTTGAACATTTACTTCAGTAATGTTATTGGATTGACAAAATACTTCTTCGAGTTTCTTGAAAGCAGAAATGTCAAATGTTGTAAGTTTATTGTCATTACAATACAAGTTTTTAAGGTTTTTAAATGCTTGCAATCCTTCTAAGTTTGAAATATTTGCATGATCTAGCTCTAAACCACTAACGTTTTCAGCTTCGCAAACTTGAATAATCCCATCATTATTCGCATCTATTTTAAATTTATAACCTTCTAGGTTTGTAGCAATAGAATTTATATCATTTGTTGCTGATAATAATTTTCTTTTAAAGTTCTCATCAGGAATGTTTAATATCTGAGTGCAATTTCTATCTGTATGTATATTTTTAGAATCGTCATCAGAACTACAGCTAAAAGTAATTAGACAAATAATAAAATAATAAAATAGATGTTTTTGGTTCATATTTTGTAAAAATAAGTAAGGTTTAAAGTTAATTAAGAGAATTTTTTCTCGATAATCCCCATAAAACGTTCTGCGTAATCGTCTTTTCCTTCCCAATTATTGTAGTCTGGTTTTACCATGTTTTCTATAAAATCTTTCGCTTCGCTATAAGAATCAAAAGTCATTAATTGGTTTAAAACGCGGCTGTAATCTTCTGTGCTATTTCCAAAAAGATTTTTAGTAAATGCGATTCGATCATTTAGATCAATATGAAAACCTCTTGCCAGTTTCTCATTTAAGCTTACAGCTTTTGGTTGTGCAGGAGTTTCAAGAATAGCAGTTTCTACTTTTTTAGGTTCTTTGAAATCATTTATTGAAGGAGTTGGAGTTGATGGAACAGCTTCAAAACTATCTACTTTTACAAACTGCGCATCGGCATAATTAATTCCGAAATCTTCAAACTGAATAGTTGGCTGTGCAGGAGTTTCTTTCTTAGGTTCTTCTTTAACCTCCTCGATAATTGGTTCAGTCTCCAATTCGAAAGCTGGTTTGAAATCTGGAATTGGTTTCAATTCATTTATAGTTGTGAACGAAAGATCATCAATAGGTTTTTTGGTTTCTTCTGCCTTTTCAGCAATTGGCTCAGCAATTTCTTCGATAACTGGCTCTTGAATTTCCGCAGCGATTGGTTCAACAGCTTCTTCGATTCTAGGTTCTACGACTTCAACGATTGGTTCAGCAGTTTCAACAATTTCTGCTGGTTTTTCTTCTGAAATTTCAGGTTCGTAAGATTCTTCAAGCGTGATAACTTTTTCTTCGGCTGACGCTTCAAGTTCAATTATAGCAGGAATTGTCTCTTCTTCTTTTTCAAAAATGGTTTCCAATTCGGCTACAATATCGTTTTGCCCGATTGTTGGTTTTGCAGCGTCGAAATTCTCTTCTACAAATTTTAATACCGCTAATTTCTCGTATAATTTCTGAGTTTCAAGGTACAATTGATTGATATCGGATTTATTTTTAAGTTTTAAAATTCGATGTGCAATGCTAATTAAATCAGCTTCCAATTTTTTTTTCATAACTGTTGAAAATTATAGTGAATAAGGTATTTTAGTGTATTTAATGTCTGAATGTCTCTATTCTCAAGGAAATTCAAAAGATAATTTTTTATTTCTGTTAATACGCTTTCGCGAATCTAAGGTTTGGTAAAAATTTTCTACTTTTGAAAAAATGTAAAACAGTACATTTTTACATCAATTTATTGCCAGTACAAAGTAATAAAAACTATTCATTTTTAAAGGTAGAAAAATACAAAATGTTTCTCGAAAATACAGTAAATCACAAAGAACAATTTGGTTGGATTGAAGTTATTTGTGGATCAATGTTTTCGGGTAAAACCGAAGAGCTGATCCGAAGATTAAAGCGCGCCCAATTTGCCAAACAAAGAGTCGAAATCTTTAAACCAGCTATTGATACCCGTTATCATGACGAAATGGTGGTGTCTCATGATGCCAACGAAATTCGTTCAACTCCCGTTCCTGCCGCTGCCAATATTATGATTTTAGCTCAAGGCTGCGATGTAATCGGTATTGATGAAGCGCAGTTTTTTGATGATGAAATTATTACGGTTTGCAACGATTTGGCAAATCAAGGAATTCGCGTCATTGTTGCAGGTTTAGATATGGATTTTAAAGGAAATCCGTTTGGGCCAATGCCGGGACTTATGGCAACGGCAGAATATGTAACTAAAGTTCATGCGGTTTGTACTAGAACAGGAAACTTAGCTAATTATAGTTTTAGAAAAACCGATAATGATAAATTGGTTATGCTTGGAGAAACAGAAGAATACGAGCCACTTAGTCGTGCAGCGTATTTTAAAGCGATGAAAAAGAATCAAGAAAAATAGATTATTTTACTTATTATAAGCCTTGACAAAAACATTTTAAAATATGAGAAAATCGACTGTTTTATTGTTAATATTAATTGGAATTGCTGCCGCTTTTGTAGCTTATTTTCAATTTTACCTAGGCGAAAAAGAAGATGAAGTAAATACTGAAGTAGTAGAGTTAATTGCAAAATATAATAAAAGCTGTCCTTTAAATATTCAGGAAGGGATTCGTTTAGACAGCGTAAGTTTGCATGGAGAAAAAACAGTTCAATACAATTTAACATTATTGAATGTGACTAAAGAAACTGCTGAGGTAAATGTAATTCAAGAAGAAATAAGAAAAAGTCTTTTAAGCACTGCAAAAGCAAATACAGGACTTCAGGTTTTTAGAGAAAATGATTATACTTTGAATTATAGTTATAGTGATAAAAAGAAAGTGTTTTTGTTTGATGTGAAGATTTTACCAGATCAATATAAATAAAATTAAAAGCAAAAAGAAACCCGACAGAATTTTAAATTTGTCGGGTTTTTTATTTGTAAATATTAAATCTTCTTTCTCATTCTCGCAACCGGAATATCGAGCTGTTCGCGGTATTTTGCAATAGTTCTTCTCGCAATAGGATATCCTTTTTCTTTTAAGATTTCAGCCAATTGATCGTCTGGAAGCGGCTTTCTTTTATCTTCTTCTTCAATTGTATTCTGAAGAATTTTTTTGATTTCAAGAGTCGAAACATCTTCTCCCTGATCATTTTTCATCGCTTCAGAGAAGAATTCTTTAATCAGTTTGGTTCCGTATGGCGTTTCTACATATTTGCTGTTTGCCACACGCGAAATGGTCGAAATGTCCAAACCAACCATATCTGCAATATCTTTTAAGATCATTGGTTTAAGTTTGGTTTCGTCGCCATCTAAGAAATATTCTTCTTGATAATGCATGATTGCATTCATTGTTACAAAAAGAGTTTCCTGACGCTGTCTAATGGCATCAATAAACCATTTAGCAGAATCTAATTTTTGCTTGATAAACTGAACCGCATCTTTCTGTGCAGTCGATTTGTCTTTAGATTCTTTATAAGTCTGCATCATTTCCTGATAATCTTTAGAAACGTGCAGGGAAGGAGCATTTCTTCCGTTTAAAGTCAATTCCAATTCGCCGTCTACAATTCTAATGGCAAAGTCGGGAACAATGTTTTCTGTTACTTTATTGTTTCCAGCAAAAGAACCGCCCGGTTTAGGGTTTAATCTTTCAATTTCGTGAATTGCTTTTTTAAGCTGTTCGTTAGAAACGCTATACTTCTGTAACAGTTTATCGTAATGTTTTTTCGTAAAAGCATCAAACTGATTTTCGATGATGTCAATCGCTAAATCAACATATTCAGTTGGTGTTTTATGTTTCAATTGGAGCAATAAACATTCCTGTAAATCACGCGCGCCAACTCCCGAAGGTTCAAGTTCATGAATTACGGTCAACATTTTTTCGACCATTGCTTCATCAGTATAAATTCCCTGAGTAAAAGCCATATCGTCTACAATGTCAGGAATACTTCTGCGGATGTAACCCATATCATCAATACTTCCAACAAGGAATTCAGCGATTTCGCGTTCTTCATCATTCAAAATAAAAGTATTCAGCTGATTGATCAAATCCTGATGAAAACTGATCGGAGCCGCAAAAGGAGTTTCGCGTTCCTCGTCATCACTGTAATTATTAACCTGAGTTTTGTAATCAGGCGTGTCATCGTCGCTTAGATATTCGTCAATGTTAATGTCGTCTGCTTCGATTCTGTCAGATTCGTTATCATCATAATCATCGTAGTCATCATTAGCATATTCATCAGCTTCGTAATCGTCTTCTTTACCCGCTTCAAGAGCCGGATTTTCGTTCATTTCTTCTAATAAACGCTGTTCAAAAGCTTGCGTAGGCAATTGAATTAACTTCATCAGCTGAATTTGCTGCGGAGATAATTTTTGGGATAATTTTAAATTTAAAAATTGCTTTAGCATATTTTGAGTTAAGAGTTATAAGTTATGAATTATGGGTTTTAGACTCACGAATTAGTAACTTATAACAGTTAAATATTTCTCTTAAATGATTATGAGTTAAGATTTAACTCTTAACTCATAACTTATAATTTATAACTTTCTATTAAAATTCCGCGCTACCAGGAGTTCTTGGGAAAGGAATTACGTCTCTGATGTTTGTCATTCCTGTTACAAACAATACCAGACGCTCAAATCCTAAACCGAAACCTGCGTGAGTTGCAGAACCAAATCTTCTGGTGTCTAAGTACCAGTATAATTCTTCTTTGTCGATTCCAAGTTTTTCCATTTTTTCAACCAAAACATCGTAACGCTCTTCTCTTTCAGAACCACCAACGATTTCTCCGATTCCAGGGAAAAGGATGTCCATGGCGCGAACTGTTTCTCTTCCAGGTTCTGTGTTGTCGTTCAAACGCATGTAAAACGCTTTAATGTTTGCTGGGTAATCGTATAAAATTACTGGACATTTAAAGTGTTTTTCTACTAAATAACGCTCGTGTTCTGACTGTAAGTCGGCTCCCCATTCGTTGATTAAATATTGGAATTTCTTCTTTTTATTTGGAGTTGAATCTCTTAAAATGTCAATTGCTTCTGTATAAGAAACGCGTTTGAAGTTGTTTTCTAAAACGAAGTTCAATTTCTCTAACAAACTCATTTCGCTTCTTTCCGCCTGTGGTTTTGATTTTTCTTCTTCAAGAAGTCTTCCTTCTAAGAATTTCAAATCATCTCCACAATTATCTAAAGCATATTTAATAACGTACTGAATAAAATCTTCAGCCAAATCCATGTTGTCGTCCAAGTCGTTGAAAGCCACTTCTGGCTCGATCATCCAGAATTCTGCCAAGTGACGAGAAGTGTTTGAGTTTTCTGCTCTAAACGTTGGACCAAAAGTATAAATCTGACCCAAAGCCATTGCAAAAGTTTCTCCTTCTAATTGTCCAGAAACGGTTAAGTTGGTATGTTTTCCGAAGAAATCTTTTTTGAAATCAATGTTTCCTTCTTCATTTTTAGGAAGATTATCCAAAGGCAATGAAGTTACTTGGAACATTTCTCCAGCACCTTCAGCATCAGCTCCAGTGATAATTGGCGTGTTTACATAAACGAAACCTTTATCTTGGAAATATTTGTGAACTGCATAAGATAATACTGAACGCACACGCATAATCGCACCAAAAGCATTTGTACGTACACGCAAGTGTGCATTTTCACGTAAAAATTCTAAAGAGTGTTTTTTAGGTTGCATTGGGAATTTCTCAGCATCAGAATCTCCAAGGATTTCCAATTTAGAAACCTGAATTTCATATTTCTGACCCGCACCTTTACTTTCAACCAAAGTTCCAATTACAGAAACTGCTGCTCCAGTAGTGATTCTTTTTAAAGTCTCTTCTGGTGTATTTTCAAAATCAACAACACATTGAATATTATTAATTGTAGAACCGTCATTTAAAGCGATGAACTGATTATTTCTAAAAGTTCTCACCCAACCTTTTGCATTCACTTCCTGTAACGTTGTCGTACTGTTTAATAAGTCTCTAACTTTTGTGTGTTTCATTTTTATATATATTGATATTAAATAATATTCGTTTTGAACAACTGCAAATATAATCGATAATAATTAATTTTTGAAGCTGTTTCCTGCTATCCGCTATATCTTTTTCTTGCTAAAGGAGCAAGAAAAAGGATGTCGCTTCTATCAGGGCTAGGGCAATCGGTTTCAAAAGAAGCAATTTCTCTTGTTTTTGTCATTCCGAGGAACGAGGAAATCACACTGGTAATTCCGTAAAGAAAGTCGCCAATCTTTGTCGATTTCCGAGTGCAATTCCTCGTTCCTCGGAATGACAAACTGTGCGTTAATAATCTTTGGCAAAGTTTTAAACTTTGACAAAGATTTATGTTTTTTAAATTCGTGAAATTCGTTGCAAAAAATTACTTCTCCAAACTCTCCAATTCCTCTTTCCTTGTTTTCTTCTTCTCAAAAGTTAAAACCAATGAAGGTAATACAACCAAGTTAGCAAACATGGCAAAAACCAAAGTACAAGAAATTAATCCCCCTAAAGCAATTGTACCGCTGAAGCTTGATAAAGTGAAAGTCGCAAAACCTAAAATTAAAACAACAGAAGTATAGAACGTACTTACTCCGGTTTCTCTTAAAGCGCTGAAAACAGATTTTTTTACTTTTCCTTTGTTTTGTATCAGATCATGTTTGTATTTCGCCATAAACTGAATTGCGTTATCAACCGAGATTCCGAAAGCAATACTGAATACCAGAATCGTTGAAGGTTTTAACGGAATTCCGAAATACCCCATTAATCCAGAAGTGATGCAAAGCGGTAAAATATTCGTAATCAAAGATGCCGCTACCATTTTGAACGATCTAAACAAATACAGCATCAAAATTGCAATTGTTAATATGGCAAAAAGCAATGATTCGATTAAGTTGTGTGCCAAGTAAGTTGTTCCTTTTTGGAAAACCAATGCTTTTCCAGTAATCGTAACTTCATAACGGTCTTTCGGGAAAATCTCATCAATTTTTTCGCGCAATTTCCCTTCTACTTTTGCCATTTCATCCGTTCCAATATCTTTCATGAAAGTCGTAATTCTGGCATATTGCCCAGTTGAATCTACATACGCTTTCATCAAATTTTCTTTGCTGTTTTTGGTTGCATTTTTAGCATAACCCAAAATAAAAGTCTGTTCCTGAGAAGTAGGCAATTGGTAATATTCAGGATTTCCGTTGTAGAAAGCCTGTTTTGCATATTTAACCAAGTTTACAACAGAAACTGGTTTTGCCAATTCTGGAATTTCAGAAATAGTATTCTGCAATTCGTCCATTTTACGAATTGTAGATGGTTTCATAACACCTTTTTTCTTTTTGGTGTCAATCATGATTTCCAATGGCATTACACCGTTGAATTCTTTTTCGTAAAATAAAATATCTTTAAAGAAAGAAGCCGTTTTTGGCATTTCACCAATTAAACTTCCTGAAACTTTCATTTGTCTAACTCCATTTAAACTTACTACAAAAAGTACCGCGTAAATGATATAAACGATGGTCTTTTTTCCTTTCACTACAGTTGCAACCGTATTTAAAAGTGTCGAAATATATGTTTTGTCTAAATGGTATAAATGTTTTGCTTTTGGCAACGGCATAAAACTGTAGATAATTGGCACGATAAAAAGTGTCAATGTATAAACAGAAAGCACGTTGATAGAAGTTACCAATCCAAACTCAAAAAGTAATTCGTTTCCTGTAATCATCAAAGTTGCAAAACCAATTGCAGCTGTTAAATTGGTCATCAAAGTCGAAGATCCAATTTTTGAAATCACACGCTGTAATGCTTTTGCCTGATTGTTGTGCAGTTTAATTTCCTGCTGATATTTATTAATCAGGAAAATACAGTTAGTAATTCCGATTACGATAATCAGTGGCGGAATAATTGCTGTTAAAATCGTGATTTTATAACCAAACAATCCAAGAGTTCCAAACGACCAAGTTACGCCGACAATTAAAATACAAATCGAAATAAAAGTGGCTCTGAACGAACGGAAGAAGAAAAAGAAAATCAAAGAAACCGTCAATAAAGACGCTCCAATAAAAAGCCCGATTTCGCCTTTCATGTTATCCGCATTGATCGTACGGATGTAAGGCATTCCCGAAACTTTAAGATCGATTCCAGTTGTTTTTTCGAATTTATCGATTTTCGGAACTAAATCTTTTAAGATAAAAGTCTTTCTCTCAGCAGTGTTTACCAGCGCTTTGTTCATGTAGATTGCAGAACGAACACTTCCGCTTTCTTTGTTAAACAGCAAACCTTCGTAAAAAGGCAGATTGTGAAACAAATCATACTGAACGCTTTTTAAATAATTCGCGTCAAGTGCTTTGCTTTCGTCAATAAATGGCGCTAAAACAAACTTTTGATTTACAGTATCTTTTTCAAGTTTCTTTAAATCATTCAAAGAAATTACCAAATCAACTTCTTTTGCTTTTTTCAAACCGTTCATTAATTCGGTCCAAGCCGCATAATTTTTTGGTGTAAAGAATTTAGGATCTTTGAAACCAATGACTATTAGGTTTCCTTCCTCGCCAAATTTGTCTAGGAATTTTTGATAATCTTTATTTGCAATATGATTTTTCGGAAGCAAGTTAGCTTCAGTATAAGTCATAGAAAGATTCTTCCACTGATAACCAAAGAAAATAGTTAAAGCAGAAAGTATAACCAGAATCGTAATTCTGTTTTTAAGTATGATTCGGGCTAATTTTTCCCAAAATCCAACTTGGACAGTGTTTTTCATAAAATCTTTAAAAATGGATGCAAATGTAGTGAAAAGTGCTCGAAATCATAAATATTCGAATCTATTTTACTTAACGTTAACACAAAATTGATAGTGCTATTTTTGTCATAATTTGCCTTGTTTTAGCTGTAAACCATAACGTTTTCTCATATTTGCAAATAATTTCGATTTTAAGAAAATTTAGATTAGATAATTTTCTTAACGAAAAAGCCTCATGCAGATTCAACAGATTGAATCGGATTCAGTAATTTTATTCGTGAATTTGACTTAAATATAAAACCACGCAAATGCAGCAAAACAATACAACTACTTTTATTTTTTTAGCAATTCTGTTGCTTTTAATTGTTATCATTTGTTTTATGATTTATCAATTGATGCAAACCAAAAAAGCTAAGGAAGATGCAGAAAAAAGTTTTTATGCCTTAGAATCAAAAGTCAACGATTTGCAATTGGAGAATTTGGAATCAAAACTGAATCCACATTTGTTTAAGAATATTCTAAATTCGATTCAGTCGCATGCGTATCAGACTTATTTTGCTTTAGATAAACTTGCAAATGTTCTGGATTATATTCTTTACGAAAGCAAAAAGAAGTTTGTAACGGCCAAAGAAGAAATTGATTTTGCAATGAATTTAATTGAAATCAATAAAATTAAAATTAGTCCGCTTTTTGAACTTAAAGTCAAAACCAATATCAATCAAGAAGATAAATTGTACGATCAGCCTTTGCTGGCGCCTTTAATTTCGATTGATTTAATTGAAAATGCTTTTAAACATGCTGATCTTCAGAGTGCAGATGCTTTTATTTCGGTAGTTTTTGAGTTTAAAAATAATGCTTTTTTTATGACGGTTTCCAATAAAATTTCCGATAAAAAAGTATTGAAAAAGGAACGAAGCGGTTTTGGACACGCAACGCTTGAGCACCGTCTTCGCATCATTTATAAAAATAATTTTAAACTCGATAAGTTTATAGAAAACGACGTTTATATTGCTCATCTAAAAATTGATTTACTTGAATACAAAACTGAAATGCTTGCTTCTGGACGATGAGATTCCAGGATTAACGTATCTTAAAATGCTTTGCGAACAAATTCCAGAATTGGAAATCGTGAAAACATTTAATAATCCTGAAAAACTTTTGTCTGATATTCCTGAGTTAGATTTTGATCTGCTGATTTCGGATATTGAAATGCCCGGAATTGACGGGTTGCATCTGGCAGAAAAACTGCAGGACAAATTGGTGATTTTTTGTACGGCCTATAAAGAGTATGCGGCTGAAGCGTTTAATATAGATGCTGTAGATTATATTACAAAACCTGTAAAATTAGAACGTTTGCAAAAAGCCATCACAAAGGCTTTTGAGCGTTTTGAGAAATTAAATTCTGATAAAAAGTTTATACAGCTCAACACTGATAAAGGAAAAACGTTATTGTATTTTAATACAATTCAATACATAAAAACGGCTGCGAGTGATAGTCGCGATAAAACGGTTCTGCTTACTGATGGCAGTTTTTTGAATTTAAAAAATGTAAAATTCGACACGCTATTAAACGAATTGCCTGATGCTGATTTCTGCCGAATCAATAAAAAAGAAATTGTAGCGGTGAAGGCAATAAAGTTTTTTAATCATAATGAAATTGTGCTTCATCATTTGGAAGAAACTAATAAAAATACAGCTTTAATTTTAAGTGAAACGTATCGTTCTGATTTTTTGAAAAAGATAAAATTATAACTTATTACAAAGTTTTTCCGACTTGTTACATACATTGAAAATTAGCAGGAAATTTGCTTTTTCACTTAAAACTCAGTTCTGATATTTGCTGCAATAAATCTAAAGAACGAGTTATGAATAACATTAAGAACTCTCTATTCTACGTAACAATTATTGGTGGTTTTACAGCGCTGATATATTGGGTAATTTCAAAAGGCGCCGCATTAGAAGTGGGGCGAAATATTGTAAAGAAAAGTGTTGAAAGCAACCATTGGAAAGACTTTCTTCATTCTATGGTCGATAACCTGCAGCATCCTTTGGCCATTTTATTGGCGCAGATTGTTACCATTATTTTAGTTGCACGTTTATTTGGATGGTTTTTTAGAAAAATAGGACAACCGTCTGTAATTGGCGAAATGATTGCGGGAATTGTGTTGGGGCCATCTTTGGTCGGAATGTATTTTCCGGAGTTTTCAGCGGCTTTATTTCCAAAAGAATCTTTAGGCAATCTACAGTTTTTAAGCCAAATTGGTTTAATCCTTTTTATGTTTGTTATCGGAATGGAATTGGATTTAAAAGTGCTGAAAAATAAGGCGCATGATGCAGTTGTCATTAGTCACGCTAGTATTGTAATTCCGTTTGCTTTAGGATTATCATTGGCATATTTTATTTACGAAATCTATGCTCCAATGGGAGTTGAATTTTCTTCTTTCGGATTGTTTATGGGTATTGCCATGAGTATCACGGCTTTTCCTGTTTTAGCTAGAATAGTTCAAGAACGTGGCATGCAGAAAACTAAACTCGGGACTATTGCCATTACTTGTGCCGCTGCAGACGATATTACGGCTTGGTGTATCTTGGCAGTTGTTATTGCCATTGTAAAAGCAGGTTCACTTTCAAGCTCATTGTATGTAATTGGAATGGCGATTTTGTATGTCATTATAATGCTTAAAATTGTTCGCCCATTCTTAAAAAGAGTAGGAGATTTGAATGCAACACGCGAAAGTTTGAACAAACCTGTTGTTGCGATTTTCTTTATTACGCTTTTAATTTCTGCTTATGCGTCAGAATTAATTGGAATTCACGCTTTGTTTGGGGCTTTTTTAGCGGGAGCAATTATGCCAGAAAACAACAAATTCAGAAACATATTTATTGAAAAAGTTGAAGACGTTTCGATTATTGTGCTATTGCCATTGTTTTTCGTATTTACAGGTTTACGTACCCAAATCGGATTATTGAATGACCCTGAATTATGGAAAATTACCGGTCTGATTATTTTAGTTGCCGTAGTTGGAAAATTCTTCGGAAGCGCATTGGCAGCAAAATTCATGGGGCAAAACTGGAAAGACAGTTTGTCAATCGGTGCTTTGATGAATACTAGAGGTCTGATGGAATTGGTGGTCTTGAATATTGGTTATGATCTAGGGGTATTGTCGACAGAGATTTTTACTATGATGGTCATTATGGCTTTGGTGACCACTTTTATGACAGGTCCGGCATTAGATTTTATCGGATTTATTTTTAAAGATAAAACTACGGCAGTTCCAGAAGAAATTGGAACTAAAAGCAAGTATAAAATTCTGCTTTCGTTTGCAACTCCAGAAAAGGGAAAAAAATTGCTTCAAATTGCCAATAGCTTAGTTAAAAAACAAGGAGACAATTCTATTGTAACGGCAATGCATTTGTCGTTGAGTACCGAAGTGCATTCTTTTGATATTAAAGAACACGAACGCAAGATGCTGGTTCCTGTAATTGAGGAGTCGCAACGTTTGAATCAGAATGTGGTGAGTTTGTTTAAAGTTTCTAATGATATTGATTCGGATATTATTGATACTGCAAATCAAGGAGAATATGATTTACTGCTGATTGGTTTAGGGCAATCTATTTTTGACGGAACGCTGCTTGGAAAAATTCTTGGGTTTACAACCAGAATTGTAAATCCAGACCGTTTGATTGATAAGTTTACAGGAAAAGAAGGATTGTTTGAGAATTCTCCATTTGATGAAAGAACACGACATATTATTGCTAAAGCAAAAATGCCAGTTGGAATTTTCATCGAAAAAAATCTAGAAGAGGTTAATCAAGTTTTGATACCTGTTTTTAATAAAGAAGATGCTTTTTTAATTGATTATGCTAAAAAACTAATCAATAACAACGGTTCTCAGATTACCGTTTTAGATGCCGGCGGAGAAGTGAAAAATACAAGAGAAATTCAAGAAACCATACGTTCTATTGAACAGATTGCACCAAATCATATCATGATTATGCACGACAGAACATTGAAGAAAGAATTTTTAGAAAGTCAGGACTTGATGATTATCAGTCTAGAAAGTTGGAAAAAACTAATAGAATCTCAAAGTATTTGGCTTAATAATTCGCCGTCAGTTTTGATTCTTAAGCCATAATTTTTTTGAAATACCAAAATTTTAAAATCCCAAATTCCAATTTTACTTATTGGAGTTTGGGATTTTTTTTTAGCCACGAATTCACGAATTTTAATGAATTTCTTTACGCTGTACTTGTCGATAAATCGCACAAATTTACGCAGATTGCTAACGGAAATTCGTGAAATTCATCGGTAAAATTTTTGTAAAGTTTTAGTGGGTAAATTTGTGAATTCGTGGCGAAAAAAAATGAATTTTAAAATTAAAGTCCCAGGTCAAGAACATAAGAAATCTTAACTGCAATATTATCCTCAAATCTCAATAACTGATTTGGTCCGTAACGATAGAATCCGCCCAAACCAAAACCTTTAAAGATTCGGTTCAATTCTAATCCCGATTCAAAATAACCTTTGTCAAGCGTTTTGTATGCTGGACCAACATGCTGTTCTGGTTTTTCCATGTTTCCCCAAGCCATTCTAGTAACTAAAACCAGTGACGGGCGAACTTGTTTCATAATTTTGATTCGGTCAAAACCATGTTTAATTTGAAACATTAAATATTGGCTCGAGAAGAACTCGTTAAAAAACATGGTTTCAAAAGCATTTCTTCCCGCAAAAGTGATACGCTGTACCACGGTTTCTTTTGTTAAGTTGTTTGGTGCTGTATTGTACAAATGCGTAATAGGCACATCTCCCATTGCCAAACCTCCCTGTAAAAGTAAACTTGTTTTCTGACGGTTTAGGTACTGTTTTTCGTATTCAGCTTTAAAATCTATTTTGCTAAAAGTAAAATCATTGTCAAAAACATTTGGCAAAGATTGTGTGTATTGGAAAGTAAACCTCGGAAATTTTTTGTCGCTTTCAGTTCTTCCAGTTGGAGTTTGCATATAATTGCTAAATGGCGCCCAAACAATAGAAAGCATTGCTGTGGTCATGGTATAATTAGAATACAGTTTTCCGTTTAGGTTATAGAGATAATCAAATTTTGGTTCAATATAATTTCTCGAAAGTTCTAAAACAGCCTCGGTTTTCGGAATAAATTTGGTTTGAATATTGGTACGCCATCCTATATACTCGTAAAAGGTACTAATGTTTATTGGGCGCGGATCATAAATTTTAAAAACACGTTTGTCAACAGAAAAAACAGTACTTGCAATTTCTCGCACATCGTCAGTATAATAGCCATTAATCCAAGTATTGGTATGTTTATCTAATAAAACACCACCTCCGACGCTATATTTAAAGACACCATCTTTTGTTCCATAAGCACCGTAGCCTTCAACTCGGAAATACTTAGACAAACGGTCATTTGTAATACCTCCCACACCAAGACGAAAGCCTTCGTAATTGTTATAACTTATAATCTTTTTCAAATCCAAATCGACAGGGCCAATCGGATAGAAACCATTAATAATTTTTCGACCAATTCCTAAACGTTTTTCAATTCTATTTCGAACCGAAAGGCTGTCGAGCAATAAATAGGTTTTTTGGCTTTTTTGATCGAGATTTTCTTTTCGATAAGCTTCCCAGAAACTTTCAGGTTTTTTGGCCGCATCGTCTTTGATTTCGATATAAAGCGAAGGATTTTTTATTGGAGTGTCGGTATTTACACGAACATCAAAACTATTGCTTTCAGAAAGCAGATAGGTGAAATCTGAAGCTACTTTTTTTCTGCGTTCGTAATTATCTTCAACATCTCCGTCAAATTGAATGGTGCCACCTAAAATACGAATATCGTCGTCATTTTTTCCTTTTACGATTTTAAAAGTGGTATTGCTCTGAAACCAGATTTTTTCTTTCGGAATATATTCAAATTCATGGATGCCGCTAATGTCCAAAACGCCTTTAATTCGCATTACCGCTTTCGCGACAGCGTAATTTTCTTTATCAATATATAAAACCCCTTCCAGTCCAGAAGCTCTGTGTTTTGATTTGTTTTTAAAATAAATCATATACGCATCTCGGCCTCTAATGGTAACCGTATCTAACAGTTTGTAATTATAGCTTGAAGGAGCATTTTTAGAAATCGGATTTTCGTACTTGGTTTCGAACAATTCGTATTTTGGATCGTAAATCGAAATAGATTGGAGATTGAAGGCCAGAACTTCATAAATCGGTTGTTTGAAACCAGCAATTTTTGTGCCTAGAACCGTTTCCTTTAATTTGTTACTTCCAAACTGATATTGAGAGACTTTTTCGGTCTGAAACAAGTGCTGTTTGCTTACAATTTCTTTAAACTTATAATCAGAAGAATCGATGTTAATGATTTTTTTGTTTAAATCTTTATAAGCGGCTGTTGTGTCAATACGGCCGTCAATCGAATCTGGATTGGCGGTTACTATAAGTTTGTTATAGGTTTTATATTCAAAATTATTGAGTTTCTTCTGCGGATCGTTTGTTGCCTTATTGGCAATAACTTTTTTTATTATGGTAAGAGCAGGATTTTCATTTGATACCACAACTTCCTTTAAATCATCGGTCTGCTGTAAAAGCGAAATCGAATAAAAGGTTTTGCTGTTAATTAAAGCAATAGTTTTGGATTGAAAGCCTATATAAGAGACCGTAAGCGATGTCGCAGAGGAACTGATTTTAAAAATAAATTTTCCGTCAACATCTGTAATTGTATTATTGTTTTCTGAGGTGGTAATGGTGGCAAACGGAAGAGGTTTGTTGTTTGAATCGGTTACGATTCCGTTTATTTGAATTTGCGCCTGAAGAGTAAGCGTAAAAAACAAAGTCAAAAAACAAAATAGCTTCATACAGAATGATATAGTTTCAAAAACGAAAAGAAATTAATTTTCGTATGCAAAAATAGCAATAAAAAAATCCGTCTAGTGCAATAAACCAGACGGATTTTTATTTTATAATCAAAACTTACTTATACTTTCATGATTTCAGCTTCTTTTGCAGCCAATAACTCATCAATTTTTTTAATGTAAGCATTTGTTAAGTTCTGAACTTCTTCCTCTGCAGATTTACAGATATCTTCTGAAGTTCCTTCTTTTTCCAATTTTTTGATATCAGTATTAGCATCTTTACGAGAATTGCGGATACCAATTTTAGCATCTTCAGCTTCAGCTTTTGCTTGTTTTGCTAAATCACGACGACGCTCTTCTGTCAAAGGCGGTACACTGATGATGATAACGTCTCCGTTATTCATTGGGTTAAAACCAATGTTAGCGACTAAGATTGCTTTTTCAATAACAGAAAGCATATTTTTTTCAAATGGCTGTAATGTAATTGTTCTAGCATCTGGAACGCTGATTTTAGATACTTGAGAAAGTGGTGTGGAAGAACCATAATAATCTACAAAAACACCTCCAAGCATAGCCGGAGAAGCTTTTCCTGCACGAATATTAAGAAATTCTTTCTCTAAGTGTGCAATAGTACCATTCATTGATTCCTCAGTACTTTCTAAAATAAAGTCTATTTCTTCAGTCATTGTTTTTTTAGTTTTCAGTTTTCATTCTCAGTTTTCAGTTAAAGTCTTATTGTGCGACTTTAAAACTGTTACTGATGACTATATATTTACTACAGTTCCGATGTTTTCGCCTTCGCAGATTTTCAAAAGGTTTCCGATTTTATTCATATCAAAAACAACGATTGGCAATTTGTTTTCCTGGCTTAATGTAAATGCAGTGGTATCCATTACATTTAATCCTTTTTTGATTACATCGTCAAACGAAATAAAATCAAATTTTACTGCCGACGCATTTTTTTCTGGATCAGAGTCGTAAACTCCATCAACGCGAGTTCCTTTTAGAATAACATCAGCATTAATTTCGATACCTCTTAAAACTGCTGCAGTATCAGTTGTAAAATATGGATTTCCAGTTCCAGCTCCAAAAATTACAATCCTGCCTTTTTCTAGGTGGCGGTCAGCTCTTCTTTTGATATATGGTTCTGCAATAGATTCCATTTTCAAAGCAGTTTGCAAACGAGTTTTCATTCCTTTATCTTCAAGAGCGCCTTGCAAAGCCATTCCGTTTATAACAGTTGCAAGCATTCCCATATAATCTCCTTGCACTCTGTCCATTCCTGAGCTTGCTCCGGCAACGCCTCTAAAAATATTTCCTCCTCCAATAACAATAGCAATTTCTACTCCTTTGTCGTGAATCTGCTTGATTTCATCTGCATATTCGCCTAATCTTTTCGGGTCAATACCGTATTGTAAATCACCCATTAGGGCTTCGCCGCTAAGTTTAAGAAGAATTCTTTTATATTTCATGTGTGTGTTGCGTTAATTTGTGCAAATATAGACATATTCTGATTTTTAAAAATAATGTTTGCAAAAAATTAATTCTTGCTTCAATTTTAGCCATTTAAAGCCTTAAAAAGGGATTTGTTCTAAGGATCTGTTTTTACCGCAAAGTACGCTAAGAATTTTTATATAGATAAAACTGCAATTTGTAAAGTTTGTAAAGCTAGCATTTAAAATGCTTTGCGAACTTTTTAATTTTCTATTTCAATATTAATGTAGAATCTTTGCGCTCTTTGCAGTAAATGTACATTTAAAAGCTATACAATTATTGCTGGATAAAATTTAAAAGGAATATTAAATGTGACAAATGTCATTTTCTCCGTCTTCCTAAATTTTGTATTTTTATTGTATCCTAAAAATGAAATAAATATGAAAAGCATCGTAGCCAAAGCACTGTTCAATAGTCATTCTTATGCTGAATACAGAAAAATCGTAACCGATTTATTAACCGAAGGGAAATCAACAGGAAACGAACAATCTGAAAGTCTTACCAATTATTCCAAATTAAATGAAGCCAGAATGAACAGGCTGGAAAAAACGATCACTATTTCAGATGCTATTGCAGAGAAACTTCAAAACTTAGATAATCATTATATTTGGTTGGTGCTTTCAGAAGGTTGGTGTGGAGATGCGGCGCAGATTCTTCCAATTTTAAACAAAATGGCTTTGGCTTCTAATAAAAGAATCGATTTGAGAATTGCATTGCGCGATGAAAATGACGATTTAATGAGCCATTATTTAACCAACGGCGGAAGAGCAATTCCAAAAGTAATCGTGATTTGTAAAGAAGCAGGAATTGTGCGTGCCGATTGGGGGCCAAGACCAAAAGGAGCAACCGAATTAATGGAAAAACATAAAAGAGAAGTTGGCGCTATCGATGAAAAAATAAAAACAGATCTTCAATTATGGTATTTAGCAGATAAAGGGATTTCTGTTCAAGAAGAATTGGTCGAAATCATGGAAAATATCAAATATAATCGCCTTTAATCGGATTAATATGTTGATAAACAGTATTATTGGTTGATAAAATTATCTTAAAGTCTTTTTCGCTTTAATAGAATTTCGTAACTTAGTGAAGCTTACCCACTTCTATTATAACTTTCAGATTTACTCTTTTTATTGGTGTTTATTTAATGTTTAACAATTAAAAAATACACTATTATGAAAAAGTTATTCGAAAGGTTTTATGATTTCTTTTCTAAATTTTTGTTTGGAGGGAAAAATGTGCCTCACTATTAAATCGAGATGAGTATGGAATAAAATTACTTTTCTTTAGAGCTTGGCACATTACTTTTCAAACAATGTAATGTGCTTTTTTATTTTTAGCTATTTAAAACTTTCTTCAAACAAAGTAATGTCAATCGCATTTTTTACATTGTAATCACCAATTTTTGTTCGGCGTAAAACAGTTAAATGCGAACCTGAATTCATTGCTTTTCCAAAATCGTAAGCAAGAGAACGAATGTAAGTTCCTTTAGAACAAACTACTCTAAAATCGACTTCTGGTAATGCAATTCTCGTGATTTCAAATTCGTGAATAGTAGTTTTTCTGCTTTCAATTTCTATTGATTCTCCCGCACGCGCATGTTCATACAAACGAACGCCATCTTTTTTAATAGCAGAAAAAATGGGCGGTTTTTGGTCGATTTCGCCTAAAAATTGCTTTACAGTTTCATGAATCAAATCTTCATTGATATGGTCTGTTGGAAAAGTCTGATCGATTTCAGTTTCCAAATCATACGATGGAGTAGTAGCACCGATATAAAACGTTCCGGTATATTCTTTTGCTTGACCTTGAAGTTCAGAAATCTTTTTAGTGAATTTTCCAGTGCAGATCAATAAAAGACCTGTTGCCAAAGGATCTAAAGTTCCTGCATGGCCAATTTTGAACTTTTTAGGAAGTCCGACTTTATTAATTAAAAGGTATTTTAATTTATTGACAGCTTGAAATGAACTCCATTTTAATGGTTTGTCAATCAATAAAACTTGTCCTTCTAAATATTCTTCAGGTGTCATTATATAATCGTAAGCGGATGAATGAAAAAGTGAATCAATAATAAAATGATTCCGGCAATGATTCGGTAATAACCAAAAACTTTAAATCCGTTTTTAGTCAAAAATCCGATGAAAGTTTTTATGGCTAATAATGCTACAGCAAAAGCAACGATGTTTCCAATAACCAACATGTTAACTTGGTCGTGAGACAATTCAAAACCTGCTTTGTAATAGTCATAACATTTTTTTGCAGTTGCTCCTAACATAGTTGGAACCGCTAAGAAAAATGAAAATTCTGCTGCAGAAGTTCTAGTCAGTTTTTGAGCCATACCTCCTACAATACTTGCGCCGCTTCGAGAAACTCCAGGAATCATGGCAAGACATTGGAATAAACCAATTTTTAAAGCTTTGGCATATGTAATTTCAGTTGAAACTTCTGGATCATTTGGTTTGTTAAACCATTCGTCTACTTTCAATAAAACTAAACCTCCAATTAGAAGTGAAATTGCAACTGTAACTGGGTTTTCTAGTAGGCCATCAATAAAATCGCTTAATAATAATCCTAAAACAGCTGCAGGAATAAAAGCGACTAAAAGTTTAAAGTAGAAATCAAAAGTTTGAAAGAAACGTTTGAAGTATAATATTACAACCGAAAGTATTGCGCCAAGCTGAATTACAATGGTAAAAAGTTTAGTGAAATCGTCATGAGCGATTCCGAAAAAAGAAGAAGCAATAATCATATGTCCTGTAGAAGAAACAGGCAAAAATTCTGTAATTCCTTCAATAATGGCAAGAACAATAGCTTGTAATGTGTTCATTTAATTGAGATTATTAGATTTTTAGATTTCTTAGACTTCTTAGATTTAAAAAGATTAATTTAATAATCTCTAAAGATCTAAGAAGTCTAAGCTGTCTAAGAAAGTCTATTTTGATTTTTTGAAGATAGAATAAATCGTGATGCCAAAACCGATAAGAACGGTTGTTGGTGCTAAACGAATGCGTCTAAAGCTGAAAATGTCTTCATTAAAAACATTTGGATCTTTACTTCCTCCGCCAGACATTAAAATAAATCCAAGTGCTATAACCGCAATTCCGATTAATAAGATTTTGTAATTAATGGCATCAAAAAGGAATTCCTGTTTTTGAACTTGTTGTTCTTCTTTATTTTTATTGTTTTTCATTTTTATGTGTTTGTCAGCCTGAGCGAAATCGAAGGCATTTTTTTTTAAATCTAAAATCTGCAATCTAAAATCTGCAATCAAAAATTAATAAAGATCGTCAGTTCTTAAATTCAAGAAACGCTGTGTTGCAAAATGTGTGCTTACCCAAGTAATTAAAACTCCTAATCCGAAAACAGCAACCAAAACCAAACCAGTTAAAGCTTTGTCTTCGAGAATTCCTAAACCAGGGAAATTAGTGTCTACATATAATAATAGTGCGATTAAAGCAATAATTGCCAGACCAGCACCCAGCATTCCTAATTTTACGCTTCGCATTACAAAAGGTTTTCGGATAAATGCTTTTGTCGCACCAACCATTTGCATGGTTTTGATAATAAAACGATTTGAATGTATAGATAAACGTAGTGAACTATTGATTAATAAAACCGCAATTACTGTCAAGAAACCGCTAATAATCAAAATCCACATACTTACTTTTCTGATATTGTCATTTACAAGATTTACCAATTGTTTGTCGTAAACAATATCTGAAATCATAGCATTTTTGCGAAAGTTGCTTTCAATCTTAACGATACTGTCTCTTTCTACATAGTCTGCTTTTAAGTGAATGTCGTATGAATTCAATAACGGATTTTCTCCCAAAAAGGTTAAAAAGTCTTCTCCGATAATATCAGTATGTTCTTTTGCCGCTTTTTCTTTCGTTACATAAACAAAAGATTTAGCAAAAGGTGCTCTTTTAAGTTCGGTATTAAATGCTTTGATAATACTATCATTCGCTTCATTTTTGAAGAAAACCGTCATGGCGATTTTTTCTTTAAAATCGTCTGCCAATTGTTTAGAATTAATAATGAATAATCCCAGTACTCCCAATAGGAATAAAACCAAGAATACACTTAATACTACCGAAAAATAAGAGGAAATTAACCTGCGCTTTTGAAATTTATCAAAGTTAGAACTCATACTGTGCTTAAATTATGTGGTAAAAATAATAAACAATTTCTTTATTTAAAGTTAATAACAAACTTTTATACTTAAAAGTACGATTTAAATCTTGAAAAAATTGGAGTTTAACCGTAAAGCATGTAAAGTTTTTGATATTCTACCTTGTAACATAAACGGCAAGGTTTGCAAAGTTGTATTTTAAGCAGGGCTTTACGAAGCTTGTGTTTTGTAAACGTATAGATTGAATTAAAATTTTGCATGTTTTGCAGTTAATTTTAAGATCAATATTGTGTTTTGACTTAATTTAATTGAAGAATTACATATTTTATTTGTTTGCCAATGAAATAGCTTTGCTACAATGCACAATAAATGTAAATTTGCGGCTAAATTAATTTAGTGAAAAGCTTAGAGCCTTAGTAACTTAGAATCTTAGTCACTTAGAAATGAAGTACAATCCAAACGAAATTGAAGCCAAATGGCAAAAATATTGGGCAGAAAATCAAACTTTTGCAGCAAAAAACAACTCTGAAAAGCCGAAACATTATGTTCTCGACATGTTTCCTTATCCGTCTGGAGCAGGATTACACGTTGGGCACCCACTGGGCTATATTGCTTCAGATGTGTATTCTCGTTTCAAAAGACATCAAGGATTCAATGTTTTGCATCCAATGGGGTATGATAGTTTCGGATTACCTGCAGAACAATATGCAATTCAGACAGGGCAACGCCCAGAAGATACTACACGTGTAAACATTGACGGTGGTGTTGACAAAGAAGGAAAACAAATTGCTGGATACAGAAAACAATTAGATAAAATCGGATTCTCATTTGACTGGGCGCGTGAAGTGCGTACCTCAAATCCAGATTACTATAAGCACACACAGTGGATTTTTATCCAATTGTTTAATTCTTGGTATTGCAGAAAACAAGGAAAAGCATTTGATATTTCAGAGCTTGTGACTGTTTTTGAAGAAAGCGGAAATGCATTAGTAGAAGCAGTTTGCGATGATAACGTAGCAATTTTTACGGCTGATGAATGGAATTCTTATTCTGCAGATCAAAAAGAGAAAATCCTTTTACAATATAGATTAACCTATTTGGCAGAAACCGAAGTAAACTGGTGTCCAGGCTTAGGTACTGTTTTGGCAAATGACGAAATTGTAAACGGAGTTTCTGAACGTGGAGGCTTTCCTGTTATAAGAAAAAAAATGACACAATGGAGCATGCGAATTTCTGCTTATGCCGAACGCTTGCTTGAAGGCTTAAATGATATTGATTGGAGTGAGTCTATCAAAGAATCTCAAAGAAACTGGATTGGAAAATCAGTAGGAGCATTGGTAACTTTTAATGTGAAAGATCATAATGAAGTAATCGAGGTTTTTACGACAAGACCTGATACTATTTTTGGTGTAACTTTTATGACTTTGGCTCCAGAACATGATTTGGTTGCTAAAATTACAACTCCAGAACAAAAAGCAGAAGTTGAAGCCTATATTGAAAAAACAGCGAAACGTTCCGAGCGTGAGCGTATGGCTGATGTAAAAACGATTTCTGGAGTATTTACAGGAGCGTATGCTGAACATCCGTTTACAAAAGAACCAATTCCAGTTTGGATTGGTGATTACGTTTTGGCTGGTTACGGAACAGGTGCTGTAATGGCGGTTCCTTGCGGAGACGAAAGAGATTACGCATTTGCAAATTTCTTTAAAGGCCTGAAAGGAATGCCTGAAATCAAAAATATCTTCGCAAATGTTGATATTTCTGAAGCAGCGTATGGATCAAAAGATAACGTTGAAATCGCAAATTCTGATTTCTTAAACGGATTAAATTATAAAGAAGGAACTAAAAAAGCAATTGCTAAATTAGAAGAAATCGGACAGGGAACTGGTAAAACAAATTACCGTTTGCGTGATGCTGTTTTCTCTCGTCAGCGTTATTGGGGTGAGCCATTCCCGGTTTATTATGTAAATGGATTACCTAAAATGATTGACACACAGCATTTGCCAATTATTTTACCAGAAGTAGAGAAATATTTACCAACAGAAGACGGTTTGCCACCATTAGGAAATGCAGCAGTTTGGGCTTGGGATACTAAACAAAACAAAGTTGTCAATACAGATTTAGTTGACAATGTTTCAGTCTTTCCTTTAGAATTAAACACAATGCCAGGTTGGGCAGGAAGTTCATGGTATTGGATGCGTTATATGGATGCACACAATGAAAATGAATTTGCAAGCAAAGAGGCTTTGGCTTATTGGGAAAACGTAGATTTATATATTGGAGGAAGCGAGCACGCGACAGGTCACTTATTGTATTCTCGTTTTTGGAACAAATTCTTAAAAGACAAAGGTTTTGCTCCAACTGAAGAACCGTTCAAAAAACTGATCAATCAGGGAATGATTTTGGGGACTAGTGCTTTTGTTTATAGATTAGAAGGAACAAATACTTTTGTGTCTAAAAATAAAATTGGAGATCAAAAAGTACAGCCCATTCATGCAGATGTTTCAATGGTAAATTCTTCTGATGAATTAAATGTAGAAAAATTCAAAGCTTGGAGAGAGGATTATGCTGATGCTGAATTCATTCTAGATGATAATGGAAAATATATTGTTGGTCGCGAAGTCGAAAAAATGTCTAAATCGAAATACAATGTTGTAACTCCAGATGATATTTGTGATGAATATGGAGCAGATACATTGCGTTTGTACGAAATGTTCTTAGGGCCATTGGAACAAGCAAAACCTTGGAATACTGCCGGAATTTCTGGAGTATTTGGTTTCTTGAAAAAATTATGGAGATTGTACTTTGATGAGAATGGATTAATCGTAAACAACGACGAACCAACAAAAGACAACTTGAAATCATTGCATAAAACCATCAAAAAAGTGGGAGAAGATATTGAGAATTTCTCTTTCAATACTTCAGTTTCTCAGTTTATGATTTGTGTAAATGAATTGTCTTCTCAAAATTGTCATTCAAGAGCGATTTTAGAGCCGTTGGCTATTTTGGTTTCGCCTTATGCGCCGCATATTGCCGAAGAGTTATGGTCACAGTTAGGGCATACAACTTCAATTTCTGAAGTTTCGTTCCCAATTTTTGAGGAAAAACATTTAATTGAAACGAATAAAGAATATCCAGTTTCGTTCAACGGAAAAATGCGTTTCACAATCGAATTGCCTTTGGATTTAACCAAAGAACAAATCGAAGAAATCGTAATGAAAGACGAAAGAACTCAAAAACACTTAGACGGTAGAACACCAAATAAAGTGATTATCGTTCCTGGAAAAATCATCAATTTGGTAGGATAACCAAATTAATTTTCAATATAAAAATCCCAAATTCCAATTTTACGATTGGAGTTTGGGATTTTTTTTGTGCTTATTTTTTTGCCACGAATTACACGAATTTTCACGAATTGATTTGTACAATCTGAAGCAGAATAAAGCAAAGAAACTCCTTAATCTTGTCATTTCGACGAAGGAGAAATCTTCGTAAGTAACTCCGTTCCAATAAGCCAATCTTTGTAGAGCTACTCGCGAAGATTTCTCCTTCGTCGAAATGACAATATTCTGGAAAAAACTTTGCGACCTTGCGCTGTTGCAAGCAAAAAATCTAGCGTTCCTTGCGAAAAATCTTCGCGCACTTTGCGGTTAAAAACCCGCACCAACATTGGAATTTGGTCCCGATAGCTATTGGGATTCATTGAAATTTTAAATTAAGTTGTAACATTTTAATAGTTGTCGTATCAAAAGCATGGATCCGATTTAATTAACAACTTAAAACTATTACAAATGAAAAAGTATATCATCTTAATTATCGCATTCTTATTCTCAGCATTATGTCTAAATGTTTTTGCACAAACAAAACAATATCCTTTTGAAGTAATTAAAACTGGTAAAGGAAAACAATCTATAATCTTCATTCCGGGATTTGCTTCTTCTGGCGAAGTTTGGAAAGACACTAAAATCGCATTCGAAAAAGACTTCACTTGCTATACACTTACAATGTCGGGTTTCGCTGGAATACAACCACAGCCGAATCCATCATTTGAAAACTGGAAAAACGAAATCGCTGCTTATATAAAAGACAATAAAATCGAAAAGCCAATCTTAATTGGTCATAGTATGGGCGGAGGATTGGCACTTGCCATTGCAGCCGATTATCCAGAATTGATAGGAAAAATTGTTGTTGTCGATGCGCTTCCGTGTCTGGCGGCTTTGAGCGATCCTTCTTTTAAATCAAAAGAAAATAATGATTGTTCGCCAATGGTAGCTCAAATGACGGGAATGAACGAAACTCAATTTTACGATATGCAGAAACAAATGATGCCGAGACTTCTGCAAGATCAATCTAAATTGGAGATGGTTATTGGCTGGAGCGTAAAATCGGACCGAAATACTTTTGGGCAAATATATTGTGACTTTTACAATACCGATTTAAGAGCGAAAATCGCACAGGTAAAATGTCCGTCTTTAGTTTTATTAGAATCTTATTTTATAAATTTAAAACCCGCAATTGAAACACAATATGCAAATTTGAAAACAGCTAATTTTAAGTACGCTAACAAAGGGCTTCATTTTATTATGTACGACGATACCGCTTGGTACATGGAGCAGTTAAACAATTTTATAAAAGCATAAGATGGAATTCGAACAAATATATAAAACCTATTGGGATCGAATTTTCAGGCTTTGCATGGGTTTCGTAAACGATTATGACGCCGCTCAGGATTTGGCTCAGGAAACTTTTATAATTGTCTGGCAGAAATTGGAAACGTTTAGAAATGAATCTTCTATTGGAACTTGGATTTTTAGAATTGCTTCCAATAATTGTCTGAGGCAGATAGAAAAACAAAAACGTTTTCCAAAATCTGAACTTCCTATTCATCTTTCAGAGGAAAAACTAACCTCAATAGAACCTCAGATTCAATTCTTGTATAAATGTATCGCTGAGCTTCCAGAAACCGATCGTATTATAATTTCGTTAGAGTTAGAAGATATCAAACAAAATGAAATTGCTAAAATTGTAGGTCTTTCTGAAGCAAATGTTAGAGTGAAAATTCATAGAATTAAAGAAAAACTGACTCAAAAATTTAAAGAAAATGGACAACGATAATAATATAGATTTTAAAGATTTATGGAAAAAACAATCCGTAAGTCAGCCAGATATAACCGATTTGCTGGCACGAATAAATAAGTTTAAAAAAACTGGACTGCGTTGTTTATGGCTTACGAACACTCTGCTTTTAGGAACCAGCGCTTTCATTGCTTTTGTTTGGTTTTATTATCAGCCGCAATTTATTTCGACTAAAATCGGAATTGTTTTGGTGATTTTGGCAATGGTGATTTATTTAATGGTCTACAACAAATTATTAGGCAATTATAAAAATATAGAAGCAAATCAAACCAATCAGGAGTATTTGCAAAATTTGATTGTAATTAAAAAGAAACAAAACTTCATGCAGACGAAATTGATGGCTTTGTATTTTGTTTTGCTAACTATTGGAATTTGTTTGTATATGTATGAATATGCAAGTAGGATGACAGCTTGGATGGCTATTTTAACTTATGGAATTACATTGTTATGGATGTTGTTTAATTGGTTGTATATCCATCCAAAACAAACCAAAAAACAACAAGAAAAAATTAATAGTCTGATTGAAAAATTTGAAGAAGTTAATCATCAGTTGGAATCATAAAAAAAAGAAAGCTTCGCAATTGCGAAGCTTTCTTTTACCAAAAACAAAAATCTAAAATTTTAAAGTAAGATTTATCTGGGAAAAATATATGTTTTAGGATGTACAACAATGATTCCTTCACTATCTGCTTTTCCTGTTAACTCAGAAACTACTTTTCCTCCCACATAAACTTTTGCTGTCACAGTTTGTCCAGCAACTCCTCCGTAACCGCTTGTGTGCACTAACGCACCCTCAGAATCTGCATCGGCAGTAAATTCTTTAGTCCATGGTAATGAAGGAACATCTTCGATAAGCGGAGCACCACTTTTTTCCATATAGGTTACATCAAGTTGTCCAGTATAATTACCAGTGATTTCATATTTTACATCTCTTGATGCTGGAGCTGAGTTGTTATCGTCGTTATCACTGCTGCAAGAAACTGCTGTAAAAGCAAGAGTCATTACGATTGCTAAGGTTTTCAAAATTGATTTCATAATATATTCTTTTAATTAATAATCTGATTCATAACAAAATTAGACCCTTGTTTACGGGACGGCAATACCTGATAAAGTGTATTTTTTATTACCTGATATCAGGTAAAAGCAAGCAATTTCTTTTCGAAAGTCATTAAGCTTTAATAACTTTGGGTAAATGCCACATTTATGAAGAAACTCTACGCCTTTTTATTTTTTTTATTTTTTAGTGCAATTTCCAATTCACAAGTAATTCTTTCATTAGATGATGACACTGTTTATATTGACAGTATTGTTAAAATCACAAAAAACACAAAATCCGATAGTGTCAAAAGTTTGAATAGTTTTAGATTGTCAAAACTGTTTTTAATGGCTCAGGATGCAAAAAAATCTAAAGAATATTTGGAACAGGCGAATAAGCTTAAAGTCAAATTTCCTTTTCTAAAAGACGCTTCTATTTTTTATAACGCCTACAGTTTTATAGAAAAGGGCGATTTGGAAGGTTTTGAAAAAGCCTTACTCGAAGCCAATACAAAACTGAAAAAATACCGAAATAAAGAAGCCTATAAACTTCGTGCCGTAATACTTCAGAATTATGGCATTATGCAGCAGCGAAAGAATAATGAAAACGCTTATATGAAATTGCTGGTAAATGAAGCGATTCCGATTGCTAAAAAAAGTGGCGATTACGAATTGATCAGTGCATTAAACAAAGCAGTCGCGATTATTTTTATGAATAATAATGAACGCGAAAAAGCAGCAGAATATCTGGATCAAGCGCAAAAGTATATTGAAAATGCCACAAAAAAATCTGCAACATTAGCAGAGTCTAAGATGGAAACGTATATTATAAATGCTGAGAATCTAGTTGAGCTGAAGCATTTTTACGACGCCAAAGAAATTCTAGACAAAGCATATGCGACTTTAGAAAAATACCCAACATCAAACTTAAATGATTCTTATTTTTATTCGGAAGGGATTTATTATGCCAAGCAAAATAAGCACAATGAGGCATTGGTAAGTTTTGAAAAAGGGATAAAATCGGCAGAAAGCCATCAGAATGCCATTGCAGTAAACCGATTGAAATTTGCAGAATATGAAGTGCTTTTCAAACTTAAAAATTACGATAAAGCCAAAAGCAATTTGGAATATTTAATAGAGAAAACGCCTTTTATTGTCGATAAGAAGAATTATTACAAAGAGCTATCTAAGGTGTATAATGCGACTAAAGAATATCCGAAAGCGTATTATTATTCGAATAAATACAATATAATAAATGATAGTTTAAACGATGCGAAACTGAAAAGCGAAATTGTAGAGCTTGAAGCGAAGTATAAAAAAGCTGAAAGTGAAAAGAAAATTGGTCTGCTGCAGTCGGAAAATGAAAAAGCGGTTTTGCAGGTCAATAACAACCGTTTGAATATGCTGCTTTTTGCGGTGCTTTCGTTTGTTTTGTTTTTGGCAGTTTTGTTTTTATGGAGCTGGAATAATTATCAGAAAAAAATAAGTTTCCAAAAAGAAGTCAATCACAAACAAGAACTGGAAGCATTAGAAAATCAGCAAAAATTATCGATTTCAAATGCTTTGATTGAAGGGGAAGAAATTGAAAGGAAAAGAATTGCAAGAGATCTACATGACGGGCTCGGAAGTATGCTTTCGGGGCTTAAAATGCATTTGAATCTTGCCGATCGCGAGAATAAAGAAAATGCTCCGAATATTAATGGTTTATTGAATGATTCGATCAAAGAACTTCGAAATATTTCTCAGAATTTAATGCCAGAAAGTTTGATGAAACTTGGACTTGAGCATGCGCTTCGAGATTTATGCGCTTCACATTCAACAGCTGAAACCGCAATAGAATTTCAGTATTTAAATAAAAAGACAACTTTGCCGCAGCATTTTAAAATTATGATTTTCAGAATCATTCAAGAACTTCTGAATAATGCTTTAAAATATGCCAAAGCATCACAAATTCTGGTTTCCTGTTCGCAGAATAAAGATGTGTTTTTTATTACGGTAGAAGACAACGGAGTTGGTTTTAATGTTGAACATGCAGAAAAAAGAGATGGAATGGGCTTGCGGAATATAAAAAACCGAGTAGCTTTTTTAAATGGAAAACTGGAAATTGATTCTGTGATTGGCAAAGGAACTTCAACTTATATCGAAATAAAAATATAACTCAAATCATGATTATGAAGTATAAAACGGTAATAGTAGACGATCATCCGATTGTGATTTCTGGAATTTCAGGTTTGCTGTCGGATTTAGATAATATAGAAATTGTAGAGAAATTTGAATCTGGAATTGCGCTTTTAGATTATATCGAAGACCATAAAGTCGATTTGATTTTGATGGATATTTTTCTGCCTGTGATAAATGGAGTTGATCTGTGTAAAACCATCAAGCAGAAACATCCGAAAATTGTAATTATTGGGATGAGCAGCCAGTCTGAAAGAAGTTTGGTCATGCAGTTTATCCAGAATGGAGGAAACGGATATATACTCAAAAATGCTTCTTTTGATGAGTTTAAAGAATGCATTTACAAAGCAATTGATGGCGAAATTGTCTTTAGTGAAGAAGTGAAAACCATAATTAGCCAGCCATTGTCTGAAGATTTAGAAAGAATTCCAGGTTTGAGCCGAAGAGAGCGTGATATTGCTCTGTTGCTTTCGCAAGGAAAATCGACTCAGGAAATTGCCGATGATTTGTTTTTGAGTTTTTTAACTGTTCAAACACACCGACGCAATATTCTTCAGAAATATAAAATGAAAAATGTGGCAGAGTTAATCGCTTTTCTGCTCAAAAACAACATGCTGAATTAAGTCAAAAGTGCTGAAATGATGTCAAAATGGCATTTTGTTAAAATGGTTCGCAATTTGCAGTTTGTTTTGTAAATTTAAAAATCAATCTAAAAACAGAAAAAAATGGGATCAGGATATTTAATTATTGCTGGAGCTATAATGTTGTTCAGCTGGCTGGTAAGCTCGCAGCTGAAGAGCAAATTTGAGTTGTATTCGAAATTGCAATTGAGAAACGGAATGAGTGGCCGCGAAATCGCTGAAAAAATGCTTGCCGATAACGGAATTACAGATGTTCGCGTAATTTCAACACCAGGTCAGTTAACAGATCATTATAATCCATCAGATAAAACAGTAAATTTAAGTGAAGCGGTTTATAACCACCGTAACGCGGCCGCGGCAGCAGTTGCAGCGCACGAATGTGGTCACGCAGTTCAGCATGCAATTGGTTACGAATGGCTGACTATGCGTTCTAAGCTTGTGCCGATTGTAAGCGTCGCTTCAAATTTTGTACAATGGATTTTGATTGCAGGAATTCTAATGATTAAAGTTTTTCCAGGTTTATTATTAATCGGAATTATCATTTTTGCTGCAACAACTTTGTTCTCGATTATTACGCTTCCAGTAGAGTACGATGCAAGTAATCGTGCTTTGGCTTGGTTAGAAAATAAACATATGCTAACGCAAGAAGAACAGGCAGGAGCAAAAGATGCTTTAAAATGGGCTGCAAGAACTTATGTTGTAGCGGCAATTGGTTCTATTGCAACGTTGCTGTACTATATATCAATTTATTCAGGAAGCAGGAGAAACTAAATAGTTTAAATTTTCAATATTTAAAAATTCCAAATTCCAAATTTGTTGGGTTTGGAATTTTTTTTATGCACATCTGATACGAAATTAAACCCGACAGGTTTTTAAAACCTGTCGGGTTTGTTTTTTTATCAAGTTTGTCTGGCTGAGCGGAGTCGAAGCCTTTATAGGTAATTAAGCCCTTCGACTCCGCTCAGGGTGACAGCAGGCATAAAATTATCTAATTTTCAAATTGGCACATTATCTAATTCTAAAGCTGTATTTGTCTATCAATCTGCTGATCAAGAGAAATGAACGTTTCAGTTCTTGAAACTCCTTCAATGGCTTGGATTTTATTATTTAAAAGTTGCATTAAATGTTCGTTGTCGCGACAGATAATTTTAATCAAAACAGACCAGTTTCCTGTGGTGTAATGACATTCTAAGACTTCGGGAATTTTGCGGAGTTCTTTTACAGCTTCAGAGTTTCTGGAAGCTTTGTCTAGATAAACGCCAACAAAGGCCATGGTATTATAACCTAGAACTTTTGGGTTTACTGTAAATTTCGATCCAGAAATAACGCCAGATTGCTCTAGCTTTTTTAATCTCTGGTGGATTGCGGCTCCTGAAATTCCTATTTTATTAGCAATTTGTAAGATTGGCTTTCGGGCATCGTCCATGAGATAGCGGAGTATTTCTTTGTCGATTCCGTCAATTTCAATTAAAAGGGAGTTGATTTTCATAACTTATAATTTGAAACTATTTTTAAGATTTGGGTTATCAATAGAAATCAAATGTAGTTAAAATGCATTAGAATAGGAAATTCCAAATTTTTGAAATTCCAAAAACCAAAACCCAAATTTCAAACATAACCCGTGGTTTCAACCACGGGAGACGACGTATCTAATAACCCTAAAAAGAAAAATTCCAAATTTCAAGCGCTTGACTTGGAATTTGGAATTTTAAAAATTGAATATTTTTAAAAAGGATTATTTTCCTTTGTTTGCTTCTGCAACGTATTTTTCTAAAGCCATTGTCATAGAAGGTGTTTCAGGAGTTGGAGCAAGAATATCAATTCTTAAACCATGATCTAGAGCCTCTTTCTGCGTTGTGCTTCCGAATACGGCGATTCTGGTGTTGTTTTGTTTAAAATCTGGGAAATTTTTAAACAATGATTTAATTCCTGTCGGACTGAAAAAAGCTAAAACGTCATAGTAAACATCTGCTAAATCAGATAAATCACTCATTACAGTTCTGTAGAAAATTGCTTGTGCCCAATCTACTTTTAGACTGTTTAATGTAACAGGAGCATCTGCATTTAATTGGTCAGATGCAGGAAGTAAAAACTTCTCGTCTTTGTACTTCTTAATCAGCGGAGATAAATCTGCAAAATCTTTTGCTCCAACGTAAATCTTACGTTTTCTGTACACAACATACTTTTGAAGGTAAAACGCAACAGCCTCAGATTGGCAAAAATACTTTAACCCTTCCGGAACTTTGTAACGCATTTCATCAGCCACTCTAAAAAAATGATCTACAGCATTTCTACTTGTTAAAATGATCGCAGTGTAATGATTAAGATCGATTTTTTGTAATCGAATCTCTTTTGCGCTAACCCCTTCTACATGAATAAATGGTCTGAAATCAATTTTTATTTTGTGTTTTTGTTGGAGCTCAAAGTAAGGAGAATTCTCCACTTTAGGTTCAGGCTGTGACACCAAAATTGTTTTCACTTTCATATTATAAATATTTTCTAAGCACTCCCTTTTGTTATCCAATAATAGAGAAAATAATAAGGGGCTATTTCAAGAGCGCAAAGATACAAAATAAAATAAAATAACTTACCGATTATTACGTTTTGATACGTTTTAATTGAAATAAAGTAAGAGTATACGCTAATACACAGGGAAATGCCTATGATTGCTAGCGGAATAATCTGCGGAATATTATTGTAATAGAACAAAACAGCATTAATAGGAAGGATTAAAACGCCTATATACGTCCTGTAGGTTACTTTTTGTAAGTTAAAAAGCTCTACAAAATCATCAATGTTGAAAGAAGCCGCTACAATTTTTTCGATTAAATATTTTCCTAAAATGAAATAAAGCAGAAAAGTTGCAATTCGGATAAATAAAAGCCAATCGGTTTTTGAAGCATAGCCAAAAATATTCATCGTAAGCAGAATAAAAAAGGCAAACGATACAACCTGTACAAAAAATAAACCAACCGTAAAGCTGTTTTTCATGTGGCTGTTGTCTCGATAAATTTTAGCATATTTATCAGAAAAAATAAGTTTACTAAATTCACTAAATCTTGTTTCGTAAGCCGATTTTGTCATGGCAACAACAGCAAAGGTCAGCACAAATAAAAGTGTTGCCCAGTCTTTGTTTTCAAGAATTCGAGGATGTAATTGTTCAATCATAGCGTTACAAAATTAGTAATTTTTTGATGCAATACTTTTATTATATATTTATTATGAATCAAATGCTATAAAAAGTTTACTTTTGCGGTGAAATTACCGAGAAAAAATGAATGATAGCATTGTCATAATTCCCACATATAACGAAATTGAAAACGTAGAAAGTATAGTTAGGGCTGTACTTTCGCAGCATAAATCTTTTCATCTGCTGATTATAGATGATAATTCTCCTGATCATACCGCAAAAAAAGTCATTGCATTGCAGGAAGAATATCCAGGAAAACTGTTTTTAGAGCAAAGAACTAAAAAATCAGGATTGGGAACGGCATATGTTCATGGCTTTAAATGGGCTTTGGAACGCGATTATCAATTTATTTTTGAAATGGATGCCGATTTTTCGCATAACCCAAATGATTTAGAAAAATTATACGATGCTTGCCATTTTGGCGGAGCAGATCTTGCCATTGGTTCTCGTTATGTAAAAGGGGTAAATGTGGTGAACTGGCCATTGAGCCGAGTTCTGATGTCTTACTTCGCATCTGTTTATGTGAAATTTATTACCGGAATGAAAATTCATGACGCCACTGCAGGTTTTGTGTGTTACAAAAGAGAAGTTCTGGAGAAAATCAATTTAAATAAAATAAAGTTTGTTGGGTACGCGTTTCAAATTGAAATGAAGTACAGAACGTACTGTGCTAAATTTCAAATTACCGAAGTCCCAATTATATTTACAGACAGAACGAAAGGAGTTTCTAAAATGAGCAATGCTATTATCAAAGAAGCTATACTTGGAGTAATTTCACTTAGATTAAGAAAATTAGTCAATTCATTATAAACCAACCGAAATGAACAGGATTTTAATAAAAAATGCCAAAATTGTAAACGAAGGGACAATTTTTGAAGGTGATGTTTTAATTGAAAACGATCTGATTGTTGAAATTGCAGACAGCATTTCATTAAAAACTTCAGATTGTATTGTCATCGATGCTGAAGGAAATTATTTAATGCCTGGCGCGATAGACGATCAAGTGCATTTTAGAGAACCAGGTTTAACGCACAAAGGCGATATCGAATCGGAATCTCGTGCTGCCGTTGCTGGTGGAATTACTTCTTTTATCGAGCAACCCAATACAGTTCCAAATGCTGTTACTCAAGAAATATTAGAAGATAAATATCAAATTGCATCTCAAAAATCATTTGCGAATTATTCGTTTATGATGGGGGCAACCAACGATAATTTGGAAGAAGTTTTAAAAACAAATCCAAAAAATGTTGCCGGAATCAAGATTTTCTTAGGTTCATCGACAGGAAATATGCTGGTGGATAATGAAGCGGTTTTAGAAAAAATATTCTCAAGCACGCCAATGTTAATTGCGGTTCACTGCGAGGACGAAACTACGATTAAAAATAATCTTGCGGCTTTTAAAGAACAATACGGAGACGATGTTCCTGTTACGGCGCATAATTTGATCAGAAGTGCAGAAGCTTGTTATATTTCTTCTTCAAAAGCTGTTGCTTTAGCAAAAAGAACTGGAGCGAGATTGCATATTTTCCATCTTTCGACTGCGAAAGAAATGGAATTGTTTACGAATAAAATTCCGTTAGAAGAGAAAAAAATCACTGCTGAGGTTTGCGTACACCACCTTTGGTTTACAGATGAAGATTATAAAACTAAAGGGAATTTCATAAAATGGAATCCTGCTGTTAAAACTGCTGATGACCGTGCAGAACTTTGGAAAGCGTTGAATGATGGAAGAATTGACGTAATCGCGACAGATCATGCGCCTCATACCAAAGAAGAAAAGCAACAATCGTATCTGAATGCGCCTTCTGGAGGTCCGTTGGTGCAACATGCAGTTGTGGCTATGTTTGAAGCGCATCATCAAGGAAAAATTAGCGTGGAGAAAATTGTGGAGAAAATGTGCCACAATCCAGCTAAACTTTTCAAAATAGAAAAAAGAGGATTTATCAGAGAAGGCTATCATGCCGATTTAGTAATTGTAAATCCGAGTCTGCCTTGGAGCGTGAAACCAGAAAATATTTTATACAAATGCGGATGGTCTCCGTTTGAAGGGTATACCTTCAAATCTAGAATCACGCATACTTTTGTAAACGGTGAATTGGTTTACAACAATTTCAAAGTAAAAGATACCAGACCAGGTAAAAGATTATTGTTTGACAGATAAAAAATAACTATGAAGAATTTTATAGTCATACTATTGGTTTTATTTCTTTGTATAAGCTGCAAAAAGGATGTGGTAAAAGAGCCTGCAAAGCTTATTGAGAAGGAAAAAATGATTGATATTATGTATGATCTATCTCTTTTGGAAGCCATGAGATATCAGAAACCATTGTCTTTGGATTCGATAGATAATGATCCGACCAAGTTTATTTTGAAAAAATATAAAGTTGACAGTCTTCAATTTGCACAGAACAACATGTATTATGCTTCTGATTATGAGAATTATAAAGATATGTTCGATCAGGTTAATAAAAGAATTGAAGTCAATCAAAGAGCTGCGGATTCATTAGCTAAAATTGATGAGAAAAAAGCAGCTAAAGCGAATAAAAATAAACCAAAAGAATTGAAAGAGGTTTCAAAAGATTCAGTTCGAAAAACAATTCCGAAAATTAATATTGACTCAATTAGATTGGCGCAAAGAAAACACAGAAGAGAGATTTAAGCTTCTCTTTTAATATAAAGATGAATATCAGTAAAAACCGTTCCTAGAGCGGTTTTTATTTTTTCGTTACTATATAGATTTTTCGAGTATGAAGCTTTTGCTGTGGCTTTGGTAATGCTTCTTTTTCTAAAGAATAAAGTTGAAAATATTCCGTCAGCAATCCACAACAGATTCATTAAAAAAGGTTTGGCATGAATATGAGATCTTTTTATTTTAAAAACATCAGAAATCGTATTTAAAAGATCTTTAAAAACAATATTTTCAGCGATAAGCGTGAAACGTTCATTTTTAATTTCGCTTTTCATCAATTGAATAGTAATTTTGACTACATCATCAACTGAAATGAAGCCAGTGCTCCCGAGCGTATAGAACGAAAGGCCTTTTGAAACTTTTCGATAAATTTCACTGCTGCCTTCATTAAAAATATCCATCATTTTTGGCGGACCTAAAATTACTCCCGGATTTACAACAATAACGTTTAAGCCTTCCTGTTGCCCTCGCCAAACTTCCATTTCGGCGCCATATTTAGAAATGGCATAATCGCTGTGTGGTTTTTCAGGATTCCAGTCTGTTTCTTCTGTAATATACGTTTCGTGAGCAGCAATATCTCCTAAAGCAGCAATAGAACTGATATAGCAAAATTTTTCTACATCTTTAGCAATAGCAAAATTGACCATATTTGCAGTTCCTTCGATATTGGTTTTTCTAAGGATTTCTTCATCTTTTGGATCAAACGAAATAAAAGCGGCACTGTGATACACTTGTTTGATATCGATAAAAGCAGTTTCAAGTGAAGGTACGTCTAGAATATCCGCTTCAAGCCAATTGATTTTTTCAAACAAGTGGGCTTTTTTATAAAAATCAAAAACCGATTTTGTTTTCTGAATATTTTTTTCGGTTCTGTAAATTGCCCGAACATTTTCTCCATTTTCAATTAAATGAAGCAATAAATGTGCGCCTACTAAACCAGTTCCTCCAGTTACTAATATCATGTTGTAAAGATAAGTTTTTGTTTTTTTGCCACAAAGTCGCAAAGTCGCAAAGTTCTTGTTTTTTGTTGGAAAGTTGCAAAAGCACAAAAGCAATAAGATGGAAAAAACCTTTGCGTCTTAGCGACTTTGCAATAAACTATTTGTGAATCTTCGTGTCTTTGTGCCTTAGTAGTAGACTTTTTTGTCATTACCATTGACATTGATTACATTTGCGCAAATTATTTAAAAAATGAAGAATCTAGTTGAAGAATTAAAATGGCGCGGGTTATACCATGATAGTATGCCTGGAACGGAAGAACAATTGCTAAAAGAAGCAACCACTGCCTATATCGGTTTTGATCCAACTGCAGATTCACTGCACATCGGAAGTATGGTTCAGATTATTTTATTGGTTCACCTAAAGAATTTTGGTCACAGACCAATCGCTTTAGTAGGTGGAGCAACAGGAATGATTGGAGACCCTTCTGGTAAATCTGATGAAAGAAACTTGCTTGACGAAGAGGCTTTGGCTAAAAACGTAGCCGGAATCAAAAGCGTTTTGTCTCGTTTCTTAGATTTTAATTCAACCGAAGCAAATGCACCTGTAATGGTGAATAACTACGATTGGATGAAAGAATTCTCTTTTATCGATTTTGCACGTGAAGTTGGAAAAAGAATTACCGTAAACTATATGATGGCTAAAGATTCTGTAAAAAAGAGATTTAGCGGAGAAGGTGAGGGAATGTCTTTTACAGAATTTACATATCAGTTAATTCAAGGTTACGATTTCTATCATTTATATAAAAACAACAATTGTATTCTGCAAATGGGTGGTTCTGACCAATGGGGTAATATTACCACAGGAACAGAATTGGTGCGTAGAATGGGAGGAGAAAATGCGAAAGCTTACGCTTTAACAACGCCTTTGATTACAAAAGCAGACGGATCTAAATTCGGAAAATCTGAAGGAGGAAATGTTTGGTTAGATGCTGATAAAACTTCTGTATACAAATTCTACCAGTTTTGGGTAAATACAACAGATGTAGATGCTGAGAAATATATTAAGATTTTTACTTTCTTAGATAAAGATACTATTGATGCTTTAATCGAAGAGCACAAAACAGCTCCTCATTTAAGAGTTTTACAAAAGAAATTAGCAGAAGAAATTACTGTTTTTGTTCACAATAGAGAAGAATTAGAAAAAGCAATTCAGGCTTCAAATATTTTGTTTGGAAATTCTACTGCAGAAGATTTGAAAAAATTGGACGAAGCAACTTTTTTAGAAGTTTTTGATGGAGTTCCACAAGCTGAAATCGCAAAAGCAGATTTAGAAAACGGATTGGATATTATTACTGTTTTAAACGAAAAAACAGGTTTCTTTAAATCAAACGGAGAAGCGAGACGTGCTTTAACAGCAAACTCGATTTCTGTAAACAGAGAAAAAATAAAAGAAGATTTCGTTTTAACTGCAAATGATTTAATCAACAATCAGTTTGTATTGTTGCAAAGCGGAAAGAAGAATTACTTTGTGATTAGAGTGGTTTAACTGTTTAATCGGTTAATTGTTTAATCGATTTAGCACAAATCCTTTACAATAATATATAAATCCCAATGTTCGAAAGAATGTTGGGATTTTTTTATTGAAAAAAACATTCCGTAGGAATGGAATGTCTCGTTGGTAGAAACGTTTGAACAGCACAGTGAATATATCGATTAACCGATTAAACAAATCAACGATTAAACTATAAGACCATCAAATTACACCCACGAATATCAGAATTATCAAAACGTCCCAATACCTCGAAAGAGTTGTTCGAATATTTTTTGCCTAAATCCTGCGTAGCTATAAAAGAACATGAATTGATATTGGCTAAATCAATTACGTTTATTCCGCCAGTTTTTCCATCATTCACGTAAGTAAGAGCGTCTTCAGGATCGCGAACTAAAATATGCATCCAAGAAGGACATTCAAAAACACCTTCGCCAAGAGAATAGGCTTGCGCTAAAAGTTCGGTCATTCCATATTCTGAATGAATAGATGAAACGCCAAAACCTTTGCATAAAATGTCGTGCAATTCTTCACGAATCATTTCTTTGCGTTTCCCCTTCATTCCTCCAGTTTCCATAATAATGGTATTTTGAAGATTGAATTGATGTTTTTCGATTAAATCTAACAAAGCATACGTGACCCCAATTAAGATTACATTTTGCCCTGCTTCGTCCAATTCAAGAAGTTTTTTGATTAAGTCGTCATGGTTGTGCAAATAAAACCCGCTTTCAGGCTGATTAGAGAGTTTTATCAGATCTTCGACCATATAAATTAACGAAGAGCCTTCTCGTTCTAAATAAGACGGCAAAAGGGCTAAAACAACGTAGTCCTCTATATTGCCGTAAAATTGAGAGAATCCTTTGCGGTAACTTTCCTCATATAGGGAAACATCGGTCACTAAATGTCTGCTGGTAATCATTCCGGTTGTACCACTGCTGGTAAAAGTTACTTGTGCAGGATCTGTATTAGAAACCACATTGTGACTTTTGAAAAACTGAATGGGTAAAAAAGGAATTTGCTGCAGTGATTTTACCTGCTGTGGGTTGATTTTTAAAAAATCACAAAAATCGCGATAGACTTTATTGTTCTCATGCTGAAAACGAAACACTTTTAGTGCTATTTTTTCAAATTGTTTCTGACTTGAAATGGTAAAGATATCGTTGGCTGTGATCAAAACTTTTTTTTGCAAAGATATTTATTTTTTAGTTTTCGGTCTCAGTTTTCAGTCTCAGTTTTCGGTGAGGATTTTTACTAAAAGGTATAATTGAAAGAAGTGTTTAGTCACGGTTTTCGGTCGCATTGTTAGACAAAGTTTATAAACTGAAAACTGAGACTGCGACTGTAAACCGAAAAAAGCTCCAAAGGAGCTTTTTTATCTTATAATGAGTTTTCGTGTTGCCGATGCGTTCTGTTCGCTTATTTTGATGATATAAACACCAGGAGGCAGTTCTGAAACACTTAATTCTTTTGATACTAAATGTGCTTGCAATACTTTTTTGCCCAAAAGATCGAACACAATAATTTCTTTCTCTAAATCGTTTTTAGATGATATGTACACTTTTCCGTTTGTCACTGGGTTAGGATACAAGCTGAGACCCTCAATAGAAGTAGATTCTTGAGGTTTTGGTAATTGCTTACTATCTTGCGCCGCGACGCTAAGAGTAAAGAAAAATGCCAATAAGAAAGTAATATAAAAGTAGTTTTTTGCCATCGCATGTATTTGATTACCGTAAATATACAAAAAAAATTACAAAAATGACGCCAAAAAAAAACATCCTAAATATTTAGGATGTTTTTAACATTATGTGTTCGAAGTGATTAGGAAAAAGTGTGATTTTACGCTCTCTAAGAATCCTAAAATAAAAAAAGCGGTCTGAAATATTTCAGACCGCTTTTCTATTTTTAGAATCTAATTTTTATTATTTAGTCCAGTTAGCCCAAGTTGGTAACTCAGCTCCGTTACCAGCTCCAAGGTTTCCTGTAGTTGTTCCAGCTAATTTAGGACCTGTAAAATCAGTTACAGAAGCTCCAAAAGTATAGTTTGTGATAGTAAAGTTACCAGCAGCAAGATTTGCAGTTACACCTGCGTCTGCAGATAATTTAGCAAGAGCAGCAGGCATTCCGTCAGCAACATATACGTTAGTGTAAGTTTGTTTTCCACCACCTTCTTTGTAATTGATTGCTTTTTCGTCAGCTAAGAAAGTAGCCCCACCTTTAACGATAGAGATGTTGTTGATTTTAGCGTTTGTCATTGGAGTAGCTCCACTTGGATCTTTAGCGTTAGTAGACCCTTCAACACCAGCTTTAGAAACACCTTTAATGTATACGTTTGTAGCAGTACCTTGCCACCCGTCAGCAAAATCTAATGAATCATCATAAGAGTTAATGATTGTTAAGTTAGAAGCATTTACAGCTCCTCCAAAGAACTCAATTCCGTCATCACCACTTTCGAAAGCGTAAATATCAGATACTATAGTTCCAGAACCTACTCCGAAGAAAGAAATTCCATTGTATTCTTTTTCAGCAGTATATTTAGAACCTGTGTAAGAAATTTTTAAGAAGTTAATGTTTCCAGAAGAATCTGCATTGTCATTTCCTCCGTAGCTTAAACCACCTACTTCAGAAGTACCATTATCTCCAGTATTTACTTTACCATTACCAGCAATGATCAATCCACCCCAGTCACTTTGAGCAGGAGATGCTTTTCCAGAAGTCATAACAACTGGTTTAGCAGCAGTCCCATTGATGTTAATTTTAGCGTTTCTTTCTACAGCGATATATAAAGAAGTTGCTTCAGCAGTAGGAGAACTTTTGATTACTGTTCCAGCAGGAATTACTAAAGTAGCTCCACCTTTAACCACTAAGCCTCCAGTTAAAGTATAAGTTTGAGTAGGATCTAAAGTTACTGTACCGTCTTTAATTTCTCCTTTTAAATCGTCAACTTTTAAAACAAAAGAACTATTGTTAGTGTTTTTGTTATTATCATCAGAACTACAGCTTGTCAAAGTAAGTCCTAATATTGCAGCCATTGCAAATAAACTTTTTTTCATTTTGTTGTGTTTTATTGTTTTATTTATTCAAGGCAAAGTAAACGAACATATGTTTTTGCTGAGTTAAGATGATATTAACAATCCATTAAGTATACTGGGGTAAAAATGCATTGTCTTAATATAAAATTTACATTTCAATTTTGGATAAAAAAAAGCGATTGGTTATCCAATCGCTTCTTGTAATTTATTGAATATCTTTTTTTTAGAAAGTATAGTTTAAAGTAAGTCTAAGATCTGAACCTGCTTTGTAAGAAGTTACGGTGATGTCTCCTACAGACTCTTTTCCAGGTACTTCTCCCTGCTCTTGTACACGCTTAAAAGTTGGGTTTAAGATGTTATTGTAAATAAGACCAATTTTTAAGTTTTTAGTTAAGCTAGAGTTTACAATAAAGTCGAGTTTGTTTACGGCTTTATCAACCATGTTTCCAACTCTTGAAGTTCCAATTACAGCTAACTTATCTGAGAAATAAGAGTAAGATACTGTTGCTGAAAGATCTGTGTTTTCTGAAAACTCATTTAAGAATGATAAGTTCGCATTGGCAAGGAAATTAGAAGCTCCTGTTAATTTACTTGACGTAAAAGTAAAGTTAGCTCCAAAATCATTTTCATTGTTTACTTTGTCATTGCTCAGATCTTGTTTAGTGTATAAATATGATCCGTTTGCGTCAAAAGAAAGTTTTGTTTTTAAGTTGTCTCTTTTTTCAATTTCAAAAAGATCTTTTCTATATTCAACTTCAACCCCAGCTACAGTTCCTTTGTCTCCTGTATTTGCATAAGAAATATCATTTGAAGAAGAGTTCAAGAACATTTCGTTGATTGGGTTTTGAATGATTTTACCAAAAGCAGTTACCGAAATTAACTCACTTGCTTTAGGGAAAAATTCCCATCCTAAATCGAAGTTGTAATTTGTTGAAGCATATAATCTTGGATTTCCTTCGTATGCTTGTGCAACATCTTCGTAAATAATTGGCACTTTTTCTTTAAATTGAGGAAGAGTATAAGTCTTACTTGCAGAGAATTTTAAATTCTGTCTTTCATTCAAAGTATATTTTGAAATTAAGCTAGGTAAAATATTGAATTTAGAATCGTCAGAGTTTCCTCCAGAAGGAACTGTTGTTGTGATATAGAAAACATTCTGATTCAATTGCTCTAATCTTGCTCCTAATATTACGCTCAATCTTTCAGTTAAAGAATATTGAATATTAGCAAATGCAGCATTAATATCTAAATTACCATTATAAGTTTGGTGAATTCTGTTTGAGTAAGATGAACCCCAATGCGCAGGATCTAAATAGTTGTCTACATGGTGAATGTCTTCTTTAGGGAAAGAGATCGAAGTTCTGTTTGGGAAAAATGAAAATTGCTGCATATCATAATCTACATCTTTGAATTTTCCTGAGTAACCAACTGTTACTTTTCCTTTATAAGTATCATCACTTCCTTTTTTGAAGTTATAAGAAAGAGCAATATTTGCAGCGATTTCATTTTCTTTCAAGTCGTGAAAAAATCTATGGTTATTAATGTTTGAATTCGTAAAAAACGTGTAATCAATAGCATTAGGCGCGTACACGAAAGAGTTCTGCATACGATCTGGAATTGCGCTATCAGAAATACTATATCCAACTCCCCAGTTTAAATTCCACTGATCGTTAAATTTGCTTTTTCCTGTTAATTGGTTTACCACCAATTGAGTTCTTTCAAAAGTTCCACGTTTGATAAAACCGCTAATTTGCTGTTGAGCATCTCCACCACCGTCAAAGTTAATATTAGTTCCTTCATACTCGCTATAGTCTTGCTCACTAGAGTTTAAGAATAAAGAAGTAAAGAAGATAGAATGTTTGTTATTGATTTTATAATCAGCAGTACCCATAACTGTTGTTGTAGTATTATGTTTGTAAGCTGTTCTGATAAAATCAGAATAAATATCTCCGTCAGAAGTAATACCTCCTCGACTGTAACCTTGAGTAAATTTGTTTTTTGCACTGAAAGATCCAGTAACAAAAGCACCAATTGAACTTTCGTCGTTTATTTGAAATCTTTTTCCTCCAGATAAAGTGTAAAAAGCATTTAATACATTTTTACTTTCTTGTCTGTCCCAGCTTGTTGAATAGCTGTATGGCAATAGTGGAGAATCCGGAACTCCTACTTTCTTAAATCCTGCATAAGTAGGTCCGTCTTGAAGGTAAAAATGATCTTGTCCTAAAACATTTGTATTTGCACCAGTACCAATTGAAACGTTAATGAATGGTTTTCCGCTGAATTTCTTTGCACTAATGTCAATATTAGCTCCTCCAAAGTCAGCATAGTTTTGAGATTCAAAAGTTTTACTAATTCCGATATTATCTACAATGTTTGTAGAGAAAATTTCTAAAAGAATGTTTTTGTTTGCTGGGTTATTTGATGGTAACGGAAGACCATTTAAAGTAGTTACATTATAACGGTCACCTAATCCTCTAACGAATACGTTTCCAGAATCATCTTGTTTAGAAACACCGCTTACTTTTGCAACAGCGTTAGCAACGTCATTAACTCCTTTTCTTGCAATTTCTTCAGCACCAATAGCAGCTTTAAATTGAACTGCATTTTTTTGATCTAATAATAATGCCGATTCTTTTTGTTTGTTTCCTGCAGTTGATTTTACAACTACATCTTTAAGAGTATAACTTCCAGACGAAAGGCCTTGATTAACTGTTACAGTTTCATTTGCTTTTACAGCAACTGGAGCTTCAACAGATTCATATCCTAAAAAACTAAAGATTAAAGTATAATTTCCAGGATTTACGCTTAACGAATATTTTCCGTCTACGTCGGTATTTACGCTAATATTTGTACCTTTAACTAAAACATTAGCAAATGGCAGAGCTGCGTTGTTCATATCCTTGTCAGTCAGAACTCCAGAAATCGTACCTTTGTTTTGCGCGATCGAAATCGTACAGATAAATAATGCAATAAAGAGAAATCTTAAATTGAATTTCATTTTTTTCAGTGTTGTGTTTGTGTCTTATTATTTTTGTGCAAAGAAAGAACCGCTCTGTGAAGTCCATGTTACCGACTTGTTATGTTTTTGTGTTGTTAAGATTATCAAATTGTTACGAGATTAAATTACGGTTAACACCATTTTTTAAAGGTTCTTTTGTTAGTATATTTACCCTGTGAAATAAGAAATATCGAATGTTTAATGAAGAAGTTTCGATATAAAAATCTCAATTTTTGCTATTTATGAAAAAAACACAAACTAAGATTTTATTAGTTGACGATGAACCAGATATCTTAGAAATCGTTGGCTATAACCTTGCTCAGGAAGGCTATCAGATTGTTACAGCTTCTAATGGAAAAGATGCTATAGCAAAAGCGCAGAAAGAGCTGCCAGAACTAATCATTATGGACGTGATGATGGCAGAAATGGACGGAATGGAGGCTTGCGAGCATATTAGAAAAATTCCAGAGTTAAATAATGTTATCATAACATTCCTTACAGCAAGAAGCGAAGATTATTCTCAAGTAGCTGGTTTTGATGCCGGTGCTGATGACTATATTACTAAACCAATAAAACCAAAATTATTGGTCTCTAAAGTAAAGGCGCTGTTAAGAAGGTTAAAAGAACAGGAAGTTGTTACGGATACTTTAAATGTAGGCGGAATCGAAATTAATCGTGAGGAATACAAAATCATAAAAGGCAATGTAGAAATTGCTTTGCCAAGAAAAGAATTCGAATTGTTCTATCTATTAGCTTCAAAACCAGGGAAAGTTTTTAAAAGAGATGAAATCTTGGATAAAGTTTGGGGAAATGAAGTTGTAGTTGGAGGAAGAACAATTGATGTTCACATCAGAAAACTGCGTGAAAAAATAGGCGAAGATCTTTTTAAAACCATAAAAGGTGTAGGCTATAAATTTGAAGTTTAGTTTCTCTATAGAAAATGGACCATATAAGTGATATAAGTTCATTTAAAATTATAATTTACTTTAAAATAAAAAAGCTCATTTTTGTCAAAGCCTGACTTTGATAAAGATGGGCTTTTCAAAATTATTATTTATTCACAAAAAAAGTTATTTTTAAATGGACTTATATCACTTACATGGTGAAGAAAAATATTCCTTTAATGGTTAATTGTTTTAATATCAATGAAAATTAATTTTAAGAAAACATATAAATTCGCCATAAAATCGGCATTGTATATCAGTCTCTTTACAACAGCATTTGTGCTGATGTTGATGTCGTTATTTTATAAGAATCAATTAAAACATCAAGTTGCGTTTGGAATAATCTTCATTATCGTAATTTATATTTTCTCATTTTTGGTTTTGCAGTATCGCGTAGAACGATTTATTTACAGAAGAGTAAAGAAAATCTATGATGAGGTTTCGTTGTTAGAATCAACAACCTTAATCAATCAGCCTATTAATACCGATATGGAAACGCTTTCGCGCGAAGTGAAAAAGTTCGCGACCGATAAAAAACTCGAAATCGAAATGCTTGAAATTCGTGAGCAATATAGAAGAGAGTTCTTAGGAAACGTTTCACACGAATTGAAAACACCTTTATTTACTGTTCAAGGTTACGTTTCTACTTTGCTTGATGGCGCAATGGACGATAAAAATATTAGAAAAAAATATTTAAAACGCGCCGAAAAAGGAGTAGAGCGTCTTATCTATATCGTAGAAGATTTGGATATGATTACTAAATTAGAATCAGGCGATTTGGATTTGAATATGACTGATTTTGATATTGTCGAATTAATTCAAAATGTTTTCGAGTTGCTCGAAATGAAAGCAGACAAAAAGAAAATAAAACTTGCTTTTGAAAGTAAAAATGTGCAGTCAGTAATGATTAGAGGAGATAAGGATAGAATTCAGCAAGTGCTGGAAAATCTGATTGTCAATTCAATTAAATACGGAAAGGAAGGCGGATTGACTGAAGTTGGCGTCGTAAACTTAACTAAGAAAAAAGTTTTAATCCGCATTAGCGATAACGGCGAAGGTGTTGAAAAACAAAACATTCCCAGACTTTTTGAACGTTTTTACCGAGTGGATAAAAGCGGAACTAGATCTGAAGGCGGTTCTGGTTTAGGATTAGCGATTGTAAAGCATATTATTGAAGCACATAAAGAGAAAGTTTATGTAGAAAGTGAGTTCGGAATTGGCTCTGAATTCTCTTTTACGCTCGAAAAAGCAAATAAAACATCAAAAACTGACGTTAAAAAATCGTAACGTCAGTTTTGCTAAAAGCCCTAAAACAAAGGTGTTTAACACTAAATAAACATTCCGATTTAGGCCATAACATTAAATTTTTATTATAGTAACATCTGGTTAATGATTTCTTAACATAGGTGCTCCATCTTTGCATCCTGAAATTAAGGGAATTACAGAACTAATGATAAAAAGAAAACTATTGGCAGTTTTATTACTGCTAACTTGTGCAGCCAATGCGCAAGAAACAAACAAACAAGAATTGAATAAACAGGATGTAAAAAACGAAGTAATGCGTATTTTAGATTCTATAAACAAAGCAAAACTTCCGGAAACAAAATCTGGAGGTGGAGTTGAGGAACATTGGTATGATAGAATCTCTTTAAGAGGTTATGCGCAAATCAGATATAACGGTTTGTTTTCTACAAATGATAAAGTTTCCTGTGAGCAATGTGATAGATCTTGGGGAACAACATCGACGGCTCCAGATGCAAAAGCAAACAACGGGCTTTTTATTCGCCGTGCCCGTTTAGTGTTTTCTGGACAAGTGCACCCAAATGTATTTTTCTATTTTCAACCCGATTTTGCGAGTTCGCCGAGTACAGGAATTCAGAACTTTGTTCAAATTCGTGACCTGTATTTTGATCTTTCTTTTGATAAGAAAAAAGAATATCGGGTACGTGTCGGGCAGAGTAAAATTCCATACGGATTTGAAAATATGCAGTCAAGTTCACAGCGTTTAACTTTAGACCGTGCTGATGCCATCAACTCTTCAATTTTAAATGAGCGTGATTTAGGAATATTCTTTTATTGGGCGCCGGCCGAAATCAGAAAACGTTTTGAAATGTTGGTTAAAGATGGCTACAAAGGTTCTGGAGACTTCGGGGTTTTTGCTTTAGGAGTTTACAATGGTCAGATTGCAAATAAGTTAGATGGAAACAGAGACTTAAATGTTGTGTCTAGAATAACATATCCTTTTGTTATCGGAAGCCAAATTATAGAACCTGGAATTCAGGCTTATACTGGTAAATGGGCATTCACGGGAGAAGTTTCGCCAGGAGTGGTTGTCAATGATCCGCAATACGTAAAAGATCAGCGAGTTGGAGCGACTTTCGTTTTATATCCACGACCATTCGGAATCCAGACGGAATACAATATTGGAACTGGACCTCGATACAATCCAGCAACCAATAGAATTGACCAAACCGATTTGAACGGAGGTTACGTTTTATTAAACTATAAATGGGATCTTAAAAAGCAGCGTATTTATCCTTTTGCTAAATTCCAATATTACGACGGAGGAAAAAAATACGAAAAAGATGCTAGAAGTTATGTGGTTAGAGATTACGAATTTGGTGTAGAATGGCAGCCGATTAAAGCATTTGAACTTACAGCAGAATACGTAGTAGCCGACCGAACTTTTGAAGATAGTGTCTTGCCTGTAAACAGACAACAAGGAAATGTTCTAAGATTGCAAGTGCAGTTTAATTTCTAAACCAGTACGCGGATAAAACAGATTCGCTTTCGCAAGACGCTGATAAAAACTGATTTATTTTATAAAATTGAAAAACCTCCAATTTTAATTGGAGGTTTTTTATGTGAAAAGCAATTTGTAAAATCCGTTTAATCCGCGTGCAATCAAGCAATTTTGTCTTCAAAAACTTTAAATAAAGAATCCCAATCAATATTATTTTCAAATTGAGACAATCCTTTAAACGATTTTACTTTTGATAAATCTTCAATGGTAAAATCGTCTTGCATCGCATATGGTACAAGATTTTCTTCCTGAAGTTTTATCGCCAGATATTCCTGCTCATATTGTCCGGGTGTCGGAATAAAGAAGGCTTTTTTGCCCAGCTTTGCCAAATCCATTACCGTTGTATAACCCGAACGGCACAATACAAATTCGCTTTCATTAAAAGTCTGTTCGAGCTGTTTGGAGTTCATGAAATTATAATAAGTAACATTTCCAGCTTGCCACTTTTCCTGTGATTTTTCTACTTTTCCTTGTACAAAAACCACTTTTCCAGGATATTTTGCCGCTTCTTTCTGCAGTTTTTCATCCAAAAAAGTACGCTGAGGTTCTGGGCCAGACAATATAATCATTAGATCATATATTTTTGGAGTTTCCTTTTTTTTCATGCGGCTCAGCGGACCGATGTATTTTAAATTCAGCTCATTATTTTTTAAATGACCCAAATCTCCCGTTAGGTTTATTTTTTCGTTGGTGTCAGGAACCCAGCATTCATTGTATTTTTTAATAAAATGCTGATGACATTTACTGGTAAACCAAGTCGTATTTCCTGTCATAACATTCAATTGGTGCGTAATAAAAACCGAAGGCACTTTTTTACTGATGACTCCCAATCTGTTGTCTGAGATAATACCGTCAATGCCATGTTTTTTGATCCAATGATTCACCATTTTTTTCTCATCCAAAATAGCAGTAATCATTTTCGGAAGATTTTTAATCAGCTTCCATTTAAAGTTTTTGCCATTTTTAGCATATTCAATATGATAAGAAGGCAGTTCTAAAGTTTGTATATAAGGAAATTCTTTTCGTAATAAAGCCAGAGCAACTCCATCAGAAGCAATAATCGGAATATAATTATTCTCTTGTAGCGCCTTGATAATAGGTATGCATCGGGTAGCATGTCCAAGTCCCCAATTTAGCGGAGCCACTAAAATAGTTTTATTCGCAGAATAATCTATACTCATTTTTAACAGTTTTAAAAACGAAGATAGAAAAATATGTTTTTTATGTTATTTCGGAGGTATTACCAAATTATTAATTTAAGGTGTTAAGTTTCTGAGTTGCTAAGCTTCTAAGTTCAAAGATTTTCTGTTTAGAAAACAAGAAAGCCGAACTATAGGTTCGGCTTAATTTGTTAATCTTAGAAGCTTAGCAACTTAGAGTCTCAGCATCTTAGAAACTTAATCTTGAATATACGTTTTATTACCATTTTTATTAATGTAGTATTTACCGCCTCTTGGACCTGTATATACTTTTTTGCCATTGTACTCGCCAGTTACTTTGTCTGGGACAGCAGGAGCTTTTTCGTTAGTTTCTTTTAAAGTTTTTGTGGCCGATTTTTTGGCAGCTGTTGCATCTTTTTTAGCAGCGTCAGCTTTTGCGGTCGTTTTCTTGGCATCGGCTTTGGTTTTGTCAGCAGAGCTTTTTGCTTTGTCAGCGGTACTTTTTGCTTTATCAGATTCTACAGTTGCTTTTTTGGCATCAGCTTTAGCTTTTGCAACTTCTTTGTCGGCAGTCTTTTTTGCTGCGTCAGCAGATTCTTTTTTGGCTTTTGTCGAAGCAGCTTTTGCGTCATCTGCTGCTTTTGTAGATTTTGCTGCTTCCTTTTTTGCGTCGGCCGAAGCTTTGTCTGCACTTGCTTTCGCTTTTTTTGCTGAAGCTTCTGTTTTACTTTTCGTAGTTTTTGCAGTTGTTTCCTGAGCATAAAAATTAGAAGAGAAAACAACCATCAAACAGAACAATACTAATTTTTTCATAAGGTTAAAAGTTTAAATTTCAATTAAAATTAAACAATTTATTGTCATCTTTTTCGCAACACATTAAAAATATGCACGAAGCTGAACGTTTCCTGTATGAATCGTATTTCCCGTTTCGCTTTTTCTACCTTGATAATTTAAATTAACATCCAGAAAAGACGTAATGTTCTTTTGCAGAAGCAGTTTCCAAACCAAATTTGATCCTGCTTGAAGTCCTTCGAGCATCTGAAAACCGACTGATGAAAATTCATTTCCGTTAAATTTATTTTCATAAAAAGAAAATTCGCCATTCACCGTCACTTTCTTTTCGCCTGCATAAGAAAAAGAAGTTCCGATTCTATTTTGATCTAAAGTTTCGAAATTTCCCATCTGATTTTTTTTGTTTTGAAGCTCGTAAAAGAAATCCAATTTGGTGTTTTTTGAGAATAAATAACTGACTTTTGGTGCCAGTTGCCAGCCTTGAATATCATAGTTTTTTTCAACAAAATCTTTAGAAACCAAATCGGTTTTTATGGTTTTGGTAAAGAAATTAAACAGCCAGCTTTTCTGATATAAATGTGTGTACTGAACTTGATGTGAGTAATTCTGCACATGCTGCGAACCTACAGAAAGCAGACTTTTGCCTTTATTAATCAAATAAGAATAAGTAACCGAATGTTTCTGCTTACCTCGATTGTAAAATAAACTATTTCTAAAACTCGAATTCAATCCTAAAATATTGTCTTCTGATGAATCAAACGGATTGAGTTCTAATTTTTCTCCATCGCTTTTCACCTTTCGATCCATTATAAAAGAGGTCTGATTGTAAAAATAAGACAATACTTTTTTAAAACCTTTTTCATTTTGCCATTGCAGTGGATTTAAAGTTAAAGATTGTGAAAACTTATTTTGATTGGTTTTAATGTAAATCTGATTCGGCAAAAATACTCTCACATATCGCGCCTGATCTTGGTAAACGGCAACTTCAAATTCTTCCAATTCCTGAATTCCGTTGCCGTTATAATCATTCCAAGTATAAACACCTTGACCTGTCGGGACTTCTACATATGTAAATTCTTGCTGTGCAATAGTTCCAGAACTAGTTTCGTAAGCCGTTCCAATCTGCATAAACTGATTAAAAAAACGATCATTGTATAAAATTCTCGAATTTAATGAAGGTTCGTTCTGTCTAGATTTATCAGTAAAATCTAAATTTCGATAACTTGCATAAACGGCTAAATCAGTTGTTTTGTTCTGGATCAATTTTGATTTTAAATAATACGTCTGCGAATTATTAACGTGCTGTAATAATCCGTTTTGCAAACTATCGTTTCGCCTTTGTAGAAAACCGACTTCAACAAACACCTTAGTACTGTCGCCGCGTCCGGTAAATACTCCATATTCTAAAAATCTTTGGCTTACAGCCGAAAACTGATTGGTAACTTTATCTTTTTGCTGATTGTTTTCCAATTGCATAGTTCCTCCAACCCAATTTTTTCCAAAATGATATTTAGTCCTGGTCTGGTTTCTAATGAACTTTGAAGTCGAAGTTGTGGCGTCAGAATTTAGAAAACTTCCGTTGTTTTCAATTGTCCAATTTTTCAATTTGAATAAAGCGTTTGTTGTATGCCTTGCGCCAGAATAACTTTCGCTGAAATCTAATTTTTCAAATTGATAAGTCAGCAAACCAATATTTGAAGTTTCTTTTTTCGAAAATAAATCAAAATTCAAACCCGTAACCAAAAGGCTTTGATTGCCATAAAGAGTTCCAGTTAAATTCCAATCACGGTTAAACTCAATATTATACAAACGTTCAACTGATTTAAAATTTTGCTGTACAAATTGATAATTCGCAAAAGCGTCTAAATTCCAGCTTCTAGAAAAGAGACGTTTTTTAAGATTGGTTTTAAAAGCAATTCCTTCATTATTGGCATCATCAATTCCAGAAAATAAATTTTGATCATTATTGCTAACAGCCAATTCAAAATCTACTAAAGTTTTCTCATTCGGATTATATTTCCCTAAAAAAGTCGCCACCTGAAGTTTCATCGGTGAAACAAGCTGTACAATGGGTTCATAATTTCCTTGCAGAACTCCGTTAACCGGTTCAACATATTGATAAATTCGCTCAACAGAATTATTGTTTTGAATGATATAATTTCCCGCATTTGAACCAACTTGGCTAAATCGTACATTGTACAAAACATCGGCAGGATTATTTGAATATTCATAAGCTTCAACTGAATTGACCAGTATTTTTTTGTACAAAATTTTATTCTCGGCATAACTGTCTTCATAGGCAGAAGGCGCTTTCATCAAATTAACATCATCGCCCGCCTGACTCAAAATCTGAACTTGTTCTGGAGAAAGATTTTGCTGTAAAGGCTGATTTTTCATGTCATTTTCAGAATACAAATAACCGCCAAAGCTCCAGTTTTTGTTTTCGTGCGTAGCGCCTGCGTATGTTACGAGACGATTGTAATTTCGCTCTGAATATTGGTATTCAACATTAATACGCATTTCTGAAGTGATGGTAAAAAGTGACGTAAAGACAATTTCTCCAGCATTATAATCAATCACATAATCGTTGTTTTCGCCACGTTTTAATAAAACGCCATTTACATAAACACGTTCAGAGCCTGAAATCACCAAAACATACAATTCGCCATTCTGGCCTTTTAGTTTGTACGGACCCTGATTTCCTTCTTGACCCGTAAAAGTGCTTTTGGCATATTGTCCTTTTACAAAAGCAACCGAAGCAAAAACATTGGTTTTGCTTTTTTCGGTATCAAAATCAAAGTTGGCAGAAAGTCCTTGAACTTTTTTATTAAAGCCCAAAAATTGAGTTTTTCTGTTTTCTAAAAAGACATCGCCGGCGCGAATGTTCCAATCATCACTAAAAAGTTCGATAAAAATATTGTCAAACTGATCAAGTTTCTGTGAATAACCACCATCCTGCAGCGGAATATTATTGTCTTGCAGCGAAGCTCTTAAACTCACTTTGTCTGAAAGTTTTCCTGTAATCTGTAAATCTAGATTGGAGTTTAAAACCGTACTTTGATTATTGCCGACCGTAACGCCACGAGTAATGCTTCCAGAAGTTTCGAGTCCGTCAAAAGGCGTTACTTTTTTGGCATTTGAAGTGTTGTCTATTCTGTACAGTTTGTCTGTTCCAACATCACCGCTTACAATCTGATCAGATTTATAAAGACTGTATTCTTTGGTCAAGAAATCAGGATAATTAAGATAATTGACAATCAAAGTATCTGAAACCGATTGGAAATTTTCATTTAAAAGCAAATAGCCTTTTTGAAAATCGACTTTATAAGAAGTCGAATCGATAGGCTCATTTTTAGTATTCAGAATTTGGAAAAATCCAGAGTTAATGGCCACTTTTTCTAGACGAATGGTGTCTTTTGAAACTACTATTTTTTTGGTTTTGTACAGCGATTCAGTTTCCTGAGCCTGAAGCACAGAAAACCAGAAGAAAACCGTCAAAAACAGTAATTTTTTCAACATAAATACTCTAAACTGTAAAAAGTCAAAAGTAGTATTTATAATCAAGAAATTACGAGGCTTTTATTTATTGAAAAATGAAGCATTTTGAGATTTTTAAAATCGCAGAGAAAAAAATAATTGCAGAAAAAATCGCATAGTAAGCCAATCTTTTTTTTAGCTTTGTTTGTGATATAACTAACTTACATTATGGATACTAGTAAAGAACTTTTATTCTTTTTTAGTGCTTTAGGAGCTTTCAACGGAATCATCCTTGGAGTTTATTTTTTCTTTTTCACCAAGAAAAAATACTTAACCAATTATTTCCTTGGAGCGCTCTTGTTTGCATTAAGTATCCGAATTGCTAAATCTGTATTTGTTTATTTTCATCCCGAACTGCCAAAAATGTACTTGCAGTTTGGACTTACAGCTTGTTTTTTCATCGGACCTTGTTTATATTATTTTATCAAATCGGCAGTTGATGAAGTGCAAACAATGCCCAAATCCTGGAAATTTATTTTGGCATTTTGGGCAATTTTTATTGTAGCTGTCGGCATTTTATATCCGTATGAAATGTATCCGAAATTTTGGGGAGGCTTTTTTATAAGAATCATTTATTTGCAATGGTTGGTTTATATTGCTTTTGCTGGTTTTGAACTTCGTGGTGTTCTAAGAAAAATCTTGAGTAGAAAAGAAAAAACAACTCCGTCAGAAATGTGGTTTTCAATGCTCTATTTTGGAAATGGGTTATTATTTCTATTTTATTTCTTGGCCATTATGGGAGCTTCTGCAGCAACTTATATAAGTGGCGCAGTTGTTTTTTCATTCATTTTATATTTAGGAATTTCAATTCTTTTGTACAGAAAAAAAACCGACGATCTATTTTTATTGAATGGAAAGATTTCGAATAAAAAAATAGATTCGGAAGAAGCATTAATCTGGTCAGAAAAACTAGAAAAGGTTATGTCTGAAAAAAGTTTGTATAAAAATCCGAATCTGACCCTTCAAGATTTGTCTCAGGAAATTAATATCTCTAGTCATCAATTATCGCAGTTTCTGAATAGTAATTTAGGAAAGAATTTTACGAGTTATGTAAACGAATTTAGAATTAGTGAAGCTTGTAAAATTATTACATCTTCAGATAAATTGACTCTAGAATCCGTTGGTTATGATGTTGGTTTTAATTCTAAATCTACTTTTTTCGCGGCCTTCAAAAAACATACGGGAACCACTCCGCTTAACTATCAGCTTCAAGCTTTACAAACTTAAATATGAGTATAGGCAAAGAAATGTTATTCTTTTTTGGTGCTTTGGGCGCTTTCAACGGATTTATTCTAAGTCTGTATTTTTTATTTTTTACCAAGAAAAAATATCTTTCTAATCTTTTTCTTGGTGCGCTTTTGTTTATTTTAAGTACCAGAATTGTGGTTACAGTTTTGGTTTACTTTAATAATGATTTGCCTAAAATCTATCTTCAAATTGGGCTTTCAGCTTGTATGTTAGTTGGTCCGCTTTTGTATTATGTTTTAAAATCAGGAATCCGAAACAACATTTTGATACAATGGAAATGGCATCTAGCCACTTGGGTTTTGGTAATTCTAATAATTGGTTTTGTATTTCCATATCAAAATTATCCAGTTTTATGGAATGATTATTTTGTAACAGCTATTTTTCTTCAATGGTTTTCATACTTCTTTATTTCTGGTTTTGAAAACAGAGAATTGCTTCAAAAAGTAACTCAGAATTATACCGATTCTTCACCTTCAGAGAGATGGTTCGGAATGATTTTTCTGGGAAATGCTTCAATATTTATGGCTTACTTTCTCGGATTTGCGCGAGTTCCGTTTGTTTCCTGCATTACGGGAGCGCTTGCTTTCACCTTTATTTTATACCTGATCATTTTGGTTCTTTTGCACAGAAAGAAAACAGATGATTTATTTCTGCTTAATATTCAAAAAGATAAAAAACTGAACAATGAAGAAGCCGTGATTTTATTCCAAAAATTGGAAAATATCATGAATGAAAAAGCATTATATAAAAATCCGAATTTGAGTTTAAAAGATTTATCTAAAGAAGTAAATATATCCAGCCATCAGTTGTCTCAGTTTTTAAATAACAATCTCGGAAAGAATTTTACCAGTTTCGTAAATGAATTTAGAATTCAAAATGCTTGCGAAATTATAACTTCAAATGATAAACTGACATTAGAATCTGTTGGTTACGATGTGGGATTTAATTCCAAATCAACCTTTTTTGCGGCTTTTAAAAAACATACTGGAACCACACCTTTAAACTATCAAATTCAGGCTTTGCAGGAATAAATAGAGTATTAATTTATAAATCCGTACTCCTGATTTCGCTTTCGATTACCTTATAAAGGGATTAAGAACTGACTTTTGTTTTATCAAAGTCAAAACTTAATCGCTAAAATTTATGAGGTTTTTAATTTTATTTTTCGTTTACATTTATTGTTTTCTTTTCAATGTAACGCAATCCAATGCACAGTCAATTCAGACAATTTCTGGGAGAGTCGTCAATTCAAATAACGAATTAATGATGGGAACAGCTTCTATAGTATCAGTCAAAGATTCTACAATAATAAAGCATCAGGATTTTTTAGATGGTGTTTTTCAAATATCAGATATAAATCAAAAAGAGGTGTTGGTAAAACTAACTTCGGCAGAATTTGCAGATCGCTATTTGAATGTGAATTTTTCGGGAACAGAAAATATAGATTTAGGTGCTATTCCTGTAAAAGAAAATCATAATCAACTATCAGAGGTTGTCGTAAAAAGCCAGCCTTCATTATTAAAATATGGAGCTAATGGAAATCTCGATGTCAATGTAAACGGAACTGTTCTGGCAACCAGCAGTTCGGTAAACGAATTGCTTGGAAGAGTGCCAAATGTTGTGGTCGCCGACGGAGAAATTAGCGTTGTCGGGAAAGGTGAAGCCATTATTTATCTCAACGGAGTTTTGATTAATTACGAACGGTTTGCTGCAATTCCAGTTTCTCAGATTCAAAAAATTGAACTTATTTCCAATCCTTCTTCGAGATATGATGCCGAAGGAAAAGCGGTGATCAATATTATAACCAAGCAAAATATGGATAGCGGTGTAATGGGAACGGTCAATCAACACGTAACAGTGTCTAAATTTGGAGGAACGCTTTACAACACGCTTTTAGATTTTAATTATTCTAAAGGAAAATTCTCTTTTGTAACTAATTACGGTTTGCAGTTAGGAAGAAATCGCGAGCTGCTGTATACGACCAGAACCCGACCAAATCCAGATGATTTTATGAAATCTGAATTGACAACCGATTGGAAAAGAAGATTTAATAATTATTCGAATTTCGGATTAGGGCTTCAGTATAGTTTTTCTACAAATAATTATATTTCATTGGCTTATAGCGGAAATGTGAGCGATTTGGGCGGCATTACAGTAAGCAGGAATTCGATAACCAACAATTCAGGAAAAAGTTTTTATGCTACAGATGTTGACCGAAATGATGTTTTGTTAAATCAGTTTGTCAATTTGAATTATAATTGGACAACTGCTAAAGGTTCTACATTATTTATTGGATCACAATTTTCAAATTACAATCAAACGATAAGAGATTTTATTGAAGAAAATAGTTTGGTAGAACAAACAGATTCTGAAAGATTTTTAAAGAATAATGTTGGAAGCAGAATCAATATAATAGCTGTTCAAGCCGATTATTCGAAGAAAATAAATGAAAATACAAAACTCGAAGCAGGAGCAAAGTTTAGTAACGCCACGATAAACTCAGGAACAGATTTTTTGATTTCTGATGACGAAATAAATTTTGAATTCGATGATGAGCTTTCGAGTGATTTTGAATACAATGAAAAAATTGCTGCCGCTTACTTTAATTATATTATGAAATTAAACGAAAAAGTTAATTTTTCGATTGGTGCACGCGTTGAAAAAACAAGCTATAATTTGTTTACAAATGCCAACGGGATTCAGAAATTTGATAAATCGTATGGCAATTTTTTTCCAAACGCACTTTTGAATTTTGATCTTTCAGAAGATTGGAAAGGACATTTCTCTTATGTTTCCAGAATTACAAGACCCAGATATCAGGCTTTAAATCCGTATGTGATTTATCAGGATCCTTTTACTACAATTGAAGGAAATCCAAATCTGCTTCCAGAAAAAACACATGCTTTTGAAATAGGCACGATGTACAAAAAGTTCGATTTTAAAGTCGGTTACACTTATAAAATTGATCCTATTTCTGCAGCTGCTTTGCGAGGAGATACACCAAACAGTTATATTTTAAGAGCACTGAATCTTGAAAAAGGGCATACTTTTTTTACCTCGCTTTCCAGATCTTTCAACTTCAAATGGTGGAACTCTGTTAATACAGCCAGCATCACATGGCAGAAATCGGTAGACAATTATTACGCATTTGCTTTTAGTCCGGTAGAACCTCAGATTTATTTATATACTAATAATACATTTACGATTCCTAAACTTTTTAAGTTGCAATTTTTAGCTTGGTATTTAAGCGACCGCAGCTACGGATTAGGAAGCGAAAACGGCCGTTCAACCATAACTTTAGGAATAGAAAGAAATTTTTTTAAAGACGCACTAAAACTCAATTTTACCGCAAACGACATCTTTCATAAGTTTATGGTTTCTGGCGATTATAATGTCGGGCAAACTCAAATTTATTATCACCGAACCTATAGTACTGATTATTTTAAACTAATTGCAACTTACACTTTTGGAGACTCAAAAAAGGTGACTTATAAGAAAACTGAAATTGAACAGTCGGAGAATAATAGGGTGAGGTAGATTGCTTAATACTTTTAGATATAAGCATTTAGGCGATGATTCGGACTGTTTATCATTTCAATGAATTGTTTATTCTCTTATTGATTTATATCCTAATGCAATTACAATAGTTAATGTAGAGATTTCGTTTTTAACTTCTTTTCTGTTTTATATACAACAATAACAACACATAATATCAAACTTATAAATGTTGATGATTCAGTTAGTGACGTACTTCCATACGTTAGGTACAATACAATTTGAACTAAAAGTAGGAATGATAATAGAAGTAATAAAAGATTTGTGCTGTATTTTTGAGCAAAGTCCCAGTTTGATTTGCTTTTCATAGAAGTTGCTGTTCGATATCCATATAGAGAATTTATATTCTTTGGAGGAAATAGTTTAGTTATAAGGATTATAGTCAATGAGATAGCAACAATCGGGTTTTTAGATAAAAGATTTAGTACTTCCATTTTTTTATTTCTTTCTGGCTAGAAAAACTTTTATTGCTTGTTGGCTTTTCCTTTTTTCAGTTGTGTATAGGTTATAAGAATTCCAACTGTAGATAAAAATGGACCAATTACCAATCTAAAATCTGAAAAAGAAATGTCTTTGATATCCTTTGTAAGCAACGGACTTAAAGATATACTGACGTATAATAAACCAAGGATAATGAAAACCAATAAAAAACTTTTTTTACTCATTTTAAGTTCTTTAGAATGAAAAGTAAATTTAATAAAAAAATAGATAAAATAGAGAAAATCCTTTCATAAAAAAAGGCTCCACAATTAAGTGAAGCCTTTCTAAATATATTTGAATTGAAATAATTACCTTTTATAAAGCAATATTAGATTAATTCTTTAGTGACAATCTGCATAGTTTCGCGGCTAACTTGTTTTAGTAGAACTTCTTTGTTTGCCTCGACAGTTTGCGCTGCCTCTTCTGTAAAGTGACGGATTGTATATAAGGTTACATTTTCGCTGTATTCTACTTTGAATTTTTTAGAAAGAATAGCATTCAATTCTGGGAAATTTCCAAATTTATCTTCCACGCAAACAGAGAAACTAATTGCTGAGTTTTGAATCAAGTTTACTTTGATTTTGAATTCGTGGAATAAACCAAAAATCTCACTGATGTTTTCTTCCATAATGAAAGAGAAATCAATAGAAGAAAGCGAAATTAAAAGCTGTTCTCTTTTTACGATAAAACAAGGATATTGCGGTTCTAAATCAACGCCTTTAGAAACGCAAGTTCCTTTTAATAATGGGTTGATAAAAGATTTTACGTATAATGGAATTTCTTTTTTCTGTAATGGCTGTAATGTTTTTGGGTGAATAACCGTTGCTCCGTAAAATGCCAACTCAATAGCTTCACGATATGAAATCTGATTTAACAAACTTGCATTTTCGAAATAACGCGGATCGGCATTCATAACTCCAGGAACATCTTTCCAGATCGTTACGCTTTCAGCATTTAAGCAATAAGCAAAAATTCCGGCAGTATAATCAGAACCTTCACGGCCCAAAGTTGTTGTAAAATTATTTTCGTCTGCACCCAAGAAACCTTGTGTGATGTTTAATTGTTTTCTTGGAACATTTTTGCTGATATTTTGCTGTGTAGTTTCCCAGTCAACTTCAGCATCTCTATAGTTTGCATTCGTTTTAATGAAATTACGAACATCAAGCCATTGCGTCTGAATTCCTCTGAAATTCATATAATGACTTAAGATATTAGTCGAAATCAATTCACCAAAACTTACCACCTGATCATAAACAAAGTTGTAATTTGGAGATTTATTATGGGCCAAGAAGTATTCTAATTCGTCAAACTGAGCATTTACAGCCGCAAAAACAGCATGATTTTCATCTTCAAACAAATCCAATAAGATTTGATTGTGATATTTTTTAATTTCCTGAACAGAAGCGTTTAATTCTGTCGATTTTTCAAAGTAATTCTTGATTACAACTTCGAGAGCATTTGTAGTTTTTCCCATCGCAGAAACTACCAAAATCACGTCTTCATAACCCACTTTTTGTAAAACGTCGTACACGTTTTTAATTCCATCTGCATCCTTTACCGATGCACCACCAAATTTAAATACTCTCATTTTTAATTTTAGATTTTTAGATTTTTTTTCCGCCACGAATTCACGAATTATTTTTTCTAATCTTTACGAATAAAAATTCGTGAATTCGTGGCGAATAATATTTTTATAATTTTTCTAAGAACGAATTAATTCCTGCTTGATCCATCTGCACTACCCTCCAAGTGTCAAGGATTTTTGCACCAGAATTTTCATAGAATTTTACGGCTGGAGTATTCCAATCCAAAACATTCCATTCTACTCTTCGCACGCCGTCTCGTTTTCCTTGTTTCATGATTTCAGCATAAAGAGCAGAACCTAAACCGGTGCCTCGCATTTTTTCTTTTACAATCAAATCTTCAAGGTGAATTGTCTTTCCTTTCCAAGTAGAATAACGATAATAATACAGCGCAATTCCAACAATTTCTTTTTGTTTTTCTTCGTTTTCGATCTCTGCAACAAAAACGTGAAATAATGGTTTTTCGCCAAATCCGTCGCGCACTAAATCTTCCTCTGTAATAACAACCGCATCGGGTTCTTTTTCGAATATTGCAAGCTCCTGAATAAGCCCTAACACCGATTTCATATCTTCAGGATTTCCTTTTCTAATATTCATATATTCTTATTTTTAACTATTTATTATCTAAAAAAGCGTCATTTTATTGGATGCTTTTTGCAGATTGTTAGCAAATATACAATAGTAGCAAACAAACAAAATAATTTTTAAATCATTCTCACAAAATAAGCGATATTTGTGACTTAAAAATAAAACTATAACGATTTAGAAATGGAAGAACGCAATAAAACACTGGGAGAGTTTATTATTGAGAACCAAAAAGCATTTCAGTATTCGTCGGGAGAACTCTCGCGAATTATCAACTCTATTCGATTGGCAGCAAAAGTGGTCAATCATAAAGTAAACCAAGCGGGTTTAGTAGATATTGTGGGCGCGGCAGGCGAACAGAATATTCAAGGTGAAGACCAGCAAAAATTAGATGTCTATGCAAACGAAGTATTTATCCAGACGTTAATAAACCGTGAGATTGTCTGTGGTATCGCTTCAGAAGAAAACGACGATTTTATTACAGTTCAGGGGAGCGACAACTGTCATAATAATAAGTACGTGATCTTAATGGATCCGCTAGACGGATCTTCAAACATTGATGTAAATGTTTCTGTGGGAACTATTTTTTCTGTTTTCAGAAGAGTTACTCCAATAGGAACTCCGGTAACTAGCGAGGATTTTTTACAGCCGGGAATCAATCAAGTTGCAGCAGGCTATGTAATTTATGGAACTTCAACGATGCTTGTGTATACCACTGGACATGGGGTGAATGGTTTTACATTGAACCCAGCGATAGGTACATTTTATCTTTCGCATCCAAACATGAAATTTCCAGAAAATGGAAATATTTATTCGGTAAACGAAGGAAACTATGTTCATTTTCCGCAGGGAGTAAAAAACTACATCAAATACTGCCAGCGCGAAGAAGAAGACAGACCGTATACTTCAAGATATATTGGAAGTTTGGTAGCCGATTTTCATCGAAATATGATTAAAGGTGGAATTTATATTTATCCGACAAGTTCAAAAGCACCAAAAGGGAAATTACGTTTATTGTACGAATGTAATCCGATGGCATTTTTGGCAGAACAAGCAGGAGGAAAAGCAACAGACGGTTTTGGAAGAATTATGGAAATCCACCCAACCGAATTGCACCAAAGAGTGCCTTTCTTTTGCGGGAGCTATAAGATGGTAGAAAAAGCCGAGGAATTTATGGCGGCTGAGTGAGTGGTTAGTTTTTAGTGTTCAGTCACAGTCGCAGTTTTCAGTCTGGATTTTAAATTATAAACCCGACAGTTTTTCAAAAACTTGTCGGGTTTATAATTTAATGCGAGTTTTAATTTCTTTTTTCGGCATCAAAATAAACTGTAAACTGAGACCGAAAACTGAATACTATTTATGCATATGCTGCATTTCGTAGATAAAAGTATCTGCATCTACTTTTTTGTCAACCAATGACAATGCTTTTGCAATAATATAATCTACGTTGCTTGGTGTAAATCCAAGGGCAACACTTATCTTTTTTAGAAGTACTTCTTGTTTGTCCTCAAGCTGATGGTCGACATGCACCATGCGAGTTAGGTCATATAAACGCTCCAAACGTTGAACATATGAATAAGGTGGATTGATCGGATATTTTAAAGGATCGCTAAGAATTTCTTCATATTCCGATTCTGTAATTTCTAAGCGAGAAGCAAGTTTATCTAAAAAGGCTTTTTCTTCTGGATAAACCACCCCATCAGCTAAAGCTACACGAACAATAGCAGAAAAGTGTCCTTTGTTTCTTTGCTTGAATTCGCTATCAAATAATTCTGAAAATGACATAATGATAAAGTTTTATTATAACAAATATAATCCTATTTTTAAATTATTGATTTTAAATTTCTGCTAAAATTTAACTTATTTTTATTGCAGGATTTAGTAGCCCGAATCTTTAATTTTGAAAATTAATCGTAAGTTTACAACCCCTAATTATTTAATTACAATATACCTATGTCACAATTTTGGATTTATTTTCAAATAGGATTAAAACACGTTTTAGACATTAATGCTTACGATCACGTTCTTTTTTTAATCGCCTTAACCGTTCCGTATCTTTTTAAAGACTGGAAAAGAATTTTCTTATTGGTTTCTCTTTTTACAATTGGCCATACCTTGGCTTTAATTCTTTCTGTTTACGGCATAATTGCCATAAAAGTGAATGTTGTAGAATTCCTGATTCCGATTACAATCTTGATAACAGCTCTTTATCATTTGTTTACGGCCGGAAAGACCTCAAAAAATGATGGTGTAAATCTAGTATTTTTCATAACTTTATTCTTTGGAATTATTCACGGACTAGGTTTTTCTAATTATTTCAAAACAATTTTAGGAGGTTCTGCCACCTCAAAATTGTTGCCTTTAGGAGAGTTTGCCTTAGGAATAGAAGCTGCTCAGCTAATAGTAGTTTTTGTTGTTCTGGTAATTTCATATATAGTGCAGACCATTTTCCGTTTTTCAAAACGCGACTGGGCACTTGTAATGTCGGCTTTTATTATCGGAGTTGTAATTCCGATGATTATTGAAAGCCCAATTTGGAACAGATAAATTAAATGGAAGTAAAAAAACTGAATAAATACGATAAAGCATATCTGCGAATTGCAAAAGAGTGGAGCTTGCTTTCTTACTGTAAACGTAAACAAGTTGGCGCTATTATTGTAAAAGATAGAATGATCATCTCTGATGGTTACAATGGGACACCGTCAGGATTTGAAAATTGCTGCGAAGATGAAAACGGATTGACACGTTGGGATGTTCTGCATGCCGAAGCAAATGCAATCCTGAAAGTAGCAAGATCAACGCAATCTTGCGAAGGAGCAACATTGTATATTACGCTTTCGCCTTGCAAAGAATGCAGTAAATTGATACATCAGTCAGGAATAAAAAGAGTAGTGTATAAAGATGGATATCGAGATGATTCTGGAATCCAATTTTTAATAAAAGCAGGGGTAGAAGTAGAACATATTCCTGTTTTGGAAGAATAATGAAATTTAATTCGAAATATTTGCCAATCGTAATAGGAGCGACTTTTGCTCTTGGAACAATTGCCGGAAGCGTAATGAGCGCTCCTGCAAGTGACCAGCTTTTGGCCAAAAATTACTCTAAAACCAAGCTAAATAAACTTATTGATTTCATCAATACCGAATATGTTGATAGCGTCAATACCGATTCGATTGTAAATCTTACGGTCGATAATATTCTTTCTAAATTGGATCCGCATTCAGTTTATATTCCGCCAAGCGAACAAGCTGAGGTTGCCGAAAGCATGAAAGGTGATTTTGTGGGAATCGGAATTAATTTTTATATGTATAAAGATTCGGTTGCGATTATAAAACCAGTCGAAAACGGACCTTCGGCAAAAGCGGGAATAAAATCTGGAGACCGTATTTTGTTTGCAGGAAAAACCAAATTGTATGGTAGAAAATTGCCTTCAGATAGTTTGTTTTCTAAATTAAAAGGACTTCAAGGTTCAGAAATCGAATTGACTGTTTTTAGAAAATCTGAACAGAAGAAACTGAAGTTTAAAGTTAAACGAGATGTTATTCCAATTAAAAGCGTTGATGCTTCTATGTTAATTGGTAATAATATTGGCTATATCAAAATTAACCGTTTCGCAGAAACTACTTTCAACGAATTCAAAACAGGTTTAACGAGATTAAAACAAAAAGGAATTCAGTCGCTTGTAATTGACCTCCGCGATAATGGAGGCGGTTATATGGAAGAAGCTATTGCTATTGCCGATGAGTTTTTAAAAGACAGACAATTAATCGTTTTCACGAAAAGCAAAAACGGTTCTACTGAGAAAACGTATGCAACAAAAGCAGGAAGTTTTGAAACAGGGAAAGTTTATGTTTTAATTAATGAAAATAGTGCTTCTGCAAGCGAAATCTTAGCAGGAGCCATTCAAGATAATGATCGCGGAACTATTGTTGGACGTCGTTCTTTCGGAAAAGGTTTGGTTCAAAGAGAAATGGACTTTAATGACGGATCTGCAGTAAGATTGACTGTAGCGCGTTATTATACGCCAACGGGAAGATCGATTCAAAAACCGTATAAAAAAGGAAACGAAGAATATTTTAAAGAATCTGAAGCAAGAATTGCTACTGGAGAACTTTATGCAAAAGACAGTATAAAAGTGGCCGATTCTTTAAAATTCAAAACTCCGAAAGGAAAAATAGTGTATGGCGGCGGCGGAATTGTTCCAGATGTTTTTGTTCCGATGGAAGCAGAGCACGGAAATGAAAATGTTGCTTATTTATTGCAGACTGGAATTGTGGGACATTTTGTTTTTGAAGAATTAGACAAAAATAGAAATGCTTTTGCAGGAGATAATTTTAATGCGTTTTTGGCAAAAATGAAGAACTCAGATTTTTATTTCAAAAGATTTAAAAACTATATTTTAATGACGGGATTGGATTTGAAATTGGATAAAACGAAATCGCTCGTAAACCGTCATATTACAGCTGAATTCGCACGACAGCTGTTTGGAGAATTGTATTATTATGATGTAATCTTGAAAGATGATGCCATGATAAAGACAATTCTAGCTCCAAAGAAATAACCTCAATCTTTATATCATGAAAATAGAAACCGTTGTTGATGCAGAAATAGAACTCCTGACTGCAATTAAAAAATCGGATGTTATGGCTTTGGAAACAATTCTTCATGATGATTTATTGTTTAATATGCCCGACGGACAAACCATAACTAAAGAGTTTGATTTGGAATCATATCGTTCAGGAAAGCTAAAAATTAATTCTTTGGAAGCATCAGATCAAATTGTCAACGTAATTGATGATTCTGCAGTGGTTACGGTCACAGTTGCCTTAAAAGGCGCTTATGACGGAAATGCAATCAGCGGAGTTTTCAAATATTTAAGGGTTTGGAAAAAATCGGGTAAGAATCTAAAAGTTATTGCAGGGAGCTGTGTTCAGTTGGCGTAAAGTTTGATGCAATAAAATAATAGTAACTTAAAATAAAACTTTGCGAACCTTTCGTAAATCCTCGCGAACTTCGCGGTTAAACTAATAATATATGAAAAATTTAAAAAGAGTAAGTTTTCTAGTACTCCTAATGACTTTTGTAATCTCTTGCACAACTATGAAAAATGATGCTAATGCTGTAGTTTCAGGAAAAGTAGACGGTATAGAAGCAGGTAAAGATGGTTACACGGCCAAAATTACAACAGACGCAAAAGAAGTTTACTTTGCAACAATCAGTATTGTAAACGTTGGCGGGCCCCAGAATTACAAACAATTAAAAATTGGGGATGTAGTGTCTGTAAAAGGAGAAAAATGGAAATCTGAAGATGAAAACCATATTAAAGTAACAGAAATCGTTTCGGTTAAATAAGTTAACCATAAAGTTTTAAACCATTAAGAGATTAAGTTTATTAAGCTGTATAGCTGTTTTCTTAATCTCTTAATGGTTTTTTCTGTTTGGAGTTTTTTCTTAATGAAACTTGGTAATTAAGTTTGCATCAAAATAGAACTTAATTTATCTTAATCTCTTAATGGTAAAAACAAAAAATTATCGAGTGCTATCATGAGCGTGAGTCTGTACGCCGTTATTCCATAAAGTAAGAATGTCTGTCGCTACAGCAGCGCCACTTCCGGCTGCAATTGCCAATTGACTTCTCCAACCCGCTAAAGTACCGATTACATAAATGCCGTCAGCAACTTTATGGTCTTCATTTTTAAGCTGTATACGCTGTTTTTCTGGAAGCGCTTTTTTGTGAGGTTCAACAAATTGCATTAAACCTTCAATGTCGAAAGTATTGGCAGAACCAATTCCGACCACGATATTTTTTGTTTGGTATGAATTCTTGTTGGTTACTACGGTAAATTCTGGATAACTGCCTTCAATTTTCATTACTTTTTCATTTGAAATCTGAGTAATGTGCGGGTAAGTTGTTGCTAAATGCTGTGTGCTTTCAGTTAAAAGCTCAGAACCTAATTTTCCTGGTGTAATTCCGTAAGCGTTATAAAATATTGCCTCTTGTAAAGAAGAATTTTTCTGATGAGTAAAAATTCCGATTTTTTTGTCAGTAACAAAAGTTTTGTTTTTTGCGGATCCTAAGACTAGAGCACAAGACATGCCAGATACTCCTCCGCCAATAATTAAAACATCAAACATATTATCTGTTGTCATTCATTTTTTCTTCAATTCTTTTTGAAATTCTAAAAATCAAAAGAATCAAAACAGCGCAAAATGAAGCGGCGATTCCAATAAAAGCTACCATACTATCTCCTTGAAAAGGGTTTTTAAAGTCTAATAGCGTAATATTAAAAACGATTAAAGCTAATGCCAAAAGCACTAAGATTGAAGTGAAAATTTTCATAAGGTTGTCTTTGTTTTTGTCTAAAATAATAAAGTAGAACTTTATGGGGAAATTGCCTTAAAGTTGTATTTTAGAAATTTTACGGGGTAAATTTATAAAAATAAAATTTAGACAAACAAACCTTTAACATTAGCAGCGAATAATTTAACAGCAATTGCTAAAAGTATTACTCCAAATGTCTTGCGAACCACTCCAAGTCCGTTTTCTCCCAGTAGATTCTCGATTTTTTTAGAAGACTTTAAAACTATGTAAACCAAGATAATATTTAAGACAATCGCTATGATAATATTAATAGTATGAAACTGAGATCGAAGTGATAACAAGGTTGTCATTGTTCCTGCACCAGCGATTAGAGGGAAAGCCAGCGGTACGATAGAAGCAGATCCTGGTTCTTCATCACGATAGATTCTGATTCCTAAAATCATTTCTAAAGCCAAAAAAAACAAAACAAATGAACCAGCAACGGCAAACGAGTGAACATCGATACCAATTAAATTCAGTAAACCTTCTCCAACGAAAAGAAAAACAATCATGATAGCGCCTGCAACGATAGAAGCTTTTTCAGACTCAATGTGTCCAACTTTTGCTCTTAAATTCACAATAATCGGAATCGAGCCAACAATATCAATTACGGCAAAAAGCACCATACTAACGGTAATGATTTCTTTAAAATCGATTTCTAACATATCGCTTTGATTTTTAGGGTTTAAAAAACTGCTGCAAAAGTACTTAATAAAGTTAGGTGTTTTTTCAATACAATGCATTTTTGTTATAAAAACATGTTTTAATAGCTAAAAAAGTGATATTTGTAACAATTGTTGTTTTCTTTTGCATTTAGTAAAACTTATAATAGGATTAACCGCAAAGCATGCAAAATTAAATTCGCAAGGTTCGCAAATTAAAATAGGTATTGGAAATGTGTGCGTATAAACTTTGCGAACCTTTGCGCAAATCCTTGCGAATTTTGCGGTTAAATTTTCATCCTATTTTATCTCCTTTCTTTGACTATCTTTGCACTTTATAAATTAGAGTAATAAATATCATGTTTCAGTTAGGTAAAACTATTATTTCAGAGGATATTCTGGAAAAAGAATTTGTGTGCAACTTGTCTGCTTGTAAAGGGGCTTGTTGTGTGGATGGAGATGCGGGCGCGCCTTTGAATGAGGCTGAAACTAAAATCTTAGAAGAAATTTTTCCAAAAGTGAAACCTTTTTTACGAAAAGAAGGAATCGAAGCAATCGAAGCGCAAGGGACTTGGGTAAAAGGAACTGATGGTGATCTAGAAACGCCACTGATTGATAATAAAGATTGCGCTTATGTGATTTTTGACGGAAAAACGGCACTTTGCGGAATCGAGCAAGCTTACAATCAAGGTGTAGTGGATTGGAAAAAACCAGTTTCTTGTCATTTATACCCAATTCGAGTAAAAGACTTCACAGAATTTGCAGCTGTAAACTATGATAAATGGGATATCTGCGATGATGCTTGTTCGTTAGGAAAAGAATTAGAAGTTCCAGTTTACAAATTTGTAAAAGAGGCATTGATTCGCCGTTTTGGAGAAGACTGGTATTTGGAACTAGAAAAGGTAGCCGAAGAGCTTAAAAATTCTTAAAAATTAAAGTGTAATTTATACCTTTTTTTCTCTTCATTTTTTGACTCAAAAAAACAAAGTTTTAATTCAAAAAAAACTTTTTAAAACTATTTAAAATTTCTTGCTTTTTATATTTAAAAGTCTATATTTTACGGGGCTTTCAGGTGTAATTATTGGTTTTAAATGTTTCATTTACAGTAAATTAATTATTGTATGAAAAATGTTTCAAAAAATTAACGTTGTTAAAAACTACAGCAAATTGTGAATAAGTTTGACTTTCATTTTTGGCGTTAATTGACAATCTTTGTAGTCTATTGAATTAGCAAAAAATTCGGTATAAAAATTAAACAAAAATTGTCATGTCTCAAGTAGAACCAATCTTACAAGAAAATAAAAATCGTTTCGTAATTTTTCCTATCAAACATCATGATATTTGGGAATGGTATAAAAAAATGGAAGCTAGTTTCTGGACTGCTGAAGAAATCGATTTGCACCAAGATTTGACAGATTGGAATAACAAACTGAATGACGATGAAAGATATTTCATTAAACATATTTTAGCATTCTTTGCAGCTTCTGACGGAATCGTAAATGAAAACTTGGCTGAGAACTTTGTAAACGAAGTTCAATATGCTGAAGCGAAGTTTTTCTATGGTTTCCAGATTATGATGGAAAACATTCACAGCGAAACGTATTCTTTATTAATTGATACTTACGTTAAAGATGAAGCAGAGAAAACGGAATTGTTTAATGCTTTAGAAGTTTTCCCGGCTATTGCTAAAAAAGGAGAATGGGCTTTAAAATGGATCGAGTCAGATTCATTTGCTGAAAGACTTATTGCTTTTGCTGCAGTTGAAGGAATCTTTTTCTCAGGAGCTTTCTGTTCAATTTATTGGTTGAAAAAACGTGGTTTAATGCCAGGTTTAACATTCTCTAATGAATTGATTTCTCGTGACGAAGGCGTACACTGTGATTTTGCTGTTCACTTGCACAATCACCATTTGGTAAACAAAGTGCCAAAAGAAAGAATCAAAGAAATTATTGTCGATGCCTTAGATATCGAAAGACAATTTATTACTGAATCTCTTCCGGTAAGTTTAATCGGTATGAACGCTACTTTAATGACACAGTACTTAGAGTTCGTTGCTGATAGGCTTCTAGTAGAGTTAGGTTGTGAGCGTGTCTACGGATCAGCGAATCCATTCGATTTCATGGACATGATTTCTCTTCAAGGAAAAACTAATTTCTTTGAAAAACGTGTTGCGGAGTATCAAAAATCAGGTGTGATGAACAACGACAGCGATGCTCAAAAAATTTCATTCGATGCAGATTTTTAGACAACAAAAAATATTTTAGCGTCTATCTTCTAGAGACACTAAAAAAAGATTACAGATTATTTTTAAAGGTTGAACCTCTTTCCCCAAGTCGCAGGTTCAATAGCAATTTTTGACGCATTTAAATTCGTTTTTCGGATTTGAAACGAGTAACTATTGAGAATTTGGTAATTCTCTAAAATTAATTTAAAAACACGCAATGTTTAAGTACTGGAATTCGTTTTCTAGTTACTTTAATTTTTTCAATAACCATAAAAGGTAAGCTTATGTATGTAGTAAAAAGAGATGGCCACAGAGAGCCCGTAATGTTTGATAAGATTACAGAAAGAATCAAAAAATTGTGTTACGGCTTAAACGAGCTTGTAGATCCAGTTAAGGTAGCCATGAGAGTTATCGAGGGATTGTATGATGGAGTTTCGACTTCTGAATTGGATAATCTTGCAGCAGAAACGGCGGCTTCTATGACAATTGCGCATCCCGATTATGCTCAATTAGCAGCTCGTGTAGCAATTTCTAACCTGCATTCAAATACCAAAAAATCTTTCTCAGAAACGATGAAAGATATGTATCACTACGTAAACCCAAGAAATGGACAAGATGCGCCATTAATTGCTGATGATGTTTACAAAGTGATCCAAGAAAACGCTGCCTTTTTAGATTCTCATATCATTTATACAAGAGATTTTAATTACGACTATTTTGGTTTCAAAACTTTAGAGCGTTCTTATCTTCTTAAGATAAACGGAAAAATCGTCGAGCGTCCACAGCACATGTTAATGCGTGTTTCTGTTGGGATTCACTTAGATGATTTAAAATCGGTTATCGAAACTTACGATTTAATGTCTAAAAAGTTCTTTACGCACGCAACGCCAACGTTGTTCAACGCGGGAACTCCAAAACCGCAAATGTCATCTTGTTTCCTTTTGGCAATGCAGGAAGATAGTATCGACGGTATTTATGATACATTAAAACAAACAGCTAAAATTTCGCAGTCAGCGGGAGGAATTGGACTTTCTATTCACAACGTTCGTGCGACTGGATCTTACATTCGCGGTACAAACGGAACATCAAACGGAATTGTTCCGATGTTGAGAGTTTTCAACGACACAGCACGTTATGTAGATCAAGGAGGTGGAAAACGTAAAGGAAGTTTCGCGATTTACATCGAAACTTGGCATGCTGATATTTTCGATTTCTTGGATTTAAAGAAAAACCACGGAAAAGAAGAGATGCGTGCAAGAGATTTATTCTTCGCAATGTGGACTTCAGATTTGTTCATGAAACGTGTTCAAGAAGATGGGCCATGGACTTTAATGTGTCCAAATGAATGTCCAGGTTTATATGATGTTTACGGAGACGAATTTGAAGCTTTGTATACAGGATATGAAGCGCAAGGAAAAGGAAGAAAAACAATCCGTGCTCGTGAATTATGGGAGAAAATCCTAGAATCTCAAATCGAGACTGGAACACCATATATGTTGTACAAAGATGCAGCAAACCGTAAATCGAACCACAAGAATTTAGGAACGATCCGTTCTTCTAACTTGTGTACAGAGATTATGGAGTTTACATCTAAAGATGAAATTGCAGTTTGTAACTTAGCTTCAATCTCATTGCCAATGTTCGTTGAAAACGGAGAATTCAACCACGAATCTCTTTACAATGTTACAAAACGTGTTACTCGCAACTTGAACAAAGTAATCGACAGAAACTACTATCCAGTACAAGAAGCTGAAAACTCAAACATGCGCCACCGTCCAGTTGGATTAGGAGTTCAAGGTTTAGCAGATGCTTTCATTATGTTGCGTATGCCGTTTACAAGTGATGAGGCTAAAAAGCTAAACCAAGAGATTTTCGAAACCTTATACTTCGCTGCTGTAACTGCTTCTATGGAAATGGCAAAAGAAGAAGGGCCTTATTCAACTTTCGAAGGATCGCCAATGTCTAAAGGAGAATTCCAATACAACATGTGGGGATTAAAAGATGAAGAATTATCTGGTCGTTGGGACTGGGCTTCATTAAGAAAAGAAGTTATGGAACACGGAGTTCGTAACTCTTTATTAGTGGCACCAATGCCAACCGCTTCTACTTCTCAAATCTTAGGAAACAACGAAGCTTTTGAACCATATACTTCAAATATCTATACTCGTCGTGTATTGTCTGGAGAGTTCATCGTAGTAAACAAACATTTACTAGAAGACTTAGTGAAATTAGGTTTATGGAATGAAGATTTGAAACAAGAAATTATGCGTCATAATGGATCTGTTCAAAATATCAATATCATTCCTCAAGACTTAAAAGATCTTTACAAAACAGTTTGGGAAATGTCGATGAAGGACATTATCGATATGTCTCGTCAAAGAGGATATTTTATTGACCAGTCTCAATCTTTGAACCTGTTCATGCAAGATGCAAACTATTCTAAATTAACGTCAATGCACTTCTACGCTTGGCAGTCTGGTTTAAAAACAGGAATGTATTACCTAAGAACAAAAGCGGCTGTAGATGCGATTAAATTCACATTAAACAACGATAAAAAACAAGAAACAGCTCCGTCATTAGTCCAGGAAACTGAATCAATCAGTGTTGAGGATTACAAAGCAATGCTTTTAAAAGCACAAGCTGCAGATCCTGAGGATTGTGAAATGTGTGGGTCTTAATTTTTCTTAGAAGAAAGAGAATAGAATAAAGAAGAAAGATTTTCTTAGTTATAGAAAGCAGTTATTGTAATGATAGCTGCTTTTTTGCTAATAACAACTAAATAGTTTATGACTAAAATTTTAAGCTTAGTTTTTTTATTTTGTCTTTTTTCATGTAAAGAAAAAACAGAGGAACTAAAAGTACTGAAAGAACAGAATTTAGAAGAAATTGATCAGGAAGATGTAAGAACAATAAGTACGAGAGTGACAGATTACGATACATTAATTAATCGGGTTAAAAAGAGAGGTGATGTAGAAGCTTATGATGAACTTTTTTATAGTTTCAAAGATTGTTGTTTCCGTGAAAGCACAGATAGTGTAATGTTATACGCTAAAATTATGGCGGAGAAATTTAATTATGAAAGAGCTTATTTTGATTATTATCAAGCTATGTTGGAAAAATACAATATAGATAATTCAAATTTTCCTCAAATTGACATTAGTAAAATGAATAAAAAGGAAAAACTGAAATTGGAAAATTGGTTTAAAATGATGGTTCAAAAAAAGCTAATAACACAGCGGAGAGTGGATTCTATTAAAAGGTAATCTGTATAGGCAATTGTTTTTAAACATAGCCCGTGGTTTCAACCACGGGAACACAATGCATTTCCCCAATCCGATTCCCATCTTTGCAACCACGGGCTATACTGACTATGATTGTTTCATAATAAAAAAGCAATATCCCCAAAAATTATCCGTTCTAATTAATACCAAAGACTTTTCAAAACTCAGCACCTTAGAATCTCAGCGACTTAGCATCTTTAAAAGAATTAAACCTTTAAAAGAAACTTAAGTCTTATTGTAATAATTTCTGAACGATGAAAAAAAGCAGTCTTTGGTCCTTACGTTTAGGTTTTTCAGGAAAACAAGCTTCAAAAATTGAAAAACTCGGCTTAGAAAAATTTCTAAAGCAATCTTATAATTCAAAATTCGATATAGCACTTCCAGACTTTCTGCAAGATCAGCCTAAAACTACTTTAGAGTTGAAACAAGTTCGGGAAATCATCAAAACTTCAGACCCCGAAACCAAAAAGGAAATTCAGAAAAAAGAAAATCAAGCAACTGCCGAATTCAAAAAATGGTGGATTGCTAAAATGCGAAATGATGAATTTCCATTGCGTGAAAACATGGTTTGTTTTTGGCACAATCATTTTGTTTCGACTTCTCAAAAAGTAAAAATCAATTACTGGATTTATCAGCACAATATGATTTTGCGCGAAAATGCCTTTGGCAATTTCAAAGAATTAACCAAACAAATTCTGAAATCAAACGCAATGGTGCGATACCTCGATAATGGCGATAATAAAAAAGGAAAAGTAAACGAAAATCTAAGCCGTGAATTACTAGAACTATTCACAATCGGAATTGGAAATTATACCGAAGACGATATTAAAAATGGTGCAAAAGCTTTGGCCGGATTGAATATTGGCGATGAAGGTGCGGTTTACAGAAAGAATATCGAAGACAACAGCGATAAAATTTACTTCGGAAAAAAAGGAAATTGGAAAGCAGATGATTTAGTGGATATTATTTTCGAACAGAAAAACATTCCGTACCTCATTACCCGAAAAATTTTGAAATGGTTTATTTGTGATAATTCGCCTGAAGATTTAGTGGTGTATTACGGAGATTATCTTCGAAAGCAAAAATTTGAAATCGAACCTTTATTGACTAAAATCTTTACGGAAGAATTTAAAAAAGAAAATTCTGGAAATAAAATCAAAAATCCGCTGGTTTATATTTTACAGCTTTGCGACGAATTGCAGATGGAGAATGTAAGTGATGCCGCAATTATGGCATTTATAAAGCAGCAGGGAATGGATTTGTACAATCAGGTGAATGTAAAAGGCTGGGATTGTGGAAATTCTTGGCTGACTTCGCAGATTTATCTTCAAAGAAACAATACAGCCGATTTATTATGCAGTGGAAAAAGTCTGAATCGAAAGGTTTTGAAAACGATGATGAACGGAGTTGAAAAAGAACAATCGGAATATGAAAAAGTGGCCATAAAAGTCGCTTTTGATTCTGATGGAAATAATAAAACGATTATTTCAGAATTGTCAGACCGATTATTATTTAATGTCAGCGATTCGGCTCAAAAAGATATGGAAAATCTTCTGAAATACGATTTTAATCCTAAAGACCCACACGCCGATTTTGCTGTGGTCAGACTTTTTAATTACATCGCAAAACTTCCAGAATATCAATTAATCTAAAAAGCAGTAATCATGAACAGAAGAAATTTTCTAACATTGACAGGAACTTTTACAGGCGGATTGCTTGTGCTTCCCGATTTTTTACACGCTTTTGGTTCTCAGAACAATTTGATTGTGGGAGAACAATGTGTCGTTTTTGTACAGCTGAATGGCGGAAATGACGGTTTAAATACCTTTATTCCATATGATGATCCATTATATTATGATTTACGAACGAAAATTGCTTTAAATAAAGATTTGGTTATTGGTAAAAATAAAGGAATGGCATTTCATCCTTCGTTAAAAGATTTTGCCCAAATGCAACAAAACGGAGATTTAACCGTAATTCAGAATGTCGGTTATCCAGAACCTATTCGTTCTCATTTTAGAAGTCAGGAAATCTGGCAGACCGCAACCGATTCGAATAAATATATAAATGAAGGCTGGCTCGGTAGATTTCTAGATTTGCAATGCAACGGACATCAGGCGACGGCGGGAATAAATTTAGATTCGATTGATAATTTGGCTTTAAAAGGTGTTGAACCTAATTTTATAACCGTAAAAGATCCAGACCGATTTAAAGTGAAATCAAAAGAAGAAGATGTGACTTTGTCTAAAAATCCACATTTAGATTTTGTTCGAAAAATTGCCAATTCGGTTACCGAAGGTTCTGATGAAATCCAGAAAGCTTTGGCAAAATCTAAAACCGAAATCAGTTATCCTAAAACAGAATTATCGAAAAATTTGGAATGGATTGCAAGACTGATAAAAGGAAATCTAAATTCAAAAGTATATTATACCTCTCTCAACGGATTTGATACGCACGACAATCAGCTTGCAATTCACGAAAGAAAGTTAACCGATTTAAACGATTCGTTATACAGTTTTTATTCCGATTTAAAACAAGCTCAATTATTGCAGAATGTCACAATCGTAGTTTTTTCCGAATTTGGAAGACGCGTAAAAGACAACGGCAACGGAACAGATCACGGAACTGCGGCGCCAATGTTTATCATAGGAGGAAACAACAAAGGAACCATTTTAGGAAGAAATCCAAATTTAGCAGACTTAGATAACGGCGATTTAAAATATGAAATTGATTTCAGAAGTGTTTATGCCTCTTTATTAAAAGAAAAAATGAATTTTGATTATGCTAAAATTGGGATTATGAATAAACCAGTTTCCGGATTGTTTTGATTGGTAAATAGCCACGACCCGAGCGATAGCGAATAGACGAAGCAATTCACGAATTTTATTTTAAAATCTGTGAAATTAGATTCAATTGCACAGAGATTTGCGCGAATTCGTGAATTTGTGGCGAAAAAAACTTAGCATCTCAGCAACTTAGAACCTCAGAATCTCTTTTTAATATTCTCATTTTAAGCCGATATTTTTATATTATCATACAAAACCTGCCAAATTTGTTAAGAAATCCTTTTTTGTTTCATAAAATGCAATCTTTTTTTTGGTGCACTAAAAATAATTTATACATTCGCAGAGAATTTACAAAATAACACAAACAAAATGGCAAGTAACCGTTTTTATTTTAGCAACAATTTTTATTTCTTCTTTAGTAGAAGTCAGGATTGTGCTATGGTTATTTGAGATCGAATTTTAAGACAAATAAAACTAATATACAATCCTGATGCAAATCAGGATTTTTTTTTGACTATATGACAACGAAAATTGCAATACAAGGTATAAAAGGATCATTTCATCATCAGGTTGTGAAAGAGTATTTCTCTGAAAATGTGGATATTGATGAATGCTTGTCTTTTGAAGAATTGATCGACAGCCTTATTGCCGGAAAATCTGATCAGGCTGTTATGGCGATCGAAAATTCAATTGCAGGGCCAATTATTCCAAATTATGCATTGATTGACAAGAATAATTTACACATAATTGGAGAGCATTATTTAAACATTCAACAGAATTTAATGGCTTTAAAAGGTCAAAAAATTGAGGATATAAAAGAAGTTCATTCACATCCAATGGCACTTTTGCAATGCATGGATTTCTTGAAACAATATCCAAATATCAAATTGGTTGAGGATAAAGATACAGCGGAAACAGCGAGAAGAATTCAGGAAAAACAGTTAACAGGAATTGCGGCAATCGCGAGTGAAACGGCAGCTGAAATGTACGATCTGGATATTATTGCATCATCGATTCAAACGATCAAAAACAATATGACGCGTTTCGTAATCATTAAAAAGCAAAATTCATTTTTGCCAGAAAGCGAAATCAATAGAGCCTCTGTAAAATTTGAATTAGATCATAAAAGAGGAAGTTTGGCAGCGGTTTTAAACGTAATGAGCGATTGCAAACTGAATTTGACAAAAATCCAGTCGCTTCCAAAAATCGAAACACCTTGGAAATATTCATTCTTCGTAGATGTAACATTTGAGAAATACGAAGATTTTGCAAAAGCCAAAACGTTATTAAACATCATGGCAGAATATTTCAAAGTATTGGGAGAATATAAGAATACCAGACCTTAAAAAAAGGAAATTCCAATTAAAGAATTCCAAATTCCAATCCTTCGGGATTAAACAATAAAGAAACTCTAAAAGAGAATAAATAGAAATCATGATTACAACAGCAAAACGATTAGACACAGTTGAAGAATACTACTTCTCATCAAAACTAAGAGAAGTTCGTCAGTTGATGTCTGAAGGAAAATCGATCATCAACATGGGAATTGGAAGCCCTGATTTGAGTCCGTCTAAAGCAGTAATTGAAGCAGTCGCTGCAGCAATTCAAGACGAAAACGGACATGGCTATCAGAGCTATCAGGGATTGCCAGAAATGAGACAGGCGATGGCGGATTTTTATCGTGATCAGTTTGGTGTTGAAGTGAATCCGAATAATGAGATTTTACCATTGATGGGTTCGAAAGAAGGAATTATGCACATTTCGTTAGCCTTTTTAAATGAAGGCGATCATGTTTTGATTCCGAATCCAGGTTATCCAACTTATACTTCGGTAACCAATTTAGTTCAGGCAGTTCCGGTTTATTATGATTTGAAAGAAGAAAATGGATGGGAACCAGATTTTGAAGCTTTAGAAAAATTGGATCTTTCGAAAGTAAAAATTATGTGGCTAGGATATCCGCACATGCCGACAGGAGCTAGGGGAAGTTTAGCGTTATTTGAAAAATTGGTTGCTTTTGCTAAAAAACACAATATATTATTAATCAACGACAATCCGTATAGTTTTGTTTTGAATGATAATCCGATGAGTTTGTTACAAGTTGAAGGAGCGAAAGATGTGGCTTTAGAACTAAACTCTTTAAGTAAAACCTTCAACATGGCAGGATGGAGAGTCGGAATGGTTTTAGGAAATCCTGAAATTATCGATGCGGTTCTAAAAGTAAAAAGTAACATGGACAGCGGAATGTATTACGGAATCCAAAAAGGAGCTATCGCAGCTTTAAAATGTGATAAATCTTGGTTTGAAGACCAAAACAAAATTTACAGACGCCGAAGAGAATTAACGGAGAAATTAGCTGAAAAGTTAAACTGTAAAGTATATAAAGAAGGTGTTGGGCTTTTCGTTTGGGCAAAACTTCCGGAAGGAATCGAATCAGCAGAGAAGTTCATTGACGAAATATTATATGAGAAACATATTTTCATCACGCCGGGAACCATTTTTGGAAGTAACGGAGAAGGATATATCAGATTCTCATTGTGTGTAAAAGAAGAAAAAGTACAAGAAGCGATAGATCGATTTTAGAGTATTAAGATTTTAGAAGCAAGAATCAAGACTTTTATCCAGATTGTCAGGCTGAGCGAAGTCGAAGTCATTTAATTGGAATTTGGAATTTTAAGACTTGAAATTTTTAAAAAGATATGAAAGTATACGTAATAGGAATAGGGTTAATAGGCGGTTCGATGGTGTTAGACATCAAGGGACGTTATCCTGATGCTACTATTTTAGGAATCGATAATAACGAAAAACATTTGCAGGAAGCAATTGATCTTGGAGTTATTGATGAAGCGGGAAGTTTTGAGGATCTGCAAAAAGCCGATTTTGTAATTGTTTCGGTTCCTGTAGATGTAGCGCTGACGGTTTTGCCTAAAGTTTTGGATGCTGTAGGAGATAAAACGATTGTTTTTGAAGTAGGATCTACTAAAAAACCAATTTGCGAAGCAGTGGCCAATCACCCAAAAAGAAGAAATTTTATTGCGACGCACCCAATTGCGGGAACAGAGTTTTCGGGTCCATCAGCAGCAATAAGAGGTTTGTTTCAAGGAAAGACAAATATTATCTGTGAAGTCGAAAAGACTGCTTTTAAATTACAAGAAAAAGCATTAAATCTTTTCACTTCAATAGGAATGAGAATCCGATACATGGATCCCGTTTCGCACGACAAACACATTGCTTACGTTTCGCATTTATCGCACATCAGTTCGTTTATGCTCGGAAAAACAGTAATGAATAAAGAAAAAGACGAACAAGATATTTTTGATATGGCGGGAAGTGGATTCGAAAGCACCGTTCGTTTGGCAAAAAGTTCACCAGCAATGTGGACACCCATTTTTAAACAAAACAAAGAATACGTTCTGGAAACCTTAGAAGGTTATATTGCAAATTTAACTCAGTTTAGAGATTTGCTGGCAGACGATAATTACAGCGCCATTTTTGAAGAAATGGAAGGTGTAAATAAAATTAGAGAAATATTAAACGGAATAACTATAAAAAAGTAAACTATAAAAACGATGGAAAATAAAAAAGAAATGAGAAAGTGGTTAGAGGATTTCAATTTAAATCACCCACTTGTGATAGCTGGACCTTGTAGTGCAGAAACTGAAGATCAGGTTTTGAAAATTGCTCACGAATTAAAAGATTCAAAAGTTAGCGTATTCAGAGCTGGAATCTGGAAACCAAGAACTCGTCCAGGAGGATTTGAGGGTGTTGGTGAAATTGGATTAAAATGGTTGCAAAAAGCTAAAGCTGAAACTGGTTTATTAATGGGTACTGAAGTGGCAACTGCAGCTCACTGTAAACTAGCTTTAGAACACGATATCGACGTATTATGGGTTGGTGCACGTACAACGGCAAACCCTTTTGCAGTTCAAGAAATTGCTGATACTTTAAAAGGAACTGATAAAATTGTTTTGGTTAAAAACCCTGTAAACCCAGATTTAGCTTTATGGTTAGGTGGTGTTGAGCGTTTACACATGGCTGGAATCGAGAAATTAGGTGTTATCCACAGAGGTTTCTCTACTTACGAAAAAACAAAATACAGAAACATTCCAGAGTGGCAGATTGCTATCGAATTGCAAAATAAATTCCCTGATTTACCATTAATCATCGATCCATCTCACATTACTGGAAACCGTAATATGATTTTCGAAGTGACGCAAGAGGCTTTAGATTTGAACTACGATGGTATGATTATCGAAACGCATATCGATCCAGACAACGCTTGGTCTGATGCTGCTCAACAAGTTACTCCTGAAGCTTTGAAACAAATCATCAAAGATTTAACTATCAGAAAAACGGATGATACTACAGATGAGTACAGCCAAAAAATGAAAAAATTAAGAGCTAACATCGACGTTTTGGATGCTAACTTATTAGAATTGTTAGGAAAACGTATGAAAGTAGCTGATGAAATTGGTCAAGTGAAAAAAGATGCAAACGTTGCAATTCTACAAAACAACCGTTGGAACGAAATCTTAGGAAAAATGATTTTGGAAGGTGAGAAAAAAGGTCTTACTGAAGAGTTTGTTTTGAAATTATTCAAAGCAATTCACCAAGAAAGTATTGGTCATCAAGAAAAAATTTTCAACGCATAATTTTGTCTTAAACCATATAAGTGATATAAGATAATTTAAGTTTGGCTAAGATTTATCTTAAGTTTTTCTTATAACACAATATTAAAAATAGATTGTTTTTTTAAATCCCCATAGCTTTGAAAGAAGTAGTGGGGATTTTTGTTTAGGAAAATATTCGCCCAGTTATATTCAAATATATTACTTATATGGTTTAAATTATTCATTTATCTTTGCAAAAGATTTAGGTTTTAATCTAAAATCTAAAATCAGAAATCTAAAATAAAAGAATGACAGGAACCGTATATAAATCTACAGGAAGCTGGTACACCGTAAAATCTGAAAGAGGAGATTTTGTGGAATGCCGTATGAAAGGGAAATTTAGAATAAAAGGAATTAAAAGTACCAATCCTATTGCTGTAGGCGATATAGTCGATTATGAGTTGGATGAAACTTCGGATGCTATTACGGGAACGATTCATAACATTCATGAAAGAAAAAACTATATCGTTCGTAAATCGGTTAACTTGTCAAAGCAGATTCATATTATTGCTTCTAATATTGATCAGGTTTTTTTACTGATTACGATTGATAATCCGCCAACGACGACAAGTTTTATTGACCGTTTTTTAGTTACTGCCGAGGCCTATGGAATTGAGGCTATTCTTGTCTTCAATAAAATTGACACTTTAACAGAACAAACTTTAGACGATCAGCTTTATCTGCAGCATATTTATCAAGAAATAGGATATAAATGTCTCCGAATTTCATCAACTGAAAATAAAGGAATTGACAAGCTAAAAGAAATGATGATCGGAAAAGTAAGTATGTTTTCTGGACATTCAGGTGTTGGGAAATCAACTTTGGTTAATGCATTAGAACCAAGTCTTCACTTAAAAACTTCCGTAATTTCAGAACAAAGCAAGCAAGGACAGCACACCACGACTTTTGCTGAAATGTACGATTTGTCTTTTGATGCCCGAATTATTGATACTCCAGGAATTAAAGGATTCGGAATCGTAGATATGGAGCCAACTGAAATCACCGATTATTTTCCAGAATTTTTCAGATTGAAAGATCAATGTAAGTTTAACAACTGTTTACACAAAGAAGAACCGCATTGCGCCATAAAAGCAGCTTTGGAAAAAGACGAAATCGCTTGGTCACGTTACAATAGCTACCTTAAAATTCTAGAAGGTGACGATGAGCATTATCGTACCGATACGTATGGAGAAGATCGCGCTGCGAGTGATGAAACAAGAAAGTAAATAAATTCCAATTTTAAAAATCCAAATTCCAAACAGAAGGTAAGACTGATTCTAACTGTCGAAATGTACTGCAGTGCATCTAACATTAGAATTTAAAATCTTTTTAATCTGTGGCTAAAAAATAAAATAAATGAAAGTTGTAATCCAAAGAGTTTCAGAAGCATCAGTAACCGTTGATAATAAAAAAACAGCAGACATTAAAAAAGGGTTATTAGTATTAGTCGGAATTGAAGAAGCTGATACACAGGAAGACATTGATTGGCTTACTGGAAAGATTATTAAAATGAGAATTTTTGGAGACGAAAATGACGTTATGAACTGCTCGGTTCAAGATATTGGCGGAGATGTTATTGTTGTAAGTCAGTTTACGCTTCATGCATCGACCAAAAAAGGAAATCGTCCTTCATATATAAAAGCAGCCAAACCAGATTTTGCAATTCCAATGTACGAGAACTTTGTTCAGGCAGTGGAAAAAGAATTGGGTAAGAAAGTGCAAACTGGAATTTTTGGTGCCGATATGAAAGTCAGTCTTTTAAATGACGGGCCAGTTACAATCGTAATGGATAGCAAAAACAGGGAATAAAATATTATTAAACATTTGTTAAGGATTTCTGAAAATAATATATATTTGACGAAAATACCTACTAATGAAAAACCTGTTTTGCGCGTTATTTTTTATTTTATTTACCGCCAATATTTCTGCTCAAAAGAGCATTTATCCTATATCTTCTATTCCTGATAGTTTAACACAAAATGCTAATGCTGTTCTTCGTTTAGACCAGATGGATATTGTCATTGCTTCGCAAAGAAGTATGAATATTAAAACTCAAAGAATTGTTTCTGTTTTAAACGAAAAAGGTTTAAAAGATATTGATGCTTTTAGTCATTATGATAAGACAACTTCAGTGAAGAATATTGAAGCTATAGTCTATGACGCTTTAGGAAATGAAATCAAAAAAATCAAAAGAAAAGATTTTAGGGATCAAAGCGCCGTAAGCGGAAGCACGCTTTTTTCAGATAATCGAGTGCTTTACTTAGATTATACTCCAATTTCATATCCTTTTACAATTGTTTTTACGTGCGAAACAGAAACGTCAAATACAGCATTTATTCCACAATGGTATTTTATTGGTAATTATTACGTAAGCATAGAAAAATGTATTTTGAATATTACTTTTCCAAAGGGATTGGGCTTTAAAAAGAAAGAGTTCCGGTTTGATAATTTCAACATAAAAAAAACAGCTGATACCGATACCAATTTAAGTTATATAGCAACACATATTCTTGCTCAAAAACAAGAAGATCTTAGCCCTTCTCCGTCAGATCTTTTTCCTAAAGTTATGATGGGATTAGAAAATTTTCATTTAGAAGGAGTTGACGGGAATGCTACTACTTGGGAAGCATTCGGTAAATGGTATGGCGATAAAATCTTAACGGGAACCACTGTTTTACCCGAAGAAACCAAAAGCAAAATCAGGGCTCTTGTTGGTGATGAAAAAGATCCTGTAAAGAAAGCTAAAATCATTTACGATTATGTGCAGAAAAAATCCAGATATGTAAACATTGCCGTTGGTATTGGCGGTTGGAAACCCATGTTGGCCAATGATGTGGATCGTTTAGGATACGGAGATTGTAAAGCATTATCAAATTATACAAAAGCACTTTTGCAGGTTGTAGATGTTCCGTCTTACAATACCATTTTATACGGCAATCGTTACAAAGCAGATATTCAGTCTGATTTTGTTTCGATGCAAGGAAACCATATGATTTTGGCAATTCCGAACAAAGATAGTTACATCTGGCTAGAATGTACAAGTCAGGATGATCCATTTGGCTATCAAGGAACTTTTACAGACGATCGTGATGTTTTGGTTGTAAAACCAGAAGGAGGAGAAATTGTTCGCACTAAAATCTACGACGATCGAGGAAATATTCAAGAAGGAAAAGGAACTTACACAATTGATGGAGCTGGAAATTTCTCAGGAACATTAAAAATTGCATCACAAGGAAGTCAATATGCATCTAAATCTCGAGTAGAAACCATGCAACCAAACGAAAAAGAAGAACATTACAAAGAGTATTGGGATAATATCAACAACTTAAAATTGGGCAAAATTACTTTTACAAACGATAAAGAGAATATTCGTTTTACTGAAGATGTTCAGTTAAGTGCAGCAAATTACGGAACGTTGACGGGTAATAAAATGATTTTTGTGGTTGATGCTTTTAATCAATATACAGGAAATATAAAACGAATGCGAAACCGCAAAAATCCATTTCAAATTCAGCGTGGCTATTTCGATACAGATGAAATCGAGATCAATCTTCCTGATGGCTACAGTATTGAATTTCTTCCCCAGAATTATGAGCTAAAAGGAAAATTTGGCGAATACAAAACTGAAATCATCAAAAAGGACAATAACAAATTAACATATAAAAGATCGATGTTCCTTAACAAAGGAAAATATTCTAACAAAGAATATGATGAATACCGTTTGTTTATGGAACAAGTTTCAAGAAACGACAATGCCAAAATAGTCCTAACCAAAAACTAACAATCATAAACCAAAATAAACCAAAAATTACCAATGAAAATTATTAAACTATTTAGTCTAACTGTGATTTTATTGCTTAGCCCAAAAATAATTTCACAGGAATTTAAACTTGGAAAAGTGTCTGTTACTGAACTGCAGCAGAAAGTACATCCTAAAGATTCATCTGCCGCGGCTGCCATTTTATACAAAAGAGGAAAAGCAAGAATAGACTACGATCAAAACACAGGATTTGTAACTTATTTGGATGTTGAAACCCGTATTAAAATCTATAAAAAAGAAGGATATAATTGGGCCAATGAGGCAATTTGGTATTACTACGGTACTGATTTTAAAGAGAAAGTATCGGTAAGCGATGCTGTGACATATAATTTGGTAGGAGGTAAAATTGAAGCTACAAAACTGAAAAGTGATGGAGTATTTGATGAGGCAGTAAGTAAATTTCGAAGCCAGAAGAAAATCACGATGCCGAATGTTAAAGAAGGTTCTGTTATAGAATTCAAATACAGCGTTAGAAGCCCAGATGTACTTATTCGAGATTGGGATTTTCAAACTAGTATTCCTGTAAATTATTCAGAATTTAAAACATATGTTCCTGAATATTTTGTTTTTACTCCAGCACAAAAAGGGTATGTTTTTCCCAAGGTGATTTCAGAAAAAGCTAACAAATCGTTCCTTATTAATTCAAAAGAAAGATATAACACAGGAGGTTTTGGAGGCGGAGCAACTCAAACAGAGTTTTATCAGGATAAAATTGAATATGTAGAAACTCAAACGACTTATACTGCAGAAAATTTTGCAGCGATGAAAGATGAATCGTATGTAAATAATATAGAAAACTATATGTCATCGGTTTCACATGAATTGTCAATGACGAGATTTCCAAACAAACCTATAAAGCAACTTTCTACAGATTGGAATTCAGTTGTTAAAACAATTTATGATTATGAAGATTTTGGTCCAGAATTAAATAAAACAGGATATTTTGAAGATGACCTGAAAAAACTGCTTGCAGAAACAAAAACACCAGAAGAGAAAATTTGGGCCATTTTTAATCATGTGAAATCAAACGTGAAATGGAACAATTATACAGGTTATAGCTGTGACAATGGCGTAAAGAAAGCCTACAAAGAAAAAACAGGAAATATTGCCGACATTAATTTAATGCTTACAGCAATGCTTCGTTATTCTGGTTTAACGGCAAATCCGGTTTTGGTGAGCACACGTTCTAATGGAATTGCGCTTTTTCCGAACAGAACAGCGTTTAATTATGTAATTGCGGCTGTAGAAACTCCAAGTGGATATATTCTATTAGATGCTTCCGAAAAATTTTCAACTCCAAATATTTTACCACTTAGAGTTTTAAACTGGAAAGGAAGATTAATACGAAAAGACGGAACTTCTGAAATGATTGATCTAATGCCTGAAAAAGCATCAAGTGATAATGTTTTTATGTCTTACAGCATTGATTCTGATGGAAAAGTCACAGGGAAAACTAGAAGACAATATGCAGATTATAATGCTATGATAGCAAGAAACAATATTAGCAATCTTAAAGAAGAGGAATATCTAGAGAAACTTGAAAACAAGCATAACAAAATAGAGATAAGCGACTACTCTAAAACCAATGAACATGATGTATTGCTTCCCATTATAGAAACCTATTCTTTTACAGGAAATAATTTATGCGAGCTGATTGGCGGAAAAATTTATCTAAACCCAATGTTATTTTTTGCCAACGATAAAAATCCTTTTAAACAGGAAGTGAGAGAATATCCGGTTGATTTTAGTTATCCGTTTGCTGATAAGTATAATATCACGATTAAAATTCCAGAAGGTTTTGCAGTGGAAACATTACCGGCTCCTGCAGCTGTAACAATGGAAGATAATCTTGGTGCTTTTAAATTTAATATTGCATCCAATGGAGATACTTTACAATTGTCTATTCTACATCAGATCAATGAAGCCATTGTTTCCGCTGAAAAGTATGATATGCTGAAAGAATATTACAAGACCATGATTGCTAAAGAAACAGAAAAAATCGTTTTAAAACGTATTTAAATTATGCCGAAATTTCTCCTGATTTGTATCGCCTTTTTTTGGAGTACAATAACCATTCAAGCTCAAAATTATGAATTGGGCAAAGTAACAATCGTAGAATTAAATGAGAAAGTTCATCCTAAAGATAGCAGCGCACCCGCTGCTATCTTGTTTAAAAAAGGAAGGACTTATTTTGGATATAACAAAGATGTTGGATTTTACGCCAATCATGTCTGTGAAGTAAAAATCAAAATATATAAGAAAGAAGGTTTAAACTGGGCCGACCAGAAAGTACGCTTTTATACTGGGTACGAAAAGTTAAACGAAGATCGTTTAGAATTTTCAGAAGCCGTGACGTATAATTTAGAGAATGGAAACATTGTAAAAACAAAACTAAACAACCAGGGAGAATTTAAAACCAAGATTAATAAGTATTGGAAGGAAAAGACGATTACCTTGCCAAATGTAAAAGTCGGTTCTATCATTGAGTACAAATATGTTTTAAGATCTGAAAATCTTATTAAATTTCCAGATTTTGATATTCAGTTTGATATTCCTGTTGATTATTTTTATTATAAAACACAGATTCCAGAGTTTTACATTTATAAACCGCTCTTAGTTGGAGGAATTCCGCTCGAAACAGAATCTAAATTTACAAGTGCCAGTCAGAGCTTTGATAATGCTTACAGCCAGACAAGCTCATTTAGCTATAAACAAATTGAAACCTTTTTTAAAGGAAAAGATGTTCCAGCGCTAAAAGAGGAACCTTATGTTAATAATTTAGAAAATTATCGAGGAAGTATTCAGCAAGAATTAGAAAGAGTTCGTTTGCCTGATCAGCCTGTTAAAGACTACAGTTTAACTTGGGGAGGTGTTGCAAAAACTATTTTTAAAGACGAAAGTTTTGGAAAACAGCTTAATCAAGGCACTTTGTTTACAGATGATTTGAATAAATTATTAACCAACGTAGAAGATAAAAAAGAAAGATTAAATCTGATTTTTACGTATGTTAAAAATCGAATGAACTGGAACGAAATTAATAGCTATTACACAGAAAAAGGAGTTGAAAAAGCTTATAAAGAACAAACTGGAAATGTTGCAGAAATAAATTTTATTTTGATAAACATGCTTCGCGCAGCTGGTATAGAAGCAAATCCTGTTTTGGTAAGTACAATTCAAAACGGACTTCCGGTTTATCCCACAAGAACTGGATTTAATTATGTAATAGCAGCGGCAGAAATTGATGGTAAAAGAATTCTTTTGGATGCTACTCACAAACTCACAGCGCCTAACATTTTACCATTAAATGTTTTAAATTGGAAAGGGCGACTAATTAAAAAAGATGGGAGTTCGGAAGAAATTGAATTAGATCCAGTAGCACAGTCGAAAGAAATTTATGGCTTGATGGCTAAAATTGATCCAGATGGAAAAATGAATGGTCAAATAAGAGTTCAAAGGACAGATTATGATGCGTATAGTTTTAGAGAAGAAAATAATGGTAAAGCAGAGGACGTTTATCTGGAGAAATTTGAAAATAATTTGGGAGATGTAGAGATTTCAAATTATTCAATAGAAAATCAGAAATCAAATTTGGATCAGTCTGTTGTAGAAACTTTTTCATTTACATCAAATAACCGTTTAGATATTATTGACGGTAAGATTTTTATCGATCCATTATTGTTTTTTACCAGAAATAAAAATCCTTTTAGCCAAGAAAAAAGGCAAATGCCTATCTATTTTGGATATAAAAATATGGAAAGATTTAATTTTAGTATTCAAATTCCAGAAAACTATGCTGTAGAATCTATTCCAAAACCGGTAAAGATAACTTCAGAGGATAAACAGATGTCTTATATCTTAAATTTTTCGGTTGCTGGAAACAAAATTCAAATTGTAAGCCAAAAAGAAATCAACAATAGTATTTTTGCAGCTGAGGATTACGGAATGATAAAAGAGTTTTTTCAGAAGATGATCGTAAGCCAAAATGAAAAAATAATTCTTAAAAAGATATAGAAGATGGATTTGAAAAATGCACAATTAGCTGTTGACACTTGGATAAAAGAACACGGAGTTCGTTACTTTAATGAATTAACCAATATGGCGCAGCTTACAGAAGAAGTAGGTGAAGTTGCTCGAATCATTGCACGCCGTTACGGAGAACAATCTGAAAAAGAAAGCGATAAGAACAAAGATTTAGGAGAAGAATTGGCAGATGTTGTTTTTGTTGTGCTATGTTTAGCCAATCAAACAGGAATCGATTTGCAAGCGGCTTTCGACAAAAAAATGGATTTAAAATCGGTTAGAGATAAAGATCGTCACAAAAACAATGATAAATTGAAATAATTGTGAAATATCACTCATAAGTTTTGAATTATGAGTTTTGAATTTTGAATTATGAGTGGGGAGTGGTAAATTGCGGGGCTGAATTATGTTTCTAATCATTCATAATTCATAATTCACAACTTACAATTAAAAAAATGAATTTAAAATTAAGCACGAATTCACCATTCACCATTGATGATTCGCAACTAAATATCACCGGTTCAAAAAGTGAAACGAACCGTTTATTGCTTCTAAAAGCTTTATTCCCAAATATTACTTTAGCCAATACTTCAAACTCAGACGATAGCGAAGTAATGCAGAAAGCATTAGTAGGAAATGATGAAATCGTAGATATTCACCACGCCGGAACTGCAATGCGTTTCCTGACTGCTTATTTTGCTGTAAACGAAGGTAGAGAAGTGGTTATGACAGGTTCTAGCAGAATGCAGGAACGCCCAATCAAAATTTTGGTTGATACTTTAAGACAATTGGGGGTTGAAATCTCTTATGAAAAAGAAGAAGGTTATCCGCCAATTCGAATCAAAGGAAAAAAAGTTACGGCTTCAAAAGTTACTTTGGCAGCAAATGTAAGCAGCCAATATATTTCGGCACTTTTGCTTGTAGCTTCAAAATTAGAAAATGGTTTAGAACTTACTTTAGAAGGAGAAATTACTTCAATTCCCTATATCAAAATGACTTTAGCTTTGCTGACGGATTTAGAGGTTAAAACAAGTTTTGAAGGAAACGTAATCAAAGTATTCCCTAAAGAATCTGTTGAAACAAAAGAAATGGTTGTAGAATCGGATTGGAGTTCAGCTTCTTATTTCTTTAGTTTAGTTGCTTTATCTGAATCTGCTAAAATAACTTTGAGCAGTTATAAAGAAAACAGTCTTCAGGGAGATTCGGAATTAGTTTCGCTGTATGAAAAAATGGGAGTGAAAACGACTTTCAAAAACAATAAAATGACTTTGGAAAAAGTAGCAGGTTTCAATTATCAAGATGTAAATTTTGAATTGAACAATACGCCAGATATTGCGCAAACAATTGTAGTAACTTGTTTAGGTTTAGGAATTGGATGTCATTTAACAGGTCTTCATACTTTAAAAATTAAAGAAACAGACCGATTAGAAGCGCTTAAAACAGAACTTACAAAATTAGGAGCTAATATTTCTGTAACAAACGACAGTTTGACTTTAGTAAAATCTGATATTATAAATCATGATGTAAAAATCGGAACCTATAATGATCACCGAATGGCAATGGCTTTTGCGCCGTTGGCAATAAAAGTTCCAATTATTATAGAAGATGCAGGAGTAGTTTCAAAATCGTATCCAGATTTTTGGAACGATTTAAAGGCTTTAAACTTTCAAATTTCAGAATTGTAAAACAAATGAACTATGTAAGTAATATAAATTCATTTAAATAAAAGCTTACTCAAAGTATTTAAAACATAGCCTCTGGTTTCAACCAGAGGTTTTTTTATGTCCAAGTTTGAATATAATCGCAAAGTTTGTCATTTCGACGAAGGAGAAATCTTCGCAAGTAGCTCCGCAATCAAAATCTAATCTTTGTCGAGTTTCTGGCGAAGATTTCTCCTTCGTCGAAATGACAATAATATGTTGAAAATGTTTTTTATAGAAAAAACACATTTTTAATGGTTCTCGAAACCTCACAAAATCAAGGGCTTTTGAAAATAAAAGCCAAAACACTTGACAACGCCTATCTCACAATCGTATATTTGCAACCGATTTAAAATTTTAGATAAACAAATCTAAAAACTACACTCTAAAATCAACAATTCAAATATGAAATTATCACACTTCAATTTCAATTTACCGAAAGAACTTTTGGCTGAATTTCCAGCAGAAAACAGAGATGAATCTCGCTTAATGGTAATTGACCGTAAAAAAAACACTATCGAACATAAAATGTTTAAAGACGTGATCAACTATTTTGATGACGGAGACGTTTTAATTCTTAACAATACAAAAGTTTTCCCTGCGCGTTTGTATGGAAATAAAGAAAAAACTGGAGCTAGAATTGAGGTTTTCTTATTAAGAGAATTAAATTCAGAGCAACGTTTATGGGATGTTCTAGTAGATCCAGCTAGAAAAATCCGTATTGGTAACAAACTTTATTTTGGTGACGACGATTCGTTAGTTGCTGAGGTAATTGACAATACAACTTCTCGTGGAAGAACTTTACGTTTCTTATACGATGGTTCTTATGAAGAATTCAGAAACAAATTGACTGAACTTGGAGAAACTCCAATTCCTAAATACATCAATAGAGATGTTACTCCAGAAGACGCTGAAAGATACCAAACGATCTACGCAAAAGAAGAAGGAGCTGTAGCGGCACCAACTGCTGGTCTACACTTCTCTAAGCACCTTTTGAAAAAATTAGAAATCAAAGGAGTAAATTTTGCTGAGGTAACTTTGCACGTAGGTTTAGGAACTTTTAATCCAGTTGAGGTTGAAGATTTATCTAAACACAAAATGGATTCTGAGGAATTAATCATTACACAAAAAGCTTGTGATATTGTAAACGAAGGAAAAGCAAAGAAAAAACGTATTTGTGCTGTAGGAACAACTTCTATGCGTGCAATCGAAAGTTCTGTTTCTTCTGCAAATACATTGAATCCTTACGAAGGGTGGACAAATAAATTTATTTTCCCTCCTCACGATTTCAGTATTGCAAACTGTATGATTACCAACTTCCACACGCCAAAATCAACATTATTAATGATGATTTCTGCTTTCTGTGGTCACGATTTAATGAAAAAAGCATACGAAGAAGCAATCAAAGAAGGATACAAATTCTATTCTTACGGAGATGCGATGTTAATTCTTTAATAAGAATTAATTTTTCAATATAAGAACCCGACAGTTTTTTAGAAGCTGTCGGGTTTTTTATTTGTTTAAAGTTTAAAGTTTGACGTTCGGTGCGAAATTTAAACGCAATCCCGATAGCTATCGGGAGCAAGGATTTTTTGCTCAGTATGTGTTTACGAGAAACAAAAGAACGCAAAGCTTTGCGAACTTAGCGTTTGTAAATGTTAGCCTTAATAAAAAAAGACTTTGCGAACTTTGCGTTAAAAAACACACAAAGCATATCAACCTGAAACAAAACAAACAAAATTTGTTATTTTAGCAGGCAAAACAAAAACAAAATGACTTTTCAAAATACACGCGAATTTGCACGAGAGTTAGATTCGAAAGACGCATTAAACCATTATCAAGAACAATTTATTTTTCCAAAAGTAAATGATAAACGAGTAATTTATTTTACAGGAAATTCTTTAGGACTACAGCCAAAACGTACCAAAGCATACATTGACGAAGTAATGAATGATTGGGCAGAATTAGCTGTCGAGGGGCATTTTTATGCTGAAAAACCTTGGTGGGATTATCAGGAAAGATTTGCAGAACCATTGAGTAAGATTGTTGGAGCGCTTCCGTCAGAAGTTACCGTAATGAATACTTTGACAGTAAATCTTCATTTGTTGATGGTTTCTTTTTATCAGCCAAAAGGAAAACGTTACAAAATTATCTGTGAAGAAAAAGCTTTTCCGTCAGATCAGTATATGTTTCAAAGTCAGGTAAATTTTCACGGATACAAACCTGAAGATGCAATTGTAGAAATTAAGCGCAGGGAAGGAGAACACAATATTCGTTTGGAAGATATTTTGGCAAAAATTGAAGAAGTTGGAGATGAACTGGCTTTAGTTTTAATTGGCGGAGTAAATTATTATACAGGACAAGTTTTTGATATTAAAACCATAACTGCTGCGGGACAAAAAGTTGGCGCAAAAGTGGGTTGGGATTTGGCACATGCTGCCGGAAATATCAAATTAGAACTTCATGATTGGAATGTAGATTTCGCCGCTTGGTGCAGTTATAAATATATGAATTCAGGTCCAGGAAATGCTTCTGGATGTTTTGTTCACGAAAAACATCACAATTCAGATTTACCAAGATTTGCAGGATGGTGGGGACACAACAAAGAGCGCCGTTTTAAAATGGAGCCAAATTTTGATCCCGTTCACGGAGCTGACGGATGGCAAATTAGTAATCTTCCAGTCCTCTCTTTAGCGCCATATTTGGCTTCAGTAGAAATGTTTGCTGAGGTTGGAATGGACGCATTAATTGCAAAACGCGATCACATTACTTCATATTTGGAATTTATTCTTCACGAAATTGATAAAGAGGTAGAGAGTACTTTCGAAATCATTACACCAACAAATCCAGAAGAAAGAGCTTCGCAATTATCTGTTTTTCTTCACGGAGAAGGAAGAGCTTTATTCGACTATTTAATGAAAAATGGTGTCATTACAGATTGGCGTGAACCAAATGTAATTCGACTGGCGCCAGTTCCATTATATTGTTCTTATGAAGATATGTATGATTTTGGACAGATTCTTAAAAAAGGAATCTTAGGGAAATAAGGTTTTATCTAAAATAGTAACCGTACTGTTTGTCAAAAAAAACTTTGCGTCTTGGCGCCTTTGCGAGATTAATTTCATTCAGTTTGGGAAATAAACTCAGCGAGAAACAGACATCAATCTTCAAATGTTATAAACTTTCAAAAAAATTCTGTAACAACCGTTATAACAGATATTTCGTAATTTGTAGTGTATAATTTTAAAATTACAAGATCATGAAAGGCTTATATATTTTATTGACCGTGATATTTTTAACTTCTTGTCAACAACAAAATAAAGAAGATATAAATAAAGCCAAACAAGCCAGTATTGATTCAATGAAAGTTGAGATTAACAAACAGCGTGTTATCGATTCGATGAAGGCTGAAATGGCAAAATTAAATGAGGAAAAGATTGAAGCTCAGAAAGAAAAGGTTGTAGTAGTGCAGCAAAAAGATGGAACGGCGGCCACTACCACAACGACAACAACCAAAAAGAAAGGCTGGAGTGCAACTGCTAAAGGCGCTGTAATTGGTGCCGGAGTTGGAGCCGCAACTGGAGCAATTGTCAGTAAGAAAAAAGGAGAAGGTGCCATTATTGGTGGTTTAGCCGGAGCTGCAGTTGGTACAGGAACTGGAGCTGTTATTGATAGCAAAAATAAGAGGAACGAATAGTTTCCTATAAATAAAAAACAAACCCCAAATTAGTGATAATTTGGGGTTTTCATTTTAAACCAACTCTGAAACGGGAATTTTTATACCAACTAATTCTGATTTACAAGAATCGAGTTGATTTAAGTCTCCTTTAAAGGCTATTGTCGATTCAAATAAATTCTTATAATATTCAATTCCATCTAACAGATTAGATTTAAAAGTATTCCATTTTTTATGCTGAGCCGTTGTAAGTTCGCCAGAAACAGATTGAATTTCATTTCTAAAGTAACTAATATACATTTTAAGCTCTTTTATAAACAGGTTCGGACGATCGTTTGTTCTAATAATCGACTTCCCTTGATAGATATGCTGGATCATTTGTTTTAAAGAAACCTCCTGATCAAAATAAGCCAAGTTTGGCCCTGGGCAAATTACTACTCCTTGAGCTTGACCTTTTATTTTAATATCATTTTCCAGATAAGAAGCATTAGCCAAACCAACACAAAGACACGATTTTTCGGTGATTTTGATTTTATTTTTTTCAAATTCATCAGCAGATAGAGAAACTTTTTTTGCTTCTAGTTCTTCTAGTTTAATGTCCTGATATTTTTTTGAAGCCGTGCAAATTCCGTGAGGATCGTATTCTTTGCTTAAAGCTAAAAATTTCTTCGGGCAAGAACTTCCTGCCTTATTTTCGTGAATTCGTTTTTGCTTTAAAAATTCATTAGTTGTTCCTTTCAAAGTGTTGAATGGAACTCCCAAAGGCGAAATATTACTTAAATAAAAATCATCTTCTTTGGCTTTCATTAATAAATTACGGGATTCTTTATCAACAGAAGTAGCTTCGGGCACTAATAAAAATGGAGAACCCCAACCAACAGAATCAACATTATATTCGTCTAATAAAAACTCATGTTCTGCAGCAGTTCCAACACCACCTTGAACTGTAATTTTCAATTCTAAAGGATTTTCTGGAAAATGCTGATTTTTTGCCTGTAAAGCTTTAATCATTAAATCGTGGGCCGATTGTATTAATTGTTCTTTTTTTTGCTTGAATTCCTCTAAAATAGTGCCCAATAAGAGTCCGTCTGTTGCAAAAGCATGTCCTCCGCAGTTCAGCCCCGATTCGATTCGATATTCTGAAACCCAAAGTCCTTTTTTAGCTAAAAAATTTCCTTGAATCATTGCCGATCTAAAATCGCTTACTTTTAAAATGATTTTCTTTCTGAGCTCGTTGTTTCCATTTGGGAAAAAATCTTTGAAGTTTTCGAAATACCCAAATAATCTCGGATTCATTCCTGCAGAAAGTACCACAGAAGATTGTAAATTGCTATTTGCAAAACCCCTTAAAGCCGCATGTGCATCATTAAACTCAATTGGAAGCTGTTCGTTTTTGATGAAATTATCTTTGTCTAATTTCGTCATAATGTTAACGTCAATTTCTCCAGGAAAAAGATGTGTTTCAATATAATTTTGAATGTTTTCCTTAAAAGCAATTCCGTCATCCAGTAAATTCTGAAATCCTTTTTTAATATTAGAAGTATTCGGCAGCATTGACATGAAATTTTCTAAAGCCGTTTTGCTTTCCGCCAATTCTATTTTGAAATTTTCGAATTTCTCTTTTACAATTTTATCAACTAAATTTAAGTAAGAGGTAATTCTTTCAGCACGGTAGTCATGAAATTTTTGAGTAATTTCTTCGTAAGGAATATTGAATTTAGTGCTATAAAAATTACGCATCTTCTCAATCAGATCATCGTCAGCGAGAGCAATAACTGATGAAATTCCGTACTGCGCTACTCGTATAGGACTGTCAATTGTATAGGCAAGTCCCATTACCGGAATATGAAAAGTATGCAGATTATTTTTTGTCATTTGTATTCGGATTAAAATAGAAGCAAATGAAAAAAAATAAATTTTCCTAAAACCTGATAAATGTCAGGTTCGGCATTATGGAAAAGGTTTTTCCGCCACAAATTCACGAATTTTATTCTTTTTACTTGTGTAATTGGAATTAAATAGTCACAAAAAATTGAGCTAATTCGTGAATTCGGGGCAAAAAACTAAATCAAAATCTTCTTCAAAGATTCCGCAATGCTTCTCCACAAAAGATTGTAGAATGATCTGTCTTGAAGCCGTTCTACTTCAACTTCTGCAGTTTTGGCTTTGTCTTTCGAATCGTTTTTGACTAATAAATTGGCAACAGCTGTTTTAAGTTTGGCTTCTTTTTCAGGATTTTTTTTCTTGTATAATTTTACTTTGAGATCATCGTAATCTAGAGAAGCATTTCCTTTTGATCCATTATCGTTCCCGTAGAAATTAAATCGGTATTTATTGAAAGTTCCAGTAAAAGTCGTATTGATATACGGTTTGGTAAATCTCGTCATTCCTCGAACATCAAAATTTGAAATTACGCCTTGAATATGAAATCCGTCACTCTTGTCCAGAACATTAAAACGCCAATCGACATCAAGAGGAGAATTTTTCATAAAAATACATTTGACTTTTATTTTTACATCATCCATTTTTTTTAAGCTAAAACCGCTTCGCAAATTAGTTGCCTGAAGATTGAACCTATCAAAAGTTAAAACTCCAGGGCCTTTGGCAACATCAAGTTCTTCTTCGTAAACTAATTTTGATTTCAAAACCTGAAGTGTGTCAATTTGAAGCGGAAATTTTAGATTTCGCAGTAAATGATTGTAAAGATATTTTTTGCTTGGGTCGTCTTTTAGCATTTTTCCGCGGTAAATATTGGCATCAAAATGATTGATCACAAGCGAATTGGCTTTGAAATAAAAGCGATTATTTTTAAATCCCCAATCCATTTTTTCAACCTGAGCCGAATCAAATTTTAAATTGTAAATGTCTTTTTCTTTGTCGAGTCTTTTTACAAATTCATATCGTTCAAATTGAGGAAGATTAGAGAAATTATTGATTTTTAAAAAATTCTTTTCGGTACTTATTTTTCCAATATTGATATAATAGAAACCATTTGGCCTGTAAAACAAACTGTCACAAACCAAAGCATAATTTTTATATTGGAGTGGAATTTTTTCTTTCAAAGTAGCATCAGTAATTAAAATGCCTTCTAGTTTTAAAAGGATTTTTTTAACGCTGAAAATAGGTTTTTCAGAATCTAGAGAAACAACATCAACAGATCCGTCGTTCAGGTAAATATTCGAAACCGCAATAATTTTTCGAAACGGATCAACAATTTCTTTTTCAATGCTTTTACTGTTATTGATTAATTTTTCGCCTTTTTTGTATAAAATGATTCGTGGTTTATTAATAATGATACTCTCAGCTTGAATGATGTCACGGAAAGCCAAATCCCAAATGTTAAAGTGTTTTATGGTGATGGATTCGATTTTTGAAAAAAGCCCATTTTTACTGTCTTTAGGCTCGTTTTTCGGACTTACCAGCAAAGTTTGGGCATTAATATTTCTAGAAAAAAGAGAAACTTCAATTTTTTCATAATTGATATTGTATGCGGTTTTGTTTTTTTCGTGAATAATGATTGGAAGCTGTTTTTTTATCCAGTAATTCAACCCGATGTTGGCAAGAATTGCAATAACTAGCAGAGAAATTACTACAATCGCTATTTTTTTATAGATTGACATTTATAGTATTAATTTTAAATACATAAATTTAGAGTTTTAAAGACGGCTGTCTCTTATAAGATTTTTTAGAAAAATTACATTATTACAAATTTCATCCTTTTTCAGAATATGAGAATAATTAAAAAAATACTGTTGGCCTTATTGGTTCTTATAGTAATTCTTGCGATTGGTTTGTGCGCTTATATTTTTCATTTAAAGCCTAAATACGAGGGCTCATTAGAATTAAAAAATCTTAATAAAGAAACTACGGTCTATTTTGATGATTTTGGAGTGCCTCATATTTATGCAGATTCTGAAAAAGATGCCATGACGGCACTTGGTTATGTGCATGCGCAAGAAAGATTGTGGCAAATGGAATTATTACGACGAATTGCGCCAGGACGTCTTTCTGAAATTTTTGGTGGAGTTGCGCTGAAGAATGATAAATTTTTTGCTGGAATCGGAATTGAAGAAGCTTCGGCGAAAGCCATTGCAAAATTGGATAAAAACAGCGAAAGCTATAAACTCACTCAAGCTTATCTGGACGGAATTAATCAATATCTCGAGGAAGGAGTAACTCCGATAGAATTTACTTTGGTTGGCGTAAAAAAGCAGAAGTTTACCATAAAAGACGTTTATAATATTTTTGGTTATATGTCTTTTAGTTTTGCTATGGCTCAGAAAACAGATCCATTATTGACAGATATTAAAAATAAATACGGCGTTGCTTATTTGAAAGATTTAGGTATTGACGGAGAATTTAATACTACTAGAATTAAAATTTCAAAAGGGAAAAGTGAGGAATATACCGAGATTTCAAAATCTATAACCGCCATGTTGGATCAATCTCCGATTCCGCCATTTGTTGGAAGTAACAGCTGGGTTGTTGGACCTCATAAATCGAAAACTGGGAAAGTTATTTTTGCAAATGATCCGCACATCGGATTTTCGCAGCCTGCAACTTGGTATGAAGCGCATATTGTAACGCCAAAACATGAATTGTATGGCTGTTATTTGGCAGGAACTCCATTTCCGCTTTTGGCTCATAACAGAGATTACGCTTACGGTTTAACGATGTTTGAAAATGATGATATCGATTTTTATCAAGAAAAAAATAAAGCTGATGATGCTTCTCAATATCACACTCCGATAGGTTTCGGTAAATATGAAATTAGAAAAAAAACGATAAAAGTTAAAGATTCTTCAGATGTTGTTTTGGCAGTTAAAATTACACGTCATGGTCCAGTTATGAATGATTTTATCGATCGTTTGGAAAAGAAAAATCCGATTGCAATGTCTTGGACATATACAAGAGAGCCGATTCAGATTTTAGACGCGGCTTACGGTCTTTCTCATGCTAAAAACACTACGGATTTTAAAAAATCTGTGAGTTTAATTGCGGCACCTGGATTGAATGTAATGTACGGAGACGCCAAAGGAAATGTGGCTTGGTGGGCGAGCGGGAAATTGTACCGACATAATGAAGGCGTTAATACACATTTAATTTTAGACGGTTCAAGCGGAAAAGATGATATTACTAAGTTTTTAGATTTTGAAGAAAATCCGTCAGCTGAGAATCCAACATGGGGATATGTGTATTCTGCGAATAATCAGCCGGAAGCTATAGATAATGGCTATTTATATCCGGGATATTATCTGCCAGAAGATCGTGCGAAAAGAATCTCAGGAATTTTAGATGCAAAATCTGATTGGGATAAGGAAGCTATCAGCAAAATGATTTATGACAATACTTCCGATGTTGCTGTTGAAGTAGTTAAAAATTTGATGGCAAGTTTAGACAATAAATCACTTTCGTATAATGAAAAAGAGGTTTTGGGAGTTTTAAAATCTTGGAAAGGAACAACAAATATTGAAGATGTTGCACCGACGATTTACAACAAATGGATTTATCTGTATTTGAAAAATACATTTGAGGATGAAATGGGCAAAGACAATTTCAATTTATTTTTAGGAATTTCTCTAGGGAAACAAGTCATCGCGAACCAAATTAAAAATGAAAATTCGATTTGGTGGGATAATATTAAAACAAAAAATGTGAAAGAAACGAGAACAGACGTTGTTTCAAAATCATTTCACGATGCTGTTATTGCTTTACAAAATCAGTTAGGAGAAAATATTTCAGAATGGAATTGGGGTAAAGTGCATACCGTAGAACACGAACATCCATTAGGAAAAGTTAAAGCGCTTCGCGGATTGTTTAATGTTGGGCCGTTTAATTCTCCAGGTTCAAATGAAGTAATCAATAATTTATTCTTCGGATTTAATGATGAAGGGAAATATTATACAAAAGGCGGACCTTCAACAAGAAGAATTGTCGATTTTGCCGATGTAGAAAACAGCTGGAGCATCTTACCAACTGGACAATCTGGAAATCCTTTTAGCAAACATTACGATGATCAAGCTGAAATGTACAACGCAGGAAAGTTCAG